>SCPN01001477.1_pt1 | contig 1019464 bp, 885 predicted proteins | sample 6106831 | NCBI WGS metagenome assembly SCPN01 (sample SAMN10720447, study PRJNA508395) | human gut metagenome | isolation source: Participant 1, 0 month
TTTCAGGATATGTTCAGGGAGCAGTTCCGTAGGTTGAATTCTTCAATAAATAGTTCAATGACGCACGACTTTCCTGTAAGATACTTAATTGTGTATCTGTTATATACTCGTCTTCAATATCGTCACAAGCGGTAAATATCCCTGCCAGACTAGAAATCAGGAGGAAAGAGAGGAGCATTGCTCCCTCTCTCCATTTATTAGTTAAACATTTCATGTTTTCATCGTTTTACATTATTATTCAACAATACGTTGCCACTCGTAAGTACCGATAATCTTAGCAGTATGACGACCTGTCAGGTCTATTACTTCATTACCCGAACCGGAAGGTTTGGTCATGAAATCCCATGCTGCCGCCAAATCTGCTTCTTTACCCGTCACTTCAGCCGTTCCGTTATAAGAATTCTGAACATATTCGTTATCCTTTGCGCTCTTCCAGATACGGATTTTCTTCATATAACCGGCAAAGCCTTCTTCAAACAGATTATCACTGGTACGCATATAACGTCCGAAAGCAGTCATCGGGGCATTATGGTTGGCATAGTTGCTGAATTATAGAATCTCTACCCACGCTTCCTTCGGTTGTTTTCACTTCTCCGTTCACATATAATTTCCTTTGAAGCTCCGGACTGCCACAAGCCTTTATCACTGTACACAAACAAGAAATGTTGCCATTCTCCATCTTCCGGTGCCTTTAGTGACGGTTCACAGATATTTCCTCCTGTTTCGCCCCAAGTTGCACGATAAATACCACCGTCTGCATTACGCCAGTACATCATTCCAGCCATTACGCCATCCGTCACCGCCCATGTAAGTTGACAGGAACACATTCTGGTCTTTTCCACCACCTTTGGTTACTTTCACCCAAAACTCAACAGTAAAGGCTTGATTTCCTTCGGTTCCGAAATTGACATATTCTTCGCTACGTCCGAAATCGATATAAGAACCACCATCACCACGTCCGTCCACAAACAGTTCAGCCGGTGTTGTTTCAGCATCTTCTGTACGGATCGTACTCTTGAACTGTTCTATAGACGCCTTGGCTTCTGCCACATAGCGTTGTTTCTCACTTTCCGACGGAGGGGTTGCTGATATTTGATTAAAAGTACCGCACGATTGGCATCATCTATCGCATCTGTCAGAATTGCCCGGCTTTCGGTGGGGTACTGTCCTTTCTTATCTCCGTAGTCTGAATTTTGCTGCAAATCGGTCATTTCAGCAATCAATGCATCCAGTTGGTCGATATAGGTATCTTCTATTTCAGGAGCCGCAGTATACTCGTCATGCGTTTCTTCAGAACAAGCCGCCAATTGAAGTGTCAGTACCATGCATAACATAATACCACATTTTCCAATTTGAATATTTCGTATTCATTATTCTTCTTTTTTATGGGTTACAATTATTTATCTGCCGGAAACAACAACATCAATGCCGGTATTCCGGATGCACTATAGCTGTCAATAGTAGCACCTTCTATCTGTGCCTTATGATATTCGCCACCACACAAATTACGTGTCTGGTCGCGATTAGCCCAGCCGTAATTAATGTTACGTTTCAAGAACGGTACGTACTGGGTCTGGCCACAATCATTTACCAGCATGGCCATGTATTCCGCAAAGATAGCGGTATAAATACCCTGTTCCACGCCACTCTCGAACGGCAGTAAATCGTACGTTTCGGACATGGTATTCATTGTATAGTCAGCTCCTAAAATTGCATTGTCCAAATATGTTTTCTCACCGGTAGCTTTATAAAGCAATAATGAAGCTCCGATAAAAGTGGCCTGATTGTATACATGGTCCGACCATGCCGGATTGCCTTCACCATGCTTGCTGTCGGCAACCTCTCCGGTATTGCTGTCTACCAGATTCTTCACAGCCCATTCATAGATTTCTTTTCCTTTTGCCAGATAAGCTTCCTTCGTTTCATAATGCGGACGGGTAAAATCACCGTACTTATTACTCCAGCTTTCCGGATTCGGATCAGCCACACGATCGGTAGGAACGTTATTGTAAAGGGTCAATGCAGCTACCACAGTCGGGAAATTAATACAAGCCATCTTACCATCACCGGCAGCATTTTCATTCGGATTGCCGATAGGCTGCCATTGCCAGAACATACCTCCACCCAAATTCTTTTCAGGATCTGCATAAGAACCCGTATCACCTACGCGGGGAGAACCGTACCATACACGTGCAAAACTTGCTTCTGCCAGACTGCGATACTCTTCCACTTTAAATAATTCGTAAGCACGTGCCAAAGTAATGGTCCACCACTGTATATCATCATAGATAAACCAGCCGGTATTCTCATTATTATTGTCGAAATCAAAGTTTACATAATGTGCTTTATTTCCGGCAAACAAATCATCACACAACTGCTTGTATTTGTTTTCTCTTTCCGTATCCCCTTCCGCTTTTGCACGTTTATATGCGTTCATGGCCATATCCCAATAGATCGGTTGGCACCAGATAGCGGCAGCTCCGTTATTACGGTCGGTAGCAGCAGTATAAGCGGTACTTGTTTTATAAATATTCTTATCGGGATCCAGCAAGTTATCATTAAATGCTTCATAGGCAGTCCAGGTATCCGCATTGGTATACTCCGGTACAATCTCGTAATCCGGGGTATATGGCTTTGCCTGTTTATCCTCATTGCAAGAGGACATACAAAGGGCACCGGACATGAGACAAACTGCAGAGAAAATATATTGTTTCATCATAATTTCTATTTTATAATCAGTATTTAGAATCCTGTATTCTGAACCAAGTTTTTATCAATATCAATTTCGCCCTGTGGTATGGGGAAGAAGTACTGACGGTCAAAAATACGCTTCACAATCTCCGTACGTTTGAAGAATTCATTTCCGTCATAATTGACATTCATACCGTGAATTGCTTTGTTGAAATACTCATTTACCAATCCCCAGCGACGTACATCAAAATAACGGCAGTTTTCGAAACTCAACTCAATGCGTTTCTCCTTACGAATCAGCTCCATGACTTCTTCCGTTGTAGTCGGTTTAGGCAAATTGACTGTTTCACCGTATCCCGGAATACCCGCACGCTTACGGATCATGTTCATATACGTCCAGATGTCTTCATGAGTCGGGCTGACATGCGCAAGCGCTTCGATATAGTCAAAATAAATATTAGTCAGACGCAAGAGCACACAAACCAAGTTCTGGTTACGATCGCCGGAATCCATTCCTTTACGCACCAAATAGCCTGTACTTGTATAGTCATTGCTACCTTGTTCTTTACCACAACTTCCGCTATAAGTGAAATCTACTATATAATCGCCTTCTGTTCCATCAAACCATTTTGAATTACTAAAGGTTATGTCTACATAAAAACGAGGTTCACGATTAACATACATCATTCTGGTTCCTGCCGGTGCATATAAGGTACCGTCTGTTCCTTTGTATTCTGTTGTAGAAACTCCCTCTTCTACATAATCGGATTTTTCGTTGATAATCGGAGTGACTCCGTCAGCACTATAACCGGAAATAGGAGATTCTCCGTTTGACATGAAATAGGCATCTACCATTTCTTGGGTTGCTCCCAACAAACTACCACCTCTATAGTTGGTCGTATTACCGGATCTATTCGGCATACGGTCGTACTGCATGGTTCCGGCAGCATTATCCAAACGATAGAAAATCATTTCTTTATTGTTACCCATTTCAGAAAACAGGGTTCTTACTGCACGGCGATAAGATTCCGTCGGGCTGAAGCCTTCCGAGTCCGGACCGGAAACAGAAACACCGTCCTTATTGGTATACATCAAATGATAACGACTTCCGTAATTAGAGAAGAAAGTGTTACATTCATTAATCACTTTCTGCCAATTGGCACGTTTGGTAGCTTCGTCCGGTTTGTTAGGGAACAGTTTTGTTCCGTCCGTATTAGCCAAGTCTGAATAGTAATTGCACTCTCCATTAAACAACCAGCTGGCACGATAAGTCAATGCCTCGATGATAAACGCCTGTGTAATCGCCTTATCAATACGGCCATATCCGGACACTTTGTCGGTAGAAGCATCATCCAGTAAACCATCGTTTTGCGCACCTTTCAGTTCTGATACGATAAAATCGAAACACTCGTCTACCGTATTACGCGGGAGTTGCAACTCATCGCTCGGAGTATCCATCGGGAAGTCCTTTTCAAGCAAAGGAACCGGACCATAAGTACGTACTAAATAAAAATAGTAGATCGCCCGCAAAGCTCTTGCTTCCGCTTTCCATTGATTTCTTTCTGTAACAGTCAGCGGTGCCTGATCTACATTTTCTGTAAATACTGCCGCTTCATGAATACCTGAAAACCAGCTCTTCCAGCGATACAATACCATCGTTCCTTCGGTAGCATCGATTGAATTGTTATTTATCAATTTCCCTTTATTGTCATTTGTCCACTCTGCTTCGTCGCTGGAGCCTGTCCAGGACCGGGAGTACGGTACAGACTTGTTTCGTGCACCTGACGTTGGTTAAATTCATCCGGTAAGAATGTGTATACGTTCGAAAGATACCGCAAGGCTCCATCTCTGGTTGTGAAAATCTCCTTGAGTGATAAACGGTCATCAGGCACCGGTCAAAATAGTCATTACAAGATGTCGTCAAGAGACACGCCAGCAAACTAACGATTATATAATTATATTTTTTCATTATCTTTTTGTTTAGAATGTGAAATTAATACCAACTGAATAAGAAGTCGTATTCGGATAAGAAGCACCATTATCGGTATTTAACTCCGGATCCCACAATTTGAAACGACTCAAAGTGAACAGGTTAGTTCCCATTACATATACAGCCGCATTCTTCAGATGAACTTTATTCACCCAGGGTTTAGGCAGATTATAAGAGACCTGCAATGTCTTCAAACGCAGGAAGTTCATATTACGTACCCACCAGGTACTTTTCTGGAAGTTATTAATATTACTGGTTGTTTCACTTCCATAAGACAAACGCGGATAAAAGGCATTCTGGTCCGGATTTTCCTCTGTCCAACGGTCGCCAATGTTAGAGTAAAGGTTACCACTACCACCACCGCCATTAAACGGATTAACACTGCTACCGTTCAAAACACGTTCGGCTCCTGCTACGCCACGGAACATCATACCCACAGACAAGTCTTTCCAACCTACTGTAAATCCGAAACCATAGACAGTTGTCGGCACATCCCCACGAGAAATGTAAGTCTGGTCGTATGCGTCTATCTGACCGTCATTGTTTAAATCCTTGTATTTGATATCTCCGGCTTTCACTGTTCCAAACTGTGATGCAAACGGTTTGGGAGTAATGGCTTTATTGGCATCCGACAAAGATTCCCAGCGTGCCATATCATCTATTTCAGTTTGAGTGAACAGCCCCTCGGCAACATATCCTTTCACTCCATTGATGTTGTGCCCATATTGGTTCATCCATTCGTATTTCTGTTCCGGCAATTCTCCTGAATCCATTTATCCTTATTAAAGGTGACATTACCACGAAGCGCAATTACCCAGTCTTTATTGATACGCTTGTTATACTCGATCGTTCCGTCAAATCCCTTATTTTCTATGATACCGATGTTTCCGTAAGGAGCAGATGTGTTGTATCCCAAGAATGAAGGTATAGAATGTTCACGCTTCAACAAGATGTTTTCACGACGTTCTTTAAACAAGTCGAATACAATAGACAGATCGTCATTAAATAGCTTCAGGTCAATACCCAAGTCTTGTTTGCGAGATTCTTCCCAAATCAGGTCAACAGCCATATTCACTGTTTCATAACCGGACCACTTAGTTCCATTCGGTCCGAATTTATAACCATAGTCTCCATTTTCTTTCATCTGATCCAGATACATGAAACGACGGTCGGAAACTTCGCTATTACCCACTTTACCATCCGTATAACGTATCTTCAAGAAAGAAACTGCCTTCGACAAAGGTTGCCAGAATTTCTCATTTGAAACAACCCATCCTACACCAAATGCAGGGAAAGTTCCGAAACGATGTTTAGGCGAAAAGTTCTCGGCACCGTTATAACCGATGTTGAACTCTGCGAAGTAACGGTCTTTCCATGAATAAGTGGCACGACCGGCAATACCCATCATACGATACGGAATCGCATCTTCCAATGTCCCTTTCGGATATAATAGTTTGGATTGCTGATTGAACAGGAATAAAGCACTAACACGATGATCGTCGTTAAATGTCCGGTCATAGTTCAAGGAAGCCTCCAAATAGGTCTTTTTGTTACCACTCGTTTCCTGTTTATAGCTTAACACGTTACTTCCTTCATAAATACGTTGCAGAATAGGTTGTCCATTCATATCGTAAGGAACACTAGTGTCCAGGAAGTTGTAGGTAGACTCTGCACGGTCCTGATGTACATGTATCTCATTGTATACGTCGAATGCATACATAGCAGTCAGTTTCAGTCCTTTCGTGAGCATATCCAAATCCTGTGTGACGCGCAAATTAGAGTAAATCTGATTTTTCGTCAGGTTGTCATAACCACGACGTGTAGCCTGTGAATAAGGGTTATTAAAGTTGTTATTGGTTGAAGTTCCCGGCACAAAGGCTTCTCCGTTAACAAAGAACATCTTCGGATATTCAACCGGTGAGATAGACATTGCCGCATTATACAAATCGGCAGAAGAGATGGCTGGATAGTTTCCTTCTCCCAGATAACCTTGCGCACCGATCTCGACCTTAGTAGTAGGAGTTACGTCGATATTCAAATTGGTAGTAAAGTTGTAACGGCTATATTTCATTTTAGAATCATAGGTGTCGATATTCTTATCAGTCACCGTCATACCTGTCTCATTAAAGTAGCTGACTGATGCATAATAAGCGACTTTCTCGCTACCACCGCGTACATTTACATTCACACGGCGATTATGTCCCCAATCATTAAAGATTTCTTTCAACCAATCCACATTCGGATATAGATAAGGATCCTTACCGGCAATCGTGTTACGTATCTGATCTTCTGTATATTTCGTAGCAATACCGTCATTACGCATTGCCTCGTTGGCTGCATTCATATAAGTGATACCGTCTGCCAAATCGACCATCTTCGTGAAACGGGTAAACGATTCATAATAATCCGCGCTCACTGTCGGTTTTCCTACCTTTCCCGGTTTGGTTTTAATCAAAATTACGCCATTGGCACCACGTACACCATACACAGCTGTTGCTGATGCATCTTTCAACGTTGTCAACGATTCAATATCTTCCGGATCGATGTCATTGAACGAACGTTCCACTCCATCCACCAATACTAGCGGAGAAGAAGTGTTGGGAGTGGAAATACCACGAATCCAGATATCAGCAGCATCTTTTCCCGGTTCTCCTGTACGTTGTACAGCCACAACACCCGCCAAACGACCTGCCAATGTAGTTGTTAAACTGGCAGAAGGCGTCTTAATATCTTCCATCTTCATAGAAGACTGTGCACCGATATTACTTATTTTACGCTGGGTACCATAACCCACAATAACAGTCTCTTCCAATTCGTTGACCTGTTCTTCCAAGGTGACATCATAAATGTTGGTCGAGGCATTGGTTCGTATTTCAGAAGTTTTAAACCCGATATAGGTAAATTTAAGCACTACACTCTTCTTGGTTACGAATATCTCATACAAACCATCCATGTTCGTAATCGAACCGTTTGCATCTCCATCTACAGTAACGTTCACCCCAATAAGCGGCTCTCCTTTTATATCAGTGACACGTCCGGATATTTTCCGCTTATTCTGTTGCTGTTCGGTTGAAGCAGGGGCTTTTCCGGAAATAAATATTTGCCTGTCAGAGATCCGATAAGTACACGAAGTACCTTCGAAAAGTTCAGAAAGGATTTCTTCTATATTCTTATTCTTACTGTCGATAGATACCTTACGTTCTAAGTTGACAGCGTCATCTAAATAGAAGAAAACAAATTGACTACTTTTCTCTATTGTTTTAAGCACTTCTCTCAACGTCGAGTTACTCACGCTGACCGAAAGGGTCTTAAATTGAGAATAATTGTTGTAACTTGCGAAAGAGTAGTCTATTCCGAGAAGTAAAAAGCACAGGAATAGCCCGAGAACCTTACTCTTTCGTTCTCTAATTGCATTTTTCATATTAAACATGTTAAAAATTTCTCATAATATTATTTTCTGTATCTAAACATTCATGGGCGCACAAATCCCATCTGGATGATAGTTCGTATCATCCACTCTCTTCAATAATTACCATAAAATAAGGGAGTTAGATTAGTTTATTATCTTATTTTTTATATCTATTTCTTTACTACTCGATACGTTTTATATTGTTCATCATAGGCATAAGAAATTGGTGCAACAAAGGTTAATCCATTAATAACTGTTTCAAAGCTGTCTTTCAAATCGATTTTTCCGGAACATTTTATTTTACTTAGCGCTGGGTCAAATTCTACATTCACACCATAATAGGTAGACAGGCGTTGCAAGACTATTCCCAAATCGGCACTTTGGAAACAATAGAGTCCATTTATCCACGATATTGCCTGTTCTACATCTACTTGTGATATATTTTCCTTTCCATCGGCAGAACTGAACATCTGATTAGGAGCCAAAATCGCTTTCGGAGTCCGGGCTGTCTCTACCTGAACACATCCTTGCGCCAGCACTACACTTCTAATTGCTTCCGACTCATACGCCGTTACATTAAATTTAGTACCAAGCACCCTGACATTCATATCTTTGGTCCGCACATAGAAAGGGCGGTTTTCATCTCTGGCTACTTCTATGTAGATTTCTCCGTCCACATAGATTTCACGTTTATCTTTTTCAAACTCTACCGGATAAATCACTCTCGTGCCGGCATTCACCCAGACTTTAGATCCATCGGCAAACGTCAACACCGATCGCTTTCCACGCGGAATGACCAATTGATTGTAAGCTGCCGATTTTTCCTTTTGTATACTTTCCTGATTTGTTTTGATTTCTACGGAATCATACGTAATCTCCGTTTCTTTTTCTTTCAGACTCACTACGTTATCTTCCGCCAAAATCAACAGTGTTTCTTCCGTCAGAGGCAAATCAGCTTTGGTATTCACTGCAAAAGTGGCAATATCCGGATCCAGCACCGAAGAATAACTCTTTAATAAGAAGAAACATCCCACAAGAATAGCAACACTAGCCGCCGAGCTCAATCCTATTAAGAAATAGTTCTTACGTTTCGCCTTCTCCTTATTTATATTGGTTGCCTGTATACGAGTCCATAAATCATCCGTTTCCTCATTTGAAAGTACTTCTTCTTTCTCTTTTGAAAAAACCTCCAAATATCTTTTTGCTGCTATATATTCATCTATATTAGAAGGATTCATCTGTTCAAATTCATCCCAGAACTTCTGTGTTTCTTCCGTAGGATGATTCATGGAAGAAATAAAGAAATCATTCTGAAGGAATTCTTCAAAAGTATATAGGGAAAAATCTGTATGTTTTTGTTCAGAGTTCATCATTTTCATTGTCTTTACGTATGAATAACAGTTGTACTTTCATTTTATACTCACCTTTTCCGAAGTTTTTTCCACTTTTTTTTGATAGGCAGGAAAAATAGGTTGGTTATTCTCTCTTATTTTCTCTTAAATAAGTCCCGGATACGTCCCAAAGCCCGTTGAATGGAGTTAGAAACAGATTGATTATTCATGTCTGTCACCTTACTTATTTCATCGATACTCATCTCTTTAATATATCGATAGTAAATAATTTCACGCTGTCTGTCCGTCAATACAGACATCATAGTATGCACGGTTGCCTGAACTTGTTTTTCCTGTTCATTATTAATATATATAGTTTCCGGAGTGGAGGGGGATTCGTCAACCGTCTCTTCTCTCTCACCTATTTCATCAAACGAAAGAGAATCTGTTGTTTTTTTTAGCGCATTAAAAAGAGTGTTTTTCAACGCTACCGTCAAATAAGCTGCAATATTATCTGTTGGGGCTAACTTTGCACGATTCATGTGGATTTTCACAAACACATCATGTATGCAATCTTTAATTAATTCTTTGTCTGAAGTATATAATAGTCCGAATCGAAACAGATCTTGCACCGTTCGATTATAGATTTGGGTATACGCACTCGAATCTCCCTCGAGAAACCTTTTCCACAAAAGGGAGTCGGAAAGAGTGTGTATATCTGGTTTCATTGTAATAAGTATGTTTGATTTACAAGGACAAAAATAAAACAATAAATCAAAAAAAGCCCATCTTTATTAAAATATTAATTACGGATGGGCTGAACTTTTCAGATTTTACTTCAATGGGCTTGCCTTTACTCCCTCGAAAGTCATCTTTATGGGTTTTATTTTTCCATCTTTATCAAAGTACATACGGTCAACGCAGGTCACACGAGCGTTTCCATCCGTTTCACCCAAAGGATGGCGATGATAAATGATGTACCATTCGTCCTCTCCCGGCCCTTTTACAACTGAATGATGGCCGGCACCAGTTCCAATATTGGGATCTCTCTGTAATATTTTTGCTTCTCTTTTGAAGGGTCCGAACGGTGAGTCGGCAATGGCATAAGCAACGCAATAATCCGGTCCGGTCCAACCGCCTTCCGACCACATAAAATAGTATTTTCCGTTACGTTTCAACATAAAAGGTCCCTCTACATATTTTTCGGGAGTTACTTCCTTATAAAGGGTACCATCTTCAAACGGTACAATACTCAACAAGTCCGGGGCCAGTTTCACCATATTACAATGTCCCCAGCCACCATAATACATATAATATTGTCCGTCATCATCTTTGTAAACAAACTGATCGATCGGTTGCGCACCATTTACAAATTTATCAATCAGAGGTTTGCCTAACGCATCTTTAAATGGTCCGGCAGGATTGTCGGCCACAGCTACACCAATACCGCCCAGTTCATTATTGCTTTGAATATCATTCGCACCAAAGAATATATAATATTTATCATTCGCATGAATCACGGCAGGCGCCCATAAAGCACGTTTAAACCAACTTATATTCTCTTTTGATAACACTTTCGGGTGCTTTGTCCAGTTCACCAGATCTTTAGACGAGAAGGCATCCATGAAAGTCTGTTCGTCATAAGGCGCCGAATACGTAGGATAAATCCAGTATTCATCCCCAAATACAATTCCTTCCGGATCGGCATACCATCCCGGAAATACAGGATTGCCACTCGTCTTCGGTTGTTGATTGGCTTTTTGTCCAAATACAGACTGGGAACAGCAAATAACACTAAGAAGAATAAGGTGCTTCAGTTTCATACAATATCAATTTTAAAGTTCGTGCCACAAAGATGAGAAAAAACAACTAGAAATTCAATAAATACAAACCAATTAAGGATAAATACTAACCAATCTGCAAAAAAAAGATGATTTATCAGGATTTTGTGCTTTCTTTGCAGTGTCATTATTAAATGAAAAATACCATGAAAAGCAGATTGTTATTACTAGCCGTACTTTTAGTCATTATTTGTGCATCCTGTCAACCCAAGAAGAAAACAGAGCCGGAAAAGGAAGCCGTAACAGGAGCTACTTATACAAATCCGCTACGTGAAAGAGGAGCAGAGCCATGGGCTGTTTTTTATGAAGGGAAATATTATTATACGCAAGGCTCTGAAAGCAGAATCATGCTCTGGGAGACCAGTGATATTACAAATTTGAATGACAGTCTTAGAAAGCCGGTATGGATACCAACCGATCCAAGCAATTCCCATCACTTATGGGCCCCCGAAATGCATCGCATCAACAACAAATGGTATATTTACTTCGCAGCAGACGATGGTAATATGGACAATCACCAGATTTATGTGATTGAAAACGAGGCTGATATTCCTACAGAGGGTAAGTTTGTCATGAAAGGGCGCATACCGACCGACAAAGATAACAACTGGGCAATTCATGCGAGTACTTTCGAACACAACGGACAGCGTTACATGATTTGGTGCGGATGGCAAAAACGAAGAATTGACAGCGAGACACAATGTATTTACATCGCTTCGATGGAAAATCCGTGGACTCTTTCTTCCGACAGAGTTCTGATTTCCAAACCTGAATATGAATGGGAGTGTCAATGGGTGAATCCCGATGGCAGCAAAACAGCCTATCCGATCCATGTGAACGAAGCCCCTCATTTCTTTCAGCCGAAGAATAAAGATAAAGTATGCATTTTTTATTCCGCCAGCGGTAGCTGGACTCCCTATTATTGTGTAGGATTGCTAACAGCAGACGCCAATGCCAACCTGTTGGACCCTGCTTCCTGGAAGAAACATCCGACACCCGTATTTCAGCAGGAACCGGAGAATGAAGTTTTTGGCCCCGGCGGCAGTTCTTTCGTCTCTTCACCGGATGGAAAGGAATGTTATATGTTTTATCATGCCCGTCAGATACCGAATGATGCTCCGGGTGCAATGGACTCACGTACTCCCCGTTTACAAAAAATAGAGTGGGACAAAGATGGGATGCCTATACTGGGAATACCGGATAAAACCGGAACAATATTGCCCAAACCATCAGGAACAAAAATAGCTGAAAAATAACAAAAACATTGATTCATACGATTCAGCAGTCAAACGCTAATTAACATGAACCCATAAAGGACAAAAACTGACCATCACTTCCATTCTCTATTACCCAAAGCCGCTTTATACGGGACTTTATATAAAAAAGAAGAGAATTTGCTGTTTTTTGAACGGTAATTTTCCTTTATTCACTTTTAATTCCCCTTTCTTTGCAATATCCTTTTAATAGAATTTATATCTAATAACTAACTATATTTTTATACCATGAACATGAAAAAGAATTTTCTAACAATGCTGCTTGCATTGGCTTTATGCAGTTCGACTTTTGCTCAATGGAAACCTGCCGGTGACAAAATCAAAACATCGTGGGGAGAACAGCTTGACCCTAAAAACGTATTGCCGGAATATCCGCGTCCTATCATGGAGCGCAACGACTGGAAAAACCTGAACGGGCTTTGGAAATATGCAATCACTCCCAAAGGTACTCCTACGCCTACCGCTTACCAGGGTGATATTCTTGTTCCTTTTGCCGTAGAATCGTCTTTATCAGGCGTAGGCAAAATGATAAACGAGAAAGAAGAACTGTGGTACCAACGTACTTTCGACGTTCCTTCTGCCTGGCGTGGTAAACAAATCCTGTTGCATTTCGGAGCAGTAGACTGGAAAGCAGAAGTTTGGGTGAATGATGTAAAAGTAGGCGAACACACAGGCGGATTTACTCCTTTCTATTTCGATATTACTTCTGTACTTAATAAAGGAAATAATGACCTGGTAGTAAAAGTATGGGACCCTTCAGATCGTGGCGAACAACCCAGAGGAAAGCAAATAGCAAACCCTCATGGCATTTGGTACACTCCGGTTACAGGTATCTGGCAAACAGTGTGGTTGGAACCGGTAGCAACACAATACATCACTAATCTGAAAACTACTCCCGATATTGACAACAATTCTGTTAAGGTAGAAGTTGCTGCCAATACGACCTCCGCAGACAAAGTGGAAGTAAAAGTATTCGATGGCAAAAACCTTGTAGCCAAAGGCGCAGCGTTGAACGGAGTACCTGTTGAACTGGCAATGCCTGCTAATGCTAAACTGTGGTCTCCGGACTCTCCTTTCCTCTACAATATGGAAGTGACTCTGTATAAAGACGGAAAAGCAATAGACCAGGTAAAGAGTTATACGGCTATGCGCAAATATTCTATCCGCAAGGGTCAGAATGGCATCACTCGCCTGCAATTGAACAACAAAGACTATTTCCAGTTCGGTCCGCTCGACCAGGGATGGTGGCCTGACGGTTTATATACTGCACCGACAGATGAAGCATTGGTTTATGACTTGAAGAAGACGAAAGACTTCGGCTACAACATGGTACGTAAGCACGTCAAAGTAGAACCTGCACGCTGGTACACTCATTGCGACCAATTAGGATTGATCGTATGGCAAGATATGCCGAACGGTGGTCCTAGCCCACAGTGGCAGGCACGCAACTACTTTAACGGCAGAGAAGTGATTCGTTCCGCTGCTTCGGAAGCTAACTACCGCAAAGAGTGGAAAGAAATCATCGACTGTTTGTATTCTTATCCGAGTATCGCTGTATGGGTTCCTTTCAATGAAGCATGGGGACAATTCAAGACTCCGGAAATCGTAGCATGGACTAAAGAATACGATCCTAGCCGCCTGGTGAATCCTGCCAGCGGTGGTAATCACTATACTTGTGGCGATATTCTCGACCTTCACCACTATCCGGGTCCGAACATGTTCCTTTACGATCCGAGACGTGCTACCGTATTGGGTGAATATGGAGGTATCGGCTTGGTAGTAGAAGGAAATACTTGGGTGAATGACAAGAAAAACTGGGGTTATGTGAAGTTCAATACATCAGACGAAGTAACGAACGAATACATTAAATATGGCAAACATCTGTTGGAATTGATCCAGAAAGGATTCTCTGCTGCCGTATATACCCAGACAACAGACGTAGAAGGTGAGATCAACGGTCTGATGACTTATGACCGTAAAGTTATCAAGATGAATGAAGCTAAAGTCAGAGAAATCAACCAACAGATCTGTAACTCTCTGAATAAATAATAAATAATAAATAGAATAATACTCTTTTCCTTGTTGAAACTAAAACAGCACCTCTGACGTCTATTCAGGGTGCTGTTTTTTTATATTCATATTCTTTTTCAGAAATGCTTATTCTTCCTGCATGAAGATCTTTACCTGATTCCAACTATTCTTCGTATCATTCGATACTTTTTCACCAGGAGTAGAACGGCCATTCTCTACATATTGCTTCATAGCCCGTTTCATTTCTTTCACCTCATTTTCGTAACGCTTATCACCGATAATGTTTTCTTTTTCCGAAGGATCTTTCACGATATCAAACAATTGCATCGGAGGGAACTTCGCCACATCAGAAGGTTTGAGAGGATAGGAAGAGCCACCCGAACCTCCGTAGAATACCAATTTCAGTTGGGAAGTACGCAAAGACAAATACCCCTCTCCCGCTTCGTGCACCAAGTCCTTACGCGCAGAAGCACCTTTCTTACTCAATATCGGCCACATACTGTAACTGTCAACAGCTTCTTCTGTCTCCAAATTGTGGTTAAGCATTTGAGCAAAAGTGGCATAAAAGTCTATCAATGAAACTAAAGAGTTGTTTGTCTCTTTCCCATATTTTCCTTTCCAGGAGACAATAAGGGGAATTCTGTGTCCGCCTTCGTAAATATCGCTTTTGTAGCCTCTGTAGATGTAACTAGGAAAATGTCCTTTCTTTTCCATATCTTTCACGCCGATATAACCGGCACACCCATTATCCGAAGCAAAGACAATGATGGTATTATCCAGTTGCTTGTTCTTCTTCAATGTTTTTACGATTTGGCGCACCATGTCGTCTATCATGACTACGAAATCGCCATAAGGACCGATACTGGTTTTGCCCTGAAACTCTTTCGAAGGCAATATAGGGGTGTGAGGAGCAGTAATAGGCAAATATAAAAAGAATGGTTTCTTGCTGTCTTTCTGCTCATTGATATAGTTCAGGCTATGACGAATGATGTTGGGAAAACATTCTTCCGGCTTGAAATCGGCTCCTGCCATTCCTCCGTGCATCAGTAATGCCAGATTCTTTTTCTGGGGTTCTATCACATGATCGGGGATAGAGGTTGCTTTGTTATTTTCCACATAAACATAGGGAGAAATATCCAATGACGCCGGTATGCCGAAATAGTAATCAAATCCCCTGTCGGTGGGTCCGTTCTTGATCGGAAGCGAGAAATCTATATCTTTCATGCTTCTGCCATTGTTCGTATATCCCCAGTCCCAGCCTAAGTGCCATTTACCGATACAAGCGGTATTATAGCCATTCGCTGAAAACATTTGCGCGATTGTGCGACGTTCAGGATCAATCATTGCAGGCGAATCGCCATCAAGACCACCTCGTTTCAGCTTGGTTCGCCACGGATATCTTCCGGTTAGAAGAGAATATCTGGAAGGAGTGGATAAAGCGGAAGAAGCATGGGCATCCGTAAAGGCAATCCCGTGCTCGGCCAGTTTGTCAATGTTAGGAGTATGGATTTTAGATTCGGGATTAAAGGCCGAGATGTCTCCATAACCCAAATCATCCGCCAATATAAATACAATATTGGGCGTTTGCGCTTTTACAGCAGCAACTGTGAGAAGTGCAGAGGAGATTGTGATTAGTTTATTCATATATTGAATGTATTAAAGCTATAGTTTATGTATGATATAACCTATCTCTTCATGTTTTCCAACCGACATGCCCGGATTATCTGACTGACATCTCAATCGTTCCACTCCAGTAGACAAGTCTTTTCACTCCAGTGAACGAATCTATGCACTCTAGTGAACAACCCTCGTCACTCTAGTGGAACGATGGAGATGCTCTATCAATAACTGGACGATAACGAATGAAAAACATGCCGGCATAGGGTTGTTTGAATGATAAGTACCTTTCATCTGTTTTCAATGTAAATAAGATCAGCAACCATCGTCTATGCAATCATCATGAGAAATGTATGAGAAATGCAGGACGAATACAGGGCAGATGTATGAGAAATCATTGAAAAACGAATGAGAAATAGCCGTTTTTTAGTTAAAATATCTGTAAAAAGAATGAGAAATGCCTGCATAGAAAGCATTTCTCATACTATATATTACTGATTATAAACTCATTATCTAGATTTTATGAGAAATGAGAAATAAAAAAGACAAATCTCGGTTCTTCGTCAAATTTGGTGGTAATCTCTTTTTTATTTCAACTGTCTTCTTCTTTCTTAATCCTATTAAAAGTTGTAGATATGTTTGCTTTTTAGTAACTTTAAAGACACCACATCATTAAGAGTTACAATGCAACAAGTCATATCTACAACGTACAAATATACATCAAAAAAAGAAAATGCTCCTACAAATAGGGGATTATTCCATGATTTCAGATTCAGTCTTGGCTACGATAATCTGCAACAAGATGGTATCTCTGAAGCTGTTGGCTCATTGACGGTCTTTCTACATACGGCTGGCAAAGGGGCTTCCTGTCCTTATTGCGGACATTTCAGTCACCGATTGCACAGTTACTACTCCCGTCATATTGAGGATCTTGAAGTTTACGGTCATACTTTGGAGTTAGTCATCAAGGTTGGCAAATATTATTGTGACAATGTTTCTTGTCCACAAAAAATATTCTGCGAACCGTTGTCTTTTCTGGCTCGTCGGTATGGTAGACGGAGCTATCTTGTTGAGGAACGCATCAGATCGATAAGTTTGGAACTTACTTCCCGAAAGGCCTCTTCTCTTTTGCAACTGTTCCATATAACAGCCAGTAGTTCTTCCTGCTTACGCATCCTACAACAGTGCGGACAACACAATCCTATGCATAATAAAAGTATTTATGTAGGTATTGATGATTTTGCCTATAAAAAAGGTAAGGATTATATGAGTGTGGCCGTAGACCAGATGACACACATACCTATTGCTTTGTTAGAGGATAGAAACGGAGAAGCACTTGATAACTGGCTCATCCGGAATCCTCAAATACAATATATAACGAGAGACCGTGGAAGATGTTTCACAGAGGCTATAAACAGAATAATTCCTGGTGTTACACAAATCTGCGACCGATTCCATCTAATCAAGAATATGACGGACACGATGATACCGGAAATAGAGAAAATAATCCGTCAGACCAAGAAAAAGCTCAAATACGAATATCCTGACAGAGACACGGCTTCTTCGTTAATTCTTCAGGACATATTTAACATGGGAGATGTCCGACACAGAGAAAAATTGAAGATATACAGGGAAAGCTTGAACTTAAAAATGCAGGGGATGACCATTGAGCAGACAGCCACACATTTGGGTAAGAAAAGTCGCTACATTTATAAGATTATTCACAACAGAAGAATAGGGCATACTTGAATGAGCAACAGAAGACAGCTCTTAAATATGTATCCGAACTGGCTACAATCATTAGTGCGGGCTGTATTACTCGAAAAATATTGGCACAAAAAATGGGGAGTAAAATCAGTGGCGCACTTATTGGAAGGATAACATCCAGCTTGCAGAAAAAGGTATCAACAAAGAGGAAGGAAGTCAAGGAGCATAATGAGAGCATTGAAAACAGAAGTAAAATACAGAGAGTTTCACAGAATCAGATACGCAAATACATTCTAAAGGGAGAATCGGATAATCCTAAACTAGCGGAACTGTATAAGTCCTCACCGCAGATTAAAGAACTTTTAAGCGTGTGTCAGAATTTCAGAGATATGATTAATGGGAACACTTATGATAAGGATATTAGAAAGTGGATTGAAAAAGCGAAGGCAACACGGAATATGGCACTGACGAACTTTGCATATGGTATTGAAAAAGACTGGGAGGCAGTACAGGCAGCTATTGATATCCCCTTCAGTAACGGATTACTGGAGGGGACAGTGAATAAAATTAAAGCGGTAAAAAGACAGATGTACAATAGGGCAGGAATTAAACTACTGAGAGCGAAGATTATTTATTCACAATAGAAGAAGTACCACCAAATTTGACGAAGAACCCAAATCTCTTTCAGAGAGCAACAAGCGGTAGCATTACGAATATTATACATTGGCTGCTTTCTTCTGCCTATTCTTAGGAGCACGCGGCCAGTCTTTATCAGCTCCGGTATCATTTTGCTGTTTCATCCATTTTTGCAGTTCCATCGTCAGTTCTGCCTTCTTCTTACTATATTTCTTCACATCCGCCAAATTATTCATTTCAAACGGATCTTTCTTGATATCATATAATTCGAACTCGGGACGATTCTTATAGCGGTTCATGATTTTATGTGCCTGATCCGTGTCCTGTGCTTTCCACGAGAGATACCATTCTGCCTTTTCAATATGCTTTTCTACGTATGTTTCCTCCGGAGTCAAGTTCCAGATTAGACGATAGCGTCCGTCTGAAATAGAACGGATTGGATATGCCGGACCTTCCGGAACATTGTTGTGAACATGATAAGCATACTTATGGTGTGTCTTTGTTTTCCCTTGAAATACATCTACCAGACTCTTTCCATCTATTACGTCAGGCACCTTTCCGCCTGCAACATCGATAAATGTAGGAAGAAGGTCTTCATATTGCACAATAGCGGAAGTCTCCGTACCGGGTTTAATGACACCCGGCCAGGAAGCCACCATCGCCGACTTGACACCGGCGCTCCAATTGGTCCATTTGGCTCCGGCAAATTGCGTACCCTGCTCGGATATGAAAATGACAAGAGTGTTCTGCAACAGATTCTTTTCTTTCAGAATCTGCATAGCATCCCCCACCTGTTGATCGAGCAGGCCGACTTCCGCCAAATATCTGGCATAGTATTCACGCGTCACTTCCGTGTCGATAAACTGTGGCGGCAACTGAAGTTTCTTCCGGTCGAAGACGGAAGCGTCACCACCTGTCCAGGGAGCATGCGAATTAATAGAAGCCAAGACAAGACAGAAAGGTTGGGAAGCATCACGTTCCATAAACTTCTCGATACCTTTGGTATGATAATCAGTGTTTGGGCTTGTACATCCTTTGGGGAATCCCGGTACATCTTCGAACGGGAAGTTAGCCAAAGGTTTGATATGCCACTTCCCGGCCAATCCAACCCGATAACCCAGATTTCCCAGATAAGTGGGAAGAGATTTTACATCGGCATTGACCGAGCTATGGTTGGCGTAACCGCCATGATGCATCGGATACATACCTGTATAAACACAATGCCGGGTAGGCGTACTCATCGAAACAGAATTATACGCACTGTTGAACTTTATCCCCTGTCGAGCCAATGCATCTATATGGGGAGTCTTGTTGTTGACTGCTCCGAAACAGCCTATATCGTAATAGGAGCAGTCATCGGCTATGATTAATAATATATTAGGCTTCGAAGGAGTTTGGGCAAACCCGTTTCCTATCGCCAATCCGCCTAGGAGGCATAAACTAATCATTGATTTTTCCATCTTGTATTATTTTCAATTCATAGGGTTAACAGATTCAACGTACTACTTTCCATTCTTTAGGAGCTTTGAATCCGTCACGACCTTTACCGTAAGGTACTTCCGGTATACAAGGAGTGATCGTGTCATATTTCAGGGCAACCTCATACAAAGCTTTCACAATTTTCTCGTTTCCTGCGCTGGCATTTTTCTTTTCGTAAGGATCTGTTTTATAATCAACCAGAAAGTCCTGTTTCAAATCCAGTCCCGGTTTCATACCTTTTCTAATCAGTTTATAGTCTTTATTGACTACTGCTCCGTGTCCCAGATAAAAATCGCGGTCGATACAGGTCTTTTTACCGTTTAATACAGGGAGGATGCTGATGCCGTCATATTCACGTTTCGGACGGCTGTGATCTCCTACCAAATCTTTCAATGTGGGAACAAGATCAACAAAACCTGTCACCTGTGAACTCAAGTTCTTATATTGTTTCTCTGCCTTCTTCCAATAAAGAACAGCAGGTGCATGTACGCCTCCATCCCACTCGTCGAATTTATGTCCACGCAAAGGTCCTGATGAAGATCCCGGAACACCGGCAGTGCCGTTATCACTAAAGAAGATAAAGAAAGTGTTGTCCATAATTCCTTTCTTCTTCAAGGCATCTACAATAGCACCGATTCCCCTGTCCATACAAGAAACCATTGCACTGTAAGTCGCTTTTTTCTGTTCTTTCGGTGTCAGGCTGTCGAAATTGTTAGTATAGAGTTTTATATCTTTTTCCTGTGCCTGCAAAGGTGTATGAGGTGCATTATAGGCCACATACAACATAAACGGACCTTCTTTCTCGTATGCATCGATACAGCGGATGGCTTCTTTGGTTATCAATTCGGTAGAATATCCTTTGTCGTGGCAGGTTTCCCAGTCGTTGTGCCAGTCCAGTTCACCTTCACGCGTCAGGTCGAAATAATCTATCGCACCGTTCAGATGACCATAGAAATGCGAAAAGCCCCTATTCATCGGATAATGCACTTTCTTGGTATGCCCCAAATGCCATTTACCAATAATAGCTCTGTTCTTATATCCGTTACGTGCCAGCATATCGGCCATCGTTTCTTCATTCTCATCTAGTCCGTCCTCACGCCAGGGCGGAATAACAGCCGAACGGACACCAAACCGATTCGGGTAACGTCCCGTCATCAGTCCCGCACGGGTAGGCGTACTGATGGGAGAAGTGTAAAAGCGTTCGAGTTCCACTCCTTCGCCTACCAGAGCATCCAAACAGGGAGTCTTGATTTCACTACCATGAAATCCTACATCACCCCAACCCAAATCGTCGGCCAATACAATCACAATATTAGGACGCTCTGTCTGCGCATGAAGAAATGCCGGAAGCAGAGTACATCCACAAAGCAAACCAAAAAATTCTTTTTTCATGATATACGATTTATAAATTACATTCTGTGTTTTATTCGTTTTGACTGTGTGACGGCTTATTTTCTCTTTCCCGGCATGTGTTCGAAGGCACGCATCTCGGTAGGTTGTCCTTCGTCTCCACAATCCTTCATCCAGCGTTTCAACTCTTTATCCAAGCGGCTGATGGTAGAAGCTTGTTTCGCGTCCTCCGCCAGATTCTTCATACAATACGGGTCGTTCTTCACATCATACAATTCGATAGCCGGACGATGCTGATATTTAGTCGTCATCGCTTTTGCATGACTATCCGTTTCCGCCAGTCTTTTCCACTCTTTAAACAAAGGAGATTTTGTTTCAACATTCTGGAAAGTAGCTTCCGGGGTGAGATTGACAATATATCTGTATCGGCCGTCGTATACCGAACGGATGCCATAATAAGGCGATCCGGCATTGATGCCTCTCGTGGTCTGAAGGGAGAAAGAATATTTCTTGTGTGCTTTCTTCTTGCCTGTCAATACCGGTTTGAAACTTTCGCCATCCACTTTCGCCTGCGGCTTTCCTCCTATTATATCGACAAAAGTAGGGACAATATCTACGTATTCTACCAACGCGTCACTTACGCTTCCCGGCTTAACCACTCCCGGCCAACGAACGATACAGGCAGAGTGTACCCCCGCATCATAACAAGTCCATTTGGCAAAAGGCAGGCTGTTGCCTTGTTCGCTCAAATATACGACAACAGATTTATCCGTCATTTTTTCCTTATCTAAAATAGAAAGGACATTGCCGAATTCCTGATCCATATAATTGATCTCTGCCAGATAATGGGTAAACAACTCGCGAGTCTGGGGAATATCTACATACATAGGAGGCAGTGTCAGTTTGTCCGCATTAAATTGAGAGGCATCGCCTTTATTCCAAGGAGTATGCGGTTGATTGGAGGCTACAAACAGACAGAAAGGTTCGCCTTTCGCCTTGCAATCGGAAATAAATTTCTGAATTGCTTCAAAATTCAAGTCCCCACCTTTCAAAGGAGGTACATAAAGGTCGAAAGGAAATGCTGATTTCGGGGCAATATGCGATTTCCCGATCAACGCGACTTTATAACCCAACGGTTGCAGATGATGTACAACGCTCAATGTTCCTTCATTGGCACAAGTGTGATTAGGGTAAGCTCCGCTGCGTACAGGCCATACACCTGTATATAGATTATGGCGGGTAGGCGATGACATCGGAACAGCCTGATAGGCTTGTGTGAAACGTACTCCCTGTGTGGCAAAGTGGTCGATATTCGGAGTCTTCGAATCAACACTGCCATAACAGCCCAGATCATAATGAGAACAGTCGTCAGCTATGAACAACAGAAAGTTCGGTTTTTCCGTTTGCTGGGCAAAAGACAGGCTAGTAGCTCCCAAGGCTACGGATGCACTTACTAGTAATTTATTCATTTTGTGTTCCTCCTTTATTTATTTCTTTGGATGCTTAGGTAATACAAAGTTTGCATTCGCCCATTTCTCCCATTCGGCAACTAACTTGGTAAGCACTTCAGGGTGCTGTTCTGCCAGATTGTTACGTTCGGTACGGTCTTTAACCACATCGTACAATTCCCATTCTTTTCCTTTTTCGTCGCGGATTGCTTTCCAGTTTCCCCAGCGGATCGCTCTATTGTTCTGATGTTCCCAATACATATATTCGTGTATAGAGTCTGCTTTCTTTTGAATAGCAGGGAAAAGACTACTGCCTACCAATGGATATATTTTGTTTCCGCCGTGATAAGTTTCCGGATAGGCGGCTCCTGTTGCTTCCAGGATGGTCGGCATAATGTCCGGCAGATAACCGGGAACACGGCACCATTCACCTTTCTTATTCTTCAGATTGCTTTTCCACGACACGATGAGAGGGGTAGAAATACCTCCTTCATAAGAACGGCATTTGTATTTACGGAACGGAGTATTGGAAACCTGTGCCCATGCTCTTCCGTAAGAAGGGAACACGCTACAAGCCGGATTGTTGATTTCAGACACTTTCCCGCCTCCCAATTCAGCGTATGGCTCGGCACAAGCACCGTTGTCGGACAAGAACATGACAAGCGTGTTATCCAGTTTATGATTCTTCTTCAGGTAGTCCAGCAGTTTTCCTACATTATAATCTACACAATGCACCTGCGCTGCATAAACGGCCATCCGGTAGGCTACTTCATCTTTTTCCTTCTCTGTCAGCTCGTCCCATTTCCGATTTTCCCATTCGGCAAACTCTGTATTCGAGTCGATAATTCCCAACTTAGCCATCCGCTTCCGTCTTGCTTCACGAATTTCATCCCATCCTTTCTCACGATAGATCTTCGTGAATTTTTGAATGTCTTCTTCTTTTGCCTGCAACGGCCAGTGAGGAGCGTTAAATGCCAGATATAGGAAGAAAGGTTTATCATCTTTCTGCTCATCAACAAAGCGAATCGCGTAATCGGTAAATGCATCTGTTGTATAATAAGGTGCTTCCGGCTCCGGAAGTTTTGTATTGTCAAGGGTCAAGCCGCGTCCTCCCGATGGACGGAGATAGCTGCAAGCTCCTGCCAAAATTCCGTAGAAGCGTTCAAATCCCCGTTGTAAGGGCCACTTTTCTTCTCCATGCATTCCCAGATGCCATTTACCTGCCATATAGGTATGGTAGCCGCCTTCTTTCAGAACTTCGGCTATTGTGACACAATTGCGGTTGAGGAATCCTTTGTATCCCGGCACTCCCCAATCATTCGGACTCTTCTGGCCGGGATTTTTAAACGGGTCTTCGGACATCTTGACCGATACCTGCCTGATGTTGATATAGCCCTGTCATTAAACTGGCCCGGGCAGGGCAAGAACGTGAAGTGTTGTAGAATTGTGTGAAACGTACTCCTTTGGATGCCAACGCATCAATATTAGGGGTCAGTATTTCTCCACCGTAGCAGCCAATATCGGAATAACCCATATCATCTACCATAATCAGTACGACATTCGGCTTCTCTTGTGCCGAACAAAACGATGCCATCAGTAAGGGGGCAGTCATTAAGAAATTCTTCTTTACCATAGTATTATCAATTATCTGGAAAACAAAAATAGAGAAGTTTATGGAAAAGGAAGGAAAAATGCTAATCAATAAAGAACAAAATCAGGTATATATGATACCAAACAGGTATACAACGCTTTTGTGAACTTTTATTTTTACTATGAATAGTTTTTTTCCTTTATTGAACAATAAGTTTTCTATTTTCAGGCCAATATGTTCTAACTTTGTACGCTAGTTAAAAAACCTACTAAGATGAAAAACAAACGAATTACTTTTCTTCTTTCTTTTTGCTTACCATTAGCAATAGCATGGGGAGAAATACCTCCTGCTAAAACTGTATTTACACAATACATGAACCAGGCACAAACATTCGCCAACAACTATCCGCGAGAGAAAGCCTATTTGCATTTCGACAACACGAGTTATTATGTTGGAGATACGATCTGGTTCAAGGCTTATGTCACTCTCGCCGAAAAGCAGACTTTCAGTCCGATCAGCCGCCCCCTGTATGTGGAACTGGTGGATCAGACAGGACATATAGCAGATAAACAAATCATCAAACTGACGCAGGGAGAAGGGAACGGACAATTCATTCTTCCCCGTTCCATGTTATCCGGCTATTATGAGGTACGTGCCTATACCCGCTGGATGCTTGCTTTCAACGAACCGCAGTATTTCTCACGTACTTTCCCGATTTATCAACTTGCGAATAGTGATAAGCTGGAACGTAGTATCACAACTTACGAACTTAGTCCGTCGATGGAGAACCGTCCGTCGGAAACTAAGGAGAAGTTGAGTGTGCGCTTTTTCTTAAGGCGCAAGAATGAATATAGAATTGTCGGGAACGCTCTATACCAAAGAAGGAGCAGAAATCACTTCTTTCGAGACTTTGCACGATGGAATGGGGCATTTTGAATATACACCTTCTGCACAACCGGCTGTTGCCAAAGTCGATTTTCAAGGAAAGAAATATGAATTTACCCTTCCACAGGCGTTGCCTAACGGGTATGTGTTGAGTACTGTCAACAATGCCGGTGCCCTTTTGGTGAAAGTATCCTGCAATACCGCTACTCCTCAAGACACATTGGCTGTATTTATCAGTTATCAGGGGCGGCCGTATGTTCATCAATTGATTAGTTGCCGGGCGGACGCTCCACAAGAGTTCATTCTGCCTACCCGCAAACTACCGGCAGGTGTACTGCAAGTCAGCCTCATCAACCGAGCTGGTAATACGTTATGCGAGCGTTTTGTCTTTTCCAATCCACGTGCTCCTCTACAACTATCCGCAGAGGGACTGAAAGAGGTGTATACTCCCTACGCTCCTATTCGTTGTGAGTTACAGGTAAAGAATGCCAAAGGAGAACCGGTATCGGGAGATGTATCAGTCAGCATCCGGGATGCCGTCCGGTCAGATTATCTGGAGTATGACAATAACATCTTCACTGATTTGCTGTTAACATCTGATTTAAAAGGATATATCCATCAGCCCGGTTATTATTTTGTATCGCCGTCTCCCCGGAAGCAAACGGAACTGGATATATTATTAATGGTGCATGGATGGCGTAAATATGACATGAGCCAAGCCATTTCTACTGCTCCTTTCACTCCGTTGCAGTTACCGGAAGCTCAATTAGTGTTGAACGGGCAGGTTAAATCAACGATCCTCAAGAATAAGCTGAAAGATATAGCGCTTAGTGTGATAGTGAAGAAAGATGACCAATTTATCACTGGAGGAACCGTGACCGATGAAAACGGTCGTTTCACCATTCCTGTAGAAGACTTTGAAGGAACCACGGAAGCGGTGATCCAAACCCGGAAAGTCGGTAAAGAACGCAACAAGGATGCATCCATCCTGATCGACCGTAATTTCTCACCTGCTCCCCGAGCCTACGGCTACAAGGAGCTTCATCCTGAATGGAAGGACTTGACCCACTGGCTACAAAAAGCCGAGAATTTTGATTCTCTATACATGGATTCTATCCGGAAAGTAGAAGGACTTTATGTATTGGATGAAGTGGAAATCAAAAGCAAACGCCGGCAAGGAAGTAATATGGCTACTAAAATCAATGAGAAAAGCATTGACGCTTATTACGACGTACGCCGTTCTGTAGATTTATTACGTGACAATGGGAAGATTGTCACAACTATTCCGGAATTAATGGAAAAGTTAAGTCCGCAATTCGATTGGGATCGTAGCAATGACAAGCTTACTTATCGGCAGAAACCAATCTGCTATATCATGGATAACCACATTTTATCCGAGACAGAAACTCAAATGATGTTGACCGAAGTGGATGGACTGGCTTCTATCATCATCAGCAAAGGAACCGGAGGCATTGATGACGACATCATTCAAAACACCAAAATGTCCGAAGTTACGGATAGTACGGGAGTGGATATCAGCAAACTGGATAAATACAGTGTTTTCTACCTGATTCCCCTACCCAGACGCGATGTATTGAACAAAAGTCAGACTGCCGTACTTGGTACCCGGCAAACAGTCATTCAGGGATATACTCATGCACTGGAATATTATTCACCTGCCTACCCGACCAAGGAATTGTATATGGATAAAGTAGACAAAAGACGGACGCTCTACTGGAATCCGTCTGTACGGACAGATGAAAATGGAAAAGCTGTGATTGAATGTTATAATAACCAATATTCCACTCCGGTGATTATTCAGGCGGAAACGATGAGTAAGGATGGACAAATAGGAAGTATGAAGTATTCTACAATCGGGCAAGCGGAGCAATAGTTCTTGTTGTAGATAACCTCATAGCCGATATTATTAATGGGGATGAAGTTATTCCTGATCCGGAATCCTTCATCCCCATTATTCTTTCAATGTTTCTATTCATTCCGTTTTAAATGGAATGACAGTTATTTCTTTTTCTGTCCCGGGTAAGGTTCTACCATGCAACGCTTAGCCCATGCTTCGTATGCTTTTGACATTTCTGCCACCTTCTCCGGATATTTAGCAGCCAGATCATGTTGCTCGCTCCGGTCTTCATTCAAATTGTACAATTCCCATTGAGAGTTATTTTTCGGGCGAACCAGTTTCCAGCCATCATTGGAAAGAAAAGCACGTTCGTTGAAGTGTTCAAAGCCCAGATAGTCGTGTCCCTTGCGATGTCCGGTCTTGAAGATAGGAAGTAAGCTCTTTCCTTCCATTGGAAGAATATCATGTCCTTTATAGGTAGTTGGATATTCAGCATCCGCTAAATCGACACAAGTAGCCATGATGTCCATTACATGCCCTATTTCAGATGTCATGCCACCCACGTTCTTTTTAATTCCTTTCGGCCAATGAGCAATCATCGGAGTACAGATACCTCCTTCATAAGATTTAGCTTTCCAAAAGCGGAATGGAGTATTCGCTACATTAGACCAACGGGCTCCCAATGAAGCGTATGTAGTCTGTGGTCCAGGCAATACCTGTTTATTACGCGGGTAAATGATTTTCTTTCCATCACGAGTCATATCCGGACGGTCGTTCTCTCCACCAGACATGTTCTGGCAGTCTTCGTTACTGCAACCATTATCAGACAAGAAAAGAATCAATGTATTATCAAGCTGTCCGGTCTTTTTCAAAGCCTCGATAATTTGTCCGATACCCTGATCTACACGGTCGATCATTGCAGCGTGAACGGCCATCGCACGGGCATCCCATTCTGCATGTGGATTATCTTCCCATTTGTCATGAAACTGACGTTCGGACAAAAAGTTATCCATTCCCGGGAAAACACCCAACTGCTTTTGACGTTCATAACGGGCATTACGGATAGCTTCCCAACCTACTTTATAAGTATCCTTATATTTCTCAATATCTTCAGGAAGTGCATGCAGCGGCCAATGCGGTGCTGTATAAGCCAAGTACATAAAGAATGGTTTATCATCCTTTGCATATTCTTCTACCTCCTGTACGGCACGATCTGAAAGGGCTTGGGTTATATAATATCCTTTGGGTACTTCCTTTATAGGCACTTCACCTTCTACTAAACTGAACGGATCAAAGTAATCCACCACTCCATAAATCACTCCATAGTGAGAATCAAACCCACGATTGACGGGATAATGACATAAATCAGAGAATGTATCATGGAAGACACGGTGTGCCAACCATTCGCGTTGGTCTTTACGCAGAGGAGTTTCGGCAACATGCCATTTTCCAACCATACTGGTGGTATATCCTGCTTCTTTCAACACCTCGGCAATGGTAACGGCATTGCGTGAGAGTGTTCCGCGATAGCCCGGCAAGTGAGCATCAAAGGTCATTCGTCCGATTCCGGCTTGATGTTGGTAAAGTCCTGTCAATAGGGAAGCACGAGTCGGGCAACTACGGCTTGCATTATAGAAATGATTGAATCGTACTCCTTCTTGTGCCAGTTTGTCCAAATTAGGAGTATGAATCTCGCTACCATAGCATCCCAGATCGGAATAGCCAAGGTCATCTGCAAGAATTACCAAGATATTAGGCCGTTTGTCCGATTTCTTGCCTTTCGCCTCTGCTGCAGAATGGCCTGCAACCATCAAGGCGGTCGGTAATAGTAATAATTTAGAATTCATAAGTTTAATATTAGTTTATAATTTGTTTTTCACTGTATTACTCTTTTCCTTTGTCTTTGTTTTCCGCAAACCATTTACATACTTTTTTGCTCAACTTAGCTACGACTTGCGGATGCGACTGCGCCACATCGTTTTTCTCGAATTTGTCTTTTACAATATCGTACAGCTGCGCATCGCTTCCATCGCTATTTATCAATAGCTTCCAGTTGCCACTGCGTATAGCCAGATGAGGACTTCTGTCGTTTGCATTTCCCGGTTTCTTAAAGAATTGGTTTCTACCGAAATCCCACATCAAATCCGTTTTACGTTTAGCTTTCGATTTGCCCAAAAGAACTTTATCATAATTTTGTCCGTCTCCCTGATAACCTTTCTCTGTTTCAATTCCGGCTATCGCACATAAAGAGGGATATAAATCGACTGCACACAGTACGCTCTCATTATTCACTTGTCCAGCCTTTATTTTCTTGGGGTATTTTATAAGGAACGGCATACGAATTCCACCTTCATAAAGGCTGTTCTTCGTTCCTCTTAAATAAGCAGCACGAGCGGATTGGAAACTGGGCGCCGGTCCATTATCACTAGTGAAAATCACGATTGTATTTTCCGACAATCCCAACTCATCCAATGCTTTGATAAAACGTCCGATCTGTTTGTCCATTTCAGCAAGAACAGGGATGAAGGCTTCTTCCGTATTCCAGCTTTTGTTATCCTTTTGCTTAAATTCCGGTACCCAAGGAGTATGCATATCATCCGGCCAGAGATTCAAAAAGAAAGGCTGGTCTTTATGACGTTTGACAAAGTCGATGCTCTTATTTACAAAGTACTCGGTACGTCTCCAGCGTTTTACGCTGTCTTTGGCCGACCATATCCAGTTCGTAGCAGTGATTGCCGGTTCCGGGTCCGGACTTTCATACGTCGATATATATTCGTCAAAACCATAATTTTTAATAGAAGGTGCATTGTGCACGTCGCGCCCGCCTCCCATGTGCCATTTACCTATGTGTCCGGTGGCATAACCTGCACTTTGGAAAGCACGTGCCATGGAAGGATTCTTGTCACTCAAAAAGTTACGCTGTTCACACTTCTTGTTGCTGGCTTTATTATTTAAAAAGGTATTAATTCCTACTTCAATCGGGAATTTGCCTGTTGTCAATCCGCAACGTGAAGGTGAGCTGACCGGTGCGGATGAATAATACTGATTGAATAACAATCCGTCCTGCGCTATCTTATCAATATTCGGAGTAGGAACAAACTTACCTCCATAACAACCGATATCTCCGATTCCCATATCATCTACATAGATGACGACCACATTGGGTTTTGTCTCTGCCTGCATACTGGCCACGGGTAATAAAGCTCCCAACCAAGGCAAATGTTTTTTGATGTTCATAATTATTCTGATTTAATTAACTATGCTTTTTGTCGGTTTCGTGTGACTGACTTACAGAACAAAAGTAAGTAAGTTTTTTAAGAGAAAGGGAAAAATACAAATCAATAAAGGAAAAAAACAGGTAAACAGAGATGGAAGTAACTAATCAGGATCTATTACAAGTAAATAGGGAAGATATAATTTCCATATCTTCCCTATTTCATTATCTATATTATTACCATTCAATCTGCTGGTCTTCATCCGGAATCTGCGTATTGATATTCCGCAGAAGCGTCATACTTCCTGCTACTCTATACTTGATAGGAATTACTTCTGTACCACTACCTCCATAAGTAAAATCTTGGAAGTCGTATTCAAACATAATTTGAACATAACGACGTTCCAAATAAGGGCGTGTCGCGTCCATAACCGAAGTACTACTATAAGTAGGCGTCCCAATCAGTTCAAACTCCATTTCGTTACTTGGATCATCCTGCTTCATATCCAATGTTCCATCTTCTTTGAAGTGCACATTAATTTTGTATTTCTTACGCATATCCTTATCCATATCCTCATTAATCAAACCGGCATAAAAGAATATGGAATTGTTATCTACCACATATCCTGTACGCTTGTCCGTCGTTCTTGCATTCGTATCAGGCTTACCATTTATATAAGTGTACACTTTCATGGAAGAAGCCGTGTACGAACCGGAATAATTATTAAAAGGTACTACCTTCAACAAAGCTTTTGCATAGTTCTTGCGCGGATGACTTTGATAAGCATAGGATCCATCATCAACAATGGTCAACGGTAAAACCCATTTTTCCAACATATCAATGTCTTGCAAATTGAAATCTATATTTAATAGTTCTACGCACGAACCGGCAGGAATATGTACTGTTTCTGGAAATTCATATTTGTCTTCCTCCATTTCCGTATACCATAATTCCGGACGATAAAGACTAAAACGTTCGATATTCAGTGTTTTCAGCGTATCCTTATCTACTGCTATATGTATATCTCTGTCTTGGCTATTCACTGTAGAGCCACTGACAATGATAGGTAGCTGATAGGTCACTTTTCCATTGTCCTTATACCTAACGTAGATGGTAGTAACACCATCGCTTCCTGAAGCGATAGGCGCTTTGAAAGATACGTATTGTTCATACTGCTCATCTTCCCACTCATTATTACAAGCGGTTCCCAAGACGATGACAGCCAATAAACTTAAATAAATATATATATTCTTCATATCATATTCTTATTAGGAGATTAATCATTGTATGTCCATCCCGGGTTCTGCGTCAACCGTTTATTACGTTTTAACTCATCGTGGCTGATAGGCCAGAAATAGAGTTTACGTGAGAAGGCAGTAGGTAAGTCTGCAATTTCAATCGGAGTATAGAATTGTTCTCTCTGCTCTTCTACATCCGACATATAGAAATTACACCCGTAATTTTTCTTGGATTCTTCCACTTCTGCATCTTTCCATCTACGCAAATCAAAATAACGCTGCCCTTCGGCCATGAGTTCAATCTGACGTTCACGTTTCAGTTTCTTACGGAATACATCCCGGTCCTGGTACTCTGGCATTGTATAATCGGGTACACCCGCACGGCGACGTACTTGTCTGATGCCTTTTTTCATTTCATCAACATCACGTTTGACGGAATAACTGGTAGATCCATCCCACGATGGAATGTCGTACGAAGATCCATCTTCCAGTTCATTCAACGCTTCGGCATAAATCAACAGAATCTCGGCAAAGCGGATGGCAGGCTCTGCTTTCGCTTTGATTTCCTTACGATTCGTATCGTCTGGATGCACATATTTCATGATACCGATCCCGGATCGTAAATAGACACCGGTACCAGAGAAACCGTCAGTATTGATACCGTAATAATAGTTAACTTGTTTCTCAACGTCATTCTTATAATCTGTTGTCTCTGCATTTTTCAGCAAAGCCCATACGCAGCCATTGAACGAAACGGATGCATAAAAACGCGGTTCTCTATCCGCATATTCCTTATATACGCCTTCCTTTATTTGAGGATATGTGCCTGCCTCAACTTCCTTTTTGGTAACAAAACGTGTACCGGAAGGATATTCTTCTTTAAAATGTTCTCTACTGAATTCGTCTCCGTTTGCCATATAATAAGCATCACACATCTTTTGTGTCATACCATAAGCATTATTTCCTCCACCCAAAGTTTTCGGCATTTGAAGTTTCACCATTTCAGCAATACTATTGACCCCTTGATTACGCCCACGGCTGAAAATCAACTCCGGGTTCTGATACATCGCTAACGAACCATTGAAAACTGCCCGGTAGGATTCGTAAGGATCTATATCGCTATAGCCACCTTCGTTCCATGTCTTTGTCGAGAAGTCACCATCCTGATAAGGGGTAATGGTAGCAGGATATCCGGGTTCAGCAATGTTAGTTGCCTTTTTGTGGTAGAGTTCATAACGATGACCGTTGTTCTCACCGGGAAGTTCCATCACATCTCTTGCCGCAGCTGCTGCTCTTGCCCACTTATATTCATTGTATTCCTGGGACATCAGACAATTTCCTTCATAGTCTACCAAATCCGAGAACTTATCCGGATCTCCCGGACGGGGATTATTGATAGGACTCGCTGAATATATCAATGCTCTGGCACGAGCCGCCAATGCTGCTCCCCGTGTGGGACGCGCCACCTGATTAATGGCTCGGGTCAGAGGCAAATCCTTGGCTGCCAGACGCATCTCCGATTCAATATATTCCACACATTCATCATACGAACTACGTTGAATTGCCAAATCATCATAATCGGAAGTATAGTCAAGCCCCTCATCTGGTAATAAAGGTACAGGACCATATTTGCGAAGTAACAACCAATAATAGTAAGCACGAACAAAACGTGCCTGCGCTTTCATATCAGCTCTCTCTTCTTCCGTATACTTCGTATTCATATCAATATTTTGGATGAAGATAGATGCTTGACGAATACCTTTATAACTATCGCCCCACGAATGACGGTAACTCTCATCATAAGTACCGGTCTTGAACGTCTTATACGCATCGAGACTATTACCACCGAAGTAAATGTCATCGGCAAAGTTAGTGATTGTATTAAGCATGTTAGACACTTCCAAATTGTATCCGCCTAAAAAGGAATAGGCATGTGCTAACCATTCTTCCGTAGATTCCTTGTCGGTAAAAACATCCTCCAAAGACCGGCGGTCTTTAAAATATTTATCTGAGTCGAGGTTATCCGAACAAGCAACGGCAATTACACTCAATATAATACCAATATACAGTTTATATATCTTTCTCATTTTTCATGCATTTAATTAGATATTCACAGTTAATCCCAAAGTAAATGTCTTAGCAAGCGGATATTTTTCTCCGTTAGAACTTCCCATTTCCGGGTCCCATTCTTTAAATTTAGCAAACGTCAAGATGTTGGTACCAATGAAAAAGACACGTATCTTGTTAAACCGTATCTTGTTCACAATCGATTTCGGTAATGTATAACCCACTTCCAATGTTTTCAAGCGTAAATAAGAACCATCCCTGAGCCAGTAAGTAGAAGCTCTATAGTTATTATCGTTCCCTCCATAACTAAGCCGGGGATACGAAGCATTAGGATTTTCATTAGCCGGAATACCCAATGTGGCAGCTGTCTCCGCATCGACATAGCGGTCTTTCACCAAATTCGTCAGGACATTTCCCCACTGACTACCATTAAAGGCATATACGGTAGGGCCATTAATGAAGAACGAAGACTTGCCTGCTCCTTGGAAGTGTGCATTGAAGTCGAAGCCTTTCCACTGTGCAGAAATACCAAAACCATAAATCAAGTTAGGCTTCGTTGTTGCACCAATAGCTACCTCATCACTGCCATTAATAATTCCGTCTCCATTGACATCTTTATATTTAATGTCACCCGGTTGCACCTTCCCCCAGTTAGTTTGCTGCGGGCTATTGCGTATATCATCATAATCTTTAAACAATCCCAAAGCAATTAATCCCTTCGCCTGATTAACCCTGTAACCAGCCTCCTTTTGATAGGGATAAACTGCATTTTCTTCGTCTTTCTCCAGAATCTCATTCTTACTGTAAGTAAAGTTACCACGTACAGTCAGATTGACTTTACCTATTTTCTGCTTGTAAGCAAAATTACCGTCAAAACCTTTCGACCGCCCACTTCCCACATTCGCTTTTGGATAAGTATTTACACCCACAATGCCAGGTAGATAATTACGTTCCATATAGATACCATCACGCTGTTCATGGAAATAATCTACAGTAGCCGTAAACTTGTCATTGAATAAGGATAAATCCACACCTGCATCGTGCTTGGTCGCAATTTCCCAAGTGACATTGTTGGAGGCCAGCTGCGTATACTGCATTCCTGTATACACATTGTCCGGAGAACCGTAATCACTCCAAGTCCAGCCATTTCCATCATCCTTGATTGTGTACAAATAGGGAAAACGATATGTTGTATCACCTATTTTAAGCTTATCGCTACCCACTTTGCCATAGGAATAACGTAACTTGAACATATTCATCCATTTCAGATGTTTCTTTATAAACGTTTCTTCTGCTATATTCCAAGCGAGAGAAAACGCAGGGAAAAAGCCGAAACGATGTCCATCAGCAAAATTTTCCGAACCATTATAGCCAAAGTTAAAGTCAGCAAAATAGCGATAGTTCCAGTTGTAACTTACCCGACCGGCCAATCCCATGTGACGTTTGGCAATCCCATTCTTTACATCCGTTCCAATATCAACTGTTGTCCGATAAGCATCCTGACTATATTTCAATGTTCCACTCAAATGATGCGCGTGAAATGCACGGTTATATTGTAAAAATGCTTCCAGGAATTCACGGCGTTCACCAGTAGAGGCACTGGTTTGCTCCATCGGTTTTTCGGCACTTTGTTGGTTGAAGATCACCTTTCCCTCATCATTGCGATCTCTTTGGGCACGCCATGTTTCCGGCATTCTTATCCGGTTTATTTCACTCTGATTATTCGTGTCGAACCCGAAACGTCCTTCAAAACGCAGGCCTTTAGTGATAAAATCCAACTTTTGTTCCAAAGAAATATTGGTCTGAATTTTATTATTCCAGATTTCTTTATAACCACTCTGTGTAGCAAGTACCCAAGGATTATTGCGATTATCTTCTTTCCCGTGTGCAGGAATGTAACCATTAGAATACATCACAGGAATACTGATTGGACTCTGCCCCATCAATGAAGTCCATACGTTAGAGCCCTGCCCCGGTGCATTACGCTTCTTTAATGAACCGGATACGCCTACTTTTACAAGAGTAGTCTTCGTTACATCAATATCCGTATTCAAACGGTAATTCCAACGTTGACTACTAGGATTAGTATTATAATCCTTACGCATGGCATCATCCGTTTTGTACATACCTTCTTCATTCACATAACTAAGCGATACAAAATAACGCGCCGTGCTACCTCCGCCACTCATATTCAGATTAGCACGATAAGTCATAGCTCCATCTTTCAACAGGACATCCATCCAGTCTACATTCGGATATAAATCCGGGTCAAGTCCCAATCGCAGAATTTCCATTTCGTCATTCTGATAAATTCTCTCTTGATTACGAGTTATACATGCTTCATTCATCAGCATGGCATAACTGTAACCATCTGCAAATTCCGGTGTGATGGTACGCGCATTATAAGAAGTCTCCACTTTAGCATTAATCTTAATCTTACCTTCTTTACCATGCTTGGTAGTAATCAACACTACACCATTTGCGCCACGAGAACCATAAATCGCGGTTGTAGAAGCATCCTTCAATACAGTAAAAGACTCAATATCCTCAATATTGATTTCATCTAAATCGCGTTCAAAACCATCAACTAATACTAATGCGGAGCTATTAGCACCAAAAGTGGATATACCTCGAATCCAGAATTCAGAAGTATTCACACCCGGTTGTCCAGAAGTTTGCATGGCAAGGACACCTGATACATTTCCGGCCAATGCATTAGAAAGATTCGCCGTAGGATTTGATTTCAGCACCTCTACATCTACATTCGTCACTGCACCAGTCACAGTCAATTTCTTCTGCGCACCCGTTCCCGTAATTACTACTTCATCAATTTCTCTAGCCTCCGATTCTTTCATTGACACATTGACCAGATTTTGGTGCTTCACCAATATTTCTTGTGTATCAAAACCAATATACGAAAATACCAAACGAGAAAATTCCTCTATGTTTATCTTGTAACGTCCGTTGATATCTGTTATCGCTCCTAAACCAGGTTTGTCTTTCACTGTTACATTGACACCAACCAATGGTTCTTTATTCATATCTGTCACAACTCCCGTTACCTCAATAGTCTTCTCTTGAGCAAAAAGGGAAACAGAGACTAATAACAGACAAATCGTAATAAATTCTTTTATTCTCATGTGTTCTTCTTTTTATTGATTTTCTTGGTCCTGATTGTCATTAGATTCTTCTCCAACTAAATCGTCAGATGCCTGTTCTTTAGCAATCTTCCGGATCTTATAATTTCCCGAATCACCCACATAGAAAGTCTTTGTTACCTCATCGTAAGCCAAAGCTACCGGTTGATTAAAGCGAGCTCTCTCACGTACTTCTCCATTTTGCTTACCCCATTTATAGCTACTTGCAGAGGCAGAACCGCGTCCGGCAAACGTAGAAACCACCCCATCCGGAGTCAATATTCGAATACAATGATTCTCTTTATCTGCGAAATAGAAGTCATACCAATCATCCTTATTAGCAGCCTTATACTCCTCGTTAAATACGAAAACACCTTGACCTGGTTTATTGATGCGTGCATTGATACCTACAAGATCCTTATAATCAGCCTGACCGGATTGTCCGCACACAATATATGGAGTTACCAGTTTTTTAGTCTCCTCATCATAATTGGAACGAAGTATATAATGCGATTCATGCATGATGATATAAACATATTTACCTGTTGGATGAGGAACCATACTAAAGTCAACCGTCTGATTAGGTACACTAAATGCCAAAAAGTCATTCAACCCTGCTCCACCAGGAACTTCCGGATTGTTATTATAGCCGTTTTCTTCAAAATTATATCTGTACACATTGCCTGTTGCACGATGATTGAAGTAAAGTTCTCCCGTTTGTGGAAGCACCATAGACCCGTTACAAGCATTACCACGCGCCAAAGCGACCCAACTAGACTCTTTGAAATCTTGTCCGTCTGTACTGCTTCCACGCTTTAAAATAATATTGTTTCTATTCTTAGCACCACCATTCTGGGGAGCAGCCAATATCATATCACCATCATTAGTCCATGTAATAGTAGTTGCACGGTTGATATTATTTAGTTCCTTAGTATAGATCATTTCCTTTTCCAAATCTAACACTCTCAGATTTCCTTTATTTTGAGACAAATAAAGAATATTAGAATGTTGGGGATCAAAAGAAAACCAAAAAGGATAGTCTATCTTTCCACAATCGTCAAACGGACCAGTGTCTACAATATTTCCCTCTCCCAGTTCATCTACATCACCACATAAGTCTGTTACTACCATTTGTGGTTCGTACTGATATTTTTCAGATGCTATCACAGTTTGTTCACCTATCTTTATTTCTACAGTTCCTTCGAAACAGCTCTCCGGCGTGGAGCAGTAGATACTGGTACCTTTAGAACTAATGACAATGGCTTCTTTACCACCTACCTTAACAGAAATAATAGAACAATCTATTCCAAAGTTGCTACCATAGATTATCATTTTCTTCTTTCCACCTCCCGATTTAGGTGTGAAATCCGTCACTTCTACTGGCAGATTCGGATCATAAGGCGCTGATGTATCGTCTTTGCTATCTTTGCAGCTACTAAAACAGACTGCCAAAATGAATACCAACATCATGCATTGTAGCCCTATGTTCCCATGTTTCATAGTTTTACATTTCATAATACACTAGATTTAAATTATTGATTGTTTTGAACTTTATCCATTAATACCTTCATCCAGTATCCTCCGATCACCGAACGGGCTCTGAAGCCCACCCATTTTCCACTGTCTGTGTGGTGCCAGTCACTGATAGGTACACGAGATACTGTTTCATTGATATATTTATAGACAGGATCAGAGAATTTCTGGAAGGTTTCCTTATCTGATGACATAGCTGCCGTCCACATGATCCAGTCGGATTTTGTGTATTCTTTACGAGAATCCAAAGGGAGTCCATAAGGATTCTGTTTTGTTAGATAATAATTGAGCTCTTTTCCAATTACATTATTAGGAAATAAATTCAGGTTCCACAATTTGTCCCAAACCATATTATACTTCTGGCTCCAGGTATTCTTACGGTCGAAAGCCAAGCGATAGTGGTCGCCCTCATTCGCCATTTCTTCCCATTTCACTGCCATTTTCTTGGCTATATCCGCATATTTGTCTGCTACATCATTCAATCCGAGCATACGAGCCATCTCGCTGTATCCGGCCACTCCCATGATAGCTTTTACAGAAAGATTGGCATTGTGTGCCCAATGTCCGGCGAAGTCATCCGTGCAAAGTTGGTTTTCCGGGTCCTGTCCAAACTAACAAACATTACTGTATCTATTTGATAATCTGAATATTATAAATTAGCGTATTGTTACTGTGTTGTGCTTTACATCTTTTTCAAGTAAAATTAAAGTGATTTTTCTCTCAATAAAGTCACTTATTTTCATTATTCTATTTTCTTTCGGATGAACTCTAAAAATGGCGAAAACATCAATAATTAAGTATTGCAAAATTGGCTGTTCTTAATTTATTTCATATTTTTGCAACGACGGTTGACTCAACAGCCGTTGAGAAAAACTTATTGATTATGAAGTTTTATAATAGAGAGAAAGAAATTGCAGAATTGAAGCGTGTACAAGAGCTTGCATTTGGTCAAAATTCCAGAATGATTGTGGTAACAGGCCGTAGGCGTATTGGAAAAACCAGTCTTATAAAACAAGCTCTGAAGGGAACACCTACTGTATATTTTTTCATTGGAAGAAAAGCAGAGAGTATATTAGTCGCAGATTTTATAAAAATAGTACGCGAGACATTATCTATTTTTATTCCGGATGGCATATCTAACTTTACTACTTTGATACAATATCTTTTCGAAATAGGAAAAACACGTTCTTTTAATATTGTTATTGATGAATTTCAGGAGTTTTATAATATCAGACCCGATGTTTTTAGTGATATGCAAAATCTTTGGGATGAATATCGGCAAGAAACTAAAATAAATCTTGTAATTAGCGGCTCTGTATATTCATTGATGCAAAAGATATTCACGGATCATGGAGAACCATTATTCGGACGTGCTGACAATATTTTATGTCTTCGGTCCTTCAATACAAAAGTGCTAAAACAAATTATGGAGGATTTTGCGCCCGGATATAGTAATGATGACCTATTAGCTTTGTATACACTGACTGGAGGAATCCCTAAATATGTAGAGTTATTCTGTGACAATCAAGCACTTTCTGTTGATCGGATATATGACTTCGTTTTTTCAGAAAATTCCTTGTTTATAGATGAAGGACGTAATTTGTTGATTACTGAATTTGGAAAAAATTATGGCATTTACTTTTCCATCTTATTAGAAATAGCAAATGGGCATTATACACAAGGGGAAATAGAGTCAGTACTAGGGGGGATATCTATCGGAGGTCATTTAAGTAAATTAGAAAATGTGTATAATTTGATAACTCGCGAACGGCCTATTTTTGCGAAACCAGGTACTAAGAAAAATGTACGATATATTATTGGAGATAATTTTCTAAATTTCTGGTTTAAATACATCGAACGGAATCGTTCATATATTGAACTACAGAATTTTGAAGACCTGCGTCAACTAGCAAAGGCTGATTATCAGACTTATTCAGGCAGAGTGTTAGAAAACTATTTTAAACAGAAATTAGCAGAAGAAGGTGGGTTTAAAGAAATTGGTTCCTGGTGGGAAACTAAAAGTTCTACAAACAAAGAACGATTAAACTCTTATGAAATTGATATTGTAGCTCTTAAATCAAGTGGAAAAAAAGCCTTTATAGCAGAAGTTAAACGGATGCCAGAGAATAATTATGTTCATTCAACGTTCATGGAAAAAGTGGAACATTTAAGGCACAAAGAGATGGCAAAATACGATATTGAAACACGAGTCTTAGGATTAGAAGACATGTAACTTTATGTAAATAAGATGACGCGATTATCCCTAAAATCCCCAGTTACAGCAATTCAATTAGCTTGGATCCCAATACTCGTTCTATCGTCACTGTTTCTACTTTTTTGTTATTTGTAAATTTAATCTTAAAGAATGAATTAATAAGAGATACTCATTCTTCTTAACTTAAAGCCTTTTATTTATATCAAATTCTTTATTATCATATCCGCAGCATACTGTAAGCAATTTAAACAGCCTGTCATTGAACTCGATTTAGACAATGACAGGCTACTTAATTATTTATCTTATATTGAATATTAAATTATTGTCGTGGTTCAATCACGTAAGTCGTTTACTGAATCACGCCTAACTTATTCTCTTATTTTATGGTATTTATCTGCTAATCCATAAAATATAATTAGATTATCAGACTAGTTCTTAATTTTTCATTATTTACCATTCAATCTGCTGATCTTCGTCTGGAATCTGAGTATTGAGATTTCGTTCCAGTAGCATTGTTCCTTTAACTTTATAAAGAACTTCTTGATTTCGAGAAGTTACATCTTTAAAATCATATTCAATAGTAAATGAAACATAGCGATGTTTTAGATAAGGTCGTGTAGCATCCATAGTTTCCGTTACGCTGTAAGCAGGAGTACCGTATAGCTTAAATCCAATCTTTTCTTCGTCATCTGCCCACATACTCAATGATTTGTCTTCATTGAAGCGTATATATATTTTATAAAGTTCCCGTTCATCTCTTGATAAATCTTCGCTCATTAAACCGGCATAAAAGAAAATAGTATTATTATCTACCACATATGCTGTACGATTATTGGTTACCATCGGTTTATTATCAGTACTTCCATTTGCATTTCGAATATACACTTCCATTGTACTTGTACTATATGAACCGGAATAATCGTTAAAAGGAATTACACGCAATAATGCTTTTGCATAGTTTTTACGTGGATGACCTTGATAATTATAAGAAGCATCATCAACGATAGTTAGAGGCAACACCCATTTATCTGTCATATTGATTCCTCTCAAATCAAAATCAATATTTAGTTGTTCCACACATGTTCCTGCAGGAATATGAACTATTTCCGGGAATTCATATTTATCTTCCTCCAATAGCGTATACCATAAATCTGTACGCCCGCTGAAACGTTCTCTATTTAATATTTCCAAGGTATCCTCATAGTGCTACATGGACATCTATATCTTGTTCGTTCGTAGTTGACCCACTAACTATAACCGGTAACTGATAGCGTACTTTTCCATCAGGGTTGTATCTCACATATATTGGAGTTACCCCATTATCTTTATCTTTTATAGGTGCTTTAAAAGAAATATATTGCCGATACTGCTCATCTTTCCACTCATCATTACAAGAAGTGATCAAGAGCAACATACATAATGCAAACCAACAATTATATATAATTTTCATACTTATATCATTTTAAAATTAATCATTGTATGTCCAACCCGGATTTTGTGTCAACAGCTTATTGCGTTTCAACTCCTCATGACTGATAGGCCAGAAATATAATTTGCGAGAAAAGCAGTTGGAAGTTCATTGACTACAATTGGTGAATGAAACGCTGCTCTATTTTCTTCAGTCATAAGAGCATCACAACCATATATTTCCATTGACTCTTCAATCGGAGCGTCTTTCCATCTGCGGAGATCAAAATAACGATGTCCTTCTCCCATGAGCTCTATCTGTCGCTCATGCTTCAATTTCTTACGGAATACATTCCGGTCTTGATACTCTGGCAATGTATAATCGGGAACCCCTGCACGGCAACGAACAGGACGAATACCTTTTTTCATTTCATTTATGTCACGTTTGACAGAATAACTGGCAGAGCCGTCCCAAGATGGAATGTCGTATGAAGATCCATCTTCCAACTCATTCAAAGCTTCAGCGTAAATCAATAAGATTTCAGCAAAACGAATAGCAGGTTCCGTTTTTAGTTTGACATAGTCCTTATTACCTTTTGCCGCAGAGGTATCGTCCGGATGAACAAATTTCATGATTCCAATACCAGTGCGAAGCCAAAAATTGGAGTTAGTATATCCATTACCATTACCACGATAATAAAATACCTGTTGCTCTACGGGTTTAGGATCTTTAAGCGTTGAATTATTCAATAGAGGCCATACGCAACCATTAAAAGCAACTGAAGCATAGAAGCGTGGTTCACGCCATGCATACTCTTTCCATACTCCTTTCTTTAAATAAGGATATGTTCCTGCCTTCCCTTCCTTTTCAGACACAAAACGGTTCTCAACTTGGCAAGTGTCCAAAAATGTCTGTCTGTTAAACTCAGAGCCATTATACATATAGTAAGCATCACACATCTTTTGTGTCATACCATGTGTATTCCAGCCATTGGCACTGGTAGGCAATTGATGTAATACCATATCTGCAAGATTGCGGTCACCCTGATTTTGTCCACGACTAAAAATAAGTTCAGGATTATCAAACATAGACAGGGCTCCATTAAAAACTTGTCGATAGGATTCAAAGGGGTCAATATCCCGATATCCATTTGGCCAATCTGCATTTTCAAAATCATTATCAGAATAAGGAGGAAGTGTCTTCGGATAACCTGCAGCGGCTTCATCTCTTTTCTTCACAGTGTGTAACACATAACGGTGTCCATAATTGCTTCCCGGGAGTTCCATAACGTCTCTTGCTGCTGCAGCGGCTTTGGCCCATTTGTATTCATTATATTCCTGTGCTAACAAACATCTTCCGTCATGATCTACCAAATCTGTAAATCTTTCGGTATCTTCAGGACGAGGGTTATTAATAGGACTTGCCGCGTATAATAGAACTTTTGCGCGTGCTGCTAATGCGGCTCCTCTAGTAGGACGAGAGGTATGATTCGCTCCCCTGTCCAAAGGTAAGTCCTTAGCCGCCAAGCGCATTTCTGATTCGATATATTCTACGCATTCATCATAGGAATTACGTTGACAAGCCAAATCATCATAGCTGGCTGTATAATCGAGTCCTTCCTCCGGCAATAAAGGAACAGGGCCATATTTACGGAGTAATAACCAATAATAGTAAGCGCGTACAAAACGGGCTTGTGCTTTCAGGTCAGCTCTTTCAGCTTCTGTAAACTCCATATTCATGTCGATATTTTGAATGAAAATGGATGCCTGACGAATGCCTTTATAACTGGCTCCCCATGATTGTCGGTCTCCTTCACTATAAGTCCCTGTTTTAAAGGTGTTATAAATATCACGGTCACCAAAATAAATATCATCGGCAAAACACCACAGTATATTATCTTTGGTTCCAACATCCATATTCTCTCCTTTAAGATAGGAATAAGCATGAGCTAACCATTCTTCCGAGTATTTTTCATTAGTAAATACATCTTCCAGCGTCATACGGTCTTTAAAATTTTTATCCGAATCCAGCTGGTCTACACACGAAACGGTGATTGTCCCTAACAGGGCACCTATACAAAACTTATATATCTTTTTCATTTCACACATATTGATTAGATATTAACAGTCAATCCTAAAGTCATTACCCTAGACAGTGGGGATTCCGCCCTGTGGAACTTCCTAATTCCGGATCCCATTCTTTAAATTTAGCGAATGTCAATAAATTGGTACCAATAAAGAATACACGTATATTATTGAACTTAATCTTATTTACAATTGATTTAGGCAATGTATACCCTACTTCTAAAGTCTTCAAACGTAAATATGAACCATTTTTTAGCCAGAAAGTGGACTTTGTTGATTATTATCATTTCCACCATAGCTAAGGCGTGGATAAGAAGCATTCGGATCTTAATTAGCAGGAATTCCAAGTTTAGCTGCTGTGTCTGCATCAACCCAACGATTAGCTACTAAATTTCCCAAAACATTTCCCCACTGACTATCCTTGAAGGCAAATACCGTAGAACCATTAATGAAGAATGAAGACTTTCCTGCTCCTTGAAAATGGACATTGAAATCAAATCCTTTCCATTGTGCAGAGATACCAAATCCGTAAATCAGATTCGGTTTGGTAGTCGCACCGATAGCTACTTTGTCACCATCATTGATTACACCATCTCCATTAACATCTTTATATTTAATATCACCCGGTTGTACTTTTCCCCATGCTGTCTGTTGAGGACTGTTACGAATATCATCATAATCTTTAAAAAGACCTAATGCAATCAAACCTTTAGCTTGGTTTACACGGTAACCCGCTTCTGTCTGGTAAGGATAAACAGTATTTTCTTCATCCTTCTCCAATATCTCATTTTTACTATAAGTAAAATTACCACGAACCGTGAGGTTCACTCTGTTTATTTTCTGTTTATAGGCAAAATGGCCATCAAAACCTTGCGAACGTACACTACCCACATTTGCTTTAGGATTACTTCTCACAATTCCTACTATACCAGGTAGATATTTACGTTCCATATAAATACCATCGCGTTGTTCATGGAAATAGTCTACAGTGGCCGTAAACTTATCATTAAACAAAGAAAGGTCTACACCTATATCGTGCTTTGTTGCAATTTCCCAAGTAACGTTTTCAGAAGCTAATTGAGTATATGCCATACCATCATAAGAATTGCCATAACCATAATCACCCCAATTCCAACCAGGAAAGGTTATGTCCTTATCATTTTCTTTATATGACTTAGCAATTGTATATAGATAAGGAAAACGTTCACCCAATTTATCATTACCTACTTTACCATAAGAGTAACGCAGCTTGAACATATTCATCCATTCCAGATGTTTCTTAATGAATTTCTCTTCTGCAATGTTCCAAGCCAGAGAAAAGCGGGAAGAATCCGAATCGATGTCCATCGGCAAAGTTTTCTGATCCGTTATAACCGAAGTTAAAATCTATGAAGTAACGATAATTCCAGTTATAACTAGCACGTCCTGCCAAGCCCATATGACGTTTGGCAATGCCGTTCTTTATATCTGTACCAATATCTACTGTAGTCCGATAAGCATCTTGGCTATATTTTAAAGTACCACCTACGTGATGCGCTTTGAATGCACGATTGTAGTGTAAAATTGCTTCTAAAAATTCAGTTCGGTTACCTGTTGAAATAGAGCTTTGAGTCATTTTTTCTTCGGTTCGCTGTTCTTTAAAAGTAATTTCCCCATCAGTATTTCGAAAACGTTCTGCGCGCCATGTTTGAGGCATTTTTTTACGGCTAATTTCGTTTGTGTTGTTAGTGTCGAAACCAAAACGACCTTCAAAACGCAATCCTTTAGTAATAAAATCCAGCTTCTGTTCTAAAGAAATATTAGTCTGAACCTTATTTTCCCAGATTTCAAAATATCCAGTTTGTGTAGCCAATACCCATGGATTGGAACGATCATCTTCTTTCCAAATGCTGGTACATAACCATTGGAATACATTACTGGAATACTAATCGGACTTTGATTTATTAACGATGCCCATACATTTCCACCTTGTCCAGGAGCATTACGTTTCTTTAAAGAACCGGAAACACCGACTTTCACAAGAGTTGTTTTGTGATGTCAATATCGGTATTCAAACGATAATTCCATCGTTGACTACCGGGATTGGTATTATAATCTTTACGAACTGCTTCATCTGTCTTATACATACCTTCTTCACTAATATAGCTAAGCGAAACAAAATAACGTGCTGTACTACCACCACCGTTCATATTCACATTAGCACGATAAGTCATTGCTCCATCTTTCAATAATACATCTTTCCAATCTACATTTGGATAAAGATCAGGATCAAGTCCTAAACGTAGAATTTCCAATTCGTCATTCTGATAGATCGGTTCTTGATTACGAGTAATACGTGCTTCATTCATCATTCTAGCATGAGTGTACCCATCTACAAATTCCGGTGTGATAGTCCGTGTGTTATAAGATGTTTCCACTTTAGCACTGATATTGATTTTACCAGCTTTACCATGTTTTGTTGTAATCAATACTACACCATTAGCACCACGAGGACCGTAAATTGCTGTAGTAGAAGCATCCTTTAAAACAGTAAACGATTCAACATCCTCAATATTAATTTCATCGAGACTACGCTCAAATCCATCTACTAACACTAAAGCCGAGTTATCAGCTCCGAAAGTAGAAATACCACGAATCCAGAATTCCGAAGTATTTTTTCCAGGCTGACCGGATGTCTGCATAGCTAGAACACCTGCCACATTACCAGCCAAAGCATTTGAAAGATTTGCTGTCGGATTTGCTTTCAGATCATTTACATTAACGGTAGTCACCGCTCCAGTCACTGTTAACTTCTTTTGTGCACCGGTTCCTGTAATAACGACTTCATCAAGCTCACTTGCTTCAGATTCCTTCATAATTACATTGACTACCTGCTGCCTTTTCACTAATACTTCCTGTTTATCAAAACCTATGTACGAGAATACTAGTCTTGAAAACTCTTCAATACTAATTTTATAACGTCCGTTAATATCCGTAATTGCTCCTAAGCCAGCCTGATCTTTTACTGTTACATTGACACCGACCAGTGGCTCTTTATTCGTATCCGTCACTACTCCCGTTACTTCAATTTTTTTCTGCGCAAAAGTGGCAACAGAAACCAGTAACAAACAAATGGTGATAAAATTCTTTATTTTCATGTGTTTTTTCTTTTATTCGGTTATTGTTCTCCCTCTTCCGGTTGACTCTCTTCCGGATGTTCTTCTGTCGCTTCAGGAATCTTTTCTAATGCTATCTTCCGGATACGATGATTGTTCACATCACCCACATAAAAAGTTTCTGTATCTTCATCATAAGCTAAAGCATAAGGATAATTAAAACGTGCTTCATCACGTAAATGGCCATCCACATATCCATTAGCATGTACATTCATTCCTGTGCTTCCTCTTCCGGCAAAAGTAGAGACTACTCCATCCGGAGTCAATTTACGTATACAGTGATTATTACGATCCGTAAAATAGAAGTCATAACAATCCTCTTTATTCGCATCCTCATACTCTTTGTTAAATACGAAGACTCCCTGTCCGGGTTTATTCAAGCGTGCTTTTGTTCCTGCCAAATCTTTATAATCCGCTTGTCCGGGTTGTCCACAAACGATATACGGAGTTGTAAGCCGCTTGTTAACTCTGTCATAATTTGAACGGAGAATATAGTGCTGATTCTGTACCATCATATAAACATAATCACCAGATGGATGAACGATAAAGTTAAATTCCCAGTTGGCATCCTGAATCGTAAACAGTTCTTCTGCATGAGCTTTATTATCATTTGCCCCCCATTGGTAAAAATCATATCTGAGCACAGCCCCTGAACCAAAGAAATTATAGTATAATTCACCATTTTCTGGGTGTATCATTGAGTTCTGACACCCTCTACTTGTGGTCAGACGTTTTACTACAGGATTCTGGAAATCTGTAACATCAACCATATCATTGTCTTGGTTACGGATTAACATAATATTACTTGCAGCATTATCAGCTCCTTTTGAGCATGCTATAATCATAGTATCTTTACTTAAAGTCCATGACATGCTACGCAAGCGGTCGGCTCCTTCCGAACTACCGGTTATTCCAGTGTATATTCTTTCATTTTTCAAATCCAATATACGCATCGGCTTACCATTACCATTATTTTCTGCATCCTGAGTTAAATACAGGATATCGTGATTTTTCGGGTCAAACTCGAACCATGCAGGAAAATCTATTTTACCACAGTCGCTAAAAGGACCTTCCTTTATAATTTCTCCATTACCCTTCTCATCTACATATCCACATAAAGTTGATACGACCTTTTGTGGAACATATTTATATTTTGATGATACTATAACATCCTGTTCACCGACTTTTACTTCAATAGTTCCTTCGTAACATTGTTGCGGGGTAATACAGTACAAACTATTACCTTTCGCATTAATTACTTTTGCTTCTTTCCCGCCTATTTTCACAAAGACAATAGAGGAATCAGTACCGAAATTACTACCGTAAATAATCATTCGAGTGTTTGCTCCTCCTGCTTTGGGAGCAAAATCCGTCACAGTCACCGGTTGGCTGGGATCATAAGGTTCCGCAGACGCATCTTTATCATCTTTACAGCTACTGAAGCAAATCGTAAAGAGTAATAATAGAGTCATCCATTGAAATCCAATGATCTCATGTCTCATAGTTTTACATTTCATAATACACTAGATTTAAATTATTGATTATTCTGAACTTTATCCATTAATACTTTCATCCAGTATCCTCCGATTACTGAACGTGCTCTGAATCCTACCCATTTACCGCTGTCTGTATGGTGCCAGTCACTGATAGGTACACGTGATACTGTTTCATTGATATATTTATAGACAGGATCAGAGAATTTCTGGAAGGTTTCCTTATCTGATGACATAGCTGCCGTCCACATGATCCAGTCGGATTTTGTGTATTCTTTACGAGAATCCAAAGGGAGTCCATAAGGATTCTGTTTTGTTAGATAATAATTGAGCTCTTTTCCAATTACATTATTAGGAAATAAATTCAGGTTCCACAATTTGTCCCAAACCATATTATACTTCTGGCTCCAGGTATTCTTACGGTCGAAAGCCAAGCGATAGTGGTCACCCTCATTTGCCATTTCCTCCCATTTCACCGCCATTTTCTTAGCTATTGCTGCATATTTTTCGGCTACATCACTCATTCCAAGCATACGAGCCATCTCGCTGTACCCAGCTACTCCCATGATAGCTTTTACAGAAAGATTGGCATTGTGGGCCCAATGGCCTGCAAAATCATCTGTACAAAGTTGATTCTCCGGGTCCTGTCCATACTCTACTAAATAATTATCAATCATTTGAAATACAGGTAATTACCTTTAGTCTATATTGTCTTTTGTTGTTATGGCTATTAAATGAAGTACAAAATTTAACTTATGAGCAGACTTTTAATAAATAAAAGTTAATGGATAAACTTGTCCATTAGCTATTGGATAAGTGCCAAGGTCATGTGCTGCGAAAGGTTTATCCCAGCGACCGCTAGCACTATATTCAAAGATACTAGTCATCATTGCCTTTTGTAAATCAGGATTATAGACCAAAAACAGGGGAGCAGACGGATAGGTCAGGTCGACTGTATTGATACAACCATTACTGTTATTCTCTTTAGAGAACCACATCAGATTGCCTTCTTTGTCTGTAAATAGTTTGTGAGCAGAAATAACTTGACGATAGGCTGCAGAACAGATTTCTGCATATTTTTTACCACCAGCTTTTTCTGCATCGCTATAAATAAGCTCATCAAGTGCACGACAACGCTCCATGATGGATTATAGTTATCTCTTTTTTTCGAAAGCATCAAAATCGTTTTTCCATCATTTCCAATATCCCATACGTTTCTCATACATATATAAATGGAATAAATTTCATCATAACCGATCATCAAGAAATATCTTTACCATCTTTGGTAACAGTTCCAAAATTATGTACATAAGTTGCAGGAGTATTTTCTTCCCGACGAGTAATCCATTTGCTTTTACTTGAAGCTAAAGTTCCATTTTTAACAAAAGCTTCCTTCATTCCGCATAGTCACCCAAACTTATAGATTTTCCTGCTCCATTTACGTCTACCAAGATATACATCATCTCCCATTCAGCACAAATCAAATCACCTTTACGAACAACTTCGATTTTCTGTTTTATGGTGCTCTTCGCCCTAACTAATAACCATTTTTCGATAATATACGTGCAATTTTAGGTAAATCATAGTCTCATTCCTGAGTATTTCCGGAACATAATCGATCATAGGGATTGTACATCATGCTCTTTTTTATCAAGAGGACGCACACGATAGGAGATGTAGTTAATCGGAGTTGACAACAAATCCAAGTCATCTATCAATTGAGGTGCTGTAAATACGACATCTAATTCGACTGGTCCGCAAGTGAATGTATAGTAACTGGAAGTGGCTAGTACATCTACCGATTTCTGTACAGCCTCATTTTCAAATGTTACTGCATTTTTCTTTTCACGATATAAACCAAAATCCACATAAGATCCTCCTGTCGTGTTATGACAATGTGCTGCAATCACATTTTTACCATTACGAAGCTTCTTCTTGGCTTCGTCTGAAAGTTTTAGATTTACATTATTCTTCCATACGAGATCTGTAGCAACCAGTTTTTCTCCATTTAAATATAATTCGAATACATCGTCATGAGAATAAATAAGAAAAATATTCTCTGTTAAATCCAAATCATTTATTTCAAATGTACGTCGGATATAAATATCTGTATTATCTCCTTTCCATTCTGTGCGAACACGTGGCATATCACGGCTACCGAAAGCAGCTTTACCTTTTTTCCAACTACTATCATCAAACTGGAAATCTTGCCATCCATTTGCTGGTTGACTATTAGTATATGCAGCCTCCCAACGTTCCACATTTGTCATGAGCGATAGGTATTAGAGCTACTTGATCTTTACCAGAACGATACACTTTACCATCTCGCGTAAAGCCTACTAATGGTTTAATAGCTGTAGTCCAGTGTTCTGTACTTCCTTCCATTAATTTATCATAAGGAGACCAGAAAGAGAAGTAGGATCTGAAACAACGATAGGTACCGATGGAGTACGTAGCGCTATCTTTTACTGGTTTAAATAAGTTGCCGGTTTGAGCATTTGCGAAAAACCGACCGAAAAGCCATTACTGTTAGTAGTTTCTTCATAAATATTTTCTAATTAATCTACAATTTTAAGGTTACCCATCTACAATCTTGTTTACCTATAAAGAAAAAAAAACAAATACGATTTATTTTACCTTCTTACTATTACCTTTTAAATGCAATCTTACCTTTCTTATCGCTATACCTAAATAATATATTAAAATCAGTACTGTCGAATATTTATAAATGCTAGAGGAAAAGTTTATATAGAATTGTGTGTTTCAGGTAGGACCCAGGAGTCATACAAATCCATTTGTTTTTCCATAGCATTTTATTTGCAACACTACAAAATAATGGAATTAATGCTAAATATTAGGAAAATCTGTGTTCAAGAAAGGACAAAATCTATTCTTTTTTCATATTTTGAGTGTTTTTAAAGTGCAAAATAAGTCTCTTACAGTGTGCTTTGAGTAGTTTTTTTCCTTTTTGAGCAATATTTATCCACTTTTATTAAGATAGTACAATGTTTTTGGAGGTTCTAGCTTTTAACGATGAGATATTGCTCATTTCGGATAGCTTTTGTAACTTTGCAATACGAAAGCAATACAGATTTTACTATCGCAAAATATACTCCATATATTAAACCTAGGTACGTCACTCGAGAGGGGACTACTGTCCTTTATGTTCGATATAACTACAATCGAACTAAGCGTACGCTTATCTCTACTGGATACAGTATTAAACCGGAACACTGGGATTCTAAAAAGAGATGGATTAAGCGCGCTTGTCCAAACTATGATGAAATTGATGCCTGCCTGATTAGAATAACGTCCAAGCTTGGAGAAATTCTTACATATGCTAAGATAAACGGAATAAGTCCAACCGTAGATTTTGTTTTACTTGAATTAAAAAAAAATAGAGAATATGAATTACGTCCTAATCGGGTAGATATATTTGACGCATTAGAAAGATATATTACAGAAAAAGCTCTTGTTGTTTCTGCAGACCAAATAAAAGACTACCGAACACTTCGTAAACATCTGATCGCTTTCAAAGAACATTCATCGCAGCCAATTACTTTTCATAACCTGAATCTTATATTTTACAATGAATTCATGGACTATTTATTTTATAAGGTTATAAAGCCCGATGGGAGTGTTGGCTTGCTCACTAATTCTGCAGGAAAAATTATACGTTTGTTAAAGGGATTTGTTAATTATCAAATAGATAAAGGAGTTATTCCTCCAATTGACTTGAAGCATTTTAAGGTCGTAGAAGAAGAAACTGATGCTATTTATTTAAGTGAAAAGGAACTTTCAACAATACACGAGTTAGACTTGTCAGATGATAAGCAATTGGAAGAGATTAGAGATGTTTTTATTACTGGGTGTTTTACAGGACTGCGATATAGTGATCTCTCAACATTAAGTCCCGAACATATTGACTTAGATAATGAGATTATAAATCTCAAACAGAGAAAAGTGCATAAAGCTGTCATAATCCCTATGATCGATTATGTTCCGGAAATACTCAAGAAGTACAACTATGATTTACCTAAAATTCCTAGATATATATTCAACGAAAGGGTTAAAGAATTAGGGCGAAGAGCAAAACTAAAACAGAAAATCGAAGTTGTTCGCAAAAAAGGGAAAGAACGGGAAAAGAGAGTCTATGAAAAATGGGAGATGATCTCTTCTCATACTTGCCGACGATCGTTTTGCACAAATATGTATTTATCCGGCTTTCCTGCCGGAGAACTTATGCGCATATCCGGGCATAAGAGTCCATCTGCATTCATGAGATATATAAAGGTGGATAATCTACAGGCTGCAAAAAGACTAAAAGAACTTCGAGCTAAACTTGCCAGGTAAAGATTGAAATATTTCATCTTAGTTATTTCAAATTATGTTCTATTTTTCATATATGCAGAAGAATTAAGATTCTATTGAGTTGCTAAATAGAAAAAAGAAAGTCACATTTACATCATATATATTCTTTTTATTGAATATATATAGCATAATTCTTTATGAATATGTACTTTTTCTTACTATCGAAAAGATGTTTTGATATAATGAAACAAGTCGTTGGTTTAAAAGGAACATCTCCTACCTTTAAAAGAAACTACTTATTGGTTTAAAATAAACCACACTATGGACTCCTGAATGGGGTTCTAACATCTACTTTCCTTATTACCTTAAGCTATCACACAATAACATTTCTCTGCAAAATAGTATAAAAAGATAGATAAATCATTCCAGAAAGCTTTATTTACGTCGAATTCATTCAACAAGAGTAATTATTCAATCTATTTGATTTTTAATATCTTAAAATGTTGCTAGTTTTTATGTCATAAAAGAAATTACATGGATAAATGGAAAAAAGAGAGAGAGGAAAAATATTCATTTTTTTCAGATTAGTCCATTTCTCATCTTAGACTACCACTACATTTATCCATTAACTTTTTATTTATTAAAAGTCTGCTCATAAGTTAGAATTTTGTACTTCATTTAATAGCCATAACAACACAAAGACAATACAGACCAAAGATAATTACCTGTATTTCAAATGATTGATAAATGAAAGTTTAGTCTGGACAGGACCCGGAGAACCAACTTTGCACGGATGATTTTGCAGGCCATTGGGCCCACAATGCCAATCTTTCTGTAAAAGCTATCATGGGAGTAGCTGGGTACAGCGAGATGGCTCGTATGCTTGGAATGAGTGATGTAGCCGAAAAATATGCAGCAATAGCTAAGAAAATGGCGGTGAAATGGGAGGAAATGGCAAATGAGGGTGACCACTATCGCTTGGCTTTCGACCGTAAGAATACCTGGAGCCAGAAGTATAATATGGTTTGGGACAAATTGTGGAACCTGAATTTATTTCCTAATAATGTAATTGGAAAAGAGCTCAATTATTATCTAACAAAACAGAATCCTTATGGACTCCCTTTGGATTCTCGTAAAGAATACACAAAATCCGACTGGATCATGTGGACGGCAGCTATGTCATCAGATAAGGAAACCTTCCAGAAATTCTCTGATCCTGTCTATAAATATATCAATGAAACAGTATCACGTGTACCTATCAGTGACTGGCACCATACAGACAGCGGTAAATGGGTAGGATTCAGAGCACGTTCAGTAATCGGAGGATAATGGATGAAAGTATTACTGGATAAAGTTCAGAATAATCAATAATTTAAATCTAGTGTATTATGAAATGTAAAACTATGAGACATGAGATCATTGGATTTCAATGGATGACTCTATTATTACTCTTTACGATTTGCTTCAGTAGCTGTAAAGATGATAAAGATGCGTCTGCGGAACCTTATGATCCCAGCCAACCGGTGACTGTGACGGATTTTGCTCCCAAAGCAGGAGGAGCAAACTCGAATGATTATTTACGGTAGTAATTTCGGTACTGATTCCTCTATTGTCTTTGTGAAAATAGGCGGGAAAGAAGCAAAAGTAATTAATGCGAAAGGTAATAGTTTGTACTGTATTACCCCGCAACAATGTTACGAAGGAACTATTGAAGTAAAAGTCGGTGAACAGGATGTTATAGTATCATCAAAATATAAATATGTTCCACAAAAGGTCGTATCAACTTTATGTGGATATGTAGATGAAGGGTAATGGAGAAATTATAAAGGAAGGTCCTTTTAGCGACTGTGGTAAAATAGATTTTCCTGCATGGTTCGAGTTTGACCCGAAAAATCACGATATCCTGTATTTAACTCAGGATGCAGAAAATAATGGTAATGGTAAGCCGATGCGTATATTGGATTTGAAAATGAAATAATATACACTGGAATAAGGGAAAGGAGCCGACCGCTTGCGTAGTATGTCATGGACTTTAAGTAAAGATACTATGATTATAGCATGCTCAAAAGGAGCTGATAATGCTGCAAGTAATATTATGTTAATCCGTAACCAAGACAATGATATGGTTGATGTTACAGATTTCCAGAATCCTGTAGTAAAACGTCTGACCACAAGTAGAGGTGTCAGAACTCAATGATACACCAGAAAATGGTGAATTATACTATAATTTCTTTGGTTCAGGGGCTGTGCTCAGATATGATTTTTACCAATGGGGGGCAAATGATAATAAAGCTCATGCAGAAGAACTGTTTACGATTCAGGATGCCAACTGGGAATTTAACTTTATCGTTCATCCATCTGGTGATTATGTTTATATGATGGTACAGAATCAGCACTATATTCTCCGTTCAAATTATGACAGAGTTAACAAGCGGCTTACCTCCGTATATCGTTTGTGGACAACCCGGACAAGCGGATTATAAAGATTTGGCAGGAACAAAAGCACGCTTGAATAAACCCGGACAGGGAGTCTTCGTATTTAACAAAGAGTATGAGGATGCGAATAAAGAGGATTGTTATGACTTCTATTTTACGGATCGTAATAATCACTGTATACGTAAATTGACTCCGGATGGAGTAGTCTCTACTTTTGCCGGAAGAGGAAGCACAGGAATGAATGTACATGCTAATGGATATGTGGATGGCCATTTACGTGATGAAGCACGTTTTAATTATCCTTATGCTTTAGCTTATGATGAAGATACAGAAACTTTTTATGTGGGTGATGTGAACAATCATCGTATCCGGAAGATAGCATTAGAAAAGATTCCTGAAGCGACAGAAGAACATCCGGAAGAGAGTCAACCGGAAGAGGGAGAACAATAACCGAATAAAGAAAAACACATGAAAATAAAGAATTTTATCTCCATTTGTTTGTTACTGGTTTCTGTTGCCACTTTTGCGCAGAAAAAAATTGAAGTAACGGGAGTAGTGACGGATACGAATAAAGAGCCACTGGTCGGTGTCAATGTAACAGTAAAAGATCAGGCTGGCTTAGGAGCAATTACGGATATTAACGGACGTTATAAAATTAGTATTGAAGAGTTTTCAAGACTAGTATTCTCGTACATAGGTTTTGATAAACAGGAAGTATTAGTGAAAAGGCAGCAGGTAGTCAATGTAATTATGAAGGAATCTGAAGCAAGTGAGCTTGATGAAGTCGTTATTACAGGAACCGGTGCACAAAAGAAGTTAACAGTGACTGGAGCGGTGACTACCGTTAATGTAAATGATCTGAAAGCAAATCCGACAGCAAATCTTTCAAATGCTTTGGCTGGTAATGTGGCAGGTGTTCTAGCTATGCAGACATCCGGTCAGCCTGGAAAAAATACTTCGGAATTCTGGATTCGTGGTATTTCTACTTTCGGAGCTGATAACTCGGCTTTAGTGTTAGTAGATGGATTTGAGCGTAGTCTCGATGAAATTAATATTGAGGATGTTGAATCGTTTACTGTTTTAAAGGATGCTTCTACTACAGCAATTTACGGTCCTCGTGGTGCTAATGGTGTAGTATTGATTACAACAAAACATGGTAAAGCTGGTAAAATCAATATCAGTGCTAAAGTGGAAACATCTTATAACACACGGACTATCACACCGGAATTTGTAGATGGGTACACTCATGCTAGAATGATGAATGAAGCACGTATTACTCGTAATCAAGAACCGATCTATCAGAATGACGAATTGGAAATTCTACGTTTAGGACTTGATCCTGATCTTTATCCAAATGTAGATTGGAAAGATGTATTATTGAAAGATGGAGCAATGACTTATCGTGCTAATGTGAATATGAACGGTGGTGGTAGTACAGCACGTTATTTTGTTTCGCTTAGCTATATTAGTGAAGAAGGTATGTATAAGACAGATGAAGCAGTTCGTAAAGATTATAATACCAATCCCGGTAGTCAACGATGGAATTATCGTTTGAATACCGATATTGACATCACAAAAACAACTCTTGTGAAAGTCGGTGTTTCCGGTTCTTTAAAGAAACGTAATGCTCCTGGACAAGGTGGAAATGTATGGGCATCGTTAATAAATCAAAGTCCGATTAGTATTCCAGTAATGTATTCCAATGGTTATGTACCAGCATTTGGAAAAGAAGATGATCGTTCCAATCCATGGGTATTGGCTACACAAACTGGATATTTTGAAATCTGGGAAAATAAGGTTCAGACTAATATTTCTTTAGAACAGAAGCTGGATTTTATTACTAAAGGATTGCGTTTTGAAGGTCGTTTTGGTTTCGACACTAACAACACAAACGAAATTAGCCGTAAAAAAATGCCTCAAACATGGCGCGCAGAACGTTTTCGAAATACTGATGGGGAAATTACTTTTAAAGAACAGCGAACCGAAGAAAAAATGACTCAAAGCTCTATTTCAACAGGTAACCGAACTGAATTTTTAGAAGCAATTTTACACTACAATCGTGCATTCAAAGCGCATCACGTAGGTGGTACTTTAAAATATAGCCAAGATGCTTATCGGACTACAGTAGATATTGGTACAGATATAAAGAACGGCATTGCCAAACGTCATATGGGCTTGGCAGGACGTGCTAGTTATAACTGGAATTATCGTTACTTCATAGATTTTAACTTCGGTTATAACGGATCAGAAAACTTTGCCGATGGACATCGATTCGGATTCTTCCCCGCTTTTTCTCTGGCTTGGAACATTGCAGAAGAGAAATTCATTAAGAAACATCTGGAATGGATGAATATGTTCAAGCTGCGTTACTCTTATGGTAAAGTAGGTAATGATAAATTGGGTGAACGTTTTCCTTATCTATATACAATTGCTAAGTCATATAAAGAAAATGATAAGGACATAACCTTTCCTGGTTGGAATTGGGGTGATTATGGTTATGGCAATTCTTATGATGGTATGGCATATACTCAATTAGCTTCTGAAAACGTTACTTGGGAAATTGCAACAAAGCACGATATAGGTGTAGACCTTTCTTTGTTTAATGATAAGTTTACGGCCACTGTAGACTATTTCCATGAACAACGCGATGGTATTTATATGGAACGTAAATATCTACCTGGTATAGTAGGAATTGTGAGAAGTAATCCTAAAACAAATGTGGGTAGTGTACGTTCGCAAGGTTTTGATAGCCATTTCCTATAAACAGAAAATAAACAGAGTGAACCTCACGGTTCGTGGTAATTTACTTATAGTAAAATGAGATATTGGAGAAGGATGAAGAAAATACTGTTTATCCTTACCAGACAGAAGCGGGTTACCGTGTAAACCAAGCTAAAGGTTTGATTGCATTAGGTCTTTTTAAAGATTATGATGATATTCGTAACAGTCCTCAACAGACAGCATGGGGAAAAGTACAACCGGGTGATATTAAATATAAAGATGTTAATGGAGATGGTGTAATCAATGATGGTGACAAAGTAGCTATCGGTGCGACTACCAAACCGAATCTGATTTACGGATTTGGTATCTCTGCACAATGGAAAGGATTTGATTTCAATGTCCATTTTCAAGGAGCAGGAAAGTCTTCATTCTTCATTAATGGTTCTACGGTATTTGCCTTCAAGGATAGTCAGTGGGGAAATGTTTTGGGAAATTTAGTAGCTAATCGTTGGGTTGATGCAGACACAGCAGCTAAACTTGGAATTCCTGCTAATGAAGATCCGAATGCTTCTTATCCACGCCTTAGCTATGGTGGAAATGATAATAATCAACAAAAGTCCACTTTCTGGCTAAAAAATGGTTCATATTTACGTTTGAAGACTTTAGAAGTAGGGTATACATTGCCTAAATCAATTGTAAATAAGATTAAGTTCAATAATATACGTGTATTCTTTATTGGTACCAATTTATTGACATTCGCTAAATTTAAAGAATGGGATCCGGAATTAGGAAGTTCCACAGGGGCGGAATACCCACTGTCTAGGGTAATGACTTTAGGATTGACTGTTAATATCTAATCAATATGTGTGAAATGAAAAAGATATATAAGTTTTGTATAGGTGCCCTGTTAGGGACAATCACCGTTTCGTGTGTAGACCAGCTGGATTCGGATAAAATTTTAAAGACCGTATGACGCTGGAAGATGTATTTACTAATGAAAAATACTCGGAAGAATGGTTAGCTCATGCTTATTCCTATCTTAAAGGAGAGAATATGGATGTTGGAACCAAAGATAATATACTGTGGTGTTTTGCCGATGATATTTATTTTGGTGACCGTGATATTTATAACACCTTTAAAACAGGGACTTATAGTGAAGGAGACCGACAATCATGGGGAGCCAGTTATAAAGGCATTCGTCAGGCATCCATTTTCATTCAAAATATCGACATGAATATGGAGTTTACAGAAGCTGAAAGAGCTGACCTGAAAGCACAAGCCCGTTTTGTACGCGCTTACTATTATTGGTTATTACTCCGTAAATATGGCCCTGTTCCTTTATTGCCGGAGGAAGGACTCGATTATACAGCCAGCTATGATGATTTGGCTTGTCAACGTAATTCCTATGATGAATGCGTAGAATATATCGAATCAGAAATGCGCTTGGCGGCTAAGGACTTACCTTTGGACAGGGGAGCGAATCATACCTCTCGTCCTACTAGAGGAGCCGCATTAGCAGCACGCGCAAAAGTTCTATTATACGCGGCAAGTCCTATTAATAACCCTCGTCCTGAAGAGATACCGAAGAGATTTACAGATTTGGTAGATCATGACGGAAGATGTTTGTTAGCAGGAATATAATGAATACAAATGGGCCAAAGCCGCTGCAGCAGCAAGAGACGTTATGGAACTCCGGGAAGCAATTATGGACACCGTTATGTCTTACACACTGTGAAGAAAAGAGATGAAGCCGCTGCAGGTTATCCGAAGACACTTCCTCCTTATTCTGATAATGATTTTGAAAATGCAGATTGGCCAAATGTATATCGGGATATTGACCCCTTTGAATCCTATCGACAAGTTTTTAATGGAGCCCTGTCTATGTTTGATAATCCTGAACTTATTTTTAGTCGTGGACAAAATCAGGGTGACCGCAATCTTGCAGATATGGTATTACATCAATTGCCTACCAGTGCCAATGGCTGGAATACACATGGTATGACACAAAAGATGTGTGATGCTTACTATATGTATAATGGCTCTGAGTTTAACAGACAGACATTTTGGACACTTGCCAAGTTGAGAACCGTTTTGTGTCTGAAAGGAAGGGAAGGCAGGAACATATCCTTATTTAAAGAAAGTATGGAAAGAGTATGCATGGCGTGAACCACGCTTCTATGCTTCAGTTGCTTTTAATGGTTGCGTATGGCCTCTATTGAATAATTCAACGCTTAAAGATCCTAAACCCGTAGAGCAACAGGTATTTTATTATCGTGGTAATGGTAATGGATATACTAACTCAATTTTGGCTTCGCATGCGGTATTGGAATCATGAAATTTGTTCATCCGGACGATACCTCTGCGGCAAAAGGTAATAAGGACTATGTCAAACTAAAAACGGAACCTGCTATTCGTTTTGCTGAAATCTTATTGATTTACGCTGAAGCTTTGAATGAGTTGGAAGATGGATCTTCATACGACATTCCATCTTGGGACGGCTCTGCCAGTTATTCTGTCAAACGTGACATAAATGAAATGAAAAAAGGTATTCGTCCTGTTCGTTGCCGTGCAGGGGTTCCCGATTATACATTGCCAGAGTATCAAGACCGGAATGTATTCCGTAAGAAATTGAAGCATGAGCGACAGATAGAGCTCATGGGAGAAGGACATCGTTATTTTGATCTCCGCAGATGGAAAGACGCTCCGATTGAAGAGTCAATGGAAATATATGGTTGTGATGCTCTTATGACTGAAGAAAATAGAGCAGCGTTTCATTCACCAATTGTAGTCAATGAACTTCCAACTGCTTTTTCTCGCAAATTATATTTCTGGCCTATCAGTCATGAGGAGTTGAAACGCAATAAGCTGTTGACACAAAATCCGGGTTGGACATACAATGATTAATTTTAAAATGATATAAGTATGAAAATTATATATAATTGTTGGTTTGCATTATGTATGTTGCTCTTGATCACTTCTTGTAATGATGAGTGGAAAGATGAGCAGTATCGGCAATATATTTCTTTTAAAGCACCTATAAAAGATAAAGATAATGGGGTAACTCCAATATATGTGAGATACAACCCTGATGGAAAAGTACGCTATCAGTTACCGGTTATAGTTAGTGGGTCAACTACGAACGAACAAGATATAGATGTCCATGTAGCACTATATGAGGATACCTTGGAAATATTAAATAGAGAACGTTTCAGCGGGCGTACAGATTTATGGTATACGCTATTGGAGGAAGATAAATATGAATTCCCGGAAATAGTTCATATTCCTGCAGGAACATGTGTGGAACAACTAAATATTGATTTTGATTTGAGAGGAATCAATATGACAGATAAATGGTGTTGCCTCTAACTATCGTTGATGATGCTTCTTATAATTATCAAGGTCATCCACGTAAAAACTATGCAAAAGCATTATTGCGTGTAATTCCTTTTAACGATTATTCCGGTTCATATAGTACAAGTACAATGGAAGTGTATATTCGAAATGCAAATGGAAGTACTGATAATAAACCGATGGTAACCAATAATCGTACAGCATATGTGGTAGATAATAATACTATTTTCTTTTATGCCGGTTTAATGAGCGAAGATTTATCAAGAGATGAACGGGAACTTTATAAAATATATATACGCTTCAATGAAGACAAATCATTGAGTATGTGGGCAGATGACGAAGAAAGATTGGATTTAAGCTATACGGTACTCCTGCTTACAGCGTAACGGAAACTATGGATGCTACACGACCTTATCTAAAACATCGCTATGTTTCATTTACTATTGAATATGATTTTAAAGATGTAACTTCTCGAAATCAAGAGTTCTTTATAAAGTTAAAGGAACAATGCTACTGGAACGAAATCTCAATACTCAGATTCCAGACGAAGATCAGCAGATTGAATGGTAAATAATGAAAAATTAAGAACTAGTCTGATAATCTAATTATATTTTATGGATTAGCAGATAAATACCATAAAATAAGAGAATAAGTTAGGCGTGATTCAGTAAACGACTTACGTGATTGAACCACGACAATAATTTAATATTCAATATAAGATAAATAATTAAGTAGCCTGTCATTGTCTAAATCGAGTTCAATGACAGGCTGTTTAAATTGCTTACAGTATGCTGCGGATATGATAATAAAGAATTTGATATAAATAAAAGGCTTTAAGTTAAGAAGAATGAGTATCTCTTATTAATTCATTCTTTAAGATTAAATTTACAAATAACAAAAAAGTAGAAACAGTGACGATAGAACGAGTATTGGGATCCAAGCTAATTGAATTGCTGTAACTGGGGAGTTTTAGGGATAATCGCGTCATCTTATTTACATAAAGTTACATGTCTTCTAATCCTAAGACTCGTGTTTCAATATCGTATTTTGCCATCTCTTTGTGCCTTAAATGTTCCACTTTTTCCATGAACGTTGAATGAACATAATTATTCTCTGGCATCCGTTTAACTTCTGCTATAAAGGCTTTTTTTACACTTGATTTAAGAGCTACAATATCAATTTCATAAGAGTTTAATCGTTCTTTGTTTGTAGAACTTTTAGTTTCCCACCAGGAACCAATTTCTTTAAACCCACCTTCTTCTGCTAATTTCTGTTTAAAATAGTTTTCTAACACTCTGCCTGAATAAGTCTGATAATCAGCCTTTGCTAGTTGACGCAGGTCTTCAAAATTCTGTAGTTCAATATATGAACGATTCCGTTCGATGTATTTAAACCAGAAATTTAGAAAATTATCTCCAATAATATATCGTACATTTTTCTTAGTACCTGGTTTCGCAAAAATAGGCCGTTCGCGAGTTATCAAATTATACACATTTTCTAATTTACTTAAATGACCTCCGATATATATCCCCTAGTACTGACTCTATTTCCTTGTGTATAATGCCCATTTGCTATTTCTAATAAGATGGAAAAGTAAATGCCATAATTTTTTCCAAATTCAGTAATCAACAAATTACGTCCTTCATCTATAAACAAGGAATTTTCTGAAAAAACGAAGTCATATATCCGATCAACAGAAAGTGCTTGATTGTCACAGAATAACTCTAAATATTTAGGGATTCCTCCAGTCAGTGTATACAAAGCTAATAGGTCATCATTACTATATCCGGGCGCAAAATCCTCCATAATTTGTTTTAGCACTTTTGTATTGAAGGACCGAAGACATAAAATATTGTCAGCACGTCCGAATAATGGTTCTCCATGATCCGTGAATATCTTTTGCATCAATGAATATACAGAGCCGCTAATTACAAGATTTATTTTAGTTTCTTGCCGATATTCATCCCAAAGATTTTGCATATCACTAAAAACATCGGGTCTGATATTATAAAACTCCTGAAATTCATCAATAACAATATTAAAAGAACGTGTTTTCCTATTTCGAAAGATATTGTATCAAAGTAGTAAAGTTAGATATGCCATCCGGAATAAAAATAGATAATGTCTCGCGTACTATTTTTATAAAATCTGCGACTAATATACTCTCTGCTTTTCTTCCAATGAAAAAATATACAGTAGGTGTTCCCTTCAGAGCTTGTTTTATAAGACTGGTTTTTCCAATACGCCTACGGCCTGTTACCACAATCATTCTGGAATTTTGACCAAATGCAAGCTCTTGTACACGCTTCAATTCTGCAATTTCTTTCTCTCTATTATAAAACTTCATAATCAATAAGTTTTTCTCAACGGCTGTTGAGTCAACCGTCGTTGCAAAAATATGAAATAAATTAAGAACAGCCAATTTTGCAATACTTAATTATTGATGTTTTCGCCATTTTTAGAGTTCATCCGAAAGAAAATAGAATAATGAAAATAAGTGACTTTATTGAGAGAAAAATCACTTTAATTTTACTTGAAAAAGATGTAAAGCACAACACAGTAACAATACGCTAATTTATAATATTCAGATTATCAAATAGATACAGTAATGTTTGTTAGTCTGGACAGGACCCGGAAAACCAACTTTGCACGGATGATTTTGCCGGACATTGGGCACACAATGCCAATCTTTCTGTAAAAGCGATCATGGGAGTGGCCGGATACAGCGAGATGGCTCGGATGCTCGGATTGAATGATGTAGCAGACAAATATGCGGCTATAGCCAAGAAAATGGCGGTGAAATGGGAAGAAATGGCGAATGAGGGTGATCATTACCGTCTGGCTTTTGACCGTAAAGATACCTGGAGTCAAAAATATAACATGGTTTGGGATAAGTTATGGAACCTGAATTTATTTCCTAACAATGTAATCGGAAAAGAAATAAACTATTATTTGACCAAACAGAATCCTTATGGACTTCCTCTGGATTCGCGTAAAGAATACACGAAATCTGACTGGATAATGTGGACAGCGGCTATGTCCCCGGATAAGGATACTTTCCAACGATTCTCTGATCCAGTCTATAAATATATCAATGAAACAGTATCTCGTGTACCTATCAGTGACTGGCACCATACAGACAGCGGACGATGGGTTGGCTTTAGAGCTCGTTCGGTGATTGGAGGATACTGGATGAAGGTATTAATAGACAAAATTCAAAATAATCAATAAAATTACTATGACGTTAACTTAAAAATTGTACATATGAAGTTCTTAAAAAAAATGTTGTTGGTTGGGCTACTTCCTGGCTATTTGATATGCCAGGCACAAAATGTCCAAAACAAAGAAGATGTACCCTTGGATTTAGGATATCGTGTACTCCCTATGGGAGATTATAACGGTTCAGCCTACACAATCTCGGGTAAACAGTTACGCAATCTACCTGTTACAAATCTTTCGGCAGTATTAGCCGGACTGGTACCTGGTTATTTTGCCCGACAAGTGCAAGGTGGTGGATTAGTGAATGAACAGAATTCATTCTGGATAAGAGGGCAAAGGAGTAATTCGCCCGATGTATTAGTATTGGTTGATGGACAGGAACGGGATTTTGCTGTTTTGTCATCACACGAAGTAGAATCAATTACCGTATTGAAAGATGCTGCAGCAACAGCCTTATATGGAATGCGTGCAGGCAGTGGAGCTATTCTGGTTACAACTCGTAAGGGAGCAAAGGGAAAACCGCAGGTTGAATTGACAGCTCAAATTATAGCTCAACAACCACTTAAAGAATTAAATTCATTAAACGCAGCCGATTATGCAAGACAGCACAACATAGCCCGTCATAATGACAATATGGATCCCCTGTATTCGAACTATGATATAATGAATTATGCTAAGAATGATCCTAATTCCATATTATATCCCAATGTAGATTGGGCTGATAAATATTTAAAGGATATCCGATGGAGCCAACGCTATAATCTTAATATCCAAGGAGGAACAGAAAAAAGTACATATTTCGTGAATGCAATGTATACTCGTAACAATGGCTACTTCAATACAGATGATTCACATGATTATAATACCAATCACTCTGCCGAACGGTTTAATATCCGTTCCAATATCGATTTTGCCGTAACTCGCACTACCCAACTGGATGTAAATCTGTATGGCTGGTATCAAAGTCAGAATGGCCCTGGCAGCGGAGCCGAAAATATCTATAAAAATCTAGTCACATTACCGCAAGGAATCTTCCCAGAATGGTACAATGACCAAGGATATACAGATCAATACGGCAATGTTATCAATGCAGAAGATGGGAAAATTGTAGCAGGAAATGCATTCCGTGAAAATCCATGGGCAATGCTAAATCGCTCCGGCTACTTCCAGGACAAACAATTGTATGGTTCTTTCCGCACAAAACTCTCACAGGATCTTTCCTTCATAACAGAGGGATTAAAAGCTTCTGTTGCTCTATCCATGGATTCACGCACAATTTCTTCTATCAGACGTACAATAACTTTCGCATATTACGAAAAGGATGCGACGAATGAGAATGTTCTCCGCCGGCCCCGTGAAGATGACTCAATGATAAACAAGGTAGATAATACCAGTTCTTTCCGCCGGACCGGTATCGTGGCTCAATTAGATTATAACCGTACCTTTGGAAAACATGGAGTTTCGGCTTTAGCTTTCTATGAACAATATGAAAGCAATGATGAAATGGTATTGCCAACCCGATTCCAAAGCGTAAATGGTTGGTTCGGCTATAATTATGATAAAAAATATGGCATCGATGTTATCGGAGCTTATCAGGGATCTCATAAATTTGGTCCGGGACACAAATTCGGTTTCTTCCCTACAATATCTGCCGGATGGACTGTTTCTAACGAATCTTTCTGGAAAGATGCAAAAAAAATAGTGCCCTACCTGAAGCTAAAAGCATCTTATGGACAAGTCGGCAACTCATCCGGCGTAGATGCCTTTTATTACAGGGGACGTATGTGGCCGCAAAACGAAGTCTATATCACAGGGGTAAACATGGGAACAAAGCTTGGAGGATACATTCAGGATATACTTCCAAATCCCGGATTGACTTGGGAGAAAGCTAGAATTCTGAATATCGGAATAGATACCCGACTATTTTCAGACCGGTTATCTGTTACAGCAGAATTTTTTAAAGACAACCGTCATGATATGTATGTAGTAAATAACAAAATCAGTTCTCTTGTCGGCAATGTAAAGGAATTTAAGCAGAATATAGGCAAAATCAATAGTCATGGAGTAGACTTATCTGCCATGTGGAATTCAAATATTGCAGACTGGAGCTATTTCATAGGTGGTACATTCTCTTATTCTACGAATGAACTGATTGCAAACGGTGAAGTAGATCAGCCATACGAATGGTTGAAGAATCAGGGACGGCCTTTAGGAGAAAATCGAGGATACATCGCAAAAGGCTTTTTCAATTCTTGGGAAGAAATAGCAGCCTCTCCTGTACAAACATTCTCTGATGTCCAACCAGGTGATGTACGTTATGAAGATATAAACAAAGACGGACAGATTGATGTAAACGATATGGTACCTATCGGTTACGGAGACATTCCCAGAATCATGTATGGTATTAACTTAGGAGTCGGCTACAAAGGATTTTCGATCACCGCATTATTTCAGGGAGCCGCAAAAGTCTCTCGTCAATATTCGGACATTGTGATGAATCCTTTCACAGATAACGGAACCATATTTGAGCATCAACTTGATTACTGGACACCCGAACACCAGAATGCAACATTCCCACGTTTAACAACACTGGACAATGCCAATCTTAATAACAGGCAGATAAGTACATTAAATGTGAAAGATGCTGATTTCTTAAGATTAAAAACACTGGAAGTTGCCTATGACTTTCCTACAAAAATGATACAGAAAATCCATCTTAAGGGATTGAGACTTTTCCTTAGCGGAACGAATCTGATTACCTGGACAAAATATAAATGGGTTGATCCTGAAGCTCCTTCACTGGCAGCTCCTTTGACGAGAAACATGAGTATAGGTTGTTCCTTAAAATTCTGATAGCATGAAAAAATCGATAATTTATTTGGCAATAAGCGCAACACTAACATTTTCCGGTTGTGATTATCTGGATGACATGCCCTATGACTGGGCCCAGCCTGATGATATTTTTACGAATGAACAGAACTATCTGAAACCGATTAATCAGGTGTATGCATATATTCCCGAAGGCTTCAACCACGTAGGAAATGCCTTTTTAGATGCAGCCACCAATGATGGAATAAGTACAATCATAGATTCGGATATTCATAAGTTGTCTCGTGGGTATGTCACTTCTTCAAATCCGATTGAAGAATGTTGGAATAAGTCATACAAGGGAATTCAACAGGCCATTTTTGCCCGCAAATATTTGCGTGAGGCTGACTTGGTGTTACAAAATAAGACAGAAGAAGACATCCAGACATTTAAAGATACCTATTGTGCGGAAACTGAATGTTTACAAGCCTTATTCGAGTTTAACCTGTTAAGACACTACGGAGGCTTTCCTATTGTCGATCGTATTTACGAAGTCGACGATCCTGAACTGCAGACAAAGGCAAGAGACTCTTTCAAAGACTGCGTCAATCACATCGTACAGTTATGTGAGAGTGCTGCCGCTGTGTTGAAAGTTGATCCGGAAGGTGGAAATGGTTCTTATGGCCGTATGACTAAAGGAATGGCACTTGCTATTAAAGCCAAGACCTTACTCTATGCCGCAAGCCCACTCTACAACAGAACGGATAATAACGATCCACTACTAGGCTATACTGACGGCTCGGATGTGACGGAACGTTGGAAACTTGCAGCCAAAGCTTGTGCAGATGTAATCAATCTAAATGCAGACGGAACAATATCTCCGAATGGAAATAAAAAATATAATCTGATAGCTCTTACTGCTGCTAAAACGTACGACAAGATCTTTATCAATGCCAATCCTAATCCGGAATATATCCTATTCTATACGGCTGCTAAGGACAATGCTCTGGAAAACAGACATTATCCCCCTACAATCTCAAAAGATCAGGGAGGAGGTACAGTACCTTCACAGCAATTGATCGATGCATTTACCATGAAAGATGGAAGCGATTATACCCATTCTTCTGACGGTGCAAGCATGTATACTAACAGAGACCCGCGTTTGGCAGCAATTATCGGATATGACGGTTCGGTTTATGGAAAGAATACCATTTATACGCGAATTAGTGATAACACAACCATAGACGGACTCAACCAAGTGAAGAACCGCTCGACCAATACGGGATATTATTTAGCTAAATTCCTGGACAAAACACTGAACTTCGGACAGGCCAATGTGAGTACCGTTTTCCACTTATTCCCGATGATTCGCTTATCTGATATCCTACTTTCCTACGCAGAAGCCATGCATCACGCTTACGGCATGAGTGCGGATCCAGAAGGCTATGGTTTGACAGCAATAGAAGCCGTACAAAAAATACGTACCAGAGCAGGATTCGGAACAAATGATAAATTTCTTAATGGGGTGACAGATAACAACTTTATGGAAAAAGTGAAACAAGAACGCCGTATCGAACTCTGTTTTGAAGAACATCGTTACTTCGATTTGCGACGTTGGATGGATGGCAATCAACTTAGAGAACCTATTATCGGAATGAAAGTAGAAGAAAATGCTTCCGGGCTTCATTATACACGCATTACAGTAGATGAAGCACGCAATTTTAAAGATTACATGTATTATCATCCTATTCCTCTGAAAGTAATCAAGGAAAGCCCTTCCATCCAACAGAATCCAGGTTGGTAACGGGCATCAAAACTATTTAATAGATAGAAAACATGAAAAAGATAATAATATTATTCATATGCTTAACCTCCTCCATCTGGCATGTCTGTGCCCAAACCAAAGTTAGCGGAATTGTTAAAGATGCCCAAGGAATGGAGATGATTGGCGCTACTGTCCTTCAGAAAGGGACTAATAATGGAATAGTGACTGGTTTGGATGGAAAATTTACTCTTACATTGTCCAACAAAGCAGAGCAAACACTTCTTATCTCAATGATCGGCTTTATAGAACAATCTATTGCCATAAAAAAGAATCATCCTTTTATCAATGTCACCTTGGAAGAAGACATTGCACAATTAGATGAAGTTGTTGTGGTGGGATATGGAACACAGAAAAAAGTATCTCTGACCGGTTCTATTTCTAATGTCGGGACCGAAGATTTGAAAAGTATGCCTGTATCAAGTGTCACAAACGCTTTAGGTGGCCGCATCCCGGGACTAGTAACCCGACAAGAGAGCGGACGTCCCGGCGGTGATCAGGCTACGATGTTCGTTCGTGGTCGTGCTTCATTGAACGACTCTAGCCCTTTAGTATTGATTGACGGGGTAGAACGACCTATGGCGCAAATCGACCCTGATGATATTGAAACCATTTCTGTATTAAAAGACGCTTCTGCAACTGCCGTATACGGTGTACGAGGAGCAAATGGTGTGATATTGGTAACTACCCGCCGAGGTCGTGAAGGAGAGACTCGAATATCCTTCTCATCTGAATTCGGTGTCACTTCCTTCAATCGTATATCTCAAACCCTAAATGCAGAATCCGTTTCAAGATTCATGCGTGAGGGGGCTATCAATGATGGCTTTGACCCTTCCGATACAGGTAATACTCGCGGTCTTTTCCTGTCAGAATATGACAACTATCTCTATCGTACCCAGAAAAGCCCGTTTACACACCCGGACAATGACTTTGTAGATATGTTTACGAAAAATGGTCTCCAACAGAAATACAATGTAAACCTATCCGGCGGAAATAAAACAGTACGTTACTTCGTTTCCGTTGGATACTTCACTCAAACCGGTATGTTTGAGACAGACGTAGACAAAATTAAAGAACATGAGACAATACAAGCTCTTTTAGCAGCCTCACCCGATGTAGCAAAAGGCTTATACAAAGAAGGTTATAATTCGGAATATAAGTACAGTAGGCTCACCACTCGTTCGAATATCGATATCAACCTAACTGAAGATTTCAAGGTATCCGTGAATCTTGCTTATCGTTTCGGAAGTCAGAACCGCCCCTATGGCTATGATGCTGACGGACAGGAAGCACTGCGTCTGTTCGGCATGTTCTACCGCAATTCTCCTCAAGCATTCCCAATCTTAAATGCGAATGGAACTTATGCCGCCGCCGATGGTATATGGAGACAGAATCCACTCGTGACATTATGCTATTCAGGATTTTTTCTTAATTTCAATAACAAACTTGAGACAGATTTTGCTTTTAAATATAACCTAAGGAAACTGTTAAAAGGATTAAGTATAGACGGAAAATTCTCTTACGATGCAGGCTGGAGCAATAACCGAAGCATACAGCAGCGTCCCAATATCTATCAATATAATCCTGTAAACGGGACTTATAAACAAGGACTTGAAATGGTGTTGCCAACAAAAGCCACCAATAAAACGGCAGCTACACATCGGAAGTATGCTGAAGCGGCAGTTCGTTATAAGCAATCCTTCTCCGGACATAATATATCTGGATTGGTACTTTATAATATGAGTTACACTTCCACTCCCGGTGGACGCTATTCTTATGTACCTCATATCTATCAGGCTTTAGTAGGACGTGTTAACTATGATTATGAGAATCGCTATCTATTCGAAGTTAACGCAGGCTATAACGGCTCAAACCGTTTCGCGGAAGGACACCGTTATCAGCTCTTTCCTGCAGCATCAGTGGGATGGGTACTGACTAACGAACCTTTCTTTAAAGAAAACCCAATCTTAAGTTTTACAAAACTACGCTTCTCTTATGGTGAAGTTGGAAATGACAAGCTGGGAAGTTTCTCTTACTATTATCGTTCAGGATACGATGAAGGACTAGGCTACACTTTTGGAGAGACACATAATCCTGCGATTAAAGGTCTGATTCAAGGAAAAAGCGCCAATGAAAATATCACATGGGAAGTTGCACGGAAATACAACTTAGGACTTGAGACCAAATGGTTGAAAGACAAAATATCTGCCAATATCGACTTTTTTAAAGAACGTCGTAGTAACATCCTATGTGAGCCGGAAAGATATTCTCAAGCAGCCGGTTCAAACGGACTGGCTCCTATAAACTATGGTGTCGTAACAAATCAAGGATATGATCTGGAAATAGGCTATCAAGATCAAAAAGGAGATTTTGGATATTCCATAAAAGGGATTTATGGATATACACACAATGAAATTGTAGAGAAAAGTGAATCTGTAAAGCCCTATGCCTATATGTCACAAACGGGAAATCCTATCGGACAGTTTATCGGCTATATTTCCGACGGATTCTTTAGTTCTTATGAAGATGTAGCAAGTTCCCCCGTTCAATTCGGACAAGTAAGCCGACCTGGGGATATTAAGTATAAGGATTTGAATCATGATGGAGTGATTGACTCCAACGATCAGGCTCCTATCGGCTATAATCCGGTGCCCGAGATGACTTTTTCCCTTACCGCCGGTTTGAACTGGAAAGGATTTGATTTCAGTGTATTACTTCAGGGTGCTACCCGTTCATCCATTTATCTGCAAGGAGATATTGCATGGGATAATTCTTGGGGTAACTATTACGAAGAGCATATCGGAAGATGGACACCGGAAACAGCTGCAACTGCGACATATCCACGTTTCACCAAAGCAGCCACTGCCACACATCCCAATTATTATAAATCGGATTATTGGTTGAAAGACTCCAAATACTTGCGTTTGAAAAATATTCAGTTAGGTTACACTATTCCCCGCAAACTTTTGAAAAAAATCGGAATACGTTCACTCAGAGTATATACTAATGCCTATAATCTCCTTACATGGGATAATGTAAAGAAGGTAGACCCTGAATCACCGAACAATAGTAACGGGCAATTCTATCCACAACAAAAAGTAATAAATTTTGGTATCAACCTGAATTTCTAATGTTTGAAACAAGTAATTTATGAGAAAACTATTTATATCCTTTATAACGGCTATCCTGCTTACCAGTTGTAGTGCAGATAGCCTGATGAAAGAAACCGAGCTGGATCTTACAGATACAGAGAAGGTTTATTCGGACATTACATTGACCCGCAAAGTTGCATACGACTTGTATGCACGTATGCGCATGGGAAGAGACCGCCTTGGCAGTTTTGGTTTTTTGGCAAACATTGGTGGTTCGCCTTGTATGCTTGACAATGCAACGGACGATGGAGCCGGAAATACAACCCGTGCCGGAGGTGCAGTCATATCCGAACTTGAAAAATTTATAAAAGGGGGAATTGATGCTTCCAAAGGTTTGATTGGCGATGCCCATCCATGGACATTCTACTATAAAGCTATCCGCTCTGCAAACACATTTCTAAATAACGTAGACCGTTCACCATTGGAGGATGCAGAGAAGATTTCCCTGAAAAACCAAGTACGCTTTCTGCGTGCATTGTATCACCACGAACTGTTTCGTTTCTACGGAGCATTAGTAATCGGAGACAAAGAACTCGACCCATTGCTTTATGATGAGATCAAGCGTGAATCGTTAGAAACTACAGTCCGTTGGATTGCTAATGAATTCAAAGAACTTTCAGAACCGGGAGTATTACCCGACAAATACGATGCAGCAGATTACGGAAGAGCTACCCGGGGAGCAGCCCTAGGCTATCTGGCACGCACATTACTTTATGCAGCAAGTCCCTTGCATAAAGCTTCCGGAGTAACTTGGAAGGAGAGAAGCAGCAGATGCAGCTTATGATATGATTGAATATGCTGATGGAGGAGACTTTTATCGTTTATATGAAGATCCAACTACTCCGGAAAAAAGCTACACGCGATTATTTAATACCCGTACCAATGGTGAGGTAATCATGGGATTTCTCCGTGCACCGGCAAATGACCTTTACGGAATGATGCCTGCCTTTGACCCCTGGAATGTAAACAAAGAGTTAGTGACTTGTCCCAATCAATGGCTGGTAGATTGCTATGATATGCTTGACGGTTCACAACCCATCCTCGGTTATGAATCAAATACGAAAGCTATTATTAACCCGAACTCCGGTTACAATGAAAATTCTCCTTATGCTAACAGGGATCCCCGTTTGGCACAGAGTATTCTATGTGATGGTGCTACCTGGCCTTTAGTCAACGGTAAGCCAGCTACAATAGACCTGTCAAAATCATATAGATGGGGAAGCGGATACTTCCTGACAAAGTTCCTGGATGACCGTATCGATCATCGAAAAGGTGGTACCACTTACATGGACTTTCCAATGATGAGATATGCAGAAATCCTGCTCGATTATGCAGAAGCCGAGAATGAGGCCGAAGACACAAATACAGCCAGAGAAAAAGCAATAGCCCAGCTTAACAGGATACGCCGCCGTGCCGGTATCACGACAGACTTACTGGCCACTGATTATAATCAGGCGACCCTTCGGGAACGCATACGCAAAGAACGCCGTGTAGAGCTTTGTTTTGAAGATCATCGATTCTTTGATATAAGAAGATGGCTGATAGCAAAAGATGTTATGAGATTACCGGCTGTCGGAATAAAGAAAATTAACGGTGGATATCAGCGGGTAACTTTAGATACACGAAATTATAACGAGCGTATGAACTTGGCCCCAATACCACAGAGTGAAGTTAATAACTGCCCGAATATCTATCAGAATCCAGGATACTAATCTAAATAGAATGTTTACTTAAAAAAAATAAAGTCATGAAAACAAATAGTATAATTGCATTAATTCTGTCAATCAGTTTATTTGGATTATTCGGTTGTGCAGATAAATATGAAGTTGATTATGAAGCACCTGTCAAGATTGAATTTACAGGTGTCGATCAAAACAATAGAGTATCATTAGAGAAAGGAGTTGCAGAATACACGGCAACCGTCAAAGTACAGGGAGAAATCATGAGTTTTGAAATTTATCAGGCAGACTCCAAGACCGGAATACAAGGGAGCCTGATAGAAGAAACTGCCCGGTCATTTGAAGACGGAACCGCTAATTACGAGACAACTTACAAGTTTACTTCTTTAAAAGAGAATGCCTGTATTACAGTAGTCGTTTTAGGTACCGACGGTAATACTTACCAACGTAAGTTATTGGTAGAGATTACTCCTTCCGTTTTATTCTCCGATCCGGATTATGGAAAAGATGGAGAAATAGTAGAGACAGCTTCGGCTTATTATGGTTGTTACTATGCAACATGGCTTCTTGGACGCACCTATATGGCTGCTGATGCCATGAAATATGCAAACGAAGTCGATTTCTCACTCGGAGATATTATCTTGCCTTCAGGAAGCGAAGCTGTACCTGCTCTTGTTTCACCTGCTAAAAGAAGTGATTATGGCTTGATGACAATTAATGGTTTACAACACACATTATTTGCTGAAACCTCTTTATCACAAGCAGAATTTAATGCAATCTCCCAGGTAGATGCAACTCCGATAGAAAATCTGGCAGATCCAACCTCCGAAGTCTTAGCTATTCAGGCAGATAAAGTTTACCTGTTCAAAACTGCCAATGGAAAGAAAGGATTGATTTGCATACAAAAAATAACAGCAAAAACTGGTACTATCGAAGTCTCACCGGATAATTGGGTAGAAAACACTAAATACTCATGGGTACAATTACTGACTAAAACCGTGGCGAAGTAAAGCTCCCATTCAAGATACTTTCTCCAATGATCGTATCATAGAATAATTAGAAGAATAGAGAAGTTTTCGGTTTCTACGAGCTTCTCTATTCGTGTTTTCTCAATAGAAGAAAGAAGAAATCTATCATTCTACCATTTTTTTTCCTTTATTGATTAGTATTTTTCCTTCCTTCTCTGATATCTTCCCTACTTTTGCGAAAAGTCATCATGAAAAACTAAAGTTAATTAAATCACAATAATTATGAATCTGAAAAAACATTTACCCTGGCTGGGAGCCTTACTCCCCATTGCTAACACACAAGCAGAAACAAAACCTAATGTAGTAATTATCTATATCGATGATATGGGTATCGGTGACATAGGTTGTTATGGAGGCAAATTCGCTCCTACACCTAATATTGACAGGCTAGCACAAGACGGGTTATTATTCAACCAGTATTATTCTTCTGCGCCGGTTAGTTCTCCGTCTCGCTGTGGATTGACCACAGGTCTCTTTCCTCTTGAAGTGGGAATCAACACTTTCCTGAACGACAAAGCTGCTAATAAGAGATGCGAACAACGTAATTTCCTTGATGATAAGTTACCCTCCATGGCACGTGCTTTCCAAAATGCAGGTTACTCAACAGGACACATCGGAAAATGGCACATGGGAGGCGGACGCGACGTACATAACGCTCCTTCTATTAAGAATTACGGTTTTGACGAATACATATCAACCTACGAAAGCCCGGACCCGGAACCAGCAATCACTGCTACCAAATGGATCTGGTCGGATAAAGACAGCGTGAAACGCTGGAGACGAACGGAATACTTTGTAGATAAGAGCATTGAGTTTGTAAAAAAGCATAAAGGCGAACCTTTTTTCCTGAATCTATGGCCGGATGATATGCATACCCCTTGGGTACCGGAATTCAAACAAAAGGAAAGAAAAAGCTGGGAAACACAAGAAGCATTTGCTCCCGTCCTTGCTGAAATGGACAAACAGCTTGGACGTTTTATCAAAGCACTGGATGAGCTGGGAGCTGGGAGAAAACACAATCATTATTTTCACTAGCGACAATGGCCCTGCACCCAGCTTTAAGTCTGTACGTTCCGCTTATTTGAGAGGAACTAAAAATAGTCTTTATGAAGGTGGTATTCGTATGCCTTTCATCATCAGATACCCCAAGAAAATTAAAGCCGGACAGGTAAATAACGAGTCTGTGTTATGTGCTGTAGATTTATATCCGACTCTCTGTTCAGTAGCCGGAATCAAAACAGAAAAAGGCTATAAAGGTGATGGGCAGAACTATGCAAAAGTTCTTCTCGGTAAATCGGAAGCTAAACGCAAGACTGATTTAATGTGGGACTTCGGACGAAACAAACATTTTGGCTTTCCAGGAAACCCTTATGACAGAAGCCCCCATTTAGCTATACGCAGTGGAAAATGGAAATTATTAGTAAACGGTGACGGAAGCGATGCACAACTATATGATATGGAAAAGGATAAGTTCGAAAAGAATAATATCGCAAATGAGCATCCTGATTTGGTTGCCAAGTTGAGCAAGAAAGTATGTAAATGGTTTGAGGAAAACAAAGACAAAGGAAAAGAGTAATACAGTGAAAAACAAATTATAAACCAACATTAAACTTATGAATTCTAAATTTTTACTATTACCAACCGCCTTGATGGTTGCTGGACATTCTGCAGCAGAGGCCAAAGGAAAAAAGTCCGATCAAAGACCCAATATCCTGGTAATTCTTGCAGATGACCTAGGCTATTCCGACCTGGGATGCTACGGTAGTGAAATCCACACACCTAATCTGGACAAACTGGCAAAACAAGGAGTACGTTTCAATCATTTCTATAACACCAGCCGGAGTTGTCCGACGCGTGCTTCCCTGTTGACAGGACTTTATCAACATCAGGCAGGAATCGGACGTATGACCTTCGATGACCACCTGCCGGGTTACCGGGGAACACTCTCACGCAATGCCGTTACCATCGCAGAGGTATTGAAAGAATCAGGATATGCTACCAGCATGGTAGGTAAATGGCACATCGCAGAAACTCCACTACGCAAAGACCAACGCGAATGGCTCGCACATCACGTATACCACGAAACCTATTCTGATCTTTGTCATTATCCGGTGAATCGCGGATTTGATAACCACTATGGTACTATCTACGGAGTAGTAGACTATTTTGACCCATTCAGTCTGGTAGAAGGTGAAGTACCCGTGAAAGAAGTACCCGACGGATATTACATCACACAGGCGCTTTCAGACCGTGCAGTGAAAGAAGTGAAAGAGTATGCCAAAGACGATAAACCATTCTTTATGTACCTGGCTTACACAGCACCACACTGGCCATTGCATGCACTGCCGGAAGATATTGAAAAATATAAGGATACCTATAAAGTAGGCTGGGAAGCTATCCGTAACGCCCGTTACGAACGTCAGAAACAACTGGGTATATTCCCTAACATGGATAATTTCCTGTCTGATAGACAGTTCAAAGATAAATGGGAAGATAACCCACATGCTGAATGGGATGCTCGTGCCATGGCTGTTCATGCTGCCATGATCGACCGTATGGACCAGGGAATAGGACAAGTAATCGATGCTCTGGAAAAGACAGGACAACTTGAAAATACACTGATTTTATTCCTTTCCGACAATGGATGCAGCAATGAAGATTGTCAGAACTACTCTCCCGGAGAAAACGACCGTCCTGATATGACACGTAAAGGGGAGAAAATGGTTTATCCTCATAACAAAGAAGTGCTGCCTGGCCCGGAAACAACTTATGCTTCACTGGGAGCACGCTGGGCAAACGTAGCCAATACACCGTTCCGTTTCTGGAAAGCCAAATCTTATGAAGGAGGAATCTGTACTCCGATGATTGCCCACTGGCCAAAAGGTATCAAGAAGAATGTCGGCAAAACGACCTCCCGAAATCGGACATGTGATGGATATCATGGCTACTTGTATCGATATGGCAGGCGCCACTTATCCTACCAAATATAAAGGAAATGACATCATTCCATTGGAAGGCAAGAGCCTGGTTCCTATTTTCAAGACCGGACATCGTGAAGGACATGACTACCTTGGATTCGAACATTACAATGAACGTGCATTCCTCTCTAATGACGGTTGGAAACTGGTTCGCCCGGGAGAAAACGCTAAATGGGAATTATACAACCTGAATGAGGACCGGAGCGAAATGCATAATCTAGCAGCACAATACCCTGAAAAAGTAGCTGAAATGACAAAGGCTTATGAAGCATGGGCTAAACGTTGCATGGTAGAGCCTTACCCGGGACAAAAAAAGAAATAAAGCCTACTCAATTAATAAGAAAGAGTACTCGATTAATTATTTTATATTTGACTCCTGTCGGAAAATATCCAATGATATTGCACGACAGGAGTTTTTTTTATATGCTTTTATCCCTTCTTTATCAAGCCTCACCTGAAATCGGAGGCTGACCTGTATATTCCTTAGGCAGTACACCATATTGCGCTTTAAAACATTTCGCAAAATAAGAAGAAGAAGTAAATCCTACCTGCACTGCCACTTCTGAAATACGGGTACCGCCCATTATCAGTTCAGCAGCTCTATTCATACGAAGTGTCTTCAAATAATCATTAGGCGACATTCCGGACAAAGCCTTTATCTTCCGATAAAAATTAGAACGGCTCATATTCATCTGTTCCGCCAAAGTATCTATCGAGAAGTTCTCATCCGCCAACTGTTCGGCTATTACTCCCTGTATCTTCGCTATAAACTCACAATCCTTTTGAGACATCGCAAAATCCGTTGTCGAAACAGCAACCGTATCTCCTGCCAAGCTCACCATCAATTTATGGAAAGACTGCCTCAACTTCAACAGATTCTCGATCTGCATACGGAGCTGTTTAACAGAGAATGGTTTCTCAACATATACATCCGCTCCACATTCAAGTCCTTCGACTTTAGACTCCAAAGTGGTTTTCGCCGTCAACAAAATAACCGGAATATGTGAATAAGAGATTTCAGACTTCACCTTGCTGCAAAGTTCCAGCCCATCCATCTCCGGCATCATTACGTCACTCACTATCACATCCACATTTTCCTTCGCAAGCACTTCAAGTGCTTCACGACCGTTGGAAGCCCTCAACACACGGAACCACTCTGCCAATGACTCACGAGTCAGATTCAGCAAATCAACATTATCCTCAACCAACAGAACTGTAAACTTCTTCCCTGAATACTCCGAAGAAATCGTTTCAGAAGCATCCGCATGCTCCGGGGATATTTCTACAATATCGCTCGTTTTTTCCGTCTCCCACTCTTTGACCGGAAAGAGACAGTATAAACGAAGAACCACCTCCAATATTATCTTCCAGACGCAAATCTCCCTGATGAGCTTCTGCCAAAGACTTCGCAAAAGCCAATCCGATGCCAGTGCCTACTGCTGTGGCCACCTTATCGTCAGGCAGTTGATAGAAAGCCTCAAATATCTTTTGTTTCTGTTCATTTGGTATTCCGGGACCATCATCGTTCACTTGTATCTCATATCCCCCATCAGTGACAAGCAGCTTCAAGTCAATACGCGCATGCGCATATTTGATGGCATTTCCCATCAGATTGACAAGAATCTTACTTAATTTGTCCTTATCCACCGTAGACACCAGCTCTTGTTCGGGCACGATCAGTTGCAAATCAATACCTTTTAATTCAGCAGGACTTGTAAACTGATTATAAACGTCACTGACAAGTTCTTTAATATCACTCTTTTTCAAATTCAGATGCAGCGTACCACTCTCCATTTTCTGAAAATCAAGCAATTCATTAGTAATCCCCAGCAGATAATTTACATTCTTATCTATCACAGACAAATACTTGAGATCTTTTCCTTCACGTTCTTTCTCCAATAATTTTTCCAAAGGAAGCCGTATCAAACTAAGCGGAGTACGTATTTCATGCACCAGATTGATGAAAAAGCTAATCTTCGACTTGTAAACTTCCTGTTCCTTGGTAATCTGATATTTTTCCATCCGCCGCTTATATTTGCGTTTAACACGGAGATTCCATCGCCAAGCCATCCAACCGATCCATCCCAACAGCATGAGGACATAAACGAAGTAAGCAAAGGTACTACGCCACCAGGGAGGAGTAATCACCACCTTTAAAGTGATAGTATTCTCATTCCACTGGCGATCATTATTAGAGCCTCTGACTTCGAACAGATACTCACCGGGAGGTAAATTGGTGTAAGAAGCCATATTATTATCAGTATTCAGAATCCACTCCTTGTCCACTCCCCGAAGTATGTAAGAATACCGGTTCTTCCCCGGATCTTCAAAACTAAGAGCGACAAAACGGATGGAGAAACTATTGTTTTCATAAGATAAAGTCACCTTATCAGCCATATAAAGCGGTTTATCCAACTGAAGCAGTTTCTTCACCTCCTGCTCGTCGGTTTGATAAGGCAACCGGATATCGGTCACATAAACCGGAGGAATATATTTGTTATCTACAAACTGTTCCGGCTGAAATACATTAAAGCCGTTGATCCCACCAAAATACAATTTTCCTTCGGATGATTTCAATGAAGATCGAGCTATAAACTGATTCCCTTGCAAGCCGTCATTAATCGTGAACTGGCGGAAATGATCTTTGGTAACAGGATTAATCTTAAAGATTCCGGCATTACTGGATACCCAGAAATCACCTCCCTGATCTTGCTCAATCGCATAAATAACCTTGTTAGGTAATAAAGTATTATGCGGATCAAACTCAATGAATCTTTTCTCTTTAGCATCAAAAGAACACAGTCCTCCCCCATTCGTTCCAAACCACATGGTTCCTTTCGCATCTTCAAATAAAGTAATGACCGAATTACTGGTGATCGTAGTCGAGTCTTCCCGTTCATGCTGATAATGTTTCCAATGAGCATTCATTGTATTGTAAGAAAACACACCACTATTGGAAGTCGCAATCCAGAGATGATTGTACATATCCTCATAGATATCGACAACAGAAACCATTGAACCGATGCTTGTGATGGTCATAAAGTTATCTCGAACCGGGTCATAACAACACAATCCCCAACTCGTTCCTACATAAATTTGTCCTTTTCGTCCTTTATAAATACACAACACATCGTTGCTACAAATCGTATTGGGGAATTCCACGAGAATGAGTATAGGCTTTCACTGCCCCTGTGCGTAAATTGATAACCCGTATTCCTCCGGCATAAGTACCGATCCATAAATAGTCGCCATCCAGCATTAAAGAACGGATGTCATACTTTTGATTTTCAGCTCCTCCTATTGCATAAGGAGAAAGTTCCCGGGTGGCAACATTGAAAGAAATACAAACCGCTTTGAGTTCCAATCCAGATATTCCCATCTTTATTCTCACAGAAAGGAGCAACGACCTCCCCCGCTCCCGGCACTCCGGACAGATAGGCAGGCGAATAATAATCAAAACGTTTAGTCTGCTTGGACATATAGTTGATCCCACCCAAATTGGTCAACACCCAAAGAGCCCCTTCGGCATCCCACATCATTCCATTGATAGTCTGGTCGCTCAAACTTCTCGGATCGGCCGGATTATCCGCCCGCTGAAATGTGTTTGTATTTTGATCGAATAGATAAAGCCCGTTATCCGTTCCTACCAACAGCTCTTTATCCGTATACTTCAACAAACAATGAACAGCTCCGAAATTAAACGCCGAACCACTATAATTGTCTATAGCTTCAGTTCGTTCATCCAAACGGCTCAATAGATTACTTCCCGCACCAATCCAAATATCTCCATCGATATTCTGAATACAGTTCACTTTATAACTATCGGAAGCATTTATATCTAATGAGATTTCATACGTCCGAAGAAACTTGCCGTTTTCGTCAAAGCACAAAAGTCCTTCCTGTAAGGAAGATATATAGACCCTCTTCCGATCAGCGCTCTGACAGAGGTCCCATACAAAAGACGTCTGAACACTATTTTGAGTCAGCACCTCTGTTTTCGGATCATAAATAAAAAATCCCTGTCCCAAAGTCGCAATCCAGATAAGACCGTTTTCCGTCTTGATAATCTTTTTAATCTCACTGCTGATATACACATTATACTGCGTCGTTTTATCAAAGTAAGAGAAACGATCGGTATCTCGGTCATAAATATAAAGTCCGGAGTTTGTTCCAACCCAGAGATTCTTGTCCACCTCTATCAAGGCTTCTACAAAATTGTTTTCTAATGAGAACTTTTCGTTGAGAACATTCCGATACACTTTATTGCCCCGCCCGTCATAACGGTTCAGTCCGTCACTGGTACCCAACCAGATAAAGCCATAACTATCTTGAAGGGCGCACCACACGGTATTATGAGACAATCCATCTTCTACCTGATATTTCTTGAACGAAAAATAAGGAGACGCGGATAGTGTTCCGGTCCAGAAGATCAGCAAGCATATTAGTATTTTAGTTAACTTCATTCTACGTGTTTTTTATTCAATTATCGGTTCAGCCAAGGTTCAGGATTCAACTTTTCTTTCTCCCTACGCAACTGGAAGTGCAATACCGTCCGTCCATTATCCGTACCGTCAGAAAAGACCTGACCGATGGATTGCTTCGTCTTCACCGTATCACCGGCTTTGACAGAGGCAGAAGAAAGATTGCAATAAACAGAAATATAATTGCCATGACGAATGAGGACATTAAATAATCCGTTCAATTGGAACACAGCCGCCACCTTTCCATCAAAAATGGCACGTGCCTGTGCACCCGGTTTTCCCTGAATATCAATACCCTTGTTATCCAGTTTCACGTTGCGCAAACCCCTCTACGGCATATTGTCCGTAACGGCTGGTGATAATATAAGCGCCGGATATAGGCATTGGCAATTTCCCGCGATTCGCAGCAAAGTTACCCGACAATTCCCGATCCGCCTTACTCATGGTATAAGCCTCAAGAGGTTTCGATTTGGCGGCTGTTTCCGTTGCGGCGGATTTTCCCTCCTTGCTTTCTTCTTTCTTACGGGCAGCCGCTTCACGACGAGCTTCTTCCTGCGCACGCTTACGGGCACGCTCTATTTCTTCTGCAATTAATTTATCGATGCGGGCATTCAACTGATTGGCTTCCCTGCGTTTTTTATTTATCTCATTCTGCAATCCTTTCTGCTTCTTTTGCAGATTAGTCACCAACGTGCGTTTCTCTTTTTCCTGCTCTTCCAACTTCACCTTTTCGCTCTCACGTTCTTGCAGCAGGTTTTCTTTGACGGCTTTCACTTGCTGACGTTCCGCTTTCTTCTTGCGTATCTGCTCCTGTTTCTTTAGGATTTCTTCCCCTTGCAGACGTTGATAAGTGGCATATTCACGAACATATCGCATACGCCGATAAGTCTGCCCCAGATTTCTTTGCCGAAAAAATAAACATGAGCTTCTCCTCTATCGACTTATTCTTATACAAGTACTGGACAGAAGCTTCATATTTCTTCTTTTTATCTTTCAAATCCTTCTCCAAGCCTCTCAACTGGCGCTCCAACGAAGCCAACTCACGCTGGATAGCCTCCACATCATTGTTGATAGCCATGATATAGCGTTTCCGCTCTTCAATCTGTCCGGTCAACACAGCCAGACTATTCAACTGACTTCCCACATCTTTCTTTGTATCCTTCAATATAGATTCCGATTCGGCAATCTGCTTTTGGCAGCGCACCGCGTTTACTTTCCAGCTCACGAATCAACTTGTTCGATTGAGCGAAAAGAGGAACTGCCAACCACAGGCAACTGATTAGAATAACAAAGAAACGTTTCATCATAATAAAGCTACCAGCATTTTTACTAATTCTTCCAAGGGAATCTGGTTGTATTTGGACGTCAGTTCCGTCGGAGTCATTGAAAACTCTTGTGTGGAAAACTCATAAAGTTGGACTTTAGCCTTTTCTAATGAAGGAATTCCTATATCTTTTCCTGTCAGCTCTGTCTTTCCACCAGGAAGAGAGGCATCCATCAATATCTTTTCCAAACGGGAAAACTCCACATTCTTCGACAATACATTTTTCAATTCAGCTTTAGTGGCACGAACAAAGCGTTTATTCATCCTGTCTACCAATAAAACTTCGTCGGGAGTAACTTCTATACGTGCCACTTCCGTACGCAGAATAGGCATCAATAAGGAGATTTGTACCCGCTCATGAGTTTTCATCTTCATGGTTCCCCCTACAGACATACTTCCCTTCTTGCCGGGAATAGTCAACTGAAGCTTGGAAGCCAGGTAACTGGATGTCGGAGCCTTTGTTGAAGTCTTAGTTTCCGAAGTTGCCAAGTGCTTCGAACTCTTACAGCCGGCCAACACCAATACCACCAACAACAGTAGATAAATGATTCTTTTCATTCCGCAATATATTTCTTCTTCTCTATTTTCTGTTTCAACGTTTTCGACTCGCTACCCATTTCCAGTGCCTTCTTCCAATATTTCAACGCACCTTCCACATCGCCGGTCATAAAATAAATATCTCCGCAATGCTCCACAATCACATCGCTCTTCTCGCCGTCGTTCTTCATTGCATTGTCAATATAGATACGGGCTTCGGCATAGTTTCCCTTTTCAAAAAGAATCCATGCATAAGTATCGAGATAGGTCGAATTATTAGGTTCGGCTTTCACCGTTTTATAACTCATCTCCTCCGCCTTGTCCAAGTCACGACGTTCCACAGACAGATAATAAGCATAATTGTTCAATGCGCCAATATTGGAAGGATTGTACACCAAAGACGAATCGTAAGCAGCGTATGCCTCCGCCATCTGTTTCTTGGTATGATAAACATCCCCCATAATTGAATAGAAATCCGAAATGACTTCTTTTTGGGTATCAGCAGTTACGTGTTCCAATGCCCTGCTGCAAACACTCAATACACTATCCGTCTGTTCTGCCTGATGATAAGCAATAGCCAGATAATAATAAAGCGCCAACGCATCCGGAGTAGCTTCAATACCGGGTTCACAGACTTTGATAATTTGCTTGTAGTCTTCCTTTTTCACCGCCGCATTAACCAGCATCAAACGGGCAGCCTTATTGGTAGGGTCCAGATCAACCACCTGCTCCAATACCGGCACAGCCTCTTGTTCCATATTCTTCGACAACAGGTATTGAGAATAAAGCATCGGAATCTGCGGATCATCTATATCCTGCTTCATCATCCGGTCGAACAAGGCAATCACTTGAGTGCTATCTTTGGCAGACGACTGTTCGTTTTCCACAATCACCTGTCTCATAACACTGATTTTGGTATCCGAAGTCACCTTTTTGTTCAATAACAACGTATCCAGTTGCTGTTGATACAATTCTTTCTGCCCGGTCTGTTCATAATAAGAAGCCATCGAAAGAAGAGAGCCATCGGATTGTCAGGCTCTACCGCCAGGACCTTCTGATATGCATCGTATGCTTCCTGTTTTTTTCCATTCTGAAGATACACATCTCCCAATATCACCTGATAACGCATATCCATCGGATATTCCTGTACCAGACTTTCTATTTCCTGAAATGCCTTCTTATCATCTTTCATCTGAAGATAAATACGGAATTTCTCCATAGAAAGCTGCTCATTCTTACCCAAGCGTTTCTCTAAACGGTTCAATGTAGAAATGACATCATTATATTTCTCCTGACGACTGTAAATATCAAGAAGACTGAACAAAGGCTCCTGCTTTGACGGGAAACGGGTTACCATTTTCTCAAGCAAAGCCGCAGCCTTATCCAATTCATTTTGTTGCTGGTACAAACTGACCAATCCCTGACTATACCAATAGTTATCAGGCGCAAAAGCCACTGCCTGCTCCAAAGCAACCTGACCTTGCGGCACCTGGCGGAGGAACATATAATACTGCGATATTTCATAAAGCGCCGAAGAAGCGTTCGGATTGATATTCAGACAATGCTGTAACAAACCAAATGCCGCATCATACTCATTCTTTTCTTTCATCCGCATGGCTTCCAAAAAGAAGTAGTCATATTTACGCTGTTGTTCAGCAGAAAGCAATGTTTCCTTCATCAAAGAAGCTCCATCTGCTTTCGCTGTTGTTTTTGCTGTACGCACAGACCGGATTCCCCCACATGAAGTGAGCATCAATACCGTCACGAACAGCCATCCTATTTTTATCTTCATTCTATTTTTTCGATTAAGCATTCATCATACTCCGGTATGTCCGAAGCCACCGGCTCCGCGTTCCGTTTCATCCAGCACCTCCACTTCCTGCCATACAGGCTGTTCGTGCTTTGCTATCACCATCTGCGCGATACGTTCGCCATCTTCAATAACAAAAGCCTCGGACGAGAGATTGACTAAAATGACACAAACTTCTCCACGATAATCCGCATCAATCGTACCCGGAGAATTAAGTACTGTGATACCTTTCTTTATCGCCAGTCCGCTACGCGGACGAACTTGCGCCTCAAATCCCTTCGGCAGAGCGATATACAATCCTGTCGGCACCAGACAACGTTGCAACGGTTCTAGTGTGATAGGTTCAGAAAGATTAGCACGGATATCCATTCCTGCGGACAATTCGGTGGCATAAGCCGGAAGCGGATGCTTCGATTTATTGATAACTTGAATATTCATAAATGCATGTTTACTATTTAACGGGCGAAAATACACATTTTGAACTGAAAAATAGTTAAGTTTGCAGTTAAATAATGTACCTGCAACCAAATTGCGAATGGTAAACAACTAAATCCTAAATAAAAAGATAAGTCAAGCATCTTTAAGTTCAAATGATAAACGGAACTTCCAATCACAACGTTGCCGCCTTTAGCTACAACCGAAAGTTTCTGTTTTGTAGTCCAAAGCGGCAACCATAATTTAGTTATAATCAAAAGAATATTTACATCTTAGAAAAAGAAAGTTTATATACGATCAATCTGCCCTAAAACGTTCAGTCTGCACATCACGAGAGTTTGCTCCTACCATGACATCAAATTCTCCCGGTTCATAAACGTATTGTAATCCTGAATTATAAAATCTCAAATCGTCTTCCGTGATAACAAACTTAACTTCACGACTCTCTCCTTTTTTCAAGAAGATACGTTCAAAGCCTTTCAGCTCTTTCACTGGACGAGATATTTCAGCGTAAATATCATGCAGATACATTTGTACGATCTCATATCCGTCAAAATCTCCGTCATTGGTTACAGTCACAGACACTGTCAACTCCCCATTTCTGGACAGTACATCCGAACTAAGTTGCAAATTCCCATAAGAGAAATTTGTATAACTCAAACCGTACCCAAAAGGATAAAGAGGTTCGTTACTCATATCCAGATAGTTACTGGAGTAACGGTTAAAAGAATGACTGTCAGGATCGGGACGACCTGTATTCAAATGATTATAGTACAGAGGAAGCTGTCCCACTGAACGGGGAAAAGTCGTAGTCAGCTTGCCGCCCGGAGTCACTTTACCGAACAATACATCAGCAATAGCATCGCCTGTTTCACTTCCACCGAACCAGACATTCAAGATAGAATGAACATTGGCATCCTCCCAGTTCAGAACTAACGGACGCCCTGTAAAAAGAAGCAACACTACGGGCTTACCCGTCTTCACCAGCGCCTTCAACAAATCCTGTTGAGCATCAGGAATCCCTAGTTCCGTACGTGAAGCCGATTCACCACTCATTTCAGCACATTCTCCCAAAGCCGCAACAATCACATCTGCACGGGCAGCCGTATGCAAAGCTTCATCCAACAATTGCAGTTCATTGCCGCGTTCTAACGGACGGATACCAGCTCCTCCTTTTTCAAGTTCCGCATCATGATATATATTGCTACCTCTCGCATACAGTATTTCAGCCTTATCACCTGCTGCCGAACGAATTCCCTCCAATAATGTCCCGTGACGGGAAGGAGTACACGTCATACTCCACATCCCACACATATTATTACGGGCATCAGCCATAGGACCAATTAAAGCAATCTTACCTTTCCGTTCGAGCGGAAGCAGATGATCCTCATTCTTCAACAGAACAAATGTTTCAGCTGCGATTTTACGCGCCACCGCGCGATGAGCAGTCGTATAAAGTTCTTTTTCCACACGCAGGGTATCACAGTATTTATACGGGTCAGAAAACAAACCCAATTTATATTTTGCTTCCAATACACGGCGACAAGCGGCATTAATCTGTTCTTCCGTAACTTTCCCTTCTTTCAGAGATTCTTCCAATGTATTCAGAAAACCGCAAGAAACCATATCCATATCCGTACCCGCCTGTAAAGCACGTACAGAAGCCTCTTTCAAAGGAGCAACCCCATGTGAGGAGATTTCGGCGATAGAATTATAATCCGTCACTAACAACCCACAAAAGCCCCATTCATCCCGAAGCAGATCGGTCAGTAACCATTTATTAGCCGTAGCCGGAATGCCGTCCACCAAATTGAAAGAACTCATCACACTACCCACACCTGCCTCAACAGCTGCCTTGTATGGGGCAAGATATTCATTATACATACGTTGGCGACTCATATCAACCACATTATAGTCCTTCCCTGATTCGGATGCGCCATATAATGCAAAGTGTTTTACACAGGAAAGAATTTCGTTTTTTCCCTGCATATTATTTCCCTGATAACCGCGTACATAGGCTTTTGCTAACAGGGAACCCAAATAAGGGTCTTCACCACTACCTTCTGCAATACGCCCCCAACGACTGTCGCGACAAATGTCAACCATCGGGCTGAATGTCCAGCAAATACCATCCGCACTGGCTTCTACAGCAGAAATGCGTGCCATACGTTCAACAGCTAGTGTGTCCCAGCTACAAGAAAGCGCTAAAGGAATCGGGAAAATGGTTTCATAACCGTGGATAACATCAGCTCCTACCAGCAAAGGAATTCCCAAACGGGTAGAATCAATGGCTATACGCTGCAAATCAACAATCTTTCTTATTCCTTTCACATTAAAAAAGCCTCCAATCTCCTGGTTACGAACCATTTTCGTAAGTTCGGCACTATTTACATTACCAGTAACCAAATCACCCCCGGAAGGAAGATTCAATTGGCCCAACTTCTCGTGCAGTGTCATCTTTCCCATCAGATTGGCAATATATCGATCCATCTCTTTATCTCCTTCTTCAGCCGACAATGAACAGGAAGACAATAACAACCCATATAGAACGCCTAATAACAAGTATTGATATTTCATGTTTATTACTTATTATATAATCACTTCATTATTTAGATACTTACATTAACGAGATAAAATCTTAATATCCGAATCACTTAACCCATAATCAACAAGCGTATATTTTTTGCCTTTATACGGAGTCGGCATAAACCGCCCAGAACCTAATGTATCGTAAATGATCGGATTGAAAGAAGCACTCCTTTTTGCCCTGAACAGCAACACACAGAACTGACCGGAAACAGCATATCCAAATTCAATATCCTCTACTCCCTCTCCCAGCACTTCATAACCTTGCAAGAGAGGTTCAACGCCTTTAAACATAAAATTAAGTTTTACAGTCAAATTATCGGCTAAATCTATCTCAAGGGTATTCCGCATTGGAGAAGAAATGACAGCCCCTAATACATTCCAATTCATATCATAATTAGCTAAAGTTGTCCATATTATCCCGTCAGAACTTACCCCTCTAAGCTTCTGCATCAAAGTCGTTTCGTAAGGATACAAGCGCTGCGAATTAGCAACTACACAATTCAGGAAAGAAAACTTATCCGCAATATCCCATCCCACCAAATCAACAGGACAATCTAGAATCTTAAAATTATCATTTAATACAGTAAAAGTAGAATTGGACAACTTCACTTTCAAATTGGGGTTATTCCCTTCTGCCTGAATAAAGCTGGTTCCAAAATTATTCAAATATGAAAAAGAAATCTGTTGGTCCAGCATCAAATCCGGACTATAACCCTCATTCACGACGATTCCTCTATCAATCGTATCATAATAGACTTGATTGAAAACAAAAAATCCGCCACTAGCTATACGTATTCCGACTGTTGAACGGTAATTCTTACCATCCTCAAGATGGGTCCCTCCGGTAGTATCCCAAGAAAGAATATGTACATTGTTCAATATATGACCGGCAGATTTCGTAACTAAAGCTTCTTTTGTACAATAAATAAAAGTGTCAGATATCTTACAATCACAACAAGATTCATCTATATAGATACCGTATACATTATCATTCGAAGAGATGCCTTGAATTGTTACATTATCTATCTTTGTATCCGAGCTACCCGTTCCACCAGTTCCAATACCTTCAGGAACGTGTATGCGGATATGTGTATTACGTCCTCGCACCAGACTCATCGTACGTATCTGCACCAACTGCTTCCTTCCGTTTACTAGAATTCCATTATCTGCATTATAACAGTCTAGTATTCCTCCTTCGATATAAGAGAATCGCCGATGTGAAACATCGGTAAAATAGGTTTCTGAATAACCTACTTTAATCAATGCTTCCAAATGGACATCACTTTTAACCGTTGCATTCTTATCAAAAATAAGGTTTACATTTTTGGTATATTCCAATGGCAGAACGATAGGCTCCGTCAAGTTATAAGTTCCGGCAGGAAAATAAAGCGTTTTCCCATAAGACTGACCGACCAAATTATTAAGTTGAGAACCAATCAGTGTTCCATCATTCTTAATATCATAATCAATGACTGATACAATATCTTCATTATGCCCTTCCTTGACTTCAACAACAGCCTCCGGTAATGAATCATCATCGTTACATCCCCAGATTGGCATAAAAGATAATAAGCCTAAAAATAAAAAGTTAAGTTTCTTCATTTTTCTTGTTTTTTTAAGTTTAACGTAAAGTTTGAAATGAAGAGGCCGGTAATCCTGCACCGTTAATTAAGTTACATGTAGGATTATCTCCCCATCCATAGCGAACAGTCAAAGGATGTTTTACCATTTCCGATGATACAATGATTTCATTTCCACAGATTTCAGCTTCCGCCCAATGATATTTTCCGTCTATCCCTGCTATGGCAAACCCTGTCAATTTTTTCCCATCAGACGTTTTTAATCCTCCGTCTGCACACTCAAAAGAGAGAATAACCCTGTCTCCTTTCACACGGTAAGTCTGATAAACCGGACCACTACAAACAATCCGCTCACCATAGGTATCGGCACGTGCTAATAAGGCAAGTCTACGCCCTACTTCCTGTTTGTTTTTGGGATGAATATCATTCATATCGCCGATGTCTATGGTAACGGCCATACCCACATTGTCATAATACAAAGCTGTCTGGCGCTGCGCTTCTCGTAATTCAGCCCACTGTGAGTCTCCCGGTTCATCTGCTCTCTCTAAATAATTAGCCAATTGCACAAGGTAGAAAGGAAAATCATTCCCCCATTCCTCACGCCAGCTCTGAATAAGTAATGGAAGCAATATCCTATATTGTGTAGCACGCCCTACATTATTCTCTCCCTGATACCAAATAACCCCACGAAATTTGTAAGGTGCCAATGGATGAATCATCCCATTATAAAGCACAGTTTGCACATTCGGATTCATCTCAAACACTGGGTCAATATGAGATTGAGCGGCAACTTTACACTTCCATTCACCAGATATAAGAATCCAGTCTCCGACATCTTTGCTTAACTTCATTTCACCTCCGATGCCACACCCTCCTCCAGTATCCACGATACGAACAGTAATTACAGCTTTGCCCGCTTTTACTAAATTACCCGGTATTTCATAAGTACGGGAACGAGTATATCCTTTCGTGCTCCCTATCTCGATTCCGTTAAAATAAGTAATATCCTCGTCATCCACATACCCCATGTGTAAACTCAACGTTTTTCCCTCCCATTGTTCTGGAATATCCACCGTCTTTCGCCCCCAAACAATACCATCAAAATCAGGAAAAGTCTTTTCGATATTTCCGGGGAAAGAATGAGATATCCATCCTTCATCATTATAAGAAAGAGTATTCCAAAAAGGCTTTCCATTTCTCATTCCTTTATCTAACGACAAAATCTTTGCCTGCCTTTGTTCTTCCTCCGCCTGTAAATCACAATCCTTGTTTCCCAACCTTCGGATAAGCTTCAATTGCTCAACAAAATCGGGAACTTCGCCCAATGCTTGAGCACTTATCCACGACTCTATATTAGTACCGCCCCAATGAGCACAGATAAGTCCTACCGGTACCTGCTGCGTGCGTGCTATTTCCCTACCGAAAAAATAGGCTGCTGCTGAAAACTCCCGGATAGTACCCGATGAACACACTTGCCATCCTCCTCCGACAGCAGTAAACTCCTGCGACGGACTTAGACTAATAGTATTACTCACAGTCATCAAACGTATATCCGGGTAATTGGCCTGTGCCACCTCTTGTTGATAGTTTTTCACTTTGCCCCATCCTTCTACTGGCATTTGCATATTCGACTGACCGGAACAAAGCCATACTTCACCAATCATTACATTCTCCAATCTTACTTTTTCTCCATCCGTTATTTCTAAATGATAAGGTCCCCCGGCTTTTGGGGTTTTGATGTTTACTTTCCAATTACCCGTCCTGTCAGCTATATTCTCATATTTCTCCCCACTCCATGAAGGAATCACTATAACTCGCATTTCTGGAGATGCTTTTCCCCAAACAGGTACTTCAGCCTCTTGCTGAAGTACCATATTATCGGAAAATAAAGGAGACAACTTAACTTTGGCACAAGCGGTCAGTGACGCAAATAATCCCGACATTAATATAATCCATTTATACATATCACTCCGACTTACAAATTATTACCATTCGATTGCTTGATCTTCATCCGGAATCTGAATATTAATTTTACGTTCCATATTCACAGTCCCTTCAACCGTATAACTTATAGGAGTGCCCGGGACAGAAGTGACATCATCAAACTCATATTTGAAATTCTCAATAGTAATCGTTTTATGTTTTAGATATGGCAACGAAACGTCCATTTTTTCCGTCACTTTCCATGTCGGATTTTTTATCAGTTTGAAATGAATGTCCGGATCGGGAGCAAAAAGAGTAACTGTCCCGTCGGCATTGAGCGTGAAAATAATCTTGTACTTTCTGCGTTCCAATTCCTCTTCGTTTATCAAGCCTGCATAGAAGAATATGGAATGCTCGTCTACCACAAATGCAGTACGTTCATTAGTAGTCATTTTATTACCGGCATTCTTAAAGCCTACTTGCATAGTTGTGGTAGAATAGGTACCTGAGTAATCATTGAAAGGAATCACACGCAATAATGCTTTCTTGTAGTTCTTCCTTGGATGAGGCTCATAACTGCCGGTCGGACTTTCTGCAATTGTGAGCGGCAATACCCATTTGTCGACCAAATCAATTCCACTCAGTTTAAAATTGATGTCCAAAATCCCCATGCAATCGCCTGCTGGAATCATTACTTTCATGTCATCCAACTCATAATAACCGGAGGTAAGCTCTCTGTAATACAAATCCTTTCTATTATGAAAATACTCCCAGTTGATACTTTTCAAGGTGTCTGAATCTATCGCTACCTGTACCTCCGTATCACTCCCGGCCATTGTAGAGCCACTCATAATGAGAGGTAACTGATAGGTTACCATACCATTCGACTTGTATTTTACATAAATATCAGTCACTCCTTTTGCATAATTCATCGGCGCCTTAAATGAAACATAGCGTTCATATTGTTCGTCAGTCCATTCTTCATTACAAGCTGTGCAAAACAATACCATCAAAACAGCAAGTAACGGATAATATATTCTTTCTTTCATATTCATTTTATTATATAAGGTTAATCATAGTAAGTCCATCCGGGGTTTTGAGTCAGCCGCTTATTGCGCTGTAACTGTCCGTGACTAAAGGGCCAGAAATAGCTTTTTTCTACAAAGCGGACAGGCAACGACATAATTGCCACCGGCGTATGAAACAAATCGCGGTGAGCTTCATCCATCAGCATATTGCATCCGTAAATCAATGTTTCTTCCTCCTGAGGAGCATCTTTCCAACGTCTTAAATCGTAATAGCGGTGATTCTCGCCCATAAACTCTATCTGACGTTCGCGCTTGAGTTTCTTCCGGAACATTTCTTTATTCTGATACTCGGAAGAGGTATAATCAGGCACACCTGCACGAATACGAACCGGCTGGATACCTTTTTTCAGTTCATTCACATCACGTCTTAATGTGTACATTGCCGAGCCATCCCAGAGGATGGGATGTCATAACTTCCATCCAGTTCATTTAATGCTTCGGCATAAATCAATAGGATTTCCGCATAGCGAATAGCAGTCTCTGTTTTTTGCCTGTAATAAAAACTGTTTTGGTATTTAGCATCATAAGGGTTCACATATTTTTTGATACCGATACCTGTAAATATACGATTGCCGCCATTGTATCCTTCGGAAGTCCCACGATAATACCAGACTTGCTGGTTAGGACTGGCAGCTCCATCCTTTCCATTCAATGAAGACATATTCCACACACTGCCATTGAAAGCGACTGATGCATAGAAACGGGGTTCACGATTGGCATATTGTAAAGAAACTCCGGCGCGCAAAGGTTTGTAGCGACCGGCATCTACATCTTCACTGGTCACATAACCGCTTAATCGGGCACTTCCATCTCCCCGCCCTATCTCTTTATCTTTACCTGGACAATCAGTACCGTCGGCCATGTAGTAGGAGTCACATTGTTTCTGTGTCATTCCATGCATACTCCATCCTCCGGCCACCGTCGGCAACTGATGCAATACCATGTTTGCAATGCCATCCGGTGAGGTAGTTCCTTCTCCAGTATGATCGACCGTTATGTTATCCACACGTGAAAAAATAAGTTCCGGATTTGCATAAGCAGAGAGTTCGCCATTAAAAACAGAACGATATGACTCAAAAGGATCAATGTCGGCATATCCGTCCGGCCAACTTTTTTTGGAGAAGTTATTATCATCAAACGGCTCGATGGTCTCCGGATAATCGTCCGTACCGCCACCTCTTATACGATTCTTGACGTACAATTGATAGCGATGACCATTATTATTTCCCGGTAACTCCATCACATCTCTTGCAGCAGCAGCTGCCCTTGCCCATTTCGATTCATCGTATTCGGCAGAAAGCAAACGATTTCCTTCGTCATCTACCATTTGTTGTGCATAAGAATCGGTATTGCCATTCATCAACGGGCTGGCGGCATATAAAAGGACTTTGGCACGGGTGGCTAAAGCAGCTCCACGGGTAGGACGCGCTATATTGTTGGCTCCTCGCTCCAAAGGAAGATCCTTGGCTGCCAACACCATCTCGGATGTGATATATTCCACGCATTCGTCATACGTATTACGCGGACGGGCTAATGCATCATAATCCTGTGTATAATCTTCTCCGGCATCCGGAATCAAAGGAATGGGACCATACTTACGCAAAAGCAACCAGTAATAGTAAGCTCGCACAAAGCGTGCCTGTGCTGCATAATCAAGCCTTTCTTCCTCTGTCAGCTGCGTATTCATGTGGATATACTTCAAAAAAACACATGCTTTATTGATACCCAAATAGCAATTAGTATAAGTCTCTTGCATCCAATCCTCATTATACTCCACATTTCGGAAATAAGAATAATAACCACCTGCTATATGCTTATTCCCCAAATCATTCCAATCTGCCCAATAAATATCATCGGCAAAATTAGTCGGCACACTCTCTTTTCCACCAATATCCTGATTTTGGTTTCTGAGATATGAATAAGTGTTGGAAAGCCACGAATCCATATAATCCCTGTTCGTAAACACTTTCTCAATCGTCAGGCGGTCCTTGAAATTATGTTCCACCTCCAAATAATCGCTACACGATGCCAGATAGCAGACCATAAATAGTATAGCACCAGTATTATATAACCATTTCATACTTTTCATTTTTTATAAGTTTACATTTAATCCCACTGTGATAGATTTAGATAACGGATAAGCTGCTCCATTCGAACTGTTCATCTCCGGATCCCACATCTTGAACTTTGACCAAGTAAGCAAATTGGTACCAATTAAATAAATGCGTACATTATTGAAATGCATCTTGTTGACGAGAGGCTTAGGCAAGGTATAGCCTATTTCCAAAGTCTTCAAACGCACATAAGAGCCATCACGCAACCAGAAAGAGGATTCTTGATAGTTGTTGTTACTTCCGCCATAACTTAACCGGGGATATTCTGCCCGCACATTTTCTGTGGATTCAGTGCCCGATTCATCTCTTGAAATCCAACGGCCGGCTACGACGTCTTTTAATATATTGCCTTTGCTACCGTTGACGAAAGGACGGACACCGCTTCCATTGATAAAGAAAGAAGACTTACCTGCTCCTTGAAAATGCAGATTAACATCTAGCCCTTTCCACTGAGCGGAAATACCCATACCATAAATCAAATTGGGGACGGTAGTCGCTCCAATGGCTACCCTATCCATATCAGAAATAATTCCATCACCATTGACATCCTTATACTTGATGTCACCCGGTTGGTAGGCACCGAAAGTTTGCTGCGGACTATTACGAATGTCTGTATAATCCTTGAACAATCCCAACGCTATAAGACCTTTCGCCTGATTCACACGGTATCCCTGTTCCATTAAATAAGGATAAACATTGTTCTGTTCATCTTTATCTTTCACTTCATTTTTCGATAGAGTCATGTTTCCCCGCATGGTGAGTTGGACACTCCCAACCTGCTGCTTATATGCAAGGTTTCCATCCACTCCTTTTGAGAGAACTTTCCCCACATTAGCTTGCGGAAGTGTCATCCCATTTTCTACACCTGCTGTGGCAGGAAGATATCTACGGTACATGAAGATGCCCTTACGGTCTTCATGGAAGTAGTCTATTGTCAAGGTGAATTTATCGTCAAACAAACTCATATCTAATCCGATGTCATGCTTGGTGGCGATTTCCCATGTCACACCGTCATTAGCATAAGACGTATAACGTAATCCCTGAAAAAGAGTGGTTCCATACTTTTCATAACCATAATCCGCCCAGTTATATCCTCCGAAGGCAGAATAATAACCGGCATTGTCTCCCCAAATATTGGGAGCACCCCCATAACCGATTGTATATAAATAAGGAAAACGTATCAGTGTAGTACCATTAGCTTCATACATTTTATCGTTACCGACCTTACCCCAAGAATAACGTACTTTAAACATATTTACCCACTTCAGGTTCTTCTTGACAAAGGGTTCTTCTGCTATATTCCATGCCACAGAATAGGCCGGGAAGAAACCAAATTGATGACCCGCAGCAAAATTCTCAGAACCGGTATATCCGAAATTGAAATTCAGAAAATAGCGATAATTCCAATTATAGGCAATTCTTCCAGCCAACCCTTGATGGCGCATAGGGAGCGAATTCTTGATATCATTACCAATCTCCTGGGTTTTCACCTTTGAATCCTGTGTATATTTCAATGTTCCGCTAAGAATATGGGATTTAAAATTCCGGTTATACTGGAGTTCGGCTTCAAAGTACTCTTTTCGTTCACCCGTATTGCCGGAAGTCTGGGTCATTTCTTGTTCTGCCCGCTTTCGCATAAAATTGATAGTACCATCATCTTTTCTAAAGCGATCCGCACTCCATAAAGCCGGACATTTATAACGCTTGATAAAATTATAGTTATCTGTGTCAAAACCAAAACGCCCTATAAAATTCAATCCTTTCGTAATGAAATCTAATTTTTGATTCAAAGTAATATTAGTCTGAATATTATTCCACCACTGTTCATTATACCCACATTGAGTGGAAGCTACCCATGGGTTAATATCGCCGTCCGAATTGGTAGGAGTATATCCATTGGAGTACATAATGGGCATGCTAGTAGGAGTTTGATTTAAAATGCTATTCCAGATCTCATGTGAAGTCATACCCGATTCATTCATTTTTTTTAGCGAACCACCGATACCCACTTGCAACAAAGTAGTACGTGTTACATCAATATCCGCATTCATACGGTAGTTCCAACGCTTATTGTTACTATTGGTGTTATAGTCCTCATTCAGTGATTTGTCTACTTTATACATACCACCTTCGTCAAGATAACTGCCCGAAACGAAATAACGTGCATTCTGTCCACCGCCACTCAAATTCAATGTTGCCCGATAACTCATAGCTCCATTTTTTAACAAGGTGTCCATCCAGTCCACATTCGGTAATAAATCGGGGTCTAGTCCTTGTGTGAGAATTTTTAGTTCATTTCCACTATAAATAGGTTCGAGATTACGGGTTCTGCGCGCCTCATTAGCCAGATTAGCATAAGTAATACCGTCTACAAAATCAGGAGTAAATGTACGTGTATTGTAAATTGTCTCCACTTTCGCATCAACAGTTATTTTATTGATCTTACCACGACGGGTAGTAATCAAGACTACACCATTAGCACCACGCGATCCATAAATAGCCGTTTCCGAAGCATCTTTCAATACGGTGAAGGATTCGATATCTTCATAATTCAATTCATTCATATCACGTTCAAAACCATCGACCAGCACTAATGCACTTGACCCCGCTCCAAACGTAGAGATACCACGAATCCAAAATTCAGAAACATTTTTTCCCGGCTGCCCGCTAGTCTGACGTGCTATTATACCTGCAACATTCCCTGCCAAAGAGTTGGAAATACTACCTGTAGGAGAGGTTCTTAATTGTTCTACATTGATAGTAGACACGGCTCCGGTCACCGTTAGTTTCTTCTGTGCACCTGTAGCAGTAATCACTACTTCATCCAATGCCGTTTCGGTTTTTTCTTTCATTACTACGTTCACTGTGCGCTCTTCTCTCACAAGGATCTCTTGTGTCTCATAACCAATGTAAGAGAAAATTAAACGATTATATGGTTGCATTTTAATGCTGAATTTACCATTTATGTTCGTGATAGAACCCAACCCCGGTACGTCTTTAACGGACACATTAGCCCCGATGAGCGGTTCTTGATTTTCATCCGTAACCACTCCAGTCACAACAATCTGCCTATGGGTGGACTGCTGAGCCGAAATTCCTGCCGCAAAACAACATAGAGCGGCTATTATAACTAAGAATTGTTGTTTCATGTTTTTCATACTATTTTTTATTCCACAATAATCTGACGGATACGGCGATTATACTCATCACCAATATAAAATATCTTATTCACTTCATCAAAGGCAATACTGTGCGGTCCGTTGAAACGGGCTTCCTGAAGCAAATCGCCGTCAACGTATCCGAAATGGCTATTATCCATTGCCACGCTTCCACGCCCTGCGTATCGGATGGCCTCGGCATTAGGAGTGACCTTCCATATCAGATCTCCAGGGTGGTTACCCCACAATTCTCCATCTGCCACATAAAAGTCATAGATATCGTCTTTATGCTGCTCTATGTATTTCTCATTTTTCACAAAAGTGCCCTGCCACATCACCCCCATACGGACATTCGTTCCTATACCTTCATTGTATCCCTGATTCCAATTTCCAACATAGATACTCGGCAGTTCCAGCCAGTTTGTCGTCTTGTTAAACTGGCATTTGAAGATAGTTCCTTCACGCGGACGCATGACATAGGCAAAGTCACCGGAAGGATGAAAGTAAACATACATCCATACCCAGCTTCCACCCACAGAAAACATTGTTTCCACTTCTTTTGTTGCCATATTATAGCGTTTGATAGTGGCATCCGATTCCTGAGCAAAATAGATGTCACCCGTCTGTGGATGAATAGTTGCCGAAATAACCCATTTATAACCGGAAAAAAGCGGATGAGCTTTCTTAAATTCTTCGCTACGCAAAAGCATAGTGACAACAATCGGAGAATCACCCTCGGAATAATTACTCACAAATAGAGTATCACCAGTCAGACTCCAGCATAAAGAACGCGGATCTTGAATATTCAACTGCCCCACCGTTGCCACTGTAGTCAGTTCTTGTACCTCCATGTCGATCAAACGAATACTACTTTTATTCTCAATCATATAAATATGATTCGGGTTCTTAGGATCAATGCTCAGCCATGTAGGCGAATTCAAACCACAATCACTGAATGGGCCATCCTTCACTTCATATCGCCCAGTCTCATCCACATAGCCACATAACGTAGTAACCTGCGTATTGGCTATATAAGTAAATCTGTCAGGAGCTATAGCAGCTTGATCACCAATAGAAATTTCTATAGTCCCTTTACCGGCATTGCGAGGTACCATACAATATATGCACTCATTGTTACAGTTTACGACTCTAGTCTCCACGCCTCCCAACTTCAAGTTAATCAAGGAAGGATCATTACCGAAGTTTTTTCCATAAATAAGTAACTGTGTTCTTGGAGTGACTTCCCTGGGCTCGAAGCCCACAATTTCAATAGGCAAACTGTTATCAAAAGCTTGCTCCTTTCTCTTTTCATCGTCTTTACAACCGATGAAACAACCAAGCAAAGCAAGTAAACAAAATGCCTTAACAACATTCATTCTTTTTCCTGTCCTGTTCATCATAATAATAAATTTAGTTAATAATAAGATTTAATAGTCAATGGGCCCAAAGATTTATTAATTGCAAATATAGAAAGGAGGGTATTAATTATAGGCTAATTCCTAACTAACAAACAATAAAAACTAATCAAACAGCTCCAGAATTAAATAATTTGTGCTTTCTTTGCAAGTATCTTATCAAAGAAAGCACTATGAAATTTCAAAATTGCTTATTTTTAATATTGCTTATCGTTTGTCTATCATGCCAAAGCAAAAAGACTGATAAACAAACAGGCATTGACTCTACACTTTTCTACACAAATCCTGTCATAGGTGGAGGATCCGAGCCATGGGCCATCTTTCATGAAGGAAAATATTACTATACTCAAAGTTTAGCAGACTGTATCATATTATGGGAAACTGATGATATTACACAACTGGCAGAAGCAGCAAAAAAAAACGTATATTCGCCCCAAAATGGCTCGGGTATATCTCATCTTTGGGGACCAGAGATACACTATATGGACAATAAATGGTATATCTATTGCGCTGCTGATGATGGTAATATAGACAATCGTCAGATATATGTGCTAGAAAATGAATCTCCCGATCCCATGAAAGGAGAGTTTGTCATGAAAGGAAGAATATCGACCGATAAAAATAATAACTTGGCTATTCATGCTAATCCTTTCGAGCATAATGGCAAACGTTATCTAATCTGGTGCGGATGGGAAACCAGAAGAATTTATCAAGAAACCCAATGTATCTATATCGCTGAAATGAAAAATCCATGGACACTAGCCTCAGACCGTATATTAATATCCAAACCTGAATACGAATGGGAATGTCAATGGATCAGTGTAGATGGCAATAAAACCGGTTATCCTATTCATGTGAATGAAGCTCCACAATTTTTCCGTTCCAAAAACAAAGACAAATTATTAATATATTACTCTGCAAGCGGTAACTGGACACCTTATTATTGTGTAGGGTTATTAACAGCTGATGCTAACAGCGATCTTCTCAACCCGAATTCATGGAAGAAATCTCTGGAACCTGTATTCAAACAAGCACCAGAGAATCATGTGTATGGCCCCGGTAGCCTGTGTTTCATACCTTCACCCGACAAGAAAGAATGGTATATACTTTACCACGCTCGAAACGCCCTTCGTGACATGTTCGTTTTGGACGGTCGGACAACACGCATACAAAAGATAGAATGGGATGAAAATGGAATTCCCATTTTAGGAATCCCCCAAAAGGAAAGCACCCTGCTTCAAAAGCCGTCTGGCACCCCCACGAGTGATAGGAACTAGCTGTTATCCTTTATAATCTTTCGGTAATACCCCAAACTTTTCTTTAAAACACTTTGCAAAATACGAAGAAGTAGTAAACCCTAACTGTTCGGCAACTTCAGCTATTCGTATACCACTCATGATTAGTTCAGTCGACTTATTCAACCGAAAGTTCTTTATATAATCATGAGGCGGCATACCAGACAGAGCCTTTATCTTCCGGGAAAAATTAGAACGACTCATATTCATCTGCTCTGCTAACAAATCTATCGAGCAACTCTCATCAGCAAGCAGTTCCGACAAAATCGTATTTACCCTCTCTATAAATTCTACATCTTTTTGTGAAAGAGCAAAATCCGCCAATGAAGAAGCCGGACTTCCAGAAAGATTAATCATCAACTTATGGAAGGCCAGTCGCAGTTTTAATAAGTTTTCGATTTGTTTATGGAGCTGCTTAATAGAGAATGGTTTCTCAATATATGCATCAGCACCATTTTCAAAACCTTCCGCTTTTGAGTCTAACGTTGTCTTCGCTGTCAACAAGATAACGGGAATATGAGAGTAAACTAGATCTGATTTTATATAGTTGCATAATTCAAGACCATTCATTTCGGGCATCATAATATCACTTACAATGACATCAATACTCTCACGTGAAAGTATTTCCAGTGCTTCTTTTCCATTGCAGGCAGAAAAAACTTTAAACCAATCACTTAGAGATTCTCTGGTCAAATTTAATAACTCGACATTATCTTCCACCAACAAAACAATGAATCTCTTATTTCCAAACTCCGAATCCGGCATTTTTTTTCCTTCCACATCTATCATCTGCATTTCAGCAAATTCATTCGGAATACTTTCCGTTACTACTGTTTCCAACGGCAAAGACAATATAAATGAGGAACCACCTTCCATCCTATTTTCTAATGATAAAGTTCCATGATGAGCTTCTGCCAAAGATTTGGCAAATGCCAAACCAATCCCTGTACCTGTAGACGTTGCCACCGGATCATCCGGCAATTGATAGAAAGCCTGAAATATCTTATTTTGCTGACCTTCAGGGACTCCGGGGCCATCATCACTCACTATTATATTTACCCTATCGCCCAATAATATTAGCCGCATCTCGACTTGAGATTTTGCATATTTAATAGCATTTCCTACCAAGTTTACCAAAATTTTACTAACTTTCTCCGAATCAATCATCACACTAATTTCTTCAGGAGGTAAACTAAGACAGATTGTTAACCCTTGCAAATCTACAGAACCATTGAACTGATTGAATATATCACTCATCAACGCATTAATACTACACTCCTTCATGCTAAGTTGCAATGCTCCACTCTCCATCTTCTGAAAATCAAGTAACTGATTCGTTATTCCCAACAGATAATTTACATTCTTATCCATCACCGAAAGGTATTTTTCTTTTCTTTCTTCTTTTTCCTCTTCCCTCAACTTTTCCAGAGGGAGCCGAATCAGACTAAGAGGAGTACGTATTTCATGTACCAGATTGATAAAAAAATTGATTTTCGATTTATACATCTCTTTTTCCTTGGCAACCTGATAATCCTCCATACGACGTTTATATTTACGCTTGACATAGAGATTCCAACGCCAACCAATATAGCAAGCTGTACACAGAAATAATAGTATATACATAAAATAAGCGACACTAGTCCGCCACCAGGGCGGAGTTATCACAATCCATAAGGAAGCCGCTTTCTCATTCCAGTGATGGTCATTGTTAGAGCCACAAACTAAAAACTCATATTCCCCAGCTGGAAGATTGGTGTATGAGGCCGTATTATTAGATGAATGTATCCACTCCTTATCAATACCTTTCAACATATAAGTATAACGATTTCTGTGTGGATCTTCATAACTAAGTGCTACAAAACGTACTGTAAAACTATTATTTGTATAGGGTAATTGGATCTTATCCGCTTTATAGAAGGGCTTATCTAAACGAAGCAGCCGTTTCACTTCTTGTTCATCTGTCAAATAAGGGAAACTAATATCAGTAACATAAACAGGGGGAAGATAGGTATTATCCGTAAACTGCCCCGGTTCAAATACATTGAAACCATTGATTCCTCCAAAATAGAACTTCCCTGTGGACGATCTCAATGAAGACTGTGCGGTAAACTGATTACCTTGCAAACCATCATTTACGGTAAATAAATGAAAGTTCTTTTGAGACACGGGATTAATGCGGCATAATCCGGCATTACAGGAAATCCAAAAATCACCGGTCCGATCCTGTTCTATAGAGAAAATTACCTTATTAGGCAACAATGTATTTTCCGGGTCGAAGTCAATGAAAGTCTCCGTATCTTTGGAGAATGAGCATAATCCTCCTCCATTGGTTCCAAACCACATTGTTCCTTTCATATCTTCAAACAATGTAATCACAGAATTACTGGTAATAGTTGTTGTATCTTCACGTATATGTTCAAAATGTTCCCAACGATCGTTCACTGTATTATAACGAAAGACACCACTATTTGAGGTCGCAACCCAAAGACTATTGTACATATCCTCATAAATATCAGTTACAGAAGCCATAGAGCCGACATGAATGATTGTCACAAAATTATCCAATTGCGAATTGTAACGACATAACCCCCAACTTGTTCCAACAAAAACATCTCCTTTTCGGTCTTTAAAGAGACTCAAGACATCATTACTACAAATTGTATAGGGAATATCGCGAGAATGGACATAACTCTTTACTGCTCCAGTTTTCAGGTTTAGCACATGCAACCCTTCCGCATAGGTTCCTATCCAAAGGCGGTCGCCATCTAGCAGCAAGCTACGAATGCCATATCTCGCATCCACATTCTTTAAAGTATACTCCGAAAGTGAATGAATTTGTGTATTGAAAAAACATAACCCGTTCCGGGTTCCCACCCAGATATTTCCATTCTGGTCTTCACAAAGAGGGCCGATCTCCCTGCCAAGCTCTAATGTACCTGATAATGAGATAAGGGAATAGTAATCAAAACGCTTCAATTGCTTAGTCATGTAACTCACTCCGCCGGAGTTAGTCATCACCCAAAGTGTACCTTCGGCATCCCACATCATTGCATTAACAGTTGGATCGCCCAATGCCCGCAAGCCAAAGGGAGAATCGCCTCTACGAAATGTTTTAAGGTCGCGATTGAACAGATACAGTCCATTATCCGTACCAACTAACAATTCTTTTTCGTTATAATCCATCAAACAGAGAATAGCACCGAAATTCTGTGCAGACGCATCATAAATTTTCAAATCCGGGCTTCCTTCCTGATAACAACCTAATAAATTAGTACCCACGCCAAACCATATTTCATTCTTAATACTATAGAGACAATTGATTCTCTGACTGCCTATGTTTGAATCTGACAGAACCGGATAATTTTGCAGAAAGGTTCCCTTCTCATCAAAACAAAATAGTCCTTCCTGCATTGAAGAAACATAAATACGGGAATCTGCACTCTGACAGATATCCCAAACAAAAGAAGTATGAATACTATTCTGTGTCAGCACACCTGTCACTGGTTCATAAATAAACACACCTTGCCCCAACGTAGCAATCCAAATCAAACCGCTTTGAGTTTTTATGATTTTCTTCACCTCACTACTGACAAATACGCCATACCGTGTTGTTTCATTAAAATAAGAAAAGCGGTCAGTAGAACGGTCATAGATATAAAGTCCCGAATTTGTTCCTACCCAGATATTTTCCCCTTCTTCCAAAAGGGAACTGACGAAATTATTACCCAAAGAATATTTATTATTCAAAGCATTCCGATACACCCTGTTGCCACAACCATCATAACAATTCAGTCCATCACTTGTGCCAATCCACAAAAAGCCATAGCTATCTTGAATCGAACACCAAGTCGTATTGTGCGAAAGTCCGTCTTCCACCTGATACCTTTTAAAAGAGAAATCAGTAGAAGCGAATATGGCTTCAAAATTGAAAACGATTATACAGATAAAGGCTGTAACCTGTTTTTTCATATAAATAAGAAGTAAAAAGATTAATCCAGATCAAGTCTACCGCCGATTCAGTCAAAACCCCGAATCTATTTTATCTTTAACGACAAATATCTCGGACAGCAGATTTAACAAGCGAAAATACACATTTTGAACTGAAAAATAGTTAAGTTTGCAGTTAAATAATAAATAATGTGCTAATAAGGCAAGGTGCTAATGTACCAACTGTCAATTGACACATTCATCAATCATCAAATCGCAAATCGTTAAATCGTAAATAAAATGATGAATTGGAAACAACTAATATCAGCGAAACGTTTCGGGATGGAAGAATTCCACGAAGAACGACAGGAAAACCGATCCGAATTCCAACGGGACTATGACCGTCTCATTTTTTCGGCTCCTTTCCGCAGATTACAGAACAAGACGCAAGTATTCCCTCTTCCGGGCAGCGTTTTTGTACATAACCGACTTACGCACAGTCTCGAAGTAGCCAGCGTTGGGCGTTCACTCGGGGACGATGTTGCCAAAGCACTTCTGGAACGTCATCCGGAACTTCAAGATTCTTTCCTGCCGGAGATCGGTTCTATCGTCTCGGCCGCTTGCCTGGCACACGATTTGGGTAATCCGCCCTTCGGTCATTCAGGTGAAAAGGCTATTTCTACCTTTTTTCTCTGAAGGGAAAGGAGTTCGCCTGAAAGAAAAGCAGCCGAACGGCGAGCAACTTTCTCCGATGGAATGGGAAGATTTGACACATTTTGAAGGAAATGCAAATGCGTTCCGAATACTGACACATCAGTTTGAAGGACGTCGCAAAGGCGGATTTGTCCTGACATATACCACTCTGGCTTCTATCGTGAAATATCCCTTTTCATCGAGCCTTGCAGGAACCAAATCAAAGTTTGGATTCTTCGTCAGCGAAGAAGAAAGTTTCCAAAAAATAGCAACTGAATTAGGACTGACCTTGCTCAACGAGCATCCTTTGAAGTATGCACGCCACCCACTAGTCTATTTAGTGGAAGCGGCAGACGATATTTGCTATCAGATGATGGATATTGAGGATGCATATAAGCTGAAGATTCTCACCACTGAAGAAACCAAAGAACTATTAATGACCTATTTCAGCGAAGAGCGGCAGGAACATCTCCGGAAAACATTCCTGATTGTCAACGATGTCAACGAGCAAATCGCCTACCTGCGTTCTTCCGTCATCGGTTTATTGATCCGGGAGTGTACCCGTGTCTTTTTAGATCATGAACAAGAAATACTGTCCGGCACGTTCGAAGGATCACTAATCAAGCGCATAGCCGAACGTCCGGCAGCAGCCTACAAACACAGCGTCGAAGTATCTATCAATAAAATCTACCGTTCACGGGACGTACTGGATATCGAGCTAGCGGGATTCCGCATCATCAGCACCTTACTCGAATTGATGATAGACGCCGTGACCTCACCCGAAAAGGCTTATTCCAAACTCCTGATCGACCGGGTATCCAGCCAATACAATATAAATTCGCCTGTACTCTATGAAAGAATACAGGCGGTACTTGACTATATATCGGGAATGACCGATGTCTTTGCTCTTGATCTTTATCGTAAAATTAACGGGAACAGTCTGCCTGCGGTGTAACCACTTTAGGAGTAAAAACCTCTTTCCCCTTCACAAGAAGACAATCTCAACGCATCCGGATGGCTTTCAATAAACGTCTGGATGTGTCGAATTCGTTTATCTTCAAGAATTTCGTCTACAGCAATCAGGATACCGGTTTCTTCCACATCACCGAACTCGTAATTGACAGCTGTTCCGAACATACGCATCGTAGGGCTTAAGCTCATATACGCATTTACCAACGGAGGAATATTATAGCCCAATTTACGGATTTCACAATTCAATATCTTATAGTCCTCTTTAAAAGTACTCTTGCAGAACAATGCGTTCAACTCTTCTTCGGAAGTCTCAAGTTGCAGAGGCTCAATCGGAGTAACAAGTTTCTCTTTATCATAAAAATGTTTCTTGAGGAAATGAAGAATCATATCACGGCCACGACGATGGTAGCTAGGATACATGGTCACCTTGCCAAAGAAATACTTCACATTCGGCATAACCACGGTCAACGCTCCCAACCCGTCCCACAGATTATCCAAAGCGAACAATCCTTTGCTTCCGGCACGGGTAGACTGATATTCAAGCGTAACAAACGAACGCCCCAGCTCAATTGTCTGCGGCAGGTATTCTTTAATAAAAGCATCAGAAAAATGAAACATGTGGGAAGTAGCCAGAATTGGCGCGCCTTTTTCATCAAAACGCACGTCCGTACCAAGCAGATACCGGTAACCACCCAGAATTTCTTCCGCTTCCGGATTCCATACGATCAACTGCTTGTAGGGGTGTTCCATCGTGTCGTATTCATCAATATCCATTGACAGACCTGTACCTCCACCAGCAGCACGGAAAGCTATTTCACGCAAACGACCAATCTCTCTCATTACATTAGGAGCATTCTGATGAGTAATAATATAAATCTGATTATTACTCTTATTCGTCATTCGTAAGCGTTTGTCTTCCGTCAATTCTGCCTTCAGCAGTTCTTTGCTTACCGGTTTAATAATCTCTTCCATATTCCTTGTTATAGTTGTTCTATCAGTTACAGTTTATAAACAATATCCTTTACGTATTCAGCCCACTGCGCAGGGGTTTTCGATTTATCAAAAGTCTGCCAGGGTATGGGTTTGCCAAAAGTGACAGTAAAAGTTTTGTGGCGATTCTTAAACATTTCATCCGCAAGATACAACATAGCGATGTTAAACTTGATACCCAATGCCTTGCAAATATTTGCCAGGTTGTAGAAGAAATCAGAATTCCTGCCCTCCAAAATGCACGGGTATTACATCACGTTTTGCTTGTATGCTCTTTACTACAAATGTCTTTTTCCATTCCAGGTCGCGAATGACTCCATTCTGACGACGCGAACACAGTCCGGCAGGGAACATTATCAGCTGGTCATCCGACTGAAATCCGGCTTCCACCATTTTCGGGAAGTCTTTTGCCTGTTTGCCGGTTTTATTAATAGGTATGCAAAGGGGAGCCAATCCGCGTAGATTCATCAACAAATCATTCACCAGGTATTTCACTTTCCCATCATAGTGCTTTCCTAACACATAACCAAGCGCAACACCGTCCTGTCCGCCTAACGGATGATTGGACACAAAAGTATACAATCCATCCTTAGGCAAGTTCTCAATGCCTTTTACGTCCACTTTCGCATCCAAAAAGCCCATACATGCCTCCAGAAAGTCCACACCCAATCTATCCTTCGACTCATTCAGGAATACATTAATTTCATCCTGATGAACAATTTTCTTCAGATAAGAAACCACGAATTTAGGGATGTACTTATAATGCTTCGGAGCCTTTGTCCGAAGTATCTTATCGACATCAATCAAAAATAAAGAGTCATCAGTCATTCTTTTCAAATAAAAATGATGGCACAAAATTAACGGTTCTTTTTTATTAATCGCAATAATTTGGTAGAAAATGCAGGATTTAAGTTCAGAAGATAAAAAAATACCACCCAAAAACTATCAAAAATGACCTAAAAACTATCCGCGGATAGTTTTCGGGTAAAAAAACGTCAGTTTTTCCCCTACCGGGTTTCAAAAATTCACGTAAACTTGCAACATCGAAAATAACAAACGAATATTCACCTTTAAAAAGCAACACATATGAAAAGTTTAAGCTTCAGAAAAGATTTAGTAGGAGTACAAGATGAATTACTACGCTTCGCTTATAAACTGACAACTGACCGTGAAGAAGCAAACGATTTGTTGCAGGAGACATCATTAAAAGCATTAGATAATGAAGATAAATATACCCCTGATACAAATTTCAAAGGATGGATGTATACCATCATGCGCAACATATTTATAAACAACTACCGCAAGGTAGTCCGCGACCAGACATTCGTCGATCAGACGGATAATCTTTATCATCTGAATTTACCACAGGACGGAAGTTCAGAAAGTACAGAAAGAGCATACGACCTGAAAGAGATGCACCGTGTAGTCAACAAACTCCCCAAAGAATACAGAGTTCCGTTTGCGATGCACGTTTCAGGATTCAAATACCGTGAAATTGCGGAAAAAGCTGAACCTCCCGTTGGGTACAGTGAAAAGCCGTATTTTCTTCACGCGCCAGAAATTACAGGAAGAATTGAAAGACTTCCGCTAGACCTTAACTATATAAAACTTAGTGATTTTGAATCACATATTTCTTTAATGCAGATTTTTAGTTTTGATAATGATTAAAAGGCAGAAATACTCCGGTATATTCTGCCTTTTCTTTTATTACTAGGATTAGTTGCACGACACCCGGGTGTCAGCACATACAACACCCGGGTCTCAACCTATCTGACACCCGGGTGTCTGGTGCACTGAGACCCGGGTGTCAGATAAACCTCTATTGCATGAAAAAGAATCTCCCCCACCACATTATTTAAATTTTACCTATACAGACATTTTTTTCCGTTCTACGCCCACGGGCTCCCCACCAGTAAAGCATTCTCAAAGCCGCATCATTTTCAAGCAAATAGACATTTAACATTCTGTTGAAAACTTCTCTGAAAGTTTTTTATGGAAAGTTGTGGGGAATTGTGGGGAATTTCATACTTTTACGGTCGCTTATTATAATAAGGTAATGATACGTTTTTTAGGAAATATTGAAGCCAGGGCGGACGCCAAAGGAAGGGTGTTCATACCCGCTACCTTCAGGAAGCAACTACAAGCAGCTTCCGAAGAGAGGCTTATTATGCGTAAAGACGTATTTCAGGACTGTTTAACCCTGTACCCCGAGAGCGTGTGGAACGAGGAGTTGAACGAGCTACGTAGCAGACTTAACAAATGGAATAGCAAACACCAACTTATTTTCAGGCAATTCGTGAGCGACGTTGAAATAGTGACACCTGATAGCAACGGGCGCATATTAATTCCGAAACGGTATTTACAGATTTGCAGTATCCATGGGGATATTCGCTTTATCGGCATCGACAATAAGATAGAGATCTGGGCGAAAGAGCGGGCAGAACAGCCTTTCATGTCGCCTGAAGAGTTCGGTGCAGCATTAGAAGAAATTATGAACGATGATAATAGACAAGATGGAGAAAGATGAATTGACATACCATGTACCTGTATTGCTGAAAGAAAGCGTTGACGGGATGAATATCCAACCGGACGGAACGTATGTAGACGTTACATTCGGAGGAGCGGGACATTCGCGCGAGATACTTTCACGGCTCGGAGAAGGCGGACGTTTATTGGGATTCGACCAGGACGAGGACGCTGAACGGAACATTGTCAACGATCCTCACTTCATCTTCGTGCGCAGCAACTTCCGTTACCTGCAAAATTTCCTGCGCTATCACGACATCGAGCAGGTGGATGCAATCCTGGCCGACCTCGGCGTATCATCCCATCATTTCGATGATAGCGAACGCGGCTTTTCTTTCCGTTTCGACGGAGCGCTGGATATGCGTATGAACAAGCGTGCCGGAATGACAGCAGCAGATATCGTGAATACTTATGAGGAAGAACGTCTTGCAAACCTCCTCTACCTGTACGGAGAGTTGAAGAATAGCCGCAAACTGGCTTCGGTCATCGTTAAAGCCAGAAGCGGGCAGTACATCCGGACTATCGGTGAGTTTCTGGAAATCATCAAACCGCTTTTCGGTCGTGAACGCGAAAAGAAAGAGCTGGCAAAAGTGTTCCAGGCACTGCGGATCGAAGTAAATCAAGAGATGGAAGCGCTGAAAGAGATGTTGCTGGCAGCTACGGAAGCATTAAAGCCGGGCGGCAGACTGGTGGTAATCACTTATCATTCGTTGGAAGACCGCATGGTGAAAAACATCATGAAGACGGGCAACGTAGAAGGAAAAGCAGAATCCGACTTCTTCGGAAATCTACAAACGCCTTTCCGCCTTGTCAATAATAAGGTAATCGTCCCCGACGAGGCAGAAATAGAACGGAACCCACGGTCGAGAAGTGCCAAATTACGAATTGCAGAAAAGAAATAAAAAGATATGGAAGAAGAAGTAGTAAACAAGAAAACAGAAGAAGGCAAGAAGAAAAAACCGCACCTCGCTGAAGAGTATTCTGGGTGGAGACATTCTGGCTACCGATTTTTTCCGCCGTCAAACGAAGTTGCTGGTACTTATCATGGTATTCATCATCTTCTACATTCACAATCGTTATGCCAGTCAACAGCAACAGATCGAAATAGACCGGCTGAAAAAGGAATTGACAGACATTAAATACGATGCACTGACGCGCAGCTCGGAACTGATGGAGAAGAGCCGCCAGTCACGCATTGAAGATTATATATCAAATAAGGAAAGCGATTTGCAAACATCAACCCATCCTCCTTACCTTATTAAATAAGAGGAGAGTGGAGAGTTGAGAATTGAGAGTTTTTAAAAGACAAATACTGTGGCAGTTAATAAAAAGAACATAATGACCCGTTACTTCTTCGTCATCCTGTTGATGGCGTTGATAGGAATAGCTATTGTTGTAAAAGCAGGCATCACCATGTTTGCCGAACGACAATACTGGCAGGATGTGGCTGATCGTTTCGTAAAAGAGAATGTGACGGTGAAACCTAATCGTGGAAACATTATTTCTTCTGACGGTAAACTGATGGCCAGTTCGCTACCCGAATACAGGATCTATATGGACTTTATGTCCGGTGAAAAGGACGAAAAACGCAGGCAGAAAGACCAGGCACGCCGGGATTCCATCCTCAATGCCAATATGGACTCGATCTGTATCGGACTTCACAAGATATTCCCGGACAAGAGTGCGGCCCAATTCAAGGCACACCTCAAGAAAGGACGCCAGGCAAAAAGCCGTAATTATCTGATTTATCCGAAACGTATCTCCTATATACAATATAAAGAGGTAAAGAGACTGCCTGTATTCTGTTTGAACCGGTATAAAGGCGGATTCAAAGAACAGGCTTATAATCAGCGCAAGAAACCTTTCGGTTCACTGGCTGCCCGTACGCTGGGAGATGTGTATGCAGATACAGCCAAAGGAGCGCCAGAAATGGTATCGAGCTTGCTTTCGACACTATCCTGAAAGGACGGGACGGACTGACACACCGCCAAAAAGTGATGAACAAATACCTGAACATTGTCGATGTGCCGCCGGTTGACGGTTGCGATCTGATTAGTACTATCGATGTAGGTATGCAGGATATTTGCGAGAAGGCGTTGGTGGATAAGCTGAAAGAGCTGAATGCGAGCGTGGGTGTGGTGGTATTGATGGAGGTAAGTACCGGAGAAGTGAAAGCGATCGTCAACATGATGCAAGGCAAGGACGGCGAGTATTACGAAATGCGTAATAATGCTATCAGTGATATGCTTGAGCCGGGGTTCTACTTTCAAAACGGCCTCTATCATGGTAGCTCTTGAAGACGGAAAGATCACGCCGGACTATGTGGTAGATACCGGCAACGGCCAGATGCCGATGTATGGACGTGTCATGAAAGACCACAACTGGCACCGTGGAGGATATGGGAAGCTGACTGTTACAGAAATTCTGGGAGTTTCGTCCAACGTCGGTACCTCTTATATTATAGACCATTTCTACGGCAGCAACCCGCAGAAATTTGTAGACGGGTTGAAACGGATGAGCATCGACCAGCCGTTACACCTGCAGATTGCGGGAGAAGGAAAACCGAATATACGCGGCCCGAAAGAACGTTATTTTGCAAAGACAACTTTGCCGTGGATGAGTATCGGATACGAGACACAGGTTCCTCCAATCAATATTCTGACGTTCTACAATGGAATAGCCAACAACGGAGTCACCGTGCGTCCGAAATTTGTCAAAGCTGCCGTGAAAGACGGGGAAGTCGTGAAAGAATATCCAACAGAGGTTATCAATCCTAAGATTTGTTCGGATAAGACTTTGGCACAGATTCGTGAAATACTTCGGAAAGTGGTCGGTGAAGGACTTGCCAAGCCTGCAGGGAGTAAGCAGTTCCACGTTTCAGGAAAAACGGGAACGGCGCAGATTTCACAGGGAGCAGCCGGATACAAAACGGGAAGAACGAATTATCTGGTTAGTTTCTGCGGATATTTTCCGTCAGAGGCACCTAAATATAGTATGATTGTCTCTATTCAGAAACCGGGCTTGCCGGCTTCGGGAGGTTTGATGGCAGGTAGTGTATTCAGCAAGATTGCAGAAAGAGTGTATGCCAAAGACCTGCGGTTGCCGCTTACCAATGCGATTGACACCAATTCCGTAGTCATTCCGAATGTAAAAGCCGGAGAGATGCGCGAAGCGCAACGGGTATTGGAAGAGCTGGAGATTAACGTACAAGGCAAAATCGCTGATTCGGGCAAAGAGGTTTGGGGAAATACCCATTCTGCCCCGCAAGCGGTGGTTCTTGAAAGCCGGAGCAATATGCAGAACTTTGTGCCGAGCGTGATAGGTATGGGAGCGAAAGACGCCGTATACTTGTTGGAAAGCAAAGGATTGAAAGTCAATCTGGTCGGGGTAGGCAAAGTGAAAAGCCAGTCGATAGCCAATGGAACCATCGTAAAGAAGGGACAAACGGTGACGCTGACGCTAAAGTAAAAATTAAAGATTAAAAATTAAATAGAGTGATGTTATTAAAGGAGTTACTGAAAGCGATCCAACCGGTAGAGGTAGCCGGAGATTCAGACATAGAAATCACCGGAGTCAATATTGACTCCCGTCTAGTGGAAGCCGGCCAACTGTTCATGGCAATGCGCGGCACACAAGCCGACGGCCACGCCTACATACCTGCTGCCATCGCAAAAGGAGCAATCGCCATCCTCTGCGAGGATATGCCGGAAGAACCTGTTGTGGGGATCACCTATGTACGAGTAAAAGACAGTGAAGATGCAGTAGGAAAGATTGCTACTACTTTCTACGGCAACCCCACTTCCAAGATAGAACTGGTTGGCGTTACCGGAACGAACGGAAAAACAACAATCGCCACCTTATTATATAATACATTCCGTTATTTCGGATATAAGGTAGGATTGATTTCTACCGTTTGCAATTACATCGATGATGAATCGATTCCGACAGAACATACTACTCCTGATCCAATCACGTTGAACTGTTTGTTGGGACGGATGGCGGATGAAGGATGCAAATATGTTTTCATGGAAGTCAGTTCACACTCCATTGCACAGAAACGTATCAGTGGATTAAAGTTTGCAGGAGGGATCTTTACCAATCTGACCCGCGACCATCTCGACTATCATAAAACAGTAGAGAACTATCTGAAAGCAAAGAAGAAGTTCTTTGATGATCTGCCGAAAAAGCGCATTCAGCCTGACTAATCTGGACGATAAAGAATGGACTGGTAATGACACAGAATACACGTTCTAAGGTCTATACTTATTCATTGAGAAGCCTTTGTGACTTTAAAGGGCGGGTATTGGAGTCTCATTTTGAAGGAATGTTGCTCGACTTCAACAACCATGAATTGGCAGTTCAGTTTATCGGTAAGTTCAATGCTTCCAATTTGTTGGCGGTATTCGGGGCGGCAGTTCTGTTGGGTAAGAAAGAAGAAGAGGTGCTTGTGGCTCTTAGTACGCTTCATCCGGTAGCCGGACGTTTCGATGCGGTCCGCTCACCGCAGGGAATTACGGCGATTGTTGATTATGCGCATACCCCGGATGCTCTTATTAATGTACTGAACGCTATTCATGGAGTACTTGAAGGAAAAGGAAAAGTGATTACCGTGGTAGGCGCCGGCGGTAACCGTGACAAGGGCAAACGTCCCATCATGGCAAAGGAAGCTGCTAAAGCCAGCGACCGCGTCATCATCACTTCAGACAATCCGCGCTTCGAAGAGCCGCAAGACATCATCAACGATATGCTTGCCGGACTGGATGCGGAGGATATGAAGAAAACGCTAAGCATTGCCGACCGCAAAGAAGCGATTCGCACGGCTTGCATGCTGGCAGAAAAAGGAGATGTGATTCTCGTTGCCGGAAAAGGACACGAGAATTACCAGGAGATAAAAGGAGTAAAACATCATTTTGACGATAAAGAAGTACTCAAAGAAATTTTTAAATAATGAATAGATTGTGCTAATATGCCGACCGGCTTCGTTATCTATCCGACAGAACCGGCATAGCAACACATCAATAAATTGGCAAATTATTTATGTTATATTATCTATTTGAATGGCTGCAAAAGCTCAATTTTCCAGGAGCGGGAATGTTCGGATATACTTCATTCCGTGCTTTGATGGCGGTGATCCTCGCGTTACTTATTTCAAGTATCTGGGGAGATAAGTTCATCAACCTACTCAAAAGGAAACAAATCACAGAAACGCAGCGTGATGCTAAAACGGACCCGTTCGGCGTCAACAAAGTAGGCGTGCCGAGCATGGGAGGTGTTATCATCATTGTAGCCATCCTGATCCCTTGTCTGTTGCTAGGCAAACTGCATAATATATATATGATATTGATGCTGATAACCACCGTATGGTTGGGATCGCTCGGCTTTGCAGACGACTATATCAAGATCTTTAAAAAAGACAAAGAAGGTTTGCATGGCAAGTTCAAGATTATTGGTCAGGTCGGTTTGGGTTTAATTGTCGGAATGACTTTGTATCTAAGCCCGGACGTAGTGATCCGTGAGAATATCGAAGTTCATAATCCGGGACAGGAGATGGAAGTGATACACGGAACCAATGATTTGAAATCGACCCAGACAACGATTCCTTTTTTCAAGAGCAATAACCTTGATTATGCCGATTTGGTTTCTTTCATGGGCGAGCATGCGCAAACAGCCGGATGGATTTTGTTCGTCATCGTCACAATCATCGTGGTTACCGCCGTATCAAACGGTGCCAACCTGAATGACGGTATGGACGGAATGGCGGCCGGGAAACTCGGCCATTATCGGCGCAACGTTGGGGGATACTGGCCTATGTATCGTCACATATCGAGTTCGCAGGCTATCTGAATATCATGTATATTCCGGGTTCGGAAGAACTGGTAATCTATATCTGTGCTTTCATCGGTGCGCTTATCGGTTTCTTATGGTACAATGCTTATCCGGCACAAGTATTTATGGGAGACACAGGCAGCCTCACCATTGGCGGTATCATCGCAGTGTTCGCCATCATCATCCACAAAGAGTTGCTGATACCGATTCTTTGCGGTGTATTTCCTGGTAGAGAATCTGTCGGTAATCCTGCAACGGGCTTATTATAAGGCAGGAAAGCGGAAAGGTGTAAAACAACGTTTGTTCAAGCGTACACCGATTCACGATCACTTCCGCACTTCGATGAGCCTGATTGAACCGGGATGCACGGTGAAATTCACCAAGCCCGACCAGCTGTTCCACGAATCAAAGATTACCGTCCGTTTCTGGATTGTAACGATTGTATTGGCGGCAATAACGATTATAACGCTTAAAATAAGATAACCGGCAAGGTGCCGGAGCCAGGTTTCCATACGGGAAACAAGTTTTATAGATAGAGAGTATTAACCCGATTATTAACCTTTAAAAGATGTGCACAGCTAATAGATAAATCAATCGATTAGAAAACAAGGGCACATTATTGTAGATGAAAAGAATTGTAATTTTAGGAGCTGGCGAAAGCGGCGCAGGTGCAGCCGTACTCGCAAAAGTAAAAGGATTTGAGACGTTTGTTTCGGACATGTCCGCCATCAAGGACAAATATAAGGAACTTCTCGACAGCCATCATATTGCCTGGGAAGAAGGACACCATACCGAAAGAGCTCATTCTGAATGCCGACGAGGTTATCAAAAGCCCCGGTATCCCGAATGATGCCCCAATCATCCTGAAACTGAAAGCTCAAGGCACACCGGTGATCTCCGAGATTGAGTTTGCCGGACGCTATACTGATGCCAAAATGATCTGTATTACAGGTTCTAACGGAAAGACTACAACAACTTCCCTGATCTACCACATTTTCAAAAGCGCAGGTCTGAACGTAGGTTTGGCAGGCAACATCGGCAAAAGTCTTGCTTTGCAGGTAGCCGAAGATTACCATGATTATTATATTATCGAACTTAGCTCTTTCCAGCTGGATAATATGTATAACTTCCGTGCGAACATCGCCGTATTGATGAACATCACTCCGGACCATCTTGATCGCTACGACCACTGTATGCAGAATTACATCGACGCTAAATTCCGCATTACCCAAAACCAAACTCCGGACGATGCTTTCATCTTCTGGAATGACGACCCGATCATCAGACAAGAACTGGCGAAACATGGTCTGAAAGCTCACCTGTATCCTTTTGCCGCTGTAAAAGAAGACGGAGCGATCGCATACGTAGAAGACCACGAAGTGAAAATCACCGAACCGATTGCCTTCAACATGGAGCAGGAAGAACTGGCTCTGACAGGGCAACATAACTTATATAATTCTTTAGCCGCCGGTATCTCGGCAAACCTTGCCGGCATCGCCAAAGAAAACATCCGTAAAGCCCTCTCCGACTTCAAGGGAGTAGAGCATCGGTTGGAAAAGGTGGCACGTGTGCGCGGAATTGATTTCATCAACGACTCTAAAGCAACGAATGTCAACTCCTGCTGGTATGCCCTGCAAAGCATGACTACCAAAACGGTATTGATCCTCGGTGGTAAAGATAAAGGCAACGACTATACTGAAATTGAAGACCTGGTACGCGAAAAGTGTTCGGCACTGGTATACCTGGGACTTCATAACGAAAAACTTCACGAATTCTTCGACCGTTTCGGCCTGCCCGTAGCAGACGTACAAACCGGAATGAAGGACGCCGTAGAAGCAGCCTACAAACTGGCAAAGAAAGGTGAAACGGTATTATTGAGTCCTTGTTGCGCCTCTTTCGACCTCTTCAAGAGCTATGAAGACCGTGGCGACCAGTTTAAGGAATGTGTCCGCGCCCTTTAATTTCTAATTATTAATTTTTTAATTGCTACAAGATTGGATTTATTAAAGAACATATTCAAAGGTGACAAGGTAATCTGGATTATCTTCCTCTGTCTCTGCCTCATCTCTATTATCGAGGTGTTCTCGGCAGCGTCGACACTGACTTACAAAAGTGGCGACCATTGGGGGACCGATTACACAACACTCCATCATCCTGATGGTGGGAGCTGTGGTAGTAGTGTTTCTGCATAATGTTCCCTACAAATGGTTCCAGGTATTTCCGGTCTTTCTGTATCCGATTTCCCTGGTTCTATTGGCATTTGTCACGCTGATGGGCATTATCACAGGCGACCGTGTCAACGGGGCCGCCCGTTGGATGACCTTTATGGGATTGCAATTCCAGCCTTCGGAATTGGCAAAGATGGCGGTTATCATTGCCGTCTCATTCATCCTGTCCAAAAGGCAGGACGAATACGGAGCCAACCCGAACGCCTTCAAATATATCATGATCCTCACCGGACTGGTATTCCTGCTTATCGCACCGGAAAACCTTTCGACAGCAATGCTGCTTTTCGGAGTAGTATGCATGATGATGTTTATCGGACGGGTATCTTCCAAGAAACTGTTCGGGATGTTGGGGATATTGGCACTTGTGGGCGGTGTTGCCGTAGGTATACTGATGGCTATTCCCGCCAAAACGCTGCATAACACTCCGGGACTTCACCGTTTCGAAACGTGGCAGAATCGTGTTTCCGGCTTCTTTGAGAAGGAGGAAGTGCCGGCTGCCAAATTTGATATTGACAAAGATGCACAGATTGCACACGCACGCAGCGAATCGCTATTGCTACCAGCCACGTAGTCGGCAAAGGTCCGGGAAACTCGATACAACGTGACTTCCTTAGTCAGGCATTCTCCGATTTTATCTTTGCGATTGTGATTGAAGAGATGGGATTAATCGGAGGAATATTTGTGGTGTTCCTCTATCTATGGCTGCTGATGCGAGCCGGACGAATCGCCCAGAAAGTGCGAGCGAACCTTCCCCGCCTTTCTCGTCATGGGTATTGCGCTGTTGTTGGTATCGCAGGCAATATTGAATATGATGGTTGCCGTCGGGTTATTCCCCGTCACCGGCCAGCCCCTGCCTTTGGTCAGCAAAGGAGGTACAAGTACGTTAATCAACTGCGCTTATATCGGTATGATATTAAGTGTAAGCCGATATACCGCCCATCTGGAAGAACAAAAAGCGCACGATGCACAGATCCAACTGCAATTAGAGGCGGATGCAGCTGCCAAGTTCGGAAGCACAGACTGCCGCCGAACCGACAGCACAGATTCTGAACAGCGATGCCAAGTTTGAAGATGAGCATGATAGCAGAAACAATGAACGGTAAATGTTGAGAAAGGACAGAAGAAAACAGAATGATGGAAAAAGAACTTAGAATTATTATCAGTGGTGGAGGAACAGGAGGACATATCTTTCCTGCCGTCTCTATCGCAAACGCTATAATAGAGCTACGCCCCGACGCAGAAATTCTCTTTGTAGGTGCTGAAGGACGTATGGAAATGCAACGGGTTCCCGATGCAGGCTACCGTATTATCGGGCTTCCGATTGCCGGATTCGACCGCAAACATTTATGGAAAAATGTATCCGTATTGATTAAACTGATGCGCAGCCAATGGAAAGCACGCAAAGTAATCAAAAGACTTCCGCCCGCAAGTGGCGGTAGGCGTAGGCGGATATGCAAGCGGGCCAACACTAAAGACTGCCGGAATGATGGGAGTCCCCACATTAATCCAGGAGCAAAACTCTTATGCCGGAGTGACCAATAAGCTCCTGGCACAGAAAGCTCGTAAGTGATTTGTGTAGCTTATGACGGAATGGAAAAGTTCTTCCCTGCCGACAAGATCATCATGACGGGTAATCCCGTCCGCCAAAACCTGACAAAGGATATGCCGTCAAAAGAAGAAGCATTGCGGTTCTTTCCACTTACAGCCCGGCAAAAAAAGACAATCCTGATTGTAGGTGGCAGCTTGGGTGCACGTACCATCAACAACACGCTGACAGCCAGTCTGACAACCATCAAGGAAAACACGGACGTGCAGTTTATCTGGCAAACGGGCAAATACTATTACCCGCAAGTAACAGAAGCCGTAAAAGCTGCAGGCGCACTTCCGAATTTATATGTAACGGATTTCATCAAAGACATGGCAGCCGCTTATACGCAGCAGCCGATCTTGTGATTTCCCGTGCAGGGAGCAGGTTCCATTTCTGAATTCTGCCTGCTGCATAAACCTGTTATCTTAGTGCCCTCTCCCAACGTGGCAGAAGATCACCAGACGAAGAACGCCTTAGCGTTGGTGAACAAGCAGGCAGCTATCTACGTCAAAGACAGTGAAGCGGAAACCACTTTGATGGACGTAGCCCTGTCCACCGTCAACGACGAGCAGAAACTGAAAGAACTAACAGAGAATATCGCCAAGCTGGCTTTGCCCGATTCAGCGAGAATCATCGCACAAGAGGTCATTAAGCTGGCGGAAGCAAAGAACAGATAAATGGACGATCGGATTACGCAGATTGAAGTAACGGCACAATGCCCGTATCAAACAACGTAATCTGCACTAAAATAAAAAAGACAGAAGAAATGAATATAGAAACGATAAAATCAGTCTATTTCGTAGGTGCCGGCGGCATCGGTATGAGTGCACTTGTACGCTACTTCCTTTTCAAAGGAAAGGTAGTGGCCGGATATGACCGCACCTCCTACTCCATTGACTGAAACGCTGATTGCCGAAGGCGCACAAATACATTATGAAGAAAACGTCGACCTGATTCCCGAAGCCTGCAAAGACAAGGAAAGTACGTTAGTCATATACACTCCGGCCGTTCCGCAGGAACACGAAGAACTCGTTTATTTCCGTAACAACGGATTCGAAATACAGAAACGCGCCCAAGTATTGGGAACAATTACCCACTCGAGCAAAGGTCTGTGTGTGGCAGGCACTCACGGGAAAAACAACCACATCGACTATGACAGCCCATCTGTTCCACCAGTCGCACGTGGAATGTACCGCTTTTCTCGGAGGAATCTCAAAGAATTACGGCACCAACCTGCTGCTCTCTCAAGCAAGCCCTTACACAGTGATTGAAGCGGATGAATTCGACCGTTCTTTCCACTGGCTGTCGCCTTATATGTCGGTAATCACGTCTACCGACCCCGATCATCTGGACATCTACGGAACAGAGCAAGCCTACCTGGAAAGTTTCGAACATTACACCACGCTAATCCAACCGGGTGGCGCACTGATTATCCGCAAAGGCATCTCCTCTGCAACCCAAAGTGCAGCCGGACGTTCGTGTCTACACTTACTCACGTGACGAAGGCGACTTCCATGCAGAAAACATCCGTATCGGAAACGGGGAGATATTCATCGACTTTGTTGCTCCGGACACCCGTATCAACGACATCCAACTGGGAATTCCGGTAAGCATCAACATAGAAGAACGGCGTAGCCGCCATGGCATTGGCACACCTCAACGGGGTGACCGATGAAGAAATTAAAAAGAGGTATGGCAAGTTTCCGAGGAGTAGACCGCCGGTTCGACTTCAAACTCAAGAACGACCGGATTGTCTTTTCTAAGTGACTACGCACACCACCCCTCTGAAATCAAACAGAGCGTGTTGTCTATGCGCGAACTTTACAAGGACAAGAAGATCACAGCCATCTTCCAGCCTCATCTCTATACCCGCACCCGCGACTTCTATCAGGATTTTGCCGATAGCCTGTCGCTACTCGACGAAGTGATTCTGGTAGACATCTACCCGGCACGTGAAGCACCAATTCCGGGCGTCACCAGCAAACTGATTTATGATAATCTCCGTCCGGGTATCGAAAAAAGTATGTGCAAAAAGGAAGAGATACTGAACATTCTGAAAGATAAAAACATTGAAGTATTAATTACTTTGGGAGCTGGAGACATCGACAACTATGTCCCTGAAATAAAGGAACTATTAGAAACAAAAAAATTAAGAATGAATAATGAAGAATGAAGAATCTCTATCCAGCGTATTGATGCGCAGCAATTCTTCATTCTTCATTCTTAATTCTTCATTAATAAAAAAACTATGGTAAAGAGAATCCTTCTATCCATCGTCATGCTGGTGCTCATAGCTTACCTTGCCGTAGCTATCACCGCTTTCAACCGCAAGCCTGCCGACCAGACCTGCCGTGACATGGAATTGGTTATCAAGGATACCGCATACGCTGGCTTCATCACCAAAGAAGAGCTGAAAGGTATCCTTCAGCACAGAAAGGGATCTACCCCATCGGGAAGAAGATGGAACGCATCTCCACCAAGTCACTGGAACGGGAGCTAAGCAAACATCCGTTGATTGACGAAGCCGAATGCTACAAAACACCCAGCGGCAAAGTGTGCGTGGAAGTGACACAACGTATTCCTATCCTCCGGGTCATGAGCGCCAACGGCCAAAACTACTACCTTGACAACAAAGGAACTATCATGCCACCGGAAGCAAAATGCGTCGCTCACCGGGTAATTGTCACCGGAAACGTAGAAAAGTCGTTTGCAATGAAGGATTTATATAAGTTTGGTGTATTTTTGCATAATAATAAATTCTGGGACGCCCAGATAGAGCAGATCCATGTGTTGCCCGACCAGAACATCGAATTGGTGCCGCGTGTGGGAGACCATCTGGTCTATCTCGGAAAACTGGAGAACTTTGAAGATAAACTGGCACGTTTGAAGGAGTTCTACAAAAAAGGACTCAACCGGGTAGGCTGGAACAAATATTCACGTATCAATCTCGAATTCAGCAACCAGATTATCTGTACAAAACGAGAGTAGTTGATAAGTGATAGTTGATAATTGATAGTTGACAGATGAGGAGTGAACAATCTTTTTTCAATCGTAAATTGTAAATAGTAAAATAGTAAATAAAATAACCCTATGGCAACAACAGAATTTATCGCCGCTATTGAACTTGGTTCATCGAAGATAACCGGTGTGGCCGGAAAAAAGAACAGTGACGGAAGCATGCAGGTATTAGCGTATGCCCAGGAAGACTCTTCTACGTTCATTCGTAAAGGAGTGATCTTTAACCTGGACAAGACAGCGCAAAGCCTGACTTCAATCATCAACAGACTGGAAGGTGAGTTGAAAAACTCAATTGCCAAGGTATATGTAGGCATCGGCGGACAATCACTCCGCACCGTCCGCAATGTAGTAAGCCGCGACCTGGAGGAAGAAGCTATCATATCCGAAGAGCTTGTAAGCGCTATCGGTGATGAGAACATTGCCATCCCGGTGGTCGATATGGATATATTGGACGTAGCTCCACAAGAATATAAGGTAGGTAATAACCTGCAAGCCAATCCGGTAGGTCTGGTAGGAAGCCACATCGAAGGACGTTTCCTCAATATCGTTGCCCGTGCTTCCGTACGTAAGAACTTGGAGCACTGTTTCCAACAGGCTAAAATTGATATTGCCGACCAACTGATCGCTCCTTTAGTAACCGCAAATGCCGTACTGACAGAAAGCGAACGCCGTTCGGGTTGTGCACTGATCGACTTCGGAGCAGACACAACTACCATCTCTGTATATAAGAATAACATTCTCCGTTTCCTGACTGTATTGCCTTTGGGAGGCAACAGCATCACGCGTGACATCACCACCCTGCAAATGGAGGAGGAAGAAGCCGAACGCCTGAAAAAAGCCTACGGTGACGCCCTCTATGAAGAGGACCCCGAACAGGAAGAAGCAACCTGCAAACTGGATGATGACAACCGTATCATCAAAGTGGCGGATCTTAACAATATCATCGAAGCCCGTGCCGAGGAAATCGTTGCCAACGTATGGAACCAGATACAACTATCGAGCTACGAGGACAAATTGCTGGCAGGAATCATCTTGACAGGAGGGGCCGCCAACCTGAAGAATCTGGACGAAACCTTGCGCAAACGCAGCAAGATAGAAAAGATACGGATGGCGAAACTCCCACGCAATATGGTTCATGCCGCCCAACAACATACTAAAGAAAGACGGTTCGCAGAACACTTTGTTCGGGCTCCTGTTTGAAGGTAACCAGAACTGCTGCCTGACGGAAACTGCCTCCGCAAGCTGCTCCTGCACCATCAGTCTCCAAACCGGAGCCGGAAGTGCATAGGACCGCAGACATATTTGAAGACGACCAGGAGCTGAAAGAACAGGCCCGCATCGCCCGTCTCAAGAAAGAAGAAGAAGAGCGGGAAGCCAAGCTAGCCGCCAAAGAAGCGGAAAAACTTCGCAAGCAAAAGGAAAAGGAAGAGAAAGAAAGACGGAAAAGAGAAGCAGGTCCGAGTTGGATTCAACGCAAGATCGATTCGTTGACGAAAGAAATCTTTTCCGACGACGATATGAAGTGAGTTATGATTTATGAATTATGATTTATGAGTTGGCTGCGCGCTATATCATAAATCATAACTTATAAATCAAGATTCAAAAATCAGAGTTCAGAAACCAGAAATCATAAATCAGAAATCATATTATTATGGACGAGATAGTACAATTCGATTTCCCGACAGATTCACCGAAGATCATCAAAGTGATTGGTGTAGGTGGTGGTGGTGGTAACGCTGTAAACCACATGTACCGGGAAGGCATCCATGATGTAACGTTCGTTCTTTGTAACACGGACAACCAGGCATTAGCCGAATCACCTGTCCCGGTGAAACTGCAACTGGGCCGTAGCATCACGCAAGGGCTCGGAGCCGGCAACCGTCCCGAACGGGCACGCGACGCCGCCGAAGAAAGTATAGAAGATATCAGAAACCAGCTGAACGACGGCACCAAGATGGTATTCATCACCGCCGGAATGGGAGGAGGAACCGGAACAGGAGCTGCACCGGTCATCGCCCGCATTGCGAAGGAAATGGATATTCTGACTGTCGGCATCGTCACCATCCCCTTTATCTTCGAAGGAGAAAAGAAAATTATCCAGGCACTGGACGGCGTAGAACGTATCGCCCAGCATGTTGATGCCCTATTGGTTATCAACAACGAACGCCTGCGCGAAATATACGCCGACCTTACTTTTATGAACGCCTTCGGCAAAGCCGATGATACTCTTTCCATTGCTGCCAAGAGCATTGCCGAGATTATTACCATGCGGGGTACAGTCAATCTTGACTTTGCCGATGTGAAAACCATCCTGAAAGATGGTGGAGTAGCAATCATGAGTACCGGATTCGGCGAAGGAGAAAATCGTGTGACGAAAGCAATCGACGATGCCCTGCATTCTCCGTTGCTCAACAACAATGATATCTTCAATGCCAAAGAAAGTAATGTTGAACGTTTCTTTCTGCCCGTCATCCGAGCTAATGATGGAGGAGATGAACGAGATACACGAGTTCATGAGCAAATTCCGCGAAGGGGTGGAAGTGATTTGGGGTGTTGCCATCGACAACTCACTGGAAACAAGAGTAAAAATCACCGTATTGGCAACCGGATTCGGTGTGGAAGACGTTCCCGGAATGGACAGCTTGCATGCTGCACGCAGCCAGGAAGAGGAAGAACGTCAACTGCAACTGGAAGAAGAGAAAGAGAAGAACAAAGAACGTATCCGCAAGGCATACGGCGAAAGCGCCAGCAATATCGGAAGCAAGAGCCTCCGCAAACGCCGCCACATCTATCTTTTCAACACGGAAGATCTGGACAACGACGATATCATCGCCATGGTAGAAGATTCTCCCACGTACATGCGTGATAAGACGACTCTTACTAAAATCCGGACAAAAGCTGCATTGGAAGAAGAAGTGGCAACAGAAGAAGCTACGGATGATAACGGCGTAATTACATTCTAAACAAAGAGCTTAAGAACGAAAATTATAGTCCCACAGCATCAGGCTTCAGATCTAATTTTTAATCTTCAATTTTATAATTATAATAGTATGGATTTATTCGATCAAGTCAGCGAAGACATTAAAAACGCAATGAAGGCGAAAGATAAAGTAGCCCTCGAAACTTTGAGAAATATAAAGAAGTTCTTCCTCGAAGCTAAGACAGCTCCGGGAGCTAACGATATATTGACAGATGATGCTGCTCTGAAGATTATCCAGAAACTTGTGAAACAAGGAAAAGATTCTGCTGAAATCTATATCGGACAGGGTCGTCAGGACTTGGCTGACGTAGAATTGGGTCAGGTAGCCGTTATGGAAAAATACCTGCCGAAACAGATGAGTGCCGAAGAACTGGAAGCTGCTTTGAAGGAAATCATCGCAGAGACAGGTGCTACGAGCGGTAAAGACATGGGTAAGGTCATGGGAGTTGCCTCCAAGAAGCTGGCAGGACTTGCAGAAGGACGTGCCATTTCCGCAAAAGTGAAAGAGCTTTTGGGATAACCTCCGGGACTTCCACAGAAGTTTTATTTCGATTTTATCTTGCACCCTACACTAACCAGAGTTTATCTATTTGATTAATAGCAGTATAAACCTGTGCAAGATACCGTTGCAGATGCGTGTAAGATGTTTTATCTTACACACATCTGCAACTTTTCTTTAAATACGACATTCACCTCCTTCACCACTCTGAAACATCGATGAATAAAGGGATTTCGGGTGAAGGGCTGCCTTTCACATAGGTTTCACCCGATTCACTATACCTTTCTGCCGAATTTTGATTAATAGACTGATTCCAATCTATTAGATATAAACTTATTCTCTATTGATGCCAAACTTCCTTTTCACTAATAGAAAAGATTACTAACATTAAAGGCAATCTCTAAATGAAGCTTTTGTTTTTATAAACAAAGCTTTCATTTATAAAATCAAAAGCTTCATTTATATAATTGCAACTTGCAATTATAGATTGCGATTAATGAAAAACAAGTTTAGAATTATAGTAAAGTAATTTAAGTATTAATAGAAAGGAACTTTTCTCACTATAAATAAGAAAGAGTCTATTAATAGCTGGAAAATAATCAAATTAGATCACATGAACTTAATAAAGTAAAAGCACATTTGAAATTAATATAATGTATGATATAGACAGTACTAATTATTATTTCCCCGAACTAAAATAATCTCCCTATAAAAGAGCATAATATAGAAAATAAAGATTACTTTTACAACGAAACTAAACCACGACAGACAAATGAGAAAGAGTATTGCTATAATTATAACATCTATATTAGTACTATCAGGATGCAATAAACAACAATCCGTATCTGACAGACTGCTAAATGAAGTAGAAAAAGCCATTGCCATAAATCCTGACAGTGCATCCAACCTACTAAACAGCATATCATCTCCTGAAAAACTAGACGACAAAACTTTTGCACGCTGGTGTATGTTATCAGGAAAGATTACAGACGAAATTTTTAATAGCATCCTACCAACTTACCAATTAGAAAGAGCCTATGAATGGTATTCCTCATATGGTAGCCCTGACGAACAAGTGCAAATTTTGATTTATTTAGGTCGTTCCTATTTTGCTGATGGAGATTATGATAAAGCAATGTCTATTTATACTAATGCACTGGACATTGCAGAAAAAAACAAGCTCAATAACCTCATTGGATATACTTATGACTATATAGGCGATCTATATCGAGAAAAATTCATGCGAACAGAGGCTATCAAAAGATATGAGATTGCTGCCGAATACTTCAAAAAAGAAAAGAATACAGATAGTTATGCTTGTGCATTAAGAGATATTGGACGTGAATATGCACAAATGGATTCATTATCACATGCTTTAAATATTCTAATTATAGCCGATTCTGTAGCAAATAAAACTAAAAATATCGAAGTTACTGCATCAATCAACAATGCTTTAGGAAACATCTATGCAATGCAAAATAAATACGATAAAGCCGAAGAATACCTCCTCAAAGCATTGTTGACGGGAAGAGAAAAAATGCCCGATTATGTAGCATTGATTGACTTATATACGGCATCAAATTCCATTAATAAAGCTAAAGAGTTATTATCCAAGATACCACAGGATACCCCCCAATATACATGTAGCATTAAATATCTATATTATCAAATTTATAACGCAGAAAAAAACTATAAAAAAGCTCTTGCTAATTTAGAAGAATATGTTAACATGTTAGATTCTATCATATATGCGGACAACCAATCCAAAATACTAAATATAGAGTCTAAATATAACCACCTAAAAATCAGCAAAGAAGTAGACAGGTTAAAAGATTAAACAACAAAGCTACATTATAATTTCAATTATCAGCATTGTAACGTTACTGTTTATAACGGTAGGATACCTATTATATCGCAAAAAAGCAAAAGAAAAAATTCAAAGACAACGGGATGAATTAAACCAGATAAAAGAAAATTTGCTCTATGTGTCATTAGAATTGGAAAAGAAAAAAAGATTGTCAAACACACTCAAAGAGAAAAATGAGAACTATAATAAAATGCAGGAAGAAATAAATCTTCTAAGTGCCAATTACAAGGAATTACAAAATAAATCTCTAGAGAACTCACCACTATTCAAGGAGCTAACATACCTGGCAAATAAAAATAAACCAAGAAATGATAAGCCATTAATAACAGAAAAACAATGGAAACTTATCACAGATGAAATAACACAGATCTATCCAAGTCTTTATAAATACATATATAGTCTATGTCCGGATTTATCAGAACAAGACTTTCAATATTGCTGTCTTTACATGTATGGGTTCGACACTAACACTGAAGCAAAATTATTAAATATAACAGTTGATTCAGTAAGAAAAAGACGCCTTAGACTTAGAAGAAAACTAGATATCACATTACCGGATAATAATGCTACATTATATGAATACTTAATCGAAAATATACATTAATAATCATGTTTTCAGTAGAAACAATCTATAGCATAAGATAATGTCCACGTAAAAAGCCATAAACAACTGATTATCAAAGTCTGTTTGTCCACGTTCAAAAACGTACTTTACTTGCTTCCCCCCTCATCTCTCCGTAAATTTGCAAAAAACAATTAAAGATATGAGAAAACTAAGTATTACACTATTATTAATTAGTATTTCATTCATGACAATGAAAGCTTACAATCTATCAGAGTATAGATCTAAAGGAAGTATAACTTTTACATCTATATTTGTTAAGGTTGATAATATAGCCTCACGACTAAATGCTAATTTTAAATAATATTCACAAATAGATTGGATAAGTAACTTATCTAATCCATTTCATATTTAACTTATGCTCAAATTAATATCTATTTTGATAACCAATGGAATCGTTTTATTCATGTTAATCAGTTGTCATAATAAAACAAGTAATTCAAGAAATACTGTGAACCTTGATTATGAGAATAGTATCGACTCTCTTAATTCATATAAAATGGATATATCACATTTCATTAATTCCATCGAGCCAGGAGAAACGATTGTAGAAGAAAAACAAATGCAAGGGAAAGAATTTATTACAAGAGAAAATGAGCATATAAAAGTGTGCTTTTTATTAAAAGACCCCTGCTCAAAAGACGGATTCTTGAAAACAGAAATTACTAATAATACAAACGATACAATTACCTATATTAGTAATACTTTCTTGCGCTATAGAGAAAGTAATAATTCATGGATTCCTTTAGTTTATCCGGATAATTATGTAAAAAATGATCTAGGATATTTAATACCTCCTCATGAAAGCGTCAAAATAAGATTCTTTTTACCTTCTCAAGAAGAATATCCTAAAGGGAAATACAAGCTTCAACTATTATTCCGCAATGCTTCAAAGAGTATTGACTATTATATCGATAAAATATTTGTAAGCACCAAGTCAAACTAAGTTCCTGATAAATCAAAAAATTAAAAAGAAATGAATACAAAAAAATAGTTGGGATTTTCTTGTTATCCCTTTGTACTATGTGTTTCGTTAATTGTAGTGATGATGACACGCCAGATGATCCGGCAGATACCATCACACTCAATATGCTTAATGAGCATAATGGAAAAACCTATTTAGGTGAATCAAAAACTTATATCAATGAAGCTAATAACTTCGTCACATCTTCTAATTTTATTTCTGACGTAGGAAATGGCGCAGGAGTTGGAGCAGATATTCTACCCTCATTAACCAACCTCACACACGAAGTAGCGGTTACGCCCGGACATATTTATCAGATTTTTGATAAAAATACACTTATAGATTTCCTCACGCTATTCAAGTAGAAGCAAGTTATTATCAAGCCTATGTTGTATCTAAAATAGTAAATAGTGACATGACTATCGGTGCAATTGTAAAATATATATCTGTTTTCCCTAACAATAATGGGTTGCCTGCATATAGGTATGGTATTGGAAGTCTTCACCGTATAGGTGAAACGGTTGAATTAGCATTACCCCAAAATATTGAGTTTTTCTTGAAAGAACATAGCGCAGGGAAAAAAGGATTAAATGTAACATCTGCCAATAACAAATTAAGAATAACCCTAACTAAAGCACCTGACATAGTCAACGGACCTTATGGAACATTTGACCTTTATATCCGTTCAAACAATATCTTTACGGTCGTAGAAGTCTACGTGGAATAAGCAATAAAGACTTTATTATCCGGTAAAACAAAGGGATTATCTCCCATATTACCATATATTTGTAAAAAACATTTAAAAGTATGAGAATCAGTAGACTTTTGCTAATTGTATTATTACTGGCATCTTCGTATGGTTGCTCTGAAGAGGAACCAGACGAAGTTGAAAAGAAATCAGTTTCTATATGGGCAGGAGACACATGGCATGTCATTATAGAAACAGACTTAACAGAGTACAACTATAGGTTAGAATCAGAAAATCAAGAAATTGCGACTGCTATTCTTGACGAAATGAGCGTATGCATCACTACCTACAAAAGTGGAAGCACCATGATACGACTTATCGATACTGACAATAATAAGATAGCATGTGAAATCTCCGTATATGTCAAATACTTCAACAGTCCGGAAATTGTCAATTGGGGAATTCCGTTCGAAGGTCATCCTGGTTCTCCGGGAGTAATAATAAAAGCAGTGGATCTAAGAATCCCCCCAGAAATAGAAATTGAGTTACGAGAAAAAGATAAACCATTCATTGGTGCTACTTATACATTCAATCAGGAAACCAAAAAGTTTACAATGAAAACTGATTCGGGAATATTCAGAGAAGGCACATACGAATGGAATATTACCTTTTTAACCTTAATGTATGACGATAAAGCAGAGAAGTTCGGTTTTAAATTTGCCACAGGAATGTCATTGGGATACGGATATATCCTACAGAGTGATAAAACAGCAGAATATCAGCAACGATATCCTGACGCCGGTATCACAGAAGTAAAAGTTAATTATATTTGGAAAGATAATGGAATAATCCAATTAGGAGGACTTACATTTTGATTGATACAAAAGTAGATAGACAAGTGAAACTGTTATTTCTGATATTCTGTATATTTACAATTAGCTGCTCAAACGAAGACAAACTAAATTGTGAATCCATTGAATTAAGTAGCAACTCCATACATATTTTAGCAGGAGAAAAAAGAATTGTATATATATTGTCTGATTTAGAAAAATTCCAAATAGGGCTTGGATTACAGTCTGAGAATCCTCGAATAGCAACAGTTGAACCGCAAAATGACAATAAGGCAATCCTAATCACAGGAAACAGTGTAGGAAACACTTCCATATATCTGCGTGACTTAAGAAATCCTGATAATTTTGCAGAGATTGAAGTTATTTCCGACTACCTTTCCGGAAAGTTCATAGAAAAAGGAGATTCCTCCAGCACTTGGATAAATGGTGGTGACCTGCACATTCGAGAAATAATAGAGAGCGAATTAAAAGAAATTGCCAAGAACCGAACGGGAATACTATACTCTTTTGATAAAGATACTAAAGCTGTGGAAATTGATTATTCTTCATCCGACTATGACAATAATAAAAAGGTCGGAACCTACGAATGGGATAAAGACAGCCTTACCTTAAACTTTAACAACATATCTAAACACGGATTCGCCGTAGTAAACGACCATACAATTATCATTGTATTAGACTTTACTGAAAAGTATAAATCAAAATATCCGAATGCATCTGTAAGAGGTGCAAAAATCCAATGTTTTCTATCAGCAATTGAATAATTAAGTAAACAAAAACATTATGAGAAAAAACATATTTATATGTATCATTTTTGCTGTATCAATTTCAGCATGTACAGAGGAACTAGACAAAGAGATTAATATAGAAACTAATAGTAGTCTTTATGATTTGTCAGAAAGTGAGGCACTTACAATTGCCAAAACGTTTCACGAATCTGTAACATCCGAACCACGAACTAGAGATAATAATACTGCATTTGGTATAAAAAGTACATATAGGCTACACGCTTCTGAAAAAACAAGAGCTTTATCAAGTGAAAAACTCCCCTTAATTTATGAAATAGAAATAAATAACGGTCCGAAGAATGGGAGAATTATTGTTTCCGGAGATAAAAGATTCCAAAAAGTACTCGCATATATACCTTCATTCAATGATTCGGTTTATCAAGTCTCTTTAGGGCCCAACATAATGATGCAAATGGCCAAAAATATTTTAATGGAAAAAATTCAAAACTACAAAGATACATCATCAACACGTTCTCGTCCAGTAGAGTCTATACCTGGGGAAGTAAGCGTAATGATTGTACCATTTTGCAGAACAAACTGGCATCAATTTACTCCATATAACCAACTATTGCCTCAAGCTTTCGTAGAACGTTATGAACGCATATCTCCTAACAGACCTGGAGGAGCTCTATATGGCAACTATCCTACAGGACAAGCTTCTATTGCTATTGCCCAAGCTATGGCATATTTAAGACCTTATTTAAACATTGACGGAATAAATATAAATTGGGAAATATTAACCATGGAAAAAGAAGCGACACAATCCAATGAAAAAATGATCGCAACTTTACTAAAATATGTCTACAATACAATTGGTGCATATCCTGTATGGGGAGAATGTTATAATTATGATAAATGGACTGCTACTGGACCTTCCACCGAGATTGTAAATTCTGTTATTGCAGTGAAAACCCCAATAAGAAATATTTCAAGACAAATAAATACTTCTCAATGCGGACTGACTTGCGATAATGATCAAAGCTGGAATTTAGAAGTTGTAAAAAAATCCCTACTTTCTCTTTATCCTGTTTTCGTAGGTGACCTAGACAAAGTCGCTTTTTTAGTTGATGGATATGCCATTAATGAAGAAAACTCCGTTTACCTCCATTGTAACTTTGGTATGAATGAGAGTTTTAATGGCTATTACATGGTTAATGATAACGGAAGCATAGTATTTGAGCCCGGTGGTTATTTTTATAGAGACATAAATCTTGGTATAATCGCTAATATAAGAAACCGATAAACTCAAAACAACGTTATTTACACATTAGTTGTCCACCTCTTTTATCACTTTTTATATTTGCAAGACATATATACTCAATCCTGCGATGAAAGAGATGAACAGTCAATAGAAACTAAGAAGGGGAAATAGTTTTCCCCTTCGGCAAATTTACAACCAACGCTGGAATAAGTCTCTATTTGATTGTCGGATAGAAGAAAATAAGCTAACTTTGTTCTCTATAATTAAAAAGGGCAATTATGGAGGCAGCAATCAAGAAAATACCATACGGGATGACGGACTTCGAGTCTATCATCCGTGATGGTTATTATTATGTAGATAAAACCCAATATATAGAGAAAGTAGAAAATATAAGCCGTTTCTTTTTCTTTGTCCGTCCCCGTCGTTTCGGGAAGAGTCTTTTCCTGAACATGCTGGGTCTTTACTACGACATCAACAAGAAAGACAAGTTCGAGGAAAGCTTCGGAGAATTATATATAGGCAAACATCCCACGCCCAACCGTAACAAATATCTGGTGTTGACGCTCAACTTCAGCAGTGTAGCCAGCGATATGGAGACTTTGAAACAGACTTTCAATACCTATTGTAAACTGGTGATGAGTGCTTTTGCCAAAGATTATAGTGACCTATTAGGGAAAAATATCGCAGAAGAACTGGAAAAATATGATACCGCAGCCGAGATATTGGGATTCTTATGCTTGTCCGCCAAAAGCAAAGGATTGAAAATATATCTTATCCTTGACGAATATGACAACTTCGCCAATAACATTCTGGTAGATTACGGCAATGAACGTTATCACAGCATCACCCACGGCAACGGATTCTTCCGCGGATTCCTCAAGGTAGTGAAGGATTATTCAAACTCTGTCATCGAGCGAATCTTCCTCACGGGAGTCAGTCCTGTGACAATGGACGACCTGACAAGCGGATTCAACATTGCGGATAATTATAGCAGCAACTCCATATTTAATAATATGATAGGTTTCAACGAATACGAAGTGCGCGATTTGATAGATTATTACAAAGAACGCCGGGACCTACCGCACTCTACAGACGAACTGATAGAAATCATGAAACCGTGGTATGATAATTATTGCTTTTCCACCGAAGCACTGGACGAACCGTCCATGTACAATTCGGACATGGTGCTCTACTTCATGAACCGCTATCTGCTAAACATGCGCATACCCAACACAATGCTCGATGCCAACATCCGTACCGACTATAACAAACTGCGCCACCTTATCCGCGTAGACAAGACTTTTGGAGAAAATGCAAGTGTCGTACAGGAAATAGTAGAGAAGGGCGCCACTAGCGGAATCATTGCCGACAGTTTCCCGGCCGAGAATATTATAAAAACCGAATACTTCAAGAGTCTCCTCTATTATTATGGTATGCTTACCATCAACGGCACTAGAGGCCCGATGAATATACTCTCCATCCCCAACCAAACGGTGCGCGAGCAACTCTATGGATACATGATAGACATCTACAAAGATAGCTCCGGTCTCAATTTGGAAGTGGAAAAGCTAAACATACTGATGTATGAAATGGCATACGAAGGTGATTGGAATCCTTACTTCGAATATATCGTCGAACGCCTGAACAACCAAAGCAGCATCCGTGAATTTATAGAGGGGGAAGCACACGTGAAAGCTTTCATTCTCGCTTATCTGGGACTAAATAGTTACTATATCGCACGCCCCGAATACGAAAGCAACAAAGGATATGCCGACATCTTCCTCCACCCCCGCCTGATGCAGCTTCCCGACATGGCATACAGCTACTGCATTGAAGTGAAATACGCCAAACGGGACGCTTCGGATGCTGAAATCAAAAAGCTACTGTCTGATGCAAAAACGCAACTGAAACAGTATGCGGCAAGCGAATGGATCAGGCATGACAAGGGAACGACAGAATTGAAATGCATCGCATTGGTATTTCAGGGTTGGAAACTGGTGAAAGTGGAAGAGGCATAAACAGCTAAGCCCTCCCTATACCTTATCATACTCTTTCATCGTTTATCATGGAATCTATATCCAAGCCCCAGCATTAGATTGTTGGGGTCTTTAAATTTGCTCAACTGATACCCCACGTGTAGAAACAAATGACGGGTGACATAAGTCTTGAGAGCCAGAATTTGGTAGAACCCTTTTCATATCACCACCGCTGTATATCAGGTTCCGACCGACGCCGACATTGATAGAGAAAACAGGCATCACCAGTTCTGCCCGAAAAGATAAACCTACGGAAAACTGCTCGCGGAAAGGAGGACGATGAAACTTCAAATCGCCCGAGTAAAACTTGCCCACTCTATACTCCTTAAGATTGGCACTCTCATCATATTGCGCATCCGCAGAAAGCCCTGCCCGAAAATAGTTGTTGAAATTATACATCGGGGCGAAATTGATGCCCGCCACACCGAACAAACCGGGAATCATACTCGACACATCGTCTCCAACCAGTCCCCTTTTGCGGGTGGCTCCGTAGATCACCAGGTCATAGCTGACGTGAGGCTTTATAAAGAGCCGTCTAGGAGTGATGGGACCGGGCGCCTCATCCGCGTCCAAAGTGCGTACGATGCCGATTCTTCCTCCAATAACATTAAGACCGCCATTAGGATAATGCGTGTTTCCATTGGAAAAATGGGTGAGATCTACACCTGCCGCCAATTTCCAGTACTTGTGAACTTGCCAGTTCAGCAAAAAGCCGAGATTGATGTACGCATTGATCTTGGAGCCAATCAGTACGTTTTGCGGATTGGATAGTTCGTCATATTTTTTCCAGCCAAAAGAAGCTCCAAAGTTCCATTCGTAATCGAGCGACAGACGGGGGGCGACAGTTGCGCGATACGTGACCCTTGAAAAAGCGTATACCGACACCGGGATTTCCCAATTCAACGGGACTAAAGAAGGTATGGTAGGAAACGCCAATGCCCTGATAGGTATGAGGAAAGAGCCTGCCGAGATTGGATTCTTTGCTAAATCTGAAAGCGTACTTGAGATGGAAAGAAAGCGATTGGTCGATTTTCTTTTGCTGCATATTGTCTCCTTGCAGAAAACTATGGGTGGAGACGATATAGCCCGGACGAATGTCAAAGCCAAGCTGATGGCGGATCAGGGGAATGGCTGACGCTGTCGTTCCGTTGTCCGATGATTGTCTGGGCTTCCAGATTTGCGTTGATTGCCGGATATACCAGAAGGCAAAAGAGGCACAGCAACCGTATGGCGTTCCTATTTCTAATCATTGATATGCTAGTTGTTGAAAGGTATATCCTTGTGTGTTATATAATATTTTACAGGCATTTCGCTATGCAACGTGCCGGTTACGATTCGTTGTTTCTTGGTTTTGGAGTGAGAAACATAGAGGGTATATCTCGTTTCCAACCAATCATACATCATCGATAAGGTGTAGTATCGAGAAGTCCGGAGGAGGAATTATGTCTTTGTTCTGTTCCGTACTAGGGTAAGGCAACATTTGTTGCTCAGAAATGAATGGCGCGCGTTTGCCGTTCATCACTAAATATCCGTCTTTCATACTTGGTATTTCCACTGTCAGACCGGCTTCGCCCAGTAATTGAAAAGCTTCGGGCACATCGCTTTTGAACCTCATAAAATGGTAAAAAGACTCGAAAGGAAAAAACGTGTATGTAGACGAAAAATCTGTTAAGTTATGAAAGGAGACGCCTTCTTTTTTCTCTATCTTGTTTTCCGGATCGTAAGAATATGCATTCAAAGAATAAATGATACTATCCATCACATATCTGTCTCCCGGAGAAATCTCGACGTGTATCTCCTGCCACTCATATTCGTTGCTTGCCGTGAGCAGGAATTGAAAAGGAGCGGAAAGGGCATTCTCGCCCACCGTTATCTTCACTTCTTCGGGATGAACACGTTCAATGGTGAAATCAATCATCTCTCCGGTGCACACAATCTTTCCCAATCCGTTCAGCGATGGACCTTGGTCATTTGTTACCAAGCGATTGTCCGCATCATATACTTTATATTGAACGGGAAAATCGAAGGCTACATACATCCAATCCCAATTGGCAGCTGCAAATTGAATAGTGGCAACATCCCCGTTCCCGTCCAGCGCCAGTTCGGAATCGGAAGGACGGAAGTCGTCGACAAATACGTCTCCGTTACAACCATAAAACTCCCCCAGGATAAGAAGACAGACCGTCAGGTATAGGAATCTTTTCATATTGTTTTCTCTCTTGTTCATTCTCTTTTGTTCTCTACGGACAAAAGTAACATATATTTTCAGGAACAGCATACAAACCTGCAAGAAATTACTAATTAATCAAACAGTTCTTTCAATACCTCCAATGATTTCAATGCCGGGAAGTCAGGCAGATGCAAACGATAATAATCATTCATAATCGTCAGGCAACGAGTACGCTCCGCACGGCTCATACCAAAAAGATGCATGGTCTCATAGTTCATGCGCATCAACTGACGGAGACGGGCGGCCTCTTCAGGATTGATATAAGAAGAATGTAATTGGGGACGAATGGAAGTGAAACAGGCATTCAATAAATCGAAGTAATCGCCGGTATGATAATCTTCCAGGTTCGGGTAAAGCCCCAGAAAACGCGAAAGACGCATCAGAAAAACCAGATGAAAATTGGCAAATCCCTCTCCACACTCGTCCAGCCAAATGATAGAATGTTGCAGATAGGCGAATAACGGACGGTTCTCTGCCTCCTCCCGGATAGCCCTGTAAAGAAACTCCGACAGGAAAAAGTGCCATCGAAGACTTATACGGATCATAAGGTATGGAAGAAAATGGATAAAAAGATTTCGCTTCCTTTCACACGATAAAGTGTCGCATTAGGCCGATAGTCAGCCTCGAACTCGATAAAAGATAACGGCTGGAAAAGTACGGATTTCACAGCCGCTTTCCGCGAACGGGGCACTGTTACAAGGAAAGAAGCCCTGCCGGACAACTCTGTATACATATCCACAATAATAGATGCATCATTGTATTTTAATGTATGAAGAACTATTCCTTTCGTTTTCTGCAGCATAACCGATATTTATCTCGTTTCCAATCCGAAGCAAAGCTACAAAAAAACACAAAATAATCGGAGACATACGCCGTTAAATATCGCTTCCACTTCCTTATCTTGCGCGTACATGAGCACAAACCTTATAAATAATACGCTTATTTTGTAGCAGTATGCCTATAAATTCTTTGTTATCATTCATCGTCTCCGGTATTTGTTCCGTTAGTCGCCTAAAGATTCATTTAGTTACAAAAGAAGTTACCAATAAGCAGCTTTTTTATTTCGCTATATATAATAAGGTGGTAAGAAAACATGCTTCCTACTGTTTTTCACAGGAGAGATTTTTTTATATAAAAATCACAACCATATATTTCACTGAATATCAGCCAAAAAGAAAGACATCTGTGAAAAAAAACACATATTCATTGAAAATTTTTCTATGAATCATTTGCCAGTTTCAAAAAAGTTCCTACCTTTGCATCCGCAATCGAGAAACAAACACAGATTCGAGAAAGCAAAAAGCAGAAATGCTACAAAGGATGGCCCGTTCGTCTATCGGTTAGGACGCAAGATTTTCATTCTTGAAAGGGGGGTTCGATTCCCCCACGGGCTACAAGTTAAAAGAATAAAGAACTAAAAAAATAGATTAGTCGAGATGGCAAATCATAAATCATCACTGAAAAGAATCAGACAAGAAGAGACAAGAAGACTTCACAACAGATATTATGGCAAAACCATGAGAAATGCTGTTAGAAAGCTTCGTGCAACTACTGATAAAGCAGAAGCAGTTGCAATGTACCCAGGCATTACAAAGATGTTGGATAAGTTGGCTAAAGTGAACATCATTCACAAAAACAAAGCTAGCAATCTGAAATCTAAGTTGGCTCTTTACATCAACAAGCTCGCTTAATAATAAGAATTTAACAATTCTATATAGCATCCAGGCTGAACTTTTAAGTTCGGCCTTTCTTGCTTATAACCAACTGAATATCAAACTTATCAAGAAAGCGGAGAATCAACCCGCATTCTTTATTTTTCACTGATTATTCTTCGCCAAGTCGACAATTTTCACTATATTTGTTCTGTTATTAAAGTTAGAAAGGCAATTATGAGCGAAGAACAAATCACTCCCAATAACGGGTCTTATTCTGCGGATAGCATCCAGGTATTGGAAGGTCTTGAAGCAGTAAGAAAACGCCCTGCGATGTACATTGGTGACATCAGCGTCAAGGGACTTCACCATTTGGTATACGAAATCGTTGACAACTCTATCGACGAAGCATTGGCCGGTTATTGCGACCACATCGAAGTAACAATCAACGAAGACAATTCAATCACAGTACAGGACAACGGACGCGGTATTCCGGTGGACTATCACGAGAAAGAAAAGAAGTCGGCACTGGAAGTTGCCATGACCGTACTGCATGCCGGAGGTAAATTCGACAAGGGTTCTTACAAGGTATCCGGAGGTTTGCACGGTGTAGGTATGTCTTGCGTAAACGCGCTGTCTACCCACATGACTACGCAAGTATTCCGCGATGGTAAAATCTATCAGCAGGAGTATGAGATCGGTAAACCGCTTTACTCCGTAAAAGAAGTCGGTACAGCCGACATCACTGGAACCCGCCAACAATTCTGGCCGGATAATACCATCTTTACAGAAACGGTATACGATTACAAGATTCTGGCTTCACGTCTGCGCGAATTGGCTTATCTGAACGCTGGTCTCCGCATCTCACCCTGACGGACCGTCGGGTTGTGAACGAGGACGGAAGCTTCAAGGGTGAGCAGTTTTATTCAGAAGAAGGTTTGAGAGAGTTTGTACGTTTTATCGAGTCTTCACGCGAGCACTTGATTAACGACGTTATCTATCTGAACTCGGAAAAACAGGGAATTCCTATTGAAGTGGCTATCATGTACAATACCGGATTCTCCGAAAACGTTCACTCATACGTTAACAATATCAACACTATCGAAGGTGGTACACACTTGGCAGGTTTCCGCCGTGCGCTGACCCGTACGTTGAAAGAAATACGCCGAAGACAGCAAGATGCTGGAAAAGGTGAAGGTTGAAATCTCGGGAGATGACTTCCGTGAAGGTTTGACTGCCGTTATTTCTGTAAAAGTAGCTGAACCACAGTTTGAAGGACAGACTAAAACGAAGTTGGGTAACAACGAAGTGATGGGTGCTGTTGACCAAGCAGTGGGTGAAGTATTGGCATATTATCTGGAAGAACATCCGAAGGAAGCAAAAACGATTGTAGACAAGGTGATTCTCGCGGCTACCGCACGTCACGCAGCAAGAAAAGCCCGTGAAATGGTACAACGCAAATCGCCGATGTCGGGTGGTGGTCTGCCGGGTAAATTAGCCGACTGTTCGGATAAGGATCCTTCAAAATGTGAATTATTCCTTGTCGAGGGAGATTCGGCAGGTGGTACTGCCAAGCAGGGACGTAACCGTATGTTCCAGGCTATCCTCCCATTACGCGGTAAGATTCTGAATGTGGAAAAAGCCATGTATCACAAGGCTTTGGAAAGTGATGAAATCCGCAATATCTACACAGCTCTCGGTGTAACTATCGGAACTGACGAAGACAGCAAGGAAGCCAAACATACAGAAGCTGCGCTATCATAAGATTATCATCATGACCGATGCCGACGTCGATGGTTCTCACATCGACACACTGATTATGACATTCTTCTTCCGCTATATGCCACAGATTATCCAGAATGGCTATTTGTACATCGCTACTCCCCCGCTCTACCTCTGCAAAAAAGGTAAAGTAGAAGAGTATTGCTGGACAGATGCACAGCGCCAGAAGTTTATTGACACTTACGGTGGCGGTTCGGAAAATGCAATTCATACACAGCGCTACAAAGGTTTGGGTGAAATGAACGCCCAGCAATTGTGGGAAACAACCATGGACCCCGAAAACCGTATGCTGAAACAAGTAAATATTGACAACGCCGCAGAAGCTGATTATATCTTCTCTATGTTGATGGGTGAAGATGTAGGGCCACGCCGCGAGTTTATTGAAGAGAATGCAACGTATGCAAATATCGATACATAATTAAATAATTACGTTTTTATAAACCAACCTCACATCTTACAACGAGGAAACGCCGATGGCGAAGGAACATCCTTCGATCGGCGTTTTTTCTTTTTGCCCAAAGGGGCTTTCATATTCAAATCGTTCAACCGTCCATCTCTTAATAAAACCTAACAGCAGAAACGTTTTCCATACAAAATCACTATCTTGCATAAAAAGCAAAGAAAACATAACTATGAAAATGAAAACTACTGCTCCTAATCCGTTATTTGCAAAGATCAGGTTGTTTCTTATTGTATTGACTTCCTGCGTAATCGCCACTTGTATTTTCTTGATTATTATTCATCCGGAAGTATGGATGATACCGGCATGCGGAATTATTATCGCATTGTGTATTTTACTATATCAGGTATATTGCATACGCAAGAACCGGAAGAGAATTTAAATGTACTGTTGCTTTTTCAGTTCTTCGGCAACAGTGACCAGCTCTTTGTACCATTCTTCACCGAACTTACGGATTAAAGGCTCTTTCAAAAACTGATATACGGGAAGATTCTCTTTTTTTCCCAGCAAAACCGCTGCTTTGCATACGTCCCAACGATTATAATTCACCGCTTTATAAGGTCCGTAATCTCCAATCCGGATAGGATAAAGATGGCAGGACACCGGTTTATAGAAATCTGTTTTCCCCTCCCGATAAGCCTTCTCAATAGCACAGTAGCAACAGCCTTTCTCATCGTAGCAGGTAAACACACAGTCCTTATTATTGACAATAGAAGTCACCAAATCACCTTCCTGATCCGTATATACCACCCCTTGCTTTTCAATCACCGCACGTGCTTCCGAAGCCAGTTCGTCCCAGATAACCGGCAAAACCTCTTCCAGCTCCATCACCTCATCCAGCTCTACCGGAGCACCGGCATCACCTTCAATGCAACAAGCCGCCCTTGCAGGCACCCAGATCGCAAAGAAACTTCTCCTGAAATACATCAAGAGACACTACTACATCACCTATTTGTATCATTTTAAACCTTATGTGAGACAAAAAGGGCGGAGTTCTACTCCGCCCTCCCAATTATAGAAATTTAAATTACTTAATCAAAACGTTTCCGTCCATTTCAGCCGGAGCAGCCAGACCCATAATCTTGAGAATAGTCGGAGCAACATCTGCCAGACGACCGTTTTCTACTTTCGCAGTTTTGTTCTCTGTTACATAAACACAAGGAACAGGGTTCAAAGAGTGAGCAGTGTTCGGAGTACCGTCTTCGTTCAAAGCGTGGTCAGCATTACCATGATCGGCAATGATAATTGCTTCGTAATCCTGTGCTTTGGCAGCTTCGATTACATCTTTCACGCAAGCATCTACAGCAATAACAGCTTTCTCGATTGCTTCATAAATACCGGTATGACCTACCATGTCACCATTAGCAAAATTCACTACAATGAAATCATATTTGTTCTCGTTGATAGCAGCCACCAGTTTATCTTTTACTTCAAAAGCACTCATTTCCGGCTTCAAGTCGTAAGTAGCCACTTTGGGAGAAGGAACAAGGATACGATCTTCTTTATCAAACGGAGTTTCACGTCCACCATTGAAGAAGAATGTTACGTGCGCATACTTTTCTGTTTCAGCGATATGAAGTTGGCTCAAGCCTTTGGAAGCAAGATATTCGCCTAATGTATTAGATACATTATCTTTGTCGAACAGGATATGAACACCTTTGAAAGATGCATCATACGGAGTCATACAGTAATATTGCAGCCCCGGGATGGTATGCATGCCAGCTTCCGGCATATCTTGTTGAGTCAATACAACAGTCAACTCTTTGGCACGGTCATTACGGTAATTGAAGAAGATAACTACATCACCTTCTTTGATTGTTCCGTCGCAGTTGGCATTCACAATCGGTTTGATGAATTCATCTGTCACGCCTTCGTCGTAAGACTCCTGCATAGCCTGAACCATATCAGTAGCTTTCTTGCCTACACCGTTTACGAGCAGGTCGTATGCTTCTTTTACACGTTCCCAACGTTTGTCACGGTCCATAGCGTAATAACGGCCGATGATAGAAGCAATCTTGCCTGCTGATTTCTCACAGTGTGCAGAAAGTTCTTCGATAAAGCCTTTACCACTCTTCGGGTCAGTGTCACGACCATCCATGAAGCAATGGATAAATGTATTGTCGATATTATATTCTTTAGCGATATCGCAAAGTTTGAAGAGATGAACGAGTGAGCTGTGTACGCCACCGTTAGAAGTCAGCCCCATAAAGTGAACACTCTTTCCGTTTTCTTTTGCATAAGAGAAAGCAGAAACGACTTCAGGATTTTTCAGGATGCTATTGTCAGCACATGCACGATTGATTTTTACCAAATCCTGATAAACTACGCGTCCGGCACCGATATTCAAGTGACCTACTTCCGAGTTACCCATCTGCCCGTCGGGCAAACCTACGTTTTCACCGCTTGCCTGAAGTTGAGAGTGAGGATAAGTAGTCATCAGATAATCCCAGTAAGGAGTGGGAGTGTTGAAGATTACGTCGTCTTTCTTTTGGTCACCTAATCCCCAACCATCGAGGATCATTAAAAGGGCTTTCTTACTCATAATATTTCAATATTTAAATTATCACTCTGATTTTCGGGCGCAAAGGTACAAAAAAGATGGTTACGTAAACGTTTAATCTATGTTAAGTTACAGGGCAGAAGTGTACCAGGCTATGGGTATTTTTCTTACTTTGTAAAACAACTTTCAACCTGTTTATCGAAAAACAGGATACAAAAGGCGGAACTTACTTCATTTTTCCGTACCTTTGCATCGCTTTTAAATTAAAATCATAGAAATATGGACGATTCAAACCCGCGAACGTGCACAACTAGTATTAATTAAAGCGAACAGAGTCATTGAAACCTGATGCCTCTGCTCGTGTAAAACAAACGAAAGGAGGCAATAAGATGAGAACGTATCTTTATTGTGAAGCCGGCTTTGTGGAAAAAGCTCAATGGCTTCCTAACAGCTGGGTAAATGTAGTATGCCCAAATAATGATGACTTTGAATTTCTAACTCAAACTCTCAACGTACCCGAATCATTTCTTAATGACATAGCCGATACGGACGAACGTCCGCGTACGGATACGGAAGGTAACTGGTTATTGACCATTCTTCGTATCCCTGTGCAGAACAAGCAGAACGGCAGCCTGCCCTTCGACACTGTACCGATTGGAATAATCACCAATAACGAGATTATTGTGTCCGTCTGTTATCACAACACCGATTTGCTACCGGATTTCATAGAGCATACCCGTCGAAAAGGGATTGTTGTACGCAACAAGCTGGATCTGATTTTTCGGATCATCTATTCTTCTGCCGTATGGTTCCTGAAATACCTAAAGCAGATAAACATAGACATCAGCGCCGCAGAAAAGGAACTGGAACGAAGCATCCGCAACGAGGACCTGCTCCGGCTGATGAGACTGCAGAAAACATTGGTCTACTTCAATACTTCCATCCGTGGAAATGAAGTAATGATAGGAAAATTAAGGACTATTTTCCAGGATACGGATTATCTGGACACTGAACTAGTGGAAGATGTGATTATCGAATTGAAACAGGCGCTCAATACGGTGAATATTTACAGTGATATCCTCACAGGGACAATGGATGCTTTTGCGTCTATTATCTCCAATAATGTGAATACAATCATGAAACGCATGACAAGTCTGTCCATCGTCCTGATGCTCCCGACATTGATTGCCAGTTTCTATGGTATGAATGTGGATATTCATCTGGAAGAGGTACCCTTTGCTTTCTCTTTGATCGTACTATTTTCCATCGGATTGTCAACTCTTGCGTTTGTGATATTCCGGAAGATAAAATGGTTCTAATACTAAAAAAACAGCTTACCATCTGTGATCCTTTAGAGGATTCTAAGACGGTAAGCTGTAAATTATACGTTTTTTATTCTATAGAGAATTAATTAAAAGAGAATGTTTAGAGAGAGAAATTAAAATATCTTATCCTTCTTTACTTGCTTTTCTTCCGCCCAACGGAATAGAAACTCCAACGAATCCATTCACAGAGTTAGAGTTCTTGCCTAAGAACATATAGTCAGTTCCGACAAACAGAGGACCTAATTTCAGACCCAGACCGAAAGATTTACCGGCTGACTGGATAGCTGAGTAACTAAGTGCTACATTGAACCAGCTTTTCGGACGGTAGTTTGCAGAGAATGTTAATTCTGTAAGAGCATCAGGCTGTACAAAACGAGTTGTAGACAATGCGCCAACAGCCAGTTTGTTATTGAAAGAATCCATATTCTGCACCTAATACTAATGTAGAAGCCAGACGAGACTTGCGAGACTTGCTTGCTTCTTCCGTCCTAAGTTGTAACATGTCGTAGTCAAGTACATCACCGCCACTAACACGTTCCATATATCCATTGGCATCCGTCTGCAAATTCTTTATGTTATTTTCAATAGCAGTAATACTTCCAGGGATATCATTAGGATCAATACCTGATGTATAGTCACTTCCCTTCATATCAATACCTGCTGCTTTAGCATTAGCTATTTGAGTGCTACTTTTCGACCATGATATAAATCCCAAGTCCAAAATAGAAGCAGATACAGTCAGATTATCCATTATCTTATAAGAAGCTCCCAAGTCAATACCAAAACCGTAACCTGCGATTCCCATATCTTTACTTTCAAATTCGAAATCACTAATATAGTCTTGTCCATCTTCCTTTTTCAAATTCAATCCCTTGAAAGAACTTTCCAAATGAGCATCTACTGCCAGATTAGCATGGTAGCTCTCAATTTCACTTCTTAACTTCGTTATATCGTCAACACCCAAACCTGATAAATATGCAGGATCCTGTAATTGACTAATACGGGCATCACTAGGCAAACTAGCGTTCATTGCAACTCTATTAAGTTTCAACTCCATGTTACCAATACCCAATAAAGCTTTCACTCTAGCACCAACTGTCAAACGGCTATTGATTTGACGTGAAAGTCCTAAGCCAACTTCAGCGTAAGCATTTATATTCAGTTGTTGATTGCTAATATCATAGTTACTATTTCTCCAATTATCTTCTATTCCATCCATCTCATTCAAGAAGGTAAACATATTCTTTGTCAGGTTAGCACCGATATCTGTACGAAGACCGATATTGAATGACCAAAAGTTTTTTCCTTTATACCATCCTGCAGAAAGAATTTCTGTACTGAAGTTCACATTCAATTTATTATTATCTTTCAGACGATTCATGAAATCCGGTTTGGTGTAGAAATCATCGCCATCATCAATAATATCAATGATATCCTGATAGCCTAACGAAGTAGAACCAACCGTTGCATTAACAGCACCGATCACTGGAAGGTTAAAGTAACCTTTAGTCGGTGTTAAAGCCGGATTCAGTTGTTGACGATAGTGAGTACCTTCCATGAAATAGGAAGTACGTAAAAACTGTGCATTTGCAGAAAGAGTGCAAACCAACATAATAAAAAATACCCCAATGAGCTTAGAAGACCATAATAGCTTGTTCGTTGCCATGATTTTAAACTTTTTAATTCTTATTATTGTTCGCAAAGATATAGCATTTCAATAACAAATAAAAGCACTAGGCAACACTTTTTTAGCCTAAACGGAACAATTTCACGGTTATCCGTAACAAAATCGTGCTTATTCTGCAAAAAAATGTAGAAAATGTGTGTAAAATGAAACAAAGCGACTTTAGAAGCTCAAAGTCAACTGGCCATCTCCCAACAGATTGAACGTCATGCGATGGTAAGGAGTAGTGCCACGTTCGGCAATGGCGGCACGATGTTTTTTAGTTGGATAACCTTTATTGTGGTCCCAGTCATAATATGGAAATTCTTCGTGAAGACGGTTCATATAATCGTCTCGATATGTTTTGGCTAAAATTGAAGCTGCTGCTATCGAAAGATATTTCCCGTCTCCTTTCACTACTGTAGTATGGGGGATGTCGGGATATTTAGTGAAACGATTACCGTCGATTAGTAAATGCTGTGGGCGGGTAGTCAGTTGGTCCACTGCACGATGCATCGCCAGAAAAGAAGCCCGCAGGATATTTATTTCATCAATTTCTTCCGGTGACACACAATGCCAACTGCCCAAGCTATCGCTTCTTTCTCTATTACCTCACGCAATGCATAACGTTGCTTTTCGGTCAGTTGTTTGGAGTCATTCAACAGTTCATTCTTAAAATCCTTCGGAAGAATAACCGCAGCAGCATATACCGCTCCCGCCAAACACCCACGACCGGCCTCATCACATCCGGCCTCAATCAGATTCTCGTTCAAATAAGGTAATAACATATTTATCGCTTCTATTTTGATACAAAGGTAATTCAAATTAAAAAAGGAGACTTGTATTGTCTCCTTTTTCTTACTTTCCCTTTCTGCCTTTTTTTAGAATAAACTCCAGGCCACAGTAAGTCCTGCCATCACAATGGCCACCATACTCATTAGTTTTATCAAAATATTCAAACTCGGACCGGAGGTATCTTTAAACGGATCACCTACTGTATCTCCTACTACGGTTGCTTTATGCACTTCACCGCCTTTTCCACCAAAGTTACCTTCTTCCACATATTTCTTTGCGTTATCCCATGCACCTCCGGCGTTAGCCATAAAGATAGCCAGTACGAAGCCACTGCTCAAGCCACCAATCAGCAAACCGAGCACACCGGGAACACCGAAAATAAGACCTGTAAGGATAGGGGCAATAATAGCAATCAAGGAAGGAATAACCATCTCACGCTGCGCACCCTTTGTCGATATTTCAACACAACGTTCGTAATCCGGCTCGGCTTCTCCAGTCAGAATACCCTTTATGTCACGGAACTGGCGACGCACTTCGTCAACCATGTGACCTGCCGCACGTCCTACTGCATTCATTGTCAAACCACAAAACAGGAAAGCCATCATTGAACCGAGGAACATGCCCGAAAGTACTTTTGGATTCATCAAGTGTACTTCGTAATAATCCATGAAGTCGATAAAAGTGGCATTTGCTACGCTGATAGAACTTCCATCTGCAAAAGTCAGGTCCACATTACCAAGACGTGTCAGACCGATTCGGATTTCTTCAATATAAGAAGCCAGCAAAGCCAGACCTGTCAGTGCAGCGGAACCGATTGCAAAACCTTTTCCCGTGGCGGCAGTTGTGTTACCCAATGAATCGAGCGCATCAGTACGTTTGCGAACTTCAGCACCCAGACCGGACATTTCCGCATTACCTCCCGCATTATCCGCAATCGGACCGTAAGCATCCGTTGCCAATGTGATACCTAAGGTAGAAAGCATACCAACAGCTGCAATACCGATGCCATACAATCCCATGCCTACATTACCGAAATCACCTGCGGAAGCCAACAGATAGGAGGCAATGATACCAATCACTACTGCAACTACAGGAATAGCTGTAGAAAGCATACCCAAACCAATACCGGAAATAATGACGGTAGCAGGACCAGTCTTACCGCTTTCACTTAGTTTCTGGGTAGGACGATAAGATTGAGAAGTATAATATTCCGTAGAACGTCCGATGATAATACCTACTACCAGTCCGACTACTACGGCACAAGAAATCCAAATCCAGTTATCTAGTTGCAAGAGCCACAGGATTAAGAATGTAGCTGCAACAATAAGCACGGAACTAAGGTTCGTACCGAAAGCCAATGAACCGAGCAAGTCTTTCATGGTCGCATTCTCTTTAGTACGGACAGCGAATATCCCTATAATAGAAAGGATAATACCAACAGCTGCAATCAACATCGGAGCAATAACTGCCTTGAATTGCATCACTGTATCTGCCGAATGGATAAAAGCAGCAGCACCCAGTGCAGCTGTTGCCAGAATCGAGCCACAGTAAGATTCATATAAATCGGCTCCCATACCGGCCACGTCACCTACATTGTCACCTACATTATCGGCAATAGTAGCAGGATTACGAGGGTCATCTTCCGGAATTCCGGCTTCTACTTTACCTACCAAGTCGGCTCCAACATCGGCTGCCTTCGTATAGATACCACCACCTACACGGGCAAAGAGTGCCTGCGTAGAAGCACCCATACCGAAAGTCAGCATGGTAGTAGTAATCACACAGAGTTTATGAGTAGGTGTCAGCGCATCAGCAGGAATCACTGCATTCAACAACAGATACCAAGAAAGATATATCGAGCAGTCCCAGGCCAACGACCACCAGTCCCATCACGGCACCACTTCGGAAAGCAATCCTCAACCCTGCATTCAGAGAATTACGGGCGGCATTAGCGGTACGAGCCGACGCATAAGTCGCCGTCTTCATCCCTAAAAATCCGGAAAGCCCGGAGAAAAATCCGCCTGTAAGAAAAGCAATGGGAACCCATGCGTTCTGTACATGAAAGCCATAGGCCATAATTGAAAACAAAATAACCAATCCCAAGAATACCCAACCTACTATTTTGTATTGCTGTTTTAGATAAGACATAGCTCCTTTACGCACAGCAGCAGCTATTTTTATCATTTGGGGTGTACCTTCACTCTCTTTCATCATTTGCTTATGAAAGTAATAAGCAAAGCAGAGGGCTAACACGGAAGCGACTGGAACCAGCCAGAAAAGAATGTTGTCCATAGGATCAATTTTTAAAGGGTTTACGGAGGCTAAAAGTATGGAAATCAAATGAAATAAGCAAGTAAAAAAGAAAGAATTTACAGAGTTGAATCATTCTATTTTTTATACGTCTCTTTGGACAAATGAGCAGATGGTAGTTATTTTTAGACATAAGAACAAAAGAACATAAAAGCTGCGCTTTGAAAATTATTTCTGTTGCTTATTGAACGGCTATTCTATTTTTTGTTCTTATGTTCTTCTGTCTGAATTAAATTCCCATTTAACCAGAAACGATACGGAAATGAATGAAAGTTTTTCCTACTATAAAGTTGAAAAACATAAAAACATCTGCCATCTGCAACGAAAAGCGTGTAATACACTAGTTAATAAATAGTTGGAACGTGGCAGATACCTGTGGCAGATAGGTTGCAGATAAAGTATCTGCAACACGTTATATAATCAAAGAAAAAGCCTTGATTCCTTTATGCAAAGCTATGGGATAATTGGGGTGACTCTATGGAGAAATTTTGGTATCTCTACGGGGAAACGACAGTATCCTTACGTAGAAACTGTAGTGTCCCGCCTTAGAAACTCTCGTTTCCTACCGTAGAAACTGTAATTTCTAACGCCGGAAACGACAGTTCCCCGCCTGGAAACGGGAAGTTAATGTATACAATAAACTTTTGCACTCATGGAGAATTAGCTTATGTAAGGTTTATACTGTGTTGCAGATAAAGTATCTGCAACCTATCTGCCGCAGGTATCTGCAACGCTCCAACTATTTATCAACTAGTGCATTACACGCTTTTCGTTGCAGGTGGCAGATGTTTTCATGTTTTTTCAACTTTATAGTAGGAGGATTACGCATCAAAATTAGGGTCACAACCGTAAGTCATAAAACAAATTCACCTCTGTGTCCTCCATGTCCTCTGTGGTGAAAAGAATCAAAACTGTACGGAAATGAACTAATTTCAGTTCAAATTCAAACAAAGAGACAACGAATAATAGTCAATAACTACTAACTATCTGTTATTCTCTGCTTATTTTGTCGGGCAAACTCTGTAGGAGTAACTCCGAATTGCTTCTGAAATATCTTTGCGAAGTAAGAAGGCGACTGGAAACCTACCCTGTCACAAATTTCATTGATGCGCAGTTCTCCCTCCTGCAACAATTCCGCAGCATGTTTTAGCCGGATGATACGGATAAAATCGAGTGAAGAAAGATCGGTCAGCGCCTTAATCTTACGATGCAGGCTGGAGCGGGACATATTCATGGCTGCAGCCAATGCTTCCACATTATAATTGGCGTCGGAAAGATTCTCACGCACTTTGGCTATCAGTTGGGACATCAGTTGTTCATCAGCCCGTGACATCGCACCCCCTTGCGGAGTACAAGCTCCGTAAGTGATCTGATTAATAAACATCTCATGCGTACGATGGGATTCACGCTCACGCGCCAGTTCTGCCAATAATTGCTGCTCACGGATCTTTTGTACTTCCCGGCGGCGATAAGCACGAAGGGTCAGTACAAAACTACCGGATACAACAATGATATAGATAAGGTAAGCCCACACTGTACGCCACCAAGGTGGAAGAATACGCACTGATAAAGTAGCTTCTTCCTGATTCCAGACACCATTATTATTACTGCCCCGCACACGGAACAGGTAGTCTCCCGGCGGGAGCTGGGCATAAGACGCTGTATGCACATCAGATGTATAATTCCAGTCATTATCTATCCCTTCCATTTTGTAGGCATAGCGATTTGCACCCGGTGAGGTATAACTTAAAGCTACAAAATCAAAGCTGACGTTAGAACGGTAAGGCAGTTGCACACCATCCGCCGTGAAAGGAGTTTCACGTCCCTGCACGTACATTCCGGTGATATAGACTGGAGGCACAAATGTGTTCCGGCGGACAATCTGCGGATTAAAAGAGACAAGTCCGTTGATGGTCCCCATCCAGATAGTCCCATCAGAGGCAGCCAAGGCCGATTTATAGTTAAACTGGTTATCAGGTAACCCGTCATTTCGGTTGAAAACTTGCAGGCTGTCTGTTTCCGGATAAAGACAAACCAGCCCACGGTCTGTTCCGAACCAGATACGATGTTGCCGGTCTTCCACGACTTTATATGTTACGTTGTCCGGAAGCCCGTCCGCTTTGGTGTATGTCCGGAACCTGCCCGTTTCGGGGTTAAAACACAATAACCCTCCCCGATCCGTAGAAAACCAGATAAAGCCTTTACTATCCTCCGAAATACCTGTCACTTCATTTGTTCCGATAGAAGTGCTGTCCCCCGGTATACATTTATAGCTGACCATCTGATCTGTCTGCGGATGATACCGGAATATTCCACTGCCCATCGTTGCCACCCATATATTGCCGGATTTATCTTCGAGAATATCACGCATATAAGCATACCCGAATTGCTCCATTTTCTCAAAAGTCTGTCCTTTGTCGGCCGAACGGAAGATGTTCCAGCCATCACCCAACCAGATGACTCCCCCACGGTCACGGTAAAGGGCAAACACGGAACCTTCACTGATACCAAGTTGTGCGGGATAGAACGTCTGAACCTGCCCTCGAAAAATGTTTGTGGTAGAAATGGCAGAGGAGGCAACAGAAACAGGAGATACAGTAGTAGAAGAAGAAGTCAAAGATGAAAAAGTCGAAGAAGAAATGGAAGAAGAAGCGGAAGAGGCTGTCCCCGGAATTATCAGATCAATACCTCCTTTAAAGTAACCTGCGCCAACCAAATCATCCGAAGCGAACAGGCTTAATACATTCTGACGGTCCGGTGATTCGGGAACTTTTACGAAAGTCTGCGCCTTTGGATTCCAATAACAAACACCGCCATCCTGTGTACTAACCCACACCACTCCGTCTTTTCCTTCCGCCAATTCACTGATGCGTCGTCCGCTGACTGTACCGGGCGTTCCCGGAAGATAAACCGAAAAATCGAGCGTACGTACAGGCAGATAGCTGGCTCCTCCAAATTGCGTACAGATCCAGGTTCCCCCTTCACGATCACGATAAATCTTATCGACGATAGCATCTCCAAGCCCATACTTCCCTCCGGCATCGGCAGGAATATGTTGCACACTGTTGTGTTTCTCATTAATCACATAAACGCCATTCTGCGTACCCACCCACAGCTCGTCTCCGAAGCAAACAGCGTAGCGGATAATCTTTCGATGCACTTCTGGCGCAGGGAACACGCTCACCTCCCCTGTCTTTTTATTGAACCGTTTCAGTTCCTCTTCATGCACTCCGACAATCAGTTCATCGCCATAATCGCACAGAGTAAAGATGAAATCCCCTTTAAGGGCTTCTGTTGCATAGGGCACAAACTTATCCTGCTCCGGACTGTAACGGTAAATTCCCGCTCCATACGTACCCACCCAGACCGTACCTTCTTTATCTACACAGATAGACTGCGGAAAGTCCTTGCTTTTATCCTTACTGGGACAGGGAATATAGCGGAACAGTTTACCCGTCTCCACCTGATAGCGGAAAACTCCCTGATTCGGTGCATTCACCCAGATATTTCCTGAATGATCTGCCAGAATATCTTCAATCCAGTTGTATCTGATTTGCTCTCCGCTCTCTGTGCGGGCATCAAAAAAGAACGAAAACTTCCCGGTAGCAAGCTCCTGAATATAAACACCATCATCCGTACCTACCCATAATTGACGGTGATTATCCTCAAAAAGAGCGGATATGACCTGATTGCCATACTGCAAAGTTTCGTCATAGCAATTATAAAGCTTCATCGACACGCCGTCATAACGATTAAGACCGTTGCGCGTACCCAGCCAGATAAAACCGTAACTATCTTGAATAATGGACTTGACATGACTGTTCGAAAGACCGCTTCCTCCATCTACACGGATAAAGTTATACTGTCCCGTCGCGGCAAAATCCGGAAGGAAAAAACAAATAGAAAGGAGAAAAAGCAGCAGCAATTTCCTTTTCATACACAGATATTAGATAGCGACAAATATAGTTTTTTTTACGCTAAATGCATAGGAAGGATGAAACATTTGTTGCACGGATGGCAATAAATGTCGCACTGCAAAGGGCTATCGCACACTTGAAACATCTCTTGCACATCTTGACAAAAAAGAGTATAGCCACTTGTTTCTCCTCCCTCCTATCTTTGCCTTCGTCAAAATGACACAACCGATGTGAACTTCCAAATCTTTAAATGAATACAAGTGATGAAAAAAGTAACCTTTAGTTGCCTTACTCTAGCAACCCTGTTGCAACTGATTCCTTCCAACGGGAATGCAGCGAACATTCAGGTGAACAAAAGAAAAAGACGAACCGAACCGAAATGAAGCAGGACACAATCCCTGCCAATCTCTCAAAAGAACCTGCCAACCCTTCTAAAAAAGAATCAGAAGAAGGCGAACGCAATGTGATGCTGAATGCTTCTGACGCCAACAAACCCCGCGAAATTCAAATCGGCCTTCCCAGCGAGGACGTTAATGTCTATGAGAATGGACTTCCCTGCCGTATATTCCTCTACCGTTCACAAACTTGCCGCTCATTGGCGTAGCGACAGCAGCCTGGGAGAAGTAGGACTTTTATCTCCTTCCGAATCGGCCATCACGACCGGTAATATTGCTTACTCCGTCAACTCATTCAGCAAACTGGGACAAAAGGATTTCCAAGGTATATTAAACTACCGCACCAATCATTTCGGTATGCAGAACTTCGACTTCAATGTTTCAGGAGCCATCAATGACCAATGGCTTTACACGGCAAGCATTTACCAGAACTTCGACCCGGGAAGTTTCGACCTGGAATTTACGAACTATGCAGACCGCACAGAGATTTATCATGCCGGCCTGACCCGTCTCTTCAACAACGGACGCGGCAAAATATCTTTGCTCTACAAACACTCCCGCAGTGAAAATCCGGCCAGCTATGCCAATGCAGCTCCTTTTATCTATGTCGGCGACGGCTCGGTTAAAGAGATAGACGGTTTCAAACTGGGAACAAATTCTTATGTTCCGCAGAACGGTTCTTTCCCATACATGGACGTAAGAGACGGAAAGATGAAAACATGGAATTTGGGCGACGGCTCGGAAAACCGTGCCAATGAAATAGCACTGATTGCTGATTATCGTTTCCAAAACGATCTGCTATGGAAATTCAATCTGAAATATATGGATGCTCCACGTGCCAACTATGTCGACTTCGGAGGCAGCACCATCAGCGAAGTAACCGCCAACGATGGTTTTACGCTATCAAACGGTGATCCGTATGAGGGACTGGCAGAAGGTCGCCGCACCTGGTTGCACGTAGGCAAAGTGAAAAACTTCCTAATCACTTCCGAGCTAAACAAGACCTTTGGCAACCATGATCTGCGTCTGGGAGTGAACGAATGGTATTACCATCTTGATTATTATTCCTCTTCTCTGCAATGGATGGCCACCGTACAGAACTATCCACAGTTGCTCACTTCCACCGCAACAAGTTCCCTAGATCCCACACTGACCGGTCAACACGTGCAGACATACGGGTACAACGAACTTAGTCCCGAATATACAAAGGGATATGAGAACAAACTCGCCCTTTACTTTACAGACAACTGGCAAGTAACTCCCCAATTCAATATCTATTATGGCGGACGCCTGGAATATTACCGGATGAGTGCCGATCAAATATCCGCTTCCCGTTTCCCGGGTTTCCGCATCGGCGACTTTACCACTTATAGCAAAGAGGAAGAAACAGGAAATATCATCACCACCCCGCGCAGTGTTCATCCCGCCAAAGTGGTAAAAGGATAAACTGAACTATGCCGCCACGCTCCGCGCCACTTACAACGTAACCGGGCAATTCGGCCTGACTGCCGACGGAACAGTAGCCACCCGCTTCCCCACGTATCAACGAATATGCCGGAACAGGTCCTACGGAAGAGCAATACAAACGTGTCACCATACCGTTAATCCGTGGCGGTTTGTTCTACAAGAACAAGTGGATCAACCTCACCTCTATGGTTACCTATATCTCTAAATCTAATAATATTGACCAGCAAAACCTGACGAAACCGGGAACGGAAGAAGGAAAGACCGTATTGCTTATTTATAATATCAAAACACTGGGATGGACCACATCTGCCGAAATCGACCCGTTCAAAGGTTTTCACCTGCACGCTCTGTTCACGTATCAGAAACCTGTTTACAAGAACTATAACGCAAGCGTCACATTCAACGATGGTTCGGAAATGTCTGTCAACGCCAATGGGATGATTGTAAAAGAGATTCCGCAGATTCTTGTCGAACTCGACCCAAGCTATAATATCACGAAGGACTTACGCCTTTGGCTTAGTTTCCGCTATTTCGGCAAGACTTACGCCAATCTCCAGGAAGCCCTCTATTTCAACGGTCGCTGGGAAACTTTCGGGGGGATCAACTGGAATGTAAACAAGCATCTTTCTTTAGGGGCAACAGTCATCAACTTCCTGAATCAGAAGGGGGCCAGCGGAACCATCAACGGTTCGGAACTGATTACCAAAGAAGAAGCTGCCCAGTATGCCGGCAACTATATGAGTGGAAATTATTTACGCCCATTTACCGTAGAATTTAGCGCAAGCATTAAATTCTAGTTCATTCCTGACGAATTATAATTATCTTTGCGGCATTCTATGCCCACAAACTAACTAATACCTAATTAATTATTAAAAAAACCATGAAGAAACTTTTCGTATTACTTATGGCATTGTTTACCCTGGCGCAAGTGGACGCCCAGGAAAAGAACGTTATCCGCATCGCAACGGACAACACAGACTTAATTCTCCAAGTAGCTCCTAACGGACGACTCTATCAGGCTTATCTGGGCGATAAGTTACTGAACGAGAAAGACATCAACAACTTTTCTCCTTACGTAAAAGGAGGAAGTGACGGTAGCGTATCCACCCGAGGATGGGAAGTATATCCGGGCTCCGGCGCCGAAGATTATTTTGAACCGGCTGTAGCTATCACGCACAATGATGGAAACCCAAGTACGATTCTCCGCTATATATCCTCCGAGCAAGAAGGCAGTGGCGGGCGGAACGGAAACGATCATTCAACTAAAAGATAATCAGTATCCGGTAGAAGTCACACTACATTACATCGCTTATCCGAAAGAAAACGTCATCAAGACGTGGAGCGAAATCAAACATGCTGAAAAGAAGCCTGTGACCTTATGGCGTTATGCTTCCACCATGCTTTATTTCTCCGGAAACGAATATTACCTGACAGAATTCAGCAGCGATTGGGCAAAAGAAGCACAAATGAGCACACAACCTCTGTTGTTCGGTAAAAAGGTGATCGACACCAAACTGGGAAGCCGTGCTGCCATGCACACCCACCCGTTCTTTGAGCTTGGTTTTGAACAACCGGCACAGGAAGCGCAGGGACGTGCCATGCTAGGTACTATCGGATGGACAGGAAACTTCCAGTTTACCTTTGAAGTGGACAACGTAGGCAATCTCCGCGTCATCCCCGCCATTAACCCGTACGCATCTGATTATGAACTGAAGCCGAATGAAGTGTTTACAACTCCTGAATTCATCTTTACTTTCAGCAACAACGGTACGGGCGAAGCCAGCCGCAACCTTCACGCATGGGCACGCAACTATCAGCTGAAAGACGGACAAGGCGACCGTATGACTTTATTAAACAACTGGGAAAATACTTACTTCAAATTCAATGAGGAACTGCTTGCCGAACTGATGAAGGAAGCTAAACATCTTGGTGTAGATATGTTCCTGCTGGATGACGGCTGGTTTGGCAACAAGCACCCACGCAACAGTGACAATGCCGGACTGGGTGACTGGGAAGTGATGAGATCCAAACTGCCGGGCGGTATTCCTGCCCTTGTACAGTCTGCCAAAGAAGCCGGAGTGAAATTTGGTATCTGGATTGAACCGGAAATGGTTAACCCCTAAAAGTGAGTTGTTCGAAAAACATCCCGACTGGGCTATCCAACTGCCTAACCGCGAAACATATTATTACCGTAATCAGCTGGTACTCGATCTTAGCAATCCGAAAGTACAGGACTTTGTATATGGTGTAGTGGATAAGATCCTGACAGAGAATCCGGAAGTGGCTTTCTTTAAATGGGACTGTAACTCTCCAATTACAAATGTTTATTCTCCCATATTTAAAAAATAAACAGGGACAGCTTTATATCGACCATGTACGTGGTATATACAATGTATTGAAACGTATCAAAGACAAATATCCAAACGTGCCAATGATGCTCTGCTCCGGCGGTGGCGCCCGTTGCGACTACGAAGCTCTGAAATATTACACAGAATTCTGGTGCAGCGACAACACAGACCCGATAGAACGTCTGTTTATCCAGTGGGGATTCTCACAAATCTTCCCGGCAAAAGCCATGGACGCACACGTAACCAGCTGGAACAAGAACACAAGCGTGAAGTTCCGTACGGATGTGGCAAGTATGTGCAAACTGGGCTTTGACCTTGGACTGAAGGAACTGAATGCAGACGAACAGACTTTACTGCCAGAATGCAGTTGCCAACTGGACGCGTCTGAAAAAAGTGATTCTGGACGGCGATCAGTACAGACTGGTTTCTCCATACGATGGTAATCACATGTCTGTCATGTATGCCTCACCGGATAAGAACAAAGCTGTGCTTTATACCTACGATATCCACCCACGTTTCGGTGAGAAACTGCTCCCGGTAAAACTTCAGGGACTGGATGCGAAGAAAATGTATAAGGTGAAAGAAATCAACCTGATGCCGAATTCCAAATCGAATCTGGCTGCCAATGAGAAAACTTATTCAGGAGATTATCTGATGAAAGTGGGAATCAATGCTTTCACAACAAATCAGGCTTTCAGCCGCGTAATTGAGCTGACTGCCGAATAATATTCACCACAGAAGTACGGAGGACACAGCGTTTTATATCATTGATAATAAACAAATTATATGCGCTGCGTCTTCCGTGTTCTCTGTAGTAAAAAAACAATAATCAATTAATCCTCTTCAATCTTTACGGCTGTGCCGTTAGCAGTCACCATCAGCATACTGCCACTACCTCCAACTGTCTCATAATCCAAATCAACACCTATCACGGCATTAGCTCCCATTTGAGCTGCTTGTACCTCCATTTCCTTCAATGCTGTATCTTTTGCCATACGCAGCACTTCTTCATAAGAACCGGAACGACCACCCACAATATCCCGAATACTTGCAAACAAGTCACGGAATACATTGGCACCTATGATTGTCTCTCCGGAAACTATTCCATAATATTTCACTATTCGTTTTCCCTCAATGATGGGAGTGGTTGTCATCAGCATAGTTTTTTCTTTATTAGTTATCTGTAAGTTATATGTATTTAGTTAGACGCAAGTCCCCCTAAAAAAGTTGCAGCTACACCGTAACTTTTTACGATATAGCTGCATTAATGTTAAAGAGAGAGAATTTATATAATATAAGCATGGTCTCACGACCCTCCTGATATTCAATGAACATTTTGTTTCTTTACCTATTAGACGCACGAAAGTGCAAATCACTGCACTTGAAGGCATCTTTTTTTAGTTAAAGAATAAAAAAAGCCGCCATCCCACAGGAATAGCGGCTCATATCTTTAAAACATCTTGCTGACACGTTCAATTCCTGCCACCAAAGTGTCTATTTCCGATTTGGTATTGTACATGGCAAACGAAGCACGTACAGTTCCTTCTATGCCAAGACGTTGCATGAGAGGTTGTGCACAATGATGCCCTGTTCTCACGGCAATACCTAGACGATCCAGCAACGTGCCGAGGTCGAAATGATGGATATCTCCCACCAGGAAAGAAATGACCGCTCCCCGTTCGGCTGCTTCACCAAATATACGTATATGGGGGATTTCTTTCAGACGTTGCAAAGCGTAAGTTGTCAGTTCATGCTCATGGGCGGCTATCTGTTCAATGCCATGTCCGTTCACATAATCAAGGGCTTTTGCCAGTCCGGTAGTTCCGATATAGTCGGGCGTACCGGCTTCAAACTTGAAAGGAAGTTCATTAAAAGTGGTCTTCTCGAAAGAGACATGCTGAATCATCTCTCCTCCTCCCTGATAAGGTGGAAGGCGATCTAACCATTCTTCTTTTCCGTAAAGCACTCCGACACCTGTCGGGCCATATATCTTATGGGCGGAGAATACCAGAAAATCGGCATCCAACTCCTGTACATCCACTTTCATGTGAGGAATAGACTGTGCAGCATCTATCAGGCAAGGCACACCATGCGCATGAGCTGTTGCGATCATCTCCTTCACCGGATTCACTGTACCCAGTACGTTCGATACATGAACTACGCTGACTATTTTCGTACGTTCGGAAAATAGTTTTTCATATTCATCCAGCAGAAGTTCACCTTTATCATTCATCGGGATTACTTTTATGGCAATTCCTTTACGGGCAGCCAACAGTTGCCAGGGAACGATGTTGCTATGATGTTCCATCACGGAAACAATCACTTCATCCCCCTTCTTCCATAAACTCGTCGCCGAAGCTGGAAACAAGCAGGTTGATACTTTCTGTTGTTCCGCGTGTAAAAGACAACTTCATTCGTGCTATGGGCATTGATAAACTCACGTACCGTTTCACGGGAAGCTTCATGCAGTTCCGTAGCTTGCTGGGAAAGATAATGTACGCCGCGATGCACATTGGCATTGACGGAATAATATTCATCCACCAACGCATCAACCACCAGACGGGGTTTCTGTGTTGTCGCACCGTTGTCGAAATAAACCAAAGGTTTACCGTAAACCGTACGGCTCAATATCGGAAAATCTTCACGTATCTTTTGAATATCCACGTTCATTATTTTTTAGTGGTTACTTACAAATGGCACAACCCTGACATCTATTCAACTCGCCACGGAAACGTTTCTCTACTAATAGATGCAAACGATCTTTCAGCGCTTCCAAACGAATGGTATCGATCACTTCGTTGACAAATGCGAACATCAACAGCAGACGGGCTTCTTTCTCTGCAATACCGCGCGAACGCATGTAGAATAATGCGCCTTCATCCAACTGGCCTACTGTTGCTCCATGCGAACATTTCACATCATCCGCATAAATCTCCAATTGAGGTTGTGTATACATTCTTGCATCACGCGTAGCACAAAGATTCCGGTTAGTCTGTTGGGAATTCGTATGTTGTGCATCGGGACGCACGAGTACCAATCCGGCAAACGCACCTACCGACTGGTCGTCGAGCACATACTTGAACAGCTCATTGCTGGTACAGTTCGGTACGGCATGGTCAATACTTGTATGATTGTCTACGTGCTGGTTTTTATCGGCAATCGCCATACCACAAAGGTTTATTTCGGCTCCTTCTCCTGCCAGCAACACTTCGGTCGTGTTGCGGGTAGTACCATTATGCAAAGTCATTCCGTTGAGCAATACATTGCTGTTGGCCTCTTGCTTTACATACAGGTTACTGATACGAACTGTGCTTGTATGTGTTTCTTCCAGTTCATACATATCGAATACCGCATTCTCACCAGCAAATACTTCAATAACTTGTGTCGCCAGGAAGTTCACATTATCCATTGCATGGTCACAAATCAGCAAACGGGCTTGCGCGCCATCCTCCAGGATAATCAGTACGCGACGGTTCACCATAAAGTTAACATCTGCACGCAGGATATTTACCAACTGGATTGTTTTTTCCACCACCACATTCTTCGGCACATAAAAGACAACGCCATCTTGTGCAAAAGCGGTATTGAAAGCAGTCACACCATCTTTAGAGGTATCTGCCAGTTGACCGTAATATTTCTTCACCAATTCCGGGTGTTGCTCGGCCACTTCTTTCAGGCTACCGAAAATCACACCTTCCGGCAGATTTCCTGTGGGAAGCGCTCTATTATAAAATGTGTCATTTACCACAAAATACAAGGAGGTACTCATATTCGGCACATCACACTTAAACACTTCATACGGATTGACCGGAATAGCCAAACGATTCAAGTTCAAACCGAAATCCGGTTCAAAGTACTTGCTCACATCCGTATATTTGTACTTCTCCATCTTACGGGTCGGAAATCCGAGTCGCTCAAAATCGGCAAATGCTGACGCACGAGGTGCATTCAGCACTTCGGCACTATGCTTACAGATCATCGCTTCCGTCTGTGAGAAAAGTTCTATATATTGTTGTTCAACCATCATCGTTTTATATTTGTCATTCTCCTACTTCTTTCTTGATCCAATCGTATCCTTTTTCTTCCAGTTCCAGAGCAAGTTCCGGTCCGGCAGTTTTTACGATACGACCTTTATAAAGGACATGCACAATATCAGGCTTGATATAATCGAGCAAACGTTGGTAGTGGGTAATAACGATTGTACTTGTTTCAGGAGTTTTCAGCTTGTTCACTCCTTCCGCAACAATACGGAGCGCATCAATATCCAAACCGGAGTCTGTCTCGTCGAGGATGCTCAAACGCGGTTCTAGCATAGCCATCTGGAAAATCTCGTTCCGTTTCTTCTCACCACCGGAAAAAGCCTTCATTCACCGAACGGTTAGCCAGTTTATTATCCAACTCCACCACCGCACGTTTCTCACGCATCAGCTTCAGAAACTCACTGGCGGTCAGTGCAGGCAGACCTTTATATTTACGTTGCTCATTCACAGCAGCACGCATAAAGTTCACCATGCTCACACCCGGGATTTCCACCGGATACTGGAAACTAAGGAAGATTCCTTCATGGCTACGATCTTCGGGGCTCAACTCCAACAGATCCTTTCCATAAAAAGTGACCGAACCTTTTGTTACCTCAAAAGCCGGATTACCCACCAATACGGAGGAAAGCGTACTTTTACCGGAACCATTCGGTCCCATAATAGCGTGCACCTCACCGGGATTCACCGTCAGGTTAATACCTTTCAATATCTCTTTGCCATTAATGCTGGCATGCAGGTCTTTTATTTCTAACATGATTATATGTACTAATTAATCGTTTCTTTATATATTAATATTTACTTACTATAATAACCTTTTAGAAATTCACGTTTGATATGATACCAGGCTAATTTACAACCTTCAGCAATATATGCTGATATCAAAATTAACAATTTACCTAATGTTTTCATAAAGCAAGTATATTATGTATATTGTAATCTGATATAATGTAGTTTTCTACATTATATCACTATCCCACACTTCCTTCCAATGAGATGGTAAGCAGCTTCTGTGCTTCTACCGCAAACTCCATCGGAAGTTTATTCAACACTTCCTTTGCATATCCGTTCACAATAAGTCCGATAGCATCTTCTGTCGGAATACCGCGCTGGTTGCAATAAAATATCTGGTCTTCACTAATCTTGCTTGTCGTAGCTTCATGTTCTACCACTGCCGTCTCATTGTGAATATCCATATACGGGAAGGTATGTGCACCACACTTATCTCCCAGCAACAGAGAGTCACACTGGCTATAATTACGGGCATTATCCGCTTTCTCGGCCACGCGTACCAACCCACGATAGGAGTTCTCACTATGTCCGGCAGAAATGCCTTTACTTACAATCGTACTACGAGTGTTCTTACCCAGATGAATCATCTTCGTTCCGGTATCTGCCTGCTGATAGTTGTTCGTTACAGCTACGGAATAGAATTCAGCGGTCGAGTTATCGCCCGTCAGGATACAGGAAGGATATTTCCAGGTGATTGCCGAACCGGTTTCCACTTGTGTCCAGGATAATTTACTGTCCACTCCTTTACAGTTACCGCGTTTAGTCACAAAGTTGTATACACCGCCCTTGCCTTCTGCATCTCCCGGATACCAGTTCTGAACGGTACTGTATTTTACCTCTGCACGGTCATGCACAATGATCTCAACGATAGCGGCATGCAGCTGATTTTCATCCCGCATCGGAGCCGTACATCCTTCCAGATAAGAAACATACGAATCATCATCCGCTACAATCAGCGTACGCTCAAACTGTCCCGTGTTACGGGCATTGATACGGAAATAAGTGGAAAGCTCCATCGGGCAACGTACTCCTTTCGGAATATACACGAAAGAGCCGTCAGAGAACACTGCGGAATTCAACGCTGCAAAGAAATTGTCCCGATAACCTACTACCGAGCCCATATATTTCTTCACCAGATCCGGATGCTCCCGCACGGCTTCACTGAACGAGCAGAATATAATTCCTTTCTCCATCAGCGTTTCCTTGAAGGTAGTCTTTACGGAAACAGAGTCCATAACGGCATCCACTGCCATTCCACTAAGAGCCATTTGCTCTTCCAAAGGAATTCCCAGTTTATTAAACGTCTTTATCAGTTCAGGATCGACTTCCTCCATGCTCTTCGGTCCTTCTTTCTTCTTTGTCGGATCGGCATAATAAGAAATCGCCTGATAATCAATTTCAGGGATACGGAGATGTGCCCAGGTAGGCATTTCCAGCGTCAGCCAATGGCGATACGCTTTCAGTCGAAACTCCAGCAACCACTCCGGTTCGTCCTTTTTTCGATGAAATCAGACGAATGACATCTTCATTAAGTCCACGCTCAATGATGTCCGTATGCACCTCTGTGGTGAAACCGTATTTATATTTCTCCTCCGCAAATTTCCGGACAAACTCATTATCAGTCTTCTTTTCAAGTTCGTCTTTCTGATTGGGTTTCATTTTATTGGGTTCTTGTTGCATCTTTATCTTTATTCTCTAATATATATTGTTGCGTCATATTCTTCGCAGCAGGGAAAAAGATCCCCGCAAACGTTTCCATCGGATAATATAACAAAGATTCTTCCTTTTTTGTTGCACTAATTAACTTATTATCGCTGTCCACAAACTCTATCGCACCAATCACTACACTCGTTAACAACAGAAACTTAAGTGCTCCCAGCCCACTTCCTAACCAGCGATTCAGCCAGTTCAGCGAAATAGCCTGCATTGCTTTTGTCAATAGCGAGGCAATCAATACAAAGATCAATGGTATGGCAATCCAGATCATGATAAAAGCCAACACTTGCGCAACTGTCATTGAATCCGTCACTGTCGGGCAAAGCTTTTCCGCCAAAGAAGCATACAGAGCTTTCGCTGCCAACAGACCGACTATTAACCCCAAAATAGAAGCCAACTGACGAATGAAGCCTTTTACAAAACCTACAATCGCTCCGGCGCCTATTACAATAAGGATAATTATATCAATCGTTGCCACGTTGTGATTTATGATTTGTGATTTATGATTTATGTTCCTGTGATTTATGATCGATGATTTATATTTCTGTCAGGTGATAAAACAATAAGGTGGTAAGGTGGTGTCCCATATAAAATAGTACCACATTACCACCCATCTATTGTTGCAACCATTACTTCGCGAATGGCCTTATACCCTTATAATTCATAAATCATAACTCATAAATCATAAAGTCTGTTTCACTTCTATTTCTTCGAATGTCTCGATCATATCGCCTACCTTCATGTCGTTGCAGTTCACCAGACTGATACCACACTCGAAGTTTGTACCTACTTCCTTCACATCGTCCTTGAAACGTTTCAATGCGTTGATGTTTCCGGTAAAGATTACGATACCATCGCGGATCAAACGAGCCTTGTCGCTGCGTTTCACCTTTCCGGTCTTCACCATTGCTCCGGCTACAAGACCGACTTTCGTAATATTGAATACTTCGCGGATTTCGATGGTTGCAGTAATCTGTTCCTTTACTTCCGGAGCCAACATACCTTCCATAGCAGCCTTTACCTCTTCGATTGCATCGTAGATGACAGAATACTTACGGATGTCAACACCCTCCTGTTCGGCCATCTTAGCGGCAGCACCCGAAGGACGTACCTGGAATCCGACGATAATCGCATCCGAAGCGGCAGCCAGAGAAACATCCGACTCGGAAATTGCTCCCACACCCTTATGGATGACATTTACCTGGATTTGTTCCGTAGACAACTTGATTAACGAGTCGCTCAATGCCTCAACAGAACCATCCACGTCACCCTTAACGATGATGTTCAATTCCTGGAAGTTACCCAAAGCAATACGACGACCCAATTCATCCAATGTAAGGATCTTCTGCGTACGCAAACCTTGTTCACGAGCCAGCTGCTCACGTTTATTAGTGATCTCACGAGCTTCCTGATCGCTTTCGACTACATGGAATGTGTCACCTGCGGCAGGAGCACCATTCAATCCCAGAATCAATGCCGGTTCGGAAGGTCCTGCTTCCTTGACGCGTTGGTTACGTTCGTTGAACATAGCCTTCACACGTCCGTAGCTGGTTCCCGCCAATACGATGTCTCCTACTTTCAAAGTACCGTTAGATACCAATACAGTAGCTACATATCCGCGTCCCTTATCCAGTGAAGATTCGATGATGGAACCCGTAGCATTACGGTTCGGATTTGCCTTCAGGTCGAGCATTTCCGCTTCGAGCAATACTTTTTCCAGCAAGTCTTCCACACCCATACCTTTCTTGGCAGAGATATCTTGTGACTGATATTTACCACCCCATTCTTCAACAAGGTAATTCATTGCAGCCAGTTCTTCTTTAATCTTATCCGGATTTGCAGTCGGTTTATCTACCTTATTGATTGCAAATACAATAGGTACACCGGCAGCCATCGCGTGATTGATCGCTTCTTTCGTCTGTGGCATCACGTTATCATCGGCAGCCACAATAATGATAGCAATATCCGTTACTTTGGCACCACGTGCACGCATAGCGGTAAACGCTTCGTGACCCGGAGTATCGAGGAATGTAATACGACGACCGTCTTCCAATTGCACGTTATAAGCACCGATATGCTGGGTAATACCTCCGGCCTCACCGGCAATTACATTCGCCTTACGGATATAGTCAAGCAAAGAAGTCTTACCGTGGTCAACGTGTCCCATCACCGTTACAATCGGAGCGCGCGGTTGCAAATCTTCCGGAGCATCTTCTTCTTCAACGATAGCTTGTGCCACTTCCGCACTTACATATTCAGTCTTGAATCCGAATTCTTCAGCCACCAGATTGATGGTTTCAGCATCCAAACGCTGGTTGATGGAAACCATGATACCAATACTCATACAAGTAGCGATAACCTGGTTAACAGAAACATCCATCATCGTTGCCAATTCGTTAGCCGTAACGAACTCGGTCAACTTCAATACCTTGCTGTCTGCCATTTCCTGATCTTCCAGTTCCTGCATACGGTTGGAAGCCATTTCACGTTTCTCTTTACGGTATTTGGACGTTTTATTCTTACCTTTGGTTGTCAGACGTGCAAGGGTTTCTTTTACCTGTTTTGCTACGTCTTCCTCGCTCACTTCCTGTTTGATAACCGGTTTCTTGAAGCGATCTTTATTGTTGTTATTTCTTCTGTTGTTATTTCCCTGTCCGCCCTGACCGTTGTTATTACCATTGCCACCTTTACCCTGTACATTAGGTCTTGGAGCAGCAAAGTTGGAAGTTGCAACATTGTTAACGTCCACCTTCTCTTTATTGATACGGTTACGTTTTTTCTTAGCAGCATCTGCGCTTTCTTTCGGACCGTTCTTCACCACTTTAGAATCATCCTTACGGATTTCCTTGATGATAGCTTCCTTCATCAACTTCTTCTGATCCTGACGGATTTTTTCCTTTTCTTCACGTTCGCGACGTTTCTCTTCCTTCGATTTCTTCTTGGGACGAGTAGACTGATTCAATGCAGCCAAGTCGATCTGACCGATCACATTAATCTTTGCGCCTAATTCCGGTTGACGGATTTTGAAAACACCATCATCCTCCGGAGCCTTTTTCCGCTACCGGGGTTACTTCAGCCTGTGCAGTTTCCACCTTTTTTCTTCTTCTTTATGTTCTTCCGCCTTCACAGGTGCAGCTACTACTACCTTCGGCTCTTCTTTTTTCACTTCTTCTACTACTTTTTCAACTTCTACCGGCTTCGTCTCCACTACAGGTTCCGGCACTACTACGGGTTCAACCACCACTGGAGTAGGCTCTACTACAGAAACAGGAGGTGTCACCACCTCTTCTTTCCTCCTTCACCTCGGGTTCTCTCTTCTCGGGCTCCTTTTTCACTTCGGGTTTAACGACAGGCCGTTCCACAACCGGTTCTTCCTGTTTCTGTTCCGGTTCTTTCTCTACCTTTTCAGGTTTACGACCGTTCAATTTATCCAAATCTATTTTTCCGACAGGTTTAAACTTCGGACGTGCATCCTCAGGTACGACTGTCTTAATCACATCTTCCGACTTCGGTTTTTCGGGCTGCTTTTCGAAGCCCTCAATCGATACCGACGCCTTATTACGTTCCTTATTCTGACGTTCCTGTATGAAACGCTCCGATTCAAGTCTAAGGTTCTTATCTGTACTAAACTCCTTTTACGAGTATAGCGTATTGCTCCTCGCTAATTTTAGTATTAGGATTAGCCTCAACGGTATGCCCTTTCTTTTGCAGGAACTCAACTACCGTCGCGATTCCTACGTTCAAATCTCTTGTAACTTTGTTTAACCTTATCGTCATATTTTAAAATTAATGAATAAATGGAGCTTGTTTAATTGAAAATTGAGAATTAAGAAATAAAAGTTACGATGTAGTATAACAGAGATAACTTTCATTTTTCAATTTTAAATTCTCAATTTTCTACTGAATTTTCACCTTCTTCTTCAAACTCCGATTTCAAAATGCGTATTACCTCGTCCACTGTCTCTTCTTCCAAGTCCGTCTTTTCAATCAACATCTCACGAGGAGCATTCAACACAGCCTTCGCTGTATCGATGCCGATAGCTTTGATAGCGTCGATCACCCATCCGTCGATTTCGTCTCTAAACTCGTCGAGATAGATATCTTCGTCAGCTACATTCTCATCCAACTCACGGAACACGTCGATAGTGTACTCAGTTAACATACTGGCCAGTTTGATATTCAAACCGCCTTTACCGATAGCCAGCGAAACTTCTTCCGGTTTGAGGAAATACCTCTGCTTTCTTCTCTTCCTCGTTCAGACGAATAGAAGAAATCTTAGCCGGGCTTAAAGCGCGCTGTATAAACAATGAGATGTTCGATGTGTAATTGATTACGTCGATGTTCTCATTGCGAAGTTCACGAACAATGCCATGAATACGACTTCCCTTTACACCTACACAGGCTCCTACAGGGTCGATTCTGTCATCGTAAGATTCCACCGCGATCTTGGCACGTTCGCCAGGGATACGGGCAATCTTCTTGATGGTAATCAAACCATCATTAATTTCGGGTACTTCCATCTCGAACAGGCGTTGCAGGAAAACGGGAGAAGTACGTGACAAGATAATCTTAGGATTATTATTCTTGTTATCCACGCGGGCAACTACTGCACGGGCCGTTTCACCTTTACGATAAAAGTCGCTCGGGATTTGTTCGGTCTTAGGTAACAGCAATTCGTTTCCTTCATCGTCTAAAAGCAACATCTCTTTTTTCCAGATCTGATATACTTCTGCATTGATGATAGTACCTACCTTATCTATATATTTATTATAGATACTGTCTTTTTCGAGTTCCAGAATCTTGGAAGCCAGTGTCTGGCGAAGATTCAGGATCGCACGACGTCCGAACTTGGCAAAGATAACCTCGTCAGTCACCTCTTCACCTTCTTCGTAAGAAGCATCAATTTTCTGTGCTTCGCTCAACGAAATCTGCATATTCGGGTTAGTCAAATCTTCATCGGCCACAACTTCACGGTTACGCCATATCTCGAAGTCACCCTTGTCCGGGTTCACGATTACGTCGTAATTTCTCATCGGTGCCAAACATTTTCGCGATTACGCTACGGAACGACTCTTCGAGTACGCTAACCATCGTCGTTCTATCGATATTCTTCAGTTCCTTAAATTCCGAAAATGTATCAATCAAGCTGATTGTTTCTTCTTTTTTGGCCATAACTATTTAAAGCTAATTAAGTATTTAGTATATTTTATTTGCTCATAAGTAAAGGTTTCGTCCTCTTCTTGCAGTTTCGGACGTTTTGCTCCTTCTAGTTTTACTTTCTTTTGTACCGCTACCGTAAACTTCTCTTCATCGGCATCTTTCAGTATGCCGGCCAGTTTGCGTCCGTCTTTAGTCAATACCTCCACTTCTTGTCCGATGTGGATATAATACTGTTGCAGTACTTTAAAGGGCTGTCCGATACCGGCCGACCCTACTTCCAGTTCATAATCTTCCTCTTCGCGGTTCAGTTTTGACTCTATGTAGCGGCTAAGCTCCACACAATCTTCGATCCAAACACCTTCTGCATGGTCTATTTCAACCACAATCTTGTCATCCGGGCTCACGGTTACCTCTACTAAAAAGTAGTCTTTTCCTTCCAGCCACTCATCTACAATCTGACAAACAGTTTTCTTTTCTATCATTTATTAGCTATATAAGAACAAAAAAAGGAGCTTAATTGCCCCTCCACCTTTCATCCGTTTCCGGTTGCAAAGATATAAATAATCTATTCGACTACAAAACATTAAAGAAAAAAAGTATGAATTAACAGTGCTATATTCGTATCTTTACGCCGTAATTCAAAAAATAACGACTATGGCACATCGTCTCAACACAAATAAACAGTTTATGGTAGGTAACGGAATTCTTGCTTTTGCCGTCATTTTTGTCGTGGTTATTTTTGTCTATATGAGCATGCGGCTACAACGGGAAAAGCAGGAAGAACGTCATTTCATCGAAAGCTATACGATCAGTCTGGTAAAAGGTTTTGCCGGAGATTCGATTTCTTTGTTCATCAACGACAGTCTGATCTCCAACAAAACCATGTCGGAAGAACCTTACACTGTAGAAATAGGACGTTTTGCCGAACAGAGCGCCTTGTTGATTGTAGATAATAACACAGAATTAGTGTCTACGTTTGATCTTAGTGAAAAAGGAGGAACTTATCAGTTCGAAAAAGAATCAGACGGGATTAAACAATTAGCCAAGTAATAAAGACATATCCCCCTATTACGTATCATAACGAACCATCATCAGGAATGTATAAGATTTAGAAGACAGCCAGAAATAGGAGCTTACAAGGCTTTACCCAAGATAGAATAAACTAAGTTCGTGACAATGCGATAGCACTATCCTGGCAATAAAGTATTCTAAATCTCCGTACGATACTTTCTCAATTCCCCCCGCAAAGCCAATGCTTTTCCTTCTGTAAATTGATTGAGCAATACCCAAAATCGTTCGCTATGATTCATCTCGCGAGTATGACATAATTCGTGCAGCAACACGTAGTCTATCAAATGAGAAGGTAACAGAACCAGGTAATAGGACAAATTAATATCCTTTTCGAGCCGAGCAACTGCCCCATCTGCCCTGACTGGAGTTTATTTTCACACTCGAATAAGGAAGTCCGCATTGCTTGGACAAGGAAGCCAAACGTGAAGGAAGGATACTTTTCGCATTCCGCCTCAACGATTCTTCAATCACCTTATGCAACCAGCTTTGCAGTTTCTCGTCCGTAAAATCCGCATGAGGCGGACAAACAATTTCCATAACCCCCAACCGGGAATTAGCCAGAAACTGATCTTTCTCGCCCGACACCAAAGATAGTTTAAAATGCTCCGCATCAATCTTATAATTCAAATCAATCAACGGACGAGCGATTTTTTGACGGGAGGCCAGAAGTTTACCACGCAGATTCTCGATTGCCTGCTTCACTTCTTTCAATGTAGTGCCGGGAGGAACTGAAACATAAACAGCATCACTCTTTGTACGAAACACAAGACTCCTCGCACGTGAATTGACGCGTATCACCAAGCGCCCTAACTCACCATCTTCTACGATCTTATCCATTATAATCCTCCTATCAACAGCCACAAAAGTAATAAAAAAGAAGACGCTAACGAAAAACTTTATGGAAGATGCAACTTTAGATCAAGTTCCTCCGTCTAACCATCATATCAATCATAGAAAAACATAATTATGAAAACAAGTTTATTGCTCGTATTAGTCACCGGGATTGTCTCTAGTACTTACTGCCGGCTCTTGCTTGCAGGGAAAACACGTAGTAGGCAGCAAAAACTACATCTCCCAAGAAGTAAAAGCCGATCATTTCAATGAAATCAAACTATTGGGAAGTGCCAATATCAGTTATTGGCAAGACACATGCAGCCATGTCGAAATTCATGGTTCCGACAACATTATACCACTTGTAGAAACGTATGTAGACGGTAATACATTAATGATAAAATTCAAGAAGAATGTCAGTATATGGAAAGGAAAACTGGAAATAAAAGTTTTTGCTCCGGAACTGAATAAGCTGTCAATCAACGGATCGGGAAATATAAAATTAATCAATGGAATACAAACCTCTAAAGATATCGAGTTCCATATAAATGGTTCGGGGAACATTCAGGGAGAAGGATTCAATTGCCAAAAAATGGCTGTTTCAATTAACGGATCGGGAGATGTTAGACTGCAACAAATAGAGAGCCAGGAATGTCAGGCAGGAATTTCAGGTTCGGGTAATATCAATTTTAAAGGTAAAGCCATTCAAGCAAAATATGCTATTGCCGGATCGGGAAACATTCAGGCTGCCGATTTGCAAGCAGAAAACACAGACGCAAGCATTAGCGGCTCCGGAAACATCAGTTGTTATGCAAGTCAAAAACTGGTTGCCCGCGTGAAAGGAAGTGGCGATATTGCTTATAAAGGCAATCCACAAGAAGTGGATGCTCCACGGAAAAAACATACGGCAGATCAAATAAAGACAATTTGAACAAATACAGTCTAAAAGCATAAAAGGGCTACTGCATCACGCGGTAGCCCATTTATTTAGTTAGTTTCATTATAAAAATTTGAGAGAATTGAAAACTTCACAGTTTCGCCTTCGTTGTTGTTTTAATTAAGCACACTAACTATATTATATGTTTAAAGCAAATGAAAATGTCTATTCGTTTATAACTTGCACCTTGTGGTTAACCCTCGCCAGACTATCGGCCAGAACCTGTTCCGCTTTCACATCATTTGAGATAGCGACCGATGGTGCTGTTACTTGTTTACCAATGGTATCCGTTGCCAATACACTTCCGTCATCTCCGGAGAAAGAATGTTGTGCCACATTCCCCAAAGAAAGGATGATTGCAATCACGGCAGCGGCTTTGAACAGAGGAATAAAACGACCGGTCAGTGTCAAGCGTTTCGCTTTTACGACCGTAAGCTCCACCTCTGCCAGAATACGTGTATCAAAGTCTTCGCCCAGTCCTACTTCCTGCTGAACCTGTTGATAAACAAACAGGTTTTTATAGCGAAGCAAATGAGCAGGAACTTCCTCCTTTGCGAAGAAGTCGCGCAATGTTGCTTCCTCCTCAACGGAAGTTTCGCATTGCCAGTATCGCTCCAGGAGCTGTTCTATATCCTTATAATCCATATTCGTCAATTTCTAAATACCTTTGTTTTACTTTTTGTCTGGCTCTGAAGAGGTTCACTTTAACTTGTTCCTCTGTCAGATTCAGCAACCCTGCAATTTTTTCTTATAGCTTTCACCTTCAATGTCCCTCAGTTGCATGATAAGCCGCTGTTTTTCGGGAAGTTCGTTTACCAGTCTATTAATAATGTTCATTCTTTCATCATGAATCATCTGGTCATACGGACTGTTTGCATCAGGTTCTTCCTCCATCTCGGGGGTGAGTTCCACGTTTTGAGCTTCTTTCTTTTGACTTCTATCTATCGCCAGATTCTTTGCCACTGTCAGGCAATAGGCTTCGACCGATTCAAATTGAGACCACTCATCACGCTTATTCCACACTCTTATCATGGTGTCCTGAACGACATCCTCGGCTTCGGCCCTATCCAGGGTGATTCTGAGAGCCAATCGAAAGAGTTTATCCTTCAACGGCAAAATATCGTTTCGGAAGCTGATTTCTTGCATCTCTATAATAATGACGGGCTAGGATATGAAAAGTTACAGTCGCCCACTACTTTTTTTGAATTATTTTTTTATTCTTGTTCCACCAGAGTTATTAATCGCTGATGCTAAGGTGATTACCACTTCAGATACTCCTGCATTTATTGCTTCAAAAGAATTCTCCAACTTGGGAATCATACCTCCCTGAATAACGCCATCAGCTACATATTGTTCAAATTCGGCACGGGTGATTTGGGGAATCACACTGTCGTCATCATTCTCGTCACGCAACACGCCTTTCTTCTCAAAACAATATACCAATGTCACATCAAACAAGGCCGACAACGCTTTCGCTGTCTCCCCAGCAATGGTATCTGCATTCGTATTCAGCATATTGCCGTGGCCGTCGTGCGTCAATGGAGCCATCACAGGAACAACGCCTTTATGTATCAAATCCGACAATAAAGTAGCGTCCACCTGTTCCACATCTCCCACAAACCCGTAGTCTACTTCTTTCACCGGACGTTTCACCGAACGGATTACATTCATATCCGCACCGGTCAATCCGAGTGCATTGACTCCGCGTGCTTGCAGACCTGCCACAATATTTTTATTCACCAATCCGCCATACACCATCGTTACGACTTTCAATGTTTCGGCATCGGTAATCCGACGACCATTTACCATCTTGCTTTCAATACCCAGTTGTGCGGCAATCTTTGTTGCCGAACGACCGCCACCATGAACCAACACTTTATGTCCGTCGATAGCGGCAAAGTCATTTAACAACTGACGAAGGGTGGCTTCCTCTTCTACGATTTTGCCACCCACCTTAATAACTGTTAGTTTTTCTCTCATTTCTTGATTTCTAATAAGTTCACCGAATGGAGAATCCGGCTCCGGCACCCTGCCGGTTATTCCAAATAAGTATATCCGTAAAGCCCCGAACGATAGTTGGAAAGGAATTCTTTTCCTTCTTCCAAAGAAATCTTTCCTTCTTTCACTGATTTCGTCACCCAAGTTTCGAGCGTACGTACCAGTTTCTTCGGATTGTACTGCACATAGTCCAACACCTCCGCTACCGTTTCTCCGTCGATAATCTGTTCGATATTATATCCTTTCTCGTTCACCGAAACATGCACGGCATTCGTATCACCAAACAAATTATGCATATCTCCCAAAATCTCCTGATAAGCTCCCACCAGGAACACAGCCACATAATAAGGTTCTGTTTTCTTCAGTGCATGTACAGGCAGATAATGAGCCACGTTACGGGTAGAGATAAAGTTGGCAATTTTGCCGTCCGAGTCGCAGGTTATATCTTGCAAGGTAGCCGAACGCTCCGGTTTTTCATCCAACCGCTGAATAGGCATGATCGGGAATATCTGGTCAATTGCCCAAGAGTCAGGAAGTGACTGAAACAACGAGAAGTTACAGAAATATTTATCGGCAAGCAGTTTGGACAATCCACGGAATTCATCGGGCGCATGCTTCAAACCGGCTGCAATCTGATTAATCTCACGTGTAATAGACCAATACAGACGCTCGATTTGTGCGCGGGTTTTCAGATCCACGATTCCATGACTGAACAAGTCCAATGCTTCCTCCCTGATCTGCTGCGCATCGTGCCATGCTTCCAACATCTTGTTCTGGTTCAGCGAATCCCAGATTCCATATAACTCCTGCACCAATTCGTGTGCATCCGGAGCAATTTCCTCCTCGTCATCCCATTCGGGCAATGTAGCGGTTTCAAGTACCTCAAAAGATAAGAACAGAATGATGTGCCGTCAATGCACGTCCACTCTCCGTTATGATATTCGGGTGTGGGATACCATTTTTATCGCTCACGTCCACCAAAGTAGAAATAGAGTCGTTTACATATTCCTGGATGGAATAATTCACGCTGCCTTCGCTATTGGACGAACGGGTTCCGTCATAATCCACTCCGAGTCCACCGCCAATATCTACAAATTCCACATTGAATCCCATCGAATGCAACTGCACGTAGAACTGTGAAGCCTCACGCAAAGCCGTTTTTGATACGACGTATCTTTGTCACCTGACTGCCGATATGGAAATGAATCAATTTCAAACAATCCTTCATCCCTTTGCTCTCCAGGAAGTCGAGCGCTTCGAGAAGTTCACTGGAAGTCAAGCCGAATTTGCTGGCATCACCTCCAGACTCTTCCCACTTTCCGCTACCGGAAGAAGCGAGTTTGATACGTATACCGATGTTAGGCTGCACATTCAGCTGTTTTGCCATTCTTTGCAATCAGCTTCAGTTCGTTCATCTTCTCTACAACGAGGAAGATACGTTTACCCATTTTCTGGGCAAGCAAAGCCAGTTCGATGTAACTTTCGTCTTTATATCCGTTACAGACAATCAATGAGTCAGAATCCGTATTGACCGCAATCACTGCATGGAGTTCCGGTTTGGAACCGGCTTCCAGTCCGAGATTGAACTTCTTTCCGTGGCTGATAATCTCTTCCACCACCGGGCGCATTTGATTGACCTTAATCGGATAAATTATAAAGTTCTCGGCTTTATAACCATACTCTTCGGCCGCTTGTTTAAAGCAGGAAGACATCTTTTCAATACGGTTGTCCAAAATATCCGGAAAACGTACCAACATGGGAGAAGCCACATCACGCAATTGCAACTCATCGACCAGTTCTTTCAGATCGACAGTCACTCCGTCTCTACGAGGTGTAACAACTACATGACCTTTGTCATTAATACCAAAGTACGAGGTACCCCAACCTGTGATGTTGTAGAGTTCCTCAGAATCTTCAATACGCCACTTTCTCATTTTCTGTTATTCAGTGTTTTTAGTAAATAATTGGACGGCAAAAATACGGATTAATCTACATGTTGGCAATTAATTAGACATTAAATCTTTCAAACGGTCCATATAACCACTATTTCCGTTACGGGCGTCATAGCGACGTGCCAGCTCTTCTGCCTGTTGATAGAAATAATTGCGAAGTTCGTTTACCTGATAAATTCCATCCGGACGATAAAGCGGGAACTCTTCCGGCAAAGACAACGAGACTTCCGGACGGGTTTCATACTTCAAGGCCTCTACCATATCGCAAGAGAAGCGATATTTCTTCAACGTATTCGTACGCAAGCTCCAACCGATGCACCGCTCGGCATACTCCCAGCCTCTTTCCGGCTTCGTCATCATATTATAGGCAATAAACAATCCCAGATAGAGCAAAAGATATTCATCCTTCTCTCTTCCCACCAATGCTTCTTCGGCACGTGCACACATATCGGCGGCAATCTCCGGTTTACCTGCTTTCTGTGCATAATAAGCAAGCTTCAAATAGGCCCGCAAATTGGCTTCATAACAAGTGATCTGCTTATTAATCAACGGTGGCTGCGCGCGGCTGTAAGCCTCATCAAACTGTCCCGTTTCCAGATAATAATCCAGCATAAAGTTCAATTCACAAGCCTCACACGACTGATCGTCTATCTTCTCATTCAACATTTTATCAATGTATTCTTTCGCCTTGTCATACTGCCGCATCCAGACACATTCCACAGACCAGCGGTGATAATAACTCCGCAAAGAATACCCGTTCCGGAGGATACGGGTTTTATAATCCTCACCGACCGCTTTCACCTGCTCCATCGGGATCTCCGGAAGATCGAACGTACAAGCCCATATCCACTTATATTTCCACAACAAGTCATCTTCCTTAATCACATCCTTGTGGTTCTCGTAATCATCCAGGAATTTTAGAGAACACGGTAATCTCTTCAGCATCCGCCGAAAGAAGATTCAGTTCATAAATAAGATCCAGTCTCAACTCCGTAGCCCATTCCACATCTTCGTTCTCATCGGCGATGCGGATAGCTTCTTTCAATAGATTGGCTTTTTCGCGGGGATGCAGGTTGTTATTCTGTGTCTGCAACAGCAATTTTTGTATTTCAAGTGTGTATCTCATACTCTTTTTTAATTCAGGAAATTTATAAAATCATTCATTTTCGAAGTCATCAGTTCACTTAGCGAATGGTTGAAAAGCTCCATTTCTTCGCTGTTTACCGGATATTTACCTTGCAGAAGCGATTGTACATACAATATATGCACCACATGCTGAAACAGTTTATTGTCTCCTTGTATTTGCAATAAGGTCTGCACCATTTCATTATCCGCATTGAAAGTGAGTGTCGGCGGAATCTGCTTTGTAGTATTCACAGCCTCCCAGTACAGCCGCCAACGGATTATTAGCACTTTTAGCGGCATTCTCCTTTTCCTCCGCCACAAAAATAACCGGAATATCCACCGGAGTAAAATGCTTCAGACGACAGATACAGCCAAACCGCTTCAACAACTCGTTCGCTTTCACCTCAAAAGCCTGAAACTCCTGGTTCGCCTCCACTTCACCAAACTGCTCCAGCAACCGTGAAGGAGATATTTCATCCAAAGTAAGTTCCGGATTCAGGCGGACATACTTTTTCAATAACGTTTCATCAAACGTATAAGCAGCATTCACGACCAGCCAACCCTGTGCTCCGGCTATACGCCGCACTTGCCGGAAATCCTCCAGATTCTTGGTATAACATATCACATTGCTTGTCGAACGAATACTTCCAAAGCTACGCAAACCCTTATTGGTTTCAAAAGGAAGATAATCCATAAACAAACGAAGCAATTCATTATCCTCCGAAGCAATCGCCTTGATATGAAAGTGATGAACATCCAGAATCCGATTGAACATGGCACGGTCATTCTGCACCAATCCCCGCAGATAATCCTTGATAGCCACCCCGATCTCTTTCCGGGCATCTTTCAGTTGGTCATTACTCACCAAAGACTCCCGGGAAGCGGTAGACAGCAACCCGTCCGCATTCACCAGACAACGGATAAAGAAAGCCCACGACGGCAACAGATTGCAATCATCCTCACTCAACAGCATACGTTTGAGATAGACCTTATGAGAGTTGCGCACTGAAAATTGTGTACGGAAAGGCAGGACATAAAGCACCCCTTCCACCTTGCCGCTTTCAGTATAGATCCGGAAAGCATCGAGAGCAGACGACTGAAACACTTTCGCCCCATAATCCAGCAACTCCTTACGAGTCGCCTTCGGGTCAAGCCATACAGGCGAAGGCGTATTTACCAACTCCTCTTCCCCCTGATAATGCAGATAGATAGGATACGGCAGCACTTCTCCGTAACCGACCAGTATCTTCTTAAATGTTTCATATTCAAAAAGATGCATCCAATCTCCTTTCGGGTGCAATACTACCTGCGACCCGATGGGCCGTTCTTCGTCTGATAAAGTCAGCTGATACGTCCCATCCACTTTTCCACACCAGCAAACAGGCTGTCCGCCCATTGCAGAACGACTCTCTACGGTGATTTCATTGGTCACCACAAAACAAGATAACAATCCGATACCGAACCTTCCGATAAAATCGTCCGCATCGGGAGTATCCCGCTTTGAGCTCTCCCCGATAACAGTCAGAAAGCGATAAACTTCCTCCTCTTTCAGTCCGATACCATTATCCCGAAATACCACTGTCTTGTCCTCATTCAGAAAGACATCGATGCGACCTTTATAATTCTCGTCAATATTGCGTAGTGCCGTGATGGCATCTACGCAATTCTGCAACAGTTCGCGAACAAAAGTATTCGGGTTACTATAAATGTGCTCTGATAACAGGGCAATCATACCTTTAAGATTGACCTGAAACAGATTATTTCCTTCTTTTTCCATGTTCCTCTTTTACTTCCTCCTCCTTCCGGTGATTTTAAGAGCTTTCTCATTGCCATGCTCTGCGGCCTTTTCGAACCACTCCATTGCAATTTCATCGTTTTCTTCCACGCCATTTCCTGTCAAATAGGCATTTCCAAGTTCAAATTGTGCTTTATCGTTATTTTTCTCGGCAGCTTTCAGCAACCATTGCACCGCAGCTTCCGGATCAGGAGTTACAACCTTCGCCATACATCATCATCTTGCCCAGATAATAAATTGCAGCGACATTCTCATTCCCCGCCGCATCCGTGAACCAGCGATAGGCCTCGGCATAATTCTGTTTCACACCTACTCCGTTATAATAGCAAAGTCCGGTACGATACATACTCGTCGTATTTCCATTATCCGCAGCCAGTGTATAATATTTAAAGGCTTCCGTTTCATTCTCTTCCACTCCGATACCCATTTCATAACAGATACCCAGTCCTTCACTATACCATTCATATTCGGCAGCTTTCTTGAAATAAGCAAAAGCCTTTTCCGATTCATTCAGGCTATCATAGTCATACAGATAATATTCACCCATACGCAACATTGCCATTGGAATTTCGTTGGCCACAGCCTTCTCATACCATTCCATAGCCTTTTTATTATCTTCCAGACAGGGACCGCAACCGAAGAAATAATAATCTCCCATCTTAAACTGAGCATAGCCATAATCCTGTTCAGCAGCCTTCATCATATATTCCACTGCCTTCTGTGGATTTTCTTCCACGCCATTGCCATTTTCATAAGCCAGGCCCAGCTCTGTCAAACAACGGGACTCTTCCTTCTCCGCCCCTTTACTAAACCATTCGAGTGCCCTATCCCAGTTTTCTTCCGTTCCGATACCTTCTCTATAGCAACGTCCCAAAGCAAAAGATCGCATCATTATCGTCCGCTTCAGCTGCCTTTGTATACCAGGCAAAGGCCTCTTCCGGTTTCACTTCACCAAGAACACCCTTTTCCATATAAAGACCAGAACGGAACATCGCATAAGGATAACCCTGTCCGGCAGCCTTGCTAATCAGTTCAAATGACTTTTTCATAATTCTTCTCCACTCCATCGCCATTCTCATATAAGAATGCCAGTTCCACAAGGGCAAAGCAAGCACCCAGTTCGGCCGCTTTTTCATAATATTCTCTTGACTTATCGGCATCTTTTACACCGCTATATCCATTAGCCAGATAAAGAGCCACACGGCAATACCCATCGGCATTATTCAGTGAAGCCGCTTTTTCATAAAACTCTAAAGCCTTCACATAATCCGGTTCTTCAGACAAGAAGCCACGTTCATACATCCAGCCCAAACGATAAGCTGCACTTCCCGAACCCAATTCAATGGCTTTCTCCAACAACTCTTTCGCACGATTCATGTCTTCCGGCACCAAATCACCGTTGAAATAGATATTGGCCAGTCCTTCGATACCTTGTATGTAATCATCCTCCACGCAGCGGTTCAGACACATCAGTCCACGTTCCACGTCCTTATATTCATCATTATACAGGTAGATCAATGACAGTTCATACGCACTGTATGGTTCACAATAAAGCATGCCCTTTTCCAGCCACTCAATCGCCTTAGGCATATCCAGCCATTCCTCTTCCTGATAGTTATATCCCAGGAAATTGGCGGCAGACCACACACCGGCATGCCAGGCCTTTTCCCAAAGTTCGAAGCTCAGTTCTTTCGGTTTATTCAGTTCCGGATAACGAAAATAAAGCGTAGCCATATTTTTAAGACTATAAAGATTGGGAACAATTTCCAGAGCTTTTTCGTAGTAAGCAGCTTCCTCTGCCACGTTACCTTCCGCCCTGTCGAGCGCATCTCCCAACGACGCATATACATGAGCACGCAAACGTTCACCTTCAGGCAGTTCGGCAAGCAGGTCATTCCGTATCTGTAATGCCTTTGCTTTATCTCCTGTAAATTCTTCGACAAAAGCACGATAATGCTTTCCCCACCAAATAGCTTCGGGAGAAGTGAGAGCGGCAAAACGCCGTTCCCCCTCTTCTTTATCTTGTTCACAATAAAATCCCATGTATCGCCAATAGGCAACAGTTGCTTCCGCTTCAGCCCACCCCATATCGGCAGCTTTCTCGTAGTATGGAAACAAATAACTCATATCCCGCTTTCCATAACGGGCTTCAGAATATTGTGCACCTTTCTGCGCCCATCCCGCACCGCTAAACTCTGCTACACGGTCGCATACCTGCATCACCTTTTCCCACCAGAATTCATATTCTTCCGCGTTGAGTTCCACCTCTACGTTACAGTCAAAAGCACTGAATATCAGTTCAAAAAAATCTTCTGTTAATTTTTCTCGTCTTCTTTTGTGTCCAAAGCATATTCACATACAGCCAATGCCTCCCACCAGTTTTCCGCACTTAATAATGAAGCCGGTGTATACTGCGGAAACCATACCTCTTGCAGGTTGTCCGGATGCTTTAATTTTAGCGGATAACTCCCCAAATTTCTCTTTTAAAGTTTTCATGATATAGACTTTACCTTAATTTTGTGTCACTAGTCAATAAAAAAATCTCATAACGAGTGCAAGGTACAAATATTGACCGAATGCACAAACAAGAGTCTCAAAAAAATAAAGTCTGATATACAATTTAGGCACAGATTATAATCCGAGAAGTTGTTGCAAACATTGCACCGATGTTTCAATCTGCCAACGATCTTCCAATTCGTCTGCATTAAAGATATATTGTGCCTGATGATAAAAAGGCGCGCGTTTCTCAAGCGCCTGAACGATGAACGCTTTCAGTTCTTCATCCTCTTTCCCCTGAAGAATAGGACGTTGTTGTTTAGCCACACGCAAGCGCCTGAACAACACATCCGGATGCACCTCCAGAAAAACAGTCTTTCCGGTCCGGTTCATAAAATCCATATTATCAAAAAAACAAGGCGCTCCACCCCCCGTCGAAATTACCACATTCTCAAACTCGGCTACTTCATGGAGCATATTTCTCTCCAGCTCCCTGAATCCTGTTTCGCCTCGTTCAATGAATAATTCTCCAACGGTTTTGTGAAAACGCTCTTCAATATACCAGTCCAGATCGATGAACGGTATATCCATCTGCCGGGCAAATGCTTTACCCAGCGTCGTTTTTCCGGCACCCATATAGCCGGTAAGGAAGATACGAACCATAAATGATTAATTTTGCTCACAAAATTAATCATTTAATGAAGAATGAAGAATGAAGAATAAAGAATTTTAGCCATTATGCCATCCAATTCTTCATTATTCATTCTTCATTCCCGATTTATTTAAAGATTCTCACCCGTTCTTCAAGCGGCTGGAATTCTTTTTCACCCGGTTTGCCGACAGGAAGTCCGAACGGCATTTCCGCAATCAAATGCCAATGTTCCGGCAAATCCCATGCACGGCGCACTTCTTCATCAATCAACGGGTTATAGTGTTGCAGCGACGCTCCGAAACCTACATCTTCGAGCATTACCCAGATAGCTAACTGATGCATGGCAGAAGTCTGCAATGACCATCCCGGGAAATTCTCCTGATAAGCCGGGAAAGCCTCCTGAAGCCCTTTCACCACTTTTTGATCCTCAAAGAACAGTACAGTTCCATAACCACAGGCAAAGGAATGATCTATCTTCTCTTCTGTCTTTGACAAAAGCTTCAACCGGTACAATCTTCTTTAATGCGTCCTTCACAATCTGCCACAATTTCTTATGCGATTCTCCCAATAGAAGTACCACACGTGTAGATTGCGAATTGAATGCCGACGGTACGTGGCGCACGGTCATATTAACGATACATTCGATCTCCTGATCGGATATAGGTGACTGATTAGTAATTGAATAGTAAGTTCGACGTTGTTTCAAAGCTTCACTAAAAGATCTTTCCATCATAGTTCCTTTCTTATTTTATATTCTTAAAACTCTCTTTTTTTTATAACAAGTAGCCCCCCTAACTTGTTCAGTTAGAGAATATATTTGTACCTTCGCAGCGTCAATTCATTGACTATCTAAAATTATCGTCAGAAAAAATGGCTAAACAGAAATTTTATGTAGTATGGGAAGGTGTCACACCCGGGAGTTTACACTTCCTGGACAGACTGCCAACTTCAAATCAAAGGATATGAAGCTGCCAAATACAAATCATTTGATACGCGCGAAGAAGCGGAACGCGCGTTGACAATGTCTCCCTATGCTTATATCGGCAAAGAATGCAAAGGCTAAATCAGGAGGTCCTAAACCTTCTTCAGATACTTTACCCCCTTGTGTGATCGACAATAGCCTGGCTGTCGATGCAGCCTGTAGCGGTAATCCGGGACCGATGGAATATCGCGGAGTACACATTGCCAGCCGTCAGGAGATTTTTCATTTCGGCCCGATGAAAGGCACGAATAATATCGGTGAGTTTCTAGCCATCGTACACGGTTTGGCGTTGCTGAAAAAGAAAGGTTTCGATATGCCCATTTACAGTGACAGCGCGAATGCCATCAGCTGGGTGCGACAGAAGAAGTGCAAGACCAAACTCCCCCGAACCCCGGAAACAGAAGAACTCTTTCTGTTGATTGAACGGGCAGAAAAATGGTTGCAGGGAAAACACCTATACCACCCGTATTCTGAAATGGGAAACGAAAGAATGGGGAGAAATTCCGGCCGACTTCGGCAGAAAATAAAAGAACATAAATTTCAATATAAGATAAAGATGAAAACATTGACTTCAAACAAAGCTTTTCTGGCTGTTACTAGTCATTTGCGTAGTTACTATCCTGCCTTTCCTCGGCTTATCGGAGTACCACACCAAAGGGGAGCCTCGCGAATCTATTGTCTCCTACTCCATGCTGGATAGCGGAAACTGGATTTTACCCAGAAACAACGGAGGAGAAATGGCTTACAAACCGCCTTTCTTCCACTGGAGCATAGCCGCTGTTTCGGCAGCAGTGAACGGAGGGCAAGTCACAGAAATGACCTCCCGCTTGCCGTCTGCCATCGCCCTGATCGCCATGACCCTCTGCGGCTTTCTGTTCTTTGCCAAAAGAAAAGGAGTGGAACTGGCGTTGTTGGCCGCCTTTATTACCCTGACTAATTTTGAGCTGCACCGGGCCGGAGCAAACTGCCGGGTGGATATGGTATTGACAGCTCTCACCGTTGGCGCTCTATATTGTCTCTACAAATGGTATGAGAAGGGGCTCAAAGGTATTCCCTGGCTGGCCATTCTCCTAATGAGCTGCGGCACACTGACTAAAGGACCGGTAGGTACTATCATTCCATGTTTAGTGGTAGGCATCTTCTTGTTACTCCGGGGTGTCAACTTCTTCAAAGGCATTCCTGTTACTTTCCGCCTGGGCCATTCTTTCACTCATCCTGCCTTTCTGCTGGTATGTCGCTGCTTACCAACAAGGTGGAGAAGAGTTCCTGGCATTAGTTATGGAAGAAAACTTCGGTCGTATGACTAATACCATGAGTTACAATTCATGCGTGAACCCCTGGCATTATAATTTTGTGACCCTATTTGCCGGATACGTTCCCTGGACACTGTTAGTCGTGCTCTCCCTGTTCAGCCTGACTTACCGTAAGTTCAATATCCAGCCAGCCACCTGGTGGAAACGCTTCACTGCATGGATAAAGAATATGGACCCGGTGGATTTATTCTCTTTCACCAGTATCGTTGTAATCTTCGTTCTTCTACTGTATTCCGCAGAGCAAACGTAGTGTATATCTGATGCCGATCTATCCTTTCATTGCTTATTTCCTTGCCAAATATCTATTCTATCTGGTCAAGAAGCAATCTAAAGTCATCAAGGTATACGGAAGTATTCTTGCAGTAATCAGCCTGCTACTGTTCACCTGCTTCATCGTATTAAAATGCGGACTCATCCCTGAAACTATTTTCCAGGGTCGTCACGCGCAGGACAATATTAATTTCATGCGTGCAATACAGAATATCAGCGGAGCAGGGGCCTTATTCCTGATTGCCATTCCTACCATTCTCGGTATCTACTGGTGGTTCTATCAACGGAAAAATGCATTGAACAACCGTTTCCTATACGCTCTCGTTGTGCTTACAATGGGATTATACCTTGCATTGGACGGTGCTTATCAGCCGGCAGCATTAAATTCGAAGTCGGTCAAATTCATCGCTACAGAAATAGAAAAGGTTGCGCCGGAAAGCGAAGGAACGATGTACGAATTCATTGAAGAAAGTCTGCATGCAGCAGGTGACCCCGTACATTATTTCGAAATTAATTTCTACCTGAATAACCGTCTCGACAACTTCTACCAAGAAACGTCCTGCGGAAGGTTTCTTGTTAATCGGCACGAATGATGCAGAGAAATATCTTCCCGAATTCGAGAAAGAAGGGTATCAGTTTGAGGAGGTATATGAATCCCCTAAACGAGTACTCCGGCAAATAGCCAAAGATATACAAGTTCGTTAAAAACCAACAGCCTGAAAAAACCGAAACGACTCCTATTGTTGAGTAAAAGGTATAGAATTAAGCGTTTTTCCATGCTTCACAAGGAACTCCGCCGATTGGAGCATGGAAAAACTATATTCTTTTAAAGGCAAAAAGCTATCATCCATCGGAACAGCATTCAATTTGCCGTTACCGATATCATAAGTAAGCTCCTGCTGAGTCTCGTAATTATAAAGGTAGAGTAACGTGTCATTGCGTCCCACCACCATATTGTCAGCAGTATAGAACATACAGGGACGTTCTTCCTTCAGCAAGTCCACTCCAAAATTATTCTGTAGATAATCAATATTCAACAGCCCTAATATTGTTGGCTGTATATCTACCTGACCGCCAAAAGTAGTTTTTCTCTTCCGGCTGAATACGGCTGGAGTAAATCATCAGTGGAATATGATTATAAGATTCCGGTAGTTCACATTCGGCGTCTCCCACCAGTTTGCCATGATCTCCTTCCAATACGAATATCGTATTATCAAACCAGGGTTGTTTACGCGTGCCTCTTCAAAAGAACTGACGCAAAGCCCAATCCGCATACTCAACGATCTGCGTCTCCGGTTCACTCGTTTTCGGATGGAAGAAAGGAGGTATCACATACGGCGGATGATTACTGATGGACAGTAAAGTAGCAAAAAACGGTTGTCCGGTGGCAGCCCGCTGATTCAATACCGGAATTGCGTAGTCATACAAGAAATCATCCTGCACTCCAAAGCTATTCACAACCTTATCAGCCGGATAGTCTTCTTGTGAAAACACTTCATCATAGCCGTTCGTCCGGAAGAAAGCGTTCATATTATCATACTGCCCTTCATGCGTCATAAAGAAAAGGTTGTAATAGCCGTTTTCTTTCAGTACGGTAGGCAGTCCCGAATAGCGGGGAATGACAGAGCCTTTCATCAGGTTCCGTTTCATCATAGCCGGGAAAAGAATACAAGGTGGCATACAAACCATGGTTCGTATGGATTCCTGCCGAATAGAAATTGCGGAAACTGATAGAACGGGTATACAGGCTATCCAGGAAAGGAGTCAGCGTTTCTGATTGCCCAAAATGCTTCATCAGTTTACTGGACATGGATTCCATCATAATCAGTACGACATTGGGGCGGCCTTGTTGCACGCTATCCGCTTTTGAAGCATGTCTGTACACAGCCAACGGTGAGACAGCTACCTCTCCCTGACGATTGAGCAGAGCTTGCGCCTTGGTGATGGCTTCCTGTTCATCCATCAGATGCAAATATTTATTTTCAGGCCTCATATCATCCATCACACTCGTCAGCAGGTTAAAAGTAGGACTTACTCCCAGTTGATTGAGAAAAGCATCCTGACAGAAATATGCCGCACTTACTTTGATCGGGTTATAGCCTGTACGCCCCCGGATTCCAAAGATGCAGAGTCCGATCAGACAAGCTCCGACCAGAACCACAACTCCTCTCTTCCAAAATGGGAACGAAGCGGAAATGGTAAGGCTACGATGATGGAAATAACGTGCCAGGCAGACAAGCCAAACTACGAATCCGGCCAGAAAGAGAAGGAATAATCCGATGGACAGATAATAGGCACTTTCCCCCAATATCATTCCGGCGGTAGTTCCCGCATAACCGAACCATTCGAATATGGAAGAGTTGATATGTTTAAAGAAATAGGCAAAATAAGGAATGTCTGACGCACTGATTAAATAGACCAATCCATAAAAGACACTGAAAAAGATCGTAAAGAAACGGAACAACGCTTTCCCATAATAGTTGCAAACTCCACACACCACCGCAACTACCAGAGGCAACAGAAGTATGTAACAACCGATCACATTATCAAACCAGACACCATGCACAAAAGCAAGCATTGGAAGGCTCTTATCCGACAAGGCTTCAGAAGTCAATTGATGATAGGATGAGATAAAAAGTACCAGGCGAAACAGTCCTGCGATCAGCAAAGCCGAAACATGTATCGTAAGTATATATACAATAAGATTTAGAAAACGTTTCATAATAGCCTTTTCTTTTTATGAATTAAATGAAAGGGATTGAATAGTGTTATTTTCTCCCTTTGTAAATATAAACGAAATGAAGAATCAGGAAATTGATAGGCACCACGATAATCATTACCAGTATCGGTGCAAGCAGTTCACCCGCCCCTATCCAGAGGAAGAGATTCAGTAAGCCGATCTCAAGCAGATAATTAATCAGATGACTAAAGCCAAAGCCGATCGCATTATGCGAGGATGGTTTGGAACGAAAGGTGAAGAAAGTAGTCAGGAAGTAGTTGCAGACAAATCCTACAGCATAACCAGCCGTAAAGGAGATATTGGCATTCGCAACCAACAAGACCAGGCAATACACTCCGTAATGAATGGCTGAAGATATAGTGCCGACAACTCCAAAACGAACAAACTGCCAGAACTTATCCCGCCAATCCGGGTGCTTCTCAAGTATAACCTTACTTATTCTGATCATCGTACAACACTTCTTCCACATTATAGAGCGGACGACGTTTTACCTCTTTATAAATCTTGCCAATATACAGTCCGACAGCTCCTATGGATAATAAAACAACCCCGCCAACAAACCAGATAGACAACATCAAAGAGGCCCAGCCATGTTCCGCAGTACCCGAAATCAATGCGTAAAGAACATAGATTCCAATCAAAATACTGATAAAAACAAAGATACCTCCCAGATAAACAATACCGTAAATCGGCTTCACCGAGAAAGAGGTTATTCCGTCCAAGGCCAGGCTGAACATCTTTCTCACTGTATATTTGGAGGTTCCGGCTGTCCGTTCCCGGATCACATCATCTACCGTAGTGGAAGGGAAACCCAGTAATGGGATAATACCACGCAAATAGACATTGCGCTCTTGATAATGAGACAACTGTTCCAGTACTCTCCTACTCAAAAAACGAAAATCCGCATGATTGTAGATTGTCTCTACTCCCATCCGGTGCTGTAATTTATAAAAAGCGGTTGCGGAAAGACGTTTCAGCACCGGATCTGCCTGGCGGGATACTTTCACCCCGTATACAACATCATATCCTTGTGTATAAGCATCGATCATCTCCTCAATCGCATTCAGATCATCCTGCAAATCGGCATCAATGGTAATAACGGCATCGCTCCAATCTTTAGCGGTCATCATACCGGCCATGATAGCATACTGATGTCCCACGTTGCGAGCCAGGTTCATTCCTTTTATATATGGATTCGTCCGGTGCAGTTGTTTAATAATGCTCCATGTACGATCTTTACTGCCATCATTCACAAAGAGCACAAAACTGTCGGCACTGATCTTTTTTTTCGCCACCAAGTCATCAAACAAAGCTGTCAAACGGGTGGTTGACTCTTCCAACACTTCCTCCTCATTATAGCAGGGGGATACAATAGCCAATTTAATCATTTTTCGTCCGGTTTATTTAGTTCAGCCAGTTTTATCTGCGCAAACTCCGAGTAAGTCATAAAAGGGTAGCCTTTTCTCTTTCAGGTTGCGGATAAGCATATCCAAACGTTCCTCCATTCCTTTGCCGGAATGGTTGCGGATGATAAAAGGCATTTTAAATTCAGGGTGTTCACCCAACGGATAGAACTCCCACGGGTGGAAATAGGTCACAAAATATCCGTCATGTTTCAACACCCGGTTTACCAGGGCTTTGATAAAGCCACATCGGCAGATTATGACAAGACAACCAAAATAGCGGGAAACGAATCCATGGAGTTACAGAAGCCGGGATTTGAAGTAGTTTGCCTGTCATAAAGCAGGTACGGCGGCTCTGATAAATGCATATATCTTCCGGGGATAAATGCGGGATTCAATGAGGAGTTGTACACATACCCCATTCGTTCAAGTTCCGTATCTGATACGGGGAACATACGCGGTTGGCGATAGCCTTCTATCGTTCTGCCGGTAAGACGCTCCAGGAATTTCTTTTGAACGGCTGACATCGGAAGCCTGTGGCTGCCAATGGTCACATCCATGCGCAGCCACTTCATGTCCTTCGTCCATAATGCGCCGCATCACTTCCGGCGCATTTTCTGCAAAATTGCTTGTACAAAAGAAAGTAGCTTTCACCCCGTTTTTTTTCAGGCAGTCCAGTATCCGGTTCGTACCATAGACTGATACTTTCATCGCTTCATCCAGCGGAAAGTCTACGCCATGTTCACGAGGTACATCAAATTCTTCTGTATCAAAACTTAATAATATCATTGCATTATCAAAGAATTACAACTGCTGCATATCATGCAGACGTTTATAGTAACCGTTTAACTCAATGAGTTCTTCATGCTTACCACGTTCCACAATCTCACCCTCATACAGTACACAGATTTCATCTGCATTCTTAATCGTAGAAAGACGGTGGGCAATAGCAATCGTTGTACGTGTTTTCATCAAACGTTCCAACGCTTCCTGCACGAGACGTTCTGATTCGGTATCCAATGCAGAAGTAGCCTCATCGAGAATCAGAATCGGAGGGTTCTTCAGGATGGCACGGGCGATACTGATACGCTGGCGCTGACCACCGGACAATTTTCCACCACGGTCACCGATATTCATGTTATATCCTTCCGGTTTCTCCATGATGAAATCATGTGCATTGGCAATCTTTGCTGCCTCTACCACTTGTTCCATTGTCGCATTCTCCACACCAAAAGCAATGTTATTGAAGAATGTATCATTGAACAAAATAGCTTCCTGGTTTACATTACCAATCAGACTACGCAAATCAGCAATACGCACGTCGCGGATGCTCGTTCCGTCAATGGTAATATCACCTTCCTGTACATCATGGTAACGTGGCAACAAATCGACTAAGGTAGATTTACCGGAACCCGATTGCCCAACCAGTGCAATCGTTTTTCCTTTGGGAACTGTCAAATTTACATGTTTCAGTACCTCTCTTCTTACCATCGTAGCTGAAAGAGATATCTTTAAATTCAATCTTGTCATTCAAACCTTTCAACGGTTTCGGATTCGGAATCTCCTTAATCTTATTCTCTGCTTTCAGGATTTTATCAACACGTTCCATAGAAGCCAAACCTTTCGGAATGTTGTATCCTGCTTTAGCAAAGTCTTTCAACGGATTGATTACACTATACAGGATAACCATATAGAAGATGAATGTCGGAGCATCGATGGTTGCATTCTTTCCTAAAATCAATGTACCTCCAAACCACAATACGGCTACAATCAGAATGGTTCCTAAGAACTCACTCATCGGATGAGCCATAGCCTGACGTATAGCAACCTTGTTTGTCGCATCCCGGAGCTCGTTGCTACATTTGGTGAAGCGGTTAATCATTTTATCTTCCGCAATAAAAGCCTTGATGATGCGCAAGCCTCCCAGTGTTTCTTCTAATTGTGACATCGTATCACTCCACTTTGCCTGTGCCTCCAATGACTGGCGTTTCAGTTTTCTTCCGACCGCTCCCATCAGCCAACCCATTCCCGGTAATACAATGATAGTAAAAAGAGTCAACTGCCAACTAACCGTAACCAATGTCACAAAATATATAATAATCAGAATCGGGCTCTTCATCAACATATCCAACGAACTGGTAATGGAATTTTCCACTTCCTCCCACATCACCACTCATACGAGCTATGATATCTCCCTTTCTTTCTTCAGAGAAAAAAGACATTGGCAAGCGCATTACTTTTGCATATACCATAATACGAATATCACGTACTACTCCCGTACGCAATGGAATCATTACAGCTGAAGAAGCAAAGTAACAACCGGTTTTAAACAATGTCATTATCATCAGGAATAATCCTAAAAAGATAAGGGCTATAGTAGGACCATTATCCATTATCATTTGAGATATGTAATAATAGAAGTTATTCTTGGCAACATCTGCTAAATCACCACTACCCCATTCCATAAAATGGTATACTTTATCCGCTCCTTCTGTTTTAAACAGAATACTCAGAATAGGAATCAAAGAAAGTAAATGAGAACACATTGAATACAGCAGACAAAATATTCAGCAAAATAGCCCAGCCGATATACTTCTTATAAGGCGACACGAAACGTCGCATTAGTTGTAGAAATTCCTTCATTATTTACCATTAAAAAAGTTAAGACCGCAAAGATACAATAAAACTGATTAACAGGCAGTAGTTTCAGCTAATTATTAACGCGATTTATCGAAAAGCACGTTTCAACAAACAAAAAACGACTCAATAATTCTCTTTCAACCAAATACCCAAGAAACGATCATATATTTGATACACTCCCTTTTCTTGGGTCACAAAATCCTTTTCCAGTAACCCTTTCAATGCTGCCTGCACAGAACTGGCTGAAGCCAGTTTGTATTTCTTTAATAAAAGTGCCGGAAGTGAGAGCTTTAGCCCTTCCTTCTTTAGTGATAGCAATCAGTAACTCCTTTTGCTTTTCCGGCAAACGAAAAAGAATTTCCGAATAAGTATATCTGAATGAATCAATAATCTGCCGAATAGCCCTCTGACACCATTTCCACTTTACAGACTCCGTGCTCCGGGGTCATATCATAAAGTGTATTCAATACTTTTTGTATATACCATGTGACTCCTTCAAACTGTTGATAAACTGTGGTAACAGCACTTTCTTCCATTTCTTTGCCTGCACGTTTGAAATGCATACATGCAAAACGAATGTATTCTTCTAAAGGAATACTTTCCAAATGCATCATTGACACACTTTGATAAAAAGGTCTGGAAGGCGTCAAAAACATATTCCCCATCACATGCCGCTGGCTCCCGGCAAAAATGAAACGCGCATTATTACAATGCTGCACATAAGTCCGGAGAGTAGCCTCTACATTTTTCTCTGCATATCCGGTAATCTGCTGAAATTCATCAATGGCAATCAAACAAGGCTTATCCGCTTGCTCTAAATACCGGAAGATTTCATCGAGCGTAGTAGCCGGAGCTTGTATATCTCCTAATCCCAAATTCAAAGAAGGCATACCATTCACATCAAAAGAGATACTGGCCTGCAAAGATTTCACACATTCCCAAAAAGCCATGCAAAGCTTTCTTCCCTATAGGTTTCAGTACTTCCAAAATCTCTTTACTAAGTGCAAATACCAAGTCGCGCAATGACCGGCTGTCATATATATCAATAAAAAAGGTATAGTAACCCTGTTTAATTTCAGGAAACTGAAAGCAATGACGGATCAGGCCCGTCTTTCCCATTCGTCGGGTAGAGACAAGAGCCAGATTATTCCCATTCATCACCTCGCGCACCAACTGTTCGCTCTCAAAACGGCGATCGCAAAAATAATCAGCAGACACATATCCACTTGTTATAAAAGGATTTCTTATCATAGTCTTCGTATATCTCACGTTATTACGCAAAGATAATTATTATAAAATAATAAAAGCCATCTACTATACATTATTTCATCATCATCCTTACTCTACAGGCATCACATGATAATAAACCTCCACGTGTTTTCCTGAATGACTTTACTCCCAGCTTCTGCAAAATACGCCCGAAATAATTAACCTGCCCGGAAGAAATCTTCATTTTACTTGCCTTTTGTATCCGCTGAAGTATATCTGCAGCAAGTAACCATTCTCCCTCTTCTTCCTCTTCCGCTACCCGGTAATACACCTGGAACAACTGCTCGATTGCCGGCGACTGCTCAAACTCCCGGTTCGCCTCCGTCATAATAGCCTCCTCCTTTTTCATCAAACCAGTAGCGTTCATTACTCCGCAGCAGTGCCATTGCCTGCGCATACAATTGCTCATAATCAATAGGACGGACCACATCAATCACTCCAGTCACCTCAACACCGATAAAACGGCGACTGCCGGAAGTATCCGTCAGCAAATCTTTATGATTACTTGTGCCTATAAAAGAAGCGTACCGGCGGAGTTCCTCCACAGCCGAAGCATTCGGACGTCGTGTGTTGACAACGGGCTTTTGCAGAATATGCTTGAGGAAAGACTGCTGATTGATGCCAATCTGATCGAACTCATCCATATTAATCAATAAAAAGCGATTCAAATACAGTTCAGCATCCCGTTTCCGACTGAAATCGATACTATCCGTATAATAAGCCTGCAAGCATGGAGGCAAAATCAAGCGGCAAAATGTAGACTTACGATAAGCCTGTGGACCTATCAATATAGGAGAAGTGCTATTTGCATGATTCTTTCCCATTCCCACGCCAATGCGCTACCATACTAAGAAACCAACGACGAAACAATTGAGTCCAATAAGGATGGTCACAAGGAACCCGTTTGGCTAAATTGCCAATATAATCCTTACCGTTCCAACGAGGAAGGTCATAAAGAAATTCTTCAATAGGCTGATAAACCGGCACATGATCCGAATTCAGGTAACGTACCACATCTTTATCCCACAGCTTAAGCCCTTCATAATGTGCATTCATTGCAATACTTGCCATCAACCGTTTATCCACCGGATGAAAATAAAAATTAAAACTGTTCCGTTCGCGACATTCCACTTGTGATGTCAACTGGTTGAAACGAAAATCATAACGCCGTTTCATAAACTCATCCATCTGCATGACAAATAATTGTTCCGGCAACAGGCTGCTCTTACTCGCAAATCCCTCTGAAGTCCGATATACATTCCGTACAGTCCCCCGAACCAATGTATCATCTTTTGGCAAACGATAATGCGCCCGACACCATCGCACCGTATCTTCTTCAGGAATACCGGCGCGAAAACAATACCCGGCCAGATTTATCAACAAAGACTGTTTATCACCTTCTTCCGGTTGATAACCATCCTCCTCATCCAGTGCACGTGCGAAGGCTGCTTCAAAAAGAACAGAAAGCGCATCACATTTTTCATACCCCGGTGCAAGCCGTTGCAACGGTGAAGTTTCCGTTTGCACCCGTTCGCGATAAGTGGTTTCGCCCGGCATAGCGGCAGGCTGCTTCATATAAATAGGCATTGCTTCGGGATTAAAATACAAATCCGGATCAAAAGTCCAGCGACAATATTGTTCCAATGAAGGTTCTTTCAGTTCGATATCAATAAGGAAGTTGGGGCTGATAGAATTTCACAGCCAACCGATAGGCGTGTGCATGAAAAAGCTCTGCCTGTTCACGGGTTTCCGGTAAAAGGTCATTGGGATAAGTAAAACGGACCCATATCTTCACAGACTTTCCGGAAGAACCGGTGAAAGCTAAGTAAGTCTGCGGAAGCTCCTTTACCCGTTCTTTCACCTCATCCGCCTCCATGTGTCCGGACAAGTTGTTGACCTGAATCATCACAATTCCGTTGTATTCACTCATCGTCGTTATTCCGTCTTTGCGGAAAAAGGCGGCTGCAGGTATCAGCTTCTGCACTTTCTGCACATAGTCATTTTTATCACCCGGAAGCATAAAAGGCAGGACTTCTCTCATTTTTGAGACGGGCTGTGTTTTAGTTTCCACTTTCATTTGCTCCACGAGCTGTTCAATTCTCAACGTACGCATAGTGTTCACCTTGCCATCGTCTCTTACCAGTGTTATTCTCATTACTTTATTTATTTGTCCTGCATGTGTTTTGTAGGGCGATTATTACCACAGACAAATGTACGGTTAATATCCCGTATAAACAAATTTGACACCTCCCAAACGCACGTCCACTAGTAATGATTTGCAATTCTTATTCTCATATTCTCATAAGTTTCAGATAAAACACACAAAATCAGCATAGTACACCATGAGAAACGTTTTTAAATCCGGTATTTCTCATACTTTGTCTTTCATTTTTTGAAGAAAAATTGTCTATTTATCATAGTATTCCGGATCATTTCTCATAGTCAAATACCAACCATTCATTTCGCTCATTGGCCAACCTTATTTTACACAGCCCTCATCTATTATTTACATGTAAACAACCGTGTAATTATTTGTTTTTCAGTTAATAATGTCGTATCTTTGAAAGAGCATCTCAATCGTTTCACTACAGTGAACGGTTCTGTTCACTAGAGTAGAAAGATCTGTCTACTAGAGTGAAAAGAACCGTTCACTCTAGTGGAACGAACTAGCTGGTAGTTAAATAATAAAAGAATAAAAGCAAGATACACTAAGCGCATCAATTACATAATATATAAACAACCATTAAATTAGAACAAAGATGGCAATACAATTCGAGTTTTATAAGAATCCCCAACCGGAAAAAGAAGGGGAAGAACCTAGTTATCACCCACGGGTGGTTAATTTTCAACATGTGACCACTCAAAAAGCTGGCGAGAGAAATCCACATGGCAACTACTTTCGGGAAAGCAGAAGTAGAAGCCATGTTAATGGAATTGAGCAGATGCATGGGCAACCATCTGTGCGAAGGAGAACGAGTACATCTGGATGGAATCGGCTATTTCCAGATTACATTGCAAGCTACCGAACCCGTGCACTCGCTTACCACTCGTGCTGACAAAGTGAAACTTAAGTCCATTAATTTCCAGGCTGACAGAGATTTAAAGAGTTTGTGCATGAGCACTCATCTACGACGTTCGAAATACAAGCCACATTCGGCTTCTCTTTCAGAAGAAGAGATCGACAAGAAACTTACTGCCTATTTTGCAACTCATCCTGTATTAACCCGTAGTAATATGCAGTCGCTCTGTTGTTTTACCCAAAGCATGGCCAGCAGACAGATTCGTCGTCTAAAGGCACAAGGAAACTTACAGAATATAGGCAAACCCACACAGCCTATTTATATACCAACACCGGGCCATTATGAGAAATGAGTTCAACAGGTATGAGAAATAAGCCAAATCAAGGTCTATTTGCGAATAAAACTATGAGAAATACCAATTTTAAAAGTATTTCTCATAGCTTACACCATTAACAATCTGACACTTAGGTCATATTTATGAGAACATGAGAAATGAATATTTTATATCCATTTCAGAGGCGCATCAATTCTCCACCAACCACTTTTCTATATTTCTTGTTTCAACACTAAAGTTAACGCCAATCTTGAAAAGTTTCCGCGAATCCGTTGCAAACGGACGAGCATAATGTTTATCCTCTATCTGCCGCAAAGCTTCTTCCGCTGTACCATTCAATTTAAATTCCATGATGTAGATAAATTTATCGGTCTGCAATACCATATCCACACGGCCCTCACTCGTATGATATTCCGCTTTTACATAGAAGCCTACCAGTTTACACACGATATATAGTACATTCTGATAATGTAATTCCAATTCGCATGCTAGTTCATAAGGAATATCCGAAAAGAAACTTTGCAGACGGCGGAAAAAAGATTCGTAATCACCAGCACGTACCTCACGAACAAATTTTTGGATTTCAAAGGGAGATTCCACTTTATTGACGTTCGCATAATAAGGAAGCAGAAAACGGATAAATCCTTCCTCCACTTCACGATTAGGAAAACCTAAACGGTAAATACCAAATTCTTCATCATATCCCTTAATGGTGAGATATCCGCTCTGATAAATCACCGGAATAGGATTGGTAGATTCAGAATCCATACTGTTCAGTACCTGTTCATCGGTTTCTTCATGGGCCATCCGATGAAGGTCGTAATGGTGTTTCTTCAGCAATTCCACCAAATAAGTGGGAGTACCTGTTTCAAACCAGTAGCTTTTAAACTCATTCCTATCAAAAGCTAAAAGCAGACTGAAAGGATTGTACATTCCTTTGGAATTGTGCGTGAAATGATAGCCATCATACATTTCTTTCAACCTGGCACATATCTCTTCATACGTCACTCCCTGCACATTGGCAAACTCATGAAGCTCGGCATCCAGATTATCGTATAATTCCTGTTCGCTCACACCACAAATATCTATATACTTATTCCACATTGAAATGTCATTCAGGTTATTCAAATCACTGAACACACTAACTTTACCGAACTTGGTAACTCCCGTCAACAAAGCAAACTTGATACACCCATCCTGACTTTTCAATGCGCCGTAGAAGGCTTTCAATGTATTGCGGAAACTCTTTTGCAAAACATCATCACCAATAGCCTGTAACATCGGCTTATCATACTCATCCACTAGGATCACCACACTTTGCCCCTCTTGCTGACAGGCACGCCTAATAATCCCCTCAAAACGCATCGCTAAAGATTTATCCGAGGGCTCTTCGCCATATATCTTCTCCCATTCCACCAACGCCCCATTCAGTTTATTCTCCAAACTTTCCGGAGTATCGTATTTTTCCGTATTAAGATCAAGATGTAATATAGGATATTTTACCCAATCTTTTTCCAGCTTCTCCATAGCCAGCCCTTCAAAGAGTTCCTGCTTTCCTTGAAAGTAAGCTTCAAGCGTAGAAATAAGCAGACTTTTGCCAAAACGGCGCGGCCGACTTAAGATATAGTAACTCCCGGTTTTCACCAATTGATAAATCAATGCCGTTTTATCAATATAAAAATAGCCACCTCTACGGAGTTTCTCAAAATTCTGTATACCAATAGGGTAAATCTTGCCACCCATATTTCAATCTGTTTAAGTTCACATCGTACAAATATACATATTATCTCAATATAAAAAACCAAATGTCCAAAGAGGAATCACATTCCGCATCCCGTACTCAATATCATCTTTCACGATATACGCATTCTCCACATCATGCACCTGCTTCTGCGATTTATTCTTCCCACCTACTTCAAAGGTATAACCACCTATTGTAAAATCAGAGACCTCTGATGTAGTTACCGGACGTACAACTCACAAAGTAGAAAGAAATTAAAAATGAACGATAAGAAGAAATGCCTAAGGCGATGCTTCCGCATCGCTGCACACGAATATAAGGATTTTTATTACAATAACAAGCGATAAACAATATTTCTTAAATGAAAAGCCGTGCTCCACTCAACATAAAGTGACACATTTTACCTAATAGATTAGTGACTGAAGCATTTTTTTATCACAGCAGTATCGCAATAAATATAGCTTCTCTGAGAATTTATAATAATGACTAGGCTTTCGATTATTCTCATTAATAATATAATTCATAGTTTGAAGATTGTTCTTCTCTAAAACTCTTCTTTCTTTTGCTGACACTGGATAACTTACTATCGGCAGACAGTTTTTCCATTTTGTGAAAAATATTCGTGCATTAGTCAGCCATTCATTATCTAGCTTTGAATTACTAATGTGCTCTATTAGAATATCATATACACATAATGATTTCAGTCCCAGCATATAAACCTGCAATGAGATATCAAGATCATAAAAATGAAATCCTTTGTAATTTATTTCATCAAATCTTATTTTATCAAAAACAGATTTCCTCATGCAAAAAAAACATCCATCCACTGCTACCACTTCTATGGCATTCGCATCTGCAATGGGTTTAAAGCAAGTATTATAAGTAATGGTTGGATCAGCTCTATTAGTGTCAATAGAATACTGGCAAATTGCATCCTTTCCTGCATCTGTACTTCCAGGTCCCCACCAAATACCCGGTATTTGACTAATAAAACGTGGTCCAGAAATTCCAATAAGCCCTACTTTCAAATCTCTGAAATGATTTATCAGAAGCTTTCCCCAATCACTAGTGTAATGTAAAATATCTTCATGCATAAAACATAGAAGTGGATATTGGCTCCTTTTGACCCCTTCGTTATAAGCACTAAATATATCATATTGACTTTTACTGTTATCAATACATATAATCTCATGAACAACCCCAACCGTATTCTCAATATTATCCTTCAATTTCTTAGAGATGGATTGAAACCTACTGCATATTATAATAGAAATCATATTTATTCAAATCAATTTTATATATTAAGATACTTTTATACGAATATCTCTAATTCATAAAAAAATAGTTCACAAAACTAAGGATAAAATCCTGTAAGGACAAACTTAGATTTAAAAAAATAAAAAACTCCAGACTTCCAAAGCTAACAGATAAATATAGAATGTAGATCATCCATCCTTAACTCTTCGAATTCAATTCTTCAGGAAAGAAAATCCTAACATATCACAATTATTTATCAAAACGTCTTAGTAAAAGTTTTTTTTGCTTATTTTTGTAAGATACAATACAATTCTAACAGTTTGGCAAGGACTATTGTATAACTTACAGTTATGATAGCTTTGAGAAACATATTAGTATAATTTATTTTATATATTCTATAAATTATGAAATGTTATATTTGTTTGACAGACTCTATTGTCAACAGAAAAGATTACTTTAACATGTTAAAGGTAACCTTAATTAGTGCTCGTAAAAACACATCTCTTCGATTAATTTGCCTATATGATGGTAAAATTGGCGATCCTGTTTACAACTTACTAAAAGATTTTAAAGTTGAGATCATCATCCATGAATTACCATATAAAAAGGAACTAATGGAAATATATTCTCACGAATGGATGGAAACAGAACTAGGAAAAGATATAGAATATAGTCGAATATTCGGCACATTCATGAGAATGGAGATTCCTATAATAGAAAAAGAAGACGAATATGTATTATACACCGATATGGACATAATCTTTAATGATGATATATTACTGAAAGATCTACCTCATCCTGCTTATTTAGCTGCTGCTCCCGAATTTGAACGCGATACAAAAAGAATGAGTTATTTCAATGCTGGAATATTAGTCATGAACATCCAAGGAATGAGAATCAAATATCAGCAATTTGTAGAGATGATGAAAAAAAGGCAAAGATCTACTTCAGGACTTTTTGATCAAGGGTACTTAAACGAGCTGTGTTTCAAGGACATGGAAATTTTACCTATTGAATATAACTGGAAACCGTACTGGGGAATTAATGGGAATGCTAAGCTTATCCATTTTCATGGAATGAAACCATGCAGCAACCTCGAAGAAGCAGGATTTGACACCAGAGAATCATTCTTTCGGACTATATTTGACAATAACAGTCAAGGCTATGCAGGGTATATATACTATTTTATTCTCTTTTTTAATTACCTAGGTCAAAAACAAGACCAATGGTTATGCTATCATTTACAATACATCCTTGACCTATATAAAAAACCTTTAATAGCCCTTGCACAAAAAACAGACTATAAACCAAAATACAGAAAATACAAACGTCTATACTCAATATTCGTAAGTATCTCTATACTATTAGCAATTCTACTACTTACTGCTTTATTTTTAGTATAATCAATATAAATAACACTCTCAAATGGACAAAACCGAAGGTCTAAAATTAAAACAATAAACATGAGAATTGGTATATTATATGTTTGCACTGGAAAAAACTTGCAAAGATACAGAGTAAGAACTATAGAAAAAACGGGGTTCACCGAATGCTTACTACCCATTTGCAAGACACTCATGACCAGAAATAAATAGAATTTACTTTTAAAAAGCTCCTGCTACCGGTAATTCACAGAAAATAAAAACACCTCAAACAAATAATATAAAATAAATCTTTATATATTTGCCAATAATATGAATCAAAGCAATAAATAAAATGAGAATTGGTATATTATATATCTGTACTGGCAAATATGACATTTTTTGGAAAGACTTTTATCTAAGCGCAGAACGTTATTTTATGCAAGACCAATCTTTCATTATCGAGTATTATGTATTTACTGATAGTCCTAAACTATATGACGAAGAAAACAACAAACATATTCACCGGATCAAACAAAAGAATTTAGGATGGCCTGACAACACATTAAAACGTTTCCATATATTCCTTCGTATCAAGGAACAGTTAGAGCGAGAAACCGACTATCTATTTTTCTTCAATGCCAATCTCTTATTCACCAGTCCTATTGGCAAAGAAATTCTACCACCATCAGATAGTAACGGATTACTAGGAACTATGCACCCTGGATTCTACAATAAACCGAACTCCGAATTTACATACGAGCGAAGAGATGCTTCTACTGCCTATATCCCAGAGGGAGAAGGTCGATATTATTACGCTGGAGGGCTTTCAGGTGGATGTACAAAGGCCTACTTGAAACTCTGCACAACAATTTGCTCATGGGTTGACAGAGATGCCACAAACCATATAATACCAATTTGGCACGACGAATCTCTAATCAATAAATACTTTTTAGATAATCCACCAGCTATTACATTGTCCCCTGCATATCTATACCCAGAAGGTTGGCTCCTTCCTTTTGAACCAATAATCCTCATTCGAGACAAAAATAAACCCCAATATGGCGGGCATGAATTATTGCGAAGAAAAAACTCTTTATGGGAAAGGATTAAGCTAATCTGCCAAAAATTTAAATCGGCTGATTAGTTATCCAATTTTTCTCTATTATAAAAATACAGAATTATGGAAAACTCCTTTCCACTGATATTCAACTTTATCATCACAAAGAATCACTATTTTATCTGCACTATCTCTCAATAAAGCACCATACTTTCCCAAAGTACCTTTACTTGTTATCTGATGTTTGCAATAAGCTATCAAAAACAAATCCATATACCCCTTATCTGAACCATTTATATCCACCACCTTGTAATTCTCATTTGCAAATTCAAGATAGGGAATAAGTTCTGATGCCACCCATTCCGGCTCATCTGAGAAAAAGTAAAAAAAAGGCATAACAGTCTCTTTTTCCATATAATCAACAGCCCTTTTAAAATAGCTCAAAGAAGCAGGCTTCCCATACGCTCGAACTTCAACACTTAAATCACCCCGTCGAACATGCACTGCTACAGGATTGATATTCTGTTTTATTTCTGACATTAACATTTTGCTACCCTCATCAAATATTTCAGATGAGATTCTATAAGTAGACATAAATGCGGGTACCCAAATATTTATCGGCAAATGATAATATCCACCTAAATAAATAGGGGGATTTTTTTCCAAAAATGAAAAATCATCTATCCATTCCGATGTATTATTCCCAACATAATAAAAATGTCTCTTATAATAGGAGATTTCGAACTCTGTTGCAATTGTCAGCCCCAAATAAGGAAACACTTTCAACAAATCAAAATTGCGGGCAAATTTATAATCCATGTCACTTCCCCATTCCTTATAAAAGGATAGATCATACACAACCTTACATCCACGCTTTCTAAAAAATTCTCCCAACAAATATTGGAGCATTTGAGAACAAATACCACCATCCATCAACACTACAACCTTAGGAGTAACTAAGCGAGCCTTCAACATTCTTTTATAACAACTTCTTTGCCACCTTCTAATAATACTCATTTCTTTATATCTTATTTTACCAACTATACTGCAACAGATTCAAATCCTCCAACCAGCTAGATTATAAGCGATAAACAATATATGCTTCATTTCTCAACGCCTTAATTTATCTGAGCACATTACAGTTTATGGCGCATATTATAATATCTAAGTTTCAAATCTCCCCAGAAACCTGATACTCTATAAGCATTCACAATCTTACGTTCTCTTTTTGACAAGTTGTTTATTAAACAAGGATAGGATTCCATTTCATTAACAAGCCGTTTCATTTCCTTCCTAATATCAGCAAAACGTTTCCAATAAATTCTTCTAAAGGCATTTTCAAGATGGAAATGAGCAAGTGCTTCCTTCATCTCTTCCCTCAACCCTTTTTTATCAATATAATTTTCAATCCATATTGTATAATTCACAAAGTCTCCAAACTTTTTATCATCAAAAGTTGCTGGATGTGACATTGACGTATTGGTAAAATTATAGTCAATAATTATATAATCAACTGAAACGACTTTTTGTAAGTATAACAATAATTGTGTGGAAAGAACGACATCTTCACCAAATGATATATCTGGCCTTTCTATTTCATTCTGATATAATGATCGAAGATGAAATTTTGACCATACACACCAATAAGCCTTTTTTAAAAGAATATTTTTCAAAAACTCCACGCCTGACAACTCTACAAAATCAAAAAAAGTTGATTTATGAAACTCTCCATCATAGCAAAACATAAAAGGGGCCACTACCATATCCGCTTGCGTTTCCTCTGCTTTAGCAACCAGCCTAGTTATTGCATCCTCATGCATAATATCATCACTATCTAAATATTGGATATATTTGCCAGTAGCAATATCTATACCCGATTTACGCGCCTGCACTAATCCTTCGTTTTGTTTATTAAATACAACAATCCGGGGATCTTCAGCCGCATACGTCTTTATTATATCTAAACTATCATCTGTACTTCCATCATTCACTACAACAATTTCAAGATTAGTATACGTTTGATTAATAACACTCTGCAACGTTTTAGTTATCGAATTGTGCGCATTATAAACAGGAATAATAACCGAAACTAAAGGGTATTCTTTTTCCATTATATCATTTTTTAATTCTTTTTCTTGGCAAAGTGAGTCCAATAATAAATTGGCCAAAAATAAGTTATCTTACGTAATCGTTTATAATATTTAGAAGACAATTCTTTTCTTGACAAAAAACGCCATCTACTCAACTTGTTCCTCATATCTTTAATTTCAACAGGATACGACTGATGATTAGGATCCGTCATAAACCCTTGAAAATGATTAAAGCAATTTTCCACAATCACATTGACGGCATCAAACCAATCTCTACCTTCAAACAACCGCCGCTCCTTTGCAAACTCCAATCTTGAATATTCAGCCAAGAAATAATGATAACGTTTTATAGGATTGATTGTATGGCAAATACTATCACCTCTCTGTATATAATGATAATAAGCAGCATCAATCCAAACTATTTTATCGCAAATACTTATCCAGCGATAAATAGTCGCATGATCCTCAAAAAACATACCTACAGGAAAGCGATAAGAATCAAAAAAAATCTTATCAAAAAGTTTAGTACAAGCTGAACTACTTACTCTCTCAAAAATAATATCTCGCTGAACATCTTGACTAGTACGTACATACACATTAGCTGTATTAGGATACATTTGTTCTATACGGCCATCTTCATACTCAAAGCAAAAGTTGCAATATACCATATAAACTTTGTTCTGTACCATGACTGACAACATGTTTTCATACATTGTCGGTTCAATATAATCATCGCTATCTATAAACCCAATATATGGAGCAGTCGCTATTTCAATTCCTGCATTACGAGCTATAGATAAACCTGCCTCATCAAGATGCAACACTTTTACTCTAGAATCAATATTAGCATATTCATCACAAATAGAAGGGGAATCATCGGTCGACAAATTATCCACTAATATGATTTCTATATCTTTCAACGTCTGATTACGTACAGACTCTATACAACGTCGCAAATACGGAGCTGTATTATGAACAGGGATGATAACGCTTACCGAGTATTGAGATTCCATATTTGAATATTCATGTTCTACTTGCAAAAATAAGGAATAATATCCATAGGAAGTATCTAAAAAGAGATTGTTTACAAATAGAGCAGAATTTCACGCTTGCAATTAATCATTATTAACAATACGTATATATAACTGAAAAGCCAAAAGAAAAAATTCTATGGGGTATTTTGCATTCAGCAACTTGCTAGTATAGTTTTCCATCACAAAAGTTTGCAAATACAATATTTAAACAAACTTAGTGTGTATATTTGCAAAACTTAATTGATAGCAATAAAAATGAAGAAATTAGCAATTATCATACCAGCTTATAAACCACGTTTTTTGCAAGAAACACTTGATTCCATCGCTAAACAAAACAACCACGACTTTACCGTATACATAGGTGATGATGCGAGTCCCTACCAATTAGATACCATAGTAGATCACTACAAAAACAAATTTGACATCATATATCATCGTTTTGAACAAAATATGGGTAAGAAAGACCTACCCGGCCATTGGGAACGATGTATATTATTGTCAGAAGAAGAATTTATATGGCTTTTTTCAGATGATGACTTAATGCCCTTTGACGGAGTAGCACGTGTAATTCAAGCCTTACAAAAACATTCTGGTGGAAAATATATATTCCGTTTCCCTTTAGAAGTAGTTGACGAGTATGGTAAACTTAAGTATAAAAACCCTCCTTTTAATACCGATTTAACTTCTGGATATGAATTCTTATTAGATAAATTATCAGGAAGAATTAGTTCTGCTGCCTGTGAGTATGTATTTAGCCGAACAGTATGGGAACAAACAGGAGGATTTATAAAATTCCCTCTGGCTTGGTGCACCGATGATGCAACATGGGCTAAATTTGCAGAATTTACAGGAGGAATAATTTCTTTACCAGGCAATCCCGTCAGTTGGAGAAATGCCGAAGGAGAAAATATATCAAACTCCACTCATTTCAATAAAGAGAAGATTAGTGCAACAATACTTTTCATGGAATGGATTAGTATAAACTACCATTCCCATCTTCACGAAAGAAAATTCAAAAAAGCAATCAAACGTTATATATATAAATTCCTACAGCATTCGCTAAAAAACGACTTTAGCTTACACGACCTTTTACTTTTATGCAACGCTCTAAGAAAACTCACACTAAATGTATCTTTGCTAGTTTTAGTTCATCATGTTGGGAAGAAAATAAAAAGGCAATTAACTCGCAATAAATAAATTGCCTTATATTTTTGAATTTAAGGAATACCCTTGCTAACAATATCCTTTAAGAATTTTACTATAATAACTGTAAACGGCCATACTCTTCAATTACTTCAATAGAGATGACAAGCTAGCACAATAATTATCTATAGAAAACTGCTGTGCCTTTTTTCAAAGACATTTTTTCTTTAACGAATTGAGCAACTCTCGATCATTTGCTAAGATCATAATATTCTTTATAAAATCATCGGGAGAAGAACAGAAACATGCGTTGGTTTCATCGCAATAGTCACGTATAGATCCAACATCACTAACCACCATCGCCAATCCTGTTGCCATTGAAGTACAAATTACATTACTTCCAATAGTATCCTTCATTACATTTAAAGAAATATCAGAATCATTCATATAATGCTTTAATTCCACCTCAGGAACATATCCCACCAATGTTGCATTCTTAAAACCTGAAAACAAATAATCAATTTTCTCCCGCCCTTTGCATATATAAAAACGAATTTGCGGAAGTTTTGAAACAATATAAGCGATCTGCTCAAAGTCACGTGCCAAAGCACCCATTACTATTACCTTAACATCATCATCTCTGTTATAAAGATTTGCAGAAGGAGTATAGTAATTATTATCGACATAGTGAAAAGAAGTATAAACATTCTCTATTCCTAAATTATTAAGATAGCATGTCAAACTACTTCCTAATGTTACAATTTCTGTAACAAATCGTGAACTCTTCCTTATTTGTGCTTTCGAATATTGCCCTTCCAATTTCTCCGGAACAAGATGCACCATAGCATATATAGGTGCTTTAGGACATATAAAGCGTATTATTTTTGCAAACAATATTTGATACGAATCTCTATGTAAATATTCAGTAAGAATAAATTTATCTCCTGATTTATATGTCATTGCTAATTTAAGTGCCGTAAAAAACACAGAAATTTGTTTCCCCCTTTTTTCCCTTATCCAAAAAACGCCTACCCATATTAAAAGTATACATTTTATACAATTCAGGATTGCTTTTTTGAATATATTCATAAAGATACCTCATTCCTGTATGATTGCCAGATGTTGAAGCCCAATCATAACAAATAACATATATCATAATTATCAAAATTTAAATTAAATAACAATAGTCTTAAACAATAGAGGAATTGCCGAATTTACACCAGTCTCATTATTTAGACAAACATAATATTTTGAACAAAGGTAATGAAAATAATTCAAAGTTTTATTCTAATGAAACTATTCTTTTCTATATAGAGGGCAAGCTCGGGATAAGAAATCAATAAAAAACGAAATAACTTTCACCATTACAAATATTAAAGTAACTTTGTAATCAACTAATATTATTTTGTTATAATGATTAAAGAAAAGTATGTGCCTAATAACTCTCTCAATGCCTATTTATAATGTAGAACAATACATTGAACGCGCCTTATTATCCGCATTAAACCAAACCTATCAAAACTTAGAGATTTTGATAGTAGACGATTTAGGGCATGATAACAGCATGAATATAGTCCACCAACTTAAAAGCACACATCCTAGAGGTAACTGTATCCGTATAATTACACATAAAAAAAATCTCGGTTTGGGAGGAACGAGAAACACAGCAATTGAATCTGCTCAAGGGAAATATCTATACTTTATGGATAGCGACGATGCTATTGTTCCTGACTGCATTGAAACTTTATATAATATTATTTCACAAGAGAAAGTAGACTTTGTAGCAGCCGGAATCAATCAAATTGATGAGAATGAAAATTCACTCAAAATTACTAATTACCCTAATATAACACGAAAGGGTAAATTATGTATGGCTCAATACTTTTATGAAGAAAAAAATGATATATGGGTAACTACATGGAATAAATTATATAATCTTTCTTTTTTAAAAGAATTTCATATTCATTTTTTGGAACACGTGTACCACGAAGACATAGTAATGCATGCCATGCTCGCTTTAAATACCAGATCATTTACCTTAACCAACCAAACAACTTATCTTTATAATTGCAAGAGAGAAGACTCTATTACAAATATGGAACAAGGCTACACCTTGAAGCATCTAAATGATCTTACCATAGTTTTTAGTGAAATCAGGAGATTGATACAAGCAGACAACAACCTTAGCAAACATCTTCAAAAAGAAATAAACTTATATTATTTATTTGAAATTTATCATCGATACCTACCAGCGATGTACTCGAACATTAAAAGGGTTGACTTAATAAAAGGATTAGCAAGACTCTCTCAAAACTGTCTCCCTCCTATTTTAGAAACCTCGACTAACATTCAAATCTATAAAACGTTTTTTATTCCTAAAACTGCCCTTTAACATTCAATATCTAATTAAAAGTCATAAATACAAAAAGGACAAAACTTAGGCGGAAAAACTATCAACAAATAATATACTATAAGGTTCATAGAAAATATTATTTTCATTTACAAAATTTACAGTCTTATACTTCTTAAAAACATGGAAAAGCATCTCTTCATTCTTAGTCATTTACAAGAGAAGTATCATCATAATGATATTTTGTATGTAAGAGGATGAATATAGTCTTTTGGAAAGAAGATTTATACAAATCCAATGGTTATAATGAAGAGATGACTTACTAGAGCCGCAAAGATAACGAACTTGTATGTATACTTATTAATTCCAGAACAAAAAAAAGAATCATAAAATCTGATGCAGCTATCCTGAAAAAGCCTTTAACGCTTGTCACAACCAAATAAAATGTATACATTTGTAGAATTTTAGTGCAAGCCCCCTTAACTATTTAACTAACTTAGTAATAATTATATGAATAAACCAATGGCGAGCAACATAAGTACATCGCTGATTATATCCACCTATAATAGAAGCGACGCATTAGAATTATGCGTTAAAAGCGTGCTACGTCAATCTCTCCTTCCTGATGAAATTATCATTGCCGATGATGGTTCTAAAGAAGATACAGGAGAGCTAATTCATCAATTGGCTGCTTCTTCCGAAGTCCCCATTATTCATGTTTGGCATGAGGATCTAGGCTTCAGACTAGCCTCCATCCGCAACAAAGCTATTGCGAAAGCATCTAAAGAATATATTATACAAATTGACGGGGATATCGTCTTACACAAAGATTTCGTCAAAGATCATGTACATTTTGCTAAAAAAGGCAGTTTCGTAACCGGTAGCCGTGTATTAATCCGGGAAGGTTTAACCAAAAAGATGCTGGCAGAAAGGAACTGCATTATCTCTATTCACGACAAAGGTACTAAAAACACAATCAACGGAGTACATTTGCCTTGGCTAAGCCCACTACTTCAGCATTATCGCCAATGGGATATTTCATATTCCAGAGGATGCAATATGGCTTTCTGGAAAGAGGACTTATTAAAAGTTAATGGATATAATGAAGCTATTACCGGATGGGGAAGCGAAGATCATGAATTAGTGTGCCGCCTCATCAATAACGGTGTACGCAAGCGTACCATCAAATTTGCGGGAATTGTGTTCCATCTTTATCATGAGCTACATGGAACGGATAATTTGAGCAACAACCGCAGTATTTTGAACGAAACGAAAGTCAGGAAGCTAACCTGGTGCGATAAAGGAATCATACAAAACTAATATGGAAAAGAATTTGAACTTTTTAGATCGAAACGAATTTAACTACAGTCCATCAAAAGAAGTAGTAGAAGCTTTAAAAAACTTCGATATAAATAAACTTTGTTTTTATACCCGCATTTATGATGAAGGAAAGAAAAGTATATTATCTGTTTTCTTATCCGAACTTTACGATATAGATGAAACACAAGTCTTATTAGGATACGGCGGAGAAGATATTCTGAAGCAAGCTGTACACTACTTCCTGACTCAAGAAGATGGAAATAAAACGATGTTGATTCCCAAGTTCTCATGGTGGTATTATAAATCAATTGCAGATGAGGTGAATGGCCATACTTTGCAATATCCTCTCTTTACGAAGACGGAAACACTTTTAAATATGACTTTGAGACGCTGAAAGATATGATTCAGAAAGAGAATCCGAAGATTCTTTTACTGGCTTCTCCCAATAACCCTACCGGCAACGGTTTAACTCCGAAAGAACTGGATGAACTGCTCGCAGAAGTGCCCAGCCCAACAGTGGTACTGATAGATGAAGCATACGCTTCTTTTGTTTCAACTGATACCAGTTATATCAAAAAGCTGGTTAATAAATATCCGAATTTGATTATTTCCCGTACCTTATCTAAATTTTATGGATTGCCCGGTTTACGTATGGGATTCGGATTCATGAGTAAGGAGCTGGAAAAATTCAGCAGATACAGCAATAAATATCTGGGATATAACCGGATATCCGAAGATATCGCCATTGCAGCTCTTAAATCGGACGCACACTACCGCAACATCGCCAAACTGATGAACGAAGACCGTGAGCGCTACGAAAAGGAAATCGGCGTGTTACCCGGATTCAAAGTATATGAATCGGTTGCCAATTTCATTTTAATCAAATACCCGATAGAGCTAAAAGAGGCTTTACAAAAGGCTTTTGCCGAACAGAGTTATAAAGTGAAGTTTATGAATGAACCGGATATCAATACTCATTTGCGTATCACATTGGGACGCCCAGAGCAGAACCGGATCGTTATAGATACAATCAAAGAAATAGCATCCAAATGAAAGCAGTAATATTAGCCGCAGGAATAGCTTCACGCTTACGCCCGCTGACCGATACGACGCCCAAATGTCTTCTCAAAATAGGAGAACGATGCCTTTTGGAAAGAGCTTTTGATGCTCTGATACAAAACGGATTTGATGAGTTCATCATTGTCACCGGGTATCGCCAGCAGCAAATCGTTGATTTCCTACAGGCACATTATCCAACCCAAGATATTACTTTCATCTATAATGACAGGTATGAATCAACCAACAATATCTATTCATTATGGCTCACCCGTTCCTATACGGATGGGCAGGAGATTTTGTTATTAGACAGCGACATTGTATTTGATCCGCAGATTGTAGAGAAACTGCTTCATTCGGATAAGGACGACATATTGGCACTGAATCGTCATGAGCTCGGAGCAGAAGAAATAAAAGTCATCGTGGACGATGCACAAAAGGTCGTTGAAATCAGCAAAGTCTGCTCGATATCCTATGCTATCGGAGAATCTATCGGCATTGAAAAGATGTCAGCTGAATATACCAAAGCGCTATTCCGGGAACTGGAAATTATGATTACTGCCGAAGGACTGGATAATATATTCTACGAACGGGCTTTTGAGAGACTGATTCCGCAAGGATATAGTTTTTACGTTATGGACACCACCGAGTTCTTCTCGGCCGAGCTGGACACAGTAGAAGACTTTCAACAGGCACAGAAGCTGATTCCAGCCAGTCTTTATTAATTAAAATCAGATAGAATGGCTAATTACGACATCCGCCCTCTACAGCTTCGCATATTAAAGAACTTATTAGCTGTTGACAAAGTTTGCAAAGAACATAATCTGCGATATTACATCATGGCAGGCACCATGCTGGGAGCTGTGCGCCACAAAGGATTCATCCCCTGGGATGATGATTTGGATATCGGAATGCCAAGAGCTGATTATGACTTACTAATGGCTAATGCCAAAGAATGGTTACCGGAACCTTACGAAGCGGTATGCGCTGAGAATGATAAGGAATATCCTCTTCCGTTCGCAAAGGTGCAGGATGCCAACACAACCTTAATCGAGCGTATGCATCTCAAATATCTGGGAGGTGTATATATTGATATATTTCCACTAGATGGAGTTCCGGAAAGCCGTATGGCGCAAAGAATGCATTTTGCGAAGTATGAGTTCTACAAACGAGTACTTTATCTTATTCATCGCGATCCATACAAACATGGGAAAGGTCCCAGTTCATGGATACCGCTATTATGCAGAAAGTTTTTTACCCTTACCGGAGCACAGGAAAGCATCAGGAAGGTGATGAAGAAATACGATTTCGACCAATGCGCATTAGTCTGCGATTATGATGATGGAATGAAAGGAATCATGTCGAAGGATATCCTGGGCACTCCCACTCCTATCCGGTTTGAAGATGAAGAAGTATGGGGAGTACAGAAATACGACGCTTATCTGTCACAGAAATATGGAGATTACATGACCATACCTAAACAAAGTGGACAAAGACAACATAATTTCCATTATTTAGACTTGAATAAACCTTATCGGAATTTTGAAGTCTAATTATAATCACATAAAGGTAAGAAGAAGAAATGAGAATAGGTTTTGACGGAAAACGTGCAGTACAGAATTTCACCGGTCTGGGTAATTATAGCCGCTATATAGTGGATATTCTATGCCAATTCTATCCGGAGAATGAATATGTGCTGTATGCCCCCAAGAAACGGGAAAACAAGAGGCTGGACAAATTAACGAAGCAGTATCAGCAACTACAGCTTTCTTATCCCACTACTTCTTCCTGGAAAAAGTTAAGTTCATTGTGGCGAGTATGGGGCGTTACCCAACAACTGGAAAAAGAAAAAATCGATATATTCCACGGACTTAGTAATGAGTTGCCCCTGAATATACATCAAAGCGAGGTAAAAAGTATTGTAACGATTCACGATCTGATCTTTCTGCGCTATCCGCAGTATTACCATTCGATCGACAGGAAAATATACACATACAAATTCCGTAAAGCTTGCGAAAATGCCGATAAAATCATTGCTATCAGCGAATGTACCAAGCGTGATATTATTGAGTATTTCAGGATTCCCGCCGATAAGATAGAAGTTGTTTATCAGGGATGTGATCCTTCATTCATACATCCTGTAGCAGCAGAGAAGAAAAGAGAAATCCGGGCTAAATATCAGCTACCGGATCACTATATCCTTAACGTAGGAAGTATTGAAGAACGCAAAAACGCCCTTTCAGCGGTGCAGGCACTAATGATGCTTCCTGAACAGATTCATCTCGTCATTGTAGGACGCCACACGGAATATACTGATAAGATTGAACGTTTCATTAAGGAGAATAAGCTGGAAAAAAGGGTACATATCATCAGCAATGTTCCTTTTGATGATCTGCCGGTTTTTTATCAGTTAGCAGAAATTTTTGTATACCCTTCCCGTTTCGAAGGTTTTGGTATTCCCATTATAGAAGCTCTATACTCCGGTATTCCGGTAGTGGCCGCGACTGGATCTTGCCTGGAAGAAGCCGGAGGTCCCGACTCTATCTATGTACATCCTGACGATATCAAAGGAATGGCCGATGCTTTCAAACAGATATACTCCGATACTGAAAGAAAAAAGGAGATGATTGAAAAGGGGCAAAAATTTGCCAAAAGATTCTCTGAAGAAAAGCAAGCGGTAGAAATCTTAAACATCTACAAGAAACTAATGAAATGAACGTACTTAAACATACAATAAAGAAATTTATATATGGCACTCTCCCATATTATTTCATGAAAGGATATAAGCCTGGCTCTCCTTATCTGAAATACTATGAATATATTAAAGAACATGGATATTCAAGACACCTGTATGAATTCAAGGATGAATACGCCAATATGCCTGTTGATGTACAGAAAGATGAGGAAAAAGGCTTATACTATGTTCAAAAAGAAAAGAAGCGACTCTATTTCAGAAAAAGCACTCCAGCCAAGAAAATTCAAAAATATTATAGGGCTTTGAGTATGGAACAAGACAGGCGCTCACCGCACCATTACTTCAACAGCGTTAAAGAAGTGACAGGGAAAGTATTTGTGGATGTCGGTTGTGCCGAAGGATATTCATCACTGGAAATTATCGAAGAAGCCAAACATGTTTATTTGTTTGAGCAGGACGAGCAATGGTTGGAAGCCATCAGAGCTACCTTCGAACCATGGCAGGATAAAGTGACGATTGTCCAGAAGTATGTGAGTGACCATAATTCTTCGAGAGAGCAAACACTGGATGATTTCTTCAACAACCAGACGAATGAACATCTATTTCTTAAAATGGATATAGAAGGAGCCGAACGGCACGCATTGGCCGGATGCAATAACTTATTCCAGAATTGCCAGAAGCTGGATTTTGCCATTTGCACATACCACTTGCGTGATGACGAAGAAGTTATCTCTGCATTTCTGGACAAACATAACTGCACATATATTAATCAAAAAGGGTTTTTCAGGCATAAAATCCGCAGTGTAGTGATGCGCGGAAGTAAGAAGTAATCATTGATAATCAGCAGAAAGCAATTCACAATAATCATACTTGCACAGGTATGTATCATAGATATGCTTTTCCTTTTTCAATAAGAAACGTGAGATATGCGGTTCCCAAGAAAAGAATTTACGTACGGAACGGTATAAACGGAAGAATAAAATCAGGGATACAATATGCTTTTCTTTCTCTTTCCGTGCCGCACGACGATAAATATAATGAGTAAAAAACTGATCGCTGTAACGAAGGGCCAGACTGACCGTAGATTCGACGTCCCATCCACGCAAAGAAGCATATTCTGTCATGATGTAAGTCAGTACCTCACGCGAAATACACAAACGGCACATATTACGGCATACCATATCACAATCAATATCCGATAGCAACTGCATGCGATTCACGTCGACCAGAGAGAAACTGTATTCATTCGTTTCATTCTGATGAATCAGTATATTACCGGGAGAATAGTCCAAATGCAGGATACCTGCCTGATGCAAAGCAGCTGTGTAGCGCGCAAAAGCAGAAAGTTTATCTTCATTTCCCTCTTCCACTTTCCCATCCATCAGGGAACGGACAGTTTCGCCACCATCATAACAACAAATGTAATAGCTATGTGAAAGAAGGCCACTCTGGAATTGTTCGATCATAGCAACTGGCTCCGGAGTGTCAAAGCCATGTTGTTGAATTTCCATAGAGTAAATATAGGAACGCTCTGCTTTTGATTGCCGGAAAAACGAATATACAACACGATTGATGATGTGAGGCTTCTTAAAGCTCTTCACCACAACATCAATGCTGCCTAAGCCAATTCGTTTTAAAACATTACGCCCATCGTACACCACATCTCCTTTTCTTCCTGGAAGGACCTTGGAATTTCTTCTATCTCCTTCTGCAGATGCGCGTACTTGGGATTTACAATCACTCTCATTACACTCTCCTATATAATACTAATTACAAAGATGGAGCAAAGATAAAGAAATTAAGGCACATTCCGACTATATTTTTTTCTCTTTTCTCACAAAGATTGGCTAACTCTCTCTATACATATAAGTACTGTTGCGAACAACTTTAGTCGTTTTTTCTTTTTTCTTTTCATTTATATTTAGACATAAATGCTTTTTTTTAGCTATGTTTGCACGATAAAAAGCATAAAGAAGTCAAGCATGAAACCAATCAAAAAAATTCTGATTATTCGATTTAGACAAATAGGGGACTCTATTCTGGCTGTTGCATTGTGCAGTACGCTGAAAAAAAGTTTTCCCGATGCAGAAATACACTTTGTGCTGAATAAAAATATAGCATCGCTCTATGAGGGTCACCCGGACATAGATAAGGTTATTACATTTGACAAGAATGAGAATAAGCCATTCACTGCTTATATAAAAAAAGTATGGCAGGTAATGCACCAAAACAAATACGATGTCATCATCGATATGCGTTCTACTATTCGGACCCTTTTTTTTCTCTCTTTTTTCATTAAGAACTCCTTTCCGGATAGGACGCATTAAAGGATATACACATTTTCTACTGAACTACCGGACAGACACTTACAGTAAGAGTCTGACAACTGATATGGTAGAACGCAACCTATTGCTTGCAGCGCCATTAGAGAAAATCAAGCCTATTCAATATACAAAAGAATTCAGGTTATACCTCACTGACCAGGAGAAAAAAGAAGACTTTCGATATTATATGGAAAAGGAGGGGATAGATTTCGCGCGCCCTGTGTTCCTAATAGGAGTCACCACCAAGCTCCTCCATAAAAAATGGAATACGGAGTTTATGATAACCACACTTAAAAGAATATTGGAAGAAATACAAGGACATACAAATGATCTTCAACTATGCACCGGGGTATGAAGAAGAAGATGCAAGAAATATCTACAAGGAATAGGATGTCCGGAACGCATCAAGATTGATATACAAGCCTCTTCATTACGACAACTGGCAGCACTTTGCGCCAACTGCTCGTTTTATTTCGGAAACGAAGGAGGAGCCAGACACATCGCCCAAGCTCTTGGAGTTCCTTCATTTGCCATTTATTCACCAAGCGCCTCTAAATCAATGTGGTTACCTGCAAATTCCGTACTTGCCCGAGGTATTAGTCCCGACGATATTCTTCCGCCGGAACAACAAGCAACATTAACCTATGAAGAACGTTTCGCATCAATTACCCCGGAAAAGGTATACGAGCAATTGATTCCAATACTAAGGCAATTGAGCTAACTCCGCGATATAAATCAAGATAGGCTTGTATATGCTTCTCGTAACTGAATGAAGCTGCATGTTCTTTCATTCTCTCCAAGCGTTCCTCATCTTTATAGAAATCAGGCAAATGTTCCCGGATACTTTGCACCATAGATTCTGTATCCAAATGTTCCCACATGATGGCATGTCCATTACAAACTTCCGGCAAACTAGTGCGATTAGCAGCAAATACAGCTTTTCCAAACTGCATAGCTTCTACCACAGGCAGCCCAAAACCTTCTCCTTCACTAGGAAACAGGAACGCCTCACAGTTCCGATATAACCAGATCTTTTCTCGCTTTGAGAAATAACATCCGTCAAAAAGACATTAGTGAGCTGATTCTCACGAATCAGATTACGCACTTCTTCAGCATAAGCGAAATGGGCATCTCCACAAATATACAAATCATATTCCGGAAAATGGCGCATTACGTCAACCAGGAGATGGAAATTCTTTTTTCCTACGGATTTGTCCAATCGTAAAAAAGAAAGGACGCCCTGTAGCAAACGACGGCTTTATTCCTTCCAACATATCGATCCTCTCCACCCCATTATAGATGACCCGGATCTCTTTCCCCTTTCAAATCTATATGTTGACGAATGACATCTGCGACATAATGAGAAATCGTTGTGACTACTGCTGCCTTATTGACCTTATTCTGCATCCGACGAAGATACATTTTAGCCTTCCAGGGCTTTTTCTCCGTTAAGAAATTAAAGTCGTGTATAGTAAAGATAAACTTTGTACCACCGGCAATACGCAACAACTTCCGCTGCTGATTCACCGCATGCCATACATCTACTTTGGGAAGGGTAAAAGGGAAAAAACTTATTGATACGACGTACCGGAACAGAGGTCACATTCGGGCCAAATTCCTGCATATATTTCTGTCTCAACAAATATACAAAATGAAGATCCTCTACCGGCATAGACGAAAAAGCGGCCGCATAGTTGGCCGCAATCTGTCCCGAACCAGCTGTGAGACTACCATAATTCGTAAGATCTATCAGTACCTTTTTCTTTCGTTGTATCTCTTTTTCCATCATTATTTGATTCTACGCTCTTTCGGTTCAAAAAACAACTAAATTGAATTCCTGCAAGGATCAATCTACAATCCCTTCTATTTTTGCAATAACCTGTTCCGGCTTTATATCCCTCAAACAGGCATAATCACCACGCCAACAAGGCTTCTGTCCATATACAGAGCAGGGACGGCATGACAAATCGAGTTGCACGGTATTAACCGGCAATTGTTTCCAACCCATAAAACCGGCATAAGGATGGGTGGCCCCCCAAATAGAGACAACCGGAATATTGACCAGGGATGCCAAATGCATATTGGCAGAATCCATTGAAAGCATCACGTCCAGATGGCTCATCAGATTCAGTTCGGTACGCATATTCAGTTTACCGATCATTGAAACGACAGAAGGATATTTAGCAATCCATGCATCAAATACGTCCTGCTCGCTTTTACCGCCTCCAAAAAGAAAAACCTTTACTTTGGGATTGGCAGCAAAATGTGCTATAACTTGCTCCTGCAGTTCTAACGGATAAATCTTACCTGCATGTTTGGCAAAAGGAGCTATACCAATCCATTTTTGATCTTCTTTAGGCCCTGTGACTGGTTCTATTTCCGCAAAGTTTCCTTTTCCTTCGCCATAAATAGAAGAGAAATTTAATAGTACCGGTAAACCTAGCTTCTCAAGTACATCGGCATAACGACGAAAAGAACTCTTCTGATTTTCCATCACCTTATCATGACGGCGAACCAGCTTCTTTTTGCCTGCCCTTCCCTTACAAATGGAAGCTACCGGTTTATTGGCAAGACGGAATCGCAAACATAAATACTTAGAACGAAGTACATGATGAAAATCAGCAATGTAATCGAAATGCATTGCTTTCAATTCCGAATAAAGGCTATTCAAGCCCCAAAGCCCCTTGTGCTTGCCTGTTAAATCAGCTCCGACAAAACCCACATTCGCAGGCAACCCCTGAAAGAGTGGCTGCCATACAGCACGACTTAACACTGTTATTTCATGCTGCGGATATTGCACAGCCAGCGAATGTATTACCGGGATTGTCATGGCTACATCGCCAAGAGCTGAAAAACGAATAATGAGAATACGCGCCATTCGTTATTTTTTCGCATAAAGCACCGGATTTAATGCCGGGTCATTATACATCTTCATCTGTTTATATACTTTCATATATTTTCTTCCGGCTTCGATATCAGCCAACAGCTGTTCAATAGCTGTAGAAAGGTCTTTGCGTTGTTCCAGCAGGATATTCAACTTAGTCTGGCATTGAGCACGGTGTTCCTCGGTAGTGTCCGTACGTTCCACCTCCTGCTGCATGTGGTAAATTTTCAATGCAAGAATTGACAAGCGGTCAATTGCCCATGCAGGGCTTTCCGTATTGATCGTTGCGTCAGAGAGAGGTTTTACCTCTTTGTATTTGTCTAAAAAGTAGCTATCAATTAATTCCACCAGGTCTGTACGGTCCTGATTTGATTTATCAATTCTTCTTTTCAAGGCCAATGCTTCTACCGGATCAATCTGCGGGTCACGGATAATATCCTCAAAATGCCATTGCACAGCATCAATCCAGTTCTTTAGATATAAATAATACTCAATAGTTTTCAACTCGTAAGGATTGTTCATCGGAGCATCCACACTATCCGTTACATGGTAATCTGTTGTCGATTTCCAAAAAATCTCGTTGCAAAGGTTACTAAATGTCATAATCTTAACTAGCTAATAGATATATAATAGGGCAAATCTATGTAATATTTTTCAGACAAGCAACCGTTTCTTACTTTTTTATTTGTTACCTTTGTGGGTATAAAAGATGAATTGTATATGAAAATTATTATCGACAATAAAATACCTTATATAAAAGAAGCGGTGCAGAGAATAGCCGATGAGGTAGTTTATGCACCGGGGAAAGATTTCACTCCGGAGCTCGTACGGGATGCGGACGCACTTATTGTCCGTACCCGCACACATTGCAACCGGGATTTATTGGAAGGTAGTCGAGTGAAATTCATAGCGACGGCAACCATAGGTTTCGACCATATTGATACGGAGTATTGCAAACAGGCCGGTATCGAATGGACGAATGCACCGGGATGTAATTCGGCTTCTGTCGCCCAATATATACAGTCATCGCTTCTGGTGTGGAAATCTTGCAGAAACAAAAAGTTAAACGAACTGACGATTGGAATCATAGGAGTAGGAAATGTCGGGAGTAAGGTAGCTAAAGTTGCCCAGGATTTTGGCATGCGTGTTTTATTGAATGATTTGCCACGGGAGGAAAAAGAAGGAACAGAGCTATTTGCCTCACTAAATAAAATTGCAGAAGAATGTGATATCATAACCTTTCACGTACCTTTATATAAGGAAGGGAAGTATAAAACCTTCCACCTGGCAGATGAGAACTTCTTCCAGTCACTCAAACGGAAGCCTGTTATCATCAATACCTCACGAGGAGAAGTCATCCAGACTGATGCTCTTTTAAAAGCCTTGAACAGCCAGATGATTTCGGATGCCATCATCGACGTATGGGAGCATGAACCGGAAATCAACCGTGATCTATTGGAAAAAGCATTCATCGGTACCCCCCACATTGCGGGTTACTCTGCAGATGGAAAAGCAAACGCCACACGTATGTCATTGGATGCCATCTGCAAATTTTTCCAAATAAAAGGTGATTATAAAATAAACGCACCGGCACCCGCCTCTCCTATTATACATGCCAAAAACCATGAAGAAGCAATCCTCCAAATATATAATCCAGTCGAAGATAGCACCCGATTGAAAAATCAACCGGAGCTATTCGAAACCCTACGCGGGAGATTATCCTTTGCGGAGAGAAGAGACAGCTTATTTAATCAAGTATTAAGAAATAAGTATTAAGTATTAACCGTAGCGACCGAGAACTTCATGAAATTCCGTCAAACGATTATCTGCATGGAGTAATACTTAATTAATACTTATTTCTTAATACTTGTTCTATGATTTGAGGGAAGTGTTCATATTCCAAAGCATGCACCTTCTTAGCTACATCATCCGGAGAATCAGTCGAAAGAACAGGACAGGTAGCCTGGAAGATTGCATTTCCTTCGTCGTAATGCTCATTTATATAATGTATAGTAATGCCGCTTTCTTTCTCACCGGCAGCCACTACCGCTTCATGTACCCGGTCACCATACATTCCTTTGCCTCCGTACTTCGGCAGAAGAGCAGGATGTATATTTATAATTTTATCGGGATAAGCATGCAAAAGCAAATCCGGCACGCGAACTAAGAAGCCGGCCAACACGACAAAATCAATGCGGTACTCCTGCAAAATAGCCAAAATTTCATCTCCGGCTATCCAATCCTCCTTTGGAAACACGTTAGAAGGCACTCCCAAGCGATGCGCACGTTCCAAAACATAGGCGTCACTTTTATTAGAAAGCACCAACGAAACCTGAACGGAATCGTTTTTTTGGAAATACCGGATAATATTCTCGGCATTTGAACCGGAACCGGAAGCGAAAATTGCGATGTTTTTCTTCATAACTCTCAAATTTCGATGCACAAAACAGTGAAAAATGTGCAAAACATTGCATTTATTTAGTCAAATATTTGCGCAAAACGATAAATATTCATTCCTTTGCACCGCAAATTTAAAGAAATAAAACTAATTATTAATTAAAAACTTAAAGTTATGTCTGAAATTGCATCAAGAGTAAAAGCGATTATCGTTGATAAATTAGGCGTAGAAGAATCAGAAGTTACTAACGAAGCAAGCTTCACTAACGACCTGGGAGCAGATTCTCTTGACACTGTAGAACTTATCATGGAATTCGAAAAAGAATTCGGTATCTCTATTCCTGATGACCAAGCAGAAAAGATTGGTACTGTAGGTGATGCTGTATCTTATATCGAAGAACACGCTAAGTAATTCGATTTCATCAATATGGAATTAAAAAGAGTGGTAGTAACAGGCCTTGGCGCCATTACTCCCGTTGGCAACAGCGTTCCCGAATTTTGGGAAAACATTGTGAACGGGGTTAGTGGAGCAGGGCCTATTACTCATTTTGATGCGTCGTTATTCAAGACCCAATTCGCATGCGAAGTGAAAAGACTTCGATGCAACGAAATACATAGACCGCAAAGAAGCAAGAAAGATGGACCTGTATACTCAATATGCCATCGCTGTTGCTAAAGAAGCGGTGAGTGATTCCGGTCTTGACGTCGAGAAAGAAGACTTGAACAAAATCGGTGTTATTTTCGGCGCCGGTATTGGTGGTATACATACATTTGAAGAAGAGGTAGGCAACTACTACACTCGTCAGGAAATGGGTCCGAAGTTTAATCCGTTCTTCATTCCAAAGATGATTTCGGATATTGCAGCCGGACAGATTTCTATCATGTATGGTTTCCATGGTCCTAACTACGCGACTTGTTCAGCATGTGCTACTTCAACCAACGCTATTGCAGATGCCTTCAACCTGATTCGTTTGGGTAAAGCAAATGTAATTGTATCCGGTGGTTCCGAAGCAGCAATCTTCCCGGCAGGTGTAGGCGGTTTCAACGCTATGCACGCCTTGTCAACACGCAACGACGAAGCTTCTAAAGCTTCACGTCCGTTTAGCGCAAGCCGCGATGGTTTCGTTATGGGCGAAGGTGGCGGTTGCTTGATCCTGGAAGAACTGGAACACGCTAAAGCTCGTGGTGCAAAAATCTATGCAGAAGTTGCCGGTGTAGGTATGTCTGCAGATGCACATCACTTGACTGCTTCTCATCCGGAAGGTCTGGGAGCGAAACTGGTGATGAATGAATGCACTGGAAGATGCGGAAATGGATCCGAAAGAAGTAGACTATATCAATGTACACGGTACATCTACTCCGGTTGGTGATATTTCAGAAGCAAAAGCAATCAAGGAAGTATTCGGTGATCATGCGTTCGAGTTGAACATCAGTTCAACCAAATCAATGACAGGTCACTTGCTGGGAGCTGCCGGTGCGGTAGAATCTATTGCAAGCATCCTTGCCATTAAGAACGGCATTGTTCCTCCGACTATCAACCACGAAGAAGGTGACGACGACGAGAACATCGACTACAACCTTAATTTCACGTTCAATAAAGCACAGAAACGCGAAGTTAATGTTGCCTTGTCCAATACATTTGGATTTGGTGGTCACAATGCGTGCGTTATCTTCAAGAAATACGCAGAGTAATATCGTGTTACGTAACGAAATAGATAAGATAAGGCTCCTGTTCCGCAAGGATAGAGAGTCTTATCTTTGTTTTTACCGGATACTCGGGTTCTACCCGCGCAATATCCAGCTTTATGAGCAGGCTCTCCTGCACAAATCGACTTCTGTCCGCTCCGACAAGGGACGTCCCTCTCAACAATGAACGGCTGGAGTTTTTAGGTGACGCCATCCTCGACGCCATCGTGGGAGATATTGTCTACAAACGTTTCGAAGGGAAACGGGAAGGTTTCCTGACCAATACACGTTCCAAGATTGTACAACGGGAGACGTTGAACAAGTTGGCCGTTGAAATCGGCCTGGATAAGCTCATCAAGTATTCTACCCGCTCTTCTTCTCACAACAGCTACATGTACGGAAATGCTTTTGAAGCGTTTATCGGAGCTATTTATCTGGATCAGGGATATGAACGTTGCAAACAGTTTATGGAACAACGGATTATCAACCGTTATATCGATCTAGATAAAATATCCCGAAAAGAGGTTAACTTCAAATCCAAACTTATCGAATGGAGCCAAAAAAGAACAAAATGGAGGTTTCCTTTGAATTAATCGAGCAGTTTCTCGACCATGACAGCAACCCTGTATTCCAAACTGAAGTACGCATTGAAGGACTTCCGGCAGGAACAGGTACGGGGTATTCCAAGAAGGAGTCTCAACAGAATGCCGCCCAGATGGCTATAAAGAAGGTAAAGGAACCGACATTTATGTCAACCATCGAAGAGATCAAAGCACAACATTCAGCAACTACAACAGAACCGGAGGTTGAACTTGCAACTAACTCTGAAACTGAATTGGCAACTGAACTTGAGAATGAATTTGAGAATGAACTCGAAACCGAACTGAATGCAAATCCCGAGATAGAACCGGAAAATGTTTCAGAAGAAAACACCTCCGATAATGAAATTTCTACGGTACAACCTACTATGGAAGCCGAGGAGACTAGCCAAAGCAAATCCCCATGCGACGACCCTGAATCACCAAATCGTGATCTTCAGTAACTAATTTCAGTTTTCCTGCAACTTCTTCAAGAGGAATAGATGCTATATCGTCTCCTTTTAAGGTCACCATACGCCCGAATTGGCCATTGGCTATCAATTCCGTTGCATGCCCGCCCATGCGGGTAGAAAGATTGCGGTCGAAAGGAGTAGGCGAACCACCACGCTGGATATACCCCAAAACTGTTTCGCGGGTTTCTATACCGGTTTCATATTCAATTTCCTGCGCGATATATTCAGCAGCACGTTTACGCCCATCGGTCTGAATACCTTCCGCTACCACTACAATAGAATAGGGTTTGCCTTTCTTTAATCTTTCCAAAATCGTATTGCCGATATTTCTTAATGTCATAAGCGATTTCGGGGACAAGAATCACATCCCCTCCTCCTGCCATACCGGAATACAAAGCAATCCAACCGGCTTTATGCCCCATCACTTCAATCACCATCACTCTTTTGTGAGAGCTTGCGGTGGAATGTAGACGGTCGATGGCATCAGTAGCAATACTTACCGCCGAGTCGAAGCCAAAAGAGATGTCCGTGCCCCAAATATCATTATCAATGGTTTTAGGAACAGATACGATGTTAACTCCCATTGCAGCAAACTTGGCTGCAGTCTTCTGCGTTCCATTTCCACCGATACAAACGACACAATCCAGTCCAATTTCCATGAATATTCTGAAGAATTAAAGACGGTTTGTCAACATCCGAGACAACGCCTCCTTTTTTGAAAGGCTTCTCGCGAGAGGTTCCTAGCATCGTTCCACCCAAATTCAGCAGACCGGAAAGCGACTTGTCTGTAATAGATTCGACATCTTTGGTCAGCAAGCCCTGAAAACCGCTGTGAATGCCTATCACTTCCATCCCATAATAATTGATGGCAGTTTTGCACACGCCACGAATGGTGGCATTGATACCGGGACAGTCCCCGCCGGATGTTAAGATTCCAATTCTCATTGTCGCATTTTTTAGTCTAAAACTCGGGTATTCTATGAAAGTCGTCAATTTTTAACGATTATTTCCGTCGTAAAGATAGAAAAAAAAGATAAATAAGTTACTTTTGCACGACTAAACATTATTATGTTAAAGCAGAAATGAATATTACAAAAATTATTAGTAAGACTTTCGATTCCCGTTTAAAACAGATAGACCTATATGCTAGTCAGGCTAGTGAGATACAGCATCGTGTGTTAAGTCGCTTAATACACCAGGCCGCTCAGACTGAATGGGGAAGAAAGTACGATTACTCCTCTATCCGTAACTATGAAGATTTCCGAAAACGTGTTCCTATCCAAACATACGAAGAAATCAAACCTTATGTAGAACGTTTGCGAGCCGGGGAACAGAATCTGCTTTGGCCATCGGAGATACGCTGGTTTGCAAAATCCTCCGGAACGACTAATGATAAAAGTAAATTCCTTCCCGTCAGCAAAGAGGCACTGGAAGACATTCATTACAGAGGAGGAAAAGATGCGGCAGCTCTTTATTTCCGCATCAATCCGGATAGCCATTTTTTCTCCGGCAAGGGACTGATTCTCGGGGGTAGCCATAGTCCGAACCTCAACTCCAACCATAGTTTAGTAGGAGATTTATCCGCTATTCTGATTCAGAATGTGAATCCGCTTATCAATTTCATTCGTGTACCCAGCAAGAAAATTGCATTGATGAGCGAATGGGAGACCAAAATAGAAGCAATCGCCAACAGCACTATTCCGGTAAATGTGACAAGCTTGTCCGGCGTACCGTCGTGGATGCTGGTACTTATCAAACGTGTTCTTGAAAAGACAGGAAAACAGGCTTTGGAAGAAGTATGGCCCAACCTGGAAGTTTTCTTCCACGGTGGAGTCGCTTTCACTCCTTATCGTGAGCAATACAAGCAGGTGATTCAAACACCGAAGATGCATTATGTAGAGACTTATAATGCTTCGGAAGGATATTTTGGAACTCAAAACGACCTCTCCGATCCTGCCATGTTATTAATGATCGACTACGGAATCTTCTACGAATTTGTTCCGCTGGAGGAAGTAGGAAAAGAGAGTCCACGAGCTTATTGCCTTGAAGAAGTCGAGCTCAACAAGAACTATGCAATGGTTATTTCTACTTCTTGCGGCTTATGGAGATACATGATTGGGGATACAGTGAAGTTTACCAGCAAGAATCCCTATAAGTTTGTCATCACAGGAAGAACAAAGCATTTCATCAACGCATTTGGCGAAGAACTGATTGTCGATAACGCTGAAAAAGGATTGGCAAAGGCTTGTGCCGAAACCGGAGCACAAGTTAGTGAATACACCGCGGCACCTGTGTTTATGGATGAGAATGCCAAATGCCGGCACCAGTGGTTAATAGAATTTGCCAAAATGCCGGATTCCGTAGAAAAGTTCGCTTCGATACTTGACGCCACACTGAAGGAGGTTAACTCCGATTATGAGGCGAAACGATGGAAAGACATAGCTTTGCAACCATTGGAAGTGATCGTTGCCCGTGAGGGATTATTCCATGATTGGCTGGCACAGAAAGGAAAGCTGGGAGGACAACACAAAGTCCCCAGATTAAGCAATACGCGCGAATATATAGAAACAATGCTGGTGCTGAATAATAGCGCTCATCCGGAAGAATAACCAAAAACCAAAACATAACCACTACAAGTTTTTTTTTCCATTACAGAGGTTACTTGTATAAGGAGAGAGCGTCAAAACAACTCTCCAATTTCTTCCAGGCACGGATTATGCGAATTACATGGATAAAGTTTATTCTCTTTCCGTGTTTATCCGTGTAATCCGTGCCTTAGTTATATCGATTAGCCAGCTAAGTTTTGTTTTAAAAAACTTGCGTCAGAGCGTTCATCTTCCCAATATGTAAGATTAACGGGCGTTGACTATGATTCCTCCTCCTAGTAGCAATCCGTCTCCATAGAATGCAGCAGCCTGTCCGGGAGCAATGGCTGTTAATGGTTCATGAAGCTGCACGTGCAATAAATGATCCGATGTGACGGTAATCGTGCCATGGTTTTCCTGCTTGCGATAGCGTATTTTCACAATGATGTCAGAATGCCCTAAAGTACGCTCCTGATTGACAAGATTCCAGTCTTTCAACCACATTTCTGTTTTCTCCAGAGCTGAAAGAGAAGCCAACATCACTTCATTCTTTTCAGGATCAATCTCTTTCACAAATACAGGACGATTCAGATGAATGCCCAAACCGCGTCTCTGCCCAATAGTATAAAAGGGATAGCCTTCATGCCAGGCAATAAAATTTCCCTTTTCATCGACAAATTTTCCTCTTCTGATTCTGTCAGACCAGGTCTGTTTATCGCTGCCCGATGTCTGACTATTGTTGATTGATGCCTCACTATTACTGACCGACATCTGACCATTTCTGACCAACCAGTCTTTTAAAAAGGTCCGATAGTCCATCGGGCAAAAACAGACACCAATACTATCCTTTTTGGTTGCCACCTTTCGAAAACCATGTTCAGCAGCCCAGGCACGGGCTTCAGCTTTCGTAATATCCCCCATCGGCAACAACATCCTGCAAAGAATATCTTGTTTCAATCCCCATAGAAAGAAGGTTTGATCCTTATCCGAGTCGGCAGCGTATGTTATATAAAAGGTATTATTTAGTTGTATATTCTGTGCATAGTGTCCGGTAGCAATATAAGAAAATTCCCATTTCATCGGCAATCTTAGCAAGCAGAGGCCATTTCAGGTAATTATTGCACAATATACAAGGGACTGGAGTCCGTCCTGCCAGATACTCCTGCACAAAATATTCAATAATCTGTTTACTGAATATTTCACGGGCATCGTATGTTATATGCCGTATTCCTAAACGTTCTGCCAGATTACGGGCATCTTCCAGATACTCTGTCGAGCCATTCAATTCATAAAAACGGAAGGTTACTCCGATCACTTCATAACCGGCTTCCAGCAATCGCATAGCAGCAACAGAACTATCTGTACCGCCACTCATTCCAAGCAATACTCGTTTGTTTTCCTCCATCATGCTGCAAAATTAAGTATTTTCCCGTATCTTTGTTTGTTAAAGTCTAAAAGAGAATGAAAGAGAGACCAACTAACGGACAAGTTATAATCGTTTTCACAGAGCATCCGATACTCGGCATATTGCTGATTCCCTATATTGCGGAAAAGCTGGACGATGGTACCTTGCAATTGGTAGAACAAGCATTTCACGCCTCTCCCGAAGCTATGAGCATAATGAGCGAAGCGGAAAGACAAGCCATCGATATCGCTTCATACTATACAGAAAAGTATCTGATGGGCCTCTACTCCCGTGAAAAAACAGTATCGCGTTTTTTACATAAATTATCCGAAGATCCGGAACGAATAAAGAATGATATCCGTCCATCTATCGAAAAGAAACTGTTGGAAATGCTGATACTGATACGGGACAACGGACTGCCTTTTTATCAGAAACAAGCTGGTAGCAAAATCTTATACGCCCATCATATTTATCATATCAACCCTCACGACGTAGAAATTCGTGTAACGTTTCATGTTGACAATAAAACGTTTCGTTATCAGTTGCAGTGCTATTATGAAGGACAGCCATTCTCTTTAAGTGAGTTGAAACCTGTGGTTGTACTGACATCCGCACCAGCCACGCTATTATTGGGAATGGAGCTATATTTCTTTCCGCACATTGAAAGCGCACGCATCTTACCTTTTACAAAGAAAAGATCGATCAGCGTAGACGCTTCACAAATTGAAAAATACATAGATAACATTGTTATCCCGATTGCTCGTTATCATGAAATCGAGACTCACGGTTTGAATATTACTGAAGAAGAATGTGCCTGTGAGGCTGTTCTCTCATTCGAAGATACCACGTACAACGGACAAGCATTGCAGCTTGGTTTCCGTTATGGAGATCAGACATTTACATCGGATAGTGCCCTTGAAATGAAAAAAATCATTTATCGGAAAACATCCGGTGAAATCGGCTTTTTCCGGCGTAACATTACAGTGGAAGAACAAGCAGTCCAACTCTTAACGAATGCCGGTCTGCAACAACTCAATGACACACACTTCCAACTATCTGCCAAAGCTCCGGAAAAGACAATTGTCGAATGGATCAACAGCCATCGGGAGATGTTGCAGCAGTCCTTTCACCTTACCAGTAATGTAGGGAATGCATTGTATTGTCTGGACGAGATACGCATCGAGCAAAGTTGTGACGATGAGGTCGACTGGTTTGAATTGCACATCACCGTTGTTATCGGCAATCTGCGTATTCCTTTTTCACGCTTCCGCAAACATATCCTGGAGGAAAAGAGAGAATATCTGTTACCTGATGGCCGCATGATTCTCCTGCCAGAGGAATGGTTCAGCAAATATGCGAATTTACTAGAGATGGGAGTACAAACAGAAAAAGGAATCCGGTTGAAACATGCATTTATAGGTGCTGTACAGACAGCTTTGGGTGAGGATGGAGTGAAAAAATTCCCCGCGAAGCAGCAAATACATAACGTTGCCGTACCAAGAATGCTTAAAGCAACGTTACGCCCCTATCAGCAGAAAGGATTCTCATGGATGGTACATTTGCATAAACAAGGATTTGGCGGATGCCTGGCAGATGACATGGGGCTTGGGAAGACGCTTCAGACTCTTACTCTATTACAGTATATATATAAACCATCTACCCCCAGACAACCGGCTACCCTGATCGTTGTCCCCACATCGCTACTTCATAACTGGCGACGGGAAGCCAAACGCTTTACAGCACTCTCGATGGCGGAATACAACAACACCATGGCTATAGACAAGGAACAACCGGAAAAATTCTTCGGTCATTTTCACTTGATCTTTACGACGTATGGCATGATGAGGAATAACATTGATATACTCTGTTCATACCGTTTCGAATACATCGTGCTCGATGAAAGCCAGAATATCAAAAATAGCGAATCGCTCACCTTCCGGTCAGCCATTCGACTACAAAGTAAACACCGACTCGCACTGACAGGTACTCCCATCGAAAACTCATTAAAGGACCTGTGGGCTCAATTTCACTTTATACAACCAGACTTACTGGGTACGGAAAATGCTTTCCAAAAGCAGTTTATAATGCCGATTCGCCAGGAAAACGAACGCGTACGAATGCAGTTGCAACAACTGACAGCCCCATTTATCCTCCGTAGAAGCAAGAAAGAGGTAGCTCCGGAACTTCCGGCACTTACCGAAGAGACCATCTACTGCGACATGACTGAAGAGCAGAATACTTGTTACGAACAGGAGAAAAACAGCCTGCGCAACATCCTTCTTCAGCATCCTCAAAGTACCGACAGGCTTCATTCGTTTAGTGTATTAAATGGCATCTTACGTTTACGACAACTATCTTGCCACCCGCAACTTATCCTTCCCGACTATACCGGAACATCCGGAAAAACGGCACAGATAATCGAAACATTCGATACGCTACAGAGCGAAGGCCACAAAGTTTTAATTTTCTCCTCATTCGTCAGACATCTGGAGGTCTTGGCTGAAGCTTTCCACGAACGGGGTTGGAAATATGCCTTATTAACAGGATCGACCAACAACCGTCCTTCCGAAATCGCCTATTTCACCGATCAAAAAGACGTCCAGGCATTCCTGATTTCACTAAAAGCAGGGAGGCGTGGGACTTAATCTGACTCAAGCCGACTATGTATTTATCATAGACCCCTGGTGGAATCCTGCCGCCGAATCGCAGGCGATCGCCCGCGCCCATCGTATCGGGCAGGACAAGCAAGTAATTGCTTACCGCTTCATTACCCAAAACAGTATCGAAGAAAAGATTCTTCACCTACAAGATGAGAAACGAAAACTAGCGGAAACATTTGTTACCGATAGTGAGCCATTACCTATATTAAGCAACGAGCAATGGGTAGACCTGCTCTAATAATACATAAAGTCGCAATCTATCACAGAGACGTGTAAAATGTATTATTTCATCGTATTCCTGAATTTTTTTATCCATATACTCTTATTTTATCCGGTTATCTTTGCCATTGTGAAAATTATAAATAACCCGAAATAATAAACGTATGAAAAACAGGAGCATTACCTACCTATTACTATTTGGTATTTGCAGCATGCTATTCGTTCTGCAATCTTGCCAAGAAACGGATGACCTGCGTTCTGAAATTGATTCGCTAAAAAATCGCGTCCAAGTATTGGAAGAAACAGCTAATCAACTGAACACTTCTATCGAAAGTTTACAGTATTTATTAAATGATCCGGTCATCGTGGGTATCACACCTATCGAAAATGGCTATACTGTAGAATTAAGTGACGGAAAAAGTATCACCGTCATGAGTGGAGAAGCCGTCAATGCACTAGTACCCTCCTTATCTGTAGATAATGAAGGCTATTGGATTTATAGCATAGACGGAGGTATTACCTACATGCCTCTAAAAGATGCTAATGGCAATAAGATATATGCCATTCCAACCAGTAAGCCTAGTGATCCCGACAAACCTGCCACTCCCATTCAATCTCCCAAGCTGAAGATAGATGCAAATGGTTACTGGCTGCTCAGCTATGATAATGGAAAAACATATCAGAACCTAACTAACAACGATGGCAGTAAAATAGAAGCCATTGAAAGTGCCGGAAAAAATTCTATCTTTGATAAAGTAGAATATAACACAACTTCCAAAAAGCTTACAGTTACCTATGCAGACAAAACCATTGAACTGCAAGTGATAGATACTTTCTACTTAAAGGTAAAAGGAATGGAAGATATGCAGATTTTCCCACTAAATGAAACACGGCTTTATGAGGTAGAACAACAAGATGTAACAGGAGTAGTAATAAAAGCTCCTAAAGAATGGAATATTGTCTTAAAAGATAATGAACTTTCCATTACTTCACCGAAAGCAAATGATATAGAGAATAAAGAAGAAACAATCAATATTATTATTACTTCTTCTAAAAACTATATTCGTATAGTACCTCTTAAAGTACAACTACTGACAACAGGTTATGATGCCAATGCATGTGATGCATGGAATAAATACAATTTGGGAGAAGCCGACAATCTATTGCTTGATTTCTCTTATGCTGGTTATAAACATGGTGAAGTCGCACCTCCCGATGTATGGTCTTTAGGTTACACTGTATATAATGTAAAAGATTACGGTGCTATTCCCAATGATAATAAGTCTGACCGAGAAGCTCTAACAAAAATATTAGCTAAAATCGGTTCTAAAGTGGATAATGCCAAAGCTATAATTTATTTTCCTAAAGGAGAATACATCCTGCATACAGCAGCTGATGATGTAGATGGAAAATCACAAACAATTCAGTTATTAATGGGAGGAGTAATCCTGAAAGGTGACGGACGCGACCAAACTGTCATAAAAATGGATGCCCCTAACCAACCGACCAATCCAAGTGTCATGTATTCCTCACCTGTCATGCTGGAAATCAAGCATAATAGTGGATTATCCCCTATTACCGAGGTTACGGGAAACGCCGAAAAGGGGACTTTCTCAGTAGAAGTGGCCTCCACCACAGGTATTAAAGTCGGAGATTGGGTATGTTTACAACTGGCTGATAATAGTCCGGAACTTATCAAAGCAGAATTAGCACCTTACCAACCCACTTCAAACATGACTAATCTACATGAAGATGGCGTACAGGTCTTCGATTATCATTTAGTAGCAGCCATCGACGGGCAAACTGTTACTTTCAAAGAGCCAATCATGCATGCTGTAGATCCACAATGGAAATGGACTATCCAAAAATATCCCCACTATGAGAATGTAGGTGTGGAAGATATGACCTTTGAAGGAAAAGCTAAAGTTGACTTTACTCATCACGGTTCATGGGAGGACGATGGAGCCTACAAGCCTATCAATCTTATTCGCCTGACAAATTCATGGATGCGCCGCGTGGGCTTTCGTAGCGTCAGCGAAGCAAGTTCGATCGTCAACAGTTCCAATGTATCCGTATACGACGTAATCATAGATGGTAACCGCGGACATGCAGCCATTCGTTCGCAAGCCTCGTCACGCGTATTTATAGGCAAAGTGACGGACAAATCAAACGGATTCCTTATAGATAACAAAAATGTATACGAACAAGGAGCAGGCCAATACCACGCATGTGGTGTATCCAAGCAAAGTATAGGTGCTGTCATTTGGAATGTAGACTGGGGAACTGACGGTTGCTTTGAGTCTCATGCCACACAACCTCGTGCAACGCTGATTGACCGTTGTACAGGTGGTTTTATGAGATTCCGCCAGGGAGGTGATTACAACCAAATGCCTAATCACTTAGCCGATTTGACTTTGTGGAACTTTAATGCCAAGAATAATGTCACAGATTCTCCATTCATCTGGTGGGACAACAATTCTCTTTGGTGGAAATTCCTTCCTCCTATCGTAGTGGGATATCATGGCGGAAGTATTAACTTCGATGAAAGCCAAATGAAGTTGAATGAAGAACAGGGTAATACCGTTACTCCATATTCACTCTATGAAGCCCAATTACGCAAACGTTTAGGTGCAGTTCCGGCTTGGTTAAATTCACTCCAGTAATAACTTTAAAAACAAGATACAATTATGAAGAAACTTTGGTACGTATGTATGTTACTGACTGTATGTCTGGTAGGATGCAATAAGACAGACGACTTATGGGACGACGTTAACGATTTAAAGACTCGTGTTACCGCCCTTGAAAAAACCGTTCAAGATTTGAACTGGAACATTGAAGCCGTACGCGAACTTTGCAAAGAAGGCGCTACCATTACTGATATTGAATTAAAGGATGGTATATATACCATTACATTAAGTAATGGCAAGACACTCAAACTCGTTGAAGAAACCGGAGCGGGTGCCTTGATTCCTCAAATGGGCATCGACAACGATGGTTATTGGACGGTAAGCTATGACAACGGAAGCACTTTTCACACAACTGAAAGATAAAAGCGGGAATCCTATAAAAGCAACGGCTGAAAATGGAAAGACTCCTCTTTTCCAAATCGATGCAGCAACAGGATACTGGCAAGTCAGCTACGACGGTAGTACTTATGAGAACGTAAAGGACTCTGCAGGCAATCCTGTAAAAGCAACTAACGGTGAAGCTGCAAATGACAAATTCTTCAATTCTGTAGAAAAGGTAGGTAATAACTTTAATCTAGAGTTAAAAGATGGTACAAAACTATCCATACCTATTATCAGCAATTTCTACTGCATATTTGATGAAAGTATTGTAGGTATACAAAGAATCGCAGCAGGATCTACGAAAGATTTCATTGTACACATGAAGGGAGTAGAATCTTATATCATTACCGCTCCCGAAGGTTGGGAAGCGACTTTGTCTGAACCGTCCGCAGATAACGATGAAGGAACATTGACAATAAAAGCTCCTGCAACAATAAAGACTTTATCGCGTGCTGTTGCTGATAATACAAAAGATGTGTCTATTCTCGCTACTTCAGGAGCGTATGCTGCCATCGCAAAAATACAGGTAGAGCTTGGAGAAGCAGAAACACGGATTGACTATAAAGCAAAATTCGATAACGGAGAAAGTATAACAATCGGTGATATCACATTTGATAAAAATACTTATCCCGATGCAGAAGTAGTAGAGTTGGATGGAACAGAAACAAGCCTTGACAATTATATCAATAATTCAAATAAGACCCGAATTCTGTTTTTAACAGGAAATAGCGACTTTACAACAGCCAACCCCGTAAATCTTAATAACACGATCATTATTATTGGGAAATATTCTGATTCTAAACCTGTCATTAAACCTAGTAGGGTTTGGAAAACAGTCTCTGGAAATATCTTCATAAAAGAATATTCATTTAGATATGAGTAGTTTCACTACTGATGGACAATATTTCAACAATTCGAATACTTCAAGTGCTACTGATTTCACAGCTTTGATCATAGATGAATGTAAGATCAGCGACGTTAAAAACCCAATTTATCAAGATACAGCAAAAGACAATTTGAATGGTATCAATACGATCATTATTAATAGAACTCGTATTATGGTCAATGCAGACAACAAAGCTCTCATACATCTATATACAACCAAAAACTTGGCTCCATACAAGAAATTTGCATTTACCAATAATATAGTATACAGTAAAACACCTTATGTGGGTCAAATATTGAATTGGGGATTACAAACAGACTTTACAGAAGGAAATCTTACTGCAATAATATCTAATAATACAGTAATTAATATTGCAGGAAACAATCCATATTTCAGACATAATAAAGGTAGTCTCACGATGACAAAAAACATCTTTTATGTAGACTCAAGTTTTGCAAAGAATAGCAACCTTTATACTTACGTGGGAAATGATACTCATCCTGTAAGTGTAACTACAGTAGATGTTAAAGATAATATCGTATATGGATTAACAAGTAACAGTAAATGGTATAATTACCATAGCAACTGTGATGCAAGTGCGAAAGTTGACCCCTATGTATTGACTCCTTATTCCACTGCACCACTGACCATTACTGATGTAGAAAACGGTATATTTGTCTTGGCAACAGATATGGATGGATACGGAGCAAATATCGAATAAATACATCCATCATAAATAAAAAGGATATCTCATGAGGTATCCTTTTTATTGACTAATATCCCATTCCGAACTGCCACAACGGCACCACATTCATAAAGCCTCTTTCAATATCATCCTTCACCACAAATCCTTTCTGTACCTCCTGAATCTGCTTTTGTCCCTTTTTCTTTCCTCCCACCTCAAATGTCATATCATCAATCAAGAAATCAGAAACAGGAGAAGCTACTACATCCGAAAAAATACGGGTCTGGTTCAAAAAGAAAGTCTCCCTGATATTTCCAATATTAGAATTATCTTGAGCCAGACTATATATCAAATTGGTATTATCCAGATAAATTTTATCTACTTTCCCTAACCCGCGTATTCCGCCGGTAGCATCTCTCAACTGCGCTATCAACCCTGCCTCTTCAATATAAAGGCAATAATCGGATATATTATTACGGCTCACTTCAAGAATTTTAGCTATACTGCTAAAATTAGGCTTGAACGGCACACTCTTAGCAATGATAGCAAGAAGTTGCTTAAGTTTACGCCCAGTGGAAACATTCATATCAGCAAATTGAGGTATGTCCGACTCCAAAGTCAAATTGATGATCTGTCGCAAACGTATATCAAAATCTTCCTCCAATGCAAAAGGATAGTAGCCTTTCTGCAAATAGTCATGAAAGAGTGGAAGCGGATGCTCCAAACCCGGAATTTCCACTTTATGCGCTACAATATCCTGCAAACTGTATATTTCCATGAAATACGATGCATCTGATACATGACAGCGCGACGACTCAAATCTGAAGCTCCTTTATTAATATCCAATACAGATGAACCTGTAAAAACAATATTCAACTCTGGAATGATAATCGTAAATCAATTTAAGCTCTTCGATCATCTTGACAAAAGCATCCGCTAAATCCAGCAAACGATGGCTGGCAAAATAAAAATCTTCAGCCGTCACATATAAAGAGTCATTTAAATTCAGCTTTTCTTTAATGTGCTGTAATACAAGAGTCGTCTTCCCTACTCCTCTAGGTCCCGTAAGCCCTATCATGCGACTATTCCAATTTATCCTGGAATAAATATACCGGTGAAACTCAATATTAGTCTCCCGTATCATCTTGTGAAAATACTCAAATAACTTATCCATATAGCATTGGTTTATAGACAAAGATACGATTATTTGCACTATAATAGTGCAAATAACAAAACAAATTGCACTTTCACAGTGCAATTTCAGCTAAAGCCACATCTTTTCCCCCACCACCTTGCAGAAAAACTTTTTTAATTTATCTTTGCATCCAAAACAACCCTACATGAAATACAAACTTATCGTGCTCGATCTTGACGGCACACTCACCAACTCTAAAAAAAGGAAATCACTCCCCGCAACAGGGAAACTCTGATACGTATGCAAGAGCAAGGAATACGACTGGTATTAGCTTCCGGTCGACCTACTTATGGTATTGTGCCATTAGCTAATGAGTTACGTATGAATGAATTCGGTGGATTCATCCTGTCCTATAACGGAGGAGAAATCATTAATTGGGAAACACAAGAGATGGTATATGAAAATGTGTTGCCTAATGAAGTTGTTCCAGTGCTCTACGAATGTGCCCGTACCCATCAACTAAGTATATTAACCTATGACGGAGCAGAGATAATAACCGAAAACTCTCAAGATCCATACGTATTAAAAGAAGCCTTTCTCAATAAAATGGCAGTTCGGGAGACAAATGACTTCCTGACAGACATCACGCTTCCCGTAGCCAAATGCCTCATCGTAGGAGATGCCGATAAACTGATTCCACTTGAAGCCGAACTTTGTCTCCGGTTACAAGGTCGCATTAATGTTTTCCGTTCAGAACCCTATTTTCTCGAATTAGTCCCGCAAGGTATCGACAAGGCTCTTTCTTTGGCCGTCCTGTTAAAAGAAATAGGAGTAGCACGTGAAGAAGTTATAGCCATAGGTGATGGCTATAATGACCTATCCATGATTAAGTTTGCAGGACTGGGGATTGCCATGGGAAATGCTCAAGAACCTGTAAAAAGAAAGCAGCAGATTACATCACCCTGAGTAACGAAGAGGATGGTGTAGCCGAAGCAATCAATAAGTTTTGCAATCAACAATAGCCAAACATTTACTGACATGCCGGCAGAGTTTTAGTTTCTCGGTGAGAAACCTTTGGTTTCCAAGGAATGAAACTATTGGTTCCTCGGTGTGAAACTGTTAGTTTCATACCGGGAAACTAATAATATTACCAGTAAAACAGCTCAAGAGCTAAAATCAACTCATCAAAGATAGGGCGCATATTCAGATTTTATACTAACTTTGCGGTTCCAATAAAACAAATATAAAATGTTATGGAACATCAACTTACCATTTACAACACCTTAGATAGAAAGAAAGAGTTGTTTGTACCGCTTCATGCACCTCATGTAGGCATGTATGTGTGTGGACCGACTGTTTACGGAGATGCCCATTTAGGACACGCCCGTCCGGCTATAACCTTCGATGTGTTATTCCGCTATCTCACCCACCTAGGATATAAAGTACGCTACGTACGAAATATTACCGATGTAGGTCATCTGGAACACGATGCCGATGACGGAGAAGACAAGATCGCCAAGAAAGCACGTCTGGAAGAGTTGGAACCAATGGAGGTTGTTCAATATTTCCTGAACCGCTATCATAAAGCAATGGAAGCGTTGAATGTACTTTCTCCAAGCATTGAGCCACATGCTTCAGGACATATCATTGAACAAATCCAACTGGTACAGAAGATTTTGGATGCCGGATACGCCTATGAAAGCGAAGGCTCCGTTTACTTCGATGTAGCCAAATACAATAAAGATTACCACTACGGAAAACTTTCCGGACGTAATCTGGACGACGTCTTGAATACCACCCGTGACCTCGACGGACAAAGCGAAGAAACGCAATCCCGCCGACTTTGCCCTTTGGAAAAAGGCACAACCTGAACATATCATGCGCTGGCCGTCTCCATGGAGCGATGGTTTCCCCGGATGGCACGCCGAATGTACCGCTATGGGACGCAAATACCTGGGTGAACACTTCGATATTCACGGAGGAGGAATGGACTTGATTTTCCCTCACCACGAATGTGAAATCGCACAATCGGTAGCCTCACAAGGTGATGACATGGTTCACTACTGGATGCACAACAACATGATTACCATCAACGGAACCAAGATGGGTAAATCACTTGGCAACTTCATCACGCTGGACGAATTCTTCACCGGTACTCATAAGCTGCTGGCACAAGCCTACACACCAATGACAATCCGTTTCTTCATCCTGCAAGCTCATTACCGCAGCACGGTAGATTTCAGCAATGAAGCACTGCAAGCATCCGAAAAAGGCCTGCAGCGTCTGATGGAAGCCATTGACGCATTGGATAAGATTACTCCCGCATCGGCAACTTCAGAGGGAATCAACGTGAAAGAACTGCGCGCTAAATGCTACGAAGCAATGAATGACGACTTAAATACACCGATTGTCATCGCACAGCTTTTCGAAGGCGCCCGCATTATAAACAATATCATTGCCGGTAATGCCACCATCTCCGCCGAAGACCTGAAAGACCTGAAAGAAACATTCCATCTGTTCAGTTTCGACATCATGGGATTGAAAGAAGAAAAAGGCTCTTCAGATGGTCGTGAAGCAGCTTACGGCAAGGTAGTAGATATGTTACTGGAACAACGTATGAAAGCGAAAGCCAACAAAGACTGGGCTACTTCCGACGAAATCCGCAACACGCACTGACAGCACTCGGATTTGAAATCAAAGATACTAAAGACGGTTTCGAATGGAGACTGAATAAGTAACAAGAAAAGAAAGTGCTCAACGCACCGTGTAAATACAAAGAAGACCGGCTCCCCATGAACCGGTCTTCTCTTTTTTCATAGAAACATGATGACTAATACCTCTCTTTAAATTCTTGTTTTCTCTTATCTTATTCACTAATTATTTATTTTCCATGAGCATTTCGACCGGCTGTCCATGCTGACAGGTTACTGTCAGTACGGTCTGGTCTCCCTGCTGTTCCAACCGGACATTTTCCATCGGGCTTGTCAATCTCCAATGTCCTTTAAGCCGTATCTCCTTAGTAATAGGACGACTGGGCTCTTTCGTTGTATACGTCTTCTCTTCTATATTCAGATTCGGATCACAGACGCTTAAACGGATACCCTTATCAGATTCTTTTGCATACATCACCATTGTTTCCGCAGGAATAGCGACGACCACTTTATCAGCGGCAGGCTGATAAGCTTCAAAAGCGGCATACGCCGTGATACCAGTCTTTTTATCATAAACAACGTGAGCAGTCTGATCGCGTTGCAACACCTCGTATGCAGGAGTTTTACGCAGTTCGTCGAGATCGGAAGCAGAAGGCTGTATCAATACCATATATTCATAAGTCCCCTCTTTCGGTGCCTTGCCATGTTCTATCCAGGCAGAAGAGAATTTTCCCTTAGTAACTTCACGCGTCTTTTCGTGCCGTGATTCCTGTTCTGCCACCTGTGCGCGAACGGTTCCGTCCACTACATGATAATAATTGTCATAACCATCATGAAGCCAATAGTTATCCTCTCCTACTTTGGGCTCCTTACCATTATATTTTGTCTGGAAAAGAGTCGTTTCCGTAGGATAATCCGCATTGGAGTTCGAAATACCTGTTCCCAGGCAAACCATCCGGTTATCAAAACAGAATACGGATTTACGGGCCACAAAGTCTGGTGTGAAATTCTCATAATCCCGTTCTGCCAATTTCATAGCGAACATTCCATTTTTACCATCTAAAGAACTGCTTCCGGAGAAATTCTCTTTGGAGCGTGCCATAGTCGTTCCTTTCAATGGGCTATCAAGCAAATCGAAAGGCAAATGAATGGTAGTTGTACCCGGCAAACGGTTCCAGTCCCATCCCTCCTGCACAAAACCGCTTCCGGCACGTGACACGGGATTTCCTTTCCCCATAATCTGCACGGAGCCATAACTCTGATAACGTCCGTAACGGTTATCTTTCGTATAAATTTCAGAGCCCCATACGTCAGTGGTATACCCTTTCAATGTCACCATCCAGTCCGCACGACGGAAAATGCCTGCCGAACCATAGTTGTAAACGAAGAATCCCTGTGGAGCCTGTGCCGGTTGAATACCTTCCTTCTTGAAGAAACGCGCATTCGGAGTATCACTATTGCGTATCAGACGTAAATAGTCGGCAGCCAGACCACGATCAAACGTATTTCCCTGACCGGACAAATCTCCAGATAAAGCGATATTGGCAAATGCTTCGATATCATCGCTTCCCATCTTCCCTCCAAAAGGATGACGGCCACTGATTCCGATGCCCCATTCATAGAAATTGCAATAATTGCGCATAGCAATAAAGGCTGATTTCATGTGTTTGCGCGCATCTTCGGTCAGTTCAAAACTTGTACCATTGGTAAATGCAATATATTCTCCTACAGTCGCAAGTACTCCAGTGGTATATCCCGGATAGAAACCGCCATGATGGAAAGTCGTACCGTCTACCTTTATACCACCGATCGTTCCCGGAGTATAACGCAAAGAAGAAGATAACCAACGTGATAATCCGCTCAACGCTTGCGCCTGTTCTCTTGCATCGGGAAACATCATAGCGGAAATAAATTTCGCCATCAATAACGTATGCCAGGAATCCAACAATTCATCACGTGTTGGAGAGCATGGCTGACGAGTTTCTTGCAGAGCCGCCCAAAAACGCAATGTGGAGAGATAAGCATCCCGATGAGGATGTTTATAGATAGCATCACGCATCAGCCAGGCAGTTGTATATATCTTACGTACCTGATAACCATAATGATGATTGGTACCCATACCGCTACCATAGGCAAATCCCTGATCGATAGCATAGTCGAATACGGTAAAGTAGTTTTTCTTTGATGTTTCGTTCTGGTTATAACAAGCATCATAGGCAAAACCGGAAAGCATCGTTTCAATATCGTTCCATGACATTTCTCCTTTCTTCTTGTCCTGTTCATCAGGAGCAACAATAGGAGTTCCTATAAATCCCGTTCCGGCGATGGATGGACTGATAGCCGCTTTCTCAAATGTTTTATAGGCAGCATTAATCGGTCCTTGGCGGAGCCTTTTTCACTTCCAGAAAGTCAGTCAAACGTTGTTCGATAGTCTTCAATTCTTTCTTTTGTTCGCTTGACAATTTAGAAGGCAGAGGGATATCATACGACTGTTGTTCCCATTTCCACACGAGACACCAATGCCATAGGTCACGATTAGACAATCCATTATTAGCAGGCAACTGCTGGTCGGGAGTAGTACGAAGATTCATTTTCTTTTCGGGGAAAGTCAAACGATCAAGAAAGATACGTCCTTTCCGTTGCGGGGCAACCAGTCGATAGGCTACGATCTTCTTATCTTTCTTGTCGCCCTGCATATACTCAAAAGAGATCCAGCAAGCCCGCCAACCTGCTGCCTGCAAACGATAAGAGAACCAATAAGAGACTTCTCCCTCCTTATTCAGAAACTCAAAACGAATAGAATCCTGCTGTGGTTTCTCATTATAAATCCACAAGGTAATGCCGAACTGCTTCTCGTTTCTCGTATTCAACGATAAAGGAGCAATTTGAACATCCAGCGTAGAACCGGGCTGAAAGTCCCATTCCAGACTACTTTCACCCTCTTTGTAAAAAAGAGAAGAGATTTTCACTTCTCCCTTTCCGGAAACTGTAAATGCTTCGGGCACTTCTTCTTCAAATCCGATGAGTTGAGCGAAAGCTGAAGGAATGATTCCCAAAAGGAATAATACTATAAAACAACTGTTTTTCATTACTATTTTCAATTTAAACGCGGATGCGGATTAACACCTATTATTGTCGCAGAGATTTACTCCTAAAATTGGCACTTATTTGAGTTAATCAGCGTTTTATAAATTACTAATCGCTAATAAGGAATCCGATCTGACAGAATCTTTTCCGTATACCAAGGATCATTAATTTCCTTCAACATAGCTCCCATTTCACCGCAAAGTTGTGCCACAATCTCCTTATTTTCTTCCAAAGGCAGGTTATGCAGTTGATATGGATCTTTTACATCATCGAATAAGAGGCTTTTCTTCAATTGCTTCGTATCACGGTCGATATATAACGCCAATGTATATTGAGCCGTCTTGATACCTCTTGAAGAAGGGAAGTAAGTCTGCACCAATCCATTTTCATCTTTATCGCCATCTACATTCTGAATATACAGTGCACCTGTAGGACGAACAATTTCAGCCTTTTCATCGAAGAAAAGAGGAGCGAAATTACGTCCCTGCACTTCCGCCGGAATAGAATCACCCAGTCCGCACAAGCCAAGCACCGTAGGCATAATATCAGGAGCGGAGAGCAATAAATCATCCACCCTCGGCTGAATCTTACCGGGAAAACGAACCAGGAACGGAATATTCATGGATTCAGAATAAGGGGAATTCTTCGGATCATCAGTGCGCTGGCTACACATCGTCTCACCATGATCGGAAGCAAAGATTACGACTGTATTCTTGTCCAATCCCAATTCTTTCAATGTCGTCAAAATCTGTCCGAAAGCACGGTCTACTCCGGTAACGGAAGCGAAATAATAACGTGCAGACTCCGCTTTCTTCATCTTCAAATCGACATTCGGACGAATCAACAGACTATCCAGAGACTGATCTTTATAAAGATTAAAATCCTGCTCTTCACAGTCATTCAAGGAGCGATACGGGCTGTGAGGAGGATTCATGCCCACCATTATGAAGAAAGGTTTCTTGGTATCACGTACGTTACCGTCATTTTTCAGATAAGAAATGACTTTGCCTGATTCGTGCAAAGGTGACCATTCCTTCGGATCGTGTCTCTTACCATCCGTATCCCAATAATGCGGGTTCTTGTGTTCGTCAAATGTTCCGTAAGAATACCAGTAGTTAAAGCCGTGCCGGCGTTCTTTCGGTGTATAGGCATCCCATGCCGGACGTTTTTCTTCCACATACTGTCCCGGATGTTCGGGATCGTTCGGAGTCGGGAAGTCAGCGTGAAGTTTACCAAAATAAGCACAGTCATAACCTGCTTTGCTGAACACATCGCCGATACATTCCGCATCCTCGCGCAAGGAGCTGATCGGACGTGTAGAGTTGCAATTCAATGGTACACCACTTTTGTTCGGATACATACCGGTCAGTAACATTCCACGATGAGGGCTGCTCAACGGACAGTTACTCTGTGCAGACGACAAGACCATAGATTCACGTGCAAAGGCATCCAGATTAGGAGTATGCACGGGGTCTCCTTCAAAGTTTACTTTATCCCGGAATCCGTCCTGCCTCCAGAAGCCCATCGCCTGGTTACGGTATTGATCGGGAAATACATAGATTATATTAGGATGCTCCGCTTGTTGGGACGCTTGTTTCGGAGCCTTGCAACCTTGTGCGGCAAAGAGCGTCAAGCCTCCTACAAGAAGGTTTATAGGTTTATTCATGATGGTTTATGATAAATGATTAAAACAGGTTAGTGATAAATGATAAGAAGGGAATAATAAATAGCAATAAATATTGAATGATAAACGGTAAACATGTTACGTCAGAATCTGTAGAGTATTCATCGTTCACTGTTTACCATTCATTATTTTTTTTGTTATTTCTTATTCCTTATTTCTTTTCCAAATCTCTTTTACGCATCAGTCCTTCCAGGAAGTAGTAGTCAGCATAATTCAGAGGGACATCGATTTCCTGACCGTGAGGAATACTACCTACTGAATGCATCAGGATAAAGTTTCCATTTGTTCCAACCTTCGCACGATAAGCAGGCGAGCCTAAACTTTCCATAATCTTATCAGCGGTTTCCTTGTAGTGATTACCCGGCAGGTAGCCATTCAGTTCGTAAAGGGCAGAAGCTGTACAAGCGGCAGCAGAAGCATCACGCGGTTCGTTTGGAATATTCGGAGCATCGTAATCCCAGTAAGGAATGAGATCTTCCGGCATATTCTTATTATTAAATATAAAATTATATACTTTTTGTGCCTGGTCGAGATATTTCTTGTCTTTCGTATAACGATAGCAAGTAGTATATCCGTAGAGTGCCCAAGCTTGTCCGCGAGCCCAAGCCGATTCATCCGCATATCCCTGCGCAGTTTGCCTCTTACGCACTTCGCCTGTCTCCGGATCATAATCTACCACATGGTAGCAGCTGTTGTCCGGTCGGAAATGGTGAGCCATCGTTGTATCAGCATGTTTCACTGCAATATTATAGAAAATAGAATCTCCAGAAAGAGCAGTTGCTTCAAATAAAAGTTCGAGATTCATCATATTATCAATAATCACCGGACATTTCCATCCACGTGTTCCCTGCCAGCCTCTATCGGCATCCCACGACTGAATAACGCCTGCGTTCGGACGGAAACGAGTGGAAAGCGACTTAGCCGTTTCAACAATTACATCTTTGTACTCTTTTTTGTTTGCCAGACGATAGCCGTTCAGATAGCTGCAACCAATCATGAAACCTACATCATGGTGCCATTTCAGATATTTCACCGAGTCAAGGGCTTCAGTATATTTCGCAGCCAACGGCAACCATTTCTGATCTCCAGTCAGGTTATATGTCAGCCACATACTGCTTCTGGGAAAAAGCCGGAACACCAGTCATCAATAGGTATATAAGATATACTACCGTCTTTATTGATAGTTCTCGGATTCAAAATTTTACCGGATTTTTCGATAATATCCGTTTGAATCGTGTTTTGTGCAACTGCGTTGTCGATGTTGTCCTGAATAAAGTCTACTTCAACCTTTTTTTGTCCACCGCAACTCGTTAAGATCAAAAGGGAAACTCCTAATGCGCTAAGAATTGTTTTCATAATACATGGATTATTTGTTAAGTGATTAATTTTCTTAATGGCAAAAGTAGTGCATTTAAATAGAATTGACCGACCCAAATAATCCAAATGAGGAACTATTTTGGTACATTTTACTGAAAAAATTATTTGCACAAGCATTTCCAAAGACTTTCCAGCTCAGTTTGGCCGTCTTAACACAACTGGCCCAACAAATTAGTCAGCACAGTATTTATTATCTCAAAACTCATTCATTAAATTCATTTCTATTCATTGTTATTAAAGATATAAAACTATATTCTACCGCTATAAAACCAGTGTAAACTCGAAGTTTAAATGACAACAACACCTTATTTCAAGTACATTACAGATAGCTTCTTTCACGCCAAAAGGCAATACTTAACCTTTTTTAATCCTATAAGAAGCCAATAAGACATCGTTTATAGGAAATTAGTGTATATTTGCAGAGCATAACTATAAAACGCATGTTCAATAAAAACAATTACACCAACAATTTCAACCAATTTTTCATTGACTATCAACGCCGCTTCATTCATTTTGCCTCTACGTACGTGCATGATGAAGCCGTGGCCGAGGACTTTGTCATTGAATCAATTATGTATTATTGGGAAAACAAGGAACGACTGCCTTCAGACATAAACATACCAGCTTATGTTTTGACTGTCTTGAAGCATAAATGTATAGATTATCTTCGAAATCAACAGGTTCGTCAAATGGCTTCCGATAAAATCTTTCAAATCTACTCTTGGGAGTTATCTAATAGAATCGCAACTCTAGAAGAACTTGAACCTAATGAAATTTTCACAGCTGAGATTCAAGAAATCGTAAATAGAACCTTAGAAACTTTACCGGAGCAAACCAGACGTATTTTTGCCATGAGTCGATACGAAAACAAATCCCACAAAGAAATAGCAGACCTATTGAACATGACAACAAAAGGCGTCGAATATCATATAAACAAAGCCACAAAAGTTCTACGAATAGCTTTAAAAGACTATTTGCCAACAACGCTACTTCTTTTTTTCTTAAACTAGAAAACCGCTACAACTCCAATCATACTTTTTCACTTCCCATGTATCCTATATTCTAGAACCAAAACCTTTTGATCAATAAAAGCACAAAAACGTAAGTATGATATGACAAACATCCACATGGTTTCCTCTCCGCACGAAAAAGGTGCTGCAAGCCGGAATGAAAGAAAAAACACAAATACTTAAAAGAAGAATCTAAAAAAAACACTTTCTTACTAGGGATAAACTTACTCTGTTCGTTATTACTATAAATACATCAAAAAATAAAGTATTTATGAATAAGACCTTACTCTATTATTTTCGCAATGAAAGAGCCACCATATATGCGAACATGAAAAATGGAAAACACAGCTATTTATATTCGCAAAAGTGAAGAGCGTTCTTACTCAACCTATATAATTTGTATTTATAAACACTTTTATTCATCTAATCAAATTTATTATGAAAACGACTTCAGCATTCATGGCTGTTTGTACAGCCTTACTTATGTTCAGCTGCTCCGGTGATGATGAAAATTCGCAATCAACACCTCTCCAACTGAAAACAACAACCAGTTCTCCCGCAAAAGGAGAAATAGGAACTAAGATAACCATTATCGGTGAAAATTTTACAGATCAAGCCAAAGTATATTTAAAAAATGCCAAAGCTACTATTACATCGGTAACAGCTACCCAACTACAGGTAATTGCCCCGGCAAATGAAGCAGGAGAATGTATTATAGAAGTAATGGTAGGTGCCCAAAAGACAGAGAACTTAAGATTTACTTACGTAGACTACACTCCTGTTGTTAGCTCCATCAGCCCAAGCTCCGGAACAGAAAACACGGAAATTACTATCATCGGCGAGAACTTCAGTACCACCCCCGAAGAAAACATTGTAAAAATAGGAGATGCAATAGCAACTGTTAAATATGCCACAGAGACCGAATTGAAAATTATCGCACCTCAAAACGAAATAGGAACTTATGCAGTAACCGTCTCTGTAGGTGTAAAAACAGGCAAAAATCCGGCTCTTTTCACATACGAAGATACAAGAGAGAGGATTTACGAATGTACACAAAATTTCATCACTGTACCAAGTGATATTAATACCCAGGATTTAAAAAGCGTTACATTCTTAAAAGATGGCAGATTAGCTTACAGTACTAACGGTGGTAGTGCTACAGAGGCTTGGGCAATAGATTTAAGAACAATGGAACGAGAAAAAATCGTCCCCAATGGCACAGGAACTGTTCTGCTGAAAATCACCACTAATCCTACTAATGGAAAACTTTACCTCGCATATAAAGGAGAAGATAAAATTAGCGTATGGGATCCTAATACAAAACAAGTTTCCGATTTGTTAACTCGCAACGGGTTGGACAACCTTATGGATGTAAAATTTGACCAACACAACAATATGTATGCGGTTTGCCGTAATTCCGGAACGATCCAAAAATATCCATCAGGAAATTATAACAGCAGTTCAAGGTTGGAATTTGTTAAAATTACCGGCCGTCAAATACAAGCCATAGCTTTTGATGCTGCTGGTAACTTGATAGCAGCAGCAACAGACGGATCAAATGCCGGCTATATTTATAAAGTAGACTCTAGCGGCGCTTATACATTGATTGCAGGTGGAGGTAACAAAGTTATAACGGAGGATATAACAGAAGATCCTAAAGCGGCCAAATTGGAAAAAGCAGAGGGGCTAATGGTAGATAAGGATGGCTACATCTGGTTCAGTGACGGTAATAGTGGCACCCGTAAAACCAAGATCCTAAAACCTGGAAAGAATGGTTATCAGGACGCCACAATCATCCTCGTTTGTAAAGCCGAAAATGGTTGGAAAGATTCAGGCACCACTAGTCCGGTTGACTTTGTACAAGATACAGATGGAACCATATACATAGCAGACGGTCCTAACAAAGCTATACACAAAGTTACCATCGGCTACAAATAACATGTATCAAATTCACCCAAATTAATTAACGACTCAAATAACCTGCACACACAGCTTCTATAACCTGTGTGTGCGGCTAAACTTAAAAAATTGTACAATTGCAAAAAATGAGTTTTCCACTAGGGATAAACCCTCTTTGTTCGCTATCATTATAAAAAACACCTATGGACAAAAATTCATTATACCGATTTTTCGAGGGACAAGCATCTATTGAAGAAATGAAAGCAGTGAAAGAGTGGGCTGAAAGTTCAGAAGAACATAGCAAACAGTTTCACCGAGAGCGCAAGTTATTCAATGCAATGATTCTTATAGGAAACCCTAAATGGACAGCAATAAATACAACAAAAAGAAACAGATATTTCATCAGGGAATTCTTAAAGATTGCTTCTGTGATAATCATTGCGGTAAGTATTACAGCTACTATCTTTTCAATAACGAATGAGCATCATAAGCATGTTGACATAGCTATGCAAACAATAATAGTCCCCGCCGGACAACGCGTAAATATTGAATTGCCCGATGGATCAAATGTTTGGCTAAATGCAGGAACACAAATGCAATATCCTGTTTCATTCATGGAAGATAAACGTGAAATAATATTAGACGGAGAAGCCTATTTTGATGTTGCCCGTAACGAAAAGTGCCCGTTCATAGTACATACTCATGCAATGGACATAGAAGTATTGGGCACAAAATTTAATGTAGAGGCTTATGCTAAACAACAAAACTTCGAAGCTTCTTTAATACAAGGAAAAATAAAAATCAAATCACCTTCCGACAATAATATTTCACAAGTTTTATTACCTGACTATAAGAGCACCCTAAAAAATGGCAAATTAGTGATAAGCAAAATTGAAGATTATAATATATATCGCTGGAAAGAAGGATTGTATTGCTTCAAAAACAAATCGTTCATAGAAATAATAAAAGACTTGGAGAAATATTATAACCTGAAAATTATAGTAGACAAGCCTAGCATTACCAACATAATATTAACAGGAAAATTCAGAATCTCTGACGGCTTGGATTACGCCCTTCGGATATTACAAAAGGATGTACCTTTTATTTATGACAAACATACAACAGATGACATCATTTATATAAAATAATAAGAATATTAACTCAATAACACGGGAGAAACAAGCCTATGAAATGATACTAATTGAAAAACAAAAGAGCTGACAGATATTTGCCCTATCTATCAACTCCTGCCTAACACAATTTTTATAAAATCGTATTAATAAATCAGTTACAAATATATGAAAAATATTTCTTTATTGGATTTTTACTGCAAAAAAAATCCAAATTCAAAACAATTATTTAGAATTATGCGAACATCTATATTCCTTTTGTTATTCTGCTCATTTAGCTTAATGGCAAAGAATGCAAATTCTCAAAATGCCAAAGTTACAATTAATAAGCAAGATGTCAGACTGGAATCTATATTGAGTGAAATTGAATCTCAAACCAATTACTTATTCATCTATAAAAAAAATGTAGATGTAAATTTGCACAAAAGCATCAGCGTGAAGGCCAGACCGGTTTCTGAAGTATTGTCCATATTACTACATGAATCTCCTATTATTTATAAAATAGAAGGAAACCATATAATACTCACTAAAAAAGAAATTACCCAAACCCCGACAATAAAGAAAATCACCGGAGTGGTAACAGATAGAGCCGGGGAGCCTTTGATCGGAGTTACAATAACAGTAAAGGGTATATCACAGGGATCAATAACTGATATAAACGGGAAGTTTTCATTATCAGCCGACATTGGTGATGTTCTTCAATTCAGTTATATAGGATACATTCCACAAACAATAAAATTAAAGAACTTGAATAGCTTAAAAGTCTTTTTAGTGGAAGATGTTAAGACCTTAGACGAAGTAGTGGTGGTTGGTTATGGCTCTCAGAAACGAACTAATCTAACAGGAGCAATTTCGACCGTTACATCTCAAGAGCTTGTAGACAGACCGGCCAGTAGCGTTACACACATGCTACAAGGACGTGTACCCGGTCTCAATATCACCACTTCTTCCGGTGTACCGGGTAATACTGCAAGCTTTAATATCCGTGGTACGAACTCAATCAACGGAGGCTCACCATTGGTGTTAGTCGATGGAGTTGAAGGGGACCTTGACCGTGTAAACCCTAATGATATAGAATCAATTTCAGTTATAAAAGACGCCTCCGCCGCTGCTATTTATGGTGGACGTGCTTCATTCGGAGTTATTTTAGTCACAACAAAATCCGGTTCTTCTGATGGGAAAGTACAAATTAGCTATAGTGGGCGTGTTGGTTGGACAGAACCCACTACATCTACGGATTACGAAAACCGTGGTTATTACCATGTTTCTTTGGTTGACCAGTTTTACATTCCCAATAACGGGCGTCGCTATACCTCGTATACAGAAGAAGACATGAAAGAGTTATGGGAAAGAAGAAACGACAAGACAGAAGATCCTGCCCGCCCTTGGACCGTATTGGATAAGAGAAACGGACAGAATGTATACTTATACTACGCCAATACGGATTGGTGGCAATACTTGTTCAAAGACAAGAAACCATTGCAAAGCCACAATATTTCCATATCCGGAGGAACAAACAAATTGAAATTTTACCTTTCGGCTGGTTATAATAGTGAAGAAGGAATGTATCGAAGAAATACTGACAAATTCAGAAGAATAAATTTCCATTCAAGGATTTCCGCAGATATTACTGATTGGCTTAACATTAGTAACAATACTGAATTTTTCAATTCTAATTATACTTATCCTGGATTGGGAGGTATAAATTCGAACATATCTCAAGCCCAGAACCATGGTTTGGCAAGTTTCCCTACCCAAAATCCTGACGGGACAAGCCTTTATACTACTTCACTGACCGACTATGCCATTATGGACGGTTTATTAGTCATATTAGACAGCGAAGGGTTCAGAAATAAAACTCGTAAAGATAACTTCAAGACCACTACAGAACTTACATTAAAACCATTGAAAGGGTTGGAGATAAAAGCTAACTTGACATACATGCTCTATAACCAATACGACATACGCCGGCAATCTAATGGAACATATTCCAAATATCCGGGAGAAACATCCATACTTAATACCGGTAATTTCCAAAATCAAATGTTTGAGCAATTTGCCCCCAATGAATATTGGGCAACGAATGTATTTGCCACATACCAAGGTTCTGTATCCAACAAACATAATTATAAAGTTACAGGTGGTTTTAATTATGAAACTCGTTACAACAAGACTGTTCGTAGCACAGGATATAATCTTCTTTCCGATGTTTTGGATGATTTTAACCTGATAGGAGTAGATCCTGCCACAAACCAAAAACGGATGGAAGTGACAGGAGGGCAAAATGAATATAAACTTGCAGGTTTTTTCGGACGTATAAACTATGACTACAAAGGGATATATTTACTTGAACTAAGCGGACGTTATGATGGTACCTCTCGTTTTGCTTCTGGTCATCGCTGGGGATTCTTTCCTTCTATGTCTGTTGGTTGGAGAGTCTCGGAAGAAAAGTTTTTCAGCAATATGAAAGACTGGTGTAACAATTTAAAGTTCAGATACTCTTTTGGTAGTTTAGGAAACCAACAAGTTGGCTATTATGACTATATCCGCACTATCAGTATAGGAACTACCGGATATTTATTCGGAGGTGCGAGACCATCTTACGCAGACATTTCCGCTCCCTCTGCCGACAATCTGACATGGGAGACTGTACAACAACATAATGCTGGTGTGGATATGACATTTTTGGACAACAGATTAACTTTCACCGGAGAATATTATATTCGGGATACAAAGGATATGCTTACCGCCGGCATCACATTACCCGCCGTATATGGCACTTCCGCTCCTAAAATGAACAGTGCAGATATGCGTACAAAGGGCTATGAACTCTCTGTTGCTTGGCGAGATCAGTTTAAGTTAGGCAACAAACCTTTCTCTTATCAACTGAGTTTTACATTTAGTGATTACATCAGTGAAATCACCAAATTCGACAACCCCGACAAACTATTAGCTAAGACTTATTATGAAGGAATGCGGATTGGTGAAATATGGGGATATCGCGTCGATGGCTTCTTTGCGACCGATGAAGAAGCTAAGAACTATGAAGTAGATCAAAGATCTGTAAACACCACTATCAATAGTTCATCGGGTGAATACCGGGGAGTACGTGCCGGCGATTTAAAATACCGGGATCTGGATGGTAACAAAACTATAAGTATCGGTGAAAACAGAGTCGGAAGCTCCGGTGACCGCGAAATTTTAGGAAATAGTTCTCCACGCTATCAATATGGCACTAACTTGGCTTTCCAATGGTATGGATTTGATTTTAATATATTCTTCCAAGGTATCGGCCACATAGATTGGTATCCAGGAAGAGAAGCCCAAGCATTTTGGGGATATTACAACCGCCCCTACGGAACATTTATTCCGAAGGATTTTCAAAAATTATGTTGGTCAGAAGATAATCCCAACGCTTACTTCCCCAGACCTAGAACAGCTGTTGCCCTTACAGAAAATTCGGAACTTTCAACAGTGAATGACCGCTATCTTCAAAATATTGGTTATTGTCGATTAAAAAACCTGACAATCGGTTATTCACTTCCTAAGTTTCTGACTAACAAAATAGGCCTTGACTTAGTTCGTCTTTATTTTTCCGGAGAAAATCTTGCTTATTGGTCACCGATAAAAACCGACTATGTCGACCCGGAACAAGCCAGACAAGGCGGAACTTTGAAGGTCTATCCTTGGCAAAAAAGTTTCACATTTGGTGTTAATATTAACTTCTAATTAATTTTGACTATATGAAAAATAACATATTCTTACTCATCGCAGCTTCAATATTTATACTGAGCTTTAGTTCATGTGATGATTTACTTGATGTAACGCCGAAAGACAAAATCACTCCAGAAACGTTCTTTTCTACCGAAGCTGATTTACAGGCTTTTAGCACAAATTTCTACAATTCTCTCCCCAAAGACAGAGATCTTTATAAAGATGATGCCGATAATATAACTCATAGTACTCCCAATAGCGCGGCAACAGACTCCCGTACAGTTCCAGCTTCAGGAGGAGGCTGGGAATGGGGATACTTACGGCGTTTCAACACTCTATTGCAATACTCTGTCAATTGTAAGGATAAAACGGTCAGGACACGTTATCAAGCATTAACCCGTTTTTTCAGAGCATATTTTTATTTCGAAATGGTAAAAAGATTTGGGGATGTCCCATGGTATGACACAGAATTATTCGTTTCTGAAACAGACCAATTAAACAAACCGAGAGACTCTCGAGAATTGGTCATGAAAAATATATTGGAAGATCTCGATTTTGCCATCACCAATCTTTCTACAACGCCTTCTGTTTATACAGTAACAAAGTGGACAGCATTGTCTCTTAAATCCAGAGTTTGCCTTTTTGAAGGCACATTCAGAAAGTACCACAATTTAAATCTTAGCACTAATGCCGATTTTTTCTTGCAAGAATCTATAACAGCCTCTAGAGAATTAATGAAGGAAAGCAATTATACCTTATATACAGAAGGTGGAACGAACCAGGCATACCGAAAACTCTTTACTTCACAAAATGCTCCAACAACGGAAGTAATTATGGCAAGAAATTATAATTTAACGTATGATATATACAATACAGTTGGTACATATCACACAAGCGTAGGTGAAGGACGTCCTGGAGTGACTAGAAAAATTATAGCTAGTTATCTGATGAATGATGGTTCCCGGTTTACAGACAATCCCAATTGGGAAACTATGACTTTTGTAGATGAATGCAAAAATCGTGATCCACGTCTTGCACAGTCTATTTGTACCCCAAGTTATCAGCCCATAGTATCAAACAGAAAAAATATTCCAGACCTTAATGCTTGCGTGACCGGATATCAGTTAATTAAATATGAAGATGAAGCAGTAGGAGGAAAAAGTGATATTGATCTCTTCTATTTTAGACTTGCAGAAGTTTACCTTAACTATGCAGAAGCTTTAGCTGAAATCAACCAATTAACTCAAGACGATTTGGATATTTCTATCAATAAATTGCGCGACCGTGTAGGAATGCCCCATCTCATCATGAAAACAGCCAATGCAAATCCAGACCCCTATTTATTAGCAAACACTACCGGCTACCCAAATGTCTCCGGCGCTAATCAAGGGGTAATCTTGGAAATTCGTCGTGAAAGAACAATCGAATTGCTTTCTGAACATTTTCGTTATGATGACATCCTGCGCTGGAAAGCCGGGCAAAACATGAAACAAGCCATATTGGGTATGTATTTTCCATCTCCCGGCGAATATGACCTTAACGGTGACGGACAAAACGATATTTGTCTTTATACAGACACAAAGCCTGGTAATGCACAAGGTATAACATACTTAAAGATAGATTCCGACATTAAACTTTCTGATGGAAATAAAGGTTATCTATCTCCTCATAAAGGCCTCACGCTTTTCTGGAATGAACAACGTGATTATTTTTACCCAATACCCTCTAATGAACGTCTCATCACAAATGGTGCACTTACGCAAAATCCGGGCTGGGATGACGGCTTAAATTTTTAGTCGAAAATATTCAATAGGAAATCAAGTGGAGCTATTGCAAGGATGCAAGTTTTAACTCTCTATTTATGCAATAACTCCGCTTTTTCACCTGAATTCATTTTCAAACTTACCATCTCACTAATATATGGAATTATAAAATACTAATAATTAAAACAAGACCTATGAACTCTAAAAGAAATTTCATTTACAACTTCTTTCTTCTTTCATTTTTTTTTATTGGTTGCTCCAATTCAACAATAGAAGATGAACTAGAAATGCCTCCATTTAACAATGAAACGCCATCCAACTCTCTTTGCGTAGCCCAATTCAATATTCGCTATGACACACCTGAAGATGGACAATACGTTTGGGCAAACCGAAAGACAATGGCAAAAGAAATCATCACATCACATGATTTTGATATCTTTGGCGTTAATGAGTGTCTTTTAAACCAACTGAATGATCTGTTAGAATTAAAACAATATGAATACATAGGTACAGGTCGTGACGATGGAAAAGAAGCTGGAGAGTTCTGCCCTATTCTTTACAAAAAAGAAAGAGTGGAATTATTATATCATGGACAATTTTGGTATTCAGAAACTCCGGACAAGCCGTCTAAAAGTTGGAACTCTTTTTGCAACCGAATCTGCACATGGGGTAAATTCAAAGATAAAAAGACGGACAAATATTTTTTCTTCTTCTCATCGCATTTTGATCATGTCAGCAATGAAGCACGCGTCAACTCCGCAAAGTTACTTGTTCAGAAAGTACAAGAAATAGCAGGAGATCTGCCTTACTTTTGTACCGGTGATTTAAACTGTGACCCAGATGAAGAACCTATTTCCTTTATTCTAAATTCCGGACTATTCAAAGATTCTTATAGCATATCAGAGACTACCCCGAAAGGTCCTGCAGGCACTTTGCATTATTGGAATTTCGATTTCAACCCAGAACATCGAATCGACTATATTTTAGTGGAAAAAAGCATTAAAGTTCTCTCCTTTGAAACCATTACGGATGATGCGCGTCAAGGACGATTTTCTTCCGATCATTATCCTATTATGATAAAAGCAGAATTATAATGAAGACAAATTAACGTGAGCCTGACATAGTGAGTGCCCATAGACTAGCAAACGTCTGCATACCAAGAAGGGGCCTCACTTCTGTTTACACATTCGATTGCCGACAGCTGTTAATAGTTAAAAACAGTTGCCAGTATAGTTTTTGTCAAATTTGCACACAAAAATATTACCATAACACAATACATATGACAAATGAATTTGCAGAAAACAATTAATACTCAAAAATATATGAACTATAAAAAATGGATTATCGGATTATGTATACTCAATATACTACCAGCTCTCTCTCAAGAATATAACATAGAAAATATTCATATTGATGGCTATATCGGCAATCGCATTAACACCTGCATAGAACATCGAGTAAAATCCCAAAATACAGACCACCTAATCGAGCCTTTCAAGCATCGAAACGAGGATCATCTCTGGCAATCTGAATTTTTCGGAAAATGGCTACTCGGGGCAATAGCTTCATACCAATATACAAAGGATAAAGAATTGTATAATTTGATAACAAACAGCGTAGAAAAGCTCATGAATACCCAAACAAGTGATGGATATATAGGAAATTACAAACGAGAAGCACAACTGACCAATTGGGATATTTGGGGAAGAAAATACACTTCGCTCTCCTTGCTTTCTTATTATAGGCTCACCGGCGATAAAAAAGCCTTGAATGCAGTTGAACGACTGATAAACCATCTCATGGAACAATTACAAATACATAATATTAATATTGCTGCAACCGGTTATTATTTAGGCATGGCCAGTTGCTCCATTTTGGAGCCTGTGGTTTATTTATACGATATTACCAGAAATCCCCGATATTTATCTTTTGCCAAAAGCATTGTTTCTTCTATCGAACGGGAAGGGAGTTCTCAACTGATAACTAAAACATTGAAAAACATTCCTGTTTCTGAGCGTTCCGCTTTTCCAAAATCTTGGTGGTCATTCGAAAATGGTCAGAAAGCTTATGAAATGATGTCATGTTATGAAGGGCTGATAGAACTTGGCACCATAGTAAATGATCCTTTTTACATAAAAATTGCAGAGAAAGCAGTAAACAATATCCAAGAAGATGAGATTAATATAGCAGGTTCAGGAGCCGCTTTTGAATGCTGGTATAAAGGAAAGGAGAAACAAACATTGCCTACATACCATACCATGGAAACTTGCGTCACATTTACTTACATGCAACTATGTCATCGCCTGCTATGCAAAACCGGCAACTCGTTCTATGCAGAAGAATTTGAACACACCATGTACAACGCTTTGATGGCAACCATGAAAAATGACGGCAGTCAAATCTCTAAATACAGCCCATTGGAAGGTCGAAGACAACCCGGCGAAGAGCAATGTGGTATGCATATAAATTGTTGTAACGCCAATGGACCAAGAGGGTTTGCTCTAATACCCAAAACGGCTTGTACAATAAAAGACAACCACATTTATCTCAACCTCTATTTACCTTTACAGGCCACTATTTCACTAAATAAAAAAAATAAAGTTCATTTAAATGTAGAGAGCGATTATCCTATACATGGTAAGGTAAATGTAAACATAGGAGTACAAAAAAAGGAGAAATTCACGCTTGCGTTACGTATACCGACTCAAATAGAAAAGATGAAAGCCTATATAAATGGAGAGGAGCAGGAAATAACGCATAAAGGAGGCTACCTATACATAGAACGTATCTGGGAAAATGCGGATAAGGTGACACTTGATTTCAAGATAGAAACCAAAGTCGTAAAACTAAATAATTCTCAAGCCATAGTACGCGGTCCTTTACTTTTCGCACGAGACAGTCGTTTCAACGATGGTGATATAGACGAATGTGCAACCATTAAGTGTAACAATCAAGGTGTAATACAAGCGAAAATTAAAAAAAACAAAACAGGAACCTTCCCTTGGATCACACTTACAGTTCCTGCCGTATTGGGTACGGATTTAGAAAACGTAGAAAACAAGACTCCCAAACTTATCAATTTTTGCGACTTTTCTTCTTCTGGCAATGATTGGAATCCCAATGGGCGTTACAGGGTATGGATACCACAAACATTCCATGCCATGTCCGAACCTTATAAAAAGTACTAAATATGATAGCCTGGCTTGAAGGAGAACCAGCCATTACGGAATATTAATCGTGTTATAACAATGAAAAAATACAATAAAATAAAAAAGATACTATTTGCAGCTATTTGTGGAGGGTTATTTATCGCCTGCCAACAACCGCATAATGTCAATGACCCGCTACAGGTCCTTTGTTTAGGAAACTCTATTACAAAACATCCGATAAAAGAAGATATCGAATGGTTTTCCGATTGGGGTATGGCTGCTTCCAATATAGAATATGACTATTGCCATCAATTGGAAAAGATGCTTTGTAAGTATCATCCGAACTCAACTGTCACCCCCTTAAACATTGCATCTTGGGAGCGTAATCTATCATGCGATATTGACTCCCTAATTGGATCTTATTGCAAAAACAAAGATATCATTATTATACGTTTAGGTGAAAATGTACAAGATGTTACCACTTTTCCAGATGCAATTTCACGACTTGTGAAATATTGTCAGAGCAAAGCAAAGCGTGTTATTATTACCGGTTGTTTCTGGAAAAACGACAGTAAAGAACGGAGCATCATTCATGCCGCACGAACCAACGATCTTACTTACGTGCCACTCTATTGGATAGATAATCTATATAATGTCCGCCCACAAATAGGCGATACACTTTATGACATAAATAAGAAGCCATATGTAATCACTCAAGATTTTATCATAACGCATCCCAATGATGAAGGAATGCAAATGATTGCAGAGACTATTTGGGGAGTAATACGTTAATTTAACACACCCCTCTACATTTTATGTGATTCATGTTTCTTACAGAAAAAGCACTTCTTCTTTCTGCGAGAAACTTAGAATTTCAAACATACTTTTAACGATTATAATTATATGAAACACTTTAACAATATCCCTATAGTAACAATACTCTTGTTTTCTTATATCCTAACCTTATATTCAATAAAGACACACGCATCTGCTTTGACTTCCGAACACGAAATCTACAAGGGATTTATTAATCCACCACAAGAAGCAAAACCAAGAGTATGGTGGCATTGGATGGACGGTAATATTACGGAAGAAGGAATCTATAAAGACTTATTATGGATGAATAGGATCGGAATAGGAGGATTTCATCAATTTGACGCTTCCTTGTATACCAAACCGATTGTCAAAGAACGGCTTGTATACATGACTCCCAAATGGAAAAAAGCCTTCCGCTATGCCATCCATCTAGCAGACTCTTTAAATATGGAAGTCGGTATAGCCAGTGCTCCAGGATGGAGCTCAACAGGAGGTCCTTGGGTAAATCCTAAAAATGCTATGAAAAAACTAGTGTGGCGAACATTCACGGTAGAAGGTCAAAAAATGTTTTCCGGGAAACTACCAAGCCCATATACCACGACAGGGGAATTTCAAAATATCCCCATACGAAACATGAACAACTATACCGAATATTACGAAGATATTGCCACGATTGCCGTACGATTGCCAAGCGAAGAATTATCGTTAAATGAGTTAGATGCTGAAATAACTTCAAGTGGTGGTAATTTCTCACTACATAAACTTACAGACGGAGATTTTACAAATGCCGAGCTTCTACCGTTCAACCCATTTGATAAATATGGTTGGATAGAATATTCTTTTCCCAAACCGCAAACGATAAGAGCTTTATCTTTTGTCAGTGGCCGTTTGCGTACAGAATGGCGTTCAGAATCTCCTCAAACAGTAAATTTTCTACAATGTAGTGACAATGGGGTTGATTATCGGATGGTTTGCGGAATTCCGGATGGAGGTAATGCTCAGCAAACCATATCTATTCCGGAAACAACAGCACGTTATTTCCGGGTACTTGTTCCTAATCCTACAAACAATGCTCCGGGTACTCAAATACCAGAATTTGTATTACACCCGACTGTAAAGATAAATCACACAGAAGAGAAAGCGGGGTTTTCTTCTCCGCACGACCTGATGAACTATCCAACACCGGAAACAAATACTCCCATTGATAAAAAAAATGTTATTATATTAACGAACAAGCTCGACTCGAACGGCATTTTAAAATGGAATGTCCCAGAAGGGAAGTGGCGCATTTACCGTTTCGGCTATTCACTTACAGGTAAACGCAATCATCCTGCCCCAGCCGAGGCTACCGGTTTAGAAGTGGATAAACTTGATCCGGAAAGTTGGCTTTCATATTTTCGCACTTATATGGATATGTATAAAGAAGCTGCCGGCGGTTTTATGGGAAAACGCGGAATCCAATATATTATAACGGATAGTTACGAAGCGCATTGGCAGACTTGGACCCCATCGTTACCTAGCTTCTTTAAGCATAAATATGGATATGATTTATTACCTTGGTTGCCTGTTTTAACCGGCGAAATCATAGAAAACACAAGTGAAAGCGAGTGTTTTCTTCGCGATTGGCGCCTGGCTATCGCAGAATTGTATCGTAAAAATTATGACCGCATAAATTCTATTGTAAAAGAATATGGTTTAAAAGGACGATATACAGAAGCTCACGAAAACGGAAGAGTATATGTAGGTGATGGAATGGAAATAAAAAGAACGGCAACATTCCCCATGGCAGCACTTTGGATGCCTAATTCCGGTGCCTGTTCATCACAACAGATGGGACAAGCGGATATTAGAGAAAGCGCTTCAGTCGCCCATATCTATGGACAAAACATTGTAGCAGCTGAATTTGGCTCTGCTATAGCCCACCATGCATATGCATGTTGTCCAGAAAACATTAAGCCTATCGCAGATAAAGCTTTAGCAAACGGATTAAATCGTTTTGTTATTCATGAGACATCGCACCAGCCTGTGGATGATAAAATACCGGGACTTGGATTAATACAATACGGGCAATGGTTTAACCGCCATGAAACTTGGGCTGAACAAGCAAAAGTATGGATAGATTATCTTGCGCGCAGTAGTTATATGCTTCAACAAGGTAATAATGTGGCAGACATTTTATACTATTACGGAGAAGATAATTGTATTACAGGTTTATATGCACATACTCTTCCGGACATACCTGCAGGATATGAATACGACTTTATTGACCCATATGGATTTGTGCATGATATCAAGATGGACAAGAAGTGCTTGTTAGCTCCTTCCGGACGAAAATATTCTATTTTAATATTAGGAGAGAATACCAAAGTAATGTCACTCAAAGTATTGAAAAAAATAGCATCTTTGGTAGAAGAAGGTGTTGCTGTTTTAGGCAGAGAACCTATTTTTCGCGGAAGCAATTTGGATAATGCTGATGAATTTAAAGCGTTAGTAACTTCCATCTGGCATACCAACCGAAAAAACGTCTATACCGATACTCCTATAGAAGAAATCCTGGAATCAACAGGTGTGCAACCGGACTTTATATACCGCAATAATAAACATATAACTTTAAAATACAGACACCGCTTGCTTGATCATGGTCATATTTATTGGGTCAGTAATCCTTCTGATAAAGAGTTATATACGGAAGTTTCTTTTCGGGTATCTGGATTGAAACCTGAAATTTGGCATCCTGAAACCGGACTTTCAGAGGATGTTTCTTATGAGATGAAGGACGGACGGACTATTGTTAAATTCTCAATGGTACAAAATGATGCTGTATTCGTTGTATTTATAAAACCCACTAAACGTATAAAACAAGAGATTCCTTTACCTCACAAAAAAGAATTAACTACAATTGATTCTAACTGGACTGTAAAATTTCAACCTAAAATAGGAAATTCCGAATCTCTTTTAATGGATAGTTTAGTTTCCTTCACCGACTACTCATCTCCTTCCATCCGATACTTCTCTGGAACTGCTACTTATACTAACTCTTTTATTATCAAACCGGAGAATTATAAAAAATCGGATAAGCTATTACTTGATATGGGATCAGTTAAAAATATTGCAGAGGTTTATGTGAATGGAAAAATATGCGGCACATTTTGGAAAGCTCCTTTTATTGTTGATATAACCGCTGCAATCAATCCTGGAGAAAATACTCTGGAAATAAAAGTCACCAACCTTTGGAGAAATGGACTAATAGGTGATCAACAAAAAGGTGTAACTCCCCAATATTATACATCCTACCATTTTTTCAAATCTGATTCGGCATTACTACCTTCTGGATTATTAGGGCCTATAAGATTAATAAAATATTGACACATCTCATTCTTTAAGAAAGTATCTGAAAATGAAGTGACTCCTAAAATTTTTTGTCTAACTTTTAGGGGTCACTTCATTTTCAGATACCCTCTTCTCAATTATATAATATTGCAAACAGTATCTATAATTCGAGTTATTACAGATGAGTTTTTTGTTCAGCCAAATAGCTAATCCGGCTTCTTACTTTAAACTTTCACAAATTTTCGTATTTGCCCTCTTCAATTTCTGTTCATCCAGTTTTATTACTTTGCGGTCGTATGTCATCAATCCGTTCACTTCGATCTCAACATCTGTAGTCTGTGTATAAACAGCAGCCGAGAATCCACGTGCAATCATATCCTTCAGCATATTAGCATACTTCAGATACTCATCAGTAGCTTCTTTGGAAGTACTAAACTGAACATACCCCCAATTACGATTCGGCTCCCAAAGATGCTCCTTCAGCACTAAACCAATTCCTCCATACTCTCCGAGTACAGTTGCACGCTGTGCGTCATATAAATACATCTCCGGACCGGGATAATTATGCAAATCGAGCATATCACCACAGGTATAATGATTACCTCCACTGGCAGGATTCACTAAACGGGAAGGATCATATTGCTTTGTCCATTCTGCTATTTCAGGGGTTTTAAACTGCCCCCAAGCCTCATTGAAAGGTACCCATGTGCCAATACAAGGATAAGAGTAAAGGCAGTCGATAATTTCTTTCCATTCTTTACGATAAATAGCCTCTGATTCAGCAGACCGTTTAAATTCTGTTCCCTCAAAATACTTCCGATTCTGCCACTCGGGATTCTTATCTCCACTCGGCATGTCCTGCCACACAATAACCCCTAAACGATCACAATACGTATACCAACGGGCAGGCTCTACTTTTATATGCTTGCGAATCATATTATATCCAAAATCTTTTGTCTTTTGAATATCATATACTAAAGCCTCATCCGAAGGTGCCGTATACAAGCCATCCGGCCACCAGCCCTGATCTAAAAGACCAAACTGAAACAAGTCCTTATTATTCAATTGTAGACGCACAATTCCATTTTTATCGCGTTTCGTTGAATATTTACGCATGGCAGTATAGCTCTTAACCTTATCGATCAACTTATTTTCTGAATATAGACAAATTTCCATATCATATAAAAACGGAGAATCCGGCGACCACCACTTTACATCAGACGGCATAGCAATTTCAACCGGAATACCATTTACGGAACTTCCTACAGCCACCAGCTGCTTTCCTTCTAATACCTTCACCTCCAATTTATCTGAAAGCATCTGATGATCTGTCATAACCTCTACTGTCAACTTATTCCTGTCAATATCAGGAGTCGTCTTGACATTGACAATCGACCGGATTGGCACAGGTTCCAGCCAAACAGTTTGCCAAATACCACTGACTGGAGTATACCAAATACTTCCCGGCTTACTAACCTGCTTTCCTCTGGGTTGAGGACCTTTATCAGTCGGGTCCCACACTTTCACGATCAATTCATTTTCCCCATTCAACAAGGCAGGCGTAATATCAAAAGAAAAAGGAGTAAATCCTCCTGTATGTTGTCCCACCTTTACCTTATTTACCCAAACATCCGCTTTCCAGTCAACAGCCCCAAAATGCAATAAAATCTTATGTCCTTTCCATTTGGAAGGAACCGAAAATTGACGTTGATACCAGAGTTCATTCTTCTCCCCAAGGCTTTTCCCCACTCCGGACAAGCTGGATTCTACAGCAAAAGGAACTAAAATCCGGCCATCATAACTTTGTGGCATAGCTTGACCTACCGGAGAAATAGCATAATTCCACAATCCGTTCAGATTTATCCAGTCAGCACGTTCCATAATTGGACGGGGATATTCGGGCAGTACATTTTCAATATCTATTTTCGCCGCCCATTCCGTCATAATTCGTCCGGCAACCGGTTTCCACTGTGCAAATAGATAAACACTATTAATAAGTATCACTAAAGAGCATATAATTTTTCTCATCTACATTATTTCTATTAAGAGTATTTTTACTAGGTCAAGTTATTCCAATATAATATCAAACTGATCGTACGGTGCCGTACGATGCGCCAAATGCTTAGTCAATTTTGAAATTCCAAACAAAGGAGAGTAAGTACGTACTTTAATCGTTTTACCATCCGGCATAAATTCCAGAATACGAAGCCAGCCATCCCCTCCGTTCCCTTCCGGACCACCTCCTACATATTGTACATTAAACGTCATTTGTGATACATCTTTCCCGGCACTGTTCTTATCCACCCGATAAGCCACATTATTCTCATATTCACCGGTACCTTTTCCCACATGTCCGCAAAGTACGAGACGGATATTGGAAGAAGGATAAATAAGTTTCTCCCAGATAGCCTGCCCCGAGTTTTGTGGAGAAATCTTATACCCATCTTTCGTAACACGCTTATTACCTATATTAAGATAAGAATGAGTGATAAAAATCACCTTATGATTCTTGTATTCCGGCTTGTTTACCAAATCTTTCGCCCATTGCAGCACTTCATCACGAGGCACAAACTCTACTGCTATGACCAAAATCTTTCCCCATCCCGGCTCATCAAACTCAAAAGCCGAATTCTCTAAAGACGCCCTGCCTTCACGATTAGGAAATTCACTGACACAGATATTCCGCCAGGTAGAATTACGCTCAAAAGGAATATAATCAGGAAAATAAGTACGACCGTTTTCTGCGGCTTTGTATCCATAATCATGATTGCCTGCGGCAATAATATAAGGTACTTTGTTATCCAGTCTTTTCAAAGCCTGCGACGCTGCCTCCCACATCTCACGACTGGTCTGATTTAGCATCTTACGGTTTAACACATTGTTGTCATTCTGTTCTACCAAATCCCCCGTACAAAGGACAGCTTTAATTTTAAGTGGTTCTATGTTGTCCGCAATCCATGCAGTGCAAAGATCAAAAAGCGGCTGGTTAATATCATACTTGGTATACCCCTGTGGATCACCAAGCAAAATCATAGAAAAGGATTCCGGATCGACCAGCTTCTGGGGATCAGCCCGATGCTGCGCCGAGACAGCAATAGCAGAAGCGCACAATATCCCGGCCAATAAATAGTTGAATAGTTTCATAAGTTACTCTTTTTCTTCTTCGTTTTTAAATACAGGTGCACGAGATACGGATGCCGGTGTGCCATTAGTAATATAAGGCCAGCCATCACTGCTCCATTGTATGCGGTCACACATCAGTTGACGACCATTATCTATTTTCGCTTTCTGCCAAGCATGATAGAAGAACCAGTCGTTCCCCTCGTCATCCGTGATAATTTCGGAATTGTGCCCGGTTCCGGCAAACAGGTTATTACCCTGTAGAATTACTTCATTATAACTACTATTTTCTTTCATCACAGTACCGTTTTTACCCACATAAGGACCTTCGATATTTTTAGAACGCCCCACCACTACACGGTACGTACTTCTTTCCTCTTCACAACAACTACCCGTAGAGCCAAATAGATAATAATAATTCCCGCGTTTATGAACCATGATGCCTTCTATTGAAGGACCCGCTATCTTTTCGGAAACAGCACCTTTAATGGATAGACCGTCAGCACTTAACTCTACATAACGGATACCTCCTTCATAGCCTTTAGAAGTACTATTATAACTTCCCCAGAAAAGATACTTCTTACCATTATCTTCAAAATAACAAGGGTCGATGCACTGCATAGTACCAGAATTGTAGTCAAGAAGTTTTCCGTGATCCGTAAAAGGTCCTACAGGAGAGTCGCTGACCGCCACCCCGATACAACTATTCTTAGGCAAGTCCCAGTGCCCGAGAGTATAATAGAGCACATATTTACCATTGATATAGTTAATGTCCGGAGCCCATAAGCGAGTGTCCGGCTGCCAGTTCGGTTTTTGCAGAAAGGCTGCCCCAGCATAAGTCCACTGTGTCATATTAGTAGATTTGTAAATCGGAATATAGATATTATCTTGTTGGGTAACATACAAATAAAAGTTCCCGTCTGCCGCATGGATTATAGTCGGATCAGGCAACTGTTTGCCGACTATAGGATTGGAGAATGAAACAGGGTTAGGTGTACTCCCCCCACCCCCATTTCCATTACCGTTACCCGGCCCATCCGGTTGTTCGTCAGAGCCACCGGAACATGCCATGATACACAATGCTGTTGCAATTAAAAAAGATAATTTTTTCATATATACTTTATTAGTTAAAACTAAGATTAATTTATCCAACCTTCATTCTGTTCCAAATTCGAGTTCATTTCCATTTCTTTAGCAGGAATAGGCCAGCTCCAGCACTGATCTCCCAACCAGTACCAGGTATAAGTCGTTTCACCCCACATCTGCATCAGACCGTTACGATTATTATCAAACTTCTTATCTTTCCACGTTCCCCAACGCAATTCATGGAAATACATGGAATCTTCGCCACCGATTTCCCAGTAATACTCATTCCGGATACGTTCACGCAAATCACTCTGCCCGTTAACTTTCGTAGCAGGATAAGTTGCATTATTCAATTCGACATGCCCTGCACGACGTCTTACTTCATTAACACATCTAATTGCTTCGCTTTCATGGGTACTTCCCCATTCATTTAGCGCTTCTGCTTTCAGGAGCAATACTTCCGCATAGCGTATTAATGGAATATCCAATCCATAAGTATCACGTTCTGTCTGTTCCAGACCTTCAGGTACAAACTTTCTCCATAGGTAGTAAAACTTATCGTTTGTATCAGTACGGATATCAAAAGGCTCTGCACTGTCGGAGCCACGATAAGGCCAACGCAATGTATAAGTATGAGCTATTCCAGAAGAAGCACCATTGTATTGTGCGTAAGGGGTAATGACAGCCATTTGCAGACGTGGATCACGGCTCTCGTAAGCTTTTTTGATACGTGCTTCATTGCCACTATCCAGATATTTGCTCATATCGGCCCCATAGGCAGTCATACGTTCCTTTTCTGCCGCGGACAGTCCGTCACGTAGAAAAAATACCACACGTTCTTTTTCTTTCATCGTACTATAGCCTGGCAAGTAGTTATCCCAATTAAATTTTTCTCCGGTTGCCGTCTCAAAAGATTCTACAAAATGCGGATTAGGCAAATAGTTATTCCACATAGAACCTGCTGTACAACGGTTGCCGTAAGTGATGTTCCTTGTATTGGAGTAGCCATATTGCTTGATGCATTGCACAGAGAATATCATTTCTTCACATTGTTCATTTGCTATTTTCAACAACTGCTTATAACTGGTAGCACCGGCCTTAGTATATAACCCGAAGCCACAGTCAGCCACAGAATTAAAATCATCAACCGCCGCCTCCCAATTCTTCTGCCACATATATACTTGTCCGCGTAATGCATAAGCAGCTCCTTTGGTTACCCGTCCATAGTTAGAGTCACCCGAATTATATTTACCCGGTAGATTGGGTTCATTCACACAATCTGTCAGATCCTGGAGTATAGCCGCCCAAACATCCGCTTCTGAAGAACGGGCTTTGTTACCGTTTTCAGGACTCGTGATTGCATTCATATATAACGGCACTCCTTTATACAAGATATTCAAGCGCATATAAGCAAATGCACGCAAGAATTTACATTCGGCGATAGCCCGTTGCTTCTCTCCGGTCGACATATCAGGAACCTGACCAATATTATCTATCACATCATTAGCACGATAGATAAAAGTATAAAAACGTTTATAAATATCACTGAACAGGCCACTTGAGGGAGTAGCTGCTCCTGTACAATTAGGCATTCGCTTGATCCAGTTCTTGTCTGTATCCATCACAGAGGAATAAGCATCCCATGGAATCCGGTGCGAATCCAAGATGCCGGAGTTAGGACAATATTGATCCAGAAAGACATTATATACGCCGATAACAGCCTGTTCGGCTAAAGTTGCTTTCGTCCAAATACTACTACCGCTTATGTTATTGGTAGGAGTAGTATCTAAAAAGTCCGCACCACATCCAGCCATAGAGAAAGACAGTAAGACAATAGATGCACATCTTACTAATTTCCGAAATATTTTTATTTTATTTTTCATCATAAAATCGTTTTAGAGTAAGTTTAGAAAGTGATATTTACACCGAATGCATATTGTCTCATAGTAGAATATCCCACTGCGGTACGCATTTCCGGGTCCATTCCTTCATACCCGGTAATGGTAAATAAATTTTCACCGGAAGCAAAGAAACGGATATTCTGTGCATATACTTTTTTCGACAGGACAGCAGGCAATGTATATCCGATAGTCAGGTTCTTCAGTTTAATATAATCCCCTTTTTGCAAATGTACTGATGACTGTGTCATACCACTTTGGTCGTTACCGGAGTTATTTGTCAAGCGAGGATTCTTTGAACTCAAGTTCGTGCGCGGATCATTGGGATTTTTGGGATCAAAGAAATAGTGATCGTTTGCTATTGCTTCCCCAATAGCATATCCTTTGATGGTAGCACTACTGTTCAATGCCAAACGATAGTAGTAAATTTTGAAACCTGCCGCACCGGACCAGTTCATGGAGAAATCGAAGCCTTTCCAATTAACGCTTGCCTGCAGACCGAAGTTATACTTGGGCACATTGGAACATCCCTGAAACTCATTATCAGCGTCATTACCATATACACCGTCGCCATTTAAGTCTGCATAGATGTAATCACCATACCAAATGCCACTCTTACTGACGTTCTGACGCGGATAGAACTTATACCCTGCCCCTACCATGGCATTCAGCCATTTCATGTCGTCTACTGTGCGGATCATTCCGTCTCTCGGACCACCGTTGATATTGACTGTTCCATCTGCGTTAAAGCCGTTTCCATTACCTTTATATGGTTGCAACATATAGTATTCATTAATCATTTTACCTTCTATTACACGGGTAGATCCTCCGGTAGAGACATCGCCGATATTGGTTTGATAAATACGGTTCCCGTTTTCATCTGTCACCCAGCCACGCTGCAACTCTCCTTTGTATTTACTGACCTTGTTCTGGTTATAGGCAAAGTTACCGGATACACGATATTCTACTTTACCGATACGGTCTTGCCAATTCAGGGTCATTTCAATACCGCGGTTAGTCACTTCCGCAATGTTCTGACGAGGGCCACTGGCTGTCCCAAGAGACATGTACATATCAGGACGATATAAAATTCCATCCGTTACTTTATTATAAAATTCAGCCTCGAACGTCAGACGGTTTCTAAGAGTTGCAAAGTCGACACCAATGTTCGTAATAGCAGTGCTCTCCCATTCCAACAGGTTATTAGAGATAGAAGTGACTGCCAATCCGTTATTAAGACTACCACCAAACGCGTACTTTGCCGAGTTATATACAGCCTGCCATTCGTAGTTACCAATCGCATTGTTCCCTAACTTACCCCACGAAGCACGTAATTTCAGATTGTCGATAGGAAGTCCTTTCATAAATCTCTCTTCACTGATTCTCCACCCGGCAGAGAAAGATGGAAAAAGCCCCCAGCGATTATCCGGAGCAAAACGGGAGGAACCGTCATAACGCATATTAACCTCGAATAAATAACGGCTGTCGAAAGCATAGTTAATACGACCGAAGTAAGAACGGGATGTAAATTCCTCACCTGTACCACCTATGGAAGAAGGAGTAGTAGCAGAACTTGGATCACCCACAGACGAATCTATTAATCCAAGTTTGGCAGTGTCGGTAGTCCGTTTGACAAAACGTTCTTCTTCAAAGCCCAATAACATACCAATATCATGCTTATAAAAAGTCTGGTTATAGTTGAGCAAGTGCGTTAATTTCCAATGGTTTTCACGGACATACGCCATACGGGTATACAAATCGGCAGGATCTTTGGGGGCAGCTATCCACTGATCTGTACTAAAACTATATTTCCCATAATCCGTATTTACGGACATCGATTCATAACGGTAATCTTTATAGTTCAGATTAACATCGTATGAAAAGTGTTTCAGAAACTTCACGTTGGCATAGAAAGTAGTAAAGAACTGCGTGTTTTTGATATGCCCTTCCGATTGTGCCATGTCCCACAGAGGATTGTGAGATTGCGGATCTTCCTCGTTCGCTTCCGGCGCACCATATTTTCCGTCATAATATGGATATACGCCCGGTATCATCTTTTGAGTATTAATATTGGTGAGTGAACCGGTATCGCTTTTCTTCTGGTCAGTGTGATACCCCCATACGCGAGTACCAATACGTAACCACTTAGTAATATCCGAATAAACATTGGCACGCAAAAAATAGCGTTGGTATCCGGTATCCTTGATTAATCCCGGATTGTCAGTATAAGATATAGAAAGATTATATCCGGTACGTCCCTCCTGTCCAGTGACGGAAAGCGAATGTTTCATCATCCAGTCGTTACTATATATCTCATCGTACCAATCTGTATTAGGATAAGCTACATAATTAGGATAGCCGGAAGCCGAAATGCCATTCGGATCTTTTTCTGCCTCACGCCATTGATTGATGGTAATGTCGCTGAAAGGAGCAGATTCTCCTATATTAGTAGCAGCTTCGTTCATCAATTCCATATACTTGGCGTAGTTAGATACCGTTTTTATCAGTTTGGTAGGTTGATTCAGTGAAAAAGTAGCATTGTAGGACACGCTGACCTTTCCTGTTTGTCCGGTTTTGGTAGTAACCAGAATAACCCCATTTGCCCCTCGGTTACCATAAATAGCACACGAGGCCGCATCTTTCAGGATGGAAATAGAAGCAATATCGTTGGGATCTACATTATTCAGACTTTGTTCCATCCCATCCACCAACACGAGTGGTGAAGAACTGTTCAGGGTACCTACTCCCCGAATATTGAAAGAAAAGCCTTCATTATATGGAGTCCCGGAGCTTTGCATCACCTGCAAACCGGCTGTCATACCGCTCAACGCCTGCGAAGCACTGACCAAAGGACGGGAAAGTGATTCCTTTTCCAAATTTACCGTAGCAACCGAACCGGTCAGGTTCACCTTCTTTTGCGTGCCATAACCAACCACTACTACTTCTGAAAGCATTTTCACATTCTCTCCCATTACAATGTTGAATGTCGTCTTGCCGGGCGACAATGAAATTTCCTGCGTGTCAAAACCGATATAAGACACTTGCAATTTCTTAGCGTCCTCCGGTATTTCCAGTTCAAATTTCCCTTCCATATTACTCACCGTGCCAATATTAGTACCGGGAATTGATACCGATACTCCAATTAACAATTCATCATTGACATCGCTGATGACACCATTGATACGCCGTTTCTTATCCGATTTCTGAACGACAGGCCGGGTGATAATAATATGATTATCTTTTATTTTATAAATCAACTCCTGCCCTTTCAGAATCTGATCCAGTGCCTTGCTTATCGGTTGATTATCTACCTTTACAGTTACCTTACGGGTCAGGTCCACATCATTTTTCTCATATACTAAGGATACATTTCCTTTGACCTCCAACTCCCGGAACGCTTTGCGCACCGTTACGTCCTGCAAATGTAAGGTCACCTGTTGTGCATGAACCGACAGTGGAAGAACTGCAGTTAATAGCACGAAGAACATGCATTTGATGATTTTACTCATTGATTTAAGTTTTTATGTGTATATCTTTTGTTACTAACTCATTATTTTACAATATTCTTATTTAAACATTATCCAGGATTGCGAACTAGCCTCATTATCCGCATTTTTAACATTGCCGTTCGTTTCCCAGTCGTATCTACCGGCTACCTTTCCTAAAGGCACCCCTCTACTATCATCCCGAATAACAACAGGACTATGATAGTTCTCACCAAACACAATGGCATCCGTACAACCCACTTCCTGCAATGCCACAGCAACTTCCCGTAAAGAAGAGCCATCACTAAAGACATTCCAAGCTGCTTTTACCGAGTTATAAGAATTCGTAAAACGATTACTTACAAAAATGACCAAGTCTCCTTCTTCCGTGATACCGACAGCCCGGCGTCCTACAGGCTTGCCATCAAAAGTCCAAATGCTTACCGGATTAGCAGCCCATGAATTACTTCCTGACAATGCTCCATCCATTCCTCTGTTACGGGTCGAAGTATTTCTTCCTTCATTAGTGGCAAATGTCTTGTAAAGTTCTGCATTTTCTCCGGCAATCATGATCTGCCCTTTTTGCAACGGATAGGAATATCCACTGACAGCACTGGTTGGAGACCACTGTACTCCATTGGCAGCTTGTTTGCCGGCTCCGCCGCTGGTAAACTTATACAAGTTATTATCTATCACTTCTGCATACGAAATCTCCGCTTTTCCATCAGCTGTAATTCCCAGAGTTCCCGGACAATACTTCAAAGAAGTAGATAGGTTATATCCGAGACGCGGTGCGGATAGCAGCCCACTATCATTCCACCCGAGGCTATAAAATATCGGTACCCAGAATTGCCCGGACAATCCCGGAACAAACAATGAATAATCCATATTATCATTCATGATAGCTGTTGTACGATGTTGAGCAGTGGGTTCAGCCCATGTTACATTGTCTTTATTCATATCCCAGCTAACCTTCATATTTATTCTACCGGCAGGAATAGTTATCAACCATCCCGTATTACCGCTCCTTCCATGCAAGTTTTTATTTTCATAGACAATCATGAAATCAGGAATACAAATACTACTGTGTTGGCTTTTTAGATCAGCAGTAATATTTTTCCAGTTTACCCCTGCGTCAATAATTCCATTTACAGCACTCAACTGATATTTTTTAGTCATGTTGTTCGTATTGTCTTTTACAGTAATAGTAAGTGTGCTACTTAGGTCAACAATCAGGTTTCCGTTTTCATCCTTTTGACTGACGGGATCCGTAGAGATGATTTCTGCGTTATCTGCCAAAGTCGGCATCAACACTACGTTTGCAAATGCAGTGTTTTGTTTGAAACGTAACGAAGCGATGCCATTAATAAAGTTAGCACTAACCTGCTCTGTGTTACAAGTAGCCGTTACGCCTCGAAGTAGCTGAGTAGAAGTGCTGAAAATGGTATATTCGATATCATCTGCTCCATCATTCACTTTAATACGGGTGATACCGCTGCTCAAGTCCAGTACAGCATCAGTAGTGAGCGGATCAATGGGCTTTGCCCATTCATCCGCCAGTTTGAGTTTCACATTCACCGCACTTTGGTCGTCCAAAATGCGAAAATCTAAGGCTATGACCCTACTGTTCTGGTCAATAAGACCATTTATCCAGTTCCCTGTGCCATCTTCTGCCTGTATGGCTACCAATGGTTCTTTTACGTACCCCGGATCTTCGGATAAGACAACACCTTTCAGTTCATCTTCTCCGCATGACGTGAATATAAACACAAGGAATGTGCTTAATAGAAAATGTAGTTTCTTCATACAATATTATTTAAATAAGAAATAGCTTATTTTCTGTTATTCCTGAAAACAATCTTTATCCTGCATGACTAAACTAAAACAGCTGTTTGTATACCTTATAACTTTAAAAAGAGTGTCGCGCTATGCTCTTTTACAATTCTTCTTTTTACCATTCATAGAGATTCAGGTTAAAATATGCTTTATTGGCCTATTCATTAATATGACAGCCAGATTAATAAAAAGTATAGTGAGAAATGATTTTTTTATTCGTTCAGCCCTTCAACTCATCTTTTTATTAGTGAGTTTGGTCATCTTACATTTTTTCAATACCTTGCCCCCGAATTATCCATCGGAGAAACAAAACCTGTGAGTATTCACCTTAATATATTAACTAATAAATCAAATATACGATTTCTGAAAGACATAATGGAAAAAAACCTGGAAACAGAGATTATCGAGGCCCTGAAATCGGGTAAAGAGGAGGCATTCCGATACATCTATAAAACTTACTATACAGATCTTTGCCGGATAGCGAGAGGGTATTTGACAGACTCTTATCTATCAGAATCTATAGTAGAAGATTTGGTGTATAGTCTATGGGAAAACCGCTCTAAAATAACAATTAACACCTCATTGAAGAACTACCTTTTCAGAAGTGTAGCCAATAAGTGTATCAATTATCTTCAGCTTGAATATGTGAGAAGGGAAACGGCCTGCTCGTCAGAAGACCTGGTCATTTACAGCGATTTATGGTCCTTGGGCGAAAATCCGGTTGAGCATTTAGAGGGTAAAGAGCTACATTCTATTATCCAGAAGACGATTGACGGCTTATCTCCGGAAACCCGGAAGGTATTTTTATTGAGTCGTTTTGAGAACAAAAGACAAGAAGAAATTGCCGAAATCATGGGAATCACTATTCATACAGTGAAATATCACATGCGAAGTGCACTGGATAAGCTGAAAGAAGCAGCAAAATCTTATCTTGCCCTAATTGTAATGTTTATTACGAATATATTTAATTAATATTAAAAAGCAGAGTTATTCACTATACTTCTTCTATTGACAGACTGTCCTGATGATAGCGCAGGTAGGTAATTTTCAATAGATATTAAGTTTAAGATGGTATGAAAGAAGAATTTGACAGACTGATATATGATTTCCTCTCGGGAAGTATCACCAAAGAGGACTTGCATAAGTTGAACGAATGGGTATACTCCGATCCGGAGAATCAGGAATATTTTGAACAGCAGAAACGAATCTGGCTTCTGTCTGCCGAGTATGAAAATGCATCTGTACACGAAGAACGTGCCTATAGCAGGTTTGCGGAACGAATCCGTAAACATAAGAGTGCTCCGGCAGGAAAGGTAAGAAGAGCCTTATTTGTGAAGTATGCAGGTTACGCAGCGGCAATCATTATATTACTGTTTACCACTCCTTTTATAATTTATAATTTTACAACACCTGATGATTCTTTGATTTCCGAAGTATACGCTCCAAGAAAATCGAAATTAAAAATGAAGCTTCCTGACGGTTCTATAGTGTGGTTAAACGCAGATTCCAAGCTTTCTTACTCCGAGAGTTTTAGTCGGAAGAATCGCAATGTCCAACTGGAAGGCGAAGGGTATTTTGAGGTAGCGCATGGAGAGCATCCATTTGTTGTACAAACAGACTCTGCACAGATCAAGGTACTGGGTACTAAGTTTAACGTAAAAAATTATGGTGATGAGAATTATATAAAGGTATCACTCCTAGAAGGTTCCATTGCCTTATCGTGCATCAACCAAGAGTTTATAATGAAGCCTAATCAAACGATGACAGTTAATAAGCTTGACCAAACTTATAAGCTGACCGAGAGTGCTGACTATGCTGAACAGTGGATCAACTGCAAAGTATTCTGGGATGAAATTCCTATGTCGATCATTTCTAAAGAATTGGAGCGCCAATTTGATGTGACATTCGCATTTGAGTCAGAGCAGCTCAAGAATTTGATTTTCCATGGAAGTTTTATTATAGAAACAAATAACTTGGAGAAAATATTGGATATTATGTCTGAAACAAATAAATTTAGCTACTCAATTGAAAAAGATAAGGTATATATCTATTCATTGAAAAAATAAGAAACGATTAAAGAATCTTCAAAAATAATATCATGACCGCACAAGAGTTTTTTAAGAACGATCTGTTTGCCGAAAATACAGGAGTAGTACTGCTGGAAGTACGCAAAGGATACAGTAAAGCCAAGTTAGAAATAAAACCAGAACATCTTAATGCAGGCGCCCGTACACAAGGAGGAGCGATCTTTACGCTGGCAGACCTGGCACTGGCCGCAGCAGCCAACTCGCACGGTACACTGGCTTTCTCTCTCTCGTCCACTATTACTTTTCTACGTGCTAGCGGACCCGGAGATACTCTCTTTGCCGAAGCACGCGAACGCTACATCGGTCGAAGTACAGGCTGCTATCAGGTAGATGTAACGAATCAGAACGGAGATTTGATTGCCACTTTTGAATCCAGCGTATTCCGGAAAGATCAGAAAGTGCCTTTCGAAATTCAGGAATAAAAAACAGGAAGGTATATCAACACTCTTAACAGGTTGGCAGGTCAATTTACTTCTGATATACCTTCGTTTTTTCTATATATCTATTTAACGATAGAAGTCAGCGGATGCCGGTTGCCGGTCACATTATTCAAGAATGCTTTTGCCGAACCGAAATTCAGGAACAAGTCCAGACGGATAGGAAGATGGTTCAAATCGTCCGTCACAAAGAAAGTAATCACTTCCTTCTCTTTTCCTTTCTTATCATATTCAACTAATGAGAAAATCAAGCAACGGTAAGTCACTCCATTTTCTGCTTTTACATTTTCTTTACCGCGATAAATAAGCGTCTGTTCTTCCACTTTGCGGCCTGTAGCCATAGGGAACTTAATCTTATCTCCCACCTTATAATCTGCAGGGTCGTAAGAACGCGCTTGCGCCAGAATGCTCAACATATCGTATATACAGCGGCTATCACTATCTTCAGATTCATTAAACGCCCCATCCCGGTAAGTACGCTTCTGATTTACCAGGCAAAGACCGTCCTTATAAGAGAACCAAGCCTCATCGACCGTGTAACGTTTTCCCTCTTCGGCACCTTTGCGGAAATAGCGCGGTTCCAGTTTTTCACCGATCACACAAGTCAGCGTATCGCGCATCTTGAAAAAGAAATCCGCCCGTTTACTGCCCAAAGCAAGCAGGTTAATCCGGTAGGCAGGTTGTGAATGATAAGTAGTAGCATTCGTCGTCAGACTGGCAAGTCCGGCTTTCACCCAGACAAACTTCCAGTTAAAATATAAATCATACATTACGTGTTCGCCGGATTGAAACGCATCATTCTTCGCTTCACATTGAGCACTGGCAGGGAGGGCGAAGATTCCCGTCAGTAATGCCACCAATCCAATAATAAGGTTACGTCGAGCGTCAACGACGGCGGTTCTGATTATTTCGATCCCTATCTTTCTTTTTCTTGTCTTCATCTGGTTTTTGTTTTTTAAGTTCGTCCGGTTTCTGCTTATCCACAGGAGTCGCATGAATATCCCACGGTTGGGTCACATCCCACAACGCTTTATATTCCAATATCGTCGGATAGTAGTAAACAGCCTCCGGCTGGATGCCTTTAGCAAAGTCTCCCGTGTCCCATTCACCATTTCCATTTGTGTCATTGATTAGTCGGGCTGCATATTTTCCCGGATTCAGGAAGTAGAAATCGACCATTCCGTCCTCTTCCACTCTCCGCTTACGGACCACCTTGTCCTGGGCGTCAAGCAATTCGACAAAGGCCAGTGAGTCTGCTCCCGTCACATTGAAATGAAGCGTGAAATATTCATCTTCACTACGCACCTTGAACCCTTGTTTTATTTTGTCTGTAAACAATCCGTATATACCATGGAACGCAGTCGAGTCTACCGAAAATTCATATTCCAGTGTCGGCTCCCAATCATAATACAGATTGAACCTCTTTAGATTCACAGAGTCCTGTTCAAAGTCGAATGGTATATCTTTCCAGAGCGTATCTACCTTTTTGCCGTAGATGGATGGCCGCAGTATCGAAACTGGCTATCGGTTCTTCAAAACTCAAAGAGATAGAACCATATACATCCATTGACGAAGGAGCACCGACATTTACCGGCAAGAATTTTGTCGGTTCGGGTTCATCCTCTTCCACCTTTCTTTTTCTTCTTTTTCTTTTTGTCCTTATCCGGCTCCTCTTTCTTATATTTCTGCTTCGAAACGAGGTTGAGCGTATCCGTACGGGGCACTAACTGATTCAATGTATCCGTATAAAGATAAGTCAGGCTCATGGCCAGCGTATCCTGCTTAAAGAGCAGGGAGTCTTTTACCCAATAATGGATGGTGTCGTTCCGCTGATTCTTTTCGATAACAAAAGCATCCTTTTCATCGAAGTTCAAGCCTTTCAATACAGGCAAAGTATCTGCCTTACCTGCAAAATAGAACGTAAACTTCTGCGGAACCAGTCTTTCCGACTTGATAAGGTATTGCGAATAATTGAGTTCCTTAAAGGCACGGAGGATGACATCATCCGGCAAATAATGCATATATTTCTTCTCAACAATCGTGTCATAAGTCAATGAATCCACCCAAGCCGTATCCATGCGGATACGTTCTTCCATACGGAGGGATAATCAACGAGTCATGGAAAGCGATCTTCTCGCTCTTCTGATTAAAAGTGAAGTTCTGGTCGGCATCCATCAAACCGTAGATACGATACTTGCCGGGAGCTATACCCCGGATAGAGAAACGCCCACGGCTGTCCGTACGTGCCACACGGTCGAAAGGCAATTTGTTGAAAGCCGAATCGTTCAAGTTGGAATGTAGTCCGACAAGCATACCTTTAATAGGCTCCAGGTTAGAGGCATCGAGCATCGTTCCTGCTACTTCCATCGTATCGATTTCCGTACCGGTAGAGAACGTAAATGCAAAATTCCCTAGCGGGTTACCTTCATTATTGTCGACAATTGCATCCGAGAAGTCAATCGTATAGGTCGTGTTAGGCTTCAAAGAGTCGAGTAGGTTGACTTGTATTCTCTTGCCGGAAGCCTTGATTTCCGGTTGCTGTATCTGGGGAGGAGAAACAACGACTTTTTCGGTTGCTTTCTCCAGCTTAATAAACTCATCAAACATCAAAGAAATTTTAGTCCTTTCATTATTCAGAGCGCCCGCAGCAGGAGTACTACCGATGAAACGGGGCGGCGTCTCATCATAAGGGCCTCCGTCCGGCCGTCCAATACTGGCGCAGGAATATAACATAGCTCCCAGCGTTACTACCGGAAGCACCTTGCGAACTATTTGCTTTATCTTTTGATTCTCAAATTGTAACATGCTGCAAAAATAAGCGTTCTTATTCAATAAACACCACACTTTCTAGCTAATTTATTAAAAAAGGAAAGGGTGACTTAAGGTAATAAACAATATTTGCGACGTTTTTATTTTTTTCCTGCTAATATAATTAGTTTTATTGCCTAAAGAGATTACCTTTGTTGCCTAATCTTTTTTCGTTTAACTATAGTTATACGCAAAGATAACTACAGTCTCCCTTTCGTATAACTATAGTCATACGAAAGGGAAACTATAGTCAAACGAAGTAAGAATAACGAATGAAACAAATCCGCGCAGGCAATCGGATAGATAAAAGTGCCGATATAAAACAATTCTGATTATGAGTATACATTACGACCTTTACGACACGCCCGACATTCAGAAGAAAGGCGAAGAACAACCGCTTCATCCCCGTGTTGTTTTCAACGGGACGATCGATCAGGAAGAATTTCTGGATCGTGTTCACAAATTCACCGGAATAAGCCGTAGCCTACTGGTAGGTGCCATGCAGTCTTTCCAAAATGAATTGCGAGATTTGCTTGCAAACGGATGGATTGTAGAACTGGGTGACATCGGATATTTTTCCGTATCTCTACAAGGACCTCCCGTAATGAAAAAGAAAGATGTGCATGCACAATCCATCAGCTTGAAAAATATCAATTTCAGGGCAGGCAAACAGTTCAAGAAAGAAGTGGGCCAACAAATGAGACCGGAGCGCGGAGCATCGTTCACCCGCCCTCACGGGAAAGGACGCAGTGAAGAAGAATGTCTGAAGCTAATCAATGAACACCTCCAACGATTTCCCTGCCTGACCCGTGCAGATTATTGCCGAATGACAGGACATGACAAACAACGGGCGATCAATGAATTAAATATCTTTATCGAACGTGGATTATTGATCCGTTATGGAGCAGGCAAACTGGTGGTTTACGCAAAGAAAGCTGAAGAATAAATTAGAATTATTTAGCGGAATGACCAAAAATTCTGCACTGGACAAAAAACAATTGTTCAGTGCAGAATTCTTTTAATATATTCATAGAAAGAGGAGTTCCTAAATAAAAAAATAGCAAAAAACAATTAGAGTTTCTCTATTTCTTCAGCAGACAATCCTGTAACCTGCATAATAGTATCAACAGAGATATTGAGAGATTTCAACTTACGGGCAGTGATTGTTTTTTCTTTTTCGATTCCTTTTTCTATACCTCGCTCAATGCCTTGCTCAATACCTTGCTCAATACCTTTTTCAATGCCTTCCTCAAGTCCTCGTTGTCGTCCTTCTTCAAGTCCAAGCTGGTGTCCTTCTTCATGCCCTTCTAATTTAGCAGTACTCAACACATCATTCTGTATCATTACCGCATCTATATGGCGATCGTATGCCAGCTTTTCAGCCTTATCCATATTATAATAAACCAGTTTCTTACGAGCCTCTTCAAGTCCGGGTGCCTTTGTATCGGGACGTATGCACCCTGTCTTCAGATATTCGATCCATTCTTCCAGAGGAGTAACAGCTACTTTATTAAACTCATTCACACGGATAAGGAAATATTCTGGAAAGATTTCAGCAGGCAACTTACGAACAATAGCTCCCTGTTCTTTGGTAGTAACTTTCAGATGATCGCCCGTGTGTACACCTAAAAATGTATTCTGTCCATGATAAAGGTAATCACTTCCTTGTCCAATGTCAAAATAAAGAATACTGATAGAATATACTTTCTTTACGTTAGAGTAGATTTCACCCAAATCGATATGTTCGGTAATAGTCTTAGCTACTCCATACAGGATTCGTTCCAGATAATAGAGTTCACGAGTATTTTGAACTTCGACAAGAACTATTTCATCTTTACTATTACGGGCTTTAATATCAACACGATTAAATTTATCATCTTCCCGTTGCTGATTACCTTCACTTTCTAAAATTTCAAGAATATGAATCTCCTCACCTAATAATACTGTGAGGAAACCTTCAAGCACGCCAAAGTTAGCCTTATTACGTAAAAGGCGCTTGATTGCCCAGTCAAAACGAATATATTTGTCTTTCTGTTCCATAAGAATACGTTTTTAGCAAAGGTAAGCATTATATTGGTAAAAGGGATAAATTTCAGTCAAAAGTATTATATAACACAGCAAAAAAAGATTGCTTGTGCAAGTAGTCCTTTCGTTCTATCTTCGAAGAGGATGCCTTCCCCACACTTGACACCCCAATATCTTGATCGGCATCCTCTTCTTCTATCTTTCTGCCAAATTTTTTTTACATAAAATTCCCCAATACAGCAGCATTCTACTTATTAACTAATTTATTAACGCACAATTCTTTTTTAGCTTGGTCATGAATTTCGGAAACCATATCTTTGCATCGTGATCACAAAACAACAATAAAACAGATTAACTAACTATTAAAAGAAGAAAGACTATGGCATTAAAGTATGTTGTCAAGAAAAGAGTTTTCGGCTTTGACAAAACAAAGACTGAAAAGTATGTAGCACAGAATGTAATTACCAATACGGTAAATTTCAGAGATTTATGCAAGGAAGTATCCATGTTCGGTATGATTCCCGAAGGCGCAGTGAAACACGTGATTGACGCACTGATTGATGCGTTGAACACGAACCTAAACAAAGGATTGTCTGTGCAATTAGGTGACTTCGGATGTTTCCGTCCGGGCATGAACTGCAAAAGCCAGAAAGAGGAAAAAGATGTAGATGCCGATACCGTTCGACGAGTGAAAATTGTATTTACTCCGGGATATAAATTTAAGGATATGCTGGATAATGTAAGTATTTACAAGACGGAAGGAAACGGCGGCACCTCTTCTGGAAATGGAGGGGGAAATAAACCGGAAAATCCGGACGAAGGCGGTAGCGGTGAGGCTCCAGATCCTGCAGCATAACGTATGAATCATATCTATATATGTAGTAGCTATACGCAAGTCTACGTACAAACAGCGTATAAGAACTGACTAATGTAACAGCCAAACTTTATTAACGTGAGATACCTTTCCCCCGCGGAGGAAAACTGTATCTCACGTTTTTACTGATTAGAGTAAGTAAAATACTCTATTTTCTAGCTAATTTATTAAAAACTAGCCTTAATTGAATGATTTGTGCCCTTCACTGAATAAAATATTCCCTATCTTTGACTCCCGAAATTCAAACCTAATACAAAAAACCCATGAAGAAACAACTACTCTCTTGCTGCTTGGCTGCATTGGGACTGACAGCAATTCAAGCGCAAAGCTTCAACGAGTGGAAAGATCCGGAAGTGAATTCCGTAAACCGTTCCGCTATGCACACTAATTACTTTGCTTACGCATCGGCTGATGAAGCTAAAGCCGGCATTAAAGAAAATTCAACGAATTTCATGACCCTGAACGGTCCGTGGAAATTCAACTGGGTGAGACACGCAGACGCACGCCCGACTGACTTTTATCAAACTAATTTCAACGACAAAGGTTGGGATGACCTTCAGGTGCCTGGCGTTTGGGAGTTGAACGGTTACGGTGATCCTATCTATGTCAACGTAGGATATGCCTGGAGAAGCCAATTCAAAAACAATCCCCCGCTAGTGCCGACAGAAAACAACCACGTAGGCTCTTACCGCAAAGAGATCACGTTACCTGCTGACTGGAAAGGCAAAGAGATTTTTGCACATTTCGGCTCGGTAACTTCCAACATGTACCTTTGGGTGAACGGACGTTACGTAGGATATAGCGAGGACAGCAAACTGGAAGCCGAGTTCAACCTGACTAACTACCTGAAACCGGGTAAGAACGTCATCGCCTTTCAAGTTTTCCGCTGGTGCGACGGCAGCTACCTAGAAGATCAGGACTTCTTCCGCTACTCTGGCGTAGGACGTGACTGCTATCTTTACGCACGTGACAAGAAATACATCCAGGATATTCGCCTCACTCCAGATTTGGATAGCCAATATAAAGACGGTACGCTGAACATAGCCGTTGATCTGAAAGGAAGCGGCACAGTTGCCTTGGACTTGACAGATACTCAAGGTAACAGTGTAGCAACTGCCGACCTGAAAGGCTCTGGCAAATTAAACACTACCCTATCCATCTCCAACCCGGCCAAATGGACTGCCGAAACGCCTAATCTCTACACGCTGACCGCTACACTGAAAAACGGCAACAACGTAGTAGAAGTAATCCCCGTTAAAGTAGGATTCCGCAAGATTGAGCTGAAAGGCGGACAGATACTCGTCAACGGGCAACCGGTACTCTTCAAAGGAGCCGACCGTCACGAAATGGACCCGGACGGCGGTTATGTCGTTTCTCTCGAACGTATGTTGCAGGATATCAAAGTGATGAAAGAATTGAATATCAACGCTGTACGTACTTGTCATTATCCGGACGACAACCGTTGGTATGACCTTTGTGACCAATATGGTCTGTATGTAGTGGCCGAAGCCAACGTAGAATCTCACGGAATGGGTTACGGCGATCAGACACTGGCAAAGAACCCGAGTTACGCTAAAGCTCACATGGAGCGTAACCAACGCAATGTACAACGCGGATACAACCATCCGTCCATCATCTTCTGGTCACTGGGCAACGAAGCCGGCATGGGACCGAACTTTGAGGAATGCTACACTTGGATTAAGAACGAAGACAAGACACGTGCCGTACAGTATGAACAAGCAGGAACCAGCGAATTCACCGATATTTTCTGCCCGATGTATTATGACTACGACGCTTGTATCAAATATAGCGAAGGCGACATCCAAAAGCCGTTAATCCAATGCGAATACGCGCACGCAATGGGTAATTCACAGGGAGGATTCAAAGAATACTGGGACATCATCCGCAAATATCCGAAATATCAGGGCGGATTTATCTGGGACTTTGTAGATCAATCCTGCCACTGGAAAAACAAAGACGGAGTAAATATCTATGGTTATGGCGGTGATTTCAACAAATACGACGCTTCGGACAACAATTTCAACGACAACGGTTTAATCAGCCCCGACCGCGTGCCTAATCCGCATGCATACGAAGTGGCTTATTTCTATCAGGATATATGGACTACTCCTGCAGATCTTGCCAAAGGTGAGATCAATATCTTCAACGAATATTTCTTCCGCGACCTCTCTGCATATTATATGGAATGGCAATTACTGGCAAACGGGGAAGTAGTGCAAACAGGCATCGTGTCCGACCTGAAAGTTGCACCCCAGCAAACTGTGAAAGTGCAAATTCCGTTGGACGTGAAGAATATCTGTCCTTGCAAGGAATTGTTGCTGAATGTGAGCTATAAACTGAAAGCCGCCGAAACGTTGCTGCCGGCAGGAACGACTATCGCTTACGACCAGTTAAGCATCCGCGACTACAAAGCACCGGAACTGAAACTGGAAAATCAACAGGCTTCCAACATTCCGGTTATCGTGCCCAGTATTTTGGACAACGACCGCAATTACCTGATTGTGAAAGGTGAAAACTTCTCTATGGACTTCAATAAGCACAATGGTTACCTTTGTCGCTACGACGTCAACGGCATGCAACTGATGGAAGACGGCAGCGCACTGACTCTAACTTCTGGCGTGCACCGACCGACAATGATTTCGGAGCCGGACTGCAACATAAATACGCTGCCTGGAAGAATCCTGAACTGAAACTGACTTCTCTGAAACATGCTATTGAAAACGATCAGGCAGTGGTTCGTGCAGAATATGACATGAAGTCGATTGGCGGAACATTATCGCTGACTTACACCATTAACAACAAGGGAGCAGTGAAAGTTACCCAAAAGATGATGGCAGACAAGAGTAAGAAGGTTTCTGACATGTTCCGCTTCGGTATGCAAATGCGAATGCCTGTCAACTTCAACGAGGTAGAGTACTACGGTCGTGGTCCGGGAGAGAACTATGCTGACCGTAACCACGGAGCCATGTTAGGCAAATACCGCCAGACGGTGGAAGAACAATTCTATCCTTACATCCGCCCGCAGGAAACCGGAACAAAACGGATATCCGCTGGTGGAGACTTCTGAACATTAGTGGTAACGGATTGCAATTCATATCGGATGCTCCTTTCTCTGCTTCTGCCCTGAATTATACCATCGAGTCATTGGATGACGGTGACGGTAAAGATCAACGTCACTCACCGGAAGTAGAAAGGCAGACTTCACCAATTTCTGTATCGATAAGGCACAAGCGGGACTTGCTTGTGTGAACAGTTGGGGAGCCATTCCACTGGAAAATACCGTCTTCCTTACCAAGATTATGAGTTAAGTTTTATTATGACTCCTGTATATCATAAAATAAAGTAAAAACATAGTTAAAAACACGGTATCAGAGAACAAGAATACCGAATTTAAAGTACTTTGCAGCCGGAAACTAAATTAAGGAATTTAGTTTCCGGTTTTCTTAACCCCTTATCTATATGGACGAACAGCACACTGACAACAAATGCATTAAATTAAAAACAGATATTTATAAGTATGAAAAGTAGAATTGTTTTATTTGCATTTTGCATAGCCCTCTTGTCAAGTTGTGGCAATAAGGGCAATGACACAGGAAAGGTTCCTGAATATGCAGTACAAGAGTTACAAAAAGACGACCGCTAATTTAACAACTGCCTATCCGGCTACCATCAAAGGTAAACAAGATGTAGAAATCCGCCCCCAAGTATCAGGCTTCATCACAAAACTCTGTGTAGACGAAGGAGCAGCTGTACGTAAAGGACAAGTGTTGTTCATTGTTGATCCGACTCAATACGAAGCAGCTGTACGCACTGCCAAAGCAGCAGTGGCTACAGCAGAAGCAGCAGTGAGCACTCAACAGATGACGTATGACAATAAGAAAGAGTTGAACAAAAAGCAAATCATCAGTGACTATGACCTGGCAATGGCAGAAAACTCCCTGGCACAGACCAAAGCCCAGCTGGCACAAGCAAAAGCACAACTGACCACTGCTCAACAGAACTTGTCATTCACACAGGTTAAAAGTCCGTCAGATGGCGTTATCAACAATATCCCTTATCGTGTAGGAGCATTGGTAAGCCCTTCTATCGCTACACCGATGACTACTGTTTCCGAGATTGACGAAGTATATGTATACTTCTCAATGACAGAAAAGGAATTGCTGGCAATGACCAAGTCCGGTAGCACTATCAAAGAAGAAATCAGCAAAATACCGACTATCAAACTACAATTAATCGATGGTTCCACATACGATATAGAGGGTAAAGTGGATGCTATCACAGGCGTTATCGACCAATCTACCGGTTCGGTAAGCATCCGTGCCATCTTCCCGAATAAGGAACATGTATTGCGTAGCGGAGGTACTGCAAACGTTCTGATTCCTTATGCTATGGAGAATGTAATCACTATATCGCAGTCTGCAACAGTAGAAATCCAGGATAAGAAGTTCGTTTATGTTCTGCAACCGGACAACACGGTAAAATATACAGAAATCAAAATCTTCAATCTGGATAACGGAAAAGACTACTTGGTTACTTCCGGTCTGAATTCAGGAGATAAAATCGTAATCGAAGGAGTACAAAACCTGAAAGATGGCCAGAAGGTTCAGCCTATCACACCGGCGCAAAAAGAAGCAAACTATCAACAACATTTGAAAGACCAACACGACGGTAATTTAGCCACAGCCTTCAACTAATAATCAGATAATCATTATGAAATTAGATAGATTTATTAACCGTCCGGTACTATCAACCGTTATTTCTATCCTGATAGTCATCCTGGGGGCTATCGGATTGGCGACACTGCCTATCACGCAGTATCCGGACATCGCGCCTCCTACCGTTTCGGTAAGAGCCACCTATACGGGAGCCAGTGCATCGACCGTATTGAATTCCGTGATTGCTCCGTTGGAGGAACAAATCAACGGTGTAGAAAACATGATGTATATGACCTCAACTGCGTCAAACACGGGTTCCGGTGATATATCCATATATTTCAAACAAGGAACAGATCCGGACATGGCCGCCGTCAATGTACAAAACCGTGTCTCTATGGCACAAGGTCTGCTGCCTGCCGAAGTAACTAAAGTCGGTGTAACCACTCAAAAACGCCAGACTTCCATGTTGGTAGTATTCTCTCTTTATGACGAGACGGATACCTATAGCGAATCGTTTATTGAAAACTATGCTAAGATCAACCTGATTCCTCAAGTTCAACGTGTACAGGGTGTAGGTGATGCCAACGTTTTAGGTCAGGATTATTCTATGCGTATCTGGTTACGACCGGATGTCATGGCACAATACAAGCTCGTTCCCGGTGATGTTTCCGCTGCTCTGGCAGAACAGAATGTCGAAGCTGCTCCAGGACAGTTCGGTGAACGCAGTGACCAGACTTTCCAATATACCATCCGTTATAAAGGACGCTTGCAACAGCCTGAAGAGTTTGAAAATATCGTTATCAAATCTCTTCCTGACGGTGAAGTACTCCGTCTGAAAGATATAGCAGAAATTCAGCTGGACCGTTTGGGATATAACTTTACCAACCGGGTAGACGGTCACAAATCTGTGACTTGTATCGTATACCAGATGGCAGGAACCAATGCGACACAAACCATCAGTGATATTGAGGCATTGTTGGATGAAGCATCAAAAACGTTGCCTACCGGATTGAAACTGAACATCTCCATGAATGCCAATGACTTCCTTTTCGCTTCTATCCATGAAGTGGTGAAGACGTTGATCGAAGCATTTATCCTGGTGTTTATCGTAGTGTATATCTTCTTGCAGGATTTACGTTCCACATTGATTCCGACTATCGCCATTCCGGTAGCTCTGATCGGTACTTTCTTCATCCTGTCCCTGGTAGGATTCAGTCTGAACTTGTTGACGTTATGTGCGCTCGTGCTTGCTATTGCGATTGTGGTCGATGATGCGATTGTGGTCGTCGAGGGTGTGCATGCCAAGCTTGACCAAGGTTATACATCTGCCCGTCTGGCTTCTATCGATGCCATGAATGAATTGGGTGGTGCTATCGTATCTATTACGCTGGTTATGATGGCCGTATTCGTTCCGGTAAGTTTCATGGGAGGTACAGCAGGAACATTCTATCGTCAGTTCGGTATGACTATGGCTATCGCTATCGGTCTGTCCGCATTGAACGCATTGACTTTGAGTCCGGCTTTGTGCGCCGTTCTTCTGAAACCTCACAAAAAAGAAGATGGAACAACGGAAGACTCCACATTGAAAGAACGTATGAAAGTAGCCTATACGGCAGCCCATACAACTATGATCAACAGATATACCGAAGCTATCGGAAAGATGTTGCATCCGGGAATTACACTTACTTTGACGCTTATTGCCATTCTCGGCATGATCTTTGGTTTGTTCAGTATCAATCCGATAGTCACTGCAATTTTCGTAGTGCTTAGTATTCTGGCACTGATCGGAATGAGTACGAAGAAGTTTAAAAACAGATTCAACGATACATACGAATCAATCCTGAAACGTTATAAGAAACGAGTACTGTTCTTTATCCAGAAGAAATGGTTGTCTATGGGATTAGTTGTCGCTTCCATTGCGATACTTGTATTCTTCATGAACACCACTCCGACAGGTATGGTGCCTAATGAAGATACCGGAACGCTGATGGGAGCAGTGACATTACCTCCGGGTACTTCCCAAGACCGTTCTGAAAAAATCCTGGCACGTGTAGACAGTCTGATCGCTTCCGATCCTGCGGTATTGTCACGTACCATGATTTCCGGATTCAGCTTTATCGGTGGCCAGGGACCATCATACGGTTCTTTCATCATCAAACTGAAAGACTGGGACGAACGTTCCATGATACAGAATTCAGACGTTGTAGTCGGTTCCTTATATATGCGTGCACAAAAGATTATCAAAGAAGCACAGGTATTGTTCTTCGCTCCTCCTATGATCCCGGGTTACTCGGCATCTACGGATATTGAGGTCAATATGCAAGATAAGACCGGTGGTGATCTGAACAAATTCTTCGATGTGGTTAATGATTATACGGCAGCATTGGAAGCACGTCCGGAAATTAATTCAGCAAAGACTTCCTTCAACCCGAATTTCCCGCAATACATGATTGACATTGATGCGGCAGCTTGTAAAAAAGCTGGCATCAGCCCGAGCGATATCCTCACTACTATGCAAGGATATTACGGAGGTTTGTACGCATCCAACTTCAATCGTTTCGGTAAGATGTATCGTGTTATGATTCAGTCAGATCCGTTATCACGCAAAAACCTGGAATCTTTAAAAAATATCAAGGTGCGTAATAGTGCAGGCGAGATGGCCCCGATTGCCCAGTTCATTTCTGTGGAGAAAGTATATGGTCCGGATATTATTAGTCGTTTCAACCTTTATACCTCTATGAAAGTAATGGTAGCTCCGGCAAGTGGTTATACATCCGGTCAGGCATTGACGGCTCTTGCCGAAGTTGCTCAAGAAAACCTGCCTACCGGTTATACGTATGAACTAGGAGGTATGGCGCGTGAAGAGGCTCAAAGTAGCGGAAGTGCTACCGGACTGATTTTTGTACTCTGTTTTGTATTCGTTTACTTATTGTTGAGTGCACAGTACGAAAGTTACATTCTTCCATTGGCCGTATTATTATCCATTCCGTTCGGTCTGTTAGGCAGTTTCCTGTTTGTGAATGGTGTAAGTGCTATCGGTAATATTTCGGCATTGAAGATGATTCTGGGTACGATGTCAAACAATATCTATATGCAGATCGCGTTAATCATGTTGATGGGTCTGTTGGCGAAGAATGCCATCTTGATCGTAGAGTTCGCCCTAGATCGTCGCAAGATGGGTATGAGTATCACTTGGGCAGCTGTATTGGGTGCCGGTGCTCGTCTCCGCCCGATTCTGATGACATCATTGGCGATGGTAGTCGGTTTGCTTCCATTGATGTTTGCCTTCGGTGTAGGTGCCCACGGTAACCGTACACTAGGTACTGCCTCTATCGGTGGTATGTTAATCGGTATGATTTGCCAAATTTTCATCGTTCCTGCCTTGTTTGTTATCTTCCAGTATCTGCAAGAGAAAGTTAAACCGATGGAATGGGAAGATATTGACAATGCAGATGCCGTAACAGAGATTGAACAATACGCTAAATAATGAAATTCGATATGAAGAAACAGATTCTATATATGTTGTGCGCAACTGCTCTCTTGAGCAGCTGCCACATCTATAAGTCGTATGACAGACCCGAAGATATCACTACTTCCGGCCTGTATCGCGATCCGGTAGCGGATAATGATACACTGGTTTCGGATACAGCCAACTTCGGAAATCTGCCGTGGAGAGAAGTCTTCACCGACCCGCAACTCCAGTCACTCATCGAAGCAGGACTGAAACAAAATACGGACCTCTTGTCCGCCGCTCAAAATGTGAAAGCAGCAGAAGCGTCCCTCATGTCGGCACGCCTGGCTTATGCTCCGTCACTGGGATTGTCTCCGCAAGGAACGATTAGCAGCTTCGACAAGAACGCAGCTACAAAAACTTATTCATTACCTGTCACAGCTAGTTGGCAAGTCGATTTATTCGGTCAGTTGCTGAACGCCAAACGAGGTGCCCAGGTTACTCTGAAGCAAACTAAGGCTTACCGCCAGGCAGTACAGACACAGGTTATCTCTAACGTCGCCAATATGTATTATACATTAATGATGTTGGACCGCCAGTTGGAAATAACCAAGGCTACAGCAGAAATTCTGAAAAAGAATGCAGAAACGATGGAAGCCATGAAAGACGCGGCCATGTACAACATCAATTCTGCCGGCGTGGAACAAAGTAAAGCCGCTTACGCACAGGTACTTGCCAGTATTCCTGATATCGAGCAGAGTATCCGCGAAACGGAAAATGCACTGTCTACTCTTTTGGGAGAGGCTCCCCATGCCATCAAGCGTGGTGAATTGGAAGCACAAGTACTTCCAACCGAACTTTCGGCTGGTGTACCCATCCAGTTGTTATCCAATCGTCCGGACGTAAAAGCAGCCGAAATGTCATTGGCTAGTTGCTATTATAATACCAACTCGGCTCGTGCCGCTTTCTATCCGCAAATCACACTTAGCGGTTCAGCAGGATGGACAAATAATTCAGGAGCCGGAATCGTTAATCCTGGCAAATTGTTGGCCTCTGTTGTCGGTTCACTGACACAGCCATTGTTCTACCGCGGACAGAACATCGCTCGCCTGAAAGCTGCTAAAGCCCAGGAAGAATCTGCGAAGTTATCTTTCCAGCAAGCCTTATTGAATGCTGGTAGTGAGGTTAGCAATGCGCTAAGTTTATACCAAAAGACCAGTGAAAAGGTAGAATCTCGCCAAATGCAGGTAGAATCTGCTAAAAAAGCTTCGGAAGATACAAAAGAATTGTTTAACTTAGGGACCTCAACCTACCTGGAAGTATTGTCTGCACAACAGTCTTACCTGAGCGCACAAATCTCTCAGGTTTCTGATTGCTTTGATCGAATGCAGGCAGTAGTAAGCCTTTACCAGGCACTGGGTGGTGGAAGAGAAGAATAACTTTAAACATATACTATTATGATTAGTCCGTTAGCTTACGTAGATCCCGAAGCAAAGCTAGGCAAGAATGTAACTGTTCTGCCTTTTGCCTACATCGAAAAGAATGTAGAGATCGGAGATGACTGCGTCATCATGTCTTACGCTAGTATCTTGCAAGGTACTAAAATGGGAAAAGGAAATAAGGTACATCAGAATGCCGTCCTCGGAGCGGAACCGCAAGATTTCCACTACACAGGAGAAGAAAGTAGCCTGATTATTGGAGATAACAACGATATTCGTGAGAATGTGGTAATCAGCCGCGCTACATTTGCCGGCAATGCTACCAAAATCGGAAATGGAAACTACCTAATGGATAAGGTACACCTTTGCCATGATGTACAAATCAGCAATAACTGTGTAGTAGGTATCGGCACCACTATTGCAGGAGAGTGTATGCTGGATGACTGCGCTATCCTAAGTGGCAATGTCACCTTACACCAATATTGTCATATAGGTAGCTGGACACTGGTACAAAGTGGATGCCGTATATCTAAGGATGTGCCTCCATACGTTATCATGTCAGGAAATCCGGTGGCATATCACGGTGTAAATGCTGTGGTTCTCTCGCAACATCGCAATACATCGGAAAGAGTCCTCCGTCACATCGCCAACGCATACCGTTTGATTTATCAGGGTAATTTTAGTGTTCAGGATGCTGTACAGAAGATCATCGATCAGGTTCCTATGAGTGAGGAGATCGAGAATATTGTAAATTTCGTGAAGAACTCGGAAAGAGGGATTGTGAAATAAACAATGTAACATCTATAAAAAGAAAGGGTGATGCTCAAAGAAAAGCGTCACCCTTCTTTTTTATAGATGGATGACGCAAAAGATAATATTTTTACAAATAGAAGATACTTCAGTGATTCAGCGACATTAGTGATTCATCTTCAAATCCAGAAATTCAATTCATCATTCAAATTCCAACGTTCCGAAGAAATCAGGGCGGTGGAAATCCGGCTGTTCAATCTGTATCGGATTCCATGAAAGGAAATGAGGGGTCTGCAATTCATCGCCACATTTATAGAAATTAGCTTTTATCTCCTTTCCGTCGAGCGAATCAATCTGGTGCTTAAAGAATACAGCATACGGAATGATGAGAGCAACTTCCCAGTCTGTCTCCTCGACACGTTCTGCAAAAGGCTGATTACCCAGACTAGACCAGCGTTGTACAAGAGCAGTCACCTCTTTCGGTGCATGTTCGCGGTTGTTACGCACAGGTCCGGCACCCACCAGAATAGTTCCGATGCAATTGCATTCTATATTATAATAGATTCCGTCGCCTGCAGGTATGGAAAAGAATTCCACGCAGGAGTCAGTCCATACAGAACCGTTATCTTCTCCATACTTGGCACGTACACTCTCCTCTTTCACTTTAAAATGTAGCAAAATCGAGTTCTGTGTGTGAGCAATTCGAAAATTCACTTTAGGTTTGTAAGGATATTCAGCCCAATTGACACACTGAACCGGCTGAAAATCTATTTTTTCTTCATCGAATAATTTAGGAAGCGAACAAGCCTCCACGTTAGCCGCACTAATTTTCTTTACTTTCATATATCTTTCGTTTGAATGATACAAATATAGTTACTTTCTTCTAATAAGATTCACTGAAATCGAATAAAAACAATATATTTGCATAGATGTAAACACCTTAAAAAATAAATTAGTGAGAAAAGTAATTCTTTTATTTCTGCTATTTTTAAGCGTAGCTGGAGTCCGCACACAAGGTCAAAACATCACTTTTAGCCACTTGACCACGGACGACGGACTCTCCCAATTTTCTGTCAATAGCCTTTATATTGATGAACGGGGGATTATATGGATTGGCACGCGTGAAGGACTGAACCGATATAACGGTAACGATATCAAAAGTTTCAAACTTAATAAAAACGATCCGAACAGTTTGTTCAGCAATACAGTGCTGCGTATCACCGGAAACAAAAACGGGAAGGTATACCTGCTCTGTACGGACGGGGTAGCAGAGTTCGATCTGACCACACAAAAGATTCAAAACGTTGCTGCAAGGCAATGTGGATGCTATTTATTATAATGAGAGATTATATATAAGTAAAAGAGAAGATGTGTTCGTGCTGAACGAAAGCACAGGCAACTTTGATCTTTACTACCATCTCGCCGGAAAGAATATCTCTTTATCCTGCATCCATCTGGACAAAAAGAAGAACCTCTGGATGGGAACGACAAGAAACGGGCTTTATTGCCTGTCGGAAAACAAGGAGCTTTCACAACCTATTACTAAAGGAAATATCGCCAGCATCTATGAAGATTCTGCCAAGGAGTTATGGATCGGCAGTTGGGAAGAAGGACTTTACCACATAAAGAAAGACGGAAGCATCGAAAACTTCCGCCACGATCCGAAAAGCCCGAACAGCCTCTGCTCCGACTTTGTGAGAAGTTGTTGCGAGGACAACGCAGGCAACCTGTGGATAGGAACATTTCACGGCCTGAACCGATACGACAAAAGCACAGGTAAATTCCATCTTTATACCGCCAATAATGACAAACCCGACGGCCTCACCCACTCTTCCATCTGGTGCATCGTGAAAGACGAACAAGGAACAATTTGGCTGGGTACTTATTTCGGAGGTGTCAACTATTTCAATCCGGAATATGAAATCTATACCCGCTACAAGACGGGAGATACAGAAAAAGAAGGTTTAAGTAGCCCGATTGTTGGCAGAATGACTGAAGATAAAGACGGAAACTTATGGATTTGTACTGAAGGCGGTGGCGTGAATGTGTACGACCGGAAAAACAACACCTATCGGTGGTATCGCCACGAAGAGGGCAAAAATAGCATTTCCCATAACAATGTCAAAGCAATCTACTACGACCAGGACTAATGAAATCATGTGGATAGGTACACACTTGGGAGGATTGAACAAACTCGACCTGCGTACCAACCGTTTCACAGTCTACCGGATGAAAGCCGGAGACCCAACCTCACTACCTTCGGATATCGTCCGAGACATTGTGCCATATAAAAATAAACTGGTCGTTGCCACACAAAACGGTGTTTGTCTTTTCAATCCGGCAACAGGCACTTGCCAACAACTCTTCAAAGAGACTAAAGAAGGGACGAGGTATTGGCATGGTAGCCAGTCTTTGCATTGATAAAGACGGTACATTGTGGATTGCGGCTACCGGAGAGGGTGTTTACTCCTATCAGTTCGATAGCAATAAACTTACTAATTATCCGCACAATCCCGCTAATCCGAACAGTCTTAGCAACAATAATATCAACAGTATCATGCAGGACAGTAACGGTAATCTATGGTTCTGCACCTCCGGAAGCGGTCTCGACCGTTACCGTAAGGCAAGTGATGACTTTGAAAACTTCGATGTACAGACAGATGGTCTATCCAGTGACTGTATCTACGAAGTATGCGAATCGTCCATACAGAAAGGTGACTTATTGCTGATTACCAATCAAGGCTTCTCACAGTTCGACTATCCAAGCAAGAAATTCTATAATTACGGTACGGAAAACGGATTCCCGTTGACCGCCGTCAATGAAAACGCACTATTTGTGACACATGACGGAGAAGTATTCCTTGGCGGTATTCAGGGAATGATTTCTTTCTGGGAGAAGAAATTACATTTCACTCCCAAATCGTATAATATCATTTCTTTCCCGCCTGCTTGTCAACGGAAAAGAAGTAGTCCCGGGAGATGAAAGCGGTATCCTGGAACTGTCGATCTGTCATACTCCGGAAATCAGTCTGAAAGCGAATCAATCGATGTTTAGCATCGAATATGCCACTTCCAACTTCATCCCTGCCAACAGAGATGAAATTCTCTATCGCCTGGAGGGTTTCTCAGATGAATGGAACCATACTTACCGGAAGCAAACGCTGATTACTTATACAAACCTGAATCCGGGTAAATATACCCTTGTCATCAAATCACAGAGGGAAGGAATAAAAGAGGCCAGATTGCTGATTATCGTACTCCCTTCATGGTATGAAACATGGTGGGCTTACCTGCTTTATACCATTGTCACTATCAGCTTGTTATGGTATCTTATTCAGAACTATAATTCGCGCATCAAACTCCGTGAGTCTTTGAAGTACGAAAAGAAGCATATTGAAGACCTCGAAGCATTGAACCAGTCGAAACTCCGTTTCTTCACTAACATCTCACATGAATTCCGCACACCGTTAACGCTGATTGTGGGACAAGTGGAAACTTTGCTGCAGGTGCAGACATTTACGCCTAACATATATAATAAGGTGTTGGGAATCTACAAAAACAGTCTCCAATTACGGGAACTGATTACGGAACTACTTGATTTTCGTAAACAGGAACAGGGTCACATGAAGATCAAAGTTAGCCAGCACAATCTGGTTAACTTCCTGTATGAGAATTATCTGCTCTTCCTCGAATATGCGAGCAGTAAACAAATCAACTTCAAGTTCAACAAACAAGAAGGATGACATTGAAGTATGGTATGACCAAAAGCAGATGCAGAAAGTAATAAACAACCTGCTGTCTAATGCAGTGAAGCATACCAAGGCCGAAGATACAATTTCGATTAATGTATCGCAGGAGAAAGACCATGTCATCATTGAAATAAAAGATACCGGGACAGGTATCGCCGCTGCCGAAATTGATAAGATATTCGACCGTTTCTATCAGACCGAACATCTCAACTCGCTGAATACCGGAGCCGGTACAGGCATCGGACTGGCACTGACAAAAGGTATTGTGGAACTTCATCACGGCACAATCCGGGTAGAAAGCGAACCGGGCAAAGGAAGCAGTTTCATTATCACCCTCAAACTAGGCAAGGAACACTTCACAGAAGAGCAAATAGCGAAAGATGATACGGAAACCATCCAGCAAACAGAGACTATTGTTCCTTCAGTAGAAATAATCCCTGATTCGGAATGGAAAGAAGAAGATAACAAGCGCATCGAAGACGCCAAAATGCTGATAGTGGAAGACAATGAATCTATCAAACAGATGTTAGTCGGTATTTTCGAAACATTCTATCAAGTCAGTACGGCTTCCGACGGAGTAGAAGCATTAGAGATGATACAGAAGGATATGCCGAGCATCATTTTAAGTGATGTCGTAATGCCACGCATGTCGGGTACGGAACTTTGCAAACAGATCAAGACGGACTTTAACACTTGCCATATTCCGGTGGTATTATTAACCGCACGTACTGCTATAGAGCACAATATCGAAGGTTTGAAGATTGGTGCGGATGATTATATCACGAAACCGTTTAATACCAATCTTCTGATTTCCCGCTGCAATAACCTGGTTAATTCCCGCCGGCTATTGCAAGAGAAGTTCAGCAAACAACCACAGGCTTTTGCCCAAATGTTGGCTACCAACCCGATGGATAAGGAGATGCTCGACCGCGCGATGGCCATTATCGAACGTCATCTGGACAATACGGATTTCAACGTTAATATCTTCGCCCGCGAAATGGGTATGGCACGTACGAACCTATTCACTAAACTGAAAGCAGTTACAGGCCAGACCCCGAATGATTTCATCCTAAGCATACGTCTCAAAAAAGGCGCTGTCATGTTAAGGAATAACCCGGAGCTGAATATCACGGAGATCTCTGACCGGATTGGGTTCTCCTCCTCCCGCTATTTCAGTAAATGTTTCAAGGAGATTTATCACGTCAGTCCGCTGGCTTATCGTAAAGGAGAAGAGAGCGAAGAAGAAGGGGACGGAGAAGAAACAGATTAGCAGGCAACTATACAAGCACTCTTGCAAAATAATCTTATATTATTAGGCACGGATCACACGGATTTCACGGATTAAAAAACGATGAGTATGAAAACAACAGCGTTAATCCGTGTAATCCGTGCCTAAATTTATGATATAAACGGTTTCTTAGTCCGGACATCTTCGCCCGAATAAAGAAGGTAACTTCTTAAGTGTACTATTTTGTACTTCACTTGTACATTCCTACTCATTCTTTTTCTTCCATTCGCTTATCTTTGTGTTCATTACATTATTTCCTAAAACATTCAGCATTATGAAAAACGTTTCGCGTCTACTTCCCCTATTGTCCGGCATCGTCACGCTGTCAGGATGCAATCATGCACCCCAAAAGAGCAATGGGCAGAACAACCAAAAGCCTAACATTATTTATATATTTGCAGATGATCTCGGCATTGGTGATTTAAGTTGTTATGGAGCAACAAAAGTGAGCACTCCCAACATCGACCGGTTGGCAGGACAAGGAGTACAATTCACCAATGCGTATGCAACTTCTGCCACCAGCACCCCTTCCCGTTTCGGGCTCCTGACAGGCATGTATCCCTGGAGACAGGAAAACACAGGAATCGCTCCCGGCAACTCCGAACTCATTATCGACACTACCTGCGTCACCATGGCAGATATGCTGAAAGATGCAGGATACGCAACCGGTGCAGTAGGGCAAATGGCATCTGGGACTCGGTCCGAAAGGTGGAACCGACTTTAACAACCGGATTACCCCTAACGCACAAAGCATCGGTTTTGACTACGAATTTATTATTCCGGCTACCGTAGACCGTGTACCTTGTGTATTTGTAGAAAACGGACATGTTGTAGGACTTGACCCCAATGATCCTATCACCGTAAGCTACGACCACAAAGTAGGCGACTGGCCTACGGGAGAAGAGAATCCGGAGCTCGTCACTTTAAAGCCCAGTCAGGGACACAACAATACAATCATCAACGGCATTCCCTCGTATCGGCTGGATGACCGGAGGAAAATCCGCCCTTTGGAAAGATGAAGACATAGCCGATATCATCACTCATAAGGCTAAGAATTTCATTGCATCCCATCAGGAAGAACCTTTCTTTTCTTATATATGGGTACGCAAGACGTACATGTACCACGCATCCCCCACCCACGTTTCGCAGGCAAAAGCGGGCTCGGCACTCGTGGCGACGTCATCCTGCAACTGGACTGGACCATCGGTGAAATCATGCACACACTGGATAGCCTCCACATCGCAGACAACACTATCCTGATCTTTACCAGCGATAACGGTCCTGTTATCGACGACGGCTATCAAGACCAAGCTTACGAACTTCTCAACGGGCATACTCCGATGGGGATCTACCGTGGTGGGAAATACAGTGCTTACGAAGCGGGGACACGCGTTCCATTTATCGTCCGCTGGCCTGCCCGGGTAAAGCCGAACAAGCAACAAGCTCTTTTCTCTCAAATAGATGTGTATGCATCGCTCGCCTCCCTTTTGGACCAACCTTTACGTAAAGGAGCTGCTCCCGATAGTCAAGAACATCTGAACGTACTCCTCGGCAAAAATAATACAAACCGTGAGTATGTCGTTCAACAGAATCTCAATAACACACTTGCCATCATAAAAGGTCAATGGAAATACATCGAACCGAGCGACGGCCCCGCCATCGAACATTGGACGAAAATGGAGTTAGGCAACGACAAACAGCCTCAACTTTACGATTTATCCTCCGATCCATCGGAGAAAACGAATGTATCAAAACAATACCCCGACATAGTGAAAGAATTATCTGAATTACTAGAATCCGTAAAAGAAAAATAGTTTATGAGAACAGAAAAATTGTATGATTTTGCACCAATCTTGAATAATTCTATCCATATTAGAATATTCAATCCGTCTATCTTTGCAAGCGTAGATTCAATAAAATCACTTAATTTTTAATATATGAAAAAACATTTATCCACTCAAACTAGAAAAAGGATGCTCTCCTCCATCGGACTGATCCTGTTTTCTGTTTCTTTTGTACTTGCACAGGTACTTGTTAAAGGTACAGTGAAGGATAACTTAGGAGAAGGAGTGCCGGGAGCCAGTGTCCAGGTAAAAGGTACTTCGCAAGGAACAATCACTGACCTTGACGGTAAATTTGCTTTTAACGTGCCCAATAAAAATTCGATATTGGTTATTTCTTTCATTGGTTATGTCACAGTAGAAATGAAGGTGGACACTCAAAAGCCAATGGTTATCACATTAAAGGAAGACACAAAGACATTGGACGAAGTGGTAGTAGTCGGCTATCAGGAGATACGCAAGAAGGATCTGACTGGCTCTGTTGCCAAAGCCAGTATGGCGGAACTACTTAGCACTCCGACTGCTTCTTTCGGCGAGACATTGGGCGGACGTATTGCCGGTGTCAACGTAAGTTCGGGCGAAGGTATGCCGGGCGGACAGATGAACATCGTCATCCGTGGTAACAACTCTTTGACACAGGACAACTCTCCTCTTTATGTCATTGACGGTTTCCCGGTGGAAGACCCCTCCATAGCCGCAGCCATCAATCAGAATGATATCGAGTCACTCGACTTCCTGAAGGATGCCTCTGCTACTGCTATCTACGGTGCCCGTGGTGCCAACGGTGTCGTGATGATTACAACCAAGAAAGGAACAATCGGCCAACCTAAAATTAAATATGACGGAAGTTTCGGTATTCAGCATATCACCAAAACAATCCCGATGATGGATGCCTATGAATTCGTCAAACTACAGGCAGAACGTAGTCCCAAAGATATGGAAACTACTTACTTCATGAATTATGACGGCAAGAAATGGGGACTGGAAGATTATAGAAATATCCCGCAATATAACTGGCAGGATGAAATCTTCCGCAGTGCATGGATGCAAAGCCACAATGTCAGCCTGACCGGTGGTTCGGAAGGAGTTCGTTACAACGCTTCTTTATCTTATTATGACCAGGACGGTATCTTGTTGGAATCAAACTACAAGCGTATACAAGGCCGTATGGGTACTACCATTCAAAAGAAGAAACTGAAAATCTATCTGACAACCAACTATTCAAGCACTACAACTACCGGTGGTTCTCCTTCTCAGAACTCATACAGTGGTATGAATAACCTGTTCTATAGCGTATGGGGATATCGCCCTGTGACAGAACCGGACAGACCATTAAACTCGTTGATGGACAATATTATGGACGATGCGATAAACAATACCAACGACTATCGTTTCAACCCTATCATGTCTTTGAAAAACGAATATCGTAAGACGTACGCGAACTATATCCAGTTCAACGGATTTGCAGAATATGAATTTATCAAAGGATTGAAGTTGAAAGTTTCCGGCGGTTACACACGTTCGATACCCGCAAAGGGGAAACATTCAACAACTCGAAGACCCGCTATGGTAATCCGAAATCATCCGATAAGGTAAATGCAGAAATCTACCATTCTCAACGTGCAACATGGTTAAACGAAAACATTCTGACCTATCAGACCAATATCAAACGGAAGCATTTCTTTAATAGTATGGCAGGTGTAACCCTGCAAAATTCCGACTATGAATACTATTCATACAAAACAGTGCAAATTCCAAACGAAGCACTCGGAATGGCAGGAATGAGTGAAGGAACTCCGAGTACGACCAAATCATTAAAGAGTTCCTGGTCTATGCTTTCCTTCCTGGGACGTTTGAACTACAACTATAAATCATTGTATTATGCAACGGTTTCTTTCCGTTCCGACGGTTCTTCCAAGTTCCGTGGCGATAACCGTTTCGGTTATTTCCCTTCCAGCTCATTGGCTTGGGGATTCATGGAAGAAGATTTTATGAAACCATTGAAACCAGTTGTTTCTTCAGGTAAATTAAGAGCAAGCTGGGGATTGACCGGTAACAACCGTGTAGGCGAGTATGATACATACGCTCTATATCAAATGTTGAAAGATAAAGTTGGAGATTTTATTTCGATCGGTAGCCTACCGAGTGGTGTATATCCGTTCGAGAACAGCCTGACAAGTGTAGGTACAGTGCCCACTTCCTTGAGAAATAGAAAGTTGAAATGGGAAACTACCGAACAGTGGAACCTAGGCCTGGACTTAGGCTTCCTGGACGAACGCATCGGATTAACCGTAGACTGGTATCGTAAAACGACTCGTGATTTGTTGCTGAATACTGCACTTCCCACCTCTTCCGGTTATTTCAGTGCGATGAAGAATATAGGTAAGGTACGCAACCAAGGTATTGAGTTCACCTTGAATACTACCAACATTAAAAACCGTCATTTCTCATGGACTACTAACTTTAATATCGCATTCAACAAGAACAAAGTATTAGAATTGGCCGAAAACCAATCTTCTCTGTTGAGTGCAGCCAAATTTGACCAAAACTATAACTCACAATACAGCTACATCGCCAAAGTGGGTTATCCGATGGGGATGATGTATGGATTCATCTATGAAGGTACATACAAGTACGAAGACTTCGACAAGGTGGGTGACACCTATACATTGAAACGTAATGTTCCATATTTCTCTTCCGAGAGTAATACGCAACCGGGTATGCCCAAATACGCAGACTTGAATGGTGACGGTATTATCGACGATAACGACCGTACTATGATCGGTAACGGTATGCCGAAACATACAGGTGGATTTACCAATAATTTCGAATACAAAGGATTTGACTTGAGCATCTTCTTCCAATGGTCGTATGGAAACGATGTATTGAATGCCAACCGCCTGTTCTTCGAGAACAGTAATAAGACACGCGACTTGAACCAATATGCAAGTTACGCAGACCGTTGGACAACAGAAAACCCGGAAAGTAATATTCCGAGAGCTACCGACTCCGGTTCTAACAAAGTATTCTCTACACGTATTATTGAGGATGGTTCTTTCCTTCGTCTGAAAACAGTATCTTTAGGCTATACACTGCCGAAGCAACTGACCAAGAAATGGAAGATAGACAATGCACGTGTATTCGTTGCCGGTCAGAATCTATGGACATGTACAGGATATTCTGGTTACGACCCGGAAGTATCTATCCGTGAAGGCGCACTGACTCCGGGGCTGGACTTCTCCGCTTATCCGAGAGCCTACTCTATTAGTTTTGGTGTAAACCTAGGTTTCTAATCAATCATCCTTCAAACAATTACGTATATGAAAACAATAAAGAATAATTATCATATCACTTCTTGTCGGACTAAACCTGACTTCCTGCGATTTCCTGGAAAAAGACCCGACATATACTACTCCCGAGAACTTCTTCAAAAATGAAGCAGAAGCTACTTCATGGCTGACAGGAACCTATGCTATTCTGGGACAAAGTTCATTTTACGGAAATGAATTCTTATACCTTGTAGGAGGTGACGACCTGGGACACTATGGTGGTGCCAACCGCGGACCTAATAAGAGCGGTTTAATCTGTAACAATGCCAACACAAGTGATCCGGCCGTTGCAGCATTGTGGTACACATTATACTCTGGCGTCAACAGAGCCAATATTTTCCTGGAGAATATTGATGCAGTGCCCGATATGAACGATGATACCCGCAAACAATACAAAGCGGAAGCTCGCTTCTTGCGCGCATTCTATTATTTCACTTTGGTAGAATGTTGGGGAGATGTACCTTTCAAGACTACTTCTACAGAAGATGTTTATAACCACTCTATTCCTCGTACGGACAAACAGACGATTTATGATTTTATCATCAAAGAAATGTATGGTTCTGCCGAAGATCTCAAATCTGCTCAAGATTTGAACTATTTGCCGGGACGTATTTCCAAATCGGCAGCTTGGGGAATGTTGGCACGTGCATATATGTTCAGAGCTGGTGAACCTAAACGTGACAAGGAAGTGGGTTTAGCCAACAGTACGACTAGTGCCGAGATTACAGAATATTTCAAAAAAGCGAGTTACTATGCACAGCTAGTTAAGAATGAAGGTCATTCACTGACTGCTAAATATTGGGATTTCTTTATCGACATTTGTTCTGATAAGTATAACACTGCTCTCAATAAGGATGGTGCCAAGGCTAATGAAAGTATCTGGGAGGTAGAATTTGCAGGTAACCGTTCAACGGATGTACGTGCAGAAGGTAGAATTGGTAATATTATCGGTATTCAGGGTAAGGACCTTTCTTCCAAAGCATCCATCACCGGTAAAGGTGACCCGGGTTATGCATACGCTTTTATCTGGAATACTCCTAAACTGCTGGAATTGTATGAAGCAAACGGTGATATTGACCGTTGCAACTGGAATATCGCTCCATTCACTTACACCCAGTCAGCAGGAGAAGGCACTCCGGTAGACGGTCGTGAATTTGTGAAAGGAAAAAGAGATGAAGTGGAACAACAATATTGGAATCAATCCTTCAGCTATGGCAAAACAGAGCCCGGTTCTACTTACGGTGATCGCGAATCGAAGAATGATGCCAATAAGAACCGCAATAGAGCTGCTGCCAAATATCGTAGAGAATATGAGGCAGACAAGAAGAGCAAGAACGATACTTCCATCAACTTCCCTCTTCTCCGCTACTCTGACATTCTGCTGATGATTGCAGAAGCTGAAAATGAAGTCAACCATGGTCCTAATGATCTGGCTTATGAATGTATCAATGCGGTAAGAGAACGTGCAGGAATCAAACAAGCTTGCAGCAAATCTGGATGAAACCGGCTTCCGTAAGGCTATCAAAGACGAACGTGCTATGGAACTCTGCTTCGAATATACACGCCGTTTCGACCTGATCCGCTGGGGAGACTATCACAAACTGATGCAGGAACAAGTGGACAAGGCGCAGGCTGACGAATCCTGGAAATTCGGAACCAATGTATATACTTACTTCAATATTCCGAAGTCTTACAACTATTTCCCGATTCCTGCCAATGAGATAGGATCGAACAGTGCTATCAAAACGAATAATCCGGGTTGGTAAATCCCTTATTAACTTTAAAAAGAAAAGGATATGAAGACAATATATAAAAGTTTGATGACTATCGCTTTTGCCGGACTATGTCTCGCTTCATGCGACAAGGAATTAAAAGAAGACACAGCAATGGAAGTTGGTGTGGTGACAGACAACAATGTCAGCTTTAACGGTAACACTGTAACTGTCAAAAAAGGCAGTCCGGTAACGTTCAGCTTCGATGGTGACCCTGATTTTATAACATTCTTCAGTGGAGAAATAGGTCATGAATACAAACATCGAAACCGTACAGAAATGAAAGTAGAGGATATTGAAAAGTGTGAACTTAGTTTCCGCATTTGGTATAGATATGGAAACGCAAGCACAATTAAAGGCTCTACTCATGTACTCGTTTCCGACCAATTTAATGGCATAAACGGCAGTAATGTAGATCAAGATAAACAAACTGTAGAAAACTGTGAATGGACAGAGGTATTTGCACAGGAAGAACTTCCAACCAAACCGAACAGCACTAGCGAGACAGCAGAATCCAGCAAAACTTTTACATTCGAATTATCTTCTTATCTTGCTAAAGAAATAACAATAGCGGTTCACTATAACCCCATTGATAACTCAAATACAATGCCACAGCTCAACATCATGGATATGAATATTGACTTGATGTTCACAAACGGCAAAGGGAATACGGTTAATGCAAAAGATTTCGGTTTCTCACCGCTAAATCTCGTATATGATTTAACGAAGCTAAATGACAGTCACAAAAAAGTTCTTAAGAAGGCATTGGGAAATGAGAAAATGCCGGATGAGGACCTAAACAGTGAAGAGAACATAAAAAAATATCCATATTTGCTTGTTGACGGACAAATCCCTGACTTCTGGAGTACCACCACACCTACCAGAATACAAATCGCAGGAGGAAGTAAAGGAACAACAAAAGCAGACACTTGGCTTATCTCGGCTCCCGTCTTGCTGGGTACTTGCTATCCGGATGCAGGACAAAGCATCAAGAATATCTCGCAGTCGTTGGAGATATACTCACATACCTATGAAGAGGCCGGTACATATACCGCTACTTTCGTAGCCAACAATGCAAACTACGTCCATCAAGGTGGTCAAGTAGTACGTGAACTGACTATAAACGTTGTAGAATAAAAATATATCCCCCAATTTTTCTAACCTTCAATCATAGAAAACGTTTATAAAAATCAGACTTTAATCAATTTAACATCAGAAAGAGAGGGACCGCGAGGTTCCTCTCTTTTACTTTTACCATATCTTTTCACCCTCTTCCCTTTCTTCTCTTCCGAAAAAACATTTTTCTTTACTCAACTAGCGTATAAATCAACATTTATATATAAGTTTGCACAAAAATAAAAACAATGCAAAAGACTCTTCCTATTCATTTTGCCCCATTACAAGGTTACACCGAAGTGTTTTACCGTAATGCTCATGCTGCCTGCTTCGGAGGTATAGATACTTATTATACCCCATTTGTACGACTCGAAAAAGGCGGATTCCGCCATAGAGATGTCCGCGGAATCGACCCCGGGAATAATCAGGTAGCCCATCTGATTCCCCAACTGATAGCCCCTTCTTTTGAAAAAGCAGAAAAAATCTTATCCCTATTCATTGAAAAGGGATATAAGGAAGTCGACATCAATATGGGATGTCCTTTTCCCATGCTAGCTAAACGCCACAATGGTTCCGGCATTCTTCCTTATCCCGAAGAAGTTCAGACGTTACTTAGCCTGATTACAGAATATCCGCAAATAAGTTTCTCCATCAAAATGAGGTTGGGCTGGGAAGATCCGGAAGAATGTCTGAAACTGGCTCCGATTATCAATGAGCTACCCTTGCGACAAGTGGTTATGCACCCCCGCTTGGGAAAACAGCAATACAAAGGAGAAGTTGACCTTAAAGCGTTTGAGGCTTTTCAGGAATGCCTGCAAGCATCCGCTCATCTATAATGGAGATATCAATAGTGTAGAAGATATTCACCGCATTCAGGAACAGTTTCCCGGACTAGCCGGAATTATGATAGGACGGGGATTACTTGCCAACCCGGCATTAGCTTTGGAGTATAGACAAAACCGTGCACTCGAGTTCGATGAAATGAGAGAAAAATTGCAATCTATGCACAAATGCGTATACAATCAATATGCAGAACAGTTGGAAGGAGGAGACGAACAACTTCTGAACAAAATGAAAACTTTCTGGGAATATTTAATGCCGCAAGCAGACAGAAAATTACTGAAAGCAATTCATAAAAGCACAAGTCTCAACAAATATAATCAGGCAATCCTTGCCTTTTTTAATCAACGATGAACTGATAACCAGTAATTTTACGTAATTTTGCGCCCGTTTACAAACATGCACATTATGAAAAAATACATTCTAATCTTTCTTTGTCTGATAACCGTATCAGGCAGTTTCGCACAAATGCAGGATTTCAAGTTCAAATTCTATGGACAGATTCGTACTGACTTCTATTATAATAGTCGTGCTAACGAAGAAACCGTAGACGGATTGTTTTATATGTATCCAAAAGACAAAGTGCGTGATCCGGAGGGGAACGATTTGAACTCAACACCCAACAGTAACTTCTATACTTTATATTCGCGCCTTGGAGTAGACGTTGCCGGTCCAAAACTGGGAACAGCCAAGACATCTGCCAAAGTAGAAGTCGACTTCCGCGGCACAGGCACTTCTTATTCGGTCATTCGCCTTCGTCATGCTTATTTGAATCTGGATTGGGGAAAATCAGCTTTATTACTCGGACAGAACTGGCATCCCTTATTCGGAGATGTGTCTCCGCAGATTCTTAATCTCTCCGTAGGAGCACCGTTTCAGCCCTTCAGCCGTGCGCCACAAATTCGTTATCGCTATACAAACAAGAATTTCCAACTTACCGGAGCCGCAGTGTGGCAATCACAATATACTTCACAAGGTATCAATCCTGACAAACCGAAAGAGAGTAAAAAAAGTCATGAATACTTAAAGAATGGTTGCATCCCGGAGATATATGTAGGAGCTGACTACAAGAAAGACGGCTTATTGGCAGGTGTCGGCATTGAATTATTATCATTAAAGCCACGCATACATGCTTGGGGAGCGAACGGAGATCAATATAAAATAGACGAACGCATAACTACCCTTTCTTACGAGGCCCATGCGAAATATACCCATAAAGCCTGGTTCATTGCTGCAAAAAGTGTATTGGGTTCCAATCTCACGCAGGCCTCCGGGTTAGGCGGATTCGGCATAAAGTCAGTTGACGGGCACACCGGAAAACAAAAATATACTCCGATACGTTTCTCCAGCTCTTGGTTCAACGTTGTCTACGGACAGAAATGGAAACCTGGTATTTTTGTAGGTTATGCCAAAAATTTGGGAACAAGCGATGCACTATATGCTCCAGATGGAACTGACGCTCAAGTGTATGGAACGGGAACAAACCTCGATCAGTTAGTAACAGCAGGAGCAGAACTGACCTACAATGTCCCCCACTGGAAATTCGGGTTGGAATATACATTAAGCTCTGCATGGTATGGTTCACTCAATGCCTCCAATGGAAAAATCAGAGATACTCATGCCGTATGCAACAACCGCATTGTTGCTGTTGCCATGTTCATGTTCTAATCTCTCTCTACACAATTCTTTTGATTATATATCTGTCACCTGTCATCGATTACTACCTAATGATTTGATTATAAACGATTAGCATTGTGACAGCAATCGGTGACAGCATTGTGATGACAATATTGCTGTCACCGAAAACAGCAAACTACATTTCATTAATCGGAGACATTCATTACGGGAGCCCCAACAGTCATATTTACTTCACTTATATACAACCTTTGTTTCATTACGGGAAACGATTAGTTTCACACCGAGAAACCAATCGTTTCGCTATTTGAAACTTTTGGTTTCCTTACTTGAAACTAGAGTTTCATACGCTTGAAACCAAAGTTTCTGCAGCTAGAAACAATAGTTTCAAAGCTTTGGAAACCACGCTTGTACAAAGGGAAACAAAACATTTTCTGGTTGCCAGACTTCTTACCTCTTCAGTTCCGCTTCAAAGCTAGCGCCATCTTTGCAACTGAACCGCAAGATTATTTGCTTTTCATTGGAAGAGACTACCGTACAATAGGGAGTTTCTTCCACATTCCATCGGCCTTTTATCGTTACAGTCACAGGTATTTCACTACTTCCATTATTAATCCACGGACGAGAGTAGATACTACGTTCGATGCGTTTCCCATCTTTATCAAACGCTTCATCGCTTGGACCGCGATACAAAGCTAAATCCGGTTGTGCCACCGTCAACTTAATCTTATCAGCAGATCCTTTATGAATCATAACCAGACAGGAAGTATCCACACGTTGTAATAAACCACCCGGCAATGTCGTTTCAGGAGTTTCAAACAACACATAAGAAATGATCTGTTCGGAAACGGACTCTACAATATGTGCATTCCGGTCTTGCTGTAATACCTTATAAGTTGGCTTTTTCGCAAACTTCTTCATCGCGATTTCATTCGTCTGAGGCAGAACAGCGTATTCATAACTTCCGTTTTTCGGTGCCTTTCCATGATCTACAACCAAAGAAACCCAATCACCCTTTGTTTCCTTTCCCTGTATTTTGCATTCGCGAGTATTGAGGAAAGTTCTTCTCAAACCGGATGGGAGTTGGAACATAATAACCCGTTCCCAAATGGTCCACCCATACTTTCTTATCTCCTTGATAATTTTTCCAATAATCATGCCCTGCTTTATCAGTAACTGCCAATTGGAAGATAGTCGTTTCTGTCGGGAACTCCGTATTTGTATTTTCAATATCCGAACCAAGACAGACAATCATTCCATCGATGAAATGGTAAGATTTACGTGCCCGATGTGATCCGTTGTACTTATCATGCTCATGTAACTTCATTCCGAAATTACCATTCATCTTCTGTTGAGACAAACCGCCTGCAAAAGCTTCATCAGAATAAAGCATCTCTTCCATTCCAGAGTAACTATCCACATTGAGCACCTTAGCCTGCAATTGCTCCAATGGCAAATGAATAGATGTCACTCCCGGAATACGGTTCCAGTCAAAACCTTCCTGCTGCCAGCCGCTAGTGGCGGGAGTTACTGTCTGTCCCGGTGCAGCAGTCAATATTTGCAAACTGCCGTGTGCCAGGTAACGACCGTATAGATTTGCTCCCAGATAATGCTCTGCCGCCCATAGATAACGGGAATGTCCGCGTGCCACAGCCGACCAGTTACTACGACGTTGGACAGAGACGCAACCATATCCCATCGCTATATTTCCCCTGCGGGTCCGGCTCCGGACGGAAACCTTTCTCTATAAGAAGTTTTGCCACCTTACGTTCTTCAGTATTTGAAACTTTGGGCATATATTCGGGAGCATCATTCTCAACGCCCGAATTTGAAATCAGACGGAGGTAAGAAGAAGCCATTTCACTATCATATTCCTCCTTTCCATCGGGAGAACCGGCTAAAGCCATCATAGCAAAATGCATAGGAACCAGTTTACCTTTTCCATCCGGATGACGACCGGACATGGAAAGAGGGAAGTTCAGCTTATTGCAATAGAAACGCATGGTCAACAGTACATTTTTCACTGTTTCATGAGCTAACTCGGAAACAGCAAATTCCGTCCGGCTGAAAAGATAAATCATATTGGTTGCTCCATCGAGTCCGCCCACAGCATAAGCCGGATAGTTATTTCGATGATGGAAAGCACCTCCGTCTACTTTAAACGAACCGGATAATCCCAATGCAGGACGGCAACCAAAATCAATCCAACGGGAGAAAGACCGGAGATATTGTAGTTTTTCCGGTGTATCTTCCATCATTAAAATGCTGGCAATGCGTCCGGTGGTCTGTGTATTGAAAGAGTCCATATCAATTCCATTGACTTCCGGTTTAGGGTATACTTCGTTAGTAATCGCATACCAGCGTAATGTCCGTTCGGCTTCCTGAAGTTTTCCAGTTTCCCTAAGCACATCTTTCATCAGAAAATATGCCAGGTACAGACCGCGAACACTATAGCCATAATGATGGATATTTCCCCAACAACTACCATAAGCTACCCCCTGATCGGTTATGTGATCGTACATTGCTAAGAACTTCTTCTTCATTTCTTCCCGAATCACCGGATTTGCCGCATTATTATATGCAACGGCAATTCTTTTCATCAGGTCGAAATAAGCACGCATTTCCACTCCCATTTTAGTCAGCATATCCTTGTTCCAATCCGGAATGATCCGTTCATAAGCTTCTGAAGCACGTACCATGTAAATAGGTACTCCCGATACTTGGCCGTTCTTGTAAGTTATCTGATAGAAATCATATTTCTTGCGGATGGTTTCTACTTCTTTATCAGTCGTTTTTCCTTTCGTGTAGATCATATCACGAAAACGCTTTTCCAACAGTTGCATTTCTGCTCTTTGCTTATCGTCTGCAGGAGTCAATTCAATATCAGGTTTCAAAAGCGAGTGTTGATAGACAACCAGCCAATGGTTGGTGGTCCCGGCATTGACAAAAGGAACTTGCAGATCGGCCGTCTGTTGACGTGCATCAACTTTAGTAGCCGTAATCAAATGATCGATGAAAAGGCTTCCTTTTGAATTTGGAGCAATAATCCGGAGTTCATTCATGCCTTCTTCCGGTGTGCCTTGCATATCACGTTCATAGCAAACCCATGCGGCACGCCAACCACTGAAATTAATACCAAAAGGGAAAGATGTACATCGTTTGCCGTCTTTCAGAAACTGAAACTCAATGGTCGTATCTTGGGGAACTTCATTATAAACCCACACAATAAAAGCCGAAAGATATAAATCCTTGCCGGTCGGATCTTTCTTCTCAAACTTCAGGTCTTTCTTGAGTTCCAATATACCACCCGGTTCAAATGTCCATTCCAACGAATGTTTTCCATCTTTATAATGCAGATCAGATACCGACAGGCGGGAATGGGTAGCGGTGATACAATCCGGTATTTGCGGTTCTTTCAAAAGAAAACATCCGTTCATCTGTTACAACTTGTGCATGAAGGAATGCTGAACACAAAAGAGAAAACAGAGTTGTCACTCCAAATTTAGTAAAAGGTTGTTTCATCATGGAAATATAGTCTTATTAGGTTTTTCAGTATATAAGTCAAAGTATAGTCGCTTTAAAATCTGTAAAGAGTACGTGATTCTGCAAAAGACGTAAACCGAAGTGTCCGTCACCTTCGCCGCCTGTAAGAACATAGCGGAACAGTTCTTCACCATTCACAGAATAAGTCGTGATTCCCTTTTCCACTCGAATCCGAATCTCATACCATTGATTGGGGACGAGTAAATGAGAGGCATCGGTATATTCTTTCAATAAAGGTTTCACCTTGTCATCTGCCACTCCATAATATTCTCCTTTGTATCGACGGAAACGGGTCGTTGAGTTATCATTTCCCTCCGTATCCAACGTAGAAAAGGTTTAATGTGTTATAGTTTTTAAAGATGCCGTCACGCCACTGACTACGGGCAAAAAGATCATCAGGGTATTTAGGATCATTGGCAGCCCAAAAACAATTCAAGTCACTCAAGCGGTCATACTTTCCACCTTGCATCACCATACAAGTGCGGTAACTAACCTCATAATTCCCCGCCAATCGTTGCCGATACCACATAGTCAGTCCGTCCGGAACTATCAATTCTAATGTATCTGCACGTTCTATTATCTGCAAAGCATGGGATGCATCTTCTATCTTCCATTGTTGTGCAAACGCATTTTCGCATTGTGCAAACAGCACTACACTATCCAAGAGAAATAAAGTAATCAAACTGTAGCCTAATAAAAAATCGCTTCGTCATTACGGTATTAGTTTAAAGATTATTCTTCCGAATACAAAGAAACCCCTCTTTTCGAAAAAAGAGGGGCTCAAATTGTACAAAATATCTCAAATAATGTATTGACCGGGATTTTGTATTACCAAGCTTCTACCACTTTTTCAGCAGCCGGATGCAAATACCAATCCTTGTTATCAGCTCCATTGCTAGTCACCCAAGCACGGAATTCAGGATAAGCGTTATCAAAAAGCACCTTTTCATAAGCATGTTTTACGCCAACAGGAACTTTAATTCCCCAAACAAAACCATTCTTATTACAATATGGAACACCTTCCATCATTTCACCGGCTGAATCAGCTTCGTAATTAGTATAAAGATAAGAAGGTCTATAGCCTTTCATGTGAATCTCTTTATTCGTATTTGTCACAATAAAGAAATTCTGATTATGAGTATCAGTAATAAGAGCACGATAAGCTTTCAATTGATCCAAATCTTCAGTAAGACTAGTACGAACCTTAGCTCCCAAAATAATTTCTGCACGCAACATGCCTTGTCCCGGATTTATAAAACCTTTTGTAGTCTGGAAGAAATTAGTATTATCACCCAAAGCACTCAAACCATCCATTATGATAACCGGACTACCGTGTTCCGTGTCTACCGTAACTTTACAAAATTGCGATTTTCCAAAGAGTTGCTGTTGAGGCATTTCTGCTTTCATTTCCCCAGTAGCAAGTTCGGTTTCTTTTCCTTGTCCTTCTTTCAAAAGAATACGGGTTGCAACAGTCTCTATATACTTTTTATCCAAGCCACCTAATACTACACCTAATTTAATAGGATATCTACCGCCTTTAGCACGAATATCCAAAGTCAACTTCAATCCTTCTTTATATCCCTGACCAGCTTCGAACCATTTTTCAGCCTGACATTCGGTTACTTTCAAATCGTACTCAAAAACAACATCGTTCAAATCATTGTCTTGACCTGGTTCAATCGGCCAATTGTCTTCAAACATAGCAACGCCTGTATTATGATAGAAAAACCATCCATCATCTTCCTCACTAGTTACCGCCACCGCATCTTCAGGTACAGTTATTGCTACAGTCTCGCCACTCCGAGTCACGCTATTTATCGGAAATGATGCTGTTTTATCTGTTCCATCAGAATACTTCAAATAAATATTGGCACAGTGAATAGGCACATTCAATTCCAAGTCTTTCTCTCCATCAACAAGCAGGCCACTCACCAACAAACTTCTTTCCTGATTTTCTGAATCCCAATACAAATCAACCGCTACAGGCTTACTTGAATAAACTTTAGCAGAGACAGTACGACTAGTTGCAAAATCAAACCCTGCCGGAATAACATACTGCGGGGAATCATCTCCTCCTCCATTATCCACTATTCCTTCTTCATTGTTACTGTCTGTACAAGCAACAACCAACATCGTCCCCATAAGGACATACATCAAACTTTTAATCTTCATTTTAATCTAATTTTTAAATTTATTGTTTGTTTCAGTTTCCTATGAAAGCTCTACCTTATCGCACCCATATCCGAGCCCTATATGTTAACTTATCAAAAATATATTTAACGCCTAATAGCTTTTTGCTTGCCTTTATTTGTAATTTCAATCCTTTCCATCGAGAATAATCACAAGAGCTAAAATAGGGCTCAAAAAGCCTGTTCATGAACAATGGATAATATATACAAGTTATTTCGTATATTTGCATTAGACAGAACATTCAATACAACAAATATAGAACTTTTATTCCGAATATACAAGTTCTATATATAAATATATCAAGGGAAATGGATCAAGTACTGTATGGTATAGATTACATAGAATATTATTTCTATTGGATATATTACAAGTTTATTGGCTATCCTTTAATCATAAGAATATGCTCAATTGCTGTAATGTTTTGTATTATTGCGTACTTATTTCTCCTATTCCATATTATATATGGTATATTTAAAAGGCGAAAAGAGAAGCGGAAATACAATAAAGCATTTGATAAGTATTATGAAGAAATGAAATCTATCTCACTAGATTCCAACACATTGAGTGAAGAAGAGATAGCTGACAGATTAGAATATGATACGAAAAAGCGCCCGAAACCTAACGAGTTACGCATTATCACTCAACTATTAACAGAAATCAAGAGTGTGCATGAAGATGAGATCAATGAACTAAACTATCAAACGATTCAAACCGTATTCCAAATCACACGTTTCCTTGAACGCGAACTTCAATTCGGTTCCAAAAGATCAAAGATACAAGCTCTGAAACTTATTCAGTCCATCAATGGGTATGCTTCTGAAGCGGTATTGGTGCGTTTCCTCTATCATCGTGAACTAGAACTAAGAAACTCGGCACGCTACACTTATATGTGGTTAAGCCAGGGTGACCCGTTCCGCTTCTTCGACGAAGACATCGGCATGAAGTTAAGGCAATGGGACATGATGGAATTGCATGCCATTTTGGAGCACCGTAAGAAAGTGGGATATAACACACCCACCTTTATTAAATGGGTGAATACTTCAGCTGAAGAAAACGTTAAGATATTCTTTATCAACGAAATCCGGCTATATAATGAAACCGACAGTGCTCCCATTCTGGCTAAACAGATCAACGCACGCTCTACCGAAATCCGGGGCGAAGCGATCAGAACTTTAGGAAAGCTAAAATACAAAGAGATCGAGCCCAAGCTGATTGAAATGTATAATGTACAACCGGAAGAAGTCAAACGACAAATCATTTCGGCTATTGCGGATCTAAAGACCGATAAGGCTTTAGGATTTCTTTACAATGCTTATGATGAAGCAGATAACTGGGGGAACCAAAAGTATCATCCTGAAAGCCCTCTATGAGTATAGTGCAATGGGAAGGAAAAACATTCGATCAATTGGAGAAAGAAAAGCAGATTCCCACACAGCTATATTGTTTGCCCACACCAAGCATCCGTTAATCAACCAGTTAAACTAGAGAACATGAGAGATATAATATTTACATTCTTCAATTATTTCGTATTCTTTTATACGAGCATGCTGGCGATATTCTTCGTCACATTCGCCTTCCTCTCTTTCATTTCTCTAAAACGGAGAAAGGATTACTATGTGGAAAGCTATATGCGGAAAACAATCAAGGAATCCCCCTATACACCAGGCATTTCGGTAATTGCCTCCTGCCTTCAATGAAGAAAAGACAATCATTGATAATGTGAACTCCATGCTTGCATTGGAATATCCGCTTTTCGAGGTGGTTATTGTAAATGATGGAAGTACGGACAGTACATTGGAAAAGATGACCGAATATTATGAACTGGTAGAAGTGCCCTATGCTTATATCGAGCGAATCAAAACCAGACCGTTCCGAAGACTCCTCAAATCCTCCAACCCGAAATACAGCCGACTCATCGTTGTAGACAAAGAAAATGGAGGAACCAAAGCGGATGCATCCAATGCGGGTATCAACGTTGCTTCTCATCCTTATTTTATCTGCACGGACGTAGACTGTATCTTAGAGAAATATGCTCTTTATCGTTGTATCTCGCCCATTATATCTTCAGAAAAACAAGTAATTGCAGTCAGCGGAACGATGTTGATGGCTAACGGATGCGTCGTGAAAGACGGACAAATCATAGACGTTAGAACTCCCCGTACACCGATTCCACTTTTCCAGAATCTGGAGTATATGCGCTCTTATCTGATTGGTAAGATGGGATGGTCCGCTATCAATGGTATGCCGAATGTTTCCGGTGGATTCGGTCTTTTCGATCGTTCGGTAGCGATTGCAGCCGGAGGATACGATGCTCCCTCTTTTGCCGAAGACATGGACCTCATCACCCGCATGGTAGGATATATGTGCGACTTCTCCCGTCCTTATAAGATCGTACAGATTCCTGATACTTGTTGTTGGACGGAAGGACCTCCCAACCTGGCAATGCTTTACCGGCAACGTACCCGTTGGGCACGGGGATTGTTCCAGACACTTAATATCCATCGTAAGATGATTTTCAAAAAGACGTATAAACAGATGGGACTGTTAACTCTGCCTTATATGTTCGTTTTTGAGTTTTCTAGCACCGATCATCGAGCTCGTCGGTTTGATAGTATTTATCTATCTGGCCTTTACAGGAGCAGTCAACTGGAACACGGCATGGATGATTTACCTGACGATCTATACGTTCTGCCAGTTCCTTTCCATCGTTGTTATTACCTACGACTACTATGTCGGGATGCTATATAAAAGAGGATACGAATACCTGTGGATTATCATTGCGTCCATATTAGAGCCTATCTTCTATCATCCCATCATCACTTTCTGTTCATTGAGAGGATACCTCAGTTATCTGACCAATAGAGACTTCAAGTGGAAGAACATGGAACGTAAGGGATTCAAGCAGAAAGAAGAAAGTGCAGACGGTACTGATATAACGGCAATGAAGCCCGAACCTGCTACGATTTAAACAAGAAAGAAAGATTAAAGACAAGATAGAATGAACAGAGAATTTCTCCATAAGATCACCATATTAGGTTGTCTGTTTTTACTGATAACCTCTTCCTCCGGGACCGACAACGGATTCCAGACACCGGAGCAATATGCCCAGATTGTACAGGAGCATTTTGCGAACGAGGAATGGGAAGCAGGGAAAGAGCTGTTGGAGGAGGGCCTTCAGAAATACCCGAATGTTTCTGACCTTGAATGGCTCATGGGAAAATACTGGTTCCACGAAAAGAACTATGACCAGTCGCGTTATCATCTTGTCAAAGCGATAGATGACAATTACAACAACGTCAATGCCAAACATCTGCTGGTAGACGTAGAAGATATCACCGAGAATTATTCCAGTGCTATTTGTTACGTTAATGAGTTGCTGGAAGTGAATCCGTATTGGAGAGGTTTATGGCGAAGAAAGATTGAACTGTACCGCAAGCAGAACAACGATGTGGAAGCAGACCGCCTGTTGAAACGAATCAATCAGATTTACCCGAACGATACGATTCTAAGGAAGGATTATATCTACAGCATGGAGGTAGGCTACCAGCAAATGAAAAAAGGCGGTAACCGAAAAGAGGCTATCGAAAAGCTGACGGAGCTTATCAAAGTATCTCCTCAAAACGAAGAATATTATCTGGACATCATTAACCTGCATTTACAGGAAGGAAACCGGGAAGCTGCTCTAGGCTGGTCATCCAACGGTTTGGCTGCCATACCGGGAAGCGGTGCGCTTATCGTCAAAAGGGCGAGTATCCTTAGTGAATTGGCACGTTATCCGGAAGCTCTGGTGTTTATACGCGAGCAAATGCGAAGAAACAACAGCCCTGCCATACGGCGTATGTATAACGACCTGTTAATGGAGGCTGCCCGAGCAGAGAAGCAGCGGGATCCTTATGTATTATATGGCATGGCCTACGAAGGAGGTAATAAGAACAAGGAAGCATTAGACTACCTGCTGAACACTTCTGTCACCCGGGGATATACCGATGACGCACTCTTCTATATCAGAGAAGCTAAAAAACAATATGGCAACAATGATAAAGGAATTCTTTATAAAGAATATATGCTTTATCGCCAGATGAATGAGGATGATCTTGCCTATTCAACGCTGAAAAAGATGTATGAGATGTATCCTGATGATTATGATATTACGCTTGCCATGAGCGCACAACACATGAAGAAAGCTGAAAAACTGATGGAACTTGGTCTGTACGCAGAAGCATTGCCGCACGTATTGTTCGTTTCTCAAAAACATGTAGACGACAATGAAGTGAACGGTGCCGCATGGGAAAAAGCCTTGAGTTGCTATATCAATATGAAACGTTACAATGAAGCACTTGCAACATTGGACACCATCACTCTTCACTTCCCTGATTACGAAAACGGCACGTTGAAAAGGGCATTTATTCTCGATAAAATGGATAAAACCGAAGAGGCTTTGCAACTGTATCTATCTGCCATCGAGCAGAGTGATGAGGATATGCGCATTTTCTATGTTATCGGATACGAGGAACTAGCAGTGCCGTACATCAAAGAAATGTATGGAAGCCGGAGCTACGAAGAAAGCATACGAAGAAGCCATCAAACTGGTCAGCCTGAATCCATCGAGCGATCTCGGATTACGGTATGCCATCAATTCGTCCGGTTTACTCGGAAAATACGATGAATTCGAGAAATATACGGCTCAAGGGATCAATTATTATCCTGAAGAACCGTTCTATCAGGCAAAGAGGGCTACTGTCCTTGAGCGTGACAAGAGATACGAAGCTTCTTTGGAATTCCTGAAACCGATACTCAATAAATACCCGAGTAACAAAGAGATTATAGGCGCATTCTCACAAAGCAGTGAATATCGTGCCCTGCAACTGACAAAGGCGAAAGAACCGGAAAAAGGCTCTCGCTGTTCTTGATACAGCTTTGCTCTACGACAGTCAGAACAAATCATTGAAGTACACCAAGGGAGTGGTATATGAAGCCAACCGTCAAGCGGATTCAGCCTATTATTACCAAAAGTACTACGAGCCATCCATCATGGAATATCGCTCTTTCCAACGACACTTATCGGGCCTTAGAAGCATGATGCTCAAGAATGAGATTGCTTTGACCTACCTGCGTGCACGCTACGGAGAAGAAGACATCATTACCTCCGTTGCCACCGCTGAATACACTCGAAAAGGCCAGAAGAACAGCTACACGGGACGTCTCAACTATGCAGGACGAAGCGGCTCGGCAAGCGACAGCATGGAGGCTGAAGAACAGACACCGGGAGGAGTCGGCATTCAGGTACAAGGGTGAGTGGACGCATCACTTCTCACCGAAGTGGAGCCTCACGGCCAATGCAGCCTTTGCGACCAAATACTTCCCGGACATAACGGCTGATGTCGCTTTACGGCATTATCTCAAGAATGATTGGGAAATAGGTGCACATGTGGGTTATAGACGGGTAGCCGCCTACACAAAGCGTTATGAATGGAACGATGAATTCTTTGCAGGTGGCACCGGAGACAATGGCTATCTGTTTACGGGTTGGAATGAGTCAAAAACTAACCTACTCACTGTAGGCGGAGAATTAGCCAAGACCATTGAAGTCGTTCGTCTCAACACGAAGATAGATATGCACTTCTTCAACTCCAACTTCTATTACAATGCTCAGATTGGCGCCAAATACTTCCCGGCTAATGACGGAAAGACAAATATCAACGCCATGGCAAGCATCGGATCGGCCACCGGAAACGGCCGTACTGGACTATGCGCTGCCCGGCTCTTTCTCTCACACCAATACTATGGTGGGATTGGGAGGCCAGTATATGGTCAGTCCTAACATTACCATAGGTCTGATGGGTACCTGGAATACTTATTATAACCAGACCAACACCGTGCGAGGGACCAGTCCGCTCAACCCGATAGAATCCATATCGACACGCTATAAAAACTTATATAACATCTATGCACAAGTTTATATTTCATTCTGATACGCTTGGCCCTGTATTGGCAGGAATGATATGTATTTGCTGCCTTTTATCCGGCTGCCGTATGCAGGCACGCACGGAGATGTTCCCATCTAAAGAAGGGTATCTCGTCACCATTGGTGAGGATCCGACCGACAGAGACACCCGGTGGGCGAAATACCTGTACGAACATCTCAAGAAGCGTGCAAACGACGATGAAATAGTAGCTTTTGGCGTTTCCGAAATGGACATGTGGCGCATCATCATACAGATAGACCCAACATTGCAGAGAGGATTCAAAGTAGCCTGCAAAGGCTCTGATATCAGACTGACCGCAAGTGACGACAAACAAATGTTATGGCTGCAATACCAACTGATAAAGAAGATCAGCAAAGAAGACCCGCGTATAGACGGTTCGGATCTTCCTCCCGCCCTTATCAATCTCAACGATACTTGCGGAGCTTTTGCATTTGACTATCAAAGTATTTATTCTCCATACGGCCTGAACGCCGATCATACAGGCGTTATCGGCCTGAACAACTTTGATGACAGCTGGGGAATATGGGGACACAACCTGCGAAAAGTCTTGGGAAAAGATGCAGAGAAAGTATATGCCACCATTCACGGGAAGACAGATGACTCACAACTGTGTTTCTCTTCCGAGGATATGTATCGCCAGATAGAAAGTTACATCGTAGATAACTTCGGTGAAAAGGGGAATTTCCGTTTTGTAATCGCACCGGATGATACTCCGTACGCCTGTACGTGTGCCACCTGCACCGCATTGGGAAATACAGAGAAGAACGCAACTCCCGCCGTTACGGAACTGATCCTCCGCCTGTCGCAGCGTTTTCCCAAACACACGTTCTTTACGACTTCCTACCTGACTACGCAACAAGTCACAGACAAGCAGCTCCCGCCTAACGTCGGGGTAATTGTCAGCGCTATCGACTACCCGCTCCGCCGGACAGACGGCAAGGACGAGCAAGACAAGAAATTTGCGGAACAACTCGACAACTGGAAGAAAGTAACGAACAACATCTATATATGGGACTATATCAACAACTTCGACGACTACCTCACTCCTTTCCCCATATTAAAGATAGCCCAGCAAAGACTCCAACTTTTCAAACAACACGGAGCCAGCGGCATATTTTTCAACGGAAGCGGTTACAGCTATTCTTCCTTCGATGAAATGAGGACTTTTGTATTATCAGCCCTTCTTATCAACCCGGAGCTTCCGGTTGATGAGTTAATTAAAAGCTATTTCAATCAGGAATACCCGGTATCCAAAAAATGGCTGTACGATTACTACACAGAGCTAGAAAACAACGCCCAATCCGGAAAGCGGCTCGGACTTTACGCCGGTATCAGAGAATCGGAAAAAGGATTCCTCTATCCGGAGAAGTTTATCAAATTCTATGATGAAATGGGAGATTTTGTATCCGAAGCAAAAGGGAAAGAGCGCAAAAAGCTGCACGAGCTCCAGACCGCCTTGTCTTTCACGCGCATGGAATTAGCACGTGACCACAGTTTCGACGCTTACGGATATGCCAAGCGGAATGGAAAGGATATTCAACCGCTTCCCCAAGCTCGTAAATGGGTCACCCAGCTCAAAGAGCATCAAGCATTTGCCGGAATGGGATATTATAATGAGTCAGCTTATGAGATTGACTATTATATAAAGGAATGGGAACAATATATACTTGCTTCCGACATAAAGAAAAGTTTGTTTCTGGGAATGCATCCTTCCGCAACCCCTAAACTAAATAAAAATGATTCAAAGAAACTGACCGATGGCACTCACGGTTTACCCGGAGACTATCATTGCGGTTGGGTTATCATTCCGGGAGAAGAATGTACCATCAACCTGCCGGTTAAAGGACTCAATGCATCAGGAACATTCTATATCAGTTTTCTGAATCTTCCCCGCCACCGCATCTATGCTCCACAGCAAGTTCAACTGTTGAAAGACGGAGTAGCCTATAAAACAATAGACTTAAAACCGGAAGACTCCCCGGAAAAAGGAGAAATGATGAAAGCCACCGTTCCGGCAGACTTGAACGGAACAGAACAATTAAGCATAAAAATCAGTTGTTTAAAGAAGCCGGGAACGCAAATGGGTATCGATGAAATTGCATTCATCCCTTAAATGCTGAAAAAGTGATATAACAAAAATAAATGGCAACAATGAATAAATCTATATTCTATATTTTACTACTGACGGCACTTCCGCTCTGCTTTACAGGGTGCAGAAAGGAAGTACGTCCCACCAGCATGACGATAAAAGATTCCGTCAGGCACTATTACCCTATCAAGCAAGGTCAGCAACTCGATATCATGTTTACCATCACCAACACGGGAGACGCTCCGTTAATCATTTCAGAAATGCAACCTTCCTGTGGCTGTATCATTCTGGATAAAAGTTCGCATATCATCATTCCCGAAGACGGTATCAGGCAATTCAAAGCAACCTACAACAGCATCAAGAATGTAGGCGAAGTGGTTCACCGCATCCGGATTTTCGGCAATATGCTCCCAAATGGAAAAGCAGAACTAAAATTTGATGTTAACGTAGTCCCCGACGCAGATTATACACGTGATTATGAAGAACTCTATCAGGATTTCAACACTAAAAACGGCATTGTCAGGGAGATGGTGGACGGAAAAGAATCCGAACTAGGATATTATGTAGGAGAACCCTAATAATAAGTATTAAGTATTAAGTATTAAATGACTGGCTAATACTTAATACTTGATATTGATACTTATCTCTACGGATGTATTTCTTTGAATGTGGTATTTTCTTCTTTCACATTCTGAATAGTCTGTTTTAACTCCCCAATCGGCAAGTCATATCCATACCAGCCTGTATAGCAATCCACCACATACCATTTCCCGTCAGCCTGCAATTCGAACTCAACACGCAAATCCACTTCGGACTCTTCATAGCCCGCTTCAAAGATTTTGTGTTTCGGTTCATTCAGCGTAAACTTGGAAGACATAAATACCTCCCTCTTCCTGGGTGATACGCTCTTCCTTCATAGTTTCACTATCCAGCAACGGCCACTTTTTCCGAGTGAAAGGGAATGTTTTTCTCGGTTTCTCCGTCATCTGCCAACAAAGTGATCGGGAGTCTTTAATGGGAACTTGATACGAGTATACTGGAAGGCTGCACTGGAAGTAAATTTATCCAAAAAGGATTTGAAATCTTCACCGTCTTGTGTAGTCAGTTCACTATCGGCTTTTGCCTTGGAACTATTACCGCAGGAGATAAACGAAACACCTGCGAGCAGCATCATAGCCAGCAAGCAGCATACAAACTTTTTAGCTCTCATAATACTATATAAATTAAGAGTTTAATTGACGGCGCAAAGATAGTAACAAGTTTGGTTTTGCAATACTTTTATACATTAAAATTGGTCCAAATCAAGCCACAAAAGAAACTTCTTTATCACGTTCAAGATGAAAGATTTTAAAGAAATATCCGATTCCATTCGTTTACGGTCAAATAATGTACGTTCTCATCCTACTAATGTACTATTTACTCATACCTAAATACTTATTTCTCCTCACCTTTGTAATAACATACAAGCAAAAGAATACCCTTTAATATTATAATACTATGAAAACAATATTAGTTATTTTATTTTTAGGTTTACCTTTAATAGTTTTTTCCCAAGTTGATACAAAACTTTCTTTTGATAAAGAAACAAAAGCCATTCAACTTACATTGGAAAACAAGTACAATGCTCCTATCCTTTTAAATCCCAAATCTGATGATGAGAGTGAAAAAGGAACATATTATGCTATTACATTAAAAGACAACAATGGATCGATTATAAAAAAAGAGAAGTATATGTATATCATCAAGATTCATCACGAAAAGGCGATTTTGTTATAGGAGCTTTGCAAAAACAAAGCTATACATTGGATTTAAGTACTTGGGCAGATTCCGCATATTTGGTAGAAGTAAGATTACACGTAGAAGCTCGTAATCCAACAGAAAAGATCCACTACATTAATAAAAATGACATAACCAAAGTCTTTTTATGGAAATAGATTGAACAATTTACCAAAACAATATTATGAATATAATTAAATCTTTCTTTATAGGTATATTATTGTGTATGTCAATTCTTAGCAAGGGACAAACACAGGAGTTAGAAATTGCTTTGACTTATAATAGACAAGACAATGCTTTGACTCTAAAACTTTACAATAATACGGATAAAGAAATAATGATATTGAATCAAAGTCTATTAAATGAATCATCTGGAAGCTGCATTATTTTAACTGAAAAACAGGATAATGGACAGAGTGATCTAATCATCTCGTTATATGACTATGAAGATGGACAGTGGATACGTTCTAAAACAATAAACCCTAACGAAAGACTAGAACTTTTTTATCCATTTAAAGCTATCCCTGCAAATAATGTCACAAGAGCTAGATTATTCCTCTCCACATACTTTAGAGATAGGAAGACAGGAAAATTAGTTAGCAAAAAATACAAAAATGATTTACCCATAAAACAAATTAAATGATAACAAGTAAACATTTATCTATAAGTATTGTACTTTTGGGCATTTCCATTTTTTGCACCGCCCAAGAAGTAAAAATTGAATTTTCTTATGATAAACCGAATAATTCTTTAACCCTAATACTTACTAATAATACAGACAAAGAAATTCTAATTATGAATCAGGGGCGGTTAAGTGAATTTAGTGGGAGCTATATTGTTTTAACAGAATTTTCTAATGGAAAAAGTTCAGATTTAACAATTTGCCTATTTACTCTTGAAAGCGGAAAATGGATATTACACAAGGGATTATCTCCAAAAGGAAGAATGGAACTCTTCTATCCTTTGGATTCTATCCCAGCCAATAATTTAACAAGGGCACATTTGTTTCTTTCAACATATTCTAATGATGAAAAAACTGGAAAACTAACTTCTAAAAGATATGAGAAGAATTTATATCTAAACTAAGAAGTTTTATTATACGATACAGTTCTATAAAGATTAGTGCCAATTATGAAATTTATTATCAATTTAAAACAGAAAAAGATAATTAGCATAGACAAAAACAGAGTTATAGACTTTATGCAATGGAAATACGAGCAACTTATGAATATTCTAAAAACAATATATTATGAAAATAATATTAGTATTAATTCTGGCATCTTTACCTTTAATTGGAGCTGCACAAATTGGCATTCAACTTTCTTTTGATAAAGAAGCGAAAGAAGCCATGCTATTATTACTAAATACAAGTAATGATATATATAGGCTATCACCCAAATCAATAGATCAATACGAGCCTGGAACTGGTTGTATTTATACCTTTTTATATCGTGATAAAAATGATAAAGTAATATATAAAAGGAGTCGTTTTATATATGATGAATTACCATTAACCAAGTATAGACTAGGGCAATATCTATTACCTCATGAAAATAACGAATATAAATATGAGTTTGCCAAATGGTATAGTGGAGAGATTTGTTCAGTAGAAGTTGAAATTCAAATAGAAGCAATCAATTATACAACAAGAAAATCTTATCTAAATAAAATCAAGCGGATTTATTCACTAGAATAAACCGACAAATATTAATGCAATAAAACAGCTTACTCAAACAATAAATCATGAGAACAATATTAGTTATTTTATTTTTGGGTTTACCATTAATAGTTTTTCCCCAAGTTGATGCAAATTTTACATTCAACAAAGAAACAAAAGCCATTCAACTCATATTGGAAAACAAATACAACGTTCCTATCCTATTAAATCCCAAATCTGATGATGAGAGTGAAAAAGGAACATATTATACCATTACATTAAAAGATAACAGTGGTACGATTCTAAAAAATAGAGAAGTATATGTATATCATCAAGATTTATCACGAAAAGGCGATTTTGTTATAGGAGCTTTGCAAAAACAAAGTTACATATTGGATTTAAGTGCATGAGTAGATTCCGCATATTTGGTGGAAGTAAGATTACATGTAGAAGCCCGTAATCCAACAGAAAGAATCCATTATATCAATAAAAATGACATAACTAAAGTCTTTTTATGGAATTGATAAATTAAGAGAAAAGTCTCTTCACTACTTTTCGAGGGCACATTGCCAAATTTTATCACACCTTTGACTCAAACTTCTTTTTATCTCTTTTTTAATTCGTAGTGCTTTAGTACTTGTTATCTTTATTTCAGTTAGTAATGCTTCCTGACCTATTTTATACATTTTAATAGAGTCTCTTTGCTCGCGATAAAGACAAAACAATTTATACTTAGGTAATAAGCGGTTAGGTAACATATTTTTTGCTAAAATATAGCATTCCATAGCTTTATCTATTTGTTTTTGTTCTTTATAGACATCTCCTAAATCACAATACAATTCGGAACTTGGAATAATTGTACTAGCTTGTTTTAATATTAATAGACTCTTTGTGGCAGGTAATTGCAGAAAACTATATTGAGCATATACGTCTAATAAATGTGGGGTAGATTGCAAACAGACTTGGCATCTCTCAATATATGCTTCAGCAACCTTACGTTTTTGCAGAGATTCTGAATAAAGTTTTCTAACATTTAGTTTTAAATTATAATAATCATGCCCCCCCTTTATGCTTAGTACTAAACATACTATGATTATCCAACTCGATTGGAACTTATATTTAGTTAATGCATATATATTCTTTTGATATTGTATTCCACCTAACAATAATGATCCTAATAGCCATAATAGTAACACATTGAATGGATAAGAAAACATAGAAAAAGTGAGTAATGAGACAAATCCTCCTAAATAAACTTTATTATATTTTTCTTTAGATGTGTATTTAAAAATTGATGCTATGATACATAAAATAAAAATAATCCCTATAATACCTTGTTCTACCCCTATTCGTAAAAACTCATTATAGGGATAAACTATATTGTCAGCCAACTTTTCATATTTTGAATAAGGGTGTGATTCAAAATATTGAGCTTGATAATACATGTATTTATTTTCAAAAGTACCAATACCATGTCCAACCAATGGTGCATCTGCTATCATATCGATTGAAACACGCCATATCAATAAACGTCCATCAGCAGAGTCCTTCTTATAATAATATATAGAAATTATGAATAAGATCATAAATAGAAAAAGACTGACACTTTTTATTAATACAAATGATTCTACCTTCATTTTTTTGAACAAACAACAAAGAGTCGCCATACCAAACAGTGTAGATAGAAATCCCGCTGCCCGGGAATCTGCTAACAATAGAATGAAACAGAATAAGATAAATATGGTAAATAAAGCCCATTTAGGAATAAAACATTTCTTAGTTAAATAAAGTCCTAGTATTATGGTTATTGTTGCGCCCATAAAACCACCTAATGGACCAGGATTACTGAATGTGCCTGTCACATTAAAATCATGATGAACGCTATTAAGCCAATGTGTTTTTTGGAAAATGGCAATAATACCTTCTACCATTCCTAAAAAAATAATTCCCCATAATATCCTTTCTTTATGAGATATTTTCCTAGCTACAATATAGCATAATAAAAATGTACTCCATTTTGCAACCTCAAAAAGACAAAGCCGATTTTGATGGGTAAAATAAAAATTAAACCCTGCCATTAAAGAATAACACAATAGCAGAAAATCTAATATATTACAATTTACCTTTTGCACAAGTTATTTTTTTTAATATTCAACGTACATTTTGTAAAGTTTATCAAAATATTTTTTTGATATATTACTGTTTTTTTTTGCGGAATTTTTGTAGTAATATAACATTCCTTGATAATAAGCTTTATAGTCAAATAATCCTTGACTGTTAAATGGATAATTCTGTATAGTTCCATCACCCTGAATGAATCTATATGATATACGCATTGGATCAGCATGGAGAGCTATAAAATATTTGCCAAAAATATCATAATAAGAATATTTTCTGGATTGTTTTTGCTTTCGTGGTTGTTTATTTATCCCAAATGAATAAAGTGTTCGTACTGGAGTTTCACCCTGTACCGCTGCAATCCATTTTGTTCGGACGATAGCTTTTTTTACAATACTATCAATTTTTACATCCGAACTATTTAAAATTTCGATATGACTAGTAGTACCATCTTTTTCTATAATAAACGAACCATTCAGAACTACTTTTTTATCAACAGAAACATCACACATAATATTTTTCAAGAAGTTACCCTCTTCATTGTATTTTGCCTTTATTTCTGAATTAAAAACGATCATATCAGGATCAGTTATTTTGCTTCTTGTATTACAAAAAACATCGTCACGATACACCATTAATGGCAAAAGAATTCCATTATTATCTGTTTTTATAATAATTTTATCACATATAGTAACATCAATTGGATCTGTTCTATCTGCAATAGCCGGTTCCCATTTAGGAGATTTTTTTAATAACCCCTCTAACGCACATTTTATAATATCACTTTTATATTGTAATATAGATATATTATTAACCCTTCCTTTTTTTGTTATTGTATACTGAAAAAGTATTGTATCTGAATAACATTTCAGTGTCGATGGTATTCGGATATTATTGTGTATCCATTGAATAAATTTATCCCTACTATTAAAAGGACTTGACGGAATATTTGATAAACGCGGTGGAGTATGCATAGTAACTTGTCTCACTTCAAACCGATGATTTTTAGGAATATATTGATAAAAATCAATTAGCATATATTTATATATATCTTTAGGCTGGCTTCCATTATATCGACATCTAGGAGCTTTACTTATGACATCCACAATTTCTTTCTCAAAAGCAGGATTTAATGTATTCAGCATGCTTGTTATAAAGACTTTTCCATCCCAAGATGCACTAATACAAACTTGTTCAATACCAGCTATTCCATATTCATATGCTTCTTGGGGAAATTGAATATTACTTAAAACCCATGACGGTATCTCATCAAGAGTCATTAAAGATTCTTTAAGACTTTCCGAATTTGTCTGTGCAGAGCTATATACACTAAAAAGCACAGCTATAAAAAAGTTAAAAATTTTAGTCATTGCATTATCTGATTTGAAGGAATATGCATAGAAGCTCTTATATCAATACAGGAATAAAAACCTCTATGCACACTTTTACTATTTTGACATAATCTATATATTTCACCATTCAACATGTACCCATACTAAGCATTTTGAGCAATAATATTCTCCAGAGCCATGTGAACTCGAATCAAGATCTCCCAAATCGACTTCTCCCAAATAAGTCCCACAAATCTTATGGTAAATTTTAGCCTTAAAGTAAGGTATGGCGTCGCTACTTTCAATATTATCAGGTTCAGGTGGATCGGAATAATCAAAGTCAGAATTAGTATCAGGACCACTGATATCTATATCGTTATTATTCATTAAACCGTCAGGAATATCATATTGATTCCCATTTTGGTCCTCTAGCCACCAATCACCATCTTCGTGCTCCATTGTAAGATGATCTCCATCTTCGCCGTTAGCCCAAACTTCATTTTCAAACCAATCCCAAAAATCATCATAGTCCTCAGAAGATCGAGTCGTAACCGTTTTGTATGCAGAAATTTGCATATGCCCTAATATCATTTTAAGATTACTAAGAGAAAGCGGGTTTTTCCCTTTTTCTTTTGGTAGTACAATGCTTAATACTTTCTCTCCTCTTTGATATTTTTCTATCTTAAATGGAGATCTCATAAATGATAAAAAGTAGATAGCCCATCCCGAATAATCTTTTTTATTCCCTAGGCTTGTAAAATGTTCATTGATATTTCCTCCCTTATTATATTCAGGAATGAGAGTCACTAAATATTGACTAATTTTCTTACTATTTATATTTTTTGTAATTACAATTTTTTGTGTCACATCAACTTTATGTATTTGGATATTTCGATTAGTGAAATTACTACGTAATACTTTATAGTGAATTTCAGCAGAAATGGGTATATCAACATTGGCAATCGAATCTTTATGAGATAAAATGCTTTTATCCCAAACCGGAATATAATCACCAGGATCTAATGTTATTGTTGTTTGAGGAGTAGACCGTGTCAATATTTGATTTTCCCAGAAAGTTTTAGCTTCTTTTACAGTCAAACCAAATCCTTTGTCTTCTTCGACAGAAGAAGATATATTATCATGTATGCATGATGTAAATACAAAAACAAACATTATTATACATATAAAGATGTTTTCATTTCTCATGATCTAAAATTTTTAGTTTATTTTCCAGTTTTTTGTTCCACTCTCTGTTCAAAGTCATATACCCGTTTTCCTTTCCATTTTTTATATGAGCTAGTTTTGAATAAAGGACGTACCCTTTCACAAAATATATCATTTGCTTCTCTCAGTTTATCAGCTCTCTCTGAAGTAGGAAGCCCCTTCTGATCATTAATAACTTTATACTCTTCAATGGCATATGAATTATACGCATTCTTATATTGATTTATTTGAGTTTTGTTTAATCCATAACGTTTAGCAAGAGTATACTCTAAAAGTGAATTATTAACAGATAACCATTTTTCTGCAATTTGTGCAGGTACAGCCTGTTTTATATCTTTTAGTTCATTAGCTTCGATTTCTTGTAATTTGTCATGTCGGTTTTTAGGACGATCATTCCAGATTTGTTTACGTTGCCTAGAATAGTTACTCTCTATTTGTGCTATCAGATAACCTTCATTATATGTAGCTCCATATTTGCCCATGTTATCAAGTGCCCCATAAATCAACATTTTATAAGATAAGTACCAATTGCCGTTATCTGTTCCTAATATTTCTAGAATGTGTTTATTCAGTTCTGCAAGCAATTCTTCTATCTTTTTTAACTTTTCCAGTTCGTCACTCATACCTTTCCATAATTGATCACGAGTCTTTTTCCATTCATGTTCTACTTTATATAAAGAACGCATTTTTTCAATAGGAATAAACTTTGTTTCACTTAGCACATGATAACGCTCCAATTCTTGTGTACAGGAACTCCATGGTCTGTATTTCCCCTTGCTAAAAGCTTGGCTTATTATTTCTCCATACTTTTTATAAATTTTCTTTTGTTCATCTTTAAACCTATCTGAACTGATTCTTCGATTCTTTAATTGTTCATTCTCTTGCTTTAAGGATGAAAGTATTTGTTCATACACATCAGCCTTTTTACTATCTAATTTATATGTTTTCATCATGTATTCCTTGTGTTTGCCCACATCTACATTTGAAAAACTCTGTGAGTAACTTATACTCCCTACCAAAAGTAGAGTTAAAGATAAAATAATTTTTTTCATAAGCTTATATTTTAAAGGTTTGTATATTTTCATTCTACCACCATATCTGTCGCCCGTTTTCATATGTAAATGGTCGTTCTTCTCTACCTTTAGTCAAGTTACGAAGCCATAATAAAGCTTTTTGAGGAACATTCCTATAAACAGCACTATCTCCATCAGGCTTTTTTACTCCTAAACTATTCCATTGTTCATCCCAATAAAAAAGTTCGTATATATCTGTGGGAACTATAGAGTTATCATCGTTACGGGGAGCAAACCCTATTGCATCAATGTTTACCCCTCCATTTAAATCTCCGCCAATCCACATATCGACCCCTCCATTGATTTGATAATAGGTAAGTATTTTTTCATCAAAGACATTTCCCATATTATTATCTTTTCGGATAGCCTCACATGATATTGGATGAAACAGTAAAGGCTTTCCATTTGACTGATATAAAGAAAATTCTGCAATACTGAATATTCCCTTTGGTTTCCTATATCGAATATACCGATATTTTTTGCCCGTTGATATATACACTTTTTGCATTTGGCTCTTTGGAGTCTCTGTTATTTTGTATATTTCTTCTGCATCTGAGAAATCTGCATGGTTGGCTCCTTCAAATATACCACCAACCATATCACGGGCAAATCTTATAATTCTTTTATTTAATGGGTACTTGCGATTCAATATAACTGTTTCTTTATGAAGAGTATCTGGATGTAATGAATAAATATTGTTATCCGAAACTATTATAGGATCTGATAGAGGAATTATGTCACCATTAATGTAACTGGAAGGCAAATACAAAATACCGTTTCCTAGATCTAATGCTTCTTCAGATTCTTTCTCACCATTTTGAGTTCCAGTACCTATATCGTAAAAGTTATCATCGGCACTAATGGCGATTGGAATCCATGAATTAGGAGAAAAAACAGATAAATAAATTGGTTCTTTTCTTCTAGGACAGGGAATAGGAATAGTTCTGAAACCTATTTTATGCATTTTCGTTACATCAAGCACATCGCAATTCGCAAACAATTCAGGATATATTTTTTGATAACGGTCAAAAGTTTCCGCAGGAGTTATAGTATAAATTTTTCGATATATTTTAGGCATCTTACGAATAGGTAATGCATTATTTTCGTTTCCATTATCATTTTGAAAGGATACAATCTTATCATCGGGCAATATCATTGAAGCAAAAGAATGTCCATTATTGCTACTACCCCAATAGGGGATTAATTCAAACGCAGCAGGAATGCCTACTGAGCGCAAAGCCATTACAACCAATGTACTTCTATCATCACATTTACCACACCCTGACTGGATAATAGAAGTATAAGTCTTCAATGTATCTTTATAAAAATCTGGCGATAACTCTATTCTAATTTGCGCATTTATGTTTTGTGCAGTCTTAACAATATCATCGCTATTTCCACCTTTCAGCCACCTCACACAGTCCCATTTCCAATAGTACTGTAATGGTTCATTTGCAACTCGGTAAGGTAGAATGTATTCACAAAACTGCTCAAATGTATATTTCTTTAAATAAGGACTTTTTTCTTTTAACAAGAAAGAATATTCCAATGACTGTATGAGAGAGTCTGCTTTTACAATATCTATATCGTATATTTTCTCTCCTTCTCTATTAAGAGAATATTTATTAGGTATATTTTCTATTATAAAACAAGCTGCTTTATACTTATCCCTATTATTCTTTGTTTTGTAATAGTCTAAGAAATGAGTTAGTTCTGATTTATTTGCAGACTGATTGGCTACTATCCAAGCAATCCTCTCACTTGAAGAAGTACAACTCAATAAGAGAAAAACTAGAATTATTGCAAAAAATGTTTTCATAATATTGTTCTTTCTATAAAATGTTTTGTTTATTGCGTAATACAAAGATGGTGATAAAATGAAAAAGTATACGTCTAAAAAATACATTAATAGGATAAAATCATCCATTTTTACTAATTACATCTTTTCTCAGGGCTACATTATATCTCTTTAATTTATATGTTCTATTAGCCCTAAAATCGACACAATTTATATGAAATATTAAGTATCACAGCGGAATTATTGAAAGTTTATAAAGATTGTTTAGTCAATGTCTACACATAACTATGCCCTCATCCGATATACAAAAAAGATTCACAGTTGCACATTCATTACAATATGATTTGCAACACTAAAATTATGGATAGTACTACAACTAAGGATTCTCAAAGAAAGAAAGAAATAGTGTAAACCATGATATTCCCTGCCCAGTGACAAGCTACCTGCATCTAAAAAACGTCTATAAAGCCCAAAAGAAATAATTGATTACTTTTTCCTCAAATATTCATAACCGAAGCGGCAGTACAGACATTTCCGCTTATCGCAATACTCTTTTTGTAACTGTATCAGTGCCTGACTATCCGCCGCACTGACTACCGGAAGTCCGGCATCGCTCCACGAACGAATGATGTGATTACTCTCCGCCTTCAATTCTTCCAGAAAGCGTGCGGCACGTTCACACATTCGTTCATCTGCCTTGTGCAAACCATAGGTATAAAGAAAAGGAACCACCGTATTAATGACAATCAAATCCTTGGAACGCTCTCCCATCGTCTTTTCCTTTTGTGAGAAGAATAGTCGTCCGAATAGATAATGATTCTCCCAATAGGGAGACGTACGGGTATCCAGTAAAGCTCTCACGTCCGCCAGAGTTTCCGCTTCCAACAAACGTGAAAACAGCTTGTCTCCTTTCTGATAAAGATAAGCCAACTGCGCCAGGCGAATATGCGGAAAGTTTTCCGGACGAAGCCGGAGAAAACGCCATAAAGTAGCATCCATCCCCTGCCCGATTTCAAATTTATGCTGTAAATAACGAAACTCTTTACAAAGACGAAGACTATATTCGTCTTCCTGTTCTTTTTTCAGAAATGTTTCTTCCAACAACCCAGCCAAACCATAGAAAAAAGCTTCTATCTGAAACAAATCATTCCGGTGCTTACCCAACGCACGAAATGGCAACAATCCCGCCCACGTTTCAAAAGTATCTCCATTCAAGCCGAAACCGAAATTACGGGCAAGGGTGATAAAGAAAGCATCTTCCCAATTATTGTTGCAAAGTTCGAGACGCTGCATGATTAACTGTGCTTTCTGCTCCAAACGCTCTGTTTGCAAAGCGGTCAGCCAGGAATGGATGGTAAGTTTGGGAAGAGAAGCAAGGATGGGATAGCAAGCCGGATAATGATCGGCTACGCAAAGTTCATGATAATGGGATTGCACATTTTCCGGACAAGTCAGCAATAGTTGTGGTATCTGTTCACCGTTGGTACGGGTTATTTCCGTATCCGCCTCGCTCACCACATGGAGAATCACAGAATCATAGGCTTTGTCGCAATCATGCCCGTGGCGAAACCAATCGGAAGAATGTGTATGTATTTCTATATTCCCTACCCATAAGGCACCATCAATCTTTAGTTTCGCGTTAAAAAAGTCGGGACCGGCATTCGGGTTTTGCAGACCGGGAGTCAATCACTTCTACCGGTAAGCCGTTGGTGGTTTGCAGTACTTTCAGGGGAAATAATTTATGTTTCCACACGTAGTGGAGAAGATGTTCCATGTTAACAAGACGTTAATGTGCGCTGCAAATGTAATAAAAATCTTATCTTTGCGACTATTATTTTGAATATAAGTCAGAAAACAATGAAAATAGCACTGATCGGTTACGGAAAGATGGGCAAAGAGATAGAAAAGGTTGCCCGTAGTCGCGGACATGAAATCGTCTGCATCATTGACATCAATAATCAGGATGACTTCGAATCGGAAGCATTCAAATCGGCCGATGTGGCCATTGAGTTTACCAATCCGATGGTAGCTTACAGCAATTATATGAAAGCGTTCAAAGCCGGTGTAAAACTGGTATCGGGCAGTACCGGATGGATGGCCGAGCATGGCGAAGAAATCAAAGAAGCTCTGCACTGAAGGGAGGCAAAACACTGTTCTGGTCGTCCAACTTCAGTCTGGGAGTCAGCATTTTCTCTGCTCTCAACAAGTATCTGGCTAAAATCATGAATCAGTTCCCTGCTTATGATGTCACCATGAGCGAGACACATCATATCCACAAACTGGATGCCTCCCAGCGGAACAGCCATTACATTGGCGGAAGGTATTCTGGAAAAGCTGGACCGTAAGGACAAATGGGTGAAAGGCACTTTCCTTGCACCGGACGGAACCATTAGCGGAACCAACGATTGCGCCCCTAATGAACTTCCTATCAGCTCGATCCGTGAGGGTGAAGTTTTCGGCCTTCATACCATTCGCTATGAATCTGATGTAGACAGCATAACTATCACACATGATGCCAAAAGTCGTGGTGGATTTGTATTGGGAGCCGTACTGGCAGCCGAATATACTGCCACACACGAAGGTTTTTTGGGCATGAGTGATTTATTCCCATTCTTGAACGACTAAGATTTCAGAAGCTAGTTCTAAACAAATATAACATTATGAGACAAGCCACACGCGCACAATGGATCAAATGTGCCATTGCTATTCTACTTTACCTCGTCTTCCTCCTCTGGGTACGGAGTTGGTGGGGATTGATTGTTGTTCCTTTCATTTTCGATATTTATATCACAAAGAAAATACCCTGGTCTTTTTGGAAGAAGTCGAAGAATCCGGCTGTCCGCAGTGTGATGAGTTGGGTGGATGCCATCGTATTTGCGTTGGTTGCCGTCTACTTCGTCAATATCTACATCTTCCAGAATTACCAGATTCCTTCCTCTTCGCTGGAAAAATCATTGCTGGTGGGCGATTTCCTGTATGTAAGCAAGATGAGCTACGGTCCCCGCGTACCGAACACTCCCCTTTCTATGCCGTTGGCACAACATACGCTGCCTGTATTCAATACTAAATCGTATATCGAGTGGCCACAATGGAAATACAAACGGGTACCGGGCTTCGGCAAAGTGAAGCTGAATGACATTGTGGTTTTCAACTTCCCGGCAGGAGATACGGTGGCAGTGAACTACCAACAGACAACGGACTTCTATACGCTGGCTTATGGTGAAGGACAACGCATCTACTCCAAACAGATTGAAATGGATAGCCTGACACGTTCACAGCAACGTGCAATCTATGACCTCTACTATGACGCCGGACGTAAACAGATTCTAAACAATCCGCGTACTTACGGTGAAGTACTGTGGCGTCCGGTAGACCGTCGCGAGAATTATGTGAAACGTTGTGTCGGCTTGCCCGGTGATACATTGCAAATTGTAGACGGACAGGTGATGATTGACGGTAAGGCGATTGAGAACCCCGAAAACCTGCAATTCAACTACTTCGTACAGACTACCGGCCCGTACATTCCGGAAGATATGCTCCGCGAATTAGGCATCAGCAAGGATGACACCATGCTGATAGAAGACTCTGGCTGGGAAGGCGGATTATTGGATATGGGACTGGACAACCGGAATGCGCAAGGCAAACTGAATCCGGTATATCATTTCCCGCTAACCAAGAAGATGTATGAAACGCTTTTGGGCAACAAAAAGCTAATCAGCAAAATAGTAATGGAACCGGAAGAATACGCCGGACAGATGTATCCGCTGAACCTTTATACCAAATGGAACCGCAACAATTACGGTCCGATCTGGATTCCTGCCAAAGGAGCTACCATTACCCTCACAGAAGACAACCTGCCTATCTATGAGCGTTGCATCGTAGCCTACGAAGGCAACAAGCTGGAAGTGAAACCGGACGGTATCTACATCAACGGTGAAAAGACCAATGAATATACCTTCAAAATGGATTATTACTGGATGATGGGTGACAACCGTCACAACTCTGCCGACTCCCGTTATTGGGGTTTTGTACCCGAAGATCACGTAGTGGGCAAGCCGATTGTCGTATGGCTGTCGCTTGACAAAGACCGTGGATGGTTTGACGGTAAGATTCGCTGGAACCGCCTCTTCAAGTGGGTAGACTGATAAGTGTACGGATAGAATAGAGTGATAAGGTGATAAATATTGATGAACATTCGTAAATTCAAATGGATACTAGCATTTGCCGGAGCAGTAGTCGTAGTGCTTCTGCTCCGGGGATTTGCTTTTACGTCCTGCCTTATCCCTTCCACCGGTATGGAAAACTCCATTTTTCCAGGGTGAACGTATCCTTAGTGAACAAATGGAGTTACGGATTGCGAGTTCCTTTCATGTCGCTTCTTTTCTTATCATCGTTGGTGCGAAAGTCCTGTGCGTCGGCAAGACATCGTAGTGTTCAATAATCCGGCTGGAATCCGGGAACCTATCATCGACCGCCGGGAAATCTATATCAGCCGTTGCCTCGGAGTTCCGGGAGATACATTATTGGTCGATTCTCTTTTCTCCGTTATTTCTCCAGAGGCACAATTCAATCCGGATAAGAAAAGGCTTTATTCGTACCCCGCGTCAAAAGAAAATCTGATAACCTCACTGATGCATACTCTTTCCATCACCAACGACGGATTGATGGGAAGCAATGACAGTACTCATGTGCGTAGTTTCAGCCGTTACGAATATTATTTGTTGGAACAGGCAATGAATGGGAAAGAGAGTTTTGTCCAACCTTTGTCAAACAGGGAAGATGCCGAACCGAATCCGCTGATTGTTCCCGGAAAAGGGAAATTTATCCGGGTCTATCCCTGGAACATAACCTTACTGCGGAATACCCTCGTGATGCACGAAGGCAAACAGGCAGAAATAAAGAACGACACTCTCTACGTAGACGGCAAACCTACACAACACTGTTATTTCACTAAAGATTACTATTGGATGGGGTCTAACAATACCGTCAACTTTTCCGACTCACGGCTCTTCGGGTTTGTCCCGCAAGACCATATCATCGGGAAAGCCTCCATCATTTGGTTCTCCAAAGAAAAAGAGACAGGGCTTGTTTGACGGATACCGATGGAACCGTTTCTTCAGAACGGTGAAATAATCTTCCGGAACATAAAAGAAACAACCCCTTCATAATATCTCATAATATCCTTAATAACAGAGCCGCCTAAACGTATTAAAATGAAAGAAATGAAAATAGCTTATTTATCTTCAGCTTATCTCGCTCCCGTCGAATATTACACTAAACTTCTGGCTTATGACAAAGTGCTTGTAGAACAACACGACCATTATATCAAACAAACCTATCGTAACCGGTGCACCATTGCCGGCCCGTCCGGCGAATTAGCCCTTTCTATCCCAACCGTAAAACCCGACACATTGAAGTGTCCGATGAAGGATATCCGCATTTCCGACCACGGCAACTGGAGACATCTGCACTGGAACGCCATCGAATCAGCCTACAACAGTACTCCTTTCTTTGAATATTACAAGGACGACTTCCGTCCCTTCTACGAAAAGAAATACGAGTTTTTAATCGATTTCAACGAAGAACTATGCCGGATGGTCTGTGAATTGATAGATATTCACCCCACTATGGAGCGTACTAGCGAATATAAGATGGAGTTTGCTCCCGGAGAATTCGATTTTCGGGAAGTCATTCATCCCAAAAAGGATTTCCGAGAAGTGGATACAGAGTTTATTCCGCAACCTTACTATCAGGTTTTCGAGCCCAAACTGGGTTTTCTTCCTAATTTGAGTATCATAGACCTGTTGTTCAATATGGGACCGGAAAGTCTGTTGGTACTGGGCAAGCGATAACCTCACATTGTTTGTGCCCAGTATGTTATCCTTCATTTTTGCTAAAGTGAAATAAAGATATGATAAATGATTTGAGAAACAAGAGAACTTTCTTATCTTTGTATTCGTTAGATACTTAATAATGAAAGGGAAATAGTTATGGATACAACTATGAATCAAGGTATTTTCTTGAGTATACCAAAGTCTGATATAAAATTCTTCAAAGAGCTTGCAAAGAAAATGGGTTGGGACATTGATATCAGAGAAGACTTTTTAAAAGACTATATAGCATCACGTCCAAAAAGAGTGAATCTTTCTGAAGAAGAAATTCTTGCAGAATTAAATGCTATAAGATACGAGAAATGAGAATAATTATTGATACAAATCTATGGATTTCATTCATGCTAGGACGCAAGATTGCGACTATGCGCACATTACTTACCCATCCCTCGTTAGAAATATATGTATGCCGTGAGCTGCTAGATGAATTCTATGATGTTTCTTCGCGGGAGAAAATACGAAAATATATTCGTCCGGAAGATCTAGACGATACACTTAAACTTATCCATTTATACGGAAAATATGTCGTCATCCAAACAAAAAGCAAATCAGAGATTAGAGACAAAAAAGATCTTTATTTACTCTCTCTAGCCGATACGATCAAAGCTAACTACATTGTTACTGGAGACAAAGATTTATTAGTCCTAGAAAAACATAACCGGACAAAAATTGTAACTATAACAGAGTTCATGAAGTTATTGTAGCCCTCCCATCTGGAGGAAGATGTTTACCGCTTCAAACTGTCATTATCTATAAATATTTCTATCATTGACAAAATGATTAGGGTTTAGCGATAGCGTCACATGTGATGTATCTCATATCATACTCTCAACTAAACCATAATCACTAAATGAGCTCTATAAAGCTGTTTATATCGCTACTTCTTCACAGTTCTTTCTCTTCATTAGATTCTGCCGCATCCAGCCGATTCAACAAATAGCGTACATTTTGAAGATGTATATCATTATTCCGATCCATTTTCTTAAACTGCCAACTGTTTTTAGTGGTATTCAGTATGCAATTCATTAACGTTCCCACGGCATCGGCACTTTGGAAACGATTGGTATTGGAGATTAGCGTATTCATCATGTGCGCCCCGAATCCTCTAATCACCTCTTTCACACTTATCGACTTATAATTACGGATGGCTTCAAAGGCTGCCACATTACTACAAAGCGTACTAGCTAAATCCTCCAGTCTCTTTCGATCTGTTCGTTCCACTAGATAGCTTTCAGGATTCATAAAACGATTGAGAGTCAGATAAAAAGACATCATTTCATCATCGGATGAAAAGATAACGTGCATGAGTTGCGTCGCGTCCCCCGGACGGAGCCTGCTGGTTGCTTAAAACTTCTTCCATAAGAATTTTAATTAAATGGTGAATAAATTAAGTTCAATGGGGCGATACAGAAGGGTAGTTTTAAGAAATAAAAGAAGCGGTTCCGCCTGTCCCATTGCTCTTCACCATCCACAACAGGCAGTAGGTGCATTAACATCCTACATGGGGGTACGAAACCGCCATATAGAATGATAGGACAAGCATAAAAAAAGCTTGCCACATTAGATACAGCAGGCTTCCCTGCTGTGGATTTTGATAAAGAGCATTGCAAAGATAGAATATAAAATCAGAAAAGAGAAAAGAAAATCAATATAAATTGAAGTTTACAGCAATAAGCTTAAGACAGAACCGTCTAAAGACTACTTGTAACTATAAGATTCATTTAGGAGGTTCACCGGTTTCACCTTTAGTTGAATGAGTATAAATCAAAACCTTATGGTGAAAGAGGATGCAAAATACAGAAAGAATCATCCTTCACCTCCTTCACAAAATAAAACAATACGACATCGCAGAGACGCTTACAAGATAAAAAACAGAAGGATAAATGAGAAGATAACACTGTGGAGATGCTTACATCATATAGATTAATGGGTTGTATACATCCAATTTGTTGGGCATATAGATCCAATGTATTGGTCATATAGATCTAACACGTTGGATATATATATCCTGCGTCTTGGGTATATACATCCAACAACTCAAGTATTAATAACCTAGATACAAAGTATTAATAGCCTATAACTCAAGTATTAATACTTAAAACAACGGCACAGTACCTTTCACATCTCTGGATGCACTACCGATGAATGCCTCAAACTCGTAGACCATTGAGCAAGATTTATAAAGCTATTTCGCAATTAGTTTCAACCCTATTTGAAACACTTCGTTTCCCTGCTTGAAACAAAGTGTTTCAAGCAGGGAAACGAAGTGTTTCGCACCGAGAAACGGATTGTTTCAAGCCTTGAAACAATTCTTGAAACTAATCGCTACTGGTGAAGAGATAGTGAAGTTGTTGCCCTTCACCCGTAAACTCCTTATTCATCGAGGAAACAGAGAAAAGGTGAAAGGGGAGTTGAAAAGGTGGGAAATAAATATCCAGTGGAAAAAATTATTCGATTCTGTACGGAACAGGCAAATCGTCCACATTTTGTGGACAAATTCGATTTTATCCTTTTCTCATCGAACTTAAAGCTACTTTTTCCTATATGGGAAGATAATACAAATTAAGGGTGAATGGTAGTAAGTTCTATCCTGACTATAAACAAAGAAGGCGGCTCCTGTACCCGGAACCGCCTTCATCTCCTAAAAAAGATCTCTAACCAAACATCTACCTATTTCAACTCAAATGGTACAATACCTTTAATATCTCTGGATGAACTACCGATGATTGCCTCAAACTTGCCCGGTTCGGCCACCCATTCGTGTTTGGCATCATCAAAGAAGCTCAATGCTTTCTTATCAATCGTCAGCGTTACCGCTTTCTCTTCTCCCGGAGCCAGTTTCACTTTTTGGAAACCTTTCAACTCTTTTACCGGACGAGGGAGAGAGGATTTCTTATCACTGATATAAAGCTGAACAACTTCCTGACCTTCACGAGTGCCTGTATTCTTCACATTGACTGTGAAAGAAATGGTATCATCTGCTGTCATTGTCTTCTTGTCGGCCGAAGGTTTTCCATAGGCAAAAGTAGTGTAGCTCAATCCGTGTCCGAACGGGAACAACGGTTTGATTTTCTCTTTATCCGCCCAGCGATAACCTACGAAAATATCTTCCCGATAGATTTCATTAATCGTATCTCCTCTATGTTTAGACTGTGCCAGTTCTTCCTTATTGCCCGGATATTCGCCCAATTTATGAGCCCCTACATCTTCCAGTTTTGCAGGGAAAGTGAAAGGAAGTTTTCCTGAAGGATTAGCGTCTCCCACCAATACGGAAGCAAGAGCTGTTCCGGCTTCCGAACCCAGGAACCAACCTTGAACAATAGCAGGCACTTCATTCACCCAAGGCATAGCCACTGCATTGCCGGAGATATTGACAACGATCAGGTTTTTATTCACCTTTGCGAGTTCACTAATCACTCTATCCTGTGCGTATGGCAAACCTAAAGAAGCACGGTCCGAATCTTCACAATCCTGATGATTGCTCTTGTTCAAGCCACCGAAGAAGACTACATAGTCGGCATCTTTAGCCACTTGCAAAGCCTCTGCGAGCAGTTCATCTTCCGAACGGTTGTCCTTCAAATCCTGACCGGTTTTCACACCGTTATACTCTCCTGTCGGATCGCCTACATACCCACGGGCATATACCACTTCCGCTTTTGATCCCACACGGCTTTTCAGTCCATCCAACGGAGAAATCTCATATTTCACTTTCAAAGAAGAACTACCACCGCCCACAGTCATCATCTTAATGGCATTTTCACCGATCACTGCTATTTTTTTCGCTTTATTCAAATCGATAGGCAATACGTTACCGTTGTTCTGCAACAAGACAATTCCTTCTTCAGCTATCTCACGTCCGGCTTGTCCATGTTCGGGAGAGCCTAAAGAGCCGAACGGTTTGTATGGATCCATTGAAGTACGGAATATCAGACGAAGGACATTGCTAACCTTTTCGTCCAGTTCCTTTGTTCCTACTTTACCCTCTTTTATCAGTTTCAGGTAAGGAAAAGCAAGGTAATAATTATCATACGCATTTCTCGTTCCGGCAGACAGTCCGTTCGTCCAGGAACCAAATTCCAAGTCCATGCCGTTGCGAATAGCCTGTTCGGTATTGTGCACACCTCCCCAGTCGGACACTACAACACCATCAAAGCCCCATTCATCACGAAGAATATCTTTAAGCAGACGTTTGTTGTGACAGGCGTGCTGTCCCTGATAAAGATTATAAGAGCCCATAATCGACCATGTTCCACCTTCCTGAACAGCCGCTTTAAAAGCAGGCAGGTATATTTCATAAAGAGCACGATCACTCAATTGCACATTGGTGGTATGACGGTTGAACTCCTGATTGTTCAATGCATAATGCTTCACACAGGCAGCTACCCCATTCTCTTGTACACCTTTAATGTAAGGAACTACCATAGTGGCGGACAGATACGGGTCTTCTCCCATATACTCGAAGTTACGTCCGTTCAAGGGAGTACGGTAGATATTCACACCGGGACCCAATAAGATGTCTTTCTTGCGATAACGCGCCTCTTCACCGATACTTTTCCCATAAAGATGCGACATTTCAGGGTTCCATGTAGCAGAAAGACACGTCAGTGCCGGATAGGCAATACAGGAGTCGTTTGTCCATCCCGCCTGATCCCATTCATCCCACAACACTTCCGGACGGATACCGTGAGGACCGTCGGTAGCCCATACTTCGGGAATTCCGAGGCGGGGAACGCCTGCCGAACTAAATTTAGACTGTGCATGAATCATCTTCACCTTTTCTTCAAGGGTCATCCGGTTCAATGCATCTTTCACTCTCTCTTCGATAGGCTTACCAGTGTCCAGATACACGGGCTTCTGCGCAAAGGCAGGCAACGCAGTTATCACAGACAAGCCAAGTAACATTGCTTTGAATTTCATGTTCATTTATGATATAAGAAATAAGTTCATACTTTATTTATATAGACTCCCAAACAGGGGATATTTCCTAGTTGCGGACGAGTTTATTAATGTTTTTTACATTATTCCGACCAAAGATGAATCCTGAAAGGGTACAATTCATCATACCCTTTCAGGATAGTTTCAATAAAAATCCGGCATTAATCTTCAGATCAATTTATTTTCTCAACCTTCAGATCAGCATTTGCATTGCCATTCGTTACATCAATGGTAAATCGATAGACAGCTCCTTCTTCAAATGCTTTATTATCCTGCATTTCCAAATTTCCGGAATCTGCAAGTTTAAGCTGTTCCACTAAAATAGAGCTTGCATAATTGCCGAATTCTCCTCCCCAATCATTTTGATGGAAGAACTTAAAACTAATCACTTCCGGGTCACCACTAGTCTTCAACGTTTCCCCGGCTTTCAAGGTTAGCTGATACTTTTTAGAAGCAACTTGCGCCAGACAGAGCGCTTTACTTGGCTCCCAACCTACTTCGGAAGACATAACAGAAGGCTTACCGATTCCTTTTCCGATAGCCCAGATTGCACCCGTTCCGTCATCTTGCAATTTGGCCGGTTTACCATCTTTTCAAAGCCATTACAGAAAAATACTTCAAAACAGCATTAGCTGTCACCCGATAATCTCCGTTAATCGGCAGGAACTTCAATGCACCATCACTTTGTTTCTCAAAGAAGTCAGGATCGATCCACCATTCATTCAAATTATCAATGCCTGTAACAGTTATCATTTGTCCTTGTGTAAACGCCTGATCCGACTTATATATATCAGTATCTGTCACCTCCATCTTATCATTACCAAAGAAAATATCCGGTGCAGGTAAATCTACCTTCCCTACTTTCTCCACTGTCAACACAGCCTTGGTATTGCCTTTCGTCACATCAACTGTAAACCTGTAAATACCTCCTCTTTCGAACTTCTGACCTTCTTCCAGTCCCAAGTTTCCGTCCGATGAGATTTTAACCAATTCACTCGTTGTAGAAATAGCATCACCCTTAAACTCGCCGTTGTCCCATTTATTGATATGGAAGAACTTAAAGTTAATATCATCCACTTTCATGGTAACGCCAGCTATAAATGTCAGTTGATACTTCTTCGCAGTAAGCTGTGGCATACACAGACCATTTTCCGGAGTCCACCCTACTTCAGAAAGTGCCACCGACGGTTTACCGATTCCTGTTCCAATAGCCCAGATAGCACCTGTTCCATCATCCTGCAACTTGGCAGCCTCACCATTCTTCAAAGCAATGACAGAGAAATACTTCATTTTACCATTGGCTGTTATTTGGTAACTTCCGTCAATCGGCAGGAATTTCAATGTTCCATCTTCCTGCTTTTCAAAATAATCCTGGTCTATCCACCAATTATCATAATCAGGCACCCCTTCAAACGCTAGAATGTCATTCTTCTTCAAAGTCAACTTGATTGCATAGATATCATTCTCTACCAATTCCATATCTTCACCGTTCACCTTTAACTTGGCAAATGGTTCTGCCTCGTAAGTCAACGTATTAAACTTGATAGCATAATTTCCCGGTTCCGTATTAGAAAATGAGATAGCATTCGTAGAACCGGCTTCAATCGTTCCATTCTCCCAGCCGAAAGTCAATTCGTTCCCATTCTCTCCCACTTTCGGAGTCTTGATATACGCTTTCATCTTTTGCGAGAAGTCTCCTGTCACACTATACTTGTACATGGATTGACGTTCCATCCGGTACTCTTTTCCTTCCTCATCCACTAATGTCAGATAGGGGAAGTCCGGTCGTGCCAGAGCGAGTTCTTTCGTCATTTCTGTAGTAGTAAAATGAATGTTCTGAAGAATATATTTCAAAGTTGCCTTTCCATTAGGAATATTAGCATAATAAGGAACAAAAATTTTACCAGTATAGTCATTTCCGCTTGTCTTTGTACGGATGACCGTTTCAGACACTTGTTCTTCTCCATAAAAAAGCTGTGCTTTCAACGTAGAAAGAGGCACATCCACATCCGAGGCTTTAATCGTAAACGGAAGACTGTCACCAAAAAGAGCATCTGCATTCTCTGCTTTGATTTCCATACTCGGATTACCGGGCAAGAATTCGTCATCATTACAGGAATTCATGGATAACATTCCTGCCAAAGCCAATATAATATAACTGTTTTTTTTCATTGTCTTGATCGTTTTAAGGTTCTTATTCCGACTTTGCCCAACGATAGGAAGTCACAGATTTGCCCGGAACATCATAAGCAAAATGACGCTTACCATCACTTAAGGTTATCTTTTTAGTCTTTTCATTATTATTCATCAGTACAAAAGCGTATGTTCCATCCGGATTCTCGAAAGCGGAATACATGATATTGCTATCAGCATAGCCGGATGCACCGATACGTACCGCTCCCGGTTTCACCACACTTGAGAGATGGGCGATGATATAGTAATGCGAGTTGCGGATAATTGTCTTATAGTCGCTATTACTGATATCCACCGCTCCGTAGCAAGTCTGGCAACCGCCTTCACGGTTAGGAGCACGGTCATTATCAAGCATCAGGTTCCACACTATAACTCCCCTACACCAGTTGTTGATCGTACCCAATGCTACTTCTTTCATATCTTCCAGCAATCGTTTCGACAAATCACGTCCGCTATTCCATGTTCCGATAGAAGTCTCCGTGAAAAGAAGTTCCTTTTCAGGATAGGCTTTATGTATATTTAAAAGCTCTTCGCGATTCCCGCCATAGTTGTGATAAGCAGCTCCGGCCAGGTATTGGGAAGCAGCTGCGTCCTCATACATCTTACCGGGGTAGTTCTTTTCCGTTGCAATATCACTATAATCATAGTTATGATCGTATGCATAAATTTTCGTAGCCAGTCCGGCTGTTTTGAATTTAGGTCCGAGTGCTGTTTTCACAAAGTCCCTCTGTTCTTCCCAACTCATATAAAGCGAAGCGGAATTACCACGGTTCAACGGTTCGTTCTGGGGAGTTACAGCATAAATATCAATGCCTTCGGCGTTGAAGGCTTGTACCCATTTCACAAAATAAGTGGCATAGTCCTGATAATAGGCTGGATTCAGCTGACCGTTTGTCCATGAATCCAGCGGAGTAAGATCTGTGAGACTCTTTACTTTCATCCATTTTGGACAAGTCCAAGGGGCGGCAATGACTTTAATAGAAGGATTGATGCTCAAAATCTCTTTCAGAATCGGAAGGATATAGTCTTTCTCTTCACTTTGCAAAGCAAAATGCTCAATACCTTTCGTATCACAGCAGGTATATTCGCTCAATGAAAAGTCCGAGCAGCCGATAGAGATACGGATATAGCTAAATCCGAAGCCTTTGTCGTCAGAGAATGTTTCCGTAAGGAAGGCGTGACGATCTTCCGGTTTCATTTGCAGAAGATTAAAACAAGTGGCGCCTGTGATAGCAGCTCCGAAGCCGTCCATTGTCTGATATTGTTCAGTCGGATTCAATGTGATTGAAGTAGGTGCCAAATTATCTTTCGAGCTGAAATTAACGGCATCACGGGTCAAATCGCGAGTCAGGCTGCTAGTGGTCGCATAAATAGTCACATCTCCAGTCGGAACAGGTGTAACCGGTTTCTCCGCATCGTCACTGTTGCTGCATGCAGCTAATATGGTGAAGCATCCTAAAAAGGTCAATGCTATATTTCTCATGTCTATCATAATCTTAAGTTTTCTATGTTTTTAGTTGAATTAATAACCCGGATTCTGGTGAATCTTATCATTCGCGTCGATTACCGACTGCGGAATTGGCAAACGATAAGAGTTCTTATCAAAAGTGTAAATCTGCGCTTTGCGACCTGAATCCTTAGCATACACTGCATTCATCACCTCTTCTACCTTGTCCAGACGGACCAGATCAAACCATCGTTGTCCCTCAAAAGCCAGTTCTAACCGACGTTCTTTAAGCAAAGCATTCAGCATGGCATTTTTGTTTGAACGGACAGAGGTGGGAAGTGCTCCCAATTTGGCACGGTCGCGAACTTTATCTATTATATCGGCGGCTCCTTCCAAATCCGGCGTATCCTGCATAATCAGCGCTTCTGCTTTCAGCAACAGGACATCGGCATAACGGTACTTGATGATACTGCTGTTGGCAGAGCGGCATTTATACATGAACGGATAATTATCAGACGGATAATAGTTGCTCCAATTACAATCGTAATAGACTATTGATTCTTTGAAACGGACTTCATCCCCTTCCTGTTTGAAAGCACTAATCAGGTCACGTGACGGAGTCACCCATTTCGCCCACGTGAAATTGTTATTCCAATTCACGAGATCACGCCCGAACATCCATGTACACCAGTTACCTGCTCCGGATGTAAATTGTGCTTCAAGAATCGATTCTTTTGTATTACGCATCTTTGCATCTGTTCCCGCAGCATTCATTCCAAACAAATCACTGAAATCATCTACCAGATCAAAACCGTCTGCTTTCACCTCATCACAATATTGGAATAACTTTCGTATAATCACGCAAAGGTTTCTCGGCATATATTTTAGCCAATAAGGTACGAGCTACAGATTTGGTAAACAACGTTTTATTCCCCGGCGTATTGTCCGGAGCATACAATACTGCATCCAACAAATCCTTTTCAATCTGCTGATAAGCTTCAAGTTCCGTATTTTGTTTGGGGAAATATTGCGGATATACCTCATCAATGTTTTCAGAAGTAATATCATCAGCCACCGTTGTAATCACCGGAAAATCACCCCACAGACGTACCATGTCAAACATTACCATGGCACGGAACATCTTCGCTTCTGCTTTGTATTGCGCCCGTTCGGCAGTAGTCAACGAATTATCTGTCACCAGGTCAATGTTACAAATGAGTTTATTGGCACGGGCCACATCCTCCAAATAACGGTTCCAGTCACGTTCCAACACAGAATTGGAACCTTCAATCGAATTATTCTCAAACGGGACAACTTCCGCTCCGGTAGTACCGGCATAAGCATTATCCGAATGGGAGTCTGAAATCAAAAGTAAATCCACATACCAATGTTCCTGACGGTCACGCATTTGATTATAAAGCGTTGTCAGATGACTTTCAACTGCAGCTTTATCCTTGAATACGATTTTTGTACCATCACTTGTCACCCCTTCCGTCACATCCGAATAGGTGTCTAATGGCTCATAATTCAGCGAGCAGGAAGAAAGTCCCAATAGCAAGCCGGAGGTTAATCCGTAAAATATAGTTCTTAGTTTCATAATCTTTCCTTTCATTAGAATTCAACATTAATACCAAACACGTATGATCTGCAATGCGGGTAAGTACCCCAATCAATACCTTGTACCGTACCGCTGTTACCCCATTGGTTTACTTCCGGGTCCATTCCCGAATAGTTGGTCCATGTCAGCAGGTTAGTAGCCGTGAAGTAAGGTTGCAAACGGGTAATTCCCCATTTCTTCAACAGTTTACCTTTAACGTTGTAGGACAAGGAAACATCCTTCAATCTTAGATAACTGCCATCTTCTACAAAATAGGTAGAATTGAGTAATTTGAAATTAGCCTTAGGCACGTCTGTTATCTGTCCGGGTATTTTCCAACGATTCAGTACACGGGCCGACTGATTCTTACCATCATACATACCTTCCGTTTCAATACGTGAAGCATTATAAATATCGTTTCCATAAGAACCTTGGATAAAGATACTCAAGTTAAAGCCTTTCCATGAAAAGGTATTAGTCATACCATAGGTAAAATCCGGGATTCGGATCACCGATATAGGTACGGTCGGAAGATGATATTTTACCGTCATTGTTCAAATCACGATACATCAATTCACCGGTTTCAGGATCTACCCCATCACTTATATAACCGTAGAAACCTCCCAAAGCACGGCCCGGCTCATTACGTACAACATAGTCATTCACCACATCCGCAGTTTTAGCATCGTAATAAACTTTCTGTAATTCCAGCTTTGTCAATTTATTCCGGTTAAAAGAGATATTGAAGTCTGTATCCCATGTAAATGCTCCTCCACGAAGATTTTTCGAACTAATAGAAAGCTCAAAACCCTTATTTACCATTTCACCCTCGTTACGGGCAATAGACGTAGCGGCTGCGGCACCGGCAGGTAATGACACATTCATCAACATGTTTTTGGTCTTCTTATAATAATAGTCGGCATTAAACGTCAACCGTCCATTCAATAGGGTCAGATCCAGACCTATATTGGTCTGTGTCGTGGTTTCCCATGTTAAATCAGATGTACGCAAGTTGGCCTGGCTAATGGTAGGAACAGCATTTGCATAATCAGTCGAATCACCTTCGCCGCCTTTCTTAAACCATTCGATACGGCCGATATTGTAACGCTGCAAATATGCATAGTCACCAATACCCGACTGGTTACCGGTTTGTCCCCAGCCACCGCGCAATTTTAAATCGTCAATCCATGTCAGGTTCTCCATGAACTTTTCCGAAGAAATACGCCAGGCTGCAGAGAATGAAGGAAATACGCCCCAACGATGATCGGGATGTAATTTAGAAGAACCATCGGCACGAAGATTAGCCGTTACCAAGTATTTACTGTCGAAGTTATAAGCTACACGTCCGAAGAATGACATAATTCCCCATTGAGATGCACCCGTACCTGTATTATCCCAAGATATTTTATTGGCAGCATTCAATGTTTGAATCTGATCGCTACGATAGTGAGAGCCGTTGATCCAGCTATTTGAATAGTCTGAATCCGTCCATGACGAACCGGCCATTACTTCCAAGCCATGTTTCTTGAAATTTTTATTATAAGTCAATACATTATCAAATGTCAGCACTGTGTTCATATTCCGATTGTCCGAAGCCTCACCGTACTGATTGCGGCCCCAAGCAGTAGAAATCGGATCAAGAAAAGTGGTATTAACGGCGTTGCGACGGTCAAGAGTAAGAGTAGACTTGAACTTCAGTTCCGGAAATGGAGTCAGCAATATATTACCCGATGCCAACAAGCGGTTTTCTTTGTCTTTGTTATTTTTCGCGCGGGCCATATTTTCTAATGGATTGGTGATATTACCCACTCCATAGAAGTTATTGTAATACTGATTAGGGTTCAAAGCATCCCACACCGGCGCATAAGTCGGTGTATTGATAACAGCCAGAATAACACCACCCCGATTCGAGCCTGTTCCCATTGCTCCGCCTCCATTGCTTGTATAATCTGAATAAGAGATATTGGCACTTACTGTCAGCCATTTACGAACCTGATTTTCCAAATTTACCCGGAAATTGTAACGCTTGTAATAAGAGATGTCCAACACTCCCTGTTCTTTGAGGTAACCCGCAGAAAGGTAATATTTCATTTTCTCATTACCATTGGATACAGCTACCTGATAATTTTGAGTCTTTCCGGTCGTATACGTTTCATCAAACCAGTCGGTGCGGTCGGGTAATCCGTCCGGCAAAGACACTAGTCCGATTTCATCCTGCAATTCTTTATATTGTGCTGCATTCAGGGATTCTACTTTATCGGCTACTTTGTTCAAACCGAACTGGGCTGTCAAAGAAACTTTGGCATTACCGGCTGCACCGGCCTTCGTAGTAATTAGAATGACTCCGTTAGCAGCACGCGAACCGTAGATAGATGCCGATGAAGCATCTTTCAATATCTGCATACTCTCAATATCATTCGGAGAAAGGAACTTGATATTGTCTACAGGCACTCCATCTACTACATACAGCGGATCATTACTACCATTCATTGAAGTAGTACCACGAACACGGATAGACATTTCACCGCCCGGCGTACCGTTAGGCTGAATCACCGAGACACCGGCTGCCTTACCTTGAATGGCCTGTCCTGCCGAAACAATAGGCCGCATATCCAAATCCTTGGTAGATACGGAAGAGATAGCGGTAGTCACATCTTTCCGTTTCACCGAACCATAACCGATGACCACCACTTCATCAAGCACTTCATTATCTTCCTGAAGTGTAATCTTCATCTGGTGGGCTGCCTTTACCTCCTGCGACTTATAACCCACATAAGAGAATATCAAAATGGCGTTTTGCTTAACGTTTAATGTGAAGTTGCCATCTAAATCGGTTATTGCTCCGTTAGACGTACCTTTCTCTTGTACACTAACACCGATTAGCGGTTCTTTTTGAGCATCCAGGATCTGACCGGATGCAGTAATTTGCTGTGCGGATGCACTCAAAGATAAAAACATTGCCAAGATAGCAAAGAAAATCTTGCGACTCCCCGAAAGGATTTTTCGCCTGTTTTTTTTCATGCGTACTAAGTTTTAAAGTTAATAATAAGACGCTCGTCAGCAATGGGCTACTCTCATTACTTTCGAAGCACAGGTCAAAAGTATAAAGAAATTAAAGTGAGCTAACAAGGAGGGGGCAATAAGTGGATCATACAAAACGATAATCCACTTATTTTCATCTATTTACATTCAGAACGTATACCTAAAAAAGTGGTTGTTTTACAGTCCGAATTAGCGAATTTTTCGCACTAAATCGTCAAAATCCTCTCTCGATCCACGGGCTTTATTCCTTACTTTCGCCCGATAATTATAAATTGTATTCACTGAATAACGAAGAAACTCCGCAATTTGTGAACTATCTTCAATACCCAGACGTATCAAAGCAAAGATGCGCAGTTCAGTATTCAATAACTCGCCTTTCTTCGGTAAAATCTGTTCATTTTCCTGTAATAAGTCATTGAATTTTCCCACAAAGTTAGGGAAGAGATGCAAAAAGGCTGTATCAAAGTTTGCATACAATTCTTCCAGCTCTTCGTCAAGAGCATCTTGGGAACGCGTTATCTTTAATAATTCCGCAATTTGTCCGGCAGACACTTTCTTATTCACCATCCGCCGGTAAGCGTCTAAACGGTTGATATAAGTAGAACACAACTTGATGAAACGGGCAATATACTCTTCCTTGATCTGATTGGACTCCGAGAGTTCGATATTGGTAGAAGACAAGCAACTATTCATCTGCCTCAACTCCTCATTCAATCCGTTTAACTGCTTATTAGCTACCTGAAGATGATTTCTTGCATCTGCCAGCTTTTTCATCTGACGGTAGATATATCCCAAAGCTACAATCAACAACACCAACAGTGCAGTGATAAGCAGCAGGTTCTGTTGAAGACGGTCGTTCTGCTTTTCAATCATTGCCTGATAGGTTTTATCAATCAATGAAAGCACGTCAGCACTCTGCCAACTACGCAAACGGGCATTATAAAACTTTGTCGCATTCCAGGAAAAGCGCATATATTGGTATGCACGTTCCATATCACCATCTTCATAAAGTAATTGGGCAAGCATCCACAACGAAGCATGGTCCTTAATGGCAGAACGAATATCCGATATAGCAGAAAGACAAAGATTCCGTTTCTCTCCCAGACTATCATTACTGTACTTGTAAATCAAAGAACGATGATAAGTAGCCATCGCATATTGGGGAGTATATGGTTCTATTTTCGTCAACCGGAGATCATTCACTTTCAGGGCATCCTCATACTGGCGTTGATCGCGAAATGATGCTTCACGCATCAGCAGGTATTCTTCCGATTCCGGAGGCAATATAGCATATAATGAATCTCTATATGCCTGTGAAATACTCCAATAACGTCCCGAAAGGGTTTTATCCTGTGTATAAACGCCCAACTCGCCATACACATGGTCAAAGCAGGTGTAATAATCGGCTATTAAACGAGGAATGATTTTCCGACGGTCTACCGATTCCAGCACATCAAGAGACTCTTTATACATTCCAGTTGATGATAATAATAGCGAAAGCTGCAACTGACTTTCTATCTTCCGGTCCGTATCACGCAAGCGCTCTGCAATCCGGATATTTTCATTCAAATAGTGAATTGCAGAGTCGCAGATAAAGGCTTTATATTCTTTGTATATCTGACTGTTCAGATTGTACTGTTCCGCAGAATTAGATTCTATTCCGTGTGTCAGTTCTTTAAGATGCTTGATACGTGATTCACGTTGAACCACATACGTCTCATGTTCTTGAATCGTCAAATCAAGCACATTCAACAGTGAGTCCAGGGTCTTATCGGCCCAGGTATATAATGGAAAAGAGAGAAGTAAAAGAAATATCAGGTACTTTTTTTTCATCGGAGTATTAAACTTTAATAGAAGATTACAAGATTAATAAAGACAAATGTAGAGAAAATCTTCGTAATCTTATTACAAATAGTTCATAAATTAAAGGAACAAACAGCCTATCTTAAAAGCTATATAGAGTATATGTTATATTATCATCCTTAGTATATGACAAAATTTAAAAATAATTGTTGTAATCTACTGATTATTAGATAATTACTATTGCAAAAGACCTTAAAAATTCGTAACTTTAAGGTATGTTAACTCTCACATTAACACCATGTTACGAACTTCTAAGGTCCACTACAAAAGTAGTGAATTATATCCGATATTGCACGAACATTTTGGTAAAAGTATGAATCTGGCACGAATCAAGGCTCTCAGCATGATGTTATGCGCCCTCTGCAAGGTGCAGCGGGTTACGTATTCCAAGCTGGCCTCCGCCTTTGATAGCAATGCGGCATCTGAATCTTCCCTGCGGAGAATCCAGCGACTCATTGCCCAATGCGAGATTAGTACCGACCTCATAGCAAAACTCATATTAAAGCTGATTCCGGTACAGGGCCCGTACAACCTTACGCTGGACAGGACGAACTGGAAGTTCAGCAATACCAACATAAACATCCTTACCCTGGGCATCATCTACGACGGAATGGCTTTTCCTATCGTATTCAAAATGATGGACAAGCGGGGTAACTCCAATACCCAGGAGAGGATTGAACTTGTAGACCGGTTCATTCGTCTTGCCGGAGAAAACTCCATCAACCACCTGATGGCTGACCGTGAGTTCATTGGAAGCGAATGGCTGGGCTATTTGAACGCAAGAGGCATTCACTACCATATCAGGATACGAGAGAACTTCCGTGTGTATCGGCATGGTCAGGAAACACGGGCCCACTGGCTGTTCAACGAACTGAAACTGGGTGAAAGCAAACATCTTGACGGTATCTACTACGTTAATGGACAGGCCTGTTACCTGTCTGGCTCTAAAATCAAGGACAAGGAGGGTGCACCCGAATTGCAGATCCTTGTCTCGTACTGTAATGCAGAGGAAGCATTTGAGATGTACAAACTGAGGTGGCAGGTGGAGACGATGTTCAAGGGCATGAAATCAAGTGGCTTCGATATCGAAGGCTCCCATGTCCGTGACCATTCCCGTATGTCCAATCTCTTTGCCATCATCATGATTGCGTATGTCTGGTGCTACCTCGTAGGAATCTATATCAACGAATACATCAAACCGATAACGGTGCTGAAGCACAAGCGGAGGGCTGTAAGTCTATTCAAGTACGGACTGGACTACATCTTCCAGTCCCTTGTCAACCACACAAACCGCTACCGAATCGATGTCTTCAAATTTTTGTCATATACTTAGATTATCATCAATAAAAACCAGCTTTACTCTATCAGACAATACCATTACTGGATACATACCTGATGAAAATAAATACCATATTACCAACCGAAGCTCTTACCAATAAAAGTATTATCTTTGTTGCATGAAAAAAGTTAGTCATTGTAGGATGTGGACGACTTGCAGAAATCGTTGCGGATGCAGTTGTCAAAGGCTTATTGCCAGATTATAATCTGGTAGGTGTCTATTCGCGTACGGCATCAAAAGCAGCGCACATCGTTCATAAAATGCAGCAACATGGCAAGCCTTGCATTGCTTGCGCCACATTGGAAGAGTTATTGGCATTAAAACCAGATTATCTGGTGGAATCGGCCTCTCCTGCCGCTATGCGGGAATTGGCTTTGCCGGCATTGAAAAACGGAACGTCTGTCATTACCTTGTCTATCGGTGCTTTGGCAGACGAGACATTCTATCGGGAAGTGGCAGAAACCGCCAAGGTAAATGGCACACGAATCTATATCGCATCCGGAGCTACCGGTGGATTCGATGTTTTAAGAACTGCCTCTCTGATGGGAAATACGACGGCCCGCTTCTTCAATGAAAAAGGTCCTAACGCACTCAAAGGAACTCCCGTTTATGATGATTCTTTGCAAACGGAGCAACGTACTGTTTTCTCCGGAAGTGCTGCGGAAGCTATTCGCCTCTTTCCAACCAAAGTGAATGTTACAGTTGCCGCCTCACGGGCTTCTGTCGGTCCGGAGAACATGCAGGTATCCATACAGTCTACCTCCCGGATTTGTGGGAGATACGCAAAGAGTAGAAATCAAAAACGATCAGGTGCATGCCGTAGTAGACATTTATAGTGCTACATCGGATATTGCAGGGTGGTCAGTAGTGAGCACCCTGATTAATATCGCATCACCCATTGTATTCTGACAAATTGGCCAACACTTTTGCGCTCAGGCGGTCAAACGCCTGACGCGTGCGGCCAGTAGACACCTGCATACAACGTACATGCGGATGATTGAGCAGTTGCTCACCCCCCAATGCGCCTATCGTGTCACAAAAGCAAAGGTTATCACCTTCCAGCCATTCAGTAAAAGCAGCCTCATCCCATGCCGGCGACAAACCGGTATTGAATAAGATCTTCCGGTTACCCATCTGCTTAAATTCCTCTTCGTGCAACAGAATCGTATTTTTATTAAGGCAACAACAAATGACTTCACTCTCTACAAGGAGTTTCCCCAATGACAAAAAGCGATATCCTTTGGCAGTAGCTGCTTCTTTCTCACTGCGGGCATAATATGAAATATCAGCACCAAAGAATTTCAAGGCATCCGCTATCATGCCGCCAGACTTACCCAGTCCGACTATTCCGACTTTCAATCCGGTAATCTCACGAGGCAACTGCTCCCACGATTCCTGTCCAAAGCCGTGCAAACAGCGCACCAACTCACTGACTACATATTCCACTACTCCCTCGTCACCATAATCCCGAATACCTGTTACCGTGATACCTCGTTCATTGGCATAACGAATATCGACATTGGCACTCTCGGGAGAATAGAGTGAACAACACATTCCAATGTATTTCACATTCGGACAACATTCAAGTACATACCGGTTGATACGGGAGGTATAACTCAAAAGCACCGCATCAGCATCTCCGATACGGGCAATGATTTCATCATCATTCGCGGGTATATCAGGATACATCACCACCTGACCGGCAAATGAATACAACGTTTTTTCGGCCGACGGAACCAGACTGACCGGCTCTATAGCTACAAGTTTCTGAAACATCGTTTCTTATTTTAGAAGTATTATAAAAACAAACATACACGGTTACCGGATTAGCAATCCAACATGGGCGCTAAGATACAAATTTCTAGCCATAATATCATTTAATGATGGACGATAACAGTATGTTTTAGACATACGAGCGCAAGTTAAACATATCCAATCAGAGTTCACTACTCACCATCCGGTTCCTTTCGTGGCGGTGCAATGAAATGCATCTGATTACCCCGTCCCTCTCGCTTGATAATGCCTTCGGCTGCAAAAGATTTAAGATCGTCCAATGCAGTATTCTTCAGGCGTCCTGTAAGTTGCGTATAAGTGGCTCTTGTGATGAAGCCATGCTCTCCGATATATTGCAGGACGAGTTTCTTCAGATTGTCTCTGTCCCACTTACGCGAAGTGTTGAAATCGACACACTTTCTACGCTCCAAATCTCCGCGAATACCTACACGCATACTCTTGGAAGCACGGAAATTCACCCCGTTGAAAGCTACGGATTCAGAACGAATATCATTCTTATTTGCTACCAATCGGGAAGCTTTCACTTTGGCTGAAAAGAAGCCGAACTCTCCCAATTCGACGCGGTATCCTTCACCCAGATATTGCAATACATCGTCTTTCAGTTCCATCAGGATACCTTCTATCACTCCTTCCTTAAATCCGGTTCTCTTAGCAACGCCACGGATCAATCGTTCTGCCGGAATCGTTCCACTGTAGACAATGTCGGCATACATTGTTTCCGTTTCTCCTTCCTTAGTAGTCAAGGCAGGCTTTCTTCTTTAAATTGTAAAAGGCCATAATCTTATTGTTATATTTAAGATTTTTCAGTGCAGAGAATAAAGATTTTCAGTGCAGAGATTTATCATTGTTTATGCACTCGGGTAGTTGTCCGATTGTAACAGGACAATAGTCACTTTGATAAACAGCCTAATGTCACCTTATAAGGTGATATTTATCACTGCATAAGGTGACCACCTGTCTTTACAAGGGCAAAAAACAGTAAAGATACAAAATTAATTAGCGGAAAGCAAGAGACGGCACAATAAAGCTCAATATATGATTGTAATATGATTGCAAAATAAAATTCATCTGCCAACTACCGGACATCGGTTTCTCTTTATTTATTCACATAGATTTGTTGATTTCTAAATTATTTCAGTACATTTGCCCGACCTACTTCTATTGCAGAAAGGATGAAAATAGACGAAATACAGTGCATAAAAGAACTACGCAACGGCTCCTACCAGGCTTTTACACAGATTTATGAAGCCTATGCCGACCGACTTTACAGCTTTGTTCTTAAACAACTAAAAAATCGTTCCCTGACACAGGATATTGTTCAGGATACCTTTTTACGCCTATGGGACAACCGTAACCAGTTGAATAGCTTCGGCAATCTGCAAGCCTTTATTTTCACTATTGCCAAACATCAGGTAATCGATTATTTCCGCAAACAAGTCAACGAACTGCAATTCGAAGACTTTATGGAGTATTGCGAGAACCAAGAGAGCGATGTATCTCCAGAAGACCTATTATTGTATGATGAATTCCTGCAACAACTGAAGAAATCAAAGAATATTCTGTCACAACGGGAACACGAGATTTATGAATTAAGCAGGGAGAAACATATTCCAGTCAAACAGATTGCCGAGCAACTGGAGCTTTCCGAGCAAACAGTAAAGAACTATCTGACTTCCGCCCTGAAGATTCTTCGCAGCGAAATGATGAAATATAATATTCTCTTTATTTTCTTCTTATAATATCGTCACTGCAACACATCACAAGGGGAAGGCAATAATATCTTCTCCCACAAAAAATATCTCTATCTGATTTTTATGTTATAAAACACAAAGAAATCATAGTACTCTCTTATTCCATTCACGTATAACCAATAGAAACACCTATAATATGGCTACACATTTTAAAGATTTATACCGCCGATATATGGAGAAGGGACTACCTTCTTCTGACTTGAGAGAGTTCAAAAAAGAACTTGACCACATACCGGATGAAGAACTTTGGAATACCATGATAAACATGGAAAAAGATTCTGCACCGGAAATCGGGATGCCCCCCATGATGAAAAAGCAGATACGTAAGGAACTTCATCAAATCATCTGGAGAAGACGCTGGTATCAATTTGCGAAATATGCCGCTGTCATCGCTCTACTCGTCACCTCTTCCTTCGGCATATATTCCTTATTCGATACTCCAAGTTCGCAACAAATGATAACTGCCAATGTAAAACCCGGCAGCAAATCAGAGATCATATTGCCGGACGGAACAAAAGTGCAACTGAATGGTGCCACTACCATCAGATATGACGTCAATGATACAGAACAACGACTCGTACATCTATCAGGAGAAGCTTTCTTCGATGTAGCCAAAAGCCCGGACTGTCCTTTCAGAGTCATGGTAAATGACTTCCAGATCGAAGTATTGGGAACTTCTTTCAATGTGAATACATATAAGAAAGATGTCATCGAAACCTCTCTGCTTACCGGAAAAATTAAAATATCCGGCGGCTCTCTCCCGCACGAATATACGCTTACTCCCGGTGAAAAAGCAACCTACTCCAGTGTAGACAAAGCCCTCAAAATTACAAAAGCTGATGTGCATGTAGAAACAGGCTGGTGTAATGATTATCTAATTTTCGACTCCGAGCCTTTAATTGATGTTATAGAGCAAATAGAACGGTGGTATGGAGTAGATATAGAACTAAAATATCCACAGATTGCACAAGATTTACTGTCCGGTTCTTTCCGCCATGAAAATATACAGAATGTTATCCATTCATTGAGCCTTCAGTATAAATTCAAATATGAGATACATAAAGATAAAATCATTATTTATTAACCTCAAAAGAAAGGAGCCTATGAAAGATATAATATAAGCTATTTAAAGAAAAACAACCAAAGAATCGCCCAATCCTTTGGTTGTATGAAAGTCGATAAAATTAATCCATTAAAACATGAAAAAATAGTATCAACTATGAATTACACAAAGTTAATTTTTTCCTTTAAAAAGAGGAGACATAATCTCCTTATTTTTAGAAACTTTACCATTTTGCTCACTGGAATGATTTTACTATCCACAACAGGAGCACTGGCACAAAAAGGAAATGTGTCGGTAAACATCAATAATGGTACGGTGAAAACATTCATAAAGGAGATCGAGAAACAAACCCGGTATACATTCGTTTATCGGAACAATGTCCTCAACGACCAAGCGAAAGTGACCGTCAACTGTAAAAATAAGCCTCTCGATCAAGTACTGTCACAAGTATTCACTCCATTAAATGTTTCTTATTCGCTTAATAACAATACCATAGTATTAGTGAAGCAAGAAGTGCAACAACAGAAAAAAAACGAAAAGAAAACCATCAAAGGTACTGTGACAGATGGAAAAGGCGAACCGATTATCGGAGCCAATGTAATACAGGAAGGTGGCATCGGGACAATTACAGATGTTGAAGGAAATTTCACCGTCACAGCAGACCTATCCAAGCCGTTGGAAATATCCTACATCGGATACAAAAAGAAATCTATCCGCATCGGTGCTTCACCGACAATCAACATAGCGCTGGAAGAAGATGCACACGTCATGGATGAAGTTATCGTCATCGGATATGGCTCCAAAACCAAGCGGGATGTTACCTCTTCCATTGGAACTTATAAACCGGGAGAAGTCAATGTCCGCCAGGTATTAGGTGTTGACGAACTGCTGCAGGGACGCGTATCCGGAGTGAATATAACGTCAGCATCCGGTGTACCGGGAAGTAAAAATCGGGTCAGTATCCGTGGAATCGGTTCAATTACCGCAGGTAACGAACCACTATATGTAATTGACGGAGTACCTATCAACAATACGTCAGGAGATACTGGTGCCTGGGGAGCACAATCAATGAACGGTCTAAATGATTTCAATCCCTCCGACGTAGAATCTATACAGATCTTGAAGGATGCAGCTTCCGCTGCTATTTACGGCTCACGTGCAACAAATGGTGTTATCCTGATAACAACTAAAAAAGGAAGCAAGGGACAGGCCAAAGTAAACATTGACACGAATGTTAGTTTCTCCAACCTGACCAGAACAGACAAACTGGATATGACCGACACTGATCTGTTTCTGGAAGTTCTGAACGAAGCTATCGACAACTATAATCTGCAAACCAACAGTACGCAGGCACGTATTGATAACCCTGCACCGGGAAAAGCACAGACAAACTGGCTCGATCTGGTACTTCGTACGGCTGTTACCTACACGACTACCGCGTCTGTGTCAGGCGGAACAGATAAAACGAATTATTACTTGTCCGCCAATTACAAACACAACGAAGGTGTAATTATCAACAATCAGCTCAAACGTTACAATTTGAAGGTTAATCTGGACACGGAAATCAAAAGTGGCTCAAGGTAGGAACCGCCCTGAATTTAAGTTACTCGCGTAATAACCGCGTTCCCACCGGCTATAATATAGGAACCAGTGTCATTACCCGCGCCATCGAACAACGTCCATGGATTCCCCTTATCGTCCCGACGGAGAATATGCTGTCGGAGGACAGGAGTTGGCCAACCATAACCCGATACAGGCTCTTAACGAAGAAGATGTATATATCGATAATTACCGTGCCCTCGGTTCACTCTATATGCTGTTTAACATAACGAAAGACTTGAACTTCAAAACTACACTCGGAGAGGATTTCAACTATACGGAAGAACACATTTATTACACAGCCGATCACCCCTATGGCAATAAAGTAGGAAAGCTTATTGACGGACGAAAATCTTATGCGAGTACTTTATGGGAAAACGTGCTCACTTATAAACACTCCTTTGAAGAAGATTTCTCTCTGGACGTCATGCTGGGGCATTCTATACAAAAGGATGTAACTTCCTCAGCCGCACAAACGGGTATCGGATTCCCTCCTTCTTTGACGTCAACTCTGTTGCTGCCGAATACTCGGATATAAGTACAGGACTTTCTTCATTCCTGCTCCAATCATTCTTCGGCCGTTTAAGTCTGAACTACAAGAACCGCTATTTACTAACGGGAACCATGCGTGCTGACGGTTCTTCCAAATTCATATCCAGCAATCGCTACGGATATTTCCCGTCTGTCAGTGCTGGTTGGAATTTGGGAGAAGAATCTTGGTGGAAATATCCACAAACCGATGTAAAGTTCCGCGCAAGCTGGGTTGCACCGGTAATCAGGGAGGTATCGGCTCTTATGCTTATCAAGCATTAGCCGGTGGAGGATACAACTATAACGGTGAGAACGGTTTAGGACTGACTACTGCAGGCAACCGCGATCTTAAATGGGAAAAGCCCAACAAGCTGACATCGGAGTAGACCTTTCTTTTCAGAGGTGCGATCACATTCACAGCAGATGCATTTATCAAAGATACCAAGGACTTGCTTTACCAAAAGCCAACTCCTGCTACATCGGGTTATACCAGCCGTATGTAATATCGGATCAATGCGTAATAAAGGACTTGAATTTACCTTAGGAGCCAACCTTAGCAAAGGTTCATTCTCATGGCATTCGGATTTCAATATCTCCTTTATCAGAAATAAACTGACTGCGCTTCTCGACAATAATGAGATATTGACAACCAGCTCGATGCACGCCCTTAAAGTCGGCGAACCGATAGGGTCCTTCTATATGATTAAGTGGAAAGGTATTTACCAGTCGGATGATGAAATTCCTGCCAAGATTTACGATCAGGGCGTAAGAGCAGGAGACTGTATTTACGAAGATGTGGATGGTAACGATGTCATAGACGAAAACGACAAACAGTTTGTCGGCTCGGCTAATCCAAAGTTCACCGGTGGTTTCAATAACACATTCAAGTACAAAGGCGTTGACTTGAGCCTGTTCTTTACATTTTCGTCAGGCAACAAGCTCTATGAACTGTGGACCGGAGGTTTACGAATGGGTAACGGTACATGGCCGATACTGAAATCAGCTGCAGAATCCCGTTGGACGGGACCGGGCAGTACTAACGAAAATCCGCGTGCCATTTATGGTTATACGTGGAACTCAACCAAGTTTGTCAATACCCGAATGTTACACGATGCATCTTATATCCGTTGCCGTACAGCTTCTATTGATATACCCTCCCAAAAGTTGGATTAACCGGATACATATCGATAATCTACGCATATATTTCCAGGCAGATAACCTCTTCATATTAACGAAGTGGCCGTATCTAGATCCGGAAGTAAATGTAAGCCTCTCTGCAACCAATATGGGATATGATTATCTCTACCCATCCCAACCGCGTACGTTTACAATAGGTGTCAATCTTAAATTCTAACAGATATGAAGAATTTTATTATATCGTTATTAACAGTATTATTGGTGTTTGCCACTAGTTGCAACGAAATGGACCAATATCCGCATAATGCCGTATCCAGTGATAACCTCACCGAGGAGGATGCTCAATTACTGCTTACCGGACTCTACTTTTATATACAAAACAAACCAACAGTCAATGGTTATCTTACACAAGACATTGTTGGCGGAGATCTTGTCCGCGGCGGAGCGACAGGACTGAAAGATCCGGTATTATTGGTAAAAGACCTGGTTACCCCTGAAAGCGGTTTCGTCAGCGGACCGTGGGATGGATTTTATACTGCTCTCTACCAAGTAAATTCACTGATTGTCGCAGTTGACAAATTAGCAGCCAGCCAGTCACGAAACGAGATACTGGGAGTAGCCAGTTTCTTCCGTGGTCTGATTTATTATCACTTGGTTACCCGCTATGGAGAAGTTCCCATTCTCGAAGCTCCTTTTTCAGGAGACATCGCAGCATCTACCGAAACAGAAGGATGGAGTTTTGTAGAAAAGAATTTTCAGGTAGCAATAGATTATGCTCCTACTTTTTCCGACAAGTATTACGTCTCAAAACAAGCGGCAAAGGCTTTAATGGCAAGAACCAAACTTGCACAAGGCAAAATGACTGAAGCTGCCAAACTTGCTGAAGAAGTGATAGGTGATGCCAATTTCTCACTTGCCGACTTCGACCAGATCTTCCGTGGAAAAGCAAACCGAGAAGAAATATTCTCGTTTGTCAATCTGCTCAATGAATCAAGCGTAAACTTGAGTGCTTCCCTCTATTCACGTGCTTCTGCCAATGGAGGTAGCTATACATATGCGCCGACGACAAAAGTGATGAATATGTTCGAACCGGATGATAAACGAACCGCCATATCAATTGATATGCAGGAAACAAATGAAGTCATTAATAAATATCCCGGTGGAGAGGTGACTACCGATCCGATCATTATTACCCGTTTGGGGGAAATGTACCTGATTAGTGCTGAAGCACAAGGACTTTCCAAAGGGCTTACCCGTTTGAATGAGCTTCGGAACTTCCGTGGTCTTCCTTCTGTACACCCTGCCACTGAAGAAGACTTCATAGATGCAATTCTCAATGAGAGACATACGGAACTACTGGCGGAAGGTTTTCGTTGGTTCGACCTTGTCCGCCTCAACCGCCTGGAAAGTGATCTCGGCTTTGAGCGCAAGTATAACAAATTACCTATTCCTGCCAAAGAAAGGTCTCTCAATAAACTTTTAAATCAAAATTCATATTGGGCTAACTAAAACAATGAAAATGATGAACTTATTAAAATACATGCAGATTCTGTCATTTGTATTACCAGTGGCTTTCTTAAGTTGCTCAAACGATACAATTGAAGACGTACATTATACCCCGCAAACAAAAATCGGTCAAAAACTATTAGCGGGTAGTGAAACAGTGGCACGTGTATATACCGATACCAGCTTTGTTGTTGCATTGGGAGTTACGGAAACAGATGTCCACTTTCAAAAGGCAGACAGCCGCTCTACTCATATATTTATAATCGACATTGATTTGAATGAACCGGGGGTTTCATTAGAAGTAGGTATGCCGTATGATGCGGATGTACGCAACAACTTCCAGCGGCAGACACTAACAGAAATGGCAGATTACGCCGACCGTCCGTGGCACCGGGTAGCTGCCATGATTAATGCTGATTTTTGGGATGTCAGTACAATGGATATCAGGGGGCCCATTCATCGCAATGGAGTGATCTTAAAAAACTCATTCATCTTTAAAGAAACACTTCCCCAACAAGCTTTGAGTTTTATCGCGCTGACGAAAGACAACAAAATGGTAATTGCCGACTCTGTGGAGTATCGTGGGATGCAGTACAACCTCAAAGAAGTGACCGGGAGCGGAGTTATCGTGCTACGGGATGGAGAAATATCCGGCGCAACTTATCCAGGTATTGATCCGCGTGCTTGTCTTGGATATTCAGATGATGGTCATGTCTACTTCATGGTGGCTGACGGACGTGTAGAGTTCTATTCATACGGACTTACTTATCCGGAAATGGGTTCAATAATGAAAGCATTAGGGTGCTCGTGGGCTGTGAACCTGGACAGTGGCGGTTCTGCCCAAATGCTTATACGACATCCGATAGCGGATATATTCCAAATACGGAACCGGCCTTCTGATGGACAGGAGCGGCCTGTGGTAAATACGTGGATGGTAACAGTCAATGAACCTTAAAAAACAGAAAATATGAAGAACTCAATATTTATTTTATCTATCCTATTTTGTTGTAACTTGTTCTGTGGATGTTCGGAATCGGACGAATCCGATTCCCGACAATTTCCTCCGAAACTCATTTCCATTATTCCGAAAGCTGGATCGACAGGAGGTACCGCAATTATTTCAGGAGTTCATTTTTCTGAAACAGCAATTGATAATGAGGTATTTATTAACGGAGTACAAGCGGAAATTATCGATGCAACCCAGAATCGTTTAGTGATTGCTCTTCCCAATAATCCGGAAGGTACTTATTCAATCAAAGTTAGTGTAAAAGGGGAAGTTGTAGAAGGACTCAAATTTACTTATGCAACACCTCAAGACCCACCTGAACTTGCTGTATTACAGGTTATGCCCTCCTCTGCCTATGCAGGAGATTTAGTGACACTGATCGGTCAGTGTTTCAGCACAGTGGTATCAGAAAATCAGGTGACAATCAACGGAGTGACTGCTGAAGTTAAAGAGGCGACTTCCAGCCAACTCAAAATTATCATTCCCGACACCGAGGAAGGCAGTTACCCTATCCGTGTGAGAATTGGTACTAAAGAAGCTGAAAGCCCCCTGTTTACTTACCTTCACACAGTGACATTAACGACCTCTTCTCTAACCCCCGCACGTGGAAAAGCCGGAGAGGAAGTGGTGATTTCAGGAGAAGGATTTGGAACAACGGTCGAAGAGAACATGGTTTCCATAAACGGAAAGCAGGCAACCGTAAAAGTTGTAACCGCAACAACGCTAACCATTATTGCTCCGGAGAATCCTTCCGGTACCTATCCAGTCAAAGTTACTGTCGCAGATAAAACGGTAGAGAATCTAAGTTTCACCTACGAAGATTTATCTTACACAGTTGCAACAGTAGCAGGTAACTCCGCAACTACCTCTACTGACGGTAAGGGAACGGCTGCCTCTTTCAAATTCCCGCAGGGACTAGCTCTCGCACCCAATGGTGACATATGGATTGCCGAAAGAGGAAATAACGTCATCAGAAAAATGGATCAGGAATATAATGTTTCAACTGTTGCCAAAAGTGGCACCGTTACATTTAATGCTCCCTGGCAAGGTGGTTTCGATCTCTCGGGTATATATTATGTAGCCAATAAAGCTTTGAATAATATTATTAAGATTACACAGGAAGGCACTTGCTCTGTGTTCTCCACCGAAACAACCTTTAAAGTCCGATGAGCGTCACTTTGATAGTAACGGTAATATGTATATCGCGGACCGCGATAATAAGGCAGTAAAGAAAATAACATCCGGGGTACTGTAACTAACTACGATATGTCTTCACTCAAAGCCGGTCCCAATTGTATGGCGGTAGATAAGAAGGGAAGAATTTTTGTAGGTACCGGCGGTACTTATCAGCTGCATATGTTCGATACGGACGGTACACTAAAACTGTATTCGGAACTGGCGTAGTACCCACTGCCGCGACTTATTCTGATGGTGAACAGAACGACCGGCAAAAGCAACCATGGGGGCAACATTCGGCATTGCATTCGGCCCGGATGAGGTACTTTATATCACCGATTATACAATGCATACCATACGTACGCTAACACCGGATGCAGAAGGCGACTATACGAAAGGAACATTAAAAACAATAGCCGGTATTCCGGGAACGAAAGGTAAAATTGATGGTTCTGCCCTGACAGCTACATTCAATTGCCCTGCAAGCGTACTGGTTTCGGATAAAGTATATATCGCTGATGAGCAAAACCATTTGATTCGTACCATAACAGTAAATAAATAAAAGACTATGAGAAAGATATACATATTACTGCTCGCCTGCTCACTCTTATCATTGTTTGTAGCCTGCAATGATAATGACTACAAAGCGTCAGTGACAGAGCTTAGGCTGGTCCTCGTGAAACCCACCAATGTTTATTCCGGTGAAATAGCTACAATACTGGGACGTAATTTCAGCACGGTGCCGGAAGAAAATGCTGTTTTCATCAACGACCAGCAGGCAACCGTTATAGAAGCCTTCAAGGACGAACTGAAAATAATATTACCTGAAATGGCTCCGGGAAAATATTCCATCCGCGTCAAATCCCCCTCGGGTGAATTGACAGGCCTCGAGCTCAATTATCTGAAAACACCGGATCAGGAATATATCGTTCAAACAATCGTTGGACAGAAGGGAGTATTCGAAATGACAGACGGAGTCGGTACGGAAGCCACAACCAAGCTTCCCACTGGTATCGCTTTTGCTCCGGATGGCAGTTTATGGTTTACAGAACGAGGATACAACTATATACGACGTATCTCTCCAGACTTCCTGGTCACTTCACTCCTCGATGTGGCAGTAGACGGTAGCAGTGCTATCTGGCAAGGTGGATTCGATTCGAAAGGAAACTATTATTTCATCGACAAAGGAAAAGGAATGTTACGGAAAATAGAAACCGGCAGTATGTCTGTTTCAACCATAGCATCCGAAATGAAGAGTCCAATGAATGTTACATTCGATGATGAAGATAACATATATGTATCGGCACGCGACAATAAGGCGATTTATAAATTCACACCTTCAGGTACAAAAACAACTTTCGCCACTCTTAACGTATCTCCCAACTATATTGTGTTCGACAAAAACAAGAATATGATTGTTGGTACTTCTAATGGGTATGTGTTGATTCAAATCAGTCCAGATGGCACGCAAAAAACAATTGCAGGAGACGGAGTAAAAGGACAAGAGTATTATGACGGAGAACCCGGTAATCCGCTTAGTGCAAAAGTGGGTGCTACTTTCGGGGTAGCCGCCGGTTCAGATGGATGCCTGTATCTTTCGGATAACACGTACAACTGCATCCGCAAACTAACTCCTGACGCAAATGGAGACTACTCGAAAGGAACGCTGGAAACCATCGCTGGTTCTGGGAAAGCAGGTTTCTCCGACGGAAAAGGACTGAAGGCTACCTTCAACCAACCGTATGAAATCATAATTACGGAGGACTGTAAAACAATGTATGTGGCAGGCGCCGTCAATTACCTGATTCGCCGCATTACTGTCAAATAATAGCGAGCACCCGGGGCGATGCCCCGGGTGACTTTTACCATCATTAATGAATTCTATTAAGTTATGACGAAAAAACTTTTTTTCTTACTACCTATTCTGCTAACCGCATTTTCCATCAGCGCACAAACAAGGACTGATAAACTTTTGAAAAATCTACATGATAATGAATCGAAGTATATCTTTGTTATCGCTCATAGAGGAGACTGGCGCAATGCGCCGGAAAACTCCCTGCAAAGTATCGAAAAAGCAATTGCAATGAAAGTTGATATGATAGAACTTGACATACAACCGACTAAAGATGGCAACTTTATTTGTATGCACGACGAAACTCTCGACCGTACTTCTACGGGAAAGGGACCGATAAAAGATTATACGACCGAGGAACTGAAAAAGTTCGTCCTACGCAGCGGCAACGGAATCAAGACCCGCCAACCAATCCCCACACTGAAAGAAGCATTAAATGTCTGTAAAGGCCGTATTCTTGTCAATATAGACAAAGGAGGTACTTACATAAAAGAAATTATGCCTATCATCCAGGAATGTGGAATGGAGAAACAGGTCATCATCAAAGGATACTATCCTGTAGAGAAAGTGAAAAAAGAGTATGGCTCCAATGAAAGCATGCTTTATATGCCTATCGTTAATTTATGGGATAAAGAAGCAGTTGCCACTATACAAACTTTTATCAAAAACTTTACCCCAATTGCTTACGAATTATGCTTCAAAGATGATGCAAATCCGAATCTAAAAATAATAGATGAAATCGCTAAATCAGGTAGTCGGATATGGATGAATACTTTATGGGATAGTCTATGTGGCGGACATGATGATGAAAATGCTCTATTGGAAAGTAAAGATAAACATTGGGGCTGGATGTTAAAGCATAAAGCAACAATGATACAAACAGACCGTCCACAAGAACTTATTCATTATTTGGAGGAAAAAGGATTGAGAGATCTGGAACAATCTTCTCTATAAGTCATTCGAAACATCTTATTTATTAAAGAAGTAGCGAGCTTCTTGTTTTCAGGAACAACTTAACACATTTGCAAAAAAAAGGTCAATTCACCCCCATGAATTGACCTTTATTTCTTCTTATTTCTTTCCGTTATTAGTCTCTAAACTTAATTTTCAGAATCTTGCTGATAGCAGGTTTATACTTCTTCAGCATCCGGTCGAATCCCAAATCGTTCGGGTGAGTTCCGTCGATGGTTCCCTCGTGATCTGTTCCCAAGAAACGGTCTTCTTTGATGAAATACAAGTTCTTTACGCCTTTTTTACGCAGTACTTCTACTTGCTCGGCGATAGCCTCATTCTGTTGCTTTACATTCTCACGGGCTTTCTGATTAAAGTTTCCCGTTTCGCGTATCAATGTCTGTATGATAATAATAGGTGTATCCGGATGTTTTTCCCGCAAGGTCATTACAAAGTCAACAGCCCGTTCGGTAATCTCTTTTGGAGAAGGATTAGGAATACAATCCAAGATAAAAGCGTCTGCATCAATATCCGCTAACATCCCGGCAACTTCTTTCTCCATTTTTCCATTACCACTCAATCCCAAATTAATGAAATTATATCCACTGCTACGGGATAAGCGGGCCGGATAGGCCATACCCGGACGGCTGGCAGAAGCTCCCTGCAAAATGCTGGATCCGTAGACTACTATCTTTTCTTTTTGAACGGATTTTCTCCTTTACGTATGTGTGCATCAGAAGAAACACCTATTTCCAGACTTTTCAGTTCATCATATAAAGGCAGATATAACAAACATTCTTTCTCTTCCGTACCCATATTATCAACAAGCACTTTTTCCGTAGTCACACCACCCGGTATCCCTACTCCGGCAAATTGCCATTTTCCATCCCGTTTGATATACAAATCCAAGCCTTTCTGGGCTAGTCTGGTCAAGTTTGGCAATTGGTAATTGTCAGGAACAGTCCATTTAGCTTTTATCACCGGACTGTTCGTTGTGAAGGAAATAGCCAAACCCGCAGAGTTGGTGAATAGTTTCTTCACTGTGGGAGGCATTGTACGATACTTGGCTGTATCTACCCGATGGAAGTATTCGCCTTCGGTAGTTGCTTTGCCTACCAATAAAAGCTCTTGAGCCGGCACATAGGTAAAATTGTTCTTCTGCTGTCCGAATGTTGTAAGGGGAAACATTATCAGACCCAAGCAAATCCAGACATTTCGTGTTAAGTTTCTCATAGTTAGTTTAATATTAACAGATTATTAATTGTCAATGTATCGTAGCAGTATCAAAAAGCTACTTATAAATCAGCGTTGATAAATACTCTTCTGCAAACATTTCATTGGCAACCTCCAGTAGTTGCTCTGCTGTTAACTCCTCAATACGCTTAAAAACAAGCTCTGATGATTCATACTTATGATAATGAAGGAATGTTTTCGCCATCCCTAACGCATTATTCTCAAAGTTATCGGACGCTACTCCGATTTGTCCGATCAACTGCTTTTTCGCTGCTGCCAACTGGGAGGAAGTCATTTTCACATCACGCATCCGCTTCAGTTCCTTATAGGTCAGTTTCAAACAGGTATCCATATCATCTACATCCGTCCCGAAATAAATACAGAAAGCCTCCTGTATCCGTGTAGGAAGTCAGATTGGATTCGACATTATAGACCAGTCCTCTGCGTTCGCGAAGGGACACATTCAGTTTACTATTCATTCCGGGACCTCCAAGGACATTGTTCAGTAAATAGAGAGCCGTGCGTTTGTCATCATACGCATTATAGCCACGGCTACCGATCATAACATGTGCCTGGTGCGTATCTCTAGCCACCGTCAAATGTTCCGGCACATACAGAGGCGGAGGTGTACGCCGATTCTCTACCTTCACATCAGGAATATCCAACAGGTATTTTTCTACCAGGCGGATGATTCTTCTTGAACTCGTACTGCCCCTGAACAAAAAACACCATATTTCCCGGTTGGTAAAAACGGCGGGTAAACGATAGAACATCTTCCGTGCGAAAACTTCGCAGAAGTTCCGGCTTACCAAGAATGTTTCTTCCCAATGGATGATTGCGGAAGATCATGTCTTCAAAATCGTCAAATATCAGTTCCGACGGAGTATCTTCATACGACTGGATTTCATCGATAATGACCTCTGTTTCTTTTTCTATCTCATGCTGCGGAAAGGTTGAATGAAATACAATATCCCCCAACAACTCAAGCGCACGTTCCAGATGTTCTTTCAGGAAAGCGGCATAGACGACAGTTTCTTCCTTATTTGTGTAGGCATTCAGGTCACCACCTACATTCTCCATCCGGTTGAGGATATGCCAGGCTTTCCGCTTCTCCGTTCCCTTAAAAATCAGATGTTCTACAAAATGGGCCATTCCCTGCTCATTCTCCGCTTCATCACGAGTTCCGGCATCAATCGCAAAACCACAATAAGCTACTTTTGAGAGGGTTGGTTCATGGATAATACGCAGGCCATTTGGCAATGTATATTCGTTACCTTGCATTGTTTTATACTTCCTTATTGAATTAATGCCACAAAAATACAATAAAACTTATTGCTGTTTATAGAAAATTGCAGATATTTGTGGACTATAACAGCAACAACGTATATGGAAAAGATAGGAATATTCTGTTCCGCCTCCGATAACATTGACAAAATGTACTTCGAAAGTGCCCGCCAAATAGGAGAATGGATGGGGCAGACAGGCAAAACCTTGATATATGGAGGGAGCCAGCCTCGGATTAATGGAATGCATAGCTCGTGCCGTGAAAGAAAACGGAGGCAAGGTCATCGGAGTTGTTCCTGCCAAACTGGAAGAGAATGGCAAGGTAAGCACTCTGTTAGATGAAGAAATTCATACCCGTAACTTGAGTGACCGCAAAGATATCATAACGGAGAAGTCGGAGGTATTGGTTGCACTCCCCGGAGGCGTCGGTACTCTTGATGAGATTTTCCACGTAATAGCCGCTGCCTCTATCGGATATCACCAAAAGAAGGTCATTTTCTACAATGAACATGGTTTTTACGACGAGCTATTAAAAGCGCTCCACACCCTGGAGGACAAAGGTTTTGCACGACAGCCTTTCTCAACCTATTACGAAGTAGCAAACACATTAAATGAATTAAAAGAAAAAATAAACTGATCCTATATGATAGACTCCATCAAACAACTTTTGCAACAGGAAGCACAAGCTGTGCTCAACATCCCCGTAACAGACGCTTATGAAAAAGCGGTGAAACTGATTGTAGAACAAATACATCAGAAAAAGGGAAAACTGGTAACTTCCGGTATGGGAAAAGCCGGGCAGATTGCTATGAACATTGCTACTACTTTTCTGTTCCACCGGTATTCCATCCGTCTTTCTGCATCCCAGCGAGGCGCAACACGGGGATTTGGGTATCTTACAAAAAAACGATCTACTCCTGCTGATCTCTAACTCTGGCAAGACACGTGAGATTGTGGAATTAACCCGCTTAGCCCATAATCTGGACCCGGATCTGAAGTTTATCGTTATCACCGGAAATCCGGATAGTCCGCTGGCAAAAGAATCGGATGTCTGTCTAAGTACCGGCAAGCCTGCAGAAGTCTGTGTGTTAGGGATGACTCCTACTACATCCACTACTGCCATGACAGTGATCGGAGATATATTGGTAGTACAAACCATGAAGGAAACAGGATTTACTATCGCTGAATATTCAAAACGTCACCACGGCGGTTATCTGGGAGAAAAATCAAGATCACTATGCGAAAAGTAATCGGTATCGGAGAGACCATCCTCGATATCATCTTTCGAGGTGACCAGCCTTCCGCAGCCGTACCGGGAGGCTCTGTATTCAACGGTATTGTCTCATTGGGACGAATGGGAATAAATGTCGGCTTCATCAGTGAAACCGGGAATGACCGTGTAGGCAATATTATCCTGCAGTTTATGCGTGAGAATCATATCCCAACCGATCATGTAAATGTATTCCCGGATGGAAAATCGCCCGTATCACTCGCTTTTCTCAACGAGCAAAGCGATGCAGAGTATATCTTTTACAAAGATTACCCTAAACAGCGCTTGGACGTCCTATTCCCTAAATTAGAGGAAGACGACATTGTCATGGTGGGTTCTTATTACGCACTGAATCCGGTTCTGAGGGAGAAGATTCTCGAATTACTAGATCAGGCACGTGAAAAGAAAGCCATCATCTATTATGACCCGAATTTCCGTTCTTCACACAAGAATGAAGCCATGAAACTGGCTCCGACCATTATTGAAAATCTGGAATATGCGGATATTGTACGCGGTTCTTTAGAGGATTTTCTATATATGTATGGCATGCAGGATATAGACAAGATTTACAAGGATAAAATCAAGTTCTATTGCCCACAATTCATCTGTACTGCAGGCGGGCAAAAGGTAGCATTACGCACTAATCTGGTCAATAAAGATTATCCGATAGAACCATTACAGGCAGTCAGCACCATTGGAGCCGGCGACAATTTTAATGCAGGACTCATTTATGGATTACTCAAATACGATGTCCGATACCGCGATCTAAATAACTTGAATGAAGAGATCTGGGATAAAATAATCCAATGCGGGAAAGACTTCGCAGCTGAAGTTTGCCGAAGTTTCAGCAATTCGGTTTCGGTAGAGTTTGCAAAAAAATACAAATAACAATTATTCTTTAATTATACATAGACATTTCTGAAAAAGATTTCATATCATAAATTCCATATCAAACTGGTATTCTTTTACGGTTTGGTATGGAATTATAAATCTCAGACATGAGAATTAAATCACAAGCTAGCATTTATCAAATATTATATTTACCTTTATCCCAAATTCAGCTTTAGCGATAAAATCTAATATAATCATGAGAAAGTTTATTTTACCTGTGTTACTCTGCTTTATTTTTATCAATCCGGCTACAGCTAACGATGAAATCAAATCATTACTAAAAACATTAGATAAAGCCCTAAAGTATAAATTAGATTATGCAGAACAAAAGCAAGAGCAAATAGATAGTCTCAAAATAGAACTGAAGTTACACCATAAAATACACAAAAAAGTACAAATAGCCGAATTATTATGTTTCGCCTATTCTTCCTTTCAAAAAGATTCCGCTTTAACCTATGCTATTCATATGAATGAATTAGCTCAAGAAAGTGGAGATGGAGAGCTTATCATTGAAGCCAAGTTAGACTATGCACGTATTTTATCTTCCATGGGATTTTTCAAAGAAGCATTGTCCATTGTCAATCCCATACAACATGAATTATTGTCTCCCAAACTTAAAGTGGAATACTTCCTCGGACAAGCCACTATCTACAATCACCAAAAGAATTTTGCTTCCAGTGAAATAGAATCACGCAAGAATGATTTGATAGAACAAACTTATCGTGACTCTTTACTTCAATGCGCAGAAGTCCCTTCCAATATACGAGCTTTCACAATTGCCCCTATCCTGCTACACAAAAAGAAATATAATGATGCCATCTATATGCTGGATAGTGCTTATTTAAGCTATCCCCAATATTCACGGAATGCCGGCATATTAGCTTATTCATTAGCCTCTGCCTATCAAGGCAAAGGTGACTCTAAGAATGCAATCAAGTACTTTGCCATATCTGCCATATCCGATGCAATAAGCGGAACTAGAGAGAACCGTTCTTTACGAATATTGGCAAAACTTATTTTTGAGAGTGGAGACATAGATCGGGCATACACATACATGAAAAATGCAATGGAAGATGCCATCTTATGTAATGCCAGAATCAATACAATTGAAGCCTCGGATATGTACCTCTTCATCGACAAGGCTTTTCAAGAGAAAGAAAAACGCAAATTTGTTATTATTAGTAGCCTACTCAGTTCGCTGTGCCTTGTCTGTATCCTATTATTTATACTTTTCACCCAACTAAAAAAGCAAAAGAAAAAAGTGGAACAAGCCAATAAAAGCCTGTCATATCATTTGGATGAAATACAAAACATAAACTCTGCACTGGCTGATAGCAGTAAAATTAAGGAAGAATATGTGGGATTATATATGGAACAATACACCAACTATATCACTCAGATAGACAGTTTCAAAAAAAGAGCCCTTAAAATAGCAAAGAGTGAAGATATCAATAAAGTGGTTTCTTTCCTCAAATCTTCGTTGAACACGGAAGAAGACTTGGCCGAGTTCTACAATAATTTCGACAAAGCTATTCTCAACTTATTCCCCAACTTCGTAGCGGACTTTAACGCGCTCTTATCACCCGAAAATGCCATAATACCTGGTACTGGTAAACTACTGACTCCCGAACTGAGAATCTTTGCACTGATTCGGTTAGGAATCACAGATAGTGTGAAAATAGCCCATTTCCTGCAATACTCACTATCGACCATTTACAACTACCGCTCAAAAATGAGAAGCAAAGCCATTGGTGATCGTAACGATTTCGAGGAAAGAGTGGGACGTATCGGACAATAAAAAAACACCCACTGCAATAAGCTGTTTTTTTCTTATTGCAGTGGGAATGATTATTTTTCTCATATCGAGCTATACAAGCCCCCGAACACACATTCTTCTACATCAAGGATTGACTTTAACAACTTGTTCCCATTTCAGTTTCGTCGGATAGCCCCAATCCGGTTTAGTAGGATCACAGAAATCGCCAACAGACGCCATTCGAGCATAAAGTAATTTAGTAAGCTCTTCACGTTTTTTACTATACTTCGGATTGTCATAAAGATTATTCATTTCCATTGGATCCGCCTTAAGGTCAAAAAGCTGTGGATGACGCTGACCGTCCACATTGTAAAGTATAAGTTTGAAGCCATCCTTCTTGATGGCTCTTTGGAGGTTAATATATGTCAGCAATATGTCCTTGCGCTTTTTCACTTTCGGGTTCTGTATGGTTTGCGCTAATGAAATACCCTTAACAGTAGTTGGCGCCTTTATATTCGAAAGATCACAGAGAGTGGGGTAAAGGTCATAAAGATAACAGTAGGCATCGCTCATGACATTTTGCGGGATATTAGGTCCGCATATCACTAAAGGCACTCTCACCGCTGCTTCATATAAGTTCTGTTTCCCCAACAGTCCGTGTTCTCCGACACAAAGGCCGTTGTCCGCAGCAAATACGATGATGGTGTTATCGGCTTTGCCGCTTTTTTCAAGCATATCAAGGATACGTCCTATCTGAACATCTACCTCGTTCACCATACTGTAATAGCGGGCCCTTTCAGCAAGCACCTGTTCTGGTACACGCGGAGTAGGCAACAGTTTTTCATCACGTTCATTAAGATCACCATTATCAAACGGATGCTGTGTGACAAAATTCTTTGGCATCGTAATTTCCTTGCTGCCGTATTTGCGTCCGTAATCGGGTAATACGTTACGCGGATCATGCGGCGAAGTAAATGCGACATACATCAGAAACGGGTTATCATTCGATGCATTTGTTTCAATGAACTTGATGGCGGCATCGGCATACAACTCAGATGAGAAAGTATTGAGTGATGCATTTACCCATTGACCATTTTTGTATTTCCCTGTCGGGTCATACTCATGCAGATAAGGGCATCGGTGTCCCTTTTCTTCCTTTTCATTTCCATAGGGATGCATTCCTCCGAAAAAAATATTTGCACCCGTAGAGAACGAACGGTTGAATGCAGCTTTGTCACTATGCCATTTGCCGGTTCCGAAGGTTGTATAGCCGTTCTCGCGGAACAGTTCGGGAAATGTTTTCTCATTCTTGGGGATGATTTGTCCGTTGCGGTGTACATCCATCAGACCGCGCCCGGTAAGGAGCATCGCACGACTGGGCTGCGAGATGGCGCCATTGAGCCCGCCCATTACGTGAGTTTGGGTGAATGACATACCCTGATTGACAAGCCTATCCATATTCGGAGTCTGAATTTCGTTATTACCCCAGGCATGGATAGTGCTGAATGTCTGGTCATCCGTTAGTAATACAAGTACATTAGGACGTTTCGGGCTATTTTCTTTATTGACTTTTTCTGGATTTGCTCCGAATACGGAAGAGCCTCCAAAAGGGACATTTAATATAGCTGGAAGGCATAGGAACAGAGTCTTGTTTTTCATTTTTAAATTCATCATACTAGTTTTATTTTATGATTTAAGTTTCTATTTAGACGGTGCCTGGCAAGGGACTGCCCCCCAAGCACGGTAATGTTTAGTCATTGCATTGTTCAATTTCCGAAACATATCCCCTTGCAAAGGTAGCGGAGTAGTTTCCAAAGAGTCCTCTTCCAAATTGAACATCTGCGACTTTTCAAAGGGAAGATTCTGTAAAAGTTTATACTCATTATACCTCACAGCACTCTGTGACTTGCCACAAAACTGCGCGCCACCTTCATTTCGGAGCCAGAAGACAAAGCGGTCTTCTGTGTTCTGGGTCTTTCCCTTAATGGCATCCAGTACGGAAATACCGTCTATCTCATGCTTGACTGGTACATTTACAAAGTCACATATAGTAGGCATAAGGTCCATCATCACCACGAAGTGATTGTCACGTCGGCCACCTTCGAAAACTCCCGGCATATTCAATGCGCAAGCGACATGAATACCACCCTCAAACATATCGCCTTTGGCACCCCGGGTAGGACCATTGTTCGCCATACTTCCCCGGTCTCCTCCATTATCAGAAGCAAATATCACCAACGTATTATTCAATTGACCACTTTCCTCAAGAGATTGTATCACCTTACCTATATTATAATCCAAATGTTCAATCAGGGCTATCAGCCTTGCACGCTTAACCGGCAGAGACTTGTCTCTCTCTTGCACCTTGTTCACCCATTCTACCGGAGGTTGCAAAGGAGAATGGGGAGCATTGTAGGCAAGATAAAGAAAAAAGGGATTCTTCTCTTTTGCTTCTTTCTTGATATAATCCACACTCCATGAAGTAAACAATTCGGTAGCATGGCCTTTAGGATCGATTTCCTTGTCATTCAGGTACATATAATTTCCTCCCTGTCGCCGATGCGTGTAATAGTCATCCATCATATCCGCAAGAAAGCCATGAAAATGATCAAATCCTCTTTCATTAGGAAGATTCGGACTTTCCCAACCCAAATGCCATTTACCAATCAGCGCGGTTCTATAACCACCATTCTTGAGCACCTCGGGCATAGTGACGGCAGACGGATCGAAATAGCCCCAATTTTGGTCAACGGAGGGACGTATGACTCCGGGCACTCCTACCATAGCCGGGAAACGCCCGGTCAACAGTGCGGCACGCGAAGGAGAAGATACCGATGAATTGGCATAAAAATTATCCAAACGTACTCCCGTTTCAAAGATGCGATCAATATTGGGAGTACTCAAATCTTTGGCATATTGGCAGGACAAATCGCCCAATCCAAGATCATCTACAAGAATCAGCAAGACATTAGGAGTCGATTTATCAACCGTATTCGAGGCCAAAGCCGCACCGGAAGTCATAGCAGCTCCCAATGCCAACAAGGCTGTTTTTTCTATCTTCATAGTTACTATGTATGTTAACGTGTTATTTTTTATTCGTGCGCTGTACTTTTCGAGCAAACTGATCAGGAACTTCCGAATAGACGGAGTCAGCCCAGTGGGTAATCTCTTTGTCCAGTCTTTCAACCAATTCAGGTTCCTGCTTGCTCAAATTGTTTTTCTCGTATGGGTCATTGTTCAAATCAAACAAATGCAGCGTAATGTCCCCCTTTTGATTGTAACGAACCAGTTTCCATTTACCGTCTCTCACTGATATAGTCTTATTACCATTACCCCAAAATAAAAGCCTTGGAGCAAGATTTTCTCCTTTGAACAAAGGCACCAGAGAGGTTCCATCCAGTTTCTTCTTTGAATCGTTATAATGAATGTCAGCCATATCCAACATAGTTGGAAAAAGGTCGAAACTCATCACTGTTTGTTCGCATGTTGTGCCCTCTTTAATAGTACCGGGCATATAACAAATGCCAGGAACACGATGAGCACCTTCCCATGGACTTCCTTTAGCACCTTTATATCCTCCGGCAGAACCTCCATTATTTATTACCGGACCATTGTCGGAGAAAAAGACAACGAAAGTATTCTCATCCAGTTTATATTTCTTCAGTGTCTCCAGAATCCGCCCTACACTCCAGTCTAATTCCTCTACCATATCTTTATAGATTTCTTTATTCGATCTATCAGAGTTTTTATCCCCTTCCGGAGTGGCCTCTGTACGAATCGCTTTCTCATGAGGGCCCTGCATGGGAGAATGAGGAGCCGCATGTGCTATATATAGACAAAACGGCTTATCTTTATTTTCCTTTATATAATCTTCAGAGAGCGTTGTTAATAGGGTTGTTGTGTATCCCGGCATATCTTTCACTTCCAGTCCATCCCACCAATCCATATCACCATAACGGTTGCGGTGGCTCTGATAGTCGACATTTCCGGACTTAAAACCTACAAACTTCTGAAAGCCGAAATTCATCGGATGATGTTTCTGTAAATATCCTAAATGCCATTTGCCAATCAAAGCTGTCCGGTATCCATTGTCTCCCATGACTTTTGCAAAGGTTATTTCTTCCGACGGAAGTCCCACCTCCTTATCTTTATCATTCCGGGGTACTAAAAGAACTCTCTCCAAACCAGCTCTCTGTTGATAACGTCCGGTTAATAGCCCGCAACGCGTCGGACTACTAACTGAACCGTTCGAGTGGAAGTCTGTGAACATCATCCCCTTTCGCGCCATTTGATCAATATTCGGGGTCCTTATATACTCATTACCATATATGCCCACATCACCATATCCCATATCATCTGCAACGATAATAACAAAGTTAGGTTGTTTCTGAGCCATCATTTCAACAGGAGAAAATGCTGCTAAAGCACAAGTAGCGGCTACAAAATGTCTTGAGTGATTCTTCATATTTTATGCGATTTTAGTTGTTGAAAGGGAAAACAAATACTTTTATATTTATGCAAATATACGAAATGCTAATACCATTGAGTCACATCTGGTTCCATTTTAAGATAAAAGTAAGTCTACCAACAGATAAAACTCTATAAATCAAATAAATACATTGGAAATAAAGACAATTTATGTAGTTATGGTAAAAATGAATATAAAATCCGATATCTCCATATTCAACACCTTCCTCAACTATAAACAGTTCACACACCTATTACATTTTCCCCATCACTCACGGCACATAAACAGCTATTATTCAATATATTATATATTATACTGTTTTACAAATTCTCTTTGGCGGCTTTACATCCTATAAAAAATTAGTATATTGATTGTATTTTTGTGGCATAACTAAATTTATTACTATATGAGAAATATTATTTCTATCCGCATTCTTTTCCTAATTATTGTATTCTCCATATTTGCAGTTTCTTCATATACAGATGGAAATACATACGCCCAGAATGCCCGAACATTTGCAACAGGAACTGTTGTTGACGAGCAAGGACAGCCTATACCCGGCGTGAATGTCCTTTGCCAAAATTCCAATTATGGGACCACCACTACTATTGATGGCACTTTCAAAATTCAAACGAAAGGTAAAAATCCAATTCTTGAATTTTCGTTCATCGGATTTCAAAAACAAGAGATCACAATCAAAGATCCAAAGAAACTTATTAAGGTAGTCATGATTGAAGACGGCTATATGTTGGATGAAACCGTAGTCATTGGCTATGGAACCCAGACCAAAAGAACAATAACGTCTGCCATGACCTCCATCAAATCCGAAGAATTATCTGGATATGTAGGTTCTTCCATCGAACAGACCATCTCGGGTTTAGTGCCAGGAGTTCGTATACAGACTTCCGATGCAACTCCCGGTGGTGATATTAATGTAGAAGTTCGTGGTATCGGTACCGTTACTGCTGGCTCGGAACCTTTATACATTGTCGACGGAATACCGATGGAAGGCGGCCTGTCAGCAGTCAATCCTGATGATGTATCCAACATTCAGATTCTGAAAGATGCCGCTTCAACCGCTGTATATGGCTCGCGCGGTGCCAATGGTGTAATACTTATTACCACAAAGCGCGGTGAAAGTGCAAAACCAACAATAACCATTAATGCCGCAACCACCATAGCCCAAATACAACATAAGTTTGAATTGATGAACACAGCCCAATTGCTGGAATATTATAAAGATAAGAATCTGAATGAAAGATTCCGTTACACAACAAATCAAAATCAAGACTATTTTCCTTTCGACGAGAATCTCAATACAGACTGGCAAGATGCCATCTTCCAAAATGCCATTCAACAGAAATACAACTTATCTATTGCAGGAGGAAGTAAAAATATGCGTTACCGAATTTCCGGCGAATACTTCGACCAGGAAGGTATTCTGATATGTACTGGAATGAAAAGATTCGCTTTCCGTTCCAACTTCGACATCGAATTAAATAAATGGGCCAAAGTAACTGTGAACTTTGCTCCTACGTTTATCAATCAGAGAAGGACCAGAGAAGGCGGAGAAGGCTCGAACAGTGTAATCCGAACCGCAATTTCCATGTATCCCTTTTTCCCGGTCAAACTCCCGAATGGAGAATATTTTTCCACATTAGAGTACAACCTGGCACCGACTAAGGCAACCGATTCAAGAGATCCCGAAACCGGTGCATTCCCCACTCTTACCGATTCGCCATTAGCTGACAACCAAGACAACCCAGTCAGAATCGCTCATGAGTACAAAAACGAAACGAGTCAGAATCGCATTGTTGGCGGTCTTAACTTCGAATTAAAGTTGGCCAAGGGATTAACGTTCAAACCATCATTGGCTATCGATATCATGTCATCCGAAAACTCAATATGGTATCCGGCTTCCATTGGCAAAAACCGTACTGACTCTGAGGCTTCCACCACAATGACCCGCAAGCTCATGTGGATTAACGAAAACATACTGACCTATCAGAAAGAGTTCGGAGACCATAACATCAGTGCCGTAGGAGGTATGACTATACAAAGCAACCAACTCAACAAGCTCTACACATCCGCCTATCATTTTGCGACAGAATCTCTACCTTCCATCAACGGAGGTGTAGTCAACGGAGGATATTATAATAAAACCGAAGACCGTATGCTATCCTACATAGCCCGACTGACCTACGACTACAAAAGAAAATATATGGTTCAAGGAGTATTCCGTGCAGATGGCTCAAGCCGCTTCGGAAAGAACAACAAATATGGTTATTTCCCCTCCATTTCTGCAGGATGGGCTATGACAGAAGAAAAGTTCATGAAACCACTCAGGAAAGTACTTAGTGAACTCAAATTGCGAGGTAGCTTCGGCTTGTCCGGCAACAATGCTATCGGAGACTACAACTATGAGACCAAAATGTCACAGCAATCGTATATAGTAGATGGTTCTGTTGTAAATGGCTGGGCTCCATCGAACATTGCTAATCCAGATTTGAAATGGGAAGTGTCCAAACAGACAAACTTAGGTATAGATATAGGTCTTTTCCACAACCGAATATTCATGCAACTTGATTTGTACAAGTCTATCACCTCCGATATGCTTCTCAATACAATCGTTCCAAGCACTTTAGGAGTTTCACGCATGCTACAAAACGTCGGTTCCGTTGAAAACAAGGGTATCGAGTTCAATATCGTATCACGTAACTTGACCGGCAAATTCAAATGGACAACTACGTTCAACATCTCCGCCAACCGAAACAAGGTATTGGCACTAGGACTCGATTCTGAAGCCATCACTGATGGAGTAGCAGAATCAAACATCACGAAAGTAGGCTATCCGATAGGTATGTTCTACGGAAATGTATTCGGCGGTATCTATCAGTCAATGGAGGAGATTCAAGCACTGCGGAACGACCCCTATTCAGGACTAGCTTTCGACCCGAACGTTCGTCCAGGAGACTGTAAATGGTATGATCTCAACGGTGACGGACTTTATGATGATAATGACCGTACTATTATAGGAAATCCTTATCCACGTTTCAATGCCGGTATGGTCAACACATTCTCATACAAAAACTTCTCATTTAGTTTTCAGTTGAACGGACAATACGGAAATCAGATTTACAACTATACATTACGTGAAACACTCCGCGGAAACAACAATAACAACCTTTCCATCAAAGTAGTAGACAGATGGCGTTCGCCCGAATCGCCGGGTAATGGTTTAGCGGACCGTACTTACACCTCCAATGATGTACGTCCAACTACGGAAATGAGTAAATTTACCAACCGATATCTCGAAGATGGTTCTTATCTGTCCATCCGTAATATCCAACTTTCGTACACATTCGACAAAAAGATGCTTCGGAAAACCTTTTTAAACGGATTAGTACTAAGTTTCAATATCGACAACTTGCATACTTTCACCAAATATACCGGTATGAACCCCGAAGCCAACACATTCCGTTCGGCCACCGCACCGGGCATCGACCGTACCGGATATCCTTTATCCAGAAATTTCACCATGGGACTGAAAGTTACATTATAAATCTAAAGCATGAAAAAGAATATGAAAAATTTGAAGAATATATTTACAATGGCATTGGTTACTACCTGTATGTCCGCTTGTACTGGTTTTCTAGACATTGAGCCGGAAACCACTTTAACGGGTAAAAATTTCTACAAGTCACCCGATGATATACGTTCGGCATTGTATTCAACTTACTCTTCATTGAGAGACAACGGACTGTATTCGGCCAGCATCTATCTCTTCGGTGATGTGCGTTCGGATGTCGCATTCCCGAATCAGACCAATTATTATGCCAATACTTTCCGACATGAAATTGAAAAATTTACCATATCTGCCAACAACAGCGGAAACCAAAACTACTGGGCTCATCACTACAAAGGAATCATAAGAGCCAACACGGTCATTGAGAAAGGAAAAGAACTTTTCGGAAATGATGAAGCCGTTCAGAAATACATTGCAGAGGCCGAAGTACTACGTGCCCTTTTCTATTTCAACTTAGTTCGCGCTTACGGCGGAGTACCCATCATTATGGATATCCCGCAAGAATACACAGATTCCAGAGGTCATCTGCGTGCATCCACAGAAGAGGTGTATATACGAATTCTCACCGATTTGACCACCGCCATCGAATCTAACAATCTTTATCGCTCAACAAATAACGGAGAGAAAACTCCAACAGGAAGAGTCAACAAATATGCGGCAGAGGCTTTACTGGGAAAAGTACTTCTATCCATGCCGAACGACATCACAGAAGCTGCTTATCCCAACGTAGAAGCATGGAAAGATATATCTGCCAATCCAAACATTACCGTATTTTATCCGGAAACGACCACTACGCAATACGAAGCCGCCAAGTATTATCTAGAAGATGTGATAAACAATGGAGGATACGAATTGTACCCGAATTTCAGTGAATTATTCAAGCCCACAAACAAACATTCAAGTGAGTCTATATGGGAAGTGGAATATAAAACAGGTCAGGCAGAAGGATTGGGCAGCCCGTTCTACACTCTTTTCTCACCCGCATCCTATGCACCCCGCAATAAAGCCAACTCAAACGGATATATCCCATCTCCCATTTCAAATCAAGGAAATGGCGCATGCGCACCGACCGGATATTTTATGGACATGGCAAAGAAATGGGATTCCATGTATCCCGATTATCAATATGAAGTACGCAAATTCGATGATGTTATCTACACCGATACACGCATCAGCGACGGTAATATCAAATTAGACACAGATGGTATTTCTTATCTTCCGGTTAATGAAAATAAAGATTATACACAAAACGTCGCATATCCTTACGACCCTTATACTGGTACCTCTTTCCGGACTTCTGTCAAAGGCTTTAGCGCAGACGACCAGTGGATGTGCGGCAAATACATGGGTTCATCAGAATATAAAGTAAATGATTCTGATGACAATTGGTATATCCTCCGTTTTGCGGACGTACTGCTGTTATTGGCAGAAGCGGAAGCACATATAAGTGACGGAGTTCTGTCACAAAGCGTTTTGAATAATACAATCAACCTTGTACGGGAAAGGGCCGGTATTGTTCCGTACCTTGCATCTGGAGACTCTAATAAAGAATGGGTTCTAGATACTCCAGAAAAGGTTTACCAAGCAATCTATGACGAACGAACATTGGAATTGGCGTTCGAAGGACATCGCTGGTTCGATCTCGTACGCTCAGGGAAAGCAGTAGAAGTAATGAACCAACACTTCACCAATTTCTATAATGCTTATACTTCCAACAGCTCTCCTAATGTGAACAACTACTATATGAAGAGCGAAAAATTTGAGATTGACCAATACTGTACCTTATTTCCTATTCCGTCACAAGAGATACGTTCCAATCCTAAGCTGACACAAAATTATGGTGCAAGATAACAAATGTTATATAAACGAAAGGAAACATGATTATGAATAAGATTACCGCATTACTATCCATATTGTTTATTTCAAGTCTGTTCTGTTCTTGCGAACACCCCGGAATAGAATATATTGTACAAGAAAAGGGGTTAAACGTACAAGAATCAACCATTTATGTAGACGGATTCCTAGCCAAAGGTACCCCCGCTTTTGCTGGTGATGAAAACGAACCGGGTGACCGCTTGGGTATTCCGTTCGTCAACGGGTTTGGTCGGAAACTACTCGTCAAGTTTGTTGATCGGTCATCCGAAACAGGATTGAAAATAGAAGACGGAGAGGTACAACTCTCCTTTCAGGGAGATAAACAATATGCTTATTTCCCAATAAGCGGAACCCCAACGCAAGACGGGTCGGTACCTATCTCATTTGATATTTTTGAAGATGGAGAAAAAATTGGCACTACTGTCACTAAAACAATTCCAATTTGGGCTGAGGGCACTCAACGTCCTGCACGTGAACTCATTCCTACCAGTGAGAAACCTTTTGTCCTTCTCGGTGGAGAAATTAACTGGGTAAATCAATCTGCTCCAGTGACCGGAGCACAAAACGAACAAATATTTTGGTATGCGCGAATGTCCAGCCCCTCCACAGAAATCAAAACTGCAGGACTTACATACAACTGTGTTGCTAACCTACGTTACAATTCCATTATGATTGCCAATAATGCCATTCGCCCCAGTTTTACCGAAGAAAATGGCGTAAAAGCACTTACTTTGTTTATTCCCACCCAAGAAAACATCGAACAATACCCCGAAGCTTTTACATTAAAAGACGGCGCTCTAAGCCACGTTTGGGGAGAAAATGACATATTCTTTCATGGGACAAACTCAAAACCAATTTCTGTAGGCATGTGGGACGAAAACACATCTGATATACTCTATGGGGGAAACCGCACACGCCCCATGTCATCTGCATCTTGGACTATCAGTGCTTCAACGCCCAAGTCTTATATCGAAAAGCCTGGTAACTATAAGATATATATCAAAGGTATATAAAAAAACAGATTTTTTACGCCCGGTAAATAAGAAAGTCAAGACCGCGACTATCTTTGTGGTAAAAACGAGGTCATAGGGTTTCCCCATCCTCATATGTCCAACGGGCTTGATGTCCCAATAAAAAAATACTTCTATGAAGGTAGTCTGCGGTCTTGACGTACACAAAGATAGTGTTTTTTGCTGTATTCTGTGTGCTAATGGAGAAAAAATCCAGCATAAATTCGGAGTTCTTACCGAAGAGTTGGTCACACTTCGCGACCTTATGGTCTCTGAAGGTGTTGAAGAGTGTGCAATGGAGAGTACCAGTATCTACTGGATACCCATATGGCGAGTGCTTGAAGGGTCAGTGAAACTTCATCTGGTAAGCCCTTATTTTATAAAACAGCTTCGGCAAAATCAAGTAAAATGAGTGATGTGAATGATGCCGAATGGATAGCTACTTGTCTGAGTAAAGAACTGATAGCATCAAGCTTTGTTCCTGATGATAAAATTCAACGTCTGCGTCAATATGACAGAAGGATATTTGACCTGAATGCTTCCATAAGCCGCAATTTAGTCAAACTTGACCAATGCATCCAGAGGTGCAACATCAGAATCAGTAATTATATATCCACAACAGATTCCAAAGGGTACCGTTCAATAGTTAAACTTATATCCCAAGGTGTGACAGATGCGGAAGTCCTTGTGAAGGAACTGCATGGAAGAACAATCAACAGGCATGGCAGAGAAACATTGGTGAAAGCACTTACCGGAGTGGTCAGCGAGACCGACATAGACATTATAAAACAGCTTGTAGAAGAGATTGAATTGCAGCAACGGCACAAGGACGAAGCACAGCAAAAGATGACTGCACTATGCATGGAGTGGTTTCCTCAAGAAGTTGAAAACCTTCAGACTATACCGGGAGTGAAAGAACGTAGTGCGACCTCAATAATAGCAGAAATAGGAACAGACATGACACATTTCCAGACACCAAAGAAATTGGTGTCGTGGGTGGGGCTAAGACCCCGTAACGAGGAAAGCGCTGGCAAAATCAAGGCACGAGGTATCACACATGGTAACAGGTTTGTAAGAAAAACCATGATTGAATGTTCATGGGGAGCTGCACGTATGAAAGATTCATTTTTCGCAGAATTCTCATACAGGCAATGTATCGAAAGAAGAAAGAACAAGATGAAGGTGCAAGTAGCTATTGCGAGAAAAATACTTGTTGCAGTATGGTATGTACTTAGTCAGGGAACTCAGTATATCAAACCAACAGATCATTATACGGCAGCCCATATGACTGCCGTATAATGATACAACCGTCCGTTACAAGGTCAATATATTTGTGGTGATTATATCCCGTTTTCGCAAAGTGGCTATCGTTTCGGACGGAGTAGGACACCCGGTTGAGTTTTAATCTCGAAGAGGAAATTTACATAATTGTTCATTGTTCCGACTATAATCGGAACTGAACCGCCATGCAGTAGTGCAAGGAAAAAAGATGTAGAAAGGAATAGACACTCGTTTCCACTCACAAAGATAGTCGCGGTCTTGCTTTTCATAGAGGAAATATACAAATACAGATGCCGGTAATGACATCGTGCAGTATTTTCCCAAACATCCTGTCACAGGAGAAACAGGATGGGTGCCTTTTGAATTTACAATTACTGAAAATCCGGTATCCGGATTTGTTGTCAATCCAAACCTTACTACTGATACTAACATACCGGCCTTCAATGAAGATTGGGAACCTACAGAAAGTAATCCCGTAAAAGCAGTACGAGGAGAATTGGTATACAAAAGTAACCAGCAAACAAAAATCCTAACCAAAGGAGAGGCACTTGGAAGTAATATTGCTTTGCGCATTTGGTTTGCAACATACAAGTCAGAAGGAGCTACAGCACCAATAGGCTATAACTTCAAAGCGCATGATGACGGTAAGAACGATTGGTTTAGAGGATTCTACACACCAGATGTTGTAAAAGTAGCCGGTAACAAATCCAAAATTGGAGCTGGAACAGCCAACAAGAAAAGTAATGAGACCGTTCATTTCTTTGAAGATCCAAAATTAAATGAAAAGTACTTCATATCGTATGTCGATTTTAATGCGGATGCAAGTACCTTATTAAATAAAGCGGGAACATTCACTTTCATATTCGATTCACTGCCTAACTCAGGCACGGCAACCCCCAAATTTGAGAATGGATTCACCTGTCCTATAAATGTTATAGTACAAGAATAAACAACAAATGTGAGTTCAATGATTTTTCACGTTATATTACTCTGAAGATTCATTGGACTCACATAGACTAATTGATAAAGATATAGAATTCACAAAAAGATTTAATCAAAAGTGATGAACAAACTAATAACAATCTCATCCGCATTCCTTGCGGCAACTGCCATAAAGGCGCAATCGCCCAATGTGATATTTATATTAGCAGATGATTTAGGCTATGGGGACATTTCGGCATTCAATCCGGAATCCAAAATCCATACTCCGAACATCGATAACTTGACACACTCCGGAATTTCCTTTACGGATGCCCATTCATCTTCCGCACTCTCCACTCCCTCGCGCTACTCCATTATCACCGGAAGGTATCCTTGGCGGACAACCATGAAAAGTGGAGTGCTGAATGGGTTCTCTCCAGCCATGATTACTCCCGACCGCCGGACAATTGCCCAAATGTTTTCTGAAAACGGCTACAGCACTGCCTGCATCGGGAAATGGCATCTTGGTTGGGACTGGGCATACATACAAAATAGTCAGAGAAAGCAGAAAGATGTAGACTTCTCACAACCCATCAAAAACGGACCTACAGAGAGAGGATTTGACTATTTCTACGGCATACCAGCATCGCTGGGCACAGCTCCACACGTTTATATAGAAAACAACAAAGTGACCGCTCTTCCCAACCGTACCATCGGTCCACAGAAAGGAATCAAACTGATACGCAACGGAGTGGCAGGCGCCGATTTTGAGCCGCAAGACTGCCTGCCTAATATCATACGCCACAGCGTGGATTATATCGACAAACAACGCAACAGTCAGAAACCGTTCTTCCTCTATCTCCCCATCACCGCACCACATACGCCCGTATTACCGGCAGAGAAATATAAAGGTCAAACAATTATAGGAGATTATGGCGATTTCGTAGTCATGATAGATGACATGGTGCAACAAATTGTAGAAACATTAAAGAAAAATAACCAACTGGAAAATACCATCATCATCTTTACATCGGATAACGGATGCGCTCCTTATATAGGTGTAAAAGAAATGGAAGAGAAAGGACATCACCCAAGTTACATCTACAGAGGTTATAAAAATGATATTTACGAAGGTGGACACCGTATACCGCTCATCGTATCCTGGAAGGGAAAATACGCAAACGAAATCAATGGATCACTGGTCTCACTTGCCGACTTTTATGCTACCTTTGCCCAAATGATGAACTATCGGCTAAAGGATAAAGAAGCAGAGGATAGTTATAGTATATGGCCAATACTAAACAAAAAAGGGACGTCTGCGCGTAAGAACCTTATTTATGCATCGGGCAAAGGATACCTTTCTCTGCGCACTCCCAAATTGAAGCTAGTATTCCACGGTGGTTCAGGCGGATGGGGTTATCCGAACAAGCCTGCCGAACTTGCCCAGTTGCCTAGTATGCAACTTTTCGATCTGGAGAAAGATCCGTCGGAAACAATGAATCTCATCGGTGACAAACGTTATAAGAAAAATGTAGAAGAAATGACACAACTAATCAGGAAGTATGTAGAAGAAGGACGTTCCACACCCGGAAAGAAGAGCGCGAATGATACAAGCAATAGCTGGGAGCAAATCGAAATTTTCATGCAATAGCAGAATTCTAAAGTTAAAATATTAATATCTCAAAATATCGACAAATGAAAGCAATTAATTGTCTCTTATGGGAATGTCTCGCAATAGTTCCTTCGGCACTGATGGCTCAAACAACCAACAGTCAGCCTAATATCGTGTTAATCTTAGCCGATGATATGGGGCGCGAATGTTTAGGATGTTACGGTAGTACCTATCATACCCCAAACCTTGACAGACTTTCGGAAATAGGAGTGAGATTCGACAATTGTTTCTCCCAACCCCTAAGCACACCATCACGTGTACAACTAATGACAGGTAAATACAACAATAAGAATTACTCACGCTTTGGACACTTGAATCAAACGGAAAAAACCTTTGCCCATTTGGCAAAAGATGCCGGATATACTACTATGATAGCCGGCAAATGGCAATTAGGCAGAAACAAAAACTTACCTCATCATTTTGGTTTTGATCGCTATTGCCTTTGGCAGTTAAGCTATGACAGGATGATAAAAGAAAGGTATGCTGCTCCATTAATAGAACAAGATGGAGGTATAAAACTTTATTCAAACGATGAATATGGACCGGATATATTCGCTCAATATGTGACCGACTTTATTGAAGAAAACAAAGCTAAACCTTTCTTCGTGTATTATCCTATGGTACTGGTGCACGACCCATTTTACCCCACTCCACAAAGTGACGTATGGGAAGCCCCCTCCATGCGCGAGGTACGCAATAACGCCAATTTTCCAAAGATGGTAGAACATGTAGACAAAAACGTGGGCATGATATTCAACAAGTTGGAAAATTTGAACTTATTGAGCAATACCATTATCATTTTTATAGGAGATAACGGAACAAATCGTAAAATTAGAACAACCATGAAAGATGGATCGGTAGTGAGGGGTGGAAAGGGACTGACAAGCGACACCGGAGTACGTGTACCCATGATAGTTTACTGGGGAAAGAGTGTCTATAGAGAACATGAATGTACAGATATGATAGATTTTACCGATTTTATGCCTACTTTTGCCGAAGCCATGAATACTAAAGTGCCTAAAGAATGGGATATAGACGGACAAAGCTTTTTACCTCAAATAAAGGGGAAGAAAGGTAAGGCTCGCGAATGGGTGTTCTGCCATTACGATTCGAGATTCGGCACATCAGGAAGTAAAAATGCAAAACAATTTTTCAGAGATGTACGATATAAACTCTATTCTGATGGCAATTTTTATGACACGATAAACGATCCCGAGGAAACAAATCCGATCAAAAAGGGTAGAGCAAGTGCAGAAGCGGAAAAGTCAAGAAAAAAGCTAGAAAAGCTCTTCTTAACTATACCAGCTTGGAAAGTGGGAGATCCTGCAGTGCCTATGTGCATATTACCAGAATTTCCTTTATTAGAAACTCCTAAAGACATGGGATTAGACCAGATATTACACTCATACTAAAAAATTATATGAATAAACTAATAACATTCTCATCGGCACTATTTACAACAACAGCCATAAACGCCCAATCTCCCAATATAATATTTATATTAGCGGATGATTTAGGTTATGGAGATATCTCAGCATTCAACCCAGAATCTAAGATTTCCACTCCCAACATTGATAATCTGACTCAAGATGGGATTACTTTTACGGATGCCCATTCGTCCTCCGCTTTGTCAACACCTTCACGATATTCCATTCTCACTGGAAGATATCCATGGCGTACTAAATTAAAAGAAGGAGTACTTGATGGATACTCTCCTGCCATGATTACTCCTGATCGTCGAACAATAGCCCAAATGTTATCTGAAAATGGCTATAACACTGCTTGTATTGGCAAATGGCATCTAGGCTGGGACTGGGGATATCCTCAAAATGCCCAGAATAAAAAAGATGTAGATTTTTCACTTCCTATCAAAAATGGTCCTACAGAAAGAGGGTTCGACTATTTTTACGGCATACCTTCTTCTCTTGACATAGCACCTTATGTCTATGTAGAAAATAACAAAGTGACTGCCCTTCCTAATCATATAATCGAACCTCAAAAAGGACTTAAACTGATGCATGGGGGAGTAGCAGGAGCTGACTTTGATCCACAAGATTGCCTTCCTAATATCATTCGTCACAGCATAAGCTATATCAGCAAACAAAAAAACAGCAAGAAACCCTTTTTCTTGTATTTGCCCATCACAGCTCCTCATACACCGGTATTACCTGCAAATAAATATAAGGGAAAAACCACAATAGGAGATTATGGTGATTTTGTCGTGATGATAGACGATATGATACAACAAATCATAAAAGCACTACAAAAAAATGGTCAACTAGATAATACCATTGTGATCTTTACATCTGATAATGGTTGTGCACCCTATGTTGGTGTAAAAGAGATGGAAAAACAAGGACATTTTCCAAGTTATATTTACAGAGGTTATAAAACAGATATTTATGAAGGAGGACATAGAATTCCCCTAATAGTATCTTGGAAAGGAAAATTCTCCAACGAAACAAATAATTCTCTTGTCTCTCTTACCGACTTCTATGCAACTTTTGCACAAATGGTCAATCACAAACTAAAAGATGAAGAAGCTGTAGATAGTTACAGTATATGGCCTATATTAAGTAAGCAAGGGGCTTCTAACCGCAAAGACCTTGTTTATGAATCAGGAAAAGGATATCTGTCTCTGCGTACACCACAACTTAAACTAGTATTCAATGGAGGTTCAGGCGGATGGGGATACCCTAATAAACCCGCAGATCTAGCACAATTACCTCCAATGCAACTATTTAATCTTAAAGAAGATCCATCGGAGAAAGAAAATATTATTCACGATAAATGCTACGAGCAAGAAGTAAAAGAAATGACACAGCTCATTAGAAAGTACGTGAAAGAAGGACGTTCTACACCAGGAGCAGAAGTAGCAAACGATACTGAGAACGATTGGAAACAGGTAAATATTTTTATGCAATAATCATTTATAAAACAACAAAACCATGCATTACTTACTAGTGAACATTTTCTGTGCATTGACTCTATCAACAACCAGTCCTAACGCAGAAAGAGCCCAACAAATTTTGGATGCCCTCTACAAATATTATGCAACACCCAATACTTGTTTGCTGCGCGAAAATTATCCTTCTGACCAGAACACCAAAGCAACTTATCTGGCATCAGAAGAACAAGCAAAAAGACGCAATGAATATTCCTACCTTTGGCCGTATTCGGGCACATTCTCTGCAGTAAACGCATTACTGGAAAGCACCGGAAACAAAAAATACAAGAAACTTCTGGAAAATAAAGTACTACCCGGATTGGAAGAATACTTCGACACACGAAGAGAACCATTCGCTTACTCATCTTATATCAGCAGTCAACCTCTCTCCGATCGTTTTTATGATGACAACGTCTGGTTAGGTATCGATTTTACCGATTCTTATCGTATGATAAGGAAAACAAGCTTATCTGGAGAAAGCTAAACTAATATGGAAGTTTATCCTTAGTGGTAAAGATGAAGTGCTTGGCGGAGGAATCTACTGGTGTGAGCAGAAAAAAGAGTCCAAAAACACTTGTTCTAATGCGCCGGGAGCCGTTATTCGCTCTCAAGCTATTTCAGGCTACTCAAGACAGCATCTATTTGAAACAAGGGAAAGAGTTATACGAGTGGACTAAAAAGAATTTAGAAGATCCAAAGGATCATCTATACTTTGACAACATCGCACTCAATAAGAAAATCGGTCGTGCCAAATTTGCCTACAACAGCGGGCAAATGATGCAAGCAGCTGCCCTACTCTACCAAATTACAAAACAGAGAAATTATCTGGAAGATGCTCAAAATATAGCAGAAGCATGTCATAAACACTTTTTTCACTCATTTTACCTCTCCAAACGGGCAAACATTTCAATTACTGAAAAAAGGAAATATCTGGTTCACAGCAGTTATGCTTAGAGGCTTTATTGAACTTTATCAAATAGACCATAACAAGACCTATCTAGCCGACTTCCAAAAAAGCCTTGATTATGCATGGCAATATGCCAGGGATGAACGGGGACTCTTCCAAACAGATTGGAGCGGAACAGATAAAAATGAGAAAAAATGGCTTTTGACACAAGCAGCTTTTGTAGAAATGTACGGCAGATTAGCCGGAATCAAATTATAATAACCACTTTTAATAATCCTCTCAAAAACACTGTAAAGATGAAGAAAAGAAACATCGGAATATGCATTATCACAACTACCCTATTAATGGGAGGCCATGCTAAAGCTACAGAACTTATCCTAGCTAAGGATCATACCAATGTGGTTAATCAAGCAGCTGAAATTGCCGCTTATAAAAGTAATCGTCCACCCGTAAACAAGCGTCTTTTTACATCAAAAGCCGTGGAAGCAGAAATCATCAGGGTAAAAAAGTTACTTACTAATCAAAAATTGGCATGGATGTTCGAGAATTGTTTTCCAAATACCCTCGAAACGACAGTCCATTATCGCACAACAAATGGCAAACCTGATACTTTTGTTTATACAGGTGATATTCATGCCATGTGGCTACGTGACTCCGGAGCACAGGTTTGGCCTTATATACAACTGGCCAGTAAAGATCCGGAATTGAAGAAAATGCTCGAAGGAGTGATCCGCAGACAATTTAAATGTATTAATATTGATCCGTACGCCAATGCTTTCAATGACGGAGCTGTGGGAGGGAGAATGGATGTCCGACCTGACCGACATGAAACCTGAATTACATGAAAGAAAATGGGAAATAGATTCTCTATGTTACCCACTACGTCTGGCCTACCAATATTGGAAAGAGACCGGTGATGCCAGTATTTTTGATAGTGAATGGATACAAGCCATCACCAACATCCTGTCTACTTTTAAGGAGCAACAACGTAAGGAGGGAGTAGGACCTTATAAATTTCAACGCAAAACGGAACGTGCACTCGATACATTAAACAACAACGGTTTAGGTGCTCCTGTGAATCCTGTCGGACTAATTGTTTCAGCCTTCCGTCCATCTGACGATGCTACAACCTTGCAATTTCTCGTGCCGTCTAATTTCTTTGCTGTTTCTTCGTTAAAGAAAGCTGCTGAAATTCTGAATACTGTAAATCAAAATGCAGAAATGGCAAAACAATGTACAGATCTGGCAAAAGAAGTAGAGACTGCACTAAAAAAATATGCAACTTACAATCACCCTAAATATGGTACAATTTATGCTTTTGAGGTAGATGGTTTCGGAAATCATTTTTTAATGGATGATGCTAATGTACCAAGTTTATTGGCAATGCCTTATCTTGGCGATGTAGATATTAACGATCCTATCTATCAGAATACACGCCGTTTTGTATGGAGCAAGGATAATCCTTATTTCTTCAAAGGAAAAGCAGGAGAAGGAATTGGTGGTCCTCACATCGGCTATGACATGGTATGGCCTATGAGTATCATGATGAAAGCATTTACCAGTCAGGACGACCAGGAGATCAAGGAGTGTGTAAAAATGCTAATCAACACAGACGCAGGGACAGGCTTTATGCATGAATCTTTTCACAAAGATGATCCCAATAACTTCACCCGTGCTTGGTTTGCATGGCAAAATACCTTGTTCGGCGAACTAATTTTAAAGTTAATAAATGAAGGAAAAACTGATTTATTGAACAGCATCTAATAAAGCTGATTCAAGCAACTTCTCATTCAGGGCACTCTTCCATCAGAAGATGTGCCCTTTTTTAACACGTAAATTATTATTAACTTTGGCTAATTATCGCAAAGGAATTACCACATCTTCGGGTAATTCTTATCTTTGCAGTATACGATTCAAGGCAAAGAAACTATGTATAAAAACCTGTTAAGCTGGCTTACTGTTTTATTAGTGCTCCCATCATGTTCCGGCACATCACCTGCTATATCTGTGGTATGTGAAGAAAACAACGTAGGAAACTGTATTATCAAATGGGAAACAGCACCAATATTAAAAGGGCAGGTAAAAGTATACACTTCCACTTCTCCTGAAACTATTCCGGAAAATTCTCCCATTGCAATAACCAACATTTCCAGTGGTAAAATGACCATCGTAACCAATGATCCGTCCCAACGCTATTACTACTTGATAGTATTTAATAACAAATACCGAATCAAAGTGGCTACCCGCAACATTAATATCCCCGGCATACAGAATTTCCGTGATTTAGGAGGATATGAATCTGCCGGTACTGGCAAATCTCTTCGCTGGGGAATGATATACCGTTCCGCACAAATAGACAGCATTCCTCCCTGCTCACGCCAGGAACTTAAGAATATGGGGATACGGACAATCATAGACTTACGTTCTGAAAATGAACGCCACAACTACCCGCAATTGCATGATGACAAGTTTAAAATCGTACATATCCCCATCCTCACAGGGAACATGGAAAAAATTCTGCAAGGTATTCGGGAAGAAAAAATAAAAACTGATACCATCTACCGCCTCGTAGAACGAATGAACCGGGAATTAGTTACAAACTACCAAAAGGAATTCAAAGAGCTGTTCACCGTCCTTCTCGACCGTACCAATTATCCGGTTGTCATTCATTGTACATCCGGGAAAAGGACGTACAGGAATTGTTTCCGCACTCTTACTCGCCGCTCTAGGCGTCAATGAAGATGTGATAATGGAAGATTATCGTTTGAGTAATGATTATTTCAATATCCCCAAAGCCTCTAAATACGCCTATAAATTGCCGATCAACTCTCAAGAAGCAATCACTACCATCTATTCGGCCAAAGAAGATTTCCTGAATGCCGCAAAGGAACAGATTGAATCTGAATATGGGAGTGTACAAACCTATCTGAAAAAAAGGGAATCGGACTTTCTACGGAAGATTTAAAACAGTTGCGCAGCATTTTATTAACAGATAATTGATTGTTGATAAATGATAAAATACGGTGGCGTCTATAATAATTATCTACTATCAATCATTCATTATCAACTAAATTAACTATCTTTGCAGCCGAAATAAAAGATATACAGAGATTTAATGAAGACATTTGAAGAGCTTGGCGTTTCTCCGGAGATACGTAGAGCAATTGAAGAAATGGGATACGAGAATCCCATGCCGGTACAAGAAGAAGTGATTCCGTACCTTTTAGGAGAAAATAATGATGTAGTAGCTCTTGCACAGACAGGAACAGGTAAAACAGCCGCATTCGGTTTGCCCTTGCTCCAACAGATTGACGTAAAAAACAGAATTCCACAATCGCTTATCCTCTGCCCTACCCGCGAGCTTTGTCTCCAGATAGCAGGAGATTTGAATGACTATTCCAAATACATTGACGGACTAAAAGTATTACCTGTATATGGTGGTTCTTCCATTGACAGCCAGATACGCAGCCTCAAACGAGGGGTACACATCATCGTTGCCACCACCAGGACGCCTGCTGGACCTGATGGAGCGCAAAACCGTATCTCTATCTACCATCCACAATGTGGTAATGGATGAAGCCGACGAAATGCTTAATATGGGATTCACAGAAAGCATCAACGCCATTCTGGCTGATGTACCGCAGGAGCGCAACACCCTATTGTTTTCCGCAACAATGAGTCCGGAAATCGCACGCATTTCCAAAAATTACCTACGCAATGCGAAAGAAATCACTATTGGCCGCAAGAATGAAAGCACCAACAACGTTAAACACGTTGTTTATACCGTACAGGCTAAGGACAAATACGAAGCTTTAAAGCGTATCGTCGATTACTACCCACAAATATACGGTATTATTTTCTGCCGTACCCGTAAAGAAACTCAAGAAATTGCCGACAAATTAATGCAAGAAGGCTACAATGCCGATTCTTTGCATGGTGAACTTTCTCAAGCACAACGGGATGCTGTTATGCAGAAATTCCGCATCCGCAATTTGCAACTGCTCGTGGCAACTGACGTGGCTGCCCGCGGACTTGATGTAGACGATCTGACACATGTTATCAATTACGGATTACCAGACGATACAGAGAGTTATACACATCGCAGCGGACGTACAGGACGTGCCGGAAAAGACAGGAACTTCCATAGCCATCATCAATCTTCGTGAAAAAGGAAAGATGAGAGATATCGAACGGATTATCAGCAAAAAATTCATTGTCGGAGAAATGCCAACAGCAGCAGGAATCTGTCAGAAGCAGCTGATTAAGGTTATTGATGATCTCGAAAAAGTAAAAGTAAACGAGGAAGAGATTGCTGACTTTATGCCGGAAATCTACCGTAAACTGGAATGGTTGAGCAAAGAGGACCTGATTAAACGAATGGTTTCTCACGAATTCAACCGTTTCGCCGAGTATTATCGCAACCGTGCAGAAATAGAGCAACCAACCGATATGCGTGCAGAACGCGCCGGACGTGGTGATCGTAAAGAAGGAGGTTTCGAGAAAAGAAGCCGAAGCCGCCAAGCTGCTCCAGGCTTCAACCGCTTATTTATCAATCTGGGTAAAACGGACAGCTTCTTTCCAAGTGATCTTATCGGACTGTTGAACAGTAATACAAGAGGACGCATTGAATTGGGACGCATTGACCTAATGCAGAACTATTCTTTCTTTGAGGTACCGGAAAAGGAAGCGACAAATGTAATCAAGGCGCTGAATAGGGCTAAATGGAACGGACGTAAGGTCGTTATTGAAATAGCCGGTGAAGAAAGCGGAAAAGGACGCGAAAGCAGTTCTAATGAGCGCAAGGGAAATAAACGATTCGGCGGCAAAAGTGACGAACGTGCTCCACGCTATGAGAATAAGGATAGAAAATCGAAAGATGCTTCTGCAAAAGGTGCTAAATCAGCTAAAAAAGATAAACCTAGTCGTGCAGAACGAGGTTATTCTGATGCCCGTGGTCCAAAAAAGAAAGATGACTGGCAAGAATTTTTCAAAGACAAAGAGCCTGACTTCAGCGAGGAAGGATGGGCACGCAGAAAACCCAAAAAGTAAAAAGGAATTCATTTAAATAAAATAGAAAGGCAACTAACTACCACAGATTAGTTGCCTTTCTATTTAGTAAATATATATCTTTTATCGAAACATTTACTTCATCGAGCTATCTTCAACTCCTGAACAAGATTGCCCGCCTTACCATATTTCTCCATAATAAAGAGCATATACCGCACATCTACCCCGATGCAACGCTGCAAATCTGGTTCGAATACGATATCACTGCTCATTGCTTCCCAGTTGCCATCAAAAGCCAAGCCTAGTAATTCTCCTTTGGCATTAAACATGGCACTGCCGGAATTACCGCCTGTAATGTCATTGTTGGAGATAAAACAAACATTCATATCTCCCTGCGCATTGGCATATCTTCCGAAATCACCGGAAGAAAGCAAACTCAACAACTCCGGCTGAACGGCAAAGTCAATATCACCCGCATGTTCCTTCACTTTCTCAAAAATGCCTTTCACGGTTGTGTAGTAATCATAAGTGGCTCCATCAAAAGGAGTATATCCTCCAACCGTTCCGAAACTAAGCCGCATGGTAGAGTTGGCATCCGGATAAAAATTACGATCAGCATACATCCGGCGCATGGCTGCATTGAACAAACGCTCCCCCTCCTCTATCTGCTCGGAAGCCTCGGAAATGCTTTGATTCATCTCATAATACTTCACAATCAAATCCAGACTTAAGGAAACAGCCGGATCCTCTATGAGATTATAAGTAGTATCTCGCTCCAGAAAGCGTTTTAAGCCTTTAGGAGACGTTATATTGGAAGTTGCATACAAAGAGTCTACATAGGTCTGAATATTCCCGTTGTAGAGCGTATCTATCTTCTCATACATAGCAGGCAGAAACTTTTTATCCACTTTCGACTGATACTCTTTGAGCATGGCAGCAAAAACCTCCTTATCAATGGAAAGATCGAGATTATCATACTTCTCCAGTAACTTTTTCATGCGGGTTATCACCAACTTCTCTTCCGCCTCAAAGTCGAAATTGAGAATTTCAAGAGCGAGCTGCACTAACTCGGGACCATTTATAAACGATTCACCGAAATAAGCCAACGCACGATTGGTTTCACGGCGATTACTATAACTCAACTCTAAAGAAGAAAATAAACGAATCAGTTTTCTCTCTCTCTTCCGGATGAGACTGAATCCAGTTACGAAGCTCTGCTTCAGCCACCCGCTTCTTTTCCAACACTTTCAAATGCTTGATGGCTTTATTCGTTCCGATGCTATTCTTCCAATAATTGGAGCTTTCATCGTATTTTGAAGCATACTTAATGCGAATATCCGGACGACGGTCCATCTCCCGTTTCCAGATGGTTTGTTTCACTCCCCGTACATCAATCATTGCCTGATTGATTCCATTCATCATCTCTTCGATACCATACGAGGAAAGGTAACGTTCCGTACTGCCCGGATAGCCAAGCGTCATGCAGAAAGAACCTTCTTTGTATCCATCCAAAGAAATGGGTGCTACATATTCGGGATGATAAGGGACGTTTTCAGGAGAATAATCCGCCGGACCATTCTTGGTATTAGCATAGATACGAAATACGCTGAAATCGCCCGTATGACGCGGCCACATCCAATTATCCGTATCCCATCCGAACTTCCCGACAGAAGAAGGAGGTGCAAAAACCAGGCGGACATCATTATAATCACGATAAACAGATAGCCAGAATTCATTCCCTGCATAATAAGCATCTACAATACCAGTCAATGTAGAATCCTTTTCGGAGACTTCCATACTGATTACATTCATAATCGAATCAACAGCCACACGGCGTTCTGTTTCCGTTTTAGCATGCCGGGCGGCAGACAATACGCGTTTAGTAACATCTTCCGTACGAAGCAGGAAACGAACATACAATTCCGGATTCGGCAGTTCTTCCTCAAGACTACGTGCAAAGAAGCCATCTTTCAGATAATCATGTTCCACTGAAGAATGTTGCTGAATACTGCTAAAGCCACAGTGATGATTAGTAAATACCAGACCGTCTTCAGAAACCACCACTCCTGAACAGAAGCCTCCAAAACTGACAACAGCATCTGCCAGACATGGTTTCTTCGGATCATATATTTTATTCACAGGCATCTGCAAACCAAGTTCTTTCATTACCCGGTCAGTCTGTTTATTCTTTCGGAGATTTCCCAACAACCACATTCCCTCATCGGCAAATACATTCGACAGACAGAGAGAAAAGACTATCAAGACGGTTAGTCTGAACTTCATATTATTATTTTTAGATTCATTATTCTGTAATCAGCCTCAACTTCTTCGTTCCTACGCGGGCTTTCAGCCATTCGCTGATTTTCTCTTTTTCAGCAACAGACGGATGTCTGGCGAATTTAAGGACAGCCAATGTTACCGTATCCGTCTTCATCGAATCGACCCGCACTTCGAGCGAGTGAGCGATGGAAAGAGTTGTGATGGAAGGATAAAGTACCTTCAATTCGGGTACTAATGTACGACTCATAGCATCGTACGTTCTGTATTGCTCCAGTGTTGTCTCCAGTTGGGAAATTTTCACCGCCTGTTGTTGAAGCCGTTGCTCACTGTTTTTATAGAAGTCTTCCATGACCATGGCACGGATAGAAGATACATCTACCGCCTCATTGTTCATCCCCTGTAATACAATCAGTTTCGTATCTTCCAGCTTATACTCTTTCAACTTGCTACGAGCAATAGATATCGAAGCGTCAGGCACTTCAGGACCAATCAAAACAACCCGTACTTCTTTATGGTCATAGCTAATTTTCTTATCAAGTACCTGCGTATTCTCAAAGCTCAACTGATCGTTTATAAAACGATTGGCTGCTGCTTCATAGAAAGTGCTTCTTTATAATTCCAAATGTCAGATAAACTGCAGGGCACATGGTAAGCACTACAATCAGAACGATGTATTTACGTACGGTCTTCTCACGGGTTTTATCCACAAACTCTTTTCCGTTGGAAATGCATCACACGAACACCGAGGAAAGTAGCCAGACTGATAAAAACAGAGTTGATAAAGTAAAGATAAAAAGCACCCAGGAAATAAATGAGATTACCGGAAGCCAGCCCGTAACCTGCCGTACAAAGCGGCGGCATCAATGCAGTAGCAATGGCAACACCCGGAATCACATTCCCTTTTTCCTTGGTAGAGAGAGCCACGACACCTGCCAAACCACCAAAAAGAGCGATGAATACATCATAAATAGTGGGCGATGTACGTGCCAGCAACTCTGACTGTGAACCGGCAATAGGGAGCAAGAAGGAAAAAGATTGTTGCCGTAGTCACACTGAAAGCGGTCGTTATGAGAAAGCTCTTCAAAGAGCGTTTCATTAATTCAAAGTCATTCAGTCCGACAGACAGTCCCACCCCCATAATAGGTCCCATCAACGGAGAAATCAACATGGCACCGATGATTACGGCGGTAGAGTTTACATTCAATCCGAGTGATGCCATAAAGATGGCAAAAATCAGGATCCATAAATTGGCACCTTTGAACTCTACCCCCTTACGGATAGAATCCACTGTGGCCAGTTCGTTATCCTTATCTTTTTCTCAAGTCCAGATATTCTCCCAGAAAGGACTTGATAGCAAACTTATTACGTTCATCTGTCTTCATAGTTATTTCTTCTTTATAAATCGATTAATAACAGGAATCTGACTCAATGGTAAATCCTTTTTGATAATATAGGCTATAAATAGCAATAAGAGTACAGTACGGAAAGCGAGACGGAGCACTATATTAGGGAATAGGAACCTGCTCTCCAATAATGTAAAGTACCGCTGCCAGCAGAACATAAAGTCCGAGGCTCTTCAAGTCATAATGAATCGGGTATTCTTTCTGTCCTATCCAGTAGGATAGCAATAAGATGACTGCATAGCCCGCAACAGAAGCCCATGCCGAAGCAAGATAACCGTAAACCGGCACAAACAGGATGTTCAATACGACAATAATAACACAACCAATCACCGAGAAGTAGGCTCCCCAATAGGTCTTATCCGTCAGTTTATACCAAAAGGAAAGGTTGAAATAGATCCCTTTACAGATCTCTGCAAGCATTACAATAGCTACTACCCCCAGGCCTTCCCAGTAACCCCTTGCCACCAGATAACGCAGCAAGTCGAGGTAGAACATGACAGCAAGGAAAGCCAGCAAGGAAAATATAAGAAAATACTTCATCGCAGCGGCATACATTCTTCCGGTTGTCTCCTTCTCGGTCTTTGCCAAAGACAAACGGTTCGTAAGCATAACGGAAAGCTTGCGTAAACATTGCCATCACCATCGCAATCTTACTGGTTGCTGCATAGATACCCAATTGCACCAACCCTTCCTGCCGGTCTTCAAAAAGAAACGGATAGATCATCTTATCCACAGTCTGATTTAGAATACCTACCAAACCTAAGATTAATACCGGGAAAGAATATACGACCATTCGTTTCAGCAATACCTTGTCCAACTTATAAGCAAAACCTGTCAGTTCCGGAATAAAGAAGAACATCTGGACAACCGAAATAATCAGGTTGCTAATAAAGATATATCCCACTAAATAATCCGGATCATAAAACCAGGAGATCGTTGACGGACAATGTACATTCAGCCACGGGCACACCAATAGGAAAAATAAATTCAAACCGATGCCACCAACGATAGAGAGCAGTTTAATAGCAGCAAACTTAATAGGCCGCTTTTTATACCGTAAATAGGCAAAAGGAATGCATTGGAAAGAGTCTAAAGCTACCACAACAGCCATCATCGCTATAAACTCCGGATGATCGCCATAATCCAGTAAATTGGAAATAGGTTGCAGGAATAACAAGCAAAGGAAAACAAAAATCAAAGATACCCCTCCTACCGATAACAAGGGAGTTGGCATATACTTTCATCGGGTCTTCTCCCGATTTGTTGGCAAAACGGAAGAATCCCGTTTCCATACCGAACGTAAGCAGTACAAGCATCAGGGCTGTAAACGCATATACGTTTGAAACAACTCCATAACCTCCGGTGGAAGCTGGCAATACCGCTGTGTACAAGAGGCACCAGCATGTAGTTAAGGAACCGTCCGACAATACTACTCAACCCATAAATTGCCGTATCTTTAGCTAATGATTTTAGTCCAGCCATGTTTTATTAGTAATTATCATTTAGATTGGTTCAACGTTTCTTCTTTTGTTTGAACAACCAATCCATAAATCCGGGATAATTGAAAGCCGGATTCCAGCTCCCATGATTGCAACCGGGGAATTCAATATATTCCACATCTGCACCGGCAGCTTTCAGTGCTTTATACGCTTCGCGAGAACCTTTCACCGGAACTACATCGTCCGCATCTCCGTGAAAGATACGAAATTTCACATCCTTGGCAACCGATAGCCGACTTGGATTGACTGTACCGCAAATAGGAACTGCAGCTGCAAAAATCTCCGGATAACGCACGACTAAATCATACGTTCCCATCGCTCCCATTGAAAGACCGATAATATAAACCCGTTGTGTGTCCACTTCGGGCATTACCAGATAAGAGTCGAGCAACTGTTTAAGCGTTTGCAATATAGGACTGATCTCTTGTCCCACTGGCATTTCTGTAGGGATAAGCGACTTCGGACGTCCTGTATAAGCCCAGTAACCGTCTGTCGGACACTGTGGAATTAGAACGAAAGCGGGATACTTCTCTTGATTGACCGGATTAAGAAACATCTGTCCACCATGAGTCAACTGTTTCTCATTATCATTTCCCCGTTCGCCGGCTCCATGCAAGAAACAGTACGAGGCGGATACTTTTCACCTGGCTTTACCGATTCGGGATGAATCATCCGATAAGGTAAAGAGTCTCCTTTAGAAGAGACAAAAATATCCCTCCCATATTCCTGTTGAGCCGATAAAGACAAGCTCAAAAAGAGAAAAACAAGTAAAGTAGTCCATTGCTTCATCATCCAACTATGCTTTATAAAGTTCTTTTATACCGTTAATACCACTTGTCACATGACGCTTTATGTTAGTCATTAAACAGCGTTTTCTGACTGTTATAAAGACTTCTTCCCAAATGTTTATAGGCAAGTTCGGTCACCTCACGTCCACGGGGAGTACGCTTCATAAATCCTTCTTTTATCAGGAAAGGTTCGTAAACTTCCTCAATGGTTCCCGCATCTTCTCCCAAAGCCGTGGCAATGGTAGTGATACCTACCGGACCACCTTTAAATTTGTCTATAATGGTGCAAAGTATCTTGTTGTCTATCTCATCCAGGCCGTACTTATCAATATTCAGTGCTTCCAATGCAAACTGGGCGATCTCCGTATCGATAGAACCAGAACCTTTCACCTGTGCAAAATCACGTACGCGACGAAGCAAAGCATTGGCAATACGGGGCGTACCACGACTTCGGGAAGCAATCTCCGATGCTGCACGTACCGAACAAGGCACATCCAGTATGGACGCAGAACGACGAATGATATTGCTCAAAATATCATCATCATAGTACTCCAAATGAAGATTAATACCGAAACGTGCACGAAGCGGGGCCGTCAGCAGACCGCTACGTGTGGTTGCACCAACCAGCGTGAAAGGATTCAAATCTATCTGGATGCTACGTGCCGAAGGTCCCTTATCGATCATAATATCGATGCGGTAATCTTCCATCGCCGAATAAAGATATTCCTCCACCACAGGTGACAAACGATGAATTTCATCAATAAAAGAGCACGTCGTTCGGTTCGAGGCTGGTCAATACACCTGCCAGGATCACCCGGTTTATCAAGTACCGGACCGGAAGTTACTTTAAAGCCAACTCCTAATTCGTTAGCGATAATATTCGAAAGAGTTGTTTTTCCTAATCCGGGAGGGCCGTGCAACAGCACATGGTCGAGTGCTTCGCCACGCAGACGTGCCGCCTTCACAAAAATGCGAAGGTTTTCCACCACCTTGTCCTGCCCGCTAAAGTCTTCAAAGCTTAACGGACGGAGTGCATTCTCGAAATCCCGTTCTTTTGAAGTAAGCTGATGTTCGCGTATGTTAAAATCTTCCTGTTCCATTTATTTCTTGAAAAGTAGGAGACAAAGATAGAGATTTACATTCATTTTCAGTATAAGAAAGACGAAGATTTAGTTTATTTGAAACGTAATAACTACTTTTGCACTATCTATATACACGTTATCAACTATGGTTCTAAATTACATTTGGATAGGATTCTTCGTCATTGCCTTTATCATCGCTCTTATAAAAGTGATTGTTTTGGGAGATACGGAGATATTTACGGCTATCATGAACGCTACATTCGACTCTTCAAAGACAGCTTTCGAGATATCGCTGGGACTTACGGGTGTACTGGCCCTTTGGTTAAGTATCATGAAAATCGGCGAAGAACAGCGGATTGATTAATGCACTGGCCCGCTTTCTTAGTCCGGTGCTTTGCCGTCTGTTTCCAGACATTCCTAAAGGGCATCCGGTGTTAGGCTCCATCTTCATGAATATGTCCGCCAATATGCTTGGTCTCGACAATGCCGCCACCCCGCTGGGGTTGAAAGCTATGAAAGAGCTACAGGATCTGAATCCGAAAAAGGACACTGCTTCCAATCCGATGATTATGTTTTTGGTGATTAATACATCCGGCCTTATCATCATTCCGATCAGTATCATGGTATATCGTGCACAAATGGGGGCTGCACAGCCTACAGATGTATTTATCCCTATCCTGCTAAGTACTTTCATTTCAACTTTAGTAGGAGTCATAGCAGTCAGCATCGCTCAAAAGATAAACTTAATCAATAAGCCTATTCTCATTTTAATGGGCGTTATCTGCCTTTTCTTTTCCGGTTTGATTTATCTGTTCCTAAGCGTTTCACGAGAGGATATGGGTACTTATTCTACATTGATAGCGAATATTCTGCTATTCAGTGTCATTATCCTGTTTATTCTGACGGGAGTCAGGAAAAAAATCAATGTATACGATTCGTTTGTAGAGGGAGCTAAAGAAGGATTTACGACAGCTGTACGTATCATACCTTATCTGGTTGCTTTCCTTGTAGGAATCGCCGTGTTCCGCACTTCGGGAGCTATGGATTTTCTAGTGGGAGGCATTGGCTACATAGTAGGCTCATGCGGAGTTGACACGAGCTTTGTAGGGGCACTGCCTACTGCATTGATGAAATCGCTTAGCGGTAGCGGTGCCAACGGCTTGATGATCGATACGATGAAAGAACTAGGACCGGATTCATTTGTAGGGCGTATGAGTTGCGTAGTACGCGGAGCTTCAGATACCACATTCTACATTCTGGCCGTTTACTTCGGCAGTGTGGGGTATAACCAAGACTCGTAATGCAGTGACTTGCGGTCTGATAGCAGACTTCTCGGGTATCATAGCCGCTATCTTAATCAGTTATTTATTTTTCTTTTAAATCATAACATTCAATTATGGCTGTAACTTATCAAACAGAAGGCGTAAAAATGCCTGATATCAAGAAACGTGAGACTACGGAATGGATAAAAGACCGTAGCTGCTTCTTACGGGAAAAAGACTCGGTGAAATCGCTTATATCTTCTGCTCGGACGAAAAAATTCTGGAGGTAAACCGTCAGTATCTGCAACATGACTACTACACGGACATTATTACTTTCGATTATTGTGAAGGCGATCGTCTATCAGGTGACTTATTCATCAGCCTGGATACGATACGCACGAATGCGGAGCAGTTTGGTGCCTCATACGAAGACGAACTACATCGTGTGATTATCCACGGAATTCTTCATTTGTGCGGCATCAACGATAAAGGTCCCGGAGAACGGGAAGTTATGGAAGCAGCTGAGAATAAGGCATTGGGGATGTTGCGATAAGCGCTCATTGCTTTCAATTCGTACACTGCTTTTCAATTCGCCTTTCATAAAAAAGAAACCCCGGCGTAATCACTACGCCGAGGCACTCCATTAGCTTATGCTAATTAACACTAAATTATTAAGAGAGAGATTTAGTCAATTTATTAATAGTTTGGAGTTACTTCACTTCAGGAGTAACCAGTTCCTTAATTGATTTTGTATTTAGGTACAGGAAAGCCAAACGAGGAGTTCCTTCGTTCACTATCAACTGCAATGAATCCGATGTCAGGTACCCGATACGCTCACGAGTTTTGTACACCTCAACCTTTCCATCATCTTCCTTGCTGAATCCTTCCACAATCAGATAACCATTATCCACTTTCCACGTTTTCAAATCTAAAGACGGAATATTGATAGCAGAACACTTACCACCTTTCTTGAACTCAAATCCTTTCAACTCACCCGTAGACTTGTATGTATAAGGATTGCACCATTTTCCGATAATCTGTTTTTCTACTTTTCTTCTGTCCGTAGCTTAAAGCGAAACAAGACAGAGCCATAGCCGTAATCAATAATTTTTTCATCTTAAATCAATATTTATTTTTTTAGTAAATCGTATTTCTGATCAATTCCACGCTCTCGCAGATGAATACCTTCCTTCATCCAACGTGGTTCTTTTGTTCCTTTCAGGTAATAGTCAAAGAACTGCATCATCCGGATTGTCCAGTCTTTCTGTGCACCTCTTCCCAGTACGAAATGTCCTTCACCTTTGTAATTCAACAACCATGCAGGACGTTGTAAGCGACGCATAGCCAAATAAAGAGCACGTCCTTGTTCATATGCAACAGCCTCATCCTCATCATTATGTAATATCAACAAAGGTGTATGTATCTTATCAGCCTCCAAAATTGCTGAACTTGCCAGATACTTATCTTTTGCCTCCCATAAAGTCTTTCCCATACGACTTTGTGTTTCCTCGTACATAAAATATCGTGGCAGACCGCTTCCATTACGTATTCCCAAATATCCGGTCACCATATCCGTAATTGGGGCCGCTATATTGGCACAAGTGAAAAGATCTGTCTTTGTCACCAAATATGATGTTTGATAGCCAGACCAGCTATGTCCCTGTAAGCCTATTTTCCCGGGATGTGCTATCCCCTGCTCTATCAGATACTTCGTTCCACTCACAACAGCATCATAACAACTCTGCCCGGGAGTCCCAACCGTGAAATGCACATCCGGCATAAACACAATATAACCATTGCTGGCAAAATACATAGGATCCCCTAACGCACTACTTAACAAAGGTGCATGATAAATATTCAACTCACCGGAATGAGTTTCATAAAACTGCACCAATACCGGATATTCTTTTTGAGGATCATAATCTTCCGGAAGATAAAGCAACCCCTTATTTTCCTTATTCTCATAATTAGTCCACTTTATCAGTTTAACTGTACCCCATTTATAATCTGCTTGTTGAGGATTCGCATTCGTCACTTTAACGGGATTGGAGAAATCGGACTTACTCCACCACAAATCCCTAAATTCCGATACATTCTGACGATTCCAAACGCAATACTCATGATTGTCAGAAAAACGATGTATAGTATATACATAATTCCCCTCCATCAATTTTCTCAGACGGCCTTTCATATCAAGCTGATAGACACCCTCATCCATCGTGTCTTTATCCCAAAGGCTAACTATGACTTTTTCGTCTTTCTGAAAAACATCCTTATCTATATTACTCGTCATTTTACGAATAGATTTGCCATGCTTGCGACCATATCCTTTAGTCAGGCACTCCGGCTGACGTTCTCCTGTCAAATCAATCTTCCACCAGTCATATGCATCGTACAGAAACACATTATTCCCGTCAGCCGTCCACCCTGCTATTCCATAAGCGGGAGCAGGAGCCGGTTTATCATAACTTTCCACGAACATTGGATAACCGATAGCATCAGATATATTAACAACCTTACCGGTAGCACCATCAAACTTATTCCAGACTTGAGCAATCGGATCATACATTACTGCCCACTTGCCATTTACCGACCATTTGGGAGCTGTACGATAACTACGTCCGATCAACCGTTTTGCACCTGTATGCACATTCACTGAATATATATCGAACGGCAACCGATCCAACCACTCACGCTGCATCTTATAAGGAGATTCATCCGTGTAAAGCACATAGTTCAAATTCTCTGCTCCCGATGGTAAGAGTAAATCTACGGTAGATGGAGCAACTTCAGTGAGTTGCTTAGAAAGAAATATCATAAATATACGTCACCGACTTATCCTGCCTATAACGTCCGCCCCTTTGTAAAGTCGGAACCTCCATTTCATTCCACGTCCACAACTCTAATTCAAAACTCTTGTCCGGTTTCTTCTCCGGTTCTTTCTCCCTTCTACGGGAAACCTGCTGTGAGTCTCGAAGTTCAAGTATCAAAAAATTATGGCTTTTAGACAAGTCAATACGTCCGACAGACATACCATCAGGCAAAACAATTTCTTTCCGGTCAAAAAGCAAGTTACAACCCGGCTTCTTTAATGAAAAAGCATACCACAAAGAATCATTTACGCTAAACTCCCCGATCATCTCTTTTTCATTAAAACTATAAGAAGAGGGTTCACTCTTTACAGAACTCTGATAAAGAGTCTTATATGGACCAGCTAAAGGGCCATAGCATAGCTCGTTCCTGTCTGACTTTTTACGAATGAAAAGAATAGAACGTCCTCCGTCATATAATGTATGATAGCCGATACTGTCAATATGAAAAGCAACTTCTGTCTTCAGATGACGTACCACCAGCCTGTTAAAAGCCGGAACATGATTTACCGTATCTTTCGGCACATTAGTTACAGAGATTGAGTAAGGGGTCCCTTCTACAGGACGAAAAGCCTCTTTATGTTTCCATTCGGTCTTTACTCCCGAAGGCAATGACAACAAAAATGTTTTCATTACTCCTGCCGAGTCTGCCAACCGATAAAAAGCTCCCTGGTCGTTATTATAAAACTCCAGACGCTCTATATCGCCATTCAGCAATATTTCCTTCCGCGTACGGGAATCGAATAAATGCAGTTTTTTTTCTTCCTTGCTATCCGGATTATATTCCATCAACGATATACGGTAAGTCACCCATCTGCCTGTCGGTGAAATATCCGGTGCATCAATACGTTTCCAAGATGTACATGCTTCTATATCCAACGGTTTCTTTTGAGCCTCAACAGACAAGCTTCCCCGCCCAGCAACAATCCTGCTATAATCCCTATATATACAAATATCCGGTTCATCTTATCTTCTCCTGTCATCTTTAATCATATCCTTATTCAAATCGACATCAGAATCAGCCGAGTTGTCATGCAATAACAAGCGGGCAAAGTGACGCCACATCTTATGCTCGAAGAAATCCTCAGACTCACCGAAGAATCCATGTGTACATTTCGGCAATACAAACATTTCGAAATCCTTATCAGCCTTAATCAATGCATCCACCAGACGCAATGTGTTAGCAGGATTCACAGTTTTATCCATCGCACCGGTAAACAGCAACAAGCCGTGCTTGTAATTCTTTACCAACTCTTGATTCGGACGTACACGGACACTATAATCATACATCGTACTTTCTACTCCCAAACTATCTTTAGTCGTTTTCACCTTCTCATCTACACCGAAATGAATCTCAACAAAGCCTTTATTATAAATACGATTATCATGATTACCTGCCGATGAAACAGCAGCCGAATAAAAATCAGGATAAGTACAAATGGCAGCCGCCGACATAAACCCTCCACCGGAATGACCGTAAATACCGACTTTGGTGGCATCAATAAACGGATAACGGGCAGCCAGTTGCTCAATAGCATATTTATCATCCGCCAACGGATAATCACGCATATTGTTGTATCCATAGGTATGATAAGCCTTTCCGCGCATCGGAGTGCCACCTCTGTGCCCCACAGTGATTACAATGAACCCCAGTTGAGCCAAACGGGTATTATAAACATCATTAATCGTGAAACGTGTCGGCACATATTCGAAGAACGGTCCCGGATAAACATTCGAAATGATAGGATAAACCTTTGTCGAGTCAAAGTCGGCAGGTTTCCACATCACGCCATACAAATCGGTCACTCCATCGGCAGCTTTTACCTTAAAGCGTTCCGGTGCTTTCCATCCCATCTCATAGACAGGCTGCAAATCGGGCTTTTCCAACGTCATAATCACCTTTCCATTCCGATTACGAACCACATTCACCGGTTCCTGCGAAACAGTAGAATAAGAATCTACCATATATCGGTAAGACGGAGAGATACTGACATCATGTGACGCATTCTCCGGAGTCAACAGACGAACAGCATTCGGACGATCCAGTTGAGCTTCATAAAGAATGTAATAATAAGGGTCAATGCCTTTCTCACGACCATAACCATAGAAATACATCTTACGCCCGATAGTATCAATCTTGGTAACCGGGCCAGCTACCCATGTTCCATCGGTCAGTTGGTTCTTTAAGTTTCCCGTTGCTGTGTCATACAGGTAATAGTGTCCCCAACCATTACGTTCGGAACGGAAAAGGATTTCTTTCCCGTCATTTAGGAAAGAAACATTACGCATCTGATAATCGAGATATGGTTTGTTTTCTTCATGAATCACTACGCGCACTTTTCCGGTTTCTACGTCTACCTCGCAAATATCCGACTGGTTCCATGGACGGTTATAACGTTGGAAATACAAACGCTTCCCGTCTTTTGAAATATACAATATGTCAATATACTGATCAGGCCAGCGATTAATATCGATTTTCTTCACTTCACGGGTATCGACATCTCCAATCAACAATTCATATTGGGTGACATGTTTATCGCCTGCCAGTTCGGCTTTATAAGTTTTCAGTGCCGGATATGGAGTAGACAACGAATTGATTAACCATAAATCACGCACTTTCCTGTTATCCTCACGAACAGCATAAAAACGATGGCTACCTGGAATCCAATGAGTAGATTCGGCTCCGAAGCGTCCTTCCAGCTTACCCTCATCTTCACGGTTAAATGTATAATTCGGCTCACCGTCCGTTGTCAGTTGTATAGGAATGGTATCTTGCCCTTTCTTTTGATTCCCAACAAAATACAAATTATCCTTGCTGGCATAAAGAAAATAAAGACTATCTGGAGAATACTTCATCCAATACGGATCACTATTTCCATAAGATGGTTTTCTCATTAAGCTGCTTCAGTGCTTTCGTATGAATATTGTACGTATAAAGTCCACGGTCAAAATCAATACGAATCGTTTCGTTATCCTTCATGAAAGTGAAAGACAAATATGGATCTGCCGAAGAATAGGCTTTCTTGGTATATACTGCAATTTTACTCAATAATTCAGCCGTATCAAACAGAAGACGTTTTTCCTTTTTCTTCGGATTTACATAATAATACTTCTTTCCTTCACGTGTAGTAAACGAATAATAAAAACAGTCCGTACCGTTAATAAACGTTGGCTTGACTTCTGTTGAATACTTTATTATAGGATTCTGTTCTAACAAACGGAACTTTTCCGCTAACTTATAATTCGCTTTCTGTTGTGCATCGGCAAAGCTACATATCAACAATGAAACCACCAGGCACACATATCTAAAGAGAGAGTTTTTCATAAAATCTTATCTATTGTCTTATTTGTTACGGTTAATATCTCCCCAATAGTCTGCACGAGTGTCACCCAGCAAATGCTTGGCAAAGAAACGGTACATCTTCTTCTCAAAATACTTATCAGCAGAACCATATCCATGGCCGGCACCCGGAATCACCAGCATATCAAAATCCTTGCCGGCTTCAATCAATGCCTGCGCCATGCGATAAGTATGGGCAGGGTTCACGTTCTTGTCCATATCACCGGTGACGAGCATTAAATGTCCTTTCAAATTCTTGGCAATCTCCGCATTCGGCTTCACATTGAACTTGTATCCATACTCTTTTGTCTCATTACCCAAACTATCTTTTACTACTTTTTCCACTTCCTTCACACCGTTATAGCATTCTCCCCACCCACGATTATAGATATTGTTATCATGATTTCCAGAACAGGAGACAGCAGCTTTATAAAAGTCCGGATAAGTACAGATGGCTGCAGCAGCCATAAATCCTCCACCGGAATGACCGTAGATACCGACTTTTCTTACCATTAATAAATGAATACCTCCGAGCTAACTGCTCAATAGCATATTTGTCATCAGCTAATGGATAATCACGCATATTACCATAACCAAACCGATGGTATGCCTTTCCACGCATAGGAGTATCTCCTCTGTGAGACACAGCAATTACGATAAAACCTAACTGCGCCAAACGGGTACAACATCTGTCTTCTAAGGTAAATGAAGTAGGAACTTGACCAAAGTAAGGCCCCGGATATACCACAGAAATAATCGGATATACCTTAGTAGAATCAAAGTCTGCCGGTTTCCACATTACTCCATGTAAATCGGTTATATTATCAGCAGCCTTCACAACAAAACGTTCCGGTTTTTTCCATCCGGCTTTGTAGGCTAATTCAATATCCGGCTTTGCCAATTCAAGAATCCCTTGTCCTTTGTTATCTTTCAACATGATTTTAGGTTCCATATCCACTCTTGAATAAGTGTCAATATAGTATCTATTAGACTTCAGGAATTTAACCTGATGCTGACCGTCTTCCGTACTTAATGGAGTTACTCCTTCCCTATCAATATGCACTTTATAGAGCATGTAATAAGATGGGTTAATATCTTTTTCCCTGCCATATCCATATAGATATACTGTTCGCCCCAAAGTATCAATAGAAGCTATCTGACCTGCCACCCACTCACCGGAAGTCATCACATTCTTCAACTTTCCATTACCATCATAATGATAGTAATGCCCCCATCCCGTACGCTCCGAACGAAAAAGAATATCTTTACCATCATTCAAAATAGCGACACTACGAGCATGCGGATCACGATACGGTTTGTCAACTTCATGAATTATTTCTTTCACCTCCATTGTAGAGAGGTTGACAGAACACAAATCCACTTCGTCCCATGTACGTTTCGTACGTTCAAAAAAGAGGTATTTACTATCCTTTGTCACACACAAAGGATTTATGTATTGATCCGGCCACTTACTTATATCTGTTTTTTTTACGGTACGTCCAATCACGTCAACTATAACCAGTTCATTCTGGGTTACATTCTTATCACCAGGGAATTCATAACGATAAGTAGTCAGGGAAGGCCTGTCATCCAACGAATTTATCACCCAAAAATCTCTAAGCAGACGTTCATCTTCGCGTACTAAATAAAGATGCCTTGAATCGGGGCACCAACAGATATCAGACATGACTTCTCCTTCTTCGTCCGTTCCTCCATCATGCGCATAAGAATAATACCGAACTCCATCAGTGGTCAACTGCACTTCCGTCGTATCCATTCCCATCTCCCCATTACCTTTCACATACAGATTGTGTTTCTTCACATACACAAGATATTTTCTGTCTGGCGAATATTTCATCCATGAGTAACGATCAAATAATGACCGACTCTTTTCTTTCTTTTTCTCTACAATCTGGTGTGTCAGGCGATTATATTCATAGTTCCTACCTTTATAAGAAAAAGAAAAAGAAGCCAGGTTTTCAGAAAATTTGATATCACTCAACTCCAGTTTATTCCTGTCCACTACACCCCTAGTAATCTGTGCAATTCCCGATGCCAGTTTCCCTTTATCAAACAATGGTTCTTTTAACCGACGTTCAGGATCTACAAAATAATAATCCTTCCCGACAGTCGTATGAAATTCAAACCAAAACTTATCTGTTCCATTAATTTCATTCGGCCAGAGATTTAGACTATTAGCAGTAAAATTACCCCCTAAACCGAAAGCCTGAAATTCATTTGCCAATTCATAGTTGGCCTGCTGTTGGGAAAAAGCATGCAGAATGCCTGACCAAGCAAATAAAACTATAAATAATATTCTTTTTCTCATATTCAAATAAACAAAGGAGAATCACATAAAGTATTCAAGACTCAATGCGATTCCCCGCATAATCTATATAGATCAAGTTATTTTAAAGGTCATACTGAACAATCTGGTTAGCATTTCCTATTTTATATAGTACATCCACTATTTTTCCAAAATTATTATCTCCCTCCTTCTCACTTTCCTCATTCGGGTATAATTGTTTTATTTTTACATCATTAACCAATCCTGATTCTTGCTTGTTCTTCTCTTCCACCCCATATATAAAGAAACTTCCGTCTTCCAAGGCAACCCCTAACTGACCGTTGTAAACTCCATATTTTGGATACAAATATATATCATTAGATGAAAGAGCAATCACCTTCTTGTCAAATGTATGAATCAATTTTGGAGCAGATGCCACACCTTTCACATATTGGCAATACCACAATTCATTCCCCATTGCAATAACAACATACTGCTTTTGTTCAAATACAGCCATATCTGTATACTCTTTATTTTTCAATGACGTCAAGTCATTTTCATAATAATCATATATATCCCATTTTTTATTCTTCATTCTGAAATAGCGCAATTGATAAGACATATCGTTACCCTTCATCAAGGCAACCCATGCTTGCATCATGTCGCCATTCACATTAACTGACGCAGTTTTCATTGTTACAATACTTTCATCACGCATATTCTGAAAGTTCTTAGCATCCTCTCCTTCAAATTCAACTATTTCTCCGGTATCCTTCACCGTATTATCATAAAATGTCGGATCATTGGAACTATTCTTCACCCCACCTCCATTTCGAATAATTACCAATGAGTTATCCTCTTCACGGAGAGCCAGAACCGCATCCATATTTCTGTCCTTAAACTTCTGTACAGGATATAAAGCACTGAATTTAGTATAATTCCACAGTGGAATAGACATATAGGCTCCAGCATGAAAATCATTTGCAACCGGCTTCGTGTGCATATAGATATATCCATTTTCATCACGAATAAATTTTGCAGAGTAAGACATGGCAGCTTCTACAGGTTTGAAGCCTCCCACCGGCAAATCCCCATAGAACTCATCCTCTGTATATACTTCACGCTCCAAAGTATTACCGTTCAGCTCCACCCAACGATCTTGCATCACTACCAGTTCATCATATACAGTCTCTACCTGTCCGAAAGTACTAGGATAACCCAAATGCTCAAAAACACCTTTGGGGTTGGTTCCTAAATCTTTGACTAAATACTTTTCGACAGAATGATATGCGATAGAATCACGTACCACTTTCTCACCCCAGATATTCACAGTTTCTGACACGCCATACAAGGTCTTAATCTTGATAAATGAAAGTGTTGACTTTCCATCTACGTCAGACAAAACCACCCATCCTCTCTGATAAGGAGAACGAACCAAAATGTCAGTTGAAGCAGAGTACTTAACCCCTGTTTTATTGTCGATGACGGAAAATGTGAGTTCAAACAATCCGATCTTATGAGAATTGAAAGTATACGAAGGTGCTTTTACATTCAACAATTCTCCGTCTAGTCTCCATTCGTAGCTCACATCCGGATCTGTTTTATCAATTGTAAACTCAAACGTGGGTGTTATAACTAAGTCTTCATCTATCCCAACACTATAGTTTTTTTCAATATTACTAATAGTGCCTTTCAGTTCATTAATCGGTGTATAATCATAATTGTTTTTATCATCCAGGCAACTGCAAATGCTACTCAATAAAAGTAGTAATAAAATATAAACTGTTATCTTTTTCATACTTCTTCCGTTTTTTAATTATCCGGCAACAGGAATTTCCATTTTACCATACTCATCACTCATGGGTTCATCCGGATGTTGAGTATTATAATCTTTAATTCTATTTTTCAGACGCAGTGCATATTTACGCAATATAAACATATCTTTTCCGTCAAATACCACCCCGTCTTTTTTCAATTCTTCCAAAAACATTAAATATTTCTTTTCCGAATACCTCCCCAAATACCATTCTTCAACAATGTTGTAGGGATTATTCACATCACCGTCGTTTCTAGTCCACCACTCAGGTGCAAACAACAAATTAGATACGGAAATAATAGCACGTGAATAGACACTCGGACCTTGACGAACCTCACCACCGTCATTCACTTGCAACGTCAGCAGTTCAGCTTTCGTATCCAATTTTTCGTAATACTTCAGAACCACCAATATTTCTCCGGTTAGTTCTCCTGCTTTAATTACGCACTTCTCTGGCAATTCATATTGGGTAGCAGGCAAAGTCGTTCGTTCCGGATCTACACTGACCGTAAACTCCAAATCCTTATCCTGTACTTTTCCAGAAATGGTAACTCCTAATAATATCTTAGCATTTTCACCTTCATTGTAAAACTTAAAAGATACACCTGTTGTATCTGTTGTCATATTTTTCTCAAATGCAATATATGACACATCATTTGTATGGGTCAGTAATCCTTGCTCCTCACAAGAAGTAAAGAAGGAGACTCCCAACAATACAATGACTATATAAAAACTTATTCTTTTCATATATCTTCAATCTTTCAAAATTTAAATATTGCTTTCCGAATCAGGCAATGGCATCACCAAATTATCTTCAATCGCCGGATATTCTACGGACTGCTTTTCATCCGCCCCTTCCAAGTTCCGTTTCAAACGCTTGTATAAAAAGAAAGTCTGTCCTTCGCCAATAAACTCGCGACGGGCGTCATCAACAATCAGATTAATAAAGTCTTGCTTCGTACCCGATTTGCTAAGGTCAGGAGAACTAATACCTCTCCCTTGTTTCACAGTTTTAAGATATGTCTTGGCCAATTCCTTATCTGTATCATAAATAGCCTCTGCAGCTATATAATATACTTCAGACATACGAATCATAGGCACCATTGTACTATTCACTTTACCAAAACCAGAACCTTCATCTTGTTTTTTATACTTCAATGAACGATAAAAAGAAGAAGTATTCGGCCCTAACTGATACTTAAGACGCCAGTCTTTATCGCTTTCGGTACCGAAGAATTTCGTTATCACAGCATCACTCAAAGCCAGATACTTTTCATCATCCGGTTTGGTAGCATTATCACTTGCATGATTAATCTCCAAATCCCAATCAGTCTGATCTGTAGAGTATAATGCAAATATAATGTCTTCATACATCTTTATATTCCCATTCTCTATATTCATAGGTCCACTATAACTACTTGTTACTGCCTTATAATAACCTTTATCAGCATTAATATCTATTAGTAACTTCGCTGTTTCATAGGCCTTTTCCGATTGTCCTGCATATAAGTAAACACGAGCCAACTCCGCAGTTACGGCATGATAATTAAGATGGAATCCTCTGTACCACACAAAACGTTCCTCTCCGGAAGGAGACTTAGTAAAACGATTACCCGAAGTAAACTCTGATGACTTATCCACATCCTTCAAAATCTTTTGCGCTTCTACTAAATCAGCGATGATGCGTTCCAAACAGTAACCGACTGTTTGTCGATCGGATAAATAAGATGGATATTTGTCCACATAAGGAATAAAAAGCCTATCTCCCGGATTCATTGCCAAAGACGGCGCATATATACGTAACAAATCAAAATGCATATACGCCCGTAAGGCAATAGCTTCTCCTAAAATCATATTTTTCTCCTGCGTACGTTTGTAGAACAGCATTGTATCTTCCTCTGCCACCTGCTGTGCAAGGTTATTACAATTGGCTATGATATTCCACGCTGCGCTCCACATAGCATCTGTTGTAGGAGTAAGTTCAGAGTTCTTATACAAAAACTTCGATAATTTCTTCATAGCTTTACCACCACCGCTGTCGGGGAGCTTTGTCCAAGTCATATACCTGTCCCCAGCCATCTATCAATCCCCAACTCAGATTACTACCGTATAAATCGAAAGTCGCCAACTTCCGGTATATACCGTTCAAGAGCTGTACGATAGCCGTTTCCTGTCTCAAACAAATATTCTTCCTTTATCTCATCCGCGGGTCTCACGTCCAGCCAGTCACTACAAGAACTGAACGAGATAGCTGCTAGACATGACACAAATATTATTGTATATATCTTTTTCATTTTTTCTTCTTTTTTTAGAACTGTGCTTTTAATGAGAATTCCACTTTCCAAGATCTCGGATAGCTCAATCCGCGTTCCTGTTTAATAGAGGACCAGTTTATCAAGTCGCTCGTAGAAGCTTCCAGACGAAGCAGATTCATGCGGAGATGTTTTTTTATCCAGTCACGGTTAAAATCATAGCTGACATTCAATGAATTCAATCGAACCAATGCTTTATCCTGCACGAAACGTGATGTTGGCAAAGTAGTCATCCCCCGGTCTTTAATATCTTTAAACTGAGCTATGTCACCCGGTTTTTTCCATCTGTCCGTCAATACGCGTAAATCGACATTCTTGTTCACTAAGTCCGCATTTTCCACATTGTTGACCAATGTTTGATTGTATTCCTGTCCACCCCACTCATAAAGAAATGAAGCAAACAGAGTCCAATTCTTATACGACAGGTTCAACCCGAAAGCACCACTACATTTAGGTTCTGTATTTCCAACTACAACCTCCTGCGCAGCATTCCACTTATCAGCTATAGAGCCATCACGGTTCAAAAAGATCTCTTTACCCGTAGTAGGATCAATGCCCAATGAACGTACAGCCCAAATTGAAGTCAGAGAAGCTCCTTCCTCATACTGTGGCAGTGGTACCGAATATTCCGCACCATGAGACAGCCCTAATGTTTCTTGATAAAGTGCTTCATTTTTATAATAAGCGGCCACTCTCTCATTATATGCTTTCTGAGAGTCGGAAATCTTCAGAATCTCATTCTTATTGTGCGCCATATTTCCCCATAACGCCACATTCCAGTTTCTGTCACGATAAATATCCGCACGAAGTTTTAATTCTACGCCTTTGTTGGCAACTTGTCCCATATTATCTTTGTAAGTAGAGAAACCAGAAGTTTGGGAAAGAGTGACATCATTCACCAAGTCGATTGTCTTATTATAGTAATACTCGAAATCAACAGTCAGGCGATCATGGAACGTTTTTGTTTCGATACCAACACTCAGCTTATCCGTCTTTTCCCAAGTCAAATCTTTATTACCTAAAGCTTTCAATACAGCCCCATAACCTGTTATATACCATTCATCAAATAAAGTTTCATACATTGTCGTTGCAGCATAAGCCGGGAAATTAACTTTACCGGTACGCCCATAAGAAGCACGTAATTTTAACTTATTGATATATCCGTTACTTTTGAAGAAATCATAGTTATGAATATTAACACCCAAACCTCCAGAGAAGAAAGGAGCCCACTTCTGATTCGCCCCAAACTCTGACGAACCGTCGAAACGTACAGAAGCGTCTACCAAATAAATATCATTCCACGTATAATTGGCAGAAGCTAATACGCTAACCCTTCGTGTGGTATTCTCAGTACGGGTAGGTTTCTTATATACTTCCGCCGCATAATTCAGAGAGTGAAACTCACCCGACGGAAATCCACGATAATGAGCATTGGTACTCTCAGTGGTACCTGAAGCTGCTTCCCAACCTGCTGAAACATTCAAATTGTGCTGCTGGTTAAAGCTACGTGTATAGTATAAAAAAGCATTGGAATTCCAATCTAAACTTTCTCCATTCGTCGTATACAAATCACCGGCAAGATTATTATCTTTTGAACCTGTAACACTAGTCTTACTTGAAAGCGGATCAATAAACTTCTCTGATTTGGAATACTTCTTCGTTACACTGAACTGCCCTTTAACCGTCCAGTAATCATTCAGGTACCAGTTAAAGCTCAAGTTATCAATAACCTCATCATAAGAGTTCCAATTATAATTACCCAAAGTTGCTTCATATAGCGGATTATTATTGTCACGTCCGCTAATTTTCGAATATGTGAGTTTCTCCCGGAGTGTTCCATCATCTTTATAAGGAGAGTCATAAGGCTGTAGTCCGCTAAAATCACTAAACGAACCATACGGAGATTCTTTCGATTTCGTATGCCCGAAAGATACATAGTTTCTTACTTGCAAATTCTTGATGCGATAATCCAAAGAGAAGCCTGCACTATAGCGATTACGTTCTGTACCCTTCATCACACCATCTGCTATATTAAATGAACCGTCCACACCATAACGCAAATTAGGTGTTCCTCCCTCTAAGTAAATACTGTGCTTATGATTGAAAGAATTTTGAAGTGGAATAGACATCCAATCCGTATCTACTCCTTTTTGAATTAAAGCGTATTTCTTATAATAGTTGTTCATCCCTACCGCAGTCGATGGAATATTAGCTTGTCCTTTATCAAATAATCCTGCGAGACGCTCTATTTCCAGCTTCTCCGACGCATTTGCCAAATTATAATCCCGTAAATCGGGCATTTCCAACGTTCCTGTAAAGTTATAAGAGACACGAACCTCTCCTGCTTTCGGAGCAACAGTAGTAATTACCACCACTCCATTAGCAGCACGTGAACCATACATAGCAGTAGCAGCAGCATCTTTCAAAACCGTCAAACTCTCAATACGGGTAGGATCCAAGTCATATACCTTCTCAATGCTTACTTCAAAACCGTCCATGATAAAAGTTGGTAAATTAGGATTATTCTCCAAATTTGATTTTGAAAGCTGATCTTTATCCAGTTCTTTAACGCCAAAACCGGAACGTCCACGAATATACATTTCTGGTAAAGCATTCGGGTCAGAACCAAATTGTACGTTATCTACCAAACGGAAAGAGGGATCGAATGACTGGATCGCCCCAATTATATTTGTCTGTGACACCTTACGCAAGTCATCACCCGAAATCTGAGTCGAACTACCCGTAAAACTGGATTTACGTACATTGCTATATCCGGTCACAACCACATCTTCCAATGTTTTGACATCATCCACCAATGTAATTTCAACCGTTTTCCGACGAGTAGCATCCACTTGGACAGTTTGCTTCTTCATACCTATAAAAGAAACTTCCAACACCACCTTATCACTTTTTACGTCCAAAGTAAATTCACCTTCAATATTGGTAGAAGTACCTGTACGAGTACCTTTAACAATAATACTAGCTCCGGGAATCGGCTCTCCATGTGAGTCTGTCACCATACCACGGACACGGTTTTCACGCTTTTGTTTTCGAATGACAACAATACCGTCTTTCATCACATAGTCAAACCCTTGAGGATTCAACGCTAATTTAAGAGTTGTATCCCATCTCTCGTTCTTCACATCAAGTGATACCGAAGGAACACCCTTGAACATTTGTGAATTATATAACATATTCACACCTGTCTGTTTTTTCACTGCATCCAGGACAGTCTCTATAGAGACATTGTGCAGTTTCAAAGTCACCGTCTTGTCTTGTGACGGTAATGCCCATGCACTAAACGTACAGCACATTGCCACTAGAAAACATAGCAGCCATCGTTTTTCTCTCATAAATTAATAATTAAACTTTTGTGTACCTAATATTCTAACTATTCTAATATTCTATCTTTTCCATTCCTGTTCTTCCACTTTGTCATATATCAATATATTCCTGCCACTGATTTTATAAGTAAGGTCTCCTGTCAGTTCCAGTGCATCCAGGAATGAATTTATTGTTCCGTAGCGTTTCAAGTTACCACTATAGGTAATGTCGCGCAGGTTAGGGGTTTCGTAATAAACCTGTATGTCGTACCAGCGTTCGAATGTCTTCATTATATCGCCCAAGGGACGGTCATTAAAGATGTACATACCATCTACCCAACCAACATATTCTTCCAAATCCACCTTGCGTTTCGTTGAACTATTGGCAAATACAACAGCTTGTTCACCCGGTGAGAGAGTAACCGTTTCCGCATTTAATGTAGAGAATTTCACTTTTCCATGTACTAGGGTTGTATAACAAACAGGGGTATCGGCATAAGCATTCACGTTGAATTCAGTACCAAGTACAGTTATTTCCCCGAGATGAGTTTGTACCACAAATGGATGATTCTCATCTCCTGCTACATCAAAATAAGCTTCACCCTCCAAACGCACAATTCGACGTTTACCGGCAAAACGTACCGGATAGGTCAATTTAGAACCGGCATTCAAATGTACTGTCGTTCCATCTGCAAGGATTACAGTATTTTCACCTCCACGCGGTATTACCAGTTCATTTGATTTGCCAGATTGTTCTTCAATGTTTTTCTCCTCATGTTGTGTCGTGACGGTAGGCTGATAAGACAGCACTCCTTTCTTATATTTTACTTGAACGCCATCTACTACTACGCTTACTTCTTTTCTATGCACATCAATCACGCTGCCATCGGACAAAGTCAATTGTGCCTGCTGCGTTCCCGGCTGAATCAAAGTTTTCCCTTCTTTTTCCGATGAGATATAATTCGACATATAGAAAGAAAGAGCAACGGCTAAAGTAACGACAGCCGCAGCAGCGTACCACCCCACCCGACGAGAACGACTCTTCCGGCCTTTCGATTCCATCTGCCCGATACTCTGAAGAAAAGACTGATAAGCTTTCTTTGACGAATATTTTTGATATTCTCCAAAGGCGACTTTCAAAGTCTCCCCGCTCTGTAACTGCTCGTATACATTTCGTAAGTCCGGACATTCTGCCAACCGTTTCTCAAGATCTTTTTGTTCCACTTCATCAGCCTCCCCCAAAAGAACCTTTCTCATTAAAGCAGCGTCTTGATATACATTTTCGAACTTCTTCATCTTATTGCGTTTTTTTAATTAAACAATTGTTTAATTCATCTTTATTATAGATATACACAACTCATAAAAACGGGTGACAAAAAGATGACATTTTTTTGAGATAAAAGAATAATGAATCAGAATTTAGAGGTAGAAATATATCATAATGTCATTATATAGAAGAAAAAGATTTGATTTTAACAAATAGAATAAATTTTAATCAATCAATAAAAAGACAAAGAAGTATCAGAATGTTTTTTTATTTTTAGAAAAATAAAAAAAGAATTATGGAATGAATGGAATCCCCCAACCTTTCACGGAGGAATTTATAGCTGCGAGTCTTTTGGGTTTTGACAGTATTGATACTTATCTCCAGACGTTCCGCTATCTCTTCCCATGTATGTCCCTCAATTCTCATTAAAATAATCCGACGTTGTTCGGCAGGAAGTTCTTCGATATAGCAATAGAGTTGCCGGATAATTTCTTCTTTTACTGTCAGTGCATAAATCGTATCTTCGTCCACCATACTTTCTTCTTCCGCCAAAGAACTTAAAATAGTATCATGAATTTGATTATTACGTATATATAATAAGGCATTATTATAGCAGGCACGATAAAGATAATTGGTAAGTTCTTTAATATCAGAAAAGGTACGCTTCCCCTCCCATACAGAAATAAAAACTTCCTGTACCAAATCTTCCACCGCATCGGGGACTGGCAATATCTTGGAAACATAAACACATAAAGCAGTATAAAAACGATCGTAGAAATCGCCCCACATCTTTTTATCCTTCCGGTTTACTCCCGCTACTATGATGTCAATTTTATCGTTCATACTGTCACTTTTCCTGCGAAAAAAGAGAACAAAATTTATAAAAATCACCGTAACTACTTACTTTTGCGATATTTATGAATGCAAATATATTGTTTTTTTTCAGAAACGCAGACCTTGCCGACTTACAAAATAAAAAATAAAACGCAACAGGGCACAAAAGGCGCAAGCTTTAAAGAGGAATATAAAAATAAGAAATACTTCGATTAGTAATAACATTATTTGCAATAAAATCATTACCAATCAAAATATGTTCGGGACTTGATTGTTTACTACTTTCTGATTGCTATGATATATGCTGTCATTCACAGTCGTCACAGAGGCGTAACCATCTTATTCACAGATATCTTATGTGAACAGGTAGTATCATTCTCACTCTTCACAGCCCTTCACTTTCTTCACCAAATACACATTGCCCAATCTCGTATGCTGTCGACTGATACCCGTTGCAGTCAGAATCTGCGCCAATTGGATAGGAGTACAATTACGAAGTACAGCCGGAAACCTCTTTTTCAATTCTTGATGAATGATAGCGGCGGAGAGTGACAGACAATCCGGTTCATCCAACATGGCAGGCGCGTATATGTTGCACACAATGTCTTCTATGGGGTTGACATGATAGTATGCGCTATTATGACGTTGCAAAGCATGTTCTTCCTCCTTGTTGAACCAGTGACGGGCACCTGCAAGCAATTCCTCTTTCAGTTGGGCGTAGATTTGTGAATGTTCAATTCCGGTACAGTCAATATCATGCTCCGCTTCAATGCAGATGAATCTGCGGCTGCCTGTCGGATCGCACAGTAAGTCAGTCCGGTTACTTGTTCCGATGAAAGAGGCGATACGAGGCAGCGACCGGAAATTTTTCTGATAGGCTTTGCAGATGTTGAGGCTGGACATTTGCATCAGATTTTTAAGTAACGGCATCTTTTGTGCTCCGAATTTATCAAATTCGTCCATGTTTAGTAACCCCATCTCGGCTAGGAGACGTTCGGGATTGCCTTGTGCGGTTAGTTTCAGATTATCCGAATAATAACGGGCTAGTTGTGGCGGCATCAGCATACGGCAGAAAGTGGATTTATGGCGTCCCTGTTCTTCGCTGATAAGTATCGGGGCTACGCTGTTTGCTTGTGTTTGATTCACTCCCAGCCATTGGGCGGCAAGTCCGAGCATCCAGGTGTGAAAGCTTTTTATCCATATAGGAGTGTCGGATACTCGCTTCGCCAAGGGCTTCAACCGATCCGTTCCGTCCCAGGCAGGTAGTTCGTTCATATAAAGCCGGAAAGGGTGGTAGCTTTCCACTAGGGTAGAGTAAATGTATCTTTGAAGGTCCTTGTCCCAGCAGTTGATTCCTTCTTTGTGGGCTTCCAGGCAGAAAGTATTCAGTTCTCGCTTGTCTATGCGGCAGAAAGGAATTTCTCGTTGCCCGGAGGGGCGAAATTCGGTTTCTTCGGTGAGTAAGTTGTAGCGGAAGTCATATCGTACTTTCAAAAAGTCAATCACTTGTCGTGTTAGAAGGACGGGGTGTTTATGTACTTCTTGTTTATATGCTTCCTGTTCATCTATTTCTTGCATTTTCGGTACGTTCTTTGAAGTGTTCGGTGAAACGATGACGTTTGACGATTCTTTCATCAATGCTTGTATTCTTTTTGCCAAACGTTTCGAGTTATATTCTAATGTCTTCATATTTTTCTTGTTTTTTAAATGAATAAATGTTGTTTTTTCGACCGGTTGATGCCGCTAAGGTATAACATGAAATATGGGGTTTGCAAGTATTTAACTAAGAAAATATTTATTTTCTTCTGAAACGAAAAACAAGCTTTTCTATGCTGATATATCGTTACTTTGTCGTATCTTTAGCGCTTGTTTAGGAAAAGCCGACTGGAGTTGTCCGGTTGGCTGACAATAGTTGACTGAACAGCCGATTCCAATCGTCCGAATAGCCGATTAAAGTTGTCCTATGATGAAGTTACACATTTAAATTGATAAGAAGTAATGGCTATTGTGTTTGATTGGTATGAAAATCCTAATGCTTCTTCGGAAGAAGAAGCGGCGTTGCATCCGCGTATCTTTATGAATGGAAAAGTGGATACGGATACTCTTTGTTACAAGATTCATGACTACAGTTCGTTGACTGTGGGCGATGTAAAGAATGTGCTTGATAACTTATCGAAGATTCTCGGCGAGTCGTTGCGAGAGGGAAAAGAAGTACATATCGAGGGGATCGGCTATTTTTATCCCACTTTGGCTGCTACGGGGAAAGTGACTCGTAGCACTCCGCATAAGACTAATAAGGTGGCTTTCAAAACTGTCCGATTTCGCCCTGACAGTAATCTGAAAGGACATTTTGTGGGTGTCCGCGCCAATCAGTCCAAGTATGTCCGTCATTCGGAGAAGGTGTCAGAGGTGGAGATTGATATGCTGTTGAAAGAATATTTTGCCGAACATCAGATGATGACCCGCCGTGATTTTCAGGAAGTGTGTGGTTTGGCACGTACTACGGCCAAAACGCATTTGGTACGTTTGCGTGGAGAAGGAAAGCTGGTGAATATCGGTTTGCGCAATCAGCCGATGTATGTGCCTGCTCCCGGTTATTATGGCGTATCCAGAGATGCGGCACATCCTTCACGGTAGTGACTGTGAAGGATGTGAAAGAGGTATTTTCACTCAACGAATCACGTAAAAAGACTGATAAATTGAGACTTATCTCAATGTGAAGAGAATGAACAAAGGGCACAAAAAAAAGAGCGAATCATTCCGCCCCACCTTTAAAGAATCCCCATAAATGGGATTCTTCTTTTTCTTCATCTTTCATTTACTCTTTACCTGAAAACGTCTTTTTCCTAATACCTAATCAAAACAATCTTTTTCCTAAAAACTAATCTTAAAATCTAATACCTTAGTTTTATAAACTAATACCTTTTAATTATTACCTTTTTCTAATACCTAAAATATAAGTAGTTTCACAACTACACTGCAAAGGTATAGCTGTTTGCGAAAACAGCAAAAGCCATCATACAAAAAATTACATTCAGACTTATTTTTTTGACTTATGTCAAGACGTAGGGTAGATTTTGAGTGTAAACCTCACGTTTATTTTCACAACAATCCGCATTTTCAACAAATCTTTCCTTTTACTCTCTAGTTGCACTCATAATTGAGCAAGCACACAACTAACAAAAAGAAAGCAAAACAAGGGATTGAAAAGACAAACTATTGCCATTCCATCCCAAAATATACAATCACAAAAGCCAATAAGCGGTCTATTTTCGAACAATCTGCATATTTCTAACCCGAAATTACGACGTTTTTTTCAGTTAAGCCGGATTCCTCCTCGGATTTTCAGAAGCAAAAACAGCTTGAAGATACAAGTCTCACAACTTTTCTGTAACTTTGCAGCGTTTGATAATAAATAAGATAGGAATGGATTTTAAGTACGACGTAATTGTAATTGGTGCCGGACATGCTGGTTGTGAAGCAGCGGCAGCCGCTGCTAATTTAGGTTCCAAAACTTGTCTCATCACTATGGACATGAACAAGATTGGACAGATGAGTTGCAATCCGGCTGTAGGAGGAATCGCCAAAGGACAAATTGTACGTGAAATAGATGCATTGGGTGGACAGATGGGATTAGTGACAGATGAGACTGCCATTCAATTCCGAATTCTAAACCGCTCGAAAGGTCCAGCCATGTGGAGCCCCCGCGCCCAATGCGACCGGGCTAAGTTCATTTGGTCCTGGCGAGAGAAACTGGAAAATACACCCAACCTTCATATCTGGCAAGATACCGTATGTGAACTGCTCGTAGAAAACGGTGAGGTCACAGGATTGGTCACCGCATGGGGCGTCACCTTCAAAGCGAAATGCATTGTGCTCACCGCAGGAACTTTCCTCAACGGACTGATGCATGTAGGACGTCATAAATTACCGGGAGGAAGAATGGCCGAACCGGCTTCCTATCAGTTGACCGAATCCATCGCCCGCCACGGTATCACCTACGGAAGAATGAAAACCGGTACTCCGGTACGAATTGACGCACGTAGTGTTCATTTTGACCAGATGGAAACACAAGACGGCGAATCGGACTTCCACAAGTTCTCATTCATGAATACTAGCACGCACCACTTAAAGCAACTTCAATGCTGGACATGCTACACTAATGAAGAAGTACACCGGATTCTGCGTGAAGGTTTGCCGGATTCTCCCCTGTTCAACGGACAGATTCAAAGTATCGGGCCACGCTATTGTCCGAGCATCGAAACCAAGATTGTCACTTTCCCGGATAAAGATCAGCACCAGTTATTTCTCGAACCGGAAGGAGAAACGACACAAGAGTTATATCTTAACGGATTCTCTTCTTCGCTTCCGATGGAAATACAAATTGCAGCATTAAAACAAATCCCGGCTTTCAAAGATCTGGTTATCTACCGCCCGGGATACGCTATCGAATATGACTATTTCGATCCGACTCAATTAAAACATACGTTGGAATCGAAGATTATCAAAAATTTGTTCTTTGCCGGACAAGTAAACGGAACCACCGGATACGAGGAAGCAGGAGGACAAGGATTGATAGCCGGTATCAATGCACACATTAACTGCCACGGCGGAGAAGCATTTACTTTGGCTCGCGATGAAGCATATATTGGCGTATTAATCGACGATTTGGTTACCAAAGGTGTGGATGAACCTTACCGTATGTTTACCTCGCGTGCGGAATACCGCATTCTGCTTCGCATGGATGATGCCGATATGCGCTTAACAGAGAAAGCATTTAAGCTTGGGTTGGCAAAAAAAGAAGATCGATATCAGTTAGTAAGAGGCAAGAAAGAAGCCGTGGAACAAATCATTTCTTTCGCGCGCAACTATTCGATGAAACCGGCACTAATCAACAATGCTCTCGAAAAGATAGGGACAACGCCCCTACGTCAAGGTTGTAAGTTGATAGAGATTCTGAACCGCCCGCAAGTGACAATAGAAAATATAGCAGAATATGTTCCGGCGTTTCAACGCGAACTGGAAAAAGCGACGAGTTCGGATCAAGACCGGAAAGAAGAGATTCTCGAAGCTGCCGAAATCCTAATCAAGTATCAAGGATATATTGATAGAGAGAGAATGATAGCTGAAAAACTTGCACGATTGGAGAGTATTAAGATTAAAGGAAAATTTGACTATTCTACCATTCAATCCCTTTCCACCGAAGCTCGGCAAAAGTTGGCAAAGATAAATCCGGAAACAATCGCGCAAGCGAGCAGAATCCCGGGAGTCTCTCCTAGCGACATCAACGTGCTGCTGGTGCTTTCGGGACGATAAGCGGCAACGTTTCACGTGAAACAAAGCATTTAAAGAAACGATATAATTCAATGATTATGAGCAAAGAAACACTAATCAAAAGCATTCGGGAAGTACCCGATTTTCCGATTCCCGGAATCCTGTTCTACGACGTCACTACTCTATTCAAAGATCCATGGTGCTTGCAGGAATTATCCAATATCATGTTCGATATGTATAAGGATAAAGGAATCACCAAAGTAGTGGGTATAGAATCAAGAGGCTTTATTATGGGACCGATTCTGGCAACCCGTCTGAACGCCGGTTTTATTCCAATCCGCAAGCCGGGCAAGCTCCCTGCAGAAACGATTGAAGAAAGCTACGATAAGGAGTATGGCAAAGACACGGTGCAAATTCACAAAGATGCACTGGACGAAAACGACGTAATTCTACTACATGATGATTTGCTGGCAACAGGAGGCACCATGAAAGCAGCTTGCGAATTGGTGAAAAGACTAAAGCCTAAAAAGGTATATGTAAACTTCATCATCGAATTGAAAGAACTGAATGGAAAATCTTTGTTCGGAGATGACGTAGAAGTAGAATCGGTATTGTCTTTATAAAGGATTTGCCTCTATTTGCAGAGAATGTGTCAAAAGTAAGCAGCTAGCGATCTTTCGTACCTAACAATTATGAATACAGAACCAGAAAGCAGAGCCAATGAATATTTGAAAGGGATTGTAGCCAACCTTCCCGAGAAACCGGGTATTTACCAATACTTGAACACGGAGGGCACAATTATATACGTTGGAAAGGCTAAAAATCTAAAAAAGAAAAGAGTCTACTCCTACTTCAGCAAAGAGCATGAACCGGGAAAGACACGAGTGCTGGTCAGCAAAATCGCCGATATTCGTTATATTGTAGTCAACACGGAAGAAGATGCGTTATTGCTGGAGAATAATCTGATAAAGAAATATAAGCCGCGCTACAACGTTCTATTAAAGGATGACAAGACATACCCTTCTATTTGCGTACAAAACGAGTATTTTCCCAGAGTTTTCAGAACAAGGAAGATTATCAGGAACGGTTCTTCGTATTATGGACCGTATAGTCACATACCATCCATGTATGCGGTACTGGATCTGATAAAGCATTTATATCCTTTGCGAACTTGCAGTTTAAACCTAACTCCGGAGAATATACGGGCAGGTAAGTTTAACGTATGCCTGGAATATCATATAAAGAACTGCGCAGGACCATGCATCGGACTACAATCACAGGAGGATTATCTCAAAAACATTGATGAAATCAAAGAGATCCTGAAAGGAAATACACAAGAAATCAGTCGTATGCTACTGGAAAGGATGCAGACATTAGCCGGTGAGATGAAGTTTGAAGAAGCACAGAAGGTGAAAGAGAAATATCTTCTGATAGAAAACTACCGTTCCAAATCGGAGGTAGTAAGTGCTGTATTGCACAACATAGATGTATTTTCTATTGAAGAGGACGAGTCCAATTCCGCTTTCATCAACTATCTGCATATTACAAACGGTGCCATTAACCAGGCGTTTACATTCGAATATAAAAAGAAGCTGAATGAATCAAAAGAAGAGCTTTTGACACTGGGTATTATCGAAATGCGGGAACGCTATAAGAGTCAATCCAGAGAGATTATAGTGCCTTTTGAACTTGATTTGGAGCTAAACAACATCGTATTTACCGTTCCACAGCGGGGAGATAAAAAGAAATTGCTGGATCTTTCGATTCTAAACGTGAAGCAATACAAAGCCGACCGTCTAAAACAGGCGGAAAAGCTGAATCCGGAGCAAAGAAGTATGCGATTAATGAAAGAGATACAGCAAGAGCTGCATCTGGACAGACCGCCTTTGCAAATTGAATGCTTTGACAACTCAAACATACAGGGTTCTGATGCCGTGGCCGCTTGCGTTGTCTTTAAAAAGGCTAAACCCTCAAAGAAGGATTATCGGAAATACAATATAAAGACGGTTGTAGGACCTGACGACTATGCATCCATGAAAGAGGTCGTCAGAAGACGTTATCAGCGCGCTATTGAAGAAAACACCCCTCTGCCCGACCTGATTATCACCGATGGTGGAAAAGGCCAAATGGAGGTCGTTAGAGAGGTGATTGAAGATGAGCTGAACTTAACAATCCCGATTGCCGGACTGGCAAAGGACAATCGCCATCGCACATCGGAACTGCTTTTCGGATTTCCTCCGCAGACTATCGGTATCAAACAGCAAAGCCCGTTATTCCGTTTGCTGACCCAGATTCAGGATGAGGTGCACCGCTTTGCCATCAGTTTCCATCGTGATAAACGTAGCAAACGGCAGGTAGCATCGGCATTAGACAGTATCAAAGGGATCGGAGAAAAGACAAAAACAGCACTTCTGAAAGAATTTAAGAGCGTAAAACGGATCAAAGAAGCCTCTTTTGAGGAGATTGCCGCTGTGACTGGAGAAGCGAAAGCCAAGACTGTAAAAGAAGGTTTAGATAACGAACAACAATAAGGAAATACATCAGCCAAGGCGGACACTGTTCGAACTTTCGAGCAGTGCCGCTCTAAATTTCAAGCCATAACAATCAATAAGTTGATTATCACTACCAAGATAGCGAATTGACAACAAACAATAACGAATGGTCCTATTGACTACGGAGCGAATTCACAATATTTTCCCACCAACACACCGTTTTCTCTTCTGAATTTTGTAAATTTGCCTTTCCTAATCATGAAATAGAATAAATAACAATGAGAATAGTCATACAACGGGTAAGCCATGCGTCAGTAACCATTGAAGGACACTGTAAGTCGTCCATTGGGAAAGGGATGCTGATATTAGTCGGTATTGAAGAAGCAGACGGGCAGGAAGATATCGACTGGCTCTGCAAGAAGATTGTAAATCTACGTATCTTCGATGATGAGAATGGTGTAATGAACAAATCTATCTTAGAAGATGGAGGTGAGATTCTGGTTATCAGCCAGTTCACGTTACACGCTTCTACCAAGAAAGGGAAATCGCCCCTCCTATATCAAAGCTGCCAAGCCAGATGTCTCTATCCCACTCTACGAACAATTCTGCAAAGATTTAAGCGGTGCATTGGGAAAAGAAATAGGCACAGGCATCTTTGGGGCAGACATGAAAGTTGAACTTTTAAACGACGGTCCCGTTACTATATGCATGGATACAAAAAACAAAGAATAATAACCAACCATCAACAATTATGACTCTGGAAGAAGCACAGAAACAAGTGGACCAATGGGTGAAAACATACGGCGTCCGCTACTTCAGCGAGTTGACCAATATGGCAGTTCTGACGGAAGAGGTAGGAGAACTGGCGCGTGTCATGGCCCGCAAATATGGAGATCAATCCTTTAAAGAGGGAGAGAAAGATAATATAGATGAAGAGATAGCAGACGTTTTATGGGTGCTTCTCTGCATTGCCAACCAGACAGGTGTAGACATAACCACTGCTTTCCAGAAAAGCATGGATAAGAAAACGAAACGAGATAATAAAAGACATATCAACAACCCAAAACTGAAAGATCATGGAAGAGAATAACTCACAGCCCAACAAGTACAATGCCGCATTGGCAAAGTATAATACCAATCTGAGCGATGCAGATATTCAAGCTCGCGTAGCTGAATTGATTGAGAAAAAAGTGCCGGAAAACAACACGGAAGATGTTAAGAAGTTCCTGTTCAACTGTATTGATCTGACTACTTTGAATAGTACAGACAGTGACAAAAGTGTGATGCACTTTACCGAAAAAGTCAATCAGTTTGACGACGAATATCCTGATCTGAAAAATGTTGCAGCAATCTGTGTATACCCCAATTTTGCAGCCATCGTTAAGAATACGCTGGAGGTAGACGGAGTCAATATAGCCTGTGTATCAGGAGGTTTTCCCCTCTTCACAGACATTCATTGAAGTAAAAGTGGCAGAAACAGCATTAGCAATCGCAGAAGGTGCAGATGAAATAGATATTGTCATTTCCATCGGCAAATTCCTAAGCGGAGACTACGAAGGAATGTGTGAAGAAATACAGGAATTAAAGGAAGTTTGCAAGGAACGCCACCTCAAAGTGATCCTCGAAACTGGTGCACTAAAGAGTGCTTCCAACATCAAGAAAGCCTCTATCCTATCCATGTACTCGGGCGCAGATTTCATCAAGACTTCCACTGGTAAGCAACAGCCTGCCGCTACTCCGGAAGCCGCTTATGTGATGTGTGAAGCCATCAAAGAATACCACCAGAAGACCGGAATCAAGATTGGATTCAAACCGGCAGGTGGCATCAATACCGTTAATGATGCGATTATTTACTACACAATTGTAAAAGAGCTATTGGGTGAAGAATGGCTGGATAATCAACTGTTCCGCCTGGGAACCAGCCGCTTAGCCAACCTCCTTCTTTCTGACATCAAAGGGGAAGAAATCAAGTTCTTCTAAGCTAAAGGCTACATTAGCAATCAAATACGCCTTACCGCGCGATTCCCGTACTCCGGGAACCGACGCGGTATTTTTTATTTAAGAAAATCTAAAGATAGTTACAGGAGAATTCAGAAAAATACTTATCTTTGTAAAAGGTTTAGCGATGAAAATATAGCTAATTAGTTATATTAGAGAACGTTTCATTTATTACCAATTCCTGGAATTCGGCAAAATTCAAAGTTATGAATGGTAATAAGCAAACGGGTCTCACGCACCTTCATGTATATACTTTTGTTATATATCGAATGGAGCGTGGGACTGTTGCTTGTATACTCATAACGGCTTGCCGAAGCCTCAGGAAAATACATGGCAACAGTTCTCACGCTTTTCATGAACCTTTGGAGGCATTAGGATGGACGCATATACAAGAACCTTAAGATTCAATCACAACCCTCTGAACCTCATCCTCGGAGCAGAGAAAAAGAAGGGGCTACGCATCGGTTATATGGAAGCCGGACTGCAAGGCTTCTATCTCAACTCCATGGAGACCGGAATCCATCCGCAAAAGCTATCCAAACTGCTAACAGAGGAGTTTCACTGCACCGATAATGAGTCCGCCACCGGACTATTTCAGTTCCTTATCAACGAAGGCGACAGAGTCTCCTACCAGATTATGCTCCCCTATTTACTCTCTACAGAGAACATCAACGAGTTCGAAAACATCATTCAAAAGCGTTTTTTCGGAGTGGAACGCTTTATCCGTCAAGGAAAGAATCTATACAAATTTGTGAAATATACAGAGGAAAGAAGGGACCCTATTATATGGATAAATGACTTGGAAAAAGGCATTATCGGATGGGATATGGGACTGCTTGTGAGCCTGGCGCGCGCCTCCCAAGCATGTGGTCACATCACCAAAGAGAAAGCCTGGGACTACATAGAGCAAGCCGCCAAATTATGTTCTTTAGATCTTCATACAGCGGAAGAAATAGACAAGAGTTTCCTTTTAGGAAAAGCGATGAAATCGGAAAAGATAGAAGATTGGGACCGGTTATTATTGTGCTATTCACTTCTGGCAAAATACCGGAAGTAACTATTTTTCGCGATCTACTACGTAATCCAGATAAGCCCGGAGAGCTGCACAGATATCGGAATCCGGCAAAGAAGCCAATAGATTGAAGGCTTTTTGCTTATAGACATTCATAGTCTGAACCGCATATTCAATACCTCCGTTTTCTTTAATAAACGAAATCAAATGAGCTATTTCATCGAGAGTAGCCGTACCCTCCTTTACTTTGATTGCAATTTCTTGCGCTTCCTCGTTTTTCGTCGTATTCAGCACATACAAAGCGGGTAATGTCAGTTTACCTTCAAGCATATCATTACCCGTAGGTTTACCGATTTCCTTATTATCAAAGTAATCGAAAATATCATCCTTTTATCTGGAAACAGATACCAATATATTCGCCCAGCAAACGGGCAAGTTCAGCTTCCCCCTCACCCACACCTACCGAGAAAGCGGCAGCCTTTGTGCAGGCAGCAAAAAGAGCAGCAGTTTTCTTGCGGATTACATCAAAATAGACTTCCTCGGAAAAACTGTGATTACTTACATTTGAAAGCTGAAGCAACTCACCGTCAGCAAGATCCTGTCCAAGAGTGGACACCAGCTGAATAATACGATGACTGTTTGTCAGTTCGGCGTGTACAAGGCTGGTTGCCAATAAATAGTCACCCGTCAGCACCGCTACTTTATTATTAAAGATAGCATTTACCGAGAGCTGTCCACGACGTTCGGAACTTTCATCCACTACGTCATCATGTACCAGGCTGGCCGTATGAAGGAGTTCCAGTGAAACAGCCGCATGAAGAGTGGAAGGACATATAGCTCCATAAAGACGTGCCACGAGTAAAACAAGAATAGGCCGCATCATCTTACCATTCCTCTGCCGTATGTGAGATACGACGCTATCGAGCAATGCATTTGAACTGGAGAGAGAACTATCAAAAAGTTCTTTGAAGTCGCCCAGTTCCGCTTCAATCGGAGTTCTGATAAGTGAGATACTGTCCATTTATTACACAATTTGAGCACAAAAGTAATAATAAAACGCTTAATACCGTATTTTTTTGTACTTTTACCATGAAAAATTAATTAAATCTATGGATTCAGGTAATAAATTATTTCTTTTAGACGCTTATGCATTGATATATCGGGCGTATTATGCCTTTATTAAGAACCCAAGAATCAATTCCAAAGGATTCAACACTTCAGCCATACTGGGTTTTGTGAACACCCTCGAAGAAGTACTGAAAAAAGAGAATCCCACTCATATAGGAGTAGCCTTCGACCCCGCAGGTCCCACCTTCCGCCACGAAGCTTTTGAACAATATAAAGCGCAACGCGAAGAAACTCCGGAGGCAATTCGTCTTTCCGTACCTATTATAAAGGATATTATACGCGCCTACCGCATCCCTATTCTGGAAGTGGCAGGCTATGAAGCCGATGATGTGATAGGTACACTCGCTACCGAAGCCGGTCGCCAGGGTATCACTACCTATATGATGACTCCCGACAAAGATTACGGGCAGCTGGTAAGTGACAAAGTATTTATGTATCGCCCCAAACACACAGGAGGTTTCGAAGTGATGGGCGTGGAGGAAGTGAAAGCCAAGTTTGACATTCAGTCTCCGACACAGGTGATCGATATGCTCGGACTGATGGGCGACTCTTCAGATAACATTCCCGGATGTCCGGGAGTAGGAGAAAAGACTGCTCAAAAACTGATCTCCGAATTCGGAAGCATCGAGAACCTATTGGAACATACCGACCAACTGAAAGGAGCATTGAAAACAAAAGTGGAAACCAATCGGGAAATGATTACGTTCTCGAAATTTCTCGCCACCATTAAAATCGATGTCCCTATCCAACTTGAGATGGACGCTCTTGTCCGCGAAGAAGCAGACGAGAATTCACTCCGCAGCATTTTCGAGGAATTGGAATTTAGAACACTCATCGACCGGGTGCTCAAAAAAGATATTTCCGGAAACGGAATAACCTCTGCCACCGGAAACAAAGTTGCTACTGGAAAAAGTGCCCCCTCTCCTCTTCCACTTTTTCCCGAAGAAGGAGGCGGAATGCAAGGCGATTTATTTGCGAATTTCACGCCCGATGAACCGGGTGAAGCAAAAAAATCGAACCTAGAGACGTTAGAATCGCTCACTTACAACTATCAACTCATTGATACAGAAGAGAAAAGGCGGAAAATTATTCAAAAGTTACTTACATCGAAAATTCTCTCGTTAGATACGGAAACCACCGGAACCGAACCAATGGATGCCGAATTAGTCGGAATGAGCTTTTCGATTGCAGAGAATGAAGCTTTTTATGTTCCCGTACCATCGGACCAAGACAAAGCGTTAAAAATCGTAAATGAGTTCCGTCCGGTCTTCGAAAATGAGAATTCGTTAAAAGTCGGACAGAATATCAAGTACGATATGATCGTTCTTCAAAATTATGGCGCAACAGTAAAAGGTCCGCTTTTCGATACGATGATCGCTCACTATGTTCTTCAACCGGAACTTCGTCATGGTATGGATTACCTGGCAGAAATTTACCTGCATTATCAGACCATCCATATTGACGAACTGATAGGCCCCAAAGGAAAGAATCAGAAGAACATGCGCGATCTCGACCCGAAAGATGTATATCTATATGCCTGCGAAGATGCGGACGTCACTCTGAAACTGAAAAATGTATTGGAGAAAGAGCTGAAAGAGAATGACGCCGAACGTTTGTTCTATGATATAGAAATGCCTCTTGTTCCGGTATTAGTCAATATCGAACGGAACGGGGTATTACTGGACACGGAAGCACTGCAACAATCATCCGCTCATTTCACCGCCCAGATGGAGCAAATCGAAAAAGAGATTTACGAACTGGCTGGTGAGACCTTCAACATCGCTTCACCCAAGCAAGTCGGTGAGGTCTTGTTTGACAAACTGAAAATCGTAGAGAAGGCAAAAAAGACTAAGACCGGGCAGTATGTCACCTCGGAAGAAGTGCTCGAAAGCCTCCGGCATAAACATCCTGTGGTAGAAAAGATTCTGGAACATCGCGGACTGAAAAAGCTATTGGGCACGTATATCGACGCGCTTCCCCTACTTATCAACCCACGCACAGGAAGGGTGCATACCTCTTTCAACCAGACTGTAACCGCTACGGGACGCCTTAGTTCAAGTAACCCGAACTTACAGAATATCCCTATCCGCGACGAGAATGGAAAAGAAATCCGTAAAGCATTCATCCCCGATGAAGGCTGCCTCTTCTTCTCTGCCGACTATTCGCAGATCGAATTGCGTATTATGGCACACCTTAGCGAGGATAAGAATATGATCGACGCTTTCCTTAGCAATCACGATATTCATGCTGCCACCGCTGCCAAAATCTATAAAATTGATCTGAAAGATGTAGGTTCCGATATGCGCCGTAAAGCCAAGACTGCCAATTTCGGTATCATCTATGGCATATCCGTATTTGGTCTTGCCGAACGGATGAATGTAGACCGCAAAGAAGCCAAAGAACTAATCGACGGTTACTTTGAAACTTATCCGGGAGTGAAAGCCTATATGGACAAAAGTATTCAGGTGGCCCAGGAAAAAGGTTATGTGGAAACAATTTTCCACCGGAAACGCTTCTTGCCGGACATCAACTCCCGCAATGCCGTTGTACGCGGGTATGCGGAACGAAATGCCATCAACGCCCCTATCCAGGGAAGTGCGGCAGATATTATAAAAGTAGCAATGGCACGTATCTATCAACGGTTCCAGGCCGAAGGAATACAAGCCAAAATGATCCTACAAGTACATGACGAATTAAACTTCAGTGTTCCCGTCAATGAAAAAGAGCGCGTAGAAGAAATTGTCATTGAAGAAATGGAGAAAGCATACCGCATGCACGTCCCCTTGAAAGCAGATTGCGGATGGGGCAAAAACTGGCTTGAGGCACATTAAACCATTAAGTGAATAAAGGCCACCTTAATAAGGAATTGCTATCTTTTAGATACTAATTGCGCAAGGAGACTCCACCTTATCCGGAGTTTCCGCTTACAAAATAGAAGCAAGTATAGGTAATAACATTATTTAACTCATTATCCAGAAAGCTAGAAAAAAGATTCCTTTTTCGACGAAGTGATTCATTCTATATCCGGCAGATTGACTGCCGGATATTTTTTTGTCACCAATATTGGCAAAAAGCTAGTTATCACCCACCTCCACTCTTGACATTTTGACAATATTTCATCTTCTAAAATACATAAATACCAAATTAATATGTAGATTTGCAGTGTAAAACCAATGCATTTGATAGACAAATGAAAGTATAACTCAAAAACTTAAATAGCCATGAAAGCAAAAGTATCTTTAAAAATGTTCGTTTTATCTGCAGCTCTTCTTGTTGTATCGCTTGCTACTTCTGCACGTAGCTACGACAATCAATTGATTTATAATCCAATCGAAGAGAATGGTATGACAGTGGGACAGACCGTTTACAAAATGGACGGAAACACACTTGCCAACTACATGAAGTACAACTACAAGTACGATGACAATAAACGTATGATTGAAAGCGAAGCCTTAAAGTGGAATAGCAGCAAGGACGAATGGGAAAAAGACCTACGCATCAACTATATGTATGAAGGCAAGACCGTTACTACCAATTATTATAAATGGAACGCTAAAAAACAAGCCTACGTACTGGTACCCGAAATGACCGTTACGATGGATAATACAAATATGTAACATAAACTCTCTCTCATTCTAATATTCTAACAAAAAAGATACGCCGCTTCTGCTGAAGAAGTGGCGTATTGCATATTTATAAGGTCTACATTACAAAACAAAGAAACGCTCTTGCAGTTCTTTTAGAAAACTTCGGGAAATCATCAGATCATTCTTATCATGGAAAGGCGGATAAAGCTGGCAACACTTACCATCAATCATTGCCAGATAATTAACATTTACAATAGCCGATTGGCTAATCTGCACAAAAGCTTGTGAATAACTGATAATATCTTCTGCTTTTGTATTCCGTTTCAAATTCAGGCGAGTCTGATTGAACAAGACTACCTGCCATTGACGTTTGTCTTTCAGATATTCAAAAAAGCCGATTTCTTCCAGTCGCAAGAGTTTGAAGCCTGTCACTGTGCTAATCATAAACATGCCCTGTTGTGGCATTAATGCACTGATAGAAGAGGCAAAAGAAGGCAAAAGAGGAAGCGAAGCAGAGGTCATCGCCTTCCGGTAACGCTCCATAATCACTTTCAGGTCTTCCGCTTCAAAAGGCTTTAACAGGAAGTCGAAAGCCGACTCACGCAATGCCTGAAGCAAGTATTTATCATAAGAGGTGTAAAACACCACCTTCATATCCCACAAAATATCCTCTCTAATTTCACTTAGCAGGTTAAGTCCCAATGTATCCGGAAGCTCCACATCGAGAAACAATAAATCCGGATGCAACTCCATAATCATCTTTTTACCCTTTGCACCATTCCCTGCAATTCCTTTTACTTCAAATTCACGATAGGGCTCTAACTCGCGGCGCAAAGCATCAATCGCTGTACGTTCATCGTCAACGATGACTACCTTATACTTTTCTTCTGTCTCCATCATAAATCATAAGAAAAACGAAACGGGATATATACCGACACTTGCGTACCGGTTTGTCCATCGCTTCTGTTGGTTATATCAAAACGTATTTTATCACTCTTATTCTTTGTATTCAGTAATTGGATGGTCTGATAAAGCACTTTCAGCCCTGTGCCAGTACCCCGTGTGGCGGAAACTACCTGCGGGAAGATATCCGCGTCCGTTGTCAGTAATCGTCATGCGAATCCCATTTGTTTCACGGGAAACATATACACTTAGTTCCTTTTTTCCGTCCTTTCCCGCCAGTCCATGCTTAATCGCATTTTCCACCGGGATTTGCACAATCATAGAAGGAATCATAATGCGGGTTGCATCTAATCCGTCCTCCACTGTGACTGTCGCAACAAAATCTTCTCCGACACGTCCACGTTCCAGTTCGATGTATGTACGCACGAAATCCAGTTCATCTTGCAAGGATACACTCAACTTCTCGGTAAGTTCGAGGCTCCGACGAAGATACTTCACCAGCTCCATCAGATTATGTTTCACCTCTTCCGAGCCGTTAAACTGGTTGATTTCACGTCCCAATACATTAAAAGTGAAATGAGGAGAAATACGGCTCCGCAAGTTCTCCATGCGAACCCGGTTGATTTGCTGGAAGAAACGCTGACGAAGAAACTCCCTCTTTTTACGCATATACCAGACAACCACCACTACTCCCTGCCACAAGCAGCAAGCAGACAAGCACCCAGATAGATACGCTCAACTTGAGCACCCTCATCTCTCCTGCCTGTCGCTGAATCTGCATTTCTTTACGAAGCACGATTGTATCTTGCCGGTAGCGCATATCCAATTCGGCAACACGCATCTGTACTCGTTCGCTACGAATGGAATCATCCAGATGACAATCGCGTTTCAGATACTCATAGGCATGACGGTAATCACCAATCTGTTCAAAATAATGTTGTAGATACTGATTGCGTATAGTCAGCATATTGGCGTCAAGATGACCCACAGGAGCAGTCCGGGCAATCATTGTTTTCGCTTGAGCTATATTTCCTTTCTTCAATGCCAGTTCAATCATCTGGGTTTCGATGTAATGTACGGCCGAGTTATGCTGTATATCGGAGAAGAATCGATAACTCTCGTCCAGGCAGACCTGTGCGGAGTCCAGTTTGTCAGTCAGCAGGTACAATTCTCCCAGGTTTACTTTGATAAAATTCTGTTCAAACACCATCTGCGGATAAGAAGAGACAAGCACATTGGCCCTGCGCATATACTTCAAAGCCTCCTGATAGTTTTTCCGGTAATAATAATGATTACCGCGATTGTTGAGATAAGTCCATCGTTCGCTCACGTTCATCTCATCGAAATACTGTCCGGCCAATTCATAGTAATGATTGGATAAATCGAAATCCCGCAGTTCCATATAGGTTTGCCCTAATCCGTAGTAGACAGGGAATTTCGCGTGCTCGGACAAGTTTAGCGAATCACAGAGAAACAGGGCACGACGATAATACGAAGCAGTGTGTGCCAAGTCACTGCGATGCAGGTAGGCATCAGCAGTATTGATACAAATATCCGGGAGCAGGTGCAGTTTTTTTCCTTTCAGACGATATTCGTAGGCTTTCTTATAGTCGGTAATTGCAGAATCAGGGCGGTTCAGTTGCATCCACACGTTGCCTTCGATATTATAAACATCGGATAATACATCATTCCATTGTGGAGATTGGAGAGATTCAGAAGATTGGGAAGCATTGCGGAAAAATTCTTTTACCCGGCGATTGTAATAGAGTATAGAATCAAAATCGGAAGAGACAAAAGAATGTTTTCCCATAAAGGGCAAGCAAACGATAATAGACCAGGGAATCTTGCGCCTGTGTCAGTGCGTCAAGCACCTGTGAACGGGAATAATGCACATTGGAAAACAAAGAATCCTGTACACGAACTTCCAGAGAATCAACCAACACCTGTTCGCACGAAGAGTTATTGCGGTGTCTATCAGCATATCCGCAACTCAACAACATCAACAGCCCCAACAGTCCAAATAGTTTCATAGCAGTCTTCCGATTCATCAGTCCCCTTATTCATGTCATGTTTTGAATGTGACAAAAATACATTATTTATCCTGAATCCCAGCGAATTTTATTATTTTTTTAATACCTTTGTGCCCATATAAATATGAGTAACTGACCTAATGAGTCCACTGAACTTCACCCACATTTTGACACAGGCAGTCGATGAGCTATCGGAAAGCGAATCTTATAAAGGACTGTTTCATCAGCACAAAGATGGCGAACCACTGCCCTCTGCAAAAGTCTTGTATGAAATTATTGAGCTTTCACGCTCCATTCTTCTTCCCCGGATACTACGGAAATTCTACTATTAACAGCCGGACTATCAATTATCACATCGGTGTAAACATTGAAAAATTGTTTGATTTACTTTGTGAGCAAATCTTGGCCGGATTATGTTTTAGCACTTCCATAGAGGGGAAATGCAACGTCTGCTCCGACTCCAAACGAGAAGAAGCTGCACGTCTTGCTGCTAAATTCATCAGTAAGTTACCCGCCATGAGGAGGATACTGGCAACGGATGTGGAAGCCGCCTACAACGGTGACCCGGCTGCCGAAAGCTATGGAGAGGTCATATTCTGTTATCCGGCCATTAAAGCGATCAGCAATTACCGTATCGCGCATGAATTGCTGGAACTGGGTGTTCCTCTGATTCCCCGTATCATCACGGAGATGGCGCATAGCGAAACGGGAATTGATATCCATCCGGCCGCAAAGATTGGCACTCACTTCACCATCGACCATGGTACGGGTGTCGTAATCGGCGCCACGAGTATCATCGGAAACAACGTCAAACTATATCAGGGTGTCACGCTGGGAGCCAAGAGTTTCCCGCTGGATGCCGACGGAAAACCTATCAAGGGAATCCCCCGCCATCCGATCCTGGAAGACAATGTAATTGTTTATTCCAACGCCACTATTCTGGGAAGAATCACCATCGGGCGTGATGCAACCGTAGGCGGTAATATCTGGGTAACGGAAAACGTGCCCGCAGGAGCAAGAATCGTACAAACTAAAGCAAAAAAATAAAATCAAAAGAATCTATATGAGCGAACAATTCGAGATGATAGCCAAGACTTTCCAGGGACTGGAAGAGATACTTGCAGAAGAACTGACAGCATTAGGAGCCAACGACATTCAAATAGGACGTCGTATGGTTTCATTTACAGGAGATAAACGTATGATGTACAAGGCTAATTTCTGTCTACGTACCGCCATCCGTATCCTGAAACCCATCAAGAACTTTACGGCCAAAGATGCCGATGAGGTTTATAATCAAATACAGGCTATTCCATGGGAAGAATATCTCGATGTGAACAAGACGTTCGCTATCGATGCAGTAGTATTCAGCGATGAGTTCCGCCATTCGAAATTCGTTTCGTATAAGGTGAAAGATGCGATTGTGGATTATTTCCGTGATAAAACGGGTAAACGTCCGTCGGTACGCATCAACAACCCGGATGTACTTCTGAACATTCATATTGCACAGACTACCTGTACCTTGTCGTTGGACTCGTCCGGAGAATCACTTCACCGTCGCGGTTATCGCCAGGAAGCGGTAGAAGCTCCGTTGAATGAGGTATTGGCTGCCGGCATGATTTTAATGACCGGATGGCGTGGAGAATGTGATCTGATCGATCCGATGTGTGGTTCGGGTACTATCCCTGTAGAAGCCGCACTGATTGCTAAGAATATCGCTCCGGGAGTATTCCGTAAAGGGTTTGCTTTCGAGAAATGGGTGGATTTCGATGCGGATATGTTTGATGAGATTTACAATGACGACAGTCAGGAGCGTGAGTTTACTCATAAGATTTATGGGTATGACAACAATCCGAAAGCGAATGAGATTGCAACTCACAATATAAAAGCTGCCGGTGTATCGAAAGATATCGTGCTAAAATTGCAACCGTTCCAGCAGTTCGAACAGCCGAAAGAGAAATCAATCATCATCACCAATCCTCCTTATGGGGAACGTATCTCTACGAATGATTTGCTCGGTCTTTACCAGATGATCGGCGAACGTCTGAAACATGCATTTGTAGGAAACGAAGCATGGGTGCTTTCTTATCGGGAAGAGTGTTTCGACCAGATTGGCTTGAAGGCAAGCCAGAAGGTTCCTTTGTTCAATGGACCATTGGAGTGTGAGTTCCGCAAATATGAGATTTTTGACGGAAAATACAAAGAGTTCAAGAGCCAGGAAGAGGGAGAAGAGAAGAAAGAGGGTGAAGGAGAACAGACTCCAAGATTCAGAGAAAGAAAAGAATTTAAGCCACGCCGCGAAGGTGAGTTCAAACCGCGTCGGGATGGTGAATCCAGACCTCGCAGAGAGGGAGAATACAAGCCACGCAGAGAAGGTGGCGACTTCAAAGGTGGCGATGAAAGAGATAGAAAACCACGGGGAGAATTCCGCGGAGGAAGAGATTCAAGAGGGCCAAGAGAATTTAGGGGGAAACCGGGAGCCGAGGATTCCGAAGAAGGAAGAGGAATAAACGGTTATAATCCCAACAACTTATTCACCCTGTAATTCACTAGTTAATAATTAATTAAAAACTTGAAGTTCCAAATTGGAACTTCAAGTTTACATCATAGTTCTAATGTTCAGTCACAAATTGGAACCTGTCTAAACAAAAAAATGGATGATATAGCTATTATAGAAAACAAAATATACGAAATCAGAGGGCAAAAAGTTATGCTTGACTTTGATTTGGCAGAAATGTATGGAGTTGAAACTAAACGCCTCAAGGAACAAGTACGTCGTAATATTGAACGCTTTCCTGCTGAATTCATGTTCGAGCTAACAAAAGAAGAAGTTGCAATTTCAAGGTCGCAAATTGCGACCTTGAAAACAGGACAAGGATATAACATCAAATATCTTCCGTTTGCATTTACTGAATATGGTATAGTTATGTTATCCAGCGTCCTCAAGTCCAAGACCGCTGTGGAAGTAAATATCAATATTATCCGTGCTTTTGTACGTATGCGCCAATATCTTCTATCCAATATACCTAAAAGGAGTTGGAAGAATTAAAACAACGCATCGAATATCTCGAAGAAGATATTACTTCTGATAGGGAAAGTTACGAAAACAATTTGACGACCTATTTAATGCCTTTGCTAAAATAAGTGCAATTATCCAATCAAGACAGACTCCTTTGGACAGAGTAAAAATAGAAGGATTTAAAACAAATAATAAAGAAAGAGCAATGAGTAAAATTGGAAAAGAGCCATTCTGTTATTGTTGGCACTACCAATCGGATTCAATGTTATGGCACAAGAAACCAAAAACCGACGCTGGAAGAACTGATTCCGGGCGGCGAGAGTTACCGCTATGCAGAAAACCTGTACGGGCTGCAATGGTGGGGCGACGAATGTATCAAGCCAGGAGTAGATACCCTTTATTCAATTCAACCCAAAACCGGGAAAGAAACAATGGTTATCACTCGCGAGCAAATCAACAAAGTGCTTGAAGAAAACAAGGCAGGAAAATTATCACACCTGTATTCCGTCCGTTTTCCATGGACAGACAAGGCACAAATGCTATTCACGATAGCAGGAAAGTTCATTGTATATGATTTCAAGAACAATCAGGTTATCAGCACTTTCAAACCAAAGGACGGGGCAAATAATGAAGACTATTGCGCAGCCAGTGGAAATGTGGCTTACACGATAGATAACAATCTATATGTGAATGAGAAAGCAGTAACCAATGAACCCGAAGGCATCGTTTGCGGACAAACAGTGCACCGCAATGAATTCGGTATCAACAAAGGAACTTTCTGGAGTCCGAAAGGCAACCTGCTCGCTTTCTACCGTATGGATGAAAGCATGGTGACACAATACCCGCTTGTAGACATCACTGCACGTGTAGGCGAAGTAAATAACGTACGCTATCCGATGGCAGGAATGACGAGCCATCAGGTAAAAGTAGGCATTTACAACCCTGCTACCGGTAAAAGCATTTATCTGAATGCAGGCGATCCGACAGACCGTTATTTCACTAACATCAGCTGGGCACCGGATGAAAGAGCCTCTACCTGATCGAAGTAAACCGCGACCAGAATCATGCCAAACTCTGCCAGTACAACGCAGAGACAGGAGAACCATGGGAGTTCTCTATGAAGAAATGCACCCTAAATACGTTGAACCGCAAAACCCCATCGTATTTTGCCGTGGGACCCTACCAAGTTCATCTATCAAAGTCAGCGTGACGGCTACAATCACCTTTATCTCTTTGAGACAAATGCAGCAAACATGAAAGGTGAAACCTATAATAGTGCCAACGGCGGTAGTTATTTCCAGGCCGGTAAAGTAAAACAGCTAACCAAAGGCAACTGGCTGGTCAGCGAAATCCTAGGATTCAACACAAAGCGTAAAGAGGTCATCTTCACTGCCGTAGAAGGCTTGAGAAGCGGCCATTTTGCAGTAAACGTAAGTAATGGAAAGATAAGCCAGCCGTTTGAGAACTGCAAGGAAAGCGAACATAGCGGAACACTTAGCGCCTCTGGCACATACCTTATCGACCGTTATTCCACCAAAGACCAACCCGCGTCATCAACCTGGTAGACACCAAAACTTCAAAGAAACAGCCAACTTGCTGACAGCCGAAAATCCTTACGACGGATACCAGATGCCAAGCATCGAAACCGGAACAATCAAAGCGGCAGACGGCACTACCGACCTGCATTACCGCCTGATGAAGCCGGCAAACTTCGATCCGGCTAAGAAATATCCCGTAATCGTATATGTCTACGGAGGCCCTCACGCGCAATGCGTCACCGGAGGATGGCAGAACGGCGCACGCGGATGGGACACATACATGGCAAAAAGGCTATATCATGTTCACCATCGACAATCGCGGTAGCAGCAACCGCGGACTAACATTTGAAAATGCCACCTTCCGCCGTCTCGGCATCGAAGAAGGCAAAGACCGGTAAAAGGTGTTGAATTCCTGAAATCCCTCCCCTACGTAGACAGCGAGCGCATCGGCGTACACGGATGGAGTTTTGGAGGTCACATGACTACCGCCCTGATGCTCCGTTACCCGGAGATATTCAAAGTAGGCGTTGCCGGAGGTCCGGTAATCGACTGGGGTTACTATGAAATAATGTACGGCGAACGCTATATGGACACACCGGAAAGCAATCCGGAAGGCTACAAAGAATGTAATCTGAAAACCTTGCCGACCAACTGAAAGGTCACCTATTGATTATTCACGACGACCACGACGACACCTGCGTGCCACAGCACACCCTGTCGTTCATGAAAGCCTGTGTAGATGCCCGCACTTATCCCGACCTGTTTATCTACCCGTGCCACAAGCACAACGTAGCAGGCCGCGACCGTGTACATCTGCACGAGAAAATCACCCGGTACTTTGAGCAGAACTTATAAAACCTGTGAAGTCCACCGCATCTATACGAATCATATATAACAGTATAACTTATAATAGCACAAAGATGAAGATATTATTACTTGGCTCGGGCGGCCGCGAACATGCACTGGCATGGAAAATTGCCCAAAGTCCGAAAGTTGAAAACTGTACATTGCTCCGGGAAATGCCGGAACAACTGCCGTAGGCGAGAATGTCAACATCAAAGCAACCGATTTTGAAGCCATCAGCGCTTTCGCTCTGAAAGAGAACATTCAAATGGTAGTAGTAGGCCCCGAAGATCCGTTGGTAGAAGGAATTTACGACTACTTCCAGAACCGTCCGGAGCTAAAGCATATTGCCGTTATCGGTCCTTCGGCTCAAGGAGCAGAACTGGAAGGAAGCAAGGAGTTTGCCAAAGGCTTCATGATGCGCCACAACATCCCGACAGCCCGCTACAAAAGCATCACTTCCGCAAACCTCGAAGAAGGTCTCGCTTTCCTCGAAACGCTGGAAGCTCCATACGTATTGAAGGCTGATGGTCTTTGTGCCGGAAAAGGAGTACTTATCCTCCCTACACTGGACGAAGCTAAAGTAGAACTGAAAGAAATGCTGGGTGGCATGTTCGGCTCTGCATCGGCAACCGTTGTAATCGAAGAGTTCCTAAGCGGTATCGAGTGCTCTGTATTCGTACTGACAGACGGAGAACACTATAAAGTCCTCCCCGTAGCCAAAGACTACAAACGCATCGGTGAAGGCGATAAAGGACTAAATACAGGCGGTATGGGTAGCGTAACCCCCGTTCCGTTTGCCGATGAAGTATTTATGGAGAAAGTACGCACACGCATCATCGAACCGACCATCAACGGCCTGAAAGAAGAAAACATCACTTACAAAGGCTTCATCTTCCTCGGTCTTATCAAGGTGAAAGGTGAACCGATGGTTATCGAATACAACGTCCGCATGGGCGACCCGGAAACAGAAAGCGTGATGTTGCGCATCCAAAGCGACTTCGTAGAGTTGCTTGAAGGCACAGCGGCAGGCAACCTGAACGAAGAAAACACTGGTGATGGACCCACGTTCGGCCGGCTGCGTCATTCTTGTCAGCGGCGGTTACTCCCGAAGCCTACGAAAAAGGATTCCCTATCAGCGGACTGGAACAGGCTGCCGCTACCGACAGCATCATCTTCCATGCCGGAACAGCCATGAAAGACGGAAAAGTGGTGACGAACGGAGGACGTGTGATTGCCGTTTGCTCTTACGGTGCAACGAAAGAAGAAGCACTGGCACAGAGCTACAAAGTGGCAGACATGATCGACTTCAACAAGAAGTATTTCCGCCGCGACATCGGATTCGATTTGTAATTCAAGTTTCGCACGCAAGTAGCCCTATTCCGCATAGCGTTGAACACCATGACTTGTCAAGCATTAATAGTTGAGTTATCAAGTATTAATAGTTTAGACGACAATTGTTAATACTTGAGGAATCAGGTATTAACAGCTGACAGGATGGTTGTTAACATCAAGCATGCAGGATATTAATATCCGGAATATCAACCGAATGTACCTATAGTATCAAGAGATAACAAGTAATAAACTCATGAGAAATAAAAGACTACAAAGTCAAGTGACGGCAGGACGGTGGACCCTGCCTGCCGTTATCTTTATCTGCGCCCTATGCTGGGTGTTGACTTACTTTTTATTTCCCGACTCCATAGCCTCAACCGTACTCGAAGGCAGCCCTTCTGCCTGGCAACCCGCCCGCGATTTTCTGCTTCCGGGGTGGGCAGACCGGATTGTCAGCTTCCTGATTTATGCAACCATCGGTTACTTTCTGATAGAGCTGAACAATCAGTTCAGCATTATCCGTATGAGGGCTTCCATGCAGACAGCTATTTATTTCCTGCTGGTTACCGTCTGCCCGAAAATGCATTACCTATATACAGGAGATATTGTTGCCCTGGGCTTTCTCATTTCCATTTATTTTCTGTTTAAAAGCTATCAGCAAGCTCAAGCTGCGGGTTATCTATTCTACTCCTTCTTCTTTATCGGAGCGGGAAGTATTCTTTTCCCGCAGCTCACCATCCTCTCGGTACTTTGGTTGCTCGAAGCCTACCGTTTTCAGTCGCTCACTCCGCGTAGTTTCTGCGGCGCGCTGCTCGGATGGATGCTGCCCTACTGGATGCTGTTCGGACACGCCTTCTTCTATAACGAGATGGAGTTGTTCTACCGCCCTTTCAATCAGCTACTAACTATCGGGGAATTCTTCAACCTGCAAATCCTCCAGCCTTGGGAATTGGCTATACTGGGCTATCTGCTCGTGATGTTTATCGTCAGTGCTGTCCATTGCATCGCTGCCGGATTTGAGGATAAGATACGCACACGTGCCTATCTCCAGTTTTTGATAGACCTGACGCTCTTCCTGTTCCTGCTGATTGCCTTGCAACCGATATATTGCAGTGCCCTGCTGCCTTTGCTTATCATAAGCAACAGCATCCTGATCGGACATTTCTTTGTACTGACCAATAGTAAAAGTTCGAATGTGTTTCTTTATCATTTCATTGGTCGGCCTCATCCTCTTATTTGCTTTTAATATATGGACGCTTTTGTAGATTCAATGATACAACTCCTCATAGAATGGGGACTTCCGGGATTATTCATCTCGGCTTTATTGGCTGGGAGCATCGTGCCTTTCAGTTCCGAACTGGTATTGGTGGCATTGGTGAAACTCGGCCTGCCCCCGATAGCCTGTCTGATATCCGCCACTCTGGGCAATACAGTGGGCGGAATGACTTGCTACTACATGGGGCGCCTGGGCAAAATTAGCTGGATTGAGAAATACTTCAAGGTAAAGAAAGAAAAGGTAGACAAAATGGTGAAATTCCTGCAAGGGAAAGGGGCATTGATGGCATTCTTCACCTTTCTTCCTGCCATTGGCGAGGTGATCGCCATTGCACTGGGATTTATGCGAAGCAACACATGGCTTACTATTGTTTCCATGTTTGTCGGCAAACTGATACGTTATATCCTTCTCCTCTATGTGCTCGAAAGTGCCTGGGATGCTATAGCAGGGTAAGGATTTTAAATATCAGGTAAAAAGTATTAGACGTTAGACAGTAAGCATTAGAGATTGTATGATGGAAAGGATTATTGAGAAAACCGACGACGGGAGCGCTACCCTGTTTGTTCCGGAATTGAATGAACATTATCATTCGACGAAAGGGGCACGCACGGAGTCTCAACATATTTTCATCGATATGGGGCTGAAAGCCTCTCCTGCCGCTACTCCACGTGTTCTTGAAATCGGCTTCGGGACAGGACTAAACGCTTGGCTCACCCTTGAAGAAGCAGAAAGAAACAGACGAAATATACACTATACAGGACTGGAACTCTATCCACTGGAATGGCAGACGATAGAGCAATTAGGATATATCTCCAATGATGAGCAATTAACGACGACCGCCCGGCAGCAACCGGCTATCGAATTGTTTAAGCAGCTTCATACATCGCCCTGGGAAAAAGACGTGCAACTCACTCCACACTTCACCCTACGGAAAGTAGAGACAGACGTAAACAAATGGGTTGAGAACAGAGAACGAACAATGAGCAATATCAATGATAGCGTAACCAACGCCGAATCACCTGCCCTGAATCTTTCATTTAACCTCATTTACTTCGATGCCTTTGCACCGGAAAAGCAACCGGAAATGTGGTCGCAAGAACTATTCAACCGCCTCTACGTTTTATTAGATAGAGACGGCATCCTGACCACTTACTGTGCCAAAGGTGTAGTACGCCGAATGTTGCAGACAGCCGGATTCACAGTAGAACGTCTCCCCGGACCTCCGGGTGGTAAACGGGAAATATTACGGGCCCGGAAACAAGAGTAGAAACAAGATAAGATTGAAACCCCGAAACAGAAAAAATCATGAAAACAACAACTAAAAGATATGAGAACACTTTTCCTTCTTGGTGCCTGCCTCCTGATGGCAGCCTGCACAGGACGTTCCTCCCAAGCAAGTAACGATGACGAAGCAAAACCGGTGATTACCGTCACCCTGGAACCGCAACGTTATTTCACGGAAGCTATTGCCGGAGATAAATTTAAAGTAGTCAGCATGGTGCCTAAAGGTTCCAGCCCGGAGACATACGATCCTATCCCCCAGCAACTTGTTTCTTTAGGAGACAGCAAAGCCTATTTCCGCATCGGGTACATCGGCTTCGAACAAACCTGGATGGACCGCCTGATGAACAATACCTCCCCATATCCAAGTGTTCGACACCTCGAAAGGAATCGACCTCATACTCAATAATGATGACCATGGTCATGCCCACGACCACAACAGTCACGACGGCCATATCCACGCCGTAGAGCCACACGTATGGAATTCTACCGGTAATGCTTTAATCATTGCAGGAAACACCTACAAAGCCCTTAGCCAACTGGATAAGGCAAATGAGGTATACTATAGAAACCGCTACGATTCGCTCTGCCAGCGTATCCAGCACACCGACAGCCTGATTCGCCGGCAACTCTCCACCCCCGAAGCAGCCAAAGCCTTCATGATTTATCATCCGGCTCTCTCCTACTTCGCCCGCGACTACGGATTGCATCAAATTTCGATCGAAGAAGGGAGGCAAAGAACCCTCTCCCGCTCATCTGAAAGCCTTGATAGACCTGTGTCAGGCAGAAGATGTACGTGTAATCTTTGTTCAACCGGAATTTGACAAACGCAATGCGGAAACCATCGCACAGCAAACCGGAACGAAAGTGGTCCCTATCAACCCGTTAAGTTATGACTGGGAGGAAGAGATGCTGAATGTAGCCAAAGCCCTTGCGCCGCAAGCTGCCACCAAATAAACGTATAAAGAAAGACCAATCAAGCCCTTTCCAATGATGAAACCGATAATCGAAATAAAGAATCTTTCCGCCGGATATGACGGTCGCACTGTTCTCCACGATGTTAATCTAAGCATCTACGAACGGGATTTTCTAGGTATTATAGGTCCGAACGGAGGCGGCAAAACAACGCTTATAAAGTGCATCCTCGGTCTGTTGAAACCAACCGGAGGGAGAAATTATATTCCATACTCCTGAAAAAGCATCTACTAAAACCACTTCTACTTTCCTGGGTTATCTGCCTCAATACAACAGTATAGACCGAAAGTTCCCTATTTCCGTGGAAGAAGTGATCCTGTCCGGCTTGAGCATACAGAAATCGCTCACTTCACGATTTACCCCCGAACAGAGAGAGAAAGGTAAACAGATTATTTCCCGCATGGGGCTTGAAGGATTCGAACACCGTTCTATCGGGCAATTAAGCGGTGGACAACTGCAACGTGCCCTGTTAGGACGTGCCATCATCTCGGATCCTGCAGTGTTGATTCTCGATGAGCCCAGCACGTATATCGACAAGCGTTTTGAAGCACGCCTTTATGAGTTATTGGCTGAAATCAATAAAGAATGTGCCATTATCCTTGTCAGTCACGACATCGGCACTGTATTGCAACAAGTAAAATCTATCGCTTGCGTCAACGAAACGCTGGATTACCATCCGGATACAGGCGTTACTACCGAATGGCTGGAAAGGAACTTCAACTGCCCCATCGAGCTATTGGGACACGGCACATTGCCTCATCGGGTTTTAGGAGAACATCATCACCATCATTAAAGTTGCCATAGACTCTATATAGATATACGGCTTCCTTGTTTTAAAATGTATCTTCCCTCTCTGCTGCCTTCCGGAAGAGTGAAAGAGATAGTAAATCACCCCTCCGTTACTTAATATTTCTTACTTTCTTCCTCATTATCCTTACAAATCACTATCTTTGCGACCTCATAATTTGTTTTTAACGAATAAACTACGATAGTGCTAATGAAACAGTACAGAACCGTAAACAACCTTATGGGTTGGCTTACATTCATCATTGCGGCAACCGTCTACTGCCTGACAATAGAACCGACCGCAAGTTTCTGGGATTGCCCGGAGTTCATAACCACCGGCTATAAACTGGAAGTCGGACACCCGCCCGGCGCGCCTTTCTTCATGCTAGTGGCGAATCTGTTTTCTCAATTTGCTTCCGACGTAACAACTGTTGCTAAAATGGTGAATTACATGAGTGCCCTCATGAGTGGCGCCTGTATCCTGTTCCTTTTCTGGAGCATCACCCACCTGGTACGCAAACTGGTTATCACTGACGAAAACAATATCACCAAAGGACAGCTTATCACAGTGATGGGTAGCGGACTGATCGGTGCACTGGTTTATACATTCAGTGACACATTCTGGTTCTCGGCCGTGGAAGGTGAAGTATATGCCTTCTCCTCCCTCTTTACCGCTGTTGTTTTCTGGTTGATTCTGAAATGGGAAGACGTAGCCGACCAGCCGCACAGCGACCGTTGGATTATCCTCATCGCCTATCTGACCGGATTGAGTATCGGTGTGCACTTATTGAACTTGCTTTGTCTGCCTGCCATCGTATTGGTATACTACTACAAAAAAACGCCGAATGCTACCGCCAAAGGTTCGTTAATAGCGCTATTAGGTTCAATGGTGCTCGTTGCAGCCGTGCTTTACGGCATCGTACCGGGTATCGTGAAAGTAGGTGGCTGGTTTGAACTGTTGTTCGTCAACGGACTCGGAATGTCATTCAATTCGGGCGTAGTGGTTTATATCATTCTGCTTGCAGCCGCTCTGATTTGGGGTGTATACGAAAGTTACACCGAAAAGAACAAAGCGCGCATGGCTATCTCCTTTATCCTGACGATCGCTTTGCTGGGTATCCCATTCTACGGACACGGAGCCAGCAGTATCATCATCGGTATTTTGGTTATTGCCGCACTGGGACTTTATCTTGCTCCAAGTGTACAGGCTAAAATCAAAGAGAGATGGCGTATCACCGCCCGCACCATGAACACAGCCTTGCTGTGCACCATGATGATCGTGATCGGGTATTCTTCTTACGCACTGATCGTTATCCGTTCTACTGCCAACACTCCGATGGACCAAAACTCACCGGAGGATATATTCACCCTGGGCGAATACCTCGGCCGTGAACAATACGGAACCCGTCCGCTCTTCTACGGTCCTGCTTTCTCTTCGAAAGTGGCACTCGACGTAAAAGACGGCTATTGTATTCCGCGCCAGTCGGAAGCAGGAAGCAAGTTTGTCCGCAAGGAAAAGACTTCTCCCGACGAAAAAGACTCTTATATCGAACTTCCCGGACGTGTGGAATACGAATATGCACAAAATATGTTTTTCCCGCGTATGTACAGCTCGTCACACGCACCACTCTACAAGCAATGGGTAGACATCAAAGGACACGACGTTCCTTACGACCAATGCGGAGAGAAATGGTAATGGTGAACATGCCTAACCAATGGGAAAATATCAAATTCTTCTTCTCCTACCAGTTGAACTTCATGTACTGGCGTTATTTCATGTGGAACTTTGCCGGACGGCAGAACGACATACAGGGTAGCGGAGAAATTGAACATGGCAACTGGATCACCGGTATTCCGTTTATCGACAACTTACTGGTAGGTAATCAGGAACTGCTTCCGCAGGATCTCAAAAACAATAAAGGACACAATGTATTCTACTGTCTGCCGCTGATTCTCGGCTTAATCGGACTCTTCTGGCAGGCTTATCATAGCCAGCGGGGTATCCAGCAATTCTGGGTGGTCTTCTTCCTGTTCTTCATGACAGGTATCGCTATCGTGCTCTACCTCAACCAAACCCCTGCACAGCCCCGTGAACGAGATTACGCGTATGCGGGTTCGTTCTACGCCTTTGCCATCTGGGTAGGTATGGGAGTGGCAGGTATCATCCGTATGCTGCGAGAATACTGTAAGATGCAGGAACTTCCGGCAGCCGCACTGGCTTCAGTGCTCTGTTTGTTCGTCCCCATCCAGATGGCGGGACAGACCTGGGATGACCACGACCGTAGCGGACGCTTCGTTGCCCGCGACTTCGGACAGAACTACCTGATGACCTTACAGGAAAAAGGAAATCCGATTATCTATACCAATGGTGATAACGATACTTTCCCATTGTGGTACAACCAGGAAACGGAAGGCTTCCGTACAGATGCCCGCACCTGTAACCTAAGTTACTTGCAAACAGACTGGTACATCGACCAAATGAAACGTCCGGCCTACGATTCCCCGTCGCTTCCTATCACTTGGGACCGTGTGGAATATGTGGAAGGACAAAATGAATATATCCCTATCCGTACGGAAATGAAGGCCTTTATCGACAGCTATTTCAAACAGGCAAACGAACTGGCTGCACAGGGAGACACTACCATATTATCACTCGTTCACTCCATTTTTGGTGAGAATCCATACGAATTGAAGGAAATCATCAACCGCTGGATGCTCGGTAAGAACGACCAGTTGAAAGAGCTTCTCAAGAAGACAGGAAAAAGATATCCAACTTCCGCTCATCCCTACGGACAGCATTGTCATGAAGATAGATAAGGAAGCCGTACGCCGCTCCGGCATGAAGATACCGGAAGCTCTGGGCGACTCTATCCCCGAATACATGACAATCACCCTTAGAGACGCCAACGGCAACCCGAAACGCGCCCTCTACAAGAGTGAACTGATGATGCTTGAAATGCTTGCCAATGCCAACTGGGAACGTCCTATCTATATGGCAATCACCGTAGGAAGCGAAAACCATCTGGGCATGGGCAACCACTTCATATGCAGGAGGGTCTCGCCTACCGTTTCACTCCGTTCGATACGGACAAACTGGACAGCAAGATCGACAGTGAAAAGATGTACGACAACCTGATGAACAAGTTCAAGTTCGGCGGTATCGACAAACCGGGTATCTATATCGATGAGAACGTGATGCGTATGTGCTACACGCACCGCCGTATCTTCACGCAACTCGTAGGCCAGCTTATCAAAGAAGGCAAGAAGGATAAGGCACTCGCTGCACTCGATTACGCCGAAAAGATGATTCCGGCAATCAACGTACCGTATGACTGGGCAAATGGCGCCTTCCAAATGGCAGAGTCTTATTATCAACTGGGACAGAACGAGAAAGCTAACAAGATCATTGACGAGCTTGCCAACAAATCGCTCGAATACATGATCTGGTATCTTAGCCTGAACGATAACCAGCTTGCCATCGCCGGCGAAAACTTCGTGTACAACGCCAGCTTGCTTGACGCCGAAGTCCGCTTAATGGAAAAATACAAATCAGAAGAACTCGCGAAACATTACTCCACGCAGCTCGACCAACTTTATAACGAGTACGTGACGAGAATGAAAGGGAAATAATTTAGGTATGAAGTAATAAGTATTAAGTATTAACGTAGCTTCCGGCATGTTTTCCGTAAGGATAATACTTAATACTTATTTCCTAATACTTCAAAACACAGACTCTCATGTTTATAGAACAACCACCTTGGCTTTTCCGGGCGTTGTATCCACAAGCTATCTTCCGGATGGACCCGAATGAACGGGCAGTCTATCTGACTTTTGACGACGGTCCCATCCCTGAAGTAACTCCCTGGGTACTGGAAGTATTGGAAAAGCATCATATTAAAGCTACCTTTCTTTATGGTAGGCGACAATATACGCAAGCACCCGGATGAATACCGGATGGTGGTAGAACACGGACACCGCATCGGTAACCATACCTTCAACCACATCCGTGGATTTGAATATTCCTAATCCGGATTACCTGGCAAATGCCAGAAAGGTAGACGAAATTATTCATTCCGATCTCTTCCGCCCGCCACACGGACACATGGGGTTCCGGCAGTATTATACCTTGCGCTATCATTACCGCATTATCATGTGGGATCTCGTGACTCGTGATTATAGTAAACGGATGCGCCCGGAACAGGTATTGAACAATGTGAAGCGCTATGCACGCAACGGTTCTATCATCACTTTCCACGATTCGCTGAAGTCCTGGAACAACGGTAACCTGCAATACGCACTTCCCCGTGCCATCGAGTTCCTGAAAGAGGAAGGTTATGAATTCAAGGTGTTATAATCTTTGAAAAAACAGAAACTTCGAAAAGAGCAGAGCTTCCTGATAAGAAAGAAAAGGTTTCTGATGAATAAAAAAGCTCCCTGATAAGAAAAAAAATATAAGCCGAGGTATTATGCCCCGGCTTTTGTAGTTTAAAGCCCGTTTCGTGCCCAAAATTGAAAGATCCCTCCTCTTTCTTACAAGATGCCAGTGCAACCGTATTTCGCCTGGTAAAGGGCAAAAAAAGGCAAAAAGAGGGCAAAACAACCTGCATTCAAAAAGTTTCTGATTCACATTACCATTTCCAACCGTATTTTTTTATACATTTGCAACGGACTCTTCCGCAGAAAGCCTCCGGGTGGCGAGGGAGAGCCGTTTATATTGAGAAGACGTTTACAAGCGTTTGTCTTTTGTGTTTCAGAACTTCGCAAACTTTGACCTATCGGAATGACTAACAGCAACAAAGACGTCCTCCTGATGTGTATCTATATACATCCGTGCCTCACTTTGGAAAACAAAGAGAGGCTGCGGGTGTTGTACATATCGGCGTGGGCTTTCTGCGTTGTTCGTTCTCGGTGATATGGCATTGCGAAGGCCTTGAACACGGAACGGACGAAGGTGAGATTCCCACGCCTTTTCTATATATTCCTGTCAACAATAGATTGAATTGTCCGCCCAACGGGAGTCTGGGGGACACACATAAGCAGAATAGGCACATGATTCATGCGGGACAACTTATTGAACGCACGCTTCACGAACAGGGACGCACCGTCACCTGGTTCGCTACCCAACTATGCTGCACACGCCCCAATGTTTACAAGATATTCCGGAAAGAGAATATCGACATCCACCTGCTCTGGCGCATCTCCTGCATCCTCGGCCATGATTTCTTCCGCGATCTTTCCGACAGCATCAATACCGGAAACTTCCCCAGTGTATCCAAATAGGATACAATTCCGTATCGTTCTTGGAACTATGCTTTCACCCGGTAGTATACTCCTTTCGCATACCTTTGCGGCATATTAACATATAATCACAAAAGGACATGAAAACGAAAAAACTATTTCTGATTATTGCTCTGGTTGTCGGTTGTGCCGTCGGAGCCCATGCGCAAAAGACGGTCTTCAAGTTTCGTGATGCACAGGCACGTGCAGGCGATGCAGTTACTGAAGTTTGTGTCAAACCCACAGTTGTCGAGGTGAAAATACTTGAAGATAAAGGGCGGATAAAGGATGAATGGTCACTAAGCAAAGAGGAAGTGGAGATCGCCATGAAAGGAGAACTTGACAACATCCGTGCATGGGGGACGTATCTGTCCACCATCAAATACAACTGCGATGTCATCATGGGAGCCACTTTCAAAGTGGAAGATAATGAAGAAAACAGGGGGATACACAGTCACAGTAGTAGGTTATCCCGGCATCTTCGTCAACTGGCATCCTGCCACCCAGGACGATTATGAATGGATTCGCCTACAAAAGTTATCACCCACAGATGGAAAAAGCCAGATAGCGCCCGTCGTTAAGAATAAGAATTAATCACTAAAATATTAATAACAATGAAAAAAGTACTATCAATGGTTGCCGCACTTTTACTGTGCGTAGGAGCTCAAGCACAAATCGTATCATCCAGAAGTGCAATCGTCAAAACTGAAAAGCAAGCCAGCAGCACACAATGGTTCTTACGTGCAGGCCTGAATATCATGAACTTCTCCGGTGACGGAGCCGAAGGAGCTGATTCAAACATCGGATATAATGCTACATTTGGCTATCAGAAGCCTTTAGGCAGTACAGGAGGATACTGGGGGATGGAGTTTGGACTTGGTTCCCGTGGTTTCAAAGTGGACGACACGAAATGTATGGCTCACAACATACAATATTCTCCGTTCACATTCGGATGGAAATTTGCTGTGGCGGACAACGTCCGTATCGACCCGCATGTAGGAGTCTTCGCTAGTTACGATTACACAAGTAAAATGAAAGAAGATGGAGAAAGCATCAGTTGGGGTGATTATGCAGATTATATGGAGGTTGACTACAATCATTTTGATGCCGGTATGAATATCGGCGTAGGAGTCTGGTATGACCGTTTCAATCTGGATCTTACCTATCAACGCGGATTTATAGATGCATTCAGCGATGCCGACGGATTCAAGACCAGTAACTTTATGATTCGTCTGGGTATTGCCTTCTAAGGACAACCAAACCTCAATAAACCATATTATTTATTCAGCGTCCACGATCTTTTCTTTTCACAAAAAGGGCCGTGGATGCTGTTTTCTTAAAAAGAACGGAATATGATGACCAAACGACAATTTCTGGTAATCTTGTATCTGCTGACGGGAGTTATCCCACTGATAGCACAGACTTTCACCGAACAGAAAAAGAACTATCCTGTCAGTGCAGACGGCAATAAATATGTGGTCAGCGGATTTACCCCTTTCAGCGATATGCAAGACGAAAACATCTACGCTAATGCACTGCTATGGATCGTCAAAGAATGTCTGTCCACAGTTACGGGAAGGAATAGCGGAGGTCAACGTACCGGCTAAAAACTTCAGTTGCGATCTGATACTTGCCTCGCAGGCAGACTCAAATCAAAAGAATACTTACTATTGCAAAGCCCTGTTTCAAGTAAAAGGACGGTAAGCTGGTTTATTATCTTTCCAATATACGGATAGAGTCATCAGCAGTGATAATGAAAAAAATCACTCCTATGGAGAAGCTACAACCGGACAAAAAAGCATCTCACAAAGAAATCATGGATGATTTCGTACAGGTTGAATCGCAAGTATTGAACAAAATGTTCGACTTCATCATAACGAACCAGCTTTCACCGATTACTCATTGGAATGAAATCAACATCAACAAGCCGGTGAAAGGCATGACGGAAGATGAATGTCTACTGGCTTTCGGCAAACCGCAGACTATTCAAGAATCAAATGGAGAAGTGCAATGGATGTATTCCAGCTCGTTCTACCTGTTCTTCAAGAACGGACATGTGGAAACTATTATCAAATAGATCCCATAAAAACGAATCATCTCAAAATCAAACAATTAAAACAATTTATTATGAAAACAATCTGGAAAGCAAGCGTTTGCATAGTTGCAGTATTACTGTCGTTCAGCATTTATTCCTGTGGCGACGACGACGATGAGACTGTCGGTTCACGCGATTTATTGTTAGGAACATGGAATGGAGTGTATTATCTTTCACAAGAATGGGAAGATGGTGAAAAGGTAAGTGACTCTAAAGAAGATTTTGTAAATGGAACCAACCGTTATTCCATAGAGTTCAAGGAAGACGGTACGTATGTAGAAAAAGATGTCTACAACTCCTCCGGAAGTACTAATTATTATCATGGTACATGGAGCTACTCCGGTAATAAGCTGACTCTCATCGACACTGAAGAGGATAATTACACAGAAGTGTGGACAGTGACCACAATGACAGAAAATGAATTAGTCTATGAACTTCGTGAAAAAGAGAAAGAAGACGGAACAACATACGAATATTACGAACAACACGCTTTTACGAGATAGCTTAAGGACATTATCTTTCTTTTCCAGAAAGACACATTCTTAATTCTCTTTCTTTTTCAGAAAGATAAAAATAAGCAAAGGTTCCTTTGATAAAAAGAAACCTTTGCTTCATCTATTAGAAAAGACGCATGATATTCAATAATGAATCGCGTATTCAGTGAGTAAAAGAAATTAAAGAGGGCGTTTCGTCACACCTCGACAATCCTTCTTTTTTGACTGTATAAGCAATTCAGCACATTAATTAATATGCCACCGCCAACGGAGTACGCAACTTCTGCGCATATTCAGCCATATATTTATTCCAGGCATCCGGAGTCTTGATAGCAGCCTTATCCCAGGCAGAACCCCAGTAATAAGTATATTCAGAACCCGGCTCATATTCGCTGATAGCTAAAACATGACCGTCGGCCCCGCCACGTTCTTTCTTTTCCTTTTCAGAAAAAAGAACCACTTTCGCCTCTTTTACCTGTGCAGGGAATGCAGCACCCACAAATATCTTACCGTTTGCACCGCTACGGTCAGTTGTAGGATCCACGTAAGTGATATAGCCATTGGCAGCATCTGCCACAGTCGCACCGTCCGGTTCACGCAACACAAGTCCGGTAGTCACCGGCATTGCTTCTTTCAGATTGGTATATGAAACAACTGTTTTATTTAGATAAGAACCTGCATCCAAGGAGATGACGCGTGTTTCCACCACGTTAGAGTCTCCACGGACCACCAGCGGATTAAATTCCAGCTTCACCGTGAAACGCAGCGGACCATTATCAAGGATTTCCTGTGTGCGATAGCAGTAAGGATAGATAATAGTATCACCCGCCATCAGAGCAGCAACACCGGCACCCAACGTAGGTCCAACGGCATAGCAATCCATGCCATATCCATGATCGATATGGTAAGAGATGGCATTCTGCAATTCGGAAGCGGCTTTCGGATCTGTCTTTTTCAGTTCGGCTATCTTGGCACGCTTTTCAGGATTAAGCTCTTCAGCATACAGAGATTCCAAAATCGGCTCCGTAGTATTATACTTCGTAAAAAGATCATAGCCAAAACCACGCTCTCCGCGGGCTTGCAAAGCAGGGCCATACGCACGGAATCCGCCAAGATCATTCTCCCAGGCAACGTCGTCCAGACGTTCGGGATAATATTTACCGCAAGCAACGACATCAAAAGGTGCCGGTGTGCCCGGTTGAATGGTATAAGTAACCACACTGTTTCCCCCTACCGTAACGGGGAAGACCACCTTCTCATCATACGTCACCTGATAAGGCACTTGCTGACCGTCAACATCAAGCACTACAATCTGCGCTGTATCTGCCAGTTTCAATTTGGCAACAACATCGCTCATCGGCACTTCAACCATCTCCTCCTGCCCGTTCAAGAGCCAGCGGATTGGTCACTGTGATTGTCATTGACTGTTTACTGTCGGCACAGGAAGCAAACCCCATCAAGGCTACAGCAAACAGAATTAATATCTTTTTCATAATTAGTCTACATTGAATGAATAATATATACTTCGTAAATAGAGGCTATTATATCCGCACCTGTTGGATATATAGATCCAACGTGTCAGCTATATATATCCAATGTGTTGGATATATATGTCCAACACGTTGGGCATATATGTCCAATAAGTCGGTCCTATAGCTCCTGCAAAGGGAATGATAAAAAATAAGGTGACAGATGAAAAGAGGATGCTCTTTGCCATTCTATCACCTTACCGGAATTTCTTCTATCAGCTATTATTTCGGTTGTTTTCCGATATAAGCAAGAATACCACCATCTACGTAGAGAATGTGACCGTTAACAGCGTTAGAAGCTTCAGAAGCAAGGAACACGGCAGGACCTGTCAGTTCTTCTGGATCCAACCAACGACCGGCAGGAGTCTTAGCGCAGATGAATGAATCGAATGGGTGACGGCTTCCGTCTGCCTGCGGCTCACGAAGAGGAGCAGTTTGCGGAGTAGCGATGTAACCCGGGCCGATACCATTACACTGGATGTTGTATTCACCATATTCAGAACAGATATTGCGAGTCAGCATCTTCAAACCACCCTTAGCGGCAGCGTAAGCAGATACAGTTTCACGACCCAATTCAGACATCATAGAACAGATGTTGATGATCTTACCTGCACGTTTTTCCATCATAGCCGGCAAAACAGCCTTAGCAACGATGAACGGAGCATTCAAGTCGATGTCGATTACACGACGGAAATCAGCAGCATCCATCTCGTGCATAGGAACACGACGGATAATACCTGCATTATTTACAAGGATATCAATTGTACCTACTTCTTTTGGCAATCGTAGCCACCATGGCCTGAACAGCCGGTTCGTCTGTCACGTCGCATACATAACCGTGAGCTTTGATACCTTTTTCTGCATAAGCTGCCATTCCTTTGTCTACCAACTCTTGATTGATGTCGTTAAAACAAACTTTAGCGCCTTGTTCTGCGAATGCAGAAGCAATAGCAAATCCGATACCATAAGAAGCACCTGTAACGAGCGCTACTTTACCTTCCAAAGAAAAATTCAAAATACTGATTCATAATTCTTTTTATTATTAAATTAGGAAAACTATTGGATTTGTTATTTCAAATCTGTAATCAACGAGAAGTCCTGATCGCCATAGTCGAGGTTCTCACCACCCATTCCCCAGATAAAGGTATAGTTGTGGGTAGCAGCAGCCGAGTGGATAGACCATTCGGGCGAAAGAACAGCCTGATCGCCTTTCATCCATACGTGACGTGTTTCGCCTACCTCACCCATGAAATGGCAGATAGCATGATCTTCGGGAATCTCGAAATAGAAGTAGGCTTCCATACGACGGCTGTGTACGTGGGCCGGCATCGTATTCCATACACTTCCCGGAGCCAGTTCCGTCATACCCATCTGCAACTGGCAGGTGGGCAACACCTGATTCACCAGCATCTTATTGATATTACGGTGGTTGGAGCCTTCCAAAGAACCCATTTCAGCTACTACGGCATCGGCTTTCGTCACCTTACGGTCGGGATAATTGCGATGTGCAGTCAGTGAGTTGAAGTAGAATTTGGCAGGATGAGCAGCGTCCTTGCTTTCGAAAGTCACTTCACGGTTGCCCGAACCCAGATAAAGAGCTTCTTTATAGTCCAGTTCGAAGGTTGCGTCGCCCGCTTTCACAATACCGGGACCGCCGACATTGTAAATACCCATTTCGCGACGGGTGAGGAAGAACGGAGCTTTCAGCGGATCGATTGCTTCAAGCGTCAGCACCTCTCCTACCGGCAGCGCACCACCTACCACCATACGGTCGTACATGGAATATACCATATTTACTTCATTGGGGACAAATATCTTTTCAATTAAGAAATCTCTGCGAATTCTTGTTGTATCATAACTTTTTGCATCTTCCGGATGCGCAGCATAGCGAATTTCATAGTTCGTTTTCATACCTTATTTATTTATAGTTATTGAATAAGTTCTCTTTCTACGTGCACTTCGTTTACGTACACGATGCAAAAATAGCAAAAGAAAACGGGTTTACCTTGCAATTTTGTTCCAATTATCCACCAAAAATGTCCAGAATCCGTGCAATGTATACTTTTTTAACGAACTATAATACGTTTTGGGAGAGATTTCTACTTAATGCAATGAAAAAAAGAAAGAAGCCTCTATCTCTCGAGCCGCAAGAACAAATAATATAAAATATAGAACAAGAAAAAGTATCTAATTTGCCAATTCAGCTAATAATTAGCAGTCTACACCGTTAAAATTGCATAAATAGGAGGCAATGTATTATAACACTAATTATAATATATTAGTTTTGTAAATGTTTAAATAGCAAGCAAAATCAACAAATACGTCAAGATATACAACTTATGACAATTATTAAAAGACGGACAGAAGATACTTTAATAAAGATAGGAGTGATATGCATTTACATGCTTCTATCCATTAACCTAACTTATGCCCAAATAAAAAATATAACAGGAATCATCATTGATGAGGAAAGCCGGGAACCATTGACAGGTGCTTCTGTCACAGTGAAAGGCAGTCGGCAAGGCTGTATTTCAGATCTGGATGGAAAGTTTAGTCTTCAACCAACCCTCCCCGGACAGCAAATGCTGGTTATTTCTTACATAGGATACCAAACTATCGAAGTGCCTGCCCGGCATAATATGATGGAAATCCGGTTGCGTCCGAACGTGAACGAACTGGATGAAGTAGTAGTGCAGGTAGCGTATGGCACTGTCCTCAAAAGATCAATTACCGGGGCTGTTTCCGTAGTGGACAGTAAGCAAATCGAAATGCGTCCGGTCAGTTCTGTTATCTCCGTGCTCAACGGAGCAGTACCGGGGCTACAGACAATTGACGGAGTGGGGCAGCCTGGTATCGAAGCGGAAGTCCGGATCCGGGGATACAGTTCGGTGAACGGAAGCAATAAGCCGCTTTACGTGGTAGACGGTATGCCCTATACGGGATGGATCACCGATCTTAATCCGGCAGACATAGAAAGCGTCAGCGTACTGAAAGATGCTGCTTCATGCGCATTGTACGGTAGCCGGGCTTCGAATGGTGTGATTTTAATTACCACCAAAAAGGCGAAGAAACAGGGAGTTTCTCTTCAACTGGACATTCGCCACGGCTTCAGCGCGCGTGGACAGGGTGATTACGAACGTATGAATGCCAATCAATTCATGGAAACGATGTGGCAGGGGTATCGCAACCAGCTTATCAGCAACGGCAGTAGTCCCGAAGAAGCGACCATCGCCACCAACAATGACATTATCAGCAAAGTAGGAATCAACATCTATAACAAAGCCGATAATGCCCTTTTCGATGCAAACGGTCATCTGGCATCCGACGCCCGGATACTGGACGGATATAAGGACGATCTCGACTGGTATTCTCCCTACACACGTAACGGTCACCGCCAGGAATACAACCTAAGCGGAGAATCCGGCAATGAAAAGAACCGGATCCGTTTCTCGCTAGGCTATCTTAATGAAGACGGATATACCAGGAAAAGTGATTTCAATCGTCTTAGCGGCTCACTCAACGCTGACTTCACCCCACGCCCATGGCTAAAAACGGGCTTGTCGCTCGGAGGCACTCACCAGAAAACGAACTGGGATATAGGAGCCGCCGGAAGTGCGCAATCCAATAACCTGTCGAATGCATTTTACTTTGCACGGAGAATAGCACCTATCTATCCGGTGCACCTCCACTATACAGAGGATGTATTTGCCAGCGACGGCTCATTGCTTCATTCCAAAGGAGATTATATCCTGAACGAAGAAGGCGGAAAACAATATGATGACGGTTCGGAAAGCCGTTCGGAATCGGATGCCGCCAGCAATGGACGCCATCTACTGTGGGAAAGCGAAAAGAACAAGTTGTGGAACGCTGCCAATACCTTGCAAGGAAATGCCTATGTGGACGTTTCTTTCCTACGCGATTTTACATTCTCATTGAAAGGCAATATCAGCCTGCGCAATATCGAGGACAGCCAATACGGAAATGCGGAAATAGGCGCTTACAAGGACACTGGTTTTATCAGCAAGATCGATCAGGAATATAAGGAATACACCCTGCAACAGCTACTGGCATGGAAACACCAGTTCGGCAGGCATTTCGTAGAATGGATGGTGGGGCACGAGAACTATGATTACAAGCTTAATTTCGACGCCATACAGAAAAAGAATGAGAGCTTTCCCGGAATAGACGAACTTTCAAATTTCACCACCACAACTTACAGTGAGGGATATAAAGACACCTATCGTACAGAGGGTCACTTCACACGGGCCCGGTATGACTACAACGAAACTTATTTTGCCGAAGCTTCTTTCCGGCGCGACGGTTCCTCCATCTTCCATACAGACCATCGCTGGGGTAACTTTTGGAGCGTAGGTATCGGCTGGATGCTTTCCAACGAAGCGTTCCTGAAAAACGTGTCGTGGCTGAACCGCCTCAAGTTACGGGTTTCTTACGGGCAAGTGGGAAACGATAACTTCGGAAGCAGTAATGGCCTGTACCAGTGGATGTCTCTCTACGGCTCTGCCGTCAACGGTGGAGAAGCCGCTTACTACAAAGTGCAGAACGAAAACCCGGAACTAAAATGGGAAACGAATTCTTCGCTGAATATCGGTCTGGAAACTCGTCTTTTCAACCGTGTGAACCTAAGTTTCGAATACTATAACAAGCATTCGGACGACTTGCTGTTCAAGTTTATCCAACCACTATCTGCCGGTGCCACTGACTCATCGACAGGCCTTTCCACCGTCTGGCGAAACATTGGAGACGTTTCCAATAAAGGATGGGAATTCTCTGCCGACGGGGATATCATCCGCAACCGGGAATGGGAATGGAATGTAGGTTTGAACCTTTCCAAAGTGAAAAACAAGATCGGAAAACTGCCGGATAAAGATCGGGAAGAGGGAATTACGAACGGAGATTTCCAGAAGTTCAAAGAGGGACACAGCATTTATGAATTCTGGCTGTACCAGTATGCTGGCGTAGACCAGATGACAGGTCGCAGTGTATATCTGCCGGACTTCAACGCTTATTACATTGCCGGAGAGGATGGAAAAACACCCGTAAACGGAGAAGAGAGCACCGAAGGTAAAAATCCGATTCCGACAGACAGTTGGGTAGACATCAACGGACAATATTATACAGGCGACCCGAGATATGCACGCAAAGACTGGTCGGGCAGTTCATTACCGAAGATAAACGGCTCGGTCACCACCTCTCTCCGCTGGAAAGACCTGACTCTGTCCGCCCTGATGATTTTCAGTTGCGGTTCCAAAGTCTTCGACCAGCCTTATCAGACTCTGACATCGGTAGGCGTACATTCATTGACTCCCGATTTACTGAATGCATGGACAGCAATCCCCGAAGGCATGACGCCCACATCGCCCAACCGTCTCGATCCATCGGGTATTCCGCAAGTGAATCTGGATGCAACGATCAATGGATATAACAGCCAGAAAGCATCTACACGCTATATTGTAAGCGGTGACTATCTAAGCATCAAGAACATCACCCTCTCCTATCGCCTGCCCGCCACATGGAGCAAACGATTGACACTCGGCGGCATCCGTTTGCATGCTGCCATAGAGAATGTCGCCCTGTTCAGCAAACGCAAAGGGCTGAACCCGGTACAGACTTTTGACGGAATCGTCAACAATTATACGAGTATCGCCCGTGTTTTCTCGTTCGGAGTCAACATTAACTTATAGCCTTATGAAGAAAAAAGCCATACACATGAAATTCCTGAATCACTCCATAGGATTCTGCCTGCTCCTGACGCTGTTGTGTTACTCCTGCGCCAGCGACTATCTGGATACCGCCCCTACCAATCAGGTATCTCCTGCCGATTTATTCAAGGATGAAGCGTACGCTGCCTATGCTGTCAGCGGATTGGAGAAGTTGATGAAAACCACTTACCCCACTAATAAACTCGATGGCGTGTCATTCAACGGTGAAGGATCTGTCAAACTGATGTATGCCGAGTATCAGGGGGCTGACATGTATTGTCCCCGCAACAATTTCTATACGATATTCAACGGGGCTTCTCATGCCATACCTACCAGTAGTTACACGGAGTATATGTGGCATTATTACTACAAAGTAATCAGTAATGCCAACGCTATTATAAATTATGTCGACCCCGAAGGTAGTCATAAATTCAAATATATTTATGCGCAGGCACTAACCTACCGTGCCTATTGTTACCTGCAACTGCTGCAGTTCTACTCGCCACGCTGGTGCGATTCGCAAAACGGCAGTGCTGAAGGGGTGGTTCTCCGGCTCAATACATCTTCTACCGGCGACTGTCCTCTTTCTTCTATGCTGGCCTGTTACGAACAGATTTACAACGACCTTAACCAGGCCATCACCTATTATCAGGCATCCGGAATTGCCCGCAAAGAAGACGAGAATCACAAAATCAATGTGAATGCCGCTTACGCCACCTATGCCCGTGCCGCACTCACCCGTGAGGATTGGAGTACTGCCGCCCATTACGCTGCACTAGCACGTGCCGGTTATCCGCTTATGAATGCCGATGAATATTTCGACGGATTCAGTACCGTCAACCGCGAATGGATATGGAGTATCTATGACAGTGAAGAAGAATCGCTGGGAAACTCATCCCTCGCCGCACGCCTTGCATACAACTCCTCCTCTACTCTTGTATGCACTTATCCGGCCTGTATCAACCGTGAACTGTACGATGCATTACCGGAAAGTGATATCCGCAGGGGACTTTTTCTCGATCCGCTCGAATATACTTATAACACGGGTGGTATAACAAACAATGGTCTGGGCGGAAGTGCACTCACCAGTTACGCCCAAGGGTTGCATCCCGACCTGAATACTTCGGCAAAAATATACGCTTATATGTCGTTCAAATTTAAGTGTATCGACAAAGTAGGTGCCATGCCTTTCAATCTTTTCCGCAGTTCGGAGATGTATCTCATCGAAGCAGAAGCCAACTGCCACCTGACGCCTTCAAAAGAAGCGGAAGCAAGGCAATTACTGAAAGAACTGATCCGCGACAGCGGACGCGACCCTCAATATACTTGCGACAAGAGCGGTCAGGCACTGCTCGACGAAATAAAGTTCTACCGCCGCATCGAACTATGGGGCGAAGGATTCAGCTGGTTTGACTTCAAACGGCGCAAAGACACCATCGTACGCCACACCTTCGAAGACGGAGGAAACTACATGACCAACGCAGCCGTAACTATCAACCCGGAAGACGCCAACAACTGGATGTGGGTGATTCCCGCCAAAGAATACGAATATAACAATGCCATAAATAAACAATAAGAACACTGTAAATCCATAGTAATCAAGATGAAAATAGTCAGGTATATCAGTATATGTTTGTTGTTCACCTTTATCGGATCTCTCCTTCCAACCAAGGCGCAGGACAATCCGTACAAGATAGACCACTCTCTTTATCTACTTTATGAGGAGGCAACTAAACACCGTAACAACGCAACCGGACTGGAAATAGCTGATACTATCTATACCAAAGCCATCCGGATCAACGATAAAAAGGCACAATGCCTCGCTCTTACCATTCCGGTAATCTACTATTTCAATAATGGGAAAACGGAATTACTGGAGAAAGCAATCAGCAGGCTTCAGGAGATATCCCGAAAGAACAACTACCTGCAATATTACTACTTTGGCAGCATCTACAAAGTTAATTACCTGATGAACACAGGTAATACCCTGCGTGCGCTCCAGGAGGCTGAATTGACTAAAGAACAGGCATTTGCCGACGACTATCCCTACGGTATCTCCACTTGCCTGCGAATGATGGGAAACATTTACTTTGCGCGCAGGGAAAACCGGACGGCACTGGATTACTACCAACAATCGCTGGTATACACACAGGAGAAGCTCCCTGAGCAGGATATATCTTATATATACTGGAACATATCCATGCTCCAACAAAACCTGAAACAATATGAAGCAGCCTACGAAAATGCCGAGAAAGGAATCAAGTGTGCCAAGACTTCAACCAACAAATATGCCTGTATGCTGCGTAAATGCACACTTTTATACGCGCTCGACAGGGAGGAGGAATTCAAAAGCTATTATCAGGAATGTTTAAAAGCGACCGAAAAACATGGTGAAACCAGAAGGAATGAACTGAATAAGTTGAAGATATACAATTATATACTCAACCAACAATATGATAAAGCGCATGCTCTCGCCGACTCCACCTCTATCTTACATGAGAGAATAGCTTTTCAGGCAAATATTTACGCAAAAGAGCAGAAGTACAAAGACGCTTACCAAGCGCTTCAGAAGCTCCAGAGTTTACAGGATTCTCTGAACCAACTCATACAGACTGCCGACCTGTCGGAACTGAATGTGCGTATCGGCAACGAACAACTGAAAAGAAAAGCGCAAGCCTTGCAGCTGGAAAACACACAATTAAACCTGCAAAAGACAACGCTCGAACTGCAGCAAACGAAATCGCAAGTGGAAATCGAGAAGATGAACGCCGAAAATAACGAGCTACTACTAAAAAACCGTAACCTGGAGCTCGCACAATTCAAAGCGGAAACCGAACGTACACAGAGTCTTATGGTAGCTAAACAGGCAGAATCCGAACGCCAGCTGATGATATTGAAATTCATCCTGATATTCTTCTGTTTCTTTGCCATAGCCCTCACGCTCTACCTTTATCTACGCAGAAAATCAATCAGACAACTGCAAGAGAAGAACGAAGAACTGACGATTGCCCGCGACCGTGCCGAACAGGCAGACAAGATGAAGACTCATTTCATGCAGAACATGAGCCACGAAATCCGTACCCCGCTCAATGCCATCGTAGGATTCTCACAATTATTATCCAACCCGGATCTGCCATTGGAAGATGAGGAAAAGCTAGAATTCAGCTCGCTCGTCCAACACAACTCCGAACTGCTCACCACGCTTGTCAACGATATTCTTGACCTTTCCGCACTGGAAAGCGGCAAATACACCATGAACCTGACTTCCTGCCATTGCAACGAAATGTGCAGGCTCATACTCTCTACCGTAATGGATCGAAAAGCGGAAGGAGTGAAGCTTTATTATACCTCCGAAGTGGCAGACGATTTCCAGATCACCACAGATGAACAACGCCTGCAACAAGTGCTTATCAACTTCCTTACCAACGCAGAGAAGCACACAGAAAAAGGGGAAATCCATCTGCATTGTTCACTGACCGAGTATCCCGACAGAATCACGTTCTCTGTCAGCGACACCGGGCCGGGCATCCCTGCCGACAAGATGGATAGTGTATTCGAACGCTTCAAGAAGTTGGATGAGTTCAAACAGGGATCAGGACTGGGACTGAATATATGCCGCACCATAGCCGAACGATTACATGGAGAAGTCAAAGTAGACAAGAGCTACACCAATGGCGCACGTTTTCTGCTTATACTTCCATTAAAATAAGATTAGCTATTGACTTTCCTCTTTTTATTTTGTATCTTTGAGGAACAGAAAAAGAAAAAAGCAATATGAGTTATATAAAAATCAAGACATAATAACACATTATCAAAACATATATTTCCATATATGGAAGAACCGAATGGGAGAAAATCAGTATTGATTTTCTCCCATTTTGTATATATAAATCCCACATATTCCAATAATTCTCTGAAAATAGTTTCTAATAAACTCAGATACCGTTCTTAATAAACTCTCTCACTATTTATTAAAAACGGTATTTGGATTTATTATAGAAATGTAAATATATTGTTGCTAACAATATAGAAGTCTATTCAAAGATGAGTAAGGCAAACATCGAAACAGTCAATATTACGTACAAATAAGCTATAACAAATTTCTTACATCCTAATAGAGAGATACTTCTTCAAGGCATCTTCCTCCGCTTTTGCAACCAAACTATAGAAATCATCATGTTGTTGTTCCGTATGTGAACGTTCTAATGACTTAAGAAGTGACTTTGCATCCACAAAAAAAGAAAAAGCCCCGAAAGATATCTCTTTCAGGGCTTTTCTTCGTTGGACTACCAAGATTCGAACTTGGACAAACAGAACCAAAACCTGTTGTGCTACCATTACACCATAGTCCAAACTTATGTGCTTTCTCTTAAAAAGCGGTGCAAAGATAGAGGTTTGCAAGCAAACCTCCAAATATTTCGTTCACTTTTTTACATTCTATCGAGTGAATCGTGCATTATTACTTTGCAATCAGCAGAAAATAGTTCTTTTTGCCGCGCTGAACAAGCAGATATTTCTCGTCGAGCAGGTCAGCAGTCGTAACTACCTGATCAAAGGCTGCCAGCTTCTCCTTATTCAGCGAAACGCCACCGCCCTGAACCAATTTACGCATTTCACCTTTCGACGCAAATACGGCCGCATTATCAACGAATAGATCAACAGCCTTTACTCCTTCTGCCAATACATCACGGGAAATCTCAAATTGAGGCACTCCTTCGAATACAGCAAGCAGCGTATCTTCATCCAGTTTGCGCAAAGCTTCCGAAGTCGCATTACCGAATAAAATGTTCGATGCGTCTACTGCTGCGTTATAATCATCTTCAGAATGAACCATCACAGTCACTTCCTTAGCCAGACGTTTCTGGAGAAGACGCAAATGCGGAGCTTTCTGATGTTCGGCAATCAATGCTTCAATTTCTTCTTTTTCGATAGAAGTGAAGATTTTGATATAACGCTCGGCATCGGAGTCGCTTACATTCAGCCAGAATTGATAGAACTTGTAAGGTGAAGTATAGCGAGGGTCCAGCCAGATATTTCCGGATTCTGTTTTACCAAACTTACCGCCGTCAGCTTTTGTAATCAGCGGGCAAGTCAGTGCGAACACCTCTCCCCCATTGGTACGGCGGATCAATTCGGCACCGGTAGTAATGTTTCCCCATTGGTCAGAACCACCCATCTGAAGCTTACACCCCTTTGTTTCATACAAATGAAGGAAGTCATATCCTTGAAGCAATTGGTAAGTGAACTCGGTAAATGACAATCCATCACGTGCTTCACCATTCAGACGGCGTTTTACAGAGTCTTTTGCCATCATATAGTTTACAGTGATGTGCTTACCTACTTCGCGAACAAAATCGAGGAAAGTGAAGTCTTTCATCCAGTCGTAATTGTTCACCAGTTCGGCACGGTTAGGTACATCCGACTCGAAGTCGAGGAACTTGGCAAGCTGATTTTTAATACATGCCTGATTGTGACGCAATGTTTCTTCGTCCAGCAGGTTACGTTCTGCCGATTTACCGGAAGGGTCACCAATCATACCTGTAGCGCCACCGATCAGTGCCAACGGCTTATGACCGCAGCGTTGGAAATGACGAAGGATCATCACTCCACAAAGGTGACCAATGTGTAGCGAATCGGCAGTCGGGTCGATACCCAAATAGGCAGTCACCTGCTCTTTGCTTAACAACTCTTCCGTTCCCGGCATAATGTCCTGCAACATGCCACGCCATCTCAATTCTTCTACAAAATTCATCGTATTACTCTTTAATTATTTGGTTTTTATTGTATTTCAATTCCATGTGCGACAAAAGTACGACTCTTTCTCGGAAGATACAACTCTTACGCCCTAAAAAAGACATTTTGGATATTTCGGCGGATCGTCTCACGCAACGCTTCCACTTCTACCCCACGCACTTTGGCTGCCCGGCACAGGATATCTTCAATATCAAGCAAGCTGTCATCCGTTTCCAAAAATAGGCGTTCATCGGGGACTATCTGCATCGTTTCATCGGGATAATATTCCCCAAAAGAAAGATAAAACCCTTTCTTCAACAACTGTACCGCCTGCTCCGGTTTTCCACGAAAGCCATGCCATATCCAAGGTTGTTGGGGGCGAGATTCTTTTTTCACACCCAGCAGTTCTTCCATTGCTTTCACGCAGTGAATAATCAACGGCAAACCGAGCTTTTCCGACAACTTTACCTGTTCCTTAAACACCGCTAACTGAAGCTCCATCGGAGCTTTTGCCAATTTATCCAGCCCCGCCTCTCCTACAGCTACAAACTGCTTTCTCTGTAGCTGCTGTTGAAGAAAGCTCAATTGCTGACTGACATTACTCTCTCTCACCTCCCAAGGATGAATACCAATAGAATAATAAGATCCTCTACCCACAGCCACTTCCACATTCTCTGCCAGAGGCATATACAATGGAGAGTCTGCCAATAACGGATAATTGATGATGGATTTTCCTTGGGTATCAACTTCCTGTTTATGAGTATGGATATCTAAAATATCAGTCACATTCTTTTTCATTTTCTATTTCTCGTTTCAGTTGTCTCAAGGCACGGGATCATAACCGGAACCACCCCAGGGATGGCATCGCAGAATACGCCGCACAGCGAGGTAAAGCCCCTTTACAGGACCGTGTTTCTTAATTGCTTCGACAGCATAAGCCGAACAAGTTGGCGTGAATCGACAAGAGGGAGGAGTAAGAGGGGCGAAATACAAACCCGGTAAAAAGTAGATGGGAACAAGCAACAAGAAGGAAAATACCTTTCTCAAAATTCCCGTTACGAATACCCACAGGGCAGATATCCGGGAGTTACGAGGTTTCATGAGGATAGTTTTTCAGAGATGCGCGCAAGCGCTATTTTCATCTTTTCTTCCAATTCGGAAGTTGCAATAAGCTCGTCCGACAGATAGATAAAGGCAACGGCTAACCGCTGCTCCCGGCGTTGCAATTCGTCCACCAAGAGAGATTTGTTCTTCCGGTAGGCTTCGCGTATCTGACGTTTCACACGGTTGCGTTTCACCGCCCGTTTAAAACGACGTTTCGATACGCTGATTAATATAGAAGCAGGAGCCTCGCCCTGCTCAACAGGCATATATACAACGCGTATCGGAAAGATGGAAAACGACTTCGAAACGCCGCCTTCAAACATCTTTCCGATCAAAATTTTACTATTCAGCCTTTCGGCTTTACACAAAGTATATATACCCACTCTGTTTATTTATTGTTTTCTCTGATAAACATATCAAGTGCGGCAGTCATTGACGGAGCCTGCACCGTAGGAGCTTCAAGGTCCAGACGGAGACCTGCGTCACGTACAGCCTGTGCGGTAGTAGAGCCGAAAGTGCCGATCTTAATCTCTCTCTGATTAAAATCAGGGAAGTTCTTCTTCAATGAAGTCACTCCGGCAGGGCTGAAGAACACTAACATGTCATAATCAAACTCCTCGTCCGGTGTAAAGTCGTTGCTCACTGTACGGTACATCACAGCTTCTGTATGCTGAATGTTATTCTTGTCGAGCAAGTTTTTCACATCGTCATTGTGTACGTCTGACATCGGAACGAGATATTTCTCCGTTTTATGCTTCACAATGGAAGGTATCAGGTCCTCAATCTTTCCGGTAGCTCCGAAGAAGATCTTACGCTTGCGGTATTGCACATATTTTCTGAATATACAATGCAACAGCTTCCGTCACGCAGAAATACTTCATCGTTTCGGGAATTGTCACGCGCAATTCAGTACACAAAGTGAAAAAATGGTCAATAGCATGGCGCGAAGTGAATATTACGGCAGTGTGGTCGAGAATCGAAATTTTCTGTTGCCGAAATTCTTTCGCCGAAAGACTTTCAACCTTAATAAATGGTCGGAAATCTATTTTAACGCCATACTTTTCAGCTATGTCGTAATAGGGAGATTTCTCTGACGCAGGCTTAGGCTGCGACACTAGTACTTTTTTAATTTTCAACGTCCTAAAATTTTATTAGCAAAATATTGTTCATTTGAATCATACCTTGATAGAGTAGCAAACAAGGTACTATTTCAAGAGCGCAAAAGTACAAAATTAATAGGAAAAGCCCGCTAAATTGATGAAAAAAAAGCTTTATCCACTTATAAAACATCAATATTTTAGTGAAAATTAAAATAATAGCCCCAATTATGACCAAATTTGTGAGACTTAAATCAAAATAAACTAGAAAAAGAACGAATGGAAAAGAGGGCAAATCCGACATAATATATGAGCGCAGAATAGGATTCCAGCCATATATTTGTCTTATTTTTATCAAAAAACGTCCACCCAAGAAACATGTAAATCAGCCATTTTAGTAAGAAATAGGCAAGGCAAGAATCCAACGTAGATACCCAGCAAAAGGAGGGGGGATACCCGGTTCATCAAAGCAGGGCATGTATCATGAAAATAATTGAGAAATGTGATACCCGACAAGACACAAGTCTGCAACACAAGCACAAGGAGATAACGCACATCGGCTGCCGTAGAACTATCAAAAATACTCGTTCGTTCACGGTGCAATACAAAGTCTTTCACCTGTTGGGAGAGAAATTTCTTTCCGCGCGCCAAGGCTATGGAGGAAAGAAAGAAGCAAGCCAGCAAGGTCAACGCAATGGCATCGTCCGTGCGGGGAGAGTAGGAGATAGGGTGTCCCCTCAAAGCCGGAATCAACTTCTTGCACAGCATGAAGATCAACCAACTGCAGACTATCAGTGTCCGCCTTTGCCGGACTAGTCTGGTTCTGCTGGAGAAGAGACAAGGTATCCGTGTTCTGGGAACTTAATATATCGCCTATCATATCGCCGCAAATTTACGAATGGAAATGTCCCATACAGGAGTTTCATAAAGCAATTGAACCGCTTCTTCCGGCGTCTGCGCCACTTTCCATATATCACCATGCTGCCGGCGCATAAAGTTCTCATCAATAGCCTTTTCAAGCATTTCGAGGAATGGATCGAAAAATCTGTTTGTATTGAGAATTACAATCGGATTGAGATACAACCCCAATTGTTTCCAAGTGATAATTTCCAGCAGCTCTTCAAGGGTACCGCATCCACCGGGCAAAGCAATAATGCCATCGCTCAAATCTGCCATCTTCCGCTTGCGTTCGTGCATGGATTCTACCTCGATCAGCTCTGTCAGTCCAGTATGATGCCAGTTTTGTTCCACCATGAAGCGGGGAATCACTCCGGTCACTTCACCGCCATTTTTCAACACAGCATCTGCCACAGAGCACATCAGACCGATACTTCCAGCTCCGTTTATCAAACGGATATGGTGTTCGGCAAACAGACGGCCGAGAGTCTCGGCTGCTTGAAAGTAAACAGCGTCTATCTTGGTACTGGAAGCGCTATATACGCATACGGAATTTATCTGGTTCATCACTCTTTACGGGGTTTATGGTTGTAACGAGTGCAAAAGTACAAAAAAACATAGAATAACAGACTATAGTTCAAACTAACTAAAATGTAAATTGATAAGAGATAGATGGCAGTGCACCATACAAATACATTTTATGCATGCCAATATCAGAGAAATCATAGTCATCTCTACTCGTATAGATAGTAAACACATTTTTTCTGTTATATACATTCATCACAGAAAGAATCAATCGACCTCTTTTGCCAGTTTTACAAGTCATGGATAAATTCAATTCATGAAAGGCAGGAGCACGATAACCATTTCTTGTAGAATAGATATAGAAAGCTGTACCGTTCACCCGGTAATGAGCAATAGGCAATGTCAGATTCATCCCTGAATTGTACGAGAAGGTAGCTGCAAAAGCACACCTCCGCTTACGTCCGGCCTCATAATTCAGAAATATCTTCAAGCTATGTGGACGATCATAGACAGGCGGATATTCTTTATCTCCAAGAGTAGCAATATAATTCCGGGCACGTGAAAAGGTATAGCTAATCCATCCGGTTAGCCGCCCACTGTTTTTAGATATATAAAATTCCGCTCCATAGGCCTTTGAGTAACCAGTAGTCAACTGTGTTTCTATCTGATTATTCAAAAAGATATTCGCATTATCTACAAAATCAACGATATGGTTGGTCTTTCTATAATAAGTCTCCAGAGAGAGAGTATACATTCCTTTCGCCAGGCTTCTCTCATATCCCAAAGCCACTTGCTTCATCACTGCAGGTTTCAGTTGTCCATTAGCAGGTATCCACATATCAGAAGGAATACCCACAGAGGAATTAGACAACATATGCAGGTTTTGTGAAGACTGCGTGAAAGCCGCGTGCAAACGGTTTCCGGTTCCGGGGAAGTAGAACAACTCGGCTCTCGGTTCAGGTATTATGTAACACTTTTGTTTGAGTTCTCCAACTTTAGGAGTGTAAAAAACAGGTAAACGGATTCCCCCATTCAACTGCCATGCCGATGAAATTTTATAAGTCGCTTCTCCATAGGCTGCCATATCCAATAAAGACCGCCTGTCCATCCGGTAGGGAACAACATTACTAAAATCCCCCCAACTGCTAATACTTCCGGGCATTGTGGTAAACACATGCGCAGAGAGTCCGCTCCTGATATGTAACGCATTATTAACAGCATAATCCGCATCATACTTCAATTGATAAGATTGGATATTCGATTTCCACAAGAACTTCATTCCATCCGTTATTGATTTATAGCGATAATAATAATTACTAAAAATAGCACTGAAGTTTCCCGACAATTGATCTGTCCAGACGCGGTTCCATCGAAAAGTAGCGGTAGTATTTCCCCAGTTCATGCCATAACCGCGTACCAGCTGATTAAAAAAAGTATGATCGCCGCCATTATATACTGAAAAGAAAATCCGGTTCCGGTCATTTAATGTAGAATTAATTTTGGCGTTTACATCATAAAAGCTCATTTTAGTACCACGAAACTGTTTCAGTACGTTAAGTACAGCTCCCGGATAAGCAAATCTACCAGCTACCAGGTAAGATGTTTTCCCTTTCTTTATCGGACCTTCCAACTGGATTTTAGAAGCGATAACTCCAATTGTAGCACTCCGGTGTTTCTCCTGATTGTTTCCTTCGCGCATTTTGACATCAATAACAGACGAAGTTCTTCCACCATACTTCAATGGAAAATAAGATTTATAAAGACTCACTTGCTGTATAGCGTCGTTATTGAACACAGAAAAGAAAGACAATGCATGATTCGGGTTATAAACCATTGCCTCATCCAGCAATATCAAGTTACCCCATTGATTACTCCCTCGAACAGATATATTATTGGAACCTTCATTGCCACTAATGACTCCCGGAAGATATTGTAATGACTTCAATACATCAGGTTCACTTCCTAAAGTGGGAAGTGCCTGAATATCTTTCTGGTTCAATGTCAACTGTCCTCCTGCTTTCTGATTTCCCATTACCTCTACATCACTTAGTTGATAGTTATCGGGCATCAAAGCAAAATTATGAACCGAATTTGCAGTCAGAGTCAACGTATCCATTTGGGTTACATAGCCCAGCATCGAACATCTTAAGACACAACGTCCACCTTTAATACGAATGGAATATAGCCCATACGTATTGGCAGCTACTCCTGTTCTCGACATCAGGTCTCCAATGTTAGCATCCGAGAGCACTTCTCCGGTTTTTCTGTCGGTCACACGACCTCTGACAGTAATCGTCTGAGCATTACATATGGTGAAATTTCCACAGCAGGATAATATAAATAATAACAGGTATTTTTCCATCAAATCCTATGTTTCTTATAAAAATAGATTTCAGAGATAGCACTGACACGGAATATTCCATAAGCACCATTATCAATGTTACTTTTTACAGAGGTCGGACGCGGAGAGAAAGTTCCACCATCCGAACGTATTTGCTTAATCATTTGATCAAACACCTGATAGCAATTTTCAGATATGGACTGCATTTTTATCCAAATGGAATCACTTACAGGATAGCTAAACCCCGGACGATTAGGGAGTACAAACTGCTCTCCCTCGCTCACAACATAGTCTATCACATTTTCCGCCAAATATTCATCATCCAAAATAGAATATGGCCAACCGGCACTATTCGTTGTTCCATAATATAGATTATAAACAGATGCGACACGAAGCACTTTTGAAGAACAAAAATCTGTTTTAAGCAAATAATAGTTATGCTCTTCAGGAGGATTATAAAAACTGATACATGGAGTTTCATTAGGTTCACCTTCTCCAGTATCAATACGTTTCATTACTATTTTGTCTATTGGAGTTTTAGGCACCATCCGCTCACATGCTGTATATTCCTTTCCTTTGTATTTGATATGAAGTTCGTAGGTATGATTTTCAACTCCATAAATCTTATTAGTAACATAAAGTCCACCAGGCGTTTCACCAGGAAGCCATTTCATATAAACAGTAACATCTTTATCTCTATAGTGATCATAAAATCGAAAATCCTGATAACCAGTCAATTTGGCATTCTGTAATGTATCTCTTATACCTGTTGTCAAATCAACAATAACAATTTCTGCATCATTAATCCTATCAAAACTACGATTTTCAGGGTATTTCAGTTTAGTTGACGGTTTACTTAATACAAAATAATAGGGTGGGGGTTCATCGGTTATCACTCCATCAAATACTATGGCATCTTCCGGGATCGGCATACCTACATCAAACGGCTCCTCACAAGCAATACAAAGATATAAAGCCTGCATTAGAAACAGATAAGTTATCTTATTCAGATTAAAGTAAAGTCTCATCTTTTATCTTTTGTGTTATAGTTCATACTCCAATAGTCTGGACAATTCTTCATAGCTGTTTGTGACGTACACCAAACGATCATTAATTATGATGGTAGGAGTAGCCATCAGCCCCCTTTCTACTAACTGATTGATGACCTTATCCATCTCCTTATATTTGTCAGAAGAATGTAAGTAGGCATCAAATTCTGTCATATTCAATCTTTTAGACTTTGCTAAGTTATATATAAAAGCGGAATCTGCTACTCCTGAATAGTTAAATATAGTATCATGAAAAGTCCAGAATTGTTTTTGCTCACCAGCAGCCTCACATGCCAAAGCTGCTAACGAAGGAGCATCTGCAAAATGCACAAAACCAAATTTAACCCGCTCTTTATAATTATCATAGAGCTTGGACAATGTCTTTTCAAATTGTACACAGCGCTCACAATTATAATCAGAGGCAACAATAAAAGAAACAGGAGAGTCTAAATTCCCCCTATAATATACACACAAATCCCTCACAACACATTCCGGCTGTTTTGGAGGATATAAAAATCTTTTAATATCCGCCTTTTGATATAAAGAATCAACCAATGCCTGAACAATCCGACTCCGAAGTTTCTGTTGATAAGATAGTTTCTCCTCCAAAGAACCTTTCACTAACGGGATTAATTCACCTTTTACATAAAAGCTTTGTGTATTAAATCCATATCGTTTTTTCAAACTATCCTGCCCTACACATATTTTCTGCTGAACAAACCAATCGATAAACTCTTCCAAAGACATGTTTTCTTTTTTGGCTGCATCTTCTAACAGTTTCTGTTTGATCAGACCTGCAAGTACCCGACTTTTGATTTCATACGCTGTATTCAATATATCAAAAATCTCTTGTTTACTTTGAGACGCCAATTCTGAAAGAAGAATCTGTTCTCCATTCACTTCTGCAACAACATCATTCTTATTTATAACAGGAGTATTGCAAGCAATAAAAAGAAAAGAGAAGAGAAAGAAATACAATATTTTCATGTCTATGTGCTAATTAAATCAATTCTTATTGGTAAGTTTTACCAATAAGAATTGATTATAAACAAATTAATAATTAGATAGCTGATCGCACCAATTTTGTGAAATTGGTTTTATCCGTATTAAGGCATACGTGATATCTTGTATTTCGATCCAGCTGGACTCCATAATATGTACCATGCGGTTCATATTGGTTTTGGGGTCCTAACCAAACTTGTGCCCAATTCTTATTATTATGATCTTCATCATCAAAATACAAATTACCTGAAGCCATTTCAGCAGGAGCAATGACCCCATAATTAATACCTGCAGGTCCCACTGGAATATCGCCCCATTTAGTCATATTCCTATTTATATTCCATGCCAATGTAGCATTAGAATCTAATTTAGACATTCCAGAAATATGCATTACATCATAATAATTAGGATCATCAGACCACACGCCATTATGACCACCATCTTCCGTATCATGATAACGGACCAATGTCATGGTCTCTAAAGGTACATCCTCAAACAAAAAGACTCCCCCCGGATAACGAAATCCCGCATCCACCATACAAAATTCGAGACGCATATTATCTCCACCATCAACATACGTATCTCCAACATTACCACTTACGCTAGTTTTACTATTTCCGTTTTCACAATCAATTTTTATTGATAAATACTTGTAATTACCACAAGAACCAACCCTGAAAACTCCGACCCTAGGCGATGTTGCACCATAAGCCGTACGCATTACCTTCTCTTTAGCAACTTCCATACGTCCCATAATTTCCGCGATATAATTGTCCTTCAAAACCTGAATAGAATCTTCATCACCCAAAGTTTCGCATTTTAGACCATTATCACTCACTTCCAACGTACCTAGCTCATACTCATTGTTCAAGCCGTTCAATTCGGATTCCGTATCTAATAATACAGAATTCCCCGCACAAGAGCAGCACAAAGCCACCATTGCTCCCAAAATCAATAATTTTTCTTTCATCTTGGTTAAATTTAGATTTGTTTTTATTTAAGAGAGAAAACTCAGAAAAGTATTTTTACCCAAATACATAATGACAATATCCATCTAACAGGATAAATTAATTATTCATCCCATTCTACATTTTTGGAATAGTCATAATAACAGTTAATGTAAATGCCAACTAAGCAACATCTACGAACTCCTCCAGAAGTTATTAGGAAAAATAGAAATAGAATGCGAGTGCATTTGAATAGCAATCTTCAAAGTAACCTGACATTTCTCGGTTTGCTCCATCATATATATACCTATATTTGATTGGAATAAAATACCTGACAATAAAAAGAATAGAAGTTTCGTTTCCATAATGCCTGTGTGTTAAAGATTTATGCCAAAGGTATGCAGGTATAAGGAAAGGAACGAATTTTACTTGGTAACAGAAGTAACAGTATCACACAAAATAAGTAACAAGAGGTAACACACAGAAATTACCTCACAAATAATCCAAATAATATATTTGAATAGTTCAAAAGACACTTTTTCTTCGTCAGCCATTTCTTCCATCATACTCTCTCTAAAAAAAATCTTGGACTTCTAAAATAAGAAGTCCAAGAGCTTTTCTCACAGAGAATACATCTATCACAGATTTCTCATCTACTAACAGGTGTATCACATTGTTGCTGAATGAACTTTATTATCCGAACTATAAAATCGTTCGAACACCCTACCAGTAGTATTTCAGCATACAATTAAAAAAAGTGATTTTAATTTTACGTTTCAATATACCTTTATGGCGCCTTTCACAAGGCTTATTAAGCCCACGAATAAAAGTTAACCGATTCTTTCCCCTTTCGGTCATCTAATCGTCATTTCAGCAATGCGCCATATATTTCAACAGCGGGGCTTCATCAGTTAATGATTTAGGTATATCATCATTATGTTAGTTGCAAATAATATATATTTCAAAGACTTATTCTAATTCAAAATCTCCGGTAAAGGCTTCCTTTGGAAGTTGTATCTCCAAAGTATATTTACCTTTCTCCTCACCTGTAAGATCAATATAAACCTTATCTACATTTAAATCAGTAGATGTATAAACAACTTCATCTGTTTCTGCATTCTTTATGATAACAGTTACAGTAGGAACAGTAGAAAGAAGGTCGATAGACAACAATGAGTTTTCAATAAAAGCAGCAGGAGTAACAGGGACAGATCGATGTTGTACCTCAGTTTTATTTTTTAGTCTGATTCGACGCGCAGATGTCATTTCATTCGCAAAAGAGAACATACTTACTTGAAGTAAAATAGCCAACAATAAAAGAGGAAAAAATTTAGCTTTCATAATAATTGAGTTTAAAATTTCGCTTCAAAAATACACAGATGAAGCAAAAGAAACGATTTTTATGTGGTAACAATGGTAACAAGACCCTATTTAAAAAAAAGATAAGCAGAGATTAAGCATTACATATCACTGATTATCAGCTCCAAATACACGTTCGAAAAGTTGAGCATCGACTTTATTCTTTATGCGATTTTTACGTGTTTTAAGAGCATCTGAAGTTGCATCCATCAACTCCATCATGACAGTTTTTGAACAATAAAGCAATGAAAGGACACAATAAAAGACATCATCACCAGTCAATGTTGGGTAGCGCTCTTTCAAATTTACCATCACATCAACAAATGCATTAGAAATAGTAGAACGTATATCCTTCCTTAAACTACGCATCGCCAACAACTGTTTAGGAGTTGCCTTTTCCAATGTCTCTAATTGATCGTAGCAATCGGTAGTTTTCAGTACCGATACACACAATTGGATTTGTTGTTCTGTCAACTCTGACCTTTTCTTATCTATATGCTCTTTATTAGATTCTGAAACCTCTTCGTCTTTCAACAGCATAGTATCGACTCTCTTTTGAGTTAATTCATGTTGCAAAGCTATATAATACTTCTTTCTTTTTCTATCATTCCACATAAAACAAAAGACACATATAATCATCAAAAGAGAAAAATACAGCAACTAAAGTAAAAACCAACGTTTTAGCATGTTCTGACAATAACCTTTTATGCTCTTCCAATTGATGTTTGTCCATGAGCCGATTAAGTTCCTCATTATCGGTCATTATCTGAATTGAATCATAAAGAACTTTGTATATATCCATATTCTCTGTTGCAACTTTCCACTCCCCTTTTTTCTTTGCTACTTGATACATTCCATCATAACAAACGGCTTTTCCATAAATATCAAGTTGGCTCATATTCTTATTATAAAAATAGCTGGCAGAATCAAGCTGATTCAAGTTCAACATAATTTGGGCTTTTGACAAACAAGCATTAACAGCACCCTCCCCTTGTATCATAATTGCCTTCGATACATATTGATTTGCCAGAATATAATCTTTTTTTTCATTATAAACCATAGCAAAGTCATGATAAAGAGCCCCTATCAAGCTAGAGTCTTTATCCGCCAATGCACAATCAAGCGCTTGCTGATAATAAAACAATGCGCTATCCTTCCTATTTTGCAACAAAAACATACGCGCAATACCTCGCATTGGATATATTTGTCCACTTTTTCCTTTTAATATCTGATAAGCAGCGCGATAAGCTTCCATTGCTACATTATCTAATTCATCTTTTTCATAACAGTCCGCAAGATTATCATAAATCATTGCTAAGAATTCATCCCTAACAGGCATCAACCGAATTGCTGTCAGATACTCTTCTACAGCAAATGAAGTATACCCCATCTCCCGATAAGTAGCTCCCCAGTAATAATGAGCCTTTGCAGCACGCAAACTTTTCTTCTTATCGCCATAATAGTCAACAGCCGTTTTTATCAGCGAGTCATCTCCTAAAGCAATATAATTTTTATGCCTTGCTTGCGTAAGCAATAGCGCATAAAGTGCTCTGTCAGCACATGGTAATTTCTGTGGGGAGGAAATTGATTCCAAAATGGATAATGCACTATCAGGATATATTTCCATCAATGAGTCAGCAGATAGTAGCAATGGACTCTTCACCGAAGAAGAGGAACAGGAAGAAAGAGAGACAGACATAAAAATGCTACCTACGCTGACAAGTAAAATAGAGAACACCAATAAATAGCGTTTAGAACAACAACATCTTGTTTTCATTAGGCAGTCCGTTTATTTACAGGTCAAAAGTAGCAAATTCTGGCAAAAGAAGTTTAATATCCAAAAGATATTTATTTAAATATAACTTATTTAAAATCAAGAGCCACAACCTCATATCCTACTAGAAGGAGTTGAGATTGTGGCTCTTATCGAATGAGCTAAGCTCGCTTTCAGACTGTTTTACAGACCAAAAGCAGCTTTAATTTTATCTACGTAGTCGAGTTTTTCCCATGTAAAGAGTTCCACTTCCACAGTTTTGTCTCCTTCGTAACGAGAGAAAAATTTCTTCGTTATCACTTGCGGTTCACGTCCCATGTGACCGTAAGCAGCTGTTTCCTGATAAATAGGATTACGAAGTTTCAGACGTTCCTCGATTGCTTTCGGGCGAAGATCGAACAACTGATCGATAACACGCGCAATCTCGCCATCAGTCATGTTGACGTGGGAACGGCCGTAAGTATCGACAAAAGATATTGATCGGACGAGCCACACCGATAGCATAGCTCACCTGTACAAGCATTTCGTCTGCTACACCTGCCGCAACCATATTCTTTGCGATGTGACGTGCTGCATAAGCTGCACTACGGTCTACCTTGCTAGGATCTTTTCCGGAGAAAGCACCACCACCGTGAGCACCTTTACCACCGTAAGTATCAACGATAATCTTACGACCGGTCAAACCGGTATCTCCGTGAGGACCACCGATTACAAATTTTCCGGTAGGATTCACATGATAAATGATTTTATCATTAAACAGTGCCAACACTTTATCGTGATGGATAGAAGCAATGACACGAGGCATCAGAATCTCGATCACATCACGGCGGATGATAGACAACATTTCTTCGTCAGCTTTCAGTTGAGCAGCTTGAGAGTCATCTTCCGGTTGGATAAAGTCATCATGTTGTGTAGAAACAACGATTGTATCGATACGGACAGGCGTTCCGTTGTCATCATATTCGATAGTAACCTGGCTTTTGGCATCGGGGCGGAGGTAAGTCATCACCTTTCCTTCACGACGAATGTCGGCCAGCACTTGCAGAATGCGGTGTGCCAGATCAAGAGAAAGCGGCATATAGTTTTCCGTTTCATTGGTAGCATAGCCAAACATCATTCCCTGGTCGCCTGCACCCTGTTCCATCGGATCCTGACGCTCTACACCACGGTTGATATCGGGGCTTTGCTCATGAATAGCGGAAAGTACACCACAAGAGTTGCTTTCGAACATGTACTCTCCTTTGGTATAACCGATTTTCTTAATCACTTCGCGCGTGCGATGAGCTGGAGGTCAACGTACGCTTTTGTTTTCACTTCACCCGCTAGCACCACTTGTCCGGTAGTCACTAGTGTTTCGCAAGCTACTTTCGAACTGGGGTCGTAAGCCAACAGTTTGTCAAGCACAGCATCCGATATTTGATCGGCTACCTTGTCGGGGTGTCCTTCTGACACCGATTCGGATGTAAATAAGTATCCCATCTTTTCTTAAATTAAGAATTAAAAAATAAGAATCAAGAAATGAGAGAGAGTAGGAGAGGGAGTGCTGCAAAGGATAAGCCGAAAGGCGTCAATCAGACGTGTTTTAGCATTTTTTTCCGTGGTTGCAAGCTACTCAAATCTGTCCACACTTTCATTTCGGTTGCAAAGATAAAGAGATTTTGGAGATAATGAGTATCTTTGCCCTGTATTTAACACATAAATAGATTTATAATGATTCTAAATAAGAAATTAAAAACGCTTTTAGTGCTGGCGCTCTATGTAGGATTCACGATTGCTATCTACGCCATTGTTTGCCATTTCATCGACAAGCCGTTTCAGGAGATTCATTTGCTGTATGCAGTACTGATAGGATGCATCGCCTATTTGCCGGTGTTTATTGCGGAGAAAAAGAAGAAGTAAGCTCCTTTATCGTTTTTCCAAGTACCGGATGCACTAATCCGGGAGCAATTTCCGCCAGTGGTTTCATGACGAAGTCACGTTCTGCCATCAACGGATGGGGGAGGATCAACTTTGCTCCTGAAGGAGAAGTGGTGGAAAGTATCAAATCATCATAAAGCAACAGGTCAATATCAATCAGGCGGTCGCTATATATTCCGTTGACGGATTTCTTCGTACGTCCCAATTTCTGTTCAATCGCCTGCGTTCTCTGTAAAACGTCTATGGGAGCCAATTCGGTATCTACACAAACCGCTGCATTCAGGAAACTGTTATCGGAAGAAAATCCCCAAGGGGCAGTTATGTAAAAAGCAGACAGGGAAACGATTTTCCCCACCTGCTCTTCTATTTTTTGCACGGCATCCCGGAGATTCTGTTCTTTATCTCCAAGGTTAGTGCCGAGTCCCAAATATACTTTTGCCATTATTTGTCCAGAATCAGCATTGCATCTCCATACGTGCCGAAACGGTAACCTTCCTTCAAAGCTACATGGTAAGCATCCATCACCTGGTCATAACCACCGAAAGCAGCTACAATCATCAGCAGGGTAGAAAGCGGCATGTGGAAATTGGAAATCATTGAATTGGCTACGGTAAATTCATACGGAGGGAAGATAAACTTGTTAGTCCACCCTTCGAATTCCTTCAAATGTCCGTCGGTGCTGACTGCGCTTTCAATAGCACGCATTACGGTCGTACCTACCGCACAAACATTTCTGCCGTTATCTTTGGCACGGTTAACGGTTTTCACCGCCATTTCGTTTACAAACATTTGTTCCGAATCCATCTTATGCTTTGTCAAGTCTTCTACGTCAATGTCGCGGAAGTTACCCAAACCAGCGTGCAAAGTGATATATGCAAAATCTATACCTTTGATTTCCAAACGTTTCATCAACTCACGGCTGAAGTGCAAACTAGCAGTCGGAGCAGTCACCGCACCTTCGTTCTTCGCAAAAGATAGACTGGAAACGTTCAGCATCTTCCGGTTCCACGGGACGGTTGATGATAGAGTGGGGGAGTGGAGTTTCACCCAGAGAATACAGTGCCTTTTTGAACTCGTCATGAGGTCCGTCATAAAGGAAACGGAGCGTACGCCCACGGGAAGTGGTGTTATCAATCACTTCGGCCACCATCGAATCATCCGGACCGAAATACAGTTTGTTACCGATACGGATCTTACGTGCCGGATCGACCAATACATCCCACAAACGAAGTTCTTCATTCAACTCACGCAACAAGAATACTTCGATACGAGCACCTGTCTTTTCCTTGTTACCATACAAACGGGCAGGGAATACCTTCGTATCGTTGAATATAAACACATCTTTATCATCAAAGTAGTCCAACACATCTTTGAACATCTTGTGCTCAATCTTACCTGTATTACGATGCAATACCATCAAACGAGACTCATCCCTATATTTCATAGGATGTAGAGCGATCTTATCCTCGGGTAACTTAAATTTGAATTGTGATAATTTCATATCTATTCCTTATTACGTTAATTATTTTCTTCCTCATTTTCTATTTCCTGTCCGTCAATCCACTCTTTAAAGTGTTCGGGGTTCAGGCAGTCTTCCAACCGGACGTCACCTACACGGGTGCGGATCAATCCTGTCAGGTGGGCTCCACTATGGAGTGCTTCGCCGATGTCGCGGGCCAAGGCGCGGATATAAGTCCCTTTGCTGCATACGACACGGATTTGAATCATCGGTTCCGGGTCGTCCAGGCGACATTCCAGCAATTCAATCTCGTCGATAACAAGCTGCTTTGCCTTTAGTTCGACTTCTTCTCCTTTCCGGGCCAGTTCATAAGCACGCTTGCCGTCTACCATACAGGCAGAGAAGGCAGGGGGGACCTGATCGATGGCACCGATAAAGCGCGTCAGCACTTCTTCCACCAGTTCCCTTGTGATATGCTCGGTAGGGTAGGTGGCATCTATCTCATGTTCCAAATCGTATGACGGGGTAGTAGCGCCCAAACGCAACGTTGCGACGTACTCCTTCGTGTGATATTGAAACTCTTCTATTCGTTTGGTTGCCTTGCCTGTGCATACAATCATCACCCCTGTTGCAAGAGGGTCCAGTGTTCCGGCATGCCCGACTTTTAGTTTTTTCACTCCGATCCGACGGCAAATATGATAGCGGGCGTGCCCTACTACTTTAAATGAAGTCCATCCGAAAGGTTTATTGAAAAACAGTACTTCTCCTTTTTTAAAATTCATCAGCCAATTTCTAAGTTGTATCCAAGCAGCAGCATTACCAAAATGGTTCCGCCAACAATAATTCTGTACCAGCCAAATGCCTTAAAGCCATATTTCGTAACGAAGCTAATAAAGAATTTGATAGCCAGCAAAGCGACGATAAAAGCTACTACATTACCTATAATAAGTGCCGGCATATTGTTGACAAGAATCTCCGTACCGCCATCCAGAAAGAGTTTCAACACCTTGTAACCGGTTGCCGCAAACATGGTTGGCACGGCAAGGAAGAATGAAAACTCGGCAGCATCCTTGCGAGTCAGCTTCTGGGCCATACCTCCGACAATGGTAGCCATCGAACGGGATACCCCCGGTATCATGGCAATGCACTGAAACAAACCGATATTGAATGCCTTTCTTTCTGTCAGCACCGTATCTTCGCTTCCTTTCGAAAAAATCTTATCGCAGAACAGCATGAATATACCACCAATCACCAACATCACTGCCACTATTGCTACACTCTCCAGCATCTCGTCTATCTTATCGCTGAACAGGAATCCCAAAATGGCGGCAGGAATAAAAGCTACCAGTAATTTCCAGTAGAAATCAAATTTATGCAGAAAACACTTCAATGCGGAAGCACCCGCAGGAGCCGGTGTATGATTCAACCGGAAAAAACGCTTCCAATAAAGACAAACCACTGAAAGAATCGCGCCAAACTGGATAATGACAGTAAACGCTTTTACAAATTCAGTACTTTCTACTCCTAAAATGTTTTGCGTAATAATCATGTGTCCCGTAGAAGAAACCGGAAGAAACTCTGTCAATCCTTCTACAATAGCAATAATAATCGTCTCAAATGTCGTTAAATCCCCCATCTTTATTCTTCTGTTTTTTGTGTTTTAGGTTTGCGTAATACAGCGTAAATCATAGACAAGAAGCCAAACAGGCAAACAACCGGCGCTACCTTGATTCTGCGTACACTGAAAATATCGGGTTCAAAAGAGGTTTCGGACGATGTAGGTCCCGTCATCAATAGAAAGCCGATAATAACAATCGCCATCCCTATCGCGAGCAAGATAAAGTTCACTTTATCAAAGGCAAATTTCTGCTTGTCAGACATAGTTTATTTAATTACAAATTACTAATTACAATCATTCCCTTAATCTATCAGCCGGGCGTTACGGATGCTAACCACACACAAACACAGGTTTGCAATCAGCCGTTCGCCATCCGCTAAATATAGTACAGGCTGTTTGCTTTCATTCTCAAGTATTTATTCATGGAGAAATAGGCACATAGCCACGTTATTACAATTCCAAATACCAATACGCTTGCACAGACAATCAACATGACTTCGGGCGTGATGACCTGAAGTAATTCTTGTTCATACGTCACGGCCCAATAGGCGGTTCCCATCAATACGGAATCGGCAACGATGGCTGCCAGTATTCCGCTCCATACATTCTTTCGAAGGAATGGCCCTCGGATGAATCCCCAACTCGCCCCTACCAGTTTCATCGTATGAATGAGGAAGCGTTTCGAGTAGATAGCCAGTCTTATCGTATTGTTTATCAGAGCAAAAGAAATAAAAGTAAGCACCACTGCCAGAGCGAGCAGCACCAGGCTGATATTTCGTATGTTATCATTCACAGCGTCAATCAGTTCCTTTCGATAGAGCACGTCTTGAATATTGGTGTTCTTTTTAATCATTTTCTCTATCTTCGCGATGCTGTCGGAATTGGCATAGTCGGAATGAAGCTTGATTTCGATGGAAGCGGTAAAGGGGTTATAGCCCAGGAATTCTTCCGGGTCAGTTCCCATTGCCTCCGTCTGCTCTTTCAATGCTTGTTTTTTAGAGATGTATTCGGATTGTTTCACGAAAGGTTCCTGATTCAGTTTCTTCTGAAGTTTCAGTATATCCGCTTCTTTCATGTCGTCACTGATAAGAACGGAGAAACTGATATTCTCGCGGACATATACGGAAAGATTGTGCGCCGTCAATACGAAAAAGACAACCAGTCCTAACAGCAGCAACACCAGTGTCGTACTGATACTCGACGTGATGAACTGCATGTCGAAGATTGAACCTGACTTATATTTGTTTTGATTTCCCATGCGTTATCTCTTTTTTCGGAATACATAAATCATGGAACTACTGCGTTCTTTCCGTCCTAAAGCATTAAACCATGCTAACGTTCCGGCAAACATCCCTTTCAGGAAACTGCACGAACTGCCACGATGTTTTTCGCTCAACATGGATACGTAGAACGCATCGAACGGCATCGGATGACGCGCCGCCATGATAAAGCCATGACGGGAAGCCAGTTGTTGTATAGTGCCCGGAGTGAAATGCCAGAGATGACGGGGAACGTCGTATGCCGCCCAATACTCGCCATAGCGTTGAGCATCATAAGAAGAGCAGTTGGGTACGGCTACAATCAATACTCCTTTTTCTGTCAGCAACTCATGAAGTCGCTGCCACACTTCACCAAGGTGTTCCAGATGTTCCATCACATGCCAAAGGGTGATGACATCAAAACTGCCGGGAGCAAACTCTTTCAGAGCCGATTCGGGCTTTACATCCAGATCGAAATGCAACTTCGCAAACTCACGTGCCTGCGGACTTTTCTCCACCGCCTCCACTTTCCAGCCCCGGCGAACCATCGTGTCGGAAAAGTAACCGGTTCCCGTACCTATATCAAGCAAACGCCCCTGTTTTACGATGCGCTTCCTTAGCTACCAGGCGCGCTTTGCGGCCCAGCATATAGGAACGTACATAATGGTAGATATTATTCATCGCGCCTTTGCGCGTATCAGTGTGAGAGATATAGTCGGGAGTCTCATAATACTTGCCTATCTCTGCTTCCACGGGGACTCCTTGTGTGAATGTAAATCCACAGTCCTCACACGAATACAGTTCAAACTGTTCGCCCGAAGCATAAAAATCCGTACAAGTCATGACGCGTTTCAAGTGCGCACCGCCACACACCGGACAAGCATTTATACTGAGTTTCTCCATTAACTATCTAAGCAAAATTAAGTGCTGCCTCGAATGACAAGACAACACTATACCCGAATTTGGTGCAAAGAAACAAATAAAAAGTGATGGATTGGGGTTTCGTTAAGGACTTTTAATAGATAAACCAATTAAGACATCAGTATCTACAATTAGGCTAGCTGAAATATCAAGTACATATTCTGCATGCGCAGACATGTGGTTAGGCAAATTTAATCTATTATATTGAGAAAGCAACCTTTCATTTCCGCATTTATGTAAAAGCAAATAAAAAGTTACCCTGATATGGAATAATTTCTAATTCCATATCAGGGTAACAAACGTCGTATATATAAAACACCAGTAATACCCCGACACAAGTTGAACATATTTGGTCAATTCGTATCAGGGTAAGAGATTTACCTGATTCACGTTTCTTTGAAATCTCTCATCTGCATCATCTGATAACCTCTGCTTATCAGCATTATTCATAGCACCCCATTTATCAGACCAAAATCTGAATCTCGACATTTCCCCATACTTCTTATCATATATACCATGGTTTAATATCTGAAATTGAATACTAGGAGACGTCATAGAAACATTAAATCCATAATTATCAATATCATGAAACATCACTTTTGTTTGAGATTTTTTTCCATTTACATTTATAAAGCTGTATGTTGATCTGCAAAATAGATTATAGAAATATTCCCAGGGATCTTCTTTCAACGTAAGATTTCTAAAGAACTCATCTTGACGAGGCAGACTTTTATATTCTAAAATTTTTTTTTCATTCGGTCCCAAAATAATGGGCAAAGAATCACTAAGTGACAAATAAAGGCTATCCTGACCATCTACAACAGCATAATGTTTTTTAGTACTTGATGACAGGTAAACAACGGAATCTGTATTGTTTTTCAGATACATTTGTCCATATACGTTCTTTATCATTGTAGTATTCTGGTTCTCATTCCAAAGCAAATTCCGTTTTATACTATCCACATTACAACTTAAATAGGAATCGCTCAACTCAACATCATGAGACATAACCCCCATCTGTACTGGGCATCCTTTCACATATCCCGAAAAATATGGCCACAATTCGGTAATATTAAAATATGTGCCCCATCCCCTAAGCAATGAAGTATCTATTAATATTTTCTTCTCTCCAAGTTTGGAAACAACCAAAAGCCAACTCTTTCCCCCGTCTCCTTCTACCACAAGATTGCCCGAATAACTAGACGCCTCTATCATTTCCTTTGCAGACATCGGTGCCTCATCCAATTCTATAAAACAGAGATACTTATCCTTGTACTTAATGATCTTTGAAGGATATTCAAATTTTAAATCTGCCGGACAATCAGCTGCTTGAATACTGTATATATGGTTGGAATCATTAATAGCCAACTCATATAATACTACATATTCATTAGCAATCAAGCCACTATCCACAAGCAATTTGGCTTGCGCTTCCACCGCTTGCTGAACTTTGTTTATAGTAGGCTGTTTACAGCCTACTATAACAAATAATAATATCAAATTTAGAAACGTAGTTCTCATTACTTCATAAATTTATCATTCAACTTATCTAACAACGTTTTACTCGTATCTATTTTATATTCATTATTCCCAATACGTGAATTTTCACTATTGTAGAAAAATAATACTTTACTATCCCTGTGATAGACAGTACCTGTCTTTATTTTCAAATTTTTCATATCTTGGTCAGAAGCTTGGGCATTATATGGATGTGAATGCATATCTATCACTTTATCTCCTTTTACATTCAATTCACTCTGTTTATCAGCAAACACACTATCTTCTCTACCCGAAGTTCCGATAATAGCCGTTTTATCTCCCTTATCATTATATATATCCAATTTCCATTCAACAGAAGTGTTGTCAGCTCCAAATTTGAAAACTGCGGCTGCATCCTCAAGGCTTGATGTTGAATTATAAGTTTCAAGACCCCCTGATTTACCATCTTGCATATTATACATTCCAGAAAGTATTTTTTTATCATTCACAGTTATCGGCTCAACACCTGATCTAATGCTCATCAATCTATCATTAGTAGAGCCCTCTACAACAGTTTTGAAAAGCCTACCTGCACTGTTTACTGTATAATCATCTTTTCCATCAACATCTACTCTCAACACTGGATTATTCTTACAGTAGCTATATGGGCTCCAATTGTAATGCTTCTCACTTGATGGATCCACCGCATTCCACCTTCCAATCGCTACATCATACTGTCTTGCACCATAATCGTACCAATTCAATCCATTCTTTGTATCCAGCTCCTTACCATTATACTTATAAGGCTGAATACTATTATCTGCTGAAGCAAACATGCCTCCGAACGGATAGTAATGGTTTACCTCTTCCTTTTGCCCCGTCTGATCTACAACTACGCGATTATTCCCCTGATGATCCTGCAAGTAGTAGTGATACTTCTTATCGGACAACGTAACATGTCCGACATCAGTGAGCAACAACTTCTGTGCACCATTTTCATAGATCACATTGCCACAATAATCCGTTGTACTGGTAGTGTTGCCTATCGTGTGCACAGTGCGCAGCTTCGTGCCGTTCACTGCATACGTATAAGTAATGGTATTGCCGTCCTGGAATGTGACTTTACTTGGCGAATTTAAACAATTATATTGAATATCAGTAATATTCTTGTTTAAATCTTTGGTCATGTTGCCATTCTTGTCATAGGTGTATTCATTGTCCTGCTTCACGGCATCCTTGAATTCGAACCCGTTGTTGTAAGCCGACGATGTGGCGGCATCATCCACACGTGTCAGCCAGTTGCCATCAAGGGTGAGCGTCAGGTCGTCAATCAAGCCGTACGATGAAGCGCCTGTGCGTCCGTTACGACGGAGTGAAGTGAGGTTGCTCTGCCTGTTATACGTGTAGGAGGTGTCATAGTTTGCGCTGGGAGATCCGTTCCACAAATACCCCGCAGCGGTCAACCGTGACATTTCGTCGTAGCTGAAGCGGTATCCATGCACTCCTGTGTCGCCTGCGGCTTTCCAACTCATGCCGGATATGTTGCCGTTATAGCAAGCTCTGCTTCCACCGTATGAGTCGTTATAATGCAAGGTCTGGTTGAACAACGTATCGGTAGTCAGTGTCTTCATCCATGAGCGGACATTATAGGTATAGTCCGTTGTAAGAGCAGAGTTGCCATGGCGTTTACTGCTCTTGATTCGTCCCAAGTCATCATAGGTGTTTTCAACGAGAGTCACTTCCTCATTCGTATTCAGCTTATGCTTTGTCGTTAAAAGACGTCCTGCGTGGTCATACTCGTACGTACATACTTCCGTTTGTGTGCTATATCCTGTGGCGGTATGAACATGTTGCCGCTTCAGGGGTTCTCCCGTAAAGCTGTAAGCTACGTATTCTTCCTCTATGCCTCCCATGTGGTTCGTCGCCCGGCTTTGGATGATGCGTCCGCGTTCGTCGTAATAGAAAGCGGCATAATCATATCCGGTCACACCGGTAGCATCCAGACGGGCTGTAACTGTTCCTGTCAACAATCCTTTGCTGCTTTCCGTATAGCAGATACCATAACCCGATGGAGGTGTGACATAGTTCAGAGACGTGGGTACTCCGTGCTTGCCGATGAAAGAGTAGTCATCATAGTAATTCACTGTATACACTTCTGGATTCGTCAGCGGAATATTCTCGGGAATATAGCCATAAAAGGCAGTACCTGTATCATCCCGTCGCGCTTTCACATCAGTCTCACACAACGGGAAGTCTTCGTAATAATAAGAATTGTGGCAAATGCCCGTGAGTACTGGACGATTCAATTCATCGCTAAGGGAGAAAGCCCATTCTCCTCGAGCACGTTGCTCGCCATCCTGCGAAAGTACCTGGTGGTCGCCATGATCGTAAATGTAATAGATGCCGTTACGCTCCGGAAGCTTCTTGTAAACGCAGCGGTGCAGGAAGTCATACCAGTAAGAATAACTACCCTGTGTATCAAAAGGTCCTTCGGGCTCATTCTTTTTGTGGTAAGCTACAAAGGGCGGATGAACATTCACCAAATCATCGTGGTTGTTATATTCATAATAAGCGAAACAAGAATCAGAACCATCCATGTGTCCCTCCAGAATTGTACGTCCGAAACCATCTTTAAATTCATAGGTCTGATTCCCATCTTCATCGGTAGTGCAGACCCCTAGGAAATCACTGTTGGGAAGCATATGATAAGACGAGGGAAAGGATCGGGGATTACGTGTGATATATTGGTAGCTTACAGGGTGCTCTGCCCATGCCTCGCCCGCCCCATGCTGCGCAACCGGCCTGTTCAAGGGAGAGGCTTCATACGTGGTCTGTAGGTACGGACGTGCATCACCGCCTGCTAATGAGCTTGCACCACTTTGTAAGGAAGAGAGGGTCATGTAATTGCCATTTCCCGCCGACTTGGCAGGAAGCCAGGTGCGTAACTTGCGTCCCTGATCATCATACTCTTGTAATGAGACAAGATCTTTCCCGTCGGGCGTAATGCCGCAATCTACCGTTTGTGAGGGACGGCCCAGACCGTCAAAGTATACCACCTGTTCACGGCAACCGCTATGGTCGGGCGAGGTGTAAGTACGTGTGCTGATATAGTTCTGTGAAGTGCTCACCTGCGACATGCATAAAAGAGAGCACAATAAGAGCGAAAGAAGTAAATATATTCGTTTCATAAGTTTGTACATATTTTGTTTATTAGTTACGGTAATGATAATCATATTCCTGCACGACACGTTTCTTGCTTTCCTCCACTACGTTGCCTTCGTAATAGTAATTCGCCTTCAGGCGCCCCAGTCCATCGTAGTCGTAATACGAAGTCTTCCCTGTAGGATCGGAGATCGAGGTAACACCTACCAACGGAAGATGGGTAAAAGTGGTAACATGTGCTTCCGAGAGAGACGTATGGTTGCGCAATGCCTTTAGCTTGGCGACATCAGGAGTAGTGCTCTTTGCCAATGCGGAGGATGTCATGCCAAAGACGGAGGACACAGCGGTTTCCACCTGCTCTAGAGTGGCATTCTTGATTTCGGCAATAAGATAGCGATCACCATATCCCCATAAATAGACCGTGTGTAACTTATCCTTAGAAACTACTTCGCGGGGATTTCCGTTGGAAGAGTAAGCGAGGACTTCGCTGTAGTGTGAACTCGAATCGTAAATTGTCTGATAAAACCGGGCAGGCAATATCAGCGTATCCCCACTTTCTGTAGGAAACTCTCCGAATTCACGTCTATTGCCTTCATAATTATAAGAGTTTTGATTCTGTATCTCTTTCAACACGGGGTTAAGTATGTGCTTTTCCACCATTTTGCGAACAATATCCGGGGTTGTACCAGTTCGCGCGATAGCCGGATATTCCCAATTAGTCTCCCGATGCAGGCCTCCTGCATTCCGTTCTTTCCATTGCATTCGGTTACCGGAGAGGTAGCTGTAGTGCTCTGTATCTGTAACACCTGTTTCCGATTCGTCATAAGTGGTTACTTTACGTTCGTATAGAAGTGAGTGTCCAAGCATCTGACAGGTAGAAGTATAGAAACTGCCAAGAACAGCGTTTATAGGGACAAAATATGGGGTTCCGTATGAATTGGAATATTCCCAGTCTATCACCGGCGAGCCACCGTAACGCCAAATCAGTGACTCGCGTCGCTTCAGTTTATATTCCCGTCCGTCGCTCATGTAGTCAGTCTGTTCTTTCAATAGATTATAACGATATTTCTCTCCTTCATACCAAAGCACATTGCCATAGTACTGCGGTTTCTCGAAAAAGGCCGTGTCATTTAGCATTGCTTCATAGATGTCATATTGATAGACAGTCTTTCCATTGCAGTTTTCAGGACTAAATTGGGTTGCACCATCCTTTAAATAATAGACCGTAACCTCGGGGTAGACCACTGCGGGACGGCCGTTCAGAAGCCGCTGGAAATTGAACGCACTGAACGTACATTCCCACTCCCAGGTGTAAACAGGATATCCTCCTGACGGACTATAACTCATGAAGGGATTGGATTTGAAGGATCGATATTGCCCATCCGGATCAAGCCCCAAAACCATGTTCAGTACCGACATTGGAAGTTCGGTCGATTGGTAGTTCATATAAGTCTGAATGGTAGGATCGAGGGTTGGTTCGCCTGCGCCTGTATGATAGTAGCGTCCGATTTCCCAGCCGTTTTCTTCGTATTCGGTTTTCCCGTAACAGTAGTATTTGGAATCGCTTCGTACACCTTCTGCCGTATAGTTGACGATTTCACGAATCCTGAAACCTGTAGCTTTGGTCTTCACTCGCCTTTTTTTATCGTGAATATAGTCTCCATCATCATCTGTGAATGAGAAGAACTCGTGGTTCTCAAATTCAAACTCTGTGTAGCCTCCTGTCGGATAGGTTAATTTGCGGAGTACACAATGGCTTTCAGGGCCGGCAGGTTTACGTGTGTTGTAGGGCACATTAGAGAGTCTCACTTTATCCAAAGGAGACAAATCATTTTCGTCTTTTGGTACGTCTGTTACAAAAGAGCTACTGGCTCTGGACACATCAAAGCCCACGAACAGATTCATATAGGCCACGTCATAATTGTTGCTGCGAAAATTCAGGTTACCCCAATGGTCTGTTCCACCAAAGTTGGCATACGAAGATGTATATCCACACCGATAGGTCTCGGATGATGCATCATTACCGCCAAGCAGAGTGACGCTGTCAAGCATACTGAAAGGCGACTTTGATAAACTGCTAGATTGCAAAGTGCCCTGATGCTGTTCCAGGTTGATGGTCCGCACAAGTCTGTCTCCGTCTTTTATACTGATACTTTGGGCATAATTATAATATTCACTGTTTGTACCGTCCTTATAATTGATGCGGATGGTGGTGGTACCATAAGTGACGGAAGTCAGAAGCTTCATCTGATATGCATGCTGCCGTGTATAAGTATGTACAGTGACGTCAAATACATCCGGACTACACCCTAACTCGTAAAAATGATGGAAACGTACTGCCGGTTCTGCCTGCTGATACCCAAAGTTAGAATGAATACTCTTGCCATAATCAAAAGTAATAAGTTCCGAAGAATGGGGCAAACGGATAGAGGTTAGTTGCCAAGACACATAAGTGGTGTTGTAGGGAGTAATCGTACACCCCGTTCCTCTAAAGGTGGTATCGGCACCGGTGAAAGCATACTCAACACCCTGTTCGTCCACCACTTTAAAAGATATAATCTTTCTATCCCTAGTAGCATGGGTTATCTTCACATCACGTCCACCTGAAACTACATATTCGATTTTGCCGTCATAGGTTTTTCTGATAACGAATTCGAAGGAACTACCATCAGGAAGGATAGCGGTAAATAGGTCGGACTTTAGTTCCAACGTGTTCAGGTATTCTTCCGATAAGTTCCGATATGACTCTCCAAACTTGTCGGTATCCAGTTTAAAGTCATTAAGTTCATCGGGCATGCATTCTATGCTTCGCGATATGCAACTGCTGATAGATAATGCCCAGCCACGGCCGAACACGTCATAGTTGTAGCCGGGATGGAACGGAGCCGGATTGTATTTCAAGCTCAAAGGCAACCGATAGCCGTGATGATCGATGTCGAACAAGGGAATAGATATGTCGGGCACCCCCATGGCAGGATTCACGGCCACATCTCCATACATTTTGAAGGCTGCCGCCTGCGGAGAAGTGGGGACAGAAAGGGGAACGTATGGAGCTGTAGAAGCTGCATGTGCCGTAAAAGGAAAGAGTGCAGCGAAAAATGATAGTATAAAAATTAATCGTTTCATATTTTGTTTTTGTTATATAAATGGTTAAAAAACGGAGGAAATAGCATTTAGTTTGAGTCTTAATCTGTGTTGAAATATTGGTTTGAAATTCTGCAGATTCCAGACTCCGGAATCTGCAGAATTATAAAATGATAGAACTATTGAAAAATTACAAATTCATCGCATTAGCGCCCAATACGCCAGCCAAAGCCGAAGCCACTGCGATAACCACCTTCAGGATCATATCCCATACTGATTTCTTCATTGCCATCATTTACCTCCTTTCTGTTCTTTAATGTGTTGTGTTACTCTGTGTTCTTCCGTATTTTCTGTTTTGATAGCAAACTCCTCAAGTTCCTTGAATTCCTTTGCCACCTCAAAACACGGGCACTGTTTAATCCACTCTTCCGGTTCTATCTCACCGTTTCCATTGAGATCCGGCGAAAGATCCCGGTGCCCGCAGACCCGGCAGCCGGGGAATTTCTCCTGTAGTTGCCCAACGAGTTGCCGGAGCGTAGCCCGTTGTGCCGGAGTCCGGGTATCTGCCGGGCGTCCCCGGCAGTCCAGACCACCTTCATAGCAGATACCTATCGAGTGAGCGTTGAAACCTTTCGCATGTGCTCCGATGCGTTCTATAGGGCGGGTGAGGTGCACTGTTCCATCCTTGCGGATGTAGTAGTGATAGCCTGTTCCGTTGAATCCGCGGCACCGGTGTAACCGGTCCAAATCTTCCGGAGAGAGCGTACAATCCCCCCGCGTGGCACTACAGTGCACCACGATTAAGTTAATAATTCGCATGTTAGTGGATAATTAGTTTAGTTTACTAGTCTAGTTAAAAAGCTCCGTTTAGTCGTTTAGTCAGCCATTTGTGTTTGTGTTGCGACCTACGTGCAGACTATGCTGCCGGATCCGGTGCTTCTCCACCGCCGTCGCCGGAACCACCGCTGCCGGAGCCACCACCATCAGGTTTACCACTATCTCCGCCACCGGAAGCCGAAGTATCGGCAAGGTCGAAACGGACACACTTGGCACCCGTCACCAAAGAACGGGTAGCGGTGGTACGGTCGGGATTCTTGGTGTAGTTGGGCAGGAAGCGGACGGTAAGGGAAGCTTGGGCGGCAGATACTTTTTCCGGCACCTCCACACCTTTACCGTTGGACTTCATCACCATACGGAAAGTTCCGAAGCCGTCGAGCGTTACACTTTCCGATGCCTGCAGATGCTGTGCAGACACTGTCACCAGGTTATCAAGCGTGTTCTTCACGTCACCCGTGGATAGAGACGAGTAAGCGGCTATCTCTTTGGCGAGTTGGGCGGTTGACACATTGGCCGTGTAAATCACACGGGGATGAAATAATTTCTTTTTGTTCTTGTCCTCCAGAACTGACTGGAAGGGTTTGTACAATACTGGCATAATTGTAATAGTTTTTACGTGTTAATAAATTAGTTTAGTTTTGTCCTTAAGCTTAATGACACTGTAAAGATACGGGTATTATTCAGACTGACCCAATCATTTTTTCAAAGTGCGTTCATAAATTAATTAATTACGCTCAAAAGATAATGCCCCGGCAATTTGATCTTCCCATTACTCCCACGGATGTTGCTGAATCCCTTCCACACCGGGTTTCCGATAGCTCCGAAGTTGCTTTTCAGAATAATGGCGTATTGCTCGGAAGGCGGAATCTTATAAGAGCGAAGGTTCTCCAGCAGTCCCTCGAAGTTACGCTGCGTGCCGTCGGACGGTGGTTGCAGATTGTCGATCTCTTCCTGTGTCATCACCTTCCTTCTTTTCAAAATTTTTCCTCCTCCGTTCTCTCCTTGAGGAGAGTCAGAGAGGTGGTTTAATTTGTTTTGGTTTGTTTTAATTTGTTTTTCTTTGTTTTGTGTACCCAATGTCGACATTTCGGCTTCCGATGTTGCAGAATCGGTGGTTGATGTTACAGTATCAGCAGTTGGTGTTACATCACAGCCTGTTTTGTTATCAGCATCCTCCGCACTGTTTTTGCTGTTTGGAGAAGTGTGGTACGATGCAAGCTCTTCCGCTTCCAACAGGCAGTAGGCGGGGGCTATCAACGAGCTGCTGCGCCGCTTGGTGATAAAGAGATACTGCCGTTGGATATCGGCGGAAGTCAGGATGCCGTATTGCCGGAAAAGCCCGGAATCAAACAGTCCACACTCCACGGCCAGGGCGATGATACGTTTCACATCATCAAGATCCGTATTGTAAAGGCTGTCCGTCAGTTCGTCGTAAAACTCATCACTGGCAGGGATATAATATCCTTTTCCGGCATAGATGTACGACAGCGTTTCTACCAATGTGGCAAAAGCGGCATCACCTTCCCGTTTCATGACACGACGCACTATACGGTCGTGCATGAAACTGGTGCTCATGGGGAAATAATCCAACCCCTGTTTTATTCTTCCCATAGTGCGCGTAGTTTTTCCTTTTCCTGCTTCCGGCGGATACTGTCCGACACCACTTGCCGGGCATGACGGATAAGGAACATCCGCAAAGCGTAGTCCTTCACCTCGGTTATCACCGGATAGGAAACAGATTTGTTTTCAAATAATATACTTTTATCCTGATTGCGATGTCTGCGTGCGTTTGCCTTACGACATTCTTTGCAGTAGTTGTCCGTAGTACGGGTACGTTGGTTCATATAAAAGGCTTCCTGTGGAAGCTCCCGCTTGCAACATCCGCAGATGCATAGAGATTTGTTCATAATGGTTTCCATATTGCTTTTCCGTTTTTATAGTTTTCATATTTAAATATTTGTTTGTATATTGAAGATATATCGCTGGCGCGCAGGACATATAGTTGCTGTATATTGGAGATATATCGGCTGCACATTGGGTATATAGATGCTACACGCAGGATATATAGATCTTATATGCAAGATATATAGACGCTGCAAGCAGGCTTACTATTACTTCTGCCCGTCCGGCACGGTTTCCTTAAAAAGGCGGTGAATGAGGTATTTTGCAACATTTCGTAAACTTTTTGTTGTTTCTCATGGTTTTTCTATTTAAAATTTATATTTTTGAAATATATTTGTGATTTCGTTGCTACAAATATAAAACAGATTTCATAAAGAAAACAAAAGATTTTGGAAATTAACTTTCAAAAAGTAGATAACAGATTATCAATGAGCAATTAACGAGTTTATGAATTTTTACATCAAAAATAAACGATCATAAAATGGATACATTTTTAGATGTCACAGGAATTGTGAAGCGTGCCAAACAGGTGCTAAACTTCAAGAACGACAGCGAATTAGCTGAATATTTAGGAGTCTCACGTGCCACAGTATCCAACTGGGGTGCACGAAACAGCATTGATTTCCGCCTGTTACTCGACAAATTGGGGGACAAGGTAGACTACAACTGGCTATTATTGGGAAAAGGAAATCCGAAACATCAGCCGAGACATTGCGAAAGCGAACTGGTAAAAGGAGAAGTCGAGATTATACACAATCCGAAAACACCAGAACCTATAGACGACCGTAGCGTGACATTATACGATATTACGGCGGCGGCGAACCTGAAAACATTATTCACCAACAAGCAGCAATATGCACTGGGGAAGATATTGATTCCCAATATATCCGTCTGCGACGGGGCGGTCTACGTCAACGGAGACAGCATGTACCCTATATTGAAATCGGGAGACATTATCGGATACAAGGAAATCAGCAGTTTCGACAATGTCATTTACGGGGAAATATACCTGGTGTCGTTTATGATTGACGGAGACGAGTATCTGGCGGTGAAGTACGTGAATCGTTCGGAAAAAGAAGGGTATCTCAAGCTCGTGAGCTATAATACTCATCATGAGCCGATGGATATTCCATTCGCGTCCATCAATGCGATGGCGATTGTGAAGTTCTCCATCAGAAGGCACATGATGATGTAAGTCTCACCATAGAGAGAGCACGCAAGATATGAAGAATATGGAGAGTGCAGAAAACACGAAGGACACAGAGCTTTTCTCTAACTCTGTGCCCTTCGCATCCTCTACAGTGAGAAGTATATTAAATGGAATAGTCTATGCTAATCCACGCAACACTTGTTCGGTCCTAAAATTCTGCAACAAACTAATCCGCAGCAACCTCTTCCCCTTTCAGCGTAGCCGAGCTGGCCTCCGTGACACGCACGTTGACGAAATCACCGACACGGTGCGTACCTCTGTCGAACACCACCACACGGTTTTGTTCCGTACGACCGAACAGCTGATCGCGCGAACGCTTGGAAACACCTTCCACAAGCACCTCATACGTTTTACCGATGCAACGCTGGTTGGATTCGGCAGACAGACGGTTCTGCAAAGCAATAATCTCATTCAGCCGGCGGACTTTCACCTCTTCGGGCACATTATCTTCGAGATGTTTGGAAGCATACGTTCCCGGACGCTCGGAATATTTAAACATGAAAGCAGCATCGTACCCACACGCTTCCATCAGCGAAAGCGACATGGCATGATCTTCTTCCGTTTCAGAATGAAAACCGGAGAAAATATCGGTAGTCAGTCCGCAATCGGGGATGATGCGTTTGATAGCTGCCACCCGGTCCAGATACCATTCACGGGTATACTTACGATTCATCAGTTTCAGGATGCGGGAACTACCGCTCTGCACAGGCAGATGAATATGTTTACATACACATTCGGCACTTGCGCAATCACCTCCAACGTTTCGTCACTCATATCCTTCGGATGGGAAGTCGTGAAACGAATACGTACCCCCGGAGCGGCTTCGGCCACTGTTCGGAGCAACATCGGGAAGGTAACCACTTCTCCTGTCGGTCTCTCAAAACGGTATGAGTTGACATTTTGCCCCAACAGGGTGACTTCTTTATAGCCTTTTGCCACCAAATCCGCCACTTCATTGAGAATGCTTTCTACGTCACGGCTGCGCTCGCGTCCACGAGTATAGGGCACGATACAATAAGTGCAGAAATTGTTGCAACCACGCATAATGGACACAAAGCCGGAAATATGATTGCCACAGATACGCGACGGAATCACATCCCGATAAGTTTCGGTAGTAGAAAGCTCCACATTGATTGCTTTTCTCGCCAGTCTCTACGGCCGCAATCAGGTCGGGCAACGTCAGGTAAGCATCCGGCCCCACAACGAGGTCTACATGATGATTCGTTATCAGATCATCCTTTACCCGTTCGGCCATACAACCCAGTACACCTACAATCAGATGCTTTTTCTTTTTCTTCAGCGAGTGAAAAAACTCCAGGCGATTCAGAATCTTCTGCTCCGCATTGTCGCGGATGGAACAGGTATTCATAAACACGGCATCAGCCTCTTCCAGCGTTTCAGCTACGGAATAACCCGCCATTTGCATCACCGATGCAATCACCTCACTGTCGGCTACGTTCATCTGGCAGCCATAGGTTTCGATAAACAACTTTTTGTTGTCATCCTTCATTTCAGTTGCGGATTTAAAGTCCGCTCCCGTTAATTCGTTCATACTTAAATCTTAGTTTAAAAATTCGGATGCAAAGATACGGCTTCACTTTCAATAAGTAGTGAATTGATATCAAAATAACGCAAAAACTTGATGATTTGGCAATCAAATTTGTAATTTATGTTAAGAGGATAAACATTTTTAGGCGATATGCTTGGCAAATTTAAATTTATTTTTCACATTTGTGCAATGAAAGAAACATTAGATTTTTTCATAGTTAAGGTTTAGGTTAAAAAAATTAAGGGGAGCTGTGAAGCTGCCCTTTTTTCATAATAAAATGTTAGCCTGAACCAGATAAAATACGTAACTTTGGCAGATAACTAATTAGCAGTGAAACACAATGGAAGATTTTTTGAAATTTCTCTTGATAGCAGGTGTCATTCTTGTGGGAATATTCAAAGAGGTGAATAAGAATAGTAAATCGAAAAAAGCTAAGAATAAACGCCCCGTTTCCCCAATGCCATCCCCCGTTGAAGTAGCTCCGGATGCAGTTCCTATGCCCGAGGCATGGGGTGGCCCCAAGTCGCTGGAAGAATTATTCCAGCCTAAACCCCTGAAACAGACGCCACCGCAACAGTCTCCCAAACAGACGGCGAAACCAGCGGCGCAGCAGAAAAGAAAAAAAGAAGAAATATCCGTTTCCGCATCCCTGGCAAACAGTGCCGCGCAAGATAAACGAAATTCCCAACAAGGTTCTCATTATAACTCTCACACCGAATCAACTGATAACGAACATGATTTCACGATTCATTCCGCAGAAGAAGCCCGCCGCGCTATTATCTGGGGAGAGATACTTCAACGGAAGTATTGAGAGAGCCCGTAAACTCATTGAGTTTCGAATCATTATGTGACGAGTCATTGCCAAGCATTGGTACAAGGCCGTACAAACAGAGAATTAATTATCAATAAAAATATCAACTGTATTTAACACGAAATTTACTATTTATGTCACTCAATCGTATTTCGGCAGCGGAAGCTGCAAGCCTGATTAAACATGGCTACAACATCGGCCTAAGCGGATTTACTCCCGCCGGAACGGCCAAGGCTGTAACAGCCGAACTCGCAAAAATTGCTGAAGCAGAACATGCGAAAGGAAAACCGTTTCAAGTAGGAATTTTCACAGGAGCATCGACAGGAGAGTCCTGCGACGGCGTACTGTCACGTGCCAAAGCGATCCGCTACCGCGCCCCTTATACTACCAACTCTGACTTCCGCAAAGCTGTGAACAACGGAGAGATTGCCTACAACGACATACACCTCTCACAAATGGCACAGGAAGTGCGCTACGGATTCATGGGCAAAGTGAACGTAGCCATCATTGAAGCCTGTGAAGTGACTCCGGACGGAAAAATTTATCTGACTGCCGCCGGCGGCATCGCCCCGACCATCTGCCGTCTTGCCGACCAGATTATCGTGGAGTTGAACAGCGCACACAGCAAATCCGGCATGGGTATGCACGACGTATACGAACCGCTCGACCCGCCTTACCGCCGCGAAATTCCTATCTATAAACCGAGTGACCGCATCGGACTGCCTTACGTTCAGGTAGACCCCGAAAAAAAGATTATAGGCGTAGTAGAAACCAACTGGCCGGACGAAGCCCGTTCTTTCGCCGCTGCCGATCCGTTGACCGACAAAATCGGACAGAATGTTGCCGACTTCCTCGCTGCCGACATGAAACGCGGTATTATCCCGTCCAGTTTCTTGCCTTTGCAATCGGGTGTAGGAAACATCGCCAACGCCGTACTTGGTGCATTGGGACGTGATAAAACGATTCCTCCATTCGAAATGTACACAGAGGTAATACAGAACTCCGTGATCGGACTGATTCGCGAAGGACGTATCAAATTTGGTAGCGCCTGCTCACTGACAGTTACAAACGACTGTCTGGAAGGCATTTACAACGATATGGATTTCTTCCGTGATAAATTGGTTCTCCGCCCATCGGAAATCTCCAACAGCCCGGAAATAATACGTCGCCTCGGGGTCATTTCTATCAATACAGCCATCGAAGTCGACCTGTACGGCAACGTAAACTCTACCCATATCGGCGGAACAAAAATGATGAACGGTATCGGTGGTTCGGGAGACTTTACCCGCAACGCTTACATTTCTATCTTCACTTGTCCGTCTGTGGCTAAGGAAGGGTAAGATCAGTGCAATCGTACCGATGGTATCCCACCACGACCACACGGAGCACGATGTCAACATCGTTATCACCGAGCAAGGTGTTGCCGATCTTCGTGGCAAGAGTCCGAAAGAACGTGCACAAGCCATCATCGAAAACTGTGCTCATCCTGACTACAAAGAGCTTCTTTGGGATTACCTCAAACTGGCCGGTAACCGGGCACAGACTCCACACGCTATTCAGGCTGCACTTGGTATGCACGCAGAGTTGGCTAAAAGTGGCGATATGAAGAATACCAATTGGGCTGAATACGCCAAATAAATAGAATATAGGATTTACAATATTCGATTCTAAACAAGTATAATTGTATTCTCTGGTAAACAAAATCCAACGATTTTTGCTTATTAGAGAATACAATTGTCCTTTTGTAGAAGAATCAATAAAGAGCCCTCCATGGAAAATAGTACCTGCCTCTTGACAACATAGAAATCGGATTCAACAACGGAATTCCACTTTGGTTGTACGGGCTAATGTATTCATATCAGCCTATTTCCCAATAATCACCTCACACACCTTATCCTGAAATGCCCGTGCCTTAGCTGCCGAAAGCACATTCTGGTTCATAATGGCAAAGGCTACTTCATGTCCGTTTTTCATCTTCAGATAGCCCGCAAGCGCATTTATTGCCGTAAACGAGCCTGTTTTGGCATGAACATTCCGGAAGGCAGGAGTACCTTTCATCCGGAATTTCAATGTTCCGTCCACTCCGCCAACGGGAAGAGATTTATATAACATCTGAAACACCTCTGTTTGCGAGTACGCATATTTCAGAAAATCCACCAGCAGGGCAGGAGAGAGGTAATTATAATTGGACAGTCCGCAACCGTCGGCAATCTTATAGTCTTTCGGGTCATGCCCCAGGCGACGGATCAATTTCATAATCTCGACAATACCATCTTCGGCAGCTACCTGCTTCTTTCCCGTAGCCTGCGCCCCCAAGCGACAAAGAAATGCTTCCGCATTGAGATTATCACTCTCTTTCATCAACTGGTTCAGCACTTTCTGCACGGGAGTATTCCAGCAAGCCATCCGTTCTACAGTCACACTATCACGAGGCAATTCGGCAAAGCCATACGACTGGGGAGTCATGATTCCTTTCCCACGAAGACGCTCCAGGAAAGTATGCATAAAAAAACGGGGAGAGTCGTAGATGTTGACATCATCCTTTCGAATCGAAGTGACATTTCCCGAAACAAGGAGATTGTTTCCATTCGTCAGCCAGTCTCTCGTGAAAGAGAATCTTCCGGCAGAAGAGGTACGTGTTTTCGTCTGATTCGTCACTGTATAATAGGAAGACAGAGGCTGGCAGGAAACACTTGCCGTATCGCCCTGCACTGTAGAAGGAACGACAGAAACCTGTACAGTCCCCTTGCAAAACATCAATGGAGAGAGATAAGGCTGATAGCCCGCAGGAGTATCGTCCCACGCCCATCCGCTACCCCAATAAAGGGAGTCTTTCATCGAAACGTCACCATAGACCTGCCCGTTAATAACCGAAAAAGGGAAAGTGATAACTTCTTCTATCAATGAATCCATCGACTGGCTGTTAAATTCAGGATCGAAGCCGCCTACCACATACAGGTTGCCTTGCAAAGTATCATGTTCTATCACGCCATCGTGCCATACTTCGGTGCGGAAAGGTTCGGCAGCTTCGGGGCGGGAGAGTGCGGTAATAGCCGTCAGCAGCTTCATGGTAGAGGCAGGACGTGAAAGTTTCTCCGCACGATAGTTATAAAGTGATTTCTTAGCCGTCAGATCGTAGACGGATATGCCGACCTCGGATGCTTCGGGGAGCATCTTCTTGATAAGCGAATCTATCCGGGAGAAATTCTGTTGTCCCCAAAGTGGCAACAAACAAACTGAAAGGGCGACTAACAAAAGACTTTTTTTCATATAACACTGTTTATGACATCAACAAATGATCGTATCTTACCTCTATCTATTTCAAGTTTTTCTCTACCTGTCCAAGAAGCGAACCGGCGCCATAGCCGGACCATACATCCTGGATTTTTCCATCAGGGGCAATCAATACATAATGAGGGATTCCCCGTACCTGATAATTTAGGGCAAGACCGGTACGTCCTTTACGAAGTTCGTTCCACTGGTTACCGCCCATTCCTTTCGTCTTGATATACTCTTTCCAACGTGCCTTCGGGTCCTCACTAATACTAATCACAGTCATTTTATCCTTGTACAGATCCATCACCTTCTCCATTTCGGGTATCGACTCCACGCAAGGACCACACCCGCTACTCCAGAAATCGAGTAAGATGAATTTTCCTTTGAACTCGGAAATATGACGGAGAGAATCATTCGCATCATATAGGTCTCCATCCACCATCATATCTCCAATCCCTACTGTAGTGGGAGGATAAACATAGGTTGTAATCTCCTGTCCGTCATCTGTTTGTTTATCGGCTTCGGACATTCGGGCATAGAGTTTTTTTACCTCTTCTTTATAAGGCATGATGGTTTCATATTTCATCATGGAAGCAAATAACAATAATCTGTCCATCCACACCGGAGAGACGGGCGCTTCTTCCATGTATTCCATTTCCTTTTTCCAGATTTCCTGCTGCAACGGCATTGACAGTTTCCGGATAGAATCTATTTTGGCCCAGGCCTGGCTTTCAAACTCCCGGTCGCCCGGATGGTCTATGAACATCATCCGTTGCCAGTCATATTCCGCTGCCATGTATTGCATCAGTTCTTTCTGTTGAGCCATCGCGCAAGCCGTAAAGCGGTTTTCTTCCTGCTGTTCCGGCACATCACTTACTACTTCCCATGTTTTCACTAGTTTGTCCTGTCCCTTGATTTCGATGTATTCTCCCGGTGCGATCCACACTTCCAGCCATGTACCCGGGAAGCCCCGATTATCAGACATAATCAGCATTTTCCGTGTGGTAGAAACCGTGTCGCGGAAAGAGAACTGTCCATTCATAAGCGTATCTCTCAAGACACAGTTGAGAATATTTCCGTCTTCTTCATACAGGCCGATCACAATGCTGTCGGGAAGATTGGCCAATTCGCCCTGAATCAAATATTCATTGGCAGCAACTGACGCTTTACGATTAAATGTACAATGACACATCACCATACAAACTATTGCCAATAAGGCCGGAGTGATTATATATTTTCTCATCATATATTCGATTTTATCAGTAAGATACCCGCATCAATGAACGATGCCAGATATCGGAATCCATTTATAGAGCTTCCCGGAAGATTTCTCCTACCGTAGGATGCGGGAAAACAATCTTTTTCCATTGCGCTGCCGTCAATCCGAGCTCAATGGCAGTGCCCGCAAGAGTGATAATCTCCGAAGCCGGATTGCCCAATACATGGGCTCCAATCACCCGTTGCTGTTCATCCAACAATACTTTGCAGACTCCGTTCACGCCCTCATTCTCCGCCACAAAACGACCGGAGTAAGCCATCGGAAATTTGATAACCTGATAAGTGATACCTTTTGCCAACGCCGATTCCTCCGTTTCACCCACTCCGGCAATCTCCGGATTGGTATAGACTACGCCCGGAATAGCCCGATAACTCATGGCATCTTCCTTTCCCAAGATGGAATGTACGGCAACTTCCGCTTCACGAACAGCCGTATGGGCGAGCAAAGAGAATCCTGTCAGGTCACCACAAACATACACGCCCAGCACAGAAGTCTGCATCTTTTCATTAACTCTGATAGCGCCACGCTCTGTCTTCTCCAAATTCAAGTTTTCGAGCCCGAAACCTTTCGTCACCGGGCGACGGCCGACACTCATCAACAGCTTTTCTGCAATGACACTGCCGTTTCCCTCCGCGTTCTCATAAGAAACAACAGCCCCTTCTTCCGTTTGCGACAAGCCGACCACTTTCGTACTAAGCAGGAATTTAATACCTCGTTTGGCATATTCCGCACGGAGCAAAGCGGAAAGCTCCTTATCCATTCCACCCAGGATTTCGTCCATCATCTCAACCACCGTCACCTGTACTCCCAAACTATTGAAGAACGACGCAAACTCCATACCGATTACCCCGCCACCAACAATAGCCAAAGAAGCCGGCAATTCTTTACTGTCCAAAGCATCCCTGTGCGTCCAGTAGTTCACCGCGTCCACTCCCGGAATAGGGGGAATGAAAGTTTCCGAACCCGTACATAATATCAGATTCTCCTCCTTCGTAAATTTCCTCCCCGCAGCGAACCGTATTTTTATCAATGATCTGCGCTTCTCCTGATGCAATTGTAACATTGTTGGCAGTCAGCTTCGCTTTCACTCCCAGCACCAGTTTACGCACTACCTTACTTTTACGTGCTATTATCTTAGGCAAATCGAAAGAGACTTCCGGGATATTGACTGCATACTTTGATGCATGTTTTGCACTGTCATAAGTCTTTGCCGAATACAACAATGTTTTCGTAGGAATACAGCCTTCATTCAGACAGACACCACCCAGACTATTCTTTTCGATAAGCAATACGCTCAAACCGCCTTTACCGGCAGTTTCGGCAGCCGTATATCCCGCAGGACCGCCACCAATGATAATTACTTGATATTTCATAGTATATAATCAGTTAATCTTTTCATTATTATCAAAACACGCTACGATTCATCCGCTTGAGAGCCTACAGGGTCTATTGCCTCCGTGGCCTTTATTTTCTTTGCGAACATTCTCTTTTCGAGTAGTTCTGCAAATTCCTGTTCCTTGACAGGCATCACCGAAACAAACTTTCCTTTTCCGTATTCTATCAGGATATAATCCGTCACCGAGAAGCGGCCGAATTTCATGGAATGGTATTTCCTGACTGCAGTAATTTCGGAAAGCGGGATGATCTTCTTGCGAATAAAACGACCACGTGAGACTTCCAGATCACCGTTTGTTGTCAATGTATAAGTAGTGTGTATAATTTGTTCGATCACTACAATCAGCATCAACATAAACAGTACCGCCACTAAGATATACTTACACCACAATGCGCCGACGGCATTCACAGTAAGCACCACCAACAGGAAATATTGGTACCAGGCGATGCGGGCATGAAAAATTCGATTCATTTTGTCAGATTTTTGCCTGCAAGGTAGCAATTTTATGAATTAGTGACAACGAAAAGTACAACGAAGTAACTTATTTTGTAGCTTTGCGGTGAGAAATAACAAGATTATGGTAAGAAAATTCGATTTCCTCGTTATCGGTTCCGGAATTGCCGGTATGAGTTTTGCGCTGAAAGTGGCGCACAAAGGTAAAGTTGCTCTTATCTGTAAAAGTGGGCTGGAAGAAGCCAATACGTACTTCGCCCAGGGAGGGGTAGCCTCCGTCACCAACCTTCTGGTGGATAATTTCGACAAGCACATTGAAGACACAATGATTGCCGGCGACTGGATCAGTAACCGTGCCGCAGTAGAAAAAGTAGTGCGCGAAGCTCCCGCACAAATTGAAGAACTGATTAAGTGGGGAGTGGATTTTGACAAAGAACGAGAAAGGCGAATTTGACTTGCACCGCGAAGGCGGACACTCGGAGTTCCGTATTCTTCACCATAAAGATAATACGGGAGCGGAAATTCAGGACAGCCTGATTAAAGCCGTACAACGCCATCCGAATATCACGGTCATCGAAAACCAGTTTGCCATTGAAATCCTGACACAGCATCATTTGGGAGTGTAACCGTAACCCGTCAGACACCGGACATCAAATGTTATGGTGCTTATATCCTCGATCCGAAAACGGGAAAAGTAGATACCTATCTTGCTAAAGTGACGCTGATGGCTACCGGTGGAGTAGGAGCCGTTTATAAAACAACCACTAACCCGCTAGTCGCTACCGGAGACGGTATCGCCATGGTTTACCGTGCCAAAGGTACGGTGAAGGATATGGAGTTTGTACAATTCCACCCTACTGCCCTGTATCATCCGGGAGACCGCCCTTCTTTCCTGATAACGGAAGCAATGCGTGGTTACGGAGGTGTACTGCGTACAATGGACGGCAAAGAGTTCATGCAGAAATATGATCCCCGTCTTTCGCTCGCTCCCCGTGATATCGTGGCACGCGCCATCGACAACGAGATGAAAAACCGCGGAGACGACCATGTATATCTGGACGTCACCCACAAAGATCCCGAAGAAACAAAGAAACACTTCCCCAATATCTACGAAAAATGTCTTAGCCTGGGCATCGACATCACGAAAGATTATATCCCGGTAGCCCCGGCCGCCCATTATCTCTGCGGAGGTATCCTTGTCGACCTTGGACGGACAATCTTCCATCGAACGTCTTTATGCCGTGGGAGAATGTTCCTGCACAGGATTGCATGGAGGCAACCGCCTGGCTTCCAACTCACTGATAGAAGCAGTCGTATATGCCGACGCTGCCGCCAAACACAGTCTACAAGTGGTCGATCAATATTCTTATAATGAAAATATTCCCGAATGGAATGACGAAGGAACCCGTTCGCCGGAAGAAATGGTGCTCATTACGCAAAGTATGAAGGAAGTGAACCAGATTATGAGTACGTATGTAGGTATTGTCCGCAGCGACCTCCGTCTAAAACGTGCCTGGGACAGACTCGATATTATCTACGAAGAGACTGAAAGCCTGTTCAAACGTAGCGTAGCGTCCAGAGAAATCTGCGAATTGCGTAATATGGTGAATGTGGGTTATCTGATTATGCGCCAAGCAATGGAGCGTAAGGAAAGCCGCGGATTACATTATACGATAGATTATCCTCACGTGAAGAAATGATTATGAAAACATTGATTCGGACCTTTATTCTTTTCTTCTGCATAACGGGACTAGCTTCCTGCTATGCAGGTATTCCACTGAAAAGTGGAAAATCAGAAAATAACCAGACTTATGAAGTCAGTTATCTGTTCGAGCACGACGGAGTGAAAGTGTACCGTTTTCTCGATCTGGGAAACTATGTGTATTTCACGACCCGGGGAGATGTAACCAGTATCAAGAATGATTCAACAAGAAAAAGGACAATTACTATTTATAAAGACAGTATACCAAACCGATAACGAAAAGAGGCTGTCTAACAATTTTTTTTTAACGGCTTCACCTCTATCAAACAAACTCTGACAGATTATATACGATAGATTATCCGTACGTGAAGAAATAGGATTTACAGTATTATTTTTATTAAAAAGAAAAAAACAAGAGGCTTCCTCAAATTATATTTTTGAGTTTGGCCTCTTATTTTTTTATCTTTATATGTTTCTTTTGCACTCCTCAAAGAAACTATACTATACACTTATGAGAATATAATACACTTCAATACACCGCATATTTATCTATAAATCAAATGTTTAAATAGTAAAAGCCTATAAATACGAATATCACTGCCTCTTCTAAAATCATTCCCTAATATCACCCTCTTAAAAACATGTTCTTGAGCATGTGTACACTTCTTTGAGAATATAGTAAACGCTTTCCTGTCTTTCATCTCATACTTTTGTTCACAGAAATAATCACTAATCGAAATATTATGGATATAGCTAAAAGATGTGAGCAGAACCCCCTACTGGCTCCAAAAGATTTAAAAGCGGGAATCAACGGAATGGAAATTACATGTTTGTTAAATCCCGGAGTTTTCAAATATCAAGGCAAAATTTGGTTACTTTTGCGCGTCGCAGAGAGACCTATACAGAAAGAAGGAATTATCAGTTTTCCTATATATAATGAAAAAGGAAAAATAGAAGTGGTTTCGTTTTTAAAGAATGATCCCGATTTAGATGCTTCAGACCCACGCGTTATCGGTTACAAAGGAAAGAATTATCTGACTACGATGTCTTACTTACGATTGGTTTCAAGTACCGACGGTATTCACTTCAAAGATGAACCGGAATTTCCACCTATTTTCGGAAAAGGAGAGCTGGAAGCATTCGGCATTGAGGATTGCCGTGTTGCAACAACCGAAGATGGTTTTTACCTTACTTTCACAGAAGTATCGTCGGTAGCTGTAGGGGTTGGACTGATTCACACCAATGATTGGAAAAACTATACACGGCATGGAATGATATTCCCACCGCATAATAAAGATTGTGCATTGTTCGAACAGAAGATAGGTGACAAGTATTTCGCTCTTCATCGCCCGAGCAGTCCCGAACTTGGCGGCAATTATATATGGTTGGCAGAATCGCCCGACCGCTTGCATTGGGGAAACCACAAATGTGTGGCAACCACTCGTGACGGAATGTGGGATTGCGCACGTGTAGGGGCAGGGGCAGCTCCAATAAAGACAGAAGAAGGCTGGCTGGAGATTTATCATGGAGCCGATTTTAATCACCGTTATTGCTTGGGGGCTTTATTACTCGATTTAAATGACCCGTCGAAAGTCATTGCAAGAAGCGAAGAACCTATCATGGAACCTATCGCCGCTTATGAGCAAACAGGTTTCTTCGGAAATGTAGTTTTCACTAATGGGCATTTAGTGGACGGCGATACGATAACCATGTATTATGGAGCAAGCGATGAAGTGATTTGTAAGGCAGAGCTTTCCATTTCAGAGATATTAAACGTATTAAAACAGACACAAGAGAAGTAATGAATAAACTGAAAAAAGAATATCTGTTCTTTAAGCAACAGGAACCTAACATGAGAACACTGTTGGTTACCAATATGCTTTATGCATTGGTACTACCGATAGTAGAAATCTTTGTGGGAGCCTATATCATGAGAAACACGAGTGACCCCGTGATGGTTGCTTTTTATCAGCTGGCAATGTATATAGGCATCATTACTACCTCTCTTGTTAACGGTTATCTGCTAAAGAAATACAGTGTGAAGACACTTTATTCGGTAGGAATCCTGGTAAGTGGCATTTCCATGTTCGGTATGATGACTATCAAGTCACTTGGCTTCGTCGAACTTGGTCTGGCCGGCTTTTTAATGGGAGCAGCTTCTGGTTTCTTCTGGACCAACCGATACCTACTGGCTCTCTATAATACCAACGACAACAGCCGTAACTATTTCTTCGGACTAGAGTCTTTCTTCTTTTCTATTACCTCCATCGGTGTTCCTTTAATTATAGGCGCATTTATCAGCCAGATAGATGGAAAAGAAGTTTTCGGATTCCTCTTCAATATCAATACCTCTTACTGTGTAGTTACGATGGCAGCAGTAGTCATTACCGTTATCGCCTGCATGACACTGTGGAAAGGTAAATTCGAGAACCCCAAAGAAACGAACTTCCTCTATTTCCGCTTCAACATACTTTGGAAAAAGATGCTTTGGCTAGCCGGATTGAAAGGAATGGTTCAAGGTTTTTTAGTAACGGCACCGGCTATATTAGTATTGAAGCTGGTAGGAGATGAAGGAGCGTTAGGATTGATTCAGGGAGTTAGCGGGGCACTGACTGCTGTCCTGGTGTATGTATTAGGACGTATGGCCCGCCCGCAAGACCGTTTGAAAATATTTGTAGGAGGACTAATCGTATTCTTTGTCGGTACACTATTCAACGGTATTCTCTTCTCTGCTACAGGAGTGATCCTTTTCGTCCTTTGCAAAGTGATATTCCAGCCTTTGTTCGACCTGGCTTACTTCCCCATTATGATGAGAACAATTGATGCAGTTGCAAAGATTGAGAATAGAAACGAATATGCATATATCCTAAGCCATGAGTTCGGCCTTTTCCTTGGAAGAGCTTTCGGTTTACTACTGTTTATCTTCCTTGCTTATTGTGTATCGCAGGATTTTGCATTGAAATATGCGCTGGTGATTGTTGCCGGATTACAATTAGCGGCATATCCTTTAGCTAAGAATATTACTAATCAAACTGATACTATTGAACATGAAAATGACAAGTAAAGGTGTTTTTGTACTTATGACCGTTTGTCTCCTGGCATCTTGCTCGGGCAACGAAAATAACTTTGGTGAAAAGGTAAAGCAGGTTTCCATCCATAGGGTAGACTCTATGCCTGATATGCCTGAAACTTATAAAATGCTGGACTGGAAGCAAAAAGCCCAAAAGTATGACCAGTTTATCTTTGACTGGAATAATAAAAGCGAAGTCGGACCATTAATCTGGTTAGATGACGCCCGCAGAAATATGGACCAGACTACATTTGGCTTATATACTGCCATTAAAGATATTCGTCAGGGAAAAAATGCCAATAACGGAGAGTTCCATGAAAGTCTGAACTCATTGGCAGCTATTCTTGGTGCCGGCCTTGTAGGGATTGACAAGACGAATCAAGACGGATATAACTATGTAAAAATGGTGCAGAATTATTTCAACTCTGATAACGGCTGGAATATAGTCATGAACAATACGACTCCGTCAGTAGCCCTTTTAGGAGGAGGCTATGGCCGCGACTGGTGGTATGATGTATTACCCAATGCCTTATATTATGCTATTTGCGATGTTTTCCCCAATGTAGACGGGGCAGAGAAGATACAAAAAAGTATTGCGGAGCAGTTTGTTAAAGCAGATTCTGTATTGAATGGAAATTACGACTATTCTTATTTTGACTATGCACAAATGAAAGGAATGGTTAATAATATTCCATTGCAACAAGACGCCGCCGGTGGGCATGCTTATGTATTGTTGTGTGCTTATCATAAGTTTGGTGATCCACGTTATCTGCAACATAGTAAAAGTGCCATCGAAGCCCTGCTTGCCCAAAAAGAAAGCCGTTTTTACGAGGCCCTTTTACCACTCGGAGTTTATACGGCAGCCTATTTGAATGCAGTAGAAGGAGCCAACTATGATGTAGCCAAACTTCTTGATTGGGTATTTGACGGATGTAAAAGCCCTACAGGAAGAACCGGTTGGGGAATTATTGTAGGAAAATGGGGTGACTATGATGTAAGTGGTCTGCAAGGAAGTATCACAGACGGCGGAGGATATGCATTCCTCATGAACAGTATCAAACCTGCCTGGCCTTTCATTCCGATGGTGAAATATCAGCCTCAATATGCAAAAGCTATCGGCAAGTGGATGTTGAACAATGCAAGTGCATGTCGTTTGTTCTATCCGGGGGAAATAGATGAAACACATCAATGGGCTCCTGAATTGAAGGACATTACTTATGATAATGTTTCTTATGAAGGTTTACGAAAAACGGATGACTATGGAAAAGCATCATTAAAAGGGGTTAATCCGGTTGCAATCGGCGATGGTCCCAAATGGATAAAAGGTAATCCGACGGAGAGCATGTTCAGCGTTTACAGTTCTTCTCCTGTTGGTATTTTAGGGGCCATTGTTTGTCAAACGAATGTGGAGGGTATCCTCCGGCTGGATTGTAATGTCACAGACTTCTATACAGAGAAACCTTATCCGGTCTATCTCTATTATAACCCTCATAAAGAGACCAAAACCATTACTTATCAAGCTACCCAACCATGCGATTTGTTTGATATTGTTGCCAAAGAATATATAGCAAAAAATATAAAGACAAATGGCTCCGTTGAGATCCCAGCCAACGACGCAAGAGTAATTGTGGAACTTCCTGCCGGAACAGAATTAGAACTGAAAGATGGTAAGATTATCGCGAATAAACAAAATATCATTTCATATAATTAAATCTAAGTGTATAAACTATGAGTAAGCATTTATTATTATTCATTCTTATTCTTGCTGTTTGCACAAATGTCTTTGCACAGCAAACCAAGAGTATTTCGGGTGTGGTATACGACAGTAATACCGGAGAGGCTTTAATTGGAGTTTCTGTTCTTGAAGTGGGAACGACCAATGGTACTATCACTGATTTTGACGGTAGATATACATTAAAAGTATCGTCAAATAAAGTTTCATTCTCGTATGTCGGTTTTAAAACTGAAATTGTAAACGTAACAAATAGCGGAACGTACAATGTAAATCTAGTGTCTGATAATAAATTGGATGAGGTTGTAGTTATTGGTTACGGTACTCAAAGAAAGAGTGACCTTACCGGTGCTTTGGCTTCTATAAGTAGTAAGGATATTAAGAACTATGCAGTATCCAATGCATCCGAACTACTTACAGGTAAGGCAGCCGGCGTATTTGTTGCCGCCAGTTCCGGCCAGCCGGGATCGGATGCAGTGATCCGCGTGAGAGGTTTAGGGACCGTCAATGACAACAATCCATTGTACGTAGTTGATGGACAGTTCATGGATAACATCAGCAGCCTGAATCCATCTGATATTGAACGTATGGAAGTATTAAAAGATGCTTCAGCCTGCGCTATCTATGGTTCGAGAGGTTCTAATGGAGTAATCCTCATTACTACCAAGGGAGGGGTGAAAGGTGAAACGACTGTAACATTAGATGCTTATGTAGGTGTAAAAAACAGTTATAAAGCATTGAACATGATGAACAGCGACCAATACTACAACTTCATCATGAAAGCGTATGAAAATGATGCAAGCTTTCAAAACTCAATGAAGGATAAGTTTACCAATCAGTATCAGAAAGGTTATAATACCAACTGGTGGAATGAAGTAACCCGTACAGCTTTCAACCAGAACTATAATCTAAGCATCCGTAAGGGGACAGATAATTCGAGATCTTCTTTAAGTTTAGGATATGTAGACGATCAGGGTGCAATCATCACTACTGAATTCAAAAGACTTTCACTTAAAGCGAATCTTGAATATGATATTAACAAATTTATCACTGTTGGCGCCAATGTCAATCTGGCAAAGATAAGAAAACGTGACGCAGGAGCAATTCCTTCATTCGATTTCATTCAAAAAGCTGATCCTTTTACCCCTGTTATCAGCCCGTTGGTAGATCCGTCTTCTGAAAATTACGAATATAACAAATATGCGCCTACCGAGTGGTCTTACGACCCTAATCCGGTAGCCATGCTCGAACTTCCTAATAGATACAATGACATATTCAATGTATTTGGTAATGTGTTTGCCCAAATCAAATTGTATAAAGGATTGAGCTATCGGGTACAGTATAGTTTCGAAAGATACCATGATACTTTCAAAGACTTCCGTCCTGTCTATTCGTCTACTTTTTCGGAAGATAACTTAGCGAATCAGGAAAGTAAATATAATAAAGAAACTCAATTGAATAATAATAGCGCTGTTACTTCTAATTATCAGGTGGAACAACGCCTTAACTACAACACGACAATAGGCAGGCATAAACTGGATGCAATGGTTGCCATGACTTATGAGAAGAACAGCAGCGAAGGCATTAATGCATTTAAGAGAAAGGCTTTAGGTAACGATGAAATCTATCAGATACTTGATGCACAAACAGCTGGAGATAACACCTCGGGAGGTAAAGAAACATCTTCTATGTTGTCGTACTTGGGACGTATCAACTATGTATATGATGACAGATACCTTGCTACAGTCAATTTCCGTGCCGACGGTTCTTCAAGATTTGCCAAACGTAACCGTTGGGGCTATTTCCCATCAGTTTCATTAGGTTGGAGAGTGAGCAATGAAGAATTCTTTAAGAACCTGAACATTGAAAATACAATTTCCAATTTAAAACTGCGTGTAGGTTGGGGACAGAATGGTAACCAACGAATCGACAGAGACGCACCTCTTACGTTAATTGGTACCAATAATGAAAATCAATGGTACTTTGGAAACGGGTACTCACAAGGTTACGTCCCGACTTATGTGGGAAATGCAGATATTAAATGGGAAACCAGCCAGCAAACCAATGTCGGTTTAGATATGTCTTTCTTTAAAAACAGCCTTGATGTTAGCATGGACTTTTATGTAAAGAAAACAAGTGACATGTTGCTGAATATGCCTATTCCTTCTTTTGGCGCCTTCCCTAACAGCCCCTTCTTCAATGCAGGAGACTTGAAGAATACCGGTTTCGAAATAGTAGTCAACTACCGTAACCAGATAGGAAAAGACTTTAATTACAATGTAGGGCTGAACATGTCTACTTATAAGACAGAAGTAACCAAACTTACATCGGAATATTTGAGTGGAAATACTAGCCGTACGTATGTAGGAGGTCCTATCGGACGTTTCTGGGGATACAAACAAATAGGAATATTCCAGAATCAGGAAGAGATAGACAATTATGTGGATAAAAATGGTACCAAGATTCAGCCTAATGCACAACCGGGTGATTTTAAGTTTGCCAAATTAGGAGAATCAGGCGAATTGAACGATGATGATGACCGTACTTTTATCGGTGATCCTAATCCGGACCTCATTTATGGTTTCAACTTAGGATTCAGTTATAAGAACTTTGATGTAAGTATGGCATTCCAGGGAACTATTGGAAATGACATCTGGAACGTTGCTAAAGGAAGCCTTGCTTCAGCAGGACGCCAGAATGCGTTGGCGGATGCTTACACAAAAGCATGGACAAAAGACGGGGATTTGGATGCTGTATATCCACGCATAACCAACTCTGACTCTAACAATAATATGAGAGGTTCTTCTTTCTATGTGGAGAACGGTTCTTACCTGCGTTTGCAGAATATGCAAATAGGTTATACACTGCCGAGTCACATTTGCCAGAAGAGCAAACTGTTTTCAAGTTGTAGATTCTATGTGAGCGGTCAGAATATATTTACTTTAACCGGTTATTCCGGACTTGATCCGGAACTGGGTATCAATAACCCATTGGATATGGGAGTGGATACTACACGTTATCCGTCTTCACGTACATTCACTTTTGGAGTTAATTTGCAATTTTAAATCTAGCTAAAAAGACATTACATTATGAGAAAAATATTATTTATAATATGCTGGGCTCTTGCCGGAGTGGGGTTGTATAGCTGCTCTCTCGACGAACCAAGTTATGGTAAAACCACAAGCGATAATTATTATCAGAAGGAAAGCGATATTGAACAAGCCTTGACAGGAGCTTATCTTCAATTACGTACAACTTGGAATGAATATGCATTAAATCATTATTTTGTAGGTGATTGCAGCACTGATGATGCACTGAAAGGAGGAGGAAATGACGGTGACCGTGCCGAAGTACGCGACTTGTCCGACTTTACGATCTACACAACCAATGGTGAAGTAGGACGTCGTTGGGAGATTCTGTACAGATTAATCAATCGCTGTAACGATGTGATTTATTATGCTCCTGATGCAATAGGAAACGAAGAACTATTGAAACGTTATGCAAACGAGGCTAAAGCATTGAGAGCATTCGGGTACTATTGTCTGGTCACTACATTCGGAGAAGTGCCTCTAATCACTACGCCGATGCAACCCGCTGAAATACTGCAAATACCCCGCTCCCCATTGGAGAAGGTATATGAATGTATTGTAAATGATTTAACTGATGCCTCCGCACTTCCTGCAAAAGGAGATTACTCTGAAGATGATGCTTATCGTGCAACACGTGGCTTTGCTAAAACAATGCTTGCTAAAACATACATGTTCAAAGGTGATTTTACCTCTGCCGAAACGGTACTTCATGATATTATTGAAGTAGACAAAGACTATACATTGTTGAGTGATTACGGCATGAACTGGCGCACTGAATATGAAAACAGTTCGGAATCAGTATTTGAGATTGCCAACAAAGTATATGACAAAAACATAGCCACAGGTACCAATGTCCCTCACTTCTTCACAAGCAGACGCATCTCCGGTTATCAAGGATATGGATTTCACGTACCAACCCAAGATCTCCATGATGCCTTTGACGCAGATGACCCACGTATTACTTATGTATTCACACAAACCGGTGATAGATATAAAGGTGATACTGAAGCGCAGGACAATGCTGAATCTCCAAGCGGTTATCATGATTACAAGATGACTGTGCCAGCAGTAGAAAAAACAGGTTTCGACGTCTGGATGATTAGTTACAACATTCGTTTGATCCGTTATTCCGATGTTCTCTTGATGTATGCCGAAGTATTAAACGAAAATGGAAAACCAGGGCTTGCACTTCCTTACCTGAATGATGTAAGAGAAAGAGCCCGCAAAACTAATCCGATAGATCCGAGAAGAGATCAACAGGCGTATATCCCTGCTACAACAACTAATACACTGCCCGACATAACAGAAACCGACCAAGAGCGTCTGAAAGAAATCATCTGGAAGGAACGTCGTTGTGAATTAGCAATGGAAGGATGGAGACGGGATGACCTGATGAGACAAAAACGTTTCGGAACCGTTATGCGTGCTTATGCAACCAAATATAATACCTCGAAAGGTGCCAATTTTAGAGACGACAGAGATTATCTGTTTCCGATACCGCAAGGTGAAAGGGATAAGAGCAACAATATTCTTTCCCAAAATCCGGGTTTTTAATATGAATAAAATGAGGGGGCGGATTTTATAATCCGCCCTTTTTTAACAACCAACTGACCATGAAAAAGACATTATTATTTCTCGTAGCAGGTTTTTTCTTTCTCAACAACCTGCCGGCACAAAAGCCGATAGAGCAAAAAGAGATCCGCTTAGTACAGTATATGCCCAATATACCTTTCCCCTATAAAATGAAAAACTGGAAAGATATAGCCACGAAACAGGACAGACTATTTTACGATTTCAACGCCAAAGGACAGAACCTGCCTCTTATCTGGTGGGACGATTCGCAAGTAAACTTTCCATTCCGTACTTTCGGACTTCCAAGCTACGTAGATAAAAGACGGTTAGGAGGAAATTCTTATGAATCTCTTCCCACTATGGGCTCACTCATTAGTGCAAGTCTGATAGGAGTAGACAAAAGCAATGATGACGGAAAAGATTATGTATCAATGATACGGCAATTCTTCAACAAGAAGAATGGAACCAATCTTATATTGAACGGACTCGACAGGAAAGCCGGAGAAAGTTTCTGGTATGAGATATGGCCGGCAATGGCTTATTCAATGCTGGTAGATTTATATCCTCAAAAAACAGAGATGCAGGAGCCGATGAAGATCACTGTCGACAATTGGTATGCTGCTATCCAGGACTTAAGTGAAGGTAGAGAATATCTGGACTTCAACTTCACCGCCTTCAACTTTAAGAACCGTAAAGGGTATCATAATAAAATATGGCGCGAGCCGGATGCAGCCGCAGGACTTGCTTGGTTGCAATACATCTCCTGGATTAAATACGGAGATAAAAAGTATCTGAATGCTACACGCCAATGCATGGCATTCTTGCAAAACCGTCCCCAGAAAGAAGGTACTTTCTATGAGATAATGATGCCCTATGGGGCTTATCTGGCAGTGCGCATGAATGCGGAACTTGGAACTACTTATGATGAGCTGAAAATGCTGAACTGGTGCTTCGACGGTAATAATTCAGACCGTGACGGATGGGGAGTGATGTGTGAGCGTTGGAACAAATACGACGTACACGGATTGGTAGGACAAAAAAAGGATGAACAATATGCTTTTGCCATGAACACCTTTTCACAAGCTGCCGCACTTGTCCCAATTGTAAAATACAACCCGGCTTATGCTTCCACAATAGGCAAGTGGATGCTGAACCTGGCAAACGCCTGCCGCTTATTTTATGCAGACGAGCACCCCCGCAACCGTCAGTCGAGTTCTATCTGGGAAGGTGATCCTCAACACGTCATTTGTTATGAAGGATTGAGGAAGGACTTGTATCATGGCAATCACTTTGAACCGTTCCAGGGATTATTGTCCGATGAGGGTCCCTATGCTATTGGGGATCAAGTAAAAACCATGTCTTCAGCTACAGATATTTGCTTGTATGGCTCGGCCTGGGTGGGTATGCTAGCCTCTATTGTAGATACTACTAATGTGGAATGTATTCTTCAATTGGATTGTAATGTCACAGACTTTTATTCCACAAGAAAATATCCTACTTATCTTTTATTCAATCCTTATTTTGAAGCCAAAGAGGTAACTTTGAATCAACACTTTACGGAACCTACGGACTTGTACGATCTGGTATCCAAAAAATACATAAAGAAGAATTGTACCGGCGAAACAAGCATTATCCTGAACCCGGACAATGCCGTAACTATTGTTTGTATTCCTGCTTCCGCTAAAAAGACAAAGAAACATGGTAAATTGATTGTTGACGGTGAAATCGTAGATTATCGTTTGTAATTCGGATTGACTATTCCACAATTGTATAAATCCTCCGTTACCGATGAAAATATGCGCGGAATAAAATAAATTCCTTATATTTGCTATTATCCTAACCGTATAAATAACATTCATTTACATGAGAAACATCTTATACGCACAATTATTTTTTATTCTGATTATTGCATTTGTCACTTCCACAAAGTCTTATGCTTTTAATGTGGCAAAACACATATCAAATGTTAACGGACTGACAAATAATTCAGTAAACTGTATTTTGGAAGATGCAGAACATACAATCTGGATTGGGACATGGGATGGACTGAATGCATATAATGGAAGAGAAATTACGACATTCAGATATAGCAAAAACAATCCGAATTCTATAAGTAATAACGTTATCCGCCAGATTATCGAATGTAAGGGCAGTTTATGGATAGCAACAGATAATGGAATCAATCGGTTAGATAAACGAACCCGTCAGATAACAAGGTATTATTTAAGAACAGATAATAAAGTACCCAATCAGGAAAAGTCTTTTATTTTAGGAAAGAGTGCGGCAGGAGATATTATCTGCCTCATAAAGGGGCTGGGGTTCTTTGTCTACAATGATTCTGAAGATGAGTTTAATCCGATTAACACAGACTTTGCAAGTCATATAAAGGATTATTCCGTGAGTGATTCCGATCGTATGCTTTTCCTTTTAAATAATGGAAATACCGTGCATCTGACTTACAATCTACTCGTTAACGGAGGAAAACAGAGTGATTTACGCACAGTCGACATACAGACGCCTGTAGATAAGATATTTCTGTCGAAAGACAGATTTATCTTAAACAAAGACAACAAACTTTTCCTTTTAAATCCCGACTTTACAGTTTCCCAATGCATTGAGCTGGATAGTAGCAAACCTGTATCGCAGGTTATTTTAGCAGAGAACAAGATGTACGTCAGCTTTATAGAAGGGGGATGTATTCATTATGATTTAAAAAAGAATACTTTTACCTACCTGAACGAACTATCCAGTCAGTTATCAGTCTTCACTCTTTATTCCGGTAGTCAGAACATATTGTGGATAGGAACGGACGGACAAGGATTAATTCAACTTTATCATTACGACTCTTTATTTGAAACCGTTCACACCAGTCACCCTGTGAGATGTTTCTGTGAAGATGAAGATGGTAATATTCTGATAGGCACAAAAGGAAGCGGAATAAAACTGTTGAATCCTGCAACGAAAGAATTGACAGATTATCTGAATGAGAGTAAAGGATTGATTTCCAATTCTGTCTATGCCTTGAGGAGAAATAAAGCGAATGACATTTTTATCGGAACGGAAGGAACCGGAATCAATATATTGAATGCTGCTACGGGGCAACTGGAAAAGCTTGAGATACCTGACAAATACCCGCCTTTCAAGGCTGTGTACAACATTTATTTTACGAACAATGATTCTCTTTTATGGGTGGGAACATCAGGATATGGCTTAATCAAAATAAATATTTCCAGAGAGCAAGGTCGTTATCACGTTAAAGGATTCAGGCAATATAATTCGTCGGATAAGAATATCTCATTGAATAACGATGTTGTTTATGCCATTACATCCGATCCGGAAGACAATATGTTATGGTTTGGCACACGTGGCGGAGGCTTGAACTGTATCAATATGAAAGATAACAGCATAAAATCATTGGAGGATATGGACAGTCGGATTTTACTCACCAATAATGATGTATTGTGCTTACTGCGTGATGATGCCAATATATGGATAGGAACAAGTTATGGACTGAACGAATTGAAAAAGGAGGAGAATGATTTTCACCTGATACAATATGCCGACGAAAAATTGAATAATAAAACAATTCATGGAATATTAAAAGACCACGAAGGAAAGATATGGATCAGTACCAACCAGGGATTGTCTAGCCTGAATGTAAAAAACAATAAAATAGATAATTATACTTTGAATGACGGATTGCAGAATGATGAATTCTCGGATGGAGCTTTCTTCAAGGATCATCGTGATTTCTTGTACTTTGGAGGAGTAAGCGGGTTTAGTTATTTCAATCCTCGAAATATACATTTGCGCGAGTTTAATCCTCCACTTATATTAAGTAGTTTGAAGATATATAATACGGTACAGGACATTAATGAACGAATCAGAAAAGGAGTGTTGAAACTTAGCTATGAAGAAAGATTCATGACTTTCAATTTCATAGCCAAAGACTTTATTAATAATGAAAACTGTGAATATGCTTATCGCTTGAAAAACCACTCGGATGATTGGGTGGGGATGGGTAATAATCCGAATATTATCTTTACCCAACTTCCTCCGGGTGAATACCAGCTTGAAGTGAAGAGCACGAATGGCGACAAAGTATGGGGAGATAACATTTATCGCTTAACTATAAAAGTAGGTTATCCGTGGTGGCTTAGTGTTCCTGCATTGATTATCTATGCCATATTGTGCATTATTATCTTCTACATCACAAAGTCTGTTATCAAAAATCGCATACGGTTAAGCCGCCAGGTTCTTATAGCCCAGGTAGAGAAACGGCATGAACAGAAGATTTATGAATCCCGGCTCAATTTCTTCACCAATGTGGCACATGAATTCTTTACCCCCCTAACTTTGATTTATACACCTGCACAGCACTTGTTGGAACAGGACGGGTTAGATGGTAGTACAAAGAAATATCTCCAAATAATAAAGAATAATGCCGAAAGGATGCAGAAGCTGATTAGTGAGTTGATGGAGTTTCGTAAAACTAAATCGAGCAATATGGATTTGCATCCTGAAAATGTGAACGTAAAATCATTGATGGAATATGCTTCCAACAATTATGTGGATATCCTGAAAGAGAATAAAATAGACTTCAAGGTAGAGACTCATGATACGTCAGAGATCTATTCCGACCGCAATGCTTTGGAAAAAATTATATTCAATTTACTGTCGAATGCGTTCAAATATACTCCTCGTTATGGATATATTCATGTTGAGATATCACAAAATGAGCCTGATAAAACCTTATACTTGCTCGTAAGAAATTCCGGTAAGGGATTAACAGAACAACAGATGGCAGAGATATTTGATAAGTATAAGATATTTGATACTCCTAAATTGGGTAACTCTGTCAGCAATGGCATAGGTTTAAATCTAACAAAGAGTCTGGTTGAATTATTAGGCGGGCAGATAAGTGTAAATAGTGAACTGGGAAAAAGTGTTGAATTTTCAGTCGTGATTCCTTCTTTGCCATCCGATCATTCACTTGTTGTAACGGATGAAAAAGATTCGTTGCAGAAAGAAAAGAACGGGCAGGATCACTTATCCCCTCGCAAAGATACTGTCATACTGATAGTGGAAGATGAAAAGAATATCAGAGACCTGCTGAAAGATGTCCTCTTTGATTATGTGATACACGAAGCAAAAGACGGCGTGGAGGCTTTGAAAGAGATAGAACATAATCATCCTGATATTATTATAAGTGATATTGTCATGCCCAATATGGACGGCTTGAGCTTGATTAATAAATTGAAATCCGATTTGAAAACAAGTTATATTCCAATCATAGGAATATCGGCAAAGGCTTCTGTAGAAGACCAGATTAATGCCTTTAACCATGGTGCGGATGCTTATATCGTCAAACCATTTCACCCGAGGCAGGTGATATCCACCATAGAGAATCTGCTGTCGAGACAAATGCTTTTAAAGGACTATTTCAATTCCAGCATGTCTTCTGTGAAAGTAAAAGACGGGATTGTTCTTCATCCGGAAGACGAAGAGTTAATACAGAATGTAACAGACTTCATAAAGAATAATATAGATGATGAGTTATTAAGCCCTTCTTCTATTGCCGAATTTGTAGGAGTGAGCAAAGCTACCTTGTATCGGAAGTTCAAAGAAATAATAGATAAGACTCCGAGTGAATTTGTACGAGGCATCAGACTGGAATATGCAGCCAAGTTATTAAGGACAACCAAGTTGACCGTATCCGAGATTATGTTCAAATGTGGATTCTCTAATAAATCTTATTTCTATCGGGAGTTTTTAAAGCAATACGGTGTATCTCCCAAGGATTACCGGAATCAATAGATAAAGGATAACTGGATAACTCTTGTTTAAATACCCAAAAGACTATCCGAAAAATAAGTAAATCCTACCAATCTGTCATTCACTTTGTTCAAAACATAGTCAGAACGTAGTGAAGCATCTTTTCTTTGATTAATAGAAAGGACAAATCCTTCTACAAACAGGATGAGAGAGTAAAATGATAGCAATTTGTTTTTTCGGTGACGAAAAATGCCGCTTGCATATTACTGTAAGCGGCATTTTCTTTATCTAAATCATCCAAGATTTATCTATTCATCTATTGATTAATAGTTTTCTTTCTTCACCTCGAAATAAGCCTGCGGATGCAAACATGCCGGGCAAACTTCAGGAGCTTCTTTACCTACAGTGATGTAACCGCAGTTACGGCATTGCCATACCACTTCGCCTTCTTTAGCGAATACAGTCATATTTTCGATGTTGTTTACGAAGGCAAGGTATCTTTCTTCGTGACCTTTTTCTGCGATGGAGATATTGCGGTACATAGCAGCAATCATCGGGAAACCTTCTTGTTCTGCCACGTCGGCAAAGTGAGGATAATCCAGTGACCATTCTTCATGTTCACCTGCTGCAGCAGCGCGAAGATTTTCAAGTGTATTACCAATTACACCGGCCGGATAGCTGGCAGTGATTTCTACCATACCGCCTTCGAGGAACTTAAACATACGTTTTGCATGTTCTTTTTCCTGATCGGCTGTTTCTGTAAAGATAGCTGCAATTTGTTCGTAACCTTCTTTTTTAGCGACACTTGCAAAATAAGTGTAACGCATTCTTGCCTGTGATTCTCCTGCGAATGAAGTCAACAGATTTTTCTCTGTTTGAGTTCCTTTAATACTCTTAGCCATAATTCTATATATATTTTAAATTGGTTGATTACCAAACGTAACTTGTCGTACTATTTATAACGCAAATATAAGCCATTTGTTCACAATAAACCACCTTTTCTTAATGAATAAAAACTATCACCTCATTGATGAAATCTATCAACAGACAAATAGTATGTTCAAAAACATACTTATTTCGATTATTTTATCTAATTTTGCAACCTCTAGTTTGCAAAAAAAGTACAGAGTACACGTATAATAACATCTAAAAATGAAGCTATTTGAATTTAAACCCAAACTGGTTTCTTGTCTAAAGAATTATTCGAAAGAAACGTTTATGGCGGACCTGATGGCCGGCATCATCGTAGGTATCGTGGCGCTTCCACTGGCTATCGCTTTCGGTATCGCTTCGGGAGTTTCACCCGAAAAAGGTATTATCACCGCTATCATTGCGGGATTCATCATTTCCCTGTTGGGAGGCAGCAAAGTCCAGATCGGCGGTCCTACGGGAGCATTTATCGTCATTATCTATGGCATCATACAACAATACGGCGAGGCCGGACTGATTGTAGCCACGCTAATGGCGGGCGTACTCCTTGTATTATTAGGAGTGTTCAAGCTGGGAGCTGTCATCAAATTCATTCCTTATCCTATCATCGTCGGATTTACCAGCGGTATCGCCGTCACTATTTTCACGACCCAGATTGCCGATATTTTCGGTTTATCTTTCGGAGACGAGAAAGTGCCGGGAGACTTCGTCGGGAAGTGGCTGATTTATTTCCGTCACTTCGACACGATCAACTGGTGGAATACCATCGTTAGTATTGTCAGCATTATTATTATCGCCATCACTCCGAAGTTCTCAAAGAAAATTCCCGGCTCGCTGATTGCCATCATCGTAGTGACGGCAGCTGTTTACCTGATGAAAACTTTTGGAGGGATCGACTGCATCCAGACAATCGGCGACCGTTTCACCATTAAATCGGAGTTGCCCGATGCCGTTGTGCCTGCGTTGGATTGGGAAGCTATCAGGGAATTGTTTCCGGTAGCTATCACCATTGCCGTATTGGGAGCTATCGAATCGCTGCTGTCTGCCACTGTAGCCGACGGTGTGATAGGCGACCGCCACGATTCCAATACAGAACTGATTGCACAGGGAGCTGCCAATATCATAGCCTCCTCTGTTCGGAGGTATTCCTGCCACCGGAGCTATCGCCCGTACCATGACGAATATCAACAACGGGAGGTAAGACACCGATAGCCGGAATCATTCATGCAGTAGTATTACTGTTGATTCTGCTCTTCCTGATGCCACTCGCACAATATATCCCGATGGCATGCCTTGCCGGAGTACTGGTCATCGTATCTTACAACATGAGCGGATGGCGTGTATTCAGAGCTTTACTGAAGAATCCGAAATCGGACGTTACCGTACTGCTTATCACGTTCTTCCTGACCGTTATCTTCGACCTGACTGTCGCTATCGAGGTAGGATTGGTGATTGCTTGCGTTCTCTTTATGAAACGTGTCATGGAGACTACCGAAATCTCGGTGATTACCGATGAGATTGACCCGAATAAAGAATCGGATATTACCGTACACGAAGAAAACCTGATGATTCCCAAAGGTATAGAGGTATACGAAATCAACGGCCCTTATTTCTTCGGCATCGCTACCAAGTTTGAAGAAACAATGACACAACTGGGAGACCGCCCAAAAGTACGTATCATCCGTATGCGCAAGGTTCCGTTCATCGACTCCACAGGTATTCATAACCTGACTGCTCTCTGCGAAATGTCGCAGAAGGAAAAGACTACCATTATTCTTTCGGGAGTCAACGATAACGTGCATAATGTACTGGAAAAAGCCGGATTCTACGAGTTGCTGGGAAAAGAGAATATCTGTCCGAATATCAACGTAGCATTGGAAAGAGCAAAAAGTCTGGTAGAATAACACTGTTTATCAGATACTTGCAAGCCATATATGCCGTACATATTGGACATATAGATCCAATGTGTACGGCATATATGACCTGCGTGTTGGATCTATATGTCCAACACGCAAGCTATATATAGTCTATTTAATCAATCGCCACCTTACTAGACTTAAAAAATAATCCGCGCTTATGCGCCGCCCTCCACACCTGCCTGGCTTGTCTTACTCCAGCATCACTTCATCAAAAAAGATTCTCGATGTCTGTCCCGGTCTCACATGAGATGCAGGACAAACTCCCGGACCTTTGGCGGTCACACGTACATAACGGGCCTGTGTGCCTCCCAGTTTCAATGACAGGTTTTCTATAAAATTCCCTTCACGGAAAATCTCTTCAGACGTGAAGCTCTGCACAACGGCTTCGCGGAACTTGGAGTTATCATCCGAAACTTCCACCCTCACGGATGCCGGTTTATGGATAGCCATTCCATTGTTCGTGATGCATCCCAATGTCAACGTGTTCAGCATTTCCGGCTTCAGCAAGTCAATCGTAAAAGAGACAGAGTCATTGTCCGCCCATGAGCACCACTCGAAATCCGAATATTTCAGGCTTCCGCGTATTCCATTCGTCAGGAGCTTTTCGGCCGGATTGGTTCCCAGTACAGGTTTGGCGGTAGCCAGGTTCCATCGGACAGGAAGTATCAATGTCTTTCCCATCTGTCTGCCGTGCGCAAAAGTTGCACCTTTTAGGGTAAGCGCCTCTTTTACAGGCACTATTTTTTCGTAGAGCGGTGAAGTTGCCGTAGGTTCGCTGCCGTCCGTCGTATAATGTATCTCCATATCGGGGCGGATACATTCCAGTTTCACCTCAAGCATTCCGTTGTTTGGAGTTACTGTATGCTGGATATTGTACATTGAATGGGCGTAAACGATGCCTTTAGCTGTCAGATGTTCATTATAGGCATCCAGTCCTTTCAAAAACGCAGTCCAGTCCTTGTGTTCAGGCTGTGTCCATGCCACTTCCGCCAGGGCGGCAAGACGGGGGAACACTAAATAATCGACATCTTCCGGCTTATTGCAGAACTCCGTCCACATAGATGCCTGTACGCCCTTTAACAAAGAAGCATATTCCGGTTTCCAGTCCGCTTGCACAGGTTCGTAATCGTAGATGTCTTTCAGCGTGTTATTTCCGAAATAGGTCTGGGGTTCGAACCATTGCGGGCCTTGATAACGAATCAGATACAAGATGCGGGCAGGGGTCATAATGAACTGATGTCCTTTTTCCGCGGCTTTCAAAGCAGCCGTACCGAGTCCGCGCCAGCCTTGGATGATAACACCTTCCGGCAGGAAACTGCTATTTGTCAGTTCATCCCAACCTATCACTTCGCGTCCTTTGCTGCGTACATAGTCGCTCATCCGTTTCATAAAGTAACCTTGCAGGTCTTCTTCGTTGGCAAGGTGCTCTTTCTTTATCCGCTGCTGGCAAAGCGGGCATTTTTTCCAGTACCCTTTCTGCGCCTCATCTCCTCCCAGATGAATATATCGCGAAGGGAAGATTGCCATCACTTCATCTAAAACATCTTGCAAGAATGTAAAAGCACTATCGTTTCCGGCACAATAAATCACTCCCGAATTACTTCCGCCCAAACCTGGAATTACTCCGATGTAACTGTCTACTACGGGGCAGGCCAGTTGCGGATAGGCAGCCAGTGCGGCGTTGCTGTGAGCCGGCATATCTATTTCGGGGATAATTTCTATCTGGCGGTCGGCAGCATAGGAGACCATTTCTTTAATATCTTCCTGTGTATAAAATCCACCGATAGGAGTGGGTTCACCCGGTTCGGCGTTACGGCGGAAATAGAAGGGAACGTCCATGCGGTTCACTCTCCATGCTCCCACTTCCGTCAGGCGGGGATATTTCTTGATTTCCAATCGCCAGCCGTTATCGTCCGTGAGATGGAAATGAAGCGTATTGATTTTGAGCATGCCCATACAGTCGATGATACGCAACACGTTTTCCTTGGGGATGAAGAAACGGGCGGCATCCAGCATCAATGCCCGATAGCCGAAGCGTGGCTCATCCTGAATGGTTACTGCGGGGATACTCCATCGGATATTCTTAGCCTGTTGATTGCCTTCAACAGCCGACGGCAACAATAGGCGGATGGTCTGTAATGCATAGAAAAAGCCTTTTATATCCGATGCCTTTACCTGAATCTGTTCCGGAGTAACTGCCAACTGATAGGCTTCGCTTTTTAAAGAAGAGTCGGTTGTAAAGCAGACATGGCTCTTCTCACTGCCACCTATTGCCAACTGTGAGGTGATCCCCGAGCTTCTCTTCAATAAGTTTATAAAGTTGCGGACGATGACAGCCTGCTCATGGTTCTCTACCGAAAACAGCGTTTGAGAAGAGAAGGTAAAGTTGCCCTCTCCCGGCACGACCTGCGCCGGACGGGGAACTATTGAAATAGGGGGAGATGTCAAGTTGGCGGCATGCATACTAATCAAAGACGTCAATAGCACGAGAATAATTAAGATTTCTTTCTTCATGGTAATAAAACTTTTAAGAGTGAAAAATGTCGAAAGAGATGCATAAACACCTGACTTCCGACATTTTATCAATTAATCTATTGAAAGCAGAACACTATATTAGTAGAATAATTGACCTGCATTTGCCCAGTATGTCACACCTTCGTCCGAATACGTGCTATTCGTATAAAAACGAATCCAATCAATTTCCATCATAGGTGTATTCGGATCGGTCTTAGGTTCGGAAATAGCCTTCAATACACTATCCCATCCGTCCGGACGATTGTCTGCCGGAGCAAAAAGGAAATCCAAAGCCAAGCCATCTGCAGGAGCAAAACCCCAAGAACTTGTCGAAGGGACATCTACATTCGTACTTCCATTGATTCCTACTTTTATTCCATCTGTAGTCAATTCTACCCAATAAATATTATAATCACCAATTTTTGGGGAGTGGGCTTGTTTTAGTACCATCTTCCATTGTCGAGAAAACACCTTGTGTCACCAAGTTTCCTTTCGTATTTCTAAGAATATCGATTCTCTGTATTTGTTTATCAAATACGCCCCCAGGTGCATCTCTAAGCTCAATGACCGGAACAATACCCGTACGATCTCCCGTCACACGCACTCTCATTTCTATACGCATTCCCGGATTGATGTGTATAAAACGGGTAGAAGCACCTGAACCGCCTCTTCCAATATATACAGCAGCCGAACCGTAATCTCTACTCGCACCAAGTCCGTCTCCCGGTGTGGAACCAGCTTGTACCCACAATTGATAAGTACCGTCTTCTGTTACATTAGAACATTTATCGCGATTAGCAGCAAACACATCTTGTATTGATTTAGTTGGAATATAATTAAAAGACCAATGCCTATAGTTACCAAACGACGTATTCGGCTTCGTCGGCATACTCCACCCGAAAGAGCTTTGTATAAAATGGAACTCTACGCCACTCCAGAATTTCCATCCTTCCTCTGCTAATTTCTGGTTGGGATGCGAAGTTAACGAAGCATAATCAGTTCCAGGTTTAGCACCCGTTTTTCCGGTTATTTCTACAGACGAGCTTCTGTCACTCCCCCACCAAGCATCGAATTTGCTTTTATTGCCTTTAGATACAAATGGATATTCCGGATGTTCATACACCAAGGTCGGATCATACATATCCGGATTGGCAAGAGATTCGAGGTCAGTCATCATAATTACTAATTTATCAGACTTCATCGGATTAGCTTCAGAGTTTGAAGTGAAATTCAATGTCAACTCCTTGTCTCCTGTCTTCGCTCCATCCATAACTAAAGATATAGGGTCAGTTTTTGCGTTCAGCGCTCCTGCAGGAATAGTCAGTTCACTGGGCAAATTTTCAAAAGAGCTCTCATCCTCCGCTTTTGCGCTGATACTTACCACAATAGGTATTGCCCTCGGTTTATCCAGACTGGCTACCAACACAAATTTATCACCTTCCGTTACTATATTGTCCGCATTGCCTTGTATTGCCATATTTACCCGATAGTAATCGGACACTTTCATAGGAAAACTAGGGTTACCAATCTCGTATCCGCGGGAAAAAGCTACAAAATTAAAGTTTTTACTTCCTTCCAATCCAGTTTCTTTCAGAGGGAACTCAACACGAATACTCTTCTCACCTTTCGGAAAAGTAACGATGTTATGAAAATCTTTGAATACGCCGGACACATCCTCCGTACCAGTTTTAGCGGTAAAATAAATATCAAAATCTTCGTTAGCCAAAACCTCGCTTCCATCCTTATCCGGATTAATATCCAAATCGACAACTAACTTTTCGCCCATTACAAAAGTCGTATTATTGACAGTCATCGTAAAAGGAACAGCTTGTGGTAAAGGCAAATACTTAGTTTCATCTTCACATCCCATCAAGCATACACCCAATAGAGATATTGAAAATAGTTTGTAGAATATATTCTTCATGTTTTTTTCTTTATAATTATCAATGAACTTAAGTTGATGCTTCTCAATTTTTGCGCCACCCCGGATTCTGTGTCAGTTCTTTATTCAATGATATCTCGCTCGGTGGAATCGGAAGTAGATAATCACGTCCCGCATCAAACTGGAACCCACGTGGAAGAACATTTTTCAGTGGATCCAAGTAATCGTTATTGTCTACCAGAATTTGAGCCAATTCTTCATTCTTCGGATCAATTGATTTATATAAAACGCTGCCGGCTCCAAAGTAAGCGCCTCCGCCACGTTTCCCCTGGAATAACTTATGTGCTCTCCAACGCATCAAATCATCCAAACGCATTCCCTGCAATGGCAGTTCAGAGCGTCTTTCCCGACGGATTTCTTGCAGATTGGCAGAAATTGTATAACCAAAATCAGGGAAATTGGGATCAATAGCTGATGGAGCGAGATAAGTGACTCCGGCCCGTTCGCGTAATGGCTTTATAGTCTTCTCCAAAACAGCAGCGTCACATTTTCCCAATTCTTCCGCAGCTTCTGCATAAGCCAGCAAGGCTTCTGCATAACGAATCATTGGAGTGGCAGTTTCTCCCTGCCCACTTACGAATGTAGTATCAATTCCCATACGGATATGATAGCCGGTAGTATTACTCTGATTTCCGGTACTTACAATTTGAGGAGGATTGATTAAATCTTTATCTTCCTCTGAATAAGCCTTCACCAGCATTTTCTTAGCTCCTTTCACTGTCATCGATTTGTATTTACAGTCCGAATGCATTACAGTGGCCAGCAACCGACCATCCCTATCCTTAAAAGATTCATTGAAATCTTTAAATTTTGCGGCTGTGGGATCAATAAAGTTGCCATCCACACTTAAATAATTATCTACTAATGATTGAGAAAGTCCGGCTGGTCCTTCAGCATCACACATTCCACTGGATAAATTCGTATTTAAACTGTGAACCAAGTTGTCGGCAATTGAATATTTCTTCCAAAACAACACTTCCTGGAGTAGCCGACAAATCTTTTGAATTGAACAGGTTTCCATACGCATCATCAATATTCTTCACTGATTTATCATTCTCTTTTGTGTTTAATGTAATACCCATTTGAAACAATTCATCCCCCAAAGTAAGTACTTGCTGCAAAAAATCATCTGATTTATACTCGGCAGCGGCAAAGTCAGTACCTTTATGATATTTCTCCCACGTACCTTCAAAGAGTGCCACTCTCATCGCCATAACCATAGCAGCTTCTTTACAAATACGCAATCCCTGATATTTGCTGCGGGAATATAGCAACTCTTTAGCTGCCTTCAAATCATCAAGAATGAATTGTGCCACTGCCGAACGATCACGTGCCGGAATCTGTAACCCGCCAACGGTAGCGTTTCCATCCCAAAACTTGTCCATCACAGGAATACTGCCGAATTTAGTCAACAAGTAATAGTGCCAATATGCACGAAAGAAATAGGCTTCTCCTTTCAGAGATAATACTTCCGCTGTTTCTTCAGCTGCCGGTACTTTATAATATTCTAAGAAGTAATTGACACTACGTAGATTCTGGTATCCTTTCTGCCATTCTGTTACGCCTCCGATAGATTCTTGCAACTCCCCGTTCATACGCCTGTCATACACCATGGCTACCATATTATCACTATTCTTTTCTTCTCCCATTATTCCCATGCCATAGGCACCTGCAGAAGGAAGAGCAATATACAAACCATTGACATAATTAGTCACGGCACTTTGATTCGTCAAGAATGTCTCGCTACTGGGCACCACCAAAGGCACTTTATCCAGAAAGTCAGAACAGGAAGTCAATAAAGTACCGGCTAAAGCTACTGCTAATAAATATATTTTTTTCATCATTATCCTCTATTTAAAAAGTAAAATCAAGTCCGAATACAAAATTCCGGTTTAGCGGATACACCATACCATTACCATTAGATACGACCGGTGAGGTTAGACCCGGAGCCTCTGTAGTAGTACCTCCAGCCATTCCGTTCACCTGATTAAGCGTTTCCGGGATCAAACTGTTTTGGCAATTTTGTTACAGTAAACAGGTTATCGCATGCTACATACAATTTCAGTCGACTAATACCGATATGTTTTAGCAACTTCTTATCGAAATTATATGATACAGTCAGGTTCTTCATACGCATATAAGCTGCATTCAATAAATAGCGAGTTGAATTATACCCTGTATTTACATAAAAGTCCTGATTATTTTTCCAGCTAGTCAGACGAGGCAAAAAGCCATTCGGAGTCTCCGGGCTGAAATAATCCAGATGCTCCTTGAAGTTATAGCTACCTGCACTAAACATATAGCTACTTCCCGAAATCGGGAAATCCCTTTTTGCCACTCCTTGCAATAAAGTAGATACTTCAAAACCCTTATATCCCACATTCAAATTGATACCGAACGAATATTTGGGAGTTGTATTACCAATAATCTTCAAGTCACCATGATTGTATATCGTACCGTCACCACCATCTATTTTCCCATCATTATTGGAATCTATATATTTCAAATCTCCACGACGCCACATATCATCCGGCTTGAGCGCACTCATATCCACCTTTCGCAAGTAATCGTCAATCTCACGGTTTGTCATGAAAAGATCGTCAGCCTGATACCCCCAAATCTCACCAAGATCCATCCCTTCATAATATCCTTTATTAGGACCATACCCGGTGTGATTATTGTAAATGGTTCCATCCGGATTATTATATTTGGTAACGACAGCCTTATAGCTAAACACATTGAATCCTACGCCATAACTAAATCCACATTTCAGCTGATCATGCCAGTTCACCGAAAGCTCCCATCCGCGGTTACGCAATGTAGCATTATTTATTTTAGAGCGGTTTTCGGAAGCTATACCACTAATATCGGGAATAGCTTCGGCCGGGCCAATCATATCCCTTGTCATGCGCTGGTATATATTTGCTTCTAAAGAAAGCCGATTGTCGAACAGCATCAAATCAAGTCCCAAGTTTGCATTATCCACTTTTTCCCATGTAATAAACGGACTTACCATTTTAGGGGTCTTTGCTATCGTTCCCTTGATAGCACTGGCAGAAGAGGCAGTAGGCAATAACCAACCATTAGATCCCAAAGCATCCAATGACATAGTGGCCAGATAATCGTATAATCCGGCTCCATTCTGATTACCCAGACGACCATAAGACACACGGACTTTCAATTGAGACACCGGAAGTTTCAGTCTCTGGAAGTAATCTGTTCTGGCAATATCATAACCAGCAGAGAATGAAGGGAAAAAATCCCCAACGGTTTCCTTTTGCAAAACGTGAAGAGCCATCATAACGCCCGCTGAACTCAAAGAAATATATATTGTCATAATTCCAGTTCAACTTAAGGTAAGCCCCCATTGTAGCCCAATGTGTACGATCTTCTCCGGCTATGACGTTCCCGCTGGCATTTGCAAAAGAAAAGATATCATTACTCATCATTCCATCTTTATACATATACTCATTGGAATCTTCTTTCATTTCCATTTGGAATCCCGCCATTGCCTTGAAAGAATGTTTTCCCCATTGCTGAATATACATACTGGACACATTAGGCGACAAATAATAATTGAACAGACTTCCACGGGCATAAGAACCGAACTTCATTAACTTCCAATCGATATTCGGATAAGAGAATCCTTGCCTGCGTCCAGTAGCATCACCCGGTTTTAGCGTCCCTAAAGGAGTTTCATATTGCGGATTCTCATATAGAATCATATTGTTATTTTCTACATCAAAACGTATCTTCATTTCAGCCGTAACATCCCATCCTTTCATTAGAGTAGCCGTAGCGGATACTGACAAGGCATCTGAAAGCCGATTATTTTCATAATTCGAATTTTGCATGAAAAGCGTTTCGTTCCAGCTGGGAATATTATATTTTGAATCAATCGGCAAATGTGTAACTTGTGACGGACGATGCGAACCTATCTTATTATAAATAATAGACTGGTTGGGCATCGGACGTTTTATCATTTGCAAAGTTATATTATTATTTAGGTTGAATCTCAACCAGTCAGTAGGCTTCGCCTGTAGCTTTGTATTCAGATTATACTTGCTCAAATCATCCTTAACATGATCCAGAAAGCCCTCCTGATAGACATATCCCATACCGATATAGTAGTTTATCTTCTGCGATCCACCCTGTACACTCAAATTATGTGAATGACGAATGGACTTATCCTTGTAATAGTATTTAAACCAATCCGTATTGCCATACTGGGCATAATATGCACTAGCCCAGTCTTCTCCGTTACTAGATACATCTATTCCCGGAAATTCCTCTGAATATGGATTCTGCATGAATCCCTTAATCTTTTCTATAACCGAGTCTGAGATTCTATTAATCCCCGAAGCAGATGCACCGGCATCATACAAAGCATTATTATAATAAGCAAACTCCAAAGAATTCATCATCTGTGGAGTACGGATAGGAGAACTAAAACCAACTGTTCCCGAATAACTTACTTTAGCTTTTTCCGAATTTCCACTTTTAGTTGTAACCAATACCACACCATAGGCGGCACGGGCACCATAAATCGCGGCTGCCGAGGCGTCTTTCAACACACTGATACTAGCAACATCGGCGGGATTCACATTCTGCATACTTTGTTCGATTCCGTCTACCAATACATACGGTTCGCCACCATTGATAGAGCCAACACCACGGATATTGAATTTTATATCCGTACCCAACTCACCTCCTTTAGCTCCTCCCATTGCATCCGATGCGAAATTTAATCCTGCTACATTACCTTGCAAAGCGCTGGTGAGGTCCGTTATGGGACGATTGACGATATCATCTCCTTTCACTACAGATACCGCCGCCGTAATTGTATTTCTCTTTTGCGTATCCATACCGACAACAACAACCTCGTCAAGCACTTCCGTGTTTTCCTTCAATACGAATCGATTGTTTTGTAATTTTGTAATTTTCACATCCAATGGAGTATAGCCAACATAACTTATAGAAAGCGTTTGCCCCGCTTTTCCCTGAACAGAAAAATTTCCGTCCAAATCCGTAATTGTTCCGGTTTTTGCACCTTTCACCATCACGCTGGCGCCAATAACAGCTTCTCCCTGTTCGTCCACTACTTGCCCCGTAATCATCTTTTGTTGGGCAATGACCCCTATCGGCAATAAGAATAGGAAAATCAGAAGAAAAACAAGTCGTTCTTGTATCTTCATTAATTTTTCTTTTTTCATAATATTACATTTAATAATTAAGATTACATTTACTTGGGATTATTAATCTCATAAGCAACAAACTCCTCTTGTATCGCTTTCAACAATGATTTTTCATTATTTACCGACACATCGGACCCCCAACTCATTATTCCTCTATAGCCTTCCTCACAAGCATACTTCGCTTTTTTACGAATCGTATTCTGACCATTAAGAGTATACGTTTTGCCATTATACGTAAATTCATCCAAAGCAACATCCGAAAGTCCACCATTTATAAAATCAGAGTAAGAGACTTGTTCTCCATTTACACCGGTAGTCCCGATAAAAGGCACACCGAGAACCAGTTTATCTGCCGGAATCCCGTACTCAACAGCCATTTCTGCATCTTTTACAAATTGCTCATAAGAATATCGCATCACTGCCGGTCCGTAGCATTGGTAAGACATAAAATCCAAAGCTTCAATCGCATTTTTCGAAATTTTATAAGCAACCGGATGAAGGGATACGGAGAAACATACGTCTTTGCCAAGTATCTGTCTGATTTTCACAATCGTTGCACTGTAGTTAGCATATTCTGTCTCCGTAGTAGGCCATTCAATATCAAGGTCTACTCCGTCAAATTCATATTCCTTCAAAACACTCTTCAAATTATTAGCAAATGCGGTACGCGTATTATCAGCACTCATCATTTGCCTCCATTGCCCGCTGCCGAATCCTAATCGTAATTTTCGGCTGTCATTACCTGCCTGAGCTGCCAAGGTTTCGCGTATTTTTTTCCAACGGTCCAACCAAGTGTGAGAGTCCTTCCCCGGATTGGTAGAATCATCATATTGCCAATAAGCCAACACTTTTGCTACCATATTCCAATTATTGAATTTTATACCATTCTTCCCACCAATACCTGCTGCCATACTCCAAAAAGAAGTTTCATCCAAACGGCCTTTGAAGTTTTCACCTATATAAAAATCGGCACGGGCAGTAGGCAATACGATTTCTTTGTCAAGCGTAGAAGACCACGCATCTACAAAAATCCTGAATTGTTTTTTATCACCATCATAATCTACCGCCAGATAATGCCAAGCTCCCGGAGCCAAGCCCGTGGCATCCACATAGGTACCTGCTGTCACTGATGCATTTCCCAACGCCCAGCTCACAGTCTGCTCATTAGCACCTAATTGTAAGGCAGCCAACACTTTATCTCCACTTGTTTTTTTAAAGATATATGCTCCGGGCACCCACTCATCTATAAATATATAGGTAGCAAAAGTGAAACTCTTATTAAATGTCTCTTCTGTAGAATGCAATAATCCATCTTTTCCATTCATTTTTCCGGTTCCGTCAAATTTTATCACACCGCTACGTCCCTCATAAGTAGCTTCATGCGAAACCCCGCCTGTAAAAGTTGCATCATTTATAGGCAAGTCAAAAGCTATATCTCCATTAGCATAAGGACGCGCAGCCAAATAAATAAGATCATTGCTGACAATCAGATTTTCTACCGGAATACGGTTTAATTCGAAAGGGTCACCACCAATGTATTGACAATTGATTAATGTTTTCTCAGCCGGATCATCCACTCCCGGCTGTCCGGTGATTGCTCCTTCAGGGGGCATTCCACCCGGAACTTCTACCCATTTAGTGTCTTTACAAGCTGTTAGCGATACTAACACGAAAAGACATAAAAAGAATTTGTTTCTCATAAATTTAAGTTATTAAGATTTTCTATTCGCTGACAATAAGAGTCTCCATTAATCAAACAATTGGTTTTTCTCCTAAAATCAACGTCACAAAAATAGGTACAACAACAAAAATCAATATTTAAAAAATAGCCATTAAATATTCACTTTTCACCAAATCAACCCGTTCCATCGGAGAAATGGTTCTTATCTCAAAAAGACAATGATTAAAACACCCAACTATCCGGTTCTGACCTTGCCAAAACCCTCTTATTGAATATTCATGTTATAATCCGGTTCAGCCGTTTCAGTGTTGTCTGCAAACGCCTTGATAGGAGGAAATAGCGGCTGAAAGCGGAAAAAGACATCCCTCGCAGAAAGATACTGCAAACAAGGTAGAGTGCTTTCAGCGCATCCAGTTTTCTCAAATTAGCTGATGGATCTATATATTCAGCGTAGTAGGTATATATACTCACCACGCTGAATCTATATACCCAACAAGCGGGGTATATAGATTCATCACGTGGGCAAAAGTCGGTGGAATGTGGGCTTGGGTTCCTTTGAGTGAGCTGAACAAAATTGAGCCTCTATTTTTTGGTAAAACAGAGGCTCAGTTCTAATGAAATGCAGCTCTGCTACAGACTTTGTTTGTAATAAGTTCAAAAACACTAAAATTATACCTTTTGCATCACCATCGAGCAAGATTAGTAAAGCTATTTCGTAATTAGTTTCAACCCTATTTGAAACTAAAAGTTTCACGCCGGGAAACAAAGTGTTTCACCGTATGAAACGAAGTGTTTCTCGGTGTGAAACGGATTGTTTCAACTGTTTAAACAAGTTTGAAACTAATCGCCACAGGTGAAGAGATGGTGAAGTTATTGCACTTCACCCGCAAACTCCTTATTCATCGGAGAGACAGAGAAAAGGTGAAAGGGGAGATGGAAAGATGGAAAATAAATATCCAGTGGGGAAATTTATTCGATACTGTAATGATTCAGTACTATACCGAAATGAATATTACTTTATAAGCTCTCTACTTCTTTTCCTGATAATTAACAGCTATCGAATGCTGTATCTCAAGAATTTACCTCCTCGCAAACTCTCATTTCCATACCTTTATACACTACCACAATCTTGTGTAGTAGTTAGCGCATAATAGCGTTCATACGTCTGGCAATCAGCATAGCGGTTGGTCTGGGCAATAGCTTCCGCCCGCAATTCCAATTTGGCTTTTTGCATCTTCCTACCCGTTCCAGTTCATCTCGAAACTGCATGTACAATGGCTCGGTTCATGCAATCTCCAGCAGCAGACAGGAAAATGTCAACATATCCGGATTGCGTGTCTGCTTCGGAAATGGGACGGTAGAAACGGTTTTGCGCTGTCATGGCAAGCGTGAAGCCATGTACGAAGGACTCTCCTTTCTGCTTGTCGCGCTGAGAGGCGTAGCGTTTCAGGCAATCGGCGATGTAGTCGAAGTAAGATTGCCATGCGCCATCGTAAGCCAAAGTTTCAGAACTTCATCTTTTTCATGGTTGTTGAAACTGAGGTCGGCTTCATTGTATGTATTCAGCAGATAAGTATAGAGTTGTTCACGCACCACTTGGTTGGGAATGATAAGTTTAGTCTTACCTTTGTACGTTCCGCTCACGGTGAGCATGCCGAAGTAATAGAGCAGGCTCACGAAATTATCGGAATCTACAATGTTGGCAGCTGGGAAACCGTCTTTCAACTCGCCGGTGATGTATCCCTGGCTCACTAAAGTCTGGATAATGGAGGCATCGTGCGCAAACTCTTTATCCTTGCGGATAAGCATACGCAGTTTCTCGTAATCGATACGAATGTTACTTTCTATCATATTTCGCGGTGCCTTTCCGTTATTATCAATATAGTTCTTAACGAAATAGAGCACCATATTGGAGTTGTACAAGGTTGGCTGATCATAACACTCCTGCGCAAAGCAATAGTTGTCATACCACGGTTTCATAAGTTCTATCAACTCATCTACAGTGTGATGGAATGGAGCTTTAGTAGAATAATAAGTCAGCATTTCGCGGACTTCGTCCTCGGTGAAACCCATCATTGCGTTGAATTTCGGTGTGAGGGAATAGTTGGTGCCAATATTAAATCCACTGGTGAGGTCATCCATCGTGACGGGACTCACTCCGGTGATGAAGCAACGCTTGATGCTGGAATAGGTTCCGGCTTTCACCCTATTGAAGAAGGCGCGCAGGTAGCCTTCCTTGTGGGTCTCTTCCGTATATCGGTGAATGCTTTCGGCATCCGAGAGGATGGCATTGGTGAAGTGGTCATATTCGTCAATGAAAAGATATATTTGCTGCCCGGCAAGTTCACACTGATGATATAGATAATCCAACTGCTCAACAGCTCCTGCTTTTTCATTCAAGACTTCCTTAATGCCTTTCGGCAGGTATTCTGCATAAATATCACAGAAATAATCGAAGCTGGTATTGCAATGTGCATCCAACCCTTGACGGTAGTTGTGCAACTCTCCACTAATTCCTGAGAAATTGAGATACAACACCAGATAACTGTTACGGTCTCGTGTGGGATGCTTTCCGATATAGAGGTCGCCAAACAGAGCATCGAACTTGTCACGTGTACGCACATCATAATAGTGTTGCAACATGTTCAGCGTAAGACTCTTACCGAACCGGCGCGGGCGGATGAAAAAGAAGAATCTGTCCGATTGTTCTATTACAGGGATGAACGAGGTTTTATCCACGTAATAATAATTATCAAGACGAATATCCGCAAAGTTCATCATGCCGTATGGCAGCAACTTTCTTTCTGATGATACATATTCCATAATCCGGTGTATTTATGAGTTCACTTTTTATCAGTGCAAACAAAGATACGCTCTTTCCGCTACTTTCACAAACAAATGATTTTAAAAGATTGCCGCATCTGAAGTGACAGACATAAATCCTTTTTTTTTCATGCTATTGCTTTCTGTTTATCATAAACTGTTCAGGTAATATTGTCATAAAGAAAGTTGCATTATTGAAACAAAGCGGGCTGCCAGGAAATGGATTCATCATCGTTGTTTTATATAGGAAACTTATTTATAAACCGGACATCATCCGTCGGAGTGTTTTTCTTAGAAAGTTATATACTTCGTAAACCAGACCCGGTTCTTCATTAGAAACATCTTACCAAACCTACAAAGAAGCACTTTTAGCGATTTTTAAAAGCCTATTGGTAAAAATTGAAACCAACCCGCTAGACAGAATCTTAAAAAACAAGTACCTTTGTATCTCACATTCCTTTAAACAACACATATTATGAAAAAACTCTGCCCTCTTATTCTTTGCACACTTTTTTCTCTTTCCGCAGCGTCCATAGAGACGGTGGATTATACACAAGAACTTTCCATATGGTTCGACACTCCCAACAATCTCGACGGACAAGCTGTCTGGCTACGTGCCAACGGCACAGGGGCGAATCCGGACAAGACATGGGAAAGCCGTTCGCTACCCATCGGGAATGGTAGTCTGGGAGCAAATATCATGGGCTCCATATCCGCGGAACGAATCACACTGAATGAAAAAGACGCTCTGGAAAGGGGTGGACCGAATACTGCCAAAGGCGCCGAATATTATTGGAATGTAAACAAACAGTCGGCAGGTGTATTGAAAGAAATCCGACAGGCTTTCCTGGACGGAGATTCCCAAAAGGCGGGGTATCTCACACAAGAAAACTTCAACGGGCTGGGAGCTTATGAAGAAAAAGACGAGACTCCGTTCCGCTTCGGTGCTTTTACCACGATGGGAGAGCTTTATGTGGAAACCGGACTCAGCGAAATCAATATGAGCAATTACCGCCGCATCCTGTCGTTGGATTCGGCGATGGCTGTGGTGCAATTTTACAAAGACGGGATACGGTATCAACGTAAATACTTCATATCCTATCCAGACAGCGTTATGGTCATGAAGTTTACTGCCGACAAAGGCGGAAAACAGAATCTTGTACTTAGCTATTGTCCCAACAACGAAGCAAAAAGCCATCTGGAAGCAGATGGAAACGACGGATTAGTATATACCGGCGTTCTCAATAACAACGGAATGAAATTCGCTTTCCGAATCAAAGCTATCCACAAAGGGGGAACACTGAAAGCAGAAAACGACCGGATTATTGTGAAGGATGCTGACGAAGTGGTATTCCTGCTTACGGCAGATACCGATTATAAGATGAACTTTGCCCCAGACTTCAAAGACCCGAAAGCCTACGTCGGCAACGACCCGTCACAAACGACTCTGGCTATGATGGACAATGCCCTGAAAAAAGGTTATGACGAGCTTTATCGTAATCACGAAGCCGATTATACCGCGCTGTTCAATCGGGTACGTTTTGAAATCAATCCGGAAATCGGCACTCCCAACCTGCCGACCTACAAACGACTGGCTAGCTATAAGAAAGGCGTGCCGGACTATCAGCTCGAACAATTGTACTATCAGTTCGGACGCTATCTGCTCATAGCCAGTTCGCGCCCCGGCAACATGCCAGCCAACCTGCAAGGATTGTGGCACAACAATACCGACGGCCCGTGGCGGGTAGATTACCACAATAACATCAACATTCAAATGAATTACTGGCCTGCGTGCCCCACCAATCTCTCTGAATGTACATGGCCTTTGATTGACTTTATACGCAGCTTGGTAAAACCCGGCGAGAAGACAGCACAAGCCTATTTCAACGCCCGCGGATGGACAGCATCCATCTCTGCCAATATCTTCGGATTCACAGCTCCCTTATCCAGCAAATCTATGGCATGGAACCTGAATCCTACCGTCGGTCCGTGGCTGGCAACGCATATATGGGAGTATTATGATTATACCCGTGACACGAAATTCTTAAAGGAAATCGGCTACGACCTTATCAAAAGCAGCGCACAGTTTGCGGTAGACCACTTGTGGCACAAGCCCGACGGGACTTACACCGCCGCTCCTTCCACTTCTCCCGAACACGGCCCGGTGGACGAGGGAGTCACTTTCGCGCATGCCGTAGTACGTGAAATATTACTGGACGCCATCCAGGCAAGCAAGGTGCTCGGAACGGACGCCAAAGAACGCAAACAATGGGAAAACGTACTGACCAAACTGGTTCCGTACCGTATAGGACGCTACGGTCAGTTGTTGGAATGGTCTACCGACATAGACGACCCGAAAGATGAACACCGCCACGTCAACCACCTGTTCGGATTGCATCCGGGGCATACCATCTCTCCCGTGACTACCCCCGAACTTGCACAGGCAGCCAGAGTGGTACTGGAACATCGCGGAGACGGCGCTACCGGTTGGAGCATGGGTTGGAAGCTCAACCAATGGGCACGACTGCAAGACGGAAACCATGCGTATAAACTATACGGCAACTTATTGAAAAACGGTACACTGGACAACCTCTGGGATACCCATGCGCCTTTCCAGATAGACGGAAACTTCGGCGGTACGGCAGGAATAACCGAGATGTTATTGCAAAGCCACATGGGATTCATCCAACTTCTTCCCGCTTTGCCGGATGCATGGGCAAACGGCTCAATAAGCGGAATCTGCGCCAAAGGAAATTTTGAGGTTTCCATCTCCTGGAAAGAGGGACAACTGGAGAAAGCTATCATCCATTCCAAATCCGGAATCCCCTGTAACGTAAGATACGGAGACAAGACGCTCAAGTTCAAGACCGTAAAAGGGAAAAAATACGAAATCACCTTAAAAGGGGACAAGTTAGCCGTATTATAAAGAAGGCATCTGTCCTCATAAACAAACCTGCTTTACATGAAAACCAAATACGCTGTTCTGCCAAGCCTTTTCTTTATCATACAGTTAGTCGGTGTTCTCCCTCTCCGGGCAGAACACTATTACTTTAAACAAATCTCTCTGAAAGAAGGGTTGCCTTCCAACGTGCGCTGTATTCTCCGGGATGAGCAGGGTTTCGTATGGATAGGTACCAAATCGGGACTGGGAAAGTTCGACGGGCACGAACTGAAAAGATACAAACACCAGGCAAACGACCCGAACTCGCTTCTCCACAACCTGATTTATCAGATTGCCGAAGACAAGCAACACAACATCTGGGTACTGACTGAAAAAGGTATTGCCCGCTACCAACAGCAGAGCAACGACTTCACGTTCCCCACGGACGAGGACGGGAAGAATATCACCGCCTATTCCTTCTGCCTTGTCCCGGACGGAATCCTCTTTGGCGGCAAGGACAGGATTTACAAATATAGTTATAACGATTCTTCTCTCCGGCTTCTGCAATATTTCAACGCCAACTCTTTTAAAATCAACGCTCTCAGTATGTGGGATTCAAAGACGTTGCTTTGTTGCAGCCGTTGGACAGGCATATACCTCGTAGACCTGCATACCGGAGAGCACAGACGGCCCCCTTTCGACTGCGGGCCGGAAATTACCACCATGATGACCGACAGCCGGAAAAGAATATGGATTGCCCCTTACAGCGGCGGACTTCGTTGCTATTCATTACTGGCTTCGTCGCAAGCCTCGCAACGAAAGGGAAGGGCAACTGTGGATAGGAACAGATGGCGGCGGAATCAATATCCTCACCCTCCGAAACCGGGGAAATCTCCCAACTGGAATATATCCCGGGACGTGAAAACTACTCTCTCCCCGCCAACTCCATTCTCTGCCTGCACAACGACCACAATAACAATATATGGGCAGGAAGCACCTGCAACGGATTAATCAGCATCCGGGAAGTGTTCATGAAAACCTACACCGACGTAGTCCCCGGCAACGACCGCGGACTAAGCAACAGCACCGTGCGAAGCCTTTACCGCCAATCGACCGACAGTATCTGGATTGGTACGGACGGCGGCGGTATCAACCTCTTTAACCCGCGTACCGAGAAATTCACCCATTATCTTTCTACCTGGAACGATAAAATAGCGTTTATCAGCGGATTCACTCCCGGAAAACTACTGATTTCCCTTTTCTCCAAAGGAGTATTCATATTCAACCCCGCAACCGGGGAGAAACAGCCTTTTACCATTGTCGACAAAGAAACTACGACACAACTTTGCAACCGGGGTAAATCGGTCAACTTATATCAGAACACCCCCAACACCGTGTTATTACTGGGCGACCATGTCTACCAGTATCACCTGAAAGAAAAGAAATTCGACAAGGTCACCGGAGAAGAAGGGAAAAGTATTGTCGGCACGCTCGTCCCCTTCAAGCACGAGAACAACCGGACTTACATCAACGATTTCAAACATATCTACGAACTGCACGATGGGGATTCCTTGCTGCAAACAACCTTCGAATGTTATCAGGATACCGTAATCAGTTCGGCGTCACACGACGAGCACGGCGATTTCTGGATAGGAAGCAATTTCGGCCTTATCCACTACAACCCCGTTTCCCAAAAAGCAGACGCACATCCCTACCAACCTGTTTACCGAAGTCAACATGGTGCAATGCGACCAGAGGGGCAAAGTATGGATAGGTGCGGATAATCTACTTTTTCGCCTGGCTTATACAGGAACAGAAGTTCGTTCTCTTCGGAGAGTCGAACGGAGCTATCCAAAACGAATATCTGCCCAACGCCCGGTTGGTAAACAATGAGGGGGATGTCTATATCGGCGATGTAAAGGGTATGCTGCGCATTGACGGCCAGCTGCTGCTGAATACATCGGAAATGCCGGAACTGCAACTGTTGGATATTATCATCAATGGTGAGCCTGCACAGAACAAACTATATAGTCATCCGGCAGCAATCTCTGTCCCATGGGACAGCAATATCACCATCCGAATCATGTCGAAAGAAGAGGATATCTTCCGTAAGAAAGTCTACCGCTATCGGATAGAGGGGCTGAACGACCAGTATATCGAATCGTACCAGCCGGAATTGGTAATCCGGTCGTTACCACCGGGCAATTACAAGATTATGGCTTCATGCACAGCGAAAGACGGCAGCTGGATTCCCAACCAGAAAATACTAGAACTAACCGTACTTCCGCCATGGTATCGCACGTGGTGGTTCATTCTCGGTTGCACCATTCTCATTGCCACCATAATCATCGAAACTTTCCGCAGAACATTGAAACGTAATCAGGAAAAACTGAAATGGGCGATGAAAGAGCATGAGAAACAGATGTACGAGGAAAAGGTACGTTTTCTTATCAATATCAGCCACGAACTACGGACTCCGCTGACGCTGATTCATGCGCCACTCAATCAGATTTTGAAGTCGCTCTCTTCCGGAGACAGCCAATATCTGCCGTTAAAAGCCATCTACCGGCAGGCACAACGAATGAAGAACTTGATTAATATGGTGCTCGACGTGCGGAAAATGGAAGTAGGGGAGAGTAAACTGCAAATTCAGCCTCATCCGCTCAATCAATGGATTGAACACGTTTCGCAGGATTTTATCAGTGAGGGGGAAGCAAAGAATGTGCATATCCGCTATCAGCTCGACCCACGGATAGAGAAAGTCAGTTTCGATAAGGACAAATGCGAGATTATCCTAAGTAACCTGCTTATCAATGCCTTGAAACACAGTCCGCAGGACACGGAAATAACGATTGCTTCGGAACTGCTGCCCGAAGAAAACCGGGTGCGTATCTCCATCATCGACCAGGGATGCGGACTGAAACAAGTGGATACGCACAAGCTCTTTACCCGCTTCTACCAGGGAACGGGAGAACAGAGCGGAACAGGAATCGGCTTGTCTTACTCCAAGATTCTGGTGGAACTGCACGGCGGCTCTATCGGCGCACAGGATAATGAAGAAACCGGAGCCAGCTTTTTCTTTGAGTTGCCGTTGAGGCAGGAACCGGAAGAAATCATCTGCGAGCCAAAAGCTTATCTGAACGAGTTGATGATGGATGATAACAGCGGGCAGCCGTCCGCGAAAGAGGTATTCGACACCACTCCATACACTATTCTCGTAGTGGATGACAATCCGGATATGACAGACTTTCTGAAAAGAACGTTCGAAGGATACTTCAAACGGATAATTATCGCCGGAGACGGGGTGGAAGCCCTTCAACTGGTCAGAAGCCATGTCCCTGATATTATAGTCAGTGACGTGATGATGCCTCGGATGAACGGGTATAAACTTTGTAAAACGATTAAAGAGGATATCAATATCAGTCACATCCCAGTCATTCTGCTAACTGCCAGAGATGACAGGCAAAGCCAAATAAGCGGTTACAAGAATGGAGCGGACGGCTATTTAAGCAAACCTTTCGAAGTGGAAATGCTAATGGAACTTATCCGCAACCGGTTGAAAAACCGGGAATATACCAAGAAAAGGTATCTGAATGCAGGATTAATCCCCACACCGGAAGAAAGCACCATCAGCCTGACAGACGAAACATTCCTGATTAAACTGAATAGTATCATCCAGGAAAATATAGAAAATTCCAATCTGGGCATTCAGTTTATTTGCCAGGAAGTAGGATTGGGCCGTTCTTCGCTTTATAACAAACTGAAAGCACTTACAGGCATGGGAGCGAACGAGTATATCAGTAAGCTCCGTATAGAAAAAGCTATTACATTGATATCCGGCACGGATATGCCCTTCTCTGAAATTGCAGAGAAAACCGGGTTTACCACTCCGAGTTATTTCAGTACGGCTTTCAAGCAATATACCGGGGAAACACCCAGTCAATATAAAGAAAGAAAAAAGAAAGGTCTGGCTGGTAAATAATACCATCATTATTCTTTATGCTGGCTGAAGTTTCCGGCTGCAAGCCAATTCGCCGCATATTGACCGATATTGACCGATTAACAAACGGGCTGCCACAGAATCACTTCTCCGGCAGCCCTTCTTTCATTAAATTAGAAAACAGAGAGTATGATACAGTTTATTCCTGACCTCCTCCTAAAGCACGGTATAGGTTAATTAAACTTTGTATTTCAGTAAAATGATTGGCCGTCTGCGACAGTTGTGCACTAAGCAACGACTGCCGGGAGGTAAGCACTTCCAGATAGGTTGTATTACCATGCTCCATCAACAGAGTAGTGCTTCGCAGAGCCGTTTGCAGGGAAGTGATCTGTTTATCCAGCAAGATTCTTTTTCCCTGACTGGTTTGATAGGCAATCAACGCATCATTCACCTCACTACCGGCATTGAGCAACGTTTGCTGAAAACCAAGCGCCGCTTCTTCCTGTTGCGCACGGGCAATGCGGTATTGTGCCACCACCTGTCCTCTGTTAAAGAGCGGCTGCGTAAGCGAACCTACCGCCGACGCGAGAAACTTGCCCGGATTGATAATCATCGCCCCGGCGGAGTTTGTCCATCCGGCACTCCCGCTCAAAGTGATGGAAGGATAGAAAGCCGAACGTGCCGCATTGGTGCCATAGAACGCCGCTTCCAGCGTCCGCTCTGCCGAGCGGACATCCGGACGGGAAGAAAGCATCCGTACAGGAATCCCTATCGAGAAGTCGGCAGGAAACTGTTGCTTTGCCAATACACCACGCTCATAGTTGCGTGGCGTCTCCGCCAATAATAAGGCAAGACTGTTCTCCACCTGATTGATCTGCTGCTGCAAATCGAGAACCGAACCCTGCACCTGATAATAGGCCGCCTCCATCTGCGACACAGCGGATTCGTTCGCCAGTCCGGCATTCATCAGAGCGCGGGTGGAGGCCACGGTTTCTTTCCATGCCGTCTCCGTCTGACGGGAAAGGTCGAGTTGCTCATCCAGCATCAGCAGGGTATAGTAAGTATTGGCTATGCCTGTTATCAACTGGGTACGGACAGCCTGACGATAATCCTCGCTTTGAGCATAAAGTGCTTTCGCCTGTTTTTTGGCATTGCGCATACGACCGAATACGTCCAGCTCCCAACTGGCAGTAACGGGCAATGAATAAGCCTGCGTAGCCTTGTGTGTATCAAAACTGCTCACCGTTCCCTGCGGGGAAAGGGCAAAAGCAGGCAGAAAAGCAAGTTTGGCGGACATCAGTACGGCCTGTGCTTCTTCCACACGGAGCTGGGCAGACTGATAATCGGTATTGGTCTGCAATCCCACTTCAATGAGGGATTGCAAATAAGGGTCGGTGAAGAGTTCCCGCCAGTCCATATTACCCAGACCGGCAGTGTCTTCGGTCACCACTTCCCCGCCGTAAAGATCGTCGGGAACGACAGTGGCGGGTTCATATTTGGTATAGATGCCACAACCGCTCAACGACAGACTGATGGCAACTAATGTGATGATATTCTTCTTCATTCTTTCTTTCATTTATTTACGTTCGCGTTCAACTTCACTCTTTTCTTTCTCTAAAAGCACCTGCACATCTGGTTCCTCTTCCATCGGTTTGCGGATTTTCTCCTGCAAAGAACTCAAAGATGATGTAGAAAACCGGAACGACAAAGAGCAATGCCAGTGTCCCGACAGCCATACCGCCCACAACACCCGTACCCAGCGAACTGTTGCCATTGGCACCTGCACCGGAGGAAAACATCAGCGGAAGCATACCGAAGATCATCGTCAACACCGTCATCAGGATAGGACGCAGGCGGACTTGTGCGGCAGAGTAGGCAGACTCCACGATACCCATTCCCTTGCGGCGACGTTCTATGGCGTACTCCGTAATCAGAATGTCCGTCTTAGCCAGCAAACCGATCAACATAATCACACCCGTCTGCAGATAGATATTATTCTCCAGTCCGAGTATCTTGGCAAACAGGAACGACCCCATCAATCCGAACGGTACGGAGAAGATAACGGCAAACGGTACGAGGAAACTTTCGTAAAGACAAGCCAGAATCAGATAGATCAGGAAGATACAGATGGCGTAGATGAAAACCGTCTGCGCACCACCGCTGCTTGCTTCTTCGCGTGCCATACCACCATATTCATATCCGTAGCCTGCCGGCAAAGACTGTGCAGCCACTTCTTCAATCACTTTCTGCACCTCGCCGGAGGAGTAACCGTCGGCAGGATTCACATTGGCTGTGATGGTGCTGTAGAGATTGAAACGGTTGGCCGTTTCCGGTCCCAGTACCTGTTTCAGAGTAACGAACTGGCTCACCGGAGCCATCTGCGTACCATTGCGTACAAACATATTATTCAGTGCCTGCTCGTCGAGGCGGTATTCAGGCGAAGCCTGCATCATCACACGATATACCTTACCGTATTGATTGTAGTTGGAGATATACGCTCCACCGCAATAACTGCCTACCGCATCGAGTACCGCGCTCGGCGAAATTCCTGCACGCTTACATTTGGCAGCGTCCACTTCCACCGATATCTGCGGGAAGTTGATAGCATACGATGTATACGCCATCGCTACCTCCGGACGCTCGTTCAAAGCACCGAGGAACTGTATAGCCGCTTCATAGAACGTAGCCAGTTCTCCGCCTGTCATATCCTGAAGGTTCAGTTCGAGGGAATTACCCATACCGTATCCCGGAATCATGGCAGGCTGGAAGCTGAATACCTGCGCTTCCTTTATCGCCTGGAATTGTCCGTTGAGGCGTGACACCACAGCATCCGAGCTATGCTCCTTGCCCTTTCGTTCGCTCCAGTCTTTCAGGCGGATAATGATCGTACCGTACGAAGTTCCCTGACCGGATATCAGTCCGTATCCTGCTACGCGGGCGTAGTGTTCTATTTCGGGTGTATCTTTCAGGATATTTTCCAAGCGGTCCATCACTTTCGTGGTTTCTTCGAGCGTGCTTCCCGGTGAAATGCTGACATTCACCATAATGACACCCTGGTCTTCCTGCGGCACAAGTCCCGTTTTAGTGGTACTCATCAGGTAAACCAGCAAAGCAACGGCAACAGCCAGTGAAGTCCACACCATCCAGCGATGGCGGATGAAGAACATCACACCTCTCTTATATTTACCCAATACGGCATTGAACGAAGCGTTGTAAGCTGCGCGTACCCGTCCGTTGATGCTCTTGGCGCTCTTGGTTCCGTCCGACGGACGCATCATGATGGCGCACAAAGCGGGACAGAGCGTCAAAGCCGAGATCATGGAGATACCTACGGCAGTTGCCATCGTGATACCGAATTGGGTATAGAACACGCCCGAAGTACCTCCCATGAAGGTTACAGGAATAAACACAGCCATAAATACACAGGTACAGGAGACAATAGCCATCGTCACGTCGCCCATTGCATCTTTCGTGGCAAGATAGGCAGACTTATATCCGGCATCGAACTTGGATTGCACGGCTTCCACCACCACAATGGCATCATCCACCACCGTACCGATGGCAAGCACCAGTGCAAACAGCGTCAGGATGTTCAGACTGAATCCCGCAGCTACCAGACAGGCAAACGTACCCACCAACGACACAATGATAGAGATGGAGGGAATCAGCGTACTCTTCAAGTCCTGCAAGAAGAAATATACCACGAGGATGACCAGAATGATGGCGATAATCAGCGTCTCCACCACATTGTGTATGGAAGCGAAAAGGAAGTCATTCGAACTCATCATCGTGACGAACTCCGTTCCTTCCGGCAGATTCTTCTCCATCCGCTCTATCTGCGTAGTGATTTCTTTGTTGACAGCGGTAGCATTGGAACCGGCTGTCTGGAATATCATATAAAGAACGGCAGGCTGACTGTCCATCTCACTGCGGAAACTATACGTCATCGTACCCAGTTCCACCTCTGCCACATCTTGCAGGCGAAGTATCGAACCGTCTTCCCGCGAACGGACAACCGTGTTCCGGAATTCTTCTACGCTTTTGAGGCGTCCGCGATATTTCATCGTAAACTGGAAAACATTCTTCGAGCTCTCGCCCAGTGAACCGGTAGGAGCTTCAATGTTCTGCTCGCCCAGCACGCCGGTGATGTCCGAAGGCACCAGCCCGTATTGTGCCATCCGTTCCGGTTTCAGCCAGATACGCATACTGTAGGTATCGCCCAGCTCCATCACGTCTCCCACTCCTTCGATACGTTTAATCTGCGGAATGACATTGATGTCCAGATAATTGGCCAGGAACGTCTGGTCGTATCGACCGTCCGTGCAGACCAAAGCACCAATCTGCAAGAAGCTGGTCTGCCGCTTCATCGTGCTGACGCCGACTTTCGTTACTTCAGCCGGAAGCAATCCCTGTGCTTTCGCCACACGGTTCTGCACGTTGACTGCCGCCATATCGGGGTCCGTGCCCTGCTTGAAATAAACCTGTATAATAGCCAAACCTGCATTGGAAGCACTGGAACTGATGTACATCATATCTTCCACACCGTTGATACTCTCCTCCAGTGGCATGATGACACTGTTCATCACTGCCTCGGCATCGGCACCCGTATAACTGGCAGTTACGTATACCGTTGGAGGCGCAATGTCAGGATATTGCTCCACCGGCAGCGTGAAGAGCGAAATAAGCCCTATGGCCAAAATCAGTACGGAGATGGAGATAGCCATCACCGGCCGTTTTATAAATATATTTCCTTTCATAATCAGTCTCCTTCTTATTTAACTTGCATGCCTTCGCGCACCAGTCCGGCGCCTTCCGATACAATTTCATCACCTGCTTTCAGTCCGTCCAGCACCACATATTCGCGTCCGTCATTGTTTGCGGCCACTGTTATCAGGGTAGATACAGCCTTTCCGTCCACTACCTTATATACAATCGTCTTATCCTGCATCCGCACGGTGGCCGTCTGCGGAATGGCGATACAGTCTTTATAAATGCTCGGCACTACCACCGTGCCCGATGCTCCGCTATGAAGCAACCGCGATTCGTTGGGAAACACCACGCGCGCCACCACAGTACCCGTTTGCCGGTCGATGACGCCGCTGATGGATTCGATGACACCTTTCTTATTATAAACCGAATTATCATTCAGGCGTAATTCCACTTCTGGCATGTTCTTCAACGCTTCGTCCATGTCGCCATACTGGCGGGTGAGGGCAAGCAACTGATTCTCGGTCATGGAGAAATAGACATACATATCCGAGTTGTCGCTGACCGTAGTAAGCGGATAGGGCATATTGGCACTTACCAATGCGCCTGCACGATAAGGCAACGCACCTACGACTCCGTCACTGGGACTTTTCACCTCGGTATAAGAGAGATTGTTGCGGGCACTGATCTCTTGTGCTTCGGCCTGCGACAGTTGAGCTTTGGCGGTGAGATAAGAATTCTCGGCCGTTTTCAGGCTGAATTCCGAAACTACTTTCTGCGCATACAGTTCTTTGTTGCTCTTGTAGGTCAGTTCGGCAGTACCCAGCGCGGCACGTGCTGCTTCCACATTGGCAATGGCGGTTTTGAGTGCGGCCTTGTAAGGCACCTGGTCGATAATGAAAAGCGATTGCCCGCGGCGCACTTTTTGTCCTTCGGTCACACAGAGTTTCTCAATCGTTCCCGACACCTGCGGATAGATATCAATATCCTGCCGCCCACGTATGCTCGCCGAATAGGAAGAAGAAAATTCCTTATCCACCGCTTCTATCTGCATTACTGCATAAGAAGAAGATTTCACTCCCTGCATCCGATGCTTGCTTGCACGATGCCATCCACACTGTACAACCGACAATCCCTATCAGCCGTATCCATTTTTTGCTTACTGTAATCATACTTTCTCTTTTGGTCTTTTGTTAAATCCTGGACAAAAGTAGGAGAAAAGAACAAGGCAAGAGTGACCAATTTCCCTCCATAAATGTCCTATTTTCGCCATTTACGTTTATTATAGCTAACTATTTGGCAATAAACGACATATCAAACAAATCTGAAGGAGTTTGGGACATTCTGTTTTCCCGATTATTCACCAACTTTGCAAAAAGTAAAAAAGGAAAGAACATGGAAAAAGAGAACATTATTACGGTGGATATAGAGGATTTTAAGGACAGTCAGCACGTCCTTGATTATATCGATGATGACTTTGCGATAGTCAACAGTCTGGAGGGGATTCCTTATAGTAATGATACAATCAAACTGAATTGTTTTCTCATCGCGGTTTGTATAGAAGGGTGCATCCAGTTAGACGTCAACTACCGGACCTATAAGTTGCAGGCGGGCGAGCTGCTGCTCGGTCTACCCAACACGATTATCAGCCATACAATGCTAAGTCCTAAATATAAGGTCAGGCTGGCGGGATTCTCTACCCGTTTCCTGCAACGCATTATTAAAATGGAAAAGGAAACGTGGAATACCGCTGCCCATATCCACAACAATCCGGTGAAGTCGGTTGACAACGGGGAGGATCAAACAGTCTTCGGATTCTACCGGGATTTAATTATAGCGAAAATAAACGATGAGCCTCATTGTTACCACAAAGAAGTGATACAACATCTCTTCTCCGCTATCTTTTGCGAAATGATGGGGCAGCTTCATAAGGAAATCGAAGCTTCCGGCAACATGGAAGGTTCGAAAGAAGGCATCAAACAGGTGAATTATATTTTGCGGAAGTTCATGGAACTGTTATCGAAAGATAAGGGTATGCACCGTTCTGTGAGTTATTTTGCCAACGAGCTTTGCTACACTCCGAAGCATTTCTCGAAAGTCATCAAACAGGCATGTGGCAGAACTCCGTTGGATTTGATTAACGAAACTACCGTGGAGCATATCAAATACCGATTAAAACGTTCGGAAAAGTCTATCAAGGAAATTGCGGAAGAGTTCAACTTCCCCAATCAGTCCTTTTTCGGGAAATACGTAAAAGCGCATTTGGGAACATCACCGGCCAATTATCGGAACAGAAAAGAAGAATGACAAAAAGAACAGATTCTTATGTTAGACAAATCTTTTTGGGGATCTTGTTCATCTTAATATAAAAAAAGAGTAATAATGTGCACATTATTACTCAATAACACTAAGATAGCTCCCGACTCTTGACTTATACATAAGTCTATATTGCTTTTTCAATTCTTTAGAGAGAAAAGAATGTTCAATCAGTTGATCAGTCAATTCATATATCTTACTATATTTTTCGAGACAAGAGTTTACCAAACGCTCGGGTAGACCTATTTTTAAGCCAAAGTGATAAAAAGTCTTCCCAGTAACCGCTGATGCACCACCGAAATAATCCGGTTCAGGATTAACAAACAAACCTTTGCTCATGGCAAAGATACCATCGTTTATATGGAGATGAGTATTCAATAAATCGTAAGCAGGAGATAGGCGGAATCTTCCTTTCTTCTCTTCCAATAAAGAAAAGTTCTTTAAATGGGCATCGCCGTTAGAATAGACAAAGTTGAACAAGATAAGTTCAAAAAAACGCAATTTATCCACTTGGGGGACAGAGCTGTATTTATCTATAATTCTTGCAAACTCTTCATAGGCCAGATTGTCATATTTATAATCGGAACCTCCATTTTTCCTGGTAAGCCCGGCTAAAGAAGCAAAATCCTCCTTTTGTAACTTTCCTTTCTCCGACAAATCAAAACGTCGTACAAAATAAGCAGGGGTTCCGTCCTGAAAAAAGCATAATCCATTAGGAGCTGTCGGAATCCCATATACTTGCGCAGCTATCTGCATTGTCAAATGTTCGTTGGCAGGACAAAACTCCTTGTTACGGAGATTATTGGGAACAGGCTTTAATATGAATTCGCCCTGTTCTCCCTCTTTGGTCAATCGCAATATCCCGTCATCGGCAACTAAAGAATACTTAATCTGGACTCCAGAAACGGATATGCGTTTGCTATTGTTATTGAAGAGATCAATACCGACATTATCGTCAAAATGCCTGTAAGGTAATTCACAAGATATATTTTTCCCATCAGAAAGCTGCTTCAAGGCTTTGGGTGAATATCCGCTTTCTCCACCAGTCTCCCGTAAAAGTGAGGGACAAATATGAATATCAGTTTCCATTATCACATTTTTTTAATTGTTATTGCTCCGATTGTATCTGTATGGGCAGTAGCCAGAAGAATACCAAAATCATCCTCTTCATCAATATGCAGGTTTCTAGCTTGAATAATCCGATTATCCCCTTCAGATGTCATATTAAAAAAGACAGGGAAAAGATAGGAAGAGGTATATTCCTGCTGTGTCTTGGGCATGGTCAGTGAGACAGCTGGGAGTTGTGGATTATTATAATAGTCCGTATCATAACAGAATGAATAGTGTTCACGATCTATTTCTGTTAACAGACCGGCATAAATACCTTTTATATAGACTTTGGCAGATCGACTCATATGTGTGTCTATTATTGAATATGAATACTAAGTCCTAAAGTTTTCAGGACATTAAAAAGAACATCGAAGCGGGGATTACCACTTCCACGTTCCAAGCGGACCAAAGCGTTAATCCCTATTCCTGCAAGAGTGGCCAACGTAGACTGATCCAACCCCAACTCCTTACGCCTTTCGCGAATATGTTTTCCTATCTCTATTAAATCCATAATTCACCATATATAGAAACTTTCTCACAAAGATAGAATCTTTTTAGTATAAAAACAAGTAAATTCACCATATACAGTGAATTTGCACATAAATAGCATAGTATTAAAGCATACTATCATGCTTTTCACCATATATGGTGATTTAAAAGAGATACATGCTTATAAAGGAAAGACATTGATTGCTGAAAGAAGTGCCAACATGAAGAATTGTATATTTTACCTATCCTGCTCTTTATATTTCGAGCCCTTCCTTGCACTTCATGAAAAACGCCCTCCATTTAGAGTTACAGATTTCGCAAATAACACAAAATAGGCATTATTAGCAAACAAGTTGCAATAAAAGCAGTTAATCAAAAGCATAAATAGCTATCATATCACAAAGGATATATCAGATTGCTATTTATAAATAGGCAGTAGAAAAAGACAAAGTAGCTCAATATATCCTCTTCAAAAACCCAATTCAGCTTCCTTTAAAAGAAACCGATGGTTTGATTATAGCAAACGGAAGGTTTGTTTAAACCAAACGGAAGGTTTGATTACGGCAAACGGATGGTTTAGTTACACCATATCGTGCATATTTCAAGGAAATAAATACAAGATAAAGAGAGATAATGCATATTCTTGCAATTGTTCATGCAGTTTATTTTCTATTTGGCCCTTTTCTTTCTTTCCTTTTTCTGTGAAGTTCTTAAAAACAGAACAGATTCCCCGTTATATGAAAGTACCTTGTATCCGGAGACAGGCAGAAACTTTCATATAACGGGGAATTCTATTTCATATTCTCAATGAAGAGAATCCATGAAGAGAATCAACGATTCTCGGTATCTTTCATACAACGCACGGAGAATGCATGGGAACGACCGGAGGAATGTGTCCAGGTCTTATCGGAGACTTTATAATACAGAGAAGTAGCTCCCTGATCCTTGTCATTTCCATAACTGCTTGCCGATGAGTTAGACCAATAACAAGCGGCTCCCTTAGCGGTATCCAATCCTGTATTGTTACCACTATTACCGCCGTTAGAACCCCACTTACAACCTGCCAACGGCCAATAAGCGTAATTCGTACCGTCATAGCAATATTTAAATACCGCAGTTGCGCTCTGTTTCACAAATTCTCCTTTCTGCTCTATCTCATCCAATACTCGGGGAGATACAACCCGGTAGCCTTTCGGACAAGGATCATAAATAGATTTATGACCGTCAGAAGGATTGAGATAAGTGCTCGATTCGTTCGGATTACCCCAGAAGTCATCTTTACGATCGGTACGTGCACCGGTCCATGCACCCAGATACCAGTCGGATTTTGTATTATCCACATTATTGGTATAAAGCAACGCACGGGGATTTTCTATAGAGAAGCGGACGTTGGTGGCTTCGGTAGGTATATTAGTACCTACGGTTCCCGACCAGCCGACCGGCGTAGGACGTCCCCATTGGAAGTAAACACCGTTTTGCTTCCAGTTGTCTCCTTCACACGTCATATAAGTACCCAGATTACGATCCAACACTACATATCCCGTATTACCATAAGGATGTTCTGCCGGAGTAGGGGTCATCCAGATAATAAAACTCCAGATGACGGTAGTCTGATCCGCTCCATAGATAGCCACCTGACCGCAACCGCCGTCATAGCCTCCGCTTACTTTATAGGCATTGATCGTAATATTGTAATCACTGCCAATCGGGGAGATGTCCGTAGTAGAGCCATTCACGGCAATCATCTTATGATTAACGTTCAAATCGCAACCCAGAATAGTCTTGGCATACTTGGGTTCTTCCACTTCCATAAAGTTACCACGTGCTTTCACGCTCATCGTATTGCTCACGCCACTGGTCGAAATATTCGTCAACAGACAGTTGGACTCGCCATAAGCCCATCCTCCTGCCAATAAACGTGTCTCTACCGGCTCATACCATTCGCAGGAGTTATCCGAAAGTTTCAAGTTGTTGACAGCAATCGTATTAACAGCATTGGCTTTCAGTTGCTTTCCTTCTTTGAGAATAGGAATTGTAACAGTCTGTCGGTCATTCTCCAGAGTGATGACAATGTACACTTCTTTGCCGCTTAAATCGGCAGGATATGTAGTCAGGTATATATCCTGTGCGGAAGCGAGCAGTTCGGGAGTAGTCAGTGAAACAGTGGCATACGGTTTCACATCCGTACCGTAGGTCAGTTCGTCCGTATCCAAATCAGCTGTAAACACACCGGAAAGAGGAGTTTTTGTCTCCTTGTCATATAAAGAAACACTCTTGAGCTTGTACGTAGAAAGCTCCTGTGACGAGATACTGAACTTCACATACGCCATCGCATGATTCAACGTAAATTTAGCAAGCATATCCGGACCGCTTACCGTAGCCTTGGCAAACGCAAAACCATACTTTCCAATATGATGGCTATCGCCGGGACGGCTTTGTTCCTGCTCAACGGACAGGGTAGAAGTTATCTTGTTATCATTTTCAGCCAGTTCCGTACTTGCCCGGTAAGGATAGTAAATAAGAAGTTCCGTAGCTCCTTCTTCCGCCATCTTCACGTCGTCCGAAGTAAAGACACCGGAGTTTTGTCCGATCGACTCATCACTTAATAAAGACTGCACATTATTGATGTCAGTACCTGCCGTACGGGAGAACACGCCCAAGGCATCCCCTTCGCTCCAGAGCACCGGATAAACATCCCCTGTTTTGTCACCGATAGAAACACGCGTCTGCGGAGACGAGAGCCCAACCAATGTCAGACATGAACCTGCCGTTGCCGGTTCTTTGCCCTTATCGGACGAAATAAGTTCGTCCTGCATGCAACTTGTCATCATGAGAATCATTGCACCTATTGCAAATAATCTATTTTTCATACCATTCATTCTTTTGAGTTACACCATTTTTACCATTCATTCTCTTCCAGATCACCGGCAGAACCGTCGTCACTCCATGCTCCTTCCGTTCCTGATGCTTTCCAGGTCTGGAAAGCAGAACACACGGCACGCCCTTCGGCATTATAGGCGATAATCGCACTGATGTAATTCACTCCCGGACGCAATCCTTCGGTGATTTTACGCGTATAGGGCAGAGATACGGGTTCTCCGTTCTCTTCTACGAATTTCACCAGCTTCACTTCAATGTTATAATCAAAGCCGATGTCCGCCACCGGATAGAATTCAATGACTTTCGCTCCGAACGTAGTTCCTGTTTGCTGCTCGGAAGTAATCAGAGCCGTATTGTCCGCAATCTCCGAAACTGTCAGGTTCATGGTGGGAATGACACGCGGAGCCGAATCATCCTTGTCCGAACAGGAGGCAGTTATCAGCAGTAGAACGAAGATAAATGCCATATTTATATGTAAGTTCTTCATAATCATATTGTATTAGTTTTATTATTGTAGATTCTTATACCGCAGCAATGCTTCTAAAAAGTAATAATCGGCATACGTCAGGGGGACATCCACTTCGCTTTTATCAGGAAGTGCACCCACGCTGTGCTTCAAGATGAAACATTCGTTCGTACCCGGTTCTGCCAGATACTCTTTCGAGGCAAGCGTACGGAGTTGCTTTTCTGCCATGGCAAGATAAGATTCCTTGGCTTCCGTGCCGGGGATATAACGGCTTAGCTCGATAAAGGCGGAGGCCATGATAGCCGCAGCGGAAGCATCCCGATAGGTCTGTGCTTCTACCGGAGCGTCGAAATCCCAGTAAGGAATACCGTCGGCAGGCAAACGGCGGAGCAGCATATCGGCGATATGCCCGGCTTGCAACAGATAATTCTGATATCCCGTCAGGCGGAACATCATCGTATAGCTATACAAGGCCCATGCCTGTCCGCGACTCCAGGAGGAATCGTCCGAGAAGCCCTGCACCGTTTGCTTGCCGCGCACTGCCCCCGTTTCAGGGTCATAATCCACCAGATGATACGTGGAATAATCATCCCGGAAGTGATGCTGGATAGTGGTATTGGCATGCGTACAGGCAATGTTCTGCAAAGAATCGTCGGCGTAGGCTTTCGACATGGACAACAGCAGTTCAAGGTTCATCATATTGTCAATAATCACCGGAAACTTCCAGTCGCAGCCTTTGCGCACAAAGTCCCAGCTACGAATCACACCGACAGCAGGATTGAAGCGGGTTGACAAGGATTTGGCTCCCTGATAGAGCACTTGTTTATAAGCCTCATTACCTGTCAGCCGGAAAGCATTCCCGTAACTGCAATTCAACTGGAAACCAACATCGTGGTCCCTGGTCACGTATTGTATAGAGTCGAGTTTCAGCGTGTTCTTCTCGGCCAGTGTTTTCACTGCGTCCTTCCGGGTATATTCGTAGATATACCAGAGGGAACCGGGATAGAAGCCGCTGCACCACCAATAGATATTCGAGGGAACAAACTCACCGTCGGCAGAGAGCGTGCGGGGAAGTGTCTTTTCTGTCAAGCGGGTGTCCATAGTCGTGTATTGTTGCTCTGCAACGGTAAATACACGGTCAATCAATGCCTCCATCGGCTCCTGCTTCGTGCAGGAGGCCAATGTCAAAAGTCCGAGTATAGATATTAATAGGATTCTCATACGTTCCATTCTTTTTATTTAGGGGACAGGGTTGTGGTAAATGTGGCGGTCTGATTGGCGGTGACCGTTGCTTCAAAGCCGACCATATAGGTGCCCGGATTAGCCTGGTCATAAGAGTTCTCACTGGTGGTACTCCATGTTTTGTAGGTAGGCTTCACGCTTCCGCTGGCTGTGAGATACATCACTTTGCTTCCGTTCGTTAGTACGATGCGGTTACTTTCCACCGTCGGAATGGCAGGCGTCACCATACACCAGCGCACTTTGGCGGATTTATCCGTTCTTGCCTTGATCTCATCCATAACCACTAAATCTTTATCGTTCACGATTTTCACGGTACGGGTAGCGGACGCCGCCTGATCGGACACTACTTCAGTCAGATCGAAAGTGGCTCCCAGCTCCGTAGCGGTATTGATGGTAGTAGTCAGCGTAGCCGCCCCATTTACCCGGTGACGGGCGTCGTTGATTGAAATCGTGCTATGATTCAAGTTATTCAGGCGGAATACATCCCAACGCATCGAGTTCTGTCCCATATCCCAAAGATTACCACCCAAAGCTGACAATTTCGACTCGAGCGTTGTATAACTTTGCAGACCGAAATCCATCGACCAGCGCACTCCATATGCGTCGTACACAAACGAACCGGCATCCATGTGTCCGTGGCTCGAACCTGCCTTTCCACCTTTGATTCCGAGGTATTTATCCGTATCGGTGTACGTCCAGTCGGTATGTACCATCACTACGGGCGTTTCCCCTTTTCCACTCCATAGTTTATTGGAAGGAGCGGAGATTGCGTCCAGATTCAGATTATTGGCAAACGCCATAATCATCGGCAACAGGCGGTTTTCGGCACAGGAAGCGTATTCGCCGTTCTTCAGCATTTTCAGCTCATTATATAATAAGGATGGATTACTGTATTTATCGGCAAACCACCACGAAGCCAATGCCGCAGTAGAAGAGGGAGCACAGTCGGAATAATTAAAGAACTTGCTGTTCAAGCCTGTCATATACAGCATATACTCTGCCGTCTTGGAGAATCCCGGTGTATCGGAAAGCCCGTTATCCGTGCCGAGCGTACTGTTGAGGGCGGCAAGCATCAATACCTGATAGAGCGTGCCGTAACACCAGTAACCGCTGCCCTCCGGATAGTTGCCGTCGGGAGAGTACATCACTTCCAATGCAGGTTTGTTGGATTCCAATGCTTTTTCAATCATGTCCTTTGCTTCGGAAGGATTGTTTTCATAAGAAGCCAGTGCCGCACAGACCAGTCCGCCATTACAAACCTGGTTCCAGTTGTTGGTGGCTTCGTAGAAGTTGAGGTTCCAGTTCTTGTTCTGCGCCTGTTGGAAGGCAAACTTCGACAGTGCGTTGGCCGCTTTCGTACGGGTGGCTGCACTTAGTTCGTTGTAGAGCCAGTCGTAGCCGAACGCAACAGCCGTAGCCATTTCGCCTACATCGAGAAAGTGACGTTTCGAGTTCCAGTCGGGAAAGTTGCAGACAGCGTTCATATCCGTCTCCGCTTTAGTCAGGTATTTGGCATCGCCGGTCATCCGGTAGGCATAAGCGCAGGTGAAAATACGCAGTAACGCATCGCGGGATACATCGAGAATACGTTTGTTGCTGGCATCCAATTTATAAGTCAGTGCCGTGGCATTCATCCCTTTGCTGTTGCACACTCCCATAATGGTATTATGGAGCAAGGTCAGATTGGCACTCGAATTGGCATCCACTTTGGCTTTCAACGCAGTGAAGGCCTCGGCGTTCATCAACAGACGGGGATGATTGTCCGCAGTCAGTTTGGAATAATCCAGTCCGCCCTCCGGCTCCGTGGGAGTCGGTTTCTCATCGGTAGATCCCGGACGGAATCTGTTCTCATCTTCATCGGAACAACTAACGGCTGTTCCTACAAAGAAAGCTATGATGATTGTTTTAAAAAGAATCGTTTTCATGGTTCAATGAATTTATTTGTATTACTACTTCAAAGGAATAAGTCGTACTTTCAGTTGCGAGGCACGATTGGCAGGAATCACCGTCTCAAAGCCCACGCGGATCGTTCCCGGATTGCGGAAATCATATTCATGCGGGGCACGTTCGACCGTTTTTCATTTCTACTTCCGTATCAGTATCTACCGTCAATAGCATCCGTTGTCCGTCTTTGGTTAATTCCATCCGGTTCTTGCCTGTAATTTTGGCTTCCGCCGGAGTGACCATGATCCGGGATACGGCAGCTTCCTTGTCCCCGTCTCCAACCGGTCGGTCACTTCCAGGTGGTCTTTCTTATCCAATATCACGGTGCGGACGGCTTTCTTTACGCTGTTGGCAAACACACTCGACAGGTCTACTTCCGCCCCCTTCTGTTTCTTCGACTCGAAAGTACGGGTGATCGGAGCATTACTCTTTACCAAATGGCGTTCGCCGTTAATCGTCAGGGTGTTGTGAGCGATATTGCTTAGTCGGAATACTTCCCAGCGTTGTCCGTTCTGCGACATATTCCACAGGTCTACTCCCTTACTTTCAAGCGTGATGTAACTCTGCATACCCAAGTCCATCGCCCAACGCACCCCGTCTCTCGAAGATAAACGAACCGGCATCCATGTGCGCATGAGAGGTAGAAGGCGAACCGCCTTTCACTCCCAGATAGGTATCTTTCTTGCTGTCCCATCCGCCACGGTAGATAAACACAGGCGTATCTCCGCGACTGAACCAGAAGTTTTTCTTCGGCTTGCCGGTATTCTTCAAGTCGAGCTGCGAACAGAACACCATCAGGCTAGGCAGTAAACGGTCTTCGGCAAACGGCATATCCGGGCGGTCGAGATACTGACGTTCAATCCACAACAGGGAAAGGTCTTTCGCCTTGCCTGCAAACCAGAACATCATCATATTACACTCTGCCTCTACCGGAGAGTCCGAGAAACAGAAACAGTCTCCGCCCGGAGCCGTCATATACTGCATGAAACGGGCAGACTCCATGAAGCCGGGGGCTTGGGAGAGCCCATTGTCTGTGCCGAAAGCACTTTCGAGCGCAGCAATGAGCATTACCTGAAAACTTGTCCCGTACCCCCAATATCCGAACCCTTCGGGATAACCTCCGTCGGGGCCATAACCTACCATCGCTTTCGGATTTGTCTCCATGCATTTCTCTATGATGCCTTTCGATACCTCCGGAATCTCTTCAAAAAGAGCCAGCGCGCCATACGCCAATCCACTATTACATACGGAATTCCAGTTATTCTTGGCTGTATAGAACCAGGCATGACGGGTGTTCTTTGCCGCGTCGAACCCTTTCGCGATGATTGCTTCGCGCACCACCCGGCGGGTGTCGGGCTGCAAAGAGTCATACAGCCAGTCATAACCGATAGCCAATGCCATTACCATCTCACCCACATCCAGGAAATGAGTAGGGTTCCAGTCGGTGAAATGACTAACGGCCAGCATCTCCTGTTCCGCACGGAGAGCGTATTTCTGATCTCCCGTCATACGGTAAGCGTAAGACAGGTAGTAGATACGCTTCAATGCGATGCGCGAAATCGCCAGCAGGCGTTTACCCTCTTTGATACGTTCCACAGGCTGTTCCGTAAGTGTCCGGTCGCAAAGTTCCATGATCCGCTGGTGAACAGTGGCCAACGGGGGATACTCCGCAATGGCTTTCCTGATGGCTTCTTCTCCTCCCTCCGGCAGTAACAACCGGGGATGAGGCGCTATCTTGCCATAATCAAACTGTTGCGCAACTACACCCGTGCAACCGGATACAAAAATGAGTAATAGTAAAAGTATTTTCTTCATCCTTATTCAAATCTTTATGATTAATACGCCCAACCGCTTCGTTTAGTCAGGTTCGGGTTCTTTTGCGTTTCAACGATAGGAGCAGTCCACGGCCACATATAATCGGTGTAATACCAGTTATACTCTACCATATCGCCCCACCAGGACTTGCCGCCATTCACGTCTTTTCCCTGGAATTTGGTTTCTTTGTAGGTTCCCCAACGTACTTCATCGAAGAAGTTGATTCCTTCCAGGCAGAATTCCACGCGACGTTCATAGCGTATCCTTTCGAGCATGTCTTCTTTTCCGTTCACTGCGCACGGACCGCTTCCGCCCTCTGTCAGTGCGGGCATGTGGGCACGGGTACGTACTTTATTCACCAAACGGATGGCTTCTCCCAACTGATCGGTCTGCGCCAATGCTTCGGCATACTGCAACAGTACATCGGTATAGCGAATCAACGGCCAGTCGGTATGGCAACGGCTCCGGCTAATCAAACGGCCTTTCTCAAACTCATTGTACTTGCGATAGCAGTAGAAAGCAGAAGTACGTTTATCGAGCCAGAAGTCTCCGCCATTCGTTCCCTGTTCCTTCAACGGCCAACGGAGTTGTTTACCGATCTGGTTGGCATCTCCTGCATAATTAGGCTTGTAGCAGTCCACCGGCACATAAGGAGTGACGACGGTCTGTTGCAGACGCGGGTCACGGTTGTCATACGCCTTTTTGATACGGGCTTCATTACCACTGTTGAGGTAATATTTCTGATAGATATCTTCGCCTACCCGTTTGATAAGGGCATTTTTTTGTGAGGACATGGATTCCAATCCGTCACGGCAGAAAAAGATTTCACGTTGTTGCGGAGTCAGTAAGTCCCAATCTTCCAAGCCGTCTACTTCCGACCATTTGAAGTCCGATCCGTCCGCGTTCTTATAGTAGTCCACAAAGTCTGCGGAAGGTTTTATTTCCGTCCAGCCATCATACGTATCGCGGGCACCGGTCATTTGCTGAATGTTATCACAATAACCGGTTTCTTCGCTGAACTGGAGCGAGAAGATCATTTCTTTATCCTTTTCGTTTTCATATTTGAAGAAGTCGGCATATTCGCCTGTCCACAAGCCATAACCGCACGCTTCCACTTCTTTGAAATCGTTGCCTGCTTCCTTGTATTGCTTCTTCCACATATATACCATACCACGCAGGGCATAAGCGGCTCCTTTAGAGGGACGGCCGTAGTTTTCATTCAGCGTGTTATTGGGGAAGTCGGGATTGTTGATGCAATACGTCAAATCATCCAGAATCACTTGCCATACCTCATCCACCGAAGATTGGCCACGGGTACAGTCTTCGTTATTGATAGGTTCCAGATAAACGGGGACACCTTGATAAAGCATATTCAGACGATTGTACGCCCAAGCACGAAGGAAACGGGCTTCGCATTGGTAACGCGCCAGTTTATTAGCGCTCATATCCGCTTTATGCAGATTGGAAATCGCATCGTTACACGCATGGATAATGGTGTAACAGAACTTCCATTCATACCACACCTGAAAGTCATTGGCAGGCTTGGTAGCCAGCGAAAGCAGTTCCACCGGATAGTTGTTGGAATAATAATCGGTTGCAAAGCTCATAGCTTCGATTCCCTGACGGTTCAGTCCGTCGGCACGACGAAGCTGGGTGGAGGAGAGTTGGGTGGCATAGAACGGGAAGTAGAGTCCTGCCATTCCCTTGTCGGCAAGCTCCTCCGTGGTCCACATGTTTTCACTTGCTATTTGGTCTTCCGGAGCCACATCGAGAATATCCATGCAGGAGGTAGCCGCCAGCGCCATCGTTAAAATCATTAATATCTTTTTCATATCAGATTCTGTTTTTTAGTTCTACATCATTAAAAGGTAATCTGTCCGCCAAAAGAGATCTGACGCATCAACGGATAACCGATAGCAGTTCCTATTTCCGGATCGAGTCCCGGATAACTGGTGATCGTCAGGATATTGTCCATCGACACGAAAGCACGGAGCTTATTAACAAAGAACTTGCTGGAAATCCGTTGCGGCAACGTATAGCCGATCTGGATATTCTTCAACTTGAAGTAGTCGCCCTTATATTCGTTCCAGTTGCTCTGGATTCTGTTATTATAGGTAGTACCGTATGTCAGGCGGGGATATTTGCCCCACTGATTGGTACGCGGATCGTCCGGGTTGGAAGGATCGAAGAAGTAATGGTTATCGGCAATATGCTCGATAATGCCATATCCGTGGCTGACCAGTGTCGAGTTGTAGTAATCCGTATTCCAGTTGAGGTAATGCCCGAAAGCTCCCGACCATAACATGGAGAAATCAATGTTCTTGTAAGAGAAGGCACAGTTGAAACCCAGGTTGAATTTGGGGACACTGGTGTGTCCGGAGAAATCCCGGTCGTTGGTATCGCCGTAGTTCATATCACCGTTGCTGTCGGCATAGAGTATGTCACCATACCAAAGCTGGTCTTTGGCAACCGTCTTCATTCCTCCGAACGAATAACCGGAGTCAATCATAGCCTGCACCCATACCATATCTTCTTTCGTACGTATCATTCCGTCCTTCGGTCCCGCATGGATATCCACCGCACCGCCGGTATAGCCTTCACCGGAACCTCTGTACACCTTATACATATAGGTTTCCCCCAGTTGGCGGCCTTCACAGATATAACCTCCGAAACCGGATTCAGACACATCACTGAAGTTATTGACATAGCTCACTTTGTTTCCCTGCGCATCATACGTCCAGTATTTCTGGAGTTCGCCTTTGAACTTCATTACTTTGTTGGCGTTGAAAGAGAAGTTCATACCCACCCGGTATTCGAAATCTTTTCCGATGCGGTCGTTCCAGTTGAGGGTAAATTCAACACCACGGTTGCGCACTTCACCCAGATTCTCGGAGCAGAGCCTACGACACCCATCGAAAGATAGAGTTCGGGATGGTAGAGAATGTCCGAAGTATACTTATTATAATAGTCTATCTCACCCGTCAGGCGGTTGTTGAAGAAGCCGAAATCAAGTCCGATGTCGGTGGTGGCGGTACTTTCCCAATGCAGCTTGTCGTTGCTTAGTTTCTTGCGTACCAGTCCTTTGGTTCCTTCACCATCGATTACGACATTGCCTGTGGCGTAGTTTGCCTGCCAGTCGTAGTTGCCCGTAGAGTTGTTACCTGTCTTTCCCCAAGAAACACGGAGTTTCAGGTTAGAGAGATAGTCCGATGCGCCTTGCATGAATGATTCTTCCGAGATACGCCATCCGCCGGAGAACGAGGGGAAATATCCCCAACGCTGGTTCACACCGAAACGGGAGGAGGCATCGGCACGAAGGTTGGCTTCGAAGAGATAACGTCCTTTATATCCGTAGTTGACACGGCCGAAATAAGAGAGCAATCCCCATTTGGCGGGTGCCGAGCTGGAAGAGCTGACGAGCGTCTCGTAAGTGCTTAATTCGTTCAGCGTCCAGTCCGTAGCGCCTTTACGGGAAACGGCAAAGCTCTTGCTGTAATATTCCTGTGCGGAATATCCGAGCAGTGCGCCCAGGTCGTGGTCTTTCTTGATAGTTGTATTGTAGCGTACCAGTATTTCGGCACTCTGACGCCAGGTGCGTGCACTCGTATTGGTGATGGAAGCGTTCTCCAACGCGCTTTCACTGACGCGCTGGTCGGTGACGTAGTCCCAATAACCATTTTGGCGGCTATAAGAAGACTTGTCGGTGAATGTCGGCGAATAGTTGAATGTACCTTCAATGTTGAGCCCTTTATAGGGAGTGATAATTCCGTAGACTGATGCGTTGAGACGCCAGACGGTATTGAAACCGGTGGCTCCTGCCATCTGACCGAAGATATTATTGGCATTGGAAGATTCTTCGCTGGCCAGTGCGGCACGTCCCCAGTAGTTCGGTTCGCCGGGGTATACACCCGGAGTGGTCTGATAGAGATACTTGAATCCGTTGCTGATATTAGCCATCCCGTAATCTTGCTTTTGTCCGTAGAGACGGGTGCCGACGGTCATCCATTTCACTATCTTGGCTTCCAGGTTGGTACGGAAATTGATTTTCTGCGTACTTGAGTCGAGGTTCCAGCGGTTCATGACTCCCTGATTGTCAAGATAGCCCAAAGAAAGCATGTATTTCACTTTCTCCGAACTGCCGGAGACAGACAGATTGTGCTCTTGCGAATATCCGGTGTCGAATACTTCGTCGAACCAATCGGTGTTGGGATAAGCCACGTAATTGGGTACTCCGTACTCGTTCAACCCGTTCGGATCGGCAGAAGCAGCCCTCCAGCGGTCGATGCTTTCCTGCGAGAAGATACCTTTGGTATTCACATTGTCGCAAGCCTCGTTCACCAGTCCCATATAGCGGGCATAGTCGCTCACGAAAGAGAGGTTATTGTAGGGCATCTGCACGACTCCCGAATAAGAATAGGAGATTTGCGGTTTGCCTTTCCCGTTTTTGGTGGTGATAAGGATGACTCCGTTGGCGGCGCGCGTACCATAAATAGCTGTGGAGGCAGCGTCTTTCAGTACGGAGATGCTTTCGATGTCGTTGGGGTTCACATTGTCCATGCTCCATTCGATACCGTCCACCAGGACCAATGGGGAGTTGGTATTGAACGTACCGTTACCGCGGACGCGGATGGTGGCACCGTCCGAGCCGGGTTGTCCCGAAGCTTGTGTGACGTTCATACCGGCGGCGAGTCCCGAAAGGGCGGAAGAAACACTCATGATGGGTCGTCCTTCCGTCTGGTCGGCAAAGTTGATGGAAGTCACGGAGCCGGTCAGATTCACTTTCTTCTGTACACCGTAGCCCACTACCACTACTTCATCCAATACTTTCGTTTCCACTTTCATCTGTACATCGAGTTTCGTACGCCCGTTCAGGGGAAGCGTGGTGGTCTGATAACCAATGTAACTGAAAGAAACGGAAGGTTTGGCAGAAGTTGTTTTTAAGGTGTAGTGTCCGTTCAGGTCTGTCAGGACACCGTTTGTTGTACCTACTTCGACGACGGAAACACCCGGCAGGGTTTCTCCATTCTCATCGATCACTACTCCATTTACCGTGGCAGATGTTTGTGCCCACACCACATCCGTCAGTAAAAAGAGCAAAGCCAATAAAAATAATAGATAATGCTTCTTTTTCATTTTATTAGATTTAATGAAACAATTAGGTTGTTAAATACTCACCCTGCAAAGAAATGGGATATTTAGCCAATCTAATAATACTGTTTAGGCGATTGATGCCACTAATTAAGAAAATTCGGAGGAGAATGAAAAGGAAAAACAAGCTTTTAAGATTTCGACCAGCTTTTATCAGAAAATGACTAGCTAGTTTTATTCCATATTTAAAAATAGGTTGTATTTTTGCCCGATACCTAATAACTATTCGTCGAATATCTAATAAAAACAGTATGAAAAAACATTTTCTACTTCTTATTTTATCACTTTTATTCCTGCCGATTGCACAAGGCAAAGTAAAACTTCCTGCAATGATGGGAGATCACATGGTACTTCAACAGAACAGTTCCGTTAAGTTATGGGGTTGGGCAGACGGTAAGAAAGTAACTGTCACCACTTCGTGGAACAACCGGACCTATCAGGCATCTACGGATAAAGACGGGACTTGGCTGGTGAAAGTAGACACTCCCGAAGGGGGGTATACTCCTTATTCCATTACTATCAGTGACGGAACTCCGGTCACTCTCTCGGATATACTGATAGGAGAGGTATGGATCTGCTCCGGACAGTCGAATATGGAAATGCGTATGATGGGAAATACGGCACAACCCATTGACAACTCACTTGAAACGCTGCTGAATGCAGGTAACTACCGTGACCGTATCCGGTTTATCACCGTGCCAAGAATAAAAGATGTACAGCGAAGGGCGGACTTTAAAAAAGAAAAATGGAAAGTCTCCACTCCTGAAACAACTATTGATTGCAGTGCAACAGCTTATTTTTTTGCCAAACAAATTACCGAAACTCTAAATCTACCGGTAGGATTGGTAATCAATAGCTGGGGAGGTTCCCGAATTGAATCCTGGATGACCGAAGAAACACTGTCATCCATTCAAGGAATAGATATAGAGACAGCCAAAAGTTCTAAACTGGATGTACGTAATCGATTAGGGTGTCTGTATGATATCATGTTATGGCCTGTCAAAAATTATACAGCACGTGGATTTCTTTGGTATCAAGGAGAATCGAACATTTTCAATTATCAATTCTATGCTCCGATGATGACTGCTATGGTACAACTATGGAGAAATGTGTGGGAAGCGCCCGATATGCCTTTCTATTATGTGCAGATTGCTCCTTACAAATATGAAAACAGCCGGAATACAGGTGCCGCCTTGCTGCGTGAAGCACAAGTGGAAGCACTGAAAACAATCCCTAATTCGGGCATTGTACCCACTACGGATATCGGTGATGAATTCTGCATCCATCCGCCACAGAAGGATGTAGTAGGGCTTCGGTTGGCTACGCTTGCACTGACTAAGACATACGGTATCCGCCGGTTGCCATCCAACGGCCCGATGATGACCAAAGTGGACTATGCGGACAAAAAGGCCATAGTGACATTCGATAATGCACCTGCGGGGTTGTTCCCTACTTTCTCCGAACTGGAAGGATTTGAGATTGCGGGAGCGGACAAGAAGTTCTATCCGGCGAAAGCAAAGATTGTAGGACGTACCAACACAGTAGAAGTGTGGAGTGAAGAGGTAGCCCAGCCGGTTGCCGTGCGCTATGCTTTCCGTAATTATGTGGGAAATATCACGCTACGGAATACTTTCGGATTGAGTGCTTTCCCGTTCCGCACAGATACGTGGGATGATGTGAAATAAAGGCTTCTATAAAAGGGGTAATTACCCTGTTTACAGGAGCTATATATCCAATCTGTTGGGCATATATGCCCAGCGTGTTGGGTATATATATCCAACGTATTGGGCATATAGATCCACTACGCAGGATATATAGCTCCTGCAAACAGGGGATATAAAGAAAGGAAATTATGAAACGATCCATCTTATCTATATGTATACTGCTGGCATCGGTTTCTCTGGTCTTCGCCAATATCTACAAGAAATATGACGTTAGATCGGGGTTATCGGGCAACTGTGTCCGGAGCATCCTTCAGGATAGCATCGGCTATATGTGGTTTGCAACGCAGGACGGGCTGAATCGTTTCAACGGTATCGAGTTCACCAACTACGGACATTCGTCAGAAAACGGCGGAAACAGCTATATGAATATAGTAACGATTTGCCGCCATCAGGATAACAATCAGATTTGGGTGGCAAGTACGGAGAAGCTGTATTTATTCGATTCGTGGGAAGAGAAGTTCTCCGTATTCGATAAACAGACGGAAGACGGGGTGTCAGTCAACAGCGTCTTCGGAATGGCATACGACAATGACGGGCAGTTATGGATCGGAACAACCAACGGGCTGTTTGTCTACAACGAGAAAAAAGGTACGTTGAGGCAATATCTGCATTCTCTTTCCGATCCTCATTCATTGCCGGATAATCACGTATGGGTGATTTACAACGACTCGTTCGGGACTATCTGGATAGGTACCCGGAATGGGCTGGCGAAATACAACCAACGCACGGACAACTTCACAGGGTATATATCCGAGGACACTTCTTTCGGACGTCCTGCCTGCAACGAGATTATCTCTTTGATGGAAAGTTCGCAGGGAGTATTATGGGTGGGTACATGGTACGGGGGACTGGCACGGTTCAATAAGGAGACAGGGCAATTCCGCTATTACTTCGGAGAAGGGGACACGCTTACCATTCCGCGCATCCGCACCTTGTTTCAACGAACAGCCAACTCTTTCTATCTCGGCTCCGACGACGGACTTTATACATTCAACACCACGACAGGAGAATGTCTGCCTACCGACGACGAACAAAATAAAGAAAGTATCTATGCCTGTTATCAGGATAGGGAAGGGGGAATCTGGATCGGGACTTATTTCAGTGGAGTGAGTTACCTGTCTCCCAAGCATAAGGATATCGAGTGGTATTATCCCAATGGTACGGAAAATTCTCTTTCGGGAAATGTAATCAGCCAATTCTGCGAAGATCCCGACGGAAACATCTGGATTGCTACCGAAGACGGGGGGCTGAATCTCTTTGATCCCCGCACGAAAAAGTTCAAAAACCATCTGTTGAGAAGCAGTAACCCTAATATCGGTTATCACAATATCCATGCACTATTGTACAATGAAGGAAAATTGTGGATTGGCAGTTTCTCCCGGGGATTATATATCCTGGATACTCAAACGGGAAAAATGAAAAACTATCGCCATAACCGCGCAAACCCACATTCAATTCCTAACGACCATATCTACTCCATCTATCAAACGAAGGATGGCAGCATTTATCTGGGAACGCTCTCCGGATTCTGCCAGTATGACCCGAAAAGTGACTCTTTCCGAACATTGGAACCTTTAAGCCATATCTTTATCTACGATATGGTTGAAGACCAACATGGGGACATGTGGCTGGCAAGCAAAAGGGACGGCATTTGGCGTTACAACCGCCAAACCGGTAAATTGCACAACTATCGCAACGACCCGGCAAATCCTGATTCTCCTTGCAGCAACTGGGTAATCCGTGTGTATATTGATCATAAACAGCATCTATGGTTCTGTACCGAAGGCGGTGGTATCTGCCGTTATCACTATCAGGAGGACCGTTTTGAAAACTTCTCTACCAAAGAGAATCTGCCAAACAATATCATCTATGGCATACTGGACGACCAATCGGGTAACTATTGGCTTTCTTCCAATAGGGGACTGATCCGGTATGAGCCGCAAAACAAACGGGCACAACTCTATACCATCGAGGATGGATTGCAAAGCAACCAATTCAATTTCCGCTCTTCCCTGCAAGCCAGTGACGGGAAATTCTATTTCGGTGGGGTGAACGGGTTTAATTGTTTCTATCCGTTCAAGTTATCTATTAATAAGGTAAGACCTACGGCGTCTATTTCGGCGGTATATATGCACAGCCCCGACGACAAAGTAAGCCTTAGCAAGCGTATACCTGCTCTTAGCGGACAGGTAACGATTCCTTATCAGGTGGTATCGTTCGACATCGCATTCGAAAGTCTTAGTTATGTGGCTCCCAGCAAGAATTTATATGCCTACAAACTGGACGGTATTCACAAAGAATGGATATATACGGATAAACATAACGTATCTTTTCTCAACCTGCCTCCGGGTGAATATACTTTCCGTGTGAAAGCCAGTAACAACGATGAATATTGGAGCAATGACGACTGTTGCCTGCATATTGAAATTCTTCCTCCACCCTGGAAGACCATTTATGCCAAGATTTTCTATTTACTAATAGCGTGTGGCCTCGCATATTTCCTGATACAGCTTTATTTGCGTAAACAGCAGGCTGTGAAAGCAAGAAAGATGAAAGAGATGGAACAAATCAAGAATCAGGAATTGTTCCAGTCGAAAATTACATTCTTCACCCAAGTGGCACATGAAATCAAGACTCCGGTTAGTCTTATCAAAGCTCCGCTGGAAGCTATTTTGGAAACACATGAATGGAACAGTGAAGTGGAAAGCAACCTGTCTGTGATACAAAAGAATACCAACCGGCTGATGGAGCTTATCAAACAATTGCTCGACTTCCGAAAAGTGGACAAGGAAGGTTATACGCTTTCATTCAATGAAGTGGATATCAACCGGATGATAGAGGACATCATCGACCGTTTCCGTGCCATCTCCCTGACCGGAATCTCTTTCAGTGTCTCCCTGCCGAAAGAACATCTGCAATATAATGTAGACCAGGAGGCGCTGACTAAAATTGTCAGCAACCTGCTGACGAATGCCATGAAATATGCCCGCACCCGCATTATGGTGATTTTGGACGAACATCTGTCTGCAGAAGGGCGTACGCTCTTCTTGTGTGTACGCGACGACGGTCCGGGTATTCCGCAAGAGGAATGCAGCAAGGTTTTCGAACCGTTTTATCAAGTGGGAAACACAGGAAACAACGGTTCGGGAGTAGGAATCGGATTGAGTCTCGTCAAATTGTTGGTGGAAAAGCATAAAGGAAAGGTTTATATCAATCCCGGCTATACGGAAGGATGCGAAGTATGTGTGGAAATTCCGTATTTGGAGAAAAGCATCTCTGTCAGCCCCTCCATTACTTCCATGCCCGACAAGGTTCCCGCTCTGGAGGAAGAGAGCGAACCCGCCGGTTACTCTCTTCTGGTAGTGGAAGACACGACGGATATGCTGGAGTTTCTGGCTAAGAATCTGGGAAATACCTATACCATCCATACAGCCGCCAATGGCAAGGAAGCCTTGGAATGTCTGGAGACAACAACAGTAGATCTTATTATCAGCGACATCGTCATGCCTCACATGGACGGATTCGAATTATTAAAGTCCATCCGTTCCGACAATATGCTTTGTCATATCCCGTTTATCCTGCTTTCGGCACTCGACAGCATCGATTCAAAAATTGCGGGTCTTGACTATGGCGCGGATGCTTATATAGAAAAGCCTTTCTCGCTAAGCCACATGAAAGCCACCATCAATAATCTGCTGGAAAACCGGCGCATGCTGTTCAACCACTTTTCAACGGTGCCGAATATGTCATACGACCAGACATTAATGAACAAAACAGACGTGAAATGGCTGAACACGATCAATGAAATCATTATCCGCAATTTCACCAACGAAGAATTTACCATCGACAAGATGGCGGAAGAAATGGCCATCAGCCGTTCCAACTTACAGCGCAAATTGAAAGGGCTGACCGGAATGCCACCCAATGATTATATCCGGTTGATACGGCTCAAAACAGCCGGAGAACTGCTGCGTGAAGGAGAATACCGGATCAATGAGGTTTGTTTCATTGTAGGATTCAATAATCCTTCGTACTTTGCCCGTTGCTTTCAAAAGCAGTTCGGGATATTGCCGAAAGATTATGTGAAAGGTGGTGACATAACCCATTCCCAAAAGGGAACAACTTCAATATCCCCATAAGTTTCCTTCTGGTTGTAAGTAAGCAGTATCTTCTTTTTGAGCATCACATTTTCCAGTTCGAATCCGTACAGTTCACGTTTCAGGTTCATGTCATTCAGTTCATAGCAAACCTGAAAGCCATAAGCTTTCCCGTTTTTATACGCCAAAAAATCACATTCCGTCTTACTATTGTCGAATGAAATATTCATATACCCTTTATTTCTCAGCTCATTATAAACAAGATTCTCCAAGGCACTACCACTTTGCGGAGAATAACGAAAGACATTGGCTGAAACCAAGCCATTGTCAATGAAATAACACTTATGCTGGGAACGGGAAGTCTCTTTCAAAGAATAAGAAAAGTTACGTACATCGACGCAAATATAACTGTCACACAAAAAGTTGAGATAGGACGCAACTGTATTTTCATTGCTTTTCAGTGCCTTACCCACAGCCGGTATAGAAAAACGGCTCCCCATATTGATCAAACATTTTGCCATTCCATTGGGCATTCTGGCGTATCAGGGTCTTTTCCATACCAAAATCAGTTTTTTAATAACCTTCAATTCATGCAAATATAAGAACTTTATTTTGTTTACCTAACTATGTTTCGGTAAAATGAGTATTTACAGGAAACATAATTAGGTAAATAAGCCCTTTAATCTGGAAAGAGTGTTCTTTATAAAGAACGTTTTGCAGATAACACTTGGCGTAAATACCGGATCAATGAGGTTTGTTTCATTGTAGGATTCAATAATCCTTCGTACTTTGCCCGTTGCTTTCAGAAGCAGTTCGGGATATTGCCGAAAGATTATGTGAAGAAAGGAAACATTATCAGGGAAGTACACATTCTCAAGCATTCTCACTGCGATGAGAAAAAATACTCATTATAATGAGAAAAAACTCTCACTGCAATGAGAACTTTTTCTCATCGAAGTGAGAATATACCCTTGTCAGAATAGGCTGAAACAGCTCATGAAGCCAATAAAAGGGCGAGCAATAGAATAGGAAGTATAAAACTTCTGAATTCTATAGGTTCGCCCTCTTATATTAATTTTCTTACGTATTATCAAGAAGAAATATATCCCTGTTTAAATTATATTTTAATAAGAAGCTGTTGCCGGAATACCTTCCTTTTCCAATAAAGCCACAATACGGTCTAACTCTTCATGCGTAGCCTTTTGCAAATCGTGGTCGGGAGTCTCCCGGTCAATCGTATAAATCATCACTTGACGGGGAGCGATTTCTTTCACTGCTTCTATCCAGGGGAGCACATACTTGTCGGATGTATTATCCATGTCTTTTCCCTGATAACCTCCTTTCAGAAACATCGTCTGTACGATACAGTTTCCTTTGAACTCTTTCATTCTTTCGATGATCTTCTTAACAGAATATTTTCCGTTAGGACGATCCAACAGATGAATGTATTCTTCATCCACCGTATCCAGTTTCAGGATATTATTATCTATCTTGTTCAGTGCTTCGAATACGGCAGGACGGTCGATAAATGTAGAGTTACTCAATACGCTTACTTTTGCTTTTGGGAAATACTTGTCGCGAAGCGCAAGTGTATCTTCTATGATTTCCGGGAAATGGGGATGCGCAGTCGGTTCACCGTTTCCGGCAAATGTCAGTACATCGGGAGCAGGGCCGTTTGCCTGCATGTCTTTCAGTTTCTCTTCGAGAGCCGTGCGGACTTCTTCACGGGTAGGAAGAAGTTTCTTCGTACGATGTTCGGCATTGAAACCACACTCACAATAAATGCAGTCGAATGAACAAACCTTACCGTCGTCCGGCAATAAATTGATTCCCAAAGAAACGCCCAAACGGCGGGAATGAATAGGGCCGAAGATGGGTGAAGGAAAAATAATAGTCATCTTATTCTAATTATTTATTCATAAATCATAGCAAAGATAACCCAAAACTTATAGGTTATTCTATCTGTACGACCATTTTTTCATCATCCCAAACAAATTATTACTCTAACGCCACTCAAGAAACCACACGGAAATATTGATCCATTCTTCTCAAAAGCAGAATATACATATCACGTACTTCCCTTTGGGAATGTGTCGTGCTAAGCTCCTCCAGTCTATCGTGCAGACTATGCAATTCGTTCGTTAAACGTTTCTTTATACTATTATGTTCAGTAGCTTCCTGCATAATATCCAGCCACGCTTCCAAACATATCAGCTGAATATCCATCTGTTCATAACTAACGGCAGACTGCGGATCAAAACCATTAAACAATCCTTTATAAAGATCCCGGAAAAAATCAATATCGTCATACCCCTTCCGGTCACTCTGCAACGCCTGCAATCGAAGAGCTGAAATTGTCTTTACACTCAACAATTGTTTGAACAACTTCGCCAGTTCCGGATACAGAAGATTGTTTCTTGTTTCCAACAAATTCTCTTTTACATAGGTACATTCCATCTTTTTAACAGAATGAAATAAATAGTTGTCCAAATCAAGCATTGCCTGACGCTGCGCATCTGCCGGTTGAGAACTACCCACCACCTTTGCCATTTCCATCAGATAACTCCCATACAGACGAATAGCCTTTCTGTATATATCAGTGAGCGAACTCCCTTTATCGTATTTCTTCCCCTTATACACAATCTTGTCCAACCGACTCACTACAGTCTGTAAATCCGATATTTTGACCGTATAATCTTCTGGAAATGAAGAATCAGAATTCTCCTTCCCTGATGGTTGGAATAAACGAATGTGATCTGGTAAATTATGATCTATCCATTGGCGGAGCTTCTCCCGTTCATCATAACAATTTTGGTCTCCTTTGAAAGGATGATAACCAAAATAAATAGTCCGGCAATCATCATCTCCAACTTTTAAAGTCTTTCCACACGAACTTTTCGATAAACTTCTGCGCAAACCTAAAAGATATCCAATTTCTTCCGTTATTTCATTTTGCAACAATTCTTTTTCCACTTCTTTAGAATAACGGTCAGCCAGAATACGCGAATCCGAGGCACCGCAACTTAACAGATAGTCGTCTAATTTTCCTTTTAGGAATCCATGTCCGATATTCAGACGACATGAAAGTATTTCTCCGGTACGAGGATGACAGATAAAGTCACTTTTGATCCCCGGTATTCTTAAATCATAAGATATAAAAGCACGTTGTTCCGCCGGAATTATCTTTCGGTCTGCATACCTTACTTGTAAAGCATCATGAATACCTGCTTTATGGAAGGCGGTATTCCATGCTTCCACTCCTTCCTTTACTGCCTGGAAATATTCCTTCGGAAAAAGGGTATCTACATAGAAAGTAAGCGGTTGTGACATATCCCAACGAAGAATCAATGAATCTTCTACCATACAATAAGGATTTTGCGAGTAATCTTTGAAACTCAATGTCCGGTAGGGTATTCTGTAATCTGCCAGGCGGATCTGATCTTTTTTCAGAGGTAGCAAGCGTACTGCACAAGTGACTTCCAAAGGCATACTACCTTCAGGCAATAGAACGGCAGAACTGGACAGCATATATCTTTCTGCTTCAACTCCATGATAGCGCCTGACCGTAAACGACACACCTTCCTTAAAAGGATGTATTTTCATTATTTCCGACAGTTCCGGAACCAAGGAACGAATAAAACTATCATTATAGCTGAACCAGTCATCGCCAGTCATCAGATACTCTGTTATCCGAATAATAGCTCCCTGCTCTTTTGAATAGGCCACCACTGGATAACTTTTACCGGCAGGTTGCATATTTGACAACGAGAAAGATTGCTGATATGTGCTTTTTTCATCTAAAATACGCTCTGTATAAAACGGTTTTTGAAAGCAAATTGTAGCTTTATCCGGAGATATAATACGCACTACTCCCAGTCCGTCAACCGGACGATTCAACAAATCAAACCCTCGGTCTATCTGTCCACTGACTTCAATTTCCCGCCCGATATATTTTTCGGGTATTTCCAAATAGATTTCTTTTTCCGCTACATACACAGGAAACACACCGTCGATCTTATCCATCCCGGCAACAAAAAACTCGTCAAATGACTTGACGGAATCCTGTGCCTGAAGCAAAGCTGTGACACACAACAATATACCAATCACATATCTTCTTCTCTTCATGAATTTCTTTATTTACTTTTCATCATTAAAACAAAATACTATCTACAAGAAACATTGCCCGTTTTTTGGTAACCGGATCCGTAATCTTATGGCTATAATCAAGACTTTCCTCCTTTATTCTATTCAAAGCCTGCATAATGGAAACCAATAATCTCGACGAAGTTATCTTTTCTGATCTATCCAACAATTTAACAAGTTTACTCACATAAAGCAGCTGCACTTTATACTTGGCGTCACTTACAGGAATATTGTCAGCCCATTCGGCAAATAATTCTTTATGTATGCTTTCCAAAAACTCATCTACAGACAACATATCCTCACAAACATTCTCCGTTCTTTCCACTTCCCGGAGGGAACGAATCATTTCCGACATCAGCTCTTCATAAAAGCGATCGAACTCCCGACTACCGTTTATTTCTAATTTAGCGGTAAGTTTTTCATCAAACATCCACACAGGCGGTTGTAATATATAAGCCTGTATAAAGCTCATAACCTTCTTATTGTAATCGGCTTTTTCGGGTATGTAAATATTCTCATCATCCGGCTCAGCAAGACGCTTTCCACCCAAATGAGACAAAACGTGCTGTACCCACTGCATATAATGCTCCAATACCGCTTCATAACGCCCCTGTAATACACGCAAGGACATTTTATCCGTCACATTCCAGACATCCGGATGTTCACACAAATATTTCAGATTCTCTATTCCCTGTGTATTAACCATAACATGGTCATTACCTAAATCTTCCGCCTGAGCCCGTACATCCATTCTGCCCGAAAAATGTAATGAGGGATCTTTCTGTTTTTCCTGATTCCAAAGGGTCCTGTTCTTTTCTCTTTCAGAAGCATCTTTACCCGGAAATATACGGTAGCCCCATTCAATAGCCCACTTATCATATTCGCCGACACGTACCCGCCTGTTTCTCAAATCAACTTTATCTTGAGGACGCAAAGCATAATTACACCGCACATAATCCATAATGGAACTACCAATACTATATTGACTTAAAAAGTCATTATCACGTAATTGATCGATGGAGTAATGAGAACTACCCAGAAAGTTATGTTCCAATCCTAATGTATGACCCACTTCATGTGTCAGCACTTGTTTTATCTGTTCGTATTGCAAAGAGTCCGGCAGCTCTATATTCCATGCCTGCGGATCATTCGCTCCACATTGAGCAAAATACCATTTCTGTTCCAAATTCAAGACACTGCAAAAAATACCGATGTGGCAAGCTATAATCTCACCGGACCGGGGTTCGCATGGAGTCGGTCCATAAGCGTTATTTTGTCCTGATATCTTCCATGAGATGAACGGATAAGTACTGTCATAAATACTAAAATCAGAATCTTCCTCAACGGTAGGAGCCAGCCGCGCATCAATGGCGTTCTTAAATCCAGCTTTCTCGAAAGCCGGACGCCAGTCACGCACCGCTTCAATGATACAGTCGATGTACTTTTCCGGTGTATTACGATCTATATAAAAAATAATAGGTTGTATGGGTTCTACCAGTTCCCCCCTCATGTATCTTTCTTCATCTTCCGCCCTTATTTCCAGCCGCCATCGTTTGACAACAGATTTCCGAATAGCAGGCTGATTCCCTTGAAAACACTCCTTGCTGATAGAAAAATAAGCTCCGGTATTTGCAGCAACTGCCTCCAACGGTCTTTTTGACAGTAATTTTATGCAGATACCTGTATCCCAGTCTCCAATATAAGGAGGTGCAACAGGCTTACCTGGTATTTTCATTGACGAACTTCGATAAGCTCGTGATGCGTGTATCAACAAGCGGTTGTCATATCCTTTAATTTCCTTGATATAATCTTTCTCTCTTAAACGCGTACCTATCAATAAATCAAAAGATACAATATCAAGAGTAAACAAAGGAAAATCTTTTAATACTTCACCAATCTCTATCAGGCTGCTTCCCTGATTCCTAGCTTTAATCGGTAATATTTTATAAAGCCTTTCATTCCCACGTTGGGCGGCGATTTTTGCATACGTTCCTTCAGGATTTTCTATCACCCTCTCATATTGTGGATCCATCATCCACAACTCGTCACCCTGTTTACGGAAACTGAAAAATACCGGACCTATCATGTCACCCGCATATCCGAATTTCTTTTCCATATCCCGGTCCGGACGGGCAGGAGCTGTCAGGATAGTTGTCGTTACGGCAAACTCACGTCCAATCAATGAATCCGGGATTTCCCAATAGATATGTTTATCACTTCGGTAGGTAGTAAACATACCGGGAATAACTTCCACTGGTGCTTCTTCTTTAATAAAAGTTGTAATACTTTGCTGTTGCCCGTACAGACAAGTACAGACAACAGCAAGAAATACTGCACCGATAATTCCTTTTAGCATAAAGACCGGTTTATACTATTCATAATTATAGCTAATATCAACAATCTTCCCAATAGGCTGATCGGGATCTTCGTAAACACAAATGCTGTTTTCTTCACGAGCTACATCGCCCGCCACTGTCAATTGCAATTCGACAACTACACCTTTGTCAGCAGTATTGATACCCAACCCGAGAGACATACCTAGTTTCTCCTTATATTCGCCTATTTCCTCATCGTCATCTTCCTCTCTCACACTTTCAGGGTCCTTAAATTTAAAACTAACTATCTGTGCTGACGGATCAGTTTCATAAGTATAAAGTTCAATTGCCCTTCCGCGACCAAGATCAATGCGATATAATTTATTACCCGATGTCATAAATATAAGGTTTGCCGTATACGCGTAAGAAGCTGCAAATTTTGCTGTTTCTACATTTACTTCGGACGGTAAAGCAATCGTATACCGGGCAGCACAAATCGGATCTTCATCTTGCGCACTGAATTTAAACACAGTCAGCTCTTTTCCGTTATGGGGAGCAGCAATTGCATAAGCAAAATTTCCCCCGTTTCCTCCCGTAACAATGTCATGCACTTCTAAAGACGGATCAATCTTATTTGGATCAAAGACATTTGATTCATCAGACGACATTAAATATGTCCTGACAGGTTTCTGATCAGTCCATTTAGTTCCATAATTACGTATATCTTGAGTAGCCGAATTCGGTACCATATAATCGCTAAAACCCAGAATAGAGGAAGCAAGAAAACGATGATTTTCAGAATCAAAAAACAAATAGCCTCCTCCATACGAACCATAAGCGGAAATGGCGGGAAACTCACTTTCCTTTTTTACTGAGAATGGTACACAAAATCCATCCATAGGAGCACAATATGCTTTTCCACTATTCACAAACAATTCACCATGAGTACTCATCTTATAGAGCTCGATATTCAACGGTTCCCCTTTTCCAGTCGGTTCAAAAAGTATTTTATTCGATGGATATCTCGTTATTAAAGTACTTGGAGTCAACAAGGCCAAGTCCCGATCGGTTACCACCATTAACGCCGGACTTACTTTAAAACCAAAAAAACCCAGCATACTACTTAAAAACGAATCTCCATAGTTTTTTCTTGCACTTACCGCCAAAGGTTTTCCTTCTAACGGAAATGACTGATTCAATTCTGATTTAAAAACATCCGGATAAACATAATATCCTTCCGGAGTACCCTCTATCGCTCCTAATACTCCCTTTCCTTCTTTTTCCTGCAATACAAACCAGCAAGGATTTAAAGGACGAATAATTGCAACTTCACCTATCTGATACCAGGTTGTTCCATTCTTTTTATCCGTAATGACCAACATCAAACCTATATTTTCGGATTCATAAGGCTCGACTGTTACTTTACATTCTTTGCCTACGGAATAATCTTTATAATCACTAAGTCTGTCCGACCCCGCTTTCTTTCCTTCGATTGTTTTCTTCCATTGAAATACAAGGTTTTTCTCATTTTGCTCCAAAGTCTGAGAAATCTCGGGTATAATTGAAACTTCGACTGCTTCCTCTTTAGGCATACGTACCTTCGTTTCAGGTATTACGATATCCATCGTATTTACATCATGATAATCGTAATCTCCCTTGTCATCGTAACAGCCTGTTTGCAATAAAGCCGCTCCGATAAAACTTACTATACAGATGATATATTTCCTCATAACGTTTCTTTTTAATCTTATTCATATTCTATTTCATCACCCTCTTCACCTAAAATCGGTGGATTTCCCTCCTCCTTATATTCTCTATAAGCTTGCTTGATTACATCAATATCTTCATCTTCCAAATCATCCCATACACGTTGACATACATCCATAATAAACATATATTTAGCATCGCTATAACTGCCAAATCCCACATAATCACTCCATTCGGTCGGTTTCAACTCCCATCTGACATTTAAAACGATTTGATTCTTTTCTACCAGACCTTTATCAAACTGATGAAGAGGGTTATTCAAATCAAACTCCAGATAACAACCATAAACATTTCTACCTGCCTCTACTTTCGGACGATTTATTTTATAATAGAATATCTGGCAAACTGTATCAAGGTCAGTATATGTATACTTGCTTTCCAATAATACATCCACTGAATTCTGATAATCATTATTCGGAGTTACTTTCACACAGAAATCACGATTCTCTTTCAAAAAATCTCCTTGTATTCTTACCTCGAAACTGTCTACAGCATAAGGTTCTTTCTTCACATAATCCGTATCAACCAAAGTACGGACATGCGTAGTGCTACCATAGAAATTGATACGAGGTGTCTGGTCATATAAGTCTATCTCGTTTTCACTGCATCCTACATAAATGCCGCAAACAAGAATAGCTAAAACAAAATATATAATACGTTTCATAATGCTTCATCATTTAGAGTTGTTTCCAAAAATATACTCGTCATCCGGCAACGTCATCTGATAATGGGCTTCAGTCATCGTTTCAATCCCACAACCATAATAAGTGCTATAATTATGCGCTTTCAAGAAATAGAAAAGTTGACCTTCCGCGAAATATTCTTTTCTATATTCTTTCATTATCTCATTAATACGTTTAGTCTGGTTTTTGTCTTCTTCCGAAGTATTATCAAGGTCATCATATCCGGTAGTCGGTATTTCATCACTATAAGAGATACCACGTGCAAAACGTACGGTATTTAACGCGTCAGCACTTTCCGATGCAGAAGGAACACATTCTGCTACAATATAATACATTTCGGGTAAGCGTATCAAAGGGATAGCGTCAGCACCGGAATAAGCATATCCGCCATTCAAAGGTTTCTGATTATATTTTCTACAAAAAACATCTGTCCGACTTGCCCCATTAATAACCTCAAACATTTCCGTATTTTTTCTCCAGTCAGTATTCCCTGCATCGGCAGTTTCATAGAAGAATTTAAATTTATCTCCATCCAGATAGAAATGTTGCTGAGTATTGGTATTCTCCATATCCATATAATTTCCAATAAGCAAATTGGAGAATTCATTGACTGTTATTCCAAAGATTTGCTCTGCGTAGCGTATGGAATTGTAATTGGAAGCAGTCTGCGATTTATACAATGTAAAATACTTAGAGGCAGCAATCACTTGTTTAGCGTACTCTGTGGCCAATCCTTTACTTTCCGCATCACCTTTGTAACAATATACACGAGCCAGCATAGCTTTAACCGCATATAGATTCATACGAAACTCACGATTGACAAGAAAATGATTTTTATCTATAAAATCTTCATCCGTCTGATCGGTAAAGAAATCAAGAGGATCACTCTCTTTCAGTAATTTTTCAGCGTCATTCAAATCTTTGAGAATAGCGTCAACCACTTCGCTGGCTGGTAAAACAGGAGTGGCATCCTTATCAAAAGCAATACGGTAGGGTATAGCTTTGGATGCAGGATGTTCTTTATAAACAGGACCGAACATACGCAACAAATCAAAGTGAAGAAAAGCGCGAAGCCCGAGTGCCTCTCCCTTCATAGTTTCATAATAGCGTTCGGTAACTAAAACATCTTTATTTTTGTCTACGTACTCCAAGAAGTTATTAATATTGGCTATGATGTTATACATCGTTGAGTAAATCCCATTCTTCTTACTCAAAAACATGTTCTCATAATCGAACACGATACTTTGGTCGAAAACAGCATTTGTATTATACCCCGGATAATCGGAATATAATCCTGCCAACTCATCCAAATAAGCATAAGTCAAGTCTCCGGCATATAATGTCGTGGTTCCCAACTTCAAATAAATACCTGTAAGCGCATCCTTAAATCCTGATTCCGACTCAAATTGCTTGTCGGTAGGAATAGAAGTCTTCGGAGATACATCCAACCAGTCGCTGCAAGACATAAGTCCCAGCATTGTTGTTGTTAATAGTATATATATTATCTGTTTCATACAAATAGGTTTTTAATTAGAAAGCAACATTCAGAGCAAATGTAAACTGACGGGAATACGGATAGTACAAACCTCTTTCGCGTTTCACTGTAGACCAATAGAAAAAGTCTTCCATATTAAACGTCACTTTAGCGGAACTCAATCCCCAATGACTAATAAATTTTGTATTAGTACGATCCATACGATAGTAAACAGACAACGAACTTCCCTGGAATATATTTTCATCCATTATAAACCGGGAAGTGGCTTTCGTTTCCAAACCGTTAGGATTAAGAATACGGAACTGTGCCTTATCACCCGGTTTCGCCCAACGTAGCTGAGTTACCCGTCGATCTACATTATATTTCAAATTAGCATTTTCCACCTTGTCAAGCAAGGTCTGATTATATACCTGACCGCCAAACTGATACCTGAAGCTGACATCTGCTCCCCAACCTCTGTATGTAAAGGAAGAATTAATATATCCTTGCCATTTAGGTTCTGTATTACCAATAGGTACTACATCATTCGCACTCCAGTTAACGGCACTCGTCATCTCCCCGTTACGTTTCAATAATATTTCATCTCCGGAAGCCGGATCAATACCTAATGAACGTACTACCCAGATACGGGAAAGAGATTCACCTTCTTCATAACGTGGCAACGGCGTATCTTTTAAATCTGATGCACTTTTATCATTTCTGTATTTCATCGCTTCCGATATTTTCAATAGTTTGTCAGTATTATGAGAACCGTTTACTGTAATTGTCCAATAAGCTTGTTTAGCAGTGTTTTTATAAGGAATAGCCGAGAGAGAAATTTCCCAACCCTTATTCTCTATCTTTCCCAGATTTTCCGGATAACTGCTGAAACCAAGAGAAGGAGCAAGACTTATATTGGCAACCATATTATCTGTTATTTTCCGATAATATTCCACACGTGCAGTAAAACGCTGATCGAAAAACCCGAGTTCCAAGGCAAGATTAGTACTTTTTGTAGTCTGCCATTTTAAACTTTCATTATGCATAGCCAAGATTTCCGAACCTGTTGCATCCGACGAGTAATAAGGAAGCAGTAAATTGGAATATGTATAATAACCATGTGCCTGATAAGGATCAAAACCTTGGGAACCGGTCGTACCGTATGTACCCCTCAAAATGAAATCGGAAATAAAAGATACATCTTTCAAAAAGTTCTCTTTTTTCAAATCCCAACGTAATCCGGTTGACCAGAAAGGAGCCCAACGGTTATTTTTTCCAAACTGTGATGAACCGTCCAAGCGTATATTAAAGTCGAACGAATACTTATATTTATAAGAATAGCCTCCAGCAGCTACCCAACCAATGGAGCGCGTTGTCCTCTCATCTCCTGTCACCTTCTCATTATATTTCTTACCAAACAACAAGTTATCCATATTATCATTCGGGAAACCAGTCACATAGTTTCCATAAGTCTCCGAATTATTCTCCAATACACTCATACGTGCATTAGCAGTCAGATAATGGTCTTTCAATTGCTTGTTCCAGCTTCCTGTCAAATCGATTCCCCAACTGACAGCTTCACTCTGGCTTCTGCGGTAATCACCTCTTAAGGTAGGATCGGTCACATTATCAAAAAGCGTATGTTGTGCAGGACGGAAAATATCACGATGTCCTACACTTTTGGACAAATTAAAAGCTCCTTCAAACCGTAATTCATTAGTAGGATTATATTCTACCCTGAAAAGTTCACGTACTGTGAAGTTCTTACTCTGATCTTTGCTGTTGAATGTCGTATTGTACATCGGATTCAGGTAGCTCGACTCACCACCCACTCCTTCAAAATTATCAAGCCGTTTTTGTATTTCTCCGTTCTCTCCATACGGACGCAGATAAGGATTCAAGCGGGTATATTCACTAAAACTTCCCCACGGAGACTCATTAGCCACCGAATTATCCAACGTAATGCTATTCTTTAACAACACCTTTTTCAGACGATACTGAAAATCAAGTGAACCGGTCAGTACATCACGTTTGCTGTCTTTCATCACACCCGGAGAACTATTATATCCGACATACATCCGATAGCGTAAGGCTTCATCACCACCTTCCAGCGTAACTGTATGTCGTTGTTGGAAAGCTGTTTGCAAAGGCTTGTCCAGCCAATAAGTATTTACTCCTGCCAGCACTTCACGCAATTTAGATTGATAGAGCTGCCATTTTTCAACTGTTTCGCCGCCGTATGTATAAAGTCCGCTTTGCAACTCTGCATCTATCTTCTCTCTTGCATTCATCAAGTTATACCCGGTCATATCCGGAGCTTCAATACGAAGTTCCCCACCATAAGTCACCCAAATCCGTCCCGGTTTGGGAGTCTTGCTTTCGATAACAATTACTCCATTTGCCGCACGCGAACCATAAATAGCCGTAGCTGCCGCATCTTTCAACACAACGATGGAAGCAACACGGTCGGGATCCATATCAGCAAGTGTCTGTATACTGATTTCAAATCCGTCCATGATAAGCAGCGGTTGATTGGCATAGGTCTCATATTCGCCCTGAACTGCCAGCACATCATTACTGGCAGAATTTAAATCTACCGTAGCCTGTGCATTCAAATCCATATTTGCACCGCCACGCATACGCATATCAGGCAGATTATTCGGATTAGACCCCATATTGATATTATCCATGATACGAAGCCCGGGAGCGACAGCAGCTATCGCTTTAGCCACATTATTCGTACTATACTTTTTCAGTTCTTCACCCTTGATAGTAACAGCAGAACCAGTGAATCCCTCTTTCTTTCTATTAAACATACCTGTCACCACCACTTCATCGAGTGCTTTTGTATCAGACTTCATCACTACCGACATATAGGATGAAGGATTCAAGAACTGAGTCTCCAAACCTACATACGATATTCTAACCCGACTATCTTTCGAAACATTAGAAAGCTGAAAATTACCATTATTGTCCGTGATAGCCCTAATATTATTGGCATCTTCTACGATAATAGTGGCACCGATAACAGGAAGTCCGTCTTCCTCGGAAAAAACTTTTCCTTTTACTTGTGAAAAAAACTTTTTAGAATCCTCTTTTGTGATATTGATGAATTGTCCGTCAATGTGGTATTTCAACGGATTTTTCCCGATAATCACTTTCAATGCTTCATCGACTGTAGCTTTTTCTACTTTTCCGGTAGAAGTATAAGAACTGATTTCATCGTAGATAAAAAGAACTTTATATCCCGATACTTTTTCAAAACGTTTAAAAATAGAGGGTAATCCTTCATTTTTAAACTCCATTGTTATTTGCTTTTCCTTACCTGTTTGCGCTTCAACACGCCATGAATAGGCAAAAAGGAAAAACAAGAACAAGACAATGAACTTTTGTGCTTGATTCTTTTTCATAAGCCCGAATAGTTAAATAATATTTCATTCTTTTAATTATATACGAAGTTTAAAAAAGAATGGTTACCCTTAAAAGAATTTATTTTTCAGAAATATATATTTCTATTCAGATTTATATCTTTTTGCTTGCTTTTTATTCGATAATTAGTTTTCCTGCTTCAAAATAAGCATGTATTCTCTCCATTCGATTCAATAATTCAATCAAGTGAAAGATGTCTTGATGACGATTTGCAAAGAAATGCATACGAAGATCCATAATTTTGCTGTTGCGGAACTCAATATCTATATTATACCAACGCCCTATTTCTTTCATCATGTCAACCAGAGCAACATCGTCAAAATAGAAAAATCCTTCCTTCCAATATAAAAATGATTCAATATCCACCTCTTTCACAGCAAATGTTCCGTTAGAAGAAAGTTGTGCACTTTGTCCCGGCATCATTTCAACACTATGAACTCCACAAGTATCGCTAACAGCCACTTTTCCTGTAATGAGCGTAACACGAACGTCAGTAGGAGAGTAGCTACGCACATTAAATTCCGTTCCTAATACGCGAACCTGTATATTTCCAGTTTTTACAATAAAAGGATGTTCTGCATCTTTAGTAACTTTAAAATAAGCTTCACCTTCCAAAGAGACGACTCTTTCTTTTCCTTTAAAAATCGTAGGGTAAGCTAATCGGCTGTCTGAATTCAAGAAGACTTCGGTTCCTTCGGATAAAACAACTTTGAATGTCTCTCCCCTGGGAATACTTAATCTATGTATCTGTATTCTCTGCTTTCCCACTTCCTTAGTTTCTGTCTGAAGAAGAGCACGACTATAATCTATTTCTTTAGAAGACAACTGTGCAGTAGAGGAAGACGAAAGAGATTCTACCACTTCTTTTAGTGGCTTTACTTCCTTCTCATCATTCACTTGTAAAGTGACTTGTTGGGCAACATGATTGGCTTGAAACACTTGAATGATTTCCGGTTGCGACGAAATCATCATTGCACGCAAAACTAAAATTATGACAACAGCTGCCGCTACACCTGTGATACTGGCCCACAACAGCATGCGTGTATTTTTTCTTCGATTGTTTTTAGAATGTTTATTATGAAAATCTGCCATTTCATTCCGGACATCAATTGCCAGCATATTTTGTTTTTTCTACATCTCTATCACAATTTCTGCCAAATCAGAACATGCTTGCAAGCATTCCTCATCTTCTTTCAAATTATGTAATTGATCAGCAGTTATATGAGAACGATTCTCCATAATTTCCAGGAGTTCTTCTTCCGACTTACTTATATTTATATTCTTTTCATCCATAAATAATGTATTCAATATATATATTTACGTTTTAAAGTCTATTCCGGTTACCCTCTTGCCCCAATTCTTCGCGAAGAATACGCAAAGCCTTTACTATATTCTTATGAATAGCCGCAACACTTACATTCAATTCTTCGGCCACTTCTTTATATTTCTTATTATGAATATAGCATGCTTCCAATATATGATAATTATAAGGAGTCAACTTTTCCATAGCTTTACGAATACGCAAAACACGAGAATCAGAATGTTGCGAATCGCTTTCTATCATTTTATCAGTTAATTGCGAAGTAAACTCTACATATTCTTCATGGATATTTTGCTTGCGAAGATAGTCAATGCAACGTGTACGAATGATTGTATAAAGATAAGTTTTAGCCGTCGCCTCTTCTATCTTTTCATAATTACGCCACAAATACTCAAAAGCATCACTTACGATATCTCTGCATACCTCAGCGTCATTTATAAAATAATATGCAAAATATACAAACTGTGCATACCATTCATTAAACATTTTGTCAAAAGTAGCCCTGTCATCCATTTAATATCGTATTCTTCTATTATTTCTGGCAGACAAATATACATTAAAACTTAATACGCAGTTGCATTTGTACATCTCCTTTTTTATTTCCACAGATCAAATCATTGCCTGAACCGATCTCATTCCGATCTAAATAGACTGTTTCGCCAAACTTGGTTATGAACAACCAGTGCTTATTCAGTTCATATCTGAAACGAACGGAGCAGCGAAATCCACGACCTTGGAAGGACGGTGTGTAAAACGTATAAAGCAATCCGCTTTCCGAAGCATATACACGCGAATCATAATCGTCTGTAAAAAAGTAACTGCCCTGAACGTCAGCAAACAGCCTGGCCCAAGGCAGTTGGGAGGATATCATTTGTGTAACCTGATATCCTATATTAGCAGCTCTGTCCTGAGAATGAAAATGATTATAATCTAAAGTTGTACGACTGCTTAACACATCTCCTAAAGAATAGTTCAAACGATAACGAAGTTGATGGTGAAAAATAGGAAGTGTTAGTGATCCTTTACTACCTGTCCAATCCCGTTCTTTGCGTTTATAGCGGTACTTCAGATACATGGATAGATAGCTGCGTGGAGTGAAAGTGGCTTGAAGCAATCCGTCTGTTCCGCGAGAGGGTTTATTTACTCTGTATTTTTTCCACGGAAAAGAAAATAAATCGAATGAGGCGAAGAATTTCCAATAGGCAAAAGGAGAAGTCTCCATGCCGATATAATATCCCTGTTCATTTTGTGTCGTACTTCCTTCACCAAAAGAATGGGCAAACATGGCCCAATAGTTATAAGAATAAAACCGGTGTATCAACATGATTTGAGTGTTTTGAACCGGTGAATATTGCAAACGGTTCAAAGAGGCCCAACCTTGTTTTCCTATGGCCGTCTCTCCTTGAAAAGAAAAACGATGCCAGCGATAAGCATAATCAATCCCCAGATTATAGAAGTTGTTTCCATGAAGATTGTATTTGGAATAGCCTGTTAATTCCGGTTCATAAGGTTGGTTGAAAAGGTAGTAAATACCGGTGATACCCAGTCGGATACGGTTGTGTTGATAACTCACGTTTCCACCTGTTAATTGCATGGTGAACAGGTTCTTTTTATCTGCTTCCTTTTGACTTCGATGTAGCCCGGTTTTATAGATAGAGGTGATTGCTCCATCAGTGATTACTCCATCTAATAAACGGTGTGAATAGAAACCGGAAAGATCCCAATCTTTAGATAAAGCAACAGTGGCAGCCACTCCCCGAAAATAATTGTATTCATCGCTGGAAGAGTGTTTCTTTATTCTGCCACTACGATTGTTGAAAGAAGAGGCATAGATTGTTTTTCCCATCAGATAATCAGTGCTAATCACTAATCCTTGTCCGAAACTAAGCCGATAGTTACCAACAGCTAATGCTTTTAATCGTCCACAATCTTTTAATAACAGATAAAAGGAATAATAATCATAGCCGTAGCGATTGTGTAAAGCTCCAAAAGGTTCTCCAGCATCTTTTTCAGCAACGACTCCTGCATAGAGCCGGTCACTATATCGGAAACTGTATTTCACAGAGTTATAAACAGAAGGTCCTAAATAGGTATGTTCATAACCTTTTCGCCTATAAAATGGTATATCAAAGCGAGTTAACAGCTCATTTTTTCCATATTTCGCTGCGCTTTTCAACAGACTTTTCCACCGAAAAGCAGGTTCATTGTTAATAGCTTTTATACAGACAAAAGGTAGTAAATACTGGATTGTTTGCCTATCCATCTCTTCTACCAGTTGAAGTTCATAGATGGTTTTCATCTGTCCGTGTATATAGATGTAGGCCAGCAAATGTTCAATCTGAATATCACTAAGGAAAGGAAACTGTTCGAGTTGTTCACGGGTAGCAACATTCAAATTAACTGGTTCCTGCATACGATTGGAAAGTTCTTCCAATTCATTTTCCCAATTAGGAGTATTAACAGAGTTATCAGTTCCGTTATTAACGGATAAATCTTCAAGAACATCTTCTAAAAGACTTTCAGAAAGGTTTTGAGCACTACAAGCAGGAATTATTAACAGGCTGTTTATAATACTTATCAACCGTAAAAGTTGAATAGTTTTCATCAATAAAATGGTTTATTCTTCCTGCTTTTTAACAGATAAGGCCGCAAAGATACTTTAAATAGGTTAACATCGAAGAGAAATGTCTGAATAATAAAATTTTAATTCTATTTTTGTATCGTGAAAAGAAGGCTTAACATAGTAGTAATGACGCTGTTTGCTATTGTTTGTTGTTCGTTGCGCCTGCAAGCTCAAGATAAACAAAGCATCAATGGATATTTGGTTCCGATGTGTATCTACAATGGAGATACCATTCCATGTGTCCAGTTAAGAACTGTGTATATTTTCCGTCCGTTGAAATTCAAAAATGAAAAGGAACGCCAGGAATATTACCGACTGATCCGCAATGTGAAAAAGGTATATCCTATCTCCAGAGAAATTAACCAGGCCATCATTGAAACTTACGAATATCTTCAGACTTTACCCAATGAGAAAGCCCGCCAAAAACATATCAAACGGGTTGAAAAAGGATTGAAAGATCAATATACTCCCCGAATGAAAAAACTCTCGTTTGCACAGGGAAAACTGTTGATTAAATTAATAGACCGCCAAAGCAATTCTACCAGTTATGAACTGGTAAAAGCATTTATGGGACCTTTCAAAGCGGGATTCTATCAGACTTTTGCTGCATTGTTCGGAGCCAGTTTAAAAAAAGAATATGATCCGCAAGGTGAAGACAAACTAACGGAACGTGTAGTGTTGATGGTGGAGAACGGACAGATCTAAAATCAATCAGCTTATAAGTTTATAAACTTTATAAACTAATTGATCACTACTCAACCATACTAGTTATCATTTCAAGAATTAACAAGCTTCCTGCAAGGTATTAATTTCCGGTTTCTCAGAAGTTAATACTTGAGTTCCCAGCTATTAATACATATCATATAGGCTGTTAATACCTGAAAACTCAAGTATTAACAGCCTGAAAACGAACTATCAACAACTATAATAATAATTACCCAACACCCATAGAATCAACATGGCTCCATATAGTTATAAACAGAACATAGTTATTGATTATGAATGAATTAACTAAGCTATTAACTCGTTATAAACAACTTATTAACCAATCCTGTATTATGACTATTAGTGTAACTTTTTGAACAAATCCCAAATCACAATACCAGTAGTTACGGAAACATTCAACGAATGTTTGGTACCATATTGAGGAATCTCTATACAGCCATCCGAATGGTTAATAACCTCCTGCTGTACCCCTTTCACTTCGTTTCCCATAACGATAGCGTACTTCTTGGTTTTATCCAACTGGAGCTCATCAAGCATGATGCTTCCTTCCGCCTGCTCTACAGAATAAACGATATACCCTTCATTTTTGAGGTTATCAACAGCATCAACAGCGTTATTAACATACTTCCAGTCGACAGTGAACTCTGCACCCAGCGCAGTCTTATGCATTTCAGGGTGAGGAGGAGTAGCTGTTATACCACACAGATAGATACATTCAATACGGAAAGCATCCGAAGTACGGAACACAGAACCTATATTATGCAAACTACGAATATCATCCAACACTACCACCAGAGGCAATTTTTCAACCTGTTTAAACTCTTCAGCACTGATACGGTTCAGCTCTGTTATTTTCAGTTTACGCATACATCTTTTCTTTTATTATGTTCTTGTCCACAAAGGTAATTCTTTTCAGTTAACAAGGTGTTGATAACGGTTTAAAACCTGTCAAAACTATCGGCAAAGATTTTGAAAAATAATTCTTGCATTATTCAAAAGAAGGTATAAGAGGCCTTCGTTATGAACATTCCAAAAAACTAACCCAAAACTTTCTACACAGACATAAACATATTTTTCAGCACTTATCTGCCTGTTTATATCCATAAAGTTTTTAACTTTGCACTTTATCAACAGGGAGTTAATAGCAAACTTCCATTTGATGGCATTTAACGATGCTTTCATTGATAATGAAGCAAGTAGGATAGAGGATCTTGTCCTTTACATCAGTTCATAACCGACTCATAAAGCAGAAGTATGGACTAATAACTTATTCAACAAGAAAAATCGTATTTATTTGCTAACAATATTAACAGGCTATCATTACTAACAAAGGATTTTTTTTAAAAGGAAAGAAATAAGAATATTATTATGAATGAACTCATAAAGGCTATTAACGAGCTAAAGAAAGAAAAGAATGCAATCATTCTGGGCCACTACTACCAGAAGGGTGAGATACAGGATATCGCTGATTACGTTGGCGACAGTTTGGCATTGGCTCAATGGGCTGCCAAGACGGAAGCGGACATTATTGTGATGTGTGGCGTTCACTTTATGGGGGAAACGGCAAAAGTGCTTTGTCCGGACAAGAAAGTGCTGGTGCCCGACATGGCGGCAGGTTGTTCGTTGGCGGACAGTTGTCCGGCAGATCAGTTTGCACAGTTTGTCAAAGAGCACCCGGGATACACCGTTATTTCGTACGTCAACACGACAGCTGCCGTGAAAGCAGTGACAGATGTGGTGGTGACTTCCACCAATGCGAAGCAAATCGTGGAAAGCTTCCCCAAAGATGAGAAAATAATCTTTGGTCCGGATAGGAATTTGGGTAATTATATCAACTCTGTTACGAACAGGAATATGTTGCTTTGGGACGGAGCCTGTCACGTGCATGAACAGTTCTCTGTTGAAAAGATTGTGGAATTGAAAGCGCAGCATCCGGAAGCGTTGGTCTTGGCACATCCCGAATGTAAGAGTACGGTTTTGAAATTGGCTGATGTGGTAGGATCTACAGCTGCTTTGTTGAAGTATGCCGTGAACCATCCGGAAAACACGTATATTGTGGCTACCGAATCGGGTATCTTGCATGAGATGCAGAAGAAGTGTCCGCAGACAACGTTTATCCCTGCTCCTCCGAACGATAGTACGTGCGGATGTAACGAGTGTAGCTTCATGCGGTTAAATACGTTAGAGAAGCTCTATGAGTGTCTGAAGAATGAAGCACCGGAAATAACGGTAGATCCGGAGGTGGCTAAGAAGGCAGTGAAGCCGATTCAGCGGATGTTGGAGATTTCGGCTGAACTGGGATTATAAAGAAATTTGGTTTCTATTATTGTTCTTGAATGAATAACAGTTAGAAACTATCTTAAAATAATTCAATTCTTTAAAGATAAAAAAATCCTCCCAGTTTATTAACCGAGAGGATTTTTTATTGTTGATTATTGAATCAATTATTTTTTATTTGGATTCTTCCGAGCTTTGAAGCATCTGGAACAACTTATCCAGTTTCGGAGCCATGATAATCTCCGTACGGCGATTCTTGCTTCTTCCTTCTATTGTTTCGTTATCATCAACAGGCATATATTCACCGCGGCCGCTAGGCTGAATCTGCAAAGGATTTACATTGTAATTCTTGATGAGGATACGAACTACGGAAGTCGCGCGGATCACACTCAAATCCCAGTTATCCTTGAATTGTACAGTATTGATCGGTTTGTTGTCCGTATGTCCTTCGATAAATACGTCGATGTCCGTCTGTTTGTTCAGTACTTCGGCTAGTTTGCCGAGAGCTTCCTCTCCACGTTTATCCAGGCGGGCACTTCCTGACTGGAATAATAATTTGTCGGACATCGCTACATATACTTTTCCGTCTTTCTCGCGGACGGTCAGCTCGTCAGTACTAAAACCAAGTAATGCGTCTTTTACATTACTCAAGAGGTTTTGTACCTTATCATTCTGCGCCTTAATCATGTCCTGCAATTCATTGATCGTGCGTTCTCTTTCGTTCAGCTCATTTTTCTTTTGGCTCAACAGCGCATTCAGTTTTTCCTGTTCAGTCATGTTGACATTCAACATACTCTGATACTGGCGGATACTGTTCCCCATCTTGGTCGTATCACGCAAGAGGTTTTTGACTTGTGCTGATAGCTGGTTACCAACTTCGCGGGAGTTATTCAACAACCCTTGCAGACTGTCTTTGCTTGCGGTGGCTGCCATCTCTGCAAGCATGAACTTCTTTTTTGTTACACACGAAGTACACAATAGGAGCGTAAGTAAAGTAAATAAAGTAATTTTCTTCATTGTGTTTTATATTTTAAGTGGGTATGTATAATCAGCTTTGCAGAAACTCACAAAGTTTCTGTACAGCCAGTGCACGATGGCTGATTTGGTTCTTGATATCATTTCCCAATTCGGCAAAAGTCCGGTCGTAACCTTCAGGCATGAATACAGGATCGTAGCCAAATCCGGAATCACCACGTTTTTCTTTGATTATTTCGCCTTTTATCACTCCTTCAAAGAGATACTCCTTTCCGTCCAGTATCAACGAAATAGCGGTGCGGAATTGTGCTTTACGGTTTTCCTTTCCATCCAGTTCGTGAAGAAGTTTGAGCATATTAGCCTGGGCGTCGTGTCCTTCACCCCCTGCATAGCGGGCGGAATAGACTCCGGGAGCGCCGTTCAAGGCTTCCACTTCCAATCCCGTATCATCGGCAAAACAATCCAGATGATAGTTTTTAAAAATATAGGAAGATTTTAATAACGCATTTCCTTCCAGTGTTTCAGCAGTTTCGGGAATATCCGTTTGGCAACCGATATCATTGAGACTTAGCAATTCTACTTTATCTCCCAGGATAGCGGCTACTTCTTCTAGTTTATGAGCATTATTGGTAGCAAATACAAGTTTGCGTTTCATCATCTTATTTTTTGTTTTAACAGGGTTGTTCACTACTTATCAACCGGTTATTATTTCACTTTCAGCTTATCGAATCCTTCGCCATACACACCGATAACGGAACTTTGAGAGATAAAAGCATTCGGATCAATGCGTTTTACCAAACGGAAAATTTCGAGTGACTGACGTTTCTTGGCAAGTACTACCAACACTTTCACATTGGTTTTACTGTACCATCCCGTACCGTCAAGTACCGTTACTCCCCGGTCAGCGTCTTTAATGATACGGTCGGCTATTTCATCATATTTCTTGGAGAAGATGAAGAATTGAACCGATTGACGGGCACTGTTGATAATCCAGTCGAGCACAACACCAATGATAAATAAGGTGACAAAGCCGAAAATAACCCGGCGCCAATCATGAAATATAAAGTAACAGGAACCGATAATGAATACATCACAGATCATAATCATTCGTCCGAGTGATACATCTCTGTATTTATTAACAACAGCAGCGATAATATCTGTTCCACCCGTACTTCCGTTGTAGTTGAAAGTGATGCCCAGACCTACACCACACATGGCTGCACCGATAATACAAGCCATAAAGTCCTGTCCTGTACCAAGCAACAGAGGCTTACCGTCTGGCGTCATATCCGGCGCTTCTATATAATTGTTCACCACCAACTGGAATAACCAAAGCAGGAAAGTCAGCGTAAAAATAGCATAAGTCGTTTTTATACTGAATTTCGGACCCAATATCCGAATGGCAAAGGTCATCAGAACTGCATTGATAATGAAGTATGACCATTGGATTGGGAATCCTGTTGCATAATAGATAATAGCCCCGATACCGGTAGTTCCTCCGGTAGTTATCTGATAAGGTAACAGGAATGCAGCCCATCCCAAAGAATAGCTTATCAATCCGAGAGTGATGTAGATATAATCTTTCACTTCTCTCATTATTTCCGCTTTTGTCAGTTTATGCATGGATTTTAAGTTCAAGTATTAAGTAATAAGTATTAAGTATTATCCGTAGTCGTTTTCCAAATATATCCGCCAGGTTAATACTTAATACTTATTACTTAATACTTATTGTTTTATACTTAATACTTTAAATTACAACGTTTACAATCTTTTTCGGAACGACGATGATCTTTTTCGGAGTCTTGCCATCAATCCACTTCTGTGAACGTTCGTCTGCCAATACTGCGGCTTGGATAGCGTCCGAAGCTTCATCTGCTGCAAATTCCATATTGAAACGTGCCTTTCCGTTGAAAGAGATGGTATAGTTGATAGTATCTTCTTTCAGATATTCTTCGTTGTATACAGGCCATTGGGCGTCGCATACGGAAGTTTCGTGTCCCAATACATCCCACAACTCTTCGCAGACATGCGGAGCGAAAGGAGCGAGAGTGATAACGAGCTGTTCCAGAATCTCTTTTTTGCTACATTTCAGGTTGAAGAGTTCGTTTACGCAAATCATGAATGCGCTGATAGATGTATTGTAAGAGAACTGTTCAATATCACCAGTCACCTTCTTGATTAATTTATGAAGGCTCTTCAATTCTTCTTTTGTTGCAGGTTCGTCTGTCACCAGATATTCGTCCGTACGGCTGTAGAACAACGACCAGAATTTACGGATAAAACGGTGTACACCGTCGATTCCGTTTGTATCCCACGGTTTAGACTGTTCTACCGGGCCGAGGAACATTTCGTACATACGAAGTGTATCTGCACCGTATTTCTCAACAATCATATCCGGATTGACTACATTGAACATAGATTTACTCATCTTTTCAACTGCCCATCCGCAGACATATTTTCCGTCTTCGAGGATAAATTCGGCTGTTTTATATTCAGGACGCCATGCTTTGAATGCTTCCAAATCCAAAATATCATTAGATACGATATTTACGTCTACGTGAATAGGGGTAACTTCGTACTGATCTTTCAGGTTCAGTGAAACGAAAGTATTGGTGTCTTTGATACGATATACAAAGTTACTGCGACCTTGAATCATTCCTTGGTTTACTAACTTTTGGAATGGCTCTTCCATTACAGACACACCCATGTCATACAAGAATTTATTCCAAAAACGAGAATAAATCAAGTGGCCTGTTGCATGTTCGGTACCACCTACATATAGGTCTACATTTTTCCAGTACTGGTCAATTTTCGGATCAACTAATGCCTGATGATTATGCGGGTCCATGTAGCGGAGATAATAAGCCGAAGAACCGGCGAATCCCGGCATGGTGTTCAGTTCCAGCGGGAAGACGGTTACATGGTCAATCTTCTCATTTTCTACGACACATTTGTTTACTGTATCCCAAGCCCATTTAGTTGCGTGTCCTAATGGAGGCTCACCTGTTTCGGTAGGCAGGAATTTAGCGACTTCCGGAAGTTCCAGCGGCAGGCTGGCTTCGTCAATCATATAGGGCATTCCGTCTTTGTAGTAAACAGGGAACGGCTCACCCCAGTAACGTTGGCGAGAGAAAATAGCGTCACGCAGACGGTAGTTCACTTTCACACGGCCCAGATTGTGCTCTTTTACATATTTCTTGGTTGTTTCTATCGCTTCTTTGATGGTCAGTCCGTTCAATGAAAGATCACAGTAAGGAGTGACATCAAGACGCGGAGAGTTGCAAACAATACCTTCTTTTGCATCGAAACTTTCTTCGCTAACATCACAACCTTCTACCAACGGACGGATTTCCAATCCGAAATGTTTGGCAAATGCATAGTCGCGGCTATCATGAGCAGGTACAGCCATAATAGCTCCTGTTCCGTATCCGGCCAGTACGTAATCGCTGATCCATACAGGCACTGCTTCACCTGTGAACGGATTGATAGCATACGAACCACTGAACACACCGGTAACACTACGGTCGGCAATACGTTCGCGTTCCGTACGTTTTTTGGTACGATCGAGGTAGGCGTCTACTTCTGCTTTTTGTTCAGGAGTCGTTAACTGTGCCACCAATTCACTTTCCGGAGCCAATACCATAAAGGTAACACCGAACATGGTATCTGCACGAGTGGTGAAAATAGTGAATTCGAGGTCACTGTCTTTTACTTTGAATTGCACTTCAGCACCTTCCGAACGTCCGATCCAGTTTCTTTGGGTTTCTTTCAGAGAATCTGTCCATTCGATTGTGTCCAATCCGTCGAGCAAACGTTGTGCATACGCAGATACACGCAAACACCATTGGCGCATTTTCTTCTGGATAACAGGAAAACCGCCACGTTCGCTGACTCCGTCTACTACCTCGTCGTTAGCCAGTACAGTTCCTAATTCGGCACACCAGTTTACCATTGTTTCACCCAGATAAGCGATACGATAGTTCATCAGGATTTCCTGCTTTTCTTTTTCGCTTTTGGCGTTCCACTCTTCGGCAGTAAAGCTGATATCTTCGCTGCAAGCGGCATTGAGTCCTTCGTTTCCGTAGATGGCGAAGGCTTTTTCCAGTTCTTCGATAGGACGGGCTTCCTGTTCTTCGTTACAATAATAGCTGTTGAACATTTTTTGGAAGGCCCATTGGGTCCAATGATAATATTCCGGGTCGCAAGTACGGATTTCACGGTTCCAGTCGAAAGAGAAACCTATTTTGTCCAACTGCTCGCGGTAGCGGTCGATATTGTTGACGGTAGTGATAGCAGGATGCTGTCCGGTCTGGATAGCATATTGTTCTGCCGGCAAACCGTAAGCGTCATATCCCATTGGGTTGAGTACATTGAAGCCCTGCAGTCGTTTGTAACGGGCGTAAATATCCGAAGCAATGTATCCCAGCGGATGACCTACGTGTAGACCAGCTCCTGATGGGTAAGGAAACATGTTTAGTACATAAAATTTTTGCTTCGAATCATCTTCCGTAACTTGGTAGGTTTTCTCTTCTACCCACCTTTTCTGCCACTTCTTTTCAATTTCTCTGAAATTGTACTCCATAGTGATAAAGTTTTTATTTATAGTGATTTATACTGTTATTTCTAATTCGAGGCACAAATTTACGTGTTTATTTTCAGATAACCACGCTTTCCCTATTGACTTTCTTCTTTTTATTTTGTATATTTGAGGTCAATAATAATAAAGAAATAACAATGAAATATATAAATTTTATTACATAAAGTTCAATAGGTTAATATGCGAATTGCATAACGAGGATAACGAATGGGCAAGAAACTGTGAAGGTTCTTGCCCATTTTTGTTGCAATAATTCTATTTCAGGTATTGAAAGTGTCAAAAAAGAGTTTATAATAAACTTGGATACCGTTTATAATAAACCTCTTCGTTATTTATTAAAAACTTGAATAGAGTTTATTCGATTTCGAGGTTTTCGTGTAAAGAAGAAAGAATGATTGCAATGAATAACCGGCATCTTCTTTTCTTCTTTAGTAAATAATTTATACAATATACTGAATGAGTGTGTTGATTATATTATTTTACAATATATCATTGTTTTGCTCGGTAATCGATCATTCAACGTAAAAAGCTCCTGCTGTCTGTTCAATCAGTTCGGACTTATGAGTCAGTTCCGGATTGAATAGAAACCATCATTGAGTCAAAAAAAATGCAGAAATCGTCTGTCATATCATATAATTCTGTAATTTTGTTGTGCAAGCCCTGTAAAACTAAAACAGCATTTCCAAGTTAATCTTTTAATACTAAAAAATACATATAAGTATGAAAATGAATCTTCATTGTTTTGCGAATCTTATCCCGATAATGATTCTCGCGCTTTTCTCGAATAGCGGACTGATAAACGCAACCGAAGTCGGAAAACGTACTGACGCATTGGAAGCATCAGCCTGGAACGAATCCAAATGGATTTCCGCAGTAGACGCCCCTGTAGTGAAAGGACATAACGACGGTCGCGCAGCCGATGGCGCAAGTTGGTTCGTGTCTACCGTGAAAAACGAACAGAAAATTGTCTCTGCCAAGTGGATGACCGCTGGACTGGGAGTTTACGAGTTGTATGTGAATGGGAAACCCGTAGGCGGGGAATTTCTGAAACCGGGCTTCACACACTATGCCAAGACCAAACGTTCTTTCACCTATGATATTACAGACATCATCCGTACTAAGCCAAACGCCGAGAACATGCTTTCCGTACAGGTGACGCCAGGATGGTGGGGTGACAAAATCATAACTCCCGGAGGATATGACGGCATGATAGGCAAGAAATGTGCCTTCTGTGGTGTACTGGAACTAACTTTTTCTGACGGAACCAAAAAGCGTTACGGTACTGACCTTAAAAACTGGAAAGCCGGAATTGCCGGCCCGGTGAAACATGCCAGTATCTTTGACGGAGAAGAGTACGATGCACGCGAACCGATGGGCTACGAATGTGTGGACAAACTTTCCACCCCCGAAGAGAATACAGAATTCTCCGGCGACATCCTGCCTTCGGACGGAGCGGAAGTCTATCTGCGTACAGATCTCGCCCTTGCTCCTGTCAAAGCATACGTTTGGAAGAATGTAGAAGGAGCAAAGGAGAATGAGTTCGGTAAGGTAATTATCGCCCGTGAGTTCGCATCGGGTACGGAAATGACCGTAAGTCCGGGAGAGACGTTAGTGGTGGACTTCGGACAAAATTGTGCCGGCGTACCCTCTTTCGTATTCAAAGCCGCCGAGGGAACGGTGCTGACCTGCCTCCCTGCAGAGCTGCTCAATGACGGCAACGGTGCCAAGATTCGTGGGATGGACGGTCCGGAAGGAAGCTGTCATCGCGAAAACCTGCGCATCCCCCACACCGGTATCCGTCTGGATTACACCTTTGCTGGCGGAGATAACTATGTGGCCTATTATCCTCACTGCACCTTCTTCGGTTACCGCTATGTCTCCATAACTGCCACCGGGAATGTTGCCATCAAGTCGTTGAAGTCCATCCCCGTTACTTCCATCGCAAAGGAACTGGAGACCGGCACTATCACCACAGGCAACGACCTTGTGAACAAGCTCATCTCCAACACTTATTGGGGACAGCTATCCAACTACCTGTCCATACCCACCGACTGTCCGCAACGCGACGAGCGCCTGGGCTGGACAGCAGACACACAAGTGTTTGCAGAAACCGGTACGTTCTTTGCTAACACCATGAAGTTTTTCCATAAGTGGATGCGTGACATGCGCGACACTCAAAACAGTTTGGGCGGATTCCCCGGAGTGGCTCCCTTGGCACAATACGGTGATGAGAAAATGCGTTTGGGTTGGGCTGATGCCGGAATCATTGTGCCCTGGACGGTATGGAAGCAATTCGGTGACACGCAAATTATTGAGGAGAGCTGGAACGCCATGGACCTGTTTATGAATCACATCAACGACACCAAGTATAACCACGAGACTCTCTGCGGTGAGAACGGCAACTACCAATGGGCCGACTGGTTGAGCTACGAACCACTGGAAAGTTGTAGCGGACTGGCTTTCTCTCCCCAAGGTCCGCTTCCTGATGCCGTCAGCTATTGGAACTATTTGAGCGCTTCCTACTGGGTAATAGATGCTTTCATGATGCGAGATATGGCTGCCGCCACCGGTCGCGATGCTGCCAAGTACCAGCAAATGGCTGATTCGGCAAAGGCATACATCAAAGAGAACTTCCTCAACGAAGACGGCACTTTCAAAACCGCCATCCTCAACACCATGCAAACTCCTGCCTTGTTTGCCCTAAAGAACCAGCTTTTGGAAGGCGAAGCCAAAGCGAAGATGATAGACCGTCTGCGTGAAAACTTCGCACAGCACGATCTTTGCTTGCAGACTGGGTTCTTGGGCACATCCATTCTCATGGCTACCCTCACGGAGAATGGCATGGAAGACATTGCCTATGAACTACTCTTTCAACGTAAGAACCCAAGCTGGCTGTATTCTGTGGACAATGGAGCCACCACCATCTGGGAACGGTGGAACAGCTATATGATAGACAAAGGAATGGGACCGCGCGGCATGAATAGCTTCAATCATTATGCCTACGGATGCGTATGTGAATGGATTTGGGAAACCGTTGCCGGCATCGCAGCCGATCCTGCCACCCCCGGCTTCAAACATATCATTATGAAGCCCATTCCAGACAAGCGGTTAGGACACGTGACTGCCGAATACCATTCTGCCTCCGGACTCATCAAGAGCGCCTGGAAATATGAGGGTGACACCTGGATTTGGGAATTCACCATTCCTAAGGGTGTTACCGCTACCGTAACCCTTCCCGGAGAGATGAAGTCAAAGGAGTATGGAAGTGGAACTTACAAGGTGACCAAATAGTTCTTCATGTAAGAATTTGATAGTAAGGAGATGTATCGAAACTCTCTTTTAACGTGATTACCCTCATTACAGCTATTTGTGATGAGGGTAATTCTTCATTTTTACAATATATGGTTATATCTTGTCTTTCTCTTCTTTTTCTATCATCTCGTCGTAATATGTTATGCGTGCAGCACATTCTCGGATAGTCACTTCGCGCAGTACCTCTGTTCGTGCCAGCATATACTCGTATTCCTCTTTGTTGACGGTGAACAGCCGGTTGTATCGCGCTTCGATATATGCCCTGCATAATTTATCAAATGCTTTATTATCTTCGAAAGTATTGGTAGGAAACACATTAGCAAATCCTCGTGAACAGCTTCTGACCATCGCTCCCAGTACTTTTAATTCATGAGATTTAGGGCGAATTCCGTTATACACAAGCGTAAATGATTTGTAGAAGCGCTCGCAGGCTTGATGTAATAAGAAAGAACCTAATTTATAGTCTCCATCTTCATAGGCTAGTTCGCCATGTCTTAAGAATCCTTCTGCTAAAGGAAAACATTCTTCATATTCTTCCTCTGCATATTGCTTAATCTCCCGATACGGCAACTTTTCAGGTTTGCCAATATGAAACGTACCATTGTCATACAACAGAATTCCGTCTTTTATAATTTCATAAAAGAAATAATGCTTCCTTCTTATAGCTCTATTAATGGTCACTGGAGTTTCTACAATAATATTAGGCGGTGCCGGATGCCGCTTTCCTTCCATTCTTGTATCATATTTAGGAACGATCACCTCGCGCGCATGCCTCTCTGCTTTATTTGCGTCTCTCGTATCACATATCACCAGAATATCCAAATCACTTTGGTAGTAAGTAGTTACTCCACGTTCGTCGTATGTTTCATCCCAGATGACATATTTTCCCCGCGCATAACTTCCATACAAGATAATCATACGCACATTCGTAAGATTCGACAATATCAGCTCTTGCAACACCGCCAACTCTTCTTGCGTGCGTTTGGGCAAACGTTTTATTGATCTTTTCATATTGTTAGCCTATCTGTTAAACCTCTTCGCATATCGGCATATCCATTCCTTTGTATACCACCACAATCTTATGAAGCTGTGTAGTGCCGACTGCTCTCTTCACCGTATCAGTGTCAGCATAGCGATTGGCTTGGTCAATAGCTTCCAGTCGTAGTTCTTCCACGCGGCTTTCGGGATCTTTATACTTGGCATACTTCAGTTCTACAATGTAGCTGTGCTTCATGTCTGAATAGATATCCAGTAGCGGACAGAGGAAAATGTCGACATAGCCTGCCTGTGTGTCCTGTTCGGAAATAGGACGGTAGAAACGGTTTTGTGCCGTCATGGCAAGCGTAAAGCCGTGGACAAAAAATTCACCTTTCTGCTTGTCGCGCTGGGAGGTGTAGCGTTTCAGGCAGTCGGCAATATAACCGAAATAGGCTTTCCAGTCGCCATCGTAGGCAAGAGCACTGGCAAGTTCGTTCTTTTCGTAACTACTGAAATTGAGTTCGGCTTCGTTATAGGTACTTAGCAGATAAGTGTAGATTTGTTCGCGGACTACCTGATTAGGGATGGTGAGTTTGGTCTTTCCTTTATACGTGCCGCTAATGGTGAGCATACCGAAATAGTAGAGCAGGCTCACAAAGTTGTCGGGGTTGGTGATATTGACGGCAGGAAAACCTTTTTTCAGTTCTCCGGTGACGTAGCCTTCGCTCACCAATGTTTGTATGATGGAGGCATCATGAGCAAACTCTTTGTCCTTCCGGATGAGCATACGTAATTTTTCGTAGTCGATACGGATATTGTCTTCTACCATATCCCGGGGGGCTTTGCCTCGTTGAATATAATTCTTGACGAAGTAGAGTACCATGTTGGAGTTGTACATAGTGGTTTCACCGTAACATTCTTCTGCAAAGCAGTAGTTGTCATACCAAGGTTTCATTATTTCTATCAATTCGTCCACACTGTGGTTGAATGGACTGGTGGTGGAATAATAAGTGAGCATTTGGCGCACTTCTTCTTCCGTGAAACCTATCATCTCGTTGAATTCCGGTGTGAGTGAGTAGTTGGTTCCGATATTGAAACCACTTGTGAGGTCGTCCATTGTCACGGGGCTTACGCCGGTAATGAAACAACGCTCGATGCTGGAATAGGTTCCGGCTTTGATTTTATTGAAGAAGGCGCGCAGATAACCTTCGCCATGTGTTTCGTCCGTATAGCGATGCAGGCTTTCTATATCCGAGAGGATGGCATTGGTGAAATGGTCGTATTCGTCAATAAAGAGGTAAATACGTTGGTTGGTCTTATTACATTCTGTGAACAGGTATTCAAATTGTTCGACAGCTCCTTCTTTTTTGTCGAGTTCTTCCTTGATGCCTTTGGGGAGATAGTCGGCGTAAATGTCACAGAAATAGTCGAACATTGTTTGGCAATGCGCGTCCAGTCCTTTGCGGTAGTTGTGCAGTTCGCCTACTATTCCGGAGAAGTTGAGGTATAGTACCAGATAGCTGTTTCGATCGCGCGTAGGGTGCTTTCCGATGTAAAGGTCGCCAAACAGGGCATCGAACTTATCCTTGGCAAGTATATCATAATAGTGCTGCAACATATTTACTGTGAGGCTTTTGCCGAAACGGCGCGGACGAATAAAGAAGAAAAACTTGTCCGCCTCTTCTATCATGGGTATAAACCGGGTTTTGTCTACATAATAACAGTCGTCGCGGCGGATTACTGCAAAGTTCATCATGCCGTATGGGATACGTTTCCTGTCCGGTGCTATATATTTTTCCATAACTTATACCTTATTTTAGGAACTTTCTTTGAACATAAACAAAGGTACGGGCTTTTTGTTACTTCTCCAAACAAACATTCCATAACTTCTCGCTATCTTTGCACTCTATTAAACAAACATCACCACCATTATGGAATTGAAGCATGGATATTACCATCTGATTGCGATACTTGTAGTTGCTATCTGGGGATTGACTTTCATATCAACCAAAGTATTGATTAATCACGGACTGACCCCACAGGAGATATTCTTTTATCGTTTTTTCATTGCTTATCTGGGTATTTGGGTGATTTCTCCCAAACGTCTGTTTGCGGGTAATTGGAAAGACGAACTTTGGTTGATGGCAGGAGGTTTCTTCGGTGGTTCACTCTATTTCTTTACAGAGAATACAGCTTTGGGGATCACACAAGCATCCAATGTCGCTTTCATCATTTGCACAGCTCCCCTGCTTACTACCATTCTTTCCCTTCTCTTTTATAAGAGTGAAAAAGCCACCAAAGGTTTGATTTATGGTTCCATATTAGCTTTAATCGGGGTGGGACTGGTGGTCTTTAACGGTAGTTTTGTACTCAAATTATCTCCGGTAGGGGATTTGCTCACTTTACTTGCCGCCCTGTCGTGGGCATTTTATAGTTTGGTGATAAAGAAAATGACAGGGCGTTACCCCACTGTATTTATCACCCGCAAAATATTCTTTTATGGAGTATTGACCATACTTCCCGCCTTTCTTCTTCATCCGCTGCAACCGGATTTCGATGTACTTTTAAAACCGGTTGTATTATCCAATCTCTTATTTCTGGCCGTCCTGGCATCCTTGGTTTGTTATGTCCTTTGGAATGTGGTATTGAAACAGTTGGGAACCGTTAGAGCCTCCAATTATATCTATCTCAATCCGTTGGTGACTATGGTAGCTTCGGTTATCATTCTCCACGAAAAAATCACGTGGATTACATTATTGGGAGCAGGTTGCATTATTTTTGGAGTCTATCAGGCAGAAAAGAAATAAATAGGTAAAAACACATAAGAAATAACAAATACAAGAATGACAAAAAGAAAAAAGAAACGCATCAGCGAAAAGATGCGGAGATACAATCTCAGCTTACAGCGTCCCCAAGAGGAATTCCGTCGGCGTGTGATAGAGTGGGAGAGAATGAGGAAAGAAAGGGAACCGGAAGAAAGGAGGAAAGAACGGCGGAGAAAATGGAAGAAATGGCTTGGATTAGCCGATTTTACTGAATATGACGGTCCGTTTCCCATTTTTATATGTGCAGTATTCTTTTTAGTGATTTTTTTAAGTGGAATAAGTTTATGTGTTTTAGGATTGTTCAAGGATCCATATAAAATTCAAATAATGCCCATCTTGCAAGGTCTACTTTTAACCATTTGGGGTGCGAGGGCTTTGATCATCTTTTATCCTATTCTAAAAGTAGTCATAATCGCTTTATTTAAAGATAGAAAAAAGTAGGGGTATTCTCAAAATAAAGAAATACGGCAATTGCTTCATTGCGAATTACATGGATTACTTTGATGGGGCAGCTTGTATTATAATTGGGTGTTTATCTGGCAGAAAAGAAATAAGAAAGAATTTTTTCTATATGCAAAGAAGAAATTCTTTCTTATTTCAGTTTGAATGACAGATCTGTTTTATATCTTATTTAGCGAGTAATTGGAGAATTTTATTACTAACATCGCTGTTTTCCTGAACACCACCAAAAAGCTTGGATTGTGGACCGTATGCAAACAGTGGAACCATGATTGGTGTATGTCCTTTAGATACAAACATTGCTTTCATTTTGCCTTCTTTTATGTTTCCGTCACGTAAAGCTAATGCTCCGGTTTCATGATCAGCTGAAATAATCACTAATGTATTTCCATCTTTTTCTGCAAATCTGATAGCAGCTTCTACCGCCTTGTCAAAGTCCAATACTTCACGGACAACTGCCGAATAATCATTGTTGTGCGCACTTTTATCTATTCGGGCACCTTCTACCATTAAGAAGAAACCGTTAGTACTCCTGCTCGAAAGATAGTCAATAGCCATTTGGGTGGTAGACGGAAGGAAATCTCCCCGGTTTTCGTTTACAGAAGCCGTTTTGCTCTTTGTGGGTAAATATCCTAGTTTTTTAGATTTCTTGATGGCTTTGTCATTCGGTTCTTCTATGATGGTAAACTCTTTTTTGATTTCCTTTTGAACGTTTGGTGCTTGTTTTTCAAATAGTTCATAACTACCGGCAGAAAAGAATGTCAGCTTACTGTTAGGAAGATCTGCCCATATTTCTTTAGACATTCCACGTTCCGGTTGGTGAGCAAAGAAAGCAGCAGGAGTAGCTCCGTCGAGATTGTCAGTGGTAACGATTCCTGAAATGTAGCCATAGCCGGATAACTTCTCCGGTAAGTTGGGAATAACTTGGTTATTTTCATCCATTCCGAGTGCTCCGTTTTTAGTTTTTTTTCCGGTTGAGTAAGCAGTTCCGGAAGCAGCTGAATCTGTTGTAAACTTGTTGGCGGATTGCGTTCTGACGAAACCGCATGTTTTTAAATTAGTGATAGTAAGCTGTCCTTGATTGGCATACATTCCTGAACAGATATGTGCCAGTCCCATGCCGTCACCTATCATTAAGATGACATTCTTCACCGGTTTGTCGGTAGCATCCATGTCAAATGAAGGAACATACGAACTTTGTGGATTTTCGTTCTTAAAATCTCCTTTGACGATTTCTTGTGCTGATAGATTATAGCAAAAGAATAAGGAGAAAATAAATAAATGAGCTTTAAATTTTACATTCATGGCTAATATGTTTTTAATTAGAAGTAAGTAATTCGGATATGTTGACTGTATCGTATGGCTTTTCTCCAAATGCGGCATAATATTCTAATTGCATCCTCTTGGCATTATCTTGTCGGAATACATGCCAGCATCTTTCGTTTACCGGAATCACAGGCTCGTGTAACATGACAAACTTGTAAGTTGCCTTCGAACCGGCTAGTGACTTTTCTAATTGTTGTAGCCCTTCCGGATTCCGATCCCATGGATCATAACACACAAATAATACATCATCAAGAGTAGTAGTGTAATTGGCTGACTGTAAGGATGGATGTCCTGCCAACCTTGCCATATTGGGTAAGTATACTTTTTCAAAAGCTTCTTTAGCCCCTGGCCCTGTGATATCATGATTACCTTTAGTCATAATGAAAGGTACTTTCAGATTCATTTTGTTGACAGCTTTAAAGGCACTGTTAGCCATCTGTATTGCTTTTTGTGGAGAACCGGCCAATCCTTCTGACAAGTCCCCCATTTGCAGAGCGGCTTTTATTGACGGCTGGTGTTTTTGAACTTGCCCGCTGATTATCCGGGAGAATTCCGGCCATGTATTTTTCGTGAATACTGAATATTCTTTGGTAACTTGGCGCAGATCATCCGGTTTGGTGGATAACCATTCCATATCGTGATCTTCCAATAAATCATAGTGTATATCTCCCAACAAGAGAAATGAAACTTCTTTTTCATTTTGCTCTTGGGAGTATGATTGCAGAGAAGTCAAAAGCGATAAAAGGACAAATAATATTTTATTCATATTCTGTTATTTATTCATTTCAAAAGAAGGGGGCACACTGTCTGCCGCCCAATTCTTATTGGGAGTGTTTCCCATTGTAAATTCCAGTTTGCCGCCATTCATCAGTTCTTTATGTTCGAACCAGGATTGGTTCCAATCTTTGCCATTTAATTTGGCTGATTGGATATATTTATTTGTCGGCGAATAGTTGTGCGCAATAACTTCGAATGATTTGCCGGCTCCTGTTTCAATAACTGCTCTTTCGAACATAGGAGTTCCGATGACATAAATAGGCAAACCAGGAGTAATAGGATAGAAACCTAGCATGGAAAAGACTACAAATGCTGACATTCCTCCGCCATCTTCGTCGCCCGGGAGTCCCATCAGGTCATTTCTAAACCATTCATCGAGCAATGTCCTTACTCTTTTTTGAGTTCTCCAGGGCTCTCCTATATAGTTGTACAGATAAGGAATGTGCATACTGGGTTCATTAGCCATTGAAAATTGACCTACATTACCCGTATGATCCGGTAATTGTGCATAAAATACATATTTGGCTTCGCCCAATGGGGTGTTATACATCGTTTCAAGATTATTTCTGAATGCTTCTTTCCCTCCCATCAGTTCAATTAAATCAGCAATATTATGGGGAACATCCCATCGGTATATCCAACCGTTATTCTCGCCGTATGCTTCACGAGCACCTAATCCGCCGGCAGTGGCATAATCAAAGGGTTCTATGAATTCGCCTTTTGCATTTTTGGGATGGAAGAATTTTGTTTCAGGATTGAAAATATTCCGATAGTTTTTACTCCCTTGTAGAAAGTAGTTATAGTCTTTCTCATACCCAAGTTGTTTGGCTATTTGTGCCAGGCACCATTCATCGTAAGACGTACCTAGAGTGACGGCTACCGGTTGACGTTTTTCAAATGGGTGTACTTCGTCAGCTGTTTCTTGTTCTCCCGGTGCCAATGCCGGTAAATATCCGTTTTCCCAATAGAATTTTGTGATTTCACCTCCCTTTATGCCTGACCACGGGGCTAACGTTTTTTCTGTAATACCAAGTTTGCAGGCTTCGTAAGCAGCTGATAAATCAAAGTTACGGATTCCTTTTATATATGAATCAATAACAGTGGCTACACCGTGATTGGAATTCATTCTACGGCTGTCTCCCGTAACTTCAGGAAATGTAGGCATCCAGTTATGTTCCATTTGCTGTGCCATTCTGATAAAAGACTGAATCATGTCAGCTTCCATTTGTGGTTCGATGATAACACGTAAGGGGTGGACTGCTCTATACGTGTCCCAAATCCAATCGTCGGTATAAAATGGGACAGAATCTTTGTGGATACTATTGTCGAAAGCACTGTAATAGCGGTTGTCTTCCGAAAGGCAAATCATCCGTTCGTAAGTCCGGTAGAGGGAAGTATAGAATATTGCTTTTGCATTTTCGTCTATTCCTTCCACTTTGATTTTACTTAATGTTTGATTCCAGATGTTTTTGGCAATGTTCATCTGGTTTTCCACATCATAATCTTTTATTTCCCGCTGTAGGTTGGCTTTTGCTTGCTTTTCATCAATGAAGGAAATACCGTAGCGAACTTTGATTGTTTTTATATCTGTTGAATATAAGAGAGCGATACCCACGTTCTTGCCTTTTATGGCAGTGTGGCTGTGATTTATTTCTTCTTTGCTGACAGTCATCGTTTTTTCCGGCAGTGCGGAAGTCTCCATATAAACATATACTTTGGTTTGATGATCTATGTTCTGATAACCGGAAATGGTATTCTCCGTAGTTTTAAGCTCACCATTGGTGGTACTAAGTATTAAATATGGAGCATTGTTTTTCCGGAAACTTAGTTCATAGATTCCTGCCTGGTGGGAAGGAGCGAATTTAGTGGAAACCTCTTCTTCTTCAAAATAGGAAGAATAGGAATAGGGTTTTATCACTTCATTATCATAACAATAGTAATATACCGGTTGTAATCCGCTCTCTGCTCCCTGATAGAAAGACAGGCTGAATGCAGACTTTCCCCGATGCGAGGTGACAATGACCGGTAAGCCTTTTATTTTATCAGAGGTGTAATCTGCTCTTTCCGGATAGATGCGGAGCATACTATTGGGAAGATGGACAGTTGGGTAAGTAGGAACTAACAAATGACTGATATTCCCCATATAGGGATTTACATAGTCAACCGGAGTTAACACTACCTCTTGCTTGTTGCTGCATCCATTGACGATTAAAATCATTAACAGTACTAACGGAATGAATTTTCTCTTGTACATAAACAGATTTTTTTATTTTTCGATGGTTTTAATTAGATTTGCTGTAAATATAGGATGATTTGATTAATGAAAACTTAATGTAACCTTAAAATCTATCTTCTACAAATATTTTTTTTGTAAAGTCTCGCCATTAAGAGAATATTAATCACCATAAAATATCTTTGGTTCATCTTTAATGCATTAATCAATACTGTATTTTTTAATTTAATAATTAAGTATTATGAAAAACTAAATACACAGGTTATCTCTTACTGGCTATTGGAAGCTACTGTTTAGTTTAGTTCATTAGAGCACCGGAATGAATCTATTTTTAAAGGTGGGGTTGCTCTGAACCGAATCTCTAGGATTTCAGATTGCGCCAAAAGAATCTGATGATTGAAAAGAGAGAGTTCTGCTGGTTTATATCAAATAGGGACGAAGCGTATAGGCATAAAAAAAGGAGCAACGCCTTGCTCCAACCTTTGTTAACCTTAAATCTAATACTATGAAAAACACATTGCAAAGATACGGACTCTTGGGAAATTAGCAAATTATCCAAGAAAAATAGCATGTTTTATAACACGTTTTAATAGTTTTCCCCTACTTGTTAAGAAATCAGTCCTCCTTATTTCAAGGTATGTAACATTAATTTTGAAAATTGAATCGGAGCATACCGTTGATTCTCTGCCGAAAAACCGTTATCTTTGCAAGGATAATCACATTATGCACTCAATAAAAAAGAAAAGGAGACACCCGTGAACGAAGAAGAGATCGTCCTCACCCCGATGATGAAACAGTTTCTGGATTTGAAGGCAAAACATCCGGATGCAGTGATGCTGTTTCGTTGCGGTGACTTTTATGAAACATATTCTACGGATGCCATCGTTGCAGCCGAAATTTTAGGGATCACACTGACAAAACGTGCCAATGGGAAAGGAAAAACTATCGAGATGGCAGGTTTTCCTCATCATGCCCTTGATACCTACCTTCCGAAACTGGTTCGCGCTGGAAAACGTGTCGCTATCTGCGACCAGCTCGAAGACCCCAAAATGACGAAGAAGCTGGTGAAGCGTGGTATTACCGAATTGGTTACTCCTGGTGTTTCTATCAATGATAATGTTCTGAACTATAAAGAGAATAACTTCCTGGCTGCCGTTCATTTCGGAAAGGCTTCCTGTGGAGTTGCTTTTCTCGATATTTCTACCGGTGAATTCCTTACTGCAGAAGGACCTTTTGATTATATAGACAAACTGTTGAATAACTTTGCCCCTAAGGAAATTCTTTTTGAACGTGGCAAACGCCTGATGTTTGAAGGTAATTTCGGTAACAAGTTCTTTACATTCGAGCTGGACGACTGGGTATTTACAGAAACGACTGCCCGTGAGAAACTGCTGAAACACTTTGAAACGAAGAATCTGAAAGGTTTCGGAGTGGAGCACTTGAAAAACGGTATCATTGCTTCCGGTGCTATCCTGCAGTATCTGACAATGACGCAGCATACGCAGATTGGTCACATCACTTCATTGGCACGTATTGAAGAAGATAAATACGTCCGTCTGGATAAGTTCACGGTGCGTAGCCTTGAGCTGATTGGCAATATGAATGATGGAGGCAGTAGTCTAATCAATGTGATCGACAGAACGATCAGCCCGATGGGAGCGCGTCTGTTGAAACGTTGGATGGTTTTTCCGTTGAAGGATGAGAAGCCGATTAATGAACGCTTGAACGTAGTGGAATATTTCTTCCGCCAACCAGATTTTAAGGAATTGATTGAAGAACAGTTGCATCTGATAGGTGACCTGGAACGTATTATTTCCAAAGTGGCTGTAGGGCGTGTGTCGCCTCGTGAAGTCGTTCAGTTGAAAGTTGCCTTGCAAGCAATTGAGCCGATAAAACAGGCATGTATGGAAGCTGATAATGCGAGCTTGAATCGCATTGGCGAACAGTTGAATCTTTGTATTTCTATTCGTGACCGGATTGCCAAAGAGATTAAAAATGATCCTCCTTTACTGATAAATAAAGGTGGAGTGATTCAGGACGGTGTGAACGCAGACTTGGATGAATTGCGGCAAATCTCCTATTCAGGAAAAGATTATCTGCTAAAGATACAGCAGCGGGAGAGCGAAGAGACGGGTATTCCGAGCTTGAAAGTAGCTTATAATAATGTATTCGGTTATTATATCGAAGTCCGTAATGTGCATAAGGATAAGGTTCCACCCGAATGGATTCGCAAACAGACGTTGGTCAACGCAGAGCGTTATATCACGCAGGAACTGAAAGAATACGAAGAAAAGATTTTGGGAGCGGAAGATAAGATTCTGGTTCTGGAAACGCAGCTATATACGGACTTAGTACAGGCATTGATGGAATTTATTCCACAGATACAGATTAATGCGAATCAGATTGCACGTTTGGACTGCTTGTTGTCATTTGCCAATGTGGCCCGTGAGAATCGTTATATCCGTCCGATTATTGAGGATAATGACGTACTGGATATTCGTCAGGGACGTCACCCGGTAATAGAAAAACAACTTCCGATAGGTGAGAAGTATATTGCCAATGATGTAATGCTGGACAGCGATACACAGCAGATTATTATTATTACAGGTCCGAACATGGCCGGTAAGTCGGCACTCTTGCGTCAGACGGCGTTGATTACGCTATTGGCTCAAATCGGCTCGTTTGTTCCTGCGGAAAGTGCGCATATCGGTTTAGTTGATAAGATATTTACCCGTGTAGGAGCGAGCGATAATATATCAGTCGGTGAATCTACATTTATGGTAGAGATGAATGAAGCGGCTGATATCCTGAATAATGTTTCTTCCCGGAGTCTGGTATTATTTGACGAATTGGGTCGTGGTACTTCTACTTATGATGGTATTTCCATTGCCTGGGCAATTGTAGAGTATATCCATGAACATCCGAAAGCAAAAGCACGTACATTATTTGCTACGCATTATCATGAATTGAATGAGATGGAGAAATCTTTCAAGCGCATCAAGAATTATAATGTATCGGTGAAAGAAGTTGATAATAAAGTAATCTTCCTTCGTAAACTGGAACGTGGCGGTAGTGAACACTCTTTTCGGTATTCATGTGGCAAAGATGGCCGGTATGCCGAAAAGCATTGTGAAACGTGCAAATGAGATATTGAAACAGCTTGAATCTGATAATCGTCAACAGGGCATAGCAGGTAAACCGCTGGCAGAAGTGAGCGAGAATCGTGGAGGTATGCAGTTAAGCTTCTTCCAGTTGGACGATCCGATTCTCTGTCAGATTCGCGATGAGATATTGAATCTTGATGTGAATAATCTTACTCCTATTGAAGCGCTGAATAAACTGAATGATATTAAGAAGATAGTCAGGGGGAAATAAGCTGAAAATGTATATAATGTCTTAGGATATGTTTTCGATTGTTGTCCTGACATTAGGGAAATGGCATTTGTTTTAGGGATATTCAGTAAATGTTCCTCTTTCTAAAAAATCAAGAGAAAAGCTTTGCTTTACGTGAGCTTTTCTCTTGATTTTTTCGTTCAACTCTCCCAGTCTTCTATCTTTTTTGTAGAATATTGTTTACATATTCTTATTTTTTCCTTCCCACCCATGCATTATGTACATGTCTTTTTTAGGGGAAGTTAAAACCTCTCCTGTTTTTCCTGTTATTTTAGTTAGATTATGCTGCCTTTCTTTTTTTCTTTTCGACCTTTTCTATCATACATACCGCATTGGCTGTATGTATCCCAAAGAAAATCCAAAGTACTTCCGTTTTCCTGTTTCTAGCTTTTATCCTGGCCAGTGAGTAATGTTGTTTCTGCGTTCCAAAACTTCCTTCCAGGCGGGTAGCTCTTTCACGGCTGAGTTCCGACCGTAAGATTTTCCGAAGCGGCTCATCTTTGGCAGCTCTGCCCTTACGCTTAAAGGAAGTACTTATATGATATTTTGTACAAAATTTCCGGTTGGCATTATTGGCATAGATTGAATCCGCCGCAAGCGCCTTAACCCTAACCCCGGTCAGTTGTTGTTGCAGATGAATACAGTCTTTCAAACGTACTCCTTCGTTAAAAGCCTTAAAGGAGATATGTTCTATAAAGGAGATTCCGTCTATCTGTATATTGTTGACTTTGGCTCCGAATTCAACGGATTTGGTTTCCTTGCCTCTGATAATGGGGCGAAGGTAATGCCGGTCGATACTCACGATACGGTTGGACACTTTTTTGCCTGCAAATAAATTCTTCCCTTGCTCAAGGACTGTCTGTATGACCGAGAAACGTCTTTGGTAATCAGAGGATAGTGTAAGCCTGTTCCTGTAGGACGAATGAAGCAGCTCCAGCTGGTCAAGTAACTTTTCCAATAACTGAAGTAACCTTCGTGTAATCATACGAGTCTGTGATTTCTTGCGTTTACGCAGTTTGCTATAAGCAAGATAGGCACGGCGTACATCAAGATACTTGTTACGGGGACGTTGTATGTGCAAGGTCTGGCAATGTTTGCACAGATGACGATGAAGCCATACAATACCTTCCCATAAGAGTTTGGTATCAGTAGGGAAACGCAGATGACTTTCATAGCATGTGGCATCGGTCATGCAGACGTGAAGGTTATCAAGATAAGGTGTCCAATGCTCGGCAAGAATGAGCTGGAGGGACTCAACGTCAAGGCGATCCGCTAGTTCCTGACGAATTGCACTAACGATTTTAGGATTGGTTAGTGGATGAAGCGGATCAATCTGAACACCACAAAATAACTGGTAATGAATATTACCGTTTAAATGCTCAATCAGTTGTGCATCGGAAAAGTTGGTATAGGACTTCAAGACCATCAAGGCTATTTTACCTTCGGGAGAAAAATAACTTTTACGCCCAAAAGGAGAGGACTTCAAATGCATTTGTCGGGCCAGTTCCGAGAAAGGGAACAGAGAATGGAGGCGACCTAATTCACTCGTTGCAAAACTTTGACGATATTTTTTAAGCATATCGAACTCGGTAAAACCTAAACAAGGTTCGATTTCTGAGATTTTTTGTATCTTTACCATGTGTTTTTATTTTTAATTACCCCCGTTTTGGCCGTCAAACCGTTTTTTGGGGGGAATGCTTAAAGATACAAAAAAGGCAACTAACTCGCAATGAATTAGTTGCCTTAAATTTTATTATTTTAGGAATATCCCTGTTTTATTGATAAAAAAGAGGGATTAGTGATGTTTGAACCGCTAATCCCTCTTTTTTTGATTTAGGCTATTTTATTTTTCTTCTTGTCATAGAAGAACATGAAATAGACGCCTATTATGATAAACGGAACGCTTAGCCATTGCCCCATATTGAACATCATGCTGTTTTCAAAATCTTCCTGATTTTCTTTTAGGAATTCGATGAAAAAGCGGAAGGTGAAGATATAAGTCAGACAAAGCCCGAAGAAGAAGCCGCGATGCAGTTTCTTACTGTAATTCTTATACAGGTAAATCATGATGAAGAACAGGATAAGATAAGCAATGGCTTCGTAGAGCTGTCCCGGATGACGGGGTTGCATATCTACACGTTCGAATATGAATGCCCAGGGCACATCAGACGGTTTGCCGATGATTTCGGAGTTCATCAGGTTGGCAAGACGGATGAAGCAGGCGGTGATTGGAGTAGCTACGGCAATCATATCCAGCACGTCCATATAATGGAGCTTCGTCTTGCGGCAATACAGCCAAAGGGCGATTATCAGTCCTAATGTACCGCCGTGGCTGGCAAGTCCTTCATATCCGGTGAATTTCCAGTTTCCGTCCGGCATGAATTTGATAGGAAGAATCATTTCCCAAAAATGAGACAAGTAGTATCCTGGATCATAGAACAGACAGTGTCCCAGGCGGGCACCAATCAGAATACCAAAGAAACAATAAAAGAAAAGCGGGTCAAACTTCTTCTCCTCTATCTTTTTATCCCGGTACTGGTAGTGAACAACCACATAAGCAAAGAATATTCCTACTGCCCACAGTAATCCGTAATAACGGATAGAAATGCCGAACAGGTTGAATAGTTCGGGATTCGGGTTCCAGTTGATGGATAATAGCATGGTATTCATTCTATATTGGATTAATGTTAATGATTAGATTCTTTGAATTTCTCCGCAACCATCCGGTAGGTCGGTATATCTATTCCCTGTTCTTCGGCTGCTGCAATCATGTCGAAGAGCAATCCTTGTATTTCCGAGTCGTGTCCGCGTGCCAGGTCTTTTTGCATAGAAGCGGTACTTTCGGGATCGAGCTTGTCAATCACTTTCAGGTTGTAGCTGACTGGGTCTTCGGGAAATTCGACGCCCAGTTTCTTTCCTAAGGCAGCGCTTTCCGTAGAAAGTCCGATAAATGTATCCCGTATCTTTCCCGGTTTCCGCACTTCTCCCATCGGAACGTCGTAGTAAGCACACGTCACAGCCATTGCGGAGATAAACGACCATTTGATAAACGTATCCCGGTTGATGTCCGGTGAGAGGTCTACCTTTATGCCTGCTTCCTGCAAGTCTTGTTGGATAGCTTCCAGTAATCCGGGTTTTACAACTGTGCCGCGATGAGCGCCGTATACCAACCGGAATATCTTTCCCATTTGGGTGATTTCTCCGGTGCCGGATACGAAGCCTACGATATAGATGCAGCCGTCGAGAACGGTGACTTCCGGAACTAGCTTCTGTATGCGCGGCCCTGTGCCATATACATTCAGAATAGGGATGACAACCGTGTCTTTGTGTGCTGCTCTTTTTATCAGTTCTACGATAGAATCGACCGAATAACCTTTTACGCATACAAATATCACATCTGCTTTTCCATTGAATTCTTCAGCGGTAGTAGCCGGAATCCGGAGCGTATGTTCGCCCTTCAAATCCGATTTCAGTTTCAAACCGTTCGTTTGAATCGACTGCAAATGAGCTCCACGGGCAATACAGGTTACATCTTTGCCTGCCAGCGACAAGAATCCTGCGATACTGCCGCCTACACCTCCCGTTCCTGCAATGAGATATTTCATATTGTTAGCGAATTAGTAATTAATAAGTCGTCGGTGGTAACCGATAATCACACGTTGAAACGGAAATGCATGATGTCGCCATCCTGCACCACATATTCTTTTCCTTCCACACCCAGTTTTCCGGCTTCTTTCACAGCTGCTTCCGAGCCGTATTTGATATAATCATCGTATTTGATAACTTCGGCACGGATAAAGCCTTTTTCAAAATCGGTGTGGATCACTCCGGCACATTGAGGAGCTTTCCATCCTTTTTCGTATGTCCAGGCACGTACTTCTTGTACACCGGCAGTGAAATATGTTTCGAGATTCAGGAGTTTATAAGCAGATTTGATAAGACGTGCTACGCCCGATTCTTCCAAGCCTACTTCGGCAAGGAACATTTGACGGTCTTCGTACGTTTCCAGTTCGGCGATGTCCGCTTCTGTTTTGGCTGCGACAATCAGGATTTGAGCATTCTCGTCTTTTACGGCTTCGCGTACCATATCTACGTATTTATTTCCGTTTACTGCGCTTGCTTCATCAACATTGCAAACATACATTACCGGTTTGCTGGTCAATAAGAACAGTTCGTGAGCTATCTTTTGTTCGTCTTTTGTTTCAAAAGTCACTGTACGTGCAGATTTTCCCTGTTCCAGTGCGTCTTTATATTGAACGAGTACATCGTAAGCTAACTTTGCAGCTTTGTCTCCGCCCGTCTGTGCTTGTTTCTGTACTTTCTGGATACGGCTTTCGATGGTTTCCAGGTCTTTCAATTGAAGTTCGTAGTCAATGATTTCTTTGTCGCGGATGGGATTTACGCTTCCGTCTACGTGTGTCACATTGTCGTCATCGAAGCAACGGAGTACGTGGATAATTGCGTCTGTTTCACGGATATTGGCAAGGAACTTGTTTCCTAGTCCTTCACCTTTGCTTGCGCCTTTCACCAGTCCGGCGATATCTACGATTTCTACAGTTGTAGGAACAATTCGTTGGGGGTGCACCAATTCAGCGAGTGCGTTCAGACGTTCGTCAGGAACAGTGATTACACCTACATTGGGTTCAATTGTACAAAAAGGGAAATTTGCCGCCTGTGCTTTCGCATTCGACAAACAGTTGAAAAGTGTCGACTTACCCACGTTCGGTAGTCCTACAATACCACATTGCAATGCCATTTATCTATTTCGTTTTTATTTAGTTATCGATAATCTGACTGCAAAGATAGGCATTTTTAGATTATATACATTGGTTGGAAAACAAATACTTCTTTCTTATATCTATTTAATGAGTGAGGGATGCCGTTTTCAGGCATCCCTATAAATGTAAAGTAAACTTTAGAACGTCATAGGTACGCCTACCATGACACCAAGTGTCTTATCTTCTGCAGGAATTAGCGAGGACATCACATATTGGCTGGAATTGTTGTACAAAGCCGGCCAGCTTTTAATGAAGAATTTGTGTTTTTTAAAGTAACCATCTAAAATAGGTGACAGACATTTGTCGAACTCTTCGTGATTAGGATTGCTTGTATCGAACGGTGTATAATCTCCAAAAGTGATAGAACCATCTGAATTCTTCTGATAGTTGAATGTATAATAGAATCCGTAAGTATCGGCTCCTAATGAACCGTTTTGATATATTTTATAACCAATCTCCACTATACTTCCGTCTGTGTACATGTGTATGGCAACATACACAATATAGAATTGAGTTTGAGTGAATGCAAATAAATTCGAAACAGCAGCTTTATGTTTATCAAAATATTCGGATGACCATTGATTTTGCATATCGTTGTACACTACCATTGTCTGATGAATTGCTCCTGGAGGTGCATTGAATAGAGGAACAATTGGTGTAGTACCTCCTTTAATTTCAAGTATATCATTGCCTACTTGTGTAGTGTATCCGGTGGATGTCTTGTTGAACTGATAAATTTCGTAACCATTAAGGATTAACGGGTTCATCATTACGATATTTCCGTTCAGGTCTATTTTAGAACCTTCTATTTGTAGGGTCGGATTTCCATTGTTAGCGGATAAGAAACCTGTTTTTCTACCATTAGATACAAAATCATACGCTTGTCCTTTATAACTGAAAGTGAAGTATTTTTTTTGATAGATAGGAGCCTGATCCTGATTTTCCATTAAGGCGCCATTTTTGATGGCCTCTCTTTCCTCATTGGTAGCTTTAGTCAGTGTAGCTTCCATTTTGTTTTTTCTTCCTTTTAGGAGAAACTGATCGTTTTTGTAGGATATAATCTCGTATTCGTAGTCTGCTCCTAATCCGGTTCCTGCTTGTCCTGCACCATTCATCAGCTGGTTGGGATCTGCAAAGATAGATAAGAAAGAGTACGTATCAAATGATATAGTTGGTCCTTGTAGTGGCTTGAGTATATAGCTACTTTCAAACGGACTTGCTTTCAAGTCGCGGTAATATTCTACATAATCGAACATCATAGATACTCGATTGTCTGCAGTGAATTGCATCCATAAGGTGTGAATACCTCCTAATTGGGTATTTATTTCTGCAATCCATCCATCGGGAGCTCCTGTGAGTATATCAGTATATTCCTGCATTTTAGTTTGAATCCGTTTATCCGGGTTTTCCATATAAATGTCGGTTTCATTATTGCAAGATGAAAATATACTGCACAATGCTACACAGGTTAGAAGATAATATGTATAAACTATTTTCATAATTATTTATTCTGGAGTGTTTTCATTTACAATTTGATTAATAGCATCTTGTACTAAAGATACTAATCCTTTATTTCCCATTGCGTCGTCATAAAACTGTACGTTCCATACATTTTTAAAGTAATTGATCACAATTTCTTCTTTAGCCAGTAATCTGGTTAAAGCCGTTTGTGCCTGATTGGCAAGGGCTATACGCTGTGCTGTTTCTTCTGCTGTTTCTCCCTCTGAAGGAGGAGACGTTGTTAAACTTTTGAGCAAATTAATTCGATAGTCACGCCATTCTTTTCCATACACCATAATTAATGATGCCACTTCAACGAAATCTTCATCAACTCCCGACATTGCGTATGCGGAATAGAATCCGGCAAGTAATGCGCTTACTTCCGTTTCAGAAGTCCATCCTGTCGGATTATAATCTCCGGCGGATATATCTTTGAAACTGGAATCATACATTTTGGTTTGATGGAGAATATGAGCGAATTCGTGTTCAATGGTATGCATGATAGAACGTATCCAGTCTGCATCACTCGGATTGTAGCTATTACCATCAAATAGTGTAATTTTACGAGCGCCTTCAGCCTGTCCTAATACTTGACTGCCATCTGCATTATATTCCGGGCTACCTACCAAAATGATTTTCTTAGGTGTCATTTCTCTAAGAAATTTATCTCCTGCCAATTGTTTATAAGGCTCAAACCACACTCGTTGAATCATATCCATAGAAGGTTTTACGAAGCGTTCCATAATGGGGACTAGTTGGGCGGTAGTGTTCAGTTCATAACTGTTCCATTTATATTTCACTTCGATATTGTAAGCTTGGGTATAGTTTTCATATAACCATTTATCCAGTTCATTTTTTTGCTCGTCATTTCCACCCAATCCATAAATCTCTTGGTCAAGATTGAGTTTGTCCTCATTACAGGCAGTGAAAATAACAGTACTAATGCAGAATAGTAGCATGAAATATGCTTGTATCCATTTGGCAATGTGATTTGTTGTTTTCATTTTATTCCCATGAATTATTTACGTTATTTCTTGGATTAAGTTTTATTCCCGAAATAGTTGCCATTTCCGGAATTTGTAGTACCCTTCGGTCGTCGTCCGGCATTAAGCTGGACTTGCTGCCGTTAGCCTGGGTATGGGTGACGGGGATATTCCAGCGTACAATATCATACCATCTAAGTCCTTCATTATAAAACTCTATACTTCTGAAATCAAGTATTGCAAGTAGGATACCTTTTTTCAAATCACTCCAAGAGTCTGACTGATTGTACTTATTGATAAAGTGATCAGTATTATTAAGTTTGGTTTTATAGAAATTGAGTATCTTATCCCGTGTGATACATAATTCTTTAGAATCATAATATCTGCTTGATGCCGGGCTTCTCGCTATAACAAAACGTTGGCTGGCATATAAATTTAGATCAGCGATAGCTTTGTCATATTGGTTAAGCATTAGGTAGGCTTCTGCACGGTTTAATAACACTTCTTCCATTCTCAAAACAGGAATATTGGCATACGGCAAAAAGTTGGATGCGTCTAAAGATTCTTGTTTAGTAAATTGGGTAAATTTAGGTATAAAGTAGAAATTGGATGTACCGTAATAGGGAATAGCCCACATGCCATTTGTAACATTATCCGCATTGATTGTCTTGCCAATGTCAGTAGAAGATAAACCATATCTTGAATAGAAGGGTAATTCTCCCCAGGCGATTGAAGACAATGCTTCTGTAATCAATAAATTGGCATTGGTGGAAGAACTGCAGAAATACGAACGCATTTCAATATATCCGCTTGCATCCATGTAAGTTGTTGCAAAAGGATGAAAGTTGTTGCTTACAAACGAAAATGCAGGATCATCCTTTGAGATATATTGTTGCGGGGTGCCATCTTGATTTTTAAGAGGTTCTCCTTTACTATCCGTCAATGTTTCAAATTGTGACGGTATGGAAATGAGTTGATTGGCATATTCAAGTACCTTATCATATTGTTTCATTAATAGATAAAGACGGGTACCAAAGGCGGCAGCTGATTTCTTATTGAAATGATATTTGGGAGCTGTATAAATGCTTCCATCCGTCATAAGAGGATAGCTGTCCTCAAAATCTTGTGTGATTTTTCTATAAGTGTCTGCCACTGTCTCCCGGTCATATTGTTCTACTGGCTGTGTTTCTGGTTTCTCTACATAAGGAATACCCGGATATAACGATGCAGTCGATTCGTCATATTGTTGGGCAAAGAGTGAAGCAAGACAAAAATGTGAGAAGGCTCTGGTCATGAGTGCTTCTCCCTTTTGATTGATTGTGCTTACAGGTGTTCCTAACTCATCGATAGAAACAAGCGCTTGGTTAGATACTGCAATAGCTGCATAGCATCCTGTCCAGAAGTTTTCGAAGGAATCATTTCCATTTTCTATCACGTCTTTCCATAAGAAATTTTCCCCCATAAAGCTGAATAAGGCCCCTGGTTGTGCACCAGAGTAAACGCTTCCGAAGTCGGTTATGTAATCACAACGGGTATTGACAATAGCCGCATAAGAAACTTTAGGATACGCATTTACTAGTAATGCGGATACTTTATCCGGAGAATCTATTTGAGTACGTTCGTCGGGTACTTTGTCCAGAAAGTCAGAGCAACTGGTACAAAAGGACATGATTCCAATATATAAGTATATTTTAATTCTCTTCATTGTATAAGGATGATTTAGAAACTGACATCTAATGAAAAAATAACTTGTTTTTGTATCGGTTGGGCTACACCACCGGTATTGACAAATTCAGGGTCTTGTCCATTCAATTTTTTATCAGAGTATAGTAACCATAAGTTTTTGCCGGTTACTCGTAAACGAATATCAGAGAACAACTTCCACGATTTAAAAAGCTTCTGCGGAATGGTATATCCTACAGATAATGATTTAAGACGGATGAAATCTCCTTTCGCTACCCGTATATCTGAATAATTGTATGCTGAATAAGGATAAGTACTGCTCAAATCTGATATCAGATCTTTATCAGCTATTGCAGGGATATTAGTATGCTTCTCATCTCCTCTGAATTCCCATCTGTTAAAGAACTCTTTGGGGGTTGCTTGAGAGTCATTATAACTGCTGTTAAATACAGGATTCAACCGGATTACATTTCCGGCTTGGAAAGTGAAGAAAATATCTAATGAGATACCTTTCCAAGTAAAGGAATTGTTAAATCCTCCTGTATATTTGGGATCTGTCGGTCCTTCGTATTTTAAGTAATCTGTTGAAGTACTTTGGAAATTGATATCACTGGTGATAGTACCATTCTCATCATAGAACATCGGTACACCATTTTCCGGATTCAGACCGGCAAATGGTATAGAGAAAAGTTCACCGGATACCCGTTTTTGTTTCCTCCTGTGATTCCTACCAACGTGTTGACTTGTGGTTGTTGCATTGAATTCTTGATTTCATTTTTGGAATATCCCATAGTGAAAGAACTTGACCACATGAAATCTTTTGTTACAATAGGTTTTCCTGACAATGTTATATCGAAACCGGAGGCGCTTAAGTCGGCACTGTTGGCCCATTTATATCTTTCTCCTCCAACTCCGGAGACTTTTATTACACTTAACAAGTCGAAACTGTTTCGGATAAAATAGTCAAAAGAAAAGTCGAGTCTTCCTTTAAGGAAAGTGGCATCAAAACCAAAATTAGATTGATAACTCTTTTCCCATGTCAAATCAGAATTACCTAATGTGTAAATTTCAATGCCTGATTCGATGTCCGTACTTGGTCGCGTAGTATTGGAATTTATAAAAATGGGTGTTGCATTTGATAATGGAGGCATACTGGCTGTTAATCCAACGCCGGCACGTAGCGCTAATGCATCCAGCCAGACAAAATCTTTCATAAACGCTTCATTACCTATATTCCATTTCCCACTGATATTCCAGGTAGGCAGCCAGCGGGCTGAACTGGAATTTGCCATTGTGTTGGAGCCGTCATACCGTACTGTTCCGGAAATGGAATATCGTCTGTCATAGGTGTAATCAACATTTGCATAAAAAGCGGCAAAACGATCGTATGTCAAAGCTCTTGAATAATAATCAAAATTTTGCTCGATCATTTGTTTCATTATAAGATAGTTCATACTAACAGTGCCTCCCATGTCATATTGGAATCCGTAGCCGGTGTTGCTGTTCGTTTGTCTATCGGAATATTTGATTTGTTGTCCTAATAATGCGTTGAACTCATGTTTCTCATTCCATATTTTGCTGAAACTAACAGAGTTTCTTATATCATAATTTAATAATAAGTTTTCGGCAGTATTATAGAATCCCCCTTTGGGGAGAACAACAATCGGTTCGGCTGACGGATCACTAGGGTCCTTGTAGAGGTAGGGATTGTTTTCTCGAATGGTAGAATTGCCAGCTGCACGATAAGCATTTGCCATATTAGAATTTTCGTGTATTTCATGCTCTTGCTTTGAACGTACATAGCGGATAGCTCCGGTAAAATTGTATTTTAATCCTTTAAAAATTTGCCAGTTAAATTCGGCTTGGGCTTTTAAATCTATCACATTCAATTTAATATAGTTATTATCGAGTTCTTCTAAAATATTGAATGGGGCAAAGTTGAGTGTATAATATTCCCGTTCTCCATTTGAGTCGTATGCTCGTAATGCACGGCTTGTGTTTAATGCATAATTGAACGGATTTATATCAAAATTACGTGAAGAAATACCGCTTACAACGTCACTGGAACGACTTAATGAACCGGGAGCGTTCTGCATTCTGACAGAACCTACCGTTTGAAAACTAAATCCGATTTTGTCATTTAGCTGGTAGTCATTTCGGAAGTTCATTGTGATTCGATTCACTTTGTCGGCAACAGTCCATCCCGGATCGTTCAAAAAGCCTAATGAAATGTAGGATTTCGACTTTTGTGAACCACTTGATACACTTAATGTATGTTCATTCATTATGGAATTAGTAAATAGCAGATCAAACCAGTCTGTATTAGCTGCTGCGTGTTCCATTAAAAAGTTGTGACGGGCTGCATATGTATTCTCTAAAAGGTATTGTTGCTTTGATTCATCCCATGTGTTGATTCTATTATACATGATTCCATAAATACCGGAAGACTGGTTATTTACAATGTCCGAAGTTAATAAGCCTTTTCGTTCCATTTCTGCATACACAGACATTTGATCGGCTGAATTCATAATATTGAATTCAGAATAACGTGGTTTGGTCCGTACTGTGTAGTTTCCGCTATAATGAATACGTGGTTTTCCTTCTTTTCCTCTTTTAGTCGTAATTACAACTACTCCATTCATAGCTCTGGCTCCATATAATGCTGTTGCGGCAGCATCTTTTAGTACGTCAATTGTTTCGATATCGTTAGTATTGATACCTGCTACGGAGGAGCCTAACAGGGTGGTAGGGTCACCGCTTGCTAGTTGGTCGTTAGATACATTTACCACATCTTCTAATACGATTCCATCTACTACCCACAAAGGTTTGTTTTCTCCATTGATAGACGTGGCACCACGTACACGTATTTTGGGGGCACTACCAAAGGTACTCGATACATTCTGAATAGATACTCCGGCTGCTTTGCCTTCCAGCATACGGCTTATGTCTGTTTCACCGGGCAAATTAATATCATCAGCTTTGATTTTAACGGAAGAGCCGGTAAAGGTTGTTTTTTTAAGATTCTGAAACCCGGTGACTACTACCGCATCCAATAAAACAGAAGATTCTGATAATAATATCGTTACTTTCTTTTGTGTTCCAATGTTAACCTCTTTAGTTTCGTATCCCATAAAACTGACGATAAGGATATCGTTATTATTGACCTTTAAGGTAAAATTACCATTATTGTCCGTAGTTGTTCCGCTCTTGACGTTCTTTATAGTAACACTGGCAAATGGGATAGGCTCCTGGTTAGTAGCATCTAGCACCTTGCCGGTAATACTATGTTGTGCACTGGCCCTTGTAAGGCCAATGCACAATATGATAAATAATAGAATAATGTGTTTATTCATGTACCTGTTTTCTTTGGTGATTTATTCTTTTACACAACGTACGCTATAACCTAAGTATCTGCCGTCTGCATTGTTAGGCATGATGGGAAAGAATGGTCCGTCATATTCGTCCACTAATGTTGCAGAGAATATATGATAACTATAGGCATTATTAGGATTGTCCGGATAACTGCCTAGCCAACCATTTTGTGCAGTTTTGTATTCAAACAAACTTCCTCCCGGATATTGACCGGTAATGGCATTTAAATGTCCTCCAAACGGGTAAAATATTTTTATGGAACTATTATTAGGGCAAAGATATATACCATTGTCAATGTCTTCTCCGTTTATTTCATCATAAGTGTTCATTTTATAAGGCACTCTCCAGCCTGCCGGACATGGATCGTATAGTGTTTTGGTTTTTTCATCACTCTTTTTGTACCATAATTCTGTACTACCACTGCCTTCAATTAACCAGTCTTTATAAGTAAAATGGTCTGCATCTCCCAAGAAATAGGTATCTGGGTTTTTCACAGCTGTTTCTTTAGATACGGGACCTTTTGCTGTTTTGATATGAATGGAGTAAACGTCTCCCCCTAAAGAGCTGGTTCCTAACTTAGTGATTTGGCTCCAATCAGTCATTATCGGATCCTTTCGACCGCATTGATAATACATACCGATCGTTTTCGCACCGTCAGTTGGTGTTGCACTTAGTGCACCTAAGTTGCGATCCATCATTGCTTGGGTGGACCCATCTTTCGTTTGATTGTTATCAATTCCCCCAAAACGGTAGATAGCTCCTCCTGTAACATCTGCTTTTCCAGGGTTTTGAGAAATTGCAGGAATTATTCCATTAATATCTCCTCCCGGATTATAATCTGTAATCCAAATGTGCCAGCTCCATAATGGTTTAGCGTCTTGAGCAGGTTCTCCTGCTGTTGCGTCGTAAATACCTATTAATACATTACCTTCGTTTCCTGTAGGTTTGATTCCTATATAATCATTGGCGGAGCTTCCTTGTTGGGTGGTGAATTTCAGTAATTCCTTGGAACTATCTTTTGTTATGATACGGGCAATCCATTTAGTTACTTTTCCTTGGTTGTTTCCGTCATTCAACATATGATCTGTTTTGAAGCCGCCTTCTTCTGTTCCCCAAAATGCATTTACTCGTTTCACAGGAACCAGTAGCTCATGTTCTGAATTTGGATTCAGTATATAGCAGTTAGCTTCAGCTGCAATGCCTTCTAATGGAATCTTTTCAATAGTGATGCGTTTATCACTGGCATCTGCCAGATCAAGATTAATATTGTAATTATATGCATTATTTCTTGTTACATTGAAATCTTTTTCATTTTCTCCAATGAACATTTTGAAAGTTGCTATTTCTTTATTGCCTTCACTCATTCTTTCACCAACAATTTCAATGAAAGTCGCTAGTTTATCTGTTACCTTGTCTTTGTCTGTTGTGATACTAGAATTTGTTCCCATCAGGTTCTCAGCTATGTAATGGGTATAATTTTCTTCACCGATAGTACATGGGATTTCACTATAGTCTGCAATATTACTTTGAGATATTGTTCCCTTACTAAAGTAATACATTTTATATATATTCTTTAATGCTATGGAAGTTAACTGGAAATCAGAAGAGGTATTATTGATAGTGAATTTTACTTCAGCTGCAATTCGTTCTAATGTGATAGCATCTAATGTCTGATTTTCTTTGGTAATAGAAACTACTTGCTCTCCTACTAGCGGAATTGCGTTAGATGAATTGACTGGTAATGTATGAATAGTATTCTTTAGTGCTTCATAGTTTTGTTTTCCTAATTGGAAAACAATGCTTTTATCTACATTAGCAATTACTACCAGTTTCATATTACCCCTGCTACTAATTCTACTGTTTCTGCAGAGTTGATACTGAATCGTAGTTCTTTTATAACTGCAACATTTTTACCTTGTTGATCGAATTCTAATAACCAAAGTTTTCAATAGAAGTTCTGTTATCATTTATATTGGTTCCCATTGCGTTGATAGGAGCAATATTTAATGATACATTTACATTTGTTTTTTCTCCTTCCGGAATAATAGAGGTGTTTTCGTCGTCTTTTGAACAAGAACTGAAAATTGCGCTTATGATAAGATATGCGCTAAGCCAAATTAGGTTCTTCATAATTCTAGTTTTAAATAATTAATATTGATTTTTTTGCTATATCACATTTTATATTATATATTAATAGTTTAATCAAGATGTTATTATAGAATCTGATTTTGCTTACGTTTGATATTGCAAAGTTATGGAATATGATTTATGAATACAAAAAAAGCATTGGACAATAGATATTATATAAATCGCTAATAATTAATGTGTTAATGTAAATAGGTATAGATTACCATTGGACAAATGGCAATTAAATCCTTTTATTATGAATAGATGTTAATGTAAGGAGGGATATTTCAGAATCTTTGAATAAAATCATCTAAAGAGATGTTTTTATCTGTAATGTTTAGTTTTTCTTGTTTGATTCTAAGTTTTCTTTTGCTAATTGCAGCTTTACTTCTGCAGTAGATATTGGCAAGGGTATTTAAATCTAATTGTATTTTTATTAAACAGCAGAACTGAATTTCATTTTTGTCGAGTAGTGGATATTCTTTCTTTAGTCTTACTGTAAATTGATCAAAAGTAGCATTAATATCTTTTTCCAGATTAGCAAAATCCTCATTAGAAAGTTTGATAACGAGATCGTTTGCTTTATTATTTAGAGATGGAATGTTGATAGCCACTAATCTGCGTAAAAAGTCTGCTTGTAGTGAAGATAGTTTTCTTCTTTTGAAGATTTTCTATAGCTTGCTGTTGTAGTTTATCTTTGGCTTGAGATATTTCTCTTTCTTGTTTTCGTATACGTTCACTCTTCTTTTTGTAGGTTATGAAGTAGCATAATCCTGTAATTAGTAACGCGAAAGCTGCAATTGCACTTATTTTATATACAAGAGAACTAATTTCTTCCATCTTTTTAGATAGTTCTTTGTTGTTTTTCTGCAGTTTTTCGTTTTGAAATAGATTCTGCATTTTAATAATTGCCACGCTTTGGTTTTGATCTTCTATTGAATCTCTTAATAGTTCATAGGTTTTGATAAATTCTAACGCTTTAAGAATGTTCCCTTTTTTTTCATAAATTTCTCCCAGATAGCTATAACTGAGTGCTTTTGCATATATATATTGGTTTTTACTACTTAGGGTAAAATAATGGATAGCAGAATCATATTGTTGTATATCTTGAAAGATTACTCCTTTGATAATGTAATTGTTATATCGGTCAATTGAATCCTTTTCACATGCAATGGCCTCATTGCAGATTTTTAGTGCGGAAATATAATCTTTTTTATTTATATATGCATAACATATATCGTTTAAAGCAGAAGAGGTGGCTTTGGGATGTACTTTTTGAGCAATAGGGAATGCCTTTTCGAAAAAATAAAGTGCGCTATCGATTTGCTCTTTGGTAGAATAAGCATGTCCCAGATCTGCCAATGCATAATAAATAGACAGACTATCTTTAGAAATCTGTGCATAATTATATCCTCTCCATGCCTCTGTTAACTTATAATCAAATAATCCTTGTTTAGAGTAGATGTCGCACAAGTCATGGGAAATTTTGAATGCTAGATTGTAGTCATTTGCTTTTTCCGCAAAATCTCTTGCTTTTAATAAGTATTGAGCAGCTTCTTCTATGTTTCTTATTTCTTTACTGATAAGTGCAGTATAAAAATATGTTCTTGCTGTTAGTATCGGGTCAGATGTGTCTTTGGAAAAATAATCAAAAGCTTTAAAAACAAATGAGTCCGGAACTAAACTTTGAGCATTGTTATATTTTGCTTGAGCTACTAATAGGCACCATTTTGCATAATCCTTTGGGGACATATTTTCAGGATGCTGGATAGCTTTCAAATATGTCAGGGAACTATCAGGATAAAAATTTATTAGTTGGTCAGCCTTTGATAGATTGGGATGCGGATTGCAAGAAGTAAATATACTAATTACTCCCATAATAATTGTGATAAGTGTATCTTTCCTCATTCCCATTTATCAAGACTTAACAGACCTTACAAAAGTATGAGTAAAAATATAATTCTACAAGACTTTAAAGTGAATTTTATCTTGCAGCAGAAAGTAGGGCAGCTTTTACTAGTTATTTAGTATTTTGCCTGATATTTCTTATAAAAAATCAAGAATAAAGTAAATCCAATTAGAGCAAATGGTACACCCGCCAGAGCCGGATAACGGTATCCACCACTAACAGCCAGTCCGCCTGCATAAGCACCGATGGCATTTCCGAGATTGAATGCAACCTGCACGCAGGCTGCTCCCAGCATTTCTCCTCCCTTTGATACGCGGATAATTAATATCTGCTCCGGACTGGATACTGCGAACAGTCCTGCCGTACAAAGACACATCAACAGGGCTGCTGCCCATTTATAGGGAGAAAGGAAGAAAATGAGCAATAACATAATACAGATAAGTGCTTGAGCGGCAGTCCCTATTTTTCCGGGGGTGTAGCGGTCGGAGAGACGTCCGCTAATCAGGTTTCCCACTACCATACCGAAGCCGGCAAGGATCATTAAAGGCGTAATGCTTTCTGCGGAGAAGCCGGACACATTGGTAAGCATCGGATTGATGTAGCTATACCAGCAGAATACACCGCCATTACCTAGTGCCGTAGCACCGAGAATCAGCCACGGAGTCGGAGTTCTAAGAAAGCGGAATTGTCCTTTAAAGCCGGTATCTTTTAAGCCTTCTACATGCGGAACCCATCGCCAGATGTAATATAGGATAACAATTCCCCAGATACCGACCAGCAGGAAAGTGGCACGCCAGGAAAGCATGGTACTTAGGGAAGTGCCCAAAGGTACACCAAACAGGTTGGCAATGGTCATTCCTGCAATCATGATGGAGACGGCTTCCGAACCTTTACCCTTGTCGGCTAGTTTCTCTGCAACAATAGAGCCTACTCCGAAGTATGCACCATGAGGCAAGCCGGAGATAAAACGGGCAGCGAGCAACACCCAGTAATTGGGAGCCATAGCCGCACAGATATTACCTATCATAATTAAGGTAACTAATACTAACAGAATATGTTTTAGCGGATATTTGCGAGCCAGTGTCAATACAGGTGCACCGACACAGACGCCTAATGCATAAGCAGAAATGAAATGCCCTGCGGTAGGAATACTAATACCTAAATCTTTTGCCACATCGGGCAAAATTCCCATCATTACAAATTCGGCAATACCTAATCCCAGTGTGCCGAACGCCAATGCAATAAGACTCTTCTTCATACAAAACTTTACCTTAATACCTGTTACCTTTTTACCTTACTATTATTTGCCGCTTATTTGTTTTGGCTGCAAAGGTAAAACAAAATCTTTCAGGGTGAGTTCGATGAGATGGATTTTGATTTAAATCAAATTAGACAATGTTGGTGTAAGCTGATGACGGGAGATTTATGTAGTATATGTAAATTGTAGCCATTTACTTTCTTTCCAATTCTTGCAAATATTTGAAGAATTTGCAAGAATTAGCAAGAAAAGAATGTGATATTGAGAAATGTGTACTTGCTAAGTAATATCATTAATAGACTTATTGTTTCCTTATCCATTCAATGATATCTTTCAATACTTCCGGATTGATTGTTTCTTCCAACTGCCCGTATTCAGCCAATGTTCCTTTTTCGCAAGTCTGAAACAGATGATTTAAGTTCGGATAGGCTTTGACTGTTACATTTTTGTTTCCATTTCCGGTGATTCTTTCCTGAATGGCAGCAAGATTCATGGCGGCATCCACTTGAATATCCTTTTCTCCGTTCAGAGCCAGAACCGGACATTTTAGTTTCTTCAAATCCTGGGCCGGGTCATATCTCATAAAATGAAGATACCACGGAGAAGTCATCGAACTGATTTGTGCGGATAGTTGCTGGATGGTATTTAGGTCTTTCGATTGTTCGGGAGACATTGTTTTTGTAACGTCTGCATACAGTTCTTTCTGCAACTCTTCGGGAGTTTTGTCTGTTTGTTGCAGTATGGCATATCTGTTCCGTATCGAAGGCTTCATCCCTTGCCAGACGGCATCCGGCATTCCCTGGGATTTAGAGATTAACTCTACCTGCTTCAGCATCAGACTGTCGCCTCTCACGCCGGCTCCTGCCAATGAAACGACAAATGCAATGGATGGGTCCTTTTTGGCAACGATGAATGCAATGATTCCGCCTGCACTATGTCCGATAATTCCGATTTTCTTTGCATTTATTTCTTTTCTGCTGCGCAGATAATTCACCATTGCTTCCGTATCTGTGGCAAAATCCTCATTGGTAGCTGTTGCGTGAGTACCTTGTGAAGCGGCAGTACCCCTGTCATCACATCTAAGCACAGCAATTCCGTTTCGGGTCAGATAATCGGCGATGACAAAGAAAGGTTTGTGTCCCATGATTTCCTCATCCCGGTTCTGCGCACCGCTTCCCGTCACCATTACCACTGCCGGAAATTTAGTTCCTTTTTCGGGAAGAGTCAATGTTCCGGCAAGGTTAATACCATCGCGTTCATTCCTCACGGTGACTTCTTCACTTCTGTAAGGGAAAGGCGGTTGAGGCTCCTGCGGACGCTTGGGGCGGCTGGCTTCTCCCTTTTTCAAATTCAACGGAAGGGGCATCCCTTGCGTAAATATTCCGTTGATTGTGTTATCACTGTTCAGCTTTCCTTTGTACGAAGCATGAATCATAGGTATCTGGATAATTAAAGTTGAATCATTGAAAGAAGTGGTCTGTGTCTTGATACCGTTGGCTCCTTGGTCGGGACTGTCCAGTGTGGTCACATAAGCGCCTTGTTCCGTTTGACTGATGTGGAATACAATAGTCAGCGAACCGGTGGGAATGGAAAGTTTTCCGTGCCAAGTTCCCGAAATATCTTGGGCGGAAACAGAGGATGAGAAGAACACTCCGGCTAATAGTCCGGTAATGAATATAACGATGTAGGTAGCCTTAACTATTTTCATAAGCGAAAAATTAGGTTTAATCTTAATTGTGAATATAAGATATATACAAAGGTAACAATTTTCCTCATTATAAAAATAAGACATTACCTAATCTTGTCAGAATCCGGTAATATCTTATTTGGCTGTTCCTGTATACTATTACAGTTTTTATTGTTAAGCACAACCTCTATTCCAAACTATATAGCCTCCCTTAAAAAACGATGATTCTTAAAAAAGGAATATTTAATCATCGGAGAAGGACATAAATCGCAGTTTGGTAAAGAAAAGCCGGAAAATGCCATGCATTTGTAATTACGTGATTCTCTATTTTCGCTGTTTTGAGAATATACTAATCGAATTGTGATAGATTCTTGATTCTTTTTGTTATTTGGAGAGTAGATACCTGAATAACCAATCATTTTATTATTTTCTCCTTTCCAATATATTATGATAAACTAAGGAGAAAATATTTCTTAATAGTCCATTTTTATCTTCTTCACCGGAGAACGATAGCTTCCTCGGTGAGGAACAAGTCGATGCACACCGAGGAACACTTCGTTGGTTTTAAGGCAATGAACGGTTCCCGAATAGAGAAAGATGTATATCTTGTTTGGCTTTATGCAATATTAGACTGTTTTTTGTATGCTCATGCGTTTATTTATACAGTTTATTTTCTAGTTTGCTACTTTCTAACTGGCTATTTTCCTGTAGAATATTAAAAGTAGAACATTGACAGGCCTATGCTATTATTTCGAGTTAATTCATCACACGCATTTTCATACCTTATTTCTCTGGAATAGTTGCAGGATGGACATTTCTCCCCATTATTAAACATTTGTTCTACATAAATAAATAAGTGGTGGCTAAATTTGCATCGTTATTAACTACATAATATTATGAAAAAGATAATCTATCTAGTTCCTACGTTGTCTTTAGTAGGTTGTACCTCACAGCACGTAGAAGAAAAGCCGAATGTGATTGTGATTCTTGCCGATGATCTGGGATTTGGTGATGTCAGCGCTTACGGCTCTACTACGATTCATACTCCGAATATCGACAGTCTGGCTCATGGCGGAGTTTGTTTCATGAACGGATATGCCACTTCGGCAACTTCCACTCCCAGTCGTTACGCTTTGATGACCGGAATGTATCCGTGGAAAAATAAGGATGCAAAAATCCTGCCGGGAGATGCTCCTCTTATCATTAATGAAAATCAGTTTACCTTGCCGAAGATGATGCAGCAATGCGGGTATGTGACCGGAGCTATCGGAAAGTGGCATTTGGGGATGGGAGACGGCAATGTCAACTGGAACGAAACCGTCAAACCGGGTGCCAAAGAAATTGGTTTCGACTACTCTTGCCTGATTGCAGCAACCAACGACCGTGTCCCGACGGTTTACGTGGAAAACGGCGATGTAGTAGGACTCGATCCGGCCGATCCCATCGAAGTGAGTTACGAGCATAATTTTGAAGGCGAACCGACTGCCATTTCTCATCCGGAGATGCTGAAAATGCAGTGGGCACACGGACACAATAACTCTATAGTAAACGGAATTCCCCGTATCGGATATATGAAGGCGGTCAGAAAGCCCGTTGGAAAGACGAGGATATGGCCGACTATTTTGTAGATAAGGTAAAGAACTTTGTGACTGAACACAAAAATGCTCCTTTCTTCCTGTATTATGGCTTGCACGAACCTCACGTACCTCGTGCTCCCCACCAGCGATTTGTGGGCAAAACAACGATGGGGCCTCGTGGCGATGCCATCGTTGAGGCAGACTGGTGTGTCGGCGAACTGCTTGCCCACTTGAAGAAAGAAGGATTGTTGGAAAAGACACTGATTATCTTCTCCAGTGATAACGGGCCGGTTCTGAATGACGGTTACAAAGACGGTGCTCCCGAACTGGCAGGCGATCACCTTCCTGCAGGAGGTCTGCGCGGAGGTAAATATAGTTTGTTCGACGGTGGTACGCATATTCCTTTGTTTGTTTATTGGAAAGGAAAGATTCAGCCGGTTGTGTCCGATGCACTGGTTTGCCAGGTAGATATTCTTGCTTCTCTGGGGTCGATGATACATGCCGATTTGCCGGAAGGTTTGGATAGTCGGAACTATCTGGATGCTTTCTTCGGAAAAGAGCAGACTGCCCGCAAGGATGTAGTGTTGGAAGCGCAAGGACGTATGGCTTATCGTTCGGGCGACTGGATTATGATGCCTCCTTATAAAGGTTCCGAACGCAACCTGACCGGAAATGAATTGGGTAACTTGGGTGAATACGGTTTATTCAATGTAAAAGCCGACCGAACTCAATACCAGAATATGGCGGCACAACAGCCCGAACTTCTGGACTCCCTGAAGCAGAATTTCTTTGCTGAAGTGGATGGTTATTATCGCAGCGAAGTAGAAGAAGAACCATTAAAATAAGGTCAAATGTTTATTCTGAACATAAATCCCGTTGATAAAACAATCGTTCTATTCTACCGGGATTTATTTCTCTACCTTTGTTCTGTTCGATGTCGGACAATTAACCTTGAAGTATGTATATGAAAATGAAAGCTTTTTTAATGTTTGTATTGCTGTTCTTATGTTCGATGGGAACAAAGGCGCAGGATTTGGGGGCGAACTATAATGAAAATATAGATTACCCGATTACGGAAATAGAGATGTTGAAACAGTCGAAAGTGAGTTGGGTGAGAGGATTTGTCAATATCCCCAATCTGTTTCTTCAGAATGAAAACGTGAAGATTGTTGGTGTGAAAGAAAATGCCATCAGGACACATATTCCTACATTGAAATTTATTCAGGCCAAGAAAGCGTTGGGCGACCGTGTGAAATTCATCTTGAGTCTGAAAATACCTTTTGAATTATATACCGATACGGTTCCCAAAGTAGGAACTAAGGAGATGGAGTACATATTTCAGGCAACGGAAATATTACTGAAAACCTATGATATGGCGAAGAATATTGAAATACTTGTCATGGGTAACGAGCCGGAATGGGAGAATGCGTTGGATACCGATCTCTGTCATGCGGATGGTGAAGATTATCGGGCATTTCTGAATGAGTTTGCCAATCGGCTGACTACTTGGAAACAGGCTAATGGCTGGACATTTGATATTTATGCCGGAGCATTGAACCGTGTTTCCGAGTTGCCGAAGAGCGAAACGGTACCTGCAGTAGTCTCTGTGGTTAATAACAATCCTAATGTTGTAGGGCTCGACTTGCACGTTCACGCATTGAAAATCAACCAGGCGGAAGATGATTTTCGGATTATCCGTGATAAGTACGGCGTAACAAAAAAGCTGATTTGCACGGAATTCTCTATGGTGCGTGCTTTAAATCCTCATGTGGCGGATGCGCTGGGAGAATGGGGAACCAAGCATGGTTATACGGCCGGGATGAAAATTTACGAATATCTTAATCTGATAGCCGAAAAAGCTAACGCCGGTACACCGGTGAGTGCAACCGAGTTCAAGAGCCTTTTTGAGAGTTATTCCTGGTATCCGAAGAATTGGTATAAGACTTTTTATGAAGTATTCAAGAAATATGATACGTATGCCATTACCGGACGTTTTAGTGTGGTTCCCGGTGGAGCGAGAGCTGTTTACGATGCGAAGACTGAAATGTGGGAACTTGGAGGAATTTATTTTTCCCGTTATTTAGGACTTGATGCAGACGGATTCTACAATCCCAATCCATTGTTATATCCTGATTTTATTGCTGCCCGGGATGGATTGGCAGTTTCCAGCCTTGTCGGAGGACAACGGGAATTGTTCATAAGTTGGGGTAATGGAGCCGATAAAACAGGTATATTGTCAGTAACAGATGAAGAGGGAACAGAGGTGGTGCGTCGATCGCTTGATTCGGAGAATGACTATACATTGGTTGAAAATCTTGTTCCCGGAACGACTTATCATGTAGCATTGCTGAAATCGGATGATGCCGTGTTGTGGAAGGATGATGTTAAGACCAAGTCTGTAACAGGAGAGTTTCCTTTGTTGAAATATCAACAAGTGGATGGATATATGTTGGTACAACTATTAAATTTGCCGGATGATGTCTCATCTTATAAAGTAAAGCTGGATGGACAGGAAATCAATATAGTGAATAAGAACCTGAACGGACAAATACTTACCGCCGAAGTGACTTATAAGGATGGATCGGTAGAAATGTTGTCGACAACTATTAGAAAGTAATTATCTTAAATTTATTCGCTTATGAAAGTAATATATGTAGTGTTGGCATGTTTGTTGGCTTTCACCTCTTGTGCGGAGACGGAATATGCCGAAAACGGGGTTGATAAGAAAAATATAACAGGATATACCGAAGTTGGGTTTTATAGTTTGGATGGAATTTGTACTTTTACAGAGCAGGAACAACTTCAGGCTGCAATTAATCCTAAACGGTTGACTTATCGCCTGCAAAATTCGGATCAAAGCAAATACATTCATGTGAAGTTTGACGGGAAGCCTACGGCTGTCGGTCAAAAGATAAAGACTGAATTCTCATTCCAAGGAGTTTCTTTCCTCAAAGAAGGGATGGAGATGGAGGTAGTTCGTATAGATGGAGATAAAGTTTGGTTGTCAGGAGATAACGTCGGTATGGTAATCCCTGTTTTTTAATAATTAAAAGAAAGATATTATGAAAAGATACATTCCTGTTGTAGCGTCATTAATGGCGTTTTCGTTGATATCATGTGGTGAAGTCATGGATCTGACACAGCCGGAAAAGGCTGAAGTTACCTATTCCAATATTACCTTGTCGCTTTATCAGACAGGCAAATATGATTTATATCTGGATGAGCCGGAATACCAATATAACATTATGGTGGAGAAAAGCCATTGCGAAAAAGAAGCAAAGGCGGAATTGGCTGTTGTCGATGCCAAAGAGTTTGGTGAAGAATATCACCTCTTACCTGTGGAATATTATGATCTGGATGGAAGTAATTTTAATTTTAAGGGGGACGATGTCCTGCGTATGGTAAATTTGCGCTTCCATGATTTAGGTACGCTTGACGGATCAAAGAAATACGTTCTCGGTTTGAAACTGGTTTCCGACGATCTTGCAGTCAATCAAGAGAAAAGTACAATGACTTTCTTCCTGCAACAGAAACAGGGAGAAATCGACAACCCTTATACCTTGACGACAACGAACGACCTGATAACTCTCGGAGAGAAACTCAAAGATGGTAAGACGATCTATGCCAAGATAGAGAATGATATTGATTTGCAAGGTGTAGACTGGCAACCGATAGAGACCTCGGTTTCCAAACAACTTGTATTGGATGGAGGCGGACATACGATTCGTAATCTGAAAGTAAATACTTCCTCTTCTGTTAATCAGGGATTCTTTGGATTGTTGGTTGGTAAGTGTTCTAATATAAACTTTGAAAATGCGCAGATTACAGCCAATACAAAGATGGCAGGCATCCTTGCCGGACAGGTGGGAGCTGCTACTTCTCCGGGTATCGTGGAGAATGTTCGGGTATCCGGTACGATTTCTTTAACTTCGGGAACGGGAGCGGCTGCCTGGGATAACGGTCAGGCTGGTGGTATCTGTGCAAGACTTCATGGTGCAGATAGTAAAATTCATCAGTGTACATCGGCAACGGATATTACTGCCGTATGGTGCGCCGGCGGTATTTGTGGGGAAACGAGAGGCGGAGCAACGATCTCTCAATGCTCTTCCACTGGGGATATTGTGACTGAATCATGTGTAGGAGGCATTGTTGGGCGTATGTTATATTCTATCGTTACGCAGTGTTATTCTTCAGGTCTTGCACAAGCTTTCCCGATGAAAGTGGCGAATCCTGCGGGTGGTATTGCCGGATTTGTAGATCCTAGTCCGACAGCTGTGATCTCTTATTGTTATTCCGATTGCGAGATTTCCGCTCAAAATCAGGTAGGCGGTATTATGGGATTTGCTAACAAGGCGACAGGAATCACCGTAACACATTGTGTGGCTTGGAACCAGAAATTATTCTCTAACGGTGCACCTAAGTCGGGAAGAATTTGCGGACGCTTTAACAAGAATGAGGCTAATAATTGCTATGCGAATCCAAATATGGAATGTCGTTTCTCTGCCAATACGCCCGCTATCGTAGACGAAGAAATACCCGATTACGGAGCACAAACATTTGGTGCCGACCGTTACAATGGTCTTTCTACGATGAGTACCCCGATAGATGCTGCCAAGGCTCTTTCTTGGGATGAAGCAATATGGAATCTCGCAGGGGAGAAACCCGGTTTGGTTTGGATGTTAGATTGAAATTTTGTAGATGAGATAAAGATCAGATATAGAATAAAATAGGTATGAAAAAACATAAAATGACAAAAAGACTTATTCTCGCATTAGGAATCATTGGTTTGTCTGTCACTGGGGTACGAGCTGATTCGGTTAATGAGAAGGAGATTACTTATGCCGATCCTACAATTTATGTGGAGAACGGCAAGTATTACCTCACCGGCACACGCAATCAGGAACCACAGGGCTTTGCTATCCTCGAATCGACCGATCTGGAGCATTGGACGGTGCCTGATGACACTTCTCTACAACTGATTCTGCGGAAAGGAGATCAAACGTATGGTGAAAAAGGCTTCTGGGCACCTCAATACTTTAAGGATAAAAGAACTTATTATTTCACTTATACCGCTAATGAGCAAACAGTAATTGCTTCCTCAAAATCGGTGTTCGGTCCTTTCCGGCAGAAGGAAGTCAAGCCGATAGACGCTTCCGCTAAGAATATAGACTCTTTCCTATTTAAGGATGATGATGGGAAGTACTACCTATATCATGTCCGCTTTAATAAAGGTAATTACCTTTGGGTAGCCGAGTTTGACATAAAGAAAGGAAGTATCAAACCGGAAACATTGAAACAATGTATGGACTGTACGGAGCCTTGGGAAAAGACTCCGAACTATAAGTCTGCACCGGTGATGGAAGGGCCGACTGTTATGAAGTGGGACGGGGTATATTATCTTTTCTATTCTGCCAATCATTTTATGAATATCGACTATTCGGTAGGCTATGCTACTGCTTCTTCCCCTTTCGGTCCGTGGAAGAAGCACCCGAACAGTCCGATCATTCATCGCAGCCTCGTAGGAGAAAACGGATCAGGACATGGAGATGTATTTAAAGGGCTGGATGGAAAATATTACTATGTTTACCACGTTCATCGTTCGGATTCCACCGTGTCTCCTCGTAAAACACGTATTGTTCCGCTCATCCTGAAGAAAGGAAACGATGGCATATACAATATCACCGTAGACAAAGAGCACGTCATAAAGCCAATGTGGAAATGATTTGTTCAGAAATGTAGTAGAGAAATCTATTTTGCACATTTGTACGGGTTTTAAGGAGATTCTTCCCTTTCATTTGAAGATTTTCCCGCTTAATTTGTGTCTTGAGATAAAGAATTTGTTAACAGTTAAAAATAATGTTTATGAAAAGAGACAGACTTTATTTTTCTTTCTTATGTCTTTGTTGCTTTTTGTTTTGTGCGCTGGACGTGCAGGCACAACAAGACTATTGGAAGGGACAAGTGAAGGATGCAGTATCCGGTGAACCGATGATTGGCGTCAGTGTTCGCGTGAAAGGTACGGGAAGCGGTACGATTACTGATTTTGACGGTAATTTTACTGTGAAGGCATCAAAAGGAGACATACTTGTCATTTCTTATGTGGGTTATAAAACTCTGGAACTGGATTTAAAGAATAAAACGACTTTAGGCGTAATCTCTTTAGGAGAAGATACGGAGACCCTGGAAGAAGTGGTAGTGGTTGGATACGGTGTACAGAAAAAGGTGTCCAGTGTCGGTTCCATTGCTACTGCAAAAGGAGATGATTTATTAAAGATAGGTAGCGTGAACTCCGTTTCCGAAGCCTTGCAAGGTCAGATGCCGGGTGTGGTTGCTATCAATTCCACTTCAAAGCCGGGAGCCGATAAAGCTTCTTTGTTGATTCGTGGTAAGTCCACTTGGGGAGAAGCTGCTCCGTTAGTATTGGTGGACGGTATCGAACGTGACTTCAACGATGTCGATGTGAACGAAATTGAATCTATTTCCGTACTGAAAGACGCTTCGGCAACTGCGGTTTACGGTGTGAAAGATGCGAACGGCGTTATCTTGCTGACAACCAAACGCGGACTCGAACAGAAACCGGAAATCTCATTCACTGCTAACTTCGGTTTTAAACAACCTTCTGCCGCTCCTGAATGGTCTGACTATGTGACCTCTATGAAACAGTATAACAGGGCACAGGCTAATGATGGTAACTGGGGAGCAATGGTTCCCGAATCTACCATTACCGCATGGGAAAATGCGTATGCTACCGGAAATTACGGTCCGTATAACGATGTCTTTCCCGAAGTGGACTGGTGGAAAGAACTGGTAAAGAATGTAGGTTATGAACAGGCTTATAATCTTAATGTACGCGGTGGTACGAAGAAAATGAGTTATTTCGTATCCTTGGGTTATTTGCATGACGGAGATATTTTTAATACTACCAAACAAGAGGATTTCGATCCTTCCTTCTCCTACCGTCGCTATAACTGGCGTAGTAATTTCGATTTCAATATAACAAGTACCACTAAACTGTCGTTCAATGTGGCCGGTAAGATGGGTTATCAGAACCAACCGTCTTATTATGAGAATGTCGATTCTCCGGATGAACGCTTTTTTAAAACGTTTTTCACGGCTCCAAGTAATGAATTTCCGATTAAATATAGTAATGGAATATGGGGAGACGGGTTAAGCTCCGATCAGAATATAGCCTGTCTGATGAATGAAGGAGGTAGTCGTAATATTAAACAGCATCAAGGTTTTTACGATGTAATCCTGAATCAAAAGCTGGACTTCATTACAAAGGGGTTATCATTGAAAGCATCGTTGTCTTACACTACTTCTTCATCATGGACCACCCAGATCATGCCGGGTAAGATTTTAGGTAAAGACGATTTGGTTGCCCAACGTACGCATATTCGTATGAATCGTGTGTATGATTACGCCAATCCTATTTATAATGCTGACGGAACAATTACTTATAATTATACCGAGAAACGCTATCCGGATGAGAACGCTCCCGGAGATTTGCCTGTTGGTGGTGTTTATGACGGCTTCAAGGCTTACGGGCGTAAACTTTATTACGAATTAGCATTGAATTACAACCGCCAGTTTGGCGATCACGATGTAAGTGCCTTGTTTGTGTTTAACCGTAAGATGAACGAATCGACAAATCAGAATGTGATGAACTTCCCGGCTTACGAAGAAGACTTGGGTAGGTCGTGTCACTTACAACTTCAAAGAGCGTTATCTTGCCGAGTTTAACGGTGCCTATACCGGTTCGGAGAAGTTTGCTCCAGGACGTCGTTTTGGTTTCTTCCCGTCCGCTTCTATCGGTTGGCGTATCAGTGAAGAGCCTTGGGTAAAGAAACTGACCAAAGGAGTACTGACTAATTTGAAAGTACGTTATTCGTATGGGGTAGTTGGTAATGATAAAGGTGCCACACGTTTCAATTATATTCAGAAGTTTGAGCAATTATCTGCCAATGCAGAGTTTGGTAAATATCAGACCAGTAACTGGGGACCTCTGTACAAAGAAGGAAAGCTGGCCGACCCTGATGCTACTTGGGAAGAGTCTGTTAAACAGAATATCGGTATCGAAATAGGTTTGTGGGGTAAACTGAACTTTACTGTGGACTTGTTCGATGAAAAGCGTAATAACATTCTGATGACGCGTAACACGATTCCGTCATGGGCCGATAGTGGTATTGCTTTCCCGCAAGTAAACTTGGGTAAGACTAAAAATCACGGTCTTGAGTTGGATGTTACTTGGAATGACCGTATTGGAAAATTTAATTATTACGCGAAGTTTAATTTTGCAACCAGTGAGAATCGTATTGTCTTTATTGATGATCCGAAAAATCAGAGCGAATATCTGAAACAAGCCGGAAAATCAATCGGATACGTGAATAAATATCTGGCAACGGGAAACTTCCAGTCGTTGGACGATATTTATAACTCGGCACAGTCCACTATTGCCAATGGTGCACACAACACATTGATTCCGGGAGACTTGTACTACATCGATTATAATGGAGACGGTATGATTGATGCTAAGGATATGGTTCCGATGAAAAACCTGAACTATCCGACCACTACCCTCGGATTTACATTGGGAGGTTCTTACAAAGGAATCGGATTCAATATGTTGTGGTACAGTGCTATGGATGTTTATAAAGAAGCAATACCATCTTACTTATGGGATTTCCCGGAAGGTAATATCAAGGCTCAACCGAATACATTGAATACATGGACAGCCGATGCTCCGATTCAAAGCGGTCCGGTTCGCCCCAGTATTCATGTTCAGAGAAGTTATAATTCGGTGGCCAGTACATACACATATACCAACCATGCTTATCTTCGTTTGAAGAACCTGGAAGTGAATTATCAGATTCCGAAACGTTGGTTGCAGCCTTTACGTCTGACAAAACTGCAAGTATATGTCAACGGCAGCAATTTGCTGACGTTCTCAAAAGGAGATTCCCGTCGTGACCCCGAACATTCGGGACAGAATGTTTATCCGATGGTGAGACGTTATAACATTGGTTTTAGATTAGGATTATGAGACACTTTAAATTTACTGATATGAGAAGACATAAGTTGAATTGGATATGGATCATTCTGTTGGGTCTGTTTGTAGGAAGCTGTGAGGACTATCTGGACCGCTCTCCCGATGACGGACTTTCCGAAGATGATGTTTATAAAGATTATAGCAGTTTGTTAGGGTTCATGGACCGCATCTTTCAAAATGATGATATATTAATCTTTACACATGGTATCAACTCTTATTCGAATACATACGTAACGGTAGGTAATTTATCGGATGAATATGCATCCGTTCGCGATAATGATCCGTCGAAGTTTGTCAATGCAGGTAACTGGCTGGAGAATGCCGGTACACGTTTCGAAATCGGAAGTAAAAGTGATGGAGCGAATTTCAAAAGTGCTATTTCTCGTGCTTATACCGGACTTCGTATCGTGAACCGTGTAATTAGTGGAGTAGATCAAGTGAAATCCATCACAGACGACCAAAGGAGAAAACTGTTGGGACAGGCTCATTTCCTGCGTGCCTACTTCTATTTTGAGATTATCAAACGATATGGCGGAATGCCCATCTTTGACCAGCTTTGGGGAGCATCGGACGACTTTGACTTTCCCCGTAAAACTTATCAAGAATCCAATGCTTGGATGCAGACTGACCTGGATAAAGCCATTGAATATTTACCTATAAGCTGGCCTGACGAGGAACATGGACGGCCTGACAGAGTAAGCGCCATGGCATTAAAAGCGATGACACAGCTGTATGCTGCCAGCCCTTTGATGCAGAATGACCTGAATTCTATTGAAAACAAAGGATATGGAAAAGACATGGCTGCCGAAGCTGCCCGTAGTGCGCAAAAGGCGATCAATGCTATTGAAAGTCACGAATATTATCGCCTGATGAATCATGACGAATATCGTAGTATTCAATTAATGCCTAATTCCAATCAATTCGCACAGCCGGAATATTTATGGTTCCTGCGTTGGCATCATGGCAACTGGTCTGCTTTCGTCAGAGCGCAATGGCTGACACAACCATACGATAATAAAACCGGTGCCGAAGGTACTCCTTATAATGCTCCGACACAAAATGCGGTAGATATGTACGAACGCAAGGGAGCCGACGGTAAATACTATCCGATCACTGATCCGCGTTCCGGTTATGATGCGGTAAAGACTACCAATCCTTACTCGGATAGAGACCCTCGCTTCACGAATAATATCCTCGTGCCCGGTGAGCAATGGGGGAAAGAATTTACAGGGTGTTCCCTATTATCTGACTACTTATTCGGGCGGTTACTCCGAGAACTTCATTTCTACCAATCAGTTTACGAGGGCTCTCAACAGACCGGATATATGTGTAAGAAGTTCATTTGGCCGGAAGCAAGTGTGCCTTTGTTTGGCGAAGCTGGTTTCCAATTATATCGTTTGGTGGCTGTGTACATTCGTGTTTCGCAAGTTTATCTGGATATGGCAGAGGCTTCATACGAAGCGACAGGTGATCGGATGCAGTCGTTACGGGTTGTACGATGTCGGCCCGTCAGGCTTTGAATAAAATCCGTGTAAGAGCCGGAATTGGCGAACTACCGGATGGAGTTGACTTTAGAGAAGCTTATCGGCGGGAACGTGGTGTGGAATTGATGTTCGAAGGACACCGCTGGTATGATATCCGTCGTTGGATGATTGCTGAAGAACTGTTTAAGGGTGAATATCCGATCATGGGTGTCAAAGCAACTCCGATCAACCATTCTTATACGGCCGACCAGTTGAAAGTGGAAAAAGCCTGCACTTATAAGCTGACTGACTTTACTTACGAGTATGTTCCGGTGAGGACAGCCGTGCGGACGTTTAACAAGCGTAATTATTGGTATCCGCTGCCGATGGATGAAGTGGCGGCTTTGGATAATCTTCAACAGAACCCCGGATGGTGATACCTAAAATAAAGAAAAGTATATGAGAAACAAGATTAGATATATAAGACTGATAGGGCTCATATTTGTCCTTATCGTTGGCTCTAGCCTGACTTTCGCACAAAATAAATCAAAGAGAAAGTCGGCGAAGAAGCCTTTGGTGGAAGTCGTTTCTATTGTTACCGACGAGAAAGGTAGCCCGTTGAAGAATGTTTCTATCATTTGTGGAGAAGGCGCAGTCGTTCTATATACAGATGCAAAGGGACGTTTTCAGACGAAGGTCGAGAATGACGCAACCGTTATGGTGGAGGCTTTGGGATATGAAGATAAAGTGTATAAGCTGACAGGCAGCAATATCGTTCCTGAAAAGATTGTCCTGAAGAAAGAGCCTCTGTTCCTGACCGAAGAATCGCTGGTGAATAGAGCCGATGGTGGCAAGACATATAAAGGGAATGAAGTAGGCGCAACGAGCGTACTGAAGAACGGACAGTTCGGAACGTTCCCTGATTTGACGCTGACTAATATGCTGCAAGGTAAAATGTTAGGTCTGCAAGTTCGCTCCACAGTCAGCGGATTGGGTAATAATACTCCTGATTTATTTATCCGTGGCCAGCATGGCATGTCGGAGAATACAGCTATTGTTATCATCGATGGTGTGGAACGTCCGGCAGCGGATTTGATTCCTGAAGAAATCGAACGTATCGAGTTGCTGAAAGATGCCACTGCCAAGATTCTTTATGGGGCACGTGCTGCGAATGGCGTACTTTGGGTGACTACCCGCAGAGGAAAGGCCAACCGCCGCATTTATAACGCAACCGCCGAAGCAGGTGTGGTACAGATGACGCGTACTCCTGATTTCCTGAATTCTTATCAGTATGCTAATCTGTATAATGAAGCGCGTGCAAACGACGGACTGACTCCTTACTATAATCAGAAACAACTGGAAGGATATAAAAACTCCAAAGGAGCCAATGATCTATTGTATCCGAACGTCGATTTGTACGATCAGTTATTGAACAAAAATGCCAACTATCGGAAAGTATCGTTCGATATGACGGGTGGTACTGACAGAGTGCGTTATGCCCTGATTGCCGGATATGTAGGAGGTAGCGGATTTGAAGATGTCACCTATACTCCGCAGTTACATCGCCTGACTCTCCGCGGAAACCTCGATTTTAATGTAACGGATTTCCTGACTATATCCGCAGACGTTGCCGGACGTATGGAAATGCGTAAATGGGGACAATTGGACTGTGGTCAGGTATTTACTGCCTTGTCTACGCATCGTCCGAATGAATACCCGCTGACTATGTCACCGGAAGAAACCGGACTGGCCAGCTCGGACGGAATTCCTTTGTTTGGCGCAAGTCTGCTTCGTCCGATGAATGCATACGCGGAAACGATGTACGGAGGATATACGGATGAGCGTTATACACGCAGCCAGACCAATATCGGTTTGAAATTTGATCTTGATATGCTGACAAAGATTGAAAGCCGGTGCTTTCCTTTCTTTCGACAACTATGATTACCTGCAACTCTCTTTGAGCAAAGTCTATCCGACGTATGCTATCAAAACATATCGTGACTTTGCCGGTGAGGAACAAATTATGTACACCCAGATGAAGAAAACAGATGTAGCCACTTCACAAAGCCGGAAGTCGACTACCTTGCAACAGACATTGGGTTGGAATGCTTTTGCCGGTTATGAGAATACATTCAACCAAAAACACGATGTATCGGCACGCCTGACTTATATGTACTCGAAAACAACCAATCAGGGAGTGACCCAAGACATCATCAATGCAAACTACGCATTGCGTCTGAACTATATGTATGACCGCCGTTATGCTGTGGAAGCGGATATGGCATTGATGGGAAGCAACCGTTTCAAACCGGGAAATAAATACTTCTTCTCGGCAGCAGGCGGGCTTGCCTGGATTCTAAGCAATGAAGATTTCCTGAAAGACAATGAATACGTGAACTTCCTGAAACTGAAAACCAGTGCCGGTATATTGGGCTATGACAGAAGCACCGAACATTTATTGTATGAACGTGCCTGGTCGCAAGACGGCAGCTTCCGGTTCGGAACAACGAACAACGGTGCTACGGCTTACTATTCCACTTTTGTCCGTGCGGGCAATCCGAACCTGAAATGGGAAAAGGCAGCAGAATGGAACACCGGTGTGGAGGGCCTGTTCCTGAACAACCGCTTATATACCGAAATAAACTATTTCCGTGAGAAACATACGGACATCATTGGTTCTGTTGATGCCTCTTACGGGGATTATACTGGCAACTTTACCTACCAGGATAACATGGGCTCCGTCTTGAATCATGGTATAGAAGGAATGTTCACCTTGGAGCGACCGTATCAACGACTGGTCTTATTCGGTAGGAGCCAATTTCGTATGGTCAAAGAATAAAGTATTGAAATGGAACCAGGTGAAACATGGTGAAGAATACCGTTATACAGTGGGGCGTTCTACCGATGCTATGATGGGACTGGTTGCCGAAGGATTATTTGGCAAAGATGTAGCCATCAACGGACATGCCCCCCAGACGTTTGCCGATTATCAGGAAGGCGACATCGCCTACAAAGACCTGAACGGCGATAAGATCATTGACGGTCGTGACGTAAAGGAACTCGGAAACTCATTCCCACGTACTACATTGGGCATCGATTTCAATGTAAGTTACAAAGGCTGGGGATTGTATCTTCAGGGATATTCCGAACTGGGCGTTCACACTTGGGCAACAAATGCTTATTATTGGAACAATGGAGAAGGTAAATACTCTAAACTGGCATTAGATCGTTATCATCCGGCAAACAATCCGACCGGAAGTTATCCGCGCCTGACAACCACTGCCGGTGAGAACAATTTCCGCAATTCTTCTTTCTGGTTGAAGAATACAAGCTTCTTCCGTATGAAGAATGTTGAATTGAGCTACACGTTCAATCAGTTCTCCCCAAGTTCGGTAGTGAAGAAGATGAAGGTTTTCGCTCGTGGTGCAAACTTGTTTGTGCTTTCTTCCGTGAAAGATTTGGATCCTGAATTGCTGAATGCCGGTGTGACAAACTACCCGGTGACACGTACTTTTACAGGCGGAGTCTCTTTTGTATTTTAATTTTGAACAATTAATAGATGGCAATATGAAACATATATTAGGAAGTTGCGTTTTAGCAGGTCTGTTTCTCTTTTGTGCTTGTGACGACACATTGGATACAAAGGTGACATGGCAGATCGGAGACTCTGATACCTGGAGAGTGCCGGAACTTGCTCAAGGCGTACTATATAAAGCTTATAATGGCATAGCCAACCGTCCGGATTGTTTTGAAGATAACTTTCTGGATTGTGCTACCGATAATGCAGTGACTAATCTGCGCAGCTCTTCTGTCTATAAATTAAATATGGGTGGGATGACAGCGTTTAACAACCCGATCGGAAATTGGAGCAATGCGTACAACATGCTGAACTATGTAAACTCTTTCCTCGAAAACGGCTTGACCGACCAGGTGCAGTACAACCGTACCGACCCGGAAGTGGACAAGCAAATCAAGCTGCGTCTGGAAGGTGAATCGTATTTCCTGCGTGCATGGTGGCATTTTGAGCTATTGAAGATGTACGGCGGAAAGGCGAAGAATGGAAAAGCGTTGGGTATTCCGTTGGCAGATCATTTTATTTCGCAGGATGAGGCCGCGCAGAATGGTGAATTTCTTCGTCCTACTTATCAGGCAACAGTCGATTTTATCGTTAACGATTTGGATAATGCCATCGAGTTATTACCGAATGTGTATCAGGGAGATGACCTGGAGTTTGGTAATACACAAATCGGTCGTGCCACGAAAGCGGCGGCAGCTGTTCTGAAAAGTCGTGCGCTTTTATATAGCGCAAGCCCTGCCATGCAGGATGATGATGTGACGAAGATCACTGGCATGGGACAATTCGAAATACTGAACCCTACGGTTTATCAGGCAAAATGGGAAGCGGTAGCCAAAGAGATCAATAAAATTCTGGGCATGGAAGGTTTCGGAACTTATGTTCCTGTTACGGCTTCGTCCATTGCCGATGTTCAGACGGAAAGTTCCGATTATGCTTTCCGCAGATATTTTAATAATAACCTATTGGAAGGTTACCATTTCCCGCCATTCTACTACGGAAGTGCCCGTGCCACTCCTTCTCATAATCTGGTAAAGGCTTTTTATGCGAAGAATGGTTATCCGGCAACCGATGTCCGTTCCGGTGTCGATCTGTCTGATCCTGATTTCGATCTGACGCAGCTTTATGCCGTACTGGATAATCGCTTTGCACTGAATGTCTACTATCATAGTGCTACATTTGGCGATTCCGGTCAGCCGTTGGATATGTCCGAGGGTGGAAAAGATTCTCCTTCGTTTAGTGAGAATGCTACACGTACGGGTTATTACCTGGCTAAATTCGTTTCCAAGAAATCGGCTATGCTGAATCCGATTCAGACCTTAAACTCGGTTCATTACAATCCTTTGTTACGGAAATCGGAAGTTCTTCTTAACTTTGCCGAAGCTGCCAATGAGGCTTGGGGCAACCCGACAGTGAAAGCCGAAGGATGTCTGTATTCTGCATACGAAATATTGAAAACAATCCGTTCGCAAGCCGGGGGTATCAATTTTGATCTTTATCTGGATGAAATGGCTCAAAGTAAGGACTCGTTCAGAAAGCTGATTCAGAACGAACGTCGCTTGGAATTTACTTTCGAGAATCATCGTTATTTTGATATGCGTCGTTGGGTATTACCGTTGAACGAAGAGGTGGAGGGTGTTGCCGTTACCCGCAATGAAGATGGCACATTCAGCTTCAAAGTACAGAAAGTGGAACAACGGAAATATGAAGTGAAAAACTATTTCATGCCATTACCGTATGCAGAGCTGGAAAAGAATAAGAATCTAATGAATAATCAGGGTTGGGAATAACGTGCTGTTGATATAAATACTTATTTACAATGAAAAGACTAAATATATTATGGATAGGGCTGATAAGCGTTCTGATGACTGCTTGTTATGACGATTATGAAAAGGACTACGATAAGAGTTCTGTGTACTTTGCTTCGCAAAAACCTCTGCGGACACTGGTAGCCGATACAGATATGTCGATAAAGGTAGGAGTGGCTATTGGCGGTAAAAGAGAGGTGCATACCGATGATTGGGCTACGTTTGAGATCGATCCGTCTTTACTGGATGGTACGGGCTTGACACTGATGCCGGAAAACTATTATCAGTTGGCTAATCCGAACAAGATGACAATTAGCAATCCGAATCTGGCAATAGCAGATGTGAAAGTGACTTTCTCCGATGCTTTCTATGAAGACAATGCTGCTTTGAACAAGCACTATGCAATCCCTTTCCGGTTGGTCGATCATAATCAGGATGAAATTAGTACTGATGTGAATGGCAATTTGAAGGATTACAGTATTGTAGTTGTCAAATTTGTCAGCCAGTATCATGGTACCTACTTTGTGAAAGGAAAAGTTACCAATTTGTCTACCCAGCAGGTTACTGAATATAGTAACAAGGATTTGAGTCAGAATATGACCCGTGACTTTGTTTCGTTAGGTAGAAACAAAGTACGCAGACCGGGTTTCGGAAACACATTGGAAAACAATGAGTCGGTGAATCTGACAGTCAATCCGGATGGAAGCGTCAATATTGAAGCCGGAGGAAGTGTCGCTATCACGGATGCATCCGCCACATTAGATCCTGCAGCCGAATCATTGGAATTTGTAGGGAAACAGCCTAAGTTTACCCTTTCTTATAAGTACACGAAAGGTGGCGTCACTTATCAGGTTGACGAGGAACTGATTCGTCGTCAGAATCCGGAAGCTGATTTACGCTTCCAGGAATGGTAGAATAGGTATTAGTCGATTATAGGTGTCTATCTGTCGCCGGTAATTAGCTGAATCAACGATGTTGCAGGCTGATTACCGGTGATGTTTTTAGACATTCTGTTAGGTTTATATCGCTTAAATTAGCTTACGATCTACTTTAGAATAGATTTTCCTTTTTCTGTTATCATCCAATAACCTATCTTTTTCGAGCCTTTTCGAATAATGCAGCCATTCACTTTTAAGTTGCGAAATGCTCTCTTGATCGTAGCACTGGAAACAGATAAAGATATGGCTAGATTATCATATGTTGACTGATTATCTTTTACTATCAATTTTAATATATCTTTTTCTAATGATGATAGTTTTAAAGGGTCATTTAAAGGGTCATTTAAAGGGTCATTTAAAGGGTCATCGTTCTTAATTATGTTGGGTCTATATATGATAAGTGTAACGCCACCGGCTTCATTTATAAACTCCGGTTTGCGGAGCCCTGCTTTCGTCATACCCTCATAAATTTTATGAATACCTCGTCCCCATGATTCAATAAATCCAGCACGGTAAAAAGTTTCGGCGATAAGGCGATTCCGGGGTTGTGAAGCGTGGTCACCTAATAATTGTTCGATAGTCATACCTTCGGGAAGTGTCCCCGGATTCCAAAGACGGATGCGGTCATTATACACTTTCATTTGTATATGTACTCCCGTGTACAACTTATGCACAATACTATTGAATAAACTCTCCCGCAATGCATCTTCTGGAATTTCTAAAGGTTCAATACGCTGCAATCCTTCATAATGGACAGGTGAAATGAGATACTTGGATTTCAATACTTCTATCACGCGATCGGTCATCTGAATGATATTTCCATCTACTACATCTTGAAACATCAGGTCGGCTTCATCACGACCAAACCTCCCAATACGAAATTGCACACTGGTGAAAAACTTTGCAGGATTTTTGCCGAATAGAAGTAAAGCAGCATTGCGCAACTTACCTTCCCCACCGATAAGATTCAGATTAGAGAGTACTTTTTCCGTAGTTTCATTCAATGAATCTACAGGCATACGTCCGGCATCGACGGCTTTACGCAAAAAGAAATCAATAGCTTGGCGGTCGATGTCATCCAATGTAGCTCTTTCGTTTTCAATATCATCCCACGAATGCCCCATTTTGCGAAGCAAAAACTGTTGCAAGGCTGCACCTTTCAACTCCTGTTTGGTAGAACCGCTACGATAATGATATATACCGTGATAAGCGATAGGCAAATTACACGGTTGCACGGCAATCTCGATGTAGTCTTTATCCTCTTTATGCAAAAGATTTACATCAGCTACAATGCCCAGATAGTTAACAATCTTATTAGGAATGTCTTCCATCAGTCGTTTGGTGTCTGCTACACCAACCACTTGTTGGTTATCGTCTATACCGATATAGATACGTCCACCTTGTGCATTTGCAAAACCACAAATCCACTTTAGATATTCGTCTCTCCACGATTCCTTATATTCAATATTCTGACTTTCACTCATAATTACTACAAAGTTACGTATTCTTTTTCAAACTTTGTAGAGTATAAGGAGATTTACAAGTGCCAGTTCCGGCGAATTACTTCAATTGCTTGAGAAACTCTGTCGGAGTGATATTAAATTCCTTTTTGAAACATTTTGTAAAGTAATTCGGGTCTGATATACCGACAGCGAATGAGGCTTCGGAAACATTCATGCCATTCAGTAAATGGGTTTTGGCTTCCTTCATCTTGATGGTCCGTATAAACTGTGTGATGGAGCATCCCGTGAGTGATTTCAGTTTCATGTGCAGCAGACTACGGCTGATGCGGAGATGGGCTGTGATTTCAGTTACTCCAAAATCTTCCTTGGTGAGGTTCGCCATAATCAGTTCTACCAGTTCTTTCATAAATACCTCATCCCGTGGATTGTTGGTGATTTGCTTGATGTTCAGTTCTTCCGCCTGTTTGAAGTGCTCGATATTCTGTTTCCGGCTCTTTTGGATATTCTGTACCAGCAACTCCAGGTTCTTGGCGTTGAAAGGTTTGGTGATATAGGCGTCCGCTCCCCGCAGATAGCCTTCTGTATGGTCGTTCTCATCTGTTTTGGCAGTCAGGAGGATAACGGGGATATGGCTGGTCGTTACATCTTGCTTGACGCGTTCCGTGAATTCCAGTCCGTCCATCACCGGCATCATTAAGTCCGATATAATCAGATTCGGCAGTTGTCTGGCTATCTTCTTGCAGGCTTCCGCTCCGTTGTAGGCACGTATGATGTCATATTTCTCACCGAATATACTGGCGAGGTAATCATTCATCTCTTTATTATCCTCCACAATCATGATAGATTCTCTGCCGGAGTCTTTCTCTTTGTTGGTCAGCTTTTCGGGGATGAGTTCGATTGTCTCTTTGATTCGCTGGTTGTATTTTTGTATTTCTTCTGTCGTGATGTTTTCGGAAGAGCGTTCGTCGGGTGCGTAGGCATCCTCCGATACGTTCAGGGTGACGATAAAGTCCGAACCTTTGTTGACCTCGCTCTCTACCCGTATTTCTCCTTTATGCATGTGGATGAGCGAACGGGTGAGCGAAAGTCCCAAGCCGAATCCCTCGCGGTGGTCGCGTTTTTCGACCTGGTAGTAGCTCTCGAATATTTGTTCCTGAACGTCTTTGGGAATTCCTCTGCCGCTGTCCTTGACGGAGATTTGAACCATGGTTTCTTTCTCCTCTTTAATCAGTTTGGCGCTCAATCTGACGTATCCGCCGGGTTGTGTGTATTTAAATGCGTTCGAGAGCAAATTATAAAGAATCCGTTCCAGTTTGGAAGGCGAGAACCAGACTTCCTCTTTGGTATCTTCCAGACTGACGATAAAGTCGATTTCCCGTTCTCCGGCTACGATGTCGAAGATATGGGAGAGTTCCTCCAGAAAGTGCATGATATCTCCTTTACGGACGCTGATATGCATCTGTTTCATTTCGATTTTACTGAATGTCAATAGTTCGTTAATCAGATAATTCATCCGGTTGGCGTTGCGGTAGATAACTTCCAGTTTCTCCTTGTCGTTGTTACTAATCTGCGGCTGCTGGATCAATCGTTGTAGAGGTGATAAAATCAGGGTTAATGGTGTTTTCAGATCATGGGAGATGTATGTGAAGAAATTTATTTTCTGTTGATTCATGTTCTCCATGTTGACACGCTGTTCATGTTCCGTTTTCAGTCGCATGAGCAGGATAATACGCGTTTTGGTATATCGGTAGGCGGCGTAGATGATTAATAAGGAGAGCAATGCATATACAAAATACGCTCCCGGTGATAGCCACCAGGGTGGGAGGATTCTGATGGCAAGGTCCTTTTGTCCCGTTTCGTCCCAGTGAATACCGTCTTTGCTGGCTTTGATCTTTAAAATATACCTTCCTGAAGGCAGGTTTGAAAAGCGTACCTGATGCTGGTTGCCCACAAACTGCCAGTCCTTGTCGATACCTTCCATTTTCATGGCATATTGAGTGTTGTAGGTATATTGATAATTCAGTCCGGAATATTCGAGACGCAGGGATTGGGCCTGGTCGTGTGTCAGGGTAATCTCTGTCAGTTCGGAGATGGAGGAAGGAATGGACGCTTTCTCGTTGTTGGGCGACATATATTCGCTGTTGCTCCATATAGCAGTCAGGGCAATGTTGAAATGAGGATTGACGGAGCGTACCTGTTCCGGATAAAAAGAAATCATGCCGTTGATGGTTCCGAAATACAGCTCTCCGTCGGGCTTCTTACAGGCGGAGGAGTAGTTGAACTGGTTAATCGGCAGTCCGTCGGCTGTGGTATAACGGTCGATATTTTCCGTCTGTGGATTGATGCAGCAGAGCCCGCTTCCGGTTCCTACCCAGATGTTGTTCATTTCATCTTCTATGATGCCTTTAATGGCATTCGAGCCCAGCTGCTCTTTGCTGTAAGAAGCGATGATGCTTCCGTTGCGGTCTGATACATAAAGCCCGTTGTTGTCTGTCCCTATCCATATCCGTTGGTGTGAATCAGGGTAGATATAGGTTACATAGAGATCGGTGTGCGGCAAGATAGGGAGTGAGGTAACTTTCAGCGTACGGGTATTTATCTGGAACATACTGCCTTTCCGGGTTCCTGCCCAAAGTATGCTGTCATTGAATTGTACCAGGTTGAAAATACGGAGCGGTGAAATCTTTTCCGGACGGGCATTGGCTTTTTTCTTGTCGATCAGGAATAAGCCAGAAGGGCCTCCGTACCAAACGTGGTCGTTCTTGTCTTCGATGATGCAGAAGCCGGACGAAACCTCTTCCGACAATAGATTATAGTCCACCGTACGGTTCAGATGCGGTATATAGTGAAGAGCTCCTTTCAGGAACAGTCCGAGCCATAGGCTGTTATCTTTGTCGAGCCATAGAGAGTGTATGTTCTTGGCGTAGATTTGCATCTGTTTGTGAAGCCGTTCGGCGCGGGTAATCTCTTTTTTACTGTTCAGGTAATTCAATCCGCCATCCTCCGTAGCGATGTACAATCCGTTGTCCGGCGCATTGATAATCTGGCGGACTGCTTTTCCGCTCAAATGATTGAAACTGCCTCCGTATGGATATATCCGGAACTGGTCGGAGCCGAATATATAATAGTTGACCCCTCCGAAATAGGTTCCCACCCACATGTTGTGGGCCTTATCCTGATAAAGACTGTAAATGGGCGAATCGTTCAGGGCACTTAAATCCCGTTCGGATTGTTCGTAGTGTGCAATCAGTTGGTAGAGTTTGTTGAACACGAAGATGCCATACTCCGTTCCTACCCATATATTCCCGGTATGGTCGGTTGACGCACACCGGAAATCTTTTACTTCCAGATCTTTGGAGAGATTGCACAGAGTATTGCTTTGTATATGGTAAACGAAGAAATCATTATTGGTATTGAATAAAAGCTGGTTGGACGAGATCAACACGGCATTGTTACATTGCTGTGCAAAAGGCTGGATTAGGGTAGGGAGCGAAACGAACTGTTTCTTCTCCAGACTGTATCGCATCAGTCCTTTGTTGGTGTCAATCCATAGGGTTTTATCTCCGTCTTCTGCAAAATATCTCACATGCGGTTTCTCTTCATTGAGAAGGAAAGGAACGAACAGGCTGTCCTGTTCATTGTAGTGGTAGAGTCCGTTACTACAGGCCGCCAAGAGCATCCCGTCACTGGTGTTCAGGAAACAAACATCATCTTTGGTATTTCCTTTAATCCGGTAACGGGTAAAATCTTCCGTCCGGTAGTCGTAGCTGCAGATACCCTGATCGGTGGAGATCCATAGAACGTTGCGGAGTGAATCGTTATACAGACGGGTGATAAAGTCGTGGCAGAGCGAGGTGCTGTCGGCCTCATTGTGTGCAAACAGGTTAATATTATAACCGTCGAAGCGGCACAAGCCGTTGCGTGTGCCGAACCAGATGAATCCGTGATTGTCTTGGGTAATCGCATTGATAGTATTATGCGGGAGTCCTTCGGCTATGCTTAGTTGTTTGAAGCGTATATTATTATATTGTATCTGTCCTGTCGACAGGCTGGCGTTTAAGAGCACGAGACTAAAGGAGAGGACGATTTTAAGGGCAGTGGTTCTCATGGCTTTACGGATTTAATTTCATGACCAAAGATACGTCTTTTTTTGTTTGGAACAGTCGTAGAATTGTTCAAACGGACAGCACTCATGTTCAGTTTGCTGTCCGGCAGCTGATTTTTATACATGATTGCAGGTATTAAGCATTATTTTTCTGTTTTTCTTGGATAGAAAAGACCACATTTGCAATGTGAAACTCTAAAAACACAATGCTATGAATCATCCGACATTAAAATCCCTTACGTTGGGTATCGGTCTGTTTTTCACATTACCTCTGGTATATGCGAATAGTTCTTTTCCGTCTTTATCCGATGGAACATTGTATATCAATAAATCGAAAACCCGTAAAGTGGCTCCCGTAAAGTACGGTTTCCATTATGAGGAAATAGGAATGATGGGCGAGGGTGCTCTACACGCTGAACTGATCCGTAACCGCTCGTTTGAAGAAGCTACACCGCCTGCCGGATTATCAGTAAAGAACGGGCTGTATGAAAATGTTCCGGCTCCCCGTGTTAAAGAGAAGAAAGTATTTCAGGCCGATCCGCTGATTGGATGGGCGACTTATCCGCTATCTTATACTCCTGTATTTATCAGTCGCACGGAGGAAAATCCGATGAGCAAGGAAAATAAGTATTCGATGCTGGTGAATGTTACGGAAGATATTGCGAATCACCCGGATGCTCTGATTCTCAACCGTGGATATTATGGAATGAATCTGAAAACAGATACGTCTTATCGCCTTTCCTTGTTTCTGAAAAGCAGGAATTATTCCGCCCCGTTGCGTGTATTTCTAGTTGACGAACTGGGACAGCGGGTGAGCAATGTGATCGAAGTGAATATAGAGAATCGGGACTGGACAAAATATACGGGCGAACTGAAACCGGAAAAGAACGTCCAGCGCGGAATGCTTGCTATTCAGCCTATGTCGAAAGGACAATTTCAGATAGATGTCGTTTCCCTGTTTCCCTCTGATACCTGGAATGAGGGGAAATCCGTATTCCGTAAAGATATTGTTCAAAATCTGAAAGAGTTTGCTCCCAGTTTCATTCGTTTTCCGGGCGGATGCATCGTACACGGAGTCAATGAAGAAACGATGTACCACTGGAAGAAGACGCTCGGACCGATCGAAAACCGTCCGGGACAGTGGAGTAAATGGGCGCCTTATTACCGTACGGACGGAATCGGTTATCATGAGTTTTATGAATTGTGCGAATATGTGGGGGCTGATGCGATGTATGTCATGCCTACGGGCATGATTTGCAGCGGTTGGGTAAAGCAAAGTCCGCAATGGAACTTCAGGCATATTGACGTCGATTTGGATGCGTATATTCAGGATGCGTTGGATGCCATAGAGTATGCTATTGGCGATACGACTACGAAGTGGGGAGCCGAACGTGCAAAGAACGGTCATCCCGCCCCTTTCCCATTAAAATATATCGAGATTGGAAATGAAGATTTCGGACCTGTATATTGGGAACGTTATGAAAAGATCTATCAGGCATTGTCCACTAAATATCCCGATTTGATTTATATCGCTAATAGCGTTATCCGGGTAGTGGGGAGGGAGAATGACGACAAACGGAAAGATATTCCCAATTTTGTCAACCCGAAGAATGTCAAAGTGTTCGATGAACATTATTATAACTCGATTGAATGGGCTTGCGAACAGCATTATCGCTTTGATAATTACAAACGGGGTGTTGCCGATTTATTTATCGGCGAATTGGGAATCAGCGGAAAATATCCTTATAACTTGCTGGCTACCGGGGCAATCCGTATGTCAATAGAGCGTAACGGCGATTTGAATCCTCTGTTTGCCGAACGTCCGGTGATGAGGCATTGGGATTTCCTGGAACACCGTATTTTCCTGCCGATGTTGATTAACGGAGTGGACAGTAGCGTAAAGACTTCTTTCTTCTATCTGGCGAAGATGTTCAGGGATCACACGTTTGATGTGTGCCTGGATGCAGCGATTAAAGATATGGAAGGTATGCAGAATATCTTTGTAACAATGGGATATGATACGGGCAGTAAGCAATATATCCTGAAACTGATAAACCTGCAGGATAAGAAAGTCACCTTGCAGCCGGAAGTCTCCGGTTTCAAACGTCCGGTCAAGGCTCATAAGACAAGCCTGGTACTGGTTCCGGGAAAAGAAAACACACCGGCTACTCCGAATGAAGTCGAACCGGTGGAGACCGAAGTCGGACTGGACCTGAACAAACCGCTCGAACTGGAGGCCGCTTCTATGACTGTGTACCGTTTTAAATAGGAGAACCATAAGATTCAATAAGCGGATATAAGAGATTTAAACAAAAGAATATGAGGTTTACATAAATAGGAAATTAAAAGAAGCAAAAATGAAAAATACACTCTTTTGTATTACAGGACTTGCCATACAGGGGTTGGCTATGTCAGCCGCGGCACAAACCGGCAAACCGAATATTGTGGTCATTATGACCGACCAGCAACGTGCCGACTTGTGCGGCAGGGAGGGTTTTCCTTTGGAAGTGACTCCTTATGTAGACCAACTGGCACAGGAGAATGTATGGTTCAACAAGGCATATACTGTGATGCCGGCCAGTTCTCCGGCTCGTTGTTCCATGTTCACCGGACGTTTCCCTTCTGCCACTCACGTACGTACGAACCACAATATTCCCGACATCTTCTATCAACAGGATTTGGTAGGAGTATTGAAAGAAAACGGATATCAGACAGCATTGGTGGGCAAGAATCATGCTTACCTGAAACCTGCCGACTTGGACTTTTGGTCTGAATACGGACACTGGGGAAAGAACAAAAAGGCGACTCCCGCCGAGAAAGAAACTGCCCGTTTCCTGAATCAGCAAGCCAGAGGCCAATGGCTGGAACCCTCTCCAATCTTCCTGGAAGAGCAGCATCCCACCAAAATCGTGAACGAAGCACTGGCATGGATTGAGAAACAGAAAGAAAATCCTTTCTTCGTATGGGTATCCTTTCCGGAACCCCACAACCCTTATCAGGTATGCGAACCCTATTACTCCATGTTCTCGCCCGACAAACTTCCCGTATTGAAGACATCACGCAAGGACTTGGCAAAGAAAGGAGAGAAATACCGTATTCTGGCAGAACTGGAAGATGCATCCTGCCCCAACCTGGAACAGGACCTGCCCCGAATCCGTGCCAACTATATCGGAATGATCCGGTTGATAGACGATCAGATCAAAAGATTGATCGAATCATTGAAAGCCAGCGGACAATATGAAAATACCATCTTTGTTGTACTCTCCGACCACGGTGATTATTGGGGAGAATACGGATTAATCCGTAAAGGAGCCGGACTTTCCGAAAGCCTGGCACGTATTCCGATGGTATGGGCGGGCTATCAGATCAAGAATCAGCCTGCACCTATGGATGGCCACGTGTCGATAGCCGACCTTTTCCCTACATTCTGCTCTGCCATCGGTGCCGAAATACCGGCAGGCGTTCAGGGACGTAGCTTGTGGCCGATGTTGACCGGGAAGGCTTATCCCAAAGAAGAATTCTCCAGCATGGTGGTTCAACAAGGCTTCGGTGGAGCTGACGTCGGACTGGACGCTTCCCTGACTTTCGAACAGGAAGGAGCATTGACTCCCGGCAAAATAGCCCACTTTGACGAACTGAACACCTGGACACAAAGTGGCACTTCACGCATGATAAGAAAGGATGACTGGAAACTGGTAATGAATCATTATGGAAACGGTGAACTTTATAACTTGAAGAAAGACCCTTCGGAAGTTCATAATCTGTTTGGTGAGAAGAAATATAGCGAAATTCAAACGGAACTTCTGACCCGGTTGCTGGCATGGGAATTACGTTTGCAGGACCCACTACCTCTTCCGCAAAGACGCTATCATTTTAAACAGAATCCATTTAACTATCTTAAATAGGAAGAATACGTAAACATAAAACAGGAATATATGAAATTGATTGGACGATTAGGATTGATCTTGCTTACAGGATTTATTTCCATCTCTACAGCATCAGCACAGTTATATGGAACGGCAGATACAAACGCTCCGGAACTACGTGTTCCGACATCTGTAAAGCCGGCATTTGATTATTGGATGAGGGACACTTGGGCTACGCTGGGTCCCGACGGTTATTATTATATCACAGGAACGACCTCTACCCCCGACCGTTACTTTCCGGGACAGAGACATTGCTGGGACTGGAACGACGGTTTGTACCTGTGGCGTTCCAAAGATATGAAGTATTGGGAAGCCAGAGGACAAATATGGTCGATGGAAAAAGACGGAACCTGGCAAAAGAAGCCGAAAGTATATAAAGCAGGAGAGAAATATCAGAAAAAATCCATAAACGGTGATCCGATGGACAACCGTTTCCATGCTGTATGGGCTCCGGAAATGCATTATATCAAAAGTGTGAAGAACTGGTTTATCGTTGCCTGCATGAATGAGTCGGCAGGTGGGAGAGGTTCTTTCATTTTGCGGAGCAAGACCGGAAAGCCGGAAGGACCGTACGAGAATATCGAAGGTAATAAAGATAAAGCTATCTTCCCGAACATCGACGGAAGTTTGTTCGAAGATACGGACGGCACTGTCTACTTTGTCGGGCACAACCATTATATCGCCCGTATGAAACCGGATATGAGCGGATTTGCCGAGGAACTGAAAACATTGAAAGAGAAAAAATATAATCCGGAACCATATATTGAAGGAGCGTTTATCTTCAAATACGATAACAAATATCACCTCGTACAAGCTATATGGTCGCACCGTACGTCGGAGGGAGATACCTATATTGAGAAAAAGGGAGTAACCTCACCGAAGACACGTTATAGTTACGACTGCATCATCTCGACAGCCGATAATGTGTATGGTCCCTATAGCGAACGCTACAATGCCATCACGGGAGGAGGACACAACAACCTTTTCCAGGATAAGGATGGAAACTGGTGGGCGACTAACCTACTAAACACATTATCACATTATAAATAAGCAAATTAATTCTTACTTTATTAGAATGGATAACAAAAAAGCAACAATGATATAATTTATTTGTACGTTGTAGCAAATGCTCTCATTTGAATATAAACAAATGTACGCATTAATGGAGATAATGCAGAAAAACCATGAAGCATATACGACTCACTGCCACTCTCCATTTGTAGATGTGTGAAAGTAACAATCCATTAATGGACAATAGGGTATATAAAGGACAGATTTCCCGTATATTCGTCTCCTTATTCCTGAATTATGAGCGTAAGTCACATAATTATGGAGAGATATCCACCCTTTAATGGGGAGAGCTGTCGGCAAATATTTGATGGAAATGCCCCGAAAATCACAGGAGAATAGCCATACAATGGGCTGATACACAATAATTATTGGATAAACGTGGTCTGCTCCTGCAAACAGCAAGTTGTCTTTTCGTTAAACGAAAACAGGACGGTTTAACGGCGGAAACGCCGCCAAACCGCCTCCCCCCAAAAAGCTCCGGAGTCGGCTTTGATTTTCCTTATGCCATCTCTATACATTTACTTTCCAATTACAGGATTTTTCTTGAATATCCCATAAATGAGCATATAATCCCTCATCTTTTAATAATTGTTCATGTGTCCCTTGTTCTACAATATTTCCACCATCTAAAACAATAATTTTATCAGCATCACTTATTGTTTTTAGTTTATGCGCTATAACTATAACAGTTCTACCTTGTATTAAAGAATTGATTGCATACTGTATTTCCACTTCATTTTCTGGATCTAAAGAAGCTGTTGCTTCATCTAATAAAATTACAGGAGCATCTTTTAATATAGCACGTGCAATTGAGATTCTCTGTTTTTCTCCTCCAGATAAGGTACATCCACCTTCACCTATCATTGTATCATATCCTTGAGGTAAATGTATTATAAAATCATGACATTGAGCTTTTTTAGCCGCCTCTATTATCTCATTATCTGTAGCATTCTCTTTACCAAATCGAATATTATTCTTTATGGTATCCTGAAATAAATATACGTCCTGAAATACCATTGAAATGCGTTGCATAAGTTTCTCAGGATCAATCTCTCGTATATTTTTGTTACCTAATAATATTACACCTTTATCAGGATCATAAAACCGAGCGCAAAGTTTCATCAATGTACTTTTTCCACTTCCAGAAGGCCCAACTATAGCAGTTAAAGAACCTTGTTTCATTGTAACACTTATATCATGTAGGATATATTTATCATTATACCCAAAAGATACATTTCTAAATATAATATCTCCTTGTTCCGGGGCATCTTGTGTTCCTGACATTTCTGGTTCATTTAGTAAATTCAAAATACGTTCACCTGCAATAGAATAATAACGGAATTCTGCAAGATTGATTAGTGCTAATGTTAGTGGGTCAAAAACTCTGGAGCCAACGATAAGGAACATCACAAAAATAGCAACAGAAAGTTTTCCTCCAATTAAAAGGTATGTACCACATAATATCATCAAAGTAAGTCCCATACGAAGAAGGGTTACAGACAACATGACAATAGGTCCAATCAGAGCTTCTGTTTTGATATTCGCACGTTTGAGATCATTAAATGCTTCCTGTAAACGGATGAACTTTATTCCAGTCATATTATATGCTTTGATAACACGTATACCTTGTAAATATTCTTCCATTCTGCTACTGGCACGTATTTTAGCCAGAATTTGAGTTTGCCCTAGTTTCTTTTGAATACTAGAAGTGAAAATAAGTATTAAAAAAGAAATAGGAAGGGATAAAAACATAGCAATAGACATCTGCCAATCTACGAACAATAAACCTAAAAAAGCAAAAATAGGCATGACCAGTGCACCAAGCAATTGAGGAAGATGGTGCGACATCCCTTGTTCTGTCATAGCAAAATCAGTTATTAACATGGAAGATAATTCTCCAGAATCTTTTTTATAAAGAAAACCTAATGACAACTTGCGTAAATGTTCGGCTAAAGCAATACGACCTTCTGCACTAATATTGTATGCTTCCCGGAAATTTGCATTATAGGATTTCTTTTCTCCAAAAATCATAAAAATTATGTATACAAACATTATCACAATCAGCCCCCATAATTTAGATATGTTTAGAGGAGTTCCAGTTCCATCAAAAGCTTTAAAAAGGGTATTTATAACTTCTATTGAAAGACAAAAGGGAACTATATTTATAAAGTTTGCAAGCATTGTATACCCCACAGGCTTGTATAAACGTTTGGTTTGTCCTATAGTAATATGTTTTATAGCCTTTGTAATCATATTATTTCATTTTTTTAGATTTAACTTCCAGTTATGTGCATTTATATAAGCATTCCACATATTTTTATATATGCCTGTAGTAACATGAAGTTCGTCATGTCTTCCTTTTTGAACTAAACATCCTTCCTTAAAAACAAGAATTTGATGAGCAGAGGTGATAGAAGACAATCTATGAGCTATGATAATAACAGTTTTACCTTTTATTAACTTTTGTAAGGCCTGTTGTATTTTATATTCATTTTCTGGGTCAGCAAAAGCTGTTGCTTCATCTAATACTAAAATAGGAGAATTTCGTAAAATAGCCCTAGCTATACAAATTCGTTGTGCCTCTCCTCCAGAAAGAAAAACGCCTCTCTCTCCGACAATCGTATCATATCCTTTAGGAAGACTTCGAATAAAATCATCACATTGGGCAGCTTGAGCAGCTTGTATAACATCCGATAAACTAGCTTGAGTATTTCCTGCTGTAATATTGGCATATATGGTATCATTGAAAAGAAACGTATCTTGGAATACAAAAGACACGATCTCCAATAATTGGGGTGAGGAAATATTTTTTATGTTTATTCCCCCTATTAAAATCTCTCCAGAGGAAACATCCCAAAAGCGAGGAATGAGATTGGCTATTGTTGACTTCCCTGACCCAGAAGGTCCAACCAAAGCTGTTACTTCACCTTGTCGAGCGATAAAAGAGATATCCTTCAGCGCTTCTGTCTTTGTCATATTTTCTCTATCTTCGTAAGCAAAACTTACATTTCTGAATTCAATATCATACGTCTGAGGTATTTGAGGAACAACTGGTTCACATAGTTTTTTTTCCTCAAATATTTTGTCTATACGTTTTACTCCTTCATTAATTTCTACAGTTCCTGAAGCTAAAAATGCGAGTTTATATACAGGGGAAGCTACTCCGGGCCCCATCACGATGAAAAAAAGATAAATTGCAGCTAATGAGATGTTTTTAGGATCAGAGGTCATTATTAATATTCCTACAGGAAGAATAAACGTGACTATTGAATTCAACAGAATAATAAATGCAATTATACCATTTTGATAGTTATTACAGCATTTTAAAGCAAATGTTTTATACGCTTCGATTTCGGCATTGAACTGCCGAAAAGAACGTATACTTTGTCCAAATATCTTTATAATTGGCATACCTCTCACATATTGAACAGCTGAAGCACTCATGCGTTCTTGGACATCAAAATAGATTTTCGTAAGTGCAGTAGCTCTTTTCCCTACAAAATTAGAAAATTGCATTCCTATACTTAAAAGTATGCATAATAGAGCGGTGAATGCCATCCAACCATTTAAAGAAAAAAAGATAATAAACATAAAAGTTATGGTTGCAAACACATTCACCAAATCGGGAATAGTGTGAGCTATAAAATGCTCTATTTTTTCGACATTTTGTTCCATGATTTTCTTTATACAACCGATAGATGTCGAATTTAAATATCCCAAAGACAACTGACCTATATGCTCTGAAAGTTTTATTTTTAACCCATATAAAATACGAAAGGCGGCTATGTGAGATAACATTAATCCCGCATACAAAAATAGTACACCCACAATCAAAGCAATAAAAGCAAGCCACCCCCAACTGATCATTAGCTCAGAATCTATCGTAGATAAATCAGAAGCATGAACAAGCAATTCCTTTAATATTTCATATATAGACCAAAATGGTATAAGTATACATAATGCACTTATAGCGGAAAATAACCCGGAGAAAAGCAATAAACTTTTTTTTTCTCCCGCAATTTCCAGTAACCTAGATAATCCTTCTTTTTTCTTCATTATTTATTTAAATATATATTGTCGTAGTTAGACAAATATTTGTCACAATAATTACCAAGTAGAAAATAGCAAACAGCCATAATTCCTGATTCATATAAGCTGGAGTTTTTTTAGCATATTCTTCATATTCTTTCTTGAAATGTATACATAATGAATATTTATTTTCTATATATACAATTACAAGATTAATACATATATAAATTATATATAAACATAATGTATGTATGGCTCCAAGCAGAAGAATAAAACTTAAATGACAAAATAGATCTCCCATTATCATCGGATTTCTCACTTTTTTATAGGGACCTTCCGTTATTAACTTTGAAGGATGCAAAAACCTATCTTTGGTTGCTTGCAGATTACAATTTACCACTTTAGTACCCCAAACAGACATAAAATATCCAATTAATGCAATAAGGATAATATTGTAAAGAACATTTTCCAACAGTATTACTTTTATGTCAAACAAAGAAAAAATGTTTAGTTTGAAGCGAGGTTGATTTAAGAAGGGCATAATATACCAAAGAATAGATATAAAAAAGCCCGAATAATACATTAATGTATATCTATTATTGCAAGATAAATCTAGTGTTTTAGACATATATTTACGATTCCCAACCTTAAATGCTATATAATAAGGAATCAACCAAAGAAATGAAATTATGGCCAAAATAATTTGGGTGGCCCAGCTAAAATAAATCATATTATTTTTGTATAATTTAAAAAATTACAAATAACCAACAATGCCATAAATAAAACTATAAATAATAGTTTTTGATCAAGGAGAACAGGGGTTTTCTTTCTATAAACTATAAGTTCTGATTTATAATATGGTTCTAAAGAATACTTAACCTGTATTTTTATCATAAAGAGATCTATAAATACATATATAGGGAATAAAATGCAAGTGTAGATTCCACCTGTTAATAACACCAAAGAAAAATGTCCTAATATATCCCCTATGATCATTGGATGTTGAACTCTTGCATATATTCCTTCTGTTAACAATTTACTTGGGGCATAAAATGCACTTTTAGTAGCTTCAATATTTTGAGAAACAGACTTTTTACCCCAAATGCCAAAGAAATATACAAACAACAGAAAAGAAACTGGAATATACAAAACATTAAAAAAAACAAATTCGCCATTTAACCAGTCATATATTCCATGCATCCTTGGTTGCTCTATAAAGGGTAATACATACCATATGAGTGCTGGATAAGTGCTCATAAAATATAACTTTTCCGGAAGCTTTGATTGTTTTTTTAATTGAGAATTATGTTTTTTGTAACCTAGTAGAAATGCGTAATAATAAACAATTAATCCACTTAATGAGATCAAACTAATTACTATGTGAATTATCAACTTTGTATTCATTGCTGTATTTTATTATTTTTATCTGTATTTAAATAAGTATTTTCTTCTATATCATTTTTCGAAGGCATTTTTACAGCTATAATTCCTGCAAAATTGTGCCATTTAATGAAAGTATCCATACATTGAAAACCGACATCAGATAGTAGACTCAAATTCTCTGTAAGACTCAATGGAATCAAAACGCCTCTCAAACTTTGAGCCTTTTTTATAACTTGTTGTTCATTCAAACCATTTTCTTGCTTAAAATCCCAATACAAGTCATTCCATATATCCTCAAACAGTGAATTTTCCGCCCTTATTTTCTCTACAAATATAAAAGCTCCACCTTCTACTAATCCATTATATATCCGTTGTAAGACTTTTTTTCTTTTCCATAAAGGTAAAAACTGTAACGTATACAATGATAAAACTAAATCTATATTAGCTAATTCATTTATTTCCTCTATATGTTGTTGTAGAAATTGAACTAATTCGCTACTACATTTTTTTCTTGCAATCTCTATCATTGGTAAACTTTCTTCGACTCCGATGAATCTCACATTCTTTTTTCTTGAATGCTTTTGTAATAAAAGAGAAATGGTTTCTCCTGTAGAGGAACCTAAATCATATACAACACTATTGTCTCTAATAAACCATTCACTTATTTCGATAACAGCCTTTTGTACTTCCTCGTACAATGGGACACTTTTTCTTACATGAGTGTCGAAATGTTGTGATACTTGTTCATCAAATTTCCATTCTCCTGGAATTGATGTTATCAAATCATCGACTAGCCCTTCTTTATTTCTCATATATCCTCCTTTTAAATATATAATTAATTCCTACAATATTTAAAATCTCAACTAATACTACATATAAAATAAATAGAGGTTTATACAACTCACTAAAGTTTCCCCACACAAAGAAACCTAAGAAATAAAGAAAAGAGAAAATGAGAATCGCTTTAGATAAATTCATAAAAAAAAGAATCCTATTACTGATATAATATATAATAATAGAAGAGAAAGCAGTAAAACCACTTATCATTCCAAATGTATATTTATCATAAGGTGAAACTGTAGAATAAGAAATATTGAACATTATTTCCCAAGTCTGTTCGGGGACTAAAATATTTACAATGTTCAATAGCAATACTCCTGCCTGCACTTGGAATAAACAACTTAAAACGGGAAGTTTTTGTTTCTTTGGTGCTATACCATTAATACTATGATTTAAATAAAATATGAAACTTCCAATTATAAGCCAAATAAAAGGTTCATAATCTGATGATATATGTACAATCCCTGTTTGAAGTTTTAGCAAGTACATAAAACCGCCCATAAATGCGACTAAGAAAGAACAGAAGCTAATAAGTCCTTTATATTTTTCGATATTTCTAAGAAAGAGAAAATAAATACAGAAAAAACCGAAGAACAAACATTCTTCTCGAAACAAGACAATTGTCAAGTCTGATGGTATATCATGGATTCCCATGTAAGAGTGAATTACATCCCATGAGAAAAATATCCAGGGAAAACCAGTGAAACATGCTATGGCACATAACCACAACATACACACAAGAATTTTCTTTTTAATTTTTATGTTCATAATATGAATATTTTATTCCGTAAAAGTCTAAATCCGACATAAAAGATTGGCAATTCAAAGAGTCACAAAGACAATTTAATCCTATTTTTGTTTTACCTTCTAAAATGTATTGAGTAGTAATAACAGCAGGTAATGCAGTATATAATAAATTATTTTTTGTATATAAATAGTAAAAGGTATCTATCTTTCTTTCTGGCTCTATTTTAGAAACTTGACAAATTACACTTCCCCACTTATTCTCTTTCTTAACGAGACGTTGATAATCATCTTGCAACATAAGTGTTGCTTTATTTAAATTATGTTTATAAAAGATCTTTATAAACATAAACTTCCCCATTGAGATATAGTCATTTAGCATAATGAATGTTGATATCTTTCTTATTTGTTTTAAAGAAGTAGCCAATTGAGTTAATTGTTCGTCAAATGATGGCATACATATTTTTTTATGTCCAATGAAAGGAAAAAATTTGTGATGTGTATATCGAAAAGGAGACACCTGTATTTCCTTTCCATGAGAATAAACATAGGAATGTGTTTTTCCCATAGATGATGCTGCCAGATCATAAGTTGAACTATATGACCAATTATCAACAGCACCATAATAGATATTAAAATTAGTATTTTCTGGGCTGTTTAAATGAGTCTCTATAATAGTTTTAGAAAATACGCCTGAAATACCAGGCATCCAACCAACACCTATAATAAAGCAAAGTTTCTGAGCTTCAATGCTTTTTTCATATGGTTTTAATAAATCACGCAAAATGCCATATCCTCCTATATCGATGTAGTGGCAATTATTTCTTAATGCATGTAAGGCAATCTTGTCATTTATTTTAAATGAAGGTCCAACAGCATTAATAACCAACAAACATTGAGAACAAAAATTATCCAATTCTACATCATTGTTATAGTTCATTTGGTTATACTTAAGTCGCTCACTATTATAAAATGTAGACATAGATATTTCTTTTATGGATCTCCTACCACCAATTAAAACATGGAAGTGAGTTTGTAGTTGTAATAAATATTTAACTATAATAGAACCAATTGTTCCAGTTCCACCTATTATTCCTATATATTTATTATAAACCATAATACTATTCCTCTATAGATATATTTATGTTGTTGTTTTTTAATATTTCGTTTAACATGTGCAGATTGATATTTATATCTTCAAAAGTAAAGATGCCAGGCATAATTGGTATACATCCTTTTATTATCGAGAGCACAATTACCGCACAAAATACTCCTGTTAATCTAAATGAGGAATCTGAGTGCAATAAACATTTTACAATAGAATTTTGATTTCTTACATAAGTACATACTATCACAGATTTCTCGTTTTTCTCATTTTTCTCCAATTGCCCCTGTTGTTTATTGACCATTTTACAAATCAATTTTCTAATAAAAGAGCTCTTTCTTAGTAAGGGAACTATGCCCATAGGAAGATTTTGCAGATGAAAAGCACAATCAAAATTTTGTAGTTCTTCAAATCGACTAGCTCGTTGTATAGTCCTTATTTCAGGACTAGAAAAGAATATTAATGGCATATTGGAATGAAAACGATCAAAAGTAAAAGTTCTATCTGAATGATATTTAGTTGGTTTTATTCTTCGGATTTCCCTTTCTGAAAGGAGCATCAGGTCATCTTTAAAACCCTCAAACATATTGATTATTGAAGCTGTTCCAGAAACAACACCTGCTCCAAAATAGATTCTCAATTCGGCTTCTAAAACAGTTTTTTTTAATTGTTCTGCAGCATATTCTAGCATGAAAGTTGTCAACCCTGGACATAATCCCATTCCTGTAAAAATTGTTCCCCGAAAATTTGTTATGTTCTCATTTTTTATTTCTAGTACACGTCCACTATGTCCATAGTCATCATTAATATCAACACATATTACGTGATTTCTTAAACAAATTGTATAAATATCTGTTCCTACACATGAAAAAGGACCAAGTGCCAAAATTATAATATCAAATTGTTTAATAACAGATTCTATATTTTGGGTATCATGTATGTCCATTTTTATGAACTTTACTTTCTTCTCTGATATCTTATGAATACCTCTTGATGCTATAAATAATTCACAAATATCATGATAATGTAGCAAGTAATCTGTAATAAATTGTCCCGCAATCCCTGTGCCACCAATTACTAAAACTTTCTTTTTAGACATAAATTTCTATCTTTTTTTAAGCTTATCCAACAAATTATATAATACAGAGTGATCCCCAAACTAAAAATGCCTGGTAGTAAGCATTCGGTCTTGGGAATTATCCAAGTGACAATAGATAAAATAATTGTTAGTATAACAGGGTTCACAACTATAGACCATCGAGGAACTATAGCTTTGGATGAAAAGTTACTAAATCCAACAATCAGCCAGGTCACTGGAAGTAGAATAAACATAAAGGGGAAAAAAGGTATATTAGATCCTGTTAATAATTGCCAATCTATATTTGTTTGCATTATCATTTTTGATGTACCAATACTATATATTATGGCATAGCTGTAATGATAAAACCCCAACATCAATAAAGAATAAGATATACAGAATGTATTAATAAGCGCAAGCTTTTTATTAACTTTACACATTGTTGTGTATATGAAGTATGTCCCTAATATCCAAAAAGGAAAAGTAAAAATACATCCAAAAGATGATAAATTTAAAATAGTTTCTTCTAAAGAAAGTAGTCTTGAAACAAAATAATCTGTTTCAACAGTTTTCATCTGTACTAGATAGTCGCAGGTTGTGATAAATAAACCTGAGATTACACTTATAATGATTATACAGTCATAATTACGATTGTTCATTCCATAAAAATTAAAAAGCTGCCGGAATCTTTTAGCTTCCGGCAGTCTTTATTTATTTTAAATATTGAATTTTGAAGGGATTACCTTCTGTTTTTATCTTTAAAGGTTCATACTTATCTTCTTTATAGTTGTAAAGATAATAACCTGTTCCTTGAGTAGAAGCCATCCCGAACACCATATAGTCTCCTGCTTTACATTGACTACATGACCAACCCGTAGTTCCGTCAAAGTTCATTTTTTTGACAGTTTTATTATAAACATCTATTTCAAATGTTTGCATTGATTTGTCATTTACATAATCAGGTGGATTACTAACATATCCCGGAACATTGAAATATCCATATAGCTTACCATTTCCTGTATATGTTTTGCTATAAATATAATTTGCTTTATTACCCTTTATGTCCGGTATACTAATTGTTTCTATTGGGAAATAGTATGACTGATCAAAGTCTGTTTCTCCTTTCTTTATACGCAAGAAACCTTCTGTACAGTTTGCAAAATATCCGAAGCCTCCTACACAATAAATATAAAGATCGCCTTTTTCATCAATGAAAGGATCACCTGAATACTCATAAGCGGTTGCCATTGTAGCTCTATTATCAGATATCATTTTAATAGGCTTGTCTGTCTTTGTATCAATCAAAAGTACATAAGCTCCAGTATTAGGGTTAAACTGGGACTTATCTTGAGCTAATCCTACATATAAAATACCATCTCTAATAACCGAAGCACCAGGTTCAGGATTTTTATCACCACTTTCTTTCCCAATTGCATATTCAGATAAATCTATTTCACCTGTTTTTTGCATTGTCGTAGGATTTATTATATACAATTTTCCCAATCCTACGCATGATATATAAGCTTTTTCTTCTGAATCAAATGTAAGGAATGCAGGAAGAGAACCGGAAGGGAGAATCATCGTTTCTTTTTCTTGAATTAGCAAACCATTCTCGACTCTGTACTTATATAAACGGGCATTCATCGATTCTAAGACATAAATGTTGCCCCCATAAGTAAAAAGAAAAGATTCTTTTGCAAAGACCAAAGAATTTTGTGTACTTGTCTGTTCTACATTTAAATCTTTAAATAGACTAACATAAGCATTATCACCCACCGTGACACTATGAACAAAACTCATATCGTCTTCTTCATCTGTTGGAAACGGATCATCTTTACTACATGAAATAAAACTTAAAAAGGTCGCTAATAGCGACAATAAAAACCATTGATTTTTCATTTTTTTATTTTTTTTAGTTAAAATAATTATTTATAATATTACAAACTCATCGCTCCCCCTGAAGATTCATCACCAAACCAATTAAATCGTAATTTAATTTTAAAAGTACGACCTTGTAAAGGCTTTTTAAATTCCATATAGCTCTCCTTGTTGAATATATTTTCAACTTCAAACCCTAATGATACTTTATTTTTCCAAATAGATTGCTGGAATCCTGCCGTAAAAAGATGACTACGAGGAATTAACCATTTCTTTCGCTGTTCTGGTAAGTTACTCATTTGCCAACTCCAATCAAAATCATGAACGTAAGATGCGTCTATATAGATTCTAGATATTTCATGTTTCCCAAGTAATCCCTCTGTATGATACTCTAAACCATAGTTAAAATAAAAACGAGGAATATTGGGTACCTGTTTATCATAAGTCGGGTTTTTCACACTTTGGTCATTAGTAGTCCATTTTAGCTTATCCCGAATATCTTGATAGGTTAAGTTAAAATAACTATAAAGCTGTGGAGTCACATCTATTTTTAAATCAAAATCTCCCCCCATGATCTGAGTCTTACCCAAATTCGTATAAATCATTCGTATATCAGCAGGAAATAAACTTATCATATCTGTTATATACATATAATATAAATTTGTCTCTAACTGAAAACGACTTAACCCCATAAAATTACTTTTATCCATGATTAACCCTAAATTTATATTATTACTTATTTCGGGATTTAAATCAACTGAAGGCTTTACTGTCACTCCGTCTCCAAACAATTCTTCCGTATCAGGAAGCCTCACGTTATGTGATAAGGAAAATTTACCTCTCACCCCTTTGAAAAATTCATAACTGATTCCTTCACTTATTCCATAGTAAAAATTGTTTATTTTTGTTTTTTTCGGTTCTTTCTTAACACTTTCAGATTCATCTACAATTTTATCACTTGTTCTATATATTCCAGAATTTAAATAGTATAGACTGAACATTAAAGAGTTTTGAAGTTTGTTATTACGTGAAGAATACTCATGTGCTAACCCCAAAGTATTTCCCTTCATATTACTGGGAAAACCACTAGGGTCAAAACCAACATATTCTGCTGTATAATCATCCTTAGGTCTATACCTTGAATATGTGAATTGATTGTTAAGATTAAAGGTATGTTGCTTTAACTTGTATTTTAAATTCAATTTATGTCTGATTTCAAATTGTTTGTCATCTGAATAGTTTAATAAATTATCATCAGTTTCTCCCATTGTATTTGTTATGGTTCCATCCCATTGCCGTTTTGTTCTAGCGGTATCAACCAAATGCGTATGAATGATTGGAGTTACTAGACCTGACTTGAATTCAAGGTTTTTAAATAAGAAATTCTTCTTCTCTAAAGTTAAAGTAGGCATAATGTTTGTCCCATGTGTATGAGAAAAACGTGAATCAAAATCTAAGGCCTGAATTCCCTTTTTATTGTTATAAAAAGCACATTCTAATTCAATCTTATCAAACCAGAATTTTGTAAATGTTAAACCTACATTATACATTGTGGACCTATAATAATCATTATTTCTTATTACTTCTTGGTAGGCACTTGAAGGTAAATTTGTTTCAAAAACAGGATAAGTCATTTTATAATTATTATCCGATTTATTATGAAAAAAACCTCCTCCAATTTGAATCCCTGGTTTTTCAAACATTTTTTTTACACTGACTAACGTTTTGGAAGTACCAAATGAAGCAAACTCCTGAGTAAAGCCTACCAAGTCACACTCGTCCTCTCTTGTAACAACATTAATCGCTCCTCCCAGACCATCACTGCCATATTCAGCAGGAACTATTCCTTTATATATCTCAATATATTTAATGGCATCAATAGGTATGTCGTTTATATCAAATGAACCATCGGGGCTATTTAAAGGAAAACCATCTATATAAATAGCTACTCTTTTTCCTTCCAGACCATGTATGGACATTTTAGAAGAGCTACCCAAACCTCCGGATTTTCTAACTTTGATTCCAGAAGTACGAGTAAGTACTTCTTCAATTCCAGTTGAACGACCTCTTAATTTTGCTCCATCAACAACCGTTACAGCCATAGGACTTTTACGTATATGATTTATTTCTGCCTGCTGTGAGGATGCTTTTACCACGACCTCATTCAACACTTCTGTACTTTCTTCCAAAAAGAAATTTTTAGTTGTATTTCTATTTACAGTAACAGACTGTTTTATTGTTTTGTATCCGATAAAAGAAACCTCTACAAGATACGTTCCGTTTTGAGGTAATTTTATTCTGTATAACCCATTATCATTTGCATTATCTCCAACCTGATTTTTTCGTATATATACAGAAGCTCCTACAACAGGTTCATTTGTCTTTTTATCTACGATTCGACCAGAAAGAAAAACTTGTGCCCAAGATATCATAGGGAAACAACATATTCCCATAATGACTAAAATTGTTTTTACTTTTCTACACAACATAGGTTTATAATAAAATTTTTTTTTAACATGCATATTATAGTTACATTGGAAGCTTTAGATACATTTATCGTGTCAATATCAATCCAATTGCATAATTTACTATATGCTGTATAATATGCCTTTAGAATAGCTTCTTTACGTGAAAAAATGTCAATAGGAGAAAATTCTTTCTTATCTATACACGCTATCTCTTGGGGTGTACAAAAAAGAGAATATTCCTTTTTTGATAATATCGTCGTTTGATCTTCAATATCTACTCCAATACCCTTATACCTCTTTTTCTTTCCAACAGCAGCAACTGCTATTGCATCTTTATGAGATATAGAACCAACTATGTCAAATGGCCATATTGGTTCACCATCTCTTCCTTTTAAAATGGGAACTATTTCCTTTTGTAAAGTCTGTAAGGCACGATGTGCGGCACAACGTCCCAAAATATAAGTTTTAAGACGTATTTCAGACCATTCTCTTTTAATGAATATTTTTTCCTCATTAAAGAGATTATCTGAAGTAGCAAAAGGACTATCTTCCACAATTTCTACTGCTATATCGGAAAAGGGTAATACAAGCATATTTATACATGCAATTCTATATAATTCATTATCAACTTAGCTAATTCCGCATGATATTTTGTAATAAGAACATGCCCTCCTGGCAATTGGTGGAAAGAAACTTTCTGAAAGTAATTATTCCATAGATGTTGATTGTTTCGAATTGTAGGCTCATCCTCTCTACCGACGATGGAACATAATGGGGTTTTCAATTTACAATCAAGAAACTTGTAATTTACCATTGCTACAGTATTCATTCTCAACTCATGCAAATATTCATGTTTTTCTTCATCTGATAAAGTTGCGATCAATTCTTCATTCAACAGATCTTTTGCACGTGAATAATCCAAAAGGGCATTATCGTCATTTGAAAAGAATTGCATTAAGTCATCACGCAATGTAGGAGGAGTTCCACCAATCATTATAATACCCTGTATCGGAATATTTTCTTGTTCAAATCGTTTACAGATATCATAAGCAATATAGCAACTGTAAGAATATCCCATGATAAACAAAGGAATCTCTTTATCAGCCTCTTTCAGTTCATTGGCTAATAGCGCACCAACTTCTTCTACAGAGGACTTTATCTCACGTCCATCTCCATGTCCCGGATATTGTACTGTATATAAGTTGATTTCTCCGGTAAAATCCCCAGAAAATGTACTATACATACCAGGGGTTCCTGCTGCATATGGAAGACATATAAGTTTTGCATATGGAGTAGAAACCTTTTTCATACAAATGAGATTCTCAACTTTATTATTCTCTATTTCTTGTTCAAGCAGTTCGGCTATCGTAGGTTTATCGAATAAATCTTTTAATTTGATGTTGGTTAATCCGACCTCCTTTAATTCTTTTATTAACCTTACAGATCGGATAGAGTCGCCTCCTATATCCCAGAAATTATCAAATACACCTACCTCTGGTATCCCTAATACCTTTTCCCAGATTAAGGTTATTTGTTTTTCCCTTTCATTCCTTGGACCTACAATATCCCTTTTAACAAAATTTTGTTTCTGATTCGCAATATTGGGTAATTGCTTCTTGTCTGTTTTTCCATTGGCAGAAATTGGAATCTGCTCTATTCTAGCCATTGCGGAAGGTAACATATAGTGAGGTATCTTCATTTGCAGAACAGACATTATATCCTTGTATTCTAAATCACAATTATTTGCTGTAACATAAAAAGCTACAACTACAGGCTGTTTGTTTACATCATATTGAATCTCTGCACAAGCCTCTGTAATACCTGATACTTTTAATAAAGCATTCTCTATTTCTCCTAATTCAATTCTATACCCTCTGACATTTACTTGAAAATCTTTACGTCCTACAAATACAATATCGCCAGTTACAGTCATCTTTACAACGTCTCCTGTATTATATACAATTCCTTCATGAGTAATAGGATTATTGATAAATACAGATTTCGTTTTCTCTTCTTTATTCAAATAACCACATGACACTCCCTCGCCTCCAATATAAAGGATACCAGGAACTTCTGGTAGTGTATATTCTAAATTATCATTTAATACATATACTTGTGTATTATAAATCGGTTTCCCTATTGGAACTATATTTAAATGACATTTGCCGTCTTCTTCAATCGGGATAGGATAAAAAGTGGAAGCCACCGTTGTTTCTGTAGGGCCGTATTCATTAATAAATTTGTGCAAAGGATAATTTTCTAACCACCTGTTTATATCCGAAACATTGATAATTTCAGCACCCAGCATAATAGTCATATTGGGTGATAGGTTTACAGGTCTCTCCAAAAATCCCAACGTATTTACCAACATTGAAAAATGAGAGGGAGTTACATTCAAAAAATTGATTTTTTCTTCATCTATAAAATACAGAAGTTTCTCTATATCTTTAGTTGCATTATCGGAAAGAATGTGTAAAGAAGCTCCGGCAATGAAAGGTAGCCAATTAGAAGTAACAGTCATATCAAAGGAATACGATGTTATTAAAGCAAACCTGTTATTACAGTTTACATTAAACGCTTCTTTCTCATAATTCAAAAAATTGGATACATTTCTATGCCTAAGCATTGTACCTTTAGGTTGTCCTGTTGAACCAGAAGTATAAATCATATAAATCAAATCATCAGGAGTATTACAAGGTACTATATTATCCATAGATTGACTATTTATATCATTTACGGTGTATCGACGATATGTATCAGGTAAAGGAATAGAATCATCATCAAGTAACACACAATGTTTAATGTTGGGGGTATATGAACTATTAATATTGTCTACATGTATTCCTTGAGTTACAAGAACTTCTGCTCCACAGTCATTTATCATATACTGTATTCTATCCGAAGGATAAGAAGGGTCAATTGGCACATACGCCCCACCTGCTAAAAGAATTCCAAGTTGTACTATAGGCAAATCAAGCGTTCTGTTCAGTAATAAAGCAACCTTAGAATTTCGTACCACTCCAAGAGAACGTAAGAAATGCGCCATCTGATTAGCTTTTTTCCAAAACTCTGTATAAGTTAAAGAAACTCCTTGATAAGAGATCGCCTCTCTATTAGGATACAAATCTACAGTATTACTGATCTGTTCATATATTGTTTTAAGAGGATAAGCATGTTCTGTTTTATTTGTTTGCTCCAATAATTTTATATAGAAGAGAGGGAGTATATTTGAACATGAACGCTCTTCGTATCCCTTAGTGTTTGTATCATCTACCAATTGGTTAAGCATAGACGTGAATTGTTCAGAAAGTAGTTGTATGTATTCCGCATCAAATAGCTCACGAACATAATTCCAATCAAAACACCATTTATTTTCCCATGTATACATAACAAGGTCTATATAAGTACCAGGTGCACCTGTCTGTACTTTAGGCGCACCAATTGTCAAATATCTAGATGAATGACTGATACCTTTGGGAAGCATATTGATAGAATTACTAAAAATAATTGCACTCAAAGAGCTTTGTTTTAAGCCTTCCTGTTCTGCGATTTTTCTGGACAATTCTATTGAAGATATTGGATACTCAAGCATGGTTCGTACAAATTGTTCTATCTTACGTGCAATAGAAACAATCGGTTCTTGTGGAGATGTTTGGATACGGACAGGGAAAATATCAAGAAAACTACCTATTATATTTTTTGCATTAGGTAAATGCTGTTCCCTGTTAAATACAGGCATGTTGATAATGAGATCATTTTGTCCAGACCACAAATTCATCAGTTTAAAATAGCATGCCATAAGTAAGGAATTAAGGCATATACCAGAAGTATGAGAACTGATTTCAAGAACTTTATTCATCAATAAAGAATCCAATTCCGTATGTAAGGTATTAAAATGGACTTTATTTATTAAAGATGGCTGACATTTCGTGGGAATAGATATTTTCTCTGGTAAATCTTTAAACACCTTTAGGGCAAAATCCATTGCATTCTGATATCGCTTTGTTTGCCTTCTGAATCTCTCCACAAAAACATAGTCAGAAAAAGTTAGACCTTTTTCTTGTTCAACAGTTATTTCTTTACCAGCGATAAACTGATCATAAGTTGATGTTAATTCTTGAAGGAATTGAAAAAAGCTGAAACCATCAATTATCTGGTGATCAATATGTATAATTAATTCATGTTCATCTTCCCCTGTTTTATAAATATTACAATAGAATAAAGGATACTCTTTAAGGTCAAATCTGTGATCATGATCTTTTTCGTCCTTTTGTAAAAAGAATGTTTCCTGTTGTTCTTTGTTCATTGAAGTTATATCTTCATAAGAACTTTTAAATGTCGGATATTCAGGAAGAGTTATCATCTCAGGTTTATCCGACTCTTCGGAAAGAATAGAATGTAACAATGGATGACAGTTAATAATGTGATTTAACGTCTTGTCCCAACATGCTGGATCAAAAAAACCTTTCAATTGTGTCCGACAAATGATATAACAACTTAATCCTGTCGGTTCATTACGGATAAAACTTTTACTGTGATAGAATAATGTTTCTTGGAAATCCATTAACGGAAAAGAATACCCCTCTGGAGTTACATAGCGTTCCTTAATGGTTTGTGCTATATCTCGTATACAAGTTTTATCTTTTATATCATCTAATGTTATTTTATCAAAAACTTCAGTTAAGCGCTTCATCATTTGATATACAGCGGCAAAAGAAGTCACTTTAGTTATAATATTTTCTGTATATTGTATTTCTAAAGAGGGAATTCCTATTTCTTCGCTGATAAACTCTCGAACTAACAGTTCATATTCATTTAAAGGAGATTGAAGTTCTTTTAATAAATATTGTTCAAGATAATGTTTTTGAGAGACTAAGGTCGGATATTTATAGAAGAAACTATTTTCTAATTTAATATTTAACAGTTCTTCAAGTTTAGAAACAGCCATCATACTGCGTATTGAGTCTCCTCCTAAAGAAAAGAAGTTATCTTCTATATGAATGAGGTTTGTTTTTAAAACTTCTGACCATATTTTTTTGAGAACCAATAAATAATCCATATTATGAGATTCTTTGTTTAGTTTTACAATTGATTTATTATACTGTCCTTGCTCAAAATACTTTGCCATAGATCGACGTTTTATTTTAGAGCTAGAAGTTCTGAGTATTTCTCCTTTTTTTATCTTTATAGAGTATTCTGGAGCAAATCCAACTTTGTCTGCTAGAAATGCGTTACATTCATTTATTAATTGTCTTATTTGTTCTTCCGACATTTTTCTTGATAATACAAAGAAATGAAGTACAATTTCACGATTTTCTGTAGAAGAATAAAAAGATGTAAATACAGTTTTTTCAATTGAAAGACCAAATTTCTCTAAGACACAATTTTCTAAATCAAAAGGATGAAAGTTTTGTCCATTTACTATAATTGTTTCCTTTTTTCGACCTACTATATAAAGAATATTGTTATAATCAAAAAAGCCCAAATCTCCTGTACTTAACCAACCGTCTTTTAATACTTCATCTGTTGATTGTATGTCATTATAATAACCAGACATGACACAAGCGCCTTTTACTTGAATCTCTCCTAAATTTAAATTATTTTGAGGAATACCGTCTTTAACAATGCGTACTTGTAAGCCTGGTAATATTCTACCTGCACTAACAAATTCACAAAAATCTTGTTGTTTATCGACTAATTTGATAATCCCTTCATAGAACGCCTCTCTATTTATTCTTATATTTTTATTTCCATAACCCGGTAAACAGGAAGAAACAATCAATGTTGTTTCAGCCATTCCATATGAAGGGCGGAATGCATTTCGATTAAACCCAAGTTGAAAAAGGGGGGATAATCGGACGTATAAATTAGATGGAACCATTTCTGCTCCAATTGAAAGAGTCTTCACTTGAGATAAATCCAATTCTTTTATGTCATTAGATTGTTCTAACTTTTGAATTAACAAATCCAATCCTGAAGGTGTCGTACCGCCACAAATACTTACTTGATATTCGGAAATTTTCTTTAGAAAAATCAAAGGATCTCTTAAAAAGGAAAAAGGCTCTATTTTTATTTCTGTAATTTGGTTATACAAACAAACCAAATGATTTCCAAATAGACCATAATCATGAAAATATGGCATCCAGTGAATCAAAGTATCTTCAGTTGTAATTTCATCCGCAAGAGTTTTTATTTTCAAATTAGTTAAAATATTGTTAAAACTAAGCATGACTCCTTTGGGTGCCCCTGTACTTCCTGATGAAAACTGAATAACACATAAATCTTTACTATCTCTTTTAGGTATGTGTAAAGAATAATCTTGCAACAAATCCAATTGTTTCATAATATCTTCAACACACACAGCTTTATGAAATGAAGATTTATAATATTCAAATAGATTAATATCATTTGTTATAAGTGTAACTACACCTAATATATCAATTGCATTCTTTAGGCGTTCAAAAGCAATAGAGTTCTTATTACTGAATTGTACAGAAGGCATTAAAACGGGTATACAACCTGCCATAACACATCCCCAAAATAATAATATAAAATTTTCGGATTTTTCAACAGAGATTATTATCTTACTGACAGGCTTTACTTGATAGTAAGATTTTAAAATAAAAGCTATTTTTCTAGATTTTTCTCGTAACTCTGAATAAGTTAGAAAAAGATCACATTGACTATTATTTACAATAACAATTCCTTTTGTCGGCACTTTATGTGCTGCTTCTTCCAACAATTCATATAGGTTTTCCATCTTGCTTTATTTTTTGCCCGCAAAGTTCGTTTGTTTAGCTAAATCCATCAATACCAATTATTAGGTATTTTTAATAAATTGTTGTATGCATATAATATTACTTAAATTATATATTTCTATTTATTGTGTGTAGCTATCGTATTAGTAGTCAGTTGATATTAATTTATATTAGATTGTTATACATAATCATTTATGATAAGGAAATATTACCTACAAAGGGGTATTATATGTATTTTTACCTTCCTATTTTTTGTAAAATGATAAGTTCTTTATATCTCATAAATAACTATTGCTTCTTTATTAAGACCTAGAAATCATCACATTTAATATATTACTGATACGCAATGCTCTAAAAATATTTAGTTATTTACTATAACAGTCAATGTATATTTCAGGTATACCTGATAATCTTCCATTATCATCTGGTCTATTACTGCCAACGGAACGTCCTTGTTATCCCGGAATCATTTGAAGCTGCCGAGTGCGGTATGGTAGTTCTTGGCCGTACCGATGTGATTTAATTGGCAGAGTCGCTCGATGAGATTCTCCATGAATATAAAAAGGGTATTTTCTTTTTCGGTGCACCGGAACTCCATAATTATATCTTCAGATGAATAACCTCGTCGTAGCAGATCGAATCTTTCAATAATCCTGTTCAGCTTTTCCAAATTCTCCTCCAGTTTTCGGATTATTGTCTGAATAACGGTTATCCGTTCGCCAGCCGGTGCCGAAACAGGTCTTGACTGTTTATCATCCCATTCATGAGAGAACACCTTATAACCGGTTGTGATTTGCCTGACGACACGGCGGTGAGTTACAAAATAAACGATAGTGCCCGGACGGCCTTCGACTGTTGACGGGCGGAATTTCACCTTTACTGTTGTCATACTTATATTTATTTAATTGGTAATGTTTCATTCTCGTCTTAACTTGCGGCATATAAAAATGGTCAACGTGACACAGACAACGAGAAAAGCAGCGGTACAGCCGAGTACTTCCCACAGCAATATGCTATGTATAAGACGAGCGTTCGCGGCGCAGGTACAAACGAAAGCCGCCGCGAGGGAGATGATTGCCTCTACCATACACCAGAAAGCGGTTGCGGAGATAAGCACACGGTCATTCGCCGAGAGGCGTCCGGCTAGCCTTGCGCATTCCCGTTCCATCCTGTCGGCCATCTTCCGGCAGATTTTCTCTCCCTCCTGTTCAAGCGTCTTTCTCGCTTCCTCGCCGAGTGTGACCGTGCTTGCCCCACGCAGGGAAGAAACAGCCCCGTCCATTTTGGGCAGGGCTTCCGAAAGTCTGTTTTCGAGCTTTTCCACGTTGGCACTAAGAATGCGGACAGCTTCATAATTGTTTTTCAGCGCATCGATTATGCGGTCTTGCTCCTGCATTTTTTCGGCAGTCGGAAGTGCCCCGTCTATTTCCGAGAAATCGAATTTTTTATTCATAGGCTGTTATCTTTTTCGTCCTGTCTTCGGTTTCTTTCCGATTACCCTTGCCGCTTCACGGGCGCACCGGCGTGCCCATTCCCGTTCGTCCTCGTCCTCGCGTCTTCCCCAAGGCAGGTCGTTGGAACTGCCGCCACCACCTCCCGAAGGAACCGCCGGAGTATCGAGCATCCCGACGAAAAGTGCCGCAGCCATGTCCGTGAGGTCACGGCTGTTGGCTGTCTCCCGGTAGTCGAACTCGTCATTGAATACGTCCAACGCTTCATCGGGAATGAAGAACCGGCGGCTTTCCCCGTCGATGTCGATATGGTACGGGCTGGTACCGGGACGATAGCCGGTGTATTGCGGAACCGGTGTCGTTCCTTGTGCGTGAACCGGAATCGTCCGGGGTGTAGTCGGTATAGATTTCCCTGCGGCGGGCTGTGTCGAAACAGTCCTTGTCTTGGGAGCCGCGTGCAGCTTTTTCCACGTGCTTTCAAGTTTGGTCGCCATGAGGTTGCGCCCCCTGCCGAGTTCGGAAGCCTTGTATCTGGCGTTGCCTTTCTTCAGCACGTAACCGCGCAATATCTTCTTGTTGTCGCGCAGCTCCCAAAACTCATATCCCTTGCTCCGGAGTCTGGCCATGTACTCGTCCCATGACCAGCTTTCCATGGATTGCAGGGTTTCCATGCAGTCCCGGTTCACCTGCCCGATGTTCGTCTCACGTACTTCGGCGGCAGTCGTCCAGCCCCGTTTCAGGGCCACACGCTCGGCTGCCCGCTGTGCCCGCAGGTGTATGTCATGGTCGTTGTTGATATTCCCCCGTTCGTCGATACGGCAGAACGCACCGTGAAGGTGGGGAATGCCGCTCTTGGATTCCAGATGCAGCCACACCGTGCCCTTGCTGCCTTTGAGGGCGGTTTTCGGGGAATAGGTCTTGCCGTTCTTGTCAAGCAGTTCGATGTTGTCGAACTCATCCGTGAAGTCGTCCCACAACCTTTGCCAGTCGTCGATGGTAAAGTCTTTGGTGTGTTCCGGCGCAGGGCTGACCTCGATGCGGATGACGGAATTTTTGACCCGTTTGGACTTCTCCAGCGTCAGCCGCATAGAATCCCATATACCCGTGGCATCCAGACCGGGCGGCAGCAGATTGTCCCCCACGTGGAAGATGCGTTCGGGATGTTTCTTGTTCCTCGATTCTCCCGTGATGTACCTGATGTCATTTATCCCGTGGGAGATGGATTTCGCTTTCCCTATCATGGCTCGTCCTCCCTGTCTTCACCGTTCCTTGTCCCGTCGGGCAGGCGGTTGGAAAACCGTACCTTGTCGAGCACGTCCGTGACACGCTCGGCCAGCCTGCCGAGTTCCTTGAGCCATTCGAGCATGAAAGGGTAACTGTTAAACATCTGTCTGCGCTTTTCGGGGTTCATGCCACGGAGCGCGGACGTGTAGTTCACGAGGTCGCTGCGGCATCCTATAAGGGTCTCCATGACCGCCTCCTGCCTTGCCGTCAGCCTCGCTTTCGGCCTGTAGTTGAAAGCTCTTGCCAGCACGTAGCTGCTGACGGTCATGCCGCACTCGGCGGCAAGGCGGCGGATGTACTGTTTCTGTTCCACGGTGACTTTGGCTCCGATGTATTCGGTGCGGCTGCCGCCGGACGGAAATGATGTGTCTTGCTTATTGTCTTCTGTCATAACTGTTGTTTTATAAGGGTTAAGCGGTGCGAGCCTGCGAGCGCCGCCACCGGCGAACTGCCAGTGAGCCGCGAGAGCGCCAAGGGATGACTGACCGAAGGGAGGTGATACCTTGGCATATCTCGAAACTGAAAGACGTTTTCACCTCTCCTGCGGCGTGCCTCCGCTGCCGGATAAAATGCCATTCAAAGGCCGTTCAGATGCCGTTCGAATACCATTCAGGGCGGGATTGCAAAGGTTTACGACGTGGAAGTTCTGAAAGTCCGTCCATTCCTCGACACAGGTCATGGAAGCGACGGAAGCGGTTTTGGAAGCGTCCACCGCTATCATGCCCAGCTTTTCCATCGTTGCAAGGAGATTGCGGATTCTTTTTCTCCCTATGTTCCATTCCTCCGCGAGTCTGGTTTCCGAGAACTGGAACTGTCCGGGCTGCAATTCCTGCGGCCTGCGGAATGAATCGCCCCTGCCGGGGGACAGTCGCATCCGTGAGAGCAGGTCATAAAAAAGAGTATGGTTGCCGATTGTATTGCCGTCGTCATCTTTCGTTGTCCCTCCGAGCCATTCGATTGCCTCTGCGGTAAAGTGGATGCGGACTGTACGGAAGCCCTGCGGCTTTTTGAAAAGGGATGTTTCCTTGTTCCTCTTGTTTTCTTGCATAATTCAATAAAAAATAAGGGAATGGAGTATCGGAAAACCTACAACAGTTTCAATGAGATAGTGCGTGCGGGAGTTTCCTTGTCCGTCCGATACCCCGTTCCGGTTTTGACATCAGTTCCGGTTCACGTTGGCGGCGGGTTGGGATTGCAGGTGTCCCCGTGCGTCCTCCACCGCCTTGAAGTCGGAAGAGATTTTCATCAGCACGATGCTGACGCGGCAGAGCTGGCCGATGTCAACGAAATCCTTGACGGCTTCCAACAGTTTTTGCGCACGTTCCTGACGGTGTTTCATCACGGCCTCGTTACTTGTTCCGTTTTCTTTGGCAAGCCCGTGATTGAGAAAGCGGTTGACAGCCAACATGTCCGTCGCCTCAATCGTTGCGGTATCGCCGTTGCCCGTCCCGTAACCGACCATTACCCGTATGGAATCGGCCTCGTAGGGGGAACAGCCGCGAAGAAAGTCCAGAATGGTCTGTGCCTTCGCGCTGATTACGGGTCTGCTCTCTTTCTTTCTCTGTTCCTTGTTCGGGGATTCCTGAACCGTGGCATTCCTGATACCCGGTTCCATGTTCTTTGAATTGTCCATAACTGCATTGTTCTAAAAAAGGTTGATGAATCATTTGTTTTTCTCATGTGTTACCAGATAGTGGGATGCCTCGCTGTCGATCTCGACCTGCGATTTCACCCGTACCCGTTTCAGCCATGCGTCGAGGTCTTCCTTGGCGAAGAAGCACAGCTTGCCGCCCGGCTTGTAGTAAGGGATTGCGCGGCGCATCATCATCTTGTAGAGATAGCTTGGCTTCAGTCCGAGGTAACGGGCTGCTTCCGTGGTGGTCATCAAATTACGTTCACTTTCCATATACGTTCATTTTTATTGTTACTTGTACTTTCGTAGAATCGGAATCTGCTGTTTTTTCAGACTTTTCCTTTCTTCTGTTTCCGATGCAAAGTTAAGTTTGCTCCAAGGTGGGCCAATGGGGGACGAATGGGGAAAGTGCATGAAAAGAAAATGCGCCATACCGTTGTGTATGAACGGTATAGCGTATAGCTATAATGGGAAGATACCGGGCTGAATGGGGAAACGACGGGCGGTTATGGGGTACCTTTCAGCCGTCTTGCGTTTTCAACGGCCTTGTCGATGGATTTGCGGAAATCTTGATTCTCTTTGGTGGCAGCATTGTTGCAAACATCGCTGCGGTGCTTGTCGTAGTAGGATTTGGATATGCCGCAGCGTTTCAGGAACTCTTCCGACCAGAGTTTCCCGCGCTCTCGCGGCCTGATGGTACGGGCGATGGAAAACACCATGTAACAGATGCGAAGGTTCTCTTTCGGGCGCACGATGACCTCCCGTTCGGTGGGTTTCAGGTTCAGGAAGTTCACGAAGTCGCTGCCCGACAGATACTCGAACTGGTAGTCGTTGCACACCTCGTAAATGAACAGGCACAGGGCGAGGTCAACGGTATCCATCCATGCGGTGGTCTCTTGCAGCAGGCCTGCACGGTTCATGGGTTGCCCTCCTTCACGCGTCTGATGTCGGAGATGATGCTTCCGGCGATTCCTTGCAGACGCTCCACCAGCACGTCGAGGAATACCGGTTTGAAGCACCAGACACAGAAATTCCGGTCACGCTCCTGCTGCCATTCCTTATATGATAGGTTTGCGTGTGCATGAGCTTGGTCATATTTTGCCTTTGCTACTCCGCACTCCGTGTCGAGCGACCTGTATTCTTCCGAATCCAGAGGCAGGAAATCCAACCGGTTACTCATTGCCGAATACTTGCGCCAAAGTTCTGTGGCGGCTGTTTTCGCTTCCTCGTACCGGTGTTCAAAGGGGCTTAGATATTCCTCGAAAAGGGCTTCAAAGTTCACTGTCTGCAACGGTGTCCTGTCGAGTGAAAGGTATTTGTTCGTTTCCGAAAGAAGGGAAGAAGAAAAGTCCAGAAGTTGTCCGGGGTTCTCCTTTACCAGACAGGCTGCCTCCTTGACAAGAAGGTTCGTGTCGTTGAAATCCTGATAGAACAGGGACGGCGGCAAGGCCTGTTCAAAAGACAAGACGCCTTGTCCGTAAGTTGCAAGAAGCGTGTTCACTTCGTGCAACCGTTGTGTTATTTGCCGTATCATCATAATCGTCAGGAATTGAAAAGGTCGTCCATCGTCACCTCGCTGTGGACGATGCTTCTGTTCTTGCCATTGGCCACACCATACGTCGTGATAAAGGTATGAACCAGTGTCTTGTTGGTCTTGGTAAGTTCCCTGAACAAACCGGAACGGTCACGCAACCGGCGTTCGTATTCGGGCTTGATACGGTATGTGTCCATGCAGAATTTCATCTCGCACAGGTGTATGATCCGGTCAGCCCGCTCTATTATCATGTCTATTTGTCCGCCGGGCATTCCTTCCTCCTTATTGGGCTTGACCTGCCATGTGGACAAGGATGTAGCCATGCCCCTTATTCCCAAAGCCGACTTGATCTGTTTATGATGTCTCATGCAGACAAGCTCGAAACTGCTACCCATCCAGTCGAATACATTTCCGGAATCAAGATGATTGCTCCACCATTCATCATCGTGTGAGAGGTTGTCGGCAAGGAACTTGAAATAGAACAGCGAAAAGAAATCCGTAAGCCTGTAAACGGCTCCGCGACGTTTGTTGCCGTACTGAAGCCATTTCTCTATCATATCGGACCTTTCAAGGTTTTTTATCGCCTTGGTTATGTTGCTGCTCTTCGATGATAGTGACTGGAATATGTCCTTGCTTGTCATTCCCGATTCGTGTTCGCTGAGTAGTTGTACGATTGACGTGTACAGGTCGGCATTGTCGAAAAGGGCGTTGTATAGCTCCTCGAACTCCAGTTTCAAAAGTGCGCCTTCATTGAAAAACAGCCGGTCTATATTCTGGGAAAGGCTCAACGCGGGGTCAAGAAGGCTGTAATAAAACGGAACACCGCCAAGCACCATGTATGTCTGGGTAAGCTGGTAACGATCCCATTCGATGCCTCTGGTAGCGAGATACCGCTCCGTCTCATTCAGGGTGAACGGGGACAGATGCAGGTTACACGTCACTCTGGCATGGAGGCCTCCCTTGTTGGCGACAATCTTGTCTTTCATCCATGAGGTCGCGGACCCCGTGGCGATAAGCATGATGTTCCGCTGTGACATGGCCCAGCCGTTCCAGAAGTTTTCAAGGGCCGACACGAATATGGATTTTCCCGAATCCATCCAAGGCATTTCATCTATGAACACAATCCGTTTACGGTCAGCGGGCAGGGACGACAGGTATTCTTCAAGGGCATAAAAGGCTTCATCCCAGTTGCTTAAATGGGAGAACTTTTTTCCCGAATAACTGTTGAGCACATTCAGGAAATTGTTCAACTGTCTGCGGGTGGTCATTCCATGCGCACCGACATATTTGAAATCAAACTCCCGGTCGAAAAATTCTTCAATCAGGAATGTCTTTCCGATACGCCGCCTGCCGTAGACTATGACCAGCTCCGATCTGTCCGAGTTCAGGCATCTTTCCAGTTCCGCGTGTTCTTTGTCGCGGCCAATAAGTTTATCCATACTTTCATGTTTTGATGCAAAATTACGCATTTGGAATTGCCCAAGCAAATTTTAGAACCACTTATTTGATATTATCTATGAAATATTACGCTGTAAATTCAGATATAAGGTTTTGTGAGGTTTATGAACTGCGTCCATAAATCTGAAATTATCTATCTAAATCAAGAAGATAAGTTCAGGTTTATGTATCTGATAAACAGATATGCCGAGTTTTGACCTCTTCGGATTGAAATCTGGCCGGAAAGGTCAAAATTCGGCAATTATTCAAATAAGGCTGAAAACGGTGGTAATGGAGTACAACGCAGGATGTCAGCCAAATACGTTATCAACCAGATTCACCGCTTCAACTTTCTTGCTGTCAACGATTTTCGCGTAAATCTGCGTAGTCTTTACGTTGGCATGGCCGAGCAGTTTGCTCGTGGTATAAAGATCCGCACCGAGGGTAAGCATCATTGTGGCGAACGTGTGGCGGCTCGTGTGATAGGTGATTTTTTTATTGATTCCTGCCGTTGCCATCCATTTGGCCAGTACCTTGTTGATATTGGGTTCTGCCGGGAGTCCGGCAAAGACATGCAGCCCGTCTTCCGCACCGTTCCTTTCAGGCAGCCAACGGACGGCATGGCGGGAAAGAGGCAAGTAAATCGGTGTGGTAGTTTTTTGCATCACGGTTGACATCCGGTATTGTTCCCCGTCCTGAACAATATCTTTCCATCGTAAGGCATAAACATCGCTCAACCTCAAACCGCAGTAACAGGCGAAAAGGTAGGCACGTTTCACGTCTTCGCGGGGGCATTCCGTGTCAATCAGAACTTTTATTTCGTCAATGGTCAGGTATTCCCGTTTGGATTCCGGCACCTTGATACGTTCTGTGGCTGCAAGTGTCATTATCGGGTTCTCCGGGATAACCTCGGCACGGACGGCGGCGTTGAGTGCGGTGGAGAAATAACCCACGTAGTCCGCTGCACTCTTGGGTGAAAGCGGCTTGTCCCACCGGGTCTTGTAGGTGTGCTGAATCCAGTCGATGAAACCCAGACACCAGTCCTTGTCAATCTCTCTCATCTTCACCTTTTTCTTGTAAAGGGGAAGTAACCGGCAGACTGTTCGTAACAGTTTCAGTCCTCTCGCGCCTTTTCGTTCCTGTTCGGCAAGATAGGCTTCCATCCAGTCGTCCAGTAGCATTTTGGAACGGACGGATGTCTTTTTCAGTCCGGCCTTCGAGTGAGTCAGTTCGATGATGCGTTTTGATTTGATGGCCTCTACCGCCGCTTTTGTGGCCCGGTTCTGCTCCTTGACCATAGGATTGATTTCGGGCAACAGGTACAGTTTCAAGAACTCGTAACTGCGTTTTCCGTCAACATAGATGTCGAGATAATAGGATTCCGAACCGTCGGCGAGCTTCTTCGTGCGCACCTTTACCGGTTCCTTGAGTCTGGTCGATTTCTTTGTTGTTGCCATATATAATAATGTATTTAGAATGCGTCGTCAACCAAGGTGATTGCATCGTCCTTTTTCTTGTCTACTATTTTTGCATAAACCTGTGTGGCACGCACGGAACGGTGGCCGAGGATTTTGGAAACGGTATAGATGTCCGCTCCGAGCGTCAGCAGCAGCACCGCACATGAATGACGTGCCGTGTGGAATGTCACGTTCTTCTTTACGCCTGCCTTATCAGCCCAGTTCTTGAGACTGACACAAAGGTTGCTTGTATTGGGCAGCCCTCCAAAGACAAGGCCATCCGGTGTACAGCCATTACGTTCCGGCAACCATTTTACCGCTTGGGACGAAAGGGGGATATAAACGGGATTGGTGGTCTTTGTCATTACTACCGACACGAGCCATTGCCCGCCTGATATGGAAATGTCACGCCAACGCAATTTCCGTATGTCACTGATACGAAGTCCGCAAAAACAGGAAAACAGGTATGCCTGCCGTACCTGCTCGTTAAAAAATGGCGTGGCTATCATTTTCTTTATCTCCTCGATGGTCAGAAAATCCCGTTTGCTTTCGGGAACTTTGATTTTCTCGGTCATCTCCAGTTTGTACCAAGGATTTGATTCAATCAGTCTCTCACGTGCAGCCTCGTTCAAAGCGGTACGCAAAGTGGTATAATAGGAATGAGCCGTCTTGGGAGTAATCTGTTTTCCCCATGCGGTCTTGCAGGAAGAACGAAGCCAGTCGATATAATCAATGTAAAACTGTCTGTCCACATCACAGAGCCTGACATCTGCACGGAATTTCAGCAAGTTTTTACGGGCGTTGTCGATTCCGTTCAGGTCGCGTGCTTCCCGGTGTTCGTGGTTCTTGCGGACAATGGTCATCCAGTCGGACAGCAGCATATCGGAAGATTTGCTTTCCGGTACTGTTCCCACCTTCGCATTGAGCAGGGCTTCTGTCCGTTCTCGCTGAATATCTTCCGCCTTGCGGAGTGTCTGCGCATTTTGCCGCCTTGCTTTGGCAGATGTTTCCGGCATGAGGTAGAGTTGCAGAAACTCGTACTCATGCCCGCCGTCTACACTACGGTCAAGAAACAGGGATAAACGTCCGTCCGCCAGTTTACGGTGACGTAACTTGAACGGAGATTTCTCTATTAATGATTTCTTTTTTCTTCCCATTGTATATCAATGATTTATATCCATATACAAAGGTAACAAATAATCCGGATATAAGTATCGTTTTAGGTAACAAAAATGTCGAATAATAGAGATTTTTAAGGAATACAACAGAAATCATCATTAGTTAATAATACATTGATAATCAGTATTTATATAGATTTTATCTGTTTTTATTTTCTCTTCGTTTCAATACATTGGCTAATGGGCTACCATGTTCTTCAATCCGCGTGGGGCACAGGCGGCAGAGTATAAAGTGACGTGCCGTCCCGGATTAATTCCGATGATCTATGAGAATGGTAAATTCAAACCCAACTTTAATTATAATACCAAATGAAAACTTCTTTATTGATAGCAGGCAGCCTGGCTCTGGTTCCGATGACGTATGCGCAGGACAAACCGAATATTATTATCATACTGGCAGACGATTTGGGCTTCTCCGATCTCGGCTGTTTCGGTGGTGAGATTCATACACCGGTGTTGGATAAACTGGCAAAGAATGGCGTCCGTATGACGCAGATGTATAACAGTGCACGCAGTTGCCCGTCGCGTGCCAACCTGTTGACGGGACTTTATCCCCATCAGACGGGATTGGGACACATGGACGGCAGTCATCCTGCCTGGCCGAAAGGATATTCCGGTTTTCGTTCCAATTCGGACAACGTCACGATTGCAGAAGTCCTGAAAGATGCCGGATATTTTACGGCTATGTCAGGAAAGTGGCATCTAGGGAATAAGTCGAATCCCATTCTTCGTGGTTTCCAGGAGTATTACGGTTTGTTGGGCGGATTTAATTCTTTCTGGAATCCGGCAGTATATACTCGTTTGCCGAAAGACCGTACCCCCAGACATTATGAGGAAGGAACTTTCTACGCTACCAATGTGATAACGGATTATGCGATTGACTTTATCGACCAGGCACATCAGGAGAAGAAACCGTTATTCCTGTATCTGGCTTATAACGCTCCTCATTTCCCTTTGCACGCACCGAAAGAAGTGACCGATAAATACATGTCTCTCTATATGCAGGGATGGGACAAGATTCGTGACGCTCGCTGGAAACGGATTGTTGACCTGAAACTCATGCAAGGCAAACCGGAACTTAGTCCGCGCGGTGTGGTTCCCGAAAGTCTGTTTGAAGATGAAACGCATCCGCTACCGGCATGGGACTCATTGACGAAAGATCAGCAGACCGACCTCGCACGACGTATGTCTATTTTTGCCGCTATGGTAGATGTGATGGACACGAACATCGGCCGGGTGGTAGATGAATTAAAGAAGAATGGTGAGTTGGACAATACGTTTATCATGTTTATGTCCGATAACGGAGCTTGTGCCGAATGGCACGAATTTGGCTTTGACAAACAGACCGGAGTCGAATACCATACCCATACCGGAGAAGAACTCGACCAAATGGGTTTGCCCGGAACCTATCATCATTACGGTACAGGCTGGGCAAATGTTTGCTGCACGCCGTTCACGTTCTATAAACATTATGCACATGAAGGAGGTATTTCCACGCCGTGTATTATTTCCTGGGGTAATCATGTGAAGAACAAAGGCGGACTGAATCATCAGCCTGCACAATTCTCCGATATCATGTCTACCTGTGTGGAACTGGCGGGAGCCACTTATCCGAAAGAATATCAGGGAAGAGCGATTCTGCCTACGGCAGGTCAGTCTATCCTTCCGATTGTGAAAGGAAAGAAGATGCCCGAAAGATACATCTATGCGGAACATGAAGGCAACCGCATGGTGCGTAAAGGTGATTGGAAGCTGGTTTCCGCCAACTTCAAAGGAGATGAATGGGAATTGTACAACATCAAGGAAGACCGTACCGAACAGCACAACCTGATCGGTAAATATCCTGAAATGGCAAAAGAATTGGAAACAGCCTATTTCGAATGGGCGGACAAGAGTGATGTACTGTATTTCCAGAAAATGTGGAATACCTACAATAAGAATCGACGGAAAGATTTTAAAGAATATAAAACCCGCTAATGCTTATGGATAAAAGAATCTTATTTACTCTGGCTTTAGGAGCCATGTCGCAGGTGTTTGCCCATGCATGGGAGCCTAAAGGTGATAAAATCAAAACAGTATGGGCTGAACAGGTGACGCCGGAAAATGTGTGGCAAAGTTATCCCAGACCGCAGTTGCAACGGGCCGAATGGATCAATCTGAATGGATTGTGGAAGTATGCCGTAACGGATCAGAACACGCCCCGGAAGAATGTTTCCTTTGAAGGGGAAATCCTGGTCCCGTTTGCGATTGAATCATCTCTGTCCGGAGTGCAAAAAACATTTCTTCCTACGGATAAATTATGGTATCAACGTGAGTTCACTTTAGATCCTTCCTGGAAGAATAAATCTGCTATTCTGCATTTCGGAGCAGTGGATTATGAATGTCAAGTATGGGTGAATAACCGGTTGGTCGGTACGCATAAAGGAGGAAACAACCCGTTCTCGTTCGATATTACTAAATACCTGAAGAAGAGTGGCCCCCAAAACATTGAAGTAGCCGTCACCGACCCGACGGACACGGAATCTATTTCCCGAGGGAAACAACAACTTAATCAGGAAGGTATCTGGTACACGCCTGTATCGGGCATTTGGCAAACTGTGTGGCTGGAAGCGGTGAATAAAACCTATATTCGTCAGGTACTTCCTTCCACTGATATTGAGAGAAAATCCGTGAAGCTGGCTTTCGATATAGCCGGAGCCAAAGGCAATGAAGAAGTGAAAATAGAAGTGTTGGATGATGGCAAAGTAATCAAGACGGTGGAACAGAAGTTGACTAATGCGATGGAGATAGACGTTCCGAACGCTGTCTTATGGTCTCCCGAATCTCCGAAACTGTATCATTTGAATATTGTCTTATCCAATGGAGGACGTGTTTTAGACCGGGTAAAGAGTTACTTTGCCTTGAGAAAAGTAGATGCCCGTAAAGATGAATGTGGATACAACCGTATTTGCCTGAATAACCAACCCATCTTCCAATACGGTCCGCTGGATCAAGGCTGGTGGCCCGACGGATTGTTGACTCCTCCTTCCGAGGAAGCGATGTTGTGGGACATGGTGCAGTTGAAGAAGATGGGATTCAATATGATCCGTAAACATATCAAAGTAGAACCGGAGCAATATTATTATTACGCCGATTCTCTGGGATTGATGATGTGGCAAGACATGGTTTCCGGTTTTGCTACGTCAAGGAAGAAGGAGGAACACGTCAATCCGTTGGCTACTACTGATTGGAACGCCCCCGAAGAACACACCCGCCAATGGCAAAAAGAAATGTTCGAGATGATCGACCGTCTCCGTTTCTATCCCTGTATCACTACCTGGGTGGTTTTCAATGAAGGATGGGGACAGCATAACACGGTGGAAATCGTAAATAAAGTGATAAAATACGACGATACACGCCTGATAAACGGAGTGACCGGCTGGACGGACAGAGGCGTAGGCGATATGTACGACGTACATAATTATCCTGTCACTTCCATGATTCTGCCGGAGAACAACGGCAACCGCATTTCCGTACTGGGAGAATTCGGCGGCTATGGCTGGGCGATCAAGGAACATATCTGGAATCCGAATATGAGGAACTGGGGGTATAAGAATATAGACGGAGCAATGGCTCTGATTGATAGTTACGGCCGTCTGGTATATGATTTGGAAACGCTGATTGCCCAAGGGTTGAGTGCGGCTGTTTATACACAAACCACTGATGTGGAAGGAGAAGTGAACGGCCTGATTACTTACGACCGGAAAGTAACTAAAATACCGGAAGGCTTGTTACACCTGATGCACAACCGTTTGTATGAAATCACCCCTGCGAAAGCTGTTACTTTGATTGCAGACGGTCAGAATGGAAGCAAGAATACCCGCCTTGTCAGTCTGAACGGTCAGGAGCTGAAAATGACTTCTTTGCCTTTCGACTGTCCCCCTCGTTCTACGGTAGTATCAGAAGCTACTTTTAAGGTGGATAAGGATTTCAATCATCTGTCTCTATGGCTGAATGTTGCCGGAGAAGCCAAAGTATGGCTGAATGGAGTAGAAGTCTTTGCGCAGGAGGCAAAGCAGACCAGGCAATATAATCAATACAATATCAGCGATTACAGCCGTTACTTGCGAAAAGGAAGTAATTTGTTGAAAATCGAAGTGAAAGATAGCAAGAAGATGAGATTCGATTATGGGTTGAGGGCTTATTAATCAGATTCATATTCTACTTTGTGAGTTTCTTGCTATAAAGTTGAAAGGCAAGTGAATATCTGCAATATCAAGTTAATGTATGAGCCCCATAGCGATGTCACTATAGGGCTCATTAACTATCATTTTTCCGGCTCACTCGTATGGGCACATTTCTTTATAACAAACTTTCTTATTGAAATTTCTTATCTTCTTCGAGGAGCTCCTGGCTACATTGCTCCGGTGCTAGAGGGGTAAAGAGTTCTATCAGGTTTTCTTCGGGATCGCGCAGGTATAGGGTACGCATCCCCCAATCGGGCATATCCGTAGGTTCGGTGATAAACGTCACGCCTTTTGCTTTTAGATCGGCAAAAGTTTCGTCGAGGTTATCTACACTGAATGAAACCATTAATTTCTCACGCATCGCAACGGGCTGTTGCTTATCTGCATTGCCTACCGCAGGTGCCATCCAGTCGGATACAAAAAGGGTGAAGCCTTCTATCCCGTCAGCTACTTTAAAATTGGCATATCCGCTATTTTCATCTCCCCAGGATGGCTCTAATCCGAGTTGTTCGGTGTAGAACTTGAAGCATTTGGCGAAGTCTTTCACTAATAATCTTACGTTGCTGAATCTCATGGTTTACTGATTAATAGTTTGTAATTTGTTTCTTATATCAAAATGCAAATATAATCATTCTATTGGATAGCGTTTCAAAAAACTGTATTTACCTCATTAGTGCATAGAAACGAGTTAAACGGTGCGCTAATGAATGGGTCCAGGGTGAGGGGTGGTGAGGGTAGATTTATAACTTTCGTATTTTTTTTTGAGGATAAAAAAGGAGATAATATAGAAAATAATAAAATAAAAGGTTATAAATCTACCCTCACCACCCCTCACCCTGGACCCATATCTTATAATAAAAAGATAACGGGGAATCTTAAAAACTCAATCATCTTTTTCAGATTTACCACAACGTTTCCAGAATACTCCATTATTTTATTCAAAACCGTACAGAGAATGAGCCAAACCCGTACGTAAATGAACTATTTCACCACAGAGGACAGTCAGAAGATCCATACTGAACAGATGAGATTATCTGAAATCCAGAATAAGGAATTACAGGATAAAATTGCTGTGATAAATAAGAATTCTGAAGAATAGATCAAAGCAATGCAGAAACAATATGAGACTACTAACAGGTAGCTGAAGATTTTCATATCGGCTCAAAAGAGTTCTATACACTGTAATTATTGGCTCATTTTGAGCCGATATATTAATAATATTATGTATTTTTGAGCCGATATAATCAACTAAATAGCAATGGAAGAAGAAATTCAACAATATCTTCGTTTTCATCCTCTATCTTCTAGGTCAGAATTAATGGAGGGAGTGAATACTAAAGTAAGTGTCGCCACATTCAAGCGTTTATTAGCTGCCATGATTTCCGCTGGAAGTATTGAAGTCATAGGGCAAGGACCTGCCACATGTTATAAACTAACACCACAAACGTTTGTTACAAGTTATTTCGACTTAGAATCATACTTTCGGAAAGAAGTTGATGAGCGTGAAATTCAACAAGCTTTCAATTTCAGCCTTATTCCTGATATATTGCCTAATGTTGACCCTTTCACGATGGACGAACGGAAACATTTAACGGCTCTTCAAGAAACGTTTAGAAGAAATGTATTAGAAATGACAGACGGAGAGTACCGGAAAGAAATGGAAAGGTTAGGTGTGGATCTTAGTTGGAAGTCTTCTCAAATTGAAGGGAACACATATAATCTTCTTGAAACGGAAAGACTTTTGCTGGAAAAAGAAGAAGCAAAAGGTAAAACTAAAGAAGAAGCCATTATGCTACTAAATCACAAGGAAGCTCTTGATTTTATTTTAGATAATCCTGATTATCTTCAGTATTTATCAATAAGAAAGATTGAAGACATTCATAGTATCCTTATTAAAGAACTGGGAGTTGAGCGTCATATTCGTTCTCGGCGTGTTGGTATTACGGGTACGAATTATCGTCCACTTGATAATGAATATCAAATAAGAGAAGCTATGGAAGACACTTGTCAATTAATTAATAATAAGCAGAGTATCTTTGATAAAGCTTTCCTAGCTTTAGTTCTGTTATCTTACATTCAGCCATTTGCTGATGGTAATAAACGTACTGCGCGTATAACAAGTAATGCAATACTTATAGCCAACGGTTATTGTCCTTTATCATTTCGTTCAGTTGATTCTATCGACTATAAGAAAGCTATGTTAGTTTTCTATGAACAAAATAATATATATCCATTTAAGAAAATATTTATAGAACAGTTTGAATTTGCTGTGAATACATACTTTTGAATTTATCTGTATATTGATGGTTGTTCCAACGATAAAATTATTATAAATATAATAATTATGTTCATAATAAATTTGTAATGCTTCCTGTTTTAATACAAGATTGTTCATTCCGTCTGCAATAATTTTCTCCTGAAAGCCGGAAGTTTCTGAAAGACTTTTATCTTTGCAACTATAATACATACGGCACTATGAAAAAAGTGATTCTGATTTTTGTGACAATTGTCCTTTCCGGTCTGCTTTATGCAAAAGATAATAAGAGTACCGATGCGTTACTTCATGAGATTGATGGTATCATTAAAAACCGTCAGACCTATGGAGCGGAAAAGGAGGCACGTATCGCTGACCTGAAGAAATTGTTGGCGGAGGCTACTTCCGATGAACAACGATATGGTTTTTGCGGACGTCTTTTCGATGAATACCGGGCTTATAATCTGGATTCGTCTTTTGTCTATGCTCAACGGAAAGAGGAACTGGCGCATCGCATGGATAAACTGGATTATCTGGATGATGCTGCCATGAATATGGCGGAAGTGATGGGAACTACCGGGATGTATAAAGAAGCGTTGGAACTATTGGGGCAGATTGATAAGAAAACGCTGCCCGATTATCTCTATGGTTACTATTATCACTTGTATCGCACTATTTACGGATTGATGGGAGATTATGCCGTTACGGAGAAAGTCAAGAAAGAGTATTATCGAATGACGGATCTGTATCGTGACTCTCTTCTGCAGGTCAACGCTTCCGACTCTTTGGGACACGTATTGGTGATGGCGGATAAGTGCATTGTACATGCTCAATACGATGAAGCCATCCGTATGCTGATGGAATATTACAACAAACCTTCTTTGGATGACCATTCAAAAGCAATGCTTACTTATACTCTCTCCGAGGGTTACCGGTTGAAAGGCGACAAACAAGGACAAAAGCATTACCTGGCCCTTTCGGCCATTGCCGACCTGAAATCGGCAGTAAAGGAATATGTATCTTTGCGCAAACTCGCTTCTCTTGTCTACGATGAAGGGGATATTGACCGTGCCTACAATTACCTGAAATGCTCCTTAGAGGATGCCACTCTTTGTAATGCCCGCCTTCGTACGTTAGAAATCTCGCAAGTCTTTCCTATCATTGACTTGGCTTACCAATTGAAAACCAAACGGCAGCAACAGGAGATGAAAGTATCATTGATTTGTATCAGTTTGCTTTCCGTATTTTTGTTGGTTGCCATTTTCTTCGTTTACAAGCAGATGAAAAAGGTTGCTGCCGCACGTCGCGAAGTGGTCGATACCAATACGTTGTTGCAAGAACTGAACGAAGAACTTCACGACTCCAACTCGCAACTGAAAGAGATGAACCATACGCTTTCGGAAGCCAACTATATCAAGGAGGAATATATCGGCCGATATATGGACCAATGCTCCACTTATCTCGACAAGATGGATTTATACCGTCGTTCCCTAAATAAAATTGCTGCTGCCGGAAGAGTGGAAGAACTATATAAAGCCATTAAATCTTCTCAATTTCTTGACGAAGAACTGAAAGAGTTTTATGCAAATTTCGACATGACTTTCCTGCAACTCTTCCCCAATTTTGTGGAGGAATTTAATGCGCTGCTCACAGAACCCATGCAACCCAAACCGGGAGAACTGTTGAACACCGAACTCCGTATCTTTGCCCTTATCCGGCTGGGGATTACGGACAGTACCAAGATAGCGCAATTCCTCCGTTATTCCGTGACTACTATTTATAATTACCGGACCCGTGTCCGTAACAAAGCTTTGGGAGAAAGAGATGAATTTGAGACTAAAGTAATGCAAATAGGGAAGGTGGAAGAATAAGAAAATCACTACTTTTTTAGTCTGACTTCTATTTTATAACGTTCTTATATTTAGTGGTTTATGCTGTGAGATACTGTATAAATCACTATATTTTTGCTATCTGCTCAAAGAAGCAGTATGAAATGTGGATACTTTTGTTTCACGGTCATTTCAGCAATGACACAGAGAACGAAAACAAAAGTAACCCTAATATTAACTTTAAATTAATGTACATGAAACAGAGTATGAAGTCGAAAGGCTTTGAACGCCGCCTCTTATTAATAATGTGGGGCTTGTTCCTATCTCTTAGTGCATTCGCACAACAGATTTCAATAAAAGGACATGTAGTAGATGCCACGGGTGAACCGGTGATCGGTGCCAGTGTGGTGGAAGGACGTACAACGAATGGTACGATAACCGATGTAGACGGTAATTTCTCATTAAGCGTTCCGGCTAACAGCACGCTGACTATCTCTTTTGTCGGCTATAAAACGCAGACAGTTCCGGTGAACGGGAAAAACTCGTTGAAAGTAACCTTGCAGGAAGATACGGAAGTATTGGACGAAGTAGTAGTGGTAGGTTACGGAACAATGAAAAAGAGCGATTTGACTGGTGCCGTATCTTCTGTCGGAGTGAAGGACATCAAAGACTCTCCGGTAGCTAATATCGGTCAGGCAATGCAGGGAAAAGTATCCGGCGTGCAGATAATCGATGCCGGTAAGCCGGGTGATAATGTCACTATTAAAATTCGCGGTTTGGGTACGATCAACAACAGTAACCCGCTGATTGTCATTGACGGAATTCCTACCGACTTGGGATTGTCTTCTTTGAATATGGCTGATGTGGAACGGGTAGACGTATTGAAGGATGCTTCGGCAACAGCTATCTATGGTTCCCGTGGTGCCAACGGTGTGGTGATGATTACCAGCAAACGTGGTGCTGAGGGTGCCGGAAAAGTAACGGTAAACGCAAACTGGGCTATTCAGAACGCTACTAAAGTGCCCGATATGCTGAATGCTGCGCAATATGCCGCCTTGAGCAATGATATGCTGTCTAATAATGATGATAATACAAACCCTTATTGGGCAGACCCTTCTTTATTGGGAACAGGAACGAACTGGCTGGATGAGATGCTACGTACGGGAGTGAAACAAAGCTATTCGGTTAGCTATTCCGGTGGTACGGAAAAGGCACATTACTATGTATCCGGCGGTTTCCTCGACCAGTCCGGTATCGTGGAAAGCGTTAATTACCGTCGTTTCAATTTCCAGGCAAATAGTGATGCCCAGGTTAATAAATGGTTGAAGTTCACTACTAACCTGACATTCAGTACGGACGTGAAAGAAGGAGGAAGCTATAGCATCGGAGATGCGATGAAAGCACTTCCCACCCAGCCGGTGAAGAATGAAGACGGTAGCTGGAGCGGTCCCGGACAGGAAGCGCAATGGTATGGAAGTGTCCGCAATCCGATCGGTACGTTATATATGATGACGAACGAGACAAAAGGATATAACTTTCTGGCAAACATCACCGGAGAGATTGCCTTTACCAAATGGTTGAAGTTGAAAAGCACCTTCGGTTATGACGCCAAATTCTGGTTTGTCAACAACTTTACTCCGGCTTACGACTGGAAACCGAATCCGGTAGAAGAATCTTCCCGCTATAAGAGTGACAACAAATCATTTACCTACCTGTGGGATAATTATTTTGTATTCGACCATACTTTCGCCCAAAAACATCGTGTAGGTGTGATGGCAGGTTCTTCCGCCCAGTGGAACAACTATGATTACCTGAATGCTCAAAAGAATATCTTCATGTTTGATAATATCCATGAAATGGACAACGGCGAGAAGATGTACAGTATCGGTGGCAGCCAGAGCGACTGGGCACTGCTTTCTCTGATGGCACGTCTCAACTATTCTTACGAAGATAAATACCTGCTTACAGCCACTGTGCGCCGTGACGGTTCCTCCCGCTTCGGTAAGAACAACCGTTGGGGAACATTCCCTTCCGTTTCTCTGGCATGGCGTATTTCGCAGGAAGAATGGTTTCCGAAAGACAATTCTCCGGTGAATGACCTCAAACTGCGTATCGGATACGGTGTGACCGGTAATCAGGAAATCGGTAACTACGGCTTTGTGGCTTCCTATAATACAGGAGTCTATCCTTTCGGCAACAACAACTCCACCGCTTTGGTATCTACCACCCTTTCCAATCCGAATATTCATTGGGAAGAGGTACGCCAGACCAACTTCGGTGTGGATATGAGCCTGTTCAATTCACGTGTCAACCTTTCGCTGGATGCCTACATCAAGAAGACGGCAGACATGTTGGTGAAAGCTTCCATCCCTATCACCTCCGGTTTTGAAGATACTACTGAAACCTTTACCAATGCCGGCAAAATGCGCAACAAAGGAGTGGAAATGACCCTGCGCACCATCAACCTGAAAGGTCTTTTCTCTTGGGAATCTGCTTTAACGGCTACCTATAACAAGAATGAAATTCTGGACCTGAACAGCGAAACTCCGATGTTTATCAATCAGATGGGTAACTCATACGTGACTATGCTTAGAGCCGGTTATCCGATCAATGTATTCTACGGATACATGACCGACGGACTTTTCCAAAACTGGGAGGAAGTAAACCGCCACGCCACCCAACCGGGAGCAGCTCCGGGGGACATTCGTTTCCGGGACTTGAATAACGATGGAGTCATCAACGATGAAGACCGTACCGTTATCGGCAACCCGAATCCGAACTGGTTCTTCTCTTTAAGCAATAATTTCTCTTATAAGGGATGGGAACTCTCCGTTTTCCTGCAAGGCGTATCGGGAAACAAGATTTATAACGCCAACAATGTTGACAACGAAGGAATGGCAGCCGCTTACAACCAAACCACAGCCGTATTGAACCGCTGGACGGGTGAAGGAACCAGCAACTCTATGCCCCGCGCCATTTGGGGAGACCCGAACCAGAACTGCCGTGTATCCGACAGATTTGTGGAAAACGGTTCCTATCTCCGTCTGAAGAATATCACGCTTTCGTATACACTGCCTAAAAAGTGGATGCAAAAGATTCAACTGGAAAATGCCCGCATCTCTTTCTCTTGCGAGAATGTGGCAACTATTACCGGATATTCCGGCTTTGACCCGGAAGTTGATATTAATGGCATCGACAGCAGCCGTTACCCGATTTCACGTACCTTCAGTATGGGCTTGAACTTTAACTTTTAAATCAGCAGAAAGAATATGAAAAAGATAATAACTTTGGTATTTATGTCTGCCGTGCTGGCATTGACATCGTGCAACGATTTCTTGGATAAATATCCTAAATATGGCGTCGATCCCGAGTCGGAAGTGACGAACGAGATTGCTGTGGCACTGACTACTGCCTGCTATAAGACCTTGCAATCGTCGAATATGTACAACCAACGTATTTGGAGCCTCGACATCATCGCAGGCAACAGTGAAGTAGGAGCCGGAGGAGGTACTGACGGTTTGGAAACTGTTCAGGCTTCCAATTTCATTGCCCAAAGCGATAACGGCTTTGCCTTGTATGTATGGCGTTCTCCGTGGGTAGGGATCGGACGTTGCAACATCGTGCTTTCCAATTTGCCTTCAGCATCTGTCTCCAATGAGATAAAGACCCGTTGCATGGGTGAAGCTTATTTCCTGCGTGCACATTATTATTATATTCTGGTTCGTTTGTACGGAGGGGTGCCTTTGCGCTTGGAGCCGTTTGAACCGGGAGAATCTGCGGATATTGCCCGTAATACGGTAGATGAGGTATATGCTCAAATTCTTTCCGACTGCAAAAATGCAGTGAATATGCTTCCTCCGAAAAGCAGTTATGGAGATGCTGACAGGGGACGTGCCTGCAAAGAGGCTGCAATGGCGATGCTGGCGGATATTTACCTGACACTGGCTCCCAACCATCGCGACTATTATAATGAAGTAGTGACCTTGTGCAATAACATTGCTGCAATGGGATATGATCTGACTCAATGCAATTATGCTGATAACTTTAATGCGACGATCAATAATGGTGCGGAATCTCTCTTCGAAGTGCAATACTCCGGTAGTACGGAATATGACTTCTGGGGCGGCGATAATCAAGCATCCTGGCTGTCTACCTTCATGGGGCCTCGTAATTCGGGTATGGTAGCCGGTGCTTATGGATGGAATCTGCCTACGGAAGAGTTTGTCAAGCAATACGAGGACGGTGATTTACGGAAAGACATCACTGTGTTGTATCAGGGCTGTCCTGCTTTTGACGGTATGGAATACAGACGTTCCTGGTCGAATACGGGTTATAACGTACGTAAGTTCCTTGTGTCGAAAACTGTCTCTCCGGAGTATAATACCAACCCCAACAATTTTGTAGTATACCGTTATGCGGATGTCTTACTGAAGAAAGCGGAAGCCTTGAATGAGCAGGGACATCCGGATCAGGCTGCCGAACCATTGAATATCGTTCGTAAGCGTGCCGGACTGACAGGGTTGCCGACCACTCTGACGCAGACCGAAATGAGAGAAAAGATTATTCACGAACGTCGGATGGAACTTGCTTTTGAGGGACATCGCTGGTTCGATATGATCCGGGTTGATAATGGAAATTATGCATTGACATTCTTGAAATCTATCGGTAAGAATAATGTGACCAAAGAACGTCTCTTGTTGCCTATTCCGCAGACGGAGATGGACTCCAATCACCTGATGACTCAAAATCCCGGTTATTAATCCGTTTTATAATCATTCATTTAGACAAATAATATGATGAAAAAATATATATATCAGTTGTTATGCTCTCTTTTCATCGGCGCAACGATGGTTGCTTGTACCGAGGATTATATGGAGACAGATAAAGGACATGATACCCTCACTCTTTCGGTGAATCAGCAGGAGTTGGTGTTGAACGAAAAGAACCATAGCCAGGAAGCATTGGCGCTTTCATGGACTACCGGTACGAATTATGGAAGCGGTAACCGTATCTCTTATACGCTGGAACTGGCGAAAGCCGGAACGGACTTTGCGAATGCTTATTCGGTGGATTTGGGTACGGGAACGTATCAATGGACTAAGAAAGTGGAAGAACTTAACCAATTTCTGCATACGCAGTTCGGTATCGGTTATGCTGTGAAAGCAGAGCTGGAAGCACGTATCACAGCCGTCGTTGCCGGAATGGAAGATCAGAAGCAGATTGCGACGACTGCCTTTACGGTGACTACTTACCAGCCGGTTACTACGACGCTTTACCTGATTGGTGATGCTACTCCGAACGGATGGAGTGCCGATAACGCAACGGCAATGGAGCGCACGGATAACGGACAGTTTACATGGACAGGAAAGCTGAATACCGGATCGTTTAAGTTTATAACGACTTTAGGAGAATTCCTGCCGTCGTACAACCGCGATGCCACTGCCGGAGAAGGATTCAAACTGACCTATCGTACATCGGGTGACCAACCGGACGAACAGTTCACAATCAGTAAAGAAGCAACTTATATCGTAAAAGCAAACCTGCTCGACTTGACGTTGACACTTACCGAAACAGAAGATATTGGCTGGAGATATGAAGAATTTTTCATTGTCGGTTCGTTTACGGGTAACAATGGTTGGGGATTTGAAGCACTGTCTAAAGATGCTGTCCAAATGGATCTGTTCCATTATGGAGCCGTGATTCCTTGGAAGGCGGACGGAGAATTTAAATTCGCTTCTGTGACAGATTTCGGTCAGGCGGATGCTTTCTTCCATCCTACTGTGGCTAATGCTCCGTACACTTCGACATCAGTAGTGCTTGGAGGTGACGATAATAAATGGCAGATGAAGGAAGCCGAATGTGGCAAACCTTATAAAGTATGGTTCTATACAGGCAAAGGAAAAGAAAAGATGCTGATGCGTCCGTTCACTCCTTACGAAGGGCTGTATCTGGTGGGTGAGGCAACTCCAAACGGATGGGATTTAGGCAATGCTACTCCGATGACGAAGAGTGCCGACAGTCCTTACATCTTTACCTGGAGCGGCACACTGAAAACAGGTGAGATGAAGATTTCCTGCGACAAGCAATCAGACTGGAACGGGGATTGGTTTATGGCGGATAAGAGCAACAAGGCTCCGACGGGAGAAGTAGAGACGGCATTGTTTGTTGTTAAGTCGGATGCGGAGTTGAGCAGTATGTATCCGGATGCAGATTTGGGTAGTTTGGATTATAAGTGGAATATTCAGGAAGCCGGTTCTTATCGGATTACGATAGACCAGTTGAAAGAGACGATTTCGATTGTGAAACAATAAAACAAGAATTCAAGATGAAGAAAATAATATATTGGGTGGCTGCTTTTCTGTGTATGGCTTGCAGTGACGATCATGGGTCGAACCAGAGAATGAAGGAGCTTCGGGCAGTGTTACCGAAGTGACTCCGGTAACATCGGATTTAAGTGTGGACCTGTCTACGGATAAGGCTTTCTATAAACCGGGGGAGAAAGTGGTATTTACAGCAGAAGATGCGTTGCCTGCCGGAACTAAAGTTCGCTATCGTCTTTTAGGGGAGGTTGTCGGAGAAGAGTCGGTAAATGGTACGAGCTGGACATGGCAACCGCCTACTACTGATTTCAAAGGATATATGGCGGAACTGTACCGTCAGGAGAATGGTACGGATGTGATTGTCGGTACGATTGCGGTAGATGTATCCAGTGATCCGTCACGTTTTCCGCGTTATGGTTTTGTCGCTGATTTCAGTCAGGAGAAGACGGCTGAAAAGACACAGGAAGAGATGGCGTATCTGAATCGTCATCACATCAATTGGGTACAGTTTCAGGACTGGCATAATAAACATCACTGGCCGTTGGGCGGTACACGCACACAGTTGGACGAAGTATATATGGACATCGCTAACCGGGAGGTTTATACAAGTTCGGTGAAAAATTACATTGAAGCGCAGCATCGTTTCGGTATGAAGTCTATGTTTTACAATCTTTGTTTCGGGCGTTGAAGGATGCTGCTACGGACGGGGTGAAGGAGGAATGGTATTTGTTTAAGGATGCTTCTCACACTACTAAAGACAGTCATGATTTGCCGGGCGGATGGAAAAGTAATATTTATCTGGTCGACCCTTCTAATAAGGAATGGCAGAAATATTTGAACGAAAGGAATGATGATGTATACGCGAACTTTGCCTTCGACGGCTATCAGATAGACCAGTTGGGACGACGTAGCACGCTTTACAATTACAATGGTATTCCGGTCAATCTGCGTGAGGGATATGCTTCTTTATTGAAGCGATGAAGCAGGCTCATCCGGACAAGAGTTTGGTGATGAATGCGGTCAGCCGTTACGGTGCCCGTCAGATAGGGGAGACAGGTAAAGTTGATTTCTTCTATAATGAGGTGTGGGCGGATGAGGCTGATTTTACCAATCTGAAAGCCATTCTTTATGAAAATGGAGTCTATGGCAATTATCAGTTGAATACGGTTTTTGCAGCTTATATGAATTATAATAAAGCGGATAACCGGGGAGAATTTAATACGCCGGGTATCTGCTGACGGATGCTGTCATGTTTGCTTTGGGTGGTTCGCACCTGGAGTTGGGAGGCGATCACATGTTGTGCAAAGAGTACTTTCCGAATGAGAACCTGACAATGAGCGAGGAATTGAAAACAGCGATGGTTCGTTATTATGATTTCCTGACTTCTTATCAGAATCTGCTTCGTGACGGTGGTACAGAGAATAGTGTTTCCATGAATTGTACCAATGGCGAAATGAGATTGAATAGCTGGCCTCCTCAACAGGGATCAGTTACGACTTATGCCAAGCAGGTAGGTGGCAAGCAAGTGATACATCTTCTTAATTTCTCGCAAGCGAACAGTCTTAGCTGGAGAGATGTGGACGGTACGATGCCGGAACCGGCTCTGATTACAAAAGCAGCTTTGCAAATGAATCTGTCGGCGAAGGTGAATAAGATGTGAGTAGCGTCGGCGGATGTACACGGAGGGCTTTGCAGGAATTGGCCTTTACACAGGAGAACGGGGTTGTCTCATTCACATTGCCTTCCCTGAAATATTGGGCGATGATTGTGGTTGAATAAAGCGGCTGCTACAGAATAACTAAAATGATAGGTATGATGATTAGATATAGATTATGGGTATGGGTGTTGTGCCTGATATTTCCAACATGGGTTTGGGCGGAAAATACGACACGTACATGCACTTCTTTTACACAGCAGGGACGTCAGGTGACTTTTCACCTGGCGGACAGTGCCGCCGCAATTGCAACTTTGCAGCTCTTCCGTCGTGAAAATCTGGTTCTCACCCGACGGGCAATTGCAACGAAGAAATGCTTCGTTTGCAGTGATTAATGAAGAACTGGAAGAGGTAGGAACTATTCATGTGGATGAACAGGCGGCCTGTTACGAGATATTTACTCCGAAGTTGCGTATCCGGGTGAATAAATCTCCGATGAGTCTTCAGATATTCGATAAATATCAGAAACTCCTGTTTAGTGATTATGCCGATAAAGGCCATGTCAGTGAAGGAACGAAGAAGGTGGAATATAAAGTGCTTCGTCGTGACGAGCACTTCTTCGGACTTGGTGAGAAAGCGGGAAAGATGGACCGTCGTGGCGAGTCTTATAAGATGTGGAATAGTGACAAACCTTGTTATAGTGTGGTAGAAGATCCTCTTTACAAGAGTATTCCTTTCTTTATGAGCAATTACCGGTATGGTATTTTCCTTGATAATACCTATAAGACGGAATTCAAATTCGGAACGGAAAGCCGTGATTATTACAGCTTTGAAGCGCCGAACGGGGAAATGATATATTACTTTATTTTCGGTAAAGACTATAAAGAAATCATCAGCCAATACGTCGGACTGACAGGAAAACCTATCATGCCGCCGAAATGGGCGTTGGGTTTTGCTCAATGCCGCGGTCTGTTGACAAGTGAAAAGCTAAGTCGTGAAATAGCCGAAGGTTACCGGAAACGGAGAATACCTTGTGATATTATCTATCAGGATATCGGCTGGACAGAATATTTGCAGGATTTCGAATGGCGCAAAGGAAACTATGAAAACCCTAGGAAGATGCTTTCGGATTTGAAAGAGATGGGTTTTAAGGTAGTCGTATCTCAAGACCCGGTAATTGCACAAGCCAACAAAAAACAATGGGAAGAAGCAGACCGCCTGGGCTATTTTGTAAAGGACAGTACGAACGGTAAAAGCTACGATATGCCCTGGCCGTGGGGTGGAAACTGCGGAGTGGTAGACTTCACCCTGCCTGCCGTAGCCGACTGGTGGGGAACTTATCAGCAGAAACCTATTGACGATGGTGTCTCCGGCTTCTGGACAGACATGGGCGAACCTGCCTGGAGTAACGAGGAGCAGACGGAACGCCTGGTGATGAAGCACCATCTCGGTATGCACGATGAAATCCATAACGTCTATGGCCTGACTTGGGACAAAGTGGTAAAAGAGCAATTTGAAAAGAGGAATCCGGACCGTCGTGTTTTCCAAATGACTCGTGCTGCTTATGCCGGATTGCAACGTTATACGTTGGTTGGACGGGTGATAGCGGAAACGGAGACGATGTACTGCAAGGGTGGGGACAATTAGCCAATCAGATTCCTGTAATGCTTTCCGCCGGATTGGGATTAATCCCATTTTCTTCCTGTGATATTACCGGTTACTGTGGAGATGTTGAGGATTATCCGGCTATGGCGGAACTCTATACCCGTTGGATTCAATTCGGAGCATTTAATCCTTTGAGCCGTATTCACCACGAGGGAGATAATCCGGTGGAACCGTGGCTTTTCGGACCGGAAGCGGAAAAGAACGCGAAAGCGGCTATCGAACTGAAATATCGTTTGTTGCCGTATATCTACACTTACGCCCGCGAAGCGTATGATACAGGATTGCCTATCATGCGGCCTCTGTTTCTCGAATATCCAATGGATATGGAAACGTTTTCTACGGATGCCCAATTCTTGTTCGGTCGTGAATTGTTGGTAGCCCCCGTGGTGAAGAAAGGTGCCCGCACAAAGAACGTGTACCTTCCCGAAGGTACATGGATAGACTACAACAACAAGCAGACGGTCTACACCGGAGAGCAATGGACTACCGTTGATGCTCCCTTGTCTTCTGTTCCTATGTTTGTGAAGCAAGGTTCTATCATCCCTACCATGCCGGTAATGAACTACACCCACGAGAAACCGGTATATCCACTTACTTTTGAAATCTTTCCCCACACAGGAAGGTGCACAGGCAGCCTTACTCTTTACGAAGATGAAGGAGAAAACTTAGGGTACCAGCGTGATGAATTTGTCAAAACACCGATTATTTGCAGTACTTTGGCAAATGGATATGAATTGACTGTCTCTGCCCGTGAAGGAAAAGGATACACTGTCCCCGGTCCGAGAAATCTGTTGTTCCGTATTTATTCTGCGAAAGCCCCGAAAGAGGTAACTGTCAAAGGAAAGAAGATAAAGAAAACTAAACCGGAACGTTTGGAAGAAAATCTGGAGAATGACACTGAAACTGTGGTGTGGAGTTGGGATAAAGGAACAGGTGTCTGTAGTGTGAGAATACCTGATAAAGGTGTTGGTGAAAAGATTATGATTATCTTTAAGTAGTAATTGCAGAAATCATGGGTTACTTTGCCTATGTTTTTTGCTTATATTTTCTTCATTTTGCCTATGTTTTTAGGCGGTTATTTCGTTAAATTGCCTATGTTCTTAGAATAAAATGGTATATTTGTAGCTGATTAACAATGATTTTTATGTTTGAAAGAGATATTTATAATCAGTTGCAAAAGTGGGCCGAACGTACAGGGCGTAAACCCTTGGTGTTGCGTGGTGCGCGTCAGGTAGGAAAAACGACGTTAGTTAATGAGTTTGCCCGGAACTTTGAGAATTATCTTCATTTGAATCTGGAGGTGAAGAAGATGCGCGCCTGTTTCAGAGTACGGATAAAGTACAGGAAATAATGAAGATAGCTTGTTTTCAAAGAATATTCTTCTGCGTGAGGGGCGGACGTTGCTATTTATAGATGAGATACAGAATGTGCCTAAGGCGGTAGCATTGTTGCGGTATTTTTATGAAGATATGCCTGATTTGTATGTTATCGCTGCCGGTTCACGTTTACAGTCATTGTTGAAAGAACGTATCTCTTTTCCGGTGGGTAGAGTAGAATATATGCAACTTTCCCCTTGTACTTTCGGAGAATATCTGACTGCTATGGGCGAGGGGCATTATCGTACTGCTATAGATGAAATAAGTTTGCCATCTGCGTTGCATGAAGAGGCAATGTCTCGTTTTCATAGATATACATTGATTGGTGGTATGCCCGAAGTAGTAGCCGATTATGCGGAGAATGGAGACTTGGTGCGTTTGAAGTCTATTTATAATTCTTTATTGAAAGGTTATAACGAGGATGTTGAAAAGTATGCACCGACCCAGTTGCAGACGTATGTCATCCGGCATATATTGCGGACGGGCTGGAACAAGGCAGGACAGACTATTAAACTGGGAAATTTTGGAGAGTCAACCTATAACTCAAAGGAAGTGCGTGAAGCTTTCAATATTTTGGAAAAAGCTTTTATACTACATTTAGTTTATCCTGTTACAGCTATGCACGCACCGGCGCTGCCTGCTCTAAAACGTGCTCCTAAATTGATGTGGCTGGATACAGGACTAGTTAATTTTGCTGCAAATATCCAAACTGAAGTTCTGCATGACCGTACGTTGATGGATACGTGGCAAGGAGCTATCGCCGAACATATTGTAGCACAACAATTGCAGGTATTACTTGATGAACAGTATATTTCCGACTTGCATTTTTGGGTACGTGACAAACAAGGCTCCAATGCCGAAACAGATTTTGTATGGCAAAAAGGAACACAAATTATTCCGGTTGAAGTGAAATGCGGAAAGAATGCGCATCTCCGTTCGTTACATTCTTTCATGGATTTGTCTGGCGGTGATTTAGCTGTCCGTATTTGGAGTGGTCCATATTCTATTGATGATGTGAAGACGGTTGCCGGAAAGAGTTTCCGATTGATAAATCTTCCTTTTTATTATTTGGGTAGTTTACCGAAGATACTTTCTTCGATTTGAATACAATGCATTTATCCTGAATTTTTCTTTCGTTTTATATGGATAATGTGTGTATTCGCACGAAACTCGTATCGAAAATGTGTAAATTATTACATTTCTGATATCAAAAATGTGATTTATGATGAGAAGCTTTTCCAGCCTGCTTGCCGGATCCGGTATTCAATACTGAATTTGAAACAAGATGGTAATTTGATTAATATTCCCCTATTTTGGCGGATAAGACAAAAGAGCTATTGAAGGATAAAAGTTGAAATAACCTTCTTAAAAAACGATGATTCTTAAAAAAGGAATATTTAATCATTGGAAGAAGGACGTGAATTGCAGTTTGGTAAAGAAAAGCAGGGAAATGTCCTGCATTTGTAATTACGCGATTTTTATATTTCTGCTGTTTCGAAAATATACCAATCGAACTGCGGTAGATTTTTGATTATTTTTGTTATTCGGATAGTGGATGCCCGAATAACTAATCATTTTGTTATTTTTTTCTTTCCGACATATTCTGATAAACTGGAGAAAAAATGCTTCTTAATAGTCCATTTTATCTTCCTCACCGAAACGATAGCTTCCCCGGTGAGGAACAAATCGATACACCGAGGAACACTTCGTTGGTTTTAAAGCAATGAACGGTTTCCGAATAGAGAAAGATACATATCCTGTTTGCTTTTATGCAATATTAGGCTGTTTTTTGTATGCTCATGCAATTATTTATGCAGTTTATTTTCTAGTTCGTTACTTTCTAATTAGCTATTTCCCTGCAGAATATTAAAAATAGAACATTGAAAGCATATTGTTTAGAGAATGGAAATCGGAGGAGAGCAATGCTTTCCCGGGATTCAGTTGCTACTTGTCGGATGATCTGGTAAACTGGATGCTTGAACGAAATTCTATCAAATTGTACATGATTCTATCTTGTTTTAGAACTTGATGTCGTATTTTGTACAATCTAAAAACATGAAACTTATGAGATGTAAAACCTTACTTCCCTTATTTCTTTTCTTAATGACAGTCTTGTCGGTTCAGGGCAAGCAAAAAGAGTTTATTCTGCAATCCGGTCAGACGGTTACGATAGCATGCTGTAACTCGGAAAAGCTAGTGGTACGCACTTCGCTGGAAATGCTCGGTCGCGATATTCGGACTGTATTGTCTGCAACCACCGAACTGAATGATAAGGTAGGGGCTATTGTGGTAGGAACTGTAGGGCAGAGTAATCTAATCAACGAAACAGGTATTGATCTTTCCGCATTAAAAAAATAAAAAACAGGCTTTCCTGCTGACTGTCTCACAAGATGGAAAGCTGGTTGTAGCCGGTAGTGACAGTCATGGTACAGCTTACGGCATACTCGAAATATCCCGTTTGTTGGGTGTCTCCCCTTGGGAATGGTGGGCGGACGTGACTCCTGAAAAGAGAGAAACCTTCCGTCTTTCTTCAAAGTTCAGAGAGTTGCAATCGCCTTCTGTAGAGTATCGGGGCATCTTCATTAATGATGAAGACTGGGGACTGATGCCTTGGGGCAACCAAACTTACGAACCGTCGGATGTGAAGGAGAAATCGGTCCGCGTACCAACGAACGTATTTTGAGCTGCTGCTCCGTTTGCGGGCTAATACTTACTGGCCTGCTATGCACGAGTGCACCCTTCCTTTCTTTCTGACGAAAGGGAATCGGGAAATGGCGAAGAAATACGGCATTTTTGTGGGGGCTTCCCATTGCGAACCGATGGCATGTAATGCTGCCGGTGAATGGTCGAGAAGGGGAAAAGGCGTATACGATTACGTGAATAACAGTCCGGCTGTTTATAAATTTTGGGAAGATCGTGTGAAGGAAGTTGCCGGACAAGAGATACTTTACACATTAGGTATGCGTGGCGTGCACGATGGAAAGATGCAGGGTGCCAAAACGGTAGAAGAGCAGAAAGCGGTCTTGGACCGTGTACGTGCAGATCAGCGCGGGTTGCTTGAAAAGTATGTAAATAAAGAGGTTACTCAAGTGCCACAGGTCTTTATTCCTTATAAAGAGGTACTCGATATTTATCATGCGGGATTGCAAGTGCCCGAAGATGTGACACTGATGTGGTGTGATGATAACTATGGTTATATCCGCCATTTCCCCACTGCCGTTGAGCGGGCACGTAAAGGAGGTAATGGAGTTTACTATCATGTCTCTTACTGGGGACGTCCGCACGATTATTTATGGCTGGGCACCATGAGTCCTTCACTGATCTATCAGCAGATGAAACTGGCCTATGACCAGGGAATACAGAAAATGTGGATACTGAACGTCGGAGACATCAAGCCGGCCGAATATCAGATCGAACTGTTCATGGATATGGCATGGAATCTGGATAAGGTGTCTTCCGAAGGAGTGACCGTGCATCTGAAACATTGGCTGGAACGGGAACTGGGAACTTCCTGTGCAAAGGCTGTACTTCCCGTTATGCAGGAACATTATCGCTTGGCGCATATCCGCAAACCCAATTTATGGGAAATACACGGGAGGAGGAAAATAATCCGATTTATCGGGTGGTCAAAGACCTGCCGTGGAGCGAAAGAGAGATAAACGAACGTCTGAATGCTTACGACGAACTTTCGGAAACGGTGGAGAGGCGGCCTCTAAAGTGCCTGTCGACAGACAGAGCGCCTACTTCGAACTGGTGAAATATCCGGTACAGGCTGCGGCACAAATGAATCGCAAATTGTTATATGCCCAGTTGGCACGCCATGATAAGGTAGACTGGGAAAAGAGTGATGCCGCTTATGATAGCATTGCCGCGCTCACTCAACACTACAATTCTCTGGAGAATGGAAAATGGAACCGTATGATGGATTTCAAGCCCCGCAAGCTTCCTGTATTCAATCGTGTGGAACGAAAAGCAGCTGCAGCTCCAATGATAGCTGACCGTAAGGCAGCCTGTCAATGGAACGGGGCGGATGCTAAAAAAGGAAATGCTGTTGTCTGCGAAGGCTTGGGATATGAAGGTAAAGCCGCAGAAATAAGAAAAGGTGATGCGCTGACTTTCTATTTCGGTAATTTGAAAACGGATTTATTAGAAGTAGATATCCGGTTGCTTCCCAATCATCCGGTACAGGGTGATAAGCTGCGTATCTCGGTTTCTTTGGATGGTGCCGAGCCTGAAGTGATAGCTTATGAAACGGAGGGACGTAGCGAAGAATGGAAAGAGAATGTGCTTCGTAATCAGGCAATCCGGAAAATCGTACTCCCCGTTTCCGGCAAAAAATCACATCAACTTGTCATTAAAGCATTGGACGAGGGTGATACTGGATCAGATAATGCTTTATGAGGCGGGTCATAGTGATTTGCCATAATGCGGGATCGTTCTTTACGTGAAGCTTCCCGGTTGGAGTTATAACCCATCCGGATAGTTGATAATTGTCAGGCGCGTATTATATAAAGTACGTGTCGTGTGGATGCAGATAGCAAGGCAGGCTATTGACATTCCGGATTTATGAACGATAGTTTTGTGGTTAATATTTACTATTAATCCTAGCTAAAACCATTCATTCGTTTTCTTGTTTTTATAGTCTATTGAAAATAGTTTACCATTTATGCACAAACTCTTTTTTAGTTTATAATAAAAACCGTCATCGTTTATTATAAACGGGTCTGGAGTTTATTATAGACTCTCATCTGCCGTTTTAGTAGTTTCTACTTGATTTTTTGCAACAAAAAAGGCTGCAAACCCCATAAGAGTTTGTAGCCTTAAGCCTTCAGGAGATGCTTTATGTTCTAGCTTTCATAAGAACCGGCTATGTATATTGTTATGATATTATACTTCGTTAGAGTAGGACACAGGTGCTTATATGGATTTCTTTCTTTCATGTTTAGGTTTCAATTTATAGTTTTTATTATATGTTACGCAAACAAAATCTCTAATACTTATTGAACTTATCTTACGGGAAACAGCGTTATCCGTAGGGTACTACATCCATAAGGGATTAATTCGATGTCGTATTCTTTGGGTTCCGGACTATCATGATGTTGTACAAGATAAGCAATAGAACCGGTAGAATTACGGTTTTCTGTTCAGCCGGGTAGTCGGTATGCTTTGCTCCGAATAGTTATGGGAACATCTGCTGACGTCCATGGATAGGTTGCAATGTTCTTCTTTTTCTCGACGATGAAATTCTTTTCAATTTATACATATCTCGCTTCATGTCTTTAATATAGTAGAAACTCTACTTGACTAAATTCGAAGAGAGTGAATAAAAAGAGATATTTTGCTTATTTACCTGTTTTTTTCCTTCATATTACTTGTAAATAATGAAAAAAGCTATATATTTGTGGTATCTATCCGTTGTGAGCATGTTGATAACCGGGAGATAGTTATTTTAATAGTTGAATTAATTATATTAAGTAGAGTCTGTATTATAAAAGAAATAATGAATAAGAAAGTAACTTTAAAGGATATAACCATGATGCAATCCGGTATATATATGAAAACTGATTCGCAGGGTGAGGTCAGATATTTGCAGGTGAAGGATGTTGATCCGGAGAGTCGACTTGATTATACTCAAGTAGCTACGGTAATAAATACAGGAATTAATGATAAGCATTGGTTGAAAAAAGGTGATTTGCTATTTGCGGCTAAAGGAGGCTCTAATTATTGCATATTGTATGAGGGGGCAGAACGAAGTACTATAGCATCTTCATCCTTTATTATTATACGTCCCATTACTAGTGATGTATTACCGGAATTTCTTTGTTGTTTTTTAAATACGCCGTCTATTCTTGGTATGTTGAAGAGCGCAGCGGTAGGTACGGCATTCAAGTGATTCCCCAATCGGTAATAGGAGAAATACAGCTTGATATACCATCTATAGAAGTACAGAAGCTTGTTGTAGAAATGGATCAGTTGAGAAGAGAAAGTGAATGTATTCGTAGTGAAATAAATGAACTTAAACAAAGTTTGCAGGATCAGTTGCTGATGGATTCTTTAAAATGATTGTACTATGAAAGAAAAAGCGTATTATATTGCAAATAAAGCGCGCCAAATCTTGGGTGGAACGCTTTCTGCCAATCAGTGTAGGGATTATGTATTGGCTTTGCTATTTCTGAAGTCTGCAAGTGAATATTATAAGTCTAATGATTCTTTTCAACAAGACGATAACAAACTTACTCTACACTTATTGGTGTCCGAGCGTAGTTCTTTTGATTATCTATGTAAAGCGCTTGATTCACCGGATCTTGGTAGATTGATAAATATGGCTCTTTATGAATTGGAGCAGGCAAATGGGTTCGTAACTGAAGGTTATGAAATCAATAAAGCTATTGATTTTGAAAGTAATATATTAGGAGAAGCAAACACGCGATCGAGTAAATTGCGTGGACTCCTTCAACTTTTTCAAGAAGTCAGGTTGACTGATGCTATCGGGCAGTTGATAGATGTTGGTGATTTATATAATCAGTTATTATATATTTTTGCTGAAGAGGCGGGGAAAAAGATAAATAATGTACTTGCTCCTACAGAGGTAGTTAGTTTGATCACGAAACTAATAGATGGCAATAGAAAAAATGCTTGTTTGTGCGATCCGGCTTCTGGTAGTGGTACTCTGTTGATTGAGGTCGGTAAAAAAATGGGGATCAGGGGTACTGATATCTATGGGCAGGGAGTGAATTGGAATTTGTATGCATTGACAAAAATGAATCTGATGCTGAATGGCTTCAAGGGTGCGACTTTTCTTTGGGGAGATAGTCTTCGTAGTCCTAAATTATTGGATCATGGAGGGTTGAAAAAGTTTGATATTGTTGTTTCTGTACCTCCATTTGCAGATAAGTGGGCATCTGAGGAAGCTTATGATGATTTTTACAGACGCTTTAAATATGGTATTCCTCCTAAAAGTCAAGTTACATGGGCATATATAAGTCATATTTTGGCAAGTTTGCGGAATGATGGACAAGCTGTTGTAGTAGTGCCGGTAGGTGTTCTGTTCCGAAATACTGAAAGCAAGATACGAGAGCAGATTATTGAATACAATCTACTTGAGGCGGTTATTGAATTGCCGTCGAATCTATTTCATGGAACGGCTATTTCTACGGCAATTCTCGTATTCAGAAAAGAAAGAATGAGGACGCAAACTTTATTCGTTGACGCACGGAAGGGGTATATTTCGAATAAAGGTCTTTATAAACTTTCTGATAAAGTATTGGAACAACTTCCGAATATATATAAGAAGTTTCTTATCGGAGAAGAGGTGGGGGGAGAAAAAAACGGTTGTCCGGTCTATGTTGCTACGCAGGATGAGATACAGCATAACAAATATGACTTGAAAGTAATTAAATATGTGGAGGATAAGATTGAAAGAAAGGAGATTGATGTAAAAGATGCTTTACGAAAAATTGATGAATTGGAAGAGCGGCTAACGTATATTGATAAGCAATTCAAAGATTGTGCATGGCGATTGAGGGAACTGACTAAAGAATAGTAATTATGAAAAAAAGACACAGACATATGATAGAAATTGTAGTTACAACAGTCACAATTCTAGCGGGAGTGGTTACTTTGCTTTCATATTTCTCGAAAGAAAAAGTCAGAGTGACGGTTTGCTGTACAGAGAGTACATTGCTGACGCAAAAACCTAAAATACCGGGGATTACTGTCTTTGTACAGTATGAAGATACGATACTGGTTGAAAATCTTTGGAGAATATGTTATACGTTAGAGAATACGGGAAATAAGAATATTATTGGGGAAGGTGCCCAATCTTCTTTAGTAGTTAAAGGGGGTGGCCTTCCATTATATACGAGAAATATAAAAAAGATGATTCAATTATCAGCCACGGAAAATAACATGGTAGAACTGAGAGATAATATGCTACATTTTAAACAGTGGCTGCCGGATGAGTGTATCTCAATCTAAGCTTTGGTGGAAAGCTCAGGTGAGAATCCTGAATTATATATTGATGAACATGACATTATTAACTCTAAAGTAATTTTTAAGAATAGTACTAATAGATGAATATAAAATAAATGAAACCATGAAAAAGATTTGCCTTCTTCTCTTTTTGCTTTGTGCTTGCATTGCTCAAGCACAAAATGCTTATCGCACAAACAAAGATATATCTTATGTCTCTGGCTCCGAAACGGATACCTATCGTCTGGAACGTTGTAAACTGGATATTTATTATCCTGAAAACAAGAAGGATTTCTCAACTATCGTCTGGTTTCACGGTGGTGGTATGGAAGGTGGAAATAAATTTATTCCCAAAGAATTGAGAGAACAAGGGTTTGCAGTAGTGGCGGTGAATTACCGTTTGAGTCCGAAAGCAAAGAATCCGGCTTACATCGAAGATGCGGCTGAAGCTGTGGCATGGGTTTTCAAGAATATTGAGAAGTATGGTGGTCGTAAGGATCACATTTTTGTTTCCGGTCATTCAGCGGGAGGCTATCTTTCGTTGATTCTGGCAATGGATAAAAAGTACATGGCAGCATATGGAGCAGATGCCGATAGTGTAGCTGCTTATCTTCCGTGAGTGGTCAGACGGTGACACATTGCACTATTCGTAAGGAACGCGGTTTGCCTGACGGTATTCCGGTGGTTGATGAGTATGCTCCGGTAAATAAGGCTCGTAAGGAAACAGCTCCTCTCGTGTTGATTACGGGGGACAAGCATCTGGAGATGGCGGCAAGATATGAAGAAAATGCGTTGTTGGAAGCTGTCTTGAAAAGTATAGGTAACAAGAAAGTGACTTTGTACGAAATGCAAGGATTCGATCATGGGCAAGTACTCGGCCCGGCATGTTATCTGATTGCAGATTATGTGAAGAGATTCAAATAATATAGTTATAAATAAGAATAGATTGGAAGATGAAAACACGCAGTGATGCTTTTCAGTTTGAGAAAGAATTGGATTGGGAGAAACCGGCTCCGGGAATCCGTCGCCAGATAATGGGGTATGACGGGCAACTGATGATGGTGAAAGTGGAATTTGAGAAAGGTGCCGTCGGTTCTATGCACCAACATTATCATAGCCAGGCTACTTATGTTGCAAGCGGTAAGTTTGAATTGACCATTGGAGATCGGAAAGAAATTCTTTCTACAGGTGATGGTTATTATGTGGAACCTGACCAGCCTCATGGATGTGTTTGTCTGGAAGCAGGTGTATTGATTGATACATTCAGCCCTATGAGAGCTGATTTCTTAATATAATATCTGGCAGGAAGTCAGATATATGTGGTATGAATTTACCACATATATGGTATTTACCCTGAACAGAATCCGCACTATCTTTGTCATATATTAAAACAAGAGAAATTTAAAACAGATATATATGGAAAAGATAGCAAGAAAATTGACGGATTTGGTGGGTAACACTCCGTTATTGGAACTTAGTAACTATAATACAAGTAACGACCTGAAAGCTCGTCTGATTGTAAAGATTGAATCTTTCAATCCCGCAGGAAGCGTGAAGGACCGCATAGCATTGGCTATGATTGAGGATGCAGAAACAGAAAGGAATTTTGTATCCCGGAGCGACTATCATTGAACCGACCAGCGGGAATACCGGTGTGGGATTGGCTTTGTTTCAGCTGCTAAAGGCTATAAACTGATTCTGACGATGCCCGATACCATGAGTATCGAACGGCGTAATCTTCTGAAAGCTTTAGGTGCGGAATTAGTATTGACTCCTGGTGCAGATGGTATGAAAGGAGCCATTGCCAAAGCTGAAGAACTGAAAGCGGTCACTCCGGGGGCAGTCATCTTGCAACAATTTGAGAATCCTGCTAACCCCGCCATGCATTTACGAACTACTGGTCTGGAAATATGGAGAGATACCGAGGGGAAAGTCGATATCTTTGTAGCCGGAGTAGGTACTGGCGGGACAGTTAGCGGTGTAGGTGAAGCGCTGAAGATGCGTGATCCGAGTATAAAGATCGTGGCAGTAGAACCTTCTGATTCTCCGGTACTCTCGGGAGGAAAACCAGGGCCGCATAAGATTCAGGGAATTGGTGCAGGGTTTGTTCCTAAAACGTACAAGGCTTCTATCGTAGATGAAGATTATTCAGGTGCAGAATGACGATGCCATTCGTACGAGTCGTGAATTAGCCAAACAGGAAGGTTTGTTGGTAGGCATATCTTCAGGCGCAGCCGTATATGCTGCTACGGAACTGGCGAAGCGACCGGAAAATGCCGGGAAAATGATTGTTGCATTATTACCCGATACAGGTGAACGTTATTTATCTACCATTTTGTATGCTTTTGAGGAATATCCTTTGTAAAGATGAACTAATTTATGGCATGAGGATGGATGTGTCAAAACTAATATTTGATAAATAATTCATCCTCATGTATTTCGTTCCATTATTTTATAAGACGTTCGCTAATTCTTATTAAAACTACTGTAATAATCTCGTATGATATACCAAGCTTTTTTACGGTATCCTTGATCGGATACTAAGCCTTTGCGATTCCATTCACCTCCTTGATTGGGGTGAAAGCGAAAAGGAGAGCGAAAATCAAATAAGATCCATGGAGATATTCCGCGTAGATTAGGAATATGGCTGAACATTTTTAAATTATCCAGATATAATTGCGTCTGATAATCTTCACTCCATGAACTTTTGATATCAACTTTGCCTTTTTTCCCATACAACGCTTCCCCTCCGAATTCTGATATAATGAGAGGTTGTCCAGATGCGATATTCCATTTTACCTGCTCAGGTTTGGCAGGCCAATTGTGATACCATCCCATATATTTATTGATTGCAACCACATCCAGTTCTTTTATGAATGGATCTTTCATCTCGAAGGCTTTTGTTTCTTGATTATACCTTGCCAGATCAAATGCGGCAGTAATGAGTCTGGTAGTATCCAATTCATGGCAACAATTAATTAAATATCTGAGGAATTGGTTACGAGGTTCGGAAGTGGCTGTTTCGTTGGCAACTCCCCAAAATATAAGAGCACATCGGTTCTTATCACGCATGATCATTTCCTTAATCATTGTACCGGCTTTATTTTTGGTTTGTTCATTACCAAAGTCTATTCCTTGCCAGATAGGAATTTCTTCCCATAAAAGAAACCCCATTTTTTCAGCGTTTCTTACGATGTATTCGTTTTGGGGATAATGAGCTAAACGAATCATGTTAGCTCCTAATGCTTTTGCTTCCGATAATAGCATGATTGCATCGCTTTCTGAAAAAGCGCGTCCTTTGCGTTGTGGTATTTCTTCATGGAAGCTTATACTTCGCATGAAGATGGGGGCGCCATTTAGATAAACATCTTCTTCTTTCACATAGATATTACGAAATCCAATCTTTTCTTCTATTTTATCGGAATCGGATGAAATAACGACTGTATATAGTTTGGGAGATTCGGGTGACCAACGTTGTAACTTTCGGGTTGTGAAAGAGAGTTGTGCGCTACCTGAAAGATCTGTTACTAATTCTTTTCTTACTTTCAGTTCCGGTATTTCAAGTATTATTTTCTGCCCCTCTTTTTTATCTGACAAAGAAATATGCGCATTGATTTTATCAGAATTGAATTTATCCAACTGGATAAAATAATCTTTAATATACTTTTGAGGAACTGTTACAAGCATGACATCTCTTGTAATTCCTCCATAATTCCACCAGTCGAAAGACATGGCGGGTATTGCATCTTTGGTTCGGGTGTTATTCACTGCTACAGCCAGAAAATTATCATTCTCTTTAACTTTATCAGTTATATCTATTTGAAAAGGAGTGAACCCTCCTTCGTGCTGACCTATTTCATTCCCGTTTAGGTACACTTTACAACGATAACTGACTGCATTGAAGTATAATAACAATCTTTCGTTTTCCTTTTTCTTGATGTCCAAATGGCGAGCATACCAAACTGTTCCTTCATAAAATTTAAGTTCGGGAATCTGAGAGTTCCAGTCGGAAGGAACGTTCAAAATTAAACCTTCCTCAAATGAGTATTCATAAAAATCAGTTTTACCCACAGGCTTTTTATTCTTAAACATACCCATTCGGATGCCTTGGTCATAAGGGTCTATGATTGCATTCCATTTGCCATTCAGTAGTTGGTAGTTGCGTCCATAGACATTTGCGATAAGCTCCTGAGACCGACAGTTTTGACTTACCAGGATGAGTGACAATAACGTCAGGATGATGTGTTTTTTAGTTCTCATAAATGTTATTTATTTCAGTTATTATGTTGTATATCTGAATTAAGTCAGGCTATTTGTTGGAAGATATTCGTGTCTCCAGTAATTCAAAAGAGGTAGCCCGTAGGTTGTCGGAACTATTACCTGCAAATAGTTTAAACTCGCCGGGTTCAGTAATGAATACTTTTTCATGGCTGTAAAATGAAAGATCTTCCGTAAACAGAATGAATTCGACAATCTTTTCTTCTTTAGGTGCTAATTCTACTTGTCGGATGCCGCAAAGCTCTATGAGAGGACGTGTAATGGAACTTACGACGTCTTGTAAATAGAGTTGTACGGTTTCTATTCCTTTATATTTTCCGTTATTTCTGACTTTTACTTTTACCTTAATAGGTTCGTTAAAAAAATATTTCTCTTTCTCAAGTACTGGGGTGTCTATTTCAAATTGTGTGTAGCTTAGTCCGAAACCAAAGGGGTAGGCAGGCAAAGCTGTTTCGTCACAGTATCCGCTGACATATAGATTATTGGGAACCCAAGGTCTTCCGGTTCGCTTCTGGTTATAATAAATGGGACATTGACCTACTTGTTTGGGAAAAGTAACCGGTAGCTTTCCGGAAGGATTATATTTTCCGGTGAGTATATCTGCAACAGAGTTCCCTGCTTCGGATCCCAACCACCAAGTCATTAGTATGGCATCGGCATAAGGTTCCATATCTGAGAAAATCAATGGTCGTCCTCCCATTATGAGTGCTACAACCGGTTTGTTGCTTTTTTCTTTTAATTGTTTTACTAGCAACTGTTGATTTCTGTGGATATTGATATCCACTTTTGACCTTGCTTCTCCTGATTCCATTGCTCTTTCTCCTACCGCTACAATAATCATGTCGAAGCGGTCTAATGCCGGTAATGGTTTGAGTTCATTATTTTCCAAATCATATCCTTCGATATAACTTATTTGTGCGTGTGGGATAGCATTACGTAAACCCTCATCGACTGTAACAACCTCTTTTTCGTCTCCTACTGCTTTCCAATTGCCTAACATATCTTTGGAGGCTTTGTTGAGAGGACCGATTAGTGCGATGTTGGATATATGCGGCTGGATAGGAAGGACTTGATTGTTTTTGAGAAGGACGATTGACTTGCTTCCCATCAGGCGTGCTGATTTTCGATGTTCGTTGATTATCTTTTTATCACTTAGTTCCTGATATCTGTTGTTGTAACAATAAGGTCGTCAAACAGCCCTTATTCGTATTTCAATGTCAGTATTCGTCTTACGGCATTATCTATCAGGTTTACATCTACTTGGCCTTCGTTTACAAGGTCGACCAGATTTCTTTTATAAGACATGGAGTGCATATCCATATCACATCCTGCTATGACGGCAATTCTGGTAGCATCTTTGTTGTCTTTGCCCATTCCGTGTCGGGCAATTTCTCCAATGGAACCCCAATCGCTTACGGTAAAACCTTTAAATCCCCATTTTTCTTTTAATAGCTCACTTTGAAGATATTTGTGGGCAGTAGCCGGAATACCGTTTATTTCATTGAATCCTGTCATTAACGTAGCTACACCGGCTTTACAGCACTATGAAAGGGAGGGAGATATACTTGATGGAGTGTAGCATCCGAAATATCGGCTTCCGCGTAGTCTTTTCCGGCGAGGGCAGCACCGTATGCAGCTAAATGTTTGGCACAGGCAAGAACAGTATTCTGTCGGGAATAGTCTGTTCCCTGAAAGCCTTCTATGCGCGCTTTGGCTACCTGGCTTCCGTACCATGTATCTTCGCCTGCACCTTCCATACCTCTTCCCCAACGGGCATCTCTGGCTATATCTACCATTGGCGCAAAGGTCCAGTGAATACCGTATGCTGACGTTTCGGAAGCGGCTATCCGGGCGGTCTTCTTTATCATTTTCAGGTCAAAACTGGCAGCTTCTCCTAATGGAATAGGGAAGATAGTCCTCATCCCATGCACAACATCCAAACCAAATATCAAAGGAATCTTGAGGCGTGATTGCATAGCCAAATCCTGATACTGTCTGGCACGTTCTACCGTAATGATGTTGAACATCGAACCGACCATTCCCTTTTTTATTTCTTCTACATGATTTTGGTTTTTGATGGTAGGACCGGTCTGAGTTTGTCATTGAGTATTGGATCATCTGTCCGACTTTCTCTTCCAACGTCATTTGTTGAAGAAGAGAATCTACTTTCCGGCTATAATCTTTTTTTATAGGTTGTGCCGATAAGTCATTCAGCAATATGCTGTAATTAATAAGTAGTAGGATATAAACAATATACTTTCTCATTTTATTTTTTGATTGAATGGTGATTATGATTTTCCGTAATGATGCTTACAAAAGTAGGGCTTATAAACATAGGTAAGAAAGGCGTGCGTCTCAAAAACTTGCGGAATCGTCTCATACCCGAAATTTAGCCTTGCAACGCTTGTTAGCAAGGAATGAAATGTATAGTTTTGCTCTCAATCATTTAAAACCAAGTTATAAGAATAAATATGAAAAACATTACATTAATTTCTCTATTTCTGTTTTCGGCTACTTTGGGATGGAGCCAGAAACGCTATGAAGTATTCTCTCCTGACAAACAACTGAAGGTGTCTGTAAAAACGGGGAATGTTCTTTCTTATGCATTGTTACATAAAGGCGATACTTTGATTTATCCTTCTTCTATTTCTATGATATTGGGAGACGGAGAGGTGTGGGGACCAAACTCAAAAGTACGGTCTGTGCGTAATAATACGGTGAATAAGACGATAGCTTCTCCTTTTTATAAACGTGCTGCCGTTACTGACCATTTCAATGAGATGACACTGGTTTTTAAGAATGGTTTTAACCTTATTTTCAGGATGTATAATGAAGGTATGGCCTATCGTTTTGTATCGAGCGGGGATAAGCCTTTTACGGTAGTGTCGGAAGAAGCGCGTTTTCATTTCCAGACAGACCGGAATGCTTACATACCGTATGTCCGTACTAAAAGCGAAGACCGTGAGAAGCAGTTCTTTAATTCATTTGAAAATATATATACTTATGAGGCCATTAGCCGGATGAATCCTCATAAACTGTTATTTTCTCCTATGGTTGTTGAGACGGGTGATAATCGTAAATTATGTATTGCTGAGGCTGATTTGGAACAATATCCCGGTATGTTTCTGGTTAAAACGAAAGATCGGAACGCATTGGAGGGAGTATATGCTCCTTATCCCAAGGAGAAAAAGCAAGGAGGATATAATTCCTTGCAGGAAGTGATACAAGTGCGCGAACCTTATATCGCTAGTTGTCAGGCTAATGCTGTATTTCCCTGGCGTATTGTTGTCGTTTCCGAGAATGATAAAGAGTTGGCAGATAATGATATGGTCTATAAGCTTGCTGCTCCTTCGCGCGTGAAGGATATATCATGGATACGTCCGGGAAAAGTTGCCTGGGAATGGTGGAATGCCCGAATTTGAAAGGAGTTGATTTTAAGACCGGAGTGAATAATGAAACTTATATGGCATATATTGATTTTGCTTCTCGTCATGGCGTTGAATATGTAATTCTGGATGAAGGATGGGCTGTGAATTTGAAGGCAGACCTTTTTCAGGTAGTACCGGAAGTTGATTTGAAGAAACTGATAAATTATGCCGCTTCCCGTAATGTCGGGTTAATTTTATGGGCGGGATATTATGCCTTTAATCGTGATTTGAGAAAGTCTGCAAGCATTATTCCGAGTTAGGAATAAAAGGTTTTAAGGTTGATTTTATGGACAGGGATGACCAGCCGATGGTTGAATTTTACTATAAAGCGGCGGAGATTGCTGCAAAACATCGGTTATTGCTGGATTTTCATGGAGCTTATAAGCCGACAGGACTAAACCGCACTTATCCGAATGTGCTTAATTTTGAGGGAGTGCATGGGCTTGAACAATTAAAGTTTACTAGTAATAATATAGATCAGGTGACTTATGATGTGACTATTCCGTTTATCCGTATGCTTGCCGGACCTATGGATTATACGCAAGGTGCCATGCGTAACGCAAATAAAAAGAATTTCCGCTATATTACTGAGGAGCCGATGAGTCAAGGCACTCGTTGTCGTCAGTTGGCGGAGTATGTAGTTTTTGAATCTCCTTTGAATATGCTGTGTGACAGTCCTTCTATGTATGAGCGCGAAGCGGAATGTACGAGTTTTATAACTTCGATCCCCACTGTATGGGATCATACAATATCTTTGGATGGGGCTATCGGGAAATATGTGGCAATTGCCCGTAAGAAAGGAAAAGACTGGTATGTGGGAGCAATGACTAATTGGGATGAACGCACGTTGACACTTGACTTGTCGTTTGTCGGTGAAGGTGCGTTTGCGGCGGAAGTCTATCGTGATGGAGCAAATGCTCACAGAGTAGCATCCGACTATGTAAAGAAGTGATTGATATTCCTGCAGACAGGAAACTGAAGATATCTATGGCGCCAGGTGGAGGTTGCGCAATGAAAATCTATAAAAAACCGTAGTTATCAATGGAAAGACGGAATAATATTCTTTTAAAGGTCCTTTTGTGGCCGTTTATATATATCGGTATGCTATTTTGCTTAGGCAACCATTCCATATATGCTAAGGAGACTTGTAGGATTGAAACTGCAAGTTATATTCTTCAAGCATCCGGTTTTGACGAAATATTTGTTATGAATAAACAATCGGAAAAGCTTGTCCGGTTGGGAAGTATGAGGTTGGGATGGTCACCGGCGATTGTTCCGGAAGCGTGTACTTATGAAATGGTGAAGGAGGATGGTTGTCAGGCTATTCGTGCTCATTTTACGTTTCCTGAAAGAGATGACAGTGGAAGGAAAATTCCGGAGACGCTGGTTCTTACGGGTACTTATATAGCACGTCCTTCTGCGGTAGATGTCCATTATACTGTTAGTGGGATGCCCGAAGGATATGTAGAAAAGAAATGGGGCGGTTCCCAATTCCGTTTCGTTTTATTAGGGGAGCGGAGCTTGGAACTGCCTGTAGCGAAAACTGGTCTTTGGCAACGTCATTCTGAAGGTGGGCTTCCCATTGAAGAGTTTGATGCAAAATTTGTTCCTTTTCGGAACGGCAATTATAAGATATGTTTGGCGTATAACAAAGGTAATTCTGCTAATCTTAATTGGAAAGACGAGGGATTCAGACATACAGTATTTACTGAGAAAAGTCTACAGGGAGAAAAGGTTCTGGATACTCGCTTTTCTGTTGTGATTGCTTCGGCAGACGAATCTTACGAGGTCATCAGCTCACGATGGCACGGGCGTCCGTTTGCACTGACTCTGACTACAGATAAAACCTACAACTGGTGGGAAGACGCCTTGGAGACTTTGGAAGTGAATGTTAACGTAACCAATACAGCTCAAGAAAAAAAGAACTTTAGGTTAAATTATTGGGTACGTGATTTTAAGGGCAATGTAGTTGTCAGACAGAGCGAAGCTTTGGTATTAGCTAGCGGAGAGTGTGTTGTTCGGCCTGTCCGGTTCAGGTCGGAGCAAGAACGGGATTTGTTTTTTGTAGAAGCCTCTCTGGTCGACAATGAGGGGCGGAGCAAGTTTTTCCAGAACTAATATTTGCGTATTGCCTCCTCATAAGTTTTTTTCTTCTCCTGAGAAAAGCATTATGGGGCTTTCTGCCTATTGGGAGATTCCTGATTTGGATAATTTGAGCCGCTTGTTGCAGAGAATGGGAGTAAAATGGTTGCGGAATGGAGATACGGCAAATTTTCCTTCTATATGGGCGATGTTCCATAATAATGTTAATTGGAAAAAGGAATGGGACGAACAGATGCGTAAAAGAACGGTTCGTGCTTGTCTTGAAAAAATGGTTTGCAATGGCAATAGGATATGGGAGTTTGGCAATGAAATCAACATGGATAATGCAGGTATTGCCGTAAGCAAAGATGGCATCGGAGGCGCTGTGTTGCTTGAACCTTATGTGGCGTGGCTGAAAACAATTCGCCGGGTGCAGCAGGAAAACCGGAATGGCAGGCAATTAAACTGATTTCATTTGGCATGGCAGGTTGGGATGAAATATTTATGAATAAGTTGGTAGAGGTTGGTGGTTGGGACTTGTTGGATGGCATTGCATTGCATCCGGGTAGAGGAAATTATACTCCTGATTATCCTGTAGTTACTCCGTGGAAAAAATATCAGAAACCGGTTAAAGGATATCCTTATTGGAATTATTACGCTTCCATTCGATTGGCAAATGATTTTATAAAGAAGCATGGCGGAAATAAGGAACTGTATTTGACGGAGGTTTATGCGTTGGATTATCCCAATCATTCATGGAACGACACTCCTCGTGGTTCTGCCGAGAATGTAGTCTTGTCGTATGTATTGGCAGCGGCGGAAGGAGTGAAGAATGCTCTTTATTACCAATTGTTTAATTCAGTTTGGTTCGACCAACTGGGAGTGAATGCCGGCAACCGGAGTATTTCTTCGGTCTTATCAACAGAGATCTTAGCTTTAAGCCTTCACTGATGGCTTATTGCACGATTGCCGAAGCACTGGACGGGGCAACATGCAAGGGATGGATTAAATTCCCAGATGAGAACAGCCATCATAGAGGATTGCTGTTCGACACTCCCAGCGGGGCGATGGCCGTCCTTTGGAATAGAGCGGAAGGGTTTATCCAGAAACACAATGCCCTGTCTCCAGAACCTTGGGTGGATACATGGCGTGTGCACACGGAGTTGGAACTCCCTGCTGCCGGAGAAAGTCTGAAGTTGGTGAACGTCATTGGACAGAAAATACGGTTGAGAGCTCCTGATCATAAGGCAACCATATCATTGACCGGGGCACCTGTCATCGTATATGGAATAGATACCGCAAGACTCAACCTTTACACTGTTGATTGATTCTTTCTTTGAGGTCTTTTGAAGTTTCTACTATAAAGAGGCATTTCGAAGGTTCATAGGTTTCACATTAGCCCGGATGATTGTGAATCGGTGTTTTATGGTGATTGGAAACGTAAAAGATGAGATAAATCGCTCTTCACCTCCTTCACATTGTACCGGTAAGCGTCTCCGCGCTGCCGTCTTGTTTTACCGCTCCCTGCAAACGATTTTTCATTTTCATTTCTCATATTCTCATTCATCAATCATAAGTAGCAGAAAGCTAATAGAATAGACTATGAGAAATGATTTCTAAAACAGCATTTCTCATAGTTTTTCCGTCAAATACCCCCGATTTTACCCTGTTTCTCATACTTGTTGGATTCATTTCTCATAGTGTCTTTCCTGCCAACCTATAACAAGAATAAAGAAACAACTAGTCAACCATTATCAGAGAAGTACATATTCTCTTTGTCCCATATATTATGGGAGTATTCTCTGATATTATGGGAATTTGTTGCCACAAAATAAGAGAATCTTTTCCCATAATATTAGAGAATACTTTCCCACAATATGTGGGACAATCGGAACTTGCTTGTCTTCCACCAGAAAAAGGGAGAAGATAGTATTCGACTATAAGAAATACCTTGAAAATGCCACCTGAATACCCACCCGGACAAGTCATGGAATACAGAAAGAAGCATATGCTCCCTATATTAAGCGAATTAAAAGATGAACTGTTGCAAATACAGACGAAAAAGACAACCCTGCCCAAAAGTAATTTGAGCAAGGCGGTCAATTATACCCTGAATGAATATCCGGCATTGTGCAATTATGTGCTCAAACCGGACTACAAGCTGGATAACGAGATAGAAAGGTTAAACAGGTATATCAGTTTAAGTAGAAAGAACTCGCTATTCTGCGGAAGTCATCAAGGGCAAAGAGAGCGGCGCTGATATATTCATTGGCGTGCTCATGCAGACTTAACGGGATAAACACATTCGACTACTTCAAAGACATACTTAACAGATTTATTGGGATTAAACCAAACACTGACAAAAAGGTGCTAAGGGAACTGTTACCGGACAAATGGAGAAAGTAACGGCAACGCGGAGACGCTTACAGCTTAACTGCGTTAAATCAGGATTTTCCGTATTGTTCTTTGTATTTTTTAGGAGATATCCCGTATATACTTTTGAAGAAATCGCTGAAATGGCTGTAACTGCCGAATCCGACTTGTATTGCGATTTCGGTGGCAGTCAGTTGTGAGTTGCGTAATAATTCGGAAGCACATTCCAAACGTATATTTCTTATCATTTCCGCTGGTGATAAGGTAGTGATTGCTTTGACTTTCCTATATAAATTGGCCCGGCTTATAGCTAGTTCTTTACAAAGTTGGTCAATGTTGAAATCTGGATTAGAGATGTTTTCTTTGACAATGGCAATGTATTTATCAACAAAAGCTTTATCTATAGATTCTACTTCTATGCCGGCACTCTTCAATGATAATTGCTTGCCGTAAATCTTTTTCATCTTCTCTTGTCGGTTCAGAATATTTTTGATACGGATTTTCAGTGTAGACAGTTTGAAGGGTTTGACGATGTAATCGTCTGCTCCGGCCTGGAAGCCTTCTTCTATATACAGATTCATGGCTTTTGCCGTGAGTAGGATGATGGGGAGATGAGACAGGTTATGGTCTGTTTTTATTCGTTTGCATAATTCGATACCATCTATTTCGGGCATCATGACATCGCTCACCACTAATGAGATATTCTGTTGTTGTAACATGCCCAATGCTTCCTTTCCGTTGGTGGCAGTGAGTATATTGAAAGATTTTCCAAGTTCTTTTTTCAGATAGTTCAGTATCTCAGGATTGTCGTCTACCAGCAAGATAGTTTTTTCGAGCAGATTTACCTTTAGCGGGAATTGTCCGATGTCTTCCTTTCTCACGTCTTCTTCATCAATGATAGTGGGCGAGATGGTGTATTGGGGATTGAATACCCAGGGAAGTTCTATATGGATGCAAGTCCCGTGCGGAGGATTGTTTTGAATTTGTATGGTTCCTTTGTGATGTTCTATAATTGTCCGGGTGATACTCAGTCCTACTCCACTGCCGCTGATATTTCCATGCAAGTCTTTACGTGATAGGGCAAAGGGACGGAAAATCTCTCAACGTCTTCGGGCGAGATACCGATACCGGTATCTTTTATCTCAATCAGGATACTTTTGGATTCGACAGTTTTTTCTGTGGTGACGGACAGGTGTACCTCTCCGCCTTCAGGAGTAAATTTGAAAGCATTGGAAAGCAAATTGAAAGTACCTTCTCCATGGCTTCTCTGTCAAAAGTAGCCATGATGGGAGTATTTGGCAAGTTTAACAAAAATTTTAGATGACGTTGTCCGGCAATTCCTTGAAAAGTATAATAAACTTCTTTGGTGAAATCGTTGAAATCAAAATTAGAAAGGTTTAGCTTATCCGTTCCGGATTCTATTTTCCGCAAATCCATCAGGTCGTTGACCAATGCCAGCAACCGTTGTGCATTTCTGCGGATAAGTTTCAATGCTTCTTGCACGCCTGCTATGTGTATAATTTTATCCTGTATTTCGTCCAGAGGATTTAATATTAAAGATAAAGGAGTACGAAATTCGTGTGCCACTTGGGTGAAAAACAATTGCAGCTCATGATTCAGTTCTTCCGCTTTTTGTTGTTCAATCTGTTTCAGATGCAATTCATGCTCTAGTCTTTGTTTTCTCTGCCGGTATATTACGTATCTGTGTATCAACAAGTATATAATGACTGCGTACATAAGAAATGCCCACCAGCGTATCCAAAAAGGAGGGAGAACGATGATTTCTATCTCTTTTTCTCCGCAGAACATATTGTCGTTGTTGAAGGCTTTGATATGAAACCGGTAATGTCCCGGGCGCAAGTTACTGTAATATACCGTTTTCCGGTTGTTGGCATCAATCCACTCTTCATCTACACCATCCATTTTGTAAAAAAAGGTATTGTTGTCCGGATAGATGAAATTGGAACAGGTATAACTGATAGCGATATTAGTCTGATTGTAATTAAGGCTCAGTGTCCGAGTCTCATTAAAATTCTGTTTCAATACGGATTCGGGTGCCAAAGGGTGTTGAACACGGTTGTTTACCAATAAATCAGTGAAGATGATTGGAGAACGTGATGTATTTAGTGGAAAATTTTCGGTATCCAGCATTGCAATTCCCCGGTTGCCCGAAAACCACAGTTGCCGATTGATATCCATCCAGCAAGAATAGGCACTGAAGTCCTTCAGGTTAAGTCCGTTATGGCTGTCAAATGAACGGATGAGGCGCGTATTGGTATCATACAAAGAATGCTTTTGTTGGTCATCAGCCATAGCTGGTTTTCTTTTCCTTCTGCTACGTGATACAAATCTTCCAGATAATTGTTTCCCGAATGGAATAAATGCTCCTTTATTTGAAAGTCCGTATCCAATAGGAACAACCCTTGATTTTCTGTTGTCACCCATATCTGGTTGTCTTTCGTTTTGCAGAAAGAAGTTATGCTGATGTTGGTATCTTCCGGAAGTTTAAAGAAACGATTATCAAGATGTTGCCATTGGTTGGTTGACGTATGGTATATATAGATACCTTTCGTTTTGGAACCGAACAGTATGATTTCGTTTGGAAGTTCTTCTATGACACATACGTCTTCTATGGGAATAAGACTGCTAGTTGACTGTTTGACATATTTTCCGTCGGCATTTTTTGCTAACTGTATAATTTCTTGTTTGGTGCCAATCCAGATATGTTGTTTGGAGTCTTTAAAAATAGCAAGGATATTACTGTCACCTAGACGTGTGTAGAATGAGAACTTTTTCTTTTTTATGGAGAAAATAAAAATCTCTCCCTTTGATTGCCGCACCAGATAGAATCTCCGTCAATAAACAGAGATTTGAGGATATTGGCATAATAGGTTGATTTCTCTTTGCCGTGTACTAGATAATTTTCCTGATAACCGGTTTGCTGGTTGTAAGAGAACAATCCTCCGCCTTCTGTAGCTACCCATATATTGTTTTCTTGGTCCTTGCGTATCATCCCCATGCGTCCTAAAAACAGATTGGGATGGATCGTTTTGAAACGTTGATTGTAAGGATGACAAAAATTCACGCCTCCTGCATTAGTACCTACCCACAAAATGTTCTGCTTGTCTTTGTAGAGACTATAAATCGAGAAATGGTTTAAAGTGCCCTCTTCCTCTGTTTGTGGAGAAAGAACGTGAGAAGGATTCAAGGTTTCTTTATCCAATCTGAAAAGACCGTTAAAAGTTGCGATAAGCATATAATCTTTATCCATTTCAATCATGTCGCGTACGTCAGGATTGATAAATGATGTATTCGATAAGCTATATTTGGTGATACTCTTTGTTTGAGGGGTATACCGTTCGATACTTTGGTTTTTTATGCCATACCAAAGTCTGTTTTCCGAGTCTATACACAAAGGAAAAACCAATCCTTTGTTTGCCGGACCTTTTTGTTTTAGTGCAGACTGGATTCGTGATGTGATATTCCAGTTGCTGTGGCATCTTAGCACCTCATATTGTCGGGTACCAATGTAATATCCTCCTTGTTTATCTTTTATTAGAGAGAATAGGGAGTAGTTTTCAGGGGCAGTGAACAACCGTTTGTAAGACCGTGACGGTTTTATGTATTGCCATACTTCCTGATCGCAGAGGATGAGCAGTTGTTGATTATAGTCAGTGCAGATATCGATAACTGATTTTCCGATAGAGTCGTGCGCCCATCCATGTCGGACATTTCGGGTAATGTAATTGATTTCGTCCGTTCCTTTTTCGTGTTGTACCCAGATATTATTGTCGCGGTCTTGAAGAATCTTTTTAATGCCATTTCCTCTAATACTGTTGGCGGTGGATGAATCTCTTTTTTTATAGAGCCTGAAATTATGACCGTCATAGCAGTTCAGTCCTTTTTGTGTTCCTAGCCACAAAATTCCGTCCTTACTTTGGAAAATAGCTGATACATGATTGTTGGAAAGCCCGTCTTCCATAGTCAGATGTTGAAAGAAGAAAGGTTTGTCATGTGTTGTTGCTGTCATAGAATGAAAGCAGGAAACAAAGTTATAATGAATGTAAACCACAAACGATACATGCTGCAAATATATTATTTTTTTCTTTTGTTTCTTTTCTATGAGACAGAAAAGAATGTTTTTGAGATATATAATTCTGTATCTGTGAAGAAGCATTTCTACTTTTACGGCAGAATTTAAAAATACAAATGTGATGAAAGTACAGCTATTGTTTGAAAAACACTTGAATAGGGGAAGAAAGAAGAAGTCTTTTTTTCTGTTGGGGTTGTTATTTCTTTTAGGAAAGACGGTGGTGGCTCAAGACACTTTTTATGGTTATTTAAAGAAGGATACATTGATTATGGGGAATAATCGGATTGAACGTACTTTTCTTTGGAATAATGGAAATCTGATAACTCATACACTGACTGATAAAACAAATCGGTATTCCTGGAGGAATACTTCACGTACTCCTGATTTTCAATTAAATAAAGAACTTGTGGAGGCGGAGAAAGCTTCTGTAGATATAGTACGGGTGGCGCAAACAACTATTCACCCGGCATATTTGCAGATAGAAGTAAAGTTTGCTTTACGGCAGTTGCAAGTTAAACGTGTTTATAAAGTATATAATGATTGTCCGGCTATCGCCTGCAACACCTATTTAAAAGGAATGTGTCCATTCTGGGGAAAAGTGAGGAGTTGAATAATGCCGATCGAAAGAATATTGAGTTCCTTGAAGATATGCAAATTAACCAAACTGCATCTACGCTTGATAAATTGAATTTCAAAGGGCAACACTGGAATGTCGATTGTATTGAATTCTTTGATGCGACAGACTGGAATAATAATTTAGTGGTGGAGAGAAACTTCCTGTCTTATCGTAAAAATCATTATCGGGGAAATCTATTACAAGTTCGTGAAAATATCAGTAAGAACGGTTTCTTTTTTCTAAAAGAGGCTCCTTGCTCAAATGTACAGCTAGCCTATCAAGGATATGATTTTATGGCTGAGTTTGGGAGCTTTACTGTTACGGGCCTAGGGTTTCAGAGAAAGATATTACCCGGACAAATGGACTCCTGCTTATGGATGCGTTATCGGGGTTTATGGTCCGGAAGCGGTTGACAAGTTGGTGGCGTTACGTACTTATCAGAAACAAATACGCCGGCTGCTTCCTCAACGGGATGAAATGATAATGATGAATACATGGGGAGACCGCAGTCAAGATTCGAAAGTAAACGAGGCATTTTGTTTGCGGGAATTAGAGCGGGCGGTTCAACTGGGAATTACTCATTTTCAGATTGACGATGGCTGGCAAACCGGGAAGAGTCCTAATTCGGCAGTAGCGAAAGGCTCTTTAAGGATATATGGAGTAATCCGGATTATTGGACACCGGATAAAAGCAAGTATCCTCGCGGATTGTCTCCTATCATAAAAAGAGGCAAAGAACTGGGCATTGACATAGCATTGTGGTTTAATCCCAGCATACAAGATAATTTTGCAGATTGGAAAAAGGATGCGGAAGCTATTATCAGATTATATAAAGAATATGGCATCTGTATATTTAAGATTGATGGACTGTCTATCCCGACTAAAGAAGCGGAAATGAATTTGCATAGGTTGTTTGACTACGTTTTGGCTGAAACCGACAATCAAGTGGTTTTTAATTTGGATGCGACGGCCGGTCGCCGTGGGGGATACCATACATTTAATCGGTATGGAAATATATTCTTGGAAAATCGGTATACAGATTGGCAGAATTATTATCCTTATTGGACTTTACGTAACTTGTGGCAGCTTTCCAAATATGTACCTGCTGAAAAGCTACAAATTGAATTTTTAAATAAATGGCGTAATGAGAAGAAGTATGCCAATGATCCTTTCGGGCCGGCTAATTATTCATTTGAATATCTTTTTGCCATTACTATGGCAGGGCAGCCATTGGCTTGGATGGAGGGAACTAATCTGCCGCAAGAGGCTTTGCTGTTGCGTGAACAGGTAGAAAAATATCGTGGTTTTCAACATGATTTTCATCAGGGAATCATTTTGCCGGTAGGTGATATGCCCGACGGCAGGTCATGGACAGGTTTCCAATCTATACGGGAGCACCAAGGATACTTTATTTTTTTTCGAGAGTATCATCCTTTGCAATCTTATCATGTAAAAACTTGGTTGGCTCCGGGAACGGAAATAGAATGTGTACCTCTGTTGGGACACGGTAAAGCGATAAAGACAATAGTGGATGAAAAAGGAACAATTGAGGTTTTTTTACCTTCAATGAATGATTATGTGGTGTATAAATACGTGATAGTTCAATCGCAAAGCCTGGTTGAGATAAAATAGAAAGTGTTTGAGACTTTAGAATGAGTGCATAACCTCATGAAATACTATGTTTGCATGGTCAATCAGAAGAAATGATGAATAATGAAGAGGTGCATGAATTAATATAATAGAAAAATATATGAAGTATACGGTTTTAATATCCTTACTCTTTTGGGTGTTCGATGGCATAAAGGCCCAGTCGGTTCGTGAAGTAGATATATGTATATATGGTGGTACATCCGCGGGTGTCATTGCGGCATATACGGCTAAGAATATGGGGAAGAGTGTCATTCTTATCGAACCTCGCCGTAATCTGGGTGGGATGACTTCCGGAGGATTGGGATATACGGATATCGGCAATAAATATGTGGTAAAAGGATTGGCCCTGGATTTTTATCGTAAACTGGGAACGCACTATGGTGCTTGAGCAGTGGATTTTGAACCTAAAGTAGCAGAATCTATTTTTGTCGATTATATAAATAAGGCAGAGATAGAAACTTGGTATGAATATCGTATCGTATCTTCTACAGTGGCTGAAAGGAAGATAAATGAAATAATGCTGGAGAATACATATAATCCGCAGCCGGCAACAAACAGGAGTGTTCGGGCTAAAGTGTTTATAGACTGTTCATATGAGGGAGATTTGATGGCACGGGCGGGTGTGTCATATATGACCGGACGTGAGTCTAATGCTACTTATGGTGAGACTCTAAACGGAGTTCAAATACATAAAGGTCATCAATTTAACCGAAAAGTTGATCCTTATAAGATTAAGGGTGATCCGACAAGCGGTTTGTTGTGGGGAATACATCATACTGTTCCTCAACCTACGGGCAGCGGTGATAAGAAGATACAAGCTTATAATTTCAGGATTACTTTGAACAACAATCCGAGAAATAGAATACCCATTACCCGGCCGGAAAACTATGATTCGAAGAAATATGAATTATTGGTTCGCTTGAAAGAAGTGGAGCCTTGGAAAGGGTTACAAGATGTTTTTATCTGGAGTTTGATGCCCGGCGATAAGACTGATATCAATAATAAAGGTGCTTTTTCTACGGATATGATTGGTGCTAATTGGGAATATCCGGAAGCCCTTATGAAAAAAGAGACAGTATTTGGCAAGAACATGTGGATTATACGAAGGGATTGCTTTATTTTGTCGGGCATGATAGAAGGATTCCAAAGGAGATCAGGCGCGAAATGAGGAAATGGGGTTATCCGAAAGATGAATTTGTAGGCAATGGGTATTGGTCACATCAGTTGTATGTTCGTGAGGCGCGCAGAATGCTTGGAGAAGTGGTGATGACTCAGCAGCATTGTGTCGGAAAGAAGACATGTGACGATGGCATTGGTTGGGCTGCTTATACTATGGATTCGCATAATTGTGACAGACACGTTATCAATGGCTTTGTAAAGAATGAGGGAAATGTCGAAGTCGGTGGTTTCAAACCTTATCCGATTTCCTATCGCTGCATAGTTCCCCGTCGGGAAGAAGTCAGGAATCTTCTGGTACCGGTTTGTCTTTCAGCTTCTCATATAGCTTATGGCTCTATCGTATGGAACCGGTTTTATGGTACTGGCACAGTCATCGGCAGTAGCGGCCAGTCTCGCCATAGATAACAAATGTGATGTGCAAGAAGTTTGTGTGTCTGACATTAAACGGTTGCTGGACGAAAATCCTTATTCCGACGGCCGATCGGGAGATATACTGGTGGATGATGACCAGGCAGCGTATGTTCAGATGACCGGAGACTGGAAAACGAAACAGAAACCCGGATATGGACTTACATTCCGTACGCATGAGTCGGATGGCAGGAATATAGCCAAAGTGAGATATCAGCTTCCGATAAAGAAGGAAGGATTGTATAAAGTCTATATTTATTCTCCCAAGATGAAGCAGGCGGATACGTATACCGTCAGGATTGGAAATGGTAGGGTACACGGCACATTATAGTGACTCCTAACGCTTTGAAGATAGAAGGCCAAACCACCGGAGAATGGTATTTGCTGGATGAATGTCATTTTGAACCTTCTGAGCAAGGGTATGTAGAGATCTCCAGTGAGAATGCCATAGGAACTGTGCCGGCCGATGCGGTATTGTTAGTTCCCCAATTTGAATAAGAAATATTATCAACTATGAAAACGAAAACACTATTAATCTTATGGATTGCTTTTTTATCTTTTGAAAGAGGTAATTCTCAGAGCTTGTTTATGGAGGCTTCTCCTGAAATAGAAGAAAAGGTAGAAAAGTTGCTACAGCAAATGACACTAGCTGAGAAGATCGGTCAGCTCAATCAGAGTAATGCGAATGGAGTGGCAACGGGGCCGCAGAAAGCACAGGATGACTTTTACAAGCAATTGGAAGCCGGGCGTATAGGGTCGATATTGAATATAGCGGGTGTAGAAGAAATCAGAAAGTACCAGGAAATAGCGGTAACAAGATCTCGTTTGAAGATTCCCTTGCTGTTCGGGTATGACGTGATTCATGGATATAAAACGATATTTCCGATACCTCTGGCCGAATCATGTAGCTGGGATTTGAATTAATGGAAAAGTCTGCAAGAATTGCAGCTAAAGAGGCTGCTGCAGCAGGACTACACTGGACTTTTGCACCAATGATTGATGTTTCCAGAGATCCTCGTTGGGGACGTGTATTGGAAGGAGCAGGAGAGGATACTTGGCTGACTTCCCGGGTGGCGGAAGCTAAGGTTCGTGGATATCAGTGGAATTTGGGTAGCAATGAGTCGGTGCTGGCATGTGCCAAACATTTTGCGGCTTATGGATTGCCGCAGGCGGGAAAAGATTATGGGACGGTAGATATTAGTGAACGCACGTTGGAAGAGATTTATCTGCCTCCGTTCAAAGCGGCGGTAGAGGCAGGGGTAGCAACTTTTATGCCGGCATTTAATGATATTGCAGGTGTACCATGCACTGCGAATAAATGGTTATTGACAGAGGTCTTGCGGAATCGTTGGAAGTTTAAAGGGGTTGTAGTGAGCGATTGGGGAGCTATATGGCAGTTGGTGCCACATGGAATGGCTCACGGTTCCAAGCAAGCCGTAGAACTATCAATCAATGCAGGAGTAGATATGGATATGGCAGACGGGGAATATAACAGGCACGCTTTAGCTCTAATCAATGAAGGGAAAGTGACTGTTGGGCAAATTGATGAAATGGTACGCAGGATTCTTCGCATGAAATTCAAGTTGGGTTTATTTGATGACCCTTTCCGTTTTTGTGATGTGAAGCGGGAAAAAAGGGTTATTAGAAATTGTGACTTTATAGCTGAGGCACGTAAGGCGGCGCAAAAATCTATTGTACTGTTGAAGAATGAGAATCATCTTCTGCCTCTGGCTAAAGATATAAAAAGTATCGCTGTGGTCGGACCATTGGCTGATAATAAGCAGTATCTGAGAGATTACTGGGCTGGGAAAGGAGAAGTAAATGATTATGTAACCTTGTTGGAAGGATTGAAAAACAACTTGCCTTCGCATATAAAAATCAATTATGCAAAAGGATGTGACGTTACCGGAACAGACTGTTCTTTCTTTTCCGAAGCAGTAGAAGCAGCTAACCAATCGGAACTGGTCATTGCAGCTATCGGGGAGAGGGCCTCTATGAGCGGAGAAGACGCAAGTCGGGCGGATATATCTATCCCAGGGGTACAAGAAGAATTGGTACAAGCTCTGTTGGATACGGGAAAGCCTGTAGTGGTAGTTCTGATGAATGGACGTCCATTGACAATTTCAAAGTTGACAGAGCAGGTTCCCGCTATAGTAGAAGGCTGGTTCTTAGGTACGGAAACCGGAAATGCAATTGCGGATGTGCTCTTGGGTAAATATAATCCCTCCGGCAAACTCACGATGAGTTTCCCTCGTAATGTGGGGCAAATTCCCGTTTCTATAATTACAGGCAGTCCGGTCGTCCGGGAACCGATAAACTGACAAAGTGGACGAATCGTTTTATTGATTCTCCTGTATCTCCATTGTATCCTTTCGGATATGGGTTAAGTTATACTACTTTCTCCTATTCTGCTCCTCGGGTTAGCCAAAAAGAGTTCTCGACCAATGAGATACTCAAAGTGAGTGTCGATGTAACTAATACCGGTCAATATGACGGAGAGGAAACGATTCAACTTTATATTCGTGATGTCATTGCAAGTGTGACTCGCCCGGTGAAAGAGTTGAAAGGATTTAAGAAAATATTCTTAAGAAAGGGAGAGACCCGTACTGTTGGATTCGAATTGCGTGCGGAGGATTTGTCTTTTCTTAGTCAGGATATGGAGCCTGTTATTGAATCCGGAGAATTTATTCTATGACAGGACCTAATTCGAAAGATGTACAATCAGTAAAAGTAAAATTTGTAAAACCCTAAATTATAAATGTAGCCTATGAGAAACAGTTGAATGATTATCTATGAAAAGCAGATTTTTTCCTGCATTGTGAAGTTACAATAATTAATTAACATTTATCGATATTATGATTGAAATACACAGTTGTCGTATAACCTACGTATTTTTAAAGAAACTGTTTGTGGCATGTTTCTTTGAATGAGTTTTAGCATCCTGCATTTGCAGAAGATTACGGAATGCATAATTACGAATCGAGCCAACAGAAACAGGCTCAAACGAAAAAGTCTATTATGGTGAAAGGAAAAGTGGTTGATGAACAAGGTGAACCTTTGCCGGGGGTAAATATTGTTGTAGCGGGGGGAACCCGTGGAGTTGCGACCGACCTTGACGGTTCGTTCACCATAGCTGTATTGCCCACAGACGCACTACAAGTCTCTTATTTGGGAATGGAAGACATGACTGTGGCGATTAAAGGAAGGACTGAGTTGATAATTACTATGCGTACAAAACCGGATGAGCTTGATGAGGTAACGGTGGTTGCATTTGCCAAGCAGAAAAAAGAAAGCGTTATTGCATCGGTTTCTACTGTAAAACCCGCAGAGCTTAAAGTCCCTAGTTCCAATCTTACTACTGCTTTGGCCGGAAGGGTGGCAGGACTCATTGCTTACCAACGTAGTGGTGAACCCGGTTCGGACGATGCCAGTTTCTTTGTACGTGGAGTTACTTCGTTCACATATGCCAGAGGACCGCTGATTCTGATTGACGGGTAGAAATGTCATCTTCGGATTTAGCACGGCTGCAGGTAGACGATATTGCCAGTTTTCTATTATGAAGGATGCGGCAGCAACTGCTTTATATGGTGCGCGCGGAGCAAATGGCGTTATACTTTGTTACGACGAAAGAAGGTAAAGAGGGAAAGGCCAGCATTTCTCCGTTATGAGTCTCTTCTGCACCGACTTCCAAGATAGAATTGGCAGATCCTATCACCTATATGAAACTAAATAATGAGGCTATTCTTACGCGTAATCCGATGCAGGCGGTGCCTTATTCTATGGAGAAGATTGAGATGACACAAAGAGGGGCTAATCCTCTGATTTATCCGGCTAACGATTGGAACGAGATTATGTTTAAGAACTTTGCCGTCAATCATCGGGCGAATTTTAATGTGAGTGGCGGGGGAAAAGTGGCGAGATATTACATTGCGGGTTCTTTTACGCAAGACCAGGGAGTTATCCGATCTACAAAAAACAGTGACAATGCCATTGATTTGAAAAAGTATCTGCTTCGTTCCAATATAAATATTAACTTGACAAAAACTACAGAGGCTGTAGTTCGTTTGCATGGTGCTTTTGAAGATTATAATGGTCCGATTGTGAGTGGTAATGATTTATATTCCAGAGTAATGCGTAGTGATCCGGTAGCATTTCCCGCTTATTATGCACCGGATGCTGCAAATGCCTATAAAGAGCATATTCTTTTTGGTAATACAGACCAAGGGCAGTATATCAATCCGTATGCAGACATGGTGAAAGGGTTTAAAAATTATTCCCGCTCTACAATGATGGCGCAGTTTGAAGTAAAGCAAAAATTGGATTTTATAACCAAGGGCTTGAATGCGCGTGCCTTATTCAGTACAAACAGATATGCTTATTTTGTACAGACCCGCGAATATACACCTTACTATTATGCGGTGAGTATGTATGATAAAATCAATGATACTTATGTGCTGAATTGCTTGAATCCCGATAAGGGTCTGAGTGGCTGAGCTATACGGAAGGAAGCAAACAAGTAAATGCTACCACTTATTTTGAAGCAGCTATTAATTATGATCGTGTGTTTGGGAATCATGGCGTGAGTGGTTTGTTGGTTTATAATATGCGCAATTATTTGTCGGGAAATGCGGGAAGTTTGCTTCTTTCGTTGCCTCACAGGAATATGGGGGTATCCGGTCGTTTTACTTATAATTATGATAGTCGTTATTTCTTGGAAGGTAACTTTGGATATAATGGTTCGGAGCGTTTTGCTAAAAATAATCGTTGGGGCTTTTTCCCTTCTATCGGTTTCGGTTGGATTCTGACCAATGAACCATTTTGGTTGAATAGAACAGATGGGTGGAAACATGCGATTTCAAAATTGAAACTGAAAGCTACGTATGGACTTGTTGGTAACGACCAGATAGGTAAAGATGAAGACCGTTTTTTCTACCAGTCGGATGTGAATGTGAACGATTCCGGTAGGAAATATATATGGGGACAAGATTTCGGATATACAGTGAATGGAGTCAGCATCAAGCGTTATGCTAATGAATCTATCGGTTGGGAAATATCGAAGAAGATGAATGTAGGTATCGAGCTGGGTTTATTCGATAAAGTGGAAATACAGGCTGATTATTATACAGAAAGACGTTCGAACATATTGATGAGCAGGGCGGATATTCCTGCAACGATGGGGCTGCAACAAACTCCGCAGGCAAATATCGGGAAGGCTGAAGGACATGGTTTTGATATGTCTATAGACTTGAATCATTCGTTTACTAAAGACTTCTGGATTACAGGGCGTGCCAATTTTACCTATTCTAAATCAAAGTATAAAGTATATGAGGAACCTGATTATTCGTCTACTCCTTGGCGTTCAAAGTGGGGAGACCCATTTCAACAATGGGGATATGTGGCAGAGCGTTTGTTTGTAGATGAGCAAGATGTGGCAAGTTCGCCGGTGCAATCTTTCGGAACTTATATGGGTGGTGATATTAAGTATAAAGACATTAATGGTGATGATAAAATTACAGAAGCGGATATGGTGCCTATTGGTTATCCTACCACCCCGGAGATTGTCTATGGTTTTGGTTTGAGTACAGGTTATAAAGGTTTTGACTTTTCGTTCTTCTTTCAGGGATTAGGACGCGAATCTTCTGGATTGACGCTAAGAAAACTTCTCCTTTTGTCGATACGGACGACAATTCTTCCATTGTTTCGAAGAATGCCCTGCTTAAAGTGTATGCAGATGACCATTGGTCGGAAGATAACCGTAATGTAAAAGCATTATGGCCTAGATTGTCCGGCACATTAGTGGAGAACAATATTCAACGCAGCACTTGGTTCATGAGAGATGGTTCTTTTTTGCGCCTTAAGTCGGTGGAACTGGGATATAAGGTTCCTGATAAATATACGAGACGGGCTCACATAACCAATTTGAGAATCTATGCTAGCGGAACTAATCTGCTGACGTTTAGCAAGTTCAAACTTTGGGACCCGGAAATGGCCGGTGATGGAATGAGATATCCGGTGCAAAGAGTATATAACCTCGGTATTCAACTATCCTTCTAAAAACATGCAATTATGAGAAAAATTCAAGTTATATTATTATCAATGACGATGGCGGTCTTATCAGCATGTGCTGATTATCTGGATATTGTGCCGGATAATGTACCGACTATGGAACATGCGTTTAAAGACCGGGTAAGTGCGGAACTTTTTCTTGCCACAATCTATCAATATATGCCACAAATAGGGCATCCGATGTATGACCCGGCACTATTGGGAAGTGACGAATATGGAACGAACCAGAATGATTATCATCTCAATCTCTTTCATTATTGGGGAGACAGGATGAAACTCGGTGAGCAAAACACGAACGATCCTATTATGAATTATTGGGAGGGACGAAATGACGCACGTAATCTTTATATCGCTTTGAGAGATTGTAATATCTTTCTTGAGAATATCGGTAAGGTGGGGCCCGACTTGAACGATGAGGACAGGGCACGTTGGATAGCGGAAGTAAAGTTCTTGAAAGCATTCTATCATTTTTATCTGCTCAGGATGTATGGTCCTATTCCTCTGGTAAAAGAGAATTTGCCGATAGGTAGTTCTTCGGAAGAAGTAAGGGTATATAGGGATACATTTGATGATTGTGTTGATTATATCTGTCAGCTTTGTGAGGAAGCGATTCCGGATCTTCCTTTGAGCATCACCGATGTGATAAATGAAATGGGACGTATTACACGTCCAATTGCCGCTACCTTATTGGCGGAAGCGAGAGTGACCGGTGCCAGTCCGTTGTTTAATGGAAATCCTGATTTTCAGGATCTGACAGATAACAGGGGTATGAAGCTGTTTTCGGAAGAAGACCCTAATAAATGGAATGTAGCTGCTGTAGCCTGCAAGGAGGCTGTAGAGATATGCAAAGAGGCAGGAATCAGTCAATTATATGAGTTTAATGATTCGCGCTATGATTTGTCGGAGGAAACGCGGCGAGGCATGAGTATTCGCGGTGCATCCACCGAGAAATGGAATGAAGAATTGATTTGGGGTAATCCGGTAAACACATCCGCGCAGTTGCAGCAACGCATACTTCCCTGTTTTGGATAAGGACTGGAGCCATACTTCAGGTCCCATACCGGAGGTGTATCCGACATTCCGCATGGCAGAGTTGTTTTATTCGCAGAACGGAGTACCTATCGAGGAAGATGTGAATTATGATCATCCGCATCGTTATCAGGTAGTGACTGTTGGAGACGACCATACTTACTATATCAAAAAAGGTGAGAGAACTGCTTATTTGAACCTTTATCGTGAACCTCGTTTCTATGCAGACTTGGGATTTGATCGTGGTTACTGGTTTGGCAATGGTAGGACAAAAGATGTGGGAAAAGGGACGGCTTCCGAGACTCCGTGGATTGTAGCGGCAAAAAAAGGACAAATGTCCGGAAAGACCAAAGAAACTACCTATTCCCGTTCGGGATACTTTTGTAAGAAGATGGTGCATTTCGAGGCGGCTACTGATGCGAACGGAAAAGCTACTTATGCACGTACTACTTATCCGCTTATGCGGCTTGCCGATTATATCTGCTTTATGCGGAGGCATTGAATGAGTCGTTGAATGAACCGAATGATGAAGTATACTATTATATTGATGAGGTACGTAAGCGTGCCGGCTTGAAGGGAGTGAAAGAGAGTTGGAGCAACTACTCCAGGAATCCGGATAAGCCTCTTACAAAGATAGGTATGCGAGACATTATCCGTCAGGAGAGAATGATTGAATTATCTTTCGAAAGCAAGCGCTTCTGGGATGTAAGGAGATGGAAACTGGCTCATATCTACTATAATCAAGTAGAAAGAGGATGGAATGTACATCAGAGCACAGAACAGGAATATTATAATGTGATTACGGTTCAGCCTTTACAGTTCACTACCAAGCAGTATTTGTGGCCTATCCGTGAAGCAGAATTGATGAAAAATTCAAATCTAATACAAAATCCGTATTGGGACTAATTAATATGGCAAAATATGAAAACAGTATATAATGCATTATTTGTATTGCTTCTTCTCACTGTGTTTAGTGGTTGTAAGGAGGAATATATCGGCCAATATCCGGTGGATAGCGTGGCCCCGAAACAAGTATCAAATGTGCAGGTGCAAAATATGAAAGGGCGGGTTGTTTTGACTTACACTTTGCCGGAAGAAGATGATTTGTTGTGTGTTACGGCACGGTATGTGTTGCAAAATGGAGTGAAGCGAGAGATGTCCAGTTCGGCTTATTCGAACAAAATCGAATTAAAAGGTTTCGGAAAGGGACGCAAGTATCAGGTTGAACTTTATTCAATAGATAAGAGCTATAATGAGTCGGCTCCTTGTGTAGTAGAGGTGGAGCCTGAAGACTCTCCGATTTATGATGTTTTTCACACATTGCAACTTTTTGATGCATTCGGAGGCGTAAAATTACATTGGGAAAATCCATTAAAAGAGAATGTCGTTTTGGGGGCAATGATGAAGGAAAGTGATGGAACTTGGAAACACGTCGAGACTATCTATTCATCGGAAGCGGTGGCAGATAAGGCTATTCGCGGATTGGATGCGAAACCAGCGGATTTTGCTTTTTATTTTCGCGATATTTATGATAATCATACCGATACCCTCTATAAAGAAATGACTCCTCTTTTTGAGGAAGAAATGGATAAGTCGAAGTTTATGGAATTCCCGTTGGGTAAGTATTTTACTCATAACAACTTCGGTAGCAAGTCAATGACGGGGATGTGGAACAATGTGTATAATGTAGAAAAGGATTTGTTCTATATTTCTGCCGGTACAGGAATGAAGCCTTACTTCTCTTTTGATATGGGTGTGGAAAGTAAGCTGTCGCGGTTTAGATTGTGGACTCGTTTGCAGTATATGTATAGATTGCATCATTTGCGTACCTTTACCGTGTATGGTACGAATGATGCGGCAGTAACAAAAGATCCCGATAACTGGGAAGGATGGATAAAATTGATGGATTGTGAATCGTTCCGTCCATCCGGGCAGATAATAGGAGGAGAACCGAATGCTGAGGAAAAGGAACATATGCTTGCGGGAGAAGAATGGGAATTTCCTGTGGATGTGCCGAAAGTGCGCTATCTGAAATTCCAGATACACACCACTTGGGGAGATACGGATGGTGCATTTATCAACGAGATATCATTATGGGGTAGTACTAAATAAAGAAAAAACAGTATGAAACAATTATATTTTATTGTTGCTTGTATGTGCATGATCTGGCTGGCAGCCTGTTCGGATATGAACGATGTACATGATATATATCTGAAAAATGGGGAGACTGTCTATATCGGAAGAGTAGATTCTATTCATGTCTTCAGTGGTAGAGAAAGGGTAAAGATTCGTTATTGGGTGACCGATCCCAGAGCCAAGCATCTGGAAGTATTGTGGAATCACGGTAAAGAGTCGGCCGTATTCGATATTCCGGCACATGACCCTTTAGAGGGATTGGATATAATGATTGGCGAAAATGGGTCTTCTATAGCGGAAGGAGATTATACATTTACGTTTTATACTCATGACGATAAAGAACACCGCTCTATCAGATATGAACAGTTGTTGAAAGTATATGGAGCTCAATATGAGCTGACGCTTAACAATCGTATCGTAAAGAAACTTACGAAAGGAGATAATGAATTGACTATCGAGTGGGGAGGAAGTAATAGTGACCAAGAGATCGGCGTTGAAGTGTTTTATACGGATTTGTCCGGAAAGCAAGCATCAGTTCGTAAGCCTACGGAAGAATTGGGAAGTGCGACAAAAATTGTAGGTATTGACCTTTCCCGGAAAGTGACATATTGTACTTGGTATAAGCCTGGCGAGGAAGTGATAGATGACTTTCATGCTGCGATTTTGGAATTACAGTTATAAGATAGGTAGATGATAATAACGGGGAGGGCGCATTTTTTAACTTTGGTAGCCCTCCTTCTTTTTATTTTTCGGAATAAATTAATTAAATAGATGAGAAAACTCTTAGTATTGTTTTTAATGGCAGTTTCTATAACTTCCCTATCGGCTAAAGTTGTATTGCCGGATATTATAGCCAGTCATATGGTATTGCAGCAATGTGACTCAATAAAATTGTGGGGACATGGCTCTTCAGGGACAGTCATTAAAATTACTCCTTCATGGGGACAGAAAACATATAAAACAGTTGTAAATGAAAAAGGGGAGTGGCAAGTGGCGGTCTATACTCCTTCTGCCGGTGGACCATATAATATAGTGTTCGATGATGGTGACAAAATAATCCTAGAAGATGTTTTAATAGGGGAGGTGTGGTTATGCTCGGGGCAGTCTAATATGGGATGCCGATGAAAGGATTTCGGGACAGCCTGTTGCCTATGCGAATGATTACATAACCCGGGCTAAGAAAAAAGTGCCGCTTCGAATATATACAGTAAGCAATCATTCCAGTGCAGTGCCTTTGGAACATAGCGGAGGCCAGTGGAAATGTCATGACTCAGGTGCTGTGGCCAATTGCAGTGCTACATCCTATTTTTTTGGTAAATATTTGCAAGAAGTGTTGGGAATCCCGGTGGGTATTGTCATTTCTGCCTGGAATGGTTCGAATATTGAAACATGGATGAGCCGGGAAAGTTTCCGGGCATTGGATATACTTTCTGTTGCCAAACGTCCTGTTCATCAAACGCCTTCTCTTTTATATAATGCAATGATTTATCCCATTCGCAATCTGGCGGTGAAAGGTATGATTTGGTATCAGGGAGAGGCAAATCGTAATAAGCCTGAAGAATATGCCAGGTTGTTTCCTGCTTTTGTACAGGATATTCGTAATACATTTCAGAAACCCGAACTTCCTTTCTACTATGTACAGATAGCTCCTTTTGCATATAGTTCATCGGAAGGCATTGAAGGAGCTTCTTTAAGAGAGGTACAGCTAAAGTGTGCCTCCCAAATACCTCATTCAGGCATGGTGGTGACTCTTGATATTGGGGAACAAGGCTGCATTCATCCGGCTAAAAAGAAAGAAGTGGGAGAACGTTTGGCTTATTATGCATTGGCCAAAACTTACGGTTATAAGTATACTTGCTATACGGGACCTGAATATCGTTCGATGACAGTCCGGGAGAATAGAGCCATCTTGAAATTTAGTACACCCTTGGCGTATGGAGTAGGACCTGTCGGACAAGAATTGAATGGTTTTGAAGTTGCGGGCAGTGACCGGAAGTTTTATCCGGCAAAGCTGTAGTGGGTTCAAAATCTTCGTCCGTTATAGTTCATAGCGAGAAAGTCAGCGTACCTGTTGCAGTAAGGTACGCTTATAGAAATTATGTAGAGGCTTCTCTTTTTAGTGAGTGTGGCTTGCCTGCTTCTTCATTCAGAACGGACGATTGGTAGAATATCTTTTGTATCCGGTAGGGATATAACATGTAAGGAGGTCACTGAACCTCAAAACTTCCCTTCAGCCGAATATTCTGCGAAGAAACTCTCACCCATCACGCCTAAGAAACTCCCGTTTCTACGGTAAACTGATTATTCTTGTCTCATAATCCCAAGTCTTGGGGGTGAGGGTGAAATCTTCACGGTGCATGGCTAATTCTACCACTTCATATCTCTGTAACTTTCCACCATACATAAAAAATATCCCCTTCATTTTATTTCAGTTCTCTGATGGCTTTTGCTACTCCATAGAGAATACGTTCCAGATAGTAAAGTTCACGAGTGTTCTGAACCTCGATGATGATTATTTCATCCTTATCGTTTTTAGCTTTGATATCTACATGGTTGAATTTATCATCGGCTACTTGCTGATTACTTTTACTTTTGAGTATCTCGATGATTTTCACCAAGTAGCACTGTGAGGAAACCTTCTAAAATGCAGAAATTAGTTCTATGACGGAGCAGTCTCTTTATTGCCCATTCAAACGAATATACTTGTCCGCTTGTCCATATCGTTTCTGCTTTTTAAGTGGAGGATATTAATTCGTGTATTCTGTTTACTTGCATATAATATTCAGTGTTTGATTTCCGCATTGCATACGGAAATCCCCTTGTTCCAGTACCCATTGCCCGTCGGAATTGACAAAAGCCAAGTCGCTGCCTTTGATGGATAGAGTGATAGTCTGGGTTTCGCCCGGTTGCAGTTCCACCTTTTTGAAGGCTCGTAACCGGCGGTTTTCGGGAGTAAGCGAAGCCACAAGATCACTGCTGAATAGCATGACAACTTCTTTTCCGGCATATTTACCGGTATTGGTTACATCTATGGAAAAGTGCAAATCATCTCCTGCGGTAAACGAAGATTTGTCCGTTTGGAAGTTGCTGTACTCGAAAGTGGTGTAACTCAATCCGTATCCGAAAGGCCATTGAACGGAGACTACTGCATTGTAGTCATAAGCTCCTTCCATTTTGTCCATCTCTTCACTCACCCGATAATCGTAGGTAGTCAGTGCTGCTTCGTGTCGCGGATATGTGTAAGGCATCTTGGCACTGGGGTTCACGTCTCCTGCCAGAATGTTCGCCAATGCGTTGCCACCATAGTTTCCGGGTAATAGAATGTCAATAATAGCATCAGCCAATGGCTCCAACTCATTGATAATGCGGGGACGACCCTCATTGAGTATCAGGATGATCGGTTTACCTGTCGTGGCAAGTGCCTTTACCAGTTTGCTTTGGTTGGCAGAGATGGCAAGTTCGGAAGATTACCGGGTGTTTCGCAATATGAATTTTCACCGATGCAGGCGATAATAATATCCACGTTGCGGGCAGCGGCCACAGCTTTCTCAATTTCCGGTTCATTTTCTTCCATGTAAGCACCTTCGGGTTTGTAGGTTACGCCCTGTTCCAGACGGACATGATCGGCTCCGAATTTGTTGCAGATTGCTTCGTAAATGGTGTTATATTTGTCAGCAAATCTGTCGGTCAGATGTCCTTGCCACGAATAGCTCCAACCGCCGTTCAAGCAACGCATAGAGTTGGCGTTCGGACCGGTTACCAGTAGCTTTTCCCTTGAGGAAGCGGAAGAATATTATCTTTATTTTTTAGCAATACTTCCGATTCTTCGGCTGCATGAAGTGCGATAAGTGCATGCTCCTTGCTGCCGAAGAGAGGATAATCTTTCAATAAAGTGTTCGGATGATCGAACAGACCCAGACGGAATTTAAGTCTAAGCACCCGGCGGACGGCATCGTCAATACGGCTCATAGGCACTTTCTTCTCTTGCACTAACTCTTTTAGTAGTGTACAATAATTGAGATCATACGGTTCCATAGCCATGTCTATACCTGCATTGATTGCCATTTCGATGGCTTCTTTCTTGTTTTCCGCCACATGTTCGCGGGTATAAAGATTGTTGATGTCCGCCCAGTCGGTGATTAACATTCCGTCCCATCCTAAGTCTTCTTTTAGCCATTGTGTAAGGAGTTCGCGGTCGGCGTGCACAGGCTTTCCGTTGATGGAACCACTGTTGACCATTATAGTCAGTGCACCTGCTTCCACAAAGCCTTGAACGGTGCAAAACATTTCTCACGCAGTTCGGAAACCGATATATAAGCCGGTGTGCGGTCTTTACCGGTACGTGGCATGCTGTATCCCATGTAATGTTTCACGGAGGTGGCGATTCGGTCGGCGGGAATATGGTTAGGATCATCTCCTTGGAAGCCTCGGACAGCAGTGCTGCCCATAATGGCATTGACTAAACAGTCTTCTCCATAATTTTCCCATACACGTGGCCAACGGGGATCGCGTGCCATATCGACGGTGGGGGAGTATGTCCAGGGACAATTGCTAGCCCTTGTCTCATAAGCTGTTACACGTGCCGCTTCGTAGGTCAAATCCGGATTGAAGGCAGCACCCATATTGATATTTTGAGGAAAGAGTGTGCCGCCCAATGTATAGGTAGTACCATGATTCTGATCCAGACCGTAGATACATGGAATACCAATCTCCGTCATCGACAGTTCTTGTATTCGACCGATAATCTCGTTCCACTTTTCAGGGCTTTGTGCTACCGGGCCGGGAGCATTGAGAAACGAACCTACCTTGTATTCAGCAATCGCTTTGTGGAGTTTTGCCTCGTCCAATTGGAATTCTCCATTTATCGTCTCTCCTAATACATCAATAGCAAGCTCGGTCATTTGCCCTATCTTGGCGTCAAGATCCATTTTTGATAGAAGCTCTTCCACTTGTTGTTCTATTTTTGCGTCTTCAGGAATGGCAGTGGGAACTGCCTGTTTGGAACAGGCAGTCATTGCGATAGATGCGGTCATTAATATAATATTTCTTAGTTTCATTATGATTTGTTTTTAAGTAGCATCGTTTATGTAATCTGTCATTCAGAGGGCTTTAACCCGAAGAATGACAGATACTTATGGTATGAATGATTTTTAAACTTACTTAGGAACATTATTTCACGGTTACCAGGTCTACATAATAGCCATGACCCGTACATAAGAATCCGTCTTCAGTTTGAATCTTATTCAGTATCTCTTGTGTCAGTACCAGTGTGTATTCACCGTTTTCCGTAAATTCTATCTTATCTGCCAGGCCAGTCCACCAACCTGTGGCAAGTTGCATCTGATGATATTCGGCAGTTGGTTCTATGGAGTAGACTACTTTCAGTGTTGATCCGGCTGTGATACCGGCAAACACATCTTTTGGAATCAGACCGAAACTCTTGTTGGGGTCACCGTCCGGCTTATCCCACGAAACGTAATGGTGTCCTGACCAAAGCGTTATTTCGGTAGATACGGTAACAGTCTGTTCGGTAGTCGTAACATTGTCGTTTAAGAACTGCACAGCCTCTCCGCTACGGGTTTTGCCTGTCAGCGTATAGCTTCCATCAGATAAATCCGGACAAGTCAGCGTAACTTCCGTAGAAGATTGATTGCTGAATTGAGACACCGTCTGTCCGCCGATAGTTAGAGAAGCGATGTTTTCAAGATTGATACCGGAAATGGTCCAGTCCACGTTGGCAGTAGCCCGGTTAGCCCCCGAAATGACAAGGGAAGCATTGGTTACTTTCACCATGTCGGCTCCATATTGATTGCCGGCGGCATCTTGCAGAACGATACGGTAATCGCCTTCGCTTACGCCTGTCGGAACGATGTATTCCAGATAGTTCTCGTCTTCCGATTCAACATAAGTAGGATCGGTGATCGTGTTTCCTCCCAAGAGGATGGCTGTTACGTTCTGTAAATTACTGCCATATAAACGGGCAGTCTTACTGGGAGATACAATTCTCTCAAAGGCTACTTCTTTAGATTGAGGGTCATCAGCCAATGGGTTGACCACCACTAATCCTTCACGGGAAGTCTTCTTCCCTTTCACAGTTTCCACTTCTATTTTCAAATTATACGTACCGGCTTTCAGACTACGGTTGATTTCCTTGTCGGAGTCGGTACCCGATTCTACTTCCTGCCCATCAATGAACCAGGTTACTGTGGTGTAATCTTTCGGAGTCACGGTCAGCGCGATGGATAAGTTCGCATCCCGGCTGATGTTGGCGAATGTAGCCAATTGGCCGTTTGTTCTGTCAGGGAATACCGGGGCAAGGATATGCGGATCATCATTTTCCGTCACCGTAGCGAACGGTTCTTCCTCGGTGCATGCAGTAAATGTGGAGCCTACAGCGAGTAGGGCAAATAGTGCAATATATATCTTTTTCATAATGGATGATTGTTTAATAGTTAGTTTTCAGTATCCCACCACAGAAGGCTGTGCCAATTGTCTGTTCCTCCCATGCGCTCGATGGCTTCGTTGTAGCTCTTTTTATTATAGGAAGATTCCAATACAGGATAGCAGAGACGTACCGGAATTTCCGTTCCACCGGTGAGATATTGTCCGAACCCATATTCTGCCGGTGATTTCAACTTCGGATAACCGGAACGACGCACGTTTGCCCAACATTCGGCAGGATTGGTGAAGTGAAGAATCCAGGCCTGTGTATTGATAGCTTCAAGTTTCTGATTGTCCGTATGTCCGAACGTCCCTCTACCTTGAATGAATGCATCAAACTCTGCATCAGTAGTAGCCGTGCAACCGTAGTTGTCTGTCAGGAAATCCATAGCTGCACGCACTCCTTGCTTGTAAAGATCTTCTGCCGACACACTGCCGACATTCCATTTTTTCACGGTAGCTTCCGCCATCAGGAATTTCACTTCTGCAGAGGTCATCACTACGCCCGGATTGTCGCTTTTTAGGAAATTATTGGCAAGTTTGGGTTCCACTTCACGAGCCATGGTTGCTGTAACAGAAGGGTTGTTAACGGCTAATTCCTTACAAATATCGCTGTCGTATCCTGTAGGCCATGGCTCCCACGAGTAGGCACCCGGGTCGCGCGGACTGAAATCAATCCCTTTTTCAATCATCTCCTGGGTGATGTCGACACGATTGTCGGGACTGGTGGCACTCATCAGCCCGTCATAATAACAACGGGAAATTTTGAATGTACGAGGGTCACCGGATTGGCGTAGCTGATTAAAGAAAGTGGAGCAGAGGTAACTTGGATTATTAGCGGGGTCGTTGCCGAACAATAACTGTGACAATGAATTTCCGCGATAATCAGAGTAAGCTTCTTGTCCGAAACTAAATGCGATTGTCATGTATTTGATGAGCGCATCGCTTGAGGCGTCCGTTATCACACCCCCATTGGCAACCAAAGCATTTTCAAATTCCGTTTGTGCCTTTGTAGGATTGACATTGGAGATTCGCATGGCAAAACGTAGGCGAAGCGAGTTTGCCAGTTGTTGCCATTTAGTTACGTCACCGGCATAGATGAGGTCACCTGTCACTTTATCTTTGGTCGGATCGATTTTATTGACGGCATCTTCCAGCTCCAGAAAGAAAGCGTTGTAAATATCTTCCTGTTTGTCATACTTCGGATTGAACTTTCCTTCGAGGAATCCCAGGCCGGCTTCACTGAAAGGAGCGTCTCCGTAAGTGTCGGTGATGATAGACATAAGATAAACCCGATAAATGCGGAGCACAGAGTTGATGTTCACTTTCTCTGCATCTTCGGCTGTGCGATATTGAGCATCAATGATATTCTTCAGGGATTGAGTGTAGAACGATGTCCAGATACGGCTCATTTCATTATTGTCTAGCGTATGGCGTCCGCCGTAGTTGGTGGTGTTCCAACATCCCATCAGTTGTTGGGTGAATGCATAATGGTAGTTACGGTAGATTTCCATCATACTAAGGTCTCCGTACGTTTGCAGTTGGGCAGTGGTGAGCTGCGCATTCGGGTCGATGGTAGCGGCCTTGGAAGGGTCGGTATTCATGTTTTCCATGTATTCATCGCTGCAAGAAGCGAAAAACAGGGCACATGCCATCGTGATGATTGTGATGTATTTAGATTGTCTCATGATATATCTTTTTAGAATTTCACATTTACATTAAAACCATAGCTTCTGCGTGAAGGCAACGAACCGTATTCAAGTCCCATACCGGTGGTATTGTTGTAGTTGGAATCCGGGTCGATATTCGGGATATTCTTCCATACGATGAACGGATTGCGGGCAACGAACGAAACGGTCAGTCCGCTTACTACATTCTTCAGCCAGGATTTGGGTACATTATAACTCAACGTCAGCTCACGGCATTTCACGTATGAGTTGTCGTAAATAAACATAGAAGGTGCATTACGGCAAACGCTCATCCAGTAGTCTTCCGGATTGATGTAGATGTCGTTGGGACGATATGTTCCATCACCGTTGTCGATGACACCCGGAGCAACGAATCCGCCTGTCGGCTTCCAGTTATCGGCTCCTTTCGCAATGCCGGCTGCCAATCTTTCTTCTTCCGAGCGATACCAGGCGTCGCGTCCTGCCAATGTTTCCGGACTTTTACCCGATTCGTAAGCAGCACGGGCAGACATAGAATAGAGGTCGGCGCCTACTTTCACATCGAATACCGCTACCAGCGAAAGATTCTTGTAGGTAAAGTTGGTGAGCAATCCACCTGTCCAGTCCCAAGAGGCATTACCCAATACGTGGTTGCTCTTGTCATATTGCGGCAGACCGGTTTGCGGGTCAATCAGAATATCTCCCTTTTCGTTCCGTTGGAAGTCCGGGCCTACAATAGAACCAAAGTTCTCGCCTACCTTAGCGGCCACCTGAACGTCGAGCCAAGATGCTTTTTCCAGTTCAAACATATCCGATTCGCCATCCAGTTCTTTTACCTTGTTGCTGTTTCTTGGAGAAGTTCAGATTAATGTCCCAGGAAAAATCGCGTGTTTGAATCGGTCGTGTGCTAAGGGCAATCTCAATACCTTTGTTTTCTATCTTGCCGGCATTAATCAAGCGATAGTTATAACCGGTTGTCCAGGAGCTTGCCATTCCCATAATCTGGTTTTTACTGATTTGAGAATAGTAGGTGAAATCCAGTCCGATACGGTTCTTCAGGAATTTCAATTCCAATCCCATTTCCACGGAGTTTGTTTTGGTTGGTTTCAAGTCTTTGTTGGGGATGGTTCCGTTATCGATATATCCGATGGTATATCCGGGATAAGCATATTTGGATTTCGTATAGACGAGTCCCAATTGGTAAGGATCGGTATCGCTACCTACTTGCGCCCATGACATACGCACCTTTCCGTAAGGCAGGAGGTCGCCCAGTTTTGTCAGCTCGGAGAATACAAAGCTGCCGGAGAAAGAAGGATACATATACATGTTGTTGCCAGTGGGAAGGGTAGACGATTGGTCGCCACGCAACGTAGCATCGAGGTAAAGCATGTGTTTCCATCCCACGTTCACTGCTCCGTAAACCGAATTAATCTGCTTGCGGTAACTGCCGGGCACTACACTGATCTCGTTGAAGCTCGTCAATGAAGGGACATCGCGTATCTTCATGTCTTGAGCGGTGGTAACGGTGGTCTGGTTGTTCACCTTATATACATTGCCGCCCAGCGTAGCGTTGAAATCGAAATCACCCCAATGGTTGTTGTAGAGAGCCAACACTTCAAAGTTGTACATGCGGTTGCGGAAAGCACTGTTTTGAAGTCTTCCGGCTTCGAATCCGGGAGTGGTAGGTGCTTTGTAATCATCGAACGTGAACCAGTTGAGTTCGGCACCCAGCGTTGCCTGAAGTTTCAGATGTGGGTCGATGTTCCATACGGCCTTGCCGTTCATGCGGAACAAGTCTTTCTTGGATTTATTGAAGTTCTTATAGATATCCCAGTACGGATTCACGTTGTAGGGATCCATGCCGTTCCAGTTGGAATATTCGCCGTCGGCAGTCTGATAGGTTTGCAACCATTCCTGATCGTAGGTGGTGGCAAGGGTCATCAGGTTTTTACCGATATTGGACTTGCTGTCGCCCAGAGCCGGACGGTTCTTCACGTCTTCCCGTGTATAGTTGACGCTGAAATCCAGGTCTACCTTTCCTGCAGACGTATTGGCGCGCAGGTTGAAAATGTCACGGCTCATGTGCGTCTGGGGAACAATGTCTTTATTGCGCATATCCGTATAGGTAAAGCGAATTCCGGTTTTTCCGCTGTTCACACCTATGATGGCGGAGTTGGTGGCGGTGATACCCGTGCGGAAGAAGTTGGACGTATTGTCGGGGACAATGAGGAAAGGGCGTTCTACGCCGTCGAAATACTTCAGCATGTTTGAACCGTCCGCTTTGGGACCCCAACTTTTGTTTGTGTTGGATATGGCATCATAGCTATAAGTACCGTTGCTTCCCATACCGTATATCTGTTGCACTTCGTCCCATTTGGCAAGTTGGGTGTCGAAAGTCAGTGTTCCGTTATATTCCACGCTGATTTTATCCTTGTTGGCTCGCTTGGTTGTAATCAAGATAACACCGTGGCTGGCACGGCTACCATAAAGTGCGGACGCCGCAGGGCCTTTCAATACCGACATATTTTCTACGTCATCGGCATTGATGCTCGAAATACCGTCGCCCAAGTCGAAGCCTCCGTTTGTGCCGGCACTGCCGAAATTAGTGTTGTCCAAAGGTACACCGTCCACTACATAAAGAGGCTGGTTATTGCCGGTCATTTCGGTACTGCCTCGTAGAATAACGCGCGTAGAACCGGAAGGACCACCGGCGGTCTGGCTGACTACCAAGCCCGGCACACGTCCTGCCATGGAGTTGATGAGATTCGTCTCTTTCGCTTTGGTCAAGGCTTCACCTTTCACTTCATCAATGCCGTAGCCCAACGCTTTGCGCTCTCTCTTGATGCCAAGGGCGGTGACTACCACTTCATCTAATGCTTTGGCATCCTCTTTCAAGGTGATGTTCAAAGGACCTCTTCCCGCTTTTACTTCTTCGGATTTATAACCCACGTAGCTGACAACGAGCGTAGCTCCCGCTTTTACATTCAAACTGAAATTTCCATCCAGATCGGTAATCGTTCCGTTGGCAGTTCCTTTCTCCACTACGGAAGCCCCAATGATGGGACCTGTGGCATCGCTCACTTTTCCGGTTACCTTGTTACTTTGTTGTTGAATAGCCTGGGAACTTGGTTCCGTTGCTGCATACACTTGCTGGAAACCTCCCGCCATCCAAAGGGCGAGTGTTCCGCAAAACAGTAGATACTTACATTTTTCCATATTCATAGCATGTATATTTAAGATTCCTATAATATTTTCACCCAGTCGATGTACATCTTCACTTTCTGACCGTCTTTCAGGCCCGTCAGTTTATTAATGTCGGTAATCCCTGTAAACGCACCTCCCACGGCGAGGTTGAACAGGATGTAGAAGTTGTCGTGAAGTATGTGTTCGAGCTAATGTCGAACGTATGAAACTTGACGTTGTCGATGGATATTGTCAGGTTGTTTTCATCCCAATCCAGAGAGTAGGTGTGATAATTGCCGTCTTGCAGGCTGTTGGCAACATTGGCTTTGTAGTATTGCTGTTCGTGAGCCGCTGCGCTAGGGCCATAGTGAATGGCGGTGTTCACTTGTTTTTCCGAATCGCCCGCAGCCATTCCGCTCTGTTCTCCCATTTCCATAATGTCGATCTCCCCGCATGCCGGCCATTCTTTGTCGTTATCTCCCATCATCCAGAACGCAGGCCACAGTCCGCCGTTAGTCTTGGGAAGCTTGATGCTTGCTTCTATCTTGCGATACTTGAAACTCTTTTTCCCTTTTGAATTGATCCTGCCGGAGTAGATTTTATTCCCTTTGCGTTCGGCGGTAAGAATCAGAACCGATTTATCCCCGTCCTTTCCAACCGATACATGAGCGGCATCGTATGCCTGTAGCTCTTGATTGGTCCAACCGGGTTCATGAGTTTCTTTCGTCCATACTTTTTCGTCGAAAAAGTTGAAATCGTCTTTAAAAAGAATGTCTTGTGGATTTTCCTCCGGTTCCGTTCCAACAGAATCCGACGAACAGGATTGTTGCGCGAAGCAAACGGATAAAAATAGGAATAGTGCTACTTTTTTCATCGTTTTAGCATTTTAAAGGTTAAACGTAATATGTGCTTTATACTTGTAAAGCTTGGTGCAAAGATGCTAATATCCGGCTAAAACGATGGTCAGATTGCTGACATATTAGGTTTGATTGCTGACAAATCTGCTGATTTTTATCGAACGGACGTTATCTTACCCATTCTTTTTCGAAGATTGTTGCTATACAAGAATGAGGTAAATGATAATTTTGCGGAGTGCCCTGAAAGGGCTTAATTATATAGCGTAGGGCAACGCCCTACGTAAAAAAAACACACCAGCCACAAGCCCTGAAAGGGCGGAACTGTATATAATTATGCCCTTTCAGGGCGCAAATTCAGATTGTCGTTTTACGTAGGGCGTTGCCCTACGCTATATAATTAAGCCCTTTCAGGGCACTCCAATAAATATATAATTGTAAGGCTTTCAGCCTAACTGCTAAATTCCCATTTAATTAAGAACGGTACGGAAATGAGGTAAACTCATACAATTATAATTCAAAAAAAGACTTCCGTAAACATTCTCAAGTATACTTATCACTATGAGAAAAAATACTCATAGGTATGAGAAGAAATACTCATTATAATGAGAACTTTTTCTCATTGCAGTGAGAATATACCCTTGTCAGAATAGGCTGAAACAGTTCATTACTGTACCGGAAACGAGCTAATTTTAATTCAAAACCGAACATGAATGCTTGTCTACTTCCCACTATATTTACTTGGCTGCATCCCGAATTGTTTCTTGAACAATGAACTGAAATACTTCGTGTTGACAAATCCGGTTTCGGCGGCGACATCGGTTACGCTTTTACCTTCTTTCAGCAGTTCGGCAGCTTTTTGTAGCCGGATGATACGGATAAACTCTTGCGGCCCTTTTCCCGTCAGTGATTTAAGGCGACTGTAGAATAGTGTCCGGCTCATTGCCATTTCATGGCACAAGAGATTGATGTTGAAATCGGGTTCATCCAAATGTTCAAGAACAAACCGGGTAGCTTGCATGATAAACCGGCGGTCGCCCTCGGCCATTGTTTCGCTTGCTGTCGTTACGTTTTTGTTGTCGATACTTTCATTGCTTTCATTGTCGTCACGTTTGCCGCCCGCCTCTACTTGAGCGATGGAAAAACTGCCGTTGCCTGTTTCGATTGTCAATCAATCCTTGTACTTTCAATTTCAGTATCTCTGTACTGAATGGTTTGGGGATGTAATCATCCGCGCCTTTCTTCAATCCTTCCACTATTGCTTCGTGGTTAGCCTTTGCCGTCAGCAGAACGACGGGAATACCCGATGTGTCAGGATTTTCCTTGACCATTCTGCAAAGCTCGTCACCCCGTATGCCGGGCATCATGACGTCGGAGAGGATGATGTCCGGATATTCATTGGCAAGACAGGCGATAGCTTCGTGTCCGTCGGCAACATCAATCACCCGATAGAGGTGTTCAAAGGTCTGGCGGAGGTAGTGACGGAGAGTTTCGTGGTCTTCTACAATGAGCAATGTATTCCGGTCGTCCGGATCTTTCATTTTGTCCGTTTCGTGGCTGTTATTATCCGATGTGCCGGCAAGGTGTTCGAGGGATGATTCGTGCGACACGGGTTCGGTTACGGTGGTGGTTCGCGGCAATGTTACGATGAAAGTAGTTCCCTTGCTCTCCTCGGAACAGAAAGTGATTTTTCCATGCAGCATCTTTACAATGCGTTGCACCTGCAACAGTCCGAATCCGGTTCCTTCTTCCTGTGACTGCCGGGCATTCTCGGCTCTGTAAATATCGGAGAAGATATGCTTTTTCGCTTTCTTCGGTATGCCTATTCCGTTATCTTTCAACGAAAGGATGGCTTTGCGTTTCGTGGCTTTCAAATCCAGACTGATTTCTCCCTGGGGCATGGTGTATTTGCAGGCATTGGAAAGAAGATTGTCGAGTAACATCTCTATCAGGTGTTTGTCGGCCGAAACGAAAACGGATTCGTCGGGTTGGGTCAGATTCAGTGTCAACTGCTTCTTCTCGCAAAAAGACCGGAAGACGGAGACTTCTTTCAGCAAAACTTCATTCAGACAAAGCGGAACCGATGAAGAGGATGGTTTGTGGGCGTCTACCTTTCAAATTCGAGCAACTGTGTGATGAGCGAATGGAGTTTCCGGGTACTTTCATGGGCCAGATTCAGGTAATAACGGGCTTTGTCCGAGAGATCCTGTTCCCGGTTCAAATCCTCCAGAGGTGCCATGATAAGCGTCACCGGCGTGCGAATGTCGTGTGCCGTGTCGATGAAGAAACGTATTTTGTCTTCGTCGTATTTCTTTTGAGCTGGTTGCTCTTATAGCGCAGGATGAAATAGAAAACGAAGCCTATTATAAATAGGTAAATAGTCCAAGCCCACCACGAGTTCCACCATGGTTGGCTCACTTTCACTTCTAAGGTGCTTTCGGAGATAGTCTTTCCGTCGCTGCGCCGCAGGCTGCGCACCTTAAAAAGATAAGTGCCCGGCGATACCTTGGTGTAGGATGCCTTGCCCTCGGCAGACGGTTTGCTCCAGTCATTGTCATACCCCTCTAAAATATGCTGATAGACAATATCGCGCTGGAAACGATAGTTGATAGATTCAAAAGAAACGGTAAACGAGTTGTATTTATAGCCGAGCCGTACCGCACGGTCGGCAAGCATATCATGGATGGCGGGTCTCAACGATTCTTCTTCCTGGGCGTTTTGATAATCAACTGTCAGCCCAGTGAAACGCAGGAGCGTCCAGTAGTCTACGGTTGAGATGTCGAGTGGCATGATAAAGACAGCGCCATCCGTGCTGCCATACACGAACTCGCCGTTCATCAACCGGGCAAATGAGGATTTGTTATATTCCTTGTCTATATTGCCTGCATAGTTGAGGTTTGACACGCGCAGGCTGTCTATCAAGGCAATTCCTTTCCGGTGCTGACCCACAAGCGTTTCTTGTCGTCCCGCTGCAAACTATATATATCGTTGGACGGCAATCCCTCTTGAACAGTGAAAGTCTTTACCGTCCGGTTTTTCATGTCATATAGATTCAATCCTCCCCCTTCGGTTCCCAGCCACACGGTTCCGTCGTCATTGAACAGCATAGAGATGATATAGGCACTGACATTCTGATTGTGAAATTCCTGGGAATTGGCATAGTGCTGTATATTCCCTGTATGTTTGTCCACTAGGAAAAAACCGTTGACCGTAGCCACCGCTACCCGGTTTCGGTCGATAGGTTCGATGGACTGTACCCAATTCACGTCGAAAGACCGTCTGCTGCCTTTTTCTTTTTCAAACATGATCAGGCATCCGTCCAGACCTCCTATCCATAAGTCTCCCTCCATGTCTTGTCTGACGGAGAAAATATAATTGGTGGTCAATTGCCCTTGTTGCTTGGTGAGATGGCGTAACACGCGTCCGTTGTTATCCAGTAGATACACTCCGTCTCCGTACGTTCCTACCCATACGTTCCCATTTCCGGATGTGCAAAGAGAAATGGTTACGATTTCTTTCAGCACGTGTTTCCAAGTGCCTGACAGGGTGTTTCGGATGCTGATTCCATCATCGGTAGCGAACCATTGGTTGCCATCCGGGTTTTCTTCGATATCATTTACGTTGTTGCTGATGAGAGAATGGGTATTTCCCTTTTCGTGTGCTAATATCGAAATGGGATGTTTCAGCAGGATAGCCACGGATACGCCTCCCGTATAACTACCTATCCAGATGTTGCCCTGGTCGTCTCTGGTTACGGCATATACGCCGTTTCCGCGCAGATAAGTATCTGTGTCATCTCTGGTATTCATCAGTAAACGGGCTTTCTTGGTGTCCTTGTCTATCGCATACACACCGCCACCGTCCACGCCTATGAGTATGGTATGTACATCATAGTCTGTAATTGCCCGTATCGGATGAAGGAACGTGCTCCCTTGTCCCTCCAGCGCAAGCACTTTGAAGTGTCGAGGTTCATCACAGACAAACCGCTGCCAAATGTGCCTATCCAGAGTTCTTTTTTCGGTTTGTCGCAGAACAATGTTTGTACATTCCACCCTTCCAGCAGCTGGCGTTTCTTATCCGGCAGGGCGTGTGACAGTTGCCAGACTCCGTTAGAAGTGCCCACAAAAAGCGACTCGCCGGCAAATGCGATGTCGTTGACATATTGTCCTTTCAGCACGGCAACTATACGATGGTCTGCTTCTTGCTTGTATAGTCCTTTATCCGCTCCCATCCACTGTGTTCCGTCACTATCCAAACAGAGTTTGTTCAAGATGACTTCTTCCTGAATCAATTGTCCCAGGTGGAGGACTTGTTCAAAATGATCCAGGATGGTGGAATATCGGTAGATTCGTCCGGTGTGGTCGTAGGCGAACAGTCCTTGTTGTGCGTCGTACAATAAGTAAAGCCTGCGTCCGGCAAGATCACCATAATAGAAACTGCCCGGCAAATCATAGTTCTTTACCGTATGACCGTTGTATCTGTCTATTCCGGTTTTTGTAGCAATCCACATAGCACCGTCTCCATCCTCGACAATCGAAAAAACGCGTTGGCTACTAAGGCCTTCTGCATAGCCTACATGCCTGACATCGAACATCCGGTTGGTCAGTTCGGCTTTGACAGCTATGCTTATCATTAGTAGTAAGGTGATAACAAGATTAAAACGAACCATATTCTTTTAATTGTTGACATTACAAAGATAAAGTTTCTTTAGAAAATCCCAACAGAATAGGGGTGTGAAATTAGAAGGAATATTCAGTAAATGTTTCTATGTAAAGTCAATTAGAAAATCAACAAGATTAATATTTCCGGAATGGCAAGTTTCTTTCTTATTCGATAACGGGCTGTTTCTACCCCACGAATAGTAAGATTGGTGAACTGCGCAATATCTTTGGTCGATAGATTTAGCCGTAACAGTGCACAAAATCTCAAGTCACTGGCTGTGAGACTGGGATATTGTTTACGCAGGTTACGGAAGAAATTCTTATGGATCATATCAAAATTCTTGTGGTAAATATCCCAGAATTCCTCCTCATTCAGGTTTCCGTTAATCTGCTTCAGTATGGTGTCTATATCATGTTGATTGATAATTCCTTTATGCTCTTGTTCAGACATAACCTCTTTCAAGCTTTCAACTGCTTTACGCTGGACTACGGCATCGAGAGCCAGGCTGGCTAATTCCTTACTTTTGACCTGTAATTCTGCTTCAAGTAATTGTTCGCGTTGTTGCGCAATGATATGTTCCTGCTCCAACATCTTGAAGTCCTGTTTCATTTTCTCTTTTTCAAACTCCCTATTACGTTTTCTTATCATTTTGGCAGCATGCCAACGAGAGTAGAAGTATACTATTACACTCGCAAGAAGCACATATATTATCCAAGCATATATGGACAGATAAAATGGGCGTGGTTTATTGAAATAATATTCTACGGAACTAAGTACCTGACCATCGACATTTTTCACTGAAGCCGTAAAATGATAATCTCCATACCCTAAGCTACCAAATGTGACTACCGGATCGGCTGATTCTGACATCAGGTCCAAGCTACTTCCCGTGAGATGATAGCAAAAACGGAGAGGTTCGCAGTTAAAATTAGGATAAGACAAATGGAAAGTTATATCCCCCCATATTTTCTTGTTGTCTTTCTTTTTGGCAGATACAGGCATTAGATGCAATTGATAATCCTGCGACAAAGAAGTAGCTTTTCTAATGAGTAAAGAATTCCTTTGCAGCAAAGTGTCTTTTTTCAGATTCATATCCAAACGCCCTATACCATTGTTGAGACAGAAATAAGTAATGTTATTGTTTACATATACATTATTATTGTTTTCATTGCATTCAAGTCCGAAAAAAGAGGAAGGGATGAAGCGTTCCATCCTGAAATTGTCATTATCATATCTTATCAGGGTGTATCCACGATAGTCGGTAAGCCAATAGAGGTTATCATCTACCGGTATAGCCATATTAATCCCATTTTTGAGAATGGAGTTAAGTTGTACGAAAGGTATGATACGTTGGTTAATATCATCATAAGTATACGTTCTTTTGCTGTCCGACAATACCACTCTTCCACGTATCTTCATAACATGCATTAGGCTTGCATTATTCTCTTCGTCTGACAATGATTTGATATACGTGCACTTTTCCACCTTTTTTAAATCCCTTGAAAGCTCTATCCTGTAGATACCGAGACTCATATGTGCAGCCCATATATTTCCACTATGATCGACCTCGAACTGGCGTACCGGATTCCAGAAGCCATCAATGGAATGAGAAAAACTCCATTTACCATTATATTTACGATAGACTCGGAGGTTATAATAAGACGACTCAATGAGAACTTCCTGCCCATTAATTATACATTTGCGCAGACACGTGCTACTAGTTTCTGTTTCAGGGATGTTACTGGCTACAGTTCCTGTTATAATTTTAGTTCCGAAATTGTTTCCCAGCAGAATTTGTGAATCAAATGTACTGATATGCCAGTTCTGTCCTTCGGTACCCTGGATAGGAACAATTGTTTGGTCGGCAAAGAGTACAACCAGTGCAGACTGGTTAGTAGCAATATATAGACTATTATTAAATGCATTGACCCCATATACCATTCCGAATGACTGTGAATTGCGGTCAGGTATCAGAATGGAATAGGAGAACCGGTATGGATTAATGCAATGCCGATATCAAGTGCCGCCCATACATTATTATCCCGATCACAGAAAAGCCGTAATACAGAATTGTTATATAAACGATTTTCCATATCATAATGCCACTTCTCTTTTCCTTCTTTGTCAATGGCATAAATACCATTACGGATCGTTCCGAGTACGATTGTCGAATCTGATGGAATCATTACGGCACGATTCATCTGCTGACTTTTTAATTCCTGATCGATAGCGGTAGGGTGGGAGAAAGTGTCTTTCCGTCATAGTCAAAAAGTCCGTTCCACTCGGTACATAGAATCATTTTTCCTCCTGCTGTGGGAATGACCGCAACCACAGAGTCATCTTTTAATGCTTTACGTTTAATCAATAGTTTATATTCATCATTTTCCAGAAGATAAAAATCACCGTTGACCATCTGTACATAGATTTGTCCATGCGCTTTATGAAAATACAATGGCAAATGTTGAGAGTTATAGTGTGCGGTTACTTTCTTTCCGTCATATTTAAACCAAGAACTGAATGATTGGAAATAAATGCATTCACCTATTTTGAGTATATTCCATATTTCATCATTGTGTGTTTCGATATTCTTGAGTTGGCTCCATAAGGAAGTGTATTCAAGTATACCAAGAGAGTTGCGGCTGAAATAGCCGAAATCCTCGTATGTTCCCACATAAATACGGTCACCATTAATGAGTATGGATCGCACAAGCTGATTACCGGGCATTTGATATTTACTCCACGTATAGCCATCGAAACATAATAGTCCTGTATTATTTCCAATGTACATCTCTCCGTTCTTTCCTTGAGCTAAAGCCCAGTTTTGTAATCCCGCTTGGTAGTCTTTGGCTGTATAGTTGGTCACAATGGGCATAAATGTAGATGCATGACTTATTACTGGGGATAAACATCCTCCTATGAAAATAAATAATAAATAGATAAAATCAGTGCGTCTCATAGAATACTCTCTCTATTATAGTGATGGAAAATAATTTCAAATATAATATCAAATAATTAAAAAATCCCAAATCAGCGAAAAAACATGCCAAAATAAGTGTCTACAAGCGATAAACGTACTAAAAACGTAGTGTTGTACAGCATAAAAGTAGTAGCGTAGTATGCGTTATTTTGCAAGAATTTTAAAAACTCCATTCCTTTGTTGCATCGATTTTTTAGCAACCTTATTATCAACTAATACGTAAAAAAATGAAGAGAAAGATTACTTTTCTTGTAGTTGCAGTGTTGTGTTTACAGACACTGCTTGCTCAAAACAAAACAATCAGAGGTACTATTGTTGATTCCTTTAGTGAACCGATCATTGGTGCGTCTGCTCATGTAAAAGGTACCTATACTGGTACTATCTCGGACCTTAATGGTAACTATACTTTGGAAAACGTTCCCGAAGATGCTATTATTACCTTCTCTTATATAGGAATGATACCTCAAGAAATTGCTGTAAAAGGGAAGAATGTAATCAATGTTCAATTAAAAGATGATGTTCAGAAGCTGGAAGAAGTGGTCGTGATCGGTTACGGTTCAGCCAAAGCCAAGGACTTGACTTCTCCCATTACGGTAGTCAAGGGGGAAGCGTTACTTTCTACTCCCGCCTCTTCACCTATGGCTGCTATGCAAGGGAAAGTGGCCGGAGTAAACGTTACCAATAGCGGTACCCCGGGAGAAGGGCCGAAGGTAGCTATTCGTGGTAAAGGATCATTTTCCAACAGTTCGCCTCTTTATGTTGTAGACGGTATGTTCTATGATGATATCAATTTCCTCAATAGTAATGACATTCAGGATATGTCCGTGTTGAAGGATGCTTCGGCTGCTGCCATTTATGGTGTGCGTGCCGCTAATGGTGTTGTTATTATCACTACCAAAAAAGGCCAACGTAATCAGAAAGCTAAAATTACCTATAACGGATATATAGGTGTACAGAAAGCTACAAACGTTTTAGAAATGGCTAACTCTCAAGAGTATTCTACTATGCTTCTCGAAGCTAATTATGATGCATATGTATCTACCATGAAGGCCTCTATTGATAAATTCGGCGGTGACTATTCCGATCCGGATTTTCATAACTGGAAATTCGATTCAGACACAGACTGGTATAAGGAGTTACTGCGGAGTGCGCTTATCACTAACCACAGTTTGGGAATTAGTGGTGGAACAGAGAAAAGCACTTATTCCGTAGGTATGAGTTATTTGTATCAGGATGGTGTAATGGATGTAGAGAATAACTATAAACGTCTCAATTTCCGTGCAGCACTCGATTATGAAGCAACCAACTGGCTGAAGGTCGGTTTCAATGGTGTATTTATTAACTCTACCCAAGTGTTGCCACAAAATAAAGCTTGGCAGCAGGCATTTAATGCTCCGGGCATTTATCCGGTTTATGATCCGGCAAATGACAATACTTTCCCCGACAAGTATGCATCACCTGATGCAGTTGGTTTCACTGCTAACTTCTACAATCCTGTGGCAACAGCCAACTATTATGATTCACAAAATGAGAACTATCAGGTATTGACTAACTTCTATGCACAGTTCCAACTCTTGCCGGAGAAGTTAAATTTCAGAACGAGTTATAGTTATGATTATTCAGCCATTCGTGGTCGTGAATATATAGCTCCCTACTATGTAAGTAGCTGGCAACAACAGGCCGTTTCAGAATTGACAAAGAAAGATACGAACTATTACAATTACATTTGGGATAATATATTGACCTATAATAATCAGTGGGGAAAACATAACTTTGGAGCCATGTTGGGTTACTCTATGCGGCAACAACAGTACAGATATATGTGGGGAAAAGCTAATAATGTACCAGAAGGAAAGGACGAATGGCTTTATTTGAGTCAGGAAATGCTGAAGGTGTAACTCTTGGAGATGATGGTTACTGCTATCGCGGTCAGTCTTATTTCACCCGTTTAAGTTATGACTATGCAGGGAAATATCTGTTGACATTCACTATGCGTGCGGACGGTTCTTCCAAATATCAGGAACATTGGGGATATTTCCCATCCGTTGGTGCTGCATGGGTTATCAGTGAAGAAGATTTTATGAAAGATCAAAAGTTCTTCGATTACCTGAAACTGCGTGCCAGCTGGGGACGTTTGGGTAATGACCACGTAGCTGCAAGTGACGGTTTTGCTTCAATTACCACAGGTAATTCTGCATCCGGTGTATTTGGAAACTCTACTTTCCCAGGCTATCAAAATACAACTTATTTCAGTTATTTGAAGTGGGAGCTGGTAGATGAAACAAACGTCGGTTTGAACTTCTCTACTTTTAAGAACCGTTTGAATGTAGATTTGGACTATTTCTATCGCCTGACAAAAAGAGCTGTTATATCTCCGCGTTTACCGTTCAGCAATGACGTACTTGCCGGAAACTATGGTAAGATTCTGAATTCGGGTTTGATTTATCACTTAACTGGAATGATAATATCGGAAGAGACTTCAAATATAATTTGGGAGTGAACCTTTCATATTTGAAGAATAAGGTGAAAGACCTTGGAGGATTGAGCTCTATCAAGGGAGGAAAGACCATTAATATGGTAGGCAAAGAAATGAATTCATACTATGGATATAAGGTTGTAGGAGTTTATCAGACTTTGGAAGAATGTGCGGAAGATCCGATTGCCGTAGCCAACAATCTTGTACCGGGTGACTTCAAGTATGAAGATGTAAACGGTGATAACGTGATTGATGGTGATGACCGCCAAGTACTTGGCTCTTACATACCTAATTTTACATACGGCATTAATCTTGGTTTGAACTGGAAGAATCTGGATTTTGAATTGACTACGTATGGTCAAACAGGTGGACAGATATACAACCGTAAACGTGCTTTGCGTTATGCACAGTCTAATTATAACTTTGATAAAGCACAGTATGAGAATCGTTGGACCGGACCGGGTTCTACTAACTCGCATCCGTCTGCTGCAGCATTGGTAAAGGGCTGGAATGTATCTGACCAAAGAGTGAACTCTTATTTTGTAGAAAGTGCGGATTTCTTCCGTATTCAGAACATAACTCGGTTATAGTTTGCGTAATATCAAGATGGGAAATTACACATTGCCGGGTATCCGTTTCTCACTGACGGCAGACCGTCCGTTCACGACATTTAAGGCGAATTCATTCACTCCGGAGTTGAGCGATGCTGAAGGATGGGATTCAGAAGTTTATCCTTTGACATCTACTTATAGCTTTGGAATCCAGATTGATTTCTAAGCCGGAATGGAAAAATTAATTTTAATCTAACAAAAGAACAAGAAAATGAGAATACTAAAGAATATCTTAATATATGCGTTGCCAGCATTAATGTTATGCAATACATCATGTGATTATCTTGATAAAGAGCCCGAAAATAAGGTTCCGGAAGAGAATGTAGACTTTACTCAAATTGAGAATATGTATCAAGCGGTTTCCGGAGTATATGCTAAAGTTAGAACAGGTGGTATGCACGGGTGATATGGCCATTGTCTGTCGTGCGTGATGATGATGTTTGGTCCGGACGTATAGATGACCAGGCAACCCTTATTGATATGGGTAACTACAACTACGACAGTTCTTTCTGGGGACTCAACGAGATGTGGAATCAGTATTATGGTATCATAAAAGTGGCCAATGCTGCTCTTGAATCGCTGGATTCCTACGCAGAAAATATCACGTCGGACGATGATATGACTAATTACCGCTCTTACTGTGGTGAAGTGAGGTTCCTTCGTGCTTATGCCTATTACCGACTTGTACAGGCTTTTGGTCCGGTAACTATTTTGCGTAGTAATACTCAAACCGACATGACCCGTTCAACGATCAATGCTGTATATAAATATGTTCTTGAAGATCTACAGTATACGATGGACCATACTCCGAGATTACGTCCGAATGAAATGGCTCATTATGGTGCTGTCACTGCTTTCGGCAGAGATGCTTGCAGCAAAGATACATCTGAATCAGGGTAATTATGGAGAAGTTGAAACATTGACAGATGATATTATCGGTAGCAAGAAATTTAAGCTTTATGATGATTACTATAATTTATTCAAGATTCCGGGTAAGGTTTGTGATGAATCGTTATTCGAATGTCAGTGTACTGACTTTGGTCTTGGGTCAGGTGATATGGTAGATGCTGATAACTGGTTTGTATTCCAAGGACCGGCGAACGACGGAAATATTTCAGGCTGGGGATTTATCGGTATATATAAAGATTTCCGTGATTGGGCAGCGGCTCGTGGTGAGACTATCCGTGCTACGACTTCGTTCCTGTTGGCTGGTACAACTACTCCAAGCGGTGATGTGATTCGTGAATTGCAGAACTCTACTCAAACAGATTGCTGGAATGGAAAAGCCTATACTCCGACAGATCAGTTGACACCAGGTCGTACTAAATATGGTGCAAATAACAATGTACGTATATTCCGTTACGCAGATGTACTATTGATGAATGCAGAAGCTAAGGTACGTTTGGGTAAGGATGGTGATGCACCGTTGAAGCTTGTGCGTGACCGCGCCAAGATGTCCGAGATTGATAATGCGACAGTAGACCAAATCCTTGATGAACGCCGTATGGAACTTGTTTGTGAGTGGGGAGAGCGTTACAACGACTTGATTCGTACCGGTAAGGCTGCTTCTGTGCTTGGTTCCAAAGGATGGACTGAAGATAAAACCTATTATCCGCTTCCTTTCGATCAGGTATCTAATATCCCAAGTCTGACGAACGAACCGATTGACGAGTAATTATGTCTAAATAAAATTAGGAAATGACAGGAATAGTAAAAAAGATATTACTAAGTTCTGGGATAGCGTTCTCTGCCTTGGCAGGGAACGCACTACCACCGGAAGATTCTATAAAAGTAGTAAAAGGACAGGTAAGTGACTACTATATCCCGGTAGTAAATCAATACGAAATAACCGGAACGGTTGTAGATGAACAGGGTAATCCGCTTGAAGGGGCTACCGTTATATTTTTCTCGAGTCCGGTTCATTGTAACACGAACATAGAAGGCCGTTATACGTTGAAGGCTACTGATAACGATGTGCATCTTTATGCCTATTATCCGGGAAAATCTTTTGCCAATGTAAAACGTGCTGTTGACGACCGGCAAGTGAAAATCGTTATGCAATCAGGGAAGCATAAGTCTGTGCAGCGTCAGCCTGCTCAAGCTACAAGGTGGTATGACCCTGCGCATCCTGTCACTCGTACCTATTGTAATCCTATGAATATTAGTTATAACTATGAACCTTATAACAACAATGTTCAGTCTAACGGATCGTTCAGATCTTCTGCCGATCCGATGGGATTAACTTATAAAGATGAGTATTTCCTGTTTTCCACGAACCAAGGAGGCTTCCATTATTCGAAGAATCTAAGTGACTGGGAATTTGCTCCGGCCTCTTTCCAGCGTCGTCCTACGGATGACGATATGTGCGCTCCGGCAGCATTTGTAAGCGGAGATACGTTGTTCTATACCGGTTCTACTTATGAAGGATTGCCCGTATGGTATAGCACATCTCCCAAATCCGGGCGTTTCAAGCGTGCTATCGAACGTAATACGTTACCTTCATGGGACCCTTGCTTGTTTTTGGATGATGACGGTAAACTCTATCTTTATTACGGTTCGAGTAATGAGTACCCTCTTAAAGGCGTACAGGTCAGTCGTGATGATTTTCGTCCGGTCAGTAAGATTTATGATATCATGATGCTTCGTCCGGAAGAACATGGCTGGGAACGGTTTGGCATGAATAATGATGATGAAGTAACGTTGCGTCCGTTTACCGAAGGGGCTTATATGACGAAGCATAACGGAAAATATTATTTTCAGTACGGTGCTCCGGGAACGGAGTTCAAGGTATATGCCGACGGGGTATATGTCAGCGATTCGCCATTGGGGCCGTTCACTTACCAGCAGCATAATCCGATGAGCTATAAGCCCGGCGGATTTGTACAGGGAGTAGGACACAGTGGCACTTTTCAAGATTTGAAAGGGAATTACTGGCATGTGGGTACCTGTATGTTATCTCTCAAATATAAGTTTGAAAGGCGTATCGGATTATATCCTACGGCATTCGATCCGGATGGAGTGATGTACTCTACCACAGCATTCGGCGATTATCCTTGCTGGAATGCTGACTACGATATTAAAATCCGGTTGACCGGTTTACCGGCTGGATGCTCCTTTCTTATGAGAAACCGGTAAAAGTATCCAGTACCGACAGCATCTATTCCTCTTCCAATCTTACCGATGAAAATATGCGTACGTATTGGGCTGCTAAAACCGGGGAACCGGGTGAGTGGATAGAAATTGATCTTGGCGCCATGAAACACATCAAGGCGATCCAACTCAACTACTATGACCATAAAAGTGTGCAGCATAATCGTGCAAACGATTTATACTATCAATATCGTATCTACTCCAGTGATAACGGGACAGACTGGACACTGGCGGTAGATAAAAGTGATAACGATAAAGATGTACCTCATGACTATATCGAATTGGGTGAGACGCTGGATGCCCGTTATCTGAAACTGGAAAACATTCATGTTCCATCCGGCAACTTTTGCCTTTCGGAATTCCGGGTGTTTGGTTTTGCTGATGGAGAGAAACCTCTGCCTGTACGAAACTTCAAGGTAGCACGTGACAAACAGGATAAGCGCAATGCGATGATTTCGTGGAATCCTTCATCCGATGCCTACGGCTATAATATTTATTATGGCATTGCTCCCGAAAAGCTATATAACTGCATCACCGTGAACGGTGCGGATCATTATGACTTCCGGGGACTTGACCTTGGTACGACTTACTACTTTGCCATTGAAGCTTTGAATGAATCGGGACGGTCGGCGTTGTCGAAAGTCGTGAAACAATAATTATTAATCAGAAGAAATACTTTATATGATGATGGAATGGACAAGAACCGGCATATTTATTACTCTACTCGTAGTGGTATGCGCATGTACACAAAAGAACAAGACAGTGACCGATGCGGAGCCTGATCGTCCCGAGGCATTTGCGAACGACGATGAACTACTCGACTATATTCAAAAGACGCATTTCAACTATATGTGGGAAGGTGCGGAAAAGACTTCCGGACTGGCCTGCGAACGTATACATCTTGATAACGTTTATCCACAACAGGACCAGGATGTAATTACGATTGGAGGTAGCGGATTTGGAATTGCCGGCTTGTTGGTGGCTATCGAACGAAACTTTATCAACCGGGAAGAAGGTGTAGCCCGGTTGACAAAGATTGTAGACTATCTGGCAAAAGCCGATCGTTTTCATGGAGTGTGGCCGCATTGGCTCCATGGTCCTACGGGCAAAGTGAAACCGTTCGGAACAAAAGATGACGGTGGCGACCTGGTAGAAAGTAGCTTCCTTATGCAAAGTCTGCTGTGTGTACGGCAATACGTAAAGGATGGCAACGAGAAAGAAAAAGCACTGGCAGCTAAAATAGACGAACTGTGGCACGGGATGGAATTCGACTGGTATCGCAACGGCGACCAGAATGTATTATACTGGCATTGGTCTCCTAACTATGGCTGGGAAATGAACTTCCCGCTCGAAGGCTATAATGAATGTCTGATTACCTATATCCTTGCAGCCTCATCCCCTACACATTCCGTTCCGGCAGCCTGTTACCATGAAGGGTGGGCGCGTAGCGGTGGCATCAAAAGCGCTTCCAAACCTTACGGTTACCCGCTCGAACTGAAGCATAATGGCGCAGAAGAGAAAGGCGGTCCCTTATTCTGGGCACACTACTCTTACATCGGCCTCGACCCGCGTAACTTGACCGATCAATATGCCAACTACTGGAATGTGGTACGCAATCATGCGATGAGTGATTATCAATATTGTGTCACTAATCCGAAAGGCTACAAAGGATATGGGCCTGATTGCTGGGGACTTACAGCGAGTTACTCCATAAATGGCTATTCAGCCCACATGCCCGACAATGATCTCGGTGTGATAACTCCTACTGCCGCTTTATCCTCTTTCCCTTACACACCGGAAGAGTCGATGGCCGCCTTGAAAGGTTTCTATAAACAAGGATCGTGGATTTGGGGGAAATATGGATTTTACGATGCATTCTCACCGAACGAAAAGTGGACTGTTCCGCATTATCTCGCCATCGACCAGTGTACGATTGCGCCAATGATAGAGAACCACCGTACAGGACTACTTTGGCGGTTATTTATGAGTTGTCCGGAAATTCAGGACGGACTGAAAAAGCTAGGTTTCACTTCTACAACAGCCGAATAAAAACAGAAGAAAGAATAATATAAATACAAAACAGAATATGAGAATAGGTAGATTTTTGCTAACTGCAGTGATTACGGCGTCTGCTGTCACTGCTATGGCTACACCGCAAGCCGATAAAGGTAAAATGGATCAGTTTATTGACAACCTGATGGGGAAGATGACTTTGCAGGAAAAGATCGGTCAGCTCAATCTTCCTGTGTCGGGTGAGATTGTCACCGGACAAGCTAAGAGCAGTGATGTGGCCGGGAATAAGGAAAGGTCAGGTCGGTGGTCTTTTCAATGTAAAAGGAGTGGAGAATATTCGGGAAGTCCAAAAGATTGCCGTAGAGCAGAGCCGTTTGAAAATTCCTTTGTTGTTTGGTATGGATGTCATCCACGGATATGAGACTGTTTTTCCTATTCCTTTGGCACTTTCCTGTAGTTGGGATATGGAGGCTATCAAAGAATCCGCCCGTATAGCGGCAAAAGAATCCAGTGCCGATGGTATTTGCTGGACTTTCAGTCCTATGGTCGATATTTGTCGCGATCCCCGCTGGGGACGTATGGCTGAAGGCGGAGGCGAAGATCCTTATTTAGGTTCGGAGATTTCGGCAGCCATGGTAAAAGGTTATCAAGGTGATGATCTGACAGATAAGAACACCATTATGGCTTGTGTGAAACACTTTGCCCTGTATGGTGCACCCGAAGCCGGCCGTGATTATAACACAGTAGACATGAGTCACCTAAGTATGTTCAACAATTATTTCCCTCCTTATAAAGCAGCTATTGATGCTGGTGTGGGTAGTGTGATGACTTCTTTCAATGTGGTTGACGGTATTCCTGCTACCGGCAACAAATGGCTGATGACCGATGTCTTGCGTGACCGTTGGGGATTTGATGGTTTTGTTGTGACAGACTACACAGCTATTTCCGAGATGATTGCTCACGGAATGGGAGATCTTCAACAGGTATCTGCCATGTCACTTAGTGCCGGAACCGATATGGATATGGTTGCAGACGGTTTCCTTACTACTTTGGAGAAATCTCAAAGAAGGGAAAGTGACAATGGCTGAAATAGACAAAGCCTGCCGTCGTATTCTTGAAGCGAAATACAAGCTCGGATTGTTTGATGATCCTTATAAATATTGTGATGCAAGCCGTGTGAAGAAAGACATCTTTACGGCAGAAAACCGTGCCGTAGCCCGTAAAATAGCTACTGAAACATTTGTGCTTTTGAAGAATGAAAACAACCTGCTTCCATTACAGCGTAAAGGCAAAATAGCTCTTGTTGGCCCGCTAGCCAATACAAAGGCCAATATGCCGGGTACATGGAGTGTGGCAGCTGCTTCTGACAAATACAATTCCCTGTATGAAAGCATGAAGCAATCATTGGCAGGTAAAGCGGAAGTGCTTTATGCCAAAGGTTCAAATCTGATGTATGATGCTCAAAGAGAGGCGGAAGCTACAATGTTCGGTCGTGAAATGCGTGATTCGCGTAGTGCGCAGGAGTTGCTTGATGAGGCTTTGAATGTCGCTTCCCAAGCAGATGTGATTGTGGCGGCAGTTGGTGAATCGTCTGAAATGAGTGGTGAATCCAGCAGCCGTACTAATCTTGAAATGCCGGATGCGCAGCGTGATCTTCTGACAGCATTGAAAAAGACAGGCAAACCGATTGTACTGGTCTATTTTGCAGGTCGCAGCACTGTGATGACTTGGGAACAGGAAAATTTCCCGGCTATACTGAATGTATGGTTCGGAGGCAGTGAAGCAGCCGACGCGATTTGTGATGTAGTATTCGGAGATGTTTCTCCGAGTGGAAAACTGACTACGACCTTCCCGAAGAACGTAGGACAAATTCCTTTGTATTACAACCATTTGAATACAGGTCGTCCTTTAGAGGCAGGAAAGTGGTTCAGTAAATTCCGTAGCAACTATCTTGATATAGACAATGATCCTCTTTATCCATTTGATATGGATTGTCATACACCACATTCCGTTACGGTGATCTTCAACTTAGCAATAACTCAATGAATGAAAAGGGGAAGATAACCGCCTCTGTCACTGTCACCAATACGGGCAACTATGATGCTGACGAAATCGTACAAATGTATATCCGTGATATGGTAGGGAGTGTAGCACGTCCGGTGAAAGAATTGAAAGGCTTCGAACGTATCCATTTGAAGAAAGGGGAAAGCCGCACTGTCTCTTTCGATATCACAGCAGAACAACTGAAATTCTATAACAGTGCGCTGAATTGGGTATGTGAACCGGGAGAATTTGAAGTGATGGTTGGTGGAAATAGCCGCGATGTACAAACAAAGAAATTCAGTTTGTAATAGGTATGTATAAAATAACTGTGTCTTTTTTATTTGTTCTTAGTTTTTAGAGAGAGTGTAAAAAGCTTGTTGGATTATTAGTTTACTGTAGGGGCAACTGACATTGTCCCTACAGTATATAAATAGTCTGAAGTTCTGGAATACCAAGTGCTTTTATTACAACATTGTTAGATCTGATAGCCAATTAATCCAGTCGAAAGTAGAAGTCGCTTTCTTCCTCCTATTGACAGTAGGATCTTATAATTGCTTCATTTTTAGAAAATCCGCAAGATGCAAATGATGAATACCTTCCACATTACTTCCTTTATTGAACTCATCAAGACTGACGACATATTTAGGGTAATTATCCTGAATGTTCATTAAATTGCCAAATTCGCGTTCCCGGGTTTTCTCGTCGATGACTAAATAAGTAACCTGTACATATACCTTTTTTCCCTGCTTTATCCCAATGAAATCTATTTCTTGTTGTTCGTTCTGTCCGATATAAATCTCATATTGCAGTAAACTAAGATGTAGATACACAGCATTCTCTAGTAATTTGTGTATATCCCGTTGGAGATTGAACCCTATATGACAGTTTCTTAGTCCCAAATCTTCAAAGAAATATTTATCTCCGACCTCGAATTTCTTTAGCCCTTTAATATCAATACGTCCTATTTTGTTTATTAAATAGGCGTTGCAAAGTGCTTTCAGGTAGTTAATAACTTGGGTTGTAGATATATCGATACGTTGGGATTTCAAATATTTACTAATATTATTGGCGGAAAAGAGGCTGCCAATATTATCTGCGGTGTAGTGAGCTAATGTCTCAAGAAAATCGACATTGCGTATACCTTCTCTCTTCACTACGTCTTTTAATAGGATAGTGGCATATATATTCCTTAAATACTCAAATGCTAATTCATCAGTCAGTTGGAGTCGGGAAAGGTAAGGAAGTCCCCCGTATGTTAGATAAAGCATCAGGCTTTGATTATTGTCATCCAGTTGGTGAAATTCAAGAAATTCGGTATAACCGAGACTATGAATATGGAATTCGATGTAGCGTCCAGATAAATAGGTTGCTAATTCTCCGGATAACATCTTGGCATTACTTCCTGTTATGAAGATATCGCAACTATCTTTAGATTGTAGACTGCGGAGAACATTTTCGAATCCCTGGATATCCTGTATTTCGTCAATAAACAAATAATTGTTTTTATCCGGGGGCATTGTTCCTTTAAGATACTGAAACAAATCGGAGTCGTCATGAATCATTCGAAATTCTTCATGCTCCATGTTGATATAGATAATATTGGCTTCTGAATCGTCTCTTTTTATATCTTCCATTAACTGCATAAGGATACAGCTTTTCCCTACTCTTCGTTGCCCTGTAAGTACTTTAATGATTCCCTTTCCTATGAACGGACGAATACGCTCTGTATAAATAGGCCTATTGATAAGTTTCATCTTTTTATAAGTTATAGTTGATATGTAAAACAAATATAGCAATTTTATTAAGCATAACTTATAAAGATGCCGGTTTTATTTGTTTTATTAAGTATAACTTATAGCTCTATCCTAATTGATGAAAGAGAAATAAAAAAGAATGTGAGGTAGCTTAAATAGTAAGAGGCTGCCTCACATTGCTTTTAGCGATTATCCTGGATTTATTTATTGTATCTCCGTCACGTCCACCAACCGGAATACTATACACGGCAAAATGCTTGGGAGTCGCAACGATACCTTCGACAGATACTAACAGTACGATTTTGAGTCTAAACTTAATTCCTATTTGGGCGAGAGCGACGGTGATTTATAGACTAATTTCCGATGGTTGTTAGTCAAAAATGCGATGATTGGGTAATTCATCATATCAAAATCATTCAGATGACAAACAGGTTCTCGAAAAAAAAGTTATCTTTGCCAACGAAAAAGATCTGTGTTATTTTTGAGTATGAGTACAAGGAAAGAATCAGTATTGCAAGCATTAGACTTGGCTGGATATAAACATAATCTGTATTCAGTCAAAGATTCTTATGCGGACAAGCTGCTGGAATACTACAGAATGCAAGCAAATAGAGTCAATGCTGATTATTTTTATTGTTTCAATAATTTGATAGAAAATCGACCTGTTCCATATATCTATATATACGATAGGCACGAGTGCAATAATAAAGATACTATTAATTTGGTAGAGATAAACAAGCAATTGTGGACTCTAGGGGAAATCGCATTAGCAGTTATTATATATGAAGATGGTTTCAAAATATTAGATACAAGAAATCCAATAAAAAGCGTCAAAAAGAAACCGGAACCTTCTTTCTTGGACGGAATATCAGTAATTCGGGAAATCGACTCATGCCTCAAAAAACGAATTTTTGAAGGTCGTATATTAGAGGAATCTCCTGCAGACTATATTAGTGTATCTCCTTATCAGAAACTTTTAGATCATATAGAGAAATATGTATTAAACAAAAATAAGCAGATCGGTTGTGAGTTGGAGCTTCTGAAGAAACTTCTTGTTAAATTCATCCTGATAAAATATCTGGAAGAACAGGTAGATCATAATGGTAACAGTGTTTTTGATTCCGGATTCTTCAAAAAATTCATAGTTGACAAAGAAAGCAATACTACTCTTTTTGATAAAGAATATACATTCTGTGATGTGCTTAGGGGGAATGATATTGTTGGGCTTCTATCAGCTCTTAATGTCAAGTTCAATGGAGGAATATTCAAAATATCTCCAAAGGAGGAAATGGAAATTAAGGCAATCGATTTTCATATTATAGCCGATGCTCTTGATGGAAACAAGGATTTTGATGGACAGATATCTATTTGGCGCTACTATGACTTCAATTTATTACCTATTGAGTTTATTAGTCGGTTATACGAACGTTTTGTCACATCTGTTGACGGAAAGCAGAAGAGTACCGGAGCGTTTTATACTCCTCCTCATTTGGCACGATTGCTAATTGATGAATTACTTCCTTTTAATAAAGAAATTGATTTCGAGAATTTCAAAATTCTGGATCCTTCGTGTGGCTCGGGTATTTTTTTGGTTTTGGCATACAAAAGATTAATAACCTTATGGATGCTGAACAATAATAAGCAGATTATAGAAGGGGAGGAAGATATAAAGGAAATAAAAAAAATATTGTCCAAATGTATTTATGGCGTTGATATAAACAAAGATGCACTGTCTATAACTGCTACTTCTTATTTGCAAATAGAACTGTCGAGCCATATCCGTCCAAAAGAAATTTGGGAGAAACTGACTTTTGATAATTTAGTGGAGCATGGTAATCTTGTTAATCAAGGTTTCTTCAAATGGTATAAAAGAACGTCTTTGCGATTTGATATTATAGCAGGGAATCCCCCTTTTAATATTTCGAAAAAAGAGCAATTAAAGAACATAGAGGCTGGAATAGATGATGAATTCTTTTCAGAAAAATATAATGACTACGTTGGAAAGCTATGCCCATTTCCCAACAAGAATCCGGCTCTGATATTTTTATATCGGTGTTTGAATAATCTTTTACTTGAGAATGAAGGCGTGGTATTTATGATCATGCCCTCATCCACTTTCTTATATATGCCTTCTTCTATCCGATATAGAAAAAGTCTGATCCATTATTGGAATATTGAAAAAATATATGATTTTACTCCTTTAATGGACCGTTTATGGGGGAACATAAATATAGCAACCATTGCTGTTAAGATATCTAATGGATGTTTCGTCCGTAACTCTGTCATCGAGCATATTGTCATCCGTAACTCATCCGCCAACGAGAAAGGAGCTATTCGTTTTCAGATTGATCAATATGATAGGTATCGCGTTCCTGTTGATGTGGCATTTTCCAAAGATTATACTTGGAAAACAAACTTGCTCGGTGGAGGATATTTAAAACAACTGATGGAGAAATATGAGATTCAATATCCTAAAATAGCACAAATTTTTAAGGGAAAAGGAAACGGGGGCGGTTATCAAAGGGATAAATCGACTATTGATGATATAAAATTAAGGGAAGAAGGCAAAAGAGTTGTTGACTTGAATGGGAGGAGAGTGATGGATTCTAAACTCTTTAACTGTGATATTTATACAGATGGGATGACTAAAATCATATCAAAAAAAGATTGGGTGAGGATTCCCGAATATATAAGTACCCCTCCAAATGTTCTACTGCGTTTGAACTTAAATCTTAATCTGCCTATTATTTATAATGAGCAGAATATACTATTTCCAAAAGGAATATTAGGTTTGAAAGATGAAAGTGAAGAATTAATGAAGAAATTTGTGTCTGTATTTAAGGAAAACAGATGGTTATATGCTTTTTTAATAAAGGTTATGTCGGCGAAAGCATTTGTGCAACAGAGTGATGCATATACCGTTGATGCGCAGGATATCTTAAGGTTACCGATAAATACGGATGAAAAAGGTTATCCTGTTTCCTTTGGACGGATGGATCGTTTGGATTGCATGATAATAGAAGACACTATGCTTTTGGCTAATAATCTGAATAATTCCGATCCGGTTATATTTAAAGGAATTGATGCCGGACTATTGGACAAATACTGTGATGTGTTTTGTGATATTCTTAATCGTACATACGGAAAAGAGGGATACGGATTTAAATCTGTTCGTCAAATTATTACTGACGATTATGTTTGGGTTACTTTTGAACATACAAACCAGTCTGCTGTGACTGTAGAAAATGATGTTACAGGACGTAATGAAACTATATTGTCGGAAATCTTGTATGATAATATTTCCAATAATGCATTAACAATAAATAGAATTATCACATACTATAAAATAGACAATCAAATAAATTTTATCAAACCGAATAAACTTAAATATTGGATGCGTACCATTGCTTACCGGGATGCGGAAAATGTTAAAAGCGACATGTTTAAAAACGGATATTAAAAGCTATGCATTTTGACCATATAGATTATTCAAATAAATATATACAAGAGATTCTTTATATCATCCGGCTGGGTATCCAGAAACGGAATAAGTTGTGCAGGAATAAGCGTGAAGTGTTGAATACTCAATCATTAGTAGACACGTTCAATATGATTGGCGTTACTATGTGTGAAACTTTGATTGGGGCTCAGAAGGAACACGAACGCGAAGACGGCAGAGGGAAGGAAGATATCTATTTCTATCTGAATGACGACAGTTATACACGTATATTCTTTGCAGAGGCTAAAAGATTGCCGAAGTATAAAACGGAAAGTGAAGAAGAATATGTGGTTGGTAAAAGTTCAACGAACAATCCTTCAGGTGGCATTGAACGCTATAAACTAGGGATACATGGCAATAAGAATTTGCGAAACAACGGAATGCTTGCATATATTGAAAATAAGTCTGTCAAGGAGTGGCTTCAGATTGTTAATAATAAGATAACGAAAGAATTTCCACAGGATTCCCCATTGATTTTAACAGATAATACGAATGAATATACATCTGTACATACTTATGTAAATCATGAAGGAGTTTTTACAATGTATCACTTTTGGATTGATTTGAGCTTGACCAGGTAAATCATGCGTCTGGCTCCGTCTACAATGATATCTTCTCCGAAGAGGCTGTAGTTTGTTACATTTACTGTTTACCTGCTTTTCTGATTGTGCGAAAATAGAAAAAGCAGGCAACAGGAGGAAGAAAGCGAATAGGCAGAAAGCCGGAAACCGGTTTATGGCTTTTCGTTGGCTCGCAAACCGAAGACTTTTCCTGTCGTCTGTCTGACAGCTACTTTCCATACTTTTACATTGCGCACGGCAGGATCGGAATAGTTGAACTCACTATCCGTGTAATGACGCATGATAATATCCAATGCACGGCGTTTTTCGTTTATCTCTTCGATGAATTCTACTTGCCCCCGACACATCGCGCTTTCCGAACGCATACTGTAACTGCAGGCTACCTTTTCGTGTTGGTAGACAAGTTTATGTCCAACGCTGAAAGTGATGCATACATTATTATTATGTTCCAGCATCTCCAACTTGCTGCCTTCAGGACCCGAATGAAGATATATGATGCCATTCTCATAACCGAAGTTCATCGGAACTACGTAGGGATTACCTTCCAAATCAGTAATGCCTACAAAACAGGCATCGCAATGGAGGATAATAGACTCGATTTGTTGTTTGTCTTCGATAATAAGGGTTTTCATGGTGATGTTGTAGTTTTCATGGTTTTACCACAGAGGACGCAGAGGACACAGAGTCTTCAAATTAATTTTCCTCTGCGTACTCCGTGTCCTCTGTGGTGAATATTACTTTTCTATTAATTCAAAATCCAATTGTTTCTTTTCCAGATTGGCACGAGCTACCCGAACAGTAATAGCGTCTCCCAAACTGTATATTTTGTTTTTGCGGCGTCCACGAAGACAATAGTTCTTCTCGTCGAATTCGTAGTAGTCATCATCCAGATCACGAACAGGGACCAGACCTTCACATTTGTTTTCGTTCAGTTCTACATAAAGTCCCCACTCGGTTACGCCGGAGATTACACCGTCGTAAATCTGCCCCAGACGTTCGCTCATAAATTCCACCTGTTTATATTTGATGGAAGCACGCTCGGCATTGGCTGCAATTTGTTCCATGTTCGAGCTGTGGTCGCAGAGGTCTTCGTACTTGGCTTCGGATACGCTACGTCCTCCGTCCATATACTTCGTCACCAAACGGTGTACCATCATGTCCGGGAAACGGCGGATGGGAGAAGTAAAGTGAGTGTAATATTCGAAAGCTAGTCCGTAGTGACCGATGTTATGGGTTGAGTAACGTGCTTTCTGCATGGCGCGGATGGATACGGTTTCTATCAGGTTCTCTTCTTTCTTTCCGTGTATGTCGTCCAATAAATGGTTGATGGATTTTGAAATATCAGTCTTCGTTCCGCTTGTACGCACTTTGTAGCCGAAGCGGGCGATGAACTGTGACAAGTTCTCCAACTTCTCCGGATCGGGCAGGTCGTGGATACGGTAAGGAAGCACTTTGGCTTTCTTGTTCTTCGGCACACATCCTATCTTTTCTGCTACGGTCTTGTTAGCGAGCAACATGAATTCTTCCACCAGTTTATTGGCATCTTTTGACTCTTTGAAGTAAACGCTGATTGGTTTTCCTTTTTCGTCAATTTCGAACTTCACTTCGTAGCGGTCGAAGTTGATGGCTCCTGCAGAGAAGCGTTTTTCGCGCAGTGCTTTGGCAATCGTATCTAATGTGAGTACTTCTTCTTTGAAGTCTCCTTCTTTTGTTTCTATGATTTGTTGTGCCTCCTCGTAGGTGAAGCGACGGTCGGAGTTGATAACCGTATGTACGATACGTGAGTCTCTGACTTCTCCTTTTTCCGTAATATCGAAGATAACGGAGAAAGCTAGTTTTTCTTCGTTCGGGCGGAGTGAACAAATGAAGTTACACAGCCGTTCGGGAAGCATCGGGATGGTACGGTCTACCAGATAAACGGAAGTTGCCCGCTTTTCTGCTTCCTTGTCGATGATGCTGCCTTCTTTTACGTAATGTGTCACGTCGGCAATGTGTACACCTACTTCCCACAATCCGTCCTTTAGCTTGCGGATGGAAAGTGCGTCGTCAAAATCTTTGGCGTCTTTCGGGTCGATGGTGAAAGTTGTTACTTTACGAAAATCTTCGCGTTTGGCAATCTCTTCTGCTGAAATTTCGGCAGGAATCTTATCCGCTGCTGTCTCTACTGCTTTCGGATATACATACGGCAGACCGAACTCCGCAAGAATTGCGTGCATCTCTGTGGTATTGTCGCCAGCCTGACCTAATATATCTATTACTTGTCCGATAGGATTCTTTGCTTTGTCCGGCCATTCGGTTACTTTCACAATGGCTTTATCTCCGGTCTTTCCGCCTTTCAGCTTATCTTTCGGGATGAAGATATCATTGGCTAATGTACGATTCTCTGTCACCAGAAATGCGTATGACTTAGCTACTTCCAGTGTGCCGACGAAAGTATCGTTTGCACGCTCCAGTATTTCTATCACTTCTCCTTCTGCCTCTCTGTTTTTCCGTTTGGCATAGAAGGTGATCTTTACTTTGTCATTGTTCATGGCATGTGCCGAATTGCGTTCGGCTACAAATATCGGCTCGCCTCCTCCTTCAGGAATAAAGGAATTCTTGCCATTGCTTTTCCGTTGGAAAGTGCCTACCATCTCTGTTCCATGATTGGTGAGACGGAATTTTCCTTTTTCTATTTCAGAAATATAATCGTCAGCTAAAAGGTCATGTAATATATCGACGCATAACATTTTTTGCGGATGGGTAGTGAGACGCAGTTCTGAAAAAATATATTTCATACTTAAGGTCTCGCTGGATTTGGCATGGAAAAAGTCTATTAATAACGCTGCCAGCTCTTTCTTACTCATTCTCTTGCCGGCCTTTTTCTCTTTCTTTTCTTTCTTTTTTGCCATAATGTAGTCTTTTAAAATATCTAGTTACAAAGATATATAATAAAATGGAAGAACATTCAGAATTTGTTTTATTTCGTGATATTGGATATCGACTAATTATATGTTTGAGTGAGTTGATAACTAGGTGTAAAAAGATATATTAAAAGGGAGGCATATCTCCCGACATACTTCCCTTATCTTTAAGAGAGAATTTATTAATTCTGTAATGAACTAATTGATAAATGTTTATCTACAATATAGTTAATCTTTTACGCAACGTACTGAAAGGCCACGTTTTACTTGTATTCCTCCTTTATCAGAAGAATAACCTAACCCATAACTCATATTACTGAAATATACAGTTCCTGCTCCATAAGTAGCTTGGTCTGTGCTCCAAAAGTCTGTTCTACTCTGTGACTTAGGCGTTTCAAAACTTCCGCTCTGATAACATTGTCCGGCAGGTATAACATTAAAGCCATAGGTGTCACGTGGACCTTTAGCGAGATCAGGATTTTCATCTATCATGCCGGATTCTCCCCAACCGTCAGCATCCAGTTTTCCTGTCAATGCTGACCAGACGTTTTTACAGTCTTTATCGGAGTATTTATTTCCTTCATCATCTGTCCATACATTACCTTCAACTGGTGCTAATTCATCTGCAACAAAACTTTCTAGTTTTTTCCACTCTGCTTTGCTGGGTAGATGCCATCCGTTAGGACAGATTCCTTGAATGCCACTTGGTATGGCATCCGCATTTCCACCGGTTGCGTTCTTTTGGTTCATAGCGGCATACCAATTATACAAGACTCCGTATGTCTTGTATTCTTTCGTAGCTTTAGCTGCATTTACATCTTTGCCATCATAGTTGAAAACAAAATAGAGCGGATCTCCATCACTGGTAGCGGCATCTTCCGGTTTGCTAACTGATGGTAAATAAGCCAAGTTCTCTGCCATCCATATTTGTTCACCAATTGTAACAATTTTGTATTCATGATTATCCCGTGGGTCAATCATCTTTCCTTCTTCCGGTTCTGGGGTTGGTTCGGTCTTTTTTAGTGTGACATTTACTTCACTTGTCGCCATGGCACCTTGATTGCCTTTGACGGTCAGTTCAATTTTTAGTGCTCCTACGGCTTGACTGGCTTCGAATGTGTATTCATAACTAAATGGAACAGAAGTTACTTCTGAAATTTGTTTGTCTCCGATTTTAAGAGTAACATTCGATATTTGACCAATGTCAACAGTTGCTTCTCCTTTGATTGTCATCTTTTCAGCTATGTCTATCATTGCCCCTTCGGTAGGAGAAGATATGGCACATGTTACATGTTGTTCTGGAGCGGGATCATTGTTGTCGTCACCACAAGCAATTAGTCCTAAGACTGCGAATAAAAAGAATCCAAATTTTTTCATAAATGTATTTATATTTAGTGAGTAATAATATAATCGTTAATCTTTGATGCAACGGACAGGAAGACCTACTCCCGGATTGAATTCTGCATTGGTTACAAATGTGTGGAGGTCTGACCATAAACGTACGGTGATACCGAATTCAGGTCCCATTTGTACTCCAGCTGTCGAACTCCACCAGCCGGCACTGTAGCAGGAATGCATCCAGTCTTCGTCACCTGCACATGCACGGAATCCGATGGGTAGACCGTTGAATAAGGTTGCATTATTCTTTTCCATTTCTACGCCAACCCAAGTTGGTTGAGGTTCTATTTCTGTATATTCCGGCAGCATCCACATTGTTGTTGAAGCTAAAGCTTTTGCTATTGCTGTTTCGTCTACCTGACCATCATTCATGATAGCGGCCATGCCGGAGTCTAAAACATATTTAGATAATGTCTGCCATTCTTTTTGTGAAGGAATATGCCATCCGTCAGGACAAACACCTTTTATATTCCGTGTTTCATCTTCTCCTAATGCTGTTTCACCTTGAAGTGCTGCAGGTAAGTTATAGTAGGCTCCATAAGCTTTTAAATAAGCTTTTCCCAAGTCTGTTTTGATATCACTGTCGAACATAACATAATATTTGGGCGCTGTTGAAGATATATCAAAATTCTGTTCCGGTAAATAACGTAAATTCTCTGCCATCCAGATTTGTTCTGCAAGTTGTATCGTCTTGTATACATTTCCATCACGTGTATCTGTGAGGTCTTCTCCATATTGAGGTGGTGCAGGCCTGTCACCGAGTTCTGTTGTGACAGTAATAGTTGCCAAAGCACTGCCTTCATGATCTCCTTTGACTGCTAATTCAATTTTCAACTCTCCTGGTTCAGCTTCCTTGGGGAAAGTATATTCATAATAGAATGGAACCGAACTTATGTCGGTAATAACTTCTCCTCCTACTTTAAGTTCAGCGGAGATAATTTTACCATAGTTAGTCGTTCCTTCTCCTCTGATAATCAGTTTGTCTGATATTATAACGGTTTCTCCGTTAGTCGGCATAAATATCTCACAGCTTACCTGTTGGTCTGGAAGTATTTCTCCTCCTCCGCCTGCGGTGCTGTTGTCATCTTTACAGCTTGCACCAAGTAATCCTAATGCCACGATAAAGCTAGTTAATAGTATCTTTTTCATATGTTATTGGATTATGTCTTCTTTAAATAGAATACAATTAATAAAAATGGACAGATTGTCTATAACCTTCTGTAGTTTTGCATCTTCATATACCCGGAAAACAAAACCGAAAGGATCACTCTCTTTTATTCCGGAAAAAGCGAAAACGAATGTTCCGTCTGTTAACATTACGGGGCCTAATGAGATTGTTACAGAAGGATCTTTTACATAATATAGGTCAGAGCTAAGAATTTCGAATGAGAGATATAAATTGTCCTCGAAGACTCCTAGGTTTTGACCGGCCCCAAAAGCCAGGCAATTGTCTATGGCTTTTGCTTTCAGTTTGTAAGGCAATCCGGTTAGAATGTTTGAAAGCAGGTATGTTCCGTCTTCCTGTTTTTCAATGATGACATCTTTCAAGCCGTAATTCATTTGCCCGTCTGAAAACATGCCTTGCCATGTTCCGGTAAGTTCGTCAACATCATATTGTATTACCTGATAAGAAGCCGATCTGTCTTTTGCTGCCACATTGACAATAGCTCCTCTCATTTTTCCGGAGGTATTTTCTTTTACCTTGAAATTTATTCCCTTCGCATTCTGTTCAAATGACAACCATTCTTGAGCTTCTGCGGGTATGTCTATTGTATAATCGAAAGAACTTTGTAATTTTATAGGTAGCGTAGCTGCTTTATTGTCGGTGCGGAGCATCCACTCGTCTTTACCGAAGATGAAAACAGCTCCGGATTGATTGATATTGAACGCCTTTTTTTCTACTCCGTTACTGATTGTCAATAAAGCATTTCTACCAGAGTATCCGGTGTTTTCTTTTACTTCGAATACTACTTCATTGGGGTTTACTTCTTTCAGCACACACCAGTCGGCATTAACATCTGCTGTTATATTGCCTGTTGCCTGAAGTTGTATGTAGCCTTTTCCTCCAGTCGCTTGGAAATTAGTATTTACAGCTTTGATCTCTAACCTGGATTCGCTGCTTTCCGTATCATTGCATCCCGCTATTGCTATGGTGCAAAGTACAAATAAGAATATATTAAAAAGCTTTCTCATAATTGTATTAATTACCTTCGTTTTCTTTTTCCATTAAGATTGAGTTATACCAACTCCAGTAACCCATTAGTCCTGAAGTTGAATATTCATCGGATGAATAAGCCCAGATTATCAATGACGTATTTTCTTGGCTTGCTTTATCCGCGAAGTAGAAAGTGAAAGGATTGATTTTCACCGTAACATTTACTAATCCGCTGCGTAAGCGTGAAGGCAAACTTAATTCTGTGTGAGCATATCCTTCTACACCTGCCGCACACGCAAAGTAGTAAGACGATGAAGAAACCGGACTTATACTTTGTGAATCTAAGATCAGTTTTCCGCTGGCTTTGTCATACAGAAGAGTGAAGTTGAATCCGCCAATACTTTTCAGAGTATAACTTTCTCCTCTGACTTTAGGAGTGATGGTTACAGATTGTGAAGTTGGACCTTCATCGTAATCGTCAACCGTTGCAGTGTAGGTACCGATATAGTCTTCATATTGCAGATAGTTTTCGGGATAATACTCTTTTAATACAATATCCGTTGCATCTGCATCGGTACAAACAAATAGCCTGAACTTTTTATCCCATTTGAAGTGCTGGACTTCAACTCCGTTGACATTATATGGAGACTGTAACTTCAGCCCTTTTTCTGTATAAATATATGGTAAACTTTCTGCACTGCTATAATCGGTACTGTAAACGGAGAATGTAGACATTGTGCCATTGTCACGTATAAAGTAGTTCAGTACTTGGCCCCCTTTCTCCATGCGATATGTATTCAGAAAAGCATCTTTCTCGATGTTAATGATATCCTCAAGCTGGATACGCCATGGTATATCTTTGGGCATAGGCGTCATTTCCATTATATTTTTATATTTTTTTCCTTGTAGAATAACCTTGTCGGGAGTTGCGCTCATGATAATAAACTCATAATCTCCTCCCACGTTCATGTTCAGGCCTAAAGGACCTGAAAACATGTGGATCAGCTGGTTGTATGAGTCGAAAGTGAGCATAGTGCTTTGTTCCGATTTAACTTGATACAGGGAGGTTATTATGGTACCCGGCTTGTAACCTTCTGCTCCTGCTTCCGACGCCATTTCTACCTGTTTTCCATCAAATTTCATTAGTAGGGTGACTGCACCTGCAGAATAGTTGCTTCCTATGTAATATTCCAGTTTCCATCCGTTCGGAACATCTTTAAGAATCTCCTGACATTTTATTACATCGGCTGTAGCTCTGTTGGCGGATGATTCGTCGAATATTTCTTCTTCAGAGAAAAGACAAGATTGTAATACAATGCAAATCAATGCCAGAAGTGTGTATATTGATAGATATTTCTTCATAATTTTCATAGTTTATTCAATAATACTTAAGTCTACATTGCCGTTTGCTATATCATCTTGGCGGCGTAGAACGATGTCGCGTAATTCGTCCAGATTGATTCCCCAGGTTTGTTCCATGTAACTATAGACTATTTCGAATTTTTGCTTTATGAGTGCACGGCCGTTTTCACCGGCATTCTGCAGCATGTTATTCCAGTAGTCTTTGGTATTTGTGACATACACTGCGATGTTTTCCACAAAATCTTCACGTGATTCACTCATTGCGTAGGAAGTGACAAATCCTTGTTGCCATGCATTGCGGTTAGCTCCCACCATATACCAGTCGCTGCCGATATAGGCATTTTCTGTGATACGATCAAATGCCGGATCATAGTTTTTGGTTTGATGCAGGATGTGGGCGAACTCATGATGCATTGTCTGGAAATAGTAGTCGTTTAACAGGTTAATATCTATTTGGTCGGGATTGATGTCATTTACATTGTATAATGTAATTTTCATGCCGCCTTCAGCTGTTCCCAATACCATAGTTCCATTGTCTTCATAGGCGGGGGAACCGATAAAGTGGATTGTCTTAGGAATATATTGGCGTAAGAAGTTCGGATTGCCTGTTGCTTCATCGTATGCTTCCAGCCACACATGTTTGATAATTTTAGCCAGTACCACGGATTTTTTGTATTCGGCAGGTGCTAATACGTGTGTCATGTCGCTCTCGTTATCTTCCATGCGATATTTTAATGCAATGTTGTATGGATGGGTATAATTGCCTAATATCCACTTGTCGAATGGGTTGCGATCTACTTCTTCTGTGGAGAAAATGCTGTTTGCTTTGTCTACGTCTTCGTCATTGTTGCAAGCACCCAGTCCACAGGTCAATGTCATGATTAAACTATATATGATGTATTTCTTCATATTTTTTTCCTCCTAAAGTTATTTAGTCATTTCTTGGATTTGGTTGCATACCTGCTGTAATGACACTGGCCGGTAGCTGAATTGCACGTCTGGGGTCATTTGTGTCCATCTTGTCGGTGATATTCACCAAGGTATAACCTTCATAATAACGGCGGTAGATTATAATGCCATAGCGTTTTATATCTTGCCATCTAAGCCCCTCTTCTAAGGTTAGCAGACGTCTTGCATGTAGAATACAATGTATTAGATTCTCCTGCATTCCTTTTTCTACTACAAAATCCGGATGCAATTCCTTTTTTACTGTCGGAGCTTCCGGTGTGTAATATTTTAGTCGGGCATAAAAATCATTGATTGTCTCCTTGGTCAAAGTTTGAGTGTTTTTTGTAAAGGCTTTCTGCCAGGCATCTATATCGGCGGCAGCTTCGTCATAACGTTTTAGTAACGTGTAGGCTTCAGCCCGGCAAAGCAATGCTTCATCGGTGGTAAAAGCAGGATACAGCATATAGCCGATCCAACTGTTGCCCGACGTGAATTGCTGATAGATAACTAAGCGGCGGAATCCGTTCTTTATAGAGCCACCGGGTGAAAATGGGATCTGATGATAACTTGACTGATCTCCCCATGGACCTTCGGATTTACAACTTTCCGAAGCAGTAATATTGTTCATGCAATATCTTTCGCAGTTGGCATAACCCGGATCGGAAACCAATGGCCAATATGAAGCTGCTGATATTACCATTAGATTGGCACGGTTATCTGCATCTACATAAGCGTTCGGCTGTATATTCTTGTTGGGAGATAAAGCTCCTAATGCAGCCCAGTCACGTAAATATTGGGACGCATTATTACCGAGTACTATATTGGCATAATTGATAACTTTCTGACAGTTGGAAAAATCCGGTTGTGTATAATATAGATAAAAGCGGGCTGCAAATGCATAAGCGGCCTTCTTATTAAAATGATATTTTACCCGTGAGTAAATATTGTCATCAATTAAAGGCAGTCCTTCTTCTAAATCGGCTGCAATATTTTCGTATACTTCAGCAACTGTTCCGCGTGAGTATTGTGGATTTACAGATGTTTCCGGTTCTTTTATGTAAGGTATACCCAAGTCTTTGTCTCCATTTGTACCATACGCTTTGCAGAATGTGGTAGCTAATACAAAATGATTGTATGCACGGCATATCAAAGCTTCGCCTTTTTGGGCTGATAATGATTGAGGATTTCCCATCTGCTCAATAGCCGCCAAGGCTTGGTTGGCTGATGCAATCGAGTTATAACAGTCATTCCATAAAGCATGAGGAGAGTCCTGATTTTCTTCAGTCGTTTGTTGCCAACGGTACAAATGTTCGTTTAATCGGAAAAGGTAGCTGTATGCTCTGCTATTTTCATCGATATTGTCACTGTAAAATTCTCCTATGTGGCAGTTGGTAGTCATAGGATATGCAGATACCAGAACTTTAGTAATACTTTCTTCAGTAGTCAATTCGGTTCGGTTATCCGGCATTTCATCTAAAAAGTCACTACAGGAAGTTGTTCCCAAGCATAGAGCTGAAATGAGTGTTGTATATAAGACGTTTCTGTATTTCATCATTTTTATAATTATCTGAATGGTTAAAATCCTAATCTAAGAGTCAATGTAAACTGACGAGGTACAGGGGAAGCTACTCCACCGGTATTGAAGAATTCCGGGTCCTGTCCGTTGAGTTTTTTATCTGCATAAATCAGGAATAAATTGGTAGCCTGAAGTTTCAAAGATAAATTAGATATCTTTGCTGGTGCAATCCATGATTGGGGGAAGTCATAGGACAAGGATATTTCCTTCATACGGATAAAGTCTCCCTTGGCAATTCGTTCTGTAGAATAATTGTAGGCATTATATGCATACATTAAATCTTTATTATCTTCATATTGGCGTTTCGAGATAATAGCGGGGATATTCGTGCGTTTCTCATCACCTGGCACTGTCCAGCGATTCTTGAATTCGCGTGGCATAGAAGATAAGTCACTGTATTGATAGCTGAAACATGGATTCAAACGTACTACATTACCAAATGAATAGGTGATGAATACATTCAGTTTGAATGCTTTATAAGTGAAAATATTACCAAAACTTCCTGTTATGGTAGGATCAGTAGGACCTTCATATTTTAGGTAGTCTATGTTGTCACGTGTCTGAAAATCAATATCGGTACTGGTTATTTTTCCATTGATATTATACATCGGGATACCATTTGAATTTAGGCCGACAAATGGAATGGAAAACAAACCACGTACCGGGTAACCCTGACGGGCAAAACCGTAACCTGAAACTAAATCCATTACGCTGGAACGGGCATTCAGTTCTGTAACTTCATTTTTTGCTTTGGAAAAGATGAAGTCTGTATGCCATGAAAAGTCTTTCGACTGGATATTCTTACTTGAGATGGTGAACTCGATACCATGTGATTTCATGGAAGCTATATTGGCATATTTGTAGATAGAACCGCCTACTCCTTGTGTCGGGGTAATACCAATCAGGTCATAGTTGTTGCGTTTATACCAGTCGATCGAAAAATTGATCCGGTTGTCTAAGAATCCCATGTCGGCACCGATGTTCAACTCATGCTTTTTTTCGTAGGTTAATTCACTGTTTTCAGGATCAGATACATAAAGTCCTGTTTCCTGTCCGCTGGTGAAAGGACGAAATGGTGAATAACTAGTGATTATGGCATGTGAGTTGGTCACATATTCCGGTCCTCTATCGGCTGTTAAAGAGTAGGATGCTTTGAATGTTAAGTGTGACAGTACAGAGCTGAATGTCTTGAAGAAATTTTCTTCATGTACATTCCATGCTCCTGACATATTCCATGTAGGAAGCCAGCGGGAAGAACGGCTTTTTCCCATGCGATTGGTGCCTTCATAGCGGAATGTTCCGTTTACTGTATAACGTCCATCATAAGAATAAGTTGCGTTGGCAAAGCCTGCTACACTTCTTGTTGTTGTATGGTTTAATCCATAATAGCTTTCACCGGATTCAATGCCCTTCTTGAAGAATTCATATACATACGATGGTATTTCACCCATTGTATATTGCATTCCCCATCCTTGAAAATAATTTTGCATACGTTTCAAATCATTTACTTCCATACCGGCGAAAAGATTGGTTATATGCTTTTCTGCAAATAAATGATTCCAGGATGCTGTGGCACGGAAGTCTACCCCCAACATACGATAGTCCTTACGCTGGTAGATACCTCCTTCCGGTAGTATACTGATAGGCAAAGCATACGGATTATCCGGATTGGTATACAATAAGTTGTTTTCGTCACGAATGGTAGCGTCGTCCATTCCTGTGCGATAAGCGGTTGCCTGATTCGAGTGATCTTTGATATTGTGTTCTTGTGAAGAAGCCTGATATCTGACTGCTCCTAATGCACTTAGCTCTAACTCCGGAAGTGCTTTCCATTTTATTTCTCCTTGAAACTTAACATCAGCTACATTCAAATCCATATAATTGTTATCCAATTCATGGAGGATATTGAACGGTGCATAGTTGGCTGTATAGTCAACTGTTGGATCTAGTGCACGTGATGTATTTAGTGCATACGAATAGGGATTGATGTCAAACTGACGGGTAACTTCTCCACTTGCTGCATTAACCTCTGAACTTAGTGTCCCGGGGGCTTTCTGTTTACGGTAGGAAGCACTGGAGATCAGGTTTATAGATAAATTCTTATATATATTATATGTTGTATTTAAATTAGCAGTATAACGTTTTACTTCGCTTTGTTTATACCATCCCGGATCTGACATCGCACTTAATGAAGCATAGAATGAAGACTTTTCAGTTCCGGAAGTGATGCTGACCGAATGGTTTTGTGTAACGTTGTTGGAAAATAAGGTATTGAACCAGTCGGTATTTCTCATTTCCGCTTCGCGCAGGTAAGCATTACGTGCTTCCGGTGTGTTGGCAAGTCCGAATTGTCCTGTAACCGGGTTATATTGATTGATTAATTGATACATACGTCCATATACACCACTATCTTTGGCACGGTAAGTATCGCTGTTATTAAGCCATCCTTTCTGCTCCATCTCTTTGTAGATTCCCATTTGTTCCTGCGAATTCATAATGTTGAATTCTTTATAACTGGGAATCATACGGGTTGTAAATTCACCGGTATAGCTCATTTTGCTAACGCCGGCTTTTCCCTTCTTGGTTGTTACTACAATAACCCCTGCCATGGCTCGTGCGCCATAGATAGAGGTTGCTGATCCGTCTTTCAATATTTGAAAGCTCTCGATATCATCTGAATTCAACCCGGCAATGGCTGAACTGATTAGCGTCTCTGCATCTCCTGAAGATAAGTCATCCGGACCTACGTCAATAGCATCCTCCATGATGACTCCATCTACTACCCATAATGGCTTTGAACTACCGAAAATAGATGTGGCACCGCGTACCCGAATTTTCGGGGCAGTACCAAACGTGCCGGAAACATTTTGTACAGATACGCCTGCGGCGCGTCCTTCAAGTCCACGGCTGATATCAGGCAAACCATCTAGTTTCACTTCATCTGCGGACAATTGTTTGGTTGCTCCTGTAAACAGGCGTTTATCCATTTTTTGCATACCTGTTACTACTACTTCTGATAAAGTTTGTACATCAGGCATTAATGTAACATTCATAGTTGGGGTAGGAGTCAGATCTTGTGGCTTCATTCCTATATAAGAAAATTGTAACAGGGATTTATTGGATACATTTTCTATCGAAAACTTTCCGTCTATGTCTGTTAATACACCGGACTTGCTTCCCTTGATGACAACAGTTGCACCGATGAGAGGCTGTCCGTCATCACCGGAAATTACCACTCCTTTTACATTGAATACTTTCGCTTGCTTGGAAGGACCTTTGGAAGTAATTGTGATAAATTGATCTTCAATATGGTATTCTAGTGGCTTATTGGCTAAGATAATATCGAGAGTCTGCTCTATACTCTTATCTTTGACAGAGCCGGAAACGGTGAATTTCTTGACATCGTCATACGTAAATAGGATTTTGTAGCCGGAGAGTTTTTCCAGACGTTTAAGTACGGACGGCAATCGTTCGTTGCTAATCTCAATCGTGATTTTCTTTTGTGATTGCGTTTGAGCATTAACTTGGTAAGGCTGGAAGCACAATACGCATAGAAAACACACAATAAATAAGTTCCAATTATTTCTCATACGTTTGTTTTTAATAACACAATTTGGACATGTTTATATAACTAATGCGTACGAGAAAAGAAAATGGATACCCCTTTTGCGATTTATTTTTTAATAAAAGTGATATTTTGTTGTTTCTTGCATAGATTTGTTATACTTATGCAATAAAAACCTAGTCTATGGTAAGCGTATTGCCTTGCAAGGTGACAGTGACTTTTTTCATTCTGTTAAGCAATGAGATTGTATGCTCTAAATCTTTAGTGCGATCGGATATGAAGTGCATTTTATATGTCATTGCTTCTTTGTTTCTGAATTCTATGTTTACATTGTACCAGCGTCCTAAGTTTTGCATAATATCTTTCAATGTAATATTGTCAAAATAGAAATAGCCGTCTTTCCAATAGACGTAAGAGTCTAAGTCTACTTCTGTTAGAACGAAATTTCCATCAGATTGCAGGTGTGCGTCTTCTCCCGGATATAGTCGGGTATATGATCCTCCTTTTGTGTTACTTACTTCTACTTTCCCGTTAATAAGTACTACATGAGTATCTTCGGGAGTATAGCTACGTATATTGAATTCCGTGCCGAGAACGCGGGTTTGGACTGTCTTGGTTTTTACAATAAAGGGACGCTTGGCGTCTTTGGCTACCTTGAAATAAGCTTCGCCTTCTAAAGTAACGATACGCTCGTTGCCAATAAAGGCTGTAGGGTAAACAAAATTACTATTGGCATTCAGCCAGACTTCTGTGCCGTCACATAATACCACTTTGAAACTTTCACCTCGTGGCACGGTAAGTACGTGTGTCTGTGTAGTTGTTGAGATGACTTGCCTATAATCCAGCTCTTTCTTTTCAGACTTTGCAATGGCGGTTTTAGGCAGGACTTGATTGTTTGACTGCGGTTCGTCTAACACAATTTTTTCTCCATCATCTTTTTGCAAAACAATATGTTGGGGAGTAGTATCAGCAGTGAATACAGTGATTGGTTCTAGTGCAGGGGTTGTCAGGCTATTAATTAAGTAGTAACTCCCGAATAGAACGGTAATCATGGCGGCTATTCCGATAGTTATTTTCCAGAGATTGGAACGCATTCGTGTTGAATGTTGTTTTTTCTTGAATCGCTCCAATTCCATTTTTACATTGGGAAGTTCTATTCCTCCTTTTTGTTGTAGGAAAAGACTACTATCCATGATGTCGCGACAAGCTTGCAGGACTTCTTTATCTTTAAGCATCTCCTGCAGCTGTTCGTCGTTTATATCTGAAGAACTCTCCATGATGTCGAGCGCCTTCTCTACAGATTCATCTGTATTGTTTATATTGTCAATATCTTTATTCATCACTGTTTGACTGTATCATACTTGTTTATATTACGTTTAATCATAAAATAAAGATACCTGATTTATGATTTTTTTGCACATTCTTCACGTATCACCTGTAATGCTTTCACAATATGCTTCCTGACTGCACTGACACTGATATTTAATTCTTCTGCCACTTCCTGATATTTCTTGCGCTGAATATAACATTCTTCTAAAATATGCCTGGTATGTGGAGTCAGTTTTTCCATTGCCTTGCTGATATGCATCATTCTTTCATCCTGCTCCAGATATTCCGTTTCAACATAACTTTTGGTCAATTCGGAATAGATTTGTACATACTGTTCATGTGTATTCTGATGTCGTAGGAAGTCAATGCTTTTGTTGCGAACGTAAACGTATAGATAAGATTTAGCCGTGGCTTTATCTATTTTTGCATAATTGGCCCAAATAAATTCGAAGGCGTCGCTTACGATATCCTTGCTAGCCTCCATATTATTAATCAGGTGAAATGCATAATAATAAAGTTGAGGATAGTACTCTTTAAAAAGAAAATCAAAATCGGCCTTATCTTCCACGTGCTTTAAAAGTGTTGAATAGTAAATAAATCGCGTTGCAAATAAACAAATAATAATTGAGAAAAGCAAAATGGCTTTTATTTTATATTTATCGTATCTTTGTGGCATCATATTTTTTCAATCAATATTCATGTAGGACCTGAAAAGTAATAATGGAGAGTATTTTAATTACAGGCGCGAGTGGTTTTATCGGCAGTTTCATCGTGGAGGAAGCGTTGAAGCGAAAGTTTGGTGTGTGGGCCGGGATTCGTTCTACGAGTAGCAAGCGGTATTTGAAAAACCGGAAAATCCACTTTCTGGAACTGGATTTTGCGCACCCTAATGAACTTCGTGCCCAACTCTCCGGGCATAAAGGCACTTACAACAAATTTGATTATATCATTCATTGCGCCGGTGTTACAAAGTGCCCCGACAAGCACTCTTTTGACTATGTGAATTATCTTCAGACCAAATATTTTATCGATACGTTGAAGGAGCTGAATATGGTTCCGAAACAGTTTATCTATATAAGTACATTGAGTGTGTTCGGACCTATACGTGAGAAGGACTATACTCCGATAAAAGCGGACGACCCTGCGGTACCCAATACTGCTTATGGATTGAGCAAGCTGAAAGCGGAGTTGTATATTCAGAGTATGCCCGGTTTCCCTTATGTCATTTATCGTCCTACAGGAGTCTATGGACCTCGTGAAGCTGATTACTATCTGATGGCAAAGTCTATCCGGAAACACGTTGATTTCTCGGTAGGTTTCCGTCGTCAGGACTTGACTTTTGTGTATGTGAAAGACATTGTGCAGGCTATTTTCCTGGGAATAGAGAAAAAAGTAGTTCGTAAGGCGTATTTCTTGACAGACGGGAAAGTTTATAAAAGCCGTGCCTTTTCGGATCTGATACAAAAAGAATTGGGTAATCCGTTTGTTCTTCACTTGAAATGTCCATTAATTGTGCTAAAAGTTATATCTTTGTTCGCTGAATTCATTGCTACACGTTCCGGGAGGAGCAGTACCCTGAATTCGGATAAATATAAGATAATGAAACAACGCAACTGGCAATGCGATATAACCCCGGTAATGGATGAACTGGGGTATGTGCCCGAATATGATTTGGAAAAGGGAGTTCGGGAAACCATTGCCTGGTATAAAAATGAAGGATGGCTTTAGACTTATTTAAGCGCATAGAAACCCGGAAAGGGTTGTTTGCTGTGGAAAAGATTACATTGATTTATAATCTGTTGACTTCCATATTGATTCTGTTCCTGTTTCAGCGGATGGATCATCCATGGCACATGTTGCTGGATAGGGCGATGATCGCGGCAATGACTTTTTTATTGATGTATCTTTATCGTCTTGCTCCCTGTAAATTTTCGGCGTTTGTGCGTATTGTTATTCAGATGAGTCTGCTGTCTTACTGGTATCCGGATACTTTCGAGTTCAATCGTTTCTTTCCGAATTTAGATCATGTATTTGCAACTGCCGAACAGTTTATTTTCAATGGTCAGCCTGCTATTTGGTTCTGCCATACGTTTCCACATCTTATAGTCAGCGAGGCATTCAATATGGGATATTTCTTTTATTATCCGATGATGCTGATTGTGGCTCTATTCTATTTCATTTATAAATTTGAGTGGTTCGAGAAGATGTCTTTTGTGCTTGTCACTTCTTTCTTTATTTACTATCTGATTTATATATTCGTTCCTGTTGCAGGCCCTCAATTCTATTTTCCTGCCATTGGTATTGATAATGTATCTAAAGGTATTTTCCCTGCTATTGGTGATTATTTCAATTATAATCAGGAGTTGCTTCCCGGACCGGGCTATCAGCACGGATTTTTTTATAGTTTGGTGGAAGGCTCGCAGCAAGTGGGTGAACGCCCTACGGCGGCATTCCCCAGTTCGCATGTAGGCATTTCTACTATTCTGATGATTATGGCTTGGCGTGGCAGCAAGAAGTTGTTTGCCTGTCTTATACCTTTCTATATGTTGCTCTGTGGGGCTACCGTATATATTCAGGCGCATTATGTGATTGATGCCATTGTTGGTTTCTTCTCTGCATTCCTATTGTATGTAGTCGTAACCTGGATGTTCAAAAAGTGGTTTGCGCAGCCGATGTTTAAATAGAAACCAAAGACCTTGACGTTTTAATTAGATCATGTTATTCTTCAGGAACAAGTACAAGTTCCTGAAGAATAGATATAATAGGTGCTGATTTAAATTTCCGGATTTTCTTTGCGTTGGGAAGTGATTTCATCAAATATCCGGAAAAGCTCTTCTTTTGTTTCTGCCCGTAACATCGCAATACGTGTGTTGCGGAAGTTAGGGATTCCCTTGAATAGAGGGCTTGCGGCCAGATGACGGCGTACATGCAAAATACCTCTACGCTCATCGAGCAGATTAACGCTGTCTACCACTTCCTGACGAAGTACTTCCATACACCATTCAAAACTAAGTGGAGGTAATTCTTCACCTGTCTCTAAATAGTGTTTTACTTCCTTGAATATCCATGGACGACCGAAGCTGGCGCGACCGATCATCACAGCATCTACTCCATAACGGTCAAAACACTCCTTACAGCGTTGAGGACTGGTCACGTCTCCATTGCCGATAATGGGAATATGCATTCTCGGATTATTCTTCACTTCGCCTATCAGTGTCCAATCCGCCTCTCCGGTATACATTTGTGCGCGGGTACGGCCATGTATAGTCAATGCGGCTATGCCACAATCTTGCAATTGTTCCGCTAATTCTACAATTACTTTATTGTTTGCATCCCATCCCAAACGAGTCTTCACTGTTACGGGTATTTTCACCGCATCTACGACAGCACGGGTGATCTCCAGCATCTTGGGGATATTTTGTAGCATACCTGCTCCTGCACCTTTTCCGGCGACTCTTTTCACCGGACATCCGAAGTTTATATCCAGAATGTCAGGTTGTGCCTGCTCTACAATCTTGGCAGCTTCCACCATTGTCTCTGTATCTTTCCCGTATATCTGGATGGCGACAGGACGTTCTGCGTCACTGATACTTAGTTTCTGTGCAGTCTTGCTGACAGCACGTATCAGTGCATCACTCGATACAAACTCGGTGTACACCATGTCTGCTCCGAATTTCTTGCACATCAGGCGGAAAGCCGGATCGGTTACATCCTCCATCGGGGCAAGTAAGATGGGGTGTTTTCCTAAATCTATATGGGCTATTTTCATATATAATATTACTGCTTATTAAAGTTTTTATTGGTTGCTTTATATTTCTGTTTCGGATGGTTGGGAATTCCGGGGTATAGTCTCTCTATTGTACCGTTTTGAAACATTCTGGGGATAATAAAATTGATAAGATATTTAGGTGTTTTATGAACTTTTGTTGCTATTTCTTCAATACTAATATAGTCTTGTGATAGCGAAATGATGAGTGCTTGCAATTCTTCAAAAGTCATTCTTTGTTTATTTTGCTTTGAACTCTCCATGTTACTCTTCAGACTCTCCATATTACTTTCCGAGCTTTCCATATTACTTTCCGAGCTTTCCATATTATTCTCTGAACTTTCAACCTTATCTTCCAAAGTTTCAAACTTTCCCTCAGATTCATTAATATGGTATTTCGTTCCTCTGCCATTTCCTTCTGCAATCAAAAATCCTTCATTACAGAGTTTTTTTAGCATCTTTGTGATATCTGAACGATGTTGAGGAACAACGTATTGTAGTTGAGTGTTATTAATCTCATTTTCACTATAACAAGTAACCAAAGCCGTTAACTCATCTTGGGTTAGTTTTTCAATCTTTCCATCAAATAGTTCTTTTAGTTTGATTACAGCATCATCCGGTAATAAACTTATCATAGGTAAAGTTAGTTCCACCTTGTCCGGACGGTTCAATTCTTCAACATACGGTTTTTGCCAGTTAGCTTCTCTCCAACCTTTTATAATCTTATTTACACCGCTACCAGCTTTCTCCGAGAAACCGATTAGCATGAACATTTTTTGTAATGCTTTATTACGGCATATGCTGTCTCCCCCTGAATAATATTGTGTTTTGCTGACCAACATTGTTCCGGGATTCTTGAAGCGGTATTTATCTACCCACTGTTCAACAACAATGTTTCCTTCTTCCGAGAAATCACAATGAATAAGTGTGTTGATAAATGCTTCACGTATTGCAATATGTGTGGGAGTCTCATCAATTCGTATACCATTTCTTATTTGGAAAGGTTTAGGGAGTATGACAGTCAGTTTAGGGTATACTTTGCGATAAAATTGGAAGAGATTTGCTTCCCAAGTTCCGTCCGGGCAGATACGATCTGACCATCTGATAGAATCGTCTGCTCCTAAATGTTCCCTATAATCTGGAAAATAATTAGGAGCGCATTCAGGATCTGTGATACTTTCTGTTTTGCCGAACATAAGTATTCCGGCTAAAGTGAAACCTTCCTCTTTAGTATGCCGGTCTTTACGATACGCTTCCAATTTTGTCAGAAATTCCAGGTCATTCAGGCTAAGCCATGGATGAGATGGTTTCAGATTGGCAAATAGTTGCCTGTATTGTGTCAGGGTTTCCTTATCAATATCTTCTATGGAATAATTGCACAGGATTCTGGAATCACGTGGGTGGTTTTCGTCCGAATCTGCAATCAAGCGTTTCACTTCAGCATCTGTACATTTATAATCGCCTTCATGGTTACGTTTAAATGTATGTCCGCCAAAAGGATTTCTTGTTCTGTAGATAGGACGTTGTATACGGGTTGCACGAGGAACATAAATGAGGAGCAGATTTTTTCCTTTATAACAACCTTCATACAGGTCGTTATCAGAAAGCAGATTCTCATTTACACAATCCGGATTATTAATCTGATTCCAAAAGTCTTTTTTGTACTGGCTGATTTGTTCTTTTGTCAGTCCTTCAATAATGAATTGCTGTTTATACTCTTTCACACCAAGTATAATAACTCCTCCATCTGTATTGGCAAAAGAAGAATAAGTGTCCCATAAACTGTTGGGAAGACCATCTTTGGCAATCTTGAATTCCAAATCTACAGCTTCCTCTTTTTGTATCAACGAGTCTATATAGTCGGTGAAATCCCACTCTTCCAGATTGTTGAGTACGATTGGTTTCTTATTTTCCATTTCTTCTTTCTGCTTTATTCTCTGCAAAAATACGGATAAATTCGTACCTTTGCACACTTCTATCATATTAATGATTATTGGACAGTAAAATGAATATAAAAGATTTTGAAATAATGGCTCCTGTGGGTTCGCGCGAATCTCTTGCTGCGGCCATTCAGGCAGGTGCCGATTCTATCTATTTCGGTATAGAAAACCTGAATATGCGTGCCCGTTCGGCTAATACATTTACGATTGATGATTTGCGGGAAATAGCCCGTACGTGTGACGAGTACGGGATGAAGAGCTACCTGACGGTCAATACGATTATCTATGATAAAGATATCCCTCTGATGCATACCATTGTCGATGCGGCCAAGGAAGCGGGAATTTCTGCGGTAATTGCAGCTGATGTGGCAGTGATGAATTATGCCCGTCAGATAGGGCAGGAGGTACATCTTTCCACCCAGTTGAATATCTCCAATGCGGAGTCTTTGAAATTCTACGCGCAATTTGCAGATGTGGTAGTATTGGCCCGTGAGTTGAATCTGGAACAGGTGGCCGAGATTTATCGTCAGATACAGGAAGAACATATCTGTGGTCCGAGCGGTGAACAACTTCGTATCGAAATGTTCTGCCACGGCGCGCTTTGTATGGCAGTATCGGGTAAATGCTATCTCTCTTTACATGAGATGAATCATTCGGCCAATCGCGGTGCTTGTATGCAGGTATGTCGTCGTTCTTACACGGTTCGTGATAAGGAAACGGATGTGGAACTGGATATTGATAACGAATATATCATGTCTCCCAAAGACTTGAAGACCATCCATTTTATGAATAAAATGTTGGATGCCGGTGTACGTGTATTCAAGATTGAAGGCCGTGCCCGTGGACCTGAATATGTACGTACGGTGGTTGAATGTTACAAAGAAGCTATCAAGGCTTATTTGGATGGAACATTCACCGATGAAAAGATTGCGGCTTGGGATGAACGCCTGAAAACCGTATTCAACCGTGGCTTCTGGGATGGATATTACTTGGGACAGCGTTTGGGCGAATGGACCAGGAATTATGGTTCGGCAGCTACGGAACGTAAGATTTATGTAGGCAAAGGTATCAAATACTTCTCTAATATCGGAGTTTCCGAATTCCTGGTAGAAGCAGCTGAAGTAAGTGTAGGCGATAAGCTTCTCATAACAGGACCGACTACCGGTGCCCTATTTATGACTTTGGAAGAAGCCCGTGTTGACTTGGAATCTGTGCAAACAGTGAAGAAGGGACAGCATTTCTCTATGAAATCGGATAAGATACGTCCCAGTGACAAGTTGTATAAACTGGTATCGACCGAAGAATTGAAGAAGTTCAAAGGACTCGATATTGAGCAAAAAAGAGGCTAACTGTTATTTCTCAACTTTTAATTCTCAATTCTCAATTTAAATGAACTATATCTATGAATTGGAAATGAAGGTTCGCGATTACGAATGTGACCTTCAAGGTATTGTCAATAATGCCAATTATCAGCACTATCTGGAACATACTCGTCACGAGTTTCTGACTTCGGTGGGTGTCAGTTTTGCTGCACTTCATGAGCAAGGAGTCGATCCGGTAGTGGCACGTATTAGTATGGCATTCAAGACTCCATTGAAAAGCGGAGATGAGTTTGTCTCGAAACTATATATGAAAAAGGAAGGTATCAAATATGTGTTTTATCAGGATATCTTCCGTAAGAATGATAATAAAGTAGTAGTGAAATCCACTGTTGAGACGGTATGTGTGGTAAACGGACGTTTAAGTGACAGCGAATTGTTCGATAATGTCTTTGCGCCCTACCTGAAATGAACAGCTCCGAAGAAGAACAAATTTATAGTATTGCTCTGACAATGGTGCCCGGTATCGGGCACATAGGAGCAAAACATTTGATAGATGGAATGGGTAATGCCGTTGATGTCTTCCGTCTGCGCAAAGAAATACCGGAACGTATTCCAGAAGTAAGTCAACGGGTGATAGAGGCATTGGATTGTCCGCAAGCTGTGCTCCGCGCTGAACAAGAATATGAATTTATCCGGAAGAATCGGATCTCCTGTCTGTCCTTTCATGATGAGGCTTATCCTTCCCGTTTGCGGGAATGTGAAGATGCTCCTGTCGTTCTTTTCTTTAAAGGAAATGCTGATCTAAATTCCCTTCATATCCTGAATATGGTAGGAACCCGTAATGCTACTGATTATGGGACACAAATTTGCGCCTCTTTTCTGCGGGATCTGAAAGCACTTTGTCCTGATGTACTTGTAGTCAGCGGACTTGCTTATGGAATCGATATTCATGCGCATCGTGAAGCTTTGGCCAATGAATTACCTACAGTAGGTGTTTTAGCTCATGGGCTGGATCGTATCTATCCTCATGTCCATCGGAAAACAGCTGTTGACATGCTTGAGAAAGGGGGATTACTGACCGAATTTCTGTCCGGCACCAATCCCGACCGGCATAACTTTGTCAGCCGTAACCGTATTGTCGCCGGTGTGTGTGATGCTACAATTGTCATTGAATCAGCAGAGAAAGGCGGTTCACTGATTACAGCCGAACTTGCCGAAGGTTATCATCGCGACTGTTTCGCTTTCCCCGGTCGCGTGAATGATGAATATTCAAAAGGATGCAACCTGTTAATCAGAGAAAACAGAGCTTCTTTGTTATTATCAGCCGAAGATTTTGTGAAGGCTATGGGCTGGGAGGTTAGTGCTCATTCGGCAAAAGTGGCAAATGTGCAGCGTAGTCTTTTTCTTGATTTGTCTGAAGAGGAGCAAAAGGTTATTGAAATTCTTGAGAAACGAGGCAATTTACAGATTAATACATTAGTAGTTGAAGCGGATATTCCCGTGCAGAAAATGAATACGATTCTTTTCGAGCTTGAAATGAAAGGTGTAGTTCGTGTGTTGGTAGGGGGAATGTACCAGTTATTATAGTAATTTCCTGATAATTTGTATACTTTATATTGTGGAGAAACAGAAACCTTTTCGTATTTTTGGCAAAATTTCGAAGGTACAATGAGCATGGCAAAAAAGACAAAAGCAGATAAAAAGACGAAAAGCACAGTGAATAAAGTTTCTTATCATTATCGACCGGACAATATGACTTTGCAAGACTGGCAGATTGCTTTGCGGAGGCAGGCGGCAATGAAAGAGAAGTTTGTAATATTTGAGAGAGACAAAAAAGAATATCCCGGTTATTATACGGTGATAAATCCTACATCCGGCAATGAATATAATGTGGTATATAGAGGACATCAGAGTCCTTGGAATTATTGTTCGTGTATGGATTTTAAGGCAAGCCAATTGGGTACTTGCAAACATTTGGAAGGAGTCAAACTATGGATTAGAGAGAAAAGACGTAAAGTTTGCCGTGTCACGCCACCGTATTCTTCCGTATACCTGTCTTATCAGGGAGAGCGTAAAGTTTGCTTGCGAATCGGTACGGACAATGAGGAGGAGTTCCGCAAACTGGCAAGTCCTTATTTTACTCCCGACGGAGTGATGCGCCCTGCCGCCATTGACTCGATAACTGAATTCTTGAGGGCTGCTACCCGCCTGAATAACACATTCCGTTGGTATCCCGACGCACTGGGATTTATACTTGAACAGCGTGATTTGCGGCGGCGGTCGCAATTGCTACCGGACTATGCTTCGGACACAGCATTGGACACATTGCTGAAAACAAAACTTTACCCTTATCAGAAAGAAGGAATCCGTTTTGCTTTTCGTGCCGGAAAATCTATCATCGCGGATGAAATGGGACTGGGCAAAACTATCCAGGCTATTGGAACGGCTGAACTGATGAGGAAGCATCAGTTTATATCTTCCGCTCTGATTATATGCCCTACATCATTGAAATATCAATGGAAAAAGGAAATAGAGCGTTTTACCGATGCCAAGGCTATTGTGGTAGAAGGAAATCACCTGACCAGGAAAGTGCTATATGGAGCGGAAGAATTTTATAAGATAGTGTCTTACAACAGTGTGTGCAATGATATTAAAATCTTGAAGTCTCTTCATACTGATTTCCTTATCATGGATGAAGTGCAGCGTCTGAAGAACTGGAATACTCAAATATCCAAAGCAGCCCGTCATATTGAGTCGGATTATTCGGTTATTTTATCCGGTACTCCATTGGAGAATAAGTTGGAGGAACTTTATTCCATCATGCAGTTTGTCGACCAGTTTTGTTTGGGACCTTATTATCAGTTTCTTGACCAGACTGTTGTCCGGTCGGATACGGGTAAGGTGGTTTCTTACAAGAATCTGAATGCCATTGGCGAGCAGATGAAGAACGTACTGATTCGCCGCCGGAAAAAAGATGTAGCTCTCCAGTTGCCCGGGCGGATGGATAAAGTTCTGTTTGTGCCGATGACTGAGCAACAGAGGAATATGCATGATGAATATCAGTCTATCGTGTCGCAACTAGTATTCAAATGGACGAAAACCCGTTTCCTGAGTGAGAAAGACCGGAAGCGGCTATTGTTGATGCTTAGCCAGATGCGTATGCTTTGCGACAGCACTTATATTCTTGACCAGAAAACCCGTTATGATACGAAGGTGGAGGAAACGCTGAATATTCTCAGGAATGTCTTTGAGAGTGGAGATGAGAAGGTGGTTATTTTCAGCCAATGGGAGAGGATGACTCGTCTGATAGCGAAAGAACTGGACGTTTTAGGTGTCCGGTATGAGTATCTTCATGGGGGGATTCCTTCCGAAGCCCGTAAAAATCTGACGGATAACTTTACCGAACTGCCGGAAAGCCGTGTCTTTCTGTCAACTGATGCCGGAAGTACAGGGCTGAATCTGCAAGTTGCGTCTATACTTATCAATCTCGATTTGCCTTGGAATCCGGCCGTTCTCGAACAGCGTATTGCCCGTATTTATCGTATCGGTCAGAAAAAGAATATCCAGGTTATCAATCTTGTTGCCAGCCAGACTATTGAAGAGAGGATGTTGTCTACCCTCAACTTCAAAACTTCTCTTTTTGAGGGTATCCTTGATAATGGTGAAGATACCATCTTCTTGGAAAACAGCAAGTTCGACAAGATGATGGATAGTCTCAAGGTGGTGGCCGAACCGTCTGAAGAAGTGGACGGAGCGCATAATCGTATGGCGGGCTGCAGTATTGATTTGAATGATAATGAAGAGAAAGTTGTGGAGGAAACGGCTGTTTTGCAAACGACGGACACGGATTCATTGGCATTGCTTGAGGAAGAAACACCTGAAGAAGGAGTAACAGAGGTGAGTACGGAAAAGAAGTCTTCTGTATCTGCGGCAGATAATAATCCGGAGCAATTGCTTCAGCAGGGATTTTCTTTCCTTAGCGGACTGGCACGTACGCTTAGTTCGCCGGAAGCTACTCAGAGATTGGTTGATTCTATTGTAGAGGAAGATAAGGAGACAGGCCGGACTAGTATTCGGATACCTGTATCTGATAAAGAGAGTGTAGCGGGGATTCTGAATTTGTTCGGGAAACTGTTGGCGGCAGGGAATAAGACATAAAAAAAGGAGCAACGCCTTGCTCCAACCTTTGTTAACCTTAAATCTAATACTATGAAAAAAATCACATAGCAAATATAAGCCTTCTTCTTGTTCTTTCCAAATAATTTTGTTGTATTTGTTTCTCTTTTGAATTCTTTTACGGATTTTCACTGTTAACGGACACAACATGCTTCCATTCCCAGTGATATTCGAGATTCTGTACAGCTTTATTGCTGAGTTTGCTTTAAATTTCTTCACATACCGGCATATCCATTCCCTTATACACCACCACAATCTTATGAAGTTGTGTGGCACCGACCGCATTCTTCACCGTCTCGGTTTCTGCATAGCGGTTAGCTTGTGTAATCCCTTCCAGACGCAGTTCTTCCACACGGCTTTCGGGGTCTTTATATTTGGCGTATTTCAGTTCCACAATGTAACTGTGTTTCATGTCGGAATAGATATCCAGTAGCGGACAGAGGAAAATATCGACATAGCCTGCCTGTGTATCCTGTTCGGAAATGGGACGGTAGAAGCGGTTCTGTGCCGTCATGGCAAGCGTAAAGCCGTGGACAAAAAGTTCACCTTTCTGTTTGTCGCGTTGGGAAGTGTAACGTTTCAGGCAGTCGGCAATATAACCGAAATAGGCTTTCCAGTTAGCGTGGTAGGCAAGGGTGCTGGCAGTTCGTTCTTCTCGTAACCGCTGAAACTGAGATCGGCTTCGTCATAAGTACTCAGCAGATAGGTGTAGATTTGTTCGCGGACTACCTGATTGGGGATGGTAAGTTTAGTCTTTCCTTCATACATACCACTGATAGTAAGCATGCCGAAATAATAGAGCAGGCTCACAAAGTTGTCGGGGTTGGTGATCCCTGGGTGCTTTGCCTCGTTGAATATAATTCTTGACGAAGTAGAGCACCATATTTGAGTTGTACATGGTGGTTTCGCCATAACATTCTTCCGTAAAGCAGTAGTTGTCATACCAGGGTTTTATTATTTCTATCAATTCGTCCACCGTATCTTGTGGCAGATAGTCGGCATATATTTTGCAGAAGTTCTCAAAGGTGGTGCCACAATGCGCATCCAGCCTCTTTCGGTAGTTGTGCAGTTCACCGACTATTCCGGAGAAGTTGAGATACAGCACCAAATACCTGTTCCGGTCAGGGGGTAGGGTGTTTTCCGATGTAAAGGTCGTCAAACAGGGCATCGAACTTATTCTTGGCAAGTATATCATAATAATGTTGCAACATATTTACTGTAAGACTTTTGCCGAAACGGCACGGGCGAATAAAGAAGAAAAACTTGTCTGCCTCTTCTATCATGGGGATAAACCGGATTTTGTCCACATAATAACAGTCGTCGCGGCGGATTACTGCGAAGTTCATCATGCCGTATGGGATACGTTTTCTGCGCGGTATTATATATTCTTCCATAATTTAGTTAGTTTTGTCTTAAAAGTGTCTTTAGAGTAGTAGTGATGCACAGAGAATCGATTTATGATCGGCAATCTGTGCATCTTTTATTGTATATATGTCAGTAAAGCATTTCTTTTTTAAACCATACTTCAAATACTGGATCTGCAAGAACTATCTCTTTTCCATTTGTCTCTATGAGCTCCTTTTGTAGTAATGCATTTTTTAAGCGGACAATATTGGCCGATGTTCCTAAATTGTATTTTGAAATGACTTCTTTGCTGCTGAATTTAGTGTGTATTCCATCAACAATTGCTTTTAGAAAATTCATTTGATAGGCAGAAAGGTTTTCTGTTTCACTTTGGAATAGAATATTGTTTTGGTCGAGTAGGTCTTCCAATGCATAAGAAAGTTGTTCTGTGGTTGCTGTATTAATGGTACGTATCCAAAGTAGCCAGGAAAGTTGCTGTACATAAGACGAATGGTTGTCTACAAGGCGGCAGATTTCTTCTGCAAGTTCGGGAGAAATGTGTTTTCCTGTATTTTCAAATCGTTTGCATATATATTCAATCCAGTATTTTGTTTCTATTTTTGCGAGATAGATAGCATCTCCAAATTTATAGAATGGTAAATTCTTCTTTTCAAAGAGTTCGTTCATTAAATGCTTTTTACTTCCGAAAAGACAATATGAGACATGTTGTTGTAATTGCCATACGCTACGTAGCTTTTTCTGAAACGTTTTGGAATCTTCGAAATCCGAAATTTGTTGGAACTCATCAATGCAAATGACTATCTGTATTCCTTTCTCTATTGCAATTTTTTCGGGTAACTGTAAGATGTCATTCTCCGTATTATTTTGCATGTTGTACTCGAATGATATAGAGAAATCGTTCATCGGATCTGCTCCGATAGAGATTTTGGGATTGATGTGTGAGAGGAATTGTTTAGTATTCTCTATCCATTCCTCCCATTTGGAAGAAGTTTGTTTTAAGATAGAAGTGGCAAAGAGACGATAAAACTCATTTTCGGTGCGACAGGAAAAAATGTCTATGTAGACCACTTTTCTCTTGTTATCTTGTGATAGCTGGGCTACTTTCTTAACTAGTGATGTTTTTCCCCATCTTCTAGGAGAAATAAGCACTGTATTTACACCATGTGCAAAGTTTAGGAGTAAACGTTGAGTCTCTTTTTCGCGATCTGTAAAGTTATCTCCGGAAGTGGCTACACCAAAAACAAACGGCTTTTCCATAACTATTCTTTATTATTCTTATTGGGCAAATATAGTGATTCTTTGAAATACTAACAAGTTTGTTACTAACAATGTTGTTACTAACAGACTTGTTAGTATTCTTAAAAGAATAAATGCGAACATAAAACAATTTGATTTGTTATTTATAGTAAATGGATCTATTTAGAGGTGGCCTTCTTTCATTATGATATTAAACATCTCTTTATATCTATTTTTTAAGGTGCTTGTTTGACTATATGTCAGTTTAAACCTTTATATTTGTATATGTGAAGTTAACCGAAGAAAAAATCACTTATTATTGGCTATGATGAAAAAGGAAATTAAATTCAGTCTTGTTTATCGGGACATGTGGCAATCTTCCGGTAAATATCAACCTCGGGTTGATCAGCTTGTCCGTATCGCTCCTTTGATTATTGAGATGGGCTGTTTTGCCAGAGTTGAAACGAATGGCGGTGCTTTTGAGCAAGTGAATCTGTTGTACGGTGAAAATCCTAATAAAGCCGTCCGTGCTTTTACCGCACCTTTTAGAGAAGCGGGTATTCAAACGCATATGCTCGATCGCGGATTGAATGCGTTGCGTATGTATCCGGTTCCGGCAGATGTGCGTAAGTTGATGTATAAAGTCAAGCATGCGCAGGGAGTGGACATCACACGCATCTTTTGTGGACTGAACGAAACAAGAAATATCATTCCTTCTATTAAATATGCTTTGGAAGCAGGTATGATTCCGCAGGCAACTCTGTGTATCACCTATTCTCCCGTACACACTGTTGAGTATTATGCCCGAATTGCCGATCAACTGATTGAGGCCGGTGCACCTGAAATATGCTTGAAGGATATGGCGGGTATCGGTCGTCCGGGTATGTTAGGAGAATTGGTCAGGACTATCAAGGAGAAACATCCGGATATATTGATTCAATATCATGGTCATAGCGGACCGGGATTGTCTATGGCTTCTATTCTTGAGGTTTGCGAAAATGGTGCGGACATCATTGATGTGGCTATGGAACCGATGTCTTGGGGTAAAGTGCATCCGGACGTAATCTCTGTGCAGGCTATGTTGAAAGATTTAGGTTTCCAGGTTCCCGACATAAATATGAAAGCATATATGAAAGCTCGTGCTATGACGCAAGAATTCATTGATGATTTTCTGGGTTATTTTATGGATCCTACCAATAAATACATGTCTTCACTTCTACTGAAATGTGGTTTGCCGGGTGGTATGATGGGTTCCATGATGGCAGACTTGAAAGGAGTACATTCCGGTATCAATATGATATTAAGGAGTAAGAATGAGCCGGAACTTAGTCTGGATGATTTGCTTGTGATGCTTTTTGATGAAGTGGAATATGTATGGCCTAAGCTGGGGTATCCTCCTTTGGTGACTCCTTTCAGCCAGTATGTGAAGAATGTTGCATTAATGAATCTTATGCAGCAGGTAAAAGGGGAAGATCGCTGGACAATGATAGATAACCATACTTGGGATATGATTCTGGGTAAAAGTGGACGTCTTCCGGGTAAGCTCGCACCGGAGATTGTAGAGTTGGCGAAATCTAAAGGATATGAATTTGTCGATACCGACCCGCAGTTGAATTATCCGGATGCTTTGGATGAATATCGAAAGGAAATGGATGAAAATGGCTGGGAATATGGAGAGGATGACGAGGAACTTTTCGAACTGGCCATGCACGATCGCCAATATCGTGATTATAAGTCCGGGGTTGCCAAAAAGCGTTTTGAGGAAGAGTTACAACATGCTAAAGATGCGGCAATGGCAAAGAACGGATATTCGGAAGAGGAAATTAAGAAATTGAAACGTGCCAAAGCAGACCCGGTCATTGCTCCTGATAACGGGCAGGTACTTTGGGAAGTTTCCGTAGAGGGACCATCCATTGCTCCATTCATCGGACGTAAATATCAGCATGATGAAGTCTTTTGTTATCTTTCTACCCCATGGGGAGAATATGAAAAGATTCTGACCGGATTTACCGGACGTGTGGTGGAAATATGTGCGCAACAAGGTACCAATGTACGTAAAGGAGATGTAATCGGTTATATTCTACGGGGTGATATCTTTGCGTAAGCCTTTTTATAAGAGTTAGGGGTATAAGCTACACCTAATAAAGAATTTTAGTAGGGTGTCTTAAAAGTGTTTTTAAAATAGTAGTGATGCACAGAAAATCGATAACTAATCGGTGATCTGTGCATTCTCATTATTGTTACCTTAATGTAATAATTCTATGAGTATGTTACTATACCAGTACTTTATTCTCTAAAAGTTCTATGCGTTTGCACAATATCTCGATAAACCGGCTGTTTGCCTTGATTAGTTCACGGAGATCCTCTGCAGCTTCGATGCGGACAGTGCTACAATCTTTCGCGACTCCGATATTTGTCCCGATTGTACCTGTGTTATTGACATACACATTTCCATCTATTTTATTAAATAGCTCCAATGCAGACATATTTAGCACTTCTGCTATTTTGTTCAGCCTTGTTAATGTGAGGTCGGTTTCACCATACTCAATCTTACAATAGGCACTTGTTGACAGGTTCAACTTTTCTCCCATTTGTTCTTGAGTAAGATTCTTTTCCATACGAAGCATTTGCAGCCGATGTCCTACTATCTTTTTTAAATCCGTTTCCATGTATATTGTTGTTGGGAAGCAATTTTTATTCGACAAATGTAACAATTTTAGCGGATATAACAAATGCTATTTTATACTTATTCAAAGGAACTGAAGAAAATACAATGATGGAAAGATTTTGAATGAGAGAAAAATACTTCATATTATCGTACATACTGCAATATTCCTTTTATATTTTCCTTTCTCGTTGATATTTGGATAATACTATGCGTTTAATGGATAGTTGTAGTAAATATTGTGTATACAATTGATCTTGATGTGTGCTTAACTTTGCAACCGGAGAAACACGCAGTGACTCTTAACACTTAAAAAACAAACATTTCATTAATAATAAAAGAAAAACAAACATGAAGAAGATTTTACTATTGTTCTCAATCTGCTTAATTTCGATGTTAGGTTATGCACAAACTAATGAAGATGGAAAAGAAAGCGTTTACATTGATTATTTTTCCCGTCCTGGCAGTATAAACAACATTTTAGCAGAAGCTTTGCGTAATAAAATTATTGAAGGTATTCAAGAAATGAATCGTGTCGTGTTGATTGACGTTGATTCTAATGAAGCATTGAAAACCGAAGCCAGGCGGCGTCAGGAAGCTTCCGCTATGGGAGATGTTGTTGCCAGAAGCGAGGCTATGACGACGTTGGGAGCTAAATATCTGATTCAGGGGAACATTACAAGTATGCAGGGTATTAAAAAAACGGACAGTAAAGGAAAGCCCTATTATAAAGGAAGTGTTTCTTACACATTAAAGATTGTGGATCCTTCTAATGGTACGCTCAAAGGTACCCAGGCTTTCTCTCATGAAGGGTTGACGGGAAGTATAGGAGATACTCCTGAAGAGGCAATCATTAAAACGTTGGATTATGCCAAGATAAGTATGGATGACTTTGTTAACGAGAATTTTAAGATACAAGGTACGATTGTGCAAGTGGAAAGCACAAAGAAAGATAAAGCACAAACTGTATACGTTGATCTTGGAACAAAAAGAGGTATACAGAAAGGACAGAAGTTTACTGTTTACATAGAGATGGACATTGCCGGTGAACTGTCATTGAAAGAAATCGGTCGCTTAAACGTGAAAGAAGTGTTGAGCGGGGCACGTTCTTTGTGCAGTGTCAGTAAAGGTGGGGAAGAAATCATGAGAGCTACCAAGGAAGAAAGGAAGTTGATTATCATTTCGAGGAAAGATACCTTTTTGTCACTATAATCAATTTCAATTATCAACTTTTCTCCTAGCAAAAAGAAAATGAAACTACGAATACTACTTTTGAGCCTGCTGGCGACATATACTATTCATCTCACAGCACAGGAGCTATACTCCAATGATCTGTCTTGCGTGAAAGCAGATAATAATTTGGCTGTTATCACAGCTTCCGGAATAGCAGAAAAGAAGAAAGATGTATATTCTATGGCATTGAAGTCGATTTTCAACGCTCTTTTCTTGAATGGTATTGACGGAGTAGAAAACGGTCGGCCGCTGGTTGGGAAAGAAGACTCTTACTATATGAACCAGTTTTTCAATTCACGCTATATGCTTTTTGTGAAAAATTATGAGACGGTCGAAGAACCGGTGCGACAATCTTCCAGACTTTATAAGGGTACGGTTACGGCCCAAATTTTACTGGGTGCACTTAAAAAGGATTTGATACGGAACAAATTGATGACAAAGCCCATGGAGGAGATGTCGATGGAAGAAACCCGGCAACAGGTTGCTCTTCCAACCATTATGGTGGTTCCTTATAAAAGTAATGACCGGAGTTCGTATGCCGGTATCCTGAAAAATGATTTTGATCTTCGCGTAGCGGTAAGTACGGTAAAAGAAGGATTCGTCAAACTTGGTGTGAAGACGGTAGCTGCCGAAGGAAAACAGGCAGGTACTCTGCGTGCTTCTGAATGGGAGAGTAAGAATGCTGATTCCAATGATAAACAGTTGTTGATGAATTCGGGGGCAGATGTATATGTGATTGTTGATTTGAAGAAAGATATATCGGCAACCTCAGGTAGTAGGGTATCGTTGATTATGACTGCTCGTGAGACCGCTACAGGAATTGATTTAGCCAGCCGGAAAAGCTGGACGAACCGCTTTAGGACAACAGATGTGGACAAACTATGTGCGTATGCGGCACAGGATGTTTTGGATGGTTTTCTGAAAGATATTTCAAAGGAGTTTGCTCGGAGAGTCCAACAGGGAAATACGATAGTTCTTCGGGTCAGTCTTGCTGATAACGCTGTCAATACGATGAACAGCCGGATAAACGGGAGCACTACTCTTTCGGCGCATATACGCAACTGGGTGAGGAAGAATGCCCAGGGAGGACGCTACCATATTCAAGGTGCTGTGGACGATAGTCTGATATTTGATTCGATACAGATTCCTGCAAAGGACAGCGACGGCTTGCCGATGGATTGCATCACGTTTGCGGATAATCTGGTTAATTATCTGAATGATTCCGGAATAGATAGTGAACACAGAGTGGATGGAAGTACCATCTATTTGACTATTCAATAAATCAAGGACGTATGAAACATTGGCTTTTATTTATTCTTGTGATTTCATGGTTTTGCTTTCCGCTTTCCGGTCAACAAACGAACCGTCCTGACTGGGTGAAACAGCATCCTGTTAGTGGTTTAAGTTACATCGGAATAGGAATGGCTGAAATATCGGAAGGAGATTATCAGCAAAAGGCAAAGCAAAACGCTTTGTCTGATCTTGTATCTGAAATTCAAGTGGTGATTGCCGCCAATTCTTTGTTGAATACGTTGGAGGACGATGGTAATGTGAAACAAACCTTCGCAGAAAGTATTCGTACAGAAGCCCGGGCGGAAATAGAGAACTTTCGTCTGGTGGATTCCTGGCGAAGTGACAATGAGTATTGGGTTTATTATGAACTGAATAAGGATGATTATGCGGCCTTGGTGGAAGCACGTCGTCAGAAGGCAATCCGTAACGGCTTCGATTTTTGGTATAAGGGACACATTACTTTACAACAGGGAGATTTAATGACTGCCATTGAATTATTCTCAAATGGGATGGAGGCTATACGCCCGGTGCTTAATCAGGAGTTGTTCTGCTCTTACGAAGGAAAGACAATTAATTTGGCGACTGAACTATATGCGGCTTTGGCTGGAGTATTTGATGGAATAACGATTGTTCTGAATCCGGCAACCGTTTCAGTCACGCCGTTTCAAGGTATAAGGGAGCCTATTGCTATAGGTGTTTACCGTAATGGAAATCCGTTAAGGAATATCCGGTTGAAAGCCGAGTTTGTTTCCGGGTCGGGAGATTTGTCTTCCATGTCTCCCACCGACGAATCGGGAGTTGCCGCTCTTTATGTGCGCAATATTACTTCTAAACAGGCACAGCAGGAAATTGGAATTTCATTAATTGATGATGTGTTCAGCTTGTTCCGGAAGGGAAGTTATGCAACTTTATTCAAACAAATGCTTTCTTCTCTTCCCGGAGCAACGTTGACTATCAACACGGCGCAGACACAGACTTCTGCTTATGTTAGAAGTGCGCAGAGCGATATAGAGGCGGTGGAACGAACTGTGAAGAGTTTGCTGAACAATCATTTCTTTAACGTAGTTGCATCTCCTTCTGAAGCCGACATTATCGTTACATTGGATAATAAGTGTCGTAAAGGCAATACCGTTCCGGGTGAACTGTACAACTTCATCGAATTCTTTTCTACGTTGGGGATTGAAATAGAAAATAACCGGACGGGGCAAACCATGTTGAATTATTCGATTAATGATGAACGGACATTAGTACCTGAAAATAAGTCCGCTTCTCAAGGCAAGAATATGGCGGCGCGTGAATTGATAAAACGGCTGAACCGGGAGTTTGCACGTGAATTGAAGAAAATAACATTCGACAGAACCGGAAAGATTCCGGAAAGACAGAAGATGTTGCCGGATGTTCCTGTTCCGGTAGTCGGTCCTTCCGTACCGGAAAAAGAAGCTGATCCGGTTATATCTGTCCCTGTTGTGGTGCCGGAAGTTATTCCTGCTCCTTTGGTTCCGGTTAAGTCCGCCAAACCAGAGAATCAAAAGGCAATTCGGGTTGAATGGTTGGATGGTGTCTTTGTTGAATTTGACAAACTTGCAACTTTGGGAGACAAATCGAGGATACATCTTAAGATTGTGAATACAAATGCTGACGATTGCGAAGTGGACTTATATAGTGGAAATCTGACGGTTATAAACGAAAAAGGTGAAGAATCTCCGATTGTCAGTCTCAAACTGGGGTCTAAGTTCAATGACCGCAGAGTCACTGCGCTCATTGTGCCTGATCTGCCTACGGAGATGGTTATTGAGGTAAGTAAGTTGCAATCTGTGGCACTGCTGCAATTGAAGGATTTCAAAAATAATATAGTGAAGTTGAGAGGCTTGAAATGAATCATATATTAACATTAAAAAAGACTTGAAATGAAAAGAATTAATTTATTGGGAACAGCATTGCTAACCATTGTTGTTATGACAAGTTGCGGTAGTTCAAAACCTGTAACACAAACAGTGCAGCAACCGGCAGTGCAACAGGACGTAGAAATTAATGTTCCTTGTTCGGGACCGGAATTTCAAACGAACAAAGAGTATTTTAGAGCTAGTTCGATGGGACTTTCTACGGATATGTCTATTGCAAAGAAAAAAGCGATGACGGAGGCCCGGGCTGAAATTGCTACTGCTATCAATGCAAAAGTGAAATCGGTAACCGATAGTTATGTTTCCTCTTATCAGCAAGGTGAAAATGATGAAAGCAAAAGTCGTTATCAATCATTGACCCGTACGGTAGTGGAACAGGAATTGAGCGGTACGCGTGTAATTTGTGAAAAAACCATGAAGACTCCTGATGGTAAATACAAAGTATATGTCTCTCTTGAACTGGCAGGAGAGGAAATCATGAATGCTATGGCAAATCGTATTAAGAATGATGACAAATTGCGCATTGACTTTGAATATGAAAAGTTCAAAAAGGTATTTGAAGAAGAAATGAGTAAAAACGCCCAATAAGCAGCTTGTTTAAAACATTGCGGATAGTAATGATCTCTTTAATAACTACCCAACTATTTGAAGATTGAATGATGAAGCTTAATTTGTCGGATATAAGATATAATTGGGTAGTTATTTTTATTATCCAGTTGCTTTTGTCTCCCGGTATTGATGTGTTTTCACAGGCAATGCCTGTTGATACAGTTTATAACCAATCTTATGACTGGAGACCGGGACAGCGGGAGACTTTGCCGGAATGGGTGTTTGCTTCTCAACGGAAAGGCCGGGTAATTGGTATATCTGATCCTTGTATGAAATCCGAAGCTGCAAGGATGCTTGCTTTGCAAAGAGCGGCTTATCTGTATTCATTGCAGCAAGGGGTACAATTGAGACTTCTCTCGGACGTTTTTTCCACCATGGAGACTGCCAGTAATACATACGAAGACCAAAGAAACAAAATGCTTGTACTGGGAGTGATCGAACATCCCGTTCAACATGTTTCTTACCGGATTGAGCATGAATATACTTCTATATTTGGAGAGAAATTTCTGGAGGTATCTTTTACTCCATCGAATGATAGTTGCGATTTTTCTTATCATTCCGTTAGTGAGTTGATGCTTTTGTTTACGAAAGAAAGGGTTGAGGAAGAAGAGGTGAAATTCAATTTATTGTTGGAATCGGATAGTTGTAGGGAGCAATCAGACCAGTCATGGTTTCAGCTTAAGGGAACACAGTCATTTCCTCAAATAATTTCATATATGAACGGAGTTGCAATTTGTTCTTCACAGGAAGGCTGTTGGTATGAAGATGCCGGTTTCGGAGGTCAGGACGGATTGGAGAAGATGGATATGAGGAATGCCTTTTGGAATGCCTATATGTCTTCTTTGGTGAAGGCGCTGTTGTTATATCCGTTTTCTGATGTAAATGTCAAGCAGGTGGACGATCGTTTCAATGGCGGCACTGATTTCGGTTGTGGTTTGTATCGGGAGAAGGTTGTCGCTGTCTTGTCCATTTTCCCCTTTATCAAAGATATACGGAATAATAAGCTGTGTGTGGATTGGCAGATAACAGAACAACAAAATATAATAAGGAAATGAGGAAAAATAGGATACGAATACTATCTATGGTAGTTTTTTCATTGTGTTTGCCGTTTAGTCTTTTTGCGCAAATAGATAAAGACATGAAGGAGTTTGACGATTTTGTGAAGCAGCAGCAAAAAGAGTTTGATGATTTTGTGAGCGAACAGAATAAGGAATTTGCCGAATTTCTGAAAGAAACCTGGAAAGAGTATGACTTGCAGAAGCCGGTGGCGTCCTCAAAGGCCGGAGCCTGTAAAACCGGTCAGCTTTGACCATAAGAAGCCGGCAACAAAACCGCAAGAGGTTAAAGTAGGGGAGGTGACACGACTCCCCATTCCGACAGTGACTCCAAGTGCGACATTTTCTCCTTCAAAGGGGAAAACACAGGTTCCGGTTGTACCGGGAGGTAAAGATGTGGCTGTAGAACCGGAAAAGGATTCTGCGGTGCTCCCTGAAATAAAACCGGAAGTGAAGCCTGAAGAAACCGTTCCGGCCAAACGCTCACTTTCCGGTGTAGAGTTTTCGTTCTACAGTAAAGATTGTGTTGTCAATGCTTCATTGAAGAACCGGCTCACTTTAAAAGGGATTGCAGAGAAAGATATTTCTGCCGGATGGGAGACGTTATCACGTAGCAACTATCAGCCTTTGATAGACGACTGTCTGGCTTTTAAAAAGGATAATGCCCTGAATGACTATGGTTATCTGCTGTTGACGAGGAAAGTTGCTACTGAACTATGTGGAAGTACTCATTCCGATGAAATAGCTCTTATGCAAATGTTTCTCCTTTCTCAATCGGGATATAGGGTTAAGGTGGCGCGTATGGATAACCGCCTTACTTTATTCTATGCTTCGGGTAACATGATTTATGCTACCTGTTTTATTACTTTGAATGGAGTAAACTATTACAGGTTTGATACTACCCCGGATAAAACTAATTCTATTTATACTTACAACCGTGATTTCGCCAATGCGAAGAACCCGGTAAATATGAATATCACTGCTCCTCAACCCTTTTCAGGAACTTACGTGGAGAAAACGTTGCAAGCGAAAGCTTATCCATCCGTCAAAGTCTGCTCGAAAGTAAATTCGGGACTTATTTCCTTCTATAAGGATTATCCGCAATGTGACTTTTCTGTCTATGTGGGAGCTCCTGTCAGTCAGGAAGTACAACAGACGGTGCTTCCATCATTGCAAGCTGCCGTACAAGGGAAAAAACAATCGGAAGCCGCTAATATACTGATTAATTTCGTGCAGACAGCTTTTGATTATAAGACAGATGGTGACCAGTTTGGTTATGAAAAGCCTTTCTTTGTGGATGAGCTGTTCTACTATCCTTATTCCGATTGCGAAGACCGTGCTGTGTTATACTCTTATTTGGTACGTACTCTTATGGGGCTTGATGTTGTATTGTTGGAATATCCCAATCACATGGCAACAGCGGTCTGTTTTGATGAAAACATTGACGGAGATTATATAACTGTAAGCGGAAAGAAGTACATTATTTGTGATCCTACTTATATTGGAGCTTCTATCGGGCTTGCCATGTCGCAATTTAAGAACGTGGCAGCCAAGGTGTTGAAATATTAATTTTATTATATTATGAAGAATATTAAAAAGTATTTGTGTGCCATTGTAATGATGGTTATTTCGATGACTGCATTTGCGCAGGAAGATGTTTTTAGCGGTGACTGGCTAGGAGCAAATAAAGAAGGCGATTTAAAGGTTGCGTTCACATTGAATTGTGATGGTAATTGGCAATTGAATCCTTATAATGAGAATGCCAGATGCAATGGATTTATGGAAGTGAATATGCTGGAACCCGGTGGAAGGGAATCTTTGATGGCAACTTATGAGTTTTACGTCGAGAGTATGAACGGGAATGAACTGACTCTTTCTTTTGTAGGTGGACGTCCGGAGGTTGATGCCGGGATTTCCGGTCAATGCAAAGTCGTTTATAAGGATGATAAGTTGTCGTTTACCGGACTTGATAAAGGCGGAAAAGATGCTGCCTTTAATGGATTGACACTTGTAAAAAGCGGTAGTGGAGCTGATGCAATAGCTGATGCTGCGGCGGATGACGGAGTTCCTTTGGGAGTAAAGATATTGGCTGTTCTCCAACTGATTTTGTATATTGCCGTTGTTTTATTTATTGTGGGGCATATGTTTTTTGTATGGTATAAGGGCGCACGTTATAAAGAGGTTTTTACGGTAGAAGGAATGTTGAATAAACGCCTTGCAGCCGGAATGCCGGAGAAAATGACGGATGAAGAGATAACGGAGGCGTGGAAGCTGATGGATGAGGCATTTGCTACTTGGACGGTGATTGAAAAAACAGATGATGATGAATTCAGAAAGCCGACAAAGATGAAGCAAATTAAGAAATCTGTTCTTTTGATTGATCAGGTTATCAGTATGTGTCCTACTGACGCTGATGTCATAGAACGCTTAAACTCATTGACTGATGTGATTAATAGTGGTGAAGAACGTCATTTTGATGGTTCCAGGAAATTAATCTGGTTAGGTGTCATTGTGGGTATCTTGATGTATTGGATGATGGGAGTCGGTATGATGTTTTCTACTTTAATAGCTACCGGTTTGTATGTGGTAGCGAGCAGGACGCCTCAATTCTTAATTGATAAGCGGGCACTTCGTGGCGGTGGAAACATTCATAATGGTATTTTTGCCGGAGTGTTCGGGTTATTGGCAGGAGCGCAGACAGTGCGGACAATATACAAGTTTAATGATGGTCATAAAGAATATTCTGATGATCATTCACAACATTGGATTGCTTTGGCAATCGGACTTGTCGTTTTGTTTGTATTGGCAATGATGATGGCGTTCTGGGCACTTTGAACTATTTACGTAATTATGTTCTGTACTTTTGATGGATAAAACTAACATGATTGTTAATAATGGATTCGGCAGCATAATTAGGCTATTTATGTTTTGAAGTAGAATTTAGAGTAGTAGGTGTACAGGGGATCGATGAAAATTCGATGACCTGTGCATCTTATTTTAATTAGTGATACTACAAAATATGATTAAGAATCTGCTAATTCCAATATTAATTTTAATATTTGCATTATAACAATAGTGTCAGTTGAAAACAAAAGATGTTATAATCGCTATTCTCCAGAATTTTAAGGAAGAATTTGGGGAGAGATATGGAATTGAAAAGTTAGGACTTTTTGGTTCTGTGGCTCGTGGTGAGCAGAAAGAGGATAGTGATATTGATATTTGTGTAAAGCTTCAAGAACCGGATTATTTTACTCGAATGGAAATAAAAGAGTCATTAGAATAGCGTTTTAATGCAAAAGTGGATGTCGTGTCTTTAACCGCAATTATGCGTAGTTTATTTCGCAATCATATAGAGAAAGACGCAATCTATATCTAATGCTGACATATTGGATATGCTTCTTTTTGTAGAAGAACGTATTAATACAACTATAGAAAGATGTGGTAGTGTCATTTCTGTAAATGATTTCTTAGCTTCTCCTGATAAGATGGATATTTTTGATGCAACTTGTATGCGTTTGCAAACCATAGGTGAGACTGTTAAGAATATAGATAATCTGACTTTTATTATGCAAAACGGTAGTCTTTAGGTACCACTCCCATCCGCTTTGTAAACTCCTTATAGAAATGTGATCTATTCATAAACCCACTTTGATACATGATTTCTTCAATGAAATTTTTGGATGGGTATAAAATATCTCGTAGAAAATTCTTGGCGACTCCCGATCATAGTTATTTCCCGATTTGTATAGAGGCGATGAAGCTTGGCATCCATGTGTATGTGGAAAAGCCGCTTGTCAGAACTTCCTATGAATGTGAATTGCTGATGCAGGCGGAACAGAAGTACGGTGTTATCACGCAGATGAGTTACCAAAGACATTTTTTCTGTTTATTATTGACCTTAAACTCTCAAAACTTGCAAAATCGTTTCAATCGTTTCACAGAATCTTTCATGTCTTGATTTTTGTTCTAAAAGTATGATTCGGTTTGTTTTCTAACTTCTATATTTGTCATTAGAAACGAACGACAATGAAACATGGTATCTATATATTGACTATTCTTATGGCTTTATTAAGCCTTCCAGAAAGTGGGTATGCTTCGATTCCATTTTTCGCTGTTGCGAATGATACAATCCGGCGGGCAGTGATATGTTTTGATGCGAATGAAGCGAAAGTGGATCTTAGTTATAAAAATAATAATCAGGTAATTACAATTTTAGATTCTTTGCTTCTCGGAAATTTGAATACGAAATATATAACAGCGCTGAATGTGGAAACTTTTGTTTCTCCTGATGGTGATGAATCTTATAATAGAAGTTTGGCTGCTCGGAGAAATGATTCGATAAAGGAATTCTTACAACGGTATAATTCGGATGTTAGTGTTGATAAGATTCATTTTTTTTCAGAGGGAGAGGATTGGTCGGAGTTTCGTAAGTTGGTGGCATCCGACTCCAACTTGCCAGATCGGGAAGAAGTGCTGATATTGATTGATTATCATAAGAATGATGTCAATAAACGGAAACAACTGTTGCGAAATTGAATCGGGGAATTGCTTACCGATACATTGTTCGCAATATCTTTCAGCTGCGAAGATCGGTTATTACGATTGTCGGAGAAACTTCGAAATTAGGTAAAGAGGCTTTTGAACCGGTATCTTCTGTCTCCGGGTTGTTTGTTTCAAAGCAGGAAGAGGCGCTTCCGAAAGATCAACCTGATAAGCCTGTGGGAGAAAGTGAAAAAAAACAGGCCTGTGAGGTCGATATATCGGAGGCAGAAGGGCCGGTGAAAAGTCAAACTGTGCTTGCAGTGAAGAATAATCTGTTATATGATTTGGCATTGGCGCCAAATATAGAAGTGGAAATTCCGATAGGCAAGAGGTGGTCTTTGAATACTGAATATAAATGTCCGTGGTGGCTGAATAGCAAACATGATTTCTGCTATCAGCTCCTTTCGGGAGGGATGGAAGGACGTTGTTGGCTGGGAAACCGTCAGAAACGCGACCGATTGACCGGACATTTTATCGGACTTTATGCTGAAGGCGGGATATATGACTTCCAGCTGCGTGGAGACGGCTATCAAGGTAAGTATTACGGAGCTGCGGGAGTGACTTATGGATATGCACGGCAATTGGCACGGCATTTTTCCCTTGAATTCAGTCTTGGCATAGGGTATTTGACAACAGAATATAAAAAATATACTCCTTATGAGGGAGATATTGTATGGGCAAATAGTGGACGTTATAACTTTATTGGTCCTACCAAGGCGAAAGTTTCTTTGGTATGGTTGATAACAACAAAGAGATAGGAGGGCGTAATGCGAAATACAAGATACGGGTTTCTTGTGCTTTTGTCCTCGCTGCTGATGCTAACTGGATGTAGCCGTCGCGATATATTGGATGATTATCCCGTAAGTGGGGTAGATATAAAGCTGGATTGGGATGGAGTGACAGATCAACTGCCGGAGGGAGTTCGGGTGATTTTTTATCCGAAGAACGGAGATGGCAGGAAAGTAGATAAATACCTTTCGGTGCGAGGCGGAGAAATGAAAGTTCCTCCGGGACGGTATTCGGTAGTAGTCTACAACTATAACACGGAATCTATACGAATCAGGGGTGAAGAGTCCTATGAAGCGATAGAAGCCTATACGGGAAACTGCAATGGTTTAGGGATTGAAGGAACGGAAAAGATGGTTTGGTCACCGGATTCATTGTATGTGTTGAATATAGATGAACTGAAAATAGGGAAGAGCGATGAGGCACTTTCTTTGAATTGGAAACTGGAGTCAGTGGTAAAGAAATATTCTTTTGCGTTGGAAGTTAAAGGTTTAGAACATGTTATGTCAGTTGTAGGATGTATAAATGGACTGTCTGATTCTTATTATATGGGAAAGGATATGGAGTATCTTCCTCTCAACCTATTTATTTTGAAGCAAAGAAGGAGGCTGATAAGGTAATAGCTTATTTCACTGCTTTCAAATGGTCAAAGGATGTATCGATACCGATATTAGGAAGGGCGTCAGGAGCTATGGGCTCTCGTATAAAAGGTGATATAACGTTGGTTCTGCAATTTATTAAAACAGACAATACAGTGCAGGAAGAAACGATTGATGTTACTGAAATAATTGATACACTTGAAGACGTTGGAGTGAAGGAAGAAGGAAAGCCAACTCCACCACCGGAGATTGAGCTACCGCCTGATGATAAAATAGAAGTGGAGAAACCAGAAACACCGCCAAATCCAGACGGAGGAGGAATAGGAGGTAATGTTGATGGATGGGGCCCGGAGGATAATGTTGAATTACCTGTGAACTGAATGGGATACTATAAACAAAATAGAACAATATTATAAACTTTAAAAAAATATAGTTATGAAAAAGATTTTATTAGCAGTTACAGCTGCTTTGGCAATTACGAGTTGCTCGCAGAATGAAGAGTTTGAGAATGTTGGACAAAATGCTGAAATTAGTTTTGGTACTATTGTGCGTAATTCTACAAGAGCAAATATTCTGACTACTGATAATATGCAAACATTTACAGTATCAGGTTATCAAACGGATGCAGAAATGGCTGAAGGTACTAAACTAACAACAGGATTTATAGACGAATTAAAGGTTGAGAAAAAAGATGCTAAATGGGTGTATGAAGGTGACACTTTTTATTGGCCTTATTCGGGAAAAGTTCAATTTTTTGGAACGTCTCCCGCTCAATCCTTAAATATAAATGTTGCAGGTTATCCTACTTTTGATTATACAATAAAAGATGTGTCCGCTCAAGAGGATTTAGTAGCAGCTAATTTGATAAATAAAGATAAAACATCTGGAGAATTGATACTTCCATTTCAACACTTGTTAACTCAAGTCAATTTTTCTATTAAAGGAGATACTCCAGGGTTTACGTACACTGTTACAAGCATTGTATTAACGGATTTGCAGGATAAAGCCACATTTAAATTTGATGGAACAAATGCAGTGGGTGCTTGGCAAGGAGCAACTACTTCAAGTGCAAATATAAAATATGAACATACCGGTTCTTTTACAGTAATTCCGGAAACAGATAAAGAAATGGTAACTAACTTAGAAGCAGTTGGTAAAGCTTTATTTATGCTTATGCCACAAGAGGCGTCATCTGTAAAATTGGCGATAACTTATACGGCAGTTAAAGGTACGCAGAAAGGATTTTCCGGTACGAAAAATGTAACTCTCGCTGGTACTTGGACTATGGGACACAGTATTCGTTATATTCTTAAATTAACAAGTGATACTACTCCTGTTACGTTTGGACAGCCAACATCTGGGGAATGGATTCCTGAGAGTCCGCAGCCTGGTGAAATTCCAACTCCTGCTAACTAATAATTGCTTAAAGTCATTTTTTTCTGTTTATTTTTAGAAAGAGTCCTTCTAACAATATTACTTTTTTGTTAGAAGGACTCTTTTCACTTTTCTCTCTTTTTTTATGGCAATATGAAAGATTTCATATATTTTTGCTGGCAGCATAAACAAAAACAAACACAGTCAGCGTATGCCATCTATTTGTCAAGGAACTTGGGATTGTCAAATATGTCCAAAAGCAGTGAGCAATGCCATTACTCATGTAATTTATCAGCGTGGTTTTCATAAACCGGCTCAAAAGTGTGAAGAAAATCTTATCCTTTTTTTGATGAAGGGAGAAATACTGGTCAATAGTAAAGAATATGCGGGGACTATGCTTAAAGAAGGTGAATTTATTCTTCAGGCTATTGGTTCTATGTTTGAGATGCTTGCTATGACTGAATGTGAGTGCATTTATTATCGTTTTATTCAGCCCGAACTGTTTTGTGATTTCCGTTTCAATCATATCATGAAGGAAGTATCTCCTCCACTTATTTATACTCCATTAAAAATAATTCCAGAACTACAATATTTCCTCAATGGGTCTATTACTTATTTGAAAGGGGATAAAGTCTGTCGGGATTTGCTATCTCTGAAACGAAAAGAATTAGCGTTCGTGTTGGGATACTATTATTCCGATTATGATCTTTCGAGCTTGGTGCATCCACTTTCTAAATATGTAAACAGTTTCCAATATTTCATTATTCAAAACTATAAGAAAGTAAAGACAGTGGAAGAACTGGCACAATTGGGTGGATATACTCTTAGTACATTCCGTCGTATCTTCAATAACGTCTTTCATGAACCTGTTTATGAATGGATGCTGGCGAGACGTAAAGAGGGCATTTGGGACGACTTGAACAACTCTGAATGTAGCATTTCGGAGATATGCTATAAATATGGTTTTGAATCTTTACCCCATTTTTCTAATTTCTGCAAGAAATCTTTGCCTCTCCACGTAATTTACGTAGGCAAGACATTTCATAAATGCAACTATGTAAGATAATTGCGGTTCACCGGTTTCACCCAATTCTCTAAATGCCGATGAATAAGGTAACAGCGGGTGAAAGCAAGGGAGAAATTCAGGTGAAACTGAACCTTCTTGGTTTCACCTATTGAGTTTATTCATACCGACTGTTGGACATATAGCTCCAAGGTGTTGGATATATAGCTCCAAGATGCTGGATATATAGATGCAACAACTCAAGTATTAACACATGAGAACTAAGGTGTTAAGACTTGGCGGCCAAAGTATTACATCCGTACAGTTCACTCATTAATACCTGAAAGCGGATTTGCTATAAGCATATCCGGATTAGCTATAATGATAATTGTTTTAGCTCAAGGGATATTTTAATAAGACAGGTGAAAGCGGTAACGAATGATTTTACCTTATTTCAGTCCTCGCTTTCACCCGTAATTCTCTCATTCATACCAGTTTTGGCTATAAGGTGAAATCGGTGAAACTTATGAATTAAAAGTTCATGTTACTGATCCGTATTAATAATAATTGTGATCTACTCATATATAAAGAAATCCCCTGTCGAACTAGCCGGCAGGGATTCTGTCATTAATCAAATTAAGCTTCGCTATTGAAATCTAGCAATTTCTAGTCTTTTAATTTTGCGATGATGAAGTCGCGGTTCAAGCGAGCGATGTTGCTGATAGAAATATTCTTCGGACATTCAGCTTCACAAGCACGAGTGTTTGTACAGTTACCGAATCCCAGTTCGTCCATCTTTGACAACATAGCTTTTGCACGACGCAAAGCCTCCGGTTTACCTTGCGGCAGCAAGTTCAACTGGCTAACTTTTGCAGAAACGAACAACATAGCAGAACCATTCTTACATGCAGCTACACAAGCACCGCAACCGATACAAGAAGCAGCATCCATAGCTTCGTCAGCGATAGGTTTCGCGATCAGGATAGCGTTAGCATCCTGCGGAGCACCTGTGCGTACGCTTACATAACCACCAGCTTGCATAATCTTGTCGTATGCAGTACGGTCTACCATCAAGTCTTTGATGACAGGGAAACCAGCCGAACGCCAAGGTTCAACAGTGATGGTATCACCGTCGTTGAAACGACGCATATAGATTTGGCAAGTAGTAGCACCTGTTGCAGGACCGTGCGGGTGTCCGTTGATGTAAAGAGAACACATACCGCAGATACCTTCGCGGCAGTCATGGTCGAATACTACCGGTTCTTTCTTTCGCTGATCAGCTGTTCGTTCAGAATATCCAGCATTTCGAGGAAGGAAGTATCACCGGGGATATCTTTCATTTGGTAGGTTTCAAAAGCGCCTTTAGCCTTCGGGCCTGCTTGACGCCATACCTTCAGTGTAAATGATATATTTTATCCATTTTCTTCTAATTCTTTTAAATGTTTAACTTCACCGATTAGCTCTTGTAGTTACGAGTCTGAACCTTGATAGCTTCGTATACCAGCGGTTCTTTGTGCAATACCGGAGCCTTTTCATCGTCACCTTGATATTCCCAGCATGCTACATAGAAGAAGTTTTCGTCATCACGTTTTGCTTCTCCTTCTTCAGTCTGGTATTCTTCACGGAAGTGACCACCACAACTTTCGTTACGGTTCAATGCATCGTAAGCAACAAGCTCACCCATAGTGATGAAGTCGTACAGACGGATTGCTTTGTCAAGCTCTACGTTCATACCTTCCTTAGAACCGGGGATAAACAAGTTCGTTTCGAATTCCTTGCGGATTTCTTTCAGTTCGGCGATACCTTTCTTCAGGCCTTCTGCCGTACGTCCCATACCTACATATTCCCACATGACATGACCCAGTTTCTTGTGGATAGAATCAACAGATTCTTTACCCTGGATGCTCATGAACTTGTCGATCTTAGCTTGAACTGCTTTTTCAGCTTCAGCAAATTCAGGAAGATCGGTAGAGAAACGAGGAACAGTGATCTGGTCTGCCAGATAGTTCTGGATAGTGTAAGGCAATACGAAGTAACCGTCGGCCAGACCTTGCATCAATGCGGAAGCACCGAGGCGGTTTGCACCGTGGTCGGAGAAGTTACATTCACCGATAGCGAACAGACCCTTGATAGTGGTTTGCAGTTCGTAGTCTACCCAGATACCACCCATTGTATAGTGGATAGCCGGATAAATCATCATCGGGTTATAATATTTCACACCACTGATTTCTTTAGCCAGTTCGCCCGGATTAACGTCAGTGATTTCTTCGTACATATCGAAGAGGTTACCATAACGTTGAAGAACAACGTCGATACCCAAACGGTTGATAGCTTCAGAGAAGTCGAGGAATACGGCCAAACCTGTGTTGTTTACACCGAAACCAGCGTCGCAACGTTCTTTAGCTGCACGGCTGGCAACGTCACGCGGAACCAGGTTACCGAATGCCGGATAGCGGCGTTCCAAGTAATAGTCGCGGTCTTCTTCCGGAATATCACTTCCTTTGATTTCGCCTTTCTGGAGTTTTACAGCATCTTCTTTCTTCTTCGGAACCCAGATACGACCGTCGTTACGGAGAGATTCAGACATCAAAGTCAGCTTAGACTGCTTGTCGCCATGTACCGGAATACAAGTCGGGTGAATCTGAACGTATGCAGGATTTGCGAATACAGCACCCTTGCGGTAGCAAGAGATAGCAGCTGTACAGTTACAACCCATAGCGTTAGTAGACAGGAAGTAAGCGTTACCATAACCACCAGTAGCGATTACTACAGCGTGAGCGGCGAAACGTTCCAATTCGCCTGTTACAAGATTTTTTGCGATGATACCGCGGGCACGTCCGTCAACGATGACAACATCCTGCATTTCGTAGCGGGTATACAGTTTAACAGTACCTACGTTTACCTGACGGCTCAATGCAGAGTAAGCACCCAGCAGCAACTGCTGACCAGTCTGGCCTTTAGCGTAGAAAGTACGGGATACCTGTGCGCCACCGAAAGAACGGTTGTCCAGTGTACCGCCGTATTCGCGTGCAAAAGGAACACCCTGGGCTACGCATTGGTCGATGATAGCGTTGGATACTTCGGCCAGACGGTAAACGTTGGCTTCACGTGCACGATAGTCACCACCTTTTACTGTATCGTAAAACAGACGGTAAACGGAGTCACCGTCATTCTGATAATTCTTTGCAGCATTGATACCACCCTGTGCAGCGATAGAGTGTGCACGGCGCGGAGAGTCCTGAATACAGAAATTGAATACTCTGAAACCCATTTCACCAAGTGAAGCAGCAGCAGAAGCACCTGCCAGACCCGTACCCACAACGATGATATCCAAACGGCGTTTATTAGCGGGGTTCACCAATTTCTGGTGAGCTTTATAGTTGGTCCATTTCTCAGCCACCGGGCCTTCTGGAATTTTTGAATCTATCTTGATCATAATATTATTTACAATTTAATCATTTACAATTTACTATTTAGCAAGCACCGCCACAAATCAGTGTTTTCACGAAGAATACCACTACTACCAGTGCGAAACCGAGTACAACAATCGTAGAATAAATGTTAGAAATGCATTTCCAACGATTGATCCATACTTTGTTGTTCCATCCCAGTGATTGCATAGAGCTCCAGAAACCGTGAGTCAGGTGGAACCACAAAGCAAACAGCCAAACGAGGTAAAGAACTACGTAAACCGGGCTAGAGAAAGTCTGCTGGATGTGATAAGCACCGTTAGCGGCATAAGCCAGCGTCAGTGTATCAGCGTGCATGCCCATGTTGTGCATCAGTTCCGGCAACTGCATTTTTGCCCAGAAGTTGAAGAGGTGCAAACCAAGACCTACGATAACGATCAGACCCAGCACCAACATGTTTTGAGATGCCCATTCTACAGTTTTTCGGTTTGTCAACCACTGCATAGCGTTCGCTACCACGCGCTTTGCGATTCTGCATTGTCAGCCAGAATGCGTAGATGATGTGAATCACAAAAAGAGCGGCTAGTCCTGCGGTAGCCACTAACGCATACCAGTTTGCTCCCAGGAACTCACAAATCATGTTGTAACCATCAGCCGAGATGATTGCAACCAAGTTCATCGCCATGTGAAATGTTAGAAACAGGACAAGGGCGATACCGGTAACGCTCATCACCACTTTCCTTCCTACAGATGAATTACTTAACCACATAAATGATTGAATTTAAATTATTTAATTGTTAGAACTAAAATTTCGACGTTTTACACCTCTTACAGACTGCAAAAATAGGGGAAATAGATTGATTGAGCAAGGAATTAAAGAAATAATTCTTTAATAATGGATCAATGCGCCAATGTGTCAATATGCCAGCCAGTATGCGCGCATGGTGCAACTGATTGGCACATTAGTAGAATGGGACTGTTTATTGTACCTTTCCGATTTTCTCACCGCCGGCTGCTTTGCGTAAAGCGCGTGGAGTATCTCCGAAAGAGTCTTTACAGAAGTGGGCGAAATGCGACAGGAGTCGAATCCGTATCTGTTACAGATTTCAGTGATTCGCATTTTGGTGTGCTGAAGGTCTTCCAGATTCCTTCCCGTTTCTTTTCCAGTATCCATTCGTATACGGGCACACCGTAGAGGTTTTGAAAAGTCGGCGGAAAGTAGTGGTCGTATATCCTCCCAGATGCGCAAATTCTTCCACGTTCTTCACGTTGCTGTAATTCTGCATGACGAAATAGTGGAAACTTTCCGTATAAGTGCTGATCGGATAGAAGAATGAACCCAGTTGGGGCAGCGGATAGAAGTTGGTAATCAAGAAAACCAATTCTTTGCATTTTAAGTCGATATACTTGCTGCAAGGGTTTTCTTCAGCGAGGAATTCGGGCATACTGGTGACAAGGTGGTAAAGCCTTTCGCTCATAATCAGTGGAGTGTAGGTCAAAGGAGCTTCCGCCTGTTCCATCATTTCCTTATATCGGTCTTCGCAGAGCAAAGGCAGTTCGTTGAACCAGTAGACAACATATTCAACATCTGTCAGTGCCAGTATTTCGACCTTGGAGCCAATAGCTTGCAAAACAATTTGTCTCTCGCGTAACGTTATTCCGGGATGCTCTTCGCTATTGATAAGTAATTCGCCCTTTATCATAAAAAGCATACAATTCTGCGTACACTTATCCTTGGGGATATGCTCTCCTTTAGGTAAGTTTCTATATACAAGGATATTCTCAACATTTTTTGGACATCCCGTACAGTTGGTATATTGTATGCAAAATGAATCTCCTGGCATGAGTTTTATGCGTGATTTATTATCTTAACGGAACAAAGATAGGCTTTTTTTGCGGAAAATGGAACTCTTTCTTTTATTTATGTTTTAGTAGAAACCTGCAAATATTATTCTTATCCCTTTGGATGATGTTAGAGAATTCAATATTTATCTGTTGTAAATTTCTGAATAGAAAACTTTATGTTGATTTTTGAAGTATTATAGTTGTTTTTGAACATCTGTTTCCCTTTGATATGCGTATTTTTGCAATCTAAACGTTTTAATTATCAATCATTATGCTAATGCTAAGAAAAATTGTATTCTTCCTTTTTTTTGTTTGTTGGATTATCATTGTTTGCACAGCAAGACTATATGGTCAGTTCTTATGTGCGGGGTAATTTTTACAACCGTGGTCGTATCTCTACAGAAAGCTTGCGGGCAAGTGACGACCTTATTTTCTTGAATGTTCATCCTAATAAAGACGGATCATTGTCTTTGAGAATCCACGTGTATTTCAGGGAAAAGGGTGACCACTTGGGAAGGTTTGATTAAATCGGTTCGTGCAAAAGTAAAAGGTACAAAAGTGAAAATACGTTTGGGAGCTTCCAGTGGCGAATGGAAAGCGATGGTGGCCGATGAGGCCGCTCGTACGACGTTTGCAAAGAACATAAAGACTGTACTGGAAAAGAATAAACTGGATGGCATTGATCTTGATTTTGAGTGGGCGGAAAATGAGAAAGAATATAAAGATTATAGTTTGGCTATCCTGAAGATGCGGGAAGTGTTGGGAGACAAGTATCTTTTCAGTGTATCTCTGCATCCTGTTTGTTATAAGATTAGTAAGGAAGCTATTGAAGCTGTTGATTTTATTTCACTTCAGTGCTATGGTCCTTCACCGGTTCGTTTTCCGATAGAGAAATATTGTTCGGATATACAGATGGTATTGGAGTATGGCATTCCGAGGGAAAAACTGGTAGCAGGAGTTCCTTTTTATGGGGTGACCAAAGATAATTCAAAGAAGACAGAGGCTTATTTCAATTTTGTACAGAATGGATTGGTTACGAGTCCTGCACAGAATGAAGTGATCTATCAGGGAGATACTTATGTGTTTGACGGTCAGGATAACATTCGTATCAAAACCCGTTATGCAAAGGAACAGAAGCTGAAAGGTATGATGAGTTGGGATTTAGCTACGGATTTGCCGTTAAGTGACAGCAGGTCATTACTAAAAACAATGACTGAAGAATTGAGGGAATGACTTAGTTCGCACGACTGCTGCTTGTAAATCCTTTTTATAGATGCTGCCTAACAGGCTCTGTTTTAATAGGTTCCTCCCCTCCTTTATTATAAATCAGATTTATAAAGAATGTGTTAAAACGTTTTTCTTTAGAGAAATACCCTGCCGCAATATCTTCATTTGCAGGAATTTGTTCAGGAAATATGCCTCTACCAACAAGCATATCTCTGACTGCGACATTATTGTCAACATGTTCATTTTCAATGGCAGTTTGTCCGTATAGGTCTTTTTGCTGAACATTCACAGAGGTCATTTCTGCGGCAAAGTCTTTGGCTTTTATGCTGATGGTCGGAAGAAAATCAGCCAATGGTCGGCTATCAGGTACGCCAAGTTTACGTTTTAGCATTTTGGTGTCCATGTGAAACAGTGCTTTATCTCCTTTGGAACGTATAATGGCGAATCCTTGATTGTCAACTCCTCTTTCATATAAAACACCCGAGAGAAGTTTCTCTGTCTCGGCTAGTTTGGTACGTGCTTGGACACGTTCATATTCTATTAAACGTTGCTCTACTAATTCTGCACGGCGCGTTTGTATTGCAAAGTAGTTTTGAGCAAAGGCAATTTCTTGCTTTCGAGAATCTCCATTTTGTGCTACCAGATAGCAGGCATAACGGGTCAGAAAGATGTTATCTACTTCTCTTTCAGCGCCTGAACCTAATATAACCATTTTGCTGACGTCAGCAAAATGGTATGCAATATTTTCTCCGGCATTTTTACATGTATCTTTTGCTTTCTATATGATAGACAGGAAGTTACGCCATTGAGAATATCCTAACAATGGATAAAGTTCTCTCGCACTCCAACATTCCACTTTGTTGTATTCGCAAACAATGCTCTCAAACTGCTTAAATAGCTCTTTTATTTCTTCTGATTTCATTTTATTTCTGTATTATGTTGGTTCCATTTTATTCATCTGTCTTCATCTCCGCCTTGCCATAATATCCCTGGCATCGGCACATAAATCGGATTATAATAAGTATTGATATTCTTCAACTTCTTCTCCTCCTCTTTCAGCCGTTTGATTTGCCGTGCGGCAGTGGTAGGGGCAAAGCCGCACAATCCTTGAAAGTCGCGACGAGTTAATACAGGGTTGCTCTTGAAGTAGTTTGTCAGCAATTTGTCTATCTCGTCATTTGAAAGGACAGCCGAATGGGGTTTCAGTTTACTTCGCTCCACATGAACAACACTGACTGACCTTTTTCAGTTTGACGTCCGCTTTAAAGCTGATATTGGCTTTGAGTTTTATCTGATTCGCTTTTAGTTTGGGCGAAGTGATAGGTTCTTGACTATTCAGCTTTATCTGGAAATAACCGATGCCATCCAGATGGACGCTTTGTCCTTCCCGAAGACGATCCCCCATAAAATGACTTAGGGATTCGAGAACTGACTTTACATCCCCTTCAGTTAGAGAAGTTGCTATCTGGATTTCTTTTGCCAAATAGTCTGTGTCAATGTGTTGGAAGTTGACTACACGTGCGTGATACACTTCTTTGTCTTCCTCATCCTTGGGACGGGGAGTCTTGTACAATTCAAATTGTATTGCCATTATTAATTTGTTTTTCGCCTTATACATTACTACGTACCTTTAATTTACCGTTGCAAGCCTATAAGGACATTGTTTTTTGTTGTTGCGAAGCTAATCGATCATCTTCGGACTTAGGGGGAGGGTGTTATATAGCTGTTGTTTGTTTGTTATCAAGCGGCTTTTATAAGTTATCCTGCCTTTATTCTTAGACTAAGGCATAGGGATAGTTGTCTTCCGGTGCCTTTATCATTAGTTTCCCACGGCCGTGGAGAGATCTCTTCATGGCTGTGGTAGTATCTTTCCACGGCCGTGGTAGGAATTCGCCACGGCCATGAAGAATGAACTATATCGGTAACAAAGATAAACTATATCAGGGAGAAAAGCAAACTATCTCTGCTTGTTTGAGGTATTTATACGCCTTGTTCTATCTGATAGATATAGGGCAGGGGAGAATTAAACTATTCAACAAAAACAAGCTATCTTATGCATATAGGGCCTTTATTCGGCTATTTTGTAGATGATAGATAACCTGTTTTTGCTGGTAAAAGTATGATAGATACCTTTTTTAAAAGCTATCTATCATACTTATTTCTTTGATAATGAGAAGAGTATCAAAATGAATGATACTTATGATAGATATTTTTTCACTATGGTGAGTATATATGTCCACCGAACTGAAAAATGGTGTCTTATGATTGTTTACTGAATACCCTATTTCAGCTTCTTCTGATACTCATCCGAATTCAGTATCTCCAGCGCCTTTTGTATACTCTCATTGGTGGTATTCATTACCCTGGAAATATTCGTTCATATCCCAAAGGTCACGGGCTATCAGTGCTTTAAGCTGTGTTTTGATGAGGAGGGAGCGACTTTTGATATTGCTCTTCATTAAACTTCACTCCTTCTTTCTCTCCTATTTCTTTTAAAGTGGCGAGCATATCATCATCGACTACGAACTTTTCATCAAACGATTCGAATTTTTTATATTTGTTTTTCAACTCTTTCCGGTGCCCTTCGATAAACTGCATGGTGAATTTAATCACGGCTCCTTTAGCTACCAGATTACGGTGATAATCCGTATAAAGAGTAGTGTCAATAGGTACGAAATAGTCCGGCATGATACCCCCTCCGCCATAAACAGTGCGTCCTAGCTTCTTGGTTTGTGCTTTCAGTGAATCAGGGAAGTGAATACTGTCAGCATTCATCAGTTCACCGTGGTTGAAACGTTCTATCAGGTCCTTGTTGTAATCGACAGTACTGTCGTACGGTTTCTGGATGGAACGTCCCGATGGAGTATAATAGCGCGCAATAGTCAAACGAATCATGGAGCCGTCCGGCAGGTCGATAGGGCGTTGCACCAATCCTTTGCCGAAAGAACGGCGTCCTACGATAATTCCTCTATCCCAATCCTGCACTGCACCGCTGACAATTTCGCTGGCGGAAGCCGTATATTCATCTACCAGGATGATAAGGCGTCCATTACGGAAATCTCCGTTTCCTTTGGCGTAGAAATCACTGCGTTTGGCAGTCCGTCCTTCCGTGTAGACAATCAATTCTTTTTGCCCCAGGAATTCGTTGGCAAGGTCGATGGCTGCATTCAGGTAACCTCCTCCGTTTCCTTGCAGGTCGAGAATCAGGTCCTTCATACCTTGTTTCTGAAGGCTTGTCATTGCTTTCTTGAATTCTTCGGCAGTGGTTGCTCCGAAGCGGTTGATGCGGATATAACCTGTTTTAGGCTGAATCATGTAAGAAGCATCGAGGCTAAGGATAGGTATTTTATCTCTTTTCACAGTGAACAATAAAGGATCTTGCACGCCACGACGAACGATAGTCAGGTTGACTTTAGAGCCTTTCGGACCACGAAGACGCTTCATAATATATTCCGTACTCATTTTCACTCCGGCAATGGCGCTGTCATTGACCGCAACAATACGGTCACCGGCAAGGATGCCGACTTTTTCGGAGGGTCCGTTGCTGACGGGTTGCACTACTAACAGGGTATCTTCAATCATCTGAAACTGAACTCCAATACCTTCGAAGTTACCTTGAAGAGGTTCGTTCATTTTCTTCACTTCTTCTGCGTCCGAGTAAGTAGAGTGCGGGTCGAGTTGTGCCAGCATCTTGATGATGGCTTCTTCCACCAACTTGTCTTCATCTACTTTGTCTACATAGAAATGGGAGATTGCGAACTCTGCCATTTGTAGCTTGCGCATGGCTTCAGAACCGAAATTTTGGGCCTGTAAGGCTGATACTGCCCACAGGCAAGCCAAAAGGACGTATATTTTAATCTTATTCATAATCTTACTTTATATTAATAGCCGAGTATTAACAACCGGGCACAGATACGCCTGCATCCTTCTCAACTCTCAACTTATCCTCATTCCTTTGGGAATAAACTGGCTGATATCTTTATTATAAGTCAATAATTCGCGTACAATCGTCGAGCTGACGCAAGTCAGTTCCGGTTCTGTGAAGAGCAGGATGGTTTCAATGCCTGCCAGTTTGCGGTTGATGTCCGCAATCGTTTCTTCATACTCGAAATCTTTCACTGTACGGATACCGCGGACAATAAACCGGCTCCTACTTCCTGCGCAAAATCAATGGTCAGACAGTCGTAGGACATCACTTTTATACGAGGCTCATCCTTGTAAAGCTCCCGAATCATTTCCTCTCTTTTCTCAATGGGAAAGTATGTATTCTTGTTCTCATTGATACCGATTCCTATCACGATTTCGTCCATAAAGGTGAGTGCACGTTCCACTACCGAATAATGTCCGATGGTGAAGGGGTCAAAAGTACCCGGGAATATTGCTTTTCTCATGATGCCAAATCTTCTTCTATAACCAGATTATCTATAATAAAGTTCTGTCGTTCCATGGTATTTTTACCCATGTAGAATTCAAGTAGTTCTTTCACTGCATCCGTCTTTCGCAAAGAAACTTGCTCCAGACGCATGTCTTTACCGATGAAATGCTTGAACTCGTCCGGTGAAATCTCTCCTAAACCTTTAAATCGCGTGATCTCCGGATTCGGGCTTAGTTCGTTAATTGCATTGACACGCTCTTCTTCACTATAACAATAGATTGTTTTTTTCTTATTGCGTACACGGAACAAAGGCGTTTGCAGAATATATACGTGGCCTTTTTTTATAAGGTCAGGGAAGAATTGCAGGAAGAAAGTAATTAATAGCAGGCGGATATGCATACCGTCCACATCGGCATCGGTTGCTACGATGACTTTGTTGTAGCGTAGTCCGTCCAAGCCATCTTCTATATTCAGGGCTGCCTGAAGCAGATTAAATTCTTCGTTCTCGTAGACCACTTTCTTAGTTAACCCGAAAGAATTCAGCGGTTTACCACGTAGACTGAACACTGCTTGCGTGTTCACATCACGGCTTTTGGTGATGGAACCACTTGCAGAGTCCCCCTCGGTGATAAAGATGCAGGAATCTTCTTCCAGTCCTTTTCCTTTCGGGTCGTTGAGCTGAATACGGCAGTCACGTAATTTGCGGTTGTGCAGGTTCGCTTTCTTTGCACGTTCACGGGCAAGTTTGGTTACACCTGCAATGGCTTTACGCTCTTTCTCGGATTCTTGGATCTTTTGTTGTATCGCTTCGGCTACATCCGCATTTTTGTGCAAGAAGTTGTCCACTTCCTGTTTGATAAAGTCGCCTACATATTTATTGACTGTCACTCCGCCGGGAACCATATTGGTAGAACCCAGCTTCGTTTTCGTCTGACTCTCAAAGATAGGCTCTTCCACATTGACGGCAATGGCAGCAACCAGTCCGTTACGAATGTCGGTATAGTCCATGTTCTTGTTGAAGAACTCTTTGATGGTGCGGGCGATGTGTTCCTTGAAAGCACTCTGATGCGTACCTCCTTGGGTAGTATGCTGACCGTTGACGAAGGAGTAATATTCTTCTCCGTATTGTCCGGTATGCGTGAAGGCGATTTCGATGTCTTCCCCTTTCAGGTGGATGATCGGGTAAAGTCCGGTTGCCGTCATATTGTCGTTCAAAAGGTCTACCAGGCCGTTGCGCGACAAGATACGGTGTCCGTTATAGATAATGGCAAGCCCGGTATTGAGGTACGTGTAATTACGTAGCATTGTCTCAATAAATTCAGGCTTGAAACAGTAATTCAGGAATAATGTATTATCCGGTTCGAAGAAGATGTAAGTTCCGTTTTCTTCTTCGGTATTCTGCGTCTCGTCGGTCAGCAGGTTTCCTTTTGAGAAAGTGGCGATACGTACTTTGCCATCGCGGTAACTGCGTACCTCAAAACGGGAGCTCAAGGCATTGACGGCTTTCACACCGACACCGTTTAGTCCGACACTTTTCTTAAACGCTTTGCTGTCGTACTTACCACCAGTGTTCAGCATGCTGACGGCTTCGATGAGTTTTCCCTGCGGGATGCCTCGTCCGTAGTCACGTACGCTGACACGGAGGTTTTCTTCAACGGTAATCTCGATTTTCTTACCGGCTTGCATTTTGAACTCGTCAATACTGTTGTCAATTACTTCTTTCAGGAGGACATAGATTCCGTCTTCGGCATGTGCACCGTCGCCCAGCCTTCCGATATACATACCGGGGCGTGTGCGTACATGTTCCATGTCACTTAGGTGACGGATGTTGTCGTCAGTGTACTCTACTGCATTGTTGTTGTCTACAGGTATCAATTCGTTCTCTTCCATAGCTGTTTTTTATTTTATCTCTTTGATGAACGCACGGCGGCGCTTATGTTGTTGAGTCTCAAAGTAATCCCATTGTGCCTGAACTTTTCCGTTCAGTTCCAGTTCGGGGTTGCTTTCCGCAAAGATAAAACCTAATTTTTGATAAACTGGAATTAAATCGGAAAATAACAAAGCGTTAACACCTTTGTTTTGATATTCCGGTTTCACTGCAACGAGTAGCAGATCAAGCATTTTGGCACGGCGTTTCATAAATAGTGCCTTTAACAGATAGAACCATCCGAGTGGCAACAGACGCCCGTGTGATTTCTGTAAAGCTTCGGCGAGAGATGGCATGGAGATACCTACACAGACCAGTTCGTCATTGGCATCAGTAATCAGTGTAACCATCCGTAAGTCAAGGATCGGCAGATACATTTTCACGTATTGGTCGATTTGCCGCTGTGTCAACGGAGAATAGCCATAAAGAGGACTGTATGCTTCATTCATCAGCTCGAAAATCTTCTGTCCGTAGTCTTTGGCTATTTTTCTTCCGGAAGTATATTTCTTTATCTTGAGGTTATATTTTCGTTGGATCAGTTCGGAGATACGTTTATGCTTGTCGGGAATGGCATCCGGTATGTAGATTTTGTATTCCACCCAGTCGGCGTCTTTCTCGAAGCCTAACTTTTCCATGTGTACAGGATAGTATGGGTAGTTGTAGATAGTAGCCATGGTGCTAAGTTGGTCGAATCCTTCAACTAACATTCCTTCCGCATCGAAATCAGTAAATCCGAGAGGACCGGCAATATGAGTCATACCCCGTTCTTTTCCCCATTCTTCCACTGTTTTGATAAGTGCGGATGATACTTCGGGATCGTCGATGAAGTCTATCCATCCGAAACGAACGTTTTTACATTCCCACTTCTCGTTCGCCTGATTGTTGATGATTGCAGCTACACGTCCTACTATTTTATCGTCCCGGTATGCGAGGAAATAATCTGCTTCACAGAATTCGAATGCTGCGTTTTTCTTCTTGTTGAAGGTGTTAAGCATGTCGTCATAGAGGTCAGGCACAGAGTAAGGGTTACCCTTGTACATTCTGTAATTGAAACGGATAAATTTCTTAAGTTCTCTCTTTGTGGAGACTTTTTTGATTGTAATAGCCATATCTCGTATTTATGATTTGAGCAGGCAAAGATACGTGATAATCTTTAAATTACAACGCGCCGGAAAGAGAAAATATCGTCTCTGGACGATTAGGGAGTGGACTGTAAATATGAAAAATACCGGAAATGATGATCATACATTCATTGCCGGTATTCTTTTTCTGTTTTTGTAGGCCGTTTATTGGCTGATGTGTCCTTCGAAAGGCGAGGCAGGTAAACCGGCTGCGTTGTATAAGTTAGCATCATCGGGATTATCTCCCCAAGCATATCGTACAGAGACCGGTTGCTGTATTTCCTTATTCCATACTATTACTTTATTGTTTTCGATTTTAGCCTGTGCCCATTGGTATTTTCCATCTGCGCCGGCAATGGCGAATCCTGATAAATAGCCATATTTATTACGAGCTACTAGTTGCTCGTCACAAGCGTTAAAGGTGATCTCCAGTGCATCTCCGATTCTTTTTACCGACTGGAATATCGGGCCGGTGCAAACAATAGAGTTATATCCGTAATCATTGTGGAGAGCATGCAAAGCAAGTCGTTTACCTACATCTTGTTTGTTGCGGGGATGTATGTCATTTTCTTCACCGATGTCTATAATGACGGCCTGTCCTGTATGTGGTAAGGCCAGTGTCTTCGACTGTGTATCCCGCAGGTTTGCCCAATGACTTTCGGAAGGCTGCTTGGCCGGAGACATGAAGTTTGCTAATTGAACCCAATAAAATGGGAATTCGTTATTCCATCTGCTTCTCCAGTCTTTAATTAAAGCCGGAAATAAATCAATGTATTCGTTGGCGCGGGCGGCATTGTTTTCTCCCTGATACCAGATTACCCCTTTCATCCCCAAACCTACCAGCGGATGAATCATTGCGTTGAACAGCAAAGAAGGAAAAGCGTTAGGACCATATTCTACATAATCATATTGTGCACTCGATACTGCAACTTTATACTTCCAATTATCACACAAAGGGAAAATTCGGTTGTTGATTTTCAGGTATACTTCATCTTTAGGACCATATAGACCACCTCCTCCACGATAGTCGGATATTTTAATAGTGATGGTATTCTGTTCCTTTAATACTTCTGCCGGGATCTTGTATAAACGTTTCAGGTCATATCCTACCGTTCGTCCTACTTCATGTCCGTTAACCCAGGTAATGTCATCGTCATCGATAGTACCGAGACTCAATTCTGCATCCTGTCCTAAACAGTTGGCCGGTATGGAAAACTGATAAGTAAACCATACAACTCCATCTATACCGGATAACTCTTCATTTGACCATAATGACGGAACAATATGTTCCTTCCAGTTTTCTGTAGGGGTGTTTTCTAAATACCATTTCTCTTTCTCCCGGTTCGTTTATGATGGCTTGTTCGAATTCTTTTGACTTTGTCACTGTGCTTGATGTATTCTTCGAATTCAGAAGAGCGCATACGGGCTAATGATTTTTCATATTTCGGGAAATGCTCTATCACTTCCATGCTCATCCAGGTTTCGATGTCCGTACCACCCCATGAGGAGTTGATGAATCCGATAGGAATATTGAGTTTTTGGTATAATTCACGCGCAAAGAAATAGCCGACAGCTGAAAAATCAGAAGCGGAGGCGGGTGAACATACTTCCCATTTACCTTTTAAGTCGGTTTTAGGAGTGTGCCCCATTTCTTGAATTACGTTGAATGAACGGATTTGAGGGTAATTGGCAGCTGCGACTTCTTCGGTAGCATGATTAGCGCTACGCAGACGAAACTCCATATTTGACTGTCCGCTACAAATCCATACTTCACCGATTAAAATATCTGTAAATGATAAAGTCTGCTTGAGGCTTTTTACATTTAGAGTATACGGTCCACCGGCTTGCATAGGGGGCAGGCTGACTGACCATTTTCCATTTTTATCGGTTCGGGTACTCTTTTGAGCATTTCCTAATGTTACGCTAATTCGCTCACCGGCACTGGCAGTTCCCCATATATTGATTGGCTTCTCACGTTGCAGCACCATGTGGTCTGAAAAGAAAGAAGGTACGGAAAGCTGTGCCATTATTTGTGATAGGACAAATAACAAGCAAACTGTTAATGATAGAAGTTTTTTCATCCGATGAGTATTTGGTGATTATTCATTAATATATTCTTTGGGAAGCAATATCTTACGAAGCGTATCGGCAAAGATTGCAGCAATGCGCTGTTGAATAAATGAATGTTCTCCATGTGGCGGATGCCATCCAAATACTTCTCCATGAGTCTCTTGTGAATCCCCAGTGTAAATTAGGCTATATTGTTTTCCTGTAACCGGATGTTTCTGGTTTTTGGAGAATCCGATGTATCTGTCGAATTCAACTACTGGGAATCCCCATTTTTCTGCCAGTTTTCGGACCGAAGTGTTGAATATCGGACGACTGTCATGCCAATGAGTACATAAGACAATAGAAGCAGGTTTCCCATAAGGAGTGTTATAATATCTGGATTTTGGATTAAATTTCTGGTTATAACAGTCTGATATGTAGCGCTTGATGACATAATCATAGCAAACGGCATAGTCGGAAGCATCAAAAGGAGTTTTATAATCCTTGTAGTTCTCTTTTAAGTTTGCTTCGTTATATACGTCTTTTTCATGTACTTGCATCAAGACAAATACATCAATGTTATCGAACTCTTCCGGGGTATAGAGAGTGCCGTCCAGCATTTTATTTGCAGTGTGAGCAATAGATTCTGCACTTACAGCCCGATTGATGGGGATGGCGTGAAGGGCACGACATCCCATTTCAAACCACTTATTGTTAGGTTCGGCAAAAGATGCTCCGGATAATAAAATGGTATAAGTGTCTTTATTTTGGGCTATTCCTGCTAAAGCGAGCAGGCAAATGAATGTGAATAAGGTGATTCTTTTGTACATAGTTATCGTTGATTGATTAATTGGTGAATAAAATCAAGTTCAAGTGAATGTTTTCCGGCTTGTAAAGTTATCGATTTTTGGGGTTCTGGCATTGTAAAAGGAACAAATGTTGCAGAAGTGCCTGCCGGAATATCGATTGTATAACGGATGCAGTCATTAGTTTGACGAACCCAGTTGATATTTAACCAGCCATAGGGAGTATTATAGCGTATGGTAAGTTCATTCATGTCTGCCGGAAAGAAAGGTTTTAGCAAAATATGCTTGAATCCGGGATGTTTTTCATCTATCTGAATTCCTCCCAGTCCTTTGTATAGCCATGCTCCTATTTCTCCGAACATAATATGGTTATATGAGTTGTCGATAACGACATCTGTCCGCCAATTTTCATGTAGAGTTGTAGCACCTTGTTTGATCCAGTACCCCCAGGAAGGATAGGTGTCTTGTGATGCGACTTTGTAAGCTGTTTCCGCATATCCGTTATCTGACAGGGCGGAAAGTAGGGCCTTGCTTCCTAATAAACCGACGTCCAGATGATAATCGTCTTTTTCTACCAATTCATGTAGTCTGGCAGCAACTTTCTTTTTATCTTCTTCCGGAACGATTCCCCAGTATAATGGCATGGCAAGTTCTGTCTGTGTTCCCTCTGCATATATTCCTGTTTCCTTATTGAGAAAACTGGTGTTGATAGCCTCTTTTATTTTTTGTGCCAGCGTGTTATAATAGGAGGCATCTTCGGCATATCCGAAAAGTCTGGCTGCTTTGGCCAGAATACAGACGTCCGTATAATAATAGATAGAGGAAGTCAAGGTTATATTGCTTTTTGAGCGTACAGGTACCCAGTCGCCCAGTCCCCAGTCTGTAAGATGATTGGTTGATATGGATTCTATATAGGAGACATATTTTTTGATTGGTCCGTACATGCGGCGGAGTAATGTGGTATCTCCGTAAAATCGATAAATTTCCCAGGGGATAATGGCGACAGCACTCGTCCAGTCGACCCCGTTGGCCCAATCATAGCCCCATACAGAAGTTGGGATGATACATGGGAGGACTCCGTTGTCTTTTTGTTCATCACAAAAGTCGTTCATCCATTTCTCATATATAGAGATACCATCGAAATTGTATAATCCTGTTTCTATGGCAATATGTGCATCTCCTGTCCAGCCATTCTTTTCCCGTTGAGGGCAGTCAGTCGGGTAACCGAACAAGTTGGCTAAATAGGAACTGTTAGTGGCTTTCCATATTTTGTTTAGCAGATCGGATGACGAAGACCAGTAGCCGATGATCGGAACATCACTGTGCATTTCTACTGCAATAAGATTTTCGTCGGATAATTGAATGGGGGCAGATGATGAGACTTCTACAAACTGAAAACCTTTGTAGTTGAATTTGGGCATGAATCTATCTTGCTTTCCGCTAAGTATGACGATGTCTGTTTGAAAAGGATCGCTGTCGTCTGTCGGCCGGTAGTGATAATCTATATTTGCCATGTTTACCATACCGTTTTTGTCTAAAAGTTGCCCATGTTTCAGGCGCAGTTTTGTTCCTTTTTTTCCTTTCACTTTTAGCTCGGTGACACCTGCAATGTTTTGGGGGAAATGATAGACGTAGCAGCTGTCATTTATTTTTTTACATTGAGTTGCTGTATAGCGGGCCGTTTCACGAATCGGATGCATAACTTGTGATTTGATCGTTTCCGTAGGCGATTCGGTTTCTTGTGCATGATACCATCCGGTAGCGTTGAATCCGGGGGAGTCCCAGCCTGCTAATTCTTTCTGTGCATCATAATGCTCGGCTGTATAGATGCTGTTGAAAATAACCGGGCTGTCAGTTGTTTGCCAGGTTGAGTCAGTACCCAGATATTCTGTTGTTCCATCTGTGTAACGCAGATGGAGTTGTGCTGTGAATTTAGGGCGGTTTCTCCATGAAGCCTTGTCGAAAAACCATACTGCTGTGGATTGATGATTATACCAGCCGTTCCCCAGTTGTACTCCTATTACATTTTCACCCAGAGATAGTAATGACGTAACATCATGAGTGACTGATAGTATACGTTTGTCGAAATGTGTATACATAGGGTCAAGGAAATGATTTCCTGCCCGTTGCCCGTTGATAGAGAGCTCATGCAGGCCTGCCGATGCAATAGTGAGTAAGGCTTGCTCGATTGTTTTGTCTAATTGGAAGCTCTTTCTATAATAGGGTGCCGGACGGTATGTGATGTCATGTTTGTCAGTAATCCATTTCCCTTTCCAGTTGTCGGGTGATAAACATCCTGTTGTGAAGGAGGATATTGGAGAAAATGTAGTTTTCTGTTTGGAAGAGGTTTGATAGCCTATTTTCCAATAATATGTTGTATATGAATCTAATGGTTGTCCATCATAGGAGACTCTTATGGGAGCTCCTATGATGGATTTGTTCAATAACCGGACTGTCTGCCTGATAATTGAGTACTGTCTGTTTATAGCCATATTTCAACTCTGTTGATACTATCTTCCTCTAGTAGCGGAAGTTTCCAGGAGAGTCTGGGAGTTTGAGTATCTACTCCTACAGGAACGGGTATATTCTCACATTTTAATTCAAATGGCGGTTTTAGCTCTTGAGGTACACATGAGAATAGGGTTGTGCCCAATAGTAAATATAAATAGGACCGAATTGGAATATGAGCCATATTGGTTAGTTGGTTAGTGATGAATTTACTTTTTTCTTCTCTCTTCGAGTTCTGTTGATATTTCATATAATCTTTTTTCATTTAACGGATAACGTGAAATGAAGAATGCTGATAGCATGGTGGCAATTGCCGGGAAGATACTCATCATCATACAAATGCCGGTTTGAGCAAAGTCGGATTGGATTACATTTGCTTTGAAACCGAAATAGGCCAGTAGCCATCCGGTCAAAGCACCTCCGATTGTCCAACCGAACTTTTGAGACATGGACGAAGAAGAGAATATCAGGCCGGTTGCCCGTCTTCCGGTTTTCCATTCGGAATAGTCTGATATATCTGCATACATAGACCATAATAAAGGAGAAATAATACCCGCACAGATACTTATTAAGACCTGTAAACAAAGAATTCCCCAGATAAAATCTTTAGGAAGGAAGTAGAATAAAACACTTAGAATGGTAGCGCCAACCATTGCTACAAAATAAGTTTTCTTTTTACCGATTCTTTTGGTGAGTGATGGCACAAACATGATTCCGAGGATATTGGCGGCTTGTCCTAATACCAAGTAGATCGTGATTAGAGTAATGGCACTATTCATGAATGAGAAAGAGAATGTATCGGAGCTGTCTACATAATATTTGAAATAGAATACAGCAGAACCGTCACGAAGAGAATTGAACACTAATGCCATGATTCCTGCGCATAAAAGAATCCACCAGGGTTTGTTTCTGCCCAGATCTTTCAGATCTTCTTTCAGTGATCCTTTTTCTTCCTTTATGGGCTGCACTCTTTCTTTTGTCCATAGAAAAGTTAATAAGAACATTCCACTAGCCATAATCGCAAATACGACTGCAGCCATCTGCCAGCCGAAAGCGATGTCAGGTATATTTTCCGTTATCTTCATTTTACTGAATATATCAACCAGTGGCTCAATGAGGAATAGTACCAGAATACTTCCTCCAAAAGCAAATGTCATGCGGTAGGAGGAGAACTCTGTGCGTACTTGTGGATTGGCAGACATTACTCCTAATAGAGATGCGTACGGAACATTGATTAATGAATATACCATCATCATAAGGGTATATGTGGCATAGGCAAATATTATTTTGGTAGTCATGTTATCTCCAAAAGATGAGAAGGTCAGTATACCACAGATGCCGAATGGTATGGCTACCCATAGTAGGTAGGGGCGGAATTTACCCCAGCGTGAGCTTGTCCGATCGCCTAATATTCCAACAAACGGATCGAGGAAAGTATCCCAGACGCGTGTGATAAGGAACATCGTCCCTACCACAGCCGAAGAGATACCTACCACGTCTGTGTAGAAGAATAGCAGATACATTGTGAATAACTTCCAAAACATGGAAGAAGCAGCATCTCCTAATCCATATCCGATTTTTTCTCTTAGTTTTATGTTTTCCATGGTGATGTATTTATTGTTTCAGGTATTGTTTATTATGATTTACCATAGTAATGATCCGCTTCACAGATTCTATAGAACGGAAACCGTCAGTTGGTGTGTGCAGGCAATAATCTACAAGTTGGCTTACTGTTGATTCAGCTACATGAAGACGTGTGTCAGAAGACGCATAATAGATATAAACCTTTCCATTATCATCTTCAATCCATCCGTTTGAGAATAATACATTCGATACATCACCGATTCTTTCCTCTCCAATGGGGGCCATGAAATAACCTGCAGGCTCGGCAATAATCTGTGTCGGATCTTCTAAGGAAGTCATATATAAGTATAATACATAGCGTAGTCCGGCTGCGCATCCTCTTACACCATGTGCCAGATGTAACCATCCTTGTGGGGTTTTAATAGGGTGTGGCCCTTCTCCGTTTTTCACTTCCTTGATCGTATGATAAAACCGTTTATTGATGATCTTTTCCTCTTTTATTTCTGCATGACAGATATCATCGATGAGTGCCCATCCGATACCTTCTCCATTGCCGGCGTCAATGAAACCATCTTGGGGACGGGTATACAGTGCGTACTTCCCGTTCACAAATTCCGGATGAAGCACTACGTTGCGTTGCTGGCTCGGAGATTTTAGGTCCGGCAAGCGTTGCCATGTTTTCAGATCTTTTGTTCGTGCAATACCTGCTACGGCTACTGCGGAAGACAAATCACCGGCTGGAGCGTTTGCATCTTTGCGTTCCGCACAAAAAATACCATAAATCCAGCCATCTTCATGTGCGGTCAGGCGCATATCATACATATTGGTATCGGGAATGTCTGTCTCCGGCATTTCTATCGGATAATCCCAGAAACGAAATCCGTCTACAGGACTATTACTCTCTGCTACTGCAAAGAATGATTTTCGGTCTGCTCCTTCAACGCGCGCCACAAGATAGTATTTATGATTGATTTTGATGGCTCCCGTATTCATTACAGCATTGATGCCAATTCTTTCTTCCATGAATGGATTTTGTTTTTCATCAAAATCATATTTCCAGATGAGTGGTGCATGTTCTGCTGTTAATACAGGGTAGTAGTAACGTTTGTATATACCGTTGCTATTGCTGCATATCTCATTTTTTCGGTTGATAAGAGCTTCATAATTTTGTGTTAGCTCTTCTAATCTATTACTTTTCATATTCTATTGTTATTTTTTTCGGTTAATTATTTTATAATTAAAACCCAGTCATTTCCTTTTCCTTTTGTGGGAGAGGATATGGGAATGGTATCTGTTGTTGTATATTGATAGAATGTGATTTTTCCATTGCGAGGATTCATCCACTTTAGAGACCGTTTGGGCGTATTCATTGAAGGCAAATAAATGGTTCTCTCTCCACCTTGTGGAAAATATACTAATAAATAGTCTTTATTGCCGAATGCTACAGGGTAGTTTTTATTTTCTAAAGGTACATCGCCAAAGATGGTTTGTAGGTTTTTTCCTTGAGTAAAATCAAATTTCTCCCATAATCTGCGAAAGTGAATTAAATCCCAGGCTCCTTGTTTATCCATTGATTGGTACCATGGAGTGTCGGCGTCACATTTAGGCTCACGTCCGGTATCAAACATCTGCCATATATCATTACAGCCGTATGTATATCCACAAGCTCCGCTGAACATACTTTGGTAAAGTGTATGGCGGATATCATCATCTCCAAATCTTCCATTTTCTTTTTTGAAATTGATCGGAATATTTTCATATCTGGGTTCTCCGTCCATGCATGGCTTGTGTGGTTCCTTATTTAAATCGGGCAAAAGCAGACGTTGATAGATTGCGAAATCTTGTTGTGCGTGTCCGGATTGACACATATTGAAATCCAACCAGGAAGCATTGTGAAACCAGAACGAGGATGAGTGCTCTCCATGAGGATGATAAGTCATCAAATGGTTTTTGTCTACACTTTTAATACCAGTCGCTAATGCATTCCAAATGGCAAAGTTCTTTCCGTCTCCACTTCGATCACCTCCTATTACCCATATCAGATTGGGAGCGTTCATATAGCGTTCTCCTAACCATTTGCCGTATTTATATGCATTCTCCGGAGTAAAAATCTCTGGTCCTTTTCCCCACTGTTTGTCTACCTTATCCCCCCAGGTTGGTAGTAGAGCTATGTATAAGCCTTTGACTGCAGCCAGAGAAATAACTTTGTCTACATGGGTGAAGTAGTCAGGAGCGGGTTTGTCAATATTGCCGTCAATTAACTTGGGTCCTCCGTTAGATGAAACATTCATGTCATCTAATTCATCCAGGATTACCGTTTGTATTACGGTAAATCCTTTTTCTCTACGATTCTCCAGATATTGCTCTGTTTCTTTGTCATTTAAACGGCTAATGAGTTCCCATGCTGTATCTCCTATGTAGAGAAAAGGAGTTCCATCGGTGTATTCCAGATAACGTCCTGAAGAATTTACCCTTAAATTTCCTTTGGATAGATTCGTGGCATTTCCTGTCCACCGGTCTTCTTGAGCAGAAATTCCAGTTAAATAAAACATAAATAAAATGTAGCAGATGGAGAACCTTTTGAACATAATTCTATTTTTTAAAAGTACTTGTATATTTCTCAATGATAGGCATTTGCGGTCTGTCTTTCCCGTCTTTGGGGGTGATTGCCATGAAATAGCTATCCCACCACGGACCCGCAGCCCAATATGTACCATTGATTCCGTTTTCTTGTAAATATCCCAAGAATAAGTCGAGGGTTTCATTCCAACGGGGATCATTGTCGGGAATTCCATATTCTCCGATAAAACCATGGAATTTATTTTGTTTGATCCATTCTACAAATGGTTTTACCCGGTCGATACCTTTCTCCAGATAACATTCTTCCTCTTCGTATGAATATTTGTAGGTACCGGATGCATCCTTGTCAAAATATACATGAGCTTCAAAAGCAAGGTTATTAGCCGGGTCTTTTAAATATTTGAGTGTATCACTCTGTTCAATCCAGCGCTCTGCTGATGACCAGTCATTGCCGCCTACCATGATAAGAGTATTTGTGTCGACTTCCCGAATGGCATTGATGGACGCTTGCGCCATGTCGAACCAGCTGGTTTCCGGGGTCAGATCATGTGGCTCGTTCATTAGCCCATAACCATATATGTTTTTAAAAGTCGAGAATTCTTTAGCGATAGCTTGCCAGAAAGAAGCCAAGTCTCCGATCGTTAATCCGTTATTTCCAATGAGGGTATGTTCGTTGTTCATGTAACGGCGACAGTAATTATGTAAGTCAAGAAGAACCACCATATCGCGTTTCTCTGCAGCTCTGACCAGTTCTTTCATTTTATTGAGGTCATGTTGGTTTAACGGTCCTTTTAAGTCAAGTTGTAGCCGTTCCCATTTGAATGGCAACCGGATAAGTTTCAGCCCTTTCTTTTGCCAATATTCGAGGTCCGGTCTGTCGGGTAGGTATAGTCTTTATTATATTCCCCGGGAAAGGATGAACCGAAGTCAGCACATGCCAAGTTTACTCCGTAAGGTTCACCTGTCTCTTTTACTGGAGGTTGATTACTTTTACATCCATTTAGAGTAAGAAGGCTGAGTAGTAGAAAAGCCGAAATAAAAACTTTTTTCATAATGTTCTGTTTAATAGGGTGATTGAAGGTTCCAGCCTTTACAATAACTGGAGATTCCAAATTTATTTTTAATATTTTTGATTCCTGTGGATTAAGCCATATATAGTTCTCTGAAACGATAAGTTGATCCATCTTTTCTGGTGCTTCTATGTGCACTCCGATAGCGGGGTACTTTCCTGTATTTGTTAAAGTCACTATATTACCTGTGTTCCATTTTTATTTCTGTCTGGGGCATTGATAAGATGGAGCCCGGACGTACTTCGTAATTGGTAAAGTAATAATTCCGATACATATTCTTGTTGTCTTTGATTATGTCCAAGACAAAGAATAACATGGTCGATTTGGTTTGTTCTCTATTCAGACTTATTTCTCCTAATTTTTTGACAACATTCTCATCGCCAGTGCCGTTAAAAGTATGGGTGGCAACAGTGTCTAGTAGTGCATTGTATATAGACACTTTGACCTGATAAGGCTCTTTCTCCAATATTTGGCAATCGTCGAGTAGATAGACAGGAAGACTGACTTCTTGACTGGAAAGATTGTTGCGGTCAAATAGCATGACTGCTGCTAGCGGAGCAAAAGACTTTGCACAAAATAGTGGACAGGTTTGATGATACCATAATAATCTACACATGACCATGATACGCCGGGATAGTTATCGTTCATCTTATAATAAAGTGCTCCGGTAGTATGAGGCCATAATGTGCGTGCCCGTTCTAATGTATGGCGCACTCCTACTACTTGTGCTAACTGTGATCCGAGTATGAAAGAAGCCAGCGAATCCTTCGACATAAAATAACCGGAATATTGAACGAGCTTTTCCATTTCTCTCATTGTTCCGAAGATAGAGTGTGGTGTGTGAAATTACCGCTCCTTTGGGGAGGCCACACTTCTTTTCCTCATCCAAATATCTACGCACTGTCTCGATGTGAGGTAATGATGCTATCCCAAATTCTCCCAAAAGGAGCGGTCATATTTAAGTTATGATTAAGATGGGCATCGTCCCACCAGCAGTTGTAATTGTGCTGACTACCTCCCCAGGCCTCCCCGCGATGGAAGGGACGTGTTCCGTCAAGTTCAATGCTTAGTCGTCCCATCATATCAATTGCAGGTCCGAATGGTTTATCCGATTCATTTCCTGCTCCCCACATGATAAGAGAAGGGTGATTTCTTAATCGTTTGGTATTTCTTTCCACTGTTTCTTGCAGCATAGCGTACGGTTGCGTGTTATGGCTATTCCAGGCCGTTGGCCATTCTTGCATGACTAAAATACCATATTTGTCGCATAATTCGTAAAAATCATCAGTTTCGGGCATTCCCCCTCCCCAAGCTCTTAGCATTTGTATGTGCTGGCTTTGGGCTATTTGGAGTAAATGTTCATATTTATTTCTTGAGAAGTCCATTAATGCATCCATAGTGCACCAGCCTGTTCCTTTTATAAACATCGGCTTGTCATTGATGACAAATGTCCAGTTATAATAATCTTCTTTAGCACCATCAATTAATGGTCTCATCTCAATAGTCCGTATACCGAACGACGTTTTTGCATGGGCGGTCTTTCCTTTTTGTGGAATGAAGAATAGATTGAGGTCGTATAGTGCTTGTTCTCCTCTGTCATTGGGCCACCAAAGATGCGGATCTTTGATTTGAAGGTCTAAAGATAGAGTTTCCTGTTTCTTCTGACTATTTATGTCGAAATGATAATATTGTTTTACTCCTTTAAAGTTTTAGGAGATACTTCTGCATATAATACCCTTTAATGGAGATGATTCTTTATGCAAATCGAGAGTTAAGCGCATTTGACCATCGAGCGAACGAGTGGCGATGAATGGCGATTCTATTTCTACTGCGGCTTGTTCTTTTAATTGAACGCTACGCCAGATTCCTAATGATGGATTTGTGCATAATGCCATCCATAAACGCAATTGAATACAACAGTATATTTCCAACTTTCATTTGCGTTGGGAGGCCAGTTTCCCAGAAACATTTGGGGAATGGCTTCTAGTTTTACTATGAGAGTATTTTTATTCTTTAAATATTTACCTATTGAAAAATCGGGGCCTCCGAACATACCTTCGTGTGTTCCCAAAAGTTTTCCATTGAGCCATATTGTACATTTGTTAGCGATTCCGCCAAAAGATAATATACAGTGCGATGAGGGGGAGTCTAGTTCGAACTCCCGCTTCATCCACCATGTTTTGTAAGATTGTTTTTCTGCAATAGAGTCATTCTGTCCGATGTATGGATCAGGTATGATTTCATTTTCTACTAATGCGGTGTGAATACTACCAGGCACACGGGCGGGTATTTGATCTGTCCAGATGGTATGTAAACGTTCTTTTTCACTTCCTCCTTCTGCCAGTTGCCAAGTTCCGTCCAAAGAGATTTTCGCAGGAGTATCCCTGACAAGAGGAATATTTCCTGCTTCAGTCATCTGTATACCTTTTACTTCTATTGGAGATAGCTTTGCTGCAAAGCTTTCCCTGTCTATCTCATCCATTGATTTTTGTGCAATAATCATTGGAGTAGATAGCAGTAAAGTGATAATGGTGATGATTCGAGTTCTCATGGACAGTATTTATTCTGATTATTGTTGTGTACTTTTATATTTCAGGAGCGTGCTTAATTGCGGACGATCCTGTGTGTAATTATTGGTCGGTTGGACAGATAAGGGATAGTCACCCCATCGTGGACCGGCAGACCAATAAGTTCCGTTTATTCCATTTTCTTGTAGATATTTAAGTGCTGCATCAAGAATATCCAGCCAACGACCGTCAGTATCAGGTATTCCATATTCACCGACGAATCCACGTTTATTATTCTCTTTCAGCCAGTCAACAAAAGGTTTCAAACGAGCCACCCCTGTTTGAACGGTTGCACCATCTTCATCATATCCTTTATTATAGTTTCCGGAAGAATCCGAATCGAAATATATATGTGCCTGGAATATCAGGTTATTACTTGGATCTGTAAGAGTTTTCAGATTGTCACTGCATTCTTTCCATCGTCTGGCAGAACTGAATTCGTCTCCGCTAACTATGATGGTTGTTTTAGTATCTATAGTGCGGATGGCATTAATGCAAGCTTGGGCTATGTTAACCCACGGTGTCGATGCCAGCATTTCGTAGGGTTCATTCATAATGTCGTAACCCCAGATATTTTTATAGTCTTTAAACTCCTTTGCCAGTTTTTTCCATACGTCACAGAAATTGTCAACAGTGCATCGTGCATTACCAATGATTGCATATTGATTATTTTGTGAACTTTGCCCGTCGCAATATACACAATATCTTCCAAAGTTATGCATATCCAATAGTATCTGTATGTTTCTATCTTCGGCAGCTTTGACGAATTTCTTCATTTTTGCCAGTTCTGTTGCATTTAATTCTCCATTCATTGTGGGTTGTATGCGTTCCCAACGAAATGGAAAACGTACCAGATAAAGACCTTTGGCTTTAAAGTAATCCAAGTCTTTTCTGTGGATAACCATAGTGAGTACCATCTACCCCGGATATACATTCCCAAATTCAGCTCCTGACAGGTTAACTCCGAAATAAGCTGTTTGTTTGGTTGGTTGAGGTTCATCACCATTTTCTTCTTCGTCTGATTTGGAACAAGATGAAAATAGAAGTGCTATAATCGTTAATAATGAAAATAAGTCTTTAGCATAAATCGAATTGTTTTTGTTTATGAGGGAACGCTTTAGTACGAGCGTTCCCTTTTTATTTTTACTTATGAACAAACCTGAAATTACACATACTTAAATCAAAATCTTGAGCAGATTCGGGAGAAAATATGATTTTGAAAGCTGTGTTGGTACTAGGATCGATAGGATTAGGCAACAATGCTTCTGTATCGGCACTGATCCGTACAGTTTGCCATCCACCATAAGTATTAACAGGAATTCCTCCTTTGGAAGGATACCATCCATAATCTCCTAAAATGATACGCGCCTGGGCTGATATCGGAAATTTAGCTCCAGTACAGATTTCAAATCTTAAATCGTAAGATGAAGGGTCTGCGGCTACTTCTGCCGGTACAGTAATATATCCGGCCCACATAACCATCCATCCCCAAGCTTTCACGGAATTATTGAAGCGAATATATTTTCCTCCTTCTACTAATGGTTCCGGTTGTCCTTCTAATGTGCCGTCACATAAGAAATCTTTCGGGGCATCAGGAATTGGCTGGAATGTGTAAAGGCACCGCTTCCCGGCCAATTATTGAAATCGAAAAGTTGAGATACTCCCGGATCCATGTATGTGAGCTTGTATGCTTCATCCATGTTTGCCCCTTTTATAGTAAGAGTAGATTTCGGAGCGGCATTTGCAGGAATTTCTATTGTCAGCTCTGTACGAGTAGCATCGATTACATTTACTGGTAAATTGCCTAGATTAACAATTGCTTCCTCAATTGTAATACCGTAGAGGTCAAAATTATCACCTGTAATAACCGTCGTATCTCCCGGCTGGGTAAATTCATTCTTGAGTCCATTGATTGTTAAATCAGGGATGGAAACGACAAAAGGAATACTTAGTTCTCCGTGTTTGGTTGTAATATAAATTGTGTTTGTCACTTCTTTAGGAAGTGCACGGGGAATAGGTGCGAGAAGCATATCGTATGTCGAATATATCTCCTTACTGTCCACCTCGATATCATTGAATTTTAGGGAAGTGATATCTCCAAGGTTTGTTCCCTCGATTCGTACTACTTGTTCGAAATTTGCTCCCTCAATGGGAAATTCAGCATCTGTTGCCAAAACGACTTTGTCTACAGTCGGAGCACCTGTTGACGGTTTGTTTTCTTTGGCTTTCAGATCGTCGACTTCAACAATATCCGTACAGGATGTTAAAGTAAATATGGATGCTGCGATTATTGCAAAATATTTTATTTTCTTCATAATCTGTTTTTTACATGGTTATAAGTGATTAATCCCAGCCAGGATTATTCTCATTAATTCCTTGGTTTGTCAGGATTTCAAGAGTCGGAATCGGGAATAGCAGATGTTTGCTGGAACGTTGTTTTACGTTGTTAGCTTCATCCATTCCGCCTAGAGCATTCATTGCCTGCAAATAAATTCCCCAACGTATTAAATCCCAACGACGATCGCCTTCAAGGCTAATTCCATTGCACGTTCTTCAAGGATTGCAGAACGCAGGCTGGTTTTATCTGTAAAGTTTGCCAGTTCTTTGCCTGTTGCATTACTACGGGTGCGAACATCATTTAAAGCATCTACCGATTCTTTTGTCGGGCCATTTAATTCATTAGCTGCTTCTGCAAAAATTAGAACAATATCAGCATAACGTAAAAATGGGTAATTGGCATCTGTACGAGGTTGAGTCTGATCGGCTATTTGTTGTGAATATTTGGTCGTGAAAGCGAAGAACTGTTCTGATCCTCCTTCATCACATCTCCATCCGGAGGTTACTTTAGGATTATCGAACGGAGGTTCTTTGGCTTCAACCATACGTTGCCATTTCCCAAAGTTCGGATAGTATGAACCACCCCCCCAACTTGTATCAGAGTTCTGACGTATCCAACAATGCAACACTCCCTTGTCCACGCGGTAGTCTTTTTCTTCAAATAATAGATACCAGTGTTTTCTACATCCTACCGTTAAGCTATTGTCTATATTTCCTGCTGCATTGAGTCTGCCACAGTAGTGCGAGCTGAATAATGTACCGTATAATTCATCACCGGACTTAGTTTGTAAGCTGAATAAATGTTCGCTACAAGTCTTGCCGGAAGGAGACCAAACCAAATCATAGTCCTCAAGTTTGTGTATTCCATATTCTCCTCCTATTATATCTCCTGCAATTTCGTAGGCCAGTCTATAATATTCTTGAGAGGAAAAGCTTTCGTAACCGGCAACTTGATCCTTGGAGAATGTTGTCGGAACAGGTTCTGTATATACTTTGGTCATAGTGCCGTTTACATTCTGCATGACAAACGGTGCGCCGGTTTTTACTGTTATTTGTTCTCCGGTAGCCATGGACGCAGAGCCGATAGTCGCATATACTTTGGCTAACAAACCTGCCGCAGTTGCAGCACAGACTCTTCCGGGTTTAAATCCATTGTCCGAATTTTTATAAATCATATCTTTGGCGTCTTTAAGCAAAGGTATGATTGTTTCCGTGTATACTTGTGCAATTGGAATGCGCGGATTATTAGTATATTGCCCGGATTCGTTTACACTGACGGAATAAATAGGGATAGCTCCATAAGCACGTACCAGATAGAAATATGCCCATGCTTTAAGAAAATAGCATTCTCCTAATGCATTCTTTTTAAATACTTCTGATACATTTTGCATCTTGTTGATTTCAGAAACCGCTATATTTGCTCGGTTAATCAAAGAGTACATTCCGGTCCAAAGTACATCGGCTTGTCCGTCACCTCCCTGGAAGTTACCACTTCCAAATTGGCTGAACTGCCATACTGCACCGGAAATATAGTCACAGTCATAATCCAGCGGACGTGGGAAACTACCGTATCTGAACATGGCTTCGTGTAATGTGTTATATACTCCTGTTACCCACATGTCGGCACCGTTATCAGAATCCTCAACATCTTCAGGGACAATGAAGTCGAAAGGCTTTTCTTCGATCATACTTTCGCATGATGTCATTACTGCTCCGGATAATAGGAGGCTGGATGCCATCAGATATATGAATATATTTTTCTTTTTCATTATTTCTTGAGATTATAACGTTAATTTAAAACCTATTGAATATGTTCTGCTGCTTGGATATGAGAAAATATCAACTCCTCTTCTGGAAGCGTCAGAACCAAAGGCGTTTACATCCGGATCAAACCAACTATAACCTGTAATCGTGAATACGTTTGTTACTGTACCGAAAACAGACAAGTTGCTAATTCCTTTTATGACTGAACCGAAATTGTAGTTTAAGTTGATCGTTTTTAGTCTGAAGTAAGAACCATCTTCTACATAACGGTCGGAGAGTTTCATGTCACGGGTCATTGCAGTAGTGACGCGAGGCCATTTGGCGTTAGCTGCATTCTCTGGTGTCCAGCGGGAATCATAAGCATCTTGAGTGATGTTTGCAATACTGCTCATTCCGATATTTGTCAAGTTACCATTAAAAATATCATTACCATGAGTACCTTGGAAGAACAATCCCAGAGTCAGATTTTTCCATCGTAAATTGGCGTTCAGCCCGTAAATAAAGTCTGGATTAGTATCACCGATGATAGCTCGGTCTTCTGACGTTATTTTTCCGTCATTGTTTTTGTCCAGGTATTTGATTTCACCGATCATTCTGCGAGCCTCATCATCAGATGCTTTGGCATATATTGGATCTGCACGGACTTCTGCTATATTATCATAGAAGCCGTCTTCTATATAGCCGAAGAGTGTTCCGATAGGTAATCCATTTCTTTGCAGAAAGACTTCTTTGGCACTATACCATAATTGGTTAGCATATTGATCGGCCGTTAAACCTCCGATTTCATTTTTATTAAAAGAGATGTTACCGTCGAAGTCTAAGGTCCAGTCTTTTTTATCTAATGCAATGATTTTACCGGTTAGCTCAAGTCCTTTGTTTTTTACATGACCGGAATTCGTCCACATGGTAGTATAACCGGTACTATTCGGTATAGATACATTTTGTAGCAGGTCATTAGTTTTTTTATAATAATAGTTAGCGGATAAACTAATCCTGTTATTCCAGAATCCCATGTCGAGTCCGACATTATATTGGTCGGTTGTTTCCCATTTGAGTTTGTCATTCAAAGGACCTTTGTAAGTTTGTCCTGCAAATCCACTGCTCAATGTTCCGTCGAGAGGGTAATTGGATGGTGCAAGTGAAGCGATGGTCTGGTAACTGCTGATCGCTTGATTACCGGTTTGACCGTAGCTGAATCGCAACTTTAAGTTACTGAATATATTTAGGTTTTTGATGAATTCTTCTTCAGATATAGTCCATGCTACTGCTCCTGAAGCGAAGTTCGCGAATTTATTTCCGGGAGCGAAACGGCTTGAACCATCACGACGGAACGATGCTGTGAAAATATAGCGATCCTTGAGTGTATAGTTGGCGCGTCCTAATAAGGAGACTAGAACTGCTTGTCCTCGATAGCTGGCTGGTGTCTCAATATTTAACGCCTGGCTCATATCGAAGTCCTGTGTGATGTCAGTCGGGAAGTTGGACGCATTCATTGTTTTGCCACCCCAGTCTGATTTTTCGTAAGTGAAACCGGCTACTACATTGAGATGATGTAGTTTGTTGAATGTCTTATCGAAAGTAACCAATGATTCTGCTGTTAAGTTCTGCCAGAAATTGTCGCTTTTACCAGCTCGTCCGTTGGAAGCTTTACCTTCTCCTGTTTCACGATTGTAGTAACTTGCACGATCGTTTACAGAATAACTGATACCTAGATTCTGACGGAATTTCAAACAATCAAGGATTGTAATTTCGGCAAATGCAGAAGTAAATACATTAATTGATTTCAGTTCATCTTTAGCTGTATTAACGTATGTACGTGGATTGGCTGATAACCATGCATAAGAATCATCTTCTGTCTTGTCCCCTACATATAATGTTGGTAAATAAAGCATAGCAGAGCGGATGATACTATAATCATAGGAATTTGACTTGGCAAACTTAGTTAACGAACGGGTAAAGTTGATATTTAGTCCCGTATTTAACCAGGGTTTCACATGGCTTCCAATGTTGGCACGAACAGCAAAACGTTCATAACCTGAATTCTTGATGATACCACTCTGGTCTGTATAGTTGCCTGAAAATGCATAGTTGCTCTTTTCATTTCCTCCTGATACACTAAGATTGTATTCCTGTGTTAATGCATCTTGTAAGATCTCGTCCATCCAGTTGGTGCCTTCTACCCATTCTTTATTGCCATATTCGTCTTCACGATAACCCGGATTGAGATAATCTTCTGGTGAAGCATAGTATTTACCGGAGTTAGGAACGATTTTATCGTTTTCGTCGCGACGGTAGTTCCATTTTCCACGATAAGGCAGGTATGAATAGGGAAGATTGTCATAAGCAGCTCCGTTGATTACACCTTCATTTACATAATTAGCATAAGTGTAAGCATCCAGCATTTTGACCATTTTGGCTATTTTGGAAAGTCCGAAGTTGGCCGAGAACTCAACTTTGGCATCTCCGGCACGACCTCTTTAGTGGTAATTAATACGACACCATTAGCTCCGCGAGAACCGTAAATGGCTGTTGCAGAAGCATCCTTCAAAATATCGATTGATTCGATGTCATTAGGATTGATTAATGAAAGAGGATTGGTTGTTGAGTTATTGCCTTCATTTGCTTTACTACTTGGAGTGTCTCCTACTTCAAACGGAATGCCGTCGACAATGTAAAGTGGTTGTGAATTTGTAGAAAATGAGTTGGCACCACGGATGGTGATACTTACGCCTGAACCGGGAGCACCGTCACTCTGGTTTACTTGTACACCGGCTAATTTGCCTTGTAAAGCTTGGGAAATACTGGTAGGATTACCAAGCATCAAGTCATCACTTTTAATAGAAGAAACAGCTCCGGATAAATCTTTTTTCCTCATTGTACCATAGCCGATAATTACTACTTCATCCAGAGATTGAGTATCATCTTTGAGTGAAACATTGATTGTTTTACGGTTTCCTACAGTGACTTCTGTTGTTTTATAACCGATAAAAGTGTACTGAAGAACAGATTTTTGGCTTTCTACTGTTATAGTATATTTACCATTTAAATCAGTGATGGTACCATTATTCTTTTTAACTCCTAACTCAACAATATTAACTCCCGGAAGAGGTTCACCTTTGCTGTCTGTTACAGTACCTTTAATCTCAATACCTGCTGCTGAGGCAGCTGTATTTATCATCCAGAACATAATCAAGAAGAGCCAGACTCCTTTTGATCCTTTTAACATCCGCACTTTTGAGCGGGGAAAGAAAAGAGATTCTTTTTCATTTTTCTCAAATTTAAAATTAACTTTATTATAAAATTTCGTAGGTTTATTGTTGATGCAAAGCTAGTAAATAAGGAAAGTAAATAATTGACGTTATTTACCTAAAACTGATATTATTTTATCATTCTTTATTTTTATAAATATATGAGTTGTATTGTCGGATAAACTTACGACTTTGGCGTCCTGCTGGTTTTATTAAAGACTCATCCCATCCTCCGTTTTTGCTTGCTCGCGGGAGAATCATAGAGCAAGTTTCGTTCTTGTCTGAAATGGACCAGTTAACCCAGCTGATCTTTTTACTTTCCATCCATTCTACCCAACGGGTCCATTCCGGTATATCTAATGGCCCATCGCCAGTACACTCCATTCCTGCACATTCTGAAACAAAAATGGGAATTCCTTTTTCCCATGCCGCTTCAGCTCTATCCCGTAACTCTTGTTTATGAGTGGCGGCATAGAAATGGAGGGTATACATTATATTATTGAATCCTTTTAAAGGACTTTCTGCTACCAGGTGTAAATCTTGATCCCAGTGTGGACTGCCTACAAGAATAATATTATCAGGATCATATTTGCGTATTTCAGAGATAATATCAGTTGCATATTCTTTCACGCTTTCCCAACTGTCTTCCATGGGTTCGTTATATATTTCATAAATAATATGAGGATATTTTCCGTATTTCTGTGCCATCATCGAGAAAAATGCTTTCGCTTCTTCTTTGCGGATAATAAGTATGCCAGTCGATTATTATATAGAGGTCATTTTTTATCGCTGCTTTAATCACTTTATTCATGCATTTTAATGCAAATTCGGGATTTTCAATGTAATTGTCTTCAATAACTGTCCCCATTGCTGCACGTAAAACGGTGCATTTCCAATCTTTTTTCAACCATTTTACAGATTGTTTATTGTAAAATCTAGGCCATAGATTGTGCCAGCCATAACTAACCCCTCTTAAAACAATAGGGTCTCCGGTTTGATCGCATAATTGATTGCCTTTCACTTGTAGTTGTCCCCATTGTTTTACAGGATTTTTACTGTAACTGAATAATGATATCATGGAGAATAAGGTGATAAACAAAATGACTTTCTTCATTTCATAATAAATTAGGTATAACATATAAGATGGACGTTGCAAAGTAAGCACAAAAAAAATATGTAAAAAAGTGCTTTGTTATCATATACTGATACTTTTCTTACTATTTATTTCAAACAAGAGTATATTACCTTATTATATATACAAAAAGGGATTAAGCCGGGAAATAAATATGATAACAGATGGTTTGAAGGTCGAAATAGTATATTGATTTGATAATAAAGTGGTTGTATGCTTATATAAGTTGCCGTACTTTTATGAATTAAATTTTATAGATAGATTAATGTTTTATTTTATATTTATCACCTTATGAAAAAAAGTATTTTTTTAGTTTGTTTGGTAGTTTTCGGGGTTGTGTCATTGTCGGCAATTGGTCCGATAGTCTCTGTATCACGGTTGGGTTGGCAAACCGATAGTATATCTTATGGTATATCACGAATGGTTGATATTGCATCTTTGCCCTTGTTAGATCGTGGAATTTCGGTCCATTATGAAGGCAGCATTGATAAAAGAGGAAAGAATGCCGACTGGGATTGGAGTCTTTATCAGGACCAACGTGGAGAGTGGGTAATATTTGATGTTGATGGTCCGGGATGCATTTATAACCTTGTACAACATCGCTATATGAGTTCAAGTGATCCGCTCTTCCGTTTTTATTTTGATGGAGAAGAAACACCTCGTTTTAGCTTGCGTTTATCTGAATTCGGAGAAAAAGAACCTTTTATAAAACCTTTGGCTGAAAGTTATATTGGTCCGTTTGATAACGGAAGAGGGCCCATACGTGTTGCACGGAGTTTTGTTCCAATGCCGTTTAACAAGGGATGCCGTGTAACTACCGATGTGAAACTGGAAGGTTATGAAAGAACCAAAGGTGAAGGAGGTTGGGGACATGTTGTATACCACACTTATGCGGACAATGGTATCAAGACCTTTACCGGGAAGGAGAATTATGATACTTTGATACAATTATGGAAGAAACAAGGAAGCAATCTTTTGTGTAAAGATCAATTGGCATATCATCGTAAGTCGGAACAAAAGATCAATGCTGGCGAGTCCATTACTTTATTGGATGAAAAAGGAGAGGGAGCTATTGGTTCTTTAAAATTTTATCTTCCGGAGATTAATGAGCAGCACTTGCAGAATGTATGGATTCATATGTTTTGGGATGCTCATCAACAACCCGATATTTCTTGTCCTTTGGCGTGTTTGGGAGGTAATTCTTTGGGCTTTCACGATACCAACTATCTGCTGTCAGGATATAACACATACGGTTGGTTTTATAATTATTTTCCAATGCCATATTGGAAGCATGCGAAGATAATAATTGAAAATCGTAGTGGTGTTCCTGTTTCTTTGGGATTTTCTGAAATAGCAGTTTCCCGGTCGGTTTATCCTACATTTAATACCGGGTATTTTCGTAATACACCATATTATACGAGAAAATATGTGGCAGGAACAGATAGTCCGATAGCTGCTATTCAAGGAAGAGGGAAGATGGTTGCTGCCCATATTACATGTCACGCCGAACGCTCACATATTATTTCTTGTGAAGGGGATGTTCGTATATATATTGATGGCAAACGGACTCCACAAGTTGAGAGCGACGGTTCTGAAAGTTATGTTTGTTATGGCTGGGATTTCCGACTCCGCCCGAAGTGCATCCAATGGGAGGGTATGACGGTCTTTCGGATAACCCATGGTCAATGACTCGTTTTTGTATAGGCGACAGTTATCCTTTCTATTCAGAGTTGAAGTTTGGTATAGAGTCGGGAGAATATAATAATCAGTATTTGGAACATTCGGGTACTATATTTTATTATGGTCAAGATAAAAATGTACTGGTGAAGACTGATAGCTTGGATTTAAGTTCTTCGCATTCCATTAAGCAACACTCTTATAAAGCTATGGGTAATGTACGAAGAACAAAATTGGAAAGTTTCTTTGAAGGAAATGAGGATAGTATTTTATATGTAGGAGAAATTGTCCGGTTTGAAAATTTTAGTAATTTTAGAGTGAACATATCTTCTCAAAATGAAGGAGTGCGTTTGCGTAGGTTGAGCGATCAAAACGATGCTCGACAAGCAGCCCGTGTTTTTGTTGATGGCGAAGAAGTTACAGAACGTTTATGGTATGTAGCTGATAGTAACCCTTATAAACGTTGGCTGGAAGATGATTTTGAAATTCCAGTCAGGTATACTAAGGGGAAGAAATCATTAAACATCCGTATTGTACCAGTTTCTATGTTTGAAGAAGGAAATTTTACTTGGAATGAAGCTGAATATCAGGTGTTTTGTTATATTATTTAGGTATTATAAATTAATACTACCGTGTACGCCACATAACAAAGTATCATAATCGCTCCTTCGATTCTTGTAATTGTTCTCTTGGCAAAAAACAGTCCGAATAACCAAAGCAGAATACCGGAACCTACTAATGTAAACAGGTCAAAATTGGTGATTCCACTAAGATGGAGAGGAGTGATGCTCGCGCTGCATCCCAGTACAAAGAATATATTGAAGAGGTTACTACCAATCACATTTCCAATGGCAATTTCCGGATTTTTCTTTAATGCGGCAACGATAGACGTAGCCAGTTCCGGAAGAGAAGTCCCTCCTGCAACCAGTGTCAGTCCGATAATTGATTCGCTGACACCCAGGTTGCGGGCGATGCCCGTGGCACCGTCGACAAACAACTGCCCTCCATAAATAAGGGCGGCCAAGCCTCCGATGATATAAAGAATGGATTGCCACCAAGGCAGTGATTTGATTTCTGTTTCCTCTTCTATGACCGGATGTTCTGCTTGTTGTTCCATTGTAACCGGCTTGGAAGCGATGGCAAAAGTGTAGCCCATGAAAATGACAAAGAAGCAAAGCAACAACAAGCCGTCTACTCTGTTCAGGATATTCTCCGGAGCTTTATCCAAAAATACATCATTGGCACAAATCAGCAAGACAATAGAAGAAAGTATGCAGAGCGGAATCTCTTTTCTAAGTGTATTGCGGGTGATGACAATCGGGGCGAATAATGCCGTGCAGCCTACAATCATCAATGTATTGAAAATGTTACTTCCCACCACGTTGCCTATGGCAATATCCGCGCTTCCTTTGAGAGCAGAAGATACACTGACCGTCAGTTCCGGGGCAGAAGTACCGAATGCAACGATGGTAAGTCCGATCACGATGGGAGGGATGCGGAAACGCTTGGCTACCGAGGCGGCACCGTCTGTTAATCCGTTAGCTCCTAGAAGAATGAGGATTAATCCCACCGATAAGTAATAATATATTCATGCTTTTCTCTTTAGTGGCAAAGATAATCAATTTGGAAATGGTAATGTCAAAAACAATCCGTATGTTTGCTCTGTTTTTTATGAAAAGTTAGATTAACCTTAATTATAATCAAGGGATATAAGGTATGGAAATAAATAAAATAAAACGGTCGTTACTGGTGTTGTTCCTTTCTTTTCTGGCAATCGGGGCGCAGGCACAGTTGGAACAGGCGGTTAAGAAGATATTTGCCGGAGATACAGTAACGAACGGACATGTTCCTTTGAAACGGGATTCGGACTCTATCCATCTGGCGGATATGCGGAAATCGTTGGAAGAAGCCCGGCTCAATGAAGCGAATATGCGGAAATCGTTGGAAGAAGCCCGGCTCAATGAAGCGAATATGCGGATGGAAATGGAGCAGATGAAGCTCCAGATGGCTACTGCCGACTCCGTCAAGTATGTACAGCAGCGACAGCGTATTGACTCTCTGCGTCAGTTCACTAAGGGAATACCGGTAGTGGCGGACGGTGATACCTTATTCTACCTTTTCACCAAACGAGGCGGATATACTCCCAGCAACGTGCCCAAATGACCGGTGCAGCGATTGAAGAGATAGGAAGACGCTTTAATCTACAACCCGATTCTGTGGCTATCGACCATTCGGACATTGTTTCCGATTTGATGTACGGCAGTAAAGTCCTGCTTTCTCTTACCGATCAGGATGCTTTGTGGGAAGGAGTTTCCCGTGATTCGTTAGCTAAGGAAAGACAGCAGAACGTCATTACCAAACTGCATGAGATGAAAGCGGAGCACGGACTTTGGCGGATGGCAAAGCGTGTGCTCTATTTTGTGTTGGTAATTGTGGGACAGTATTTCCTGTTCCGCTTGACCAATTGGTTGTTCCGTAAACTGAAAGCGCGTATCCTGCGCCTGAAAGATACGAAGATAAAACCGGTATCCATCCAGGGGTATGAATTGCTGGATGCGCAGAAACAGGCGGACCTGTTGGTATTCCTGTCCAGTATCGGGCGGTATATATTGATGGGATTGCAACTACTGTTTACCGTACCGTTGATTTTCATCATCTTCCCCCAGACGGAAGGACTGGCATACCAACTGTTAGGATATATATGGAATCCGATTCGCGGTATCTTTGTGGGTATTATCGACTATGTGCCCAAATTGTTTACTATCATCGTTATCTGGTATGCCGTGAAATACTTGGTACGTCTCGTCTTGTATCTGGCACGTGAGGTGGAAGCAGGACGGCTCAAAATCAACGGCTTCTATCCGGACTGGGCGATGCCGACTTTCCATATCGCTCGTTTCCTGCTCTATGCATTTATGATTGCGATGATTTATCCTTATCTCCCGGTTCCGATTCCGGAGTGTTCCAAGGTATTTCGGTATTTGTCGGATTGATTGTTTCGCTCGGATCAAGTACGGTTATTGGTAATATCATCGCTGGATTGGTTATCACTTATATGCGTCCGTTTAAGATGGGTGACCGGATCAAATTGAATGATACCACCGGAGATATCATTGAAAAGACTCCTCTAGTGACACGTATTCGGACTCCTAAAAATGAGGTTGTGACTGTTCCCAATTCATTTATCATGTCGTCTCATACGGTAAACTACAGTACTTCGGCACGTGAATATGGACTGATTATTCACTCGGAAGTATCTATCGGTTATGATATTCCCTGGCGACAGGTTAATCAGATACTGATTGATGCTGCGTTGAATACTCCCGGAGTGGTGGATGATCCGCGTCCGTTTGTGTTAGAGACTTCTTTGAGCGACTGGTATCCGGTCTATCAAATTAATGCTTATATCAAACAGGCAGATAAAATGGCACAGATTTATTCGGATTTGCATCAGAATATTCAGGATAAATTTAATGAAGCCGGCATTGAAATTATGTCGCCGCACTATATGGCTGTACGGGATGGAAATGAGACAACCACTCCCAAAGAGTATCAGAAAAGTAACAATCCTTCCAATAAGGCGGGAGAAGAAAGTAAATCTGAATAGTTATTACTGTCGCCGCCATTATTGCTGTTGTGTTGTATAATGAATATCAAAACGTCCGTTAGTCAGACGTTTGCCGTTGCCGAAGGTTGCACTGATAATATTCAATTCTGGGTCGAAATGGCTTATAAAAGCTGTTCCGTCTTCCAGTTCTTCTCCTCTGAACCGTATATCGGTGAGAGTTGCTTCTTTGCCTTCCTGGGGAGATAAAATGATGAAGTGTATGTTGATGTCAGGTTTGACGGAAACATTGACGGATAGTTTGTCCTCCTCCGGATAGTAGTGGAATGAATCATACGTCCAGACATACGAGTGCCCCCAATTCAGGTATCGTCCTCCCACATAAATCCATCCGTCCATCAGACAGCCAAAGGTGTTGTCACCTGTAGTGGTGACAGAAGGTAAAACTGTAATGTCAATCGATTCATCTTCCGTACAGCTCCAAAAGCTGATAATGGAAAAAAGAATGAGTATATATTTCTTCATAGTGCTTTTTTTGAGTGAATGTTAGAAATAATAGGATAATCCCGTAGTGAAATTTATTCGTGTGAGGTTGGTATCATTATTGCCATCGAGTTTTACAATAACCCTTTCTCCGTGATAGTGGGTTCTAATTCTAAGCAGTTCACTATACATATATTGTACTCCTAGACTGACTCCCAGATTGGGATTCAGTTTATAGGTAAGATTGGCATTGGTCAGGAGACCAATAGTGAAGGCTTTCACTTTCCGTGTTTTGCCGAACACCTCACTGTTGTTCCGTAGAATGACTCCACCGGGACCAGTTGTTACGCGGATTTGCCAATGTTTGGTGTTGGCATTACACATTCCGATTTGAGTACCAATGAAATGAACCCATAAATGGTCCTTCCCTTCAGGATGACTTCCTTTGGAAGAAAATCCGGAGTAGATTCCTCCAAAGACAAAACGTTTGAGAGGGCGGAAATTATATTGTCCATCCCAGCTTACGCCTTGTGCGAGTGTACGTTGGTAACTATGGGTACTTAACGTGAGTGTAGGAGGGTGATGGAACATAACACCGTAGCCCGCGTGAAAAGAGAACTCGTGTCGCTCAAAATCTCTCTGTGAGAAAAGTAGAGTGTGACAGGACAAGGTGAATGCGATTAGTAATAGAATCGCTTTTATGAGTGTTTGATTCATCTGGATTAGTTTAGATTGTGTTTCTTTTTTGCAAAAATAGAAAATAGTTCAGACTTTCTCACAGCGAATCAGAACTTTTTGCCCATTATTTAATGTACTGGCAAATAAGTAGGTATCTCCTCCTTCAGCCAAATGGATTCGTTTGCGGAGTTCGGCTACTGTGGCGGGAAGTTACGGACAGTCACATTTGCTTTTCAGGTCTGCCAGATTTTCCTTTACTTCTTTTTTATTGAAACTGCACTGGTTGACAATACGGAATATTCTTCCGGGGAAGTTTTCAATGAAAGTATCGGAAGTATAAAGATGGCTATTGGGATGCAGTTTGCGGACAGGATAGGCTGCTGCAATGCTTCGGAAAGCACCGGCTTTCAGAAGGGAGGCATTCGGTTCGTAAAGATAGGTTTCTAAAGAATCCGTATATGTGCATTCGCTGCATTGTTCCTGTTCGCGGGTGAATACAAAGTGTTGTTCTTTTTGAGTTCCTTTTGTGAAAAGGTTCACACAATGAATGGAGATTTCTGCCGGTGATGTTTGTCCGAGTAGAATTAGTAGTTCCTTGCATTCGTTGTTGACGGACAGAATGTGAACTTCCTGTGTCTGTTTCAGTTCTTTCAGTGCTAATGAAAGATCGAGCATGGGGGAGAGTTTTATCATTACCCGGTTGGCCTTTTGAAGTAAAAGCTCTTCCAGTTCGGCTACGTTTGGTTCGCAGTCGGAGATGGCAACCGTTTTTCCGCCGTGCTCATTGCGGCGCGCAGGATCGAGGAAAAGGCAGTCTACGGGGGACATTACTTGCAGGTAGGTTACTCCATCTTCGTTTTTTATGTTTATATGGTTTAGATTCAGTACGGGAAAGTTATGTGCTGCTATTTCGCAGAGTTCCTCCTGACGTTCTACGTAAGTGGCGGATTTGAATCCGGTGGCAAGAAAAGAACAGTCAATGCCGAATCCGCCGGTGAGGTCGGTCAGAGAATCTCCCTGCAAAAGACGTGCTTTGTAGCGGGCGGTGATTTCTGAAGAGCATTGTTCCAGCGACAGATGTTTCGGATACCATATCTTTTCGATCTCCCACCATGAGGGAATCTTTTCGGCTGCTACCTTCCTTCCTGCAATTTGGGTGATGGCAGTTGGCATATCTATATCCGGGTACTTTTTAGCTTGTAAAGCCAGCACACGTACATCGTCCGATGAATGTTCGCGAATAAAAAGTTGGGTTTCAGGAGAGATTTGCATCATGGTGTTATTGTGTTATAGGATATTACAATGAATCGTCGAGCTCTGATTATGGGGTTGTTGAGTGTCGGTTATGGTATTAACTTATACTTCTGTTTGGCTACGTCCCGGCTGCAAAAATTGAAATGCCACCATTCGCTGGGTAATGCACGGAATCCGGTCTCTTTCATCACTTTTCGTAGCAGTAATCGGTTCTGACGCTCTGTTTCACTCATTTTTCCATTATGTACCAATCCGATCTCGTCTGTGATGTGTGCTTCCATGCCTAAGTGGTCTACTTTGGTTCCCATCGGTAGGGGCTGTCCCAGAGAGTCTTGGATACTGACGTCTACTGCCAGTCCGTAGTTGTGTAACCCGCCTCCACGGTTGGGGTTGGAGACATATTTATATTTGGACGTTCCTTTCACTACGTTCCACATCTTTTTCTGTACCGACATTGGACGTGCCGCATCGTAAATGATAAGACTATAAGACGGGTATAGTCTCTTTAAGGCTTTTTGTGCTTCTATCAGAGCGTATGCCGCATCCGGATGCAGGTAGGCTTCCGTTAAGTTGTCGTAAAGCACTTCGCCTGTGAAATTATCAGCCTGTGTATACATCAGTTTTACAACGAGACTGCTATCCAGGTCAGCTATATTGACGAGTCCTAATGAGTCCATGTAGAGAGCCATTTCGCTTCGCTCCGGTGGTGAAACGGTGGAACATTCTTCGCGTGGTTGTATATCCTCCGTCGTTTGTTCGTATTCCATGAGGGGAGTGCTCTCCTTTTCCTTATGACTGGAAAAGAAGGAGCATCCTGTCAGCAGTAAACAGAAAATAGCTAAACTATATTTTAGAATAATCATTCAACCTTTTGTATTTAGTGTGCCAAAGATACTTCTTTTTGGCTTTAGCTCCAATAAGCTACCTCTCTTACCGTTGGATATTAGCTGCTGCTTTCTTCAGATTGGCCACCCTTTCCATGCGTCAAGCAGGTGCAAAACATGTTCGTCTTCGGCTTTGCTATGGTTGATGGATAACAGCTCCGCATATATTTCCAGTAATTTCTTTAAGTCTTTGACAGGCTTTTCTGGAAGTCCGGCCAACATTGCCACGATTAGTTTCTCCAATTCCCGGTTATGCAGCGGACTGACGTTTATCATTTGTTGCTGTATCAGATCAGTGAGTCTTTTCAGCGGTCCCCAGCCGGTATGTTGATGCGAACTTAAGATGCTGCCTATGCGTCCACTGTCTATGCAGCCTTGACCTACACGCTCTATCCAGATTTCGGCAGCATAGGAACGGGAAGTTTTATCGGCTACCAGCATGCAAGTGGCTTCCAGTAGATAAGACACTTCGTGCCATGTATGCCTTAACTGATGAAGCGCTTCAATGGCAGCTTGGGTGATACCTGCTTCCCTTACCTCATTTAACGTCGGGTCGTATATGGCGCTGCGGATGCACCATACCAATAGTGGCTCCGGTATATTGGGAGTTAACCATGCCAAACGTGGCAAGTCGTTCTGTATGTCGTCAAAACGTTCTATCTGTGGGTACATTTCAACCAGTAACGGATGCGGATCGTATGAATAGTAACTGACTCTTTCATTATATTTGTCTTTATTGATGACATGAGAGTTCTCGCTTTCCGGAATATCGAAAGTAAGAGTTGAACAAATCCATTCTACCGTTTTCTTGTTATAATCCGTGTACGAGTCAGTATACTGATAGGTTCTCCATTTAAAGTTTCCGGTCAGAAATTCACGTGGACTTTTATTATAGGAGAAATCTTTAAATTCAGCATAGATTGTTTCCGGTGATTTCATTAATCCTGCCATCATCCACCAGGAAGGATGATTGAAAGGTGCTTGGGGAAGTACGTCTTTTTCTCCCAGCAAAAAAGTGAGCAGGTGCCGGTATTCTCCTTTCAAACTTCGGAGGAGCAGAGGAAGCTCTTGCGACGAACTTTCCAGTGCCACTCGTGAAAGTGCTGTTTGCATATCCATATCGTCCGGTTCGGCATTTGCCTGCTGATATTGTTTTAACCTTTCTATCAGGGTTTCCGGAGCGATAAACATCGGTGTATGAGTGGGAGTGGACAATAGGGGCAAAGGTTTCTCCTTGCTTTCCAGAAGGTCTAATGTCCGGCATAACAGTTGCTTATGAACGGGGAACTTTATTTTTTTGTTCGTCTTTTCACGAATGGTGAGTTTTTGTAGATTACGATACCCCCATTTGCCTTTTTGAAGTTCGTCTTTTTGTACCATTTTCAGATGTAAGTTGTTTAACTCTTGGGCTTCTTCAGGGAAACGTTTAATCAGCAGTTTGGCATAGTCAAGGAGGAAGGTGGCCATTAACTGGTCTAATATACCATTTCGGGAACTTCCTCCGCTCATCAGCAATTTGTAGGCACGTTGGAGAATAGGGGTCCATTGAGAGATTTGTTTTGCTTCCTGTTGCCGGTCCCATTTCACTAAGGCTCCGAGTAACAGGTCGAAGTGATAGATCTCGTTCACGTCGAGCACTTGGCTGGCTAGAAATATCAGGTCTTCAGTGGAAGTGATTTCCTGTATCCGGTTGTCTTCACGGATGATAGGGAGTATTGGCTCATACGTGAAAGAGGCGGAATCTTCCGGCTCATTATTCTCCAAATACGCTTTCAGCTCCTTTTTAGTATTAGCCAACATGGTTTCCGTATATATGGAAAGTACCTCTTTTAATGTAGTAGATGCCGTCTCTCCATACGTCTGAATAAGTTTGACTATCTTACTTTGGGTGGATTCTTCCCGGCTCATCAGTCCTTGTGCGGCTGCACAACAGATAGTGTCGCGATGTTCTTTTCTTTCTTTTGCCAGCTTATGGAGTACTGCCAGTGTGTTTTGGTGAATCGCTTTCACGTCCGAAGCAAAAAGCACGGAAGTCTGACTTAGAAACTCTTCAGCCTGGAATTGTGGGTGAGTGCATAAGTTCTTCAGCAGTCCGAGTATGATATTTACCGGACGGCTGTGAGGGGCGGACAGAACGGCAAACATTTCCGGTTGTAGTGTTAGTTGTTCTTCTGTACTGGGGTTAAGTGCGGTAAACATGCCTGCAAACCAACTGCTTAGGTTTTTGTTCAGATTCCGGTTGACGGCAAGCAGAGATTCTTTTAATACACGCATACGATCTAGTTGACCGTGTTCTACGAAGTATCTGAAAGAGAAATAAGGCTGTCCGCCTGTACGATTATCCGTCCAGTTTTGTCCGCAATCGTATTGGAACAGATACCAGATATGTTCTTTGAGTGTGATTGCCCGCTTTGCAGGAAATCGGTATTGTTCATGTAGTTCACCAGATAACCGGCGATGGTTTGCGGAGAGGGTGTTAGGGTGAGTACTCCCTGTTCTATCCAATCCATCAGAGTTTCGTAATTCATTCCATAGAAACCGCCAAATTCCCTGCTTTCACCCTCTTTGAAGAAACTGTCGAGCCAGGAAGGAATATACCACGGAATCAATTCGTTCAGCTGTTCTGTATAGATTCCCCATTCGTGTTTGCGGAATTCTTTTAGCGAATAGATGACGAGGGCGGTAAGATTGATGATACGATGCTGTTCGGGAGTTCCGCGTGTACCGTATGTATTCTCGTTAAGTTGCACGAATTTATTGTAGTGTTCTTCCAATTTGTTAAGGCAGGGAACAAGCGTTTTTCGTTCTTCCTGCGTTAATCCTTGCAGAAAAGGGATGATGGCATCGCCTTGTCCTTTTTCTACTATCTCGTTGAGGCGTTCTTCTATGGTCATAATCATGAATTTGTTATAGGTTGTTGAGTGAAGTCGTCACTTTTTTCAGGTTGCTGTTTGTGCCCCATTCTTGTAGGCGTTGCAGGATTTGTTCGTCTGTAACCTTGCTGTGGTTGATGGTCAATAGCTCCAGATAAAGTTCGAGCAGTTGTTTGAGTCCGGTAACGGGTTTGTCTGGCAATCCGCCTATAAATTCTGTGAGCAGTGCTTCCAGTTGCTGGTTGTGGAAAGTACTTCGTTTGTACATGCTTTCGTACACTTGTGTGGTGAAGCGTTTTAGCGGAGCAAGTTCCATCTGGATGAGGCGGGCCAGGATTTCTCCTACCCGGTGATTGTTTATTCTTCCTGTGGATATTCCTTCTACCCATAATTCGGCTGCATAGGAACGGACTGTTTTGTCTACAAAAAGCAGCGAACCACTTAGTAGGAGCAAACTCATCTCTTTGAGCGGGCAGTGGAAAGACAACAACATGCGCAAGGCACAGGCGAGGGTGCGTTTGCTGTCTTCCTGCGGAGTGCCGAAAGTCATGTAGCAAGTGATAATCTGGGCTATTAATGGTTCCGGGCGGTTGGGAAAGCAGCATAACAAAGGTTCCATGTAACGGGAATCATCCATGTTATATTTACTGTTGATAATCAGATGTTCCTGCCATAACTGGTGGCTGTTGCATTCGGCATATGTATGCCATTTGTAGAACTCGAGTTGGAGCAGACGCCTGTCTGTTTCGTATGATTTCTCTTTGGGTTTTACCTCTTTCCACTCGTAGTCTCCTGTCAGATAGTTGTGTGGTAATGTGTTACAGGCGAAAGATTTGAATGCTTCGAATTCCGTCTCCGGTGCTTTTACCAGTCCGGCGGCCACCCAGGCAGTCGGATGATTGTAGGGCGGTTCGGGTAGCGTGTTTTCATCCAACAGGAACAGAGAGAGATGCAGGTATTCATCTTGCAACAGTTGCCGGGCGGTGGCGATGGCTTCTTCTTTGTCTTCCATGGCACATCGGGCAATAGCTAGCTGGAAATCCCATGGACAGGGTTTCGTTTCTGCTTTCTGATATACGGCAAGCCGGCGTACCAGTTCGGTAGCCTGTACGTATGCCGGGGTATGGGTGGGAGTAGAAAGTAGGGGGAAGGCATTGCCTCCTTTTATTTTACGGATCACATTTAGCCATAAATGTTTGATGGGTGTGAAACAGGTTGCGTTGCTGTAGCCGGGTTTCCAGTCGGCAAGTCGTTTGAAAGAGCGCTCGTCATAAGCTCCTCTGTTTTCATCTATTCCTTTCAGCCTTTCTTCCAGTCGGGTGAACATATTTCTCAAAATCCTGTGTTGGAGGTATCTTTCTGTGCCCATAAGCGTTGATATTCCAGTAGGAAGGTAGCGAGAAGATCTTCGTATGGCTCCCAGCTATTGGCAACGATAGTGGCAGCCCGTTGGAAAACAGGTTCCATCCGGTTGAGATCTTCTTTGTCCAATTGGGGATGGAAAGCAATGATGGCGGCGATGGTTGTTTCTATCTCCCAACTTTCCTCCATGTCGAACAAACGACTAAGCTGGAACAGGAAATCTTCTTTGTTGGCGGGGAAGGGAATAGGGTTGTCTTCCCTGCAGATGTGTACCGTTTCTCCCACACTTGCATCGGGCTCATGGGGTTCTTCTGTAGGCTGCGGTTTGAAAGAAGAGAGTATCGCATGCACGCTTTGAAACATCTCCGGTTGATAAGATTGCAGTGTTTCCGGAGATTGGATGAAGAGACGTCTCCATATTTTGATATAAAATTAGCGGCTTTCTTTTGAAGGCTTTCGTCTTTCTTCAAGAAGAGTTGGCAGAGAGTGATGCAGCAGGGCTCTTTCATCTCGGGATGTTGTGCGACGATCTTTTCAAAGAGGGCGTAAATGGTAAGCAGCGAGTTTTTGGGGCTGGAGAAGAAAAGGGTGGTTGCACGTTCGATGAATTCCTGATAACGGAATCCTTCTTCGGATGCAATATTTTTCAACTGTTGCAACATCACGTTCACCGGTTTGGTATAGGAAGAGGTGAATATTTGCATCATCTCTTCTTGCAAGGATAACAGTTCTCCGGTAGTTGGTTGCAGAGTTTCGAAGAATCCGGCAAACCATCCTGCCATATCTTTTTTGAAACTCCGGTAGAAGGTGGCGAGTGTGGCTTTTAATAGGCGTTCTCTATCCAGATGGCCGTCCAGCGAAAAGCGGTAGAGAGCGGCACTGATACTTTCATCCCGTGCGGTAACTCCTTTTTTATAAGCCTCTTTGGCGCAATTATCTTGATAGCCGATGGACGATTCGTATTCGAAAATCGTCCAGATATGTTCTTTCAGGGTGATGTCACGCTTGAGTAATAACTCACTGTTGAAAGTATCGTTTCCTTTAGGTTCCTTATTTCTGATGCGGGTAATCCAGGGGAGTACATGTGCAATGCGGCTTGGAGCAATTTCTTTGAGGTATCCCATATCCATGAGCTGCATCAGCTGTTCGTAATTGAGATTGAAATTAAACCAAGTTTTGTCATCATTGATAAAATCCATCAGCCAGGTGGGGTAGTAAAGTGGGAGTAGTTTGCAAAGCATATCAAACTTTACATGATATGCCATATCCATCTCTCGTTTGTTGGCGCAGACAAACTGAACAGCGGATAGAAAATGTGCCCGTGCCGCACTGCAGGTTGTCTCACTACTGAAACCGGCAAACTTACTTTTTATCCATTGTAAATCCCGGATAACCGGCAGCAGCTTCCGCCTTTCTTTCATTGGTAACTCCAGTAATCTCTTGACAAAAGGGATTAATATCTTCTCTTCATTCTCCGGAGTATCCACATAAGCCTTGGATAATTTCTCGAGTTCTTTTTTTAGTTCTTCCATTGTACTAGTTTCTTTACTGCCAGAATATGTTTGCAAGCTCCCCGTTCTCCTTGATTGCTGCTGAACCAGTGCAAGTGCAACGCTCCTTCTCACTTTCTCTGTCGAGAATGACCGTATGTCTGACACCTCCGCTTCCTGCCACGCGTGCTTCTGTCCGTTTCTCGTCATTCGATATGATTTCTACTTTTTCTTCTTCCAGTAGTTTTTCTGCAGCTATCATTCGAGGATTGAGACTTAAAATACGTTCGGTTTTGAAAGGCAGGCGACGGTAGAAGAAGCTGTTTTCATCCAAATCGAATCCTAATAACCCCATGGCTGCCAGCCGTGCCGCGAGGGAATCTACCTTCTCCAGGTCAATATGTTCCTCTATGGCAAAAAGAGTGGGGTTGAACTGTTGGTTGGCATAACTGTATTTATCCATTGCTTCTATCCATCTTTCGGGGACATCTTCGAGCAGAGATTCCAGTGCGGCGCCTTCTCCGGAAAATCCTCTCCAACATTCGCGGGAAAGAGAAAGGCTGAAGCGTACCGGACCGAAATAAAGTTGCCAAATGGTAGATTGCATGGTGGGATGCGCAAAGACTTTCAGCTCATCGGCAAATGGAAGCAAGGGCTCGAGCAGACGTAAGCGATGAAGTCCTCCAATGCAGACGGCATTCATGCTTTTCACCGGTGAAAAGGCGGGTTTTTGACCGCGCATCACTAAATAATAGTCGCATTTCACACTACTTTTCGGAAGAGTCTGGAAGAGTTGCAAGGTTTGTATGCGATTGAAGGAGTAGAGCTGTTCCGCAACGGATTGATAAATCTGTACTGTAGTCAGCCCTTTATCCATTTCACGGGAAGAGGTACTTTTCGTTCTATCACTTTCTCACCTTTATGATAAAGTCCCACCTCTTTGGAACCGACCGACATTACCATATTCTCCTGTCTGCCTATTCCTCCTAAGGCAGAAATCATTCCGGGATTAAAATCTACGTTTGTTGTCCCGTTTTCCAGAAATTCTCCGTCGTGTCCGTCAGGAAGCACGTCGACTCTGGCATATACACCTGCACAATTAGAGAATCCTTCAAAACGCAGGCGGTCATTTCCTGCGGTTACAATCGGATCTTTCAGCATGGAAAGCTGTGACGGTGTCAGATTAAAACTGGACTGCACAACATTGGATAATGCGATGAGGCAGCGTGCTGTCATGTAGGGTTGTGTCAACTTTCCCCAAAAGAAACAGGGTGCTTCTTTCTTTTCTATTTCGCTGTATTTGGCAAGAAACAGTTCGTCCTGATCGGCTGACCGTTGCAGTGCGGAAGGAGCTGCATATTGGTAAGAGATGGTATCAGTCATAGATAGTAAATCTGAATTTGGTTGTATATTCTCCAAATATAGAAATTAATTCTTAGTGAAAAAAAGAAGTAGGAGAATTTACATCGCTTTGGAATACTGATATTATAAAATATCGTCAAATGAAGCATTTATGCCTCTTTTGGCAGCAAATATTAAATACAATTCTTTATAGTCAGGCACAATTTTTTATACATAAAACAACTATTATTTATAACTATTCTTAATTTCTACGTTCCTTTTTGCCGGAAAATAATACTTTTGTTCCCATAATTAGAATGTTTTAGTAACAGATTCTAAATTAAGTCTTATGAATTTTTAAAGATGAAAAAGACAGCTGTTTGTGAAAATCGCTAATATTGTTTGTTTTGTTTGTGTTATCCCATTTTGAGTCAGGTGTGACTTCAAAATGGGATTTTCGCTATAAGGACAGTCTCAAAACCACCTGAATACTATCAGAAATGACCTAAATTCTATCAACTGATAGATTTTCCCCTAAACAATGTTTGTTCTTCACCTGCCACATTTGTTGAAAACGCGTAAACTTGCAACATCGAAATGATGATAACGAATACTCACAATTTAAAAATAACGTATATGAAAAGTTTAAGCTTCAGGAAAGATCTGATAGGAGTACAGGATGAATTACTCCGTTTTGCATATAAACTGACAACCGATCGTGAAGAAGCAAACGATTTGTTACAGGAAACCTCATTAAAAGCATTGGATAACGAAGATAAATATACCCCCGACACAAATTTCAAAGGATGGATGTATACTATAATGCGGAACATCTTTATTAATAATTACCGCAAAATAGTGCGCGATCAGACATTTGTCGATCAGACTGAAAACCTCTATCACCTTAACCTGCCACAAGATTCAGGTTTTGAAAGTACGGAAAGAGCTTACGATTTAAAAGAAATGCATCGCGTAGTCAATGCTCTGCCGAAAGAATACAGAGTTCCGTTTGCTATGCATGTTTCAGGATTCAAGTACCGTGAGATTGCAGAAAAGCTGAATCTTCCGTTAGGTACTGTAAAGAGCCGCATATTCTTTACCCGTCAGAAATTGCAGGAAGAATTAAAGGACTTCCGCTAAACGTTTACTATCAATTTTCAGTTGGTATCAATAGGTATAGGGCAAAAGGATCTCGTTTCCTTTTGCCTTTTTTATTTTATGTGTTGGAGGTTTGTATTTGTTATGGGAATTTTTTCAGTAACTTTGTCACTGTTTAATTGACTGCTCTGACTTATCAGTCAAGGATAGTCGATTTGCTTCTCTAAATTGTCGAAGAATGAATAAAGATATAAATGTTATGATAAAAGCAATCATGCTCGATGTGGATGGAACATTGGTAAGTTTTGAAACTCATAAAGTGTTGCCATCCTCTGTTGATGCCCTTAGGAAGATTCATGACGGTGGAATTCGAATAGTCATTGCTACCGGTAGAGCGGCAGGCGACCTTCATGAAATAGCTGATGTTCCGTATGACGGAATTATTGCATTGAATGGTGCCGACTGTGTTTTGCGGGATGGCACCGTGATAAGAAAGCACCTTATTCCGAAAGATGATTTTAAGAAAGCCATGGAAATAGCAAAGACCTTTGATTTTGCAGTCGCTATTGAATTGGATGAAGGTGTGTTTGTTAATCGTCTGACTCCGACTGTCGAACAGATTGCTAAAATCGTGGAACACCCTATCCCGACCGTTGTAGACATTGAAAACCTGTTTGAAAAGAAAGAGTGTTGTCAGCTTTGTTTTTATATCGATGATGAGATGGAACAAAAAGTGATGTCGTTTCTGCCTAATCTTTCCTTGTCGCGCTGGCATCCTTTATTTGCTGACGTAAATGTGGCAGGAATAAGTAAAGCAACCGGCCTTTCGGTATTTGCTGATTATTATGGGATCGGAATGACGGAAATAATGGCTTGCGGCGATGGTGGTAATGATATTCCTATGTTGAAAGTTGCCGGAATCGGAGTGGCTATGGGAAATGCATCGGAGATAGTCAAGGCTTCAGCCAATTTTGTTACTGATACGGTGGAGAATGACGGGCTTTGTAAAGCGCTGAAACATTTTGGAATTATTTAATATTGGGTACTCTATAGCTTAATATTATAGGTGTTATTCCCCTATTGCTTATTCTTCGCCATTTCTGCTTTGTCCGTTGCTGTTGTTTTTACCTGTTTGGGAACAATTAGTTATCTTTTATTCTAGTTGGAGGATGGCTATAAAAAGGAAAAATTCCTGCAAGTGAAGCACTTGCAGGAATTTTTCAGTGGACCAGCCTGGGCTTGAACCAGGGACCTCCAGATTATGAGAACGATAAGATGATATTCTACGATAGTTCATTTTATCAATATTAACTGAATATCAAGTAGTTATAATTTTACTATTCCTTATAAAACTCATTAAATACCCATAACTGAAACAATTTGTTTTCGCATTGTTTTCGCAAAAATAGCGAAAAAACATTCTAAGAAAATAGAGTTTATATAGAATAAGAAACAGAGTTATTGAAAATCAGTACCCTAAAACCTTATTCTATATAATATTTACTCTAATTTTAAATATCAGAAAAGTATGATAAATGCAAAATTGTTACATATATCGATCAATAAACTAAAAATTCTCGTTTTTCGTATTCTAGAGGATGGTTAGGATTATTATTATTGATTAAGTCAATAATTCTATTCTCCATTATCTCTACAATCTTCCTAATTACGCTTATCATAGCGTGATATTCATCAATATTTCCAAATCCAAAATGAAGTTCTGTTGATTTATTATGAGCGATACTATTCCTTATCTTATAAATCAATTCAGCCATTTTTTTATCCGAGCTTCCACTAATGTTTATATCAAAGAATGTTTGAACCGTTCTTTTTTGGGCAGCGTCTAATCCTATCATAGAACTTAAATTTGGAAATAATTTTGGAAGCGTATCAATAATTACATCCGTTTCTGATTTATTATTTCGGGTCATCTTTTCAATAGTCCTTCTTACAAAAGCATTCTTTCGTATTGAGCCTTTTGAAAGATTTACTAAGTGGGAACGAAAAACCATATACTCTAGAATATGATACATATTGAGATATCGACTCAAAACATCATCACAATAGTGGCTTTCCCCAATAAGATTATACACGTCATAATACTGTGCATATTCCTTATTTGAAGTATATAAAATAGAATTTTTAAACTTACGACTTTTATCAAAATCTAAGTCTGGATGTTTTGTTACAGCATAACCATTTATGTACAATAAATATCCGAAACTAAAAAGATTCCAAAGATCATCCTGCTTTAATGGAATGGGTAATGTTGTATTTGTTACAATAATAAATTTTTGGGGAACAGGGTTTTTACACAAATTCCAAAAATCAGTTGTATCTATGGCATTGTTATTCAAAACTCCTAATATACTTTCAAATATATTACGAATTTGAGTAGTATTGATTGGATTTCTACAAACGCCATAAAGCATTTCGCTTGTTATCACAGTAAATTTATTTGTTGAATCATAAATACAAACATCTTTCACATAATTTGGCTCATTCTTCTGCTCAACATTTCCAAAATATATATTTGATCCAAATGCTATATCAGCATTGTCAGTTCCATCAAACAAATTTATAACTTTGGCTACTTCTTTATAGATACCTAATTTATTAATATCATCAAAGATATCGACAGTACCTAAATTACCTATAGAATCATAATTAACGATATTATCATTTACAGAATTTTCTTCATCATCGTCAATAAGCCTGTCATTCTTAGCTTTGGCTGCAATATCTCGAGCCACTGCTCTGTATAAATCACTCCTCTTCATCGTAGTAGTTGTTAAATGCTTGTGACCATGAATAAGATTTATTACCCTCAAACATATTGAGGAAATAATTATATACAGCTTTTCTAACAGCATTTCCGACATTTAGTTTTACACTTGATAATTGATTATAGCTTTTATCAAATCCAACTTTATCAATATTTGCAGGCGTTAAATCATTCAATTTTTTATAAGCTAATGAGTTATTGTCAAAGTTCGATTGCTTGGAGTTACAATTTCCCAAAGCTGAAAAAATTCCACTTAGAGTAGTATCCTTCATCAACCAATTCGCAAGTTCCTTGTTTCTTAAGAATTTCTGATCTATTCCATATATCAATCTCACAAAATCTTCGAGGTTCTGTTTTGTAAAATATCGGAAAGCATCATTCTCATCAATATTAAAATCATCAATATTTATCTTATTAACTTGTGAAATTCGTAACGGTTTCCCCTGAATATAACTTTGAAGAGCAATCACTACAGAACTCATAAGAAATTGGCCTGTTTTACGGTCATTACCGTTTTTGATTTTAAAATAGTCTGGATCCTTTTCTCTCAGGAGCTGCACGTCTTTAGGAAGTTCTAGGCTTTCGAAAAAATGGAGAAAAAGAAGTTCGAATTGATGAGTAGAGGTAACTCCTTTTTGCCCTGCATTTAGAGTAAGCATTTTACGTATAATTTCTTCTTGGCTAAGATTAACCCATATATTAATGATGATATCAAAACTCCTATAAGCTTCAATATATTTATCCAAAAGAGCATGATTATTTTCTAAAAGGGTCTTTAGATTCTTTCTGCTTAAAATTTTTAAATTAAATAACTTGTTTCCGCCATAAGTTACATCATCTCTGATAAACTGAATTATCTCATCAGCACTTTTACTTTGAATTTTCTCCAATACTTTTTCTAGATATATCAGACTCCATAGACGATAAGTACGCTGAAGACCATCAATAATCTCACATTGACTCAAATTTATTAAATTTTCATCTTTAGAAAAATCAGTTTCTATCGCCTTATCGGTAGTTGTTAATGTTATTGAAGGTATAAAATCATCGCGCAATACAGTTTCCCAAATCTTATCCAAATAAAGGTTAGGAACAATTCTACGCTGGATATCATAATCAAAGAAATTCCGTTTTAAATTGCCAATGTAGTCATATAGATTCATTTTGGCAAGAATCCAAGAAACCTCACCGTTTTTTTTTTTTTTTTTAGTTAAGTGCCTATATACAATTCCTTCCATGACATTCAAAATTAAGTGAATAAAATCGGATGTAAATTTAGTCATAAATATTTTCAACTGTTCAATTTTACGACAATTATTTCAAAAGAATAAAAGTTTAATAGTGTCTATGATACTCAATTTCCAATCTGTTATTTCAAAATATGAAGATAATTCATTAACTTTGTCGCACTATGTATAAGGCAAACCATGACAATAGAGTGCTCTTTCCTGCAATATGGAAAAGTGAGTTTGCCTAACCATCGTGGGAGGGTTATTCCATTCCGATGAATCGAAGCGTAGAGGAAGTACCAGTCGGAGGATACTTTAATATCAACGAAACGCGAGAGTTGCTCTAGGGGTTGAGACCGATTAGCATAAGCCCGGTTACCAGTCAGCGACAAGAGACAACGAGATTGCACCGCTGCATATAACAACAATATTTTTATCCAATTAAGGATAAGAATTATGTGGTTATATGCAGTGTTTTGCGTATGTATACCTCACATCGCAAAGCGTCTGTATTCAGAGGTTATGTAGAACATAAACTATTGAATGCAATGGAAAAATTGACAAAGTCTTTACCTCTTTTCAAGGAGCGTGGTTGTACTGTATCACTTGCCCTTGATATTCGAACTAATAGGAGGAAGTCAAGTGAGTATCCCCTATCTATTCGTTTTACATTAGAACGCAAAGCATTTTACTACCCTGTCGGTGGCTCTTATACAGCGAAAGAATTTTCCGATATTTGCAATGCCGTAAAAAGTAGAAGCGATAATTATAAACTTCAAAAAGAGTGGAAAGATACCTTTATTCCCAAATACAAAGAAATTCTGATGAACCTGAATAAAGGTGGCATCCTGACATTTGAAATGGTACGCCAATGTATCATGGGTGAGGGAGTGATGCCATCCAAAGAAGATACGACCAAGTCACAATCCTTTGTCGGTGTATGGGAGCAAATCATCCACGAATTACGGACAGATGATGGTGGTGCACGTTTTACCACAGCAGAGAGCTACGAGTGCGCGCTCAAATCATTCAGAAAAATTCTCGGAACCAATATGATTAGAGGATTCTGCATCAGTGCTGCAGAAATTCAGAAGTGGAAAGACGGTATGCATAATGGAGTAAAAGACGAGAATGGGGCGATGGTCGGGAAAATCAGCGATACTACCGCCGGGATTTATCTCCGTTGTTGCCGTGCTGTATGGAACAGGTGCATACATGAAGGCTATCTCAAAGATGTTCCTTATCCTTTTTCTAATAAGAAGGAAAAAGGGCTTGTGAGCATACCCAAGAGTGCGAAGCGCAAACAGAGCTTTCTGAATGTCTGTCAAATGACGGAGTTATACAACCTTTTTGTCTCAAAGAAATATCCCGAACATTGGTCGGAAGAATATACCAAACGTGCCCACTACTCATTGGGATTGTTTCTTGCCCAGTACCTGTGCAATGGCTTCAACATGGCAGATGCAGGGCGATTGACTTACGACAGTTATTATTATCAGACAGATGGCAAGGCTTTCCGCTTCAACCGAAAGAAAACTTCCCGAAGAAGTGCCGATGGTTCTGAAGTAATCGTTCCCATTATCCCTCCTTTACAATATGTGTTAGATGAAGTGGCGGCACCTCCGACTCGGGGTGGCTTTGTTTTTCCTCATATATTAAAAGGTGCGGAAACAGAAGAGTTGCGCCGTAAATATACCATGCAGGAAAACTCAAACGTAAAAGACCGTATTATTAGGATATGCCATGAAGCATTAAATTGGGACAAGTCAATATGTCCGTCCGGTACATGGTGCCGGCACTCGTTTGCCACCAACCTGCATAATGCCGGAGTGGATATGGATTATATCTCGGAGAGCATGGGACATGCTTCTTCAGACCATGCCATTACTCAAATCTACATCGAGCATTATCCTCTCGACATACAGATGCAGAACAATTCAAAGCTGCTAAACCTGGGTAATACTTCTGAAAGGGATGCTCTGTTGGCAAAGCAGGTAAGCATGTCCACAGAAGAATTGCTCAAACTGTTCAGACAACCTTAATACCATAAGACAATGAGAAACTTCATAGAAAGGATAAAATCCTATTCCAAGAGAAAGGACACTGCTGATATGGCTATCCGTGCATGGAAATCAGTCAATGAAGAAGTATATACCAACTTTTGTAAGCGCATAGATGCTGTGGCTAAAGGTGGTATAACTGTTCTGATGGACATGTACCAGATGATGCGGGACTGCACACCACCCGAAGCCTTGATGATGTACAATTGGCTTTCAGATTTTGCCAACGGGAAGGATGTACCAGACATCGCAAACCGACAATGGGCTGGCCAATATACCGAGACCATCGCCCAATGTATCACAAACAAACGATTGTGGATAGGTATCAATGTAGAAACGGGGACAATTGAACTGCTTACTTCTCCGAAGTTAGGGCTGCTGATGGTTCATTCTGAAACGCCTATTGAAATCTGGAATCACCTGCCATTGGAAATGAGAACCTACTTGACTGTACAGTTGGATTTGCTTATGAGAAACAGCAAAGGTTTTTATCTGTTGAGTAAACTGGAAAGAAAAATGGTCTATCAGTTCCTGACCTATATCTCTCAAATTGTTTTCCTCTCCCATGCGGTGTTTATTGGTGGATTTATGGCTAACCTCTATGACCGTGTGATGGAAAAGAAAGAAGACTTGGCTTATTGCATGTATTATTTTGTCGTGTTTGACCACGGTCTGTCCCGTATGGCAAAGTTGCTTAACCGTCTGCTGAATAGTGAAGAGGTTGACCATGGTGATATGCTTTTGGTAAAGTCATGCGTTACCATGCTTGTCAATGGAAGTATAGAGATGGGCACAGAAACCAAAGCGGAGTGGGAAGATACTGTAGAGATGTGTAACCCTGAAATATGGAAGGAAGTTATATTTGCCTTGCGAAAAATAAAAGGCAGACGTGGGAACAAGAAGGTAATACAGTCATTGGATGATATTCTTGTAGGGGACAAAGAACGCATCAAGCAAGGAATCTGTTTGTTTCTTGAAGAGAATACCGAGGATATAAGTCTTGCCTATCTGTTGAAATCATTGGTAAAGTCTGGCAAGATAAAAGCGTCTACAAGATACATGACATTCCACTGTGCCATCGAACAGTTCTCACAACGGCATTACGGGCACGATATACCGCAGAAGCGATACGGGGAAATCAAGGAACTTACTTTGAACTCACCCCAAAGAGGAAGCAGTTACACCAAAGCAAAACGGATAATAGACCGATGGACGGACTATTTTGCCAATAACGGGTAGTTGGGGAATCCAGCTATCCGTATTTATTTACAAACAACTGTTGTAATACGGTCGGTTAAATTAAGGTATAAATAAACCGACCAACACACAGAGTTTCATACACTACCTTTGCTTGCGAAATCGGTTTTACAGAGTTGAGCCGAGGCTTAAAGTATTTAATCATCAAACAAGTAAAGGTATGGAAGAAAAACTCAATTTTAACCAACTACTCCAAAAGCCCATCGCCATGATGACGGGTGAGGAGCTTTGCTTTCTCATCACTAAAAGTGTGGAGAGTACAGAAGCGGCCACTCCCCAAGTGGCATCCAAAGGCAACTACTATGGCATAGAGGGAATCGCCCGTGTGTTCGGATGCAGTGTACCCACGGCAAACCGCATTAAGAAAAGCGGTATCATAGACAAAGCTATCACACAGATAGGACGAAAAATCGTAGTGGATGCAGACCTCGCACTGTCTTTGGCAAAGGAATCAGGTGACATCCATATCAAAGAATAGCGGTATGGAAGAGAATTGGAAAAAGAATCTGGCAACAGACAGTTACGGGAATCCGGCTCGTTCCATCAGCAATCTCCGGCTTATTTTTACGCTGGATGAGAATCTTAGTCAGATAAGGTACGATACCTTCTGTCAGGACGATGTGTGTTTCTGCCCTTTGTTCCGCAATGTCAATGGTAACAAAATTGATGAAGAATCAGCAGGAAAGATACAGGACTATCTGGAAAGGACATACAGAATACGTCTGACGCAGAATAAGGTATTTGAGATACTGAAGACCACTTCTTCTGAACGGAGTTTCAATCCAGTACAGGAATTCATCTCACAAGAGACATGGGACGGACAACCTCGCATAGCCACAACCATCATCGATTATCTTGGAGCCGAGGACAATCCGCTTGTCAGGGAACAGACAAAACTTTGGTTCGTGGCGGCTGTAGCAAGAGTATTCAATCCAGGTTGCAAGTTTGACAACGTACTGACCTTGCCCGGTCCCCAAGGTATCGGGAAAAGCACCTTTTTCAAAGCCATCAGTGGGAGATGGTTCAACGATTCATTCTCTTTTGCCAGTGGTGACAAGGAGAAAGTGGAAACCATAACCAATGGCTGGATTATTGAAATCAGTGAGTTGAATGGTTTGAAACGGGCGAACGATGCAGAGGCAGCCAAGGCTTTTCTAAGCCGTTGCAGTGATTATATGCGTCCGGCTTATGGGCATAAGGTGGTGGAGTTCATGCGGCACAATGTCTTTGCAGCGACTACCAATGAGACAAACTTCCTGCAAGGGGACAACGGAAACCGTCGTTGGTGGATAATCCCTGTCAAAGGCAACGGTCATGTGTCAGATTGGTTGGATGATTTGCAACGTTCCGTTCCTCAATTTTGGGCAGAGGCATATACCTATTATAAGCAAGGTATGAAATTATACTTGGCTCCCGATATGGAGGTAGAGGCCAACGAGATACAGATGCAACATTCCAACATCATTGTTGACCCCATTATGGAAGATATTGAAATGTATCTGGAACGTGAGGTTCCCATGCAGTATGCAAGCTGGATGATTCCGACACGACTGGCTTATCAGAAAGGAGCATACTCAGAGCCAAATTCCACAATGACCTCACTCAATATGGTTTGTGCCCGGCAGATTATAGAGGAACTGCCCAATGATTTAGTCAGACGAAATCCGTCCAAATACACTTCGCAATACATCAACCGCCTGATGTCCATGTTTCCCAATTGGAAACGGAGTGAACAGGAGAAGGTCAAGGGCTGCATCCAGCCTACTGCGATAAGACGGGACGGACGAAATACCCATGGGTGAGGGTGGACGCTCCAAGTGAAGAGTCCTGCGCAACTCTGCCAAGTGAACTGGAATTACCATTCTAATTTCAAAATAAGGGAAAAGAAAAAACTAATGTCCCCTTGTCCCCCTTTTGCCCTCGAAAAAGAATAAAAACAGGAAACAAACAAAATAGAAAGTTATAAAAATGCTTGGGATACGGGACAATATAAATCACAATATGAGAAAAGAAAAACTTATCAAACAACTACAAGAACGTGCCCCGTTGTTGGCAAATGCGGTCAGCCACATGGTTACGTATGTTCAAGACCGTTATCCCTCCACCTTTCCAAGCAAGGAACAGACCGAGACGGTGAATAATTACCTGCGAAGTGTCCATGTCGATGGAGACGGAAGTACATCAGAACGGAATTGTGAACACCGCCGTATCGCTTCACAGAACATTACCATTGCCGCCATCCGTATATTAGACAGCCGTCAACTTGACAGGCTTCAAGATGTGCTTGACCACATTGCATACGACAAGGAGTATTATATGCCGGAGAGAGGTTACGGTATGCACCGCTGACTTTCTCTTTTGGCTGCACCATTTATAAACCATCTTCAAAATTGACAGACGATGAAAACAAACTTGAATTATTGTATAGTGCTTTCGTCAGAGCAACTTGCATATCTGGCAGGGAGCAAGTATGGCATTGACCGCATGAAAATTCTGCACCAACTTATCGAAGCGGCAGTGCTGGAAGAAAACGATTATGCCATAAAAGGATTTTCCACAACCTTACAAGTGGGGCAAGCCATCCTTTCGGAAGTGGATTTGTCCAGTAAATTGGATTATGACAAGAAAACCATATCCCGCGTGTTGGACAAGATGAACCAGTTGAGAATTGTCGCATCTGCGCAAAGCAACAGAACAAGTGTCCACACGCTGAAATGTATATCGGCATGGATGGAAAATGGCAATCGCATAGACAATCCTTTCTATGTTCGAATCAAAAACCGACAAGAGGAAGGAGAGAATACAGGCGCACTATCCAATGATGCGAAGCCTCTTTACCACCCCGCTGGAGGAAAACGTTTCCAATTCTAATGATTACAGTCAATCAGAAGTAATGAATGAGGGCTGTATTTCTGACACTGATTTTTCCTTTGAAGACAAATTACCTGTTATATCAGACAAAGGGGAACTACTCTCGTCCTCTTTTTCTTTCCCTTCTGCTTCGGTTTCTCCACCGCCTGCGAGAGAGGAAGAATCTAACGAGGATGTTTCAGCAGATGGTCAGACATAATCATATTGGATATGGCGGTAGAGCCTATATTTTGTGCGGGGTCTTGCAAGAAGTTCCTATGTCGCACAAATTCGTTACACTCATCCGTACTACATAGGCGTATTCCGGCAGTCGCAAGCTCCCACCCTGCTGTCCCTTTTTAGATTGATGTCTCACCCATAACATAACAAAACATGAAGAAAAAGAATATCAACAATGAAGCTGACGAAGAAAATGACAAGAAAGTTATAAAGCGTACCCTGCGACTTGAAGCCAGAGTAACGGAACAGGAATACGCCAAAGCGAAAGAACTTGCCAAGACCTGCGGTTTATCCATGAGCAACTATGTGCGCCGCACTGCTTTAGGGCAGCATCCACGGCAACGGTTGTCTGAGCGTGAGGTAGAAGCCTTATGCAGTCTGACGGATGCAAGGGGCGACCTTATCCGTATTACGGCAGCCGTGAAATCCATCCAAGCGGACAAACGAGCCATATACTTCCGCGACACACGCTTTGTAGAGCGATGGATGATAGCAGCTACACAGCTTATTAACCGCTGGGGCCAGATAAAGAATTACCTAACAGAATAAAAATCCTTACCTATTATGATAGCAAAAGCCAGTACCATTCCACATGGTGCAAATGCCATAAGATATTCCGTCAATAAAGACAGAGCGGATATAGTCAAAGCCAACCTGTTGCCCGATGATATTTCACCGGAAGCGATGTACGGTCGGATGATGCTCGTGCAGAAGATGTTTACCGAGAAAATCAACAAGGGCAGACCTCTTGGCAGAAACGTGATAAGAATTGAAATTTCCCCGTCCGAAAAGAGCCGAAACTGGACAATGGATGACTGGGCTCGTTTGGCAGATGAGTTCATCCGGGTATTCGATTCCATAGACCTTTCCCAAAAGACCAAACGGGCTTCCTCAAAACAAACCAATCTCAAAGGTTCGCAGTACATAGCCGCCCTGCATCGTGATTCTAAAAGTGGCATTCTACACCTGCACATTGATGCCAACCGTGTGGATATGAATGGGAAAATAAATGATAGCCATAAGATTGGTGAGAGGGCAGTCATGGCTGCGAATATCATCAACGAGAGACGTGGCTGGGTGCAGTCTGAAGAAATAGGTATACGGCACAAGCAGGAAATCTCAAACTGTTGTATGGAGATACTTCGTACAATGGACAAATTCAGTTGGCGACAATATGAAATGGAACTGACAAAACGAGGTTACAAAGTACACATACAAGAAAATGATAAGGGAAAAGTTTATGGTTATTCCATCAAACGGGGTAACTCAAATTATAAATCATCCGTGTTGGGTATCGGGAGAAATCTGACTCCATCAAAGATAGAGGCTACTTGGGCAAAACTGCATCAGCAGGAAAGGAAATCGAGCCAACAAAATCTATTCCTCAACAAACACGGACAGCAGATTTGACTCCTATTTTACTGCCTGTTATAAAGCATTACGATATTGCGACAGACGAATATCACAGCTACCATGTAGAGATACCCGAAGCCGCTGACAATATCATCCGGCAAGATTGTTCTTTGAAGGAAGCTCATCCGTTAGCTAAGATTAAAGAGATACAACACACGGCTCTTTTACTCTTTGCAGGATATATGGATGCTGCTACCAGTATAGCTGTTTCAAGTGGCGGTGGCGGTTCTGACACTGGAGGTTGGGGAAAAGACAAGGACGAGGATGAACTTGAATGGGCACGCCGTTGCGCACGAATGGCAAACAGCATGTGCAAACGCAGGAAAGGGCTGCACAGATAATTCACTTTTTATAAATACAAGAACATGGGTATAGGAAAATCAAGAGGCACATCGCCTATAAATGTCAATGACATGCTGGAGAAGGTTGAAATGAACCAACAAATTGAGTCAGAAAAGCAAGAAATTGATAAACTTCTCGTAGAAATCAGAGAGGCAAAAGAAACGCTGATAAAGTTCAATGAGGATTTGGAGAAAGCTATCGCTGCCGAATGTCACATTGAGGGTGCGCTCAAAGCGGCAGTTGGCAGTTGCGATAATATTGTCAATGGCATCTGCAATGCCATTGTGAAAGCTGAACGAGACACGAAATTCAAAACAACAATTACCCCTGACCAACTTGCAAAGCTTAAGCAACTGATAGACCATTCTGTAGAAAGTTGGATTTCGGTATTGGCAAATCACCGTGCCGAACAATCGAAACTTATTACTGAACATGAATCCAACATGCGTAAAATCCTCAGACGGAATGAAGGCGTTTGGTTCTCGGATTTTTGGATGAGAGGCTTGGTGATATTCTTACTCGTTTATACGTTGGGATTAGGGCTGGTTGTATATTATGTAACATACAACTAACAGGGACGGTGTTCCGCCCTGTTATAGTCTACTGTGGTTTTGTGTTTATCGGCAAATTGCCAGCAAATGAAATGTGAGCAAAATCGCACTGATACTCAATAATATACATCCGAATAGTTGCTTTTCGGCAAATTGCCGGCAAATGAAATTATGCCTAAGTTTCTGTATACCGAAATCAAGATATAGGATAAGATGCATGCCAATAAATCAGAATTTAGAGGCTTGATAAATTCTGGTTGTATCCTAAAGGCATCGGCATATACACGCATTTGGTAAAGATTGATGTGTGGGTTCAGTTTCTTACGAACAAACTGAATTATTTTTTCTTTCTCTTGCTCATCTATGTTGACACCAAAATAGATAGACTCAAAGCATTCGCCTTTCAGTGGCATATAGTGGCGTATCTCACGCCAATCCATATTTCCTTTGTCAGCTTTGCCTGTTGAGGAGTAAATGCTGCATATATTGGACTTGGTTTGGGTATGACTAATCTAACCTCCTGCTCATATTCCCATTCCTTTGCTTTTGTCTGCCATTGATAACTGAATAAATCTTTTGTGGTATGATATGCGTTAGGACGCTCTATTATATCCTGATATTGAACATCAAGAACAAGCGGTTCAAGATATATTGTACCAAACATTGGTGGAACAGATTCCAACACTTTGTCTATGTCAAGTCCAATACAAATACCTTTATGGTTATAACAATAATGGCTCCACATGAGTAATGAATCATTGATTTTTGATAAACTACATAGCCATGTATCATTACGCAAATTGAGTGCATCGTTTTCTTCTTTCTCTATCCACCATTCCTTAGGTATCCATCCTTGAAGTTTAGTATTAGGTACATTTGAGTAGTCAATTAGTTTTGGATGACAATCGAAAGGATCGTTCAGTTGAGACGCATTAGTGAATTGGAGATTCTGGTTACCAATCATGCACTTTGCGCCAACTATATCTAAATATTTGTAGAGTATGCGAGGCATTTTTATTCTATTGTTATTTGTCCATTCATTAAAAGTGGTAAAAGTTCGTCACGCTGCTTGATAAAATTTGATATTTCCTCTTGCAACTTCACTATCTGCTTAAAGATTGGTGATATAAGTTCCTCAAATTTATCCGCAATATCTTTATTATCAGGTATGGCGATTGTGCTTTGTTGTAAATGGTCTTGCGTAATATGTCCCATCGTTGTTTTCCTTGCTTCTGCCATTTTCTTGAATACATCGACATAATCCAAAAGTTGAAAATAGTAGAATGATTTCGGAAATCATTTGCAGATGTAACAAAGATGTGCTGATTAAGTCCTCCAAGCCCATAAGCCCAGAGCATAACTTCCAGTGATGCCGACCATGAAAATAGCACGTCACCATTATACACCTTTACTGATTCTGGTATATTTGACGTTACCTCTTCAGTGTCAACAGAAATACCATCGTGCATTTCTCGTATCTTGATGACAGGTAATGGCACTTCATCATCCTTTGGTCTGAATTTCTGACAAGCCAAACCATTTGTAAAAACAGCAATTTCAAAGAGGTTCCCACAATGCCAGCCAACAGGAATGTTGCGTTTTAGCTTCTAATTCCACACCATTTCGCCACCGCTCGACTTATACGGTTTACCCTCTTCATTAGGAAAGTCAAACTGCACGAACCAGTAATCGTAGAGCTGCTTTGCCATCGCCTCTAAATTCTGATTTATCGACTCTTTTTAACCCGTTGTGCTGCTAAATTACTATTCATATATACATGGGCATATTCCCACATGACCTTTAATAATTACATTATGAGGTATAGAATTATTCGAAAGAGATTCCTTAGAATCGTTTGTGAATGTTGTGGACATGAGTTCTATGCAGAATCTAGTGTCAATTGCTGTCCTGAATGTGAAGGCATTGGAACGAAGACTAATTAAAATGCACAAGAGAGGCTATCAGGTCTCTCTTGCTTATATTCTATATTATAATACATCATTTTATAGAATTATGAAAAAAATCATTCAGGCAATAGTTGCGGAGATGCAGCGTGACTTGGACTGCCGACAAATGGCACGGCTTAAAACTGTGCTTGCATCAGAGTTACATAATGTAGAAATAGTCGAAAAAGAAGATTGTTCCAAACAACAAGCGCAAGAGAATGAGCATCTTCTAAGCTCGTTTATTTCGGCAAAGAAGATAGAGGGGTGCTCAGAGAAGACATTGGCATATTACCGTAATACTATTGAGCGATTATTACTTACGCTTTCAGTAGCGATTTGTCATATAACAACATCAGATATTCGAGCCTATCTATCCGATTATCAGGAAGAGCACCAATCCAGTAAAGTGACCATAGACAACATGAGACGCATCTTCTCCAGCTTCTTTGCATGGTTGGAAGATGAAGATTATATTGCCAAAGTCCCGTTAGACGTATCCACAAGGTTAAGACAGATTCGCTTGTTAAGGAGGTGCTTTCTGACGAGCAGCTGGAGCAACTGCGGGATAGTTGCACCAACAAACGAGACCTTGCCCTTATAGACATTCTTTCTTCCACGGGCATTCGTGTGGGTGAATTGGTTAAGTTGAATCGTGAAGATATTGACTTCCATGAACGCCAGTGCGTGGTATTTGGCAAGGGCAACAAAGAACGTGTTGTTTACTTCAATGCCCGAACTAAACTACATTTGCAGCAATACCTTGATGAACGCACAGATGACAATCCTGCTTTATTCGTTTCCCTCCACTCACCTCATACTCGCCTAACAATTAGCGGTGTAGAAGTAAGAATCCGGGAATTAGGAAAGTCCCTTTCTATGCCTAAGGTTCATCCGCATAAGTTTCGTCGTACACTTGCAACAATGGCTATTGACAAAGGTATGCCCATTGAACAGGTGCAACGTCTGCTCGGTCATGTGCGTATAGATACTACCTTGCATTATGCCATTGTGAACCAAAACAATGTAAAGTTAGCCCATAAGAAATACTTGGGATAAGTAATCATGCTGGATTCTGCTTGAAAATGTGTAACTTTGCATCCAAAATAGGATGCAAATGGATAAACAGAAACTGGGAGATATTGCCACTGTAGAAATTAGTGGGGTTGACAAGAAAACAAAAGACGGCGAACAAGAAATCCGGCTGCAACTTTGTTGATGTCTATTATAACTGGGCTATAACCACAGCTCAGCATGATGGCTTTATGTTTGCGACTGCCCGTCCCAATGAGATTTCCAAGTTCCAATTAAAGAAAGGTCAAGTAGCTTTAACCAAGGATAGTGAGACTCGTGATGACATTGGTGTTCCCACTTATATTGCCGATGATTTTGATGATGTTATCTTGGGGTACCATTGCGCCCTGATTACTCCAAACAAAGATATTTTAGATGGACGTTACCTAAACGCCCTTCTGCATACTGACTATGCAAAGAAATATTTCGCTTGTAATGCTTCTGGAAGCGGACAACGCTATGCGTTATCCGTTGAAGTGCTCAATTCGTTTCCAGTTCCAATGATTCCATTACGTAATCAAGAGCGAATTGGCGAAATATTCTCTGCATTGGACCAGAAAATTGAACTCAACCGTCGGATAAATCAGAATTTAGAAGCGATGGTGAAGCAACTCTACGACTACTGGTTTGTACAGTTTGACTTTCCCAATGAAGAGGCAAACCCTACAAGTCAAGTGGTGGTGAAATGGTCTGGAATGAGAAACTGAAACGAGAATACCCAAAGGTGGAAAGATATTACACTTAATGCCTTTATAGATAAGAATAAAGGTGGAGATTGGGGATATGATACGTCTAAAGATGGAACAATCAAAGTAGGCTGTGTGCGTGGAGCTGATATTATTAAGCTAAATGATGTGCCCACAAGACATATTACATCGAAACACTCTGACCGACTTTTAGAAGATGGTGACATTGTGATTGAAATTTCTGGAGGAAGCCCAGTCCAAGCGACAGGTAGAGTAGCTTTGATAACAAAAGGAGTTATAGAAAGAAATGGAGGAGCTCTGGTCTGCTCTAATTTCTGTCAATCATTTAGTATGAAGAAACGAGTGCTTTCAAGTACTTTTATTATCTATGGCAAAGCCTCTATGATAATGATAATATGTTCAATTTTGAAGGTAAAACCTCTGGTATTAAGAACTTTCAAACAGATGTATTTCTGGCAAATCATTGGTTTGAAGCTCAAGAACAACTAATTGAGAAATTTCATGCTATTGTTTCTCAATATCACTTAATGATTGATAAAAATATAATTGAGAATAATAACTTGACTAAGCAGCGAGACGAACTATTACCACTTTTAATGAACGGTCAAGTGTTGGTAAATTCTGATTTATCGCTCGGTTAAGTTCTATCTTGCGGTCAATGGAGCGCAATAACTTCCGATGCGTTTTTGCTCAGATAATTCGGGAATCCACACTGTGCAATCCTTGATTTTATCAGGTGAAGTGTGACGAATTTTAGTCTGTTGGGCAGCAGCACTTAGCTGTTGCTTAACGAGGGCGGAGGATATGAGATAAAATGCGAAATCCTTATCTAACAAGTCTTCCTTGCAGATAATCTTTGCTACATCTTGACTTTGTATGTATTTGCCGCTTTCAGGAATAATGGCAGTAGAACCAAGCAAGCCTATTGCCTGTTCTGTCAAAGGGGTAATAATATCTCCCTCTTCCATTAGAAACTCAGATTTGAAGTCTCCGACATAATAAAGATTGTCCTTGGACTTGTTCTCCTTAAAACAGTTGTTCTGATAGTCGAAATTGCCACAAGTCAGACGGATATATTCACCCTCAGTGGCGTAATACTCGCCACTGAGACTTGCACCTCTTGTAACATCAAGGATTTCTCCCAATTTATATTTCGTCAAAATCATAATAATCTATTTTGATTTTTTAGATATGATTTGGCTTCATGTTCAAAGCAATTCAAAAAGTATTCTTGTCCATTTTTTACATCTTCTTTATGCTCTGTAGTCCAATATGGATTTTCTTCAACTTCTTTTTTCATCTTAGCTTTTAGCCATTCTACACCATCGTGCAAGTCTTTTCGGATATAGAGTAATGATTGCCTAACATTTCATTTATCGCAAATGCAGACAACTGAAAACCACCATTCACATTCAATCCCATAGTGGTCATATATTCGGTTATTTTATCATAATCTATCATATTTTTCTTTCAACTTTTATCTTTATTGCCCAATTTTGCTTCTATCTCTTCAATCGTTGGTATTGTTCCATCCACCTTTTTAGGATAGAGTTTAGATAACTCATATTCAGATATTCCTAAAGGAAGATTACTTCCCTCCAATGCGTATTGCGCAAGTAATGAATCCTTTTGACGACAGATGAGTAAACCGATTGTAGGATTATCTCTTCCCTCTTTCTTGAGGATATGATTGCATGCAACCACATAACCACTTAACTGACCCAAGTCTTGAAAATCAAACTCACCAATCTTAACCTCAATTACCACATAGCATGATAAATTTATGTTGTAGAAAAGCAAGTCAATAAATTTTTCCTTTTGTCCTATCTGAAGTCGGTATTCTTTGCCAACGTATGCAAATCCATACCGAGTTCCAGCAGGAATGGGATATGTTGGCGAGCAATGCATCTTTGAGAATTTGCTCATTGTAGGGTTTCGTTATTCCTGTAAAGGCAAAATTGTAAGGGTCTTTCGTCAGTTCTTGTGCGAGGTCGCTTGCCTCGTCTGGCAATGTACGTGTGAAGTTTGTCAGGGCCTTGCCCTCTCGTTCATATAGTCCTGAGTCCATAAAGTTGAGAAGCACATCACGACTCCACCCCTCTTTCATTGTCTTTTTTACATAAAAGAAAGCCTTTTCTGGTTCAGTTCCATATCTGTCAATCAAATAACGATGGTGTCCCCAAGGTATTGAAAAAAGCATCTCTTTCAATTGTCCCACAGGCTGTGGGACAACTTCAGAAGTCTTCCGCAGATTGTGGCCCATTTTCATCCTCTAATTGTCCCACAGTTTGTGGGACAACCTTTAGGTGTTGAGAATAAAGCAAATAGAATTTTTTTGCATAATAGATGTTAGTACGAGAAAGCCCGTTGAATTCGGATTCTTGAGTTGTAAATCCACAGAGAGATTCTTAATGACACTCTGTCCCCAACGCTCTTCAACGTGCATTTCTTCTATGTCTCGACCAAGTTCCCAATAATACTTGAGCAATTCTCGGTTTACTCTTACGGCGGCTTTGATTTGACTTTGCCGATAACGCACACTAAGATTTTCTACCCACTGGGTATAGTCCTTGTCTATGATGGTCAATCCTTTACTCATTGTCGCCTACATTTACGTTGAATTGCAAAGCATTCAACTGTTTCATGATTTCTTCTTCCAACCGATGGCTTTCTGCAAATTGTTCGGAAAGGGTTTGCTTATAGTTAGCCATACGTTGGTTAAATTCCTCCTCGGTAATATCTACATAATCAATCTTGATGTCGAAATATTGTCCGGCTGAGAGCGAATATCCTTTTTCCTTAATCTCATCGTAGGTAACGGCTACAGAAAAATCATCTACGGCCTCCTTGCGTTGGAATGTGCCGACAATCTTTTCTATCTCCTCATCGTTTAGACGTACTTTCTTCAATCCGTTGGCATCCTTGTATTCCTCACCCAATTTGCTGGCATCAATCAGAATTACCTTATCTGTGGTTGCCGACTTGTCGAAGAATAACACACTTACATTCGTACCCGTATTGGCAAATACATTGCTTGGCATGGAAACACAGCCATATACAATCTTATCATCTACTATTTTATGAAGTATCTTGTTCTCAATACCACTTTTAGCTGTGATAAATCCGGTTGGGATAACAATCGCACCCTTGCCTGTCTTTTTCAGCGAGTTGATAACATGCTGGATAAAGCAAGTATAGATTGCCATTGATTCTTTTTTCTTAGCAGGCACATTAGGCACTCCTGCCCAGAAACGTGCAGGCATGGCAGCTATCTTTTCTCTTGTATCTGAGAAATCCATCTTGAAGGGCGGATTGCTGACAACAAAGTCGAATTGGCGCAGTTGCTGTCCGCCATCGCTCTTATGATAAGGATTAACAAGGGTATCACCTTGAATAGCATTGTCAAGTGAAGAGACAAGCCCATTAAGCAGCAGATTCAGCTTCAGCATCTTGTTGCTTCGTTGAGAAATATCTTGCGAGAAGATGGTACAACGGTCTTCACCAATCTGGTGACTAAGTGCCATAAGAAGGGTTCCTGTTCCTGCTGATGGATCATAACATTCCATACTATGAAGGTCAGCATTGTCACCCACCAAAAGACGGGCCATAATCGTGGCAATAGCATGAGGAGTATAGTATTCCGCGTACTTACCACCTCCGGCTGTATTGTAGTCCTTTATCAGGTACTCAAATATACTGGAGAAGAAATCGTAGTTTTGAGCAAATGCCTCTTCAAAAGAGAAGTTCACAAGCTTGTCCACCAAAGCACGAGCGAATGGCGCACGTTGTGCCGTGTCAGTCACAAACGGTGTTAAAGCCTCAAACAAAGGAATCTTTGTGTTGGCAGTTGTTTGCGTAGAGAAAATATCCGCATTTTGCTCCGCAATGTCTGTCATCGTGGAATCAAAGATTGTATCGAAATCCCCTTTACTTTGCTGGTTCCAAAGGTTAGCTATCAGGTGATAAGGCTCAAGCATAGGAACATCGGGCGAAATGGCACTTTGGATAAGCATACGCTCATCATCCGAAAGGTTCTCGTATGCCGTTTCCCATTTCACATCCCCTATCAGTTTCTTGGCAATATCGCTTTTGGTGTTTTTCAACTCATAGCCAAACTTGTCGTTCAAGAATTTATAGAGAAACACCTGAGTGATTATCTTATATTCGTTGCCATCGTTGCCCATACCGTAAGACTGGCATGTCGCTTTCAGTCCGTCAATGAGCTTTAATGTTTTTTCTTTTATATCTGACATAATTCCTTCTTTTTAAGCCATGTGGGCATTGTATTGGTTGATATATTGTTGTGAAATTCGTTGCTGGATGAACTTATAATCGTCCATTTCCGGCCTTATTTGTGGAAAATGATACAAGCACCCATTGATAAGAGCCATTACCGTGCGCCCGAAGTATGCATCTTTTCAAAATATCGTTACGGTCATATACTTTGGCATCCACATCCTCTTTGATAATATTGAGAATGGCTACAATCTCATCATCAAGGAATGAGAACATCGGCTTCTGCCCTTTCTCTTCTCTTTGTTTGTTGACCTCACGGATGCGCTTGTGTACTCGGGCAAACTTCTCATCCTTTATATTTCTTTACCAAAGCATTTTTTCGTTTTGCAAGTCATGCAAACGGGTTATTATTTCTTCAAAGCCTGACTCTCTTCGTTGAACTTGGCTATGCTGTCAATCCACAAAGCCATGCTCCTTGAAGCGTTCCATAAAAGCATCACGAAGCGACATAAATTCAGGATCGTCTTGGTCGAAGTTCTGGGTAAACGAGGCAATGGTGCGTTGCCATTTCTCTTTCAGCTCCGCTCCACCCGAAATAAGGCGCATTTCTTCCTGTCCAATCTTAGAGAGGTGAACTCTATATCCATCATCGCCTCATTGATTAGTGTCTTTGTTTCATCACCGATGCTAAAAGCTTCCTTTTGGTTGATGATGCCAATACGCCTTTGTACTTCGGAAAGCAACTGAGGCAACTTCGTGATTTCAAGTTTAGCGAATTGTTCCTTCATGTCCTCATCGCCGAAAGTACGCACGAGGTTTGCCATATTTTTCGCAGATTCCAAAGCCTGTTTTAGGTCAAACAGAACAGCCTTGTCTTCTTCCGTGGAAATCTCCGAAAACTCTTCCGCATTATCGTAGGAATAATCGAAGAGGGTCTGGCGTACTTTTTTCATTTGTGCCACAATCTCGTCCTTGTCCTCAATCACTTGAGTGAAAGTGTCTGTGGCATTGCCGTCACCAGTCTCTTCCACATCGTTAAAACGATTCAACTCTTGCAGATAAGCCTCGTTTGTTTCTTTGAAGTTACGTTTAATGTCGGCAAAGTCAATGACAAATCCGTAACGCATTCCCGGATATGGACGATTTACACGGGTAATAGCTTGAAGTAGATTATGGTCTTTCAGCTTACGACCGAAATACAAACGCTTCAAACGAGGTGCATCAAAACCAGTCAATAGCATGTTGAAGACAATAAGAATATCTACGGTCATATTCTTTTTGAAATCCTTGACTGTCTGTTTTCTCGTTTCCTTGTCGTCTGTGTCGTGGAGAATGATTCCGGCTTTCAGTGGTCTATACTTTGATTTGTAATCCACTTCGGGTTCACCTACCACAAACGTCCCGTCAGGGAGCTTAATCTTGATAGGCTTTGGTTGGTATTTCTGCCACTCCTCTTGGAATACATCATAAAGCCGTCTTGCTTGTTCACTGGTTTCGCAGATGACCATACCGCCTAATGTATCGTCTCCTTGTATCTTACGGAACTCTTTCAAGTCCTGCATGATATAGTGAGCCAGCTCGTTCACATAGCTGGGGTGCTCTATGATTTCCGATTTGCGGATGTCTTTCTTTTGCACCAATGTGTCCAGCTTGTCGTACACGTCCGAAAGTCGCTCTTTGTAGGATGTTTCTATATCCTCACGAATGATTTTCAGCGTATAACCGTCTGCAATGGACTTGTCATAATAATAGGTATGCAGGTAAGTGCCGAAGACCTTGCAACTTGCACGTTCCTCTTTTAACAGCGGAGTACCCGTGAGCTATCTTTATCGAATCAGTGTCCGCATCAAAAAGGTTGGCAAGAAAACATCCACCGGGTTTATAGCCACGGTGTGCTTCATCGAGAATGAAGATACGTTGCAGATTTGTAGCATAGTCATTGATGCGTACTTTTTCCTTATCCTCTGCAAAGCGTTGTATATTCACGACTGTAATTTCAGCTTGGCCGCTTGTTCCTTGTAGTGCTTGGTTGCTGCGGAACTGCTCCATCAGTTCCGCCCTTGTGTTAGCAGTTGAAACCACCAGTCCACGGGCTTCAAATTCCTGTGTGGCTTGCTCCAATAAATCAAGGCGGTCAACAATGAAATAGAATTTGGCGACCTTGTTCTGCTTAGAATAGAAGTCATTGAGAATATAGGTCAGATAATAAGACAAAGCTGTCTTTCCACTACCTTGTGTATGCCAAACAACTCCTGATTTTATTCCCTCGGCAAGTTTCTTACGAATAGCCAATGATGCAAACAATTGCTGGTAACGCATGATATGCTTTTGGTCGGTAGATTCAATCTTGCCGTCCACCTCTCGCTCCATGCGGACGTAAGCGATACCATATCTAATGATATACAATAAGCGTTCTGGCGAACACATGGAAGTCAATATACGGTTGGTGGGCGTATTGAAATCGAGGTTCGTTTGATATTCGGGACTGGTATGGATTACCTGACAGTTGTAATCAGACAGTATTTTCTTTTCCGCTACCCTGTCAATCTCCTTATATGGATAATCATGATGGTATGGAGCAATTTTCTGGCCGCTTGGGTTTTCCTCACGAAAGCAATTGAATGGAGAATAAGTGCGTGCGCCTGTACAATAGAAAGCCCTTGTATGGGTACGATACCACCCAACGCATCGTATTCCATATTATTACTGAAAATCATCAGTTGGGTTATATTGATGAAGCGACGGAACTTCTTATTCGGGAAACGCTCTTTGTTCATCCGTGCGCTTTCTGCCAGCATACCACCATGATTATTTGGTTTCTTTACTTCTACGAAGCAAAGCGGCAGTCCGTTTACAAACAGGGTGATGTCTGGCCGGAACTCATCCTGACCATTCTTGCAAGTAAACTCAGCTGTAAAATGGAAAGTATTGTTTTCGATATTGTCAAAGTCAATCAGTTTTACAGGAGATACGACTTTAAGGCGGTTGTAAAAGCCACGTCCAAGGTCATCATCGTTCAGTTCTTTGCGGATGTCTTTCAGCACTTGCATCCATTCACCCTCATGACCAGGGTTCAGTTTTTTGAACTGTTGCTCAAAAACAGGTAAAAGAATATTCGTGTCACCGTCATAGACTGTGCCGTTCTTATCTTCACTCAGCTTACCAAAGTAAGTATATCCTATTCGGGTAAGATGAACCATTGCAGGCATCTGTACCCGAGTCGCTTCAGAAAACTGCTTCATGCCTTTTGAGACAATATATATGATTTATACTCGCGAACTATCAATTCTTTAATATCTACTTCCAACAAATCTGCAATCCTTAGCAAACTGGTTATATCTGGCTGCGATGTGTTTGTACACCATTTTGACACAGTTGATGGATTAACCCCCATTTGTTCTGAAAGCCATTTGCTGGTACGTTTTTTCTCTACTAAAACGAGTTTAATTCTGTTTACGTCTTCCATTATTGCATCTTTTGATTGCAAAAATAATGATTATTTTTCATTTTCGTTATTGTTTGGAAATAAATTTATTAACTTTACACTCGAATATTTAAATCAGATAGGCTATATGAATATTATATTTACTGCCAAAACAATTATTGATGGAAACTTTGCACTGAAAGAGCCAGTACAGATATTATATTGTTTACATAAAATTAGTTTATATCTTGAGGGCGGAATGTACATGTTATCTGTTTCCAAAGAGATTAGTATTGAGCATTCAGATTTAGTCGAATTGTCTAAAAATGGAGAAAACAAATCATTTACCATGAATGTGGACAAATACCTTGACAGTAGGATGCTTGATATATTTCGTAATATAGAAGTTTATGGTGGATTTCAACATGGCATAATGAAAGTCTATTATAATGAATACTTAGACTTATCATGGACAGACAAGGCTAAAAACGAGTTATTGTTTTCTATGAGAAAATCATTAAACAAACAGAAAAAGATATTAATTACTAGTGACAATTTCTCTAAACTAATGCTTGATAAAACATTTATACCAGAAGCCAAAGTTCCATATAATTTCTTTCGAGAAGCTAATAGCTATCTAGACAAACTAGATTATATTTCTGCTTATATTCATTTTTACATGATTTTAGAATATTGTTTTGCAAAGGGTAAATTTTCTGGAGAGCAAAAACAGAATTTTAAGAAATCTAACATGCTTAAATATGCTGTATTATCGACAATAAGCATGATTAAAGAGCGGAACTATGATTTGTATTTAGAGATTAAACAGGAATGCACCGATAAACACAAAGAACTGAATTTTGATTCTCTTATTGACATAATGTATTGTTATCGCGGAGAATTGTCACACGCAACGAAAGAGCTGTTTATGAAGAAAAGCAAGAATTGGTAAAACCAATAACACTCTTCATTTCATCTGTTTGCTTTTCTGTTTGTGGCAACATAAAAGTATATTGTGATAAATTTGTTTCGGAAGATACACGAAAACGCAGAGTGAATGATCACATTCAAGAATTAGAAAAGCGACTTGGACTTGAATAACATCAAATTCTACCCAATAACAAATAAAATATCACAGAGATTAACTAATATTCTATTTGTAATAATGTGAAACTCAAACCTTTTGTTTTCGCATTGTTTTCGCAAAACGAAAATCAGCGATTTACGCACAAACGTAAGTCGCTGATTTCTAAAGTGGACCAGCCTGGGCTTGAACCAGGGACCTCCAGATTATGAGTCTGTTGCTCTAACCAACTGAGCTACAAGTCCGATGTATCCTTTGTTGGATGCGGTGACAAAAGTAGTATTTTCCCTCGAATTATGCAAATCCTTTTGATAAAAAACTACGATACTTTATTTTTAGAACTTATATTTGCGCTTCGGGTTCTTGGGGAACCATCCTTTTTGTACCCGTTCTTCCTGTTCGAAGACCTCTTTAATCGTCCAGAAGGAAGAAAATGCAAACACGCCAAGCAAAGAAGATAAAATCACATTATCGATGCTTAATGAGGCGACCACACCGGCTATGCCGAGTACCAGGAATATCCACCAGCATTTTGTACCCCAATAGTATTCGGCCTTTACCACGACGGGGTGAAAAAGGCCGATAATCAAAAAGGTACATATTCCGATGAATAACCCCGCAAGGTGATATTCATTTAGAAATTCCATCACAATTATTTTTCAACGCGGATGGGGATTTCTTTCTTGATACTCTGTTCCAGAGAAATCAATGTCTCGGTAGCTACCACACCCGGTATTTCTTGCATTTTGTTATTCAGCAAATCCATCAGATGTTCGTTGTCGCATGCATAAAGCTTTGTCAGCATTGTGTACGGACCTGTAGTGAAATGACATTCCACAATTTCGGGAATCTTTGTGTAGTTCCGCTACGACAGATTTGTACATGGAGCCTTTTTCCAGTTTGATACCCACGTAGGTACAAGTTCTGTATCCCAATGATTTCGGGTTCACATGGTAACCAGAGCCTACAATGACACCTAGGTCAATCAGTCTTTGCACACGCTGATGGATAGCTGCGCGTGACACTCCACATTCGGCTGCTACGTCTTTAAAAGGGATGCGGGCATTCTGGGAGATAATCTCTAGGATCTGCCTGTCGAGGTTGTCTATTCTTTCCATAATAATAAATTGTAATTTCCTGTTGTTATCAAATAGTAAGCAAATATAGAGATTTATTTTAATTATTCTTCTTTTCGGAGAAAAAAAATAGGAAAAAGCAAAAAAAAGAGGCACAAACGTTTTGCACCTCTTTCCTTTTTCTATTTAGAAAAGAACTTTCTTATTTCTTATCTTTTTCGATGCCCAACAGTTCAACTTCGAAAATCAAAGTAGAGAACGGTTTGATTTGGTTGCCAGATTCTCTTGCACCGTAAGCAAGTTCTTGCGGGATATAAAGTTCCCATTTAGAACCTACAGGCATCATAGTCAATGCTTCTGTCCAACCTTTGATTACTTGGTTAGCACGGAAAGTAGACGGTTCGTTACGTTTGTAAGAGCTGTCGAATTCTGTTCCGTCGATCAAAGTACCTTTGTAGTTCACTTTCACTTTGCAAGTGTCAGCAGGAATTTCACCTTTACCTTCAGTGATTACTTTGTATTGCAGACCGCTTGCAGTTGTTTTTACGCCGTCTTTAGTCTTGTTTTCAGCAAGGAATTTTTCGTTTTCAGCTTTATAGTCAGCATATTTTTCTTCCAAAGCTTTTGCTTTGATAGTTTCCATAGCTGTGCGAGTATATTCCTGAGCAGCTTCCATAGTCATCACGCCACCTTTTTCCAGTGTACCTGCGATGAAACCTGCCATGAAGTTTTCTTTGCTGATAGTTTTAGTAGAGTCTGTACCAAACAATTCTTGGTTGATACCTTTCATCATCTGGTTGCTGATTTGCTGGCCGATTTGCAGACCTGCCATGTAAGCGATGTCTTTTTTGCTAGTCTTGTTTGCGCCTTCGTTCAAACCTTTGATGAATTCTGCCATGTAAGTAGTATCAACATCCAGACGACCTGTCAGATAGCCTTTCAGACCTTGAGTCTGAGCCATACCGATAGAATACGACAGTGAGTCGATGTCTGTTTTCAGATTTGCTTTAGGAGCTTGAGCTGTACAAGAAGCAAGGCTTGCTGCAGCGGCGATTGCCATAAAAATACTAACTTTTTTCATTTTGCTTTGAAATTTTTTATTTATAATACTTCGAGTAATTCTACTTCAAAAATGAGTGTGCTGTGAGGAGGAATCATTTCTCCGGCACCTCTTGCGCCATAAGCGAGTTCTGACGGAATATACAGTTTCCATTTAGAACCTTCCGGCATCAGCTGCAAAGCTTCCACCCATCCCGGGATTACTTGGTTGACGCCGAATACAGCCGGTTCTCCGCGTTGGATAGAGCTGTCGAACAGTGTACCGTCGATCAATGTACCTTCATAGTGGCATCTTACCTGATCGGTAGCTTTCGGCTTTTTACCTGTACCTTCTTTGATGATTTCATATTGTAGTCCGCTGGGAAGGACAACTACGCCCGGTCCTTTTTTGTTTTCTTCGAGGAATGCCTGTCCCTGCTCAATAGCAACGGCACCCATCTTAGATTCCAATTCTTCGAAATATTTGTTCACTATTTCGCGGGCTTCATTGTGGCTGATAGCCGTCTGATTACCTTCTAATACATCTTTGATTGCTTGTGCGAAATCATCTACCGCAAGGTTTTCGATTCCCATGCTTGATAAGTTTTGACCAATTCCGAGGCCAATAGAGTAACTGAATTTATCCATATAATGTTTTGTTGGCGATTGAAATGTATCACCTTCATGGTTTTAGCTTTCAATCAATTGCAAATTTATGAAACGCAAAAGTACGTGTTTTATTTGAATGATTTAGCATTTGCTATTTAAAATTCTTATATCTGTGAAAGTTAATCGCTTTTCTTTAAAGAATTAGTTTTTTGTTCGTAGGATTTAATCGGCTTATTCTGATTATTTAGGTTTGTTTATGCAGATAATTAATCGTCTGACTATAGTTTACTTTTCGTCTAACTATAGTCAGACGAAAGAATAACTATAGTCAGATGTAAATATAACTATAGTCAGACGAATAAATCTTAGTATGTCTGACACTAACTATCTGTATCTTTCATCTTAAAGTTTCGTATATATCAGGTTAGATTAAGCGTAAGAAAGTCTTCTTTATTCGATGATTCTGATTACATTTGTGTGGCTATTAAAAAAAGAAGGAGGAATAGTAATGAAAAATCTGGTAGTTTTGACGGGTGCCGGTATGAGTGCCGAGAGTGGGATCAGTACATTTCGGGATGCGGGCGGTTTGTGGGATAAATATCCTGTGGAGCAGGTGGCTACTCCTGAAGGTTATCAGCGGGACCCGGCTCTGGTGATTAATTTCTATAATGAACGCCGGAAACAGTTGTTGGAGGTGAAACCGAACCGTGGACATGAGTTGTTGGCGGAACTGGAGAAAAGTTTCCATGTAACGGTGGTGACACAGAATGTTGATAATCTGCATGAACGCGCCGGAAGTAGCCACATTATTCATCTGCATGGCGAACTGACAAAAGTATGTTCCAGCAGAGATCCATATAATCCTCAATTTATAAAAGAGCTGAAACCGGAAGAATATGAAGTGAAGATGGGAGACAAGGCCGGTGACGGCACTCAATTACGACCTTTCATTGTATGGTTTGGAGAAGCTGTGCCGGAAATTGAAACAGCTATCCGCTATGTGGAGAAAGCGGATATTTTCGTCATTATCGGTACATCGCTTAATGTATATCCTGCGGCGGGGCTGCTTCATTATGTACCGAGAGGAGCAGAGGTGTATCTGATTGATCCGAAACCGGTAGATACGCATACTTCCCGTTCGATACATGTAATTCAGAAGGGAGCTTCTGAAGGAATGGGTGAATTGAAACAATTGTTGGGAGTTTGAGACTTCTTTCCCTCCGTTTTATTCCAGTTCGCTGGCAAAAATATGATTATTCCGGAGTACTTCCGATATTTCGAGTGCAGTGATACCACTGCACTCGATTCTTAATATTTTCTCCCAGTCCTCAAAGTCCACATTCCATTTGTCTATTTGAGGGAACTCTGCCAAAAGTTTTCCTATGCGTTTGATGTCACATCTTTTGGTGATAGAAGTTCGAAAAATCAGAATCTTATTTTCTTTTTCCATATTCTTTAGCGTTTTATTTTAGTGAGCGGAACTCCCGGATCGTCATACTGAAATGCAGCCTGAAATTGCGACTTAACAGCGAAAGGCTGCTAAAGCCGCAAAGGGCGGCAATTTCGGTGGCGGAAAGTTCCTTGTTTTGTTTTAATAATAGGGCTGCTTTTTCAATCCGGGTGCGTTTGATATAATCCGTAGGCGTTTCGCCGGTCAGGATTGTAAATACGCGGTGGAAGTGGAAATGAGAAAATGCGATACCCGCCATTTTCTGTAATGATAACGGCTGGTCAATGTTTTGATGGATATAGTCGGTCACTTTGTTGATCCGTAACTGATATTCTTCCTTATTTATATCTTTCGTTTCCATATCTTCTGCAAAATAAAGGATAATAAATGCCGGAGAGTTATCCTATCTTGCTAACTTCTCCGGCAGATAGTCAATTATCTTTTTTGTCCTATATAGAATACATAGCCGTAGTATTCCTTATACTTATTATATAGGCTCTCTTCGTGTCGTTGACCGGCGATGAGGTCTGCGGCAGCTTCATTTCCTGCATATTCCTTCAGAAGGCTTCCTGAACCGGGAATTGGGGAGCATAGAAATGCTCGGTCCAGCAATTTTCCGGTAAGATGAAATGGGCTGTCGGGATATATCCGGCTTTCTCCATTTGTGCTATTTTTCTCGGAATCGTATCGATTTCCGGGTAATTAGCCATCCAGAAGTCGTCTATTTCGGAGGGGCGTTCCGGGGTGAACCAGGATGCTTCCGTTACAGCGATGAATCCGTTCTTTTTCAGGAACTTATTCCATTCATTCATGCCGCGTTCGAATCCTATATTATAGATAGCTCCTTCGGACCAGATCAGATCGAGTTCTTCCTCTTGAAACGGCAAAGCGTCCATAGAACCGACAATGCCTTTTACTCTGTCTTCGCAATGGGCTTCTATTGCATTTCTGTTGAATATTTCGATGAAGTCGGGGAAAAGATCGATGCCTGTAATTTGCCCTTTCGTATAGTTGGCTAATGCCATTGTCTGCCCGCCTGTGCCACAGCCAATATCGGCTATTCTGGCATTGTCAGACAGTTCGTTGGTGAAACTTAAGGCTTTTTGTGTGACTTCAGGGCTTCCCGGACCTTGACGTTTTAGTCCTTTGAAGTAATTACATATCAGTGTAAAATCGAATTCGTGGATTGTTTTTAATTCGTTACTCATTGTTTTTTAATGTTTTAGCAGTACGGTAAATGAAGGCATGTGACGATGCTTGTGACCATTTGACCATACAAATAGTTTAAAATTTAGATATAGAAAATAACTCTGACAAGAATATGTCAGAAAACATAAGGGATAATCTGTAATGAGAGGAAGGCTTACAGATTATTTACAGAACGGAATCCTTATGGAATGAAAATGAGTTAAACATCCAATTTTTCTTTAGTTTGTGACAAAGATAGGATTTTAGGTGTAAAACTCAATGATAACTTTGATGAAAAATACTGTAAACCTGCATTTTAGCAAGAATCGTCAGATAGAGACCCGTTTGTCTGTCCGGTTGTATGGATGAGATTGACTGCCCAAATTGATTGAAACTACCTATTTTTGAATTACATTTGCAGGATATTAGATACAAATCTCTCATTTAATGTATAATACCGATGAAAAGCAAATTATTACTCGCATGTACCATTCTGTTTTTCTGTTCCTCTTTCTGTGCGGACAGAATCAAACATCTAAAGTTGCAAACTCTGCTGAAACGAATAATGGAGCTGTCCGGCATCCGTGGCAAGGAAAAAGAGTGGGATATTTAGGAGACTCTATTACAGATCCCAACTGCTATGGTGACAAAATAAAGAAATACTGGGATTTCCTGCAGGAATGGCTGGGGATTACTCCTTATGTATATGGTATCAGCGGCAGACAATGGAATGATGTGCCCCGTCAGGCCGAGAAACTAAAGCAGGAACACGGTGGAGAAGTGGATGCTATCTTGATTCTGATGGGTACGAATGATTTTAATGACGGTGTGCCTATCGGAGAGTGGTTTACGGAAACAGAAGAACAGGTGATGGCAGCCCGCGGACAGGTCAAAAAGCTGGAAACCCGCAAGAAACGTACGCCTATAATGGATGGAAACACGTATAAAGGACGTATCAACATCGGAATCCACAGGCTGAAACAACTGTTTCCGGATAAGCAGATTGTACTATTAACCCCGTTGCACCGCTCACTGGCGGATTTTGGAGAGAAGAACGTGCAACCGGATGAAAACTATCAGAATAGTTGTGGTGAATATGTGGATGCCTACGTGCAGGCCGTCAAGGAAGCCGGTAATGTGTGGGGAGTGCCCGTAATTGATTTTAATGCGGTAACCGGGCTGAACCCGATGGTGGAAGAGCAACTGATTTACTTCTACGACGCAGGATATGACCGTTTACATCCTAGTACAAAGGGGCAGATACGTATGGCACGTACGCTGATGTACCAGTTGCTTGCGTTGCCTGCAACATTTTAAAGAGAACCAGCTTTACCGGTGAATCACCGCACGGATCACAAACCATATATGATGTGCTACGGTGCCAATCAACCCGTAGTGCTTTGCCATGATGCGAAATCTCTCTTTCAGGGAGGCTTTCTGATTGCGGGTAGTCATTCCTTCATCCAGATAATCGATAATCGTCAGATGGGTATTGTGTAAGGTGCGCGCTTTCTTCATAATACGGATGCACCAGTCGAAATCGGCAGAAAAACGATATTTCAAGTTGTAGGGCTCTACCAGCGTATGACGGGGAAAGAATGCCTGATGGCAGACTAACATACCCTGTTTGAAACTTTTCCAGGTAAGCGTTTCGGGAGCGGACAATCTGCGCATCCGCAGGAAATGCCTGTCCTGGTCTACGATAGCGGTTTCTCCGTAAAGCACATCGGGCAGTTCGCTGCCGTTGATGGTATGCACCATTTGTTGCAGTGTGTCGTCCTCGTGAAAACAGTCGCCCGCGTTCAGGAAACAGAGATAATCACCGCTGGCAAGGGCGATGCCCTTATTCATGGCGTCATACAGTCCTTTGTCGGGTTCGCTGACGACGGTGTGTATGCGTGACCGGTAGCGGTTGATAATAGAGAGGGTTCCATCCTTGGAAGCTCCATCCACGATAATGTATTCTATATGATGATAGGTTTGTGAGATTACACTTTGAATCGTGTCTTCCAATACCTTTTCAGCATTGTATGTCACCGTAATGATAGAGAACTTGGGAGTAGGATGGACACTATGCATATTTCCCCGTTATTTTATTGTAGACATCTGTATATTTCTTTGCAACGATACTCTCCGAATAATTACCCAGAACCTTGCGGCAGGCCTGTGCAGAGAGTTCGTTGTATTCCGGTTCCGTCAATATCCAATGTATGCCGTTGGCAAAATCTTCCGAGGATTTGTATTGTGCCACGTAGCCGTTGTGCAGATGATCGATCATTTCGGGGATACCTCCCACATTAAAACCGACACAAGGCACTCCACAGGCCATTGCTTCCATAATCATATTGGGAAGATTCTCTTCCAGAGACGGGATGGCGAAGAGGTCTACGGCATTGTAGATATTCACTACTTCATGCTCATTTTTGATATAAGGGAGCGGGTATACATGGAAAGGAAGTTGTTCCTGTAACTGCTGCGACTGGTTGCCGAATACGACTACACCCAGTGAGTCTTTCCATTCCGGATGCTTTTCTGCTAACAGTTTGCATGCCCCAATCAGATAGTCGACCCCTTTTCGTTTATCGGTGATCTTTAATGAGCCGAACAAAACTAGTTTCTTACCTTCCGGCAACATGAATTTGGCACGCGCTTCCTTCTTGTTCATGGGTTTGAACAAGTTGGTATTAATAGCGTTCGGAATATTGGTCACGCTTTTCCCTTCAAATAATGCACTGGTCTGGGCTTGTTCCTTCAGCCAATGGCTGCACGTGACGAAATGAATGGGAGCGTAGCTGTATAACTTCTGTTTTTTGCGGAACGTGCGATAGGATAAATCCTTTCGTCCCCCGCCTTTGTAGATGTACGGACAGTCGTGACATTCCTGCTGATAGTTGTTGCACTCCCGTGCGTAATGGCAGATGCCGGTGCATGGCCACATATCGTGCATGGTCCAGACTACGGGTTTGCCGGAGGTCAGTATCTTTCGTATATCGTTCAGTGAGAGCATTCCCTGGTTGATCCAATGCAGATGGATCACGTCGGCCTGGCGGAATTCCGGGAGTGAGGTGATGTCTGTACCTGTGTTGGCGATGTCTACGTCAAACAAATGGTAACGCCGGAAACGGTTGGCACTCCAGATCACAATCCGTTCCCACATGAACTTCCACACTTGCAACCAGTTACTTTTTAAGCGGACAACACTGATTTGGTCGGTCTGTTTGTCACGTACCAGCATTTTGGCTTTGATGCCGTTGTTTTTCAGTGACTCCATCAACCGGCTTGCTGCGATGGCTGCTCCTCCTATTCGTTCAGATGTATTTATAATCAGGACTCTCATGGGCAAAAGTTTATGCAAATGTACGGTTTTTAGAGGAAATGTTTGATATTTCCAGCAAGCTTTCTGCTATTTCGCGTGAAAAGATTTCGAGGTTGAAACGTTCTTCCGCCAGTTTGCGGGCATTCTCTCCCATGCGCCGTGCCTCTTCGGGGTGGTCGGCGATGTAGCGGATAGCGTCTATCCAGCCTTGTACGTCGTTATATTCTACGGTGATGCCTATTCCTTCCTTGTCGATGTCTATTTCGAAGTTGGGGTTGCGCGAACAGATGACGGGGATGCCGAGGGCGAATGCTTCCACGAGCGTGGTCAGTCCTACGGTATAGGGGAAGTCCAGGCAGCAGATCACGATGCAACTTTTGCGTGCCACCAGTTTCCCCAGTTCGTAGGGAATCACTCCGTCGGTATAATGGATGCGAATGGAGTCGGGCAATGCATACGGGTCGATGATCTTTTTATAGTTGATGTTACCGCATGAGACGGCAATGTACAAATCCAGTTTCTCGTTCGTTGCGGCAAATGCCTGGAGCAAGGTGTCTACGTCCCGGTTTTCTTTACCGGTGGAGATAAATCCTTCGGGCTTCCGGTCGGGCATTTCTGCAAGCAGGTGGTCGTAGAAAGGAAGATCCGGTCCCCAATGGATGAGTTTCAGTTTGTGGGACGGTGCTTTCCGGGTTTTCTGCGAGTCCTGAATCAGTTTCCGACTGAACAGGAACATTTGGTCTATACCTTTGTAGAAAAGGCGGGAGATTTGTTCGCGCCACGGTTTGGGATTGGTCACGACTGCCGTATGATGCCAGATCACGATGGGCTTGCGGTACAGTCCCAGTGCACGGAGGAAGATGACGGGCTCTATACCCCGGAAAGAGGTGGCGTAGAGGACGTCGTATTTCTCCTTGCAGAAGAGAATCTCTTTGGTGGCGTAAAGCATGAGTTTCAGACGGCCGGAGAAATATTTGCATTTGTGCATCACGGAGTGTATTCCGTAATTCTCCAGTAAAGGAAGTCCGTATAAGATGTGTCCGGGGAATTTATATTCTTTCCATTCCTCGTAGCTTTCCCGTGTGAGGCGGGTATGGTAAAAATAAATAGTAAGCAACTTATTTAGTGGTGCTTGTTTCTTTTCAGCCATTTGTTGATTCGGTTTTTGACAGCTTTCGTAATGATGGAGAAATTGCCGTATTTCAGGTTGAGGAACAGTTCTTCGAACGAACGTCCGATCTTGATCCACGGATGATCCCAGCCCATGATGCGGTAAACGCTCTCTTTGTAGGCAACGTTTTCGATGACGTAGCGGGGATGTTTCAGTGGAAAATCCACCTCATAGCGCTTCATCGTGAAGATGCGGCGGTAACCTTTGGGCAGGGTATGAATCGAGCCGGCGAAATGGGTGGAATCTGCCGTTGCTCCCAAGTTATTAATCATGTTGCGGGTAGGCACGATGCTTAGCCCGGAGTTGAACAGTATGGAGGCGTGGAAGATCGTTTCATAAAAGGCTTTCTGCTGTTCCCGGTGACGCTGGCACATGTAGATAAAGTCGCTCCGGAATTTGCGTTCCTTGATAAGCTGTTCCAGTTGTTGCATATTGAAGAAGTCGTCCAGGAAGTTGTAGAACTCATCCCATTGGTCGACTACCCGTTTCCAGCTTGCCCATCCCCAGATAGAGAAGGTGGTGGTAAAGAAATAGTCATAGGGCATATCTTGGGTGATTTCTTCGGGGTTAAATCCGGCAATCATGCTGATGCGGGTGTCATATTCGTATTTATCCAGCATCTCCTTGCAGAATTGGAAAAAGGAGACGGCGGGCACATCGTCGTCTTCCAATACGATGCACTTGTCGACTTTCGAAAAGGCCCATTTCTGCGAAATGTACTCCGAAGGGTCGCAGCCGAAATTCTTTTCCTGATAAAGCCGTTCTACTTCACATTCCCAGTCTATCTGTGATACGATTTCACGGCAGGCTTCTATTCCGGGCAGGTCACGTTCGTTTCGTGCTCCGTCCTGATAGAGGAAGAGGCGGGACGGACGCGCTTTCTTCACTTGCTCGAACACTTGCGACAACTGTTGCGGGCGGTTGAAGAACAGGATAAGTACCGGGACGTCTACTAAAGCGGATTTCATATTCATAGTTCTTGTTTTGGGGTTGTACTGAATGACAGGGCGGCAGGATAGTGGTTGTTCACTTTTTCCTGCTCTTCTTCTGTAAATCGATGCAGGGTTGGATAGTTGTAACGCAAAAATCCTTCCAGGTCGTCGGGGGCGGTCACTGTGAGAGGGCCGAATTTCACGGGTTGCAGGTGGCGGATGCTTTCTACGGTTACGTGGTCGGCAGTGGCCATTACGTTGTTATAGTAACGGGTGTTTCGTGAGTTGAAACAGCTTTGAACTGACACCAGCATGCGGTAGATTGCTTTTTTAGAGAAAAGCAGGTCGACTACCCTGTTCAGGAAACAGGAGAAGGCTCCCCGGTTCGTGGGGTTCTCTATTTCACATGTACCGAAGTGTTTCCACATCCATATCTCTTTTCCCATCAGGCAGCATTTGAGGAAGCCGAGTGCTTCGGATTGTATTCTTCGCAGCAGCTTGTTGTCGGGAATTTTGTCGAATGGGAATATATCGACAAAAATGCCCGGATGCATCGGGACATTCTTGAACATTTCTTCTACAAAAAGGGTGTCGTTTTTCTTGACTTTGGCAAAATAATACGGAGTATGAGGGTCTGTCTCTATCCATGAAAGGAAGTAGGAAGGACCCAGTTCCTCGGGAGCTACTTTCAGAAATTTGTTGTAGTTCTCCCGCGTCATGCCTATGTCAATATCATCATCCCAGGGGAGAATCGCTTGGTCGTAGAGTGCACCGATTGCCGTGCCGCCAATCACAAAATAGGGAATGTTGTGCTTCTGACACACCCGGATGGTTTCTCCCAATATGTCGTAGAGTTCGGCATGTAATAAATCAAGCTCTTCGGCTGTATATTTCTTGTTCATCGGAAATGGTTAATGCACGTTGTGCTACAAAAGTAGTAATTATATTGCTAAGTTACTATAACTTTAAGTTTCCTTGCATAAATTCGGTGGCCACTTGTCCGCGTCCCGGTATGGGAAGGACGGATGCTTGCGGAAAGTCCTTGAGCAGACAGTCTGCCGGATTGATGTCCGGATAGAATTTCTTCAATAGGAACAGGCTGGGGCCGGTAGTGATGCTTCCTATAAAGACGGAGGCGTCCATCAATATCTGTATCGAGGAAAGGAAACGTGCCATTTGTCTTTGTTTCAGCTCTTTGGTGGTCTGCGTGAAAGCGCTGTTGACGTATCCTTTTTCGTCGGGGCTGCAAAGGGTGTACCAGTGTATGTCCGGGGCAAGGGTTTGTACTTGTTCGAAAAGGCGGTAATCGTCCGTTAATACAAAGACGTCGCGTAGGGCGGTCTTTTCTTTAATAAGCCGTATGTAATGTTCCGGTGGAAGCAGGTTGGTTTCGGTGATCTTGTCTCCTCCCCGTATCTGGCATCCTGCGTATTGGGGTGGAAGTTGCAGGTCGGCGGCACATTGGCGACATTCCTGTGCGGTGGTGTCGTTGAGTTTCCAAGTGATTTCCGTCAGTTTTTGGAAGGTATGGAGATAGTCGCCGTCTATTCCCAGTTCGGGAATATGGAAGTGCTGATTGGGGTTGAATGTCAGTTGAAAGTTGAGCAAGACCGGTTTGCCGTATGTGAAAAAGGCAATCGTTTTTCCGATGATGTTCTTACAGGTTACTTTCAGTTTCCATTTCAGTAACTTCGTCTTAGGCAGCTTTTTGTCTTTCATCAATGCCTGCCAGGAGGGGAGGCGATGGGTGTTATAAGTGTGATGAAACGGTTCGTGCACTTGCTCGCAGAAGGGGGCGAAACAATCTTCCCAACCTTTTTCCCATCCGAAGTTGGCGTCGTCGGAGTAAAGCTTGAACTGTATTTTGTGTTGCAGGCAATAGAGCATTGCATGGAGCATATAGGTATATTCGGTAAAGAATCCGGCGTCTATACCTATGTGATAAATCATCGTCTTTTTGAAAGAACTATTCAGAAGATGGTATCGGGTGGCAAGGTCATTTGGGTTCATGTGTCTTCTTTTTGATGAAATATTGAATGCTTTCTTTAAAAGTAACCGATCGGCTGCCCCACATGGTTGCTACGTAGAGTGCTGCAGCAAGCACTATCTTGCTTGCCAGGCGGAGATAAATATTCTCGATGGAGCGGGTGGTGTAATAGGTGATTACCATAACCGTAGCCGCAATGGCAGCATAAGGAAGTATGTCCATCAGGGCATGGCGAAGCTTCAATCCTATTTCCTGCCATACAAAGTAGTGCCATATCAGTAGCCACAGTATATTGGTGGATACATAGACGGCGAGCATGGCATAGATACCGTGTGAGTGGACTAACAGAACGCCTGACAGTAGAATTATGCCGAGCGCTATGGTGTTCCACATATAGATGCGGGATTTTCCTTTACTGATAATCAGTTGTTGATAGAGGTATGCGATGGGAGCAAAGGCTCCGCTGATACACAGTATTTGCATGATTAATATGCTGGAATACCACTTGTCGGTGATGGTGATGATAATCAGCTCTTCCGATACGATTCCCAATCCCAACATGGCGGGAAACGAGACAAAAGCGGTGAAACGCAGCATTTTGCGAAATACCCGTTTTTGCCGTTCAAGGTCGTCGGACACTTTGGTGAGTACCGGTTGCGCTACTCCGTTTATCATGCCGGAGATGAAGAGTTGTCCCATGCCGCACCATTTATTGGCTTGGTTGTAATATCCTACTTCTTTTTCGCTGTAGAATTTACCCAGTATCACGGAAAACAGATTGTTATTGATGTGATTGAATACATTGGTAACCAGTAGTTTCCCACTGAATCCGAACATTTCCTTAATCGGGGTGAAGTTGAACTGCAAGCTTGGTCGCCAACGGGTGAAATGCCAGTAACAGGCTGTGTTGATGGTTACGTAAACGATGCTTTGCGTAGCAATTCCCCAATAAGAGAAACCAAAGTAGGCAAGAGTGACTCCGGTGATTCCGGACACGGTGAGTCCGATAACCGAAGACAATGCCCGCTGTTTGACCATCAGATTACGCAGGAGATAGGCACTGTGGGATATTCCCAGACTGGCAATGAAGAAGCCGATAAAAGAATAACGTGCCAGTGGTGTCAGTTCGGGAGTATCGTAGAAGTCAGCGATAAGCGGTGCACAGAGGAATAACAGCAGGTACAGCGACAGACTGATGGCCGCGTTGAACCAGAATACGGCATTGTAATCATTGTGCGTCACTTCTTTCTTATTAACAAGGGCAGCTGTGAAACCACTTTCTTGTATCGAGCTGGCAATGAGGGAGAAGATGGCCAACATTCCCACCATTCCATAATCTGACGGAGTGAGTAATCGCGCGAGGAATATTCCGAAAAGTAGGTTTAGCAACTGCTGTATGCCGTTGCTGAATCCTCCCCAAAATAGTCCTTTGGCTGTCTTTTCTTTTAGTGACTGATTCTCGCTCATGTTATTTGCAAAGAATACATGAAAAGGCTATGCGTGATGATAGCTTTTCATGTATTCCCTATTCTAGTTTTATTATTTTACTTCGCTGCCCGGCTTCACTTCACGTCCCGGCATGATAACTGCCAGACTGCCGTCGTTGTTTTCGGCACTAAGAATCATGCCTTCGCTGACGATTCCTTTCAGTTTGCGCGGAGCGAGATTAGCGATGAAGCAAACTTGTTTGCCTACCAGCTCTTCCGGTTGATAATGCTTGGCAATACCTGATACGATGGTACGTGTCTCCAGTCCGTCATCGATTTTGAATTGCAGCAATTTATCCGCTTTCGGTACTTTCTGACATTCAAGAATGGTACCTACACGGATATCCAGTTTCGTGAAGTCGTCGAATTCGATGTTCGGGCGGATAGGATTAGCTTTGTAGTTGGCTTCTTCATTTGCCTTCTTTGTATCGAGCAGCTTTTGTACCTGTGCTTCGATAGTAGCGTCTTCGATCTTCTCGAACAATAACTCCGGTTTGTTTAACTGATGGCCTACAGGAAGCAGGTTATCTTTTCCCAGTTCAGACCATTCGAAAGTATCCATGTTCAGCATTTTGCGGAGTTTTTCCGAGCTGAACGGCAAGAATGGGTCGAAGGCGATGGCAAGGTTGGCAACCAGTTGCAGGGAAATGTTGAGGATGGTTCCTACACGTTCCATATCTGTCTTAGCCAGTTTCCACGGTTCGGTGTCGGCCAGGTATTTGTTTCCGATACGTGCCAGATTCATGGCCTCTTTCTGTGCATCGCGGAATTTGAATACGTCGAGCAGTTTTTCTACTTCTGCTTTCACGTCTGCGAATTCTTTCAGCGTTTCCTTGTCGTAGTCGGTTAAGCTGCCCTGTGCGGGTACGCGACCGTCGAAGTATTTTTGAGTCAGCACCATTGCACGGTTTACGAAGTTGCCGTATACGGCTACCAGTTCGTTGTTATTGCGTGCTTGGAAGTCTTTCCAAGTGAAGTCGTTGTCTTTCGTTTCCGGTGCGTTGGCGGTCAGTACGTAGCGGAGTACGTCTTGCTTTCCGGGGAAATCAGCCAGATATTCGTGCAACCATACGGCCCAATTGCGGGAAGTAGAGATCTTGTCTCCTTCGAGGTTGAGGAATTCGTTGCTCGGCACGTTGTCCGGCAGGATATAGCTGCCTTCTGCTTTCAGCATGGCAGGGAATACGATGCAATGGAATACGATATTATCTTTTCCGATGAAGTGAATCAGACGCGTTTCTGGATCTTTCCACCATGTTTCCCAGCTGTCGGGAAGAAGTTCTTTGGTGTTGGAGATGTATCCGATCGGAGCGTCAAACCATACATAGAGCACTTTTCCTTCTGCTCCTTCTACGGGAACAGGGATACCCCAATCAAGGTCACGGCTCACGGCACGTGGTTGCAGACCCATGTCGAGCCAGCTTTTGCATTGACCGTATACGTTCGGACGCCATTCTTTGTGATCTTCCAGAATCCATTTGCGCAGCCATGCTTCGTGTTTGTCGAGAGGAAGATACCAGTGTTTGGTTTCTTTCATTACCGGTTTGCTACCGCTGATGGCGCTTTTCGGGTTGATAAGATCTGTAGGAGAAAGTGAGGTTCCGCACTTTTCGCATTGGTCGCCGTAAGCGCCTTCCGAATGGCAGTGAGGACATTCTCCGGTGATATAACGGTCGGCAAGGAATGTTTTTGCTTCCTCGTCGTAATATTGTTCGGATGTTTTTTCGATGAATTCTCCTTTATTGTATAATGTTTTGAAGAAATCCGAAGCCAGTTGGTGATGCGTCGGTGAAGTGGTGCGACTATACACGTCGAATGAGATACCGAACTCTTTGAATGATTCCTTAATCAGCGAATGATAACGGTCTACTACATCCTGTGGAGTAATTCCTTCTTTCTTGGCACGGATGGTGATAGGCACTCCGTGTTCGTCCGAACCTCCGATGAATAATACATCTTCTTTTTTCAGACGCAGATAGCGTACATAGATATCTGCCGGCACGTATACACCCGCCAGGTGACCGATATGGACAGGACCGTTCGCATACGGCAGTGCCGATGTGACGGTGGTTCTTTTGAATTTCTTTTCCATTATATAGTGTGATTTTTGTTGTTTTCAACTTTGCAATGTGCAAAGATAATGACTTTTCACCACAGATTACACGGATTAACACAGATTATTTCATTGAAAAGTGGTCACAGAATGAAACAGGAACGTTTCGTAATAAAAAAACAGGTAAAAAGAAAGTGTTTTACCCTGATATAAGTTGGCTAGAAAATAGCGAATTTGTATCGGGGTATTTTTATATTTTCTATTATGTTCTATTTTTAAGATTGAAACAGATTAGGAGTATCTAAATTGTATTCTAATAAAAGAAGTGACGTATAAAATACTGTATGAATATGCGGAATAAGTAATCTTTCTTGAATACAAATGAGTGAATATTCATGATTGTTGATAGAATCATGAATCATTGCTTTTAAAGGAAGACTTCGTTCCTTTTAAAGAAACGGTTTATTGGTCAGTGAGAAGTACTTTCTTGCTTTTAAACGAAAGGACAAAAGGGCATTTAGAATACTTGTTTTGTGCTGGTTGCTGTCGAATAGGTAACATGTGAGTTGTTTCTATTTGAACTTATATTTGCAATAATCTGCTCCTGAAATTAGGAATTTTGCCTTTTTGATGTTGAATCGAATGATTTAAAGTCTGTTTTGTGTGAATATGGATTATGCAACTTGCTTATCCTTCAAGTTTTCCAATATACTCCGGACTCATCTTGTATATTTTTGATTCTGTATGAGTTTTATGTCCATTTTTTCTGCATAAAGTAATATTCTGTTCTAATGATAAGAATTACATGGTAAGATTATAGCTTTGCATTTCAATAAGTCAGTATAATCTATATAATTTCTTGCTCATTTCCTCTTTTATCATCTATTTCCATCTATATTTCTCCCCTTTTTCTTTCTTTTTTCTCGTAAGAAAGAATATATTTGTACCTAAGTTAAACGAAAACCAAAGCATGATATGATAACAACCCAGTTGCTTCGTCCTGAAAGCATTGTCGTAGTAGGGGCATCGAATAATGTGCATAAGCCGGGTGGCGCAATATTAAAGAATTTGATAAATGGAGGTTATCGGGGAGAACTTCGGGCGGTGAATCCGAAGGAAAAGGAAGTACAGGGAGTTCCCGCCTTTGCGGACGTGAATGATCTGCCGGACACAGATCTGGCGGTGTTGGCTGTGCCTGCCTCGATGTGTCCTGATATGGTGGAAACATTGGCTAGCAAGAAACAAACCAGGGCATTTATCATACTCTCGGCAGGTTTTGGTGAAGAAACTCACGAAGGAGCACTGTTGGAAGAACGTATTTTGGAAACAGTCAATAAATACGGTGCTTCGCTGATTGGTCCTAATTGCATCGGATTGATGAATACATGGCATCATAGCGTGTTCAGCCAGCCGATTCCTAACTTAAACCCCAAAGGGGTGGACTTGATTTCTAGCTCCGGTGCTACGGCGGTATTTATTCTCGAAAGTGCCGTAACAAAAGGTTTGCAGTTCAATTCAGTCTGGTCGGTGGGAAATGCCAAGCAGATCGGCGTGGAAGATGTATTGCAATTTATGGATGAGAACTTCGATCCCGAAAAAGATTCTCATCTGAAACTACTCTATATTGAAAGTATTCAGAATCCGGACAGGTTGTTATTCCATGCTTCGTCTTTGATTAGAAAAGGGTGCAAGATTGCGGCAATCAAAGCCGGAAGTTCGGAGAGCGGAAGCCGGGCGGCATCTTCCCATACAGGAGCAATCGCCAGTTCCGATTCGGCAGTAGAGGCTTTGTTCCGTAAAGCAGGGATTGTGCGCTGTTTCTCTCGTGAGGAATTGACTACCGTAGGTTGCGTGTTTACTTTACCCGAATTGAAAGGAAAGAATTTTGCCATTATCACTCATGCCGGAGGCCCGGGAGTGATGCTGACAGATGCCTTGAGTAAAGGCGGACTGAATGTGCCTAAGCTGGAGGGAGAAGTAGCCGAGGAACTAAAAGCCCAACTATTCCCCGGTGCTGCCGTTGGGAATCCTATTGATATTCTGGCTACCGGAACACCGGAACATCTGCGCCTTTGCATTGACTACTGCGAGGAAAAGCTTGATAATATAGACGCCATGATGGCTATCTTCGGAACTCCGGGATTGGTTACTATGTTTGAAATGTATGATGTGCTTCATGAAAAGATGCAGACTTGCAAGAAACCGATTTTTCCCATTCTTCCTTCCATTAATACAGCCGGAGCGGAGGTTTCCGCCTTCCTGGCAAAAGGGCATGTGAATTTTGCAGACGAAGTGACCTTGGGTACTGCCCTTTCACGTATCGTCAATGCTCCTAAACCGGCAGTTCCTGAAATAGAATTGTTCGGAGTGGACGTTCCGAGGATTCGTCGTATTATTGATTCTATTCCGGAGGATGGTTATATCGCTCCCAATTATGTACAGGCATTGTTGCACGCTGCCGGTATTCCGTTGGTAGATGAATTTGTTTCCGATAATAAAGAGGAGATAGTAGCTTTTGCCCGTCGGTGCGGATTTCCGGTAGTTGCCAAAGTGGTTGGCCCTGTGCACAAATCAGATGTCGGCGGTGTCGTTCTGAACATTAAAAGTGAGCAACATCTGGCACTGGAATTTGATCGTATGATGCAGATACCTGATGCAAGAGCAATTATGGTACAGCCGATGCTGAAAGGTACGGAACTGTTTGTTGGCGCAAAATATGAAGAGAAGTTCGGTCACGTGGTACTTTGTGGTTTGGGAGGTATTTTTGTGGAGGTGCTGAAAGATGTATCTTCCGGTTTGGCTCCGCTTTCTTACGAAGAAGCTTATTCAATGATTCATTCTTTGCGTGCTTATAAAATCATTCAGGGAACACGTGGGCAAAAGGGAGTCAACGAAGATAAATTTGCTGAAATTATTGTCCGTTTGTCCACTTTGCTACGTTTCGCTACAGAGATCAAAGAAATGGATATAAATCCGCTCTTGGCAACGCAAAAGGCCGTTGTAGCAGTTGACGCGCGTATCAGAATAGAAAAATAGGACTATTCTTTCATTCATTGAGACATATTTACTATCTTTCCGCTGTGATTTTGCCTACATTTGGTAACTCAAACGGAAGGATAGAAAACACGTATGTTTATGAAGAAAGTTCTCATATTTTTAATCTGTTTAATCGGCTATCAGATCGGCTGCCATGCGCAAATGGCGGACGAGCATTATTATTTCAAAAATCTTAGTGTACAGAACGGGTTATCTCAAAATACGGTCAATGCGATTTTGCAGGATAAGCAGGGCTTTATGTGGTTCGGCACAAAAGATGGTTTGAATAGATATGACGGTTTGTCATTCCGCAAATTCAAACATGATGACCGCACACGGCGGAGCATTGGTAATAATTTTATCACAGCTCTTTATGAGGATGCAAAAGGAAATATCTGGGTAGGTACGGATGTAGGACTTTATATCTATAATCCGGAAAAAGATTCTTTCCGGCATTTTGCTGAATTGAGCGCAGAAAACACGAAAATAGAGCATACCGTAACTGCAATCTCCGGAGACAACAAAGGATGTGTCTGGATAGCGGTAGAGTCGCAGGGGCTATTTTGTTATGATCTGGAGGAAGGAATACTCCAGAACCACACATTGAAGAACTTTTCTTTTATCTCCACCAATGTCCAGTCTTTTGTTTTCGATAATAGCGGAACCCTTTGGATTGGCTGCTATGGTGATGGACTTTTCTATTCGAAAGACCGTTTGCAAACCCTTCATCCTTATGTATCACCTGTAGACGATCAAAAAACTTATGAGAATGATGTCGTGATAGGCCTGGTGAAAGGAGCATATAATTGTCTATATATAGGCTCTTTAAAAGGAGGAGTGAAAGAACTGAACCTGACCTCTAACAAACTGCATGATTTACTCTCTAAAGATGAAAGTGGAGAGTCTGTTTTTTGTCGTGAACTGCTGGTTGCTTCTGACAATGAATTGTGGATTGGTGCAGAATCGGGACTCTATATTTATAATCTCCGAATGGGTAAGTATGTTCATTTGCGCAGTTCGATCAACGACCCTTATTCTTTATCCGACAATGCTATTTATTCATTGTGTAAGGATCGCGAGGGTGGCATCTGGATTGGCTCTTATTTTGGCGGTGTGAATTACTATCCTCGTTTTTATACGTATTTCGAGAAATATTATCCCAAAGGGACTGATAATGGTTTGCGTGGGAAACGAGTACGTGAGTTCTGTCAGGATAATCAAGGTATTTTGTGGATTGGTACGGAGGACGGTGGTCTGAATCGTTTCAACCCCAAGACCAAAACATTCTCCTTCTTTACGCCCAGTAGTGCTTTTACCAATGTGCATGGTTTATGTTTAATTGGAGATCATCTTTGGGTAGGAACCTTTTCAAAAGGAGTGAAAGTAGTAGATACGCGTACGGGAGCTATCGTGAAAACCTATCAGAAAACGGATTCTCCCCGTTCATTGATAGATAATAGTGTTTTCTCTATTTGCTGCACAACGACTGGTGATATTTACTTGGGAACTTTGTTCGGCTTGCTCCGATATAATAAACAGTCTGATGATTTCGACCGGATACCGGAACTGAACGGTCGGTTTGTGTATGACATAAAGGAGGACTCCGGAGGAAATCTATGGTTGGCAACTTATGCTAATGGAGCCTATTGCTACAATGTGAGTGAAAAGAAATGGAAGAATTATTTGCACGATGAAAATAATCCGAAGAGCCTTCCGTATGACAAGGTCTTGAGCATCTTTGAAGATTCTCACCGGCAAATCTGGCTGACTACCCAAGGAGGAGGATTCTGTCGTTTTCAGCCGGATACGGAGACATTTGCCAACTATAATTTATCTGCTGGTTTGCCGAATGATGTCGTATATCAGATTGTAGAAGACAAGGACGGTCTTTTGTGGTTGACAACCAACAACGGTTTGGTCTGCTTCCAGCCCACAACCGGAGTGATGAAAGTATATACCACTTCCAATGGATTGTTGGGCGACCAGTTTAATTATCGTTCGAGTTTTGAGGCCGAGGATGGTACGATTTATTTGGGTAGTATCGATGGATTTATCGCTTTTAATCCCAAGAATTTCTCGGAGAACAAGTTTCTCCCGTCTATTGTAATTACTGATTTCTTTCTGTTTGGAAAGGAAGTATATGCTGGTGAACCGGGCTCTCCGTTGGAAAAGAGTATCACTTTCTCTGACCAGCTTGTTCTCCAGTCTAATCAGAATTCTTTCTCTTTCCGTGTAGCTGCGCTGGATTTTCAGGCTCCTAAGACAAGTCGGATTATGTATAAGTTGGAAGGCTTTGATACAGACTGGTTGACAGTTGGTGAAAGCCCTATTGTTACCTACTCCAATCTTCGATATGGTGATTATACCTTCCGGGTGAAAGTTGCCAATAGTGATGGAGTATGGAGTGACGATGAAGTGATATTGGAAGTGCATATTCTTCCTCCTTTCTATCTTTCTATATGGGCGTATTGTGTGTATGCTTTGCTGATTATTGGCTGTTCTTTATATACAGTTATGTATTTCAAGAGGCGTAGTAACAACAAACACCGCAGGCAGATGGAAAAATTCGAGCAGGAGAAAGAACGTGAAGTTTACCATGCAAAGATTGATTTCTTTACCAATGTGGCCCATGAAATACGTACGCCGTTGACATTGATTAAAGGTCCGTTGGAAAACATTATATTGAAGAAACAGGTTGATGCGGAAACACGGGAAGACCTGAACGTAATGAAACAGAATACGGAACGATTGTTGAACCTGACTAACCAGTTACTTGACTTCCGTAAAACGGAAAGTCAGGGATTCCGTTTGAATTTTGCGAAATGTAATGTAACGGAGGTCTTGAAGGAGACTCATGTACGTTTCACTTCCCTTGCCAAACAAAAAGGTTTGGAATTCACCTTGCAAGTGCCTGAAAAGGACTTTTATGCACATGTGAACCGGGAGGCGTTTACGAAGATTATCAGTAATTTGTTGAACAATGGGGTGAAGTATGCTGAAAGCTACGTACACATATCTTTGGAAGTGCCGGAAGCGGATGATAATAATTCATTCCGTATTCGTACAGAGAATGATGGGGTGATTATTCCCAATGAGATGAAGGAGGAGATATTTAAACCTTTCGTTCGTTTCAATGAAAAAGAAGACGGAAAGGTGACCACTGGAACAGGAATCGGCTTAGCTCTTTCCCGTTCATTGGCAGAACTGCATCAAGGAACCCTGGCTATGGGAGCAGGGGAAGAAAATAATACCTTCTGTCTGACTTTGCCGATAGTTCAGGATATGACAATCACTTTAACACCGGAACCGGAAGCAGGAATAGACAAGATGAGCGAAATTCCTGCTGGAGAGGCGGAAAAGAAAGATAACCGTCCTACAGTGCTGGTTGTGGAAGATAATCCGGATATGCTTGCCTTTGTAGTGCGTCAGCTATCGAAAGAATATGCTGTATTGACTGCTACTAACGGGGAGGAAGCGTTACAAGTGTTGGATGGTAATTATGTGAATCTGGTGGTTAGTGACGTTGTGATGCCTGTGATGGATGGTTTTGAACTGTGCAAGACAATTAAGTCAGATTTGAATTATAGCCATATTCCCGTTATACTGTTGACTGCGAAGACGAATATCCAGTCTAAGATAGAGGGAATGGAACTGGGAGCAGATGCTTATCTGGAGAAACCTTTTTCTGTGGAATATTTACAGGCTTGTGCTTCCAGCCTTATTCAGAATAGGGAGAAACTGCGCAAGGCTTTTGCACAGTCTCCTTTTGTGGCAGCCAATACGATGGCGTTGACAAAAGCTGACGAAGATTTTATAAAGAAGTTGAATGAGGTTATCCAGGTGAATTATAGTAATCCGGAATTTAGTATGGATGATATGGCGGATAGCCTGAATATGAGCCGTTCTAATTTCTATCGGAAGATAAAGGGAGTCTTGGATTTGAGTCCGAATGAATATCTTCGACTGGAACGTTTGAAGAAGGCTGCTCAATTATTGAAAGAAGGAGAAAACCGGGTAAATGAGATTTGCTATATGGTAGGGTTTAATTCTCCGTCTTATTTTGCCAAGTGTTTCCAGAAGCAATTTGGAGTGTTACCCAAAGATTTTGTAAGTTAATATTAATTTATAGCTATAAAGATAAGGTAAAAAGGAGCTTTTAAAAGAATGATTTGATGAAAAAGTATGTAAATTTGTTCGTTTTCGTATTCATGATAGGTGCTTGTCTTTCGCAGGGGAGAGCACAGACAAAGTCTGCAGTGAGTTATAAGAATCCGGTTGTAGATATTGCCATGCCCGACCCTACGGTGATTAAAGCTGCAGATGGTTACTTTTATGTGTATGCTACTGAATCTACCAGAAACGTTCCGATAATGAAGTCGAAAGATTTGGTGGAATGGACGTATTGCAACACTGCATTCACGAATAAAACTCGTCCCAGGTTTGAACCTAAAGCTGGAATCTGGGCACCTGACATTAATTATATTAACGGTAAATATGTGCTTTATTATGCAATGTCGGTGTGGGGAGGAGAACAAACGTGCGGCATTGGGGTGGCTACGGCCGACTCTCCGCAGGGACCTTTTACGGATCATGGCAAGATGTTCCGCAGTAATGAGATCGGTGTGCAGAACTCGATCGATCCCAGTTTCCTGCAGTATGAGGGGAGAAACTATTTGGTATGGGGCAGCTTCCGGGGAATATATGTTATTGAACTGACTGCGGATGGGCTGTCGATCATGCCGGGAGCGAAAAAAAAGAGAATAGCGGGAACTGCTTTTGAAGCTGTTTATATCCATAAGCACGGCGATTATTATTATATGTTTGCCTCCATAGGAAGTTGTTGTCAAGGAGTGAAAAGTACATATAAAGTCGTAGTGGGACGTTCCAAGAAAGTATGGGGCCCGTACAAAGACAAGACCGGTAAACCGATGTTGAAGAATGGTTATTCTTTGGTGATAGGTGCGAATGATCATTTTGTAGGCAATGGGCACGGTTCGCAGATTATCCGGGATGATGCCGGACAAGACTGGCTTCTGTATCATGGTTTTTCAAGATCGACCCCGGAGAACGGACGTATTCTGTTGTTGGACCAAATCAAGTGGGACCAAGAAGGTTGGCCTTACGTAGAGGGAGGATCTCCTTCTTACGAAACACAAAAAGCACCTGTATTTAATAACTGATTTTCAAATAAACCAATTATAATCTTAAATACCACAAGCATGAAACATACCCCTATTAGCAGGCGGGATTTTCTAAAGAATTTAGGCATAGCCGGGGCTGGCACTCTTCTTGCTGCAAGCCCTTGGCTTTCTGCTTTTTCGGAGGTGACGAACACCTCAAACGAAAAGTGCCGTCTGGCAATAATCGGTCCTGGTTCCCGGGGACGTTTTTTAATGGGATTTCTGGCTAAGAACCCCAAAGTCGAGATCGTAGCATTGTGCGACATTTATAAACCGTCTATCGAGAGCGCATTGGAACTTGTGCCTAATGCCAAAGTGTATGGTGACTACCGAGAAGTGCTGGAAGATAAGTCGATAGATGCCATACTCGTAGCTACCCCTCTTAGTTCGCATTGTAAAATCGTCTTGGATGCTTTCGACGCAGGAAAGCATGTATTTTGTGAGAAGTCGATAGGTTTTACGATGGAAGAGTGTTACCGTATGTATCAGAAACATCGTAGCACGGGAAAGATTTTCTTCACTGGTCAACAACGTTTGTTCGACCCTCGTTACATCAAAGCGATGGAGATGATTCATGCGGGTACCTTTGGTGAAATAAATGCAATCCGTACCTTTTGGAACCGGAATGGCGATTGGAGACGCTCGGTACCTTCACCCAATCTGGAACGCCTGATAAACTGGCGTCTTTACAAGGAATTCTCGAAGGGACTGATGACGGAACTCGCTTGCCACCAGCTTCAGATCGGAAGTTGGGCTTTGCGTAAGATTCCCGAGAAGGTGATGGGGCATGGTGCCATTACTTATTGGAAGGATGGCAGGGATGTGTATGATAATGTGAGTTGTGTATATGTCTTTGATGATGGGGTGAAGATGACGTTCGACTCCGTTATATCCAATAAATTCTATGGACTGGAAGAACAGATCATGGGTAACCTTGGTACGGTAGAACCGGAAAAGGGAAAATATTACTTTGAGAATGTGGCTCCTGCACCGGCTTTCCTGCAGATGGTGAATGATTGGGAAAACAAAGTTTTCGATTCTCTTCCTTTTGCCGGAACGAGTTGGGCTCCGGAAACTGCAAATGAGAACACTGGAGAGTTCATTATTGGAGAACGTCCTAAGAGTGACGGTACGTCCTTGTTGCTGGAAGCGTTCGTTGAAGCCGTCATAACACAAAAACAACCGGAAAGAATAGCGGAAGAAGGATACTATGCAAGTATGCTTTGTTTGCTGGGACATCAGGCACTGGAGGAAGAGCGGATGCTCTACTTCCCCGATGAATATAAAATAGATTATCTGAACCATCAATCTGTAAAAACACCCGAAGCAGTATGAAAGACACGATTGTAACCGCACGACGAAAGAAAATAGAGTTAATTACTTTACTCGTTTGTTTCGTAGTATCCAATTTGATACACCTCTATGCAATTATAGCTTATCATGCGCCATTTACGGAGATGATAACTTCTATTTTTTATATCATCATATTTACTTTTGTGCTTTATGCTTTTTGGGGGATTTTGCGTCTCTTGTTTAATGGGCTACGGGCATTGTTTACTCGTTCACGAACTTAATCAATATCAATGAAAATAAATAACTTATGGTAACACGAAGAGATTTTCTGAAAACGATGTCAATGGCTTCTGCCGGATTGGCGTTGGGGGCAGGTGACTTACTGCATGCTCAAACGATTTCACCCAAGAAAGGAAGAGGTGACAAGGTAAAGATAGCCTATATCGGCATTGGTAACCGCGGTGAACAGATTATTGAAGATTTTGCGCGGACAGGTATGGTAGAAGTGGTAGCGTTATGTGATGTGGACATGGGTGCCAAACATACGCAAAAGATTATGGCTAAATATCCGAAGGCAAAACAGTTTAGAGATTTCCGCCAGATGTTTGATAAAGCCGGTAATGAGTTTGATGCTGTGGCGATTGCTACTCCCGACCATTCACATTTCCCGATCAGTATGCTGGCATTGGCATCCGGAAAACATGTATATGTAGAAAAACCGCTGGCCCGTACTTTCTATGAAGCGGAATTGTTGATGCAAGCTGCGCTTAAACGTCCTAACTTGGTTACCCAGGTAGGAAATCAGGGACATTCTGAAGCAAACTATTTCCAGTTTAAAGCTTGGATGGATGCGGGAATTATCAAAGACGTAACTGCTATCACTGCCCACATGAATAACCCGCGCCGTTGGCATAAATGGGACACTAATATCTATAAACTTCCTTCGGGACAGCAACTGCCGAAAGATATGGACTGGGATACCTGGCTCGGAGTTACCCCTTATCACGAATATAATAAAGATTATCATTTAGGACAATGGCGTTGCTGGTATGATTTTGGTATGGGTGCATTGGGCGACTGGGGGGCGCATATCCTCGATACGGCTCACGAGTTCCTGGAACTGGGGTTGCCTTATGAAGTCACCATGCAATACGCAAATGGTCATAATGATTATTTCTTCCCTTATTCTTCCACGATTCTCTTCCGTTTCCCGCAACGTAAAGGGATGCCACCGGTAGACATTACTTGGTATGACGGTCTGGATAATCTTCCTCCTATTCCTGCCGGTTATGGAGTTTCGGGATTGGATCCGAACATTCCTTCGACGAATCAGGGAGATACTCCTTCGGCTAAATTGAATCCGGGAAAGATTATCTATACGAAAGATTTAATCTTTAAAGGGGGGAGTCATGGAAGCACTTTGTCTATCATCCCGGAAGAGAAAGCGAAAGAGATGGCTGGCAAATTACCGAAGGTTCCTAAAAGTCCTTCCAATCACTTCGAGAACTTCTTATTGGCATGTAACGGCATTGAAAAGACGCGCTCACCGTTCGAAATCAACGGTGTTTTGAGTCAGGTGTTCTCACTGGGTGTAATGGCTCAACGGCTTAATACACAGCTGTTCTTTGACAGCCGCACGAAACAGATTACAAATAATGAATTTGCTAATGCAATGTTGGCGGGACTTCCGCCGCGTAAAGGTTGGGATGAATTTTATAAATTATAAATAGAAACAGCTTTTTCCATTCCTTTCTTTAGGAGAAGGGGATGGAGAAGGACCAATAAATAATCATGAAAAATATTGTATTAACTTTACTTTTATTTTGTGCCGCTTCGTTGGGCGCACAAAACTGGGAACCTCTTTTCAACGGGAAAAACCTGAAAGGATGGAAGAAATTGAATGGCAAAGCCGAGTATAAAATTGTAGATGGCGCTATTGTCGGTGTATCTAAGATGGGAACTCCCAATACATTCTTGGCAACGACAAAGAATTATGGTGACTTTATCCTTGAATTTGATTTCAAGATAGATGATGGTTTAAATTCCGGCGTACAGCTTCGCAGTGAAAGCAAGAAGGATTATAAGAAAGGCCGCGTACACGGTTATCAGTTTGAGATTGATCCTTCGAAGCGCGCTTGGTCGGGTGGCATTTATGATGAGGCACGTAGAAACTGGCTTTATCCTTTGACGTTGAATCCGTCGGCAAAAACCGCTTTTAAGAATAATGCATGGAATAAAGCCCGTATTGAGGCTGTTGGTAATTCGATTCGTACCTGGATAAACGGAGTACCTTGTGCTAATATTTGGGATGATATGACTCCTGTGGGCTTTATTGCTTTGCAAGTGCATGCTATTGGAAATGCGGCAGATGAAGGTAAAACAGTTAGTTGGAAAGATATCCGCATTTGTACGACGGACGTAGAACGCTATCAGACTCCTAAAGCGCAAGCTGCACCCGAAGTGAATCTGATTGCCAATACAATTTCACCAAATGAAGCACAAGACGGATGGGCGCTTTTATGGGACGGAAAAACGACTGAAGGCTGGAAAGGTGCTAAACTTTCTACTTTCCCCGCGAAAGGTTGGAAGATAGAAAATGGTATTCTGAAAGTAATGAAGAGTGGTGGCGCTGAATCTGCTAATGGCGGTGATATTGTGACTACCCGTAAATACAAGAACTTTATTCTGAAAGTAGATTTTAAGATTACTGAAGGTGCCAATAGCGGAATTAAATATTTCGTAAACCCGGATATGAATAAAGGTGCGGGCTCTGCTATCGGTTGCGAATTCCAGATTCTTGACGATGACAAGCATCCTGATGCAAAACTGGGTGTGAAAGGCAACAGAAAGCTGGGTTCGTTGTATGACTTGATTCCGGCTCCTAAAGATAAACCTTTCAATAAGAAAGAATTCAATACTGCTACTATCATTGTAAAAGGCAATCATGTAGAACATTGGCTGAACGGAGTTAAGCTGATTGAGTATGATCGTAACAATGATATGTGGAATGCATTGGTAGCATACAGTAAATATAAAAACTGGCCTAATTTCGGAAATCCGGAGGAAGGTAATATACTTCTTCAGGACCACGGAGATGAAGTATGGTTCAAGAACGTGAAGATTAAAGAACTGAAATAGTTCCGTTTTCTAGTTATTAGGAGATACGTCAAAACTCCTTTATGATTTTTATTCAGGCACGGATTACACGGGTTTCACGGTTACTCTAATGAAATAAAAACCGCGTAATCTGTGTAATCCGTGCCTAATTTGTGTTTTATACGATGCAGACCACTATTCAACATCTATACAAACCGTCAAATGATGGTAACTCCTTGTTTTATGCCTGGTTCCTTTCCATGCATACACGGGTGGATATTATCTTATGCAGCCGGAAACCGGAAGGGGAGTTGCTGCTTGTGGTCAATCGTATTTATGATGCATTGTGTCGGCTGGAAAAGATGGCGAACTTTTATGATCCGGCCAGCGAATTGTCTATTCTCAACCGGACAGCCTCTGTTTCTCCTGTTGTTCTTAGCGAAGAACTTTATTCAATGATCGATTTATGTCTGGAATATAATGGCAGGACTTTGGGATGCTTCGATATCACAGTTCATTCGGAGAATTACAACCAGAACACTATACATTCAGTACATTTATCTGCCGGAGATCGTAGTGTCGCTTTTTCACAGCCGGGAGTAACTATCAATTTGTCCGGCTTTCTCAAGGGATATGCTTTGGAAACAATCAGAGGTATATTGAATGAGGCTCTGATAGAAAATGCATTGATAAATATGGGAAACAGTTCTATTCTTGCTTTGGGTAATCATCCGGTAGGTTCGGGATGGAAAATTAATGATATACTTCTTCACAACGAATGCCTTACAACCTCCGGCAATGACTCTCCCAACGGTCGGCACATTGTTTCTCCCCAAAATGGAAAATTGGTGGAGGGCGTCAAACAAATTGCTGTAGTAACAACTAACGGATCAATAGGGGAAATCTTGTCTACCAGTTTATTTGCTGCTGACAGCGAACAGCGTAAGGCTTTGCTGGCTGAATCTTCTTCTGTATTAAACCGTTTTTTCTTTATTGGTTACTAGGTATTTTTTTAGGGCGTGTGGTATTGCTTGATAGAGTTTACTGGGATGATAAAGCTTGGCCTAATCTTTTGGGTAACGGTTCAGCTGTAAAGACTGAAACAGATAGGTAAAAAGAATGTGAGGTATGTTAAAAAAAACTTTCATTATGGAATTTTTGATATACCTTTTTCATTATTCGGAATTTATTTTGTCTTTGTAGGAACATTATCGTCTATGCCGAAGGTGCGGGGTAGACATTTTGAGGATTCGTCGCATTATTGATTCTATTCCGGAGAATGGTTATATTGCTTCCAATTACGTACAAGCATTACTGCATGCTGCCGGTACTCCGCTGGTAGATGAGTTTGTTTCCGATAATAAAGAGGAGCTAGTAGCTTTCGTTCGTCGGTGCAGATTTCTGATTCATTCACTGCGTGCTTATATAATTATTCAGGGAACACGTGGACAAAAGAGAGTCAAAGAAGATAAATTTGCTGAAACTATTGTTCGTTTGTCCGCCTTGCTACGTTTCGCTACAGAAATCAAAGAAATGGATATAAATCCGTTTTTAGCTGCGCAAAGAGCCGTTATAACAGTTGATGCGTGTATCCGAATAGAAAAATAGGACTATTCTTTCATTCATTGAGACATATTTACTATCTTTCCGCTATGATTTTGCCTACATTTGGTAACTCAAAACGAAAGGATAGAAAACACATAGTATGAAGAAAACCCTGACTCTTTTAATCTGTCTTATTTGTTATCAGATACTCTGTCACGCTCAAGTGGCAGACGAACACTATTATTTCAAAAATCTAAGTGTACAGAATGGATTATCGCAGAATACAGTAAATACAATTTTACAGGATAAGCAGGGCTTTATGTGGTTCGGCACCAAGGATGGACTGAACAGATATGACGGTCTGTCATTCCGTAAATTTAAGCATGATGACCGTAGTCAGCGGAGCATAGGCAATAATTTCATCACGGCACTTTACGAGGATGAAAAAGGAAGTATCTGGGTGGGTACGGACGTAGGGCTTTATATCTATTATCCGGAAAAAGATTCTTTCGAGCATTTTACCAAACAAAGTGTAGAGAATACAAGGATAGAACATACTGTGACGGCTATCTCCGGAGATAATCAGGGGTGTGTCTGGATGGCAGTGGAATCACAGGGATTGTTCTGTTATAATCTGGAAAAAGGAGAGCTTCAGAACTATACCTTACAGAACTTCTCCTTTCTTACCACCAATGTTGAGACTTTTGCTTTTGACAATAGCGGAACCCTTTGGATCGGCTGTTATGGCGATGGACTTTTCTATTCGAAAGACCGTCTGAAAACTCTCCATCCTTATTTATCGCCTGTGAATAACAAGGAAATTTATGCGAACGACGTAGTGACCTGTATTGTAAAAGGTGCATACAACTGTTTGTATATAAGTTCTTTAAAAGGAGGAGTGAAAGAATTGAATCTGACTTCAAACAAATTGCATGATTTACTTTTCGAAGATGAATCCGGGGAGTCTGTTTTCTGTCGTGAACTGTTGGTTGCTTCTGACAATGAACTATGGATTGGTGCAGAGTCGGGACTTTATATCTATAATCTCCGGCTAGGTAAGTACGTTCATTTGCGCAGTTCGATTAATGATCCTTATTCTTTATCCGATAATGCCATTTATTCATTGTGTAAAGATCGTGAGGGTGGCATTTGGATTGGCTCTTACTTCGGCGGTATAAACTACTATCCCCGTTTTTATACGAACTTCGAGAAATATTATCCGAAAGGAATAGAGAATGGCCTGCACGGGAAACGAGTGCGTGAGTTCTGTCAAGATAACCAGGGAATTCTATGGATTGGTACGGAAGATGGTGGCTTGAATCGTTTTAATCCTAAAACCAAGACTTTTTCTTTCTTTACGCCAAGTAATGCTTTTACAAATGTTCACGGACTGTGCCTGGTTGATGATAATCTTTGGGTGGGAACTTTCTCGAAAGGAGTAAAAGTGGTGGATACTCGTACAGGAGCTATTGTGAAAACCTATCAGAAGACAGACTCGCCCCGTTCATTGATAGATAATAGCGTTTTCTCCATTTGCCGAACGACGACGGGGGATATTTATCTGGGTACTTTATTCGGTTTGTTGCGCTACAACAGACAATCTGATGATTTTGACCGGATACCGGAACTGAATGGCCGGTTTGTATATGATATAAAAGAAGATTCGGGAGGAAACCTCTGGCTGGCCACTTACGCAAACGGTGCTTACTGTTATAATGTAAGTGAGAAGAAATGGAAGAATTATTTGCATAATGAAAATAATCCGAAAAGCCTTCCTTATGATAAAGTGGTAAGTATCTTCGAAGATTCTCACCGGCAAGTTTGGTTGACAACTCAAGGCGGAGGGTTCTGTTTGTTTCATCCGGAAACGGAAACCTTTACCAGCTATAATCTGGCAGACGGATTGCCAAATGATGTCGTTTATCAGATTGTGGAAGATAAAGATGGACTTTTCTGGCTGACAACGAATAATGGCCTCGTATGTTTCCAACCTACTACCGGAGCAATGAAAGTATATACTACTTCCAATGGTTTGCTGGGCGATCAGTTTAATTACCACTCCAGCCTGGAGACGGAAGATGGTACGATTTATCTGGGAAGTATCGACGGCTTTATCGCTTTCAATCCGAAGACCTTTTCAGAGAATAGGTCGCTCCCATCTATTGTGATTACGGATTTCCTATTGTTTGGCAAAGAAGTGTATGTCGGTGAACCGGGATCTCCATTGGAAAAGAGTATCACTTTCTCTGATGAACTTATTCTTCAGTCTAGTCAGAACTCTTTCTCTTTCCGGGTAACAGCATTGGACTTTCAAGCTCCAAGAATGAGTAAAATCATGTATAAATTGGATGGTTTTGATGCGGATTGGCTGACAATTGGCGAAAGCCCTATTGTTACTTATTCCAATCTGCGATATGGCAATTATACATTCAAAGTGAAGGTTTCTAATAGTGATGGAGTATGGAATGAAAATGGAATATCATTAAAAGTACATATTCTTCCTCCTTTCTATCTTTCTGTTTGGGCTTATTTTGTATATGCTTTGTTGATTATAGGTTGTTCTTTGTATGTAATTATATATTTCAAGAGGCGTAGTAACAACAAGCATCGCAGGCAGATGGAGAAGTTTGAGCAGGAGAAAGAACGTGAAGTTTATCATGCAAAGATCGACTTTTTTACGAATGTAGCTCATGAGATACGTACACCGTTGACATTGATTAAAGGTCCGTTGGAAAATATCATACTGAAAAAACAAGTGGATGCTGAAACCCGTGAAGACTTGAACGTCATGAAACAGAACACGGAACGATTACTCAATCTGACCAATCAGCTACTTGACTTCCGCAAGACGGAAAGCCAGGGATTCCGGTTGAACTTTGCAAAATGCAATATAACAGAGGTATTGAAGGAAACTCATGTACGTTTCACTTCTCTTGCAAAACAGAAAGGGTTGGAATTTACCTTACAGGTACCAGAAAAAGATTTCTATGCCCATGTTAATCAGGAAGCATTTACGAAGATCATCAGCAACTTGTTGAACAATGGAATGAAATATGCCGAGAGTTATGTACATGTAATGCTGGAAATACCCGAAACTGATGATGATAATCTATTCCGTATTCGCACAGTAAACGATGGAGTAATCATTCCTGATGAAATGAAAGAGGAGATTTTTAAACCTTTTGTTCGTTTCAATGAGCAAGAGGATGGAAAGGTGACTACTGGCACTGGAATCGGTTTGGCACTCTCTCGCTCGTTGGCTGAATTACATCAGGGAACTTTGGCTATGGAGACAGGAGAAGAAAGTAACATTTTCTGTCTGACTTTACCGGTCGTTCAGGATATGACAATCACTTTAACCCCAGAGGCGGAGGTGGAAATTGATAGGGTAAACGAAATCCCTGCCGAACAGGCGGGAAGGAAAGATAACCGTCCCACTGTGCTGGTAGTAGAAGATAATCCTGATATGCTTACTTTTGTTGTTCGTCAATTGTCGAGAGATTATACAGTGTTGACAGCTACTAATGGTGCAGAAGCATTGAAGGTGCTTGATGGTAACTATGTGAATCTGGTGATAAGTGATGTTGTGATGCCCGTGATGGATGGTTTCGAATTGTGTAAGACGATTAAGTCGGATTTGAATTACAGCCATATTCCGGTTATCCTGCTGACTGCCAAGACCAATATACAATCAAAGATAGAGGGGATGGAACTGGGAGCAGATGCTTATATTGAAAAACCTTTCTCTGTAGAATATTTACAAGCGTGTGCTTCTAACCTTATTCAGAATAGAGAGAAACTGCGTCAAGCTTTTGCGGAGTCTCCTTTTATAGCTGCTAATACAATGGCTTTAACAAAAGCTGATGAGGAATTTATCAAAAGGTTGAACGAAGTAATTCAGATTAATTATGCCAATCCTGAATTTAGCATGGATGACATGGCAGATAACCTGAATATGAGCAGGTCTAACTTTTATCGGAAAATAAAGGGAGTGTTGGATTTGAGTCCGAATGAGTTCTTACGCCTGGAGCGTTTGAAAAAGGCAGCTCAATTGTTGAAAGAGGGAGAAAACCGGGTGAATGAAATCTGCTACATGGTGGGATTTAATTCTCCGTCTTACTTTGCTAAATGTTTCCAAAAGCAATTTGGGGTATTGCCTAAGGATTTTGTTAATTCGAAAGAAGAGTAGATTATATATAGAGTTGTATTTCACTCTATATCATCTGTTATATTGAGGATTTATAATTTATAAGTGTGAAAATTTTAATAATACGATAAGATATGATGACCAGACAAAAGACTTTGTGGTTTACACTATTACTAATTGGATTGTATACCAGTTTTCTGAATGCCAGTGAGATAACGAGATGGGTGATTACTTCACCTGACAGTATTTGCTGGAGAGTGAATGGTGTGCATAATGACCATATTGAAATGAGTGGACTGAAAGTTTCAACAGTATTGCGCTATGGTGTTAATGAAGCTGGTGAATGGGTGATTGACCGGAATATGGTTTTACCTACTTTTCGTACTATCCCTAATGATACCCATGGTAGTTTGCAGCATCATTTTAATGGAGACTGGGCACATTTATGCCTTGTAAATGGCCAGCCGTTAGTAGGTGAAAAGGTAGAGACTGTATCGCTGAATGGAATTATGACTGTAAAGAGTGTATATGCTACTAGAGGGATTTCGTTGACACGTACACTTTTTCCTTCCACGTCACAACCGGCCTTCTGTGAGAAATATGAGTTGGAGAATACGACAGATCACCCACAGACAGTTCAGCTCCCATCGACCACTCTTTCTTATTATACTGATGAGGCAAAAGGAGTGGAAGGCAGTTATACATTAACGGCTACCCTTTCTTCTCCGGTAAAAGATGGTACTTATCTACTGAAAGCCGGAGAAAAGGCCTGGTTTCAGGTAATCTATGCAGGATATAAGAAACATGATCAGGAGTTGGCGTTGGATGTTAATAATGAACTTCTGGCACGTCGGAGATTTTTGAGTCAGATACAGGGTAACCTTGTGTTAGAGACTCCGAGTGACGTAATCAATACTATGTTTTCTTTTGCCAAGATACGTGGTTCGGAAAGCATATTTGATACTAAAGGCGGATATATGCAGAGCCCAGGTGGAGAAGCTTATTACGCTGCTGTTTGGGCGAATGATCAGGCCGAATATATCAATCCATTTTTTCCATATTTAGGTTATCAAGCCGGAAACCGTTCGGCTATGGATTCATTCGGGTTGTTTATGCGCTATATGAATGATGAGTATAAACCTTTACCTTCATCTATAATTGCAGAAGGGATTGATTGTTTTGGTGTTGCGGGTGATCGTGGTGATGTAGCAATGGTTGGCTATGGCGCAGCACGTTATGCTTTGGCATCCGGTAATTGTAATGAGGCTGAAAAATTGTGGCCGCTGATTGAATGGTGTCTGGAATATTGTCATCGCCAGCTGAATGCGGATGGGGTGGTAAAATCTGATTCTGATGAACTTGAAAATCGTTTTCCTGCCGGAAAAGCCAATCTATGTACATCTTCATTATATTATGATGCCTTGGTTTCAGCTGCTTATTTGGGAAAGGCACTGAAAAAAGAACATAAACAGATAAAGTCTTATCAGGATAGGGCTGCTGAACTTTATAAGAATATTGATGCATATTTTGCCCGTAATGTAGAGGGGTATGATACCTATCGTTATTATGATGGTAATACAGTGCTGCGTTCATGGATTTGCATTCCTCTGACTATGGGTATTTATGATCAGGCGAAAGGTACTGTGGAGGCTCTATTCTCTGATAAACTGTGGATGGAGAATGGGTTGTTAACTCAATCGGGTACTTCTACTTATTGGGATCGTTCTACACTCTATGCTTTCCGGGGGGCTTACTCTTGTGGTGCCAGAGATATAGCTACTGAATATTTGGATAAATACTCTGCTACTCGTTTGTTGGGTGATCATGTTCCTTACGCAGTGGAAGCGTGGCCGGAGGGAAACCAAAGGCATTTATCCACAGAAAGTGCTTTGTATTGTCGCATTATGACCGAGGGGTTGTTCGGTATCCGTCCCATTGCATTGGATGCTTTTATGATGACACCGCAGCTACCGGAAAGTTGGAATACGATGTCATTGAAACGTATCTGTGCATTTGGTTCCATATTCGATATTGAGGTGAAGCGCGATAAAGATGACAAACTGTTGGTTCTGATAAAAAAGGATCATAAGATTGTAAAAAGAAGTAAGATTACGAATGGAAAACCGATTGAAGTACGTATTTAAATAAGATAAAATAATCTGTCTTTTGATTTAAGCCAATTTTGGTAACAAAATTGGCTTAAATATTATTTTTAGTACGCTTTTGGTTTATTTGTCACATCATTTGGTCAGGTTATTTCCTAATGACTGGCAGATACGCCCTATTTTTGTGTCGGATGTCATTAACAAATTAAATATCTTATTTTTTATATGAGAAATCTATTTATCGTATTTTATTGTCTGGTATCAGCTCTCACTATTAAGGCAAATGGACAGGATAGTTTGTGGAAGATACAGACAACTGATTATCACGGAACTTATTACGGGGCAACAGTTGCCAATGGGGGGATTGGTATCCTGCCGTGGAAAGAACCGTTTTCTATTCGCCATGTCATGCTAAACCATGTTTTTGATTCTGCTACTCCTCAAGATGTGAGTCGTGTTTTACGAGGAATCAATCCATTCAATTTGCAAATGCAAATTAATGGACAGACTGTAAATGGTGATAATATTTCGAGATGGGAACAGTGTATAGATATGAAAGAGGCTACCCATAATACGCACTTCACTTGTGATGGAAAAGCGGATGTATCTTATAGCATCTGTGCTCTAAGAAATTTACCTTATGCAGGACTGGTTCGTGTGGAGGTTGTGGCACTGGGGGATATGTATTTGACAGTGTCAAATCCTATTGAGATACCTGATGAGTATAAAAACATAGGTTCGAAACTGGTCAATGTGAATGTTAATGGGAATGATATAAAAATAGTGCGTACTTGGGCTTTATCAAAATACCGCGAACAAAAAGTTTCAGCTTCTTCCGCATTTATTTATGATAAGAATTCCAGTGTGCAGCAACAATATAATGGGAGTGGTCAGATTTCTATTTCATTAAAGAAAGGAGAGAAATTCTTTTTTACTTTATTAGGTGCTGTTTGTACCGGACGTGATTTTATAGATCCATACAATGAGTCAGATCGTGAAGTGATTTATGGTGCGAAAGAGGGATTGACGCGTCTGATGGATGGGCATCGGAAACTCTGGAACGAGATGTGGAAAGGTGATATTGTGATTGAGGGGGATGATGAAGCACAGCGTACTGTGCGTTTTGCACTTTATAATCTGTATTCCAATGCACGCAAAGGAAGTCGGTTGAGTATACCTCCTTTTGGACTTTCTTCACAGGGATATAATGGGCATATTTTCTGGGATACCGAATTTTGGATGTATCCGCCTATGCTCTTTATGAATCAGGGCATTGCACGAACAATGATGGATTATCGTACAGATAGGCTGGAAGCTGCTTGCCAGAAAGCATTAAGTTATGGATATGATGGGGCTATGTTTCCTTGGGAAAGTGATGATGCAGGAGAAGAAGCGTGTCCGACTTGGGCGTTGACTGGTCCTTTTGAACATCATATCACAGCTGATATCGCCATTGCGGCCTGGAATTATTACTGTATGAGTGGCGATCAGCGATGGTTGCGTGAAGAAGGATTCCCTTTAATGGAGAAAGTGGCAGAATTTTGGGTAAGTCGTGTAGAAAAGAATGACGATGGTTCTTATTCGATTCGTAATGTGGTTTGTGCCGATGAATACGCAGAGGGTGATGATAATGCCTTCACGAACGGTACTGTTATACGCGCATTACAGGATGCTGCTAAAGCTGCTTCCATATGTGGGCTTAAAGCTCCAGTAATTTGGAAGGAAATAGCAGCAAAGTTGCGCATCCCCAAATTTGAAAATGGAGTGACTATGGAGTATGATGGTTATAATGGACAGGTTATCAAGCAGGCGGATGCTAATTTACTGGTATATCCATTGAACCTGATTACCCGTCCGGAAGAAATTCGTAAGGATTTGGAGTATTATGAGGGAAAGATTGACAAAGGAGGCCCCGCAATGTCATTCTCTGTATTGGCTTTGCAATATGCACGTCTTGGTGAAGGGGATAAGGCTTATGAATTATTTGTGCAAAGCTTCCGTCCCAACCAGCTACCTCCGTTCGGTGTACTTTCTGAAGGTGCAGGAGGTACTAATCCTTATTTCTCAACTGGTGCGGGAGGACTTTTGCAGGCTGTAATCAATGGCTTTTGTGGTTTGGAAATTACAGATAGCGGTATTAAACAATTGCCTTCGAAATTGCCAGGACATTGGAAGAAGTTGGTAGTTAAAGGAGTCGGACCGGATGGTAAAACATATGTCCGGCTTCAGAAATGAGTTCAATTTTTTCGGTTGCGTAAATAAGAGTCAGAAGATGTATACTTTGGGAGGGAAATTGAGACTGGAATTTCATTTATTGACCTGTTTTTAATATCCTAAGCTGGTAGAATTCCATACTTTTGTTGCGTATCACACAGGCTACAAAATATTAGCTGTTGCTCAAGTTTGAAAATGAATTATTAGTGTATTAACAGAACCAGTATTTATTTTATTACTGATTCATTTAATTGAATTTACATGAATTTAAAATGCTTATTTTGTGGAATACTTATTGGGTTATATGTTGAGGCTGTTGAAGCCGTCAATTATACTCCAGAAAAGATTTCAGCATCTATTTCCTTAAAAGTACCGGGAAATGAATCGGAAAAATACTCGCTGGATATGCGGCAGTTGAAGAATGACTGTTCATCTTATCTGTTGGAACCTTCCAAAGGTATTCCGATGGTAATAACTCAGAGAATGGAGGATATGAATGGTAAGTTACGTATCAATGTCAGTCTAACTGCATTAGAGGATGTTTATTTTAATTTTAGCGAGCAGTTGTCAACCGGTTTTAATCATGATGATTGCCAGTTCTATATGCCGGGGTTCTGGTATCGTCGCAATCTGCGATCTCCTAAGGAAGCACCTTCATTTCATACATCAGACAGCTGGTTGGTGCGTGAGGATAGATTGAGTGCTCCTCTTACAGGTATTTATTCAGAAAAGGAAAAAAGCTTTGTGACGGTGAGTCGTATAGACAATTTTGCTAATGAGGTTTTGTCTACTCATCGAGAGGGAGAAATCATTCTTTCAGGTAAAACTTCAATAGGTTTTACTGGATTCGAAAATCAGAATGGAGTGGCAACACTTTCTTTCGGTTTTCCTTACCGTGAAGCACCTAAAAGCTATATTCGAAAATTAACATTGGCTCCGGCGGTAGAGGCTTTTCAGTCTCTGAGAAAAGGAGAAACAATGTTACTGACATGGGAGATCTTGGAGAATAAAGCTGATGATTATTCTGATTTTATTCGGAATGCGTGGGAGTATAGCTATGACACTTATGCTCCGGTTCCGGTTGATACTCCTTATTCTATTGAGGATATGAAAGAAGTTATGAGCCGTTTTTTTGTGAATAGTCTGGTGACTGGTAATTCGTTGACTTTTAATTCGGGTATTCATTTGCGGACTGCTGATTGTCAGAGTAACGGTCAGGCAGAAGTTGGTTTTATTGGCCGTGTACTCCTTAATGCATTCAATGCTTGGGAATATAGTTGGCAATGTGGCAGAGAAGATCTGAAAGAAAACAGTATGAAAGTATTCGATAGTTATTTGAAGAATGGCTTTACCCAGGCTGGTTTCTTTAAAGAATCGGTAAACTTTGATAGAGGGTATGAAGATCCTGTACATAGTATTCGTCGTCAATCAGAAGGAGTTTATGCTATGCTTCATTTTCTTGCTTATGAAAGGGAGAATGGCCGTCGTCATCCTGAATGGGAACAAAAGATGAAAAATATGCTCGATATACTTCTGCAGTTGCAACATGAAGATGGCAGTTTCCCCCGTAAATTCCACGATGATTTTACAATAGTCGATAATAGTGGAGGAAGTACACCCTCGGCCACTTTACCTTTAATAATGGGATATAAATATTTTAAGGATAAACGTTATTTAGCTAGTGCTAAAAGGACAGCAGATTATTTGGAGAAAGTCTTGATATCTAAAGCTGACTATTTTTCATCTACTCTCGATGCCAATTGTGAAGATAAAGAGGCTTCTCTTTATGCTGCTACGGCAACTTATTATCTTTCGTTGATAACGAAAGGAGATGAGCATCGTCATTATGCCGACCTGACAAGAAAGGCTGCTTATTTTGCATTGTCATGGTATTATGTATGGGACGTTCCTTTTGCTCAAGGTCAGATGTTGGGTGATATCGGTCTAAAAACTCGTGGTTGGGGTAATGTTTCTGTAGAAAATAACCATATTGATGTGTTTGTTTTTGAATTTGCTTCGGTACTGCAATGGTTGTCAAAGGAATATAAGGAGCCACGTTTTGCCCATTTCGCGGAGGTGATTTCTACTTCCATGCGCCAATTGTTACCTCATGAAGGGCATCTATGTGGAATTGCCAAATCCGGTTTTTATCCGGAAGTCGTTCAACATACCAACTGGGATTATGGCAAAAATGGGAAAGGGTATTATAACGATATCTTCGCACCGGGATGGACAGTCGCTTCTTTGTGGGAGTTATTGACTCCGGGGCGTGCGGAACATTTCTTAAAATGACAGAAATAGGTCAGAAGATATCTCAATTATATTTTAATTTCATTTTGAACGATTTTTTTTAATTATTGGTCTATCTATTTTATTGCATTTTGTATTAGTTGTCTACTTTTGCTCTCACTCAATATGAGATAAAGTATTTATTATGAGTTTTTTAAATTTAATATTATGGACTTGAAGAAAGCATTGTTTGTTTGCTTGTTGTTCTATTATGGAACAAGCGCTAACTCCGCTTTACCGGAACATTCTTCTATGTCTGGTAAGACTAATATGTCGGAGCAAGCGAAAGGTATTCGTATCAGTGGTACGATAACCGATAAGGACAAGAATCCTCTTCCTGGTGTGAATGTACGTGTACTGGAACAGACAGGGACTGGAGTGATTACGGATATGGACGGACATTTTTATTTGAATGTACCCGGAAAGAATTCTGTAATAGAGATTTCGTATATTGGCTTCAAAACTCAACAAATAAAAGTTGGAAGTAAGATTAATTTTGATGTAATTTTAGAAGAAGATATTGAAGCCTTGGATGAAGTTGTAGTTACTGGATATGGTAGTCAGAAGAAAATGTCGGTTATCGGTTCTATCGAGACATTACAGCCTAAGAAGTTACAGGTTGGTGCCACACGCTCTTTGTCTAATAATCTGGCAGGACAGATTGCCGGTGTGATAGCGGTTCAACGTTCGGGAGAACCGGGTTACGATTCCTCGAATTTTTGGATTCGCGGTATTGCTTCTTTCTCCGGTGGGCAATCTCCGTTAGTGTTGGTAGATGGTATCGAGCGCGACTTGAATAATATAGACCCCGCTGAAATTGAATCTTTCTCAGTATTGAAAGATGCATCGGCGAGTGCTATGTATGGTGTACGTGGTGCAAATGGTGTCATTGTTATCAATACGAAGCGTGGTAAAGTAGGAGCTCCTTCTGTCAATTTGCGTGTGGAACATTCTATTGCAGAGCCGACAAAACTTCCGGATTTTATTGGGGCAGCCGATCATATGGCATTGATAAATGAAATAACAGAGAATAAGTCGCGTTTGCCTTTCAGTCAGGAGCAGATTGACAGAACGAGATATGGTTATGACAGAGATTTGTATCCGGATGTAAATTGGCTGGATGAAATAACAAAGGATTATGCTTATTCTACTCGTGCGAATCTGACTGTATCAGGTGGTTCCGATTTCCTGCGCTATTCGTTGGTTGGTTCTTATTTCGGTGAGAAGGGAATCATGGAGACGGATAAGTCTTTGCCTTATGATACAGGAACGAAACTAACTCGTTATAATATGCGTGCGAATGTTGACTTGGATGTGACTAAGACAACAGTGCTGCGTTTAAATGTCGGTGGGTTCCTCCAAACACACCGCAAACAGGCATTTAGTACGGACGATGCTTTTGATAGAGCGTTTATAACTTCTCCTTTCGTGTATCCTGCCCGCTATTCAGATGGGACTATTCCAATTATGGCTATTAATGATGTGAACCCTTGGGCAGCGGTGACACAGCGAGGTTACGACGTAGTTACAGCTTCACAGATTCAGTCACTCTTTGCTATTGAACAGAATCTGAAGATGATCACGCCGGGATTAAAAGCGAAAGTAACCTTTTCTTTCGACCGTTGGAATCAGAGTTCGATTACAAGGGGAAAGGATGCTACTTATCATAGTATTGCTACCGGACGTGACATTGAAGGTAATCTGATTCATTCTGTACTTAAATATGGAGATGACTCTTTGGGACATGGAAATAAAGGGGAATATGGAAATTCGAGGGTTTATTTTGAAGGAACATTAACGTATGCTCACACTTTCGGAAAGCATGACGTAGATGCATTGTTTCTGTATAATCAGCAAAGTTATGATAATGGTAGTGTACAACCTTATAGAAAACAAGGTATTGCGGGTAGATTGTCTTATACTTTCGATAGCCGTTATGTGACGGAGTTCAACTTTGGATATAATGGTTCAGAGAATTTTGCTAAAGGTAAACGTTTCGGCTTTTTCCCTTCTGTGGCAGTCGGATGGTTATTGTCTGAAGAACCTTTCATGGATCGTTTCAGAAATACATTGAGTAAATTGAAATTAAGAGGTTCTATAGGAAAAGTTGGTAATGATGATATCGGAGGACGCCGTTTTGCCTATATAACAACATTGAATACCAATGCAGATAAGTATAACTGGGGTGATACAGGACAGATTGGTCGTACCGGTATTTCAGAAGGAGAAGTTGGAGTTGAAAATCTTACCTGGGAAACAGCTCTGAAAATGAACCTTGGTTTTGAACTGGGATTATGGAATGAATTGGAATTACAGGTAGATGTTTTCAAAGAAAAACGTACCAATATCTTTATGCAGCGTAAGATTATTCCTTCACAGACAGGATTCTTGACTAACCCTTGGGCCAATTTTGGTGAAGTGACTAACCGCGGTGTGGAATTCTCCTTAAACTATAATAAACAAATTAATAAAGATTGGTTTGTAGGTTTCCGTTCTAATTTCACATATGCTATTAATAGGGTGGACGAATACGATGAGCCAGAAACTGTGAAAGGTACATACAGAGGATTGACAGGCCGTTCATTAAATACTTTGTATGGATTGCAGGCAGAAAGATTGTTTACAGAAGATGATTTCGATGCGAATGGTAATTTGAAATTCGGTATACCGACACAGGACGTTGGAGCTTCAAAAGTACGTCCCGGTGATATCAAATATATAGATATGAATGGCGATGGCATTATCACTGATGCGGATGAAGGATACATTGGTGGAACGGTAGACCCGCGTATTGTTTATGGTTTCGGAGGTAATGTGAGCTACAAAAACTGGGATTTGAATTTCTTCTTCCAGGGAACAGGTGATACTTATCGTGTGATTGGTGGAACTACGTATTTCATTCCGGGCAGTGGACAAACATTACAAGGCAATGTCTACTCTAATTATAACGACAGATGGACAGAAGAGAATCCTTCCCAAGATGTATTCTGGCCGAGATTGACGGAGGAACCTAACAGACAGAACTACCGGAATTCTACATGGTGGAAAAAGAATATGCGTTTTATGCGTTTGAAAACGCTGGAACTTGGATATACTTTACCGCAATCTGTAACTGATAAGATACATTCTAAAGCTATTCGTTTTTACGTGAGTGGTAATAATTTATTCTGTTTCTCTCCTTTCAAACTGTGGGATCCGGAATTAAATACGAACACCGGTCTGCGTTACCCGGCTATGCGTTCTGTAATGTTTGGAGTTGACCTGAATTTCTAATTAAAAAAAATGACGATAATGAAACTTAAGAAATATATAGTTGCTGGTTTAATAGGCATCGTATCGTTGGGTTCCTGTACGTATCTTGATAAAGAACCGGATACGGAAATTGATATAGACATGGTCTTTGAGAATAAGACAAAAGTAGAATCATGGCTGGCCAATGTATACAGCCGTATCCCTAATCCGGGTAATGACTGGTTAAATACGTATGGTTGGGAAGTGTTTGCAGATGACTTGACTGCTTCTGCACGTTGGCAGCAATGGGACTGGCCCAATATCACCAAGATTTTTGGTGGATGGACACCGAATACACAATGGGCAGGAAATTTCTGGGATGGTCTTCCGAGAAAAATACGTCAGGCTTATATTTTTATAGAACGTGTACATGCATTACCTGATTCCGACCTTCCTCAGAGAGAAGTGGATTATATGAAAGCGGAAGCACGTTTCCTTGCGGCCTATTATTGGTGGCAATTATTGGAGACATACGGTCCTATCCCATTTAGACCGAATTACATTGCTCCGACTGACTTTACTCTTTCAGATTTAATGGTCGGACAAAGACCTTTTGATGAGATTGTCAGCCATTTGGATAATGAGATGTTGGAAGCATCTAAACAATTGCCTGCTGTATGGCAGAGTGTGGAGAAATATGGTCGTATAAGTTCAGCCGTCCGAACACGTTCATCTTCTGTTTGACAATTCGCTAGTATCTCATCACGCTTTTCGGTAGAAATGATAAAAGCATCATTGAAACCAGTTTTTATCCCATAGTTGATTTGGATGTTCCAATCCTTCAAGGGTATTCCCACAGACTCAATCTTCTGCTTGATGCTCTGTTCAATGGGAGACAATATCACCCATGGGATAGAATCTGCAAAGTTACACTTCACGCCTTGTTGCTGCACGAAATCGCTCAAATTATTCAAGCCATTCGAATCTTGTACCAAACAAGCTTGTGTGTTAAAAATATTTGCTGCTTTTTGAGATAAAAGAATATTTGCTTCTACCGTTATTGCATCGAATATTTTTATACCTGCAAAATCTACCAACATAATAGGATTGGTCTTGCTTGCGAAATAACCTCGCAAGGCTTCACCATACCCTGCACGCATCCATTTATTAGACGTGATATAGCAAAGAAAACCATTGGGAGTAAGCAGGTTCATACCCAACTCATAGAAGAGGCAGTAAATATCACCAGTGCGTGCATAAGTTATGTAACCCATGCATTCTAATACATCGGCACTCTTACCCATAGATTGTAACTGAATGTAAGGTGGATTGCCAATGATACAGTCAAATCCCAAGAAGTTGCCTTCGGCATCGAGTACTTCTGGAAACTCTATACGCCATTCGAATGCACCAAGATAAATTTTGTTGGAGCGTATTTCCTCAAATATATTTTCTAAAGTCGCAATTTCTTTCTTTAAATCGGCAATGCGCTTGTCCGACGCTTTCTTTTCCTTTTTTGTCGGTTCAAACAGTTGAGGCGCTTGTAAGTTTGCCAACTCAGAGCGGCGTTTGTTCAATCTAACCAATCGTGCATCCCGGCGGTTGCTCTCTGTTTTCAGTTTCGACTTGATTTCTGTTATAAACGTTTCCAAATCCTGCTTTTCGCTTTTACTTTGGGCATTTTTATATTTAGCTACAGCCTCCTTATATTGGCTGATGCTGATACTAGACTCTCGCAGTACGGGTCTGAATACTGTCTGTCAAAGCGAATCGGTGAAGCAAAGAATTTCCACATTTGATGTTAATGTCGATATTTGGTAAGGTTTCTAAATAAGTGTAATTACTTTCAGCCGTATAGTAAGCATTCTTCAACAATTCAATCCACAGTCGTAGGCGGCAAATCTTCACAGAGTTGGGGTTAATATCAACGCCAAATAAACAGTTCTCAATGATTTGACGCTTCTCCTTGAAAAGAGTTTCCTGCATGCGGCGACTTTCCGCATTGAGTGGGTTGTAAGCAAATAAATTACCTTCGGTATCGGTAACAATCAGCTCGTCATTTTCAATGGCAAGTTGATAGTCCGCTTTGCGGATACGCTTACCGGTAGCATCTACCAAAATACCTAATTCGTATTTCAAGAGTATCAGTTCATTGAGAGCAGACACAAGAAAGTGACCCGAACCAACAGCTGGATCACACAGTCGCAAACTGTTAATTAGTTCATTAGCTTCGACTATATTGTCAATATGGTTGTATAGTTCTATACGGGTGGTACAATTCCAGCCATAATAACCATTAAACTTTTGCAACACGGTCTTGGTGATTGCTTCACGGCACATGAACATAGTGATAATAAAGCCTGGAGTGAATACTGAACCATCCTTGTGACCATTTATTTTCTCGAATATAAGCCCTAAAACAGAAGCATTGATGAGTGTTTTAGCCTCTTCTTGCACTTCTTCACTGCCTTCGCTCGCAAAGTTATAAGCGTCGAGAAAAGCAAACAAATATTGCAGGGTGGGTAATGCGTTGACTTGTAGATTGCGTTTTTTATTTCGTAATACGCTACTCGCCAAGACAGGAAGTACCGTACGTTGTGAAAGGCTGTTTATCTTAATTGTTTTACTTTCCAAATCTGTCACCTCGAAAAGAGAACTGTTAAGATAGGGAACGTAAGCAAAATCACGCATAATGGAGTGTGTGCGGCTGCCCATGTCACGTGCAAGCACTTGGAAAAAGAGTGTGTTGAGATCATCATAGTCATGAATCTTAGTTATTGAAAGAAATTTATAGATTGCATCTCCATTGTGGTATTTCAACATCTGAGCCTCCAACAGTTTCAAGAAAAGGATACGATTCATCCAAGTAATACACAATTCCATTGCAACATTGAATAACCGTTCCTCATAATCATTCCCATACAAACGACCATTTATGTGACGCAAACAATCTTCTGCATCCAGTTGGTTAATAGTATTCTCTAGTAATGAAGCCTCGTCACGCCGTTCCACAGCTTTGCGTACAATCACGGTTTTATTATTCTCTTTGCGTTCCTCAATACCAATAATGTGTAGCAGCTCAGTGTAGAATCCACGGTTGAGCGAATTGCTGTCATTTTGGAACGATAGCTTCAAAAGATGTGTATCGCTGAATATCTTATAAAGTTCGATAAGTTTGCGTGAAGCGCTACTGTCTGTTCTATCAAGCAGGTGTTGATAGTCTTGTAAGTTGAAGTAAGTGTATTCAAGGCTATCTTTCACCTCCTCAATATAGGTTGTTGCAATTTCAGTATAGAAGAAATCGGTTTTGTTACTGGTTTTGCGTCCATCCACAAAGTCTTGAAACTCACGACGTAATTGTTTGTTCTGATAGAATTTGCGTTCAAACTCATGGGCATCAAAAATAAAGAATTCATGAATATTAGTAGCGATGAGATATTTAATATCATTGTTCTTCTTATTGACACGTTCTTTAAGATAGTATAGCAATAATTCCTGCAAAGCCTTACGATTAAGATTGTCATTAGAAATCATCTCACCTTTGTTGGTGGTACTCTTTACTTCAATCAATAACCCTATATTGGACTTGATAGTTTTATCCAATCGGATAGCCAAATCAATATCTTCTTCGGGAGCCATGTAGTATGGCTTGTAGAACGTTTCACTCAGAAAATTACGTAAATGTTCTTTTTGCGTGTGTTCTCTTTGCCCATCCACAATATTGTCTCTCAATGTGCGAAGGGCATTTTTGAATAAGTCAAAATCTGTTGTTTCAATCGCAACCTGTCTATATGCTTTGTTCAAAACTTGATTCGGTTTGAGTAGTCCCATAATGTTTGGTAAATGAGTTAATAAAATACAAAGGTAGTCTAAAAACTTGATAATAAAGAATGAACGTATTGGTTTAACGAAAGTTTGTTCTACTGCCAGCCATTATCAACAAACAATAGCAGCAGTAGATTTGACATGATTCTACTTATTATATTGTAATAGCCAGCCAAAGTAATCTTTTCACATCCGGATCTATCACAGGTTGGATAAGTTGTTAACCTGAAGGTAACCGACCTGATGGTATAGGAACAGGAAGAAGTCTGTAATCATGGCATTTACCCGGATAGAGAAGCCACATTTTTTATTGCCGGACTTCCGGCATTGCCTCATCCATGTGTGAAAAGGAGTTTTTTCTTTCACCACAACGTTCCTTTCACATACCCAAAGGGGGTAGTGGATCCAGACCTGCTTCGGCTTTCTTTTTCCTTCCCATATGACAAAAACCGACTATCCATGACTATTCCTGCCAGTGTGCCGGTCGTGCTTGCCTCTCATGGTTTCTTCCCTTATATTCGCACTGATATTTAAACGAGTTGAAAATATGGAAATATGCTACATCGAGGCCGGTGTCCTTGAGAGGATGCTGGCGCGCGCCGAGAACCTGTCCGCACGTGTGGACAGATTGTATGAGAGAAACCGCTGTAAGGAACCCGGAGAGTGACTGGACGGCCAGGATGTCTGCCTGCGCCTTGACATCTCGCCGCGTACCCTGCAGACTCTCCGCGATACCGGACGGCTGGCGTTCACCCGCCTCCAGCGCAAGTTCTATTACAAGCCCGGGGATGTGGAGAAGTTGATGGTCTACGTCGGCATCAGACGCAAGGAGAAGGAGGTGAGAGAAAGAAGGAAGAACGGAAACCTTTAAAGAGCGGAAGAGATGGAAGGCATTATCGACAAGGAGAACGAACGTGTCCGCAGGTTCTTTGCCCTGCTGGACGACATGGAGAAAAAAGTGGAACGTCTTGCCCGTGACAACCGTCCTCCCTTCAACGGGGAACGGTTCCTGACCGACAGGGAGCTTTCCGGGATGTTGAAGATCAGCCGCAGGTGCCTGCAGGATTACAGGGACCAAGGACGGATTCCCTATATCCAGCTTGGCGGGAAGATCCTGTACAGGCAGTCGGACATCGAGAGGCTGCTGGAGGAGAACTATCACCCTGCATTGGTATAATATCGTATTTAAGTTTAAGGATTGTCGCCGGAATTGCATTTACGATTCCGGCGGCAGTTTTTATTTAGCCTGCAGCTTCCTTGCCGGCCGCGGGCTTTCTTCTTTCCATCAGCCGGTTCATGTCCGAGGATATCTTCCGGTCGGTGACCTGGGCGTAGACCTGCGTGCTGTCGATGTTCGTGTGGCCCATCATCCTGGCGATGCTCTCTATCGGAATACCTGCGGTCAGTGTCAGGGTCCCGAACGAATGCCGGGCCATGTGGTAGGACAGGTTCTCTTTCATGCCTAATGCCACGCCCATTCCATGTACCTCATACCAGAGGACGTCGCGGACCGGCAGCGGGAATACCGGCCTGTCGTCATCCGTGGTGTTGTAAAGCTCCAGTATCTGTCCGGCTATGGGATGCAGCGGGATGAACGCCTCCACGTCCGTTTTGGCGCGGCGGATGCGGATATACCTTCTTCCTTCCGAAGTCGTTCCGATGTGACGGGGATGGAGAGCCCTCGTATCCGCGTAGGCCAGACCGGTCAGCGAGGAGAAGATGAACGTCCTGCGTGCCAGCTCCATCATCGGGTCGGGCAGCGGGGTTTCCATCATCCGCTTCAGTTCACTGCGGCTGATATGCCTTAGTTTAGGTGTTTCTTTCCTCTCGTATGCCACGTCCTCTATCGGATTGGCTCTTAGTATTTCCCGGTCCACGGCGATGTAGATGAGCCGGTTGAGCCAGCACAGGCAGTGGTTCACGTGTCCGTTCCTGTGTCCCAGCTCCTTCTTGAGAAAGACCTTGAACGATTCGGCGAACTCCTCGGTGATGTCCGAAAAGGCGATGTCCTTCATCCCGCGGGATTCGATGAACTGCCTGAGGTTGAGCTGGGTGGTCTTCGACTGGCGGTAGGTGGAAGTGGAGTTGATCTCCTTGGAGCGGACCCTGAGCCGTTCGCGTTCCACCTCTCCGGCCTGCAGGAGGTATTCCGGTACGGAATTGGCGCCTGACACGGTGGTCTTGAGCAGTTCGGCCGTGACCACTCCCTGGTTCCTCAGTAGGTTCCCGTACGCCTCTTCCAACCGGCTGCGGAAGGCGGCAAGGCGGTTGTTCTCCCTGGCTGTTTTGATTTCACACTTCTTGCTGTCCCAGTCCCCGGGTTTGCAATAGACGCCTGTCGTGACTGCCGATTTCTTTCCGTCGATGCTGATCCGGCAGAGGACGGCGGTCGTGCCGTCCGATTTCACCTTGTTACGGTTGATGTAGAATAAGAGCTTGAATGTACTGCGCATGATAATGATTGTTTAGGGATTAAAGGATAAGTTTCAAATCGCGGGTTGCCTCGACGAACCTGTCCATGTCCTCGAACAGCTTCTTCGGGGTTACGCGCGCGTATATCTGGGTGGTCTTTATGTTGGAGTGTCCCAGCATTTTGCAGATGGTCTCTATCGGCACTCCCTCCTCGAGCGTGACCAGCGAGGCGAAAGAATGCCGTCCCATGTGGTAGACAAGGTCCTGGCTCAGCCCTGCCATCAGGCGCAGGGATTTCATATTGGCCCTGAGCGTGTGGTAGTCCTGCGGCGGGAAAAGAGTCTCGCGGGTATCGTCCCGGTATTTCTCAATCAACGCGACGGCTTCCGGAAGCAGCTTGACACGTCCGAGGTAGTCGGTTTTCTTTCGCTGGTATTTCAGCCAGAGGCTGCCCTCGTCATCCCGGAAGAGGTTCTTCCGGGTGATGCTTACCGCATCGGCATAGGCGGTGCCGGTGTAACAGGCGAAGAGGAAGAGGTCCCGGGTGATGACATGTGACCTGCGTTTTTCCGGTATCTCCAGATCACGCAGCTTCTCGAAATTCTCACGGCTGAGTGCTTTCGGTGTTGTCTCCTTCTGCTTGGGCAGCTTGAAGTGGCAGAAATGGTATTTCTCCGAGTGGCCCTCCTTGTAGGCGATGCGGCAGATCTTTTTCAAGATGGCCAGGTAGCCGCGAAGCGTGTCCACGGCATATCCCTTTTCCAGAAGGATGAAATCCTGATAGTCGCGGATGAACTGCTCGTTGAGCTGCCCGAAGACAAGGTCCGGAACCTTGAATTTCGCCTTGATGAATTCGGAAAGCGTGCGGTAGGTGAAGAGGTAGGTCGAGAGTGTGGTGGGCGCACGGTCCACACCGACACGGGCCTTCATTTCCCCGTTATGCCGGTCGAGAAGTTTGAGCAGGGTCATCTGCATGCCCGCATTGCCCTGGAACATGTCCCTGACCGCGGCGGCATCGAAATCCCTTTTTCTTTCCATGAGGGAATTGAAGGCCGAGTGTACGGCAAGCAGCAGTCTTTCTATTTTTTCATTGGTCTCCACCGCTTCCCGGCTCTTGCCGTTCAGCCGGCTCTCACGCGCGTTCCACAGCCCGGGGGTGCAGGAGAGCTTGCAGCTGAACTGCGCCATCGTGCGGTTGAGGGTGATCCGTCCCATGATCGGGGCTTTGCCGGTCTTGTCCGGCTCGCTCTTTTTCAGGTAGAGCAGCACCTTGAATTTTTCCACTTTCATAACGCTCTTTTTTAGGTTGTAAAAATACTCCTTTGAAAAGCGTCCTTTGGCATGCAAAACATTGAGAAACAGTGAATACAAATCCGCTTTGTTCTTATCGGTAAAAATTCGGTTACCTGCCGTCGTTTCCGAAACAGGCGGCTAACAGTCTGGTAACTGAAACGTCGCAATATTTTGTTTTCTTTTGCAGGTCTGTCTGTTCTGCAATTCTCGCAAAATGCTTAATTATAAACGTTTTACGTTTAATTATCGTCATTCTGTTTTTTATTGCATTTCTAAATATTACTTACACCGCCCGACACACTTGGGCAACGTTGGCAAGGGAGAGTGGTGCCCCCATATCTATTATTAGTGCTGGATTAGGGCATACTTCAGAAGAGATGACGAGGGTATATCTGAAGGATTTCGATCAGGAGACTCTGGCGAAGGTGAATCGTATTGTTACGAATTTGTTATGATATAGAATGAAAATTTGTTCTTTAAATTTTGCATAGTTCATATTTATAATCTATATTTGTGGACCGTATCTATTTTGTAATAGAGAGTATATCAGTGATTTAATGAGAGTGATACTGCAAAATAAGGCCATTTATCGCAAATAAACACTATCAAAAAGTACGATAATATTCTCTTTTTATACAGTATTGATTTTTCTTCTCATAAATCACATATTTCTGCCTGGTGACGCTTTATTAGTTGTTTTGGAGTACATTGGAACTGCTGTTTGAAGTAGCGATATAGTTGAGCCTCTGATTCGAAATTACATACTTCTATTAGTTGTTTCACGCATATACCCGGTTCTGTGACTTTCCCCAAGATACGCTTATTTAGTTGTTTCATCATCCATTGCTTAGCAGTCATTCCAAACTCTTCTTTGAATTTGATGAAGAATCTGGTTCTTCCTATATTAGATTGTGTAATCAGTTCATCTAAATTGCTTACTTTGGTATAGTTCTGCATGACAAAATCCCTGAATTCTAATTCTTTTCCAACAATAGGGTGGAAAAGAGTACCTATTTCTTCTTTTTTATAGAAACCTTTGAGCAAAAAGAAAAATTCACGTTGTATTACATCGTGCAGATGTTTACAGTTCAATTCATTTTTTAAACAATGAATGACTGTCTCTAAAAAAGGCATTAACGGATAACGAATAGGAATAGGATCAAAATTATACTCCATATCCGCACAGATAGAAGTTAAACCCTGAAACAACAACTTATCGCAGTTACTTTGGGGCATATCAAACGCCATGGCCAACATCTGTGACTTGGCTTTTGCAGAAATCTTTACCATGGATGATTTGGGTAATATCACCATCTCATTGCTATGAAATCTATGATTACAGTATTGATTACAATACACGAAGAAATCACCTTTTAAAAAAAACAAAAGATAATTCTTGTGAGCATACTCTTCTTCTATGCTTGTCCCCTCATCAAATTTAATATATTTGAATCCGGTAGATGTGTCTGTCATGTAATTTTCGCATGACAAATGCTCCCTAAAGTAAAGTAATCCATTGGTTGATTGTTTTGTTTTCATATCCTTCTTTTTTAATAGTACAGAAGCGATCTTAGTTTGATATGCTTCATAATTTGTTCAGTATATTATTATGTAAGATAATTGTTTTCAGAGTATTATGATTTAAATGATTTCATCCTATTGTTTGTTTTTGTAGTATGAAGCATTATATAAAGAACTTATCTTCATATAAATCATTATTAATCAGATAAATACTGCTATTTTATAAATCCTTAATCTCTATTACAAAATAGAGATGAATAGTCTGGGTAAACATGATATGGCTTAATGTGTTGTTTGTTAATAGATTAACTAGATAGCTATAGCCAAAGGTATGTAAGGAAAATGTCTGAATAGACATTTAATATTTAATAAAGGATAGGTATTTGAGGATATTTGTTTGTTGAGAAAAGTAGAGAGAAAAAATGAATTATTTTTTAATAGCGGTACTATTTATTTTTGCAGTTTTTATGGGGTGGATTATCACTCCACAAATTTTATTGATAGCTTTTCGAAAACGTCTGTTTGATTCTGTAGGTAGTCGTAAGGTTCATAATGGTGTTATACCTCGTTTGGGTGGGGTTGTATTTGCTCCGATACAATGCTGTTTATTGGTGGTTTCTATGTTTTTCATATATAAGTTAGGTATAACAGTCTATGCCCAAGATCCATTTACCATACTTTTCCAATTTCTGTTATTGATGACCGGATTGCTGATTCTGTCTATGGTTGGTATTGTGGATGATTTGATTAGGATTGATTATCGCAAGAAATTTATGGCTCAAATCATTAGTGCTTCGTTTTTCCCGCTTTCCGGTCTTTGGATAAATGATTTATACGGTCTGTTGGGGATTACGTTCTTGTCTCCCTGGATTGGTGTTCCATTGACAATATTTGTGACTGTCTTTATAATAAATGCTATTAACCTGATAGATGGTATAGACGGGCTTTGTTCCGGACTGGTAGCGATAGGTGCCCTTATTTTCGGCTTTTTGTTTATTTATGGTGGTGCGTGGTTGCATGCAGCTTTTGCTTTTATCACGGCAGGGGTGTTGTGCCCTTTCTTTTATTATAATGTGTTCGGTAAGTCAAAAGGTAAACAGCGGATTTTTATGGGGGATACGGGTAGTCTGACATTAGGGCTTTCCATGGTTTTTTTAGCAATTAGTTATGCGATGAATAATCCATTGATCAAACCTTTCTCTGAAGGAGCGATCGTATTGTCTTTTGCTACATTGATAGTGCCTCTTTTTGACGTAGTACGTGTCGTCTGGATACGTTATCGTCATCATAAACCTATTTTTATGCCCGACCAGAATCATATACATCACAAGTTTTTAAGACTGGGCGTATCTCATCATATTGCGATGATACTTATTCTGATTCTGGCACTTTTATTCAGCTTCTTCAATATTATTGCGGTGCAGTGCATAAGTAATAATATCGTGATTTTTATAGACATTATAGTATGGATTGCTTTTCATTTGTGGATGGACAGGTTGGAGTTGATTCGTGCAAAACATGGAATAGCAAATAATTAAGATAAGTGATATGAGAATAGCTATTATTGGTGGTTCCGGATTTGTGGGAAGTCGTTTAATAAGTCTGTTGCAGACTATTCCCGATAGTAAGTTGCTGAATATTGACAAGCAACCGAGCAAGCTCTGTCCAGACATAACAGAAATAGCAGATGTACTTGATGTACGGAAGTTGACGGAGTTGCTGGTGGGAATAGAAGTAGTTGTTTTATTGGCTGCCGAACACCGGGATGATGTGACTCCTACATCACTTTATTACAAGGTAAATGTGGAGGGAATGCATAATACACTTCATGCGATGAAAAGTAATGGCATTTCCCGGTTAATATTTACCAGTTCTGTAGCCGTTTATGGTTTGAATAAGAGCAATCCTACAGAATTGCATCCCACTGATCCATTTAATGACTATGGTCATAGTAAATGGCAGGCGGAGTGTGCATTGCAGCGGTGGTATACTACTCATCAGGATTGGAATATTAATATCCTGCGTCCTACGGTCATTTTTGGGGAGGATAATAGAGGGAATGTATATAACCTGCTCCGTCAGATAACTTCAGGACGCTTTCTGATGGTAGGTACTGGTGAAAATCGGAAATCAATGGCATACGTCGGTAATGTCGTTTCTTTTATAACTTTCCTGATTGAGAATAGCAGACAGGGATATAACGTGTTCAACTACATTGACAAACCGGATTTTACAATGAATGATCTGATATATCATGTTGGAAATGCGTTGAACAAGCATATTCCTACTGTGCGTTTTCCTTATTGGCTGGGGGTGTTGGGTGGTTATGGTTTCGATCTGTTTGCTAGGATCACAAGGAAAAAACTATCGGTGAGTTCTGTTCGTGTAAAAAAGTTCTGTGCAGTAACACAATTTGATTCTGTCAGGCTGCAGGAATCTGGCTTCAAACCAACTTTTACATTGGAAGAGGGATTGACCCGTACGTTGCAATATGAATTTGGTTTTGAGGATAAGAAAAGTTATTGATTGACAAATTGGACTTTTCGTCTTGAAAGACAGGCGGAAAGGACTGAATATAAATATATGTTTTTTTGAGGTAGCCATCCATTATGTGACTGGCGGGAGCGGAGCGCGCTTGGAGGTTACCTCTTTTTACAGGTATGAATCGTTGTAATTGAAATAGTTATTATGGGTGAAAAAGTAAGGAACTGGCTAGTGGTATGTGTACAGAGTAACAGGGAGAAGAAGACTTATGAGCGTCTTACGGCACTGGGCTTCGAAGCTTTTCTTCCTTTGCAGGAAGAGATACATCGTTGGAGTGACCGTAGCAAGAAAGTACGGCGGGTAGTTGTTCCTATGGTTGTTTTTGCACGGTTGGCTTCTACCGAATATATCCAGGTTCTGCGGCTTCCTTCTGTGAATCGCTTTATGGTATTGCGTGGAGAGAGTACTCCTGCTTTAATCCCGGATTCTCAAATGGAACGTTTTCGTTTTATGCTCGATTATTCGGAGCAGGCAGTTGAAATGTGTTCCGAACATCTTCAGCCAGGAGAACAGGTGAAAGTTATTAAAGGTCCGCTTACAGGGCTGACCGGAGAATTGATGACGATGGATGGGAAAAGTAAAGTGGCGGTTAGAATCAATATGTTGGGAGCTGCACTGGTAGAAGTGCCGGTCGGCTTTGTAGAAAGGTTATGATGACGCTTGATGCGTAGGTTGCCTGATACATTTTGTACAGTTGAAGGAACAGCTTTTGTTGATGAAGTATATATAATTAGTGCATGAGTTTTATGAATGAGAGTCAAATAACCGTTACGTCACCTTTGATGCCTTCATTGGAGGAATTCAATATCTATCTGCAAGATATATGGCAGCGCAAATGGATAACGAATAACGGTTGTTATCATGATCAGTTGGAGAAAGCATTGGCTGAATATTTAAAAGTCCCGTATATCAGTCTGTTCACAAATGGCACTTTACCTCTAATCACTGCTTTACAGGCGTTACGGATTACCGGTGAAGTGATAACCACTCCATATAGTTTTGTAGCGACTTCCCATTCTTTATGGTGGAATGGTATTCAACCGGTGTTTGTAGATGTTAACCCTGTGACCTGCAATCTGGATCCAGGTAAAATAGAAGCTGCCATTACTCCTAAGACCACTGCTATAATGCCGGTGCATGTATATGGGATGCCTTGCGATTTGGAAGCTATCCAGGCGATTGCCAATAAATATAACTTGAAAGTGATTTATGATGCGGCTCATGCATTTGGGGTGGAAGTGGATAGCAAGTCTGTATTGGAGGCTGGTGATATGAGTATATTAAGCTTTCATGCTACAAAAGTGTATAACACAATTGAGGGGGGAGCTATTGTTGTGAGGGATGAAAAGACCAAGAAACAGATAGATCATCTGAAAAATTTTGGCTTTGCCGGTGAAACCGAGGTCGTTGCTCCGGGGATTAATGGTAAGATGGATGAAATCAGAGCAGCTTATGGACTGTTAAATTTGAAGCAGGTAGATGCTGCTATCTCCAACCGTCGGCATATCGCTGATATGTATCGAAAAGCGTTATGCAAGGTAGAGGGAATTGCCTTTATGAAAGATGTGGAAGGAGTCCGGCATAATTATTCTTATTTTCCCATATTTGTCGATGCAGAGAAATATGGGATGACGCGCGACGAGCTTTACTTCAAAATGAAAAAACATCATATATTGGGACGGCGATACTTTTATCCATTGATTAGTAGTTTTCCCACTTATCGCAGTTTACAATCAGCGCGGAAAGAAAATCTGCTAGTTGCAACAAAACTTGCGGAACAGGTAATCTGTTTGCCCATGTATTCTGGATTGAGTGGGGAGGATATAGAACGGATATTGTGGGTGATTGAGAACAAAGATTAATATGACACTTGGTATAATGCAACCCTATTTTATGCCTTATATAGGCTATTTTCAGTTAATGAAAGCCGTTGATAGGTACGTGGTTTATGATGATGTGAATTATATTAAGCGTGGTTGGGTCAATCGTAACAATATACTGGTGAATGGAGAAAAAAGGATGTTCACGATTACCTTGAAGAAAGCAAGCCAGAATAAGCTGTTTAATGAGATAGTGATAGGTGATGATTTTGAGAAATTGATGAAGATGCTCCGAATGAACTACTCTAAAGCCATTAACTTTGATGAGACTATGACATTGATGGAAAGAATTATATCTTTCCCAGATAAACAACTGGCGGTGTTTGTAGCCAATAGTTTTCAAGAAATATTGAAGTATTTATCCATAGATACAGAATTATTAATGTCCTCAAGTATTATTAAAGACAATTCATTGAGAGGAAAAGATAAAATAATGCATATATGTAAGATACTAGGTACGGACGTTTACTATAACGCTATTGGTGGTCGGAACCTTTATGATAAAGAAGAATTCAAGAAGCAGGGTATTATATTAAATTTTGTGTATCCGGTAGTCCAACCATATCCTCAATTGCATGTGAATGATTTTGTTTCTAATTTATCGATGATAGATATACTGATGAATAATACAAAAGACGATGTGAATAGATTGTTGGATGTTTATCGAGTTGGATCTTGAGAAGAATGAAATCTTTTAATATCGTAGTGTGTGCTTCCGGAGGAGGGGGAAACTTTCGTTCGTTAATAAATCATCAGTCGAGTTATGACTATCATATCTCATTGCTAATTGTAGACAGAGAATGCAAAGCTATCAACGTAGCGAATGAAAATAATATTCCCTGTATTGTTTTGGAGAAGAAATTCCTAGGTGATTCCTTTTTTGAAGAGTTCGCCAAAGCGATTCCTCCAGATACCAATCTGATCGTTCTGGCTGGTTTCTTTCCTATTATTCCTCAATGCATTTGTGATAAATGGGAGCGGAAAATAATCAATACACATCCATCATTGTTGCCCGAATATGGTGGTAAGGGAATGTACGGGGTTAAAGTGCAGGAAGCAGTTTTGAAGAATCGTGAGAAGTACGCCGGATGTACGGTTCATTATGTAAATGCAGGGATAGACACCGGAGAAATCATATTTCAAAAAAGAATATACGTACAAGAAAATGAATCGGCTTGGGAATTGGGAGGGAGAGTTTTCAATGAAGAAATAAAGTTACTTCCGTTAGCTGTAAAAAAGATCCGTGAAGAACAACTTCGGTTTGCGTTAGATGCAGTTTCAGATATGAAACCGAGTCCATTAGTCAGTATTTGTTGCCTGACTTATAACCACGCTCCTTATCTCCGTCAATGCCTGGATGGATTTATGATGCAGGAAAGAACTTTTCCGATAGAGATATTGATTCATGATGACGCCTCTACGGATGGAACACAGGATATCATTCGGGAGTATGAGGAAAAGTTTCCGGATATTATAAAACCCCAATATCAGGCAGAGAATCAGTATTCGAAAGGAAAAATGGTAGAAGCCTATAATTATTTTCGTGCCGAGGGCAGATATATAGCACTTTGTGAAGGAGATGATTACTGGACAGACCCGCAGAAACTACAAAAGCAGGTGGATTTTCTGGAGAGCTATCCTGATTATGTGATGTGTTCACATCGATACAGAATCTATTTTCAGCAAGAACAGAGGATGAATGATGAAATTACTCCTATCGCTCATTTGTCAGATGGAATCTCTTTTGATTTATCTTTTCTGGTGCGCGGAGGATGGGTAGCCCATCCATTGAGCGTTGTTTTCCGGAAATCGGTGCTGGATTTGGATGCATATTCAAAATATGCAATGAGCATCGATGCTATTTTATTCTATACCCTCCTGAAAAAAGGGAAAGGATATTGTATGCCTGATGTAATGGCTGTATACAGGGTACATGATACTGGGGTATGGTCTGGTCTTGATATGAATAATCAGCGATTATTCTCTATAAAAGCGAGGAGAATAATTTATGATATTGAACGGACAGATGAAGCGGCATTATTCGTTTTATCACAGTTCTCCCGTCCGATGGGGCGAACTTTGATTCTAAAAAGATGCGGTCTGTTTGTAAAACTCACAAAGATACTCATCAGTCATTTTGGAGTATGCTGTATATCGAGAATGTGGTTTAACAGATTATTCCTGAATAAAAGATTATGTGTGAATGAGTTGAATCAGATAGAAGATTTCAGTAAAAGCAAAAAAAGAAGAAGGTAGTATGTGTCTAATAAAACAAATTTCTGGAAGATGAATATAGCATTGATTATAGCAGGAGGTTCCGGTAACAGGATGGGACAGGATATTCCTAAACAATTTATACATGTGAATAATTGTCCTGTCATTGTACATACCATGCTGGCCTTTCAAAAACATCCGGATATAACTTCTATTGCAGTTGTCTGTTTGTGTGGATGGGAAACTGTTTTGCATTCGTATGCCCATCAGTATAATGTGACAAAATTGCACTGGATATTTCCCGGTGGTGGTAATGGGCAGGAATCAATAGCCAATGGTATATATGGATTAAAGGAGAATGGTGTGAAAGAAGATGATCTGGTTCTGATTCACGATGCTGTCCGTCCTTTGGTGTCACAAGGTATCATATCCTCTAATATTGCTATTTGCAAACAGTATGGATATGCCATTACCGGAATCCAATGTCGGGAGGCTATTTTGGAGAGTGATGATGGCTTTTATTCAACAACGAGTATTCCTCGTGACAAGTTAATTAGGACACAGCCCCCCCAGACATTCCGATTAACGAACATCATAAAATCCCATGAGGAAGCACGACAAAAAGGAATACGGAACTCTGTATCTTCGTGTACTCTTCTGGCAGAATTGGGAGGATATGAAATGCACATCGTTCCGGGAGAAGAGCGAAATATCAAGATTACCACTACGGAAGACCTCGAGATATTTAAGGTTCTGATGCAGACATCAAAAGAGGATTGGCTGAAATGAGTACTTATTATGAAGATATCAGAGGAGTGAAAGACCTCGATTTACCGTGGAAAACTCTGGCTGAGACGAATATTTTGATTGTCGGCGCTACGGGATTAATAGGGAGAGCATTGGTGGATGTACTGATGTAGTTGCCGCACAGAAACTTTCATCTTTATGCAGGAGCACGTGATTTAGTTTATGCGCAGAATTGCTTTGCAGAGTATAAGGATGAGGCTGCTTTTACTATTCTTTCCTATGATGTAGTAATGCCGATGCCATTTGATATGGATTTTCATTATATCATCCATGCGGCGAGTTATGCTGCTCCTAGCGCATTTAAGAATGATCCGGTGGGGGTTATCACGGCGAATATTGGGGGAGTCGATCATTTGTTTTCTTATGGAATACAACATCATTTGCGGAAGCTTTTGTATGTCTCTTCCGGTGAAGTTTACGGAGAAGGGAATGGTACTCCTTTCCGTGAAGAGGATAGTGGTGCTTTTGACTGGTTTTCTTTAAGAGCATGCTATCCGTCGGCAAAACGGACTGCTGAAACGTTATGTGTATCTTATGCCTCCCAATATCAGATAGAAACTTCTATCGTGCGTCCTTGTCATATTTATGGTCCTTTTTTTACCCCTAAGGATGATCGTGCTTATGCACAATTTATACGGAATGTAGTAGCCGGAGAAAATATCGTATTGAAAAGTCCCGGATTGCAACAACGTTCCTGGTGTTATGTTGTGGATTGTGCTTTTGCTATTCTCCATGTCTTGTTGAAAGGAGAAAATGGGAATGCCTATAATATTGCTGATAGCCAAGCGAATGTCAGCATCCGCGAGTTTGCAGGAATGATCGCATCGAAAGGTGGATTGGAGGTTGTATTTGAATTACCTGGCCAAACGAGGGAGAATCCCATCATATCACAGGCTTTTTTTGCTACTGAAAAGATAAACGACTTGGGATGGCATCCTCAATGGAGCTTGGAAGAGGGAATTTCGCATACACTTAACACTTTGGTTGAGACCTAAAAAACTGTTTGATGAGAAAAATTCATCGATTACTGTCTTCATGCAGGCGAGGGTACTTCAAATACCTCTATCTGTGTACTCTGAACCACAAGATCCGTAAAATCAGACGAAAAGAAACGATAAGAGTATTATTTGCTGTAGCAGAGAGTGCGACTTGGAAAAATGATAGCCTTTATAGGGCGATGCTGATGCATCCCGGATTCACGCCGTTAATCCTGGTCCTGCCGGATGAGCAAAAGGAAGAGAGTTTAAAACGGGAGGGAGTGGATACTTGTTTTGATTTTTTTCATAACAAAGGATATACTTGTAGCTATCCTTATGAAAATGGCAAACTGATTAACATTCGGAAAGCACTGAATCCGGATATCATTTTCTATCAGAAGCCTTATACCTATTATCCTGAAAGTTTTCTATATCGTAGAAATCTGAATGCCTTGTTTTGCTATACAAATTATGCTTTTCACAGTCTTCTGGCAGACTGGGCTAATAAGAATGATTTCTTTCAACTGGTGTGGCAGAACTATTATGAGAATGAATCAGCCTTTACTGATTTGAAAAGGAAATATCCGGAAGCGGCTTCCAATATAGTAGTGACCGGGTTACCTATTACGGATTTGTTTCTGAATGAAAATCACGAAGACAGATGGAAAAAAACAGATGAAAAGTACAAGCGGATTATTTGGGCGCCTCATTTTTCCATATCTGATGGCGGATGTTTGAATTATTCCACTTTCTTATCCATAGCAGAAGAAATTCTGGACTTTGTGAAAACGACCTCTTTACCAGTTCAAATGGCTTTTAAACCACATCCGCTTTTGAAAAGCCAACTGTATGATTATTCCTCCTGGGGAAAAGAAAAGACTGACTGGTATTACTCGGAATGGGAAAAACAGCCGAACACCCAATTGGAGATTGGTGAGTATGTTGACTTATTCATGACTTCGGACGCAATGATTCATGATTGTGGCTCTTTTACGATAGAATATCATCATACTTTGAAACCGGTGATGTATCTCATCAATGGAAAAGAGCATACTGGAATGATGAACTCCTTTGCAAAGGAGGCTTATGCGCTGCATTATAAAGGGGCGGATATTCAGGATATCCGGCACTTTATTGAGAATATTGTTTTGGGAGGCTCTGATTATCTATTGGAAAAAAGAAAGGCTTTCTTTGAATCCTATCTGGTACCTCCGCATCAGCAATCAGCAGCGGAAAATATGATTCAATCCATTCTGGGGACAGGACATTATGCAGAATAAGACAGAAACAAATAGCGAAATCCGTTCTTTGGGATTTTCTGGTGTCAAATGGGCCTCGATCGGACGCTTCTCTTCACAAGGGATTAGTTTTGTTTTAGGACTCATTCTGGCCCGGCTGCTCTTACCGTCGGATTACGGTATGCTAGGGATGCTTGGGGTATTTACTGCGTTTACAGGGTCCTTTATCGATTGTGGTTTCGGTTCAGCTCTGATACGTAAGTTGAATCGCACGGAAATTGATTGTTCTACCGTATTCTATTATAATCTGGTGACGAGTCTACTGGTATATGGCATTCTGTTTTGTTGTGCACCTTTTATTGCTGGTTTTTATAAACAGTCTTTATTGACAGATGTAACTCGAATTGCCTGCCTGACGATACCGATAGGAGCTTTATGTTCAGTGCATAGTAATATTCTATACTTTCAGTTAAGATTTAAGGACATCGCTATAGGTAACATATTGGCTACTATTCTTTCAGGCAGTATAGGACTACTCTTGGCTTATAATGATTATGGAGTCTGGTCGCTGGTATGTCAGGGGATTGTAGCTTCTTTGGTGAATTGCGGTTATCTTTGGCGGATTTCCTCCTGGAAGCCATTATGGGTATTTTCCATGAACTCTTTTAAGGAGTTGTTTGGTTATGGGAGTAAATTGATGTTGTCCGGTTGGTTGAATACTATGTATGCCCAGTTATCCCCGTTAATAATCGGGAAGTTTCATTCTTCTGCCTCTCTGGGGTACTACACCAGAGCTCAAAGCTATGTAAATTTTCCAAGTGATAATATAATGGGAGTATTACAGCAGGTCGTTTTTCCTATTCTATCAAGATTGCAGAATGAAGATGAGCGATTGATTGAAATTTACCGGAAATACATCAGGATTTGTGCGGCTTTTATATTCGGTGGAATGGCCATTCTGGCTGCGTTGGCCAAACCTATGGTTGTTTTCTTGCTTACAGATAAATGGCTGCCATGTGTCCCGATTATGATGGTTTTATGTTTTTCCTCCATGTTTTCCTTTGTGAATACAATCAATTTATCCCTTTTACAAGTTAAGGGGCGATCAGATTTATTCTTAAAACTAGAGGTCGTGAAAAAGATCATCTCCATTACTATGATTTTGTTCAGTGCTTCGTGGGGAATCATGGCAATGTGCTGGGCAATGGTGATATATACTCAGATTGCTATTTTTATCAATACCTATTATACCGGAAAGCTGTTTCATGTCGGATATTGGGAACAGTTGACAGATTTTCTTCCTTACCTGTTTCTAGCTCTTCTGGCTAATATACCTGCTTATCTGCTGACATATAGTTCTTTATCTGCCGGTCTGCAGATGATATTGGGAGGCTCGATGAGTTTGTTTATCTATCTGTTATTATTAAAAATAAAGCGGGATGAGATGTATCTGCTGATAAAGCACATGTTAGGGAATTTTTATAAAAACAGAATAAGGAACAATCAGGAAAGGATGGAAAATGATGCTTAGTTTCATTGTTGGAATATACAGGAAATACCAGGAATACGTCCACCCTGGTATTTATGTCACCAGGCACGGAATTCTGTATCGTGAAAAAGGATGTAAGTATCAGGTGTCTCCTCTTCATAAATTGATGGTCGGCAAAGTATGGACAGGAAAGATTCCTTCGCAGGAGAAAGGACGGCTTATACTTCACACCGGTTCGGAGTTAATAGTGAAAGGAAATTTTGATGTAGTTGGCTCAACTGTGGAAGTATTGCCGGGAGGCAGATTGATCCTAGGTTCCGGATATATCAATTTTCACTCCAAACTACATTGTTTTCATCACATTGAGGTAGGGAATCAGGTCCTAATTTCCGAGAATGTAATCATCAGAGATTCGGATAATCATCAGAGATTCGGATAATCATCAGATAATCGGAGGAAATAAGATGTCCGCCCCGATCATTATAAAAGATAATGTTTGGATTGGTATGTCTGCTATCATATTGAAAGGAGTGACCATCGGAGAAGGAGCTATTGTTGCAGCGGGTGCTGTTGTTACTAGAGATGTTCCGGCGCATGCGATTGTAGCAGGAGTTCCGGCAAAAGTGATTAAAGAAAATGCTTTTTATACTGTATAAACTTGAATAGCATGGAAAATAAGGCGTTCGTATCTGTCATTGTACCCATATACAACTCGGCACAATATCTAAGGAAATGCATTGATAGTATTCTGGTTCAATCGTATAGAGATTTAGAACTTCTCCTTATAAATGATGGAAGTGAGGATGCTTCAGGAGCGATCTGTGATGATTATGCTCAGATAGACCACCGGGTGAGAGTCTTTCATCAGGAGAACTCGGGTGTCAGTGCTGCCAGAAATCTGGGACTTGAGAAACATAATGGAACTCATTTTCTTTTTATTGATTCGGATGATTATGTGCAAAGCGAGTATTTGGAAGAATTAATGAAGTACAGAGACTGCGATTTGGTTCAATGTTCTACTCTTGCCGAACCGACAGGTAGTAGTTATCTATTTGATGATAGTTATTTTGTGGGGAAGCATGGAATAAGGCAATGTTTGTCAAAATACATCTATCCGGAGCTTACAGTGCCTTTTGGTCGATTGTATCGGTCAGCTATTCAAAGAGAGAACCGTTTGTTTTTCGATACCTGCTTGTACTCGGGAGAAGACACCTTGTGGGTAAGCCAGTATCTATTGTATGTTCGCTCAGTGAGGACTTCCTCTTATGCCGGATACGTTTATGTACATCACATGGGCGAACACTTGTCTCAAAAGGCAATTTCTTATGAACATTTAGAACGCACACTGAAATGTCTGGTAAGTACCTATTCCAGTCTTGAAACAAGATATTCCTTAGATCTGACTCGTACGCGTCTTAGTGCTATTGCTTATTTCTATCACAGGTATATCATGCATTTGGCAAAAGATAATTTCTCTGGTATAAAAAAGGCACTAAGAAAATCATGTACCAGTCCTTTAATTGAAGATCTTTTTTATGATGAGAAATACCTTTTGAAAGGAAAGAAGATGAGGCTGTTCAATGGAATGGTATCACATGACATGTATAATATGTTGGCTCTTTATGTCAAACTGTGGAAACGCTATCTATAATGATGACTTTAAAAGAATATCTTGCTTCGGACCGAATGGATTATTTTTCCCCTTTTTCAAAAGGATATCTGTTGGATTACCTTTTGCGAACGGAACAATATTGGATTCGGAAATATGTACGCATGCTTCGGAAAGAGGAATACTATACGAATTATAAAAAAAATAAGCTATTGAGATACTATTTCTTCCGGAAAAAAAACATTCTGGGTGTCCGTCTCGGTTTTTTCATTGATGCGGGTTGCTTTGGTGTGGGATTGAAGATTTATCATTATGGTTCTATTATTGTCAATCCAAAGTCTCGTATCGGCAGGAATTGTACCATACATGGTAACTGCTGCATTGGAAGTAAAGGTGTCCTACCCGATGACTCTCCTGTTATTGGAGATAATGTGGATATTGGTCAGAACGCACAAATTCTGGGCGGGATAACCATTGCAGATGGAGTGAGAATTGGTGCCGGGGCCGTTGTCACAAAGTCGGTATTAATTCCCGGAGTGGTGGTTGCCGGAGTTCCGGCTAGTATCATAAAAAAGAGTGATGAAAGTTTCTGTCATAACGATTAACTATAATCATAGCAAGCAACTCGAAGCGACGATTCGGTCGGTTGTGGGTAATGCAAAGATGCTGGGGAATGCCTTTGAGGAAGAAGTGGAATATATTGTGATAGATGGTGGAAGCACTGATAGTAGTGCCTGCGTGATCCGGAGATATTCGGAATATATTTCTTATTGGGTTAGTGAAGCAGACAATGGCATATATAATGCTATGAATAAAGGAATTTCCGTGGCTCGGGGGGAGTATTGTCTTTTTCTTAACTCGGGAGATACCTTTTATGAAAAGGATACATTGAAGAAAGTTCTTCCTTGCTTGGATACGGATTTTGTTTGTGGCAATGCAGTGTTGAAGTATGCGGGTGGAATGGCGGAATGGGATGCACCGCAAACGGTAGATGTCTTGTTCTTCATGCAACGTTTCTCTGTATGCCATCAATCCTTGTTTATTCGTACGAGCATGCTTCAATTACGTCCATATAATGAATCTTTTCAGATAGTCGCCGATTATGAACAGATATTCTATGAGATCGTGGTTAATCATCGGACTTACAAAAAGGTCGATTTGCCTGTCTGCTACTATGGATGCGATGGAATTTCATCCAATCATGAGAACGCGGATAGCGAAAAGAGAGAAGTGCTGAATGAGTTCCGTTATTTAGGATATATAGAGGCAGATGAACTTCTGGACTTGGTGAACAGGTTAAAAGTAGGTAGCAGGAAATACCGCTTACTCCTATTTCTGACTAAACGCTTGGTAAGTACTCATTGAAGACAACCGAGATAAACAGAGCATAAGAAACTGATTAAGTTGAATAGACTAAACTAAATAAAGTAAGATAAGTATAGTAAGATGAATACCGGTATGATTCCGTTAGTGGTTGCTTTTACTCCTAATTATTTTGTTCCTGCCGCGACTTGCCTCTACTCCATATTTGAGAATATGCAAATGGAAGTCCGACTACACATCATCTGTCTGTTGAGCGAGGAATTGCCTGAACGTTTGAAACAAAAGATTCAACAGATAGGTGGGGAATGTGCCTGCTACTCCTTTGTAAATCTCAAAGGAAGATTACAGGATATATATGTCGATACTAAATACACGGAAGCAGCTTCCTATCGTCTTTTGCTTCCGGACTTGCTACCGGAATATGAGAAAGTGATGTATATAGACTGTGATGTGATTGTCCGTAATGATTTAGCCCGGCTTTATTATTCCACAGAATTAGGAACACATTATTTAGCCGCTGTATTCGAAGCTCCTGCGGACTTCCAAATCGAACATTTGAAAGCGATAGGTTGTGCCCCGTCGGAGTATATTAATTCCGGTTTTCTGATAATGAACCTTGAACTGATGCGAAGAGACGATATGGTGGCGAAATTTATAGAAGCCTCAAAAGCGGATTATCTCGAATTTCCCGATCAGGATGTATTAAATCAGCTTTGTAAAAAACGCATATTAGGCTTGCCACCTTATTGTAATAGCATCAGAACCTTTTATCTGCCACAATATAAGCGATTCTTCCTACAGAAGTATACGGAACAGGACTGGATAGAGGTGCATCAGCACGGTACGGTACATTATACCGGAGCTAAACCTTGGAATCATTTTACTGTGGAATTCCAGTTATGGTGGCAATATTATGAACAATTACCAGAGGAAATAAAAGAAGAGTGGCAGATAAACAAGAAGATTCGTTTCTTATCCGGACTTTATGGAACTTCTTTGGGAACTTTGATGATAAATGGCTTTCAGTCATTGTATCGTAAATTGAAATATCGATGAAAGCACGAACTCTAATGAGAGTAGCCAAACGGTTCATTCCTGTAAAACTCTGGAATGTGCAGCGTAAAACGTCTATCCTGAAACAGCACAAGAAAGTGGCAGATTTCTGGACACCTATAATTGACGCTTATCACAACGAAACAATAGAAAGGTATGCCTTGAAGCCTAAAAAAGAATTAGATACCAGGAAAGTAATCTGGCAATACTGGGGACAGGGTCTCGACAGTGATGATTTACCTGAAATAGTACGAATCTGCTTTGATTCTGTAGACAAGCATAAAGCAGATTATCAGGTTATTCGTCTGACGGATACTACCCTGTCAGAGTATCTGGACTTTCCTGACTTCGTTCGTCAAAAGCGGGAGAATGCACAATTTAATCGTACATTTTTTTCTGATTTGCTTCGGGTAGCTTTATTGAAGGCATACGGCGGTGTATGGTTGGATGCAACTATTCTGTTGACAAACAGGCTTCCGGGAAAGTATGAGAAACTCGATTTTTTTATGTTTCAACGGTCTGATGATGAAAAAGATAAAGATTATTGGGAGAATGCCTTTGCCTATTATTTTGGTTGGGAATCCGATTTCAAAGTGAGGGTATTGAATAGTATAATCTTCGCTCAAAAAGAAAATAAGGTTATTTCAATCTTGTCAGATTTATTACTTTATTTTTGGGAGACACAGGATTCAGTGCCGGATTATTTCTTTTTTCAGATTCTTTTTCATGAACTGATAACTAAATATTGTCCCAGTGAGAACTGTCCTATAGTAAACGACTGCATCCCACATATTATACAGACTAAAATCAATGGGAATTATGACCGTATATCATTTGGGGAAGCAATGAAACTAACTAGTATGCACAAGATGGCTTATTTCGACGATGCAGCTGTGACACGTTTGAAACTCATCTTAAAATTGAACCGGAATGTATAATTGTCCGATGAAACATGCTTATCTGATAATAGCCCATCATGAATTTGATATTTTGAATAAGTTGATTCAGGCTATTGATGATGAACGGAATGATATCTTTATTCATTTTGACAAGAAAGTAAGAAACTGTCCATCTTTGACTGCTCACTACTCGAATCTATATATACTCGAAAAAAGAATTGATATTCGATGGGGACATTGTTCGCAGATTGAAGCGGAATATCTATTGTTCGAAACAGCCGGTATACGTGGTGAATACCATTATTATCATTTACTTTCGGGGGTACACCTACCCTTAAAGTCTCAAAATGATATACACGAATACTTTTTAAGACTTAAAAACAAAGTAGTGTTGATGCACGTCCCTAATTCGGATTATCAGACTACACTTAAAATCCGGCGGTATAACTTCTTTATGAAGAATTTCATGCATCAAGTTTTATTTATAAGAAGATTGAATCAATTATTGTGGCGATTTTCCATCTGTATCCAGAGGGAATTGCGAATTTTTCGGAACAGGAATCAACTGTATGTAAATGCTTCCAACTGGGTAAGTGTACCCCATCATTGTATCACCTATCTGTTGCAGATTAAAAAGGATGTTTTGCGGAAGTATCGTTTTACTTTGTGTGGTGATGAGTTCTTTATCCCCTCGGAACTGGAGAATTCATATTTGAAAGATCGGATATACTATGATGACAGATTATTGAAATGTGATTTTGAGGGAGGGGCTAATCCGCGTGTTTATACATTGGCGGACTATGATGAACTGGTGAACTCCGGTTGTCTCTTTGCCCGCAAGTTCAGTCACATGGATATGGATATTGTCGATAAGATATTGAATCATATACTAGCGGATGTGAAAGGATGAAACATGCCTATTTAATTCTTGCTCATAATGAGTTTGTCATTCTGGAGCGATTGATACAGTCTATTGATGACGAACGGAATGACATCTATATCCATTTTGATGGAAAATTGGAAAATTATCCGGTCTTTCAGCCGCTCCATGCCGGACTCTTTATTTTGACGGAGCGTATTGATGTCCGTTGGGGAGATATAAGCGTGGTAAAAGCAGAATATGCATTGTTTGAGGCGGCCTGCCAATCCGGTAGATATAGTTATTATCATTTGTTGTCGGGGGTTGATATGCCTCTTAAATCGCAAGACTATATTCATCGTTTCTTTGTAGAAAACAAGGGAAAAGAGTTTATCGGATATTATCAAGGAGACATGACGACTGAAATTGATCGGAAGGTCCGGAGATGGCATTTGTTTCCGGAGCATTTTAAGGATACACTAGGAGGCTTGTCTATCGGCAGGAAAGTCTTGCGTGCCGGATGGATTCGTATGCAGTTTCTGTTGCGAATCCGGCGAAACAAGGACGTTAATTTTAAGAAAGGGACACAGTGGCTAAGTATCAGTTCCGAACTGGTCGGGTACTTGCTGCAGCAACAAGAGGAAGTCATGCGGATTTATAGCCACACTTTCTGTTCGGATGAGATATTTGTGCAGACTATTTGCTGGAATTCACCTTTTCGCGACCGAATTTATAACATCAATGATGAGGGGCGCGGCTGTTTACGGATGATCGGATGGAAAGACAACCGGTTGGAAGAATGGCAGGACCGGGATTTTGAAAAATTGATGAGTTCGGATGCCTTGTTTGCCCGGAAGTTTGGCGGCAAACATATTGGAGTGGTCAACCGGATTTTAAATGAGATTGTGAAATGAAAGACGAATTGGATAAGAGACTGCAACTTATGACTATTTCGGTGATTATTCCTGTGTACAATGCTTCAGCCACCTTGTTTCACTGTTTGGAGTCCTTAGACAGACAGACTTACAGAAACTTGGAGCTGCTACTGGTAGACGATTGTAGTACGGATGAAAGTTTACATATCCTAATGTCCTATGTAGAGCAGCAATCGAATCCGGATTTCACAATCCGTATCCTGCGCCATGAAGAAAACCGGGGGGTAGCGGCAGCACGCAATACAGCTTTGGAACGTGCAACAGGGGATTATATCTATTATGTAGATGCGGATGATTCTATAGAGCCGGATACATTGGAGTGTTTAGTGAATGAAGCAGAGGAGCACGGCTGGGATATAACAGGACACGAATGGTATCTGACTTTTGAGTCCAATGAACGATATATGGAACAGCCTGCATATACCACTCCTGCAAAGGCTTTACGGAATATGATGTGTGGGATTATGCGGTGGAACTTATGGCTTTTTTTGGTCCGGCGTTCTCTATATGTGGAGAATAAAATCCGCTTTATAGAGGGTATGAATATGGGGGAAGATATGATGGTGATGATAAAATTATTTGTATGTGCAAAGAAAGTGGGCATAATTCATATTCCCTTTTATCATTACCGGCAAGGTAACTTGAGTTCGTTGACAAAAAATTACTCGCAGAAACATATAGAACAGGTGGCCGGCAATGTGTATGAGGTGGAAAAATATATTCATTCTTCTTTATATGCTGATGTGTTGCCATCCTGTATCTCCTTCCTTAAGTTGAACATCAAGCTTCCTCTCCTCATCACGGATGATAAATCGCGCTATGAGCAGTGGCTGGAATGTTTTCCTGAAGCTAATAGATATATAATGCAGAACAAAACACTTCCTGTGAGAACACGCTTACTGCAATGGATGGCGGTGAAGCGATGCTTCCGGGGGCTGCAATTTTATTATCGGATCGTATTCAAATTCATTTATGGTATTATTTATAAATAATATAGTGGGACTATGGCTCGTGTTTTAGCTATGTTATTCATATCAATGGTGGTGAGCGGATACTACTTTCCATTCAGCTTTGCTGTTTTACCCCAACTGAACACTAAAATGGCATTGGCAATGACCGGTGTTTTTCTGGTGGTTCTTCAAGGATGCCGGAGGCATAAGATCTCCTTCTCGAAAGAACTGCTGGGCGCTATAATCTTTGCTTTTGTTTTTTCCTTTATCTGTTTTATTGCTGCCGACTATAACCATACAGACGATTATTCCTATGTGACTTATTTTATTTCTTTTTTTACCTGGTTGGGAGGAGCCTCTGTTGTTTGTTTTGCTATACGTATGCTTCATGGTAAAGCAACATTAAGTCTGTTAACAGGCTATCTGACATTTGTATGTGTCTCTCAATGCATATTGGCTATTTTGATAGACCGGTTTCCGGCATTCCAACTTTTAGTAGATACTTATGTCTCCCAGGGACAGGAATTTTTTCAGGAAGTGAGGAGGTTGTATGGCATTGGTGCTGCACTGGATCCTGCCGGAGTACGTTTCTCCATTGTATTGCTTCTAATAGCTTACCTTTTGTGTGAGAATGAAGATGTGAAACAGGCCAAGTGGAAAGTCTTTGTTTACCTCTTTGCTTTTTTTGTGATAGCAGTCATTGGTAACATGATTTCTCGCACCACATCTGTCGGGCTATTACTGGGAATTGCGTATTTGATATGCTCCACAGGGATCTTTCGTCTGATTATCCGCCGGAGTTATTTCAGGCTTTATTCTATTCTGGGAGGGATGCTGATTACATTCATTATATTGGGTGTTTATCTATATGAGCATGATCCCTTTTTCTACAGGAATATCCGATTTGCTTTTGAGGCTTTTTTCAACTGGGTGGAAACAGGAGAATTGAGGACCGATTCAACCGATAAATTGAACACCGTGATGTGGATTTGGCCGGAAAATTTGAAGGGTTGGCTGATAGGGACAGGTTTGTTTGCCAATTTTGTGTATAGTACCGACATCGGTTATTGTCGTTTTATCTTGTATTGCGGATTAATCGGATTCGGGACATTCATCGCTTTTTTTGTGTATAATGCTTGGGTATTTGCCTGCAAGTTTCCTTTTTTCCGGTTGTTATCTTTTTTTCTTTTGGCCTTGAGCTTCATTATATGGATGAAAGTAGCGACTGATCTTTTCTTTATTTACGCTTTATTTTATTGCTTGGATTGGCAAAGGAAACAGGAGTTACCTTGGGAGGAAAGTGAATGAAAATCGTTTATTGCATAGCCGGGACTTATAATTCCGGAGGAATGGAACGAGTGTTGGCTAATAAAGCCAATTATTTGGCCGTTCATGGATATGAAGTCGTTATTATCACTACTGACCAACGTGGAAAACAACCTTTCTTCGATTTGGACAGACGTATTAGATGTCACGATTTAGGTATAAACTATGAGGAAAATAACGGAAAATCGTTCTTGAATAAACTGGTTCATTATCCTTTCAAACAATGGAAACATCGAAAGAGACTGTCGGAATGCCTGAAGCAGACAAATGCGGATATTGCGGTCTCCATGTTTTGCAATGACGCCTCTTTATTATGGAAGATGAATGATGGCAGTCGGAAAATCCTGGAAATTCACTTTTCCCGTTACAAACGTCGGCAGTATGGACGCCAAGGAATCTGGAGACTAGTGGACCGGTGGAGAAGTTGGATGGATGAAAGGACAGTGAAGAAGTATGACTGTTTTGTTGTACTGACTGCCGAAGATCAGTCATATTGGAGGAATCTATCCAATATTACAGTCATTCCGAATGCGCTGACTTATTCTGTTCCCCAATCTCATATATCATCTCTGACAGCCCGGAGAGTGATTGCCATTGGACGCTATGGTTATCAGAAAGAGTTTGATTATCTGATAGACGCTTGGAGAATTATTCACAGTTTCCAACCTGAATGGACCTTGGATATTATTGGAGACGGAGAATGGATGAACCGTCTCCAACAACAGATTAAAGAAAACGCATTGGAACATTGTGTTTTTTTGAAACCACCTACCCGGCATATCGAAGATGAGTACAGACGTGCCTCCTTACTGGTACTGTCATCCCGTTATGAGGGACTGCCTATGGTATTGCTCGAAGCGCAGTCATTCGGATTACCTACTGTTTCTTTTACTTGTAAATGTGGTCCGAAAGACGTAATAACTGAAGGAGAGAATGGTTTTCTGGTTTCAGAAGGAAACATTCCAATGTTAGCCGATAGGATGTTGAGACTAATGGAAGACGATGAATTGCGCAGATGTATGGGACTAAGTGCATATCATCATTCAAAAGCATTTTCGGAAGAGAAAATCATGCAGCGATGGATAGGTTTGTTCAATAATTTGACAATATAAATAGATGAGTGACGGGAAAAAACGATTGTTGTTTCGGCAGTTAGTTTGCGGAAAGGGGGGACACTGACAATATTACGGGATTGTTTATGTTATCTCTCTACGCTGGCGGTTGATGGTCATTACCGGATCATTGCGTTGGTGCATAAGAGGGAACTGGCAGACTATCCGGGTATCCGGTACATTGAAATGCCGGATATTATCAAAGGCTGGAGTCGGAGATTGTGGTGTGAGTATGTGACGATGAACCGGATTTCCGTGAGAATAGCGCCCGTATATCTGTGGATTTCTCTTCATGATACGACTCCGAGGGTGAGAGCTGAACGACAGGTTGTGTACTGCCAGACTTCTTTCCCTTTTTATAAGTGGAACTGGAGGGATTTCCGGTTTGATTATAAAATTGTCTTATTTGCTTTATTCACCCGTTTCGCTTATCGGATCAATGTGCATCGGAATGATTTCCTGATTGTGCAGCAAGAGTGGCTACGCTCCGGATTGAGTCGGTTACTGAGGGTAAAAGAAGAAAAATTCATAGTGGCTCCACCGGAACATAAAGAAAGTCGGGTTGTTGCGGAGAGAATAGAACGATCTTGTTTCACGTTCCTTTATGCTTCCACCCCCGATTGTCATAAGAATTTTGAATTCGTTTGTGAGGCTGTTTCTCTCTTGGAACAGGAAATTGGGAAAGATGTATTCAAACTTGTCCTGACCATTAATGGGCAGGAGAATAAATATTCAAAGTGGCTGCATAGAAAGTATGGCTCTGTGAGTTCAATAGAATTTGCCGGATTCATGAGTAAGGAAAAACTCTTCGGCTACTATCATGCAGTAGATTGTTTGGTGTTTCCCTCCAGAGTGGAAACATGGGGATTGCCCATTTCCGAATTTATGTTCACTGGCAAACCGATGCTTTTGGCTGATCTGCCTTATGCTCGCGAAACAGCTAGCGGAAGTGAGCGGACTGCATTTTTTAGTCTGTCGGCTCCTGAACTACTGAAAGAACAGATGAAGCGGTTGTGGAGAGGTGACACCTCTTTTCTGGCTAGTGTTCGTACTTCCGGGGAACGTTTCTCTTGTGCCTTGTCTTGGCAAGAATTATTTGACTTTATAAAATCTGTATCAAAATGAAAATACTACAAATAGGTAAGTTCTACCCGATCAGAGGTGGAGTGGAGAAAGTGATGTATGATATCACGGTGGGATTGTCACAGAGACAGGTCCATTGCGATATGCTGTGTGCTTCGGCAGAACAACAGCGACCGAAAAGTCTGTCGCTGAATAAATATGCACGTATATTGTGTGTACCCACGTGGAAAAAAGTGGCGGCTACTATGCTGGCTCCGGCCATGATTTACCGCTTGCGTAAGATACGGAAAGAATATGATATTATTCACATTCACCATCCCGACCCGATGGCATGTTTGGCATTATTCCTGTCCGGTTATAAAGGACCGGTAGTATTGCACTGGCATAGTGATATATTGAAACAGAAGATGTTATTGAAATTATATGATCCTTTGCAAAAATGGCTGTTGCGCAGAGCGGAAGTGATTGTCGGTACAACACCGGTCTACGTAAGGGAATCTCCTTTTCTGGAAGAAATACAATATAAAGTGACTAGTATTCCTATTGGAGTGGATAAGATGAAACCCATTCCCGAACGGGTAGAGCAAGTTAAGGAAAAATATGCCGGCAAGAAAATTATATTCTCGTTGGGGCGTCTGGTAGAATATAAAGGTTACGAATATCTGATACGGGCAGCTCGCCAGTTAACCGATGATTATGTCATATTGATCGGAGGCAAAGGACCATTATGGGAAAACTTGCAGGCATTGATTAACGAACTGGGAGTTGCGGATAAAGTTAAGTTGCTGGGCTTTATCGACGATCAGCATTTGCCGGATTATTTTGGTGCTTGTGACCTGTTTTGTCTAAGCTCTATCTGGAAAACAGAAGCATTCGGTATTGTGCAGATTGAAGCAATGTCCTGCGGCAAACCGGTGATTGCTATGAATATCCCTGAATCTGGAGTCAATTGGGTGAATATGGACAGGTTCTCCGGCATCAATGTAAAACCGGGAGATGCCGAGGCGTTGGCCGAGGCGATAGCGACCGTTCTTTCCAATAGTCATTTGTACGAAAGATTGTCACAGGGAGCCCGGCAGCGGTATGAAACGATGTTTACCAAAGAGCTGATGACGGAACTCTGCCTGAATCTTTACCGGATGATATTGAGCAACAATGATGTCCGGATAGAGAACCAATATCATCTCACTACGAAACCATAAAGAAAAACAAAATAATAGTATGAAAAAGAACATGTATGTAGTGTTGTTTCTGGCAGCACTGTTGATGACTTCCTGCATCAATACCAAGAGAATCGTTTATTTGGAAGATATGAAAGAAGATATTTCTTATCCGATGAATCAGCAACCGGAAATGAGGATTCAGAGGGATGACCGGATTAGTATTGTGGTCAATTCGAGAAATCCGGAACTGACCGTGCCTTTTAATATTTCGACAGTAGGCAATTTTCAAGTGACGTCTAATGGAGATGTGGCGGTGACCGGTAATAACCAGAAACAGGAGAAAGGATATACGGTGGATTTGAATGGATATATCGAATTTCCGATTCTGGGAAAGCTGAAAGTGGTGGATTTGACTTGCAAGCAGGTGGGTACTTTAATAAAGAGTCGTTTGGTTGAAGAGAATTTGATTAGTGATCCTTTGGTATTTGTGGATATTTTGAATATAAAGATTACCGTCATGGGCGAAGTGAAAAGTCCGCAAGTCTTGAGGATTGACGATAGCCGGATTACTTTGTTGGAAGCTGTCACCAGAACCGGTGGAGTAACGTCCAATGCACTTTTAGACAGGGTGGCGGTCATCCGTGAAGAGGGCAATGAACGTAAGATGTATATGCATGATGTCCGCTCGTCGGATATATTCTATTCTCCCTGTTTTTATTTGCAGCAGAATGATATTGTGTATGTGCATCCCAAGTATGCGGAAGCTTCTACGAAAGAACGGCGTACACTTGGGTTCTACTCATTCGGACTGTCTATTCTTAGTCTGCTTACAACCATTGCCGTTCTATTAAAGTAATTACCAATTATAAAATATGGAAAAACAGAGGAAACTGGCTCTGACAGAGGAAGAAAAGTCTGTCAATATTGTGGATGTTTTTATGTATCTGATTGCCCACTGGAAATGGTATTTTCTTTCTATTCTGTTGTTCGGGGGATGTTTCTGGTACTTTTATTGTAAGACTCCGTTTGTATATAGTCGCGTGGCGATTGTAATGATTAAGACACCGACCAATTCGCGGTCTGCGATGCAGTTGTATGGCTCCAATGACTTTATGGGGCAGATTAATGTGGCAAGTGAAATCCTTCAGTTTAAATCGAAAGAGCTGATGCGGAAAGTGATTGATCGCCTGCAGGCGAATGTGAGTTATATGGTTTATGACGGTTTACGTCCCAGGGAACTATATACAGAAGCTCCCATACGCGTGGCTTTTATGGATGCAATACCGGGTGAAAGGTGTTTTTTGTCTGTGATTCCTAAAAATCAGCAACAAGTGGAATTGGCAGAATTCTCGAAAGGAACAGAATTGCGACGGGTGGTAAACCTGAACGATACTGTTCATACGGCATTAGGAAAACTAGTTGTTTTTGCTGCCGAAAATTATGGAGGAGACTGGATGGAACGGGCTGTCAAAGTGATTAGTCATCCGCAGGAAGATATGGTGTCTTTCTGGCTGTCTAACTTGACAATCAGGCAAATGAGTGGAGATGCAGCCCTTTTACGTATCACTATGGATGATTGGTCTCCGGTTCGTGCAGCTGACATTCTGGATATGTTGATTACCGTGTATAATGAGGAGGCCATTAAGGACAAAAATCGGATAGCAGTGAATACTGCGGAGTTTATTAAAGAACGTCTGCAGATCATTGAGCATGAACTGGGGAGTGTGGAAACTGATATCGAAGACTTGAAAAGAGCGAATAACGGAGTTGATATTAATACGGTTGCAGGCATTTATATACAGGATAGCCGGCAATATGAATTGTTGATAAAGGAGCTGGATACCCAGTTGCAGTTGGTAACGTTTATCCGTCAGTATTTACAGGATTCCGGTAAGGAGGAGGAACTGATACCCGGTAATATCGGACTGACGGACATCAATATAGAGAGTCAAATTGCACGTTACAATGAAACATTGTTGCGACGGAACCGGTTGGTTAGCGGCAGCAGTAGTAATAATCCCGTCGTGCAGGAGTTGGACCGGTCCATGCAGACGATGAGACAGAATATTTTTCGGGCATTGGATAATCTGTCTGCCAGTCTGAAGCAGAAAAAGAATGATTATACGGTGCAGGAGAACCGGGTGCGTCAGAAAGTGCAGGCAGTACCCCGCAAGCAGCGGGAGATGCTGTCTGTAGAGCGTCAGCAGAAAGTTAAGGAATCCTTGTATGTGTTTTTGTTGAACAAACGGGAGGAGAATGCTTTGAATCAGGCGATGGTGGATAACAATGCGAGAATTCTGGACCCGGTTTCGGGAAGTAACATTCCGATCTCGCCCAATAAGTATAATAAGGTTCTGTTGGGAGCGGGTTGCGGAGTGATTGTTCCTACTGTTGTTCTGTTATTAATCTTAGTGCTGGATACCCGGGTACATAGCCGGAAAGAAATCGAGGCTTCTGTCAGTGCTCCTTTCTTGGCGGATATTCCACAAGTGTCAAAGACAGAAGCTGATGCACAGGAAGTGATGGTACGTGCGCGGGGACTTGACCCATTGTCCGAGGCATTCCGGATTCTTCGTACCAATCTGGGATTCATGATATCACAACCACAGGAGCAAAAAGTGATTACACTGGCTTCTTTCAATATGGGAGCGGGTAAGACATTTGTTTCCGTTAACCTTGCTGCCAGCCTGGTGCAGGCGGAGAAGAAAATTATCATGATTGACTTGGATTTGCGGAAAGGAAGATTGAGCCATTTTGCTCATGCCAAACGGGTGAAAGGTGTGGCTCACTATCTCTCTAACCCGTTGGTTAGTGCAGATGACATAATCTTGCATGATGCCTTTGGCGAAGGACTTGACCTGATTCCTATCGGGGTAATTGCTCCTAATCCGACTGAATTATTATTGAACAGACGATTGGATGAGTTGATTGTCAAACTTCGACGACGGTATGATTATATCATCGTGGATAATGTACCGATCGGAGTAGTGGCGGATGCTTCCGTTGTGAATCGTATTTCCGACCTGACACTGTTTATCGTACGTGTAGGAAAGCTTGATCGTCGCCAGTTACCGGAACTGGAGCGTTTGTATCAGGAACATAGATTGAATAATCTGGCAGTTGTATTGAATGGTGCGAAGAAGGGTAGCAGAGGTTACGGGTATGGTTACGGATATGGCTACGGTATTGATGTGGAAAAGAGCGGATGGTGGAGCCGGATGAAAAAAAGGATGAAAAGGTAATGTTATAAATTCGCATCAGGGAGAGCCATTTTGACTGTTTCATGGCTATTCGGCTGATTTTTAGGATTTCTCTGTATAAATTGTGAGTATTATCGCATTTTTTGCTAGTGAGAAAATGGAAAAAAAGCTCGTTCTTTGCGATGAATATCAGATTATATTGAAAATTAAAGCAAAGATTCATTTATGAAAAAAAATATTCTTATGTCTGTCTTATTGTTGTTAATGGGAATTACCGTTTATGCACAGGAAGACTTTTCAAAATCTACAACAACAACTACAATCGTTGAAAATGCTGATAAATATAAGGTAGAGACAAATCGGTTCTGGAGTAATTGGTTTGTTAGTGTCGGGGGTGGTGCACAGATGTATTTCGGTGACCATAATGTGCAGATGGCGTTTGGCGACCGGCTTAGTCCTGCTTTGGATATTGCTTTTGGAAAATGGTTCACGCCGGGTATCGGTGTGCGGGCTATGTATGGTGGATTGTCTATCAAAGGGGCCACTCAAAACGGAAGTCACTCTACAGGCAAAGTCTATGATGCCTCTCAATGGCTCGACGAACAGAAATTCGACTTTATGAATATTCACGGGGATGTGATGTTCAATGCGTCTAATCTGCTTTGTGGTTATAATGAGAAGCGCTTTTGGTCTGTGACTCCTTATGTTGGTGTGGGTTGGATTCTTACTTGGGAAACTCCGCGTGCACGTAACTTTAATGCCAGTCTGGGGGTGATTAATTCTTTCCGCCTGAGTTCTGCGTTCGACTTGAATCTGGATGTACGCGGTACTGCCACTAAGGATGAATTTGACGGTGAAATCGGCGGGCGTAAGGAAGAGGGATTATTATCTGTGACATTGGGTATTACTTATAAATTCCCGAAACGTACTTGGGGACGTAGTACCGTTAAGACTATTACGTTTAGTGATGAAGAACTGCGCAGTATGCGTGAACGGTTGAATGCTATGAATGAAGAAAACAGCCGTTTGAAAGACGAACTGGTGGTGGCTTCCAACAAAACTCCGGAGAAAGTGGTGGAAACCAGTATTCTTGCAGCTCCTTGTTTGATTACTTTCCAAATATCAAGAAGTATATTGAGCAATGAAGCTCGTGTCAATCTCGGCTTCCAGGCTGAATTGATGAAAAAGAATAAGAATGCGGTTTACACGATTATCGGTTATTGTGATAAAGGAACAGGTACTAAGGAATTTAATCAGCGATTGAGCAAGGCCCGTGCAGAGGCTGTCTATAACTGTTTGGTTAAAGAGTTCGGAGTTCCGACTTCACAGCTGAGAGTGACTTATGAGGGAGGAGTGGATAATATGTATTATGATGATCCCCGAGTGAGCCGTGCTGTAATAACAGTGATTAAATAAATTTGTGGTGAGTGAATTGAAATGAACCCATATTAAATAAACCCGCTAGTAGAATTAAGATGCAAGGCATCTGATAAAATTATAAAGTGTATTCTTATAAGGGTCACTTTATAATATACGGTCTGTGAAGATAGTAACTATTGTTTGTTTTGTTTGTGTGAAAGCATCTTTCCCGGTGGGGAAAGGTGCTTCTTTTTATTTTTCTGATAGAAGTTCGTCAGGCTATTGACAAACGCTCTTAAATGTTGTATCTTTGTAGTATGAGTGTAGGCATTCACTTTAATAAATAACAGATAAAAGAATATGAAATTGATGACTTGAACGATATAATATTATAACAAATCTGGACGTGTTTCCTAATAAATATTGGGAAGGATATACCGGATATAGGCAAAAAGAGGTTGTGTCAAAACGTTGGCACAACCTCTTTTATATTTTACAGTTCTGCTATATTTTCTTTTGGCTATGCTGCTTTTTCCTCATGCATTTGGCAACAAGTTGCTATATTCCAATTATATCGGGTTATAAATAGTCCCATAAACATATATTTGGCAACTGTAATGAGCCCCTTTCCTTCTTTTATCAGTTTAGCACACATTTTTTTGATATTAAAGGCTATAGCAAAGAAAGCAAAGTCCATTGTAACCTTGTCTTCTCCCACATGCCGGAATCTTCTGTATGCCATGTTGTATTTCATTTGTCCAAACACAGCCTCTGGTTCTATACACCTCCTGCCTCTATGCTTGATACCTTCTTCTGAGAGCAACCTTTCCCGTGCCTGCCGTTTGTATTGATTTAATCGGTGGTTGACTTCTATAATACGGTTCCCCCGAGCTTTAAAACAACTGCCACGCAAAGGGCAACCTTCGCATCTTTTTGCTTTATACCGGGCACTTTCGGTGATGTATCCGCTCGCTGTCTTGTCACGTTTGGTTCCTATACGGTTCATGTGCTGTCCCATAGGACAAACGTAATAATCCTCTTGGGCATTGTAATGGAGACTTTCGGCATGGAACGGGTTGGGAGTATAACGAGGACGCTGTTCTTTATGGAAGTAATTGTACTTGATGAAGGCTTCTATCCCATTCTCCTGCATGAACCGGTAATTTTCTTCCGAACCGTAACCGGAGTCTGCCACACAGATATTCGGTAAACGGTTATAGCGGTATTGGAAAGAGTGGAAAAAAGGTATGAGGGTCAGTGTATCGGTAGGGTTGGGAAACAGACGGAAGTCTGTGATGAATTGGTTTTCAGTACCTATTTGCAGATTATATCCGGGTTTGGTCTGCCCGTTCTTCATGGCATCTTCTTTCATGCGCATGAATGTGGCACCGTGGATCGGTCTTGGAATAGGAGTTACGTTCTCCAAGGGTATCAAGGTGATTGTCGTATTCTATCAGCTTGTCACGATACCCTTCAAGTTCCATGACCTGCTTCTTCTTTGCGCAGGGCTTTCTTTTCTTCCTTATCCTTTGTTGCAGGCTGGCGTTCCGTGGCTTCTTTAAGTTCATCCACTATGTCAGAGAGCCTGCAGGAGTAAACTCCACGGATGTGTCTTTTATAGAGTTCTCCTGCAATGGCTTCATCCACCTGTTCCAAGAGAATACGGATTTTATCCATTAGTCTCGTACGGTTCCGTTCGACTGTCTTGCGCCAGACAAAAGTATATTTGTTGGCTTTGATTCAATCTTGGTGCCGTCGATATACTCCACATCAAGGCTGATGAAACCTTTATCGGCAAGGACAAGAACCAACTGGGTAAATACATTATTTATTTCCTCCTTTACACGGTTACGAAAACGGTTGATCGTGATAAAATCCGGATGCTCATTACCGGCAAGCCAAATATAATGAATGTCACGAAGGAGGTGCTTCTCTATTTTACGGCAAGAATAGATATTATTCATGTAGGCGTAGATTATCACCTTAAGCATCATTTTAGGATGATAAGGACAACGGCCCGTTTCCTTATAAAGCTTCTTGAAACTCTCAAGATTGAGATTGTCAATAACAGCATTCACGATGCGGACCGGGTCGGTCGCAGCTATGTTTTCATCAATTCTTTGTGGAAAAAGAACGGTTTGGTTGGGAATGTAAGGACGAAAATGTAACTTTGCCATAACGAAAAACTTTATACCTAAAGATACGAAAACTTTGGGTAATAACAAAGCCCGGGCTTGAGAAAGTCTGGGCTTTGCGCATAAAAAAAGGCTGTGTCAGCGTTTTGACACAACCTCTTTTTGTTGTAAAAGATGGATTTATAAACCCGGAAATCCAATGGCAGAGTTTTTAATAAACTCAGATACCGTTCTTAATAAACTACTCAAAAGTTTATTAAAAACGTACTATTTGTTTATGTGGAAATTTGTTTGTTTTTTTATAAAATCTTAAATTGGCGTTTAGAACATTCTTTGTTGAAGATAACTATACTTTACAATTCGAAAAGTAATCAAACGAAACAATAGCTTTCCTGTTGGCTAAATTTATACATGAAGTTCCAGAACGAACCGTGTTCCTTTCGTATAATTCGTATCCAGTGTCAGGCTTCCGTTCATCTTGGCAGCAATTAGTGAACAGATCGGTAATCCTAGTCCATCTCCTGTAGTCAGGTCTTTCACTTCTGTGAAAGGTTTGAAGAGATTTTCCTGTTGCTCTGCCGGAATTCCAGTTCCTGTATCCGTAACGATGAATTGGTGCGTGTGCGCTCCCCGTTTCTTGAATTCGAGACTGATACGACCCTGATCGGTGTAGAAAGCGGCATTTTTCAGTAAATAGAGAAGAATGCGTTCCAATTGTTCCTTGTTTGTCTTTACCTGAAGTTTTGGTGCATTGACTGAAGATGTGACATCCTGTTTTATGTATTCTTTAACTTTATCCATCACATTCTCACAGAAAGTTCCCACGTTGATTTCACTTAGTTCATAAAACTCGGTTAATGAGTTTTCCAAAGATGACAGTTCTTGAATGTCATCACTGAATTTCTTCAAAGCTGCGACTTGTCCCTGCATTTGGGCCGCTTCTTGAGGAGCCTTTTGTGACAGTTCTTCGGCTGAAGTAGCCAGCGTATTCAGGGTAGGCTCCATTTGCGAAGATATATTCTGTATGAATTTGGTTTTTAGTTCATTGTGTTCATTGGCAATTTTTACACTTTTCTTTAATTTATGATTGTTGGCGATGAATCGTAGCAATATCACAGCCAGTATCGCCAGGCTGGCTACCAATATGACTGCCAGCACACAGAGACCTATGATTATATATTGCTTGGCAGATAGTGAGTCGTCCTTTTCCTGTATGGTCAGTTGGCTTTCGTCATATTTTCTCTTCAGTACATTTAGTTCGTCTTGTGCGGTTAATGCTTTTACCGAGTCTGTCCAGACAATGAAACTTTCGTAAGTGCGTTCCATCAGTGGAGCATTATTGCCTTTTCGTGCAATATTGATAAGATTCTTGTAGCAATCGCTCACTTTGGCGTAGTCCTTCTTTTCCTTATATTGGTTGATAAGTTTGCGGAAACAGGCATCGCCTTGTGTACTTTGGTTGAAAGTATAGTAATAATTGGCTTTTGTATACAACAGTACCTCCGTTAGGGAGTCATTCTTTGCAAGATTAGCCATTTCTTCCAGTTTGTCCAACTGAGTCTTTGCTTGTGCGGGATTTTTCAGTGCGGTGTACATCTGCAATCGTTCCTTGTTTATAAGGAAACGCAGGTCATAAAAGACTTTCTTTTTATTCTGTTCTCCGGTCCATAGAAGCTGCTCCATGTCACGGCAAAGCTCGAATCCCTCTTTGTAAAAGTTCTCTCTGACGTATAAAGCATTAGCCTGAACGCCACATTCTATTGCTTGTGGATAGTTTTCGCGGCTTGCAAATGCTTCGTATGCTTTTTTGAATAAGTAACGTGCTTTGATGTAATCTTTTTGATTAAGACTGCTTTGTGCTTGTTTTTTTAGTTCTGTGGCTCTGTCTTGGGGAGTTTGCGCATAAGCCATTATGCTCAAACAAAATATCATTAAAAGACTTGTTATCGACGTTTTCATATTTATTGCATATTTGTTTGTCACAAATGTAAAACAAATATATGAAAAAAGATAGTGTTATCGATGAAATAATTCTATTCTGTTTCTATTCATTATTATTATCCTGCCCAGTTCTCTCTGTCGAGATTCCGATAGCTGATGGCTTCTGCCAAATGACTAGGAAGTATTTGTTCTACTCCTTCCAAATCAGCGATTGTACGGGCAACTTTTAAAATCCGGTCATAGGCTCGGGCAGACAAATTGAATCGTTCCATTGCGTTTTTTAGCAATGCGAGTCCTTTCTCATTCGGTTGAGCATACATTGCAAGCAATTTGCTGTTCATTTGTGCATTGCAATAAATTCCGGCATATTCGGTGTATCGTCTTTCCTGCAGTTGACGGGCTTTTATCACTCGTTGCCGGATGATATTGCTCGGTTCTCCCTGCCTTTGATCGGAAATCTTATCAAAAGGTACAGGAACGATCTCTATTTGAATATCAATCCGGTCTAATAATGGACCGGATATCTTATTCAAGTACTTTTGGACTTGCCCGGGACTGCATACACACGCTTTTGTCGGATGGTTATAATATCCGCAGGGACATGGATTCATGGATGCGATCAGCATCAGATTGGCCGGATAACTGATAGTGCTTTTGATGCGGGAAATGGTGATTTGACGGTCCTCCAATGGTTGGCGCAATACTTCTAGCACTCCTCGGTTGAATTCCGGTAACTCATCTAAAAAAAGTACTCCATTATGTGCCAGACTGATTTCTCCCGGTTGTGGAAAACTACCTCCACCAACCATCGCCACTTGGGAAATTGTGTGGTGTGGGTCGCGGAATGGACGCTGGGAAATCAATGAGGACCCGCGTTTCAGTTGTCCGGCAACTGAATGTATCTTGGTGGTTTCTAAACTTTCACCCAGTGAAAGAGGAGGAAGAATGGAAGGAAGGCGTTTGGCCATCATTGATTTACCGCTGCCCGGAGCGCCTACCATTATTAAATTATGTCCTCCGGCTGCCGCAACTTCTAGTGCCCTTTTTACATTCTCTTGTCCTTTTACGTCTGCAAAATCCAGGTCACAGTTGGTCTGCTGTTGATAGAATTCTTCCCGTGTATTGACAACAGTCGGCTCTAATTCGCGTTCATTATTGAAGAACTCGACGACCTCCTTGATATTACTGACTCCATATACTTTTAATTGATTGACAACAGCAGCTTCCCGTGCGTTTTGTTGGGGAATGATTAGTCCTTCGAAACCATCCTCGCGAGCTTTGATAGCAATGGGAAGCGCACCTTTGATAGGTTGGATACTTCCGTCCAGACTTAGTTCGCCCATTAGCAAATAGCGGGAAAACTTCTCGGAAGAGATGGTTTCGTTAGCTCCTAATAATCCGATGGCAAGAGGCAAGTCATAAGCTGAACCCTCTTTTCGAATGTCAGCAGGTGCCATGTTGACTACTATATTGCTGGTGGGCATTTTATAACCATTCACCAGTAATGCGGAGATGATGCGTTGATGGCTTTCTTTGACCGCAGAATCCGGAAGGCCGACGAGATAGAACATACAGCCGCGCGAGCTGTTGACTTCGATTGTGATGAGTGTTGCATCAATCCCTTGAACAGCCGCTCCGAATACTTTAATTAACACGTTTGATTACTGGTTATTTTTTCTTCTTATTGTCTTGTTTTTCCTTTTCTTCAGCAGCTGTAACTGCTTCTTCAATCTTCTTTTTCAACTGTTCTCCTTTGAGGTTTTTCGCTAGAATCTTACCGTCTGCCGACAGAAGAATGTTGCTGGGAACTTCTTTGATGGCATATTGTTTGGCAACTTCGGAATTTAGCCCGCCAAAATCACAGACTTGTTCCCAATTGAGCGTATCACGTTTAATAGCATCCTGCCATTCTTTCTTGTCCATGTCAAAGGAGACCCCGAGCATAGCGATGTGTTTGTTCTTTTTGTACTTTTGATAAAGTTCTTTTAATTCGCTATTGCTTTGATGATTGGAAATACTATCTGTCCATGAGGCCCAAAAGTTGATTAACAGATTCTTCTTTTTGAGATCTTCGGATGAACGGGTAATTTTCTCTCCTTTTATATTAGGAAGGCTGAAAAACGGAGCATATTTGCCTATCTCTGTCTTTTCGGACAAGGAAATGGCTTCATTCAGTTGCTCGATGTATAGCTTGTCTTGCAGTATTCCTGTCATGACTTCAATTAATTTCTTTATCTTGTTGAAATCAGGAGAGTCTTTCTGCACAAAGTATTTATCCAACAGGTAAAGACTGACAAAAGAAGAATGATGTGCCGTGATGAATTCTTCTGCCTTTTGCTCTAAATCTTTTTCGGAAGGGTTGTTTAAACTACCCAGTTCTTTCTGAAAGGCTGTGAACTCTTCATTATATTTATTCCCGTTGATGTCCAGAAATTCGAGGTGGTCTATATTTCCTTTTATCTTGATTTGGTTTCCTTTATCGAGGAAGATTGGATATTCTATCTGGTTATCAATCAGCAGATAGGCCGAAGTTATGGTGTCTATGGAGGTGGTGTAAGAGAATTTGTCTCCGTTCGCGAAAATAGTATCTATCCGATCAAAGGATTCGTCCATTCCGTACAGGTAGAGCGTATCTGTACCCAGTCCCTTGATTTCCCCGGTTATGCTTGTTTTCTTAGAAGATTTGCCACAACCACACAGACAGATGATTATAAGGATTAAAATGCTGCTCTTTTTCATTGCTTTGAATTCTTTTCTGCGAAAGTACGGTTTTTACGGATAAAAAAAAAGAATTGCCCGTCATTTATAATGACAGGCAATTCTTAATATTTAAAATAGAGTGGTAATTCTCTTATTTAACGATGCTCATGAAATCTGCATTTGTGAAGTATTTTGCAAATTCCAGGTCAGTAGCTGCTTTCTTAGCTAATGAAGAATCTTTAGCAACTGCGCTCTTCAAGCTGCTTGTTACCATAGAAGAATTGTTAGTTCTAGCACCTAAAACCGCCATCAGGTAGTCAGTGTAAGCATCAGGTCTTTCTACGTTAGCCAACGTATTTTTAGCTTTGTTGTAGTCCTTAGCAAGGATTTGAGCCAAAGCAGCACTGTTAGTCTTAGAGTCACCGAATGAGTTAACTGCTCTTTCATATTGACCTTGAGCGATGTACAGGTTACCCATAGATTCGCCAAGTTCTTTTGTTCCGGCAGCTTTACCGAAGTATGCTTCTGCAGCAGTTTTGTCACCCTTCATCAAAGAAACCAAACCTAAGTTCATGTTAACTTCAGGAGTAGCATTAACGCTGGCAGCTTTCTTGAAGTAAGATTCAGCTTTGTCAATGTTACCAGCCTGGTAAGCTAATTTACCCAAGTTGTTGTAACCACGGTAATCGTTCGGGAATTGTTTGGTAGCTTGAGTATAGATAGCTTCTTGTTTAGCAGGATCGCTAGTCAGTGTAGCAGCATACAGCAATTCTTCTACATTCAGTTCAGAAGGATTAGAAGAAGCCAGTTTAGTGATTTCTTCGTCAGACTTACCGATGATTTCATAGTTCAAAGTCAAACGAGAACGACGCAACTGAGGAAGAATAGTGTTAGCCAATTCTTTGTATACAGCGGAGATGTTTTTGATTTCGCTTTCTCTTTGAGCAGGATCTTGGTACATTGCAATAACGCGGAGGATCAACTCTTTGTCTTGGATGTTAGATTTAGAAACCAGTTCTTGGAAACCTTCCCAGTCCTGTGCAGTATATTTAGCATCGATCGGAGCGTCGATTTTTGCTTTCTTCAGGTCTTTGCTCAACATCTTAGTAGTGTTGTCTTCGCGGTTTTCAGCAAGAGTAGTATTCAAGCTTACACCACCATCAGGAGAAGCGTATGCAGAAACTTCGATGTTGCTGATCTTCTTGTTAGCAGCTTCGTTTACGTTAGCTACTTCTTTGTTGAATTCTTTAGCAGTCTTCAATTCGCTGGAACGAATGTTAGCTTGTTGGATCAAGAACATGATGTTAGCATCGTGTTTTTCTTTGATGATACGTTGGAAAGCGTCTTCGCCCAATGCAGGGTTAGCGTTACCTAATGTATTGTTTACTAATTCAGAAGTAGAGATTACACCATCAGCAATTTTCACAGCAGGAATAGTAACTACTTTCTTACCGATAGTAGCTTTGAATTCCAGGTACAATTCAGACTTAGCCATTTCCGGAACATAGTCGAAAGAAGTTTTCATAGTGTAGCTACCGCCCATCTTGTAAGAGATAGTCTGGTCGTTACCTTCCACTTTTTCACCTTGGAAAGTAGCTGGTTGGCCTTTAGCTTCGCCGCCATTCCATTTCAAAACCGGAGTTACTTCTACAACCGCTTTCTTGTTGAAATACTTTTCAGGAAATTTACCATTGATGGTCGCAGGAACTTTACCACCTACTGCCTCCAGCACTTGCGGAGTAACAGTGAAGTAATCAGCTGATAATTCACCCATTTTTTTGCTGCAAGAAGAGAATAATGCAACAACCATTGCCATGAGTAAAGGCAAGTACAACTTCTTAGTCATTTTAGGTATAAATTAAATGTTTGTAATTGAAATATCGTCTATTTGTCAACCTCCTTCTGCTCGCACAGAAAAAGTAACGCAAAGATATTAATTCTTAATATAAATATATAGATAAGGGGCTGATTTTATCATAATTTAATGAAATAACTCCTCTTTTTCTTTCCGGTACTTGATATTTCGCGGGTGATGCTCAATAATCTCACTACGAAGCATGTTGCGGTCAATGTGTGTATAGATTTCCGTTGTCGCAATAGATTCATGTCCGAGCATGCATTGAATGGCTCGCAAATTGGCTCCACCTTCCAGTAAATGAGTGGCGAAGGAATGCCGGAAAGTGTGCGGACTGATGTTTTTGGTAATGCCTGCTTTTTCCGCTAATTCTTTTATCATGTGAAAGATCATAATCCGGGAAAGGCCTTTGCCTCTCCGTTGGCTGACGAAAACGAAATCCTCATGCCCTTTTTTTACTTCAATTTGGTTACGGTCTGGTATGTAAAGTTTTATTTCGTTAATGGCTCGTGGAGAGATGGGGACGAGGCGCTGTTTGCTTCCTTTTCCTTCTACTTTGATAAAACCTTCATCAAAATAGAGGTCGGACAGCTTGAGGGTGACAAGCTCCGATACGCGAAGTCCGCAACTGTATAATGTCTCTAAAATAGCTCTGTTTCGCTGTCCTTCGGTTTTGCTGCGGTCAACGGCAGAGATGATCCGGTCAATTTCCTCCACGGTCAGTACTTCAGGAAGTTTAAAGCCTATTTTAGGTCCTTCTAATAACTCACTGGGGTCTGCTTCCAAGTAGTCTTCAATGATGAGAAAACGGAAGAATGATTTGATTCCTGATAAGATGCGGGCCTGTGAACGGGGGTGAATGCCAATATCGTGTAATCCGGCTGCAAAATGTTGAAGATCAGATAAACATACGTCTAGTATCCCTACCTTTTCCTGCTCCAAAAAGTTTATCAGTTTGTCCAGATCCGTAAGATAGGCATCCAGCGTATTAGGAGATAAAGACTTTTCCAGTTTGAGATACTGCTGATACTTCCTGATTATCACCTCTTGTTGTTCCTTCTTCTTCTTTTTTTCGTTGATTTCCATTTCTTTTTTCTACCTTTGCACCTTGAAATATTGTTCTTTGGATACAAAGGTATATAAAAAACAGGATTGCGCGATGAAGATACAAATTATTAATGGCCCGAATATTAATCTGTTGGGTAAGCGTGAACCTTCCATTTACGGAAGCGTTACATTTGAAGATTACTTGGTTGATCTTCGCAAAAGATACGTTGACGTGGAGATCGGCTATTTTCAATCGAATATTGAGGGTGAAATGATAGACTGCATACAGCGGGTAGGATTTGATGTGGATGGCATCATTCTGAATGCAGGTGCGTATACACATACTTCCATAGCCTTGCAGGATGCTATTCGCTCTGTGACGTCTCCGGTGATTGAGGTACATATTTCCAATGTGCATAATCGGGAGTCTTTCCGACACGTATCGATGATTGCTTGTGCCTGCAAGGGAGTGATTTGTGGCTTTGGGTTGAATTCGTACCGTTTGGCCTTGGAAGCTTTGTTAGATAGATAATAAATAAGGTAATATAATATATAATAGGTAGAAAGACTATGTTATTGAAACAGACTAAAATTGTGGCTTCCATCTCGGATAGACGTTGCGATGTGGATTTTATAAAACAGTTGTTTGAAGCTGGGATGAATGTGGTGCGTATGAATACAGCGCACGCTAGCCGTGAAGGTTTTGAAGCTTTGATTGCAAATGTACGTGCTGTGTCCAACCGTATTGCGATCTTGATGGATACAAAAGGTCCGGAAGTTCGTACGACGGCTAATGCAGAACCAATTCCATATAAGACAGGTGATAAAGTAAAGATTGTAGGTGATCCGGATTTGGAGACAACCCGTGAATGTATTGCTGTTTCATACCCGAACTTTGTGTCCGATCTGAATATCGGTGGTATGATCCTGATTGACGATGGTGATCTGGAACTGGAAGTTATTGATAAGACTAACGATTATTTGTTGTGTGAAGTCAAGAACGATGCTACTTTGGGAAGCCGTAAGAGCGTAAATGTTCCGGGTGTTCGCATTAATCTTCCGTCATTAACGGAAAAAGACCGTAACAATATTCTTTATGCTATTGAAAAGGATATTGATTTTATCGCTCATTCTTTTGTACGCAATCGTCAGGATGTGCTTGATATACGTGAAATTCTGGATGCTCATAATAGTGATATTAAGATTATTGCTAAGATTGAGAATCAGGAAGGGGTAGATAATATTGATGAAATTCTGGAAGTGGCAGATGGTGTAATGGTGGCCCGTGGGGACTTGGGTATTGAAGTGCCTCAAGAACGTATTCCGGGAATCCAGCGTGTATTGATTCGCAAGTGTATTTTGGCAAAGAAGCCGGTAATCGTTGCTACTCAAATGCTCCATACAATGATAAATAATCCTCGTCCGACTCGTGCGGAAGTGACTGATATTGCTAATGCAATCTACTATCGTACAGATGCATTGATGTTGAGTGGGGAAACTGCTTATGGTAAGTATCCGGTAGAGGCAGTGAGAACAATGACTAAGATTGCTGCCCAGGCTGAAAAAGATAAATTGGAGGAAAATGATATCCGTATTCCATTGGATGAGAATAGTAATGATGTTACGGCATTCCTTGCTAAACAGGCTGTGAAGGCTACTTCTAAACTAAAAATACGTGCCATTATTACTGATAGCTATAGCGGACGTACTGCCCGCAATCTGGCAGCTTTCCGTGGAAAGTATCCGGTGTTGGCTATCTGTTATAAAGAAAAGACGATGCGTCATTTGGCTTTGTCTTATGGTGTGGAAGCTATCTATATGCCGGAATTAGCTAACGGACAGGAGTATTACTTTGCAGCATTGCGCCGTTTGTTGAAAGAAGGTCGTTTACAGCCTTCTGATATGGTTGGTTATTTGAGTAGTGGTAAGGCAGGAACAAAGACCTCATTCCTCGAAATCAATGTAGTGGAAGATGCTTTGAAGCATGCAGAGGAGACTGTATTACCTAACAACAACCGTTATCTTTAATTTCTTAAAGATAAGTTTTATGCAGGAAACCGAATCGATAGACGAATATATTTTGCAGCATATTGATCCGAGAGCGATTATTTAAAATCGCTCTACCGGGACACACATGTAGAACTGCTCCGTCCTCGTATGGCTTCCGGTCATTTGCAGGGACGGATGCTGAAAATGTTTGTAGAAATGATTCGGCCCCGTCAGATATTGGAAATAGGAACGTATAGTGGCTATTCTGCCCTTTGTCTGGCAGAAGGTCTGGCCGAAGGTGGAATGTTGCATACGTTTGAGATCAATGATGAACAAGAGGATTTTACCCGTCCATGGTTGGAAAAATCACCATTTGCCGATAAAATTCGTTTTTATATAGGTGATGCTTTAGAACTTGTTCCGTGTTTAGGTGTTACCTTTGATATGGCTTTTATTGATGGTGATAAACGTAAGTATATTGAATACTACGAGATGACATTGGCGTATCTTTCCGAAGGCGGATATATCATTGCTGATAATACTTTGTGGGACGGGCATGTGCTTGAACAGCCTCGCAATACGGACGCTCAAACAATTGGTATTAAAGCCTTTAATGATTTGGTAGCACAAGATGTGCGAGTGGAAAAAGTAATACTTCCTTTGCGTGACGGATTAACGATCATAAGAAAAAAGTAAGATAAAAGAGTAGATTTATGGAAACAACCAGACAGAATAAGATATCTCGCCTGTTGCAGAAAGAGCTAAGTGAGATATTCCTGCTTCAAACAAAGTCCATGCCGGGCACATTGGTCTCTGTTAGTGCAGTTCGTATCAGTCCTGATATGAGTATTGCCCGTGTTTACCTCAGTGTTTTTCCTTCGGAGAAAGCGGAAGAGATGGTGAAGAATATCAATAACAATATGAAATCCATTCGCTATGAACTTGGAACTCGTGTGCGTCACCAGTTGCGCATCATTCCCGAGCTGAAATTCTTTGTGGATGATTCATTGGATTATATTGAGAAAATAGATTCATTGCTGAAGTGAAATAATTCATTGCAGAGGTGAACTTTCCTTTATATAGCCAGGCGTTATCTTTTCTCAAAAAAAAAGCATAACGCTATTAATATCATATCCGGTATTTCCGTATGTGGGTAGCCCTTGCTACGCTTTGCTTTGTACTCTTTCCGTTTTTAATGGTTTTCAGGATATGGTGGCCAGCTTTTTTACGGCTTTTGATCCGCAGTTGAAAATTACGGTCCGTGAAGGAAAAGTCTTTGATGCACAGGATAAACGGATTCGTGCCGTTTGTGCGCTTCCTGAAGTGGAGGTGTTTACAGAGACGCTCGAAGAGAATGCAATGGTGCAATACAAGGACCGTCAGGCTATGGTTGTACTAAAAGGGGTGGAGGATAATTTTGAAGAACTGACGGCCATAGACAGCATACTTTATGGCGCGGGAGAATTCGTTCTTCATGATTCGATCGTGAATTATGGCGTCATGGGAGTGGAATTGGTTGCGACCTTGGGAACTGGTTTGGAGTTTGTCGATCCTCTTCAGGTATATCTTCCCAAGCGAAATGCCAAAGTGAACATGGCAAATCCCGGCGCTTCTTTTAATCGTGATTATCTATATTCTCCGGGTGTCGTATTTGTGGTGAATCAGCAAGAATATGATGGAAAATATATTCTGACTCTCTCTCGATTTTCTTCGTCAGCTTCTGGATTATACAACAGAAGTCTCTGCGATGGAATTGAAATTGAAATCTAATGTAAATACTTCATCGGTACAATCTAAAATAGAAAACATACTAGGTGATGATTTTGTTGTTCAGAATCGTTATCAGCAGCAGGCAGATGTTTTCCGTATTATGGAGATAGAGAAGCTAATCTCTTATTTGTTCCTCACTTTTATTTTAATGATAGCCTGTTTTAATGTGATAGGCTCCCTTTCTATGTTGATCTTGGATAAGAAGGATGATGTAGTAACTTTGCGGAGTCTTGGAGCTAGTGATAAACTCATCTCCCGAATATTCCTCTTTGAAGGACGTCTCATTTCTCTTTTTGGCGCTATCTCCGGTATTGCCCTGGGCTTAATCCTATGTTTTATCCAACAGAAATTCGGTATAATTTCATTGGGAGGCGGTGGTGGTACTTTTGTTGTAGACGCCTATCCTGTCAGCGTTCACGCTTGGGATGTGGTACTTATTTTTATCACCGTTTTGGCAGTCGGATTCCTTTCTGTGTGGTATCCTGTACGTTATTTAAGTAAGAGGCTTTTATAAAATCAATATTTGGGTCTTCAAAGTCCCGATGCTTCTGATTGCTAAAAGCATCACTTTAAGTGACCATACAGGAAATGTTGAGAACATAATTCTCTCATTCTTCACCTTCTTCGAAACTCCTTTATTCATCATGATAGCGGGTGAAGGGCACCCTTCACCCTCGTAATTTAATTAAAAAATTGAATTGTACCCGGATGCAAATTGAATGATGATTGAGTCATTCTTTCATGTAATTTAGTAATAGCTTACATGTAGTCTATTACTGGATAAGTTGCTTTGCTCCTATGCAAACTTCTTTTGGTCTAGGAGTAAAGTTGTTTTTCAATGGATGCAAACTATAAATACAGTTTTATTTTATAAATGAAGTTTGCGTTTATAAAACAAAGCTTGCATTTATATGACAGAATTTGCGTTTATAGTTTCCGTACCATCGGAAATAACTTTACTATTAGACGAAAGTAATTCTAATGAAATGAACTTCTATCTATTAATAGATTGGAGATGAAGTAGGGCTATAATGACCAGTCAACCAAACTGGGAAAAGCAAAACCACCAAAAGTGGTAGGACGGTACATGCGTTCAGAGGGAAAAATTCTGGGGAAAAGAAGGCGTTCTCACCCGCTACCCTCGATGAATACTGAAAAGGCCTTTAAGAAAGGCGGTGAAAGGTGAACCCCATGTTTGAAAACTTATTGCGTGAGGCGTAAAAGAATCTATCTCTGATGGCACGTCCTACCAAGTTACTTTTTAATCTTTCGTAATTGATAACTTTTAATCCGTTTTTGTGGTTTTTTATTTTTATAATTGCTAATATACTACTATATTTGGCACAATTTTGTTAATTAGAAATAATCTGTAAATACTTCTGTGAGACTTGAAAATGATGACATACGTAAAATTGTAAATGGTGATGAATTCGCTTTCAACCGTTTTATGGAACATTATTCTTCGCGTTTATATCACTATGCATTTGCATTATTAGGACAAAAAGAGCCAGCGGAAGAGATAGTCAGTGATGTCTTTTTTGAAGTCTGGAGAAAAGACTTGGCGCAGATTAATAATATGGATGCTTGATTCAAACAATCACTTATCGAAAGGCTATCTCCTTTTTGAGGAAAGAAACAGGAAAAAGTGATTTGTTGTTTGATGAGATAGGAGAATTCATATTTGATCCGGTTCAATCTCCGGACGAAAAGATGATTAGTAAAGAAGAGATAGCCAGAATAAATGAGGCTATTCAACAACTTCCTCCCAAGTGTAAACATGTTTCTCTGGCTAAAATGGATGGGTTGCCTTATAAAGAGATTGCAGACATATTAAATATATCTGTGAAGACTATCAATAATCATATTGCTTTTGCTTTAGAAGAAATTGCTAAGAATCTGAATCTGGTTTTGCGTAAGAAGTGATTGAAGGTATACTGTTAATTGCTTGTATTTTAAGGGCTTAATTGTTTAAAAGAGCTTCTTGCTATTTTTACTTTCGAGAAAATAAAAAGTTCATTTTAACTAGGAGATTTTTGAATGTTGCGTCTTTATTTATAAAACAACATTAAAGAAGATTATGGACTTAAAAGGATACCATTGCCTTGCTGATTTATTTGGTAAACTGAATTCTCAAGAAAAGCTTGAGGATGATTTTACTGCTATACCTGAAGGCGGGAAACTGAAATTCTTTTGGGAAAAATGCGGGCATGAAAAGATTGATGCTTCTTCTATAATAGAGCGAACCAAACAAAAAATCCGGAGAGATGTAATGAGGCGTCGAAGAAATTATTTCTTAGTAGCTTCTGCTTCTGTCGCAGCTTCTATTTTAATTTGTATTTCAACCATCCACTTCTTAACTCATTGTGAAAACACTAATTTAGATTTTCAGGCTATTGCCGAACAGATGGACAGCCAGTCTGTTGAAGAAGTGACTCTTATCACTGCTAAAGAACAGCTCAATTTGGATGAGGATGCTTTGTTACCTATTCAAAAGAAGGAAAGGTTGCTGTTAATTCTAAAGTAATAAGAGAAAAAGAGGAGAAGAAAGTAAAGGGCGAACCGGAATATAACCAGTTACTTGTTCCCGCAGGGAAAAGAGTGCGGGTTGAACTGTCTGACGGAACCCGATTGGTTGTCAACTCTCAATCAAAAGTGATTTATCCTTGTCGTTTTAATGGGGATATTCGTAAAATATATGCCCAGGGAGAGGTGTTCTGGAAGTTGCTCATGATAAGCAACACCCTTTCATTGTAGAATCTGAAGATTTCAAATTA